>Ga0102587_1000003_pt1 | contig 1117001 bp, 917 predicted proteins | sample AraplaF_Col_mTSA_FD_76853 | JGI IMG/M metagenome (GOLD analysis project Ga0102587, IMG submission 76853) | Arabidopsis root microbial communities from the University of North Carolina, USA - plate scrape MF_Col_mTSA (SPADES assembly) (version 2) | ecosystem: Host-associated > Plants > Roots >...
GGTTTAAAAGAGCAGTAGTAAAAATGGTTGCAATAAAAACAGCGCGAGTTCTGGGGCAAGCTTGGCGGCACTTTTAAGTGCAATAAAGGCGGGCTCTTTCCATTTCGATTTGGTTTAGGTTAATATTATTGATTTGGTTATTAACGATATTACCGCACAGCTTCGCCTTAAAGCAAAGGACCATGCAGGTTTACGAAATGGGATTAAAAAAACAAAGGGAATGAGGCGTTGTTACTTTAAAGATTTTAGTTATTTGGTTTAACCTAAATTATAAAAAATATTTAAAGGTGCAAACACAAAACGCTAATACATAGACAATTCAACCACAACAGCGCACTATTTGCCATTTTCATTGAATACTTTGCAAATTATAGTTAACAGTTTGGCAGTTTGCAATTGACAGATTTCAGCTAGATAATTTATCAACTAAGCAGTCCTCATTCTTTAGTCGACAGTTAAACAACTCAGCAGTTGGACAACCTACTTAACAAACAACAAAGCCGATTGAAATTCAATCGGCTTTGCTTTAATTATTTTCTCATGGCGAACCAAATGATCAAGCCTATGATTATCGCTATCGGAATCACCCACTTAAGTGCCTGCCCTGCTCCATTTTCATCTTTTTCTGTAACGGCAGGTTTTGCAGGCCCCGGATCGGCTTTATGACTTTCGTAATCTTTTTCTATCGGTTTTGGAGCTGCTCCATGTTCCGTATGTTGTGGATCAATATTTTCCATGTCTGTGTTAGTTGCGTAAGCGCCTACTCAAATGACTAAGCCTACAATTAATTAATTTAGTTTTCTGTATTTAGAACAAGCAAGCAGTTAAAAGGTTTTGAAACTTAAGCCTTATCTTTGCAAATCCGTGTATAACAATTCAGCAAAATATAGCCTTTTAATTAAAGCCGAAGCCCTTCGCCTGGGTTTCATCGCTTGTGGTATTTCTAAGGCCGAGTTTTTAGAAGAAGATGCACCACGACTGGAGAAATGGTTACTTCAAAATCACCATGGTGAGATGAAATATATGGAGAACTACTTCGATAAAAGACTGGATCCGAGACTTTTAGTTGATGACGCAAAATCCGTAATATCCTTATCCTTAAACTATTACACTGAAGAAAAGCAAACAGATCCAAACGCACCTAAAATCTCTAAATATGCTTATGGTCAAGATTATCACAATGTAATCAAAGATAAATTAAAGGAATTGTTATGCTTCATTGAGGAAAATATTGGAGCCGTTTCGGGCAGGGCCTTTGTCGATTCTGCTCCTGTTTTAGACCGGGCCTGGGCCAAACGCTCTGGAATTGGCTGGATTGGGAAAAATTCTAATCTGATCAGTAAAACCGATGGTTCCTTTTTTTTCCTCGCTGAGTTAATCATTGATTTGGAGCTGGATTACGACCACCCCTTTCAAACCGATCACTGTGGTACCTGTACCCGTTGCTTAGATGCCTGTCCTACCGATGCAATTATCGCTCCTCAGGTAGTTGATGGAAGTAAATGTATTTCTTATTTAACCATTGAACTTAAAGAAGAAATCCCTGCACAATTTAAAGACAAAATGAGCAATTGGATGTTTGGATGTGATATTTGCCAGGATGTTTGCCCCTGGAACAGATTCTCGAAAGCACATAACGAACCTGCATTTATGCCTGAAAACGGGCTGCTGGATCTCAGTGCAAAAGAGCTTACAGAAATCACAGACGAAGTGTTTAAAAAAGTATTTAAAGGTTCGGCAGTTAAGCGTACCAAGTTTTCCGGATTGAAACGAAACATTGACTTTTTGAAAGAGTAGCAAGTTTAATAACCATAGCGAATAGACTATCTTTTTAAATCGCTTTGATAATATAAATTTATAGTTTCCCCTGGGCCAAGGGCCAGAAGAAAGATTGCTTCGTTCATTGCCATGACGAATTGATTCAGTTTAGGATGAAAATATTATCAATTAACCGAAAAACTATTATCGCTTTTTACCTTATCAGGTGTGTGTGGATTGCCCATCACCACTTTTGATAGCTTCTTTTTAGTGCTAATTTCCAGCTGTACCTGCTTATCCCCTTTTTCCCAAACACCAATATTGGCATGTTTTCGTTCCCTGCTTCCATCGGTGTAAATAAGTTCCAAATCAATGGGAAGTGCTTTAATGCCTTTATTTTCGATAGTCACCTGATATCCGGCAGCAGTTTTATTGACTGATTTAATGGCTAAATCCAAAACACCACCTTCAAAAAACCAGCTTTTCCAAAACCAATTCAAATTCTTTCCGCTTCCTTCATTCATGCTAAAAAAGAAATCGTAAGGCATGGGATGCTTACCATTCCAGTTTCTGATATAATGATGCAAAGCTTTAGTAAAAAGCTCATCTCCAAGATAATCCTTTACAAAAAGATAAGCTAATCCTGGTTTCGGGTAAGAATTTGTAAATGAACCTGAACCTTTTAAATCAGGAGTAAGTGTCATGATAGGCGTATCGTCGTGGCTACCAGATGAGGAAGCTGTTGGTTGAATACCGTATTCATCCACAATGCTCGAATCAATCATAGGAGAAATCAACCACTCTCCAATTGTTGCCCAACCTTCGTCCATCCAGCCATATTTTGTTTCATTAATACCCATGTAAAAAGGGAACATCGTATGAAAAATCTCATGATCTGTCAAGGTAATTGCATCTTCCCTGTTATCTACCGGATTATCATTTACCATCATCGGATATTCCATTTGGTCCAGACCATCAAAAATAGTTTCATGGCTATATGGGAAAGGCCATTTTGGAAATTGATAACTCATAGCGTAAACCGTTTTCCTGGCGAAATCAATTACCTCGTAATAATCCTTATGTTTGGGGTTAAAAACAGCATCTACGCGCGTTCTTCTTTTCGTAACAGGATCTACGATCAAACTGGTAGATTTCCATAAATAATGATCACTTAGTGCAAAAGCAAAATCTGTAACATTTTTTGCTTCAAACTTAAAGGTATTAAAAGCTTTAGGAAGCGTTACCTTTTTATTGGTCAAATCCTGATCGGTAATCACATCAATAACAGCATCGTTCTTTTCTGCCTGTGCTATCCTGGCAACAATATCCTGCTGATAAACTTCAGCGGTATTTTTCAAATCTCCGGTAGCCCACACACCAAAACCTCCAGGTACCGTGATATCTACATTAAACTCATCAAAATCATTATAAAACTCTTCTGCACCGGTGTATGGGTATTTATTCCATCCATCCACATCATCGTAAACGGCTATCCTGGGAAAAAAATAAGCAACAAAATGAGAACCCTCGTCTACTTGGCCTGTACGGATATGCGAACCCTTATTCAGGGTATAATCGTAATCAATTGAAAAGACGATTGTTTTACCGGGCAACACTGGCGGAACAGTGAGGGTCATATTGGTTCCGTCGATATTAAAAGGGCTATTCTCCTTACCGTTGGCCATGAGCTTTCTGATCACTACGCCTTCACCCTGATCTGATTCGGCAATTTTTGATTTTCTCGGCACCCCTTTCTTGTAAAGGTTCGGATAAAGTTTAAACCAGATTTCCTTTAAAGTATCCGGACTATTATTGGTATATAAAACATCCACCTTCCCTTTCAACAAACGTGTTGCAGGATTAAAATCAACCTTTAGATTATACTTAGCTGTATTTTGCCAGTAATTTTTACCTGGCTTTCCGTTTTTACTTCTGGTTCCCTTTTGATAAGTCTGCTGAAATACGGCTGAAACCGGTAATTCGGTTTGTGCACTAACACAAAGCGATGCAAACAGTAAAAAACTAAGTAATTTAATTGATTTCATTAAGGCTTTAACAGATTAAAAGAGGTTGATAATCAAATAAATTACTTACCAAATTTCATTTTCAATTGCTCTAGCATATCATTATTAATAGGTTGAGCAGGTTTGTCTACTTTGGGTTTATTGTAATGAGGCTTGTTTCCCTGTCCTTGAGGCTGTTGCGGTTTTGCTGGTCTGTTTTCATTTTTTTTGGCATTAAACTTTGCCCATTCTTCATCCAGTTTTTTCTTGGTATATAAAGGAAAATCCCCTTGTTTCATCCAGGCATAATAGCTTGGCTCTATGGCAAATACCTCAGCTGTAGTTTTCCCTTTGTGTTTACCAAAGTTAAAGCAAACTTCGTTCTTATCATTGTAAACCATACGACCGGCAAAATCAACAGGTTTATGCAGATTGGTAAAGATATGAAGTGCATCAACATCGTTCACCACCGGAACACTTTTCACCCCCTGCTTGTCTTCAAATTCAGTTTCCTTATACATTTCCAACTGCCCCAGCAAAACTTTATAGGTGGCAATTACATCTGCCTCTGCCGCATGAGCGTTAACTAAATCTTCCTGGCAATAAAATTTATAAGCTGCTTTCAGCGTGCGTTGCTCCATCTGGTGGAAGATATTTTGTACATCAACAAACTTGCGTTCGTTCATATCAAAGTCGATCTCAGCTCTTAAAAACTCTTCTAATAGCATAGGGATATCAAACTTATTGGAATTATACCCAGCCAAGTCTGCTTCGCCAATAAAACCAGCTATTTCTGCTGCCAATTGCTTAAAAGTAGGTGCATCTTTTATATCTTCATCGTAAATACCATGAATTAATGAAGTTTGAAGCGGGATTGGCATTTCAGGATTTACACGCCAGGTCTTTACTTCTTCTGTTCCATCTGGCAAAGCCTTTAAAATAGCAATTTCTACAATCCTATCCGACCCTACATTTACTCCGGTTGCCTCTAAATCAAAAAAAGCTAAAGGGCGTTTTAAATTTAATTTCATTATCTAGATCTGAGATTTCAGACGTGAGTATCATATTCCCACATCTCCATTATGTTTCTTAATTCAAAAGTGCTAAAAAAGGTTTGCTTAGTTGCAAAAAACGCCTAAATATTAAAAAAATTAATTTGAAAAATATTTCTGAAAGTAAAACGCTACGCCTAAATTGCCTCTTTAATTGAAACGCTCAAATGAAGAAAATTTTCAGCTTACTATCCCTGCTTTTCATCCTTAATTACACATATGCTCAAAACTTTAGCTATGGCGCCATTACTTATGATGATTACGAATTCGACCGAAAAAAATTAGACAGTAATGCCAATGCAATAGTTTTAAGAGAATTTGGAAATGCCTATATCCAGATTGACGATGCTACCGGAAGACCTGAATTGTTCTTCGAACACCATGTTAAAATTAAAATCTATAACAAGGAAGGATTTAAAGAAGCCAATATCGTAATTCCGTTATACAAAGATGATAACCAGGAAGAGCTGATAGACGAGCTTAAAGCTTCGACTTTTAATTATACGGATGGAAAATTTGTAGAAAGTGTGATGGACAGGAAAGCCATTTTTTCTGAAAACCGATCAAAATATACACGTTTAACCAAATTTACCCTTCCAAACCTAAAAGAAGGATCTGTAATAGAATATAGTTATCGTTTAAAATCTTTTAGGCTTTTCAATTTCAAAACCTGGGAATTTCAAACTGATATCCCAAAGCTGCACAGTGAATATGTAGCGCTTATTCCGGGAATTTACAACTACAATGTCACCCTCAGAGGGTTCCAAAAGTTAACAGACCAAAAAGCAGAACTTTCTAAAGAGTGCATGCGCTTCTCTGGTGTGCCCATTGATTGTTCAAAAATAACCTATCTGATGAAGAATGTTCCTGCCTTTATTGAAGAGGATAATATGACGGCGCCAAGTAATTTTAAATCTGCCATCTATTTCGAACTTTCTGATGTTCAATTACCCAGCGGAGTTAAAAATTCTTATACCAAAACATGGAAAGATATTGATTATGACCTATCCTCGCACAAGGAACTGGGTGGTCAAATGAAAAGAAAAGAAGTATTCAAGGAGCTCTTGCCCACCTTAGTAAAAGATGCAGTTGACGACTTGAGCAAAGCAAAAAGCATATACAATTATGTAAAAAAGCAGATTAAGTGGAACAATTACTATGGAATTATCTCAGAAGAAGGAATAAAAAAATCACTTGAAATTCGTTCTGGAAATGTTGCCGATGTAAACCTGGCCTTAATTGCTGCCCTGGCTGCTGCCAACCTGGATGCCGAAGCAGTGATTTTATCCACCCGTGAAAATGGAACCATTAACAAACTATATCCTGTAGTTAGCGACTTTAATTACCTGGTGGCAAAGGTTAATATAGGAGAAACAAGTTATTTATTGGATGCAACAGAACCGCTTCTTCCTTTCGGATTATTGCCCCTAAGATGTATTAATGACCAGGGCAGGGTGATTAACCTGAAAAAACCTTCTTATTGGATTGATCTTAAGGCCAGTCAAAAAAATGCAACCAGCTATGTCTTAAACGGTAAACTAACACCCGAGGGCAAGATTTTAGGCACATTAACAACTTACACTCAAGGATATGCTGCTTTTAATAAACGCAAAGAAATTTTGCGCCATACCTCTACAGATGAATTTGTAGAGAAGTTAGATGAACGCTTACCCCGGGTAAAAATAATGGCGCATGAAATCTCTGGGATAGATAGTGTTGAAAATTCGCTGGTTGAAAAATATGAAGTAGAATTTACAGTTACAGATGGCACTAACCAGAATCAGTTTTATTTCAGTCCATTCTTTATCAATATGATTACCAAAAACCCATTCAATTTGAATGAAAGAAATTACCCTGTAGATTTAGGTGCAGCATCAGATGAACGAATTATTGTAAATTTAGCCTTATCAGATAAATTTGAATTGCTCGAGAAACCTAAAGATATGGCAATTGGATTACCCAATTCAGGTGGAAAATATCTCTTAAAAACAAACCTGGATGGTGAAACCCTTACACTCAACCAGATTTTGCAATTCAACAATGCCATTTATCAACCCGAAGAATACTTATCTTTAAAAGAATTTTACAGTAAAATCATTCAAAATCAGAAATCTGAATTTTTGCTTAAAAAAGTAACTAAATGAAGTATCTATTAACCTTAATCCTACTTTCATCCTTTATTTCAAGCAATTGCCAGGAAAATTACGATACTGATCTTATTCCTTCAGCTTTGCGCAACAGGGCTAATTCCTGCATAAGAAATGAGGAACGTACAGTGGATATGAGATCGCCAGACAATGTATTGATTGCAGTAAAAAAAGCAATAACTGTATTCAATGAAAATGGCGAAGATGAGGCAAGACTAGTGCTGCATTATGATAAAAACACCTCAATCAAATCCATTAAAGGAGAAGTTTACAATGCTGTTGGCCAAATAATAACCAAATTTTCTCAAAGTGATTTTGCAGACCAAAGCGCAGCAGATGGATTTTCATTATTTGTAGATAGCCGGGTTAAGCACTACCTGCCTGCAGTAAGTCAATACCCTTATACCATAGTTTATCATTATGAAATCAGGAATAAACAGAATTTAATAATACCAGACTGGGACCCACAACCGGCAAATGATGTATCTGTAGAAAAAGCAAGCTATACCTTTATTTGTAAGCCTGAAGACCAAATTCGCATCAAAACACAAAGCTACAAGGAAAAACCAGTTGAAACGATTGATGAAAAACAAAAGAAATTAACCTGGAGTGCCAGCAATATTCCAGCTATTAGAACCGAGCCTTACAGCCCAGATCCTGAAACTTATCAAACTAGCATAAAAATTGCACCTCAGCAGTTTACCTATTACAATTACAAAGGTACTTATACCAATTGGAATGAATTGGGAAAGTGGATTTACGATGACCTCTTGAAAAACCGGGGCACATTACCACCCGCAACCATCCAAACGATACGTGAACTGGTAAAAAATGAATCTGCTGAAAAAGATAAAGTAAAAAAAATCTATCAATATCTCCAGGATAAAACGCGATACATCAGCGTTCAAATTGGTATTGGTGGTTTCCAACCCATTGCCGCAGCAGAAGTTGACCGGCTGGGATACGGAGATTGTAAGGCGCTGGTAAATTACATGCAAAGCTTGCTTAAAGCTGTAGATATTGAATCACTGTATTGCGTTGTTGAAGCAGGATCAGAAAAGAAAAGTATGGATCCATCCTATGCGAGTATGGTACAAGGTAACCACATCATTCTTTGTGTACCCCTTAAAGGTGATACCACCTGGCTGGAATGCACCAGTCAGAAAATTCCTTTTGGCTTTTTAAGCGACTTTACCGATGATCGGATTGTATTGGCCTGCACAGCAGCAGGAGGTGAACTCCTCCATACACCAAAGCTATCTACAGCGCAGAATATGCAAATTCGCAATGCGAATTTAACTATCCAACCTGATGGTAACATTAAAGGCAAAATGCACACCCTATTTTCGGGGGCACAATATGATAACCATGAAGTGATTATTGGAAAGTCTGTTACTGAGCAACAGAAGATGCTAAAACAGTCGTACAATATTGATAATATTGATTTTAACAGCATTAACTACTTACAACAAAAAGATATCAACCCCAAGCTTACAGAAGATATTGAGGTAAATATCAGAAATTATGCCCCTATTAACGGGAACAAGATGTTTCTTCAGTTGAACGTTTTTAATGCTAAAAAATCCATTCCGGAAATTAAAAACAGGCTAATGCCCATATACATCAACCGTGGATATACAGATGAGGACACCCTAACCTATAGCCTACCCGATAATGTTATACTGGATCTTATAACAGAACAAAATAAGAAGCTTAAAAATGAATTTGGCGAATATATCTGCTCCGCAAAATTAGAAGGGAACAAACTCATTTATTATCGAAAATTTGTATTGAATGATGGCTCCTTTCCCGCCGACAAATACCTGGATTTTGCCAATTTTATTAACGAAGTAGCAGCCTACGATTATTTAAAGCTGGCGCTTAGCTTAAAAAAATAATGCCCAGGCCTATGCCAATAATCATGATCAGGTACATAAGAATTTCTGTTGTAGCAAATCGTTTATAACGCGTCCAAAACGAATAATCTTTATCTTGATTAGGCATATGATATAAATATTGTCCACAAAAATAACAAAAGCTTTTAATTACCTGGCTTGTATTCGGTAATCTGCTTCGCCATTCCATTAAAGAGCACCAAATGAAACGGCCACATAGCATACCAATAAAGCCTTCCCCATAGCCCTTTCGGCCTGAAGGTGGCTATTTGAGAGAGATAAGCTTTACCGTGGAAATCGATCAGTTTCAATTCTAACCAGGCCTCTCCGGGTATTTTCATCTCTGCATATAATAAAAGGCGTTTATTTTTACGGTCTGCAAGCAGCACACGCCAAAAATCCAGCACATCTCCCGCTTGCAAATCTACATTACTGGTACGCCCTCTCCGGGTACCTACCCCACCAAACATCTTATCTAAAAAGCCGCGAAGCTGCCAAAGCCAATCCATATAATACCAGCCCCTGTTTCCTCCAATACTCCATATATTATCAAATACTTCTTCCGCCTTACGTTCAAAAGGCTTTTTAACCTTATACTCCAGGGTGCCGTTTTGAGGTACCTTAATCTGATCCATGAAATCGCTCTTCAGGTATCCCCTGTTCAGTGCATCCTTCCAGCTGGAAACTATAGAATTCTGATCTATTTTCTCAAAAGCCAAATGTAAAGCTTCCGCATAGCTGAGGCATTTTCTTGGTACAACCTTATGTATATGGTTATTCTTACAAACCACTTCATTCTTCATGCTATCCACCAGACTTCTTGCCAGGGCAAACGGAACAGAAGTAATTAAATTAAGCCATAAAGATGATAATCTGGGAGTTAGCACCGGAACGGTAATAATCCAGCGCTTTAAACCTCTTTCTTTGGCATAGCCCAATAACATTTCTTTATAGGTGAGAATGTCAGGCCCTCCAATATCGAATGTTTGGTTAAGCGCCTCGGGATGATGGATTACACCCAGTAAATAACCTAAAACATCCCTGATTCCGATTGGTTGACAACGTACTTTAATCCATTTCGGTGCAACCATAACCGGTAGTTTTTCAGTTAAATCCCTGATAATTTCAAAAGATGCACTGCCGGAGCCAATGATAATAGCTGCCCGAAGGATGGTACACGGCACTCCAGATGATTTCAACTTATTTTCAACGGCTAATCTGGAACCTAAATGCTTAGAAAGATGCTGATCATTTGCAATGCCCGTGAGGTAAATAATTTGCCTGCATTGTGTTTTAGCAATGGCATGTGCAAAATTGGAGGCAGATTGCTCCTCCATGGTTTCAAATCCCTGTTGACTGGAGGACATAGAATGTACCAGATAATATGCTGCATCAATATGATGTGGGATTTCATTCAATGTTTCCGGCTCCAACAGGTCGCCACTTATAATGGTAACCTGATTGCTCCAATCGGATTGGGCAGCAAATCTTCGTTTATCCCTTACCATACATATCACTTCGTGGTTCTCAGCCAACAAGATAGGCAACAACCTTGTTCCTATGTAACCATTAGCGCCTGTAAGTAAGATCTTCATGGGGATTTAAGGCTTTAACAATTCAACACACTCATTTGTTGGTTACTCTCAGACAATTAGTAACACAAAATGATTCCCATTTGCTATAAAACATATCTTAATGTCACAAACTTGTCAAACAACTCCCATAAATGATTTACCAAAGGCAACAAATGGCCTTGAGATTCGTATAAGTAGTTCAATATCAAATTCCTGAATGAAGAAAAACATTTTAGGCAGTGCTATGATTTTGTTAGTGAGTATCAGCATTGTCGCCATCAGCTGGAAAGCCGCGGAGCTTCCACGCCCTCAGCAGCAAGCAGTTCAAAACATTGCTACAGACAGCTTGTACAACAGCTACATCTTAAACATTTATCAGGCTACTCATCTGGATTCTGCCGGCTTGAATGAAGAGGTTTTTGAAAAAGCTTTAACAGGCTTTATCAACATGAAGTATGCTGGTTTGTTACATAATAAATCTATTCTAAGCATTGCAGATTTCGATCAGGAAAGCCGCAAAAAAAGACTGTACATCATTGATCTTAACCAAAAGAAACTCTTGCTTAATACCTGGGTTGCACATGGACAGAATAGTGGTGGCGACAAGGCCACTAACTTCTCTAACCGCATCAGTTCTAACCAAAGCAGTATTGGTTTCTACCTTACCGGCGAAATATATTATGGAAAACATGGCCGTTCTTTAAAATTAGACGGTATGGACAACGGATTTAATAACAATGCCAGAGAACGTGCAATTGTTGTACATGGCGCAGATTATGTTTGTCAGGAAACGATTGACCAGCTCGGTCGCCTGGGCAGAAGCCAGGGATGTCCGGCTGTTTCTTCAAAAGTAGCTAACCAGGTTATTAATACCATTGCGGATAGAACCGTTTTATTCATCAATAATTCTGAATCACAATACAGTTCGTCTTTTCTAAATGAAACCCTGGCTGCCAGTGTAGCAATGAATGAGCAGGAGGTTTTGGCCGCTCAGGTAGATTAACTATTTCAGTTTTCTATAGTTGAGATTTCCAGGCATAAAGTAAATAAAGAACTTATTAAAGCGCGAAACCAGGTTCCATATCCACCTATTGGAATCTACCTCGTGCTCACCACAATCTACAACCTCTGCCCTTTTCAACAACCTGATTACAATTCTCTGCATCCATTTTATTTTTACAAAGCGATTAAAAAGTAAACCCAGATAATCGCAATAAACATGCACCAAAATCTCAATAATCAGAGATTCTGTGCTAATATTAAGTCTTTTACCGAAAAGCTCAGCATATTCCGTTTTAATCTTACCCGCTAGCAGCTGCATTCTTGAGCTTACATCTCCATTTAAAAACTGCCAAAGTTGCAGATCGCTATATACCCTAACCAACTGAGGTTCAAAATCAACGCTAAGTTCGTATCCTGTTAACTCGAAGATTTTATTCATGCTTTGGCTTTTATGATTAGATGTGGTGCTGGTCATTTTGTTAAAATATCAGACATAAAATTCATCAATTTGTTTGCAGAAGCTAACTCGTTACGTATCATTTCTTTAAGCCCTTGTGAATAAATATTTAAGTTAAAGAACAGGAATTTTAGCCATATTTGGGGTTGGAATTAAGCTGAATTGATGAAAATTGTAATCGCAGAAAAGCCCTCAGTTGGACGGGAACTTGCAAAAGTTTTTGGTGCAACAACCCGTAAAGATGGATACATTGAAGGTAAAGGATATTCATTTACCTGGGCATTCGGGCATTTATTACAATTGGCTCCTCCACAAGATTATGGCTTTATTGGCTGGCGTAAGGAGCACCTGCCTATGCTCCCCCAAAAATTTAAGCTGGCAGTTAGAAAAATTAAAACCAAAGATGGATTTGTAGAAGATCCGGCGGTTAGAAAACAACTTGACACCATTAAAAAACTGTTTGACGAGGCTACAGAAATTATTGTGGCAACGGATGCCGGACGAGAGGGTGAACTTATTTTCAGGTATATTTACTATTACCTGAAATGTAAAAAGCCATTTAAACGGCTCTGGATTTCATCTCAAACAGATGAAGCCATCAAAGATGGATTTAGAAACTTAAAGCCGGGAACCGAATATGATACGCTTTTTAATTCTGCACATTGCAGATCTGAATCGGATTGGCTGGTAGGAATGAATGCTACACAGGCCTTAAGTATTTCTGCGGGTAATCGAAGTGTATTATCGCTAGGAAGGGTTCAAACACCTACATTAGCCATGATTTGTGCACGATTTTTAGAAATCAAAAACTTTGTTCCCCAAACTTATTATCAAATCAGTATACAGCTGGTAAAGGAAGAACAGGTTTTTAAAGCCATTTCAACCTCCAACTATAAAGATAAAGCTGAAGCTGAAAGAGCCTTTGCATTGGTTCGTGATGTACCCTCTGGTCATCCTGCGGGTGGGAATATCACCGCAGTAGAAGCCAAACCCCGTAAAGAACCACCTCCGCTGTTGCATGACTTAAGTAGCTTACAACAAGAAGCAAATAAGAAAAAGGGTTACACGGCCGATCAAACCCTCAGTATTCTCCAAAACCTATACGAGAGTAAGCTGGTTTCCTATCCTCGTACCGGAAGCAGATATATTGGTGATGATATTTTTGCTGGTGTTCCTGCGCTACTCGAAAAGTTTACCGATCATCCGGATTTTGGTAAACAGGCACAATTTTTACAAACCACTACACTTAATAAACGAAGCGTAAATGCCAAAAAAGTAACCGATCACCATGCCATTTTACCTACAGGCGAGAGCGCTTATGGGTTAAGCCCTGATAGGCAAGCTGTATATGATATGGTTGTAGGGCGAATGATAGAAGCATTTCATCAGGAGTGCTTAAAGGAGATCACTAAAATTACAATTGAATCAGGCATTTCCTTCTTAGCAAATGGTACAGTTATCCGTTCTGCGGGATGGAGATCGGTATTTAATGAGGTGGAAGATGACAAAAAAGATGAAGACAATGCAGCGCTACCGAAGGTTGCAGTTGGCGAACAATTGCCTATAGTAGAGAAAAATTTCCTCGAAAAACAAACCAAACCTAAGGCCATGTACAATGAAGCATCTTTACTTAAGGCGCTGGAAACCTGTGGAAAGGAAATTGAAGACGAAGAGTTGAGATATGCCATGAAAGACAGTGGGCTGGGTACCCCTGCCACCCGGGCATCAATTATTGAAACATTAATTACCAGAGAATATATTACCCGGGAAAAACGTAATTTATTGCCAACCACCAAAGGGTTAGCGGTTTACGAAGTGGTAAAAGATAAGCAAATTGCTCAGGCAGAACTAACAGGACAATGGGAAAAGAGGCTGGAAGAAATCAGATCCGGGGCTTCTGTGAAAGATTTTAAATCTGAAATAACCGATTACACCAAAACCATTACCCAGGAACTTTTGGTGGCAGGTGCATCTATTACAGCAAAATTAGTAGAGCCGAAATTGGAAAAGGCTTAGCCAAAAACCATTTTTACAACATCTGCTGCAGAATTACTCATGGTATTATCTTTTTGAATGAATCCAATTGCCCCCGCGTCTAAAAATCGCTGTGCAATACTGGTTTTATCATTTCCAGAAAACATACAAACTTCCAGCGCCGGCTGCATTTCTTTAATTAATGCTACCGTTTCCGGACTGCTATCGCCTGTAGGCATATTAATATCCAATAGCAGAAGATCAAAGCTATCCTGGCGCAATATTGAAAAAGCATCATCCAAATTCGAAGCCTGCTTCAAATCTGAAAATGAAATAAGCTTTTTAAGGATATTACTCATTAAAGTTCGCATAAGCGCGTTGTCATCAACGATGAGAATTTTGGGATGTTGTTCCATTAACTTAGATAGTCTACGATCATTAAAACTGCTGTTAATAAATCCAAATACCTTAAAAACAGTTGAGATAATCACAACCTACTTTTAAAATACCCGAATCTCTTGGGTTGACTTATTTCAAAAATAATAAATTAATCGATTTATATTGCATTATACTAAGCGATTACGTATAAATGAGTATAGTCAGAATCGGTAATTGCGTATGAAAATTTGTCTTGTTGTTCTTTCAAACACCCAAATATCTTAGGCACTTAAGCATTTTGTACGTGTAGCTCAAACATTACCCAGGTAAGAAAACCTCAAGGCGTTTAAATTTGTTTGCGTCATCTGCACTTTCAACCTTTAACTTTTGACTTTTAACTTTCAACCTAAATACTCCCAGGCACTATGATACCCATCTAAGGATTCTGCATAGGCAATAAAATCATTATAGAATTTTGATTTTGAAAGAGTTGAACTGTCTCCAATTACAACGAGCTTCTTTCTTGCACGGGTCATGGCCACATTCATCCTTCTGGTATCTGATAAAAAGCCAATTGTGCCGGTTGGATTACTACGCACCAAACTGATATAAACCATATCCCGCTCCTGCCCCTGGAAGCTGTCGATAGTATTCACCGATATTTTATCTCCATAAGCTTTCAGTATCTCATTTTCCTGAATTGATGCTTTAAGAAGCTCTACTTGTTGTTTATAAGGTGATACAACAGCAATAGATGGAAAGTGTTCGATTTCCTTTCTCGATTGAATAAGCTGGACTTGAGATATCAGGTGCTGAATTAAAAAGTTCGCTTCATCCGGATTTGTTGTGCTCGTGCCGTCCAATTTCTCTTCAAAGCTACATCCTGCTGTATCAATAAAAATCAGCGCCTTATCCGATTCAAAAACAAGATGATTAGAAACACTATCATGTGCTTTTAGCTTATCCTGATAAAATACTTTAGAAGAATAAGCCATAATGTCCTGATGCATCCGATATTGTTCTTCCAACAAAACAACAGCTTCAGGATGAAGCTGTACAACCTTTTCTAAAAGTGTATTGCTTAAACCATTTTGTGCTGCAGTGGTAGATTTAATCGTTGGTGGTAATTGAAAATGATCACCAGCCAAAACCATTTTATTGGCTTTCAATATCGGAATCCAGCAAGCTGGTTCTAAAGCCTGTCCGGCTTCATCTATAACAATTGTATCATATTTCAAATTCCTCACCGTATAGTGATTGGCGCCCACCAGAGTAGCTGTAATCACCTGTGCATTTCCCATTAAATTATCTATAATATACTGTTCAGATTTCTCAATCTCCCTTCCAATTTTATGGGCTTCATCAAATAAGGCTTTCCGTTGATCGCGCTCGGCTTTTCCAAAATTTCTTTTGTACTTATGTGCCATATTTTTGTACTCACTGGCCTGTTTCTTTAAAGATTTAATGTTTTTCATCTCTGGATGATCTGTCATCTTATAATCCAGGGTAGATTCCATTAACCGAACTGAAACACGGGCCGGATTTCCAACACGAATAACATTTAAGCCTGCTAACGACAATTTTTCAGTTAGCAAATCAACAGCAGTGTTACTCGGGGCAACTACTAAAACTTTCTGATTATTGTGCTTTACCAATGCTTTAATTGCCTCTACCAACGTGGTTGTTTTTCCAGTTCCAGGAGGCCCATGAACGATTGCCAGATGATCTGCAGATAAAATCTTATCAACAGCAATCTGCTGAACCGGATTAAGCTGGTTAGGAATATTAAACGTCTTTTCCTTTGTAAAAGAAGGTTTCTCTCCCTTTGTTAAAATACGGATCAACTTGTTGTCTGAATTATTTTCAGTTTGCAAAGCAGCCTGTTTTAAGGCCGCATACATTTCATTGTAGCTATTGCTGTCAAACAATAAGTCTATTCCAAGTTTTCCATCTCTGGCCCAATCAGGTAACTCATCTACCCGCACACTTATCTTCATCCTATTTCCGCTCTGGTGGGTTATGGTACCTTCAATACGATCTGATTTAGGATCATGGTTGGAAAATAAAACCACTGATGCACCAAAGCGAAATTGATGCTGCAAATCCTGATGGGTGGTACGTTCTACCTCAATGGTAAGATAATCTCCCCTTCCTACTTCCGTATTTCTAATGGCTATGGGATACCAGGCTAAGCCTAACCCCCTTCTGTCGGCAGCTGCAGTGTTTTCCGTTAATTTAATGTACGATTGTAAATCTTCATTTTGCTCTATTTCCAGCAAACCCTGAAGTTCTTTAAAATATTCTTTTGGCAAGTTATAATCTATTTTAGCGCATTTAAAGCACCATTTGTGCATGCAATCTTTCTAATGTTTCTTGTGCATCAACACAAAATCCTGGATGTACTTTCGAACATTGTACTACAGTGCTTCTGGTTGCTGTAAGCCACCTGAAACGTGAAGCCTGATCGTACTGTCCTATTGGGCCCGAACCTTTAGCTCCACAGGCAATTCTTTGGAAAGCAAGTAAATTCGTCTCCATTTCTGTCAAATCAATTGCAGGAAATAGACATTCTAATCTCTTTTCATCCAGCGAATAAATACTTTTTAGGAATTTTTGCCTGGCACAAAAAAGAATAATGCCCACATTAATAAATTCTTCACGTTCTACCCTGGGCATCACGCGAATTACAGCATACTCAAATAAGAACTGATCTTGCATGCTGTGCTTCTTTTAAAAATATAGCTGAATGGGAAAGCCTGATTGCTAAGAAACGGGCATAAGCCGTACGATGTTCATCTCTGCTATCGAAATTACTATCTTCTTCTAACCAATCATCCGGGATGAGCTTAATTACAGCCTCAATTTTCTGCTCATCGAGTATTGCCATAAACTCCTCATGAACCTGTTCTAATTCGGTAGCCCAAGGCAACAGCACATGATCTTTAACCAAGAAAAATGGCTTTTGGGCTTGTTGCTCCCAGTTATCCCATGAATGGTGAAAATATAACGCCGCACCATGGTCTATTAACCAAAGTTCCTTGTGCCAGATTAGCATATTGGTATTCCGGCAGGTTCTATCCATATTGGTTAAAAAACAGTCCAGCCAAACAATCTGAGAGGCCAGTTTAGCATCAATTTGTGTAACTGTCGGATCAAAAGTGATAGCACCAGATAAATAGTGTAGTGCAAGGTTTAAACCTATACTTGCTTTCAACAGATCCTGAATTTCTTCATCTGGTTCTGTACGACCAAAGGCTTCATCCAGGTTTGCAAATACCAGCTCTGGTACCTTTAAACCTAAAATACGGGCAATCTCGCCTCCAATTAGTTCGGCTATGAGTGCTCTTGGCCCCTGTCCGGCCCCTTTAAACTTTAAAGCATAAAGAAACCCGTCGTCCGCTTCGGCAATTGCAGGCATAGAACCGCCCTCACGTAAAGGGGTTACATATCGGGTAACCTGAACAGTTCTAAGCGCTATTTGAAAATCATTCATAAGCATGTTAATGACGTACTAGAACATCAAAAACGCTGCAAATTTAGTAGAATTATAGGTTATTCCTTTATCAATAATTAATCGTGACCTAAATACGCATTTCCTGCCGGCGTCATTGCTGCCGACCACTGCACCGACTCACGATTAATCTTAATCAGTCCCATACTTTCCAGTTCTTCGTAATCTTCTTCCATACCGCCCAAAATTGAAGAACTTACTTGCTGATTGATTACCTCAAGTAGAGATATAATTTCTGATCTATCCATAATTCAATAATTGTTTTGTTTGGTAGAAACAAGCAAGCCGGAAAAATGTTTAACACTGATAATCAAAACAATAATATATCTTTTAAGTTATCATTTTGATCAGGATATTGAAATTATAAATTATGCCTTCAACAGCTATTAAACATTTCTATTATGATGAAAGCAGTCAGATCCTGCTGATTACCTTTATCACAAATTTAACCTATCGCTACAAAGATGTACCACTAAAAGTATATCAGATGTTGAAAGCAGCCGGATCAAAGGGAAGATACTTCAATTATCATATTAAGGGAAATTTTGAATATGAACTGGTTGATGCATGAATGTAGAAATACGATTACAAGTAGAACCTAATTTCGGACCTGCAGGATTATATATTTCCTGAATATAATCTTAAAGTAAAAGAAGTGTTAAAGATTTAGGATTATTGAAAACTAACCCTATATTTGTCACCGAGAGCGTTAATTTAGATACGGGTATATGGCTTAGGCTATATGCCCGTTTTTTATTTTAAATGCCTCTTAAATGCTCAACTACTTTATCCAAGCAAATCTTCAACCAGGAAGTATACTCATCAGGATGTAGTTCAATTTCTTTTTTCAGATCGGATAAACTTGAGTAGCGATAAGCAGCAACCTCCTCCGGGTTTATTACCGGCAAATCATCACAAAGTCCATAAAAAACGTGATCAAGCTCGTGCTCAGTTAATCCATTATCAAATTCAACTTTGTAGGTAAAATTAAAGAGATAGTTGAGCGAACTGCCAATCCCCATTTCTTCCATCAACCTTCTATTGGCAGCTACCAGATTATCTTCGACAACTCTAGGATGGCTACAGCAGGTATTGGTCCAAAGGCCACCAGAATGATATTTATGCTCAGCCCTTTTTTGTAGCAGCAGCTCATTTTTTGAATTGAAAATAAAAACTGAAAAGGCGCGGTGAAGTACTCCCTTTTCATGCGCTTCAAGCTTTTCCATCTGTCCTTGAGGCAAATCGTTTTCATCTACTAAAATTACATGCTCTACCATGATTATATCACATTTAATTTGTGCCTGATCATAGAATCAAACATCAAACCTATTTTATGGTGATTCGGTATTCTGATCCGCTCATTCATAATCCGCTCGGCAGAAAGCCCCTTAATTTTGCTAAACAATTTTTTATAATAAATATAAGACAGGTAAACACCATTTCTGGAGCTTAGAGGGAGTTTTTTGATTCCAATTAATGCCTCCTCAAAGTCATGTTCAATTTCCTCCTCAATAGTCTTTTTCTGCAAATCACAAAATACAGCGAGGTCTATATTAGGGAAATAGTTACGCTTCAGGCCTTGATGATCCGCTTTAATATCCCTTAAAAAATTAACCTTCTGAAATGCTGCACCCAACTTCATTGCATAGGGCTTTAGTTGCCTGTACTGATCGTCATTACCTTTAGTAAAAACACGTAAACACATTAAACCCACTACCTCGGCCGAACCCAGGATATACTCCTTATACAGCTCTTCAGTGTAATACTTTTTCTCTAAATCCATTTCCATGCTGTGCAGAAAAAGTCTTACCAGCTCATGTTCAATATCATATGCATTCACCACTTCCTGAAAACAATTCAAAACCGGATTTAAGCTAATACCTTGATCAATTGCCTCAAATGTATCCTGTTTAAACTTATTTAAAAGATATGCTTTGTTATAATCATGAAAACTATCCACAATTTCATCGGCTAGCCGCACAAACCCATATATGGCATATACCGGATTTCTATGCTCTTTTCCTAAAAAATAAATCCCTAAAGAAAAGCTCGTACTGTATCTTTTGGTGATCAACTTGCTGCAAGTAACCGATAATTGATCAAATATTTGTTTCATAAATAGCAGTTTTTTTCATTGTTTCTTCAAATTCTTCAAGTGTTTTACACCAATTAATATGATCTACATTAGCCAGTTTACCAATTACCTGGCCATTACCAGAAAGATGCATCTTAACATTGGCACAAATATCAGACAGCTGATCAATGTAATCTTGTGCAGTATGAACCATTCTTGTCCTAACCATAAAAAGCAGGATATTATTGATTTTGGTAGTAGCCAGTACTTCTTTTATTGACGATAACGGTACCTTACTGCCCAAAAATATCACATTTTTACCATTTAGCTTTAGAATATAGTAAGCCAGCAATAACCCAATATCGTGATCTTCATCTTCGGGTAGAAAAAGAAGCCACCTTTCTGCTGATGCATTACAGTTTGGTAATTTATCAATAGCAGAAAATAACTTCAGCCGGATAATTTGAGAAATAAAGTGTTCGTGTGCCGGACAAATATCATCCTTACTCCACATCAGCCCCAGCTTAACCAATAATGGATATATTATTTCCTGGTAACAGATAATTGTACCCAGTTCTTGAAATGAGCGCGTTAACAAACTCAAAAAAGAATTTCCATCAAAAGAAACACCATACCTAATTAACTGGCCAACAATAGCTTCATAACGCTTGTCGATTGTAAAACGTTCCAGTTGCCGATCTAACAAAACATTAAAATCATGGTTGGAAAGGCTACAGATTTTCGAAATTTTGATGCCGGATTGATTTAATGAAACAATATTTAGCAGTCGCTTAAGTTGTTCATCATCATATTTCCGGGTATTGCCTTCAGATCTGTCAGGCTTCAGCGCGTCATAACGCTGTTCCCACATCCTGATGGTATGAGATTGAATGCCCGAAAGCTGTTCTAAATCTGAAATAGAATAAGTCATTATTTTGTTTAAATATATAAACTAAAATTTAAACAAAAATGCAAGAAAAAGGTTTGAGCAATTAATTATTTCTGATTTTTCCTGTAATTAGCTAATAGAGAGCCATTAGCTTAATTAATCAACCATTTAAATTCTTAAAAATAAAAAAATCATAAAAAGACCATAGCGCATTAACTCAGCGCGGTTTCAGAGAGTAAAACTCCTTTTTCACCATTCCCCGTTTCGATGATATGTACATTTTTATAAGAATGGCTTAACAAATCATAACCATTCTCCAACCTTTTAATCACAACTGTACTTAAAGGATAATTGAAATTGGTTTGCATACAATGCAACGTCCCATTAGCGAGTAACAGAAAATCACAGTCATACCCCATCTCCTGAAGTTCAATTACTTTTTTGGTGAGAGAGACGTTTAACCGATTGGTTCTACGGGTTTTGTTTTTCATGGGACTTAATTTTAGGATAAAATAGGTAGATGACAAGATTCTCAGTGATACTGAGCCAAGAATCGCATAACTAATATACTGTAATACAATCAATTAAAAAAATTTGTTTTCATTTCTTTTATATCACAGCCCCTAAAAGCCTGGAAATTAGCCAGAATGACCTATTGACGATAAACAATGAATAAGATGAATGATAACGAACAATTAGGTATGAATTAAAAACTTACCTGATATTTAACCGTATAAGCGATTTTTCTGCTAAAAAACCGGATATTCCTGGCATATTTACAACAGTTGAAAGTTTCATTATTTGTTTAGGATGACACTAAATTATTCAAAAATTAATAATTTAGTGTCCAAACTAATTTCAATAGAATAATATCCCAAAAAATCAGTTTATATTTAATTAACTTACATCTCACCTCCTAAACCAACTGAAATGCCCATTACCTGTATTGCCATTGATGATGATCCACATTCTTTAGAGAGTTTGGTATCATACATCGAAAACTCACCAGATTTAGCACTTATTAAAACCTTTGCCGATCCTTTACAAGCCCTGTCCGAAATTTCAGTTTCAACATCTGTTGATATTATTTTTATGGATATCGAAATGCCTACTATATCCGGAATTGAATTAGCCAGTTTATTAAGGCAAAAAACCAGACATCTTATCTTTACTACCGCACACACCCGATATGCCATTGATGCTTTTAAAGTTGAGGCGGATGCTTATCTGCTAAAGCCCTATTCCATTTTAAATTTTATTAAAACCATTGGTAATCTTTATCCTAACGGCAAAAAAGATACCAATCCCTTAACTGTTTTTGAAGATCATTACTTCTACATCCCTATGCAGGATGAAAGTGGATCATTAATTAAAATAGATCTTGATGAATTAATTTCTATTGAAAATTCTCATCAGGAGATTGAGTTTATAACGATAAATAGCAATTATAGAAGTGCGAAGCTCGATTTCATCAAAATAATGAAAATGCTAAAAAAACATCCTGCATTCCTACAAATCAGCGAAAACATTATCATAGCTAAACAACACATTAAAAGCGTTTTAGGAAATCAGGTTTTACTCTCTGGTGAAATTTCTTATCCCATAGCCAATAGCCATCTCGCGCTATTTAATTCATTTCTGGAAAGCAATTTATTGAAAGACAAAAATTTGCCAAACACCTGATTCAAGCGTTATCTGTCAGCTCATAAAATAAATAATCATTAACAGCAAAACCAGGAAGGCAGTTGATTTGGCAATTTTTATGCTACAATCAAACATTACCTGCGGTTGATTGTCTTTACGGTAACTAATTATTATTAAGGAGACGAATTATTTTGAAAAGGATTTTGGTTGTTGATGATGATCCAGATATATTGGAGGTATTTCAACTTACTTTAGAAGAAGAGCATTATGACGTTTTACCCCTGCTTTCCCCACGATATATATTTAAAACGATAAAAGATTTCCATCCGGATTTAATTATACTGGATATCATGTTAAATGGAATGGACGGAAGAGCAGTATTTAAAGAATTGAGGTTAGATCCAAATACGGAACATATCCCTGTAATTCTTGCATCTGCCAGATTTGATGAACAATATATTGCTACTCAGCGTTACCAGCCTGATTTTTATCTTGAAAAGCCATTTGATATGACTGCCTTAATAAAGCAGGTAAAATACCTCACCTCAAAGAACTAAGCTTATGAGAAACACAATAGCCGGTATATTTTTAATGTCCTTTATTTTCCTTTGGGAAAATGGTCATGCCCAAAGCAACCGTACAGATAAGCTTTACTCCATGAGTGGAGTTGGTTTTGCACTTCCGATGGGAGAAAGTGCAGATTTTTTAAAGCCTAAATTTTCAACTACACTTGGATTAAATCTCGCGCTTGGAAACGGCGGTTTATTTATGTACCCAAAGCTAAGCCTTCATGCTTTTAAGTTTAATCAGATCGACGCAGATCCCGGCTATCCGTATACACTGCAAGAAGGAAGATCTACTACCTATCTGCTGAACGTTGCTTTAGGATACAGAAAGTTTATTAACAAATGGGCTATATATGGCTTTGGTGGCGCAGGTGGTGGCTTTATTCTTACCCCCCAGGCAGCCGTTGATCTTAATAACCAGCAAATAACCATGAACAACAAAACAAACGGAACAGGAATTGTTGAACTGGGTGGTGGTGTAGAATATAACCTGGGTGGAGTAAGTTTGTTTTTCGAAACCAGTTATATGCATGGCCTAAGCAAGATACAAAATAGAACATACAGCACCGTACCGTTAACCATTGGTATAAAACCCAACTTAAGCAAACTCATTCGTAAGCGTTAAATCAGAAACTTAAAATTTTCTTTAATCAAAGGCGCTTAATAAAAAATGTAAAAACATTTTACATGCTAATTATTTTAGCATAAATTTGTCTTTCATTTTAATTAGCATATGTTGTACGCCGTTGTAGATATTGAAACCACCGGAGGCCACGCTTCGGCAAATGCCATTACAGAAGTGGCAATTAATATCCATAACGGAACAGAAGTTGTTGAGCGTTTTAGCACATTAATTAATCCTAAACGGGAGATACCAGCTTACATTACAGCACTGACAGGGATTGACAACGAAATGCTTATCAACGCCCCAGGCTTTGAAGAAGTGGCCCTGCAGATTTACCAACTCCTTCAGGATAAGATATTTGTAGCACACAATGTTAATTTTGATTATTCCTTCTTAAGACATCACTTATCACTTTCCGGTTTTGAACTGAACGTAAAAAAGCTTTGTACGGTAAGACTTAGCCGTAAACTTTTACCCGGCAAACCTTCTTACGGTTTAGGAAAATTATGCAGCGTTTTACAAATCCCCATTCATAATCGTCACCGCGCCGCTGGCGATGCTGATGCAACAAGTATTTTATTCAACCTGCTTTTAGAAACCGATCAGGAAGGCTTCATCGCTGAAATGCTAAAAAAAACATCAAAGGAACAGGTTTTGCCTCCGCACTTAGATAAAAAGGTTATCTTGAATCTGCCTCATCAGCCCGGTGTTTATTATTTTAAAGACAGAAAGGGCAAAATTGTTTATGTAGGCAAGGCCAAAAATCTGAGAAAGCGTGTTTTCAGTCATTTTACAGGGAACAAGCCCAATAAGCAACGACAAGACTTCCTGAGAACGATCCACCATGTAGATTATGTGACCTGTGGAACAGAATTAATGGCACTTATACTAGAAGCCCACGAAATAAAACGCCTGTGGCCGGAGAATAACCGGGCAATGAAACGATACGAACATAAGTATGATCTTTGTGTTTTTGAAGACCAAAATGGCTATTTGCGGTTAGCCATTGATAAACACCATAGCAACAACAAAGCACTGCAAAGTTTTAATAGTTTACTGGAAGGATATAATTTTCTGAATCAGATGGTAGATAAATATCAGCTCTGTGCAAAGCTGTGTTACCTTCAAAAAAAATTCAGCAAGTGTATGGCGCATGAAAACGGACAATGTTTTGGTGCTTGCAGTAGCATTGAAACTGTAGCAGTTTACAATAAAAAATTGAATGCCGCCCTTTTAGACATTCAGCAATCTCAACCGAGCTTTGCCCTGGTTGATGAAGGCAGAAAAGAAGAAGAATTAAGCTGTCTGGTAGTAGAACAAGGAAAATTTTATGGCATGGGTTATTTTACAGATAAGAATTACCTCTCAGATGGTTTAGCTCCCATAAAAGAGAATCTTTCTGTTTACCCATCAAATAGCTACATTTTAAACCTGATCTTAAGTTATGCTGCGCAAAATCCAGAGAAACTATTTAAATTGTAATTAGGAACTTACCACTAATGCATGGATTATGGGTAAGATTTGTTGCAGCCCTGGATATTGTACCAGTTAAACTGACAAATTAAACCCATAAAATATGACCGATTTAGCATTTAGAAAACTGGTATTAAGCTTTGAGGAAGTAACAGAGCAGCCCCATTTTGAAAAAACATCTTTCAGGGTTAATAAAAAAATCATTGCAACACTCGACCTAAAGAAGCAAAAAGCTTGTTTTAAGCTTTCAGAAATAGATCAGTCGGTGTTTTGCAGCTACCATCCCCAGCAAATCTATCCTGCTACAGGTGCATGGGGAAAACAAGGCTGGACAATTTTTGAACTCGAATCCGCGCCCATTGAAATGATTAAAGATGCCCTAACCCTCTCCTATTGCAATGTTGCGCCTAAAACTTTGGCCGCAAAATATAAATCTGAAGATAATGCTTAAATAAATTTGCGTAAGCAATTACTTACACTTATATTCGTGAGTAAGTGCTTACGTTTTTTTTATATTAAACAAACTTCATAAGATGAGACGAGATGTATTTCAGGCCATTGCAGACCCCACCCGAAGAGAAATCATACATTTAATAGCACATCAAACGCTAAACCTGAATGCAATTGCAGATCAGTTTGAGGTTAGCAGGCCCGCAATTTCGCAGCACATCAAAATATTAACCGAATGTGGCTTAGTTACCATTACGCAAAAAGGCAGAGATCGATATTGTAAAATAGAATTTAAGAAATTACAAGAAGTATCTAAATGGATTGAACAGTATAGAAATTTCTGGACGAACAAGCTGGATGCACTTGAAAAACACTTAAATCAAAAAGATAAATAATTCAATTATTCCGATTCATTAAAATCATTAATCATGAAAAATGACCCAGTTATTGTAGAACGTGTTTACAATGCACCAATCGATAAAGTTTGGAATGCAATAACACAAAATGAAGAGCTAAAAGCCTGGTACTTCCAGCTGGAAGAATTTAAACCCGAAAAGGGCTTCAAATTTGAATTTTCCGGAGGACCTGATGACGGCCCTCAATACCTTCATCTGTGCGAAGTGGTAGAAGTTATTGAAGGTAAAAAAATAGCTTACACCTGGCGTTATGATGGTTACCCAGGAAATTCTACCGTACATTGGGAACTCTTTGATCAGGGAGATAAAACTTTACTCAGACTTACCCATGAGGGATTAGAAACCTTTGCAGAAAACGGACCAGATTTTGCCAAAACCAGTTTTGTTGGCGGCTGGACTTACTTTGTTAACGATGCACTTAAAAAGTATTTAGAAGGAGCCTAAACACTTTTCAGATGAATAACCTGTTATTTGTTCCAGGTTATTCATTTGTCTCTATATCTCTTCCAATGCTGATTTGATCGTTTTATAAATGTAATCCAAATCTGCATCACTGATGATATATGGTGCAAGGATATAAATGATATTCCCCAAAGGCCTTAAGATTATCCCACGCGATAAAAAATAGGCATACAATTGGTTACGAAGATCACTCAGATAAGAAGTTCCGCTCTCCGTTTTCCATTCAATTGCTATAATTGTACCGGTTTGACGTACAGATCTAATTTTTTCATGTCCCTCTATCTCTTGCAAAAATGAAGTATGCCTGGCAGATATTCTTTGAATATTTTTCAAAGTTGCTGGCGCTAATAAAATATCTAAACTCGCCAATGAAGCTACACAGGCAATGGGATTGGCCGTAAAAGAGTGCCCATGATAGAGTGTCTTTAATTTATCATCACTTAAGAATGCTTTAAAAATATCTGCCGTACAGGTTGTTATACCTAAAGGCATAGTACCACCTGTTAAGCCCTTACTCAAACAATAGATATCAGGCTTATTAACTACTTGTTCGCAAGCGAAGAAGGTCCCTGTCCTGCCAAAACCAGTCATTACTTCATCGGCAATGGTAAGAATATCATTTTGCCTGCAAGCCGCTAACAATTGATCTAAATGCCTGGCTTCATACATCAACATGCCTCCTGAACCTAAGATTAAAGGCTCAAAAATGAAACACGAAGTGTTTTCAAGGCTTGAAATATGCTTTACAAGGTCTTCTATGTTCTCTTCATTTGGAAGATCAATGAACTCGACATCAAATAGCAGACTATTAAAAGCGTCGGTAAAAATACTTCTTCCACTTACCGACATGGCTCCAAAAGTATCTCCATGGTAAGCGTTTTTAAAAGCGAGGACTTTTGTTTTTGGTGTATCCAGATTATTCCAATACTGTAAACACATCTTCAAAGCCACTTCTACCGCCGTTGAACCATTATCCGTATAAAAAACCTTTTCCTGCTTTCCGGGAAGAAGCTCCAGAAGCCGTTCTGCCAGTAAAACAGCTGGTTCGTGTGTAAAACCCGCAAAAATAACATGTTCTAAAGTGGTTAACTGTTCGGCAACCTTTTTCGCAATGTATGGGTTAGAATGTCCGTGAATATTTACCCACCAGGAAGAGATGGCATCGATATAACGATTGCCATTTTCATCGAAAACATAAACGCCTTCTCCCCTTACAATAGGTATGTGAGGTAAGGGGTTTTTCATTTGTGTATAAGGATGCCAAATTACTCTTTGATCGCGTTCGGCTAAACTTAGTTTGGAAGTTGAAGACATAATGTATTGCTTTACACACGATTAATCATTAGCGGCATATTGGTCTTTCAACAGGCTTGCTACGGTTTTATCTGTTCTGAAAGTGATTTCATCCAGAGACAAATCGGCTATTTTTACCCATCGAAAAGCCTGAAGGATTTCCCCTTCAGCATCAAAATCATATATTTTGGATTTGAAAGCCAGCTTGAGGGGAGCCTTTTCTTTTACCAGGTAATAAACACTGATCACCTGACTATCGTTAAACGACGATTTTTCGTAAAAATCGGTGGTATAGAAATGTGATAAAACATCTATTTCGGCTTGGCACTCTTCCACAAATTCTCGCTTCAGACCATCAATTAATCCCTCTCCTAACTCCAATCCTCCTCCAGGAAACTTACTAAAACGAAAACCATATTCTTCTTCATCACTGATCAAAACTTCGTGATTTGAATTGATTAAAAGGCCGTAAACCCTTACGTTAAAGTAGCTCATTTTCGAAATGTTTTTTATTCTTAATTACAATTTCTGGTGTCCAGATAATTTCTCCTTTAAAAGCTTCAGACCTAACCGGACATTCACTCATATGACAATAATGGCAACAAGCAGGCAAACAAGGATCAGCATGTATAAATAATTCTGCCTTCCTGACTCCACTTTTATTAATCAGTTCATCAATCTGTGATATTTCTTTGTGCACCTTATTTAAATCAAAATAATAAGGTAAGGTAACATGACAATCGATGTGAAATTCAGGTCCGTACTGCTGTGTTCTCAAATTATGAACATCAATCCAGGGCTTGTGCCTGTTTTGCTGTAAAACTTCTACTACTTCTTCAACCAAAGTAAAATCACTCTCATCCATTAGTCCACCAACCGAACCCCGTGTAAGTTTATAGCCAGAATAGATGATATAGAAGCCAACCAAAATGGACAGCAAACTATCTAACCAAATAATATTTGTTAGCTGTATCAATATCAAACCTACAACAATGGCAATGCTGGTATAAGTATCGGTTAGCAAATGTCTTCCATCAGCCTGTAAAGTAATGGAGTGTTCGTTTCTTCCCGTTTTAATCAGGTAAAGACCAACAACCATATTGATAATACCGGTTATACCTATAATAATTGTACCCTCCAGCAACTGATCTACTGCATGAGGATAGACTAAATTGTAGGATGATTTGAAGATAATGATGATACCTGCAATGAGAATTAACATACCTTCAACGAAGGCAGAGAAAAATTCCACTTTACCATGTCCATAGGGATGGTTTTCATCACGCGGTTGCGTGCTGAGATAAATACTATAAAAAGCAAAGCCTCCGGCAATTACATTTACAATACTTTCGGCTGCATCAGTTAAAATGGCATTGGACCCTGTGATAAAATAGGCTATAAATTTAGCTAACATCAACAGCACACTCACCAATAAAGAAATTAAAATAGCCCTCTTTTTTACCGACACAATATTTTTTTTCATCAAAAATACGCTTATCAGCTAAAATAAATGATAAAAACTATAGCTTTTTTAGTGCAGAATAATATTTGGTTTATATATTTGCGCTCAAAGTATTTAACCATGAGCACCTTATCACAAAGAATCAACAATCTTTCAGAATCTGCAACGCTTAAAATGACAAAACTTGGCCGCGAATTAGCTGCTAAGGGTATCAATGTTATTAGTTTAAGTGTTGGCGAACCCGATTTTAATACGCCAGAGCATGTTAAAAATGCAGCAAAAAAAGCCCTAGATGAGAACTACACCCGTTATTCTCCGGTACCGGGATACCCTGATCTGCGCCAAGCCATTGTAAACAAGCTTAAGACGGAAAATAATCTGGATTATGATATTTCTCAGATTGTAGTTTCTACAGGTGCGAAACAATCACTTTCAAATGTAATTTTAACTTTGATTGATCCTGAAGATGAAGTAATTATCCCTACGCCATATTGGGTTTCTTATTCAGAAATGGTTACCCTTGCTGAAGGAAAATCTGTTTTCATCAATACGGATATCGAAAGCAACTTCAAAATCACCCCTGAACAATTGGAGGCTGCTATCACACCTAAATCAAAGTTGTTCATGTTCTCTTCACCTTGTAACCCAACAGGTTCGGTGTATAACAAAGAAGAACTTGCCGCATTAGTTAAAGTTTTTGAAAAACATCCTAACATCTATATCCTTTCCGACGAAATTTATGAACACATCAACTTTGTTGATCAACATGAGTCTATTGCTCAATTTGAAAGCATTAAAGACCGCGTAATTATTGTGAATGGTTTTTCTAAAGCATTTGCCATGACAGGTTGGAGATTAGGTTACATTGCGGCAAATAAAGAAATTGCTGCAGCCAATGATAAACTTCAGGGCCAAACTACATCCGGAACTTGCTCAATTGCACAAAGAGCAGGAATAGTAGCTTATGAGCAAGGACTTGAAAGCGTATTGGAAATGAAAAAAGCATTCGCCCGCCGCAGAGAATTGGTTTATAACCTGTTAAATGATATCCCAGGGGTTAAAACCAACCTTCCTGAAGGTGCATTTTATTTCTTCCCGGAAATCAGTTCATTCTTCGGTAAAAAAGATGCAGATGGCAACGTAATTAAAAATTCTGCAGATTTAGCACTTTATTTATTAAATGTAGGCCATGTAGCTACTGTAGGAGGTGATTCTTTCGGAAACGACAATTACATCCGTTTATCTTACGCAGCATCTGACGAAAGCTTAACAGAAGCATTGAGAAGAATTAGAGAAGCCTTAGGTAAATTGGCATAACTGATAACCTTTTAAAATAAAAAAATCCCCGCTGAATTCGTTTTAGCGGGGATTTTTTATTTAGGGAGTAAGGAGCAAAGAACAAGGAATAAAGGCCAACCGCCGTAAAAAACTTTAACTCCACCATGTTTAATTGAAAGATGTAGCTGACATACCTTAGGTGTTTAAATAATAAGAATCAAAATCTTGATACTTGATACTTGATACTTTATTCCTGATACCAGCAACTAGCTCCTGATCGCTTCTACCGGATCTAATCTCGATGCAGAATATGCAGGCCAGAAACCAGATATCGTTCCGATAACGACAGAAATCCAGACGCCTAAATTTATATTCGCTAAATCAAGTACCACCTTAACATCTGCTGCCTGCTCCAAAATTAATGTACCCAGGTATACCAGAACTAGTCCCAGCACTCCGCCCATTAAACATAAGGTAATGGACTCAAATATAAACTGAAGCAAAATAAAATAGTTTTTGGCTCCGAGAGATTTTTGAATACCAATAATGTTTGTCCGCTCTTTTACCGAAACAAACATAATGTTAGCGATACTAAAACCACCCACCAAAATAGAGAAGCCTCCAATAACCCATCCGGCAATATTCACCATATTGAACATGGTATCTAACTGATTGGAAATAATGGTTGTTTTATTTAAAGCAAAATCATCTTCCTCACCAGGTTTCAGTCGGTGAATTGAACGCATTAGTCCTCTCAATTCACTTTCCACTTCTTCAAGTGAAACCTGATCAGTTCCCCGTACTGTAATCTGCGGGCCATAACGGTCGCTTTGAACATCCAGCACGCCTTTGGCAAAGTTGATTGGAACATTCACATTTTTATCGAGTGAGGTTCCAAGCATATCTTCCCCTTCTTTCTTAAATACCCCAACAACAGTAAGTCTTCTTCCCAGAATCTGAACCTGTTTGCCTATGGGAGAATCACCGTTAAACAAGCCTTCAGCAATATCTGCTCCCATAATGCAGACTGGGGATCCATTATTACTTTCACTTTCTGTAAAATAACGTCCATCCTGTAATTCAAAATTCCAGGTTTTATTAAAATCCTGAGATGCAGCCCAAATGGAAATCCCTTCAACAGAACTACTTCTGTATTTGATTGTTCTATCGTTTGTAGAAATCTCAAACGTAATGCCTTGTGCATTTTCCATCCTTTCTCTCAGTGCTGTAAAATCACGCTGAGAAGGCTGTGGACGGTTCATGTATTTCCACCATGGATAATTATCGCTAAAGCTCCAGGGCCATTTTTGAACATAAATGGTATTTGAACCCAATTTATCTACGCTGGCCTGTAATTTGTTTCTAAAAGTATCTACCGCCGAAAAAACCGCGATAATGGTAAAAATACCAATGGTTATTGCCAATAACGACAACATTGTACGTAACTTATTCTGGCGCAATGCATCAAATGCAAAACGGAAACTCTCGCCTATTAGCCTAAAAATTATCATAATTGTGGTTTAGACACCATTGGTTTAAAAAGGTTACAGTTTTATGCTCAAAACTAATTAATTTTATTGCAGTATGTTAATGCTATGCCATAATTTTCCACGCTGCGCCACCAAAACATTATTTAGTTCCAAAGCGTTTGATAAAATACTAAAAAGAAAAATTAATTTCGTATTTTTGCACCTCAAAAAATTCATCAGGAATGAAATTATCACAATTCAAATTCAACTTACCCGAGTCACTTGTAGCACACAATCCATCAGAAGAACGCGATGAAGCACGTTTGATGGTTCTACACAAAGATAGCGGCAAAATTGAACATAAAATTTTCAAAGATGTTTTAGGTTACTTTGATGACCAGGACGTTATGATATTAAATAACACCAAAGTTTTCCCTGCCCGTTTATATGGCAATAAAGAAAAAACTGGTGCTACCATCGAAGTTTTCTTGTTACGTGAGTTAAACAAAGAATTACGCCTTTGGGATGTTCTTGTAGATCCTGCACGTAAAATCCGCGTAGGTAATAAGTTATATTTTGGTGATGACGATTTATTAGTTGCTGAGGTAGTTGACAATACCACCTCTCGCGGCCGCACCATTCGTTTCTTATTTGAAGGTACAGACGAAGAATTTAGAAGAAATGTAGAAATTTTAGGTGAAACACCTCTTCCTAAATACATTAAACGTAAGGCTACTGCTGAAGATAAAGAACGTTATCAAACAATTTTCGCTAAACATGAAGGTGCTGTTGCAGCGCCAACGGCTGGCCTACACTTCAGCCGTGAGTTGATGAAGCGTTTAGAATTAAAAGGGATTAACTTTGCAGAAGTTACTTTACACGTTGGATTAGGAACTTTCAGAACGGTTGAGGTTGAAGATTTAACCAAACACAAAATGGATTCTGAACAATTCATCATCGAACAAAAAGATGCCGATATTGTAAATAAAGGTATTGCTGATAAGAGAAGAGTTTGCGCGGTTGGAACTACCTCAATGAGAGCCATTGAATCAGCAGTTTCGGCTAACAGAACTTTGAAAGCTGCAAACGACTGGACGAGTAAATTTATTTTTCCTCCATACGATTTCAGCATTGCCAATTCAATGATCACCAATTTCCATACACCAGAATCAACATTATTAATGATGATTAGTGCCTTTGGAGGTTATGAAAACGTAATGAATGCTTACGAAGTGGCTGTTAAAGAAAAATATAAATTCTATAGCTATGGCGATGCCATGCTAATTATATAGATTCAAGATATGAGATGTGAGATATGAGACACAACAGTCACATATCTCATATCACACGTCTCACATCTCATTGAAAAAATGAAAAACTACGCTATAATTGTAGCTGGCGGTTCAGGAAACCGGATGCAAACCGAAACCCCGAAACAATTTCTTTTGCTTAATAACCTTCCGGTATTAATGCATACCCTTAAAGCTTTTGCCCAAAGCGAAACTCAACCTAAAATTCTACTGGTATTAAGTGCTGATCAACATCAGAACTGGCATAACCTATGTAAGGAATTTAACTTCCAGATTCCGCATGAAGTAGTTAACGGAGGTAAAGAAAGATTTTATTCTGTAAAAAATGCTTTGGATTTACTTGATGAACCTGGTGTTGTAGCCATTCATGATGCCGTTAGGCCCCTGGTTTCTAAAGAATTGATTGATGCTTGTTATGGGGCGGCTACCGAAAATGGAAATGCCGTTGCCGCAGTTAAACCTACTGACAGCATCAGAAAAAAAAACGGAGATTATACCGAGGCTGTTAACCGGGATGACTTTTATTTAATTCAAACCCCTCAGGTGTTTGATCTTCAAAAAATAAAAAACGCCTACCTTCAACCTTTCAGCAATCTCTTTACAGATGATGCCAGTGTTGTGGAACATAGTGGGGAGATCATCAATCTCGTAGAAGGAGAAAAAAACAATATTAAGATCACCTATCCTACTGACCTTGATTTCGCAGAGATACTGATCAACAAAAAGCCCTTTAAATAAATTAAAGGGCTTTTTATCTTCTAGGCCGCTCTGCCGATCACTTTCAACAGAATAGCAATAACTGCAATTACTAATAAAACATGGATTATACCACCAACATCGCCGAAGCCGTGGAATACAAAACCAATCACCCATAGTATAACCAATACTACTGCGACTAAATACAATAAATTTCCCATAGTGTTAATTCTTTAAGTAAATATTGAATCATTAACATATGGTCAGGAAGTTTTGTTTAGAAAATGTAAAGAAACAACATTAAAACACTCTTTTACAAGCAGATTGGTCGTAAACAAAAAAGCCTTCTGAGAAATCAGAAGGCTTTTATTAAATTATGTTTTTTAGTACTCATCCTCATTAAAGAAGAAATCTTCCTTAGTAGGATAATCCGGCCAAATTTCCTCGATGGTTTCATAAGGTTCGCCATCATCTTCCAGCGCCTGTAAGTTTTCAATAACTTCTACTGGTGCACCAGAGCGGATTCCATAATCGATTAATTCGTCTTTAGTTGCAGGCCATGGAGCGTCTTCCAAGTGCGATGCTAATTCTAATGTCCAATACATATTATCAATTCAATTAAATTCTATTTTCTTTATTGCGCAAAGTATATTAAAATTTTTGAGCAAAACAAACTTATTTTTCAACTATTACACACGTGGAATCCAAATGTTTTCTTCCACCTGATAATCCATCGTCAGTTTTCGTGCCAAAACAAACAAATAATCACTTAAACGGTTTAAATATATTGTTACACGCTCATCTACAAAGCTATTCTCTGCTAACTCGACAGATAATCGCTCTGCTCTTCTGCATACACATCGGGCAATATGGCAGTACGAGACTACACTATTTCCTCCGGGTAATACAAAGTGCTTTAAAGCAGGTAGCACCTCATTCATCACATCCATTTCACTTTCTAAAAGAAGGATATCTTCCTCATGCAAATCAGGAATTTTCATTTTAGATTTTTCCGGATCAGCTGCCAGTGAGGCTCCTACCGTAAATAATCGATCTTGAACTTCTTTGAGCATTTTCTGGTGATGTGCGTCTATCTCCTGGCACATAATTAAGCCGATATAAGCATTAAGCTCATCCACCGTACCATAGGTTTCAATGCGTAAGTGATATTTTGGCACCCGTGTACCACCAATGAGCGAGGTTTGCCCCTTATCTCCTGTTTTAGTATAGATTTTCATCAGATATTGATAGGTAAAATGCGAATATAGGATGCTTAAGCTTTAAATTGTCCATCCTGCACTTAAAACCTATTCTTAGTTTATTTTCTCCCAGTCGCTGCCACTTTCATTTAAAGCCTGTAATCGCGGTGAAACAGATTTAACATCGGTATTGGCGTGATCATTTTCGATTAAACCATCACGCATACGTACAATCCTGTGAGCATGTTGAGCGATATCTTCTTCGTGCGTTACCAGAATAATAGTATTTCCCCTGCTGTGGATTTCTTCCAGTAAGCCCATAATTTCAATGGAAGTTTTGGTATCCAGGTTTCCTGTTGGCTCATCCGCAAGAATAATGGAAGGGTCATTAATCAATGCTCTTGCTACGGCCACACGCTGCCTTTGTCCACCGGAAAGCTCATTGGGTTTATGCTCCATACGGTTACCTAAATTAACACTTTCTAATGCAGCCTTTGCCTTTTGTTCTCTAACCTTACGGCTATATCCGGCATAAATTAATGGCAAGGCAACATTATCAAGAGAGGTTGAGCGAGGTAGCAGGTTGAAAGTTTGGAATACAAAACCAATCTCTTTATTACGAACTTCGGCTAATGCATCCTGACTCATGTGACTTACATCTGTACCGTTTAATACATATGTACCACTGGTTGGTGTATCTAAACAGCCTAAGATATTCATTAAGGTAGATTTGCCCGAGCCGGAAGGGCCCATTAGAGCGACAAATTCTCCTTTACGGATGTCTAAAGAAACAGATTTAAGTGCATGAATAACTTCGGTGCCGATAACGTATTTACGACCAATTTCTTTGATTGTGATGATTGGTTTCTGCATGTTTTTTTCTTTTTAGACAACCACAAGGTTGAGGATGTTACAGTGATTTTTGAAAAATACCGAATTACTTTTCGATAATTTTAGGAACCATGAAGAATTGATCGGTGTGTTTCGCTGAATTCTTAAGTCCATCGGCTGTAGATATCTCCTGTTTAACCACATCTTCACGCCAGATATTTACAGCTTCATTCATATAAACTAAAGGCTTAACATCAGCAGTATCCAATTCATTTAACTTTTCCATGAAAGATAAAATCTTATTCATTTCTGGAATAAGTGTATCCACCTCCTGATCATCAATATGAATTCGGGCCAAATCGGCTATTTTATGAATGGTTTTTGCATCTAAATTCATAACTATACTAATTTACTTTCAATTAACTTATAAACTTTGTCTTTCAAAACATCAGCATCATCTGCTGATAAACCTGCAGTATCTATAGGTTTGTGGATGTAAATATCGCAAATCCCTGGCTTACTTCCATATTTTCTGCCATCATCCCAGCTTAATTGCCAAACATTAGCTATACTAACCGGAACCAATGGGATATTTTTATCTATGGCCAAACGAAAAGGACCATTTTTAAATTCTCCAAGCCTTGGAGGATAATGATCATCAATCTTTCCTTCAGGGAAGATCACCAGGCTCATGCCTAATTCCAGGTTATCTCCGGCTTTTTTAAATGCCCGAAATGCTGAAATTTTACTCTCCCGGTTTACTGCGATATCTATGGTGCTAAAAAATATCTTCAATATTGGATTCTGCAGCAGTTCATCTTTACCCATAAAATGATATTTACCATGTGCCATAATACAAAAAACCATGATATCCAGATTGGATGAGTGATTGGCACAATATATATAGGTTTGGTTGCGATCTAATTTTTCCTCAAAATGATAGCTATAAAATACACCAGACAAGAAACTGGGTAAAAAACTATTCAATTTTCTACAATAGTTTAGGATGCCGTAAAAACGTTGCTTCCTTGAAGTGAAGTAGTAAATGGGGTAAAACAGTATGAAAAAAAACAAGATCCAGAACAAAAACCAAGCCCGATGGATGTGTTTGAAGAATAAAGCCATAGCATATAGATGACCAAAAATAGAAATTTTTTTCAGTTATCAGTTTTCAGTTCACAGTTAACTGCATGAAACTAAATCTACCATTTAAGAACTCCATACATTCTCACAATAAAATTGACTGTATAATCTAATTTATTTTTAATTTCGTGCCATTATGAAAGAAACAGTGGTGAGCGGCATTCGCTCTACAGGAAAATTACATTTAGGCAATTATTACGGGGCGGTTAAAAACTTTATCCAGATGCAGCACGATTACAACTGCTATTTCTTTATTGCCGATCTTCACTCTTTAACTACACACCCTACTCCGGCAGATTTACATGGCAACATCAAACATGTTTTAGTAGAGTACCTAGCCAGTGGGATTGATCCTGAAACCAGTACAATTTATATACAAAGTGACGTTCCGGAAATTGCAGAACTTTATCTTTATCTGAACATGAATGCATATTTGGGTGAGTTAGAGCGGGCAACTTCTTTCAAAGATAAGGTGCGTGCCAATCCAGATAACGTTAACGCAGGTTTATTAACCTATCCTGTATTAATGGCAGCAGATATTTTAATTCATAAAGCCACTAAAGTACCTGTTGGAAAAGACCAGGAACAACACCTGGAAATGGCCAGAACTTTTGGTAATCGTTTTAACAGACTCTATGAAACTGAATATTTCCCTGAACCTTATGCTTTTAGCTACACCAAAAGCCTGGTTAAAGTGCCTGGGTTAGATGGAAAAGGAAAAATGGGTAAATCTGAAGGAGAGGCGAATGCAGTTTATCTATCAGACGATCCGGAAACCATCCGCAAAAAGGTAATGAGGGCAGTGAGTGATGCCGGCCCAACTGAGGAAAATCAGGCCAAGCCTGAGCCGATTCAAAATCTTTTTGATTTAATGAAGGTGGTTTCCAGTGAAGATACTCACCAGCATTTCGATGATCTTTATAATAAGATGCAGATCCGTTACGGTGATTTCAAAAAACAATTGGCAGAAGATATGATCATCGCAACAGCGCCAATGCGCGAGCGCATCCAGGATATTGCTAAAAACGATTCATACTTAAGGCAGGTGGCCAGACATGGTGCACTAAAAGCTCGTGAAAGTGCACAAAAAACCATCAAAGAAGTACGTAGTTTAATCGGATTTAAAAGTTTTTAATTATTAATAGATTTGAGACGATAGATATGAGATGCCAGACAAAAGCTGATAGCAGCCGGTGTCTCAAATCTTATATCTTATACATTTCAAAACCCAAATCCCAGAAAGATGCACATAGCGATTGTAGGAAATATTGGTGCTGGTAAAACAACCCTAACCGGTTTATTAGCTAAGAATTATGGTTGGGAAGCTTTGTATGAAGCAGTAGATAACAACCCCTATTTAGAGGATTTCTACAGTGATATGAAGCGCTGGAGTTTTAACTTACAGATTTACTTCTTAAACAGTCGTTTTCAGCAAATTAACGATATAGAAAAGAATAGCCGTAATGTTATTCAAGACAGGACTATTTATGAAGATGCCCATATTTTTGCAGAAAACCTGCATGATATGGCCCTTATGACTACTCGCGATCATGATAACTACCGTGCGATATTTGATAACATCACCTCGTTTATTAAACCACCGGATTTATTGGTATATCTGAGGGCTTCTGTTCCAACATTGGTTAATAATATCCAGCGCAGGGGAAGAGAGTATGAAGCTGGCATCCGTATCGATTATCTCTCTAAATTAAATGAAAAATATGAAGCCTGGATCAAGGGTTATAATTTGGGCAAGCTACTGATTTTAGATAAAGATAAATTAGACTTCACCAACAATCCTGAAGATTTAGGAACGGTTATCCAAGCCATTGAAGCAGAGATAAATGGTTTGTTCTAATAATAAATAAAGGATGAGTATTTTTGCTCATCCTTTATAATATTTTGCCATTTCAATCGCGATTATTATTTTGCGTGAATTCTAACCTCAAGCTATGCCCAAAATTATCGGAATAATTCCCGCTCGCTACGCCTCTACCCGTTTTCCAGGAAAACCATTGGTTGATATTGCCGGGAAAAGCATGATTCAGCGTGTTTATGAGCAAGCTAAAAAAGCAACCAGTCTTTCTAAAGTTGTTATTGCCACTGATGATGAACGAATTGCCGAAGAAGTAAAAAGATTTGGTGGAGAATTTGTTTTTACTGCATCAACACATCAAAGCGGTACGGATAGGTGTGCTGAAGTAGCAGAAAAGCTTCCTGAATTCGATATTGTGATCAATATACAAGGAGATGAGCCTTTTATTGAACCCGCGCAAATTGATCTGCTTGCCAGTTGTTTCACTGAAGAAAAAATACAATTGGCTACTTTGATAAAACCAATTCAAAGTCAGGAAAGTGTATATAACCCCAACAGTCCGAAAGTAGTAATTGATGTAAATGGAAGAGCGATTTATTTTAGTCGCAGCCCCATCCCTTTCATCAGAAATGGTGAGCCAGGTGTATGGGCAGAGAAACATCAATTCTACAAACACATCGGGATTTACGGCTACCGTTCGGAATCGCTTAAGGCGATCACTAAATTACCTCCCTCTTCTTTGGAAATTGCAGAAAGCCTGGAGCAATTGCGTTGGATTGAAAATGGTTTTTATATTCAAACGAAGGTTACCACGCTAGAAACAGTTGCCATTGATACACCAGAAGATTTGACCAAATTAAACAAGCTGCTGGAGGCTTTAAAACTGGAATAAGTTAGTCTTCAGAACACATCTATAACAAAATAAAAAAGCTGAATAAACATTCAGCTTTTTTATTTACAAGTTCAATTCCATCTGAATATTACATCTGGTATAGGGTGTTGGTTTGCCTGCTACTTTCTGGAATCCAAGCTTGTGATAGAGATTGATTGCCGGCTTTAAAACTGTATTGCTTTCAAGATAAATTTTCTTTGCGCCTTTGCTTTTAGCTTTTTCAATAATAGCAGATGCCAACAGGAAGCCTATATTTTTCCCCTGTGCCTTTGGCGAAACAGCCATCTTTGCCAATTCAAAATCGTATTCAGCATCATTCATTTTAATCATAGCGCAAACACCCATTGGCTCATCTTCATATAAGGCAACCATGATAAAACCTCCCTTGTCTAAAATATATTCTTTGGGATGATCAAGGGCTTTATAATCAGAATCTTCCATCTCGAAATATGTAGAAATCCATTCTTTGTTCAAGTCCCTAAAAACATCCTGATACTGCGGTTTATAATCAATGATTTCCACCAATTCGCTATTTCTTTCTTTCTTTTTTTCCATCACCCTTTTTAATAAACTTTTCTGTTCCAATAAAAATTCCCATTCTTCGATCGCTTGCCAAAGATCATTCGTAGCCTGTGCAGATAGTTCTTCAACTGCTGCGTTCACATCAATCAATTGGTCAGCTATTTTTGCGGCAATTGTTTTTCCTTTTTGTGTCAGGGCTACCAGTGTTCTTCTTCCATCAGCCTGATCTTTCTTCTCCTCTACATAACCTTTCTCTATCATTTCGCTGATAATCTTACTTACGGAAGGGTGAGAATGTCCGATAGCCTTTGCTATAGCCGTGATGGTTTGATCCTCGCCTTCTATAAGAGAATAAAAAACAGGAAACCACTTAGGTTGCATATCGATATCATACAGTTTATAAATCGCAGCACCGTCTTCGGTTACTTTATCTGTTAGCATCCTAAGCCTGCTACCTATGGCTACCTTACCTGTTCTTCTAAAAAAATCCATATAAATACTAATTACGTAACTGATTACGCAAATATAAAAACAGATGTGTTTAAAACAAAATTCTGTGAGATAAAATCTTTGAAATAAAATTTCCTTATTTTGTGGGTAATGAAAATGCCTATGAAACACCTATCCATTTTTGCGCTTGTTGTATTGTCTATCTTCAGTGCTTGTACCCCATCGGGTAAAGAAAAAGATAATGCGATTGAATTCAAAAACGTAAATCAATCTATTGTAAAATCTTTTTCAAGTTTAAAAGCCCTTGATACATTTAAAATAGAACTTAATGGCAGAAAGCCGGAAGAAATGGTGCTCAATTTCAGCATCAAAAATGCAGCTGGAGAGCAGATATATAACGCAAAAATAAAAGGCACAGAATTATTGGGAAGTACTGATCCGAATATAGATTTAAGTAAGGAGAAAGATCAGATTATCTTTTTAAAAACAATAGCTGATGACTTTTTCAGCGAAGAAAACTTTCTGGAGCCTGCCGTGATGCCGGATGACAAGGCCGATAACTATACTCCGGATAAAATCTTATACGAAGAATTAAAAAAATCTGGTTTAAATGGCTTTAAATATCGCTTAGGTAAAGAAAACAATATTTACATCGCATGGAGTGAAAAAGAACACAAGGTAAAGGTTTATTACAATTGTTGTTAGCGGGCTACATGGCTAATTGCTCAACTGTTTAATTGCTGGCTGTAAACTGAAAATTACGAACTGTTAACTAAAAACAGGGTTATTATTGACTTAAAAGAAACTTAGTTATTGATCAATTAATGAGCGGATGTTTGGGCATGCGATGTATTCAGTTGAAAAACACAGGATTATCACATTTAAAATATCTCAACTTTATCACTTCAAAAAGCGAGGAATTTTCTTACCTTTGTATCCCGTACAAAAAGCATCAAAATACATTTGTTGCACAAAAAATAATCCATGACTAAGTATATTTTTGTTACGGGCGGTGTTACTTCCTCTTTAGGTAAGGGCATCATCTCCGCTTCTTTAGCTAAGCTTTTACAGGCACGGGGCTACCGTGTAACCATCCAGAAATTTGATCCATATATCAATATCGATCCGGGAACTTTAAATCCTTATGAACATGGGGAATGCTTTGTTACCGAAGATGGTGCGGAAACAGATTTAGATCTTGGCCACTATGAGCGTTTCTTAAATGTTCCAACCTCCCAAGCTAACAACATCACCACTGGTCGTATTTACCAAAATGTAATTAATAAAGAACGTAAAGGTGAATATTTGGGAAAAACCGTACAGGTAGTGCCTCACATTACTGATGAAATTAAACGCAACATGCGCATTTTGGGTGATAGCGGCGAATATGATATCGTGATTACTGAATTAGGCGGTACTGTAGGTGATATTGAATCTTTACCGTTTATTGAAGCTGTACGTCAGTTTAAATGGGAAGAAGGAAACAGTAATGCGATCGTAATCCACTTAACTTTAATTCCTTTCCTTGCTGCTGCCGGTGAGTTAAAGACCAAACCAACACAACACTCTGTTAAGGCATTATTAGAATATGGCATCCAACCAGATATCCTGGTTTGCCGTACCGAACACCACATTACTGCAGATATCAGAAAAAAAATTGCTTTATTCTGTAACGTTAACATCAATGCAGTAATCGAATCAATGGATGCGTCAACCATTTATGATGTTCCTTTATTGATGTTAAAAGAACAATTAGACAAAACTGTTTTATCAAAATTAAAACTTCCTACGAAGAACGACCCTGATATGGAAAGCTGGAAAGATTTCCTTGGTCGTTTGAAAAACCCTACAGCCGAAGTAAAAATCGGTTTAATTGGTAAATATGTAGAGCTACCGGATGCTTACAAATCTATTATTGAATCTTTTGTACATGCAGGTTCAAAAAATGAGTGTAAAGTTCGTGTAGAGTATATCCATTCTGAAGGAATTTTCCCGGATAACGTTAAAGAGAAATTAGGTCATCTGCAAGGTGTTTTAGTTGCTCCGGGCTTTGGTAGCCGTGGTATTGAAGGAAAAATTGACACCATTAAATATGTTCGTGAGAACAATATTCCTTTCTTCGGAATCTGCCTGGGCATGCAGTGTGCAGTTGTAGAATTTGGAAGAAATGTTTTAGGATTAAAAGATGCTCATACCACTGAAATTGAGCCGGCAACTAAAAATCCGGTAATCAACATGATGGAAGAGCAAAAAAACATTGTGAACATGGGTGGCACGATGCGTTTGGGATCTTACCCTTGTGATATTAAAAAAGGAACTAAAGCTTTTGCAATTTATGGAAAGCAACATATCAATGAGCGTCACCGCCATCGTTATGAGTTCAATAACGAATACCTGAAACAATATGAAGAAGCTGGAATGATTGCTTCTGGTATTAACCCACAAACTAATTTGGTGGAGATTGTGGAACTTAAAAACCATCCTTTCTTTGTTGGCGGACAATTTCACCCAGAATTAAAATCAACAGTTGCGAATCCTCACCCACTTTTTGTTAAATTTGTGGCCGCTGCGATGGACTTTGCAAAAAAGAAAACGAATTAAACGCAGTTTAGATACTTATAATGGATAGAAATACCTTCACAGGATTATTCCTGATTATGATCATTTTGGCAGGATCATTCTACTTTTTTAAGCCCAGCGAGGCTGAAATAAAAAAGGCCAAAGAAAGAGATAGCATAGAAAATCTTAAGAAAACAGGCGCTACCCCAGCAGTAAAAAATACAATTACAAATACTGCAGCTGTTAGTCCGGCATTAGATTCGGCAGCTTTAAAAGGTCCTTTTGGAACTGCATTGACAGGAACTGAATCGAAAACAGTATTAGAAAACGATAAATTATTGATCAGCCTTAGCAATAAAGGTGGTAGAATTTCATCAGTTGAGGTTAAAGGCCAAAAAACCTTTGCGGGTAAGCCCTTAATTCTATTCGATGGTGCGGAAAACAAATTTGGTTTAAGTTTAAATGCTGCAGGTAAAGTAATCAATACCAACGATTTATTCTTTACACCTACTAAAACAGCCAATACAGTGAGTATGCGTGCTACTTATGGCCCTAACGCCTATGTAGAGTATGTTTACAATTTGAAAGGCTTAAGCAACAAAGTAGATTTCAAAATTAACTTAGTAGGCTTGCAACAAGTTATTGCAGGCAATAACATTGGCCTAAACTGGCAAACTACTTTATTACAACAAGAAAAATCTCTTGAAAGTGAGCATCGCTATTCAGCGCCATATTACAAATATGTTGATGGTGATGTAGATCATTTAAGCGTTGCCAAAGATGAAAAAGAAGATTTAACCAAAGGAAAAATCCAGTGGTTCTCTTTCAAACAACATTTTTTCTCTGCATCATTAATTGCTAAACAAGGTTTTGAAAAAGGAAGTTTAGAAGTTAAAATCCCTACAGCACCTGGCCAGGTTAAGTTTTATGATGCCAATATGCAATTGCCATATGCGCACACAGCTAACCAAAGCTATGACATGGAGTTCTATTTCGGAACCAATAAGTTCTCCGCTTTAAAAGATCAAGGATACGAATTAGAGAAACAAGTAGACTTAGGTTACTGGCCGCTAAAATACATTAACCGTTTTATCGTGTTACCGGTATTTAATTTCTTAAATAACTTTGGTTGGAATTTCGGTTTAATTATCCTGGTTTTAACTATTTTATTAAAAGTTGCTTTATCACCACTTACTTATAAATCATACCTTTCAATGGCTAAAATGAGAGTTTTAAAGCCTGAAATGGATGAAATTAAAGCAAAAGTGGGTGAAGATAATCCAACTTTGGTTCAACAGGAATATTTGAAACTCTACAAAAAAGCTGGAGTGAACCCACTTGGGGGATGTTTACCGATGGTACTTCAATTGCCTTTGGTGATGGCTTTCTTCTTCTTCTTCCCTAACTTATTCGAACTAAGGGGAGAAAGTTTCTTGTGGATGAAAGATTTATCTACTTACGATGAGTTTATCAAATTTGGCGTTAAGATTCCTTTCATTGGTGATCACTTAAGCTTGATGTGCGTTTTGATGACGATCTCTACGTTAATCATGACTTATTTCAATAATCAAACTTCAGGTGCTACAGGTCAAATGAAATATATCGGCTACATTATGCCAGTCATCTTCCTGGGGGTATTAAATAGTTATCCGGCAGGATTAAACTACTACTACTTTTTAGCCAACTTAATGACCTTTGGTCAGCAGTTTATTATCAGAAAAATGGTGGATGACAATAAAATTCACGCCATGATTCAGGAAAATAAGGCTAAACCTGAAGAGAAAAAGAAAAAATCAAAGTTTCAGCAGCGTTTAGACGATTACATGCGTCAACAGCAACAAGCGCAACAGCAAGCTAAAAAATAATCAGAAAGCCCCGGATGTTTTAAACATCCGGGGCTTTTAAGTTATAAGCTGTTTGTTATGGGTTGGGTATACTTGTCCTGACTTCCTTCCGGAAGCTTAGGATTTACATATCGAATTCATAAGTTACCCTCCTTCGTAGGGCAAAATTCTTACCGATAGCAGTTAGCTGAGTTTTATGCTCCAGCCCTTTTAAATTGAGTCAGATGCTTCTTCCTATTGTAATATTTGGCATACAAGTTTCTTAATCAGCCAAAAATTTCCAATTTTAGAAGATTAATACCTCAACCAACAAATTAATCATTCATAAAAATGCACAAGAGACTAACTATCATTCTATTTTTCATCGTTAGCTTTACCTACGCACAAAAGAAACCTTTGGATCATACTGTATATGACACCTGGGAATCTGTAGGAACCAAACAATTATCAAATAACGGGCAGTGGGCCATGTATGGTGTTTTACAACAAGAAGGTGATGCCCAACTGAACCTCTTAAATTTAAAAACCAACGCAAAAATAAATGTTCCCAGAGGTATAAACCCTCAATTTAGTAACGATTCTAAATTTGCGGCTTTTAACATCCGTCCCTTAAATAAGGATATCCGTCTAGCTAAAATTAAAAAGAAAAAAGCAGATGATATGCCTAAAGATTCGTTGGGCATTGCCAATTTAACAACAGCTACGCTTACTAAAGTGGCCAGGGTAAAATCTTATAAATTTCCTGAAGAAGGTTCGGGCGTACTCGCTTATTTAATGGATAAACCAGATACAGCAAAAAATGTAGCGAAACCAGTTGGAAAAAAAGATTCGGATGAAGATTTTGCCGATGATGAGCCTGCAGGAAAGGGCAAATCCGAAGAAGGAACAGATCTTATTGTTAAAAACCTGCTTACAGGTGTAGACAAAACTTATAAATATGTAACCGAATACGCCTTTAGCAAAGACGGAAAACAGTTAGTTTTCGCTTGTAGTGGATCTAAAAAAGATAAAACAGCTCCTCAAGGAGTATTCTTATTAAATACTGAAAAAGGAACCTTAAAAACATTAATCAAAGGGAAAGGTAATTTTAAAAACTTTGCTTTTGATGAAGAAAATGAACATTTGGCTTTTGTTGGGGAGCAAAGTCCGGAAAAACAGGAAGTAAAAAACTGGAATGTTTATTATACTTCTCCTACCATTGATACTGCTCAAATCATAGTTGACTTTGATATGCCCGGATTACCTGCTAAATGGTCGGTAAGTGGTGATGGTAAGGTTACTTTTAGCAAAGATGGCAAAAAGTTATTCTTTGGGATTGCCCCGGTAAAGAAACCAAAGGATACAACCATTGTTGATTTTGAAGTTGCGAAAGTAGATATCTGGAATTATAAAGATGATTATTTACAACCTATGCAATTGAAAAATGCTGAACGGGATAGCAAAAAGAGCTATTTATCGGTTATTGATGTGTATAGCAGTGACCCCAAAGTAATTCCATTAACCGATATCAAATTACCGGATGCAAATTTGATCGCGGAAGGTGATGCAAATTTTGTATTGGCTTCTACGGATTTTGGTCGCAGAATTGAATCTCAATGGAGCGGTGCAACGGCTAAAGATTATTACCTGGTTGATACAAAAAACGGCCAGCGTAAGAAAATTATTGAAAACCTAACCGGTTTTGCAACAGCTTCACCTGGCGGCAATTATGTGCTTTACTTCGATAAAAAAGCTGGTAACTGGTATACCTATACCATTGCAACAGGCAAAGTGACTAACCTTACTGAAGGTTTAAAAGTAAAATTTGCAGATGAAGATAATGATGTTCCTGATTTCGCTAATCCATATGGAGCTGCAACCTGGACTGAAGAAGACAAAGCCGTATTGGTTTACGATCGATATGATATCTGGTCTATTTCTCCTGATGGAAAATCGCAGCCTAAAAACATTACCAATGGTTTTGGAAGAGAGAACAAAATCACTTTCCGTTATGAAAGAGTGATACCTGAAAACCGCTTAGAGCGCAATGTAGATACTAAGTTTGTAAAAGCAAATGAACTGGTTTGGCTGGATGGTTTTAACAATGAGACTAAAGAAAGTGGTTTCTATCGCAAAAACGTAGGCAGCGTTAAGGCTCCGGATTTAGTGGTAATGGCTAAAGTTAAATATTCAGATTTATTAAAAGCAAAAGATGCTGACGTTTATATTTACGATAAAGCAAGTTATGTGGCATCTCCAAACGTTTATGTAACTACTGATTTCAAAACGGAAACGAAACTAACAAGTACCAATCCGCAACAGCAAAACTATAACTGGGGAACTGCTGAACTGGTTAAATGGACAACCCCTAAAGGATATTCTTCTCAAGGTATCTTATATAAACCAGAGAACTTCGATCCAGCTAAAAAATACCCAATGATTGTTTATTTCTATGAAAAACTTTCTGACGGCTTATACGCTTATAACCCACCTGCTCCTACTCCATCTCGCCTAAATATTTCATTCTTCGTAAGTAACGGATATTTGGTTTTTGCACCAGACATCAGTTATGAAACTGGCTATCCTGGTCAGTCGGCAGTTGAATACATTAACTCAGGGGTAGAAAATTTAAAGAAAAACAGCTGGGTTGATGCAACAAAAATTGGTTTGCAGGGACAAAGCTGGGGAGGTTACCAGGTTGCTTATTTAATAACTGAAAACAATATGTATGCTGCTGCGTGGGCCGGTGCTCCTGTAGCCAACATGACTTCCGCTTATGGAGGTATTCGTTGGGAAACTGGTATGAACCGTCAGTTTCAATACGAAAAAACACAAAGTCGTATTGGTGCAACCCTTTGGGAAAAGCCTGAGTTATATATCCAAAACTCGCCATTATTTAAATTCCCTAAAGTAAATACACCAGTAGTGGTTATGGCTAACGACGCCGATGGAGCAGTTCCATGGTACCAGGGAATTGAAATGTTTACAGGCTTACGCCGCTTGGGAAAACCGGTTTGGATGTTAAACTACAACGGAGAAGCACATAACCTGGTTCAACGCCAAAATAAAAAAGACATCCAGATTCGTGAACAGCAGTTCTTTGATCATTACTTAAAAGGTGCTAAAGCACCGTTATGGATGACATCTGGTGTTCCGGCAACAGAAAAAGGTAAAACATGGGGTTTTGAATTAACAGATGATAAACCTTAATTATAGTCTTCAGTCATAAACATACAGTCTTGAGTCTGGTTTCGAGATTCAGAAGATAATTAAAAAAAGTCCATAGTTAATAGTTTTAAATACTATCTGCTATGGACTTTTCGAGTAAAAAGGGTATTTTACACCGTTAAAATTTCAAACTAAACAAACCTAATGGCATTAAGCAGAATTTGGTCGGCATTTATCATTGTGGCAATAGTTGTTGCCAGTATCAAGTGCTTTTTTTTCGGTCAGAGCGATATTTTTAGTTGGATGGTAATCGGAAAAGCCGATGATGCTGCCAATCCTTTAAAATTAGATGGTATTATTCAAACCTGCTGGGTTTCTGTAGAGCTTTGTTTAAAATTGATTGGAATTCTGGCTTTATTTATGGGATTAATGAGTATTGCAGAGAAAGCCGGAGGAATCCGTTTATTATCAAGAATTGTTGGTCCATTCTTTTCTAAGCTTTTCCCTGATATTCCAAAAGGGCATCCATCAATGGGGCACATGATCATGAATTTTTCGGCCAACTTATTAGGTTTAGATAATGCTGCTACACCATTTGGACTAAAAGCCATGGAAAGCCTGCAGGAACTAAATCCGAATAAGGATACAGCCTCGAATGCGCAAATTATGTTTTTGTGCTTACACGCTGCAGGATTAAGTTTAATTCCGGTAAGTGTAATTGCTATCCGTGCTTCTCAAAATGCTTCTAACCCAACTGATATCTTCATACCTTGTTTAATTGTAACCTTTGTCGGAACGATGGCAGCCATGTTAATCGTTTCCTTTAAACAAAAAATTAACCTGCTACAACCTGTTGTGATCGGCTGGATATTCGGTTTATCCTTAATAATTGCTACCCTGGTTTTATACATCAGATCTCTGGATGCGACAGGCATTCAATCTTTTTCGGGGATTCTCAGCAATGGGTTAATTCTATTTATTTTTCTGGTGATTGTACTAGGGGCATTATATAAAAAAATTGATGTTTTTGATGCATTTATTGAGGGTGCTAAAAACGGATTCAATACGGCTATTAACATTATTCCCTATCTGGTGGGTATGTTGGTTGCCATAAGCTTACTTAGAACAAGCGGTACTTTTGATGTGGTGATAAATGGAATTAAAAGTATTTTCGTTTACCTGGGTACCGATACAAGATTTGTTGAAGGATTACCTACTGCTTTAATCAGACCCTTAAGTGGTGGTGCTGCCAGAGGAATGATGGTAAGTACAATGGAAACGTATGGAGCCGATTCATTTGCAAGCAGATTATCCGGCGTATTTCAGGGCGCTTCAGACACTACTTTCTACGTTGTTGCGGTGTATTTTGGATCGGTACAAATTAAAAATACCCGGTATGCCATTGGCGCTATGCTATTGGCAGATTTAGTAGGTGTTTGTACAGCAATAGGAATTTGCTATTTGTTTTTCGGATAGCCTTTATATTAGTCTGGAGTATTTAGTCTGGAGTCATGAGTCAACTGACTTAAGAGAAGTTGGTCACAGTGATTTTTTAGACGCCAGTTCCCTATATTAAATACTTCTACTTGATACTTTCTACTCGATACTAAGTAAATACTCCTTAACAATAAGTACTTGATACTTTCTACTTTGTTCTAAAGACGCTTTCTCTCTACGCGGGCAATGAAATCCGACTAATGATTTCGTCAAGTGCATCAGGATCAATGGCTGCATTTTTAGAAGCACACCATTTGGATGATTTGTTATCCATCCAGATGCAAAAAGAGTGGTAACCGTCTAACACCACGGCATAAGTCTCGTGAAAATCATCTTGAATACGCATGCAAAACCCTTTAAACATTTTGCCTCTAACAATAAATTGCAGTGTGGAATAGTTTTCTAACATGGCTCATTATATTTTTGGTTAAATTACAACAAATCTTTAACGAGAATGTTTGGTTAGTTTTAAGGAATAGCTAAAAAATCTTTAAGCTTTCAAAATTAGCTTAACCTATGTTTAACATATTCGAATAGCCTTTAGCTATTAAACGTTTTTTTGAGGGTAAAAATATCTCGCACTGTAAATTTAATATGGTTTTTCCCCTTTTAACAATTGCAGTTTCGGCTACGATTTCATCACCCTCTGCAGCAGGTGCAAAATAGTCGATATAATTATTTACCGTAGTATAGCGGTCGTTCAATCCCATGGTATAAACTGTAGCACCAATCAGGTCATCAATAATTCCGGCAGTTACGCCTCCATGTAAAATCTGATAAGGGTTGGTCATTTCTTTTCGCACCGTGTATTGGCATACCAGAACACCGCTCTCAGCCTTTATCAATACAGGTGCCAACCAGTTCATATAATTAGAAGGAGATGAAGTAATAACCTTTCCCAGTGATTGTCTTAAAAAATTTAATCTTTGCTCGCTTAATGATTGCTCCATATGGGTATCAGTGATGTTGAGCAAATTTAGGAAATGAAACTGGAGAATTAGAATAGGAAATGGAGAATAGACTGTATATCCATTCTCTGCTACTTAATGTCGCTCATGCAGCACCTTTATAGCTATCACATTCCCTGTCAGGTCTTAAAATGGCATCACTACCTTGAAACTGAAATTTCTTCCCATATTATAAATGCCGGACCGTCCATCAGGAGAGGCACTGTAATATTCGAAATACTTTAAGCGGTTTAAGTTAGATTGGTAAGCGATATTAAAGATATTATCGCATTGAATAAAGATATCGCACCAGTTTTTTCCTGTTTTCGATTTTAGTGTAGTGCCAACCCCTGCATTGAATAAGGTATATCCCCTGGTAAAGGTTTCAGTATCATCTAAAGCGTAAAACTTATCCTGATCGGCAAAGATGGCCGCATCTATTTTAAAATAGGGTTTATCAAGGAAGCTGATGGGTGATTGAGCTGTTGCCTTAAGCTCCGTTCTGATTTGTAATGGCGGGATAAATGGCAGGTACCTGGCTTTATTGCCATGAAGATTTAACAGTGCTTCGTTTTGGTTTAATCCAACAACATAGGCCAGGCTATTATTAAAACTTAACCATCTGGCAGCGGTTGGATGAATATTTACCGTCAACTCTGCACCATATAACCTGGCTCTAGATTGTTGATATTGATAAGTGAGGTTACCCGGAACAATTACCACCGGGTTTCCACTGGCATCTGTTAACCTCGATTGGTAGATGTAATTCTGAATGTTGTTGTTAAAGAGTTCCAGGCTTAAGTCTAATTCCTTCAAATAAGCAATAACACCAATGTCTTCCTGCAAATTAAATTCAGGCTTAAATGTGCGGTTACCTAAATACACAATGTGTGCTCCCGGATCTAAACCGTTTGAACCTATCTCGGTAATATTTGGTGCACGGTAACCACGGGCAATGTTTGCTTTAAACAATAACCTTTCTGATAAATTATAGGTTAGGCCTAAACTTCCCGAAAAACCATAATAGTTTTTATTAAAATTAGGAAACTGCAAATGTCCACCGGGGTTCCCTGTATCTACTTTTTTACCGAACCCAGTTGCGGGATCTGTACCTACATAAAAATCATCCCATTGGATATTTCTTCTATCCAAACGTACACCTCCCGAGATATCTAGCTTCCCAAATGTTTTCTTTGCGAACAAAAAAGCACCAATATCAAACAAATCATAATCCGGAATGGGAAAATCTGTCGCGGCTTTACTCCTGTTCTGCTGGTACATTCCATTTACTCCAATGGTACTTTCTATCCCTGATATATCGGGTAAGTTATATTTAAGATCATAATTAAAGGTATTGAGAACAACATACAAACCGGCCTGACTTGGCACAGTAGGATGATTATATTCCCGCCTTACACTTTGCTGTCCGCCTAATAAAACATTTAAATCGCTATTACCAAACTTAAACTGGCTGTTGTTGTAAAACCTAAAGTGCTGAATATGCTGGTGGAGGGGATTGATGGAGTATGCATTTAAATCTGCGTCGGATACAACTGGTCGATTTTTAATATCATCACCATCATCTAAAATTTGCCGGGTAAACCTTCTGCTTAATGAGTCCCGGCTACCATCTGGAATTTCCATCTGATTATTATAGTAAGTAGCAGCAGTTTTAGAATATCCCCATGGCTTATCTACCCTTGCGCTTGCCGAAAGATTATACTCTCTAAAAGCGGTACCATAAACCCAGCCATCAATTGGATTATGATAATTGTGAGCTGTTTTGCCAGTGGCTCTGAAGGTATATTTCCAGTCGTTTTGTGCATAAGCTAAACCGAGGGAAGCACCCAGCATTCCGTTATTACTCTGATAATTTAAGGTTGCATCTCCTTTTAACCCATTTTCCTGTGAATTAGGTATGTAAGGAATCATATTGATTACCCCCGCCAAAGCATCAGATCCATAAGTTAAGCTTGCAGGACCTTTTACTACTTCTGCACGACTAATACCGTATTCATCTACTTCAATACCATGCTCGTCACCCCATTGCTGCCCTTCTTGCCTTAAACCGTCATAAAGCGTTAAAACACGATTGTAGCCCAATCCACGAATAAAAGGCTTAGAAACATTAGGTCCGGTTGTAACTGCAGTAACTCCCGGAACACCTTTCACGATGGCTTCAATGAGATTCGTATTTACGTTCTGATCCATGGTTTTCTTGCTCAGTACTGCAATTGGAACAGGACTTTTGCGCAGTGAGGTAGCCCGGTTCACACCTGTAATCACTACATCATCCAGGTTTGAGGAAGTATTTTGAAGCTCAACAGCAAACTCGTTTAAGCCATTTTTAACCTGTAGGGATAATTTTCTAGATTCATAACCTAATCCGCTTATTTGTAATTCGCAGACACCAAGTGGCACACCCTCAAAAATGAAACGGCCATCTGCTCCAGACTTAACTACTTTTTTTAAGGCATTTATTTTAATGTTGATATTTTCTAAGGGCTGGTGGTTGGCATTAATCTGCCCAATTAGTTTAGCCGACTGACCAAAACTAAACAAGGAAAGAAGTAAAAAGGAAACTGAAAGTATTAGTAATCTCATGAATTAACTTATCTAAATATATTTTTAGACAAATCTAAATTTAATTTTAAATTAATCAAATTATATTTTTAATAATAAACAACAATTTAATTGTCAATAAATTAAATATCGCATTATTTACATTGTTGCATTAAGATCCTAGCGCGTATATTTGTAAGTAAATAGTCCTTTTGGTGGAAATTATGGAAGCTACGGCAGAGAAAAAATACGAACAGGTATTGGTTAAAAACGGATTGAAGCGTACAGGTGCTCGACTGAAAGTATTGGATATTCTATCTCAGCGTGATTCTGCCACTTCTCAACCCTATTTAGAGACAGTTATCGGGAAAGACACTGATCGCGTTACGCTTTATAGGATCTTAAAAACCTTTGAAGAAAAAGGGATTATCCACCGTATTCTAGATAATAACGGAACAGCAAATTATGCCATTTGCTCCAGCTCATGTTCTGCACACGATCATCATGATGAGCATATACATTTTAACTGCAGTAATTGCGAAAAGGTTTTTTGTATAGATGATGTTAAAATCCCGGCCATCAAAATACCAGAGGGCTTTACCCCTACCCAAATGAATTTAGTGGTAACCGGTATTTGCAAAGAATGTAATGCCTTGCTTGATTAATGTACTTAGCGAACAACCAGAGGTTTTCCATTTAAAGTTACATTTTCAGCTTTGACCCCATCATAAATATTTTTGAACGCAGGTGTTTCTGATGTTGCTTTTATATCTTTTAACAAGATGCCCGAAACCTGATCCGCTGGATTTCCCTGCATGGTACCGAAACTCTGGCAAGTTACATCAATGTTTGTAAACCTGATGTTTCTTACTGTACCATAAGGCTTTTCTTTACTATCGCCAAGATTGAAAAATTGTTTCCAGGGGTTCATATCAATAATTACCCCACACTTACCGCTAATGTTTTCTACTGTTACATTTTCAAATAGCTGATAGGTATCGGGGCGCATTTTTAACCTTAAAATCGGACAGGTATTATCTACTTTACAATTTCTAAGGGTGATATTTTTGGCATGAATACATTCGCTTCCTAACGTTAAAGTTCCATGAGATTGGCCAAAATTGCAGTTCTCTACCAGGATATCTTCTACAATGCCATTTCCCGGTAGCTTTTGCGCGTCCGGTCCTTTTCCCCCTTTAATACAAACAGCATCATCATTTACAGAAATATAGGTGTTTCTGATCGTTACTCTTTTACACACATCAATATCTATTCCATCAGTACTTGGTGCTTTTACGGGCGCAAAAGGCGAACGAATATCACAACTATCAATTAACACATCTTCACATTGATACAGGTGGGTAGTCCAGAAGCCTGAATTACGTAGCTTTACATTTTTGATCTTCACCTCGTTGCTTCCCCAGATAAACAAGAGTCGCGGACGGTGAACTTCCAGATTGGTACTGCTTTTATTAAGTTTCTTTAAAGAATCCCGATGCGCCCAAAATGCTTTCCAAAAACGCAATCCGTTTCCATTTATTTCGCCCGGACCAGTGATGGAGAAATGCTCTACTTTATAGGCGTTTACCAAAGCAGCGTAATAATCCAGGTTTTGTCCTTCCATGCGGGATGGGATCAAAGGATAATGGGCAATATTGTCTGATCCTTTCAACACCGCGCCCTGTGCTAAGCGTAATTTGGTTTTCGGCTTAAAAAACAAAGCTCCCGTTAAAAAAATACCTTTCGGGATTACGATTGTACCACCACCTTTTGCACTTGCCCGATCAATCAACTTTTGAATAGCTACTGTATTAAGTTTTGTACTGTCGGTGCTTACACCATATTTTGTGATGACATATTCTTGAGATTGAACGCTTAAGCTCGCCAACAGGCAAAGGAAGAGAAAAAGTTTTTTCATTAGATTTGGTTAGCACAGTACGAAAGGGAACTGCTTATTCAAATATAAAGATCATAATGATTATGGGCATCCTGTATTGTCCTGTGTTTTTTACTCATTAGGCATTGGTTCATTGGTCATTTGGCGTTGGTTGGGCTACTATAATCGTTACTCCAAACTCTCAACTCCCAGCTCAAAACTCAAAACGCCCTACTCAACACCTCCTACTCCCTCGTAAACCTCTGCAACCTGCCTGGAAAGATATTTAAATGCCTGAGGAATTTCGACTTCAGGGTTTTTAATACTGCCTTCCATAAAAATATAGCCTTTATAACCAATTTTTTTCAATGCACGCAAATAAGGTCTAAAATCATCGCCCATTACGCCAGGAAGTGATCGCTTCTCCTTTTCTGCAATTTCGGAGAAGCCTACCAAATTGCCTGCGGCCACAATTTCCTCGGGAGATTCACCTTCGCGCATCATATGGAATATATCTGCATTAAGCCTAAAATTAGGATGGTTAATAGCCCTAACAATCTCTGCAGCTGCTTTTAGCGAAGTAATAAAAGTTGTTTCTGTGGTTTCCAGGTTTTCTAAAACAATAGTCACCTTGTATTTTTCTGCAATAGTACCCAGTTTTCGCCCCAGGTTAATAAATGCTGATTTGGCTTTTTCGATATCATAACCTGCAGGAATATTACGTGCCCCCCCACTACCGAGAACGATCACCTTTACATCCGCTTGTCTGGCTCTGGACAGTACAGAGTCTGCGTAACTTAACACACGTTGCTCGTTTACATCTGGCCCTGCAATTTTTATATCCGCCGGAAAGAACAGGTTGCAGGAGACCAACTTACATTTTGCTGCTTTAATTTCATTTAATTTATCTGAAAACTCCTGATCGGTTAAGCTTGGCGAAAGTACTCTTTTAACCGATTCTCCGTTAGCCCTAAAACCGGCCGAATAAACCAATTGATCTTGAGCCAGGCCACCCACAATACCCAATTTAGGGAGTTCCTTTTTATCCGACACAAAGCTTGAAACAAAAAAAAGCGATACGCTTAGCAGGACAATTAAATATTTGTTTTTCATGTATGAATTGGTTAGGATGAATGCCTTGACAGCTTTAAAACAAAATAGGGATTTAAGTTCAGAATGTTGATTAACATTATTGATACGCTTGTGTACTTGTCTATATGCTTATTACCCATGGGTACCTGCCCATCTGTATAATTCAGAATCTCTTTGATAAATATCATATTTAATGCGAATAGTTGTTGTTACCGGAATACTATTTGCTTAAATTTAACTTACCTCCCCGCCCCAATTGATCAATGGATCTTCGGGACTTTACCAGACAACCAGATACCGGCCTAGAAGAACATCAGCTATAATTTAATTGAGCCATAATCTGCTTAATTTCAGATTAATGTGTTTAAGTACCCAATGTTCAATATCCGATATCTTTTATTCAACTGATAAAAGCAAGCGCCATGAAGCTGATCTTTATACACGGACATATACCACAGGGCTACGAAGCCCTCGAATTGAAAAAGAGATGGACAGATGCGCTGAAAATCGGTCTTTCCAGGTCAGGGTTATCAATGCCACTTGATAAAAATGACATTATATTTTCTTACTATGGACAAGAACTTGGTGCATTGGCTACAAGCGCGAACTGGGCTTTAGAGCAAACAGTGAAAGAAAGTAATATCTCGCTGAGAACAGAAACGCGGATAATTCACGATTTTTTACTGGAAGTTGCAAGAAACGCAGGTTTGGATATTGAGCTGATAGCAAGCCGGAATGAGATCCCACTCATTCACAGATCATACTTAAACTGGACCTGGATAAGGCTTTTATTGGAAACGCTGGATAAACATGCTGTATGGAGCCAACTCTCTATCAGGAGAATGACTTATGAAATTTACTGCTACCTCAGTAATCCTGTTTTCAGAGATACTGTTCATGATGTAGTTTTAAATCAAATGGATCGGGAAGCGGCAGTAGTTGTTTCCCATGGACTGGGGTCTATTGTGGCTTACCATGTATTGCTAAAAAATCCTCAGCTACATATCAGCAGGCATTTTAGTTTGGGTAACCCGATGGGATTGCAAGCGGTAAGCGCCTGCTCAGAACCCATCCGCTTTGCTTCAAGTTTGAAGGGTGAATGGCATAACTTCTACGATCAGCAGGACCCAATCGCACTGAATGAAATATCTGGTGCTGATCGTCAAACCGAAAGTCAAATTTCTAACCACGGGGGCACCTATACCCGAACAGAAAATCATCATGATATTGGTGGCTATCTGAACAATCAGCATATTGCCAGGGAAATTTATGATGCCTTGACCCATTCAGCACCCCGCTCTTCCAGTAATCACATACAACATTTAAAATTTTGGGCCATTATTAGTCCTTCTTTTTCTTTTATGGGAGAATTAGAGTTACTCGGTTGTATTTTTTCTTTTTTTTAGCTTCGCTGAGCACTTCGTGGTTCTTCAAGCATTCTGAATGACAAAGCCTGAAATACGGCTATTAAAAGAGCAGTCCAATATTAAAGTGCAACAGGCTGCAGAAACAGATTCTTCACTCCGTTCTGAATGACAAGGTGAGAAATACAGCCATTAGAGGAGCACTCCATATTTGAGAGTATCAGGCTTAATAAGCCATTTCTGTCATTCGGAGTGAAAAATCCAAGCCTAGAATTACTCTCGTTAGAGCGCGCCACTGCAACATTAAAAGTTCAGGATGCTGAAAGGCAGATTCTTCAAGCATTCTGAATGACAAAGCCTGAAATACTGCCTTTAGAAGAGCAGTCCAATATTAAAGTACAACAGGCTGCAGAAACAGATTCTTCACTCCGTTCTGAATGACAAGGTGCGAAATACTGCCGTTAGAGGAGCACTCCATATTTGAGAGCAGTAGGCTTAATAAGCCATTTCTGTCATTCGGAGCTAAGAATCCAAGCCTATGAATTACTCTCGTTAGAGCGCGCCACTGCAATATTAAAAGTTCAGGATACTGAATCTTCAAGCGTTCTGAATGACAAGGCCTGAAATACGGCCATTAAAAGAGTACTGTAGTTCAGCACGCTGTCCAAAAGATTCGTCAATCGTTGAAAATGACAGGTCTTGAAAATTTCTTTTAGAAAAAACAAATTAATAACGCACAAAAAAAGCCTTTAGCGATTAACTAAAGGCTTTGTACCCCGGAAGGGATTCGAACCCCTGACCCACGGTTTAGAAAACCGTTGCTCTATCCAACTGAGCTACCGAGGCCCGTTTTTTAATGAGCTGCAAATATATAAGTTCTAACGAATAAGTAAAAATAAATTTTCACAAATTTTAAGCGTCTTCACCGTTCCATTCATCGTCATCGGCGAACTTTGTTTTTTCATGACTGGAACTCAGGCTTCTAAGTTCTTCATGGTGAAAATGGCGTTCTGGATTTTCTGGTAAAAGATCTTCCTCATCGCATGATTTTTTTCTCAAATGCTCCGGTTTCTTAACCTCAGGCAAGTCATCATGAATTACAGATGGCTTAAGAATTCGTTTTTCGGGGAGTTTTTCGTTTTCCATAATAGAGTAATTCTCAAATTTCAAGCCAATAAAAAAGCCTGCTTTTTAGCAAGCAGGCTCAAATTTACCTAATAGTTTCCGGTTACACCAACTTCCAAACCTCTTAATTCTGCGAGGCCCCTTAAACGACCAATTGCAGAGTATCCCGGATTGGTCTGCTTGACCAAATCGTCCAGCATCTGATGTCCGTGATCAGGGCGAAATGGAATTGACTTATCGCGCAAAGCGTTCTCCTCAGAAACAGCTTTCATAATCTCGTACATGTTAACATCGCCACCTAAATGATCTGCTTCATAGAAGCTACCGTCCTCATCTTTGGTCACATTGCGTAAATGCAGAAAGTACACCCTTTCTTTAACTGCCTGAAAAATTGCTAAAGCATCATTCTTCATACCCGCTCCTAAAGAGCCTGTACAAAAACACACACCATTGAAAGGTTTATCTACTTCGCTAATGATGTATTTAAAATCTTCTAAAGTACTGGCAATACGTGGAAGTCCTAAAATAGGATATGGAGGATCATCCGGGTGAATGGTCATCTTTATCCCTTCTTCGGTACAAACATCAGCTATTGATGACAGGAAGAATTTTAAGTTTTCTTTCAAACCCTGTGTTCCAATTGCTTTATATTCATTAATACTTGCGCGAAGTGTTTCCAGTTCAATTTCTTTTTCATTCGGGATACCCATCAATACATTTATCCTTAAATCATCCAGCTGTTGCTGGTTTAGAGTTGTATATTTATCCTGGGCACGTTTTAAAATGGATGTTGAGTAGTCTTGGTCTGCACCTTCACGTTTTAAAATATAAAGGTCGAAGATAGCCAGATCAATCCAGTTAAAATATAAAGCCTTAGAACCATCCGTCATTTCTAAATCCAATTGTGTACGTGTCCAATCTAACACAGGCATAAAGTTGTAGCAAACAGTCTTTATTCCGCATTGCGAAAGGTTGCGTAATGAGGTTTTATAATTTTCGATGTATTTACCGGCATCTGGTCTGTGGGTTTTAATCGCTTCATGAACGGGCACACTTTCTACCACAGCCCAGGTTAGGCCTGCAGCTTCGATAATGGCTTTACGTTCCTGAATATCGGCCAAAGGCCAAACTTCACCATGTGGAATGTGGTGTAAGGCAGTTACAATTCCTGTTGCCCCTGCTTGTTTTACATCTTGTAACGACACTGGATCATTTGGTCCGTACCAGCGCCATGTTTGTTCTAGTTTTTTATATTTCATGTTAGTTTGTTTCTTGTTTTATACACCCGAAAAAGCACAAAATCCGCCATCAACTTTCACATTTTCCCCATTTACAAATTTAGAGGCATCACTTAATAGATACACCAGTGCACCAATCAGTTCTTCAGGGTTACCGAAACGTTTAAAAGGAGTTTTAGTTATGATGGATTGTCCCCTGGCTGTTAAGCTACCATCTTCATTAGTCAGTAACGCACGGTTTTGATGGGTAATAAAAAAGCCCGGAACGATGGCGTTCATTCTGATTTTATCACCATAGCGATTAGCCAATTCTACTGCCATCCATTTGGTATAACTATCAATAGCTGATTTAGCCAATGAATAACCCAATACCCGGGTTAATGCCTGGCTTGCAGATACCGAAGAGATATTAACAATACTACCGCCATTTTTGGCAATCTCTTTTCCAAAGATCTGGGTAGGAACAATGGTTCCGAAAAGGTTAAGGTCAAAAGCTTGTTTCAATGCGTTTACATTCAGGTCAAACACGTCGCTTCCTGGTTGCACTACTGCTTCCGCAACATTTCCTCCTGCCCCATTTACCAGTGCATCTATCCTGCCAAAGGCAGCAATGACTTTATCTTTTGCAGCTATTAACGCCTGTTCGTCCAGTACGTCTGCAATGAGGTATATGGCTTTTCCGCCTGCATTTACGGCTTCTTCTGCTCTTTGTTTAGCTACAGCTTCATTTCGGCCGATAATAACAATCGTTGCACCTGCAGCAGTTAATCCGTTTACAAAGGCTTCGCCCAAAACGCCCGTGGCACCTGTTACAACAATTACCTTATCTTGAAGCGAAAACATGTTTTTTAATTCGTTGCTCATTATTTTATTTATTCTGGTTAGTCAACTACCAAAGTGGCTATAGAATGCGGTAAACTAGTAGTAGTTGCAGCTTGTCCTTTAATCCACAGGCTGTATTTTAATTTTTCATCGGATTGGTTCATCACCACCACAACCAACTTGCCATCTGTATTTAAAAAGGCTGTTGCCTGTAGTTTATCGCGGCTAGATGCCGAACCAATACGCTTTGCTCCCGGGCGGATAAATTTAGAAAAATGTCCCATATAATAATAGGCATTTGTATAAATGATTTTGTCGTTTTTAGTATCGGCATGAACTGGTGCAAAACAAAAGTTACCTACGTGGTTTGGGCCACCGTTTTCATCTAAAAGGATATTCCAATCGGTCCATGCAGCCGTTCCGCTATTAAAATCATTGATCATAGAGTAGCCATACCGCTCACCCAAAGTCCAGTCATCTAATTTATTCACATCATATTTTTCTTTGCAACCTTCAGTAAAAATTAATGCTTTATCGGGATAAGCATCATTTACCTGCCTAACATTATTAAACTGCATACCGCTGCCTGTCCAGGTTTCGTACCAGTGATAACCAATACCCCAAACATATTTGGCGGCATCTTTATCGTTCAGGATGGTACTTGCCCTTTGAAAAATCTGATCGCGGTTATGGTCCCAGGCGATTAATTTTTTGCTTGACAAACCTGCTTTCTGCAAGGTTGGCCCTAAGAAATTCTTAATAAAATCACGCTCTTCTTCAGCGGTATAAATACAAGATTCCCATTTCTGCTTAGCCATAGGCTCGTTCTGTACACTTAATCCCCAAATTGGAATGCCCATCGCTTCATATGTTTTTATAAATTTCACATAGTGATTGGCCCAGCTTTGACGGTATGCGGGTAAAAGATGGCCACCCTGAAGGAGGTTGTTATTGTCTTTCATCCAGGCTGGCGGAGACCATGGACTTACATAAAGTGATAGTTTGCCTCCTGCTGCTGTTATAGCTTGCTTAATCAACGGAATTTTAAATTGCTCATCATGGGCAACGCTGAAAGTTTTCAAATCTTTATCGTTATCCTGAACATAAGTATAGCTACCACTCGAGAAATCACAGCTAGCGATATTGGTTCGCGCTAAAGTATAGCCAATACCCTTATCAGCACTATAATAAGCGGTAAGCAATTCTTGCTGATTTTTTTTAGATAGCTTCGCAAATGTTTCGGCTGATGCATCTGTTAATGCGCCACCAATCCCCACCAAGGTTTGATACTTGATTGTAGGGTCGATAAAAATGCAGGGCTCGGTTTCAAAAGGTTGTTTATTTTCTATGAAAGTTAAGTTTTCTGTTTTACTGATCCGATAATCAGAGTTTGCTGCAGTAGTATAAACAGTTACCTTTTTATTGCTTGTGGTGTAAGCTACAGGTATTGCAGTTTTTTTAACGGGTTTGGGAGTTTGGGAAGCGGCATTTAAGGCCGTAGCCAAAATCAATAAGGTGCTCAGATTAAATTTCATATATATTGCTAATTATTAACATCCAAAAATGGGATTTTAAATTTATTTAATGAGGGCGTTAAAGGTTTATTGGATAATTTTACTTTAAGCTCTTATTTATCTGATCTAACAAATAACCATTGCGATCACTGTCATACTCCCAAAACATTACACCCCCCATTCCATTTTGCGCCACATACTTACATTTTTCTTTTACTGATTTTTCATCATCGTAAGTCATGTATTCTTTAGTAAGGGCATTAAAAATATAGGGGGCTTTGGCATCCTCATCATAATAAGCTTTAAAACCTTTTTGATTGATCAGGCTATCTTTGATAAAAGTATAACCCTTACCATACTTTCCTGTTACTACAGAATCTCCTAAACCTTTATTTGAATTGGGTTTAAGGGTAAATGACCTGCTGTAAAAGGCAATTCCCATCACTAACTTATGCGCAGGCACCCCGGCAGCTGCAAATGCCTTGAAAGTTTTATCGGCATAATTTTCAGCAGGAAAAATTTTAGAGTTGTACAGGTTGGTGTGGTGACCGGCAACATCTCTATGGTAAAAATCATAGGTCATCAGGTTTACAAAATCGAGGTATTGCTGCACCTTATCCATCTCCGTATTTTGGATAAAATTACTGAAACCACCAACGGCGATTGTAAGTAACTTTTTCTTACCAGAGTTTTTTTCAAGGGTGTCTAATTCCAAACGGAGCGCTTTAAGCATGAGGGTAAAGTTTTGTTTATCCTCTGGGCGATACACATTCCCTTCTTCCCCAGCAATTGCAGGGTATTCCCAGTCTACATCTACCCCATCCAATTCATACTTCTCAATAATTTTAACTGCACTTTCTGCGAAAGCTTTTCTTGCAGTATCGGTTAGTGCTGCATCTGAAAAATTCTCGCTCCAGGCCCATCCTCCTATAGAAATTAATATTTTGAGCGAAGGATTTTTGGTTTTCAACTGATTTAAGCGTTGGAGGTTTAATGTGTCTGTTGCTTCCCGGTTCAAAAAAGCTCTGTTATTTTTGATATTTACAAAAGCATAGTTGATATGGGTAAGTTTTTCAGCTTTTATTTTGGCTACATCAACTAAGCCCTTATAACCACCTACATAACCGATAACGACCTTACTTTTGGGTGCAGGTATTGGCTGCATGGCCAAAAGGGCGACCATGCACAATACAACAACGGGAACAATGAGTTTAAACCTTTTCATTATTTACTTCTTAAAAGTGCTTCTAAATAGTAATAATCTGCGTAGTTAATGGGTACATCAATTTCAGATTTCGCCGGACGATGGCCTGTACTGTGATCAAGAATAAAACCGTATTGGGCACCTGTTTTATTGGTATAGCTGTTACTGCCTAATGAAACTAAAATTTTATCTGCTGCAGCGTTATATCTTTTACTATTGGTACTATAACGGGCAAGCTCATAAAGAGCTGAAGCCGTGATAGCTGCTGCTGAAGCATCTCTCGAAGCATCCGGGATCTTTGGATCATTGTAATCCCAGTAAGGAATACCATCTTCAGGTGTAATTTTATTATTTAAGATAAAACCCGCAATTCCATCTGCCTGAGCCAGATATGCCTTATTTTTTGTCTCTCTAAAACACATGGTATAACCGTATAGGGCCCAAGCCTGACCGCGTGCCCATGCAGATTCATCTGCGTAACCCTGAGCGGTATTTTTCTTTAAAACCTTGCCGGTTTGCGTATCATAATCAATTACATGATAGGAGCTAAAATCAGGACGGAAGTGGTTTTTAATGGTGGTATTGGCATGTGATACTGCAATTTTATAAAATGATGAATCCCCTGTTAGTTTAGTTGCCTCAAATAACAACTCCAGATTCATCATATTATCAATAATTACCGGGTACTTCCATTTATCTCCATTGTGATCCCATGATTTAATTACGCCTGCTGTGGCATTGAAACGGGTAGATAATGATTTAGCAGCCTGAATGATTACTGCTCGGTAAGCGGTATCCTGAGTTAACTTATAGCCATTTCCAAAGGGACAATAAACCATAAAACCCAAATCGTGTGTGCCTGTATTAAATTGTTCTTTTTTAATGTCTTCAGTATACTTTTTTGCCAGCGCTAACCACTTTTTATCTTTGGTGTATTGATAAAAAAACCAAAGCTCTGCCGGGAAAAAACCACTGGTCCAGTCTTTAGAAACAACCATCTTAAACTGGCCGTTTTCTACAGTTCGGGGCGAAACCTGGTTAGGTTTTATGACCCTGGCCGAATCAACGTTTTTTATTAATACTGCAGTTTGCTTTGCCGCAGCAGAGAAAGCTTTGGCAACATTTACTTTTTGTGCCTTTACTAAACTAAAAGACAATACACATAATGCGGTTATGGTGATTTTTAATTTCATATTATAGCCAGATTAAAGGATTACGTATAGGCAGATTTCGGATAACTTCTTCTACCTGAGGTTGATGATCTAATTTACTCCAGGTGGTATACCAATTTGATTGATTATATTGAATGGCGCCAAACAACAAAAAAGGCTGTGCTACAGGCCAGTTATCCCAGTACATTACATCAGGAGCTAAAGTCCATTTACTCTTATCCGCCATAAAAGGATACAAATAAGCTATGCCTTTTTGAATTGATTTTCCATCAGGGGTTTGGTAGTTCCACAAATTATCTTTCGCACTGGATAAGATCTGACAAAGCATGGTCATGGCGTCTAAGTTGAAGATAGAGTATCCATAAGGTTTCGTTCTTGCGGTTTCTAATGGAAAACTGCCATCAGCTCCCATTTGGTTTGGAAGTAAAATGGTTTTAAAACTCGTACGGAGTGAATCCAGCATCTGCCCATCACCGCACAGCCTGGCAAATGCAGCCACCTGCATGGCCCAACAGGTTGCGTGATTGTTTTTTACCGTTTTCTCCTGTATGCCGGGTTTGGAGGTATTTAACCAGCGCACATAATCTGCAAACCACTTTTTAACGCCTTTTAAGGTTTCTTTATCAAAGGCTTTTGCGTTTTGCATTACCAAAGCACCCTGGGCCACCTCCATCAGGTGAATGGTATCAATAATGCCATAGTTACGTCCTGTAAATCTTCCCTTCACCGCCTGGGCAAAAAGCAAGTTTGGATTCATCAATGTTTCGGAGTTGATAAACCAGGCTTGAAAATGCTTTATGGCTTGTTTTACATACTTTTCATCACCTGTTATTTTATAGGCTGAAGCAAGGGCACCAATGATTTTACTAAAGCGGATCATTGCTTTACGGTGTTCCACAAAGTTATCAGGATTGGTTAAACCATCCCGGTTAATATATGGACCATCAGGATTCTTTGGATCGGGCCAGAAATAATCTGCTTCTGAGAAGAAATCATGCTTGCCTCCGGCACTTCTTGGAGATGATGATGCCGTTACCGTAATGGGTGCTTGCCTCATTGCCCAGTCGGCTTCTGTTAAAACCTGTTTCTTCAATAAGGCCAAAGCCTGCTGCTTCATTAATGCATGGCCGGGTTTTTCTTGCTGATGCCTTGCTATAGCAGCCAAAGCACACAGTGATAATAGCAAAATTGGAATGATTTTTTTCATACTATAGGGATATAAAAACAGTTTTTAAACCAGGTGATTTGACTGAAACACTACTTTTACCCTGGTTTAAGTTCACTTTAATAATGGCTCTTCCATTATAAGCCTGTACCTTCCTCGATCCCGAAGAAGTTCCTTGATTATCAATAAGTTTACCATCCCCAGTTAAACCAAAATCAATCCAGTTTACTGCATCCAGACATTGAACATTCTTCTCATCAAACAGCTTTACCTCAACAGTAGCCACATCTCCCTGCTGATCAATTTTATTCAAAGTCATCTGAGTTGGTTTTGTCCACTTTTCGGTTTGATACTGGAACTTAATTTCGTCGGTAACTCTTTCCTTTCCTTGTTTAGCAATTACTTTGACTACATTTTGGCCCTTTACAAAAGGAAGATTCCAGCGTAAACCCGCGGCAGGATAATCCTGACTATTTCTCTTTTTGGTACCATAGCTTTTGCCGTTTAAGAAAATTTCGGCTTCGCTACAGTTGGAATAAACTTTAACCATTTTCTCTTCAGCTTCATCGCCCCAGCGTACTGGCCAGGAATGCCCATAGATATGTACCATTGGCTTTTGGGTCCAATAAGATTGAAACACATAATAAGCCTCTTTCCTGGTAAAATCTCGTTCTATTACGCCCTTCTGATTCATATATGGAACAGGGTTATCTGGACGAACAGGGGTTGAAAAATCTTTGAAAGGCCAGTAAGCGGTTCCACTTAACCAAGGCATGTTCTCTTGTTCTTTTAAATGCCAATCAATCAGATTAGAGATGTAGGATTCACTCCAGTCTCCATCTTTGGAAATTCTTGCTGCTCCACCATAAAGCGAGGCATCTCCTGCTCTTTCATCGGCAGCACCTCCTGATTTGATTTTACTTAATGCTTTATCCGGATTCTCAGAATGGCGCAATGCATGACTGTCTCCACCCCATTCTACGTGTAAAAAGCGTTTAACCTTTGCAAATTCATCTTCCGAAACTTTTTTATAGTCGGTGTAATTGCCGCGATACCATCCTGCCCAGATAGATGGAGAGTAAACATCTACAATATCTGCACAGAAGTCGCAACGCCTGATGGCAGTATAACGTGAAGCATCCAACTGGTGTGATAGATCGTTCAGTTCTTTCATAAAAGTTCTGATTTTTTCTTTATCAAATTCAGGGAAATCACCTGGCCAGTCATTTTCATTTCCCATCCCCCAAATGATGATGGATGGGTGGTTGTAATGCTGATCAATCATGTTTTTCAACATTCTTTTAGCTTGTTGCTGATAAACCGGGCCGCCTAAGCCACCACGGCACCATGGAATTTCTTCCCATACCAAAATCCCTAAGCTATCGCAAAGGTTAAGTACAATGCGAGATTGCTGATAATGGCCTAAGCGAATGAAATTCACGCCCATGTCCTTCATCATCGTCATTTCTGTACGAATCATCTCTTCTGTCATTGCTGCAGCTACGCCAGCATGGTCTTCATGACGATGGGTACCACGAAGCAATAATCGCTTGCCATTTAAATTAAAAGGACCTTTTTCTACAAACTCAATATGCCGGAAGCCAATTCGTTCTTCGCCTTTGTAACTGCCCGCAGCAGATACAAGTTCATAAGACAAATGGTATTGACGCGGTTGATCTGCGCTCCACAAAACAGGCTTTTTAAGTTCTGATTGCCAAACAGATACATCTCCGGAAAGCGAATTTAATACCTGCTCTTTTTTAGCTACAATCTTCCCAGATGGGTCAAATAAAGTTAACTTCATCGTTGCATTTCCCAGTGCTGTCGGATTATAAAATCTGCCTGTAACGATTAGCTTGCCCAGTTTACCCTGGCTATCTACCTCAGCCTTGGCGAAAAGTTTATCAACCGAAAGTGCTGGTGTATAAACTAAATTTAAGTAGCGGTAAATACCTCCATATACATTGAAGTCGGATAAATCTGAAGGCACCATTTCTAAATCTCTGGAATTATCGGTGCGAATAGAAACCGGCACATTACCTTTAAACTGCTTAGCATAGGCTTCTGTTTTCTTAAAAGCAGCAACGGCTTCAGTAATATCTGCCGTCCATTCATCATAACCACCCACGTGCTCGGCTACTTTGGTGGTATAAACATAAACAGCAGTTTTCTGTCCTGCACCTTCAAAATGCAAGATGGTTCTGCCATTTTGATAAGGATTTTCAATTTTAAGTTGTGTACGGTACCATGCAGGCCCCTGATAGTAATTTACATCAGGATCCACGGCATCTTGTGCATTTACACAATGCGGCAGCGTTACTTTCTGCCATAAAGGAACGGATTCGGGATTCCCCTGCCCGACAGGGCGAACGGATTCCCAAATCCCACCAAGGTCTTGTTTCAAAAACTCCCAATTTTGATTTAGTCTTACAGCCTGTTGCGCAAACAATAAATCACTGTAAAACAGTACGGTTACTACAAGTATATACTTAAGATACTTCAACATTAAAAATGAATTAAACTTTTAAACGAATTTTTCTTTTTTCTAAAAATGATACGGTTATAATCACCAGAAAAGCCATTGCTATGGATCGTAAAATCCCTCCAATGCCTACACTTAAAAAATGAGGGAACTGAAAATGCAATAAGCTGAACAATGAATAAATTATATAGGGCGTAACGTAGCAGGTTAGCGTACTTGTTCCTGCTGATTTTATTGCTTTAAAGAGATTACTTTTACCTTTAAAATCAACAATATAAATGATGATTTCAAATACCAGTATCGTGATTCCCATGCAAACAAAAACCCAGGCAGGTGTGGCATATATTTTGGAAATTCCTCCTGCATAAGGCCTGATGAACATTCCAAATGCGATGGCCAGTAAACCATAAAAATTAAACAGCACCCAAAAATCAAGGTATTTCTTTTGGATCATTAACTTTTCATATAATTCTGCTATCAGTATCCCAGCCAACATCAGTGTAACAGCAGATGCATCGCCGATGATCCATAAGTGTATATTCAAATTTCCTGTATGTGTAGCGATGTTAATTCCGGCAAAAAGTGTAAAAGCTATGGCCAACACCAGCATATTGCGTTTGCTGAGGAGGTAAACAAATGCCGAAACCAGATACGCCCAACCGATAATACCCAGAATCCCCCACCAATGTGGTTTTAAACCTTCTGGATGTGTTGCACTACCACCTTTATAGAAAAATGCAAGGGTAGCCAACAGAATTACACCTGCAATAATTAATAAGTTCTTCTTTGTTTTAGACATCGTTGAAGGATAGGCTAACCAGATCAAGAAGAAGGAAATGGTGATTAAAATGGTATAAACAGGATAAGGCAGTAAGGCCGAACTGCGATCATAATTTTCCAGATTCACCTGAAAAAAACCCATAACAATGAGTGCAAGCGATCTTAAAAGGATATAAAAAGCATTGGAAGGCAAAGAATTACCCTTTTTAATTCTGTTTTGTAAAGCAAAGGGCATGGATAACCCGACAATAAACAAAAAAGCGGAAAAAATGATATCTGAAAAGCCCATTCCATCTTCATTTGCTTCTGTATGCTTAATCCAGTCGGGAATATGGGACACTCCTGCCACATCATTCACAAAGATCATTAAGAACATGGTAACTGCCCTTAAAACATCTATGGATAAAATACGTTTAGGAAGTGCATTCATAAGGTTAGTAAACTTTTCTTAATTGTATAGCATTCAACACTGGTTTTCCCTGGATACTTTTAAAATCAATAGCAATTCCCTTCCCATTGATTACAGTAACGCGGGTCTTCTTTTCAACAGCTGTTGTATAGCCAAAATCGGCTGCTAAATTTACTTGAGTTAAAAATGGAACCCCATTTATGGCTACATCAAAAATACGTTTCTCTTCTACTTCTTTCTTATGATTATTATCCAGGTTATAAGCTAAAGCTTCCTTACTTTCCCCACCAACCAATTCGGCAAAATGCAGGGTAAGGGCATATTCTCCATCCGGAACATCGAATTTAAACTCACTTATGCCAACCTGTTGTGTCTGATAAACAGGGTCGTTATCTGTTCCGAGGATATTTTTATCGCTTCCGTAACTGATGCGGTTGTTGGTGCCTTTGTAAGGTTCTCCACCAATCCAGCCCCATGAACCCGCTTTATAGGGTTGATCCGGAATCCAGAGTTCTTGTTGTTTTTCGTTGATGTAAAAGCGTTTTGATCCCAGCAGTACATTGATATCCTGAAAAGCGGTTTTGGCATCCGAAAAACGGGAAGGCTGTAACTGTAAATTGATTTCCGCCTGGTCGCTCAGCTCTCCGGAAACTACCCGCAATTGGTTTCCTCCATGAACAAAAGGTACAGGCCAGCTGATGATGTGGTCTATCGCATCTTTTACACCAAGACTTTTACCGTTTAAAAACAGCTCGGCAGACTTTAAATTGGTTGCTACCTGAACTGGCTGGGTTGAAACTGAACCAGCAGAATCTGCTACCGAGGTTCTGTCCTTCCATTGTGCCGAGGTAATTTTTAAGTAGGGTTTATTTGCTAAATAAGCCTGATACAGGTAGTAAGTATCTTTGGGTTGACGACCAATTGTTAATAATCCTTTATTGTTGATGTGAGGCATGGTTTCTTCCCGTGTTTCGGAGTTGAAATCGGCTAAATTCCAGGCCATCCCACCCGCTACAAAGGGTCTGCTTAACATTGCATTCAAATATATCTGATGAAACTGAATGGCATATTCTATACTCTTATCGAAACGGATGGGTGAAAAAGACCGAATCCTTGGATCTGCATCAGCACCATACTCTGTTACCAGAAATGGAGTATTAGGCAGTTCTTTGTGATGACGATCCAGAAACTTAGCAAAGTCGGCAGGAATACCGGAATACCATCCAGAGTATAAATTCCAACCCACAATCATTGGAATTTTGGTTAACCCTACTTTATTATAAATATCCCATGCGCCGTGATTAACCAGCAAAGTATATCGTGAAGGATCTTCTTTTCTTGTTAAACTATCCAGTTTTTGAGCCAATTGGCGGACATGATCGAAATAAATCTGTTGACGAGGTTTGTCATTTACAAACTTTGGTCTCAGCAGAATCTCATTCATATAAGCCCAAATGATAATACTGGGGTGATTGAAATTCTGTTTAATCATTTCACGCTGCATGCTAAGGCAGTTTTGGGTAAAAGCGGCTGTTTCGGTAATGGTATTCACCACCGGAATTTCAACAGAGGCCAGGATACCTAATCGGTCGCAGGCTTCTAAAATCAGAGGGTCTTGAGGATAATGCGCTACCCTTAAAAAATTGCCACCCATCGCTTTCAAAAGCGCTACATCTTTAATCTGTAGCGCATCTTGAACGGCATTTCCACTGTTTTCATAATCCTGGTGACGGCTTGCCCCAATTAATTTTACAGGTTTATCATTTAAGAAAAATCCTTTATCAGCATCGAACTTAAACCAGCGAAAACCAACAGGGCTGGTTACCTGATCAATAACAGATTTTGTTTTAGTGTCGATAATCTGGCTCACCATCCGATAGAGGTATGGGCTTTCGGGCGACCATAAAATGGGCGATTGAATGGCCGGTATGCTCTGAACGATTGTTTGCTTCTCGCCCGGGCGTATGCTTAACTTAGTTTCCTGGTTGCCCACAATCACGCCATTCGCATTAAAAAGCATGCTTTTAACGCGTAGTTTCTGAGTTCCTGATGAAGCATTCTCTATGAAATTTTGTGTTTGAACTGTTGCTTCAGCAACCGAAACTTTTGGCGTGGTAACGAACACACCAGAACTTCCATGCTCCTGTTGTGAAAAATGAACAGGGTTTGTAATCAACAGGCTTACATTCCTGTAAAGTCCGCCAAAAAATGTAAAATCAGCAGTTAGCGGTGGAATGTCTTCATTGAAACGGTTATTGGCCCTAACTTCAATTTCATCATTTTTAAAGTTTAAAAATTTGCTTATTGCCACAGTGAATCGCGTATAACTGCCAATGTGCCTTGCAGCGCTTTGGCCATTAACCAAAACTTCTGATTCCTGAGCTACCCCATTAAAAACCAGGTAAATCTCTTTTCCTTTGGAAGATTCATCAAGCTTCAATTTACGCTTGTAAATTCCCAGTCCCCTATAGTACCCGGGTGCATCATCCAGCACATCCTGGGCATTCCAGGTGTGCGGTATTATTACTTTTTCTATGGGTCCATTCTCTTTTTGAAAAGACCATTGGTCATTTAAACTGATTATTTTTCTTCCTGAATCTTGTGCATAAAGGCTTGAAAGCATTAAGCTTGCAAACAATAAAGAGAGGATCGGCTTTAAATTGAACATAATAGCTATGGCCTTGTTTTGGTTAATATTTCTTTTGTACCGAGAACGGATTAATGCCCTATTTTGAATACTGGTATGCTAATTGGTTAATGTGAAGTCTTTTTCCAGTTGTATGTTATTTGATGCCGTACCAATCATGAGTTTAAAATCTCCTGCTTCAGCACCCCATTTTAATTGCTGGTTATAAAAAGAAAGCTTTTCTTTATTGATTGTAAAACGGATGATTTTGCTTTCTCCAGCTTTCAGCATTACTTTTTGAAAATCTTTAAGTTCCTTTACCGGACGTGCTACCGAAGCAAATTTATCTTGCAGATACAACTGCACGACTTCCTCTCCAGCGTACTTACCTGTATTTTTTAAAGTAAAAGTTACTGTAATTTGATCGTTCATAGACATTTGAGCCTTGTTGAGCTTTAAATCATTGTACTCAAAAGTGGTGTAGCTTAAACCATGTCCGAAAGCAAACTTTGGACTATTGGGCATATCCAGGTATGCGGAACGATAGCGGGTATCCTGATCATTTTTAGCTGGCCTGCCCGTACTTAAATAATTATAATAGAGTGGAATCTGGCCTTCATCTCTAGGGAAAGTCATAGGTAATTTACCTGCGGGATTATAATCTCCAAACAGCACATTAGCCATAGCATTTCCAGCCTCGCTGCCCAACCACCAGGTATACATAATTGCAGGGATATGATCGGCTGTCCAGTTAAAAATTAGTGGCCTGCCTGCCATTACCAACACCACAACGGGTTTTCCTGTAGCCTGTATGGCTTTAATTAAATCTTCCTGAACACCAGGGATACGGATATGTGCTTTGCTTTTAGCTTCACCACTCATATCCAGGGTTTCACCAACAGCCATAATCACCACATCAGCCTGCTTAGCCGTTGCTATAGCATCTTCGAAACCTGTTTTAGTAGAATCGGTAACTTCACAGCCTTTTGCATACAGGAGTTCTGTATGGTTACCCACCTTATTCTTAAGTCCTTGATATAGTGAAACCAGGTTATCATTTTCCCAGGCAATAGACCAAAAGCCCTGCATATCTTTTTCAGATTTTGCTAGCGGGCCAATTACAGCGATTTTTTTTAAATCTTTAGCCAATGGTAAAACCTGATTTTGATTTTTAAGCAATACGATGCTTTTTTCGGCCATTGTCAGAGCAGCTTTTCTGTTTTCTGCAGAATTGAGTTCCTTTTCTTGCCGGCTTTCATTACTGAAACGATAAGGATCATCAAAAAGACCTAACTCAAATTTTTTGCGCAGTATTCTGCGAACAGCATCGTCAATTAAGGCTACTGTTACCTTTTTATCCTTCACCAATTGTTCAAGGTTTGGCAAATAGCTTCTGCTTTCCATATCCATATCGCTCCCGGCTTTTAAGGCTAATTCAGCAGCTTCTGCTTTATCTTTCGCATAGCCATGAGCAATCATCTCACCTATCGAGCCCCAATCGCTTACTACAAAGCCGGTATATTTCCATTGGCCTTTTAAAATATCGCGTTGCAAATAAGTATTCCCGGTTGCAGGTACACCATTAAGCGTATTAAAAGCGTTCATAAAAGTTGCTGCACCTGCTTCAACTGCCGCTTTAAATGGGGGGAGATAAACTTCCCAAAGTGTGTGATTGCTCATATCCACGGTATTATAATCTCTCCCGGCAATGGCTGCTCCATATGCGGCAAAATGTTTGGCACAAGCCATTACAGCATCCAGATTTCCTAAACCTTTTCCCTGAAAACCTTTTACGCGGGCCTTTGCAATCTGAGCACCTAAATAAGTATCCTCTCCTGCTCCTTCCATTACCCTTCCCCAGCGTGGATCGCGGGCAATATCAACCATAGGTGCAAAAGTCCAGTGCACACCCGAAGCCGCTGTTTCCCGTGCCGCTACGCGTGCAGTATTTTCCATGGCAGCTAAGTCCCAGCTTGCTGCTTCTGCCAATGGAATCGGAAAAGTTATCCTATAGCCATGAATAACATCTAAACCAAAGATTAAAGGAATTTTCATACGCGATTGCATGGCTACTTCCTGAACCGCCCTGGTTTCTTTTGCTCCCCTTACATTTAACATGGAGCCGAGCTTCCCCTCTCTGATGTCTTTTAGTTTGTTGGGATTATTGGTGATCGGGCCGGTGGCATCCCGATCTCCTGTATATTGATTTAGCTGGCCTATTTTTTCTGCCAGGGTCATCAGTTTTAAAACGGAGTCTACTTTTTTTTCTATCCTTTTATCCTGTGCCCATGCAGCAGAAAAAGGCAAGGTCATTAAAAAAGCTAAGGGTATATATCTTTTCATTGATGTATGTTTCTATTTTATGCCGTCTAAAATTCCCTGGTACGCTACTTTTCGCTGGTACTGACTATTAAATGGCAAAGGCCAATCCGGACGATTATAATTAGATAGAATCCAGCTGTCGGCATCACACACATTCCATTGTGTAATTCCGAATTGTTGCGTTTTGGGAATTCCATTGTAAGTTTTTACAATGCTCTTGTATTTGGCGGCCTGTTGGGCTGCTAAATCAGGGGTATAGGTTAGCGTTTGAATATTGTCTGGGTTTAATGCAATATCGATTTCTGAAAGGTGAACTTTGAGCCCTGTAGCGGCCGCTGTTGTAATTGCGGCTGCCAGATTGCTATCGCTCTGCGTAACACGGGTATGCATTTGTAAGCCAATTCCGTGAATGGGAATGCCTTTATTTTTTAAATCGTTTAAGAGATTTAAGATCGCTGTTCGTTTGGTTGGCCCGAACTCATGGCCATAATCATTGTAGAAAAGCAGCGCTGATGGATCTGCTTCATGTGCATATTGAAAGGCTCTACCAATGTAATCTACACCCAGTTTTTGTACCCAGATACTGTTTCTCAAAGTACCATCTTCATTGATGGCCTCATTCACTACATCCCAGGAAAGGACTTTACCCTTAAAATGTGAAACGACAGTTTGAATATGGGTTTTAAGCAAATTTTCCCAATCAGCAGTGTTTCCCTGAAAATTATTTACCCAATCGGGTAATGATTTATACCAATTTAAAGTATGGCCGTGTACCCTTTTACCATTGCTTAGGGCAAAATCTACCAGATAATCTGCGTCTGTCCAATTGTAAGTATCTTTACCAGGATGAACAGACGCAAATTTCATGGCATTTTCGGCTGTAAGGCTATTAAATTCTTTGATAACTAAATTTCTGTAATTCGCATTGCTCTTTAAAAGTCCAACGTTCACTGCGGCTCCCATCGGGAAAGGCATCTCCTTTTGTAAACTGGTTTCTACTACCGTGGGATTGGGCAAAGGATCAATAGTGGTACTTTTATATTTCGCACATGAAACGGTTAATACCGTAATGGCTATAGCTATTTTTGGAATAAAACTGAAATTTAGTGCTTTAATCATGTCATTTATATTTGATCTGCATTTGACCATAAAAGTCTTTCAGCACGTAAAAAGCTTTTTTCTTTTTACCGGTTTCACTGATTAGTCCTTTACGGTTCCAGAAGTTTTGATAAATCGGATGTTGTCTTCTTGGCGATCTGAAATCAGTTAAAATCCATGGCGTCATTCCCCTCAAAGCACCAATTTTACTCAACATAGTGATTTGGTTTTTATACAGTGCTTCCTGGTATTCCTCACTCCAGCGTGTATTTTCATCGGCATGGAAACCACCTAAAGCATCGCCACCAAACTCTGTTATCACCACAGGTTTATTGTACTTAATATTAAAATCATATTTAGTAATTTCTGAAGGTGTTCCGCCCCAATACCAACCTGCATATTCATTAAAACTCACCAAATCAATTTTTTCGCCTAAAGGATCGTTTAAAATCATGGTATTGCCTTCGCGATGCACTTCCAATGCGGCTGCAACCAACCTGGTATCGTCTAAACTGCGCGCAGTTTCTGCCAAATTGCCCATAAAGCTTAATCTTGCATCGCTAAGCGGCGTTTCATTGCCAATAGACCATACAATAACGCTGGCTCTGTTTTTATCTCTAACGATTAAATCTGTTAATTGCTGCTTAGCATTGGCATAGGTTGCAGGATTTGTCCAGCTTATTGTCCAGTAAACCGGTACTTCGGCCCAAACCAATAAGCCCATTTCATCTGCAAGGCGAATCATCTCTTCATTATGTGGATAATGTGCTAAACGAACATAATTACAGTTCATTTCTTTGGCCCACTGCAACATCATACGCATATCACCCTCTGAGCGTAAGCGGCCAGCTAAAAGTGGATTTTCGTCATGAATAGAAATCCCTCTTAAGAACACCGATTTACCATTCAAATAAATGCTGTCTCCTTTTACTTCAATATTTCTAAAGCCAATTTTATCATTAATATCTTCTTTATCGGTTTTAATATTTACACCATAAAGTTTAGGGCTCTCTGGCGACCATAAGCTTAAATTATTCCAGGTGAATTCATCGGATATTTTCCCTTCACTATCGGTTTTGTACTTCTTTTCCAATTTTAGTTCAGGAATAGATAAAGTTACTTCCTGGTTTGCTGTAGCATCTGAAAGCTTTACCGTAAAATTAACCAGGTTATTGTTTCCCTTTACCAGTTGCAATTTATAATCACTGATAAAATGATCTGGAAATTCGGCCAGGTATACATCTCTGGTAATTCCGCCATAGTTCCACCAATCGGTATTTACTGTAGGGATTTCATCTTGCTTACGGGTATTATCAACCTTTAAAACAATAGAATTCTCTCCTGCTTTAAGTTTATTGGTAACATCAAATTGAAACGGGGTAAAACCGCCTTTATGAACCCCAAGTTTTTTACCATTAAGATAAACATGGGCCTCATAATTAACCGCAGCAAAGTAGACATAGTATTTTTTACTCTTTTCTGGCTTGGCGTCAAACTTTCTGCGTAACCAAAGACTACCTTCATAAAGTTCTAGTTTCTCCGATTGGGAATTCCAGTCGCCAGGAACATTCATCAATGGCGAATGATCAAAATCATATTCAATAAGCTCTGTTTTATCTTTCTGCACGCGATCATCGAAAAAGCCACCTGTACCTGTTTTTGATTGATCAAAAGGCTCATGTCTATAATCATAATAACCATTTTCATACGGATCGATGATGTAATTCCACTTTCCGTTAAGGCTTAATACCTTACGCGACTGGATGTTTTGTATAGCCGTAACCTGAGCATCAGTGATGGTTGAAAGAAGCGAAAAGCAGATTATAAATACGCTATAGATTGATTTTTGCATAACTTATGTTTTAATTTTTGATTAATTGAAGTTTCCAAAACTAACAATTAATTTATCGCCGGTGTTTCCATCCATGTTATTAACTTAATTTTTACTTTCAATACTATTGTTATCGTAATGTGCCAATCCTGCCGTGGAGGAATCTGTTATCTGGCATTGCCGTAACAGATCCTTCATGTCATTCAGGTTGTAGCGCCAGCTTAATAACCTGGATTTTGCCCTAATGCCGGTGCCCTGTTCAATTCATTTTGAGATATTGGAAATAAATAATTTTTGCTGCTGAATACCCTGTTTTCAACTGTAAATGGAGTATACGAAAAAGTAGTGGCTGTTAGTCGCTCTATTCTCATCCCGGTTACCGGTTTATTGAATGTAACCTCCCCTTCTTTCCACCTGCGAACATCGTAGAAACGTTGTTCTTCAAAACATAGCTCTACCCTACGCTCATTGCGGATACGTTTGCGCAATTCGGCCTGGTTAGGTGCCACATAACCATTTCCTGCCGGGTTACTTGTTTGCAATGCTGGCATTGCTACACCGCTTCTTGCCCTGATTAAGTTAAGTGCGGCAATTACCTGTGGCATTGCTGCTGTACCCTGAGCTTCATTTAATGCTTCTGCATAGTTCAATAATACTTCAGCATATCTGAAAAATATCCATGGCCTCCTTACGGTGGTGGTAGTACCTGCCCAGGATGCGCTTTCACTCAAATACTTTCGAAGATAATACCCTGTTTTAGTGGCGTTTACATTCAAACCTAAACCGTCTTTCCCTCCAACAAAAGTTTCTACAGGCTTACTTTTAAAGTTATATGCTGCAACAATAGGCTGCACTGATGCCGTATTAAACATTACTGTAAATGCTAATCTGGGATCACGGTTTAGATACGGATTATTGGCATTGTAACCAGATGCATTATCTGTAATCAACCTACCCGTGGTTTTCATTTCAAAGGCATCTACCTGCTCCTGAGTTGGATTTGTTCGACCATTTGCCGCATCATAACTAACAGGCGCATTGTTTACTTCAATGGTATTAACGTTTTGTGTTTGTGAAGCGAAAATAGTTTCTATGTTATATGCACCATTGTTCCAAAGCCAAATGTTTGGGTAAGAACTGTAAATGCTGTGCTTACCGGTATCCATAATTCTTTTGGCCGCGTCTGCAGCAGCCTGCCACTTTGCTAAATCATTGGTTGGATTATATTGCGGACTTGCAGCATATAACAGTAAGCGGGCCTTAAGTGCCATTGCTGCAGTTTGAGTAGCCCTGCCGCGGTCTGTAGTTCTCCATTCGGTTGGCGACAAAGGCAACCTGGTAATTGCAGCTTCGCAATCGTCTGAAATTTGTTTTACGCATTCGGTAAATGTATTTCTTGGCAAATCTAAATTATCATTAACCGTTAAGGTTTTGGTTACGATGACGAATGAACCATACCTTTTTAATAATTCAAACTGAAAGAAAGCCCTTAAGAAATATGCCTGTCCTTTTAAACGATCTACCTGAGCCTCATACGTTTGGTTTGCTGGTACGTTTGCAGGCAAAGTTTCATCCAATGGGATAACAGCACTGCCATCTACCTTTTCCAAAAACATATTGGCTTTACGGATACCTACATACATATCGGTATAAACATCATCAAATGTTCTTCCTGCACTCCAGGTACCATTGTTAAGCGTATTAACGGATGAGTTTAAATTAGAGTTTACAGCCTCATCGCTTCCAGATGCAAATAAAGCACCTCCATCATCCACATTGTAACGATTAGCTGGTAATGCGGCATAAACATTGTTTAAAAAATTTCTTGCATAATCAGGATTGGCCCAGAGCTGAGCTTCCGTAATATCATTTGTTCCACTAAAAGAACCATCTTGTAGAAAACCGTCTTTTTTGCAACCTACAACATAAATTGATGTAGCGATAAGAACCGAATAGAATATATTTTTTTTCATTGTCTTCTTATTAAAATTTCAAGTTCACACCAAAAGAATATATTTTCATATAAGGGTAAGATGCACTCGATATGCCATTAATGTTTGAGTTGTAGCCTGATTCTGGCAATTCCGGGTCAACCGGAAGGCCTTCAAGCTGATCGAAGGTTAAAAGGTTTAAACCACTCAGGAAAAACCTTACCTGGCTTAATTTTAAGCGTTTAATCAAAGACGCTGGCAAGGAATACCCCAACTCAACATTTTTCAATCTGATGTAATCTCCAGAACGAATCCAAAAATCTGATGGGGTATTATTGTTTCCTCTATCAGCCAATAACAACCTTGGGAATTGTGCATCAGGAGTACCTGGTGTCCATCTATCGGCACTAAATTGATTTAAAAAACCATTGTTTGTAGTTCCTGCATTAACCAGTTGCTGAATATAAATGGAACGTCCGCTTGTACCCTGAAATAAGAAATTCATGTCGAAACCTTTGTAAGCTACTGAAGATCCAAAGCCGAAATAGGCTTTTGGCACAAAGTTGAAATCTGTTCTTACACGATCTAAATCATTAATAATCCCATCACCGTTTTGATCTACATATCGAATATCTCCAGGTTTTACATCCCTTGAGAAAAGCTGTTTTGGGGCAGCATCAATTTCAGCCTGATTCTGAAACAAACCATTCGAAATTAACATATTACTGATGTAACCTGCATTGGTTGATGCTGTAGCAGAAGGTGCAATAACACTCGAAATCGGATGCCCCAATGCTTTTTGATAAGCAGGCAAATTTGCAGCTTCGTTAATCGCTAAAATTTTGCTGGTGTTATAGGTGAAGTTTCCAAACAGGTTAAAGTCTACAGCACCAAGCTTTTTATTGAAGTTAATCCCGGTTTCAAAGCCTTTATATTCAGCCTCTCCTTCATTCACATAAATTAAAGTTTGCCCGAGTAAATTAGGTAGTTGAGAGGCAGTTGCCAGGTTTTTTCTATCCTCATAAAAATAATCGGCACTAATAGAAAGTGATTGCTTAAATAATTTTGCATCAAAACCAACACTTGTTTTATACGCTTTTTCCCAGGTTAAATAAGGATTGGCAGCAGCCAGCTGACCTGTACCGCCTACACCGGTAAAACCTGTACCGAAGTTATAACCTGTAGTGCTCCTGCTAAAGAAATCATTAAATGCAAATCTTCTGGCCGAACCCAAGGCATCATTACCAACAATACCATAGGATGCGCGGAGTTTTAAGAAATCCAGAAAGCCAGTTGAGCCTTTTAAGAAATCCTCATCCGAAATGATCCAGCCTGCTGATGCTGCCGGAAAGAAGCCATATCTTCTACCGGGAGCGAAATTTTCTGAACCTGAAAAGGCTCCAATAAGATCAACATAATAACGTGCATTGTAGTTATAAGATAATCGGTTAGACCAGCCTTCTCTTCGTACATCTAATTGTCCGAAGGTAGAATAATTTTGTCTGGAAACACGTGTAGAGAATTTAAGGCCATGTTTACCAAATAAACGGTCGTAATCTAAGCCTGCCCAAAATTCACTTTTTCTAATGTTGCCAGAAAAAGCATTCGGCAAATAATCTACTTTTACAGGCGTACCATACAGCGGGCTGTATTCTCCTGAAGGTAAAAGTTCTTGCGTTGCATAGGTTTGTGTAAAACCCGAGCGGTATAAACCAAATATATCATAGGCATAGAATACCTCTGCAGATAAACCTTTTAATATACCGTCCATTTTTTGCCTTGCACTGATGGTAGCCATCATATTCCGCATTAAATCGGTACTGGCACCATCTGCTTCCATCATCGCTTTCGGATTGCTTGCAGGGAAAATAGAAGTACCTCCATACGATCCATTTGGATTCATAATCGGGAAAGCATTTGCAGGGGTGCTGTAAACTGCGCTCAAGAAGCCACCTGTTCCGGCCCCCGGAAAGTTCAGGTTACTGATCCTCCCACCAATATCTAAGGCTACATCGAGATTTTTATTAATGTGTAAATCAATATTTGACCTTAAATTGTAACGGCTAAAATCGGTATTCGCGTCATAAGAATCGTTATGACCACCTTTATAAAAGCCGCCCTGCTTAAATGCACTTAGCAAGGTATAATATTTGATAAAAGCATTACCACCTGCTACCGAAGCCACATAACGTTGCGTAGGTGCCGCAGTTTTAGTAAAATCTCTTACAAAATTATTGTTAGGATATTTAATCGGATCTGATCCGGTTTGGTAAGCCTGTAATGCTGTGGCATCATAAACTGCTGTACCACCACTATTAATTGAAGCTTCATTATACAGGCTGGCATAACTATATGAATCTAAAGGCCTTGCCACTTGTAACGGAGCCTGTATTCCTGCCTGTGCATCAAAACTTACTTTAGTACTTGTTGCCGTTCCGCGTTTGGTTTTAACATAAATGACACCATTGGCAGCATACATGCCATACCAGGCCAGGGTTGCTGCATCTTTTAAAATGCTTATACTTTCAATTTCGCCTACATCCATCGATCTGAAATCCCGCTCAATACCATCAACTAAAATCAAGGGATCCTGGTTACTGTTATAAGATGATCTTCCGCGGATTAAAAAACTGGCAACATCATATCCAGGTTGCTGAGAACCACTTGGATAAATGGCCAAACCTGGCAAGCGTCCTGCAAATACATTCGTTAGAGATGAAGTTGGTAATTGGGGCAAATCTGCTGCAGAAACCGTACTAATGGAGGCGGTTAATTCTCTTCTTTTTCTTACTCCAAATGGAATATACACATTATCATCATCTCCCGCATCAATGAGTGATTTGGCAAGTACTACAGCGCCTTTACTAATTTCGGTAGCTGGCTTTAATACCAGCCCATAGCCTACAAACTTAAATACCAATACATCGCTTGTAGTCGTTTCAATGCTGAAAGCCCCTTCGGCGTCCGTAGTTACCGATCTGTGCTTTTTATCTTCCTGTATGGTCACTACCACACCAGGCAGGGGCTTTTTCTTCTGATCTACAACTGTCCCTTTTACAATAAGCTGTTCATCAGGCGTTTGCCCGTAAACCTTAAGCATGCCAGCTAAAAACAGCATCAGGCATACCATATATTTTGATTTGAAAAATTTCATTTTGAATAATCTTTTTTAGCGTATACTGATCAACTAACTATTCCCAACCTGGATTTTGCATCAACACCCCTTTACTTTTGTAGACCTCTTGTCTCGGAATAGGATATACATTCTGTTTCTCTGTCCAGGTTTTTTGAAAAGTTTGGCTCAATACGATTGGCGTATAGGTAAATGAACCATTGGCATTTTTAACCACATCCATTCCCTTCATAGGAACAGCGATGGTTTGAGCACCAATCTTCCAGCGCATAATATCGTACCAGCGATGATCTTCGAATGCCAGCTCTATTGCTCTTTCATGCCTGATGGCAGCACGCATTTCATCCTGCGTCATACCTGCTTTTAACCCGTACAAATTATTTGCACCGGCCTGAATCCCTGCTCTTTTACGGATCGCAATCAGTTGATCGTAAACTGATGCATCCGGACCAACAGCTTCATTTTGTGCTTCAGCGTAGTTTAACAATACCTCGGCATAACGGAAATAGATATAATTAAGCAAAGTAGTGCTACCACCTACCGTCCGGTATACCTCAGGCCAGTATTTTTTACAGTAATAACGGGTTGCCGTAAAAGTAATGGTGGGATTGTAATCTTTTCCGTAAAGCGTATTTCCACCAGCATCTTTAGTACTCCACATTTCTATTCTTCTTCCCTGCCAAGGCAGATCATTGTAAATAATATTATCGTAAAAACGCGGCTCTCTGTTTAAATACGGCTTAGTTGCGTCATATCCTGAAGTTGGATCAGTAATATCCTTACCATTAGCCATTTGATACATATCTACGTGGTTTTGGGTTGGATTCATTTGTCCCTGTGCACCACCAGAACCCGGCGACATCGAAAAATCCTGCATCATCTCTCCTGCTAAAGGCGTGTTTCCTTTAATACGGATCATGATGTATTCTGGAGAAGACGGCACATTTAAAATATCTCCATAGGTTGTTTGGAGTGAATACCTGTTATCCATTAAAACGGTGGCGGCATCTGCTGCTGCTTTCCATTTCGCTTTATCACCCGTAGGATTATTTAGAGGACTGGCAGCATAAAGCAATACACGCGCCCTAAGTGCCTGTGCAGCACCCTTGGTTGGTCTGCCATACATGGAAGCGGTATAATCTGCGTCATTTCCCAACCTGGTTATAGCCACATCAATATCTGCAAGAATAAACTTAGTTACCTCATCAAAGGAAGCACGTGGAAGATTGATATCTTCATTAACATCGTATACCCTTGTTACCAGTGGAACACCTCCAAATCTTTTGGTCAGTTCGAAATACGAAAGCGCACGCAAAAAACGCATTTCACCTTCTACCCTAACCGGATCAAAAATCGGGACTGTTGCAGGGGGTGCAGGTGGAACATCTTTCAAGCGGGCTAACATCTTGTTTTCTACTGCAATACCCGCATACATTAAGTTCCAAACACTGTAAATATCGTTCATGCTTGGCCCTGTTGCATGATCGTGATACAAGCCACGGTTTAATGAAGTAACCGATCCTTCAGCATTTCCGGATACGGCCTCATCAGATGCCTGTGCGGTACATCCACGATGGTCATTAAAACGAACATACTTGGTAATTACAAAGTTGTATGCATTATCTGCAAATCGGGCAGCTTGGGCCGGATCTGCAAAAATTTCTTCCTCTGTTAAAGCTACGCCTGGTGTCCTTTCTAAAAAGTCTTTCTTACAAGAAAAGGTAGAAAGCGTTAAAGTAAGAATGGCTATATATTTTGAATATTTTTTCATGTTCTTAAAAAGTGACGTTTAAACCTAAATTGTAAACCTTTGATGTTGGATAAAGTGCCTGCAAAGGAAATGCAGTATTGATTGTATTTACATTCTCCGGATCAACATACATGCGATACTTGGTCCAGGTATACAAGTTTTGCCCTTGTAAATAAATCCGCACATTAGCCAGCTTTATTGTTTCCATCCAGCGTTTTGGAAGTGTCCAGGCCAATTCAACATTTCTGATCTTTAAGTACGCTGAATTTTGAAGGGTAAAATCGTTTAAAGCATAATTGAGAGAGGCTGTACCCCGGGCATGTAGTGCCGGCCATGTGGCTGTAGCTGCGTTAGCAGGTGTCCATGAATCAAGCATGAAGGGATACATCTGCTGACCATTGTTTTGCTCCGTTAAAATCACATTTGAACTCACATTGGCAACGCCTTGAAACAACACAGAGAAAGAAAAACCTTTGTAGCTTAGCCTCGGGCTAAAACTGTATACATATTCGGGATTGTTGCTATAACCAATGGCTTGCTGATCTAATGTGGTAATCTGACCATCTCCATCTAAATCTTTCATTTTCAAATCGCCAGGAATCGGAGTATAACCTTGCTGTTTTGGCGATGCTGCAATATCTGCTGCTGATTGATAAAAACCATCTGTTACATAACCAAAAAACTGCCCTACTCTCAAACCTTTTCTGATTGAAGCTACAGGCATTCCATCTGGTTCATCATTTTCAATAATTTTATTGCGTGCAAAGCTCAACTGTGCATTTAAACCCAATGTTACATTTCCCACCTGATGTTGGTAATCCACCTCAACCTCATAACCTTTATTATACACAATACCTTTATTAAAATTTGGATAAGTATGTCCGAAAAGGTTTGAAGAACTCAGGGGCGCCGTTAAAATGTCACGCCTGGTTTCATCAAAAACATCAACATTCAGTTTCAAAGCATCTTTGAATAAACGGGTTTCCAAACCAATATTTCGCTTAGTACCGGTTTCCCAGGTAATTTGATCCTGGCCGAGGCCGTTATTTCCGGCCCCAAAACGTGTATCCGGAATCCAAAGGGTTGGATAGTTGGTGATGGATAGAGGATTTCCAAAAGGTGCAGAAGTATTGGCAGCATAACTGGTTAGATAGAGGAAACGAGCATCTGAAATTCTGTCGTTACCCACCAAACCATAACTTCCTTTTAGCTTCAGGTAAGTAATTGTATTATTCTTTTTCCAATAAGGCTCATTACTGATGGTCCAGGCTGCAGATCCGGCAGGAAAAAAACCATAACGCAATCCTGAAGGGAAGTTTTCAGAACCATTGTAAGCCGCATCAAATTCAGCAAAATAACGCTCATTATAATTATACGTTACACGACCTGCCAAACCTTGTGTTGCCCTGGGGGGAGCGGTGAAAGCAGTTGCACCTGTTGTACGAATCAACTGACGCGTACCTAAAATCAAACCAGATACATTATGTACGCCAAAGCTGCGATTATAATCAAATCCTGTCTGTAAGTTCATGTTGGTACTTCCGCTGGTTACACCACCATCCTGTACTCCTCCTAAAGGCTCATCACGGTTACGTGTATCAGTAGATAAAGTTGCAGTACCCGTTGCAGCATTATACACATAAGCTGCCCAGTTGGCATTTCTTCTTTCTACGTTGTTGTAATAAGAATCGTAACCAAAGTTGGTTTTAAATGCTAAGCCTTTTGTTATAAAATCAAGCTTATAATTTAAGTTAAAAGTACTTTCTATGGTATTTACATTATCATTTCGTGTTCCAAAACGGGTTAATACAGCGTACGGATTCCAGATGTTTGTACCGATATTGGGGTTAGCCGTAATTCTTCCATCAGGTAAGGTTACCGGATAAGCGTATGCCGGTACCTGCAAAATTCGTGAAATCATACCCTCAATGGTATCATAAGAGAAAGCTGAAGAAGATAATAAACCTGCCGGTTGATAACGGTCAGCAAAACGGCCACCCAGTTTTACCCCTACAGTAAAGTCTTTACTTAGCGTAAAATCTACGTTCGATCTAAAATTATAACGATTGTAATTGGGTACAGTATTAATGCCATAAGGCGATTCGAATTTCTTGAAAATACCATCCTGAAAGGCGTAGCCGGCAGAAACAAAGTATTTTGCAATTTTTGTTCCACCATTAATATTGATATTATGTTGTGTTTGCGAATAGAATTTTCTGGTTAAATAATCAAACCAGCGTACATCCGGATGCCCCAAAGGATCAGAACCATCCGCAAATTTCTGAATATCAGCATCAGTAAAAAACGGGTCTTTTCCATCATTTCTGTATGATTGATTTAATAATACAGCACTATCGTAAGCACCCAGGCCTACTGCCAAACCCGTGTAGGTTTGCTGAGCAATGTTACCTGTATAAGTTACTTTTGGTTTTCCGATTTTACCAGCTTTAGTTGTTACCACTATGATACCATTTGCCCCCCTTATACCATATATGGCTGTAGATGCTGCATCTTTTAGCACGTTAATAGATTCGATCTCACTTTGATCAATATCCCCAAAACCAGGTCTTTCGATTCCATCAACAACAACAATTGCTGAATTATTAGAACCATAGGTAGCTACACCACGTACCTTAAGCGAAGCAGCATCAGCCCCTGGCTGTCCACTGGTTTGAACTGCAATTAACCCAGGAAGCCGGCCAATTAAACTGTTGGTTGGGTTGGGTGTTGGCGACTTCATAATCTCTTCTGCACTGATTTGGGATACAGCACCAGTTAAAGTAGATTTCTTCTGCTGTCCGTATCCGATAACCACCACTTCATCAAGCCCTTGTGTATCATCATCTAAGCTCACGTTTATTGAAGCTTTGTTGTTAACCTGAACTTCTTTAGTAATGGCTCCGACGTATGTAAAAACCAAAACGGCGTTTCCGGCAGCTTTGATGGTAAATTTTCCGTTGTCATCAGTAAGCGTTCCTGTTGGTGTACCTTTAACTTTTACACTCACGCCAGGAATAGTGATGCCCTTGCTGTCTTTTACAGTTCCTGTAATGGCTGTTTGAGCAAAAACGCCAGGCGAGCAGAAAAAAAGACAACAAAAACAGAGCAAGTAAAGCATTCTTGTTATTCGAATTTTAGGAAATTCTTGCTGTTGAATAATGCTTTTTAGGATGTAGCGTATATCCATATGGTTTAATCAATAAAATATTTAGAATGAAAATTGAATAAATAGCCAATACAGTTACTTAATCAAAGAGAATATTCTCCCGAAGTCAGGCTGCTTGTCTGTAGTAAAATTTGGCGCTTAAAATGGCGCTTTTTAAAAATTACTAAATAAAATACATGGTATTATGAATCGATAAAATGGTAAGATTTTACCTCAGGGGAATAATTTCCCCGCTCCAATTCAAAAACCCGATTGGATTGATTTGGAGTTAATGATCTTCGCCTGATGGCTGTTCTTCGGTAGTTAAGTAATGATTTCTTCATTGTGATTTGGTTAGTTAGTGTTAGCGAAGCGAATGTAGAAAAGGAAATGCGATAAAAACCACACTAAAACGTATAAAGCACCTTAAATTCATTTCTGGTGGCATTTCAAACGTTTGAAATAATTTGATTTTTTTTTCTTAACTATGCATAGAGATTGGAAAAGATGATGAACAATACCCCTGTTACGCTTAAGTTCCTGGCTGAAAAGCTAAAGATGTCAGTATCAACCGTATCAAAAGCACTTAATAATTACCCCACCATAAATGAATATACCAAAAAGCGTGTTCAGGAAATGGCCAGGGATTTGCATTTTACTCCGAATAAATCTGCTATTAATTTAAAAGAAAGAAAATCCAGGATAATAGGTATTATATTACCCAATCTACTGGATCACTTTTTTACCCGAAGCATTTATGGTGTAGAGCAGTTTGCGATGAAGAATGGTTATAACGTAATCATCAGTCAATCTCACGATGAATTGGAAAAAGAAATTCATTTGGCAGATATGCTCTTAAAAAGCCGCGTTGATGGATTGATCGTAGCCATTTCAAAACAAACTCAAGATTTTAAACACCTCGATCAGTTTGAACAAATGGGAATTCCAGTGGTATATTATACCCGAAACCCAAGTTTTAATTTAAACTGCCACAAAGTATTGGGTAACACTTTTCAAGGCTGTTATCAGGCCACAAAATTCTTGATTGACCGGGGACATAAAAAAATAGCTTATCTGGGAGGCCCTAAGATGATCAATTTCACTCATGACCGTTTTAACGGATACATTAATGCACTGAAAGACAACCAAGTACCCTTCTCTGCTGAATTAGTGGCTTATACCGATTTTGATCAGGAAAATACCATTAAAGCCATTCAGAATTTATTTACCAACCCTGAGAATACCCCAACCGCATTAGTTGCTTTTAAAGAACCTATTCTTTTTGATGCAATAAAGTACCTGAGATCTATTAGTTATCCAAACTTCAGTCAGATTGAATGTATTGGTTTTGGTAATAACTCTTTCATTACCTATCTGGATGCCCCCCCTATCGCTTCGGTAGAAGAGAATCCGGAGTCAGTTGGAGAGAATGCCATTAAGCTTCTTTTACAGCTGATTAACCGGGAGATCAATATTGACAACTACCAAAAGGTAATGGTAGATTGTAAACTGGTTGTTCATTAGTTAAAAGACACAGCACTACGTCCCAATTCCTGGCGGTGTTTTTCATTCAAAATAAAAGCTACAATAATGAGTAAGCCTGCTACTCCCTCAAAAGCAACCACTACCTGTGTACCAAAAGCATGAGCAAGATAGCCCATTAACAGACTCCCTAATGGCAATACGCCTTGATAAGCCATGATGTAATAACTCAAAGTTCGCCCCCTCATTGCATCAGCAGCATGTGTTTGAAGATAGGTATTAATTGATGACGTTTGCGCCATAAGTCCTAAAGAAGCCAAGCCCGTACAAACCAATGCCAGTATTAAAGAAGGTGCAATGGCTAATGCAACTACTGAAACAGCCAGTAAAACACCTGAAAACATGACGATTTTCTGCAGGTTCCGACCAGCCTTCAATGTTGCCATGTAAATTGCACCGAAGAACGCCCCAAAGCCCGCTGCGCTCTCAAACCAGCTGAAAGTAGTAGCCGTTCCGTTAAAAATGTCTTTAGCAAAAACAGGCAACAAGGTGGTAAAAGGAATAACCAGTAAACTGGATGCTGCCATAAGCAAAACCATAGATGCCAAATCTGGCGAGGCCTTTAAATAATCATAACCTTTTCTAAGATCAATCCATATATTCTCTTTCGATTTTTCTGTTTGTGTAATCTTAAGTTTCATCATCACCATACAGCCTAAAACCGCTATAAAACTTAAGAAATTAATCAAGAAACACACATCCTCTCCCAGCGTACTTAAAATTACACCAGCTACAGCTGGCCCAATCAGCCTTGCAGCATTAAACACCGATGAATTTAGCGCAATCGCATTCGGTAAATCTTCTTTATCCTCTACCAGATTTACCATTAACGATTGCCTTGCCGTTACGTCAAAAGCATTAACAAGCCCCTGTACAAGCGACAAAGCTGCAATCCAGAACATATCGTAGACTTTGAACCAGATCATCACGGCCAGTGCCCCAGCCTGCAACATCAGCACAACCTGGGTAATGATTAAAATCTTATACTTGTTATGCCTGTCAACGTAACTGCCCGCATATGGTGCTAATACCAGCGATGGAATTAAACTTAAAAAAGTAATCAGGCCCAGTAAAAATGCCGAACCGGTTAACCGGTAAACCAGCCAGCTCACGGCTACACGCTGCATCCAGGTTCCCACAAGTGATATGGCCTGGCCGGTAAAAAACAACCTGTAATTATAATGTCTTAATGATCGAAATATACTCATGAATAAAATAGTAAAGTAACTTTACAAAAGTACAACTATACTCTAAATAAATAAAATGAAAAAACGCTATTTTTATCATCATAAAATCACAAAAACATACTTATTCAAAAAACCTTAGCCAAAATTTAAATAAATAACCATTATATTTGTAAAGTTTATTTACTAACATAATGCCCACACAAACGCAAAAAATCGCAGCACAATTAAGAAGCACAGTAACCCGGCTTACCCGGCAGTTGCGCAAACAGAACGTGAGTTCTGAATTTAGCAATGCCGAATTGCTCACCATGTCATTACTCGAACAACATGGCCAATTGCTTTCTACAGAGCTGGCAGATATGGAAAGGGTTTCTAAACAAGCTATTTCCCAAATTATTAACCGCCTTTTTGAGGCCAAATGCGTGGAGCGCTTCCCAAGCGGGGAAGATAAACGAAAAGTATTTATAGGCTTAACCCAACTGGGTGAAAAACACATTGTAGCTACCCGTAAAATCAAAGAAGAATGGCTTAGCCAAACCATGGAAAAGATTTTCACACCAGAAGAAATTAATCTGATTCAGGCTTTCTTACCACTCCTCTCCCGCCTGGTGGAGCACAATGGATTAAGGGTATAATTTTTTCTATCTTTCCAGATTTAGCAGTATCTTGCAAGTGCAATGGGACTTTATTTTACTTCAATTAATTCGGGCAGCAACGGCAATTGTTATTATGTAGGGAACGATCAGGAAGCCATATTGGTTGATGTAGGCCTGACCTGCAAAGAAGTGGAGCGCAGAATGGCAAGACTTAACCTGCCAATACATAAAATTAAGGCCATTTTCATTTCTCACGAACATACCGATCACATTAAAGGCCTCTCTGTATTTGCAAGAAAATATAAATTACCCGTTTACATTAGCTCAGCTACGTTAAAAAGCAGTAGCGTGCTACTTGATGAAACATGTATTCGCCCCATTCAACACCTCCAATCGGTAATGATCGGAAATTTAAAAGTGGCCCCCTTTTCAAAATTTCATGATGCTGCAGACCCATACAGCTTTACCATAGAATATAATGATGTGCGTGTAGGTGTATTTACCGATATCGGAGCAGTATGCGATAGATTAATCGAACAGTTTAAAACTTGTCACGCTGCCTTTTTAGAAGCCAATTACGACACTGAAATGCTCGAAAAAGGCAAGTATCCTTATTTCTTAAAAAAAAGGATAATGGGCGGACATGGACACTTAAGCAATAAACAAGCCTTAGATTTATTTATGAGCCATAAATCAGCGTACCTCAGCCATCTTTTATTAAGTCACTTATCAAAAGATAATAACGATCCTGATTTAGTAGAACAGCTCTTTAAAACAGCCTGCGGCAACACCTATGTTAAAGTTGCATCTCGGTACGAAGAAAGTGAAGTTTACTTTGTTGGCCAGCAGGCAAACAAAACTTATCATTTTAACCCTGAAGAATATCAACCTGAGCAGCTTAACCTGTTTTAATGATTGTTTCTATCAGTTAAAAGCCGAAAAACAGACGTTCAACACCTTTCCAGATAAAAAATCTATCTTTTTTCAAACATTTTTAATCCAACGGCGTTTTATATTAACTTCATAAATAGTTTGTTTGGTTTATTAGGGGGCTTAATTAATTTAAGCCCCCTTTCTTATTGCCCAATCTAACATCAAAACCCTGACAAAGAACGCCATAAACATATTTCTTCAACTATACTTGATATTCCAATAATTAATTTAAATTTGATACAAATCTCCCCCTATATATTTCCTGAAACCTTAAATTAATATAATATGGAGACAAGTAAATTTTCAAAATTCAGTGCCGAACTTCTGGGCACAATGGTGTTGGTTTTAATGGGTTGCGGTAGCGCAGTTATTGCCGGCGCAAACGGAACTACAGGCGTTGGTTTATTAGGGATATCTTTCGCTTTTGGATTATCAGTAGTAGCAATGGCGTATGCAATCGGACACATTTCCGGCTGTCACATTAACCCGGCCATTTCAATTGCCATGGTTATAGCCGGACGTATGAAGGCAGGAGAAGCAGCCTACTATATTGTAGCGCAAATCTTAGGCGGGATTTTGGGGGCCGGAGTTTTAATGATGATTGCATCAGGCAAACCGGAGTACAATCTGGCGGTAAACGGTTTAGGACAGAATGGTTTTGATGCCTTATCGCCTCAGCACTACAGCTTGCATGCTGGTCTGATTGCAGAAATTATTTTCACCTTCATATTCTTATTGGTTATTTTTGGAGCAACTTCTACCAAAAATATCAATGGTGGATTTGCAGGATTAGCCATCGGATTGAGCCTGGTTCTTATTCACATTGTTGGAATTCCTGTAACCGGTGTATCCGTTAACCCGGCAAGAAGCATTGGCCCTGCAATCTTAGTGGGCGGTGAAGCCTTAAGCCAGGTATGGGCCTTTATTGTTGCTCCATTAGTTGGTGCAGCATTAAGTGCAGTGGTTTGGAAATTTGTATTAGAAAGAAATTAATAAAAGTTATGTGTTATGGGCTGTGGCTAACAGGTTCGAACACCCAAACTACAACTCATAACACACAACTTACTTAAAGATTTTTAGTGATAGCCTCATCCATCGGTTTGGTTTTTGAACGATAGCGGTGAACAAGTTCTCCTTTTTCATTAATCAAAAACTTTTCGAAATTCCATTTAATATCGCCTTGCTCTTCAGTATTGGTTTGTGATATCAGGTACTTAAAAAGTGGACTAATGTCATCTCCTTTAACACTGCTTTTCTCCGCTAACAAAAATGAAACATTGTACTTCCCTGTACAGAACTCCTTAATTTCGGCGTTTGAAGAAAATTCCTGACCACCAAAGTTGCCTGCCGGAAATCCAATCAAAACTACTTTTTTACCATACTGCTTGTGCAATTTCTCTAAATCTTCGTATTGAGGTGTATAACCACATTTAGACGCGGTATTGACAATCAAAATTTTCTTGCCTTTAAATTTAGATAATTTAATCTCTTTACCATCGATAGTCTTGAAACTGAAATCGTAAACAGTTTTTGGTGGGCTCACCAATAAGTTTAATAGGATTAAAATAGTGCTTATCATTTTAGTTTAATTTTATATACGAAGATAATTAGAAATAAGTTGTAGAGTTGCCACGTTCATGTAATTTATGTAGGACAGATATTCCCAAAAAGATTGGAACGGGATTAAAATTTTGAAAAATTTGTATTAATTTTTAGTCAGGTTTTGATTTATGCTTTATTTATAGCTTTATTTGCAGAAAAACGTACTTCATGGCAAAAAATTTATTAATCGTCGAATCACCCGCAAAAGCTAAAACTATAGAAGGCTACCTTGGAAAAGATTTCCTTGTGAAATCGAGCTATGGCCACATTAGGGATTTAGTGAAAGGAGATATGGGTATAGACATTAAAAATGATTTTGCCCAAACTTATGAAGTACCTGCAGATAAGAAAAATGTAGTCTCCGAACTTAAGAAACTTGCTAAGGAAGCCGAAATGGTATGGCTGGCATCCGATGAGGACCGCGAGGGAGAGGCTATTTCATGGCACTTATTTGAAACGCTGGGTTTGAAAAGCGACAAAACAAAACGTATTGTTTTCCACGAAATTACCAAACCAGCTATTTTAAAAGCTATCGAAAACCCCAGAAGCATCGATTATAACTTAGTAAATGCCCAGCAAGCTCGTCGTGTTTTAGATCGTTTGGTTGGTTTCGAACTTTCACCTGTTTTATGGAAAAAGGTAAAACCTTCTCTTTCGGCAGGTCGTGTTCAATCAGTGGCAGTTCGATTAATTGTAGACCGAGAAAGAGAAATTAACAATTTCAATGCAGCTGCAGCATATAAAATCACAGCTCAATTCTCTACCGGAAAAGGCAAAGAAACAGTTAAGGCAGAACTTCCGCAGCGTTTCGAAAAAGAAGCAGATGCAGAAAAGTTTTTGCAGGATTGTGTAGCTGCCAAATTCAATATCAGCAGCTTAGAAACCAAACCTGCAAAAAGAAATCCAGCAGCACCTTTTACTACATCTACATTACAACAAGAAGCTTCCAGAAAGCTTGGTTTTTCTGTTGCCAGAACCATGCAGGTTGCCCAAAGGCTTTATGAAGCGGGTAAGATCACCTACATGAGAACGGATTCAGTGAATTTATCCGATACAGCCCTGGCAGCAGCAGCAGCAGAAATTAAATCTGCATACGGAGATAAATACTATCAGGCCAGAAAATATAAAACCAAATCGGCAGGTGCACAGGAGGCTCACGAGGCCATCCGCCCTACTTATTTTGACAGACATACAGTTGATGGCGATATTTCGGAGAAAAGATTGTACGATCTGATCTGGAAACGTTCAATCGCTTCACAAATGAGCGAAGCTTTGTTCGAAAAAACAACTGCTCAGATTGCAGCCTCAACCAGAAAAGAAAATTTAGTTGCAGAAGGTGAAGTTTTAAAATTTGACGGTTTCCTAAAAGTCTACCTGGAATCTACAGATGATGAAGAGCAGGAAGAAAAAGAAGGGGGTGCAATACTTCCACCACTGGTTAAAGGACAAGAATTATTTTTAAAAGAAATGCAGGCTACTGAACGCTATTCTCGTCCGCCTGCAAGATATACAGAGGCTAGTCTGGTAAAGAAACTGGAAGAATTGGGTATAGGCCGTCCATCTACTTATGCACCTACAATTTCTACGGTTCAAAATCGTGGTTATGTGGTTAAAGAAGATCGTGATGGTAAACAACGTAAATTTACCTCTATCATTTTAGCTGATGGTAATGTTAAAAAGGAGATAAAAACTGAAATTACAGGAGCAGAAAAATCCAAACTCTTCCCTACCGACATAGGCGAAGTAGTAAACGATTTCCTGGTAGAACACTTTAAAGGTATTGTTGATTTCAACTTCACCGCTAAAGTGGAAAAAGAATTCGATGAAATTGCCCAGGGTTTGCAAGAATGGACCAAGATGCTTCATTCTTTCTATAACCCATTCCATTCGGAAGTAGAAACTACACTGGAAACTGCAGAACGTGCTACAGGTGAGCGATTATTAGGTATAGATCCGGCAACAGGCAAAAATGTTTATACCAAAGTTGGAAAGTTTGGTCCTTTGGTTCAGATTGGAGAATCTGATGACGAAGAAAAACCGCAATATGCCAGCCTGATGAAAAATCAATCGGTAGGTACAATTGTTTTAGCTGATGCGCTGGAATTGTTCAAACTTCCTTTTTCACTTGAAGATTATCAAGGCAAAGAGGTAATGGTTGGCGTTGGCCGATTCGGACCTTATGTAAAATGGGGCGAAAGCTTTATTTCGCTTCCTAAAAACGAAGACCCACTTTCCGTTACCAATGAGCGGGCTATCGCTATTATAAACGAGAAAATGGATGCCGATGCACCTATTGCACACTATCAGGGCTTAGGGGTTACAAAAGGCAAGGGGCGTTTTGGTCCATTCATTAAATGGAACGACCTTTTTATCAATATTCCGGCAAAAGGCTATGATTATGATAACCTCTCTCAGGCAGATATCGAAACCTTAATCAGCAAAAAAGTAGAAAAAGAAGCTAATCGCTATATCAAAACCTGGGATGCAGAAAAAATCTCAATTGAAAATGGCAGATGGGGACCTTTTATCCGCTTTGGCAAATTAATGCTTAAGCTTAGAAACAACGAAGCAACAAAACAAAAATATACTGCTGAAGAATTGGTGGATATTGACCTGGAAGTGGTAAAGAAAATGATTGTAGAGCAGGTTCCTAACGCATTTGAAACGAAGAAAAAAGCAGCGGCTAAAAAGGCTCCGGCCAAAAAAGCTGTAGCTAAAAAGAAATAGGTAAAATAAATAGAAATTTATTGTGAAGGCAGATTTACCAGAAAATATAGTTGAAGATATTGCAATGGCAGTGGTATTGATGAGTGAAACTCCAGAAGTAAAAAACTGGACAGTTTATCTTGTCAATTTAAAAAATCAGCCAATAACCAATGTACTCATCAGCTCAAAAGGATATGGAGAGAAGGATGGAAAACCTGTAAAAACTTCTGTATTAAGACATTTTATAGGCGATATGGATGCACATGCCTTTGCAGGCGTGGAAGCAATAGACCCTGAAGTTTTTGGACTAACAAATGAATATTGGTTGAGCTACTACATTGGTTCAACCATCTATGATAAAAAATTCATCTTTCTCCCGGAAAGCATAATAGACTCGAATTTGATTAAAATCCCATTGGTAAACAGACCCGGAGTGATGATAAAATGAGTTTGAAATTCGGAGTTTGGAGCATTATATCAAACTCCCAACTCAAAACTCCCAACTCAAGACTCAAAACTAAACCACCGGCACCTTAACGGCCTGTCTTCCCAATAACTTCCAGCCTCCTCTTTCTTTGGACCAAATTAAAAGGATATATAATTTTACTGTTCCTGGAACATTCTTATCATTGGTTTTGGCACTTAATGTATGTCTAACCAGGGCTGTTTTGCCTTGAACAGTCACCATTTGATCGGTTAAGTTAATCTCTACAAAATCAGATTCAGCGGATAACAACGAATGCATAAACTCCTGTTTATTCTGAATTTTTCCACTTGAATGGCCGTAACTAAGCTTATCCAGCACCAATTTATCTAAAGCAGCACTGTCTGGAGTGATCATTAATTTGGTTAAAGTATTCACAGCATTTTCGATATCGTTTTGCTGAGCAGAAGAAAGTTGAATAGACATCATAAAAAAGCTAAGGTAAATCAATATTTTTTTCATGGTATTTGGTTAAATGAATGATATCCGTAAACATATCCAATTCCATCAGCACTAGCAAATTAAGCTTGTAATTTTTAAAAAAATTTATTTTAACGGTAATTTTAGTTATTTTTCAACTTAATTATAATTACTCAAGGTAAAAACCTTAAAAAACTGACTATAAATATTCTACCCTATTTTAGTCTGAGACTATCTTTGAACACTACCTATTTTCAAACATGGAAAACACATCTAATTACCGGTCTTCGTCCAAAAAGAAATTCATCTTTATTGGCTTATTGGCACTCTCAATTGGTGCTATTGCATTCATTTTTTTTAATCGAAAGAAAAAAAATCTGGAAGATAACCAGGCCTATGCTAAATACATCGAGGCCTACACTTCGGGAACCATTTCTAAGAAAAGCTTTATAAGGGTTCATTTAGCCAATGCTGCGCAAGGCATGCAAGACCTTGGAAAAGCAGATTCCAGAGAATTATTCGACTTCTCTCCGTCAATTAAAGGCAAAACCTATTGGATAGATCCTCAAACTATAGAATTCAGACCAGAAGAACCTTTAAAATCAGGTGAAACCTATGAAGCCACTTTTAAATTATCAGAAGTTTCAGACACGGAAAAAGGCCTCGAAGATTTTGAATTCGAGTTTAAAGTAATTACGCCTGGAGTAATACTGAATCAAAATGGTTTGGTTTCGCAAAACAATACTTCATTGGAATATATGAAGCTGACAGGCGAAGTACTAACTGCCGATGTTGAAGAAACCCAATCCATTGAAAAGATACTAATGCTCGATTTTGCTCAGAAATTAGCAGTAAAGTGGCAGCATGACCCCGGAAAAAACACTTCTAAATTTACCATAGATAGCATTAAAAAGAAATCTTCAGATCAGACTTTAAAATTAACCTGGGATGGGGATGCCATTGATGCCGACCAAAAAGGCGTGATAGAAGTTCGTGTTCCGGCAATTAATAAGTTCGAGGTTTTGGATATGAAGGCCATCCAGGGAGAAGAAGATTATGCCCTGGTGCAATTCTCTGAACCTATAGGTGTTGGACAGGATCTCACCGGTATGATTACCCTTGGAAATTTAAGCGATTTACGCTACACCATAGATGCCAGTCAGGTTAAAGTATATGCTGCAGAAGAATTAAAAGGTAATTATAATTTTAACATCAATGCAGGTGTAGAAAATATAAATGGTAAAAAATTAAGCAATGGCAAAACAGCTAACCTCACTTTTGAAGATAAAATTCCTGCTGTAACTATTGCAGGAGCTGGTACAATTTTACCTAATTCGGGTAAATTGGTTTTGCCTTTTGAAGCCGTTAACTTAAAAGCAGTTGATGTTACCGTAATTAAAATTTATGAAAACAATATTCCTCAGTTCTTCCAAAGCAACAGCTATAAAGATGGAAATGAATTGAGGCGGGTTGCTAAACCAATCCTTCAAAAAACTATCCGGTTGGATGAAGATAAGGCTCTAAATCTCCATAAAAAGAATCGTTTCACATTGGATTTGGACAAAATGATCCGAACCGAACCTGGTGCCATGTATAGGGTTACGATAGCGTTCCGTCATGAATATAATGCGTACAATTGTAAGGTAAATAACGAAAACAATGACCAGGGTGAGGAATATGAAGAATACGAAGGTTATGGTGAAAAAATTGATGAAGATGATGAGTTTTGGCAAAGATACAACAACTATTATCCACAAAATTACCGTTGGACAGATCGTGACAATCCATGTACACCATCTTTCTACACCAATGAGCGTTGGGCGAGCAGGAACTTAATTGCATCCAATATTGGTTTAGTAGCCAAACGAGGAAATGACAACAGCATGCTTATCGTAGCTACGGATTTGTTAACGGCCAAACCGCTTAGTGGTGTAAACTTAGAACTGATGGACTATCAAAAGCAAATTATGTTTACCACTAAAACTGATGGTGATGGATTTGCCTCATTTGATTTAAAGAGAACGCCGTTTCTTCTGATTGCCAAAAACGGTTCAGAAAGAGGATACTTAAAATTAGATGACGGGAGCTCACTCCCACTTAGTCGTTTCGATGTTGGTGGCGACGTTGTTCAAAGTGGCTTAAAAGGCTTTATTTATGGCGAACGTGGCGTTTGGCGTCCGGGTGATAGTCTTTATGTGTCTTTCATTTTAGAAGATAAACAAAAGAAATTGCCTGCAAACTACCCGGTTACCATGGAATTTTACAATCCTAAAGGCCAACTGTACAAAAGGCTGATTAATGGAAAACCTGTAAACGGGTTTTATACTTTTAAAACAGCAACCGAAAGCACTGCACCAACAGGAAACTGGTTGGCTAAAGTAAAAGCGGGTGGAGCAACTTTTACCCGAACGCTGAAAGTAGAAACGGTTATGCCAAATCGATTGAAGATTGACTTTAATGTAGGAAATCGAACATACTTAGAAACAGGAACTTCAACCGCTACCCTGTCTGCCAAGTGGCTTTTTGGTGCAGTAGCACAAAATTTAAGGGCAAAAGTAGATGTCAATCTGAATACCACAGAAACCAGGTTTAAAGGCTTTGAAGGATTCAGTTTTGATAACCCAACGATCAATTTTCAATCTCAGCTAAAAACCATTTTCGAAGGCTCACTCAATCAAAATGGAACTGCAACTATCAATACTAATTTGAATGAAGGAAATGCAGCTCCGGGTGTGCTAAGGGCAAACTTTACCACCAAAGTATTCGAACCTGGAGGAAATTTCAGCATTGATAACTTCAGCATCCCCTATCATGTGTACCACAGCTATTTAGGCATTAAAGCACCTCAGGGAGATCGCTTAAGTGGCATGCTGGTTACAGGTAAAGATCATAAAATAGAAATTGTCAATGTGAATACTGGCGGTAAATTAATTGCCGGATCTAAAACTGTTCAGGTTGAACTTTACAAAACGCAATGGCGTTGGTGGTGGGAACAAGACAACCAATATACCTATGCTAACTTCACTCAAAATCAATACAATAAACTGATTGAAAGTCACCAGGTAAATCTGACAAACGGAAAAGGCAGTTGGAATTTACGAGTTGATGAACCGGAATGGGGAAGATATTTGATTTTAGTAAGGGATGTAAATGGCGGCCACGTTACCGGTAAATCTGTTTATATCGATTGGCCGGGTTGGGCTCAACGAGAGCAAGGCAGCAATCCTACAGAAGCCTCCATGCTTTCTTTTACAGCCAATAAAGAAAAATTCTCAGTTGGAGAAGAAATTACCTTGACCATCCCAACAGGTAAAAACGGACGAGCATTGATCTCAATCGAAAATGGTAGCCGGGTGCTCAAAACTTTCTGGGTAGATACCAAACAAGGTCAAACGCAATTTAAATTCAAGGCAGAAAAAGAAATGGCGCCCAACGTTTTCGCCAACGTTACGCTTTTACAACCGCATGCACAAACAGTTAACGACCTCCCGATCAGGATGTATGGTGCTATCCCGCTTTCGATAGAAGATCCGCAAACAATTTTAAAGCCAACCATCAAAATGGCAGATAAAATTAAGCCTGAAACGGAAAGCACCATCACTGTAGCTGAACAAAACGGTAAGGCGATGACTTACACCATTGCTTTGGTAGACGAAGGTTTATTAGACTTAACCCGCTATAAAACGCCTGATCCGCACAGTGCTTTTTATGCCAGAGAGGGACTTGGTGTAAAAACCTGGGATTTGTTTGATTATGTTTTGGGTGCCTGGGGTGGAAATTTAGAACGGATTCTCAGTATTGGTGGTGATGGTACGGTGAACAAAAATCTTAATCCGGCAAAAGCAAACAGATTCAAAGCCGTGGTTAAGTTTATGGGACCTTTTGCACTTGGTAAAGGTGAACAGAAAACCCATAAATTCAAACTTCCACAATACATCGGTTCGGTTAGGGCAATGGTGGTAGCCGGCCAGGAAGCCGCATATGGTTTTGCAGAAAAATCTGTTCAGGTGAAAAAACCTTTAATGGTACTTGCAACCTTACCAAGGGTAATTGGTCCGGGCGAAAGCTTTACCCTTCCGGTAACGGTTTTTGCTACAGAAAGTAACTTAAAAAATGTCTCTGTGCAATTGCAAGCAAGCAACCTCATTGTGCAAGGTGCTAATAAAACACAATTGTATTATAAACAAACTGGTGAGCAAATGGCTTATTTTGAAGTAAAAGCTCCAAATCAGGTAGGCATTGCTAAAGTCCGGGTGTTGGCACAAAGTGGTGCTGAAAAAACTGCTTACGATGTGGAAATGGACATTCGCAATCCAAATCCTTATGTCACTAATGTGGTATCTGCAACGGTACAACCACATACTAAATGGGCAGTTAATTACGCCCCTATCGGCATGGCTGGCACCAATTCAGGTACCCTGGAAGTGTCTTCTATTCCAGCAATTAACCTGAGTAAACGTTTAGGCTATCTGATTCAATATCCTCATGGTTGTATTGAACAAACAACCTCGGGTGTATTTCCACAGCTTTACTTAGATCGCCTAACGCCATTAAATGCGCAACAAAAAGCTTCAACGGAGAAAAATATCAAAGTTGGAATTAACAAACTGAAAGGTTTCCAAAGTACCGATGGCGGCTTATCTTACTGGCCTGGAGAAGGCAGCTCTGACGAATGGGGAAGCAACTACGCCGGCCATTTCTTAATTGAAGCACAAAACGCCGGCTACACACTTCCTGTAGGCTTGTTAGAAGAATTAATGAGATTCCAGAAAACAAAAGCAAATGGCTGGGCTCCAAACAGCAATAATTTTTATGGTGGAGATTTAGCCCAAGCCTACCGCTTGTATACGCTTGCACTTGCTAAGAGACCAGAAATGGCTGCAATGAACCGCTTGCGTGCATTCGAATATTTATCTGTAGCCGCTAAATGGCGCTTGGCAGCAGCGTATAAGTTAGCCGGACAAAATGATATTGCTCAAAATATGATTCGGGGACTGGACACAGCAATCAAACCTTACAATCAGCTGGGAGGTACTTACGGTTCTGATGTTCGTGATAATGCAATGATTCTGGAAACCCTCACCTTATTGGGCCAAAAAGCGAAAGCAGCTTCACTCCTGCTACCTTTAGCGGCTAAATTAGGCGAAAACACCTGGTACAGCACACAAACCACCGCTTACAGTTTATTGGCAATAGCAAAATTCTGCGGTTCTAATCAATCAGCAAACAGACTGCAGTATCAATATACATTGGATGGAAAAGCAGGCAATATCAATACTACACAGTACATCAACAGCACTTCACTTGGTTTCAAAGGGAATACAGCCGCGCTCACCAACAATGGAAACAATGTGCTCTTTGTCAGATTGGTACTATCAGGACAGCCCCTTGCAGGGCAAAATAATTTCCTGCCTAATCGTCCGGAGGTGTTAGGCATGAGTGTCAGTTACAAACGCTTAAATGGTACACCATTAGACCCAACGACCATTAAACAGGGAACTGATTTTTATGCAGAAGTTACCATTAAAAACCCAGGACAAATGGGTTATTACGAACAAATGGCCTTGACACAAATTTTCCCTTCAGGCTGGGAAATTATTAACACCAGGGTAAATGATAACCAAAGCATCCTGGCTTCATCTCCATTCACTTATCAAGACATCAGGGATGACCGTGTATTCACCTACTTCAATATTCGTGAAAATGAAAGTCTGGTCTACAAAGTGCTGTTAAATGCATCTTATCTCGGCAAATATTATTTGTCTGCCGTTCAATGCGAAGCCATGTACAACAATGATATCTCTGCAACAGAAGCCGGCAAATGGGTGCAGGTGGTTAAATAAATAAGAATCAAAACTTTAAACCTCGTAGATAATGCCTGCGAGGTTTAATTTCTTTAATCCATGAATAATAAAATCCCGAGAGCCTTTATTGTTTCAGACATTATATGTTTTTTGCTGCTGCTGTTTTTTCTGCTTGCCCTTCCTAAAACATTATTCAAATCGCCTACCTCTTATGTGATTGAAGCCAGCAATGGGCATCTGCTGAGTGCGGCTATCGCAGCCGACGGGCAATGGCGTTTCCCTGTTGCGGACAGTGTTCCGGAGAAGTTTAAAAAATGTATCATTGCTTTTGAAGACAAACGTTATTACCAGCATTTCGGAATTGATTTCCTGGCCATGAGCAGGGCCATGCGCCAAAACTGGAAAGCCAAAAGTGTAGTTAGTGGCGGAAGTACTTTAAGCATGCAGGTTATTCGCCTCTCACGAAAGCAAGACCGAACCCTCTGGCAAAAACTTCTGGAGGTGATCTTAGCGCTTCGACTGGAATTAAAATACAACAAGGAGGAAATCATAGGATTATATGCTGCCAATGCGCCATTTGGAAGTAATGTTGTCGGACTTGAGGCAGCCAGCTGGCGGTATTATGGCCGTAATGCGGAAAGTCTTTCCTGGGGCGAAATGGCTACACTGGCAGCCCTTCCAAACAGCCCCTCGCTGGTTCATCCGGGAAAAAATTCAGCCCGTTTAATCAAAAAGAGAAATGACCTGCTAGATAAACTGGTTAAACTCAAGGTAATCGATCAAACAACGGCCAATTTATCCAAGCTTGAACCTGTGCCAGGCAAACCCTTACCCCTGCCACAACATGCACCCCACTTATTAAATCGTTTCAAAGCAGAAAGAGCAAGTTTAGGTTTTAATGCAACCAAAATTACCTCAACCCTGAATGAAGATATCCAACTAAAAGTTAACGGCATTCTAAAACGTTATAACAACCGATACCGTGCAAATGACATTAATAACATCTCTGCTTTAATTTTAGATGCCAAAACCGGTGAAGTTGTCTCTTATGTAGGAAATATTTACCAGCCGGAAAATACGGCTCTCGAAAGTCATGTTGACATGATTAAAGCCCCCAGAAGTCCGGGGAGTACTTTAAAACCCTTGTTGTATGCCAGTATGTTAAATGATGGTTTCATTCTGCCACACACATTAATACCTGATATCCCTACTCAAATTGCCGGCTATTCACCTCAAAATTACGATTTAGGCTACGATGGTGCAATTGCGGCTGATAAGGCCCTTAGCAGATCCCTAAATATCCCTGCGGTAAAAATGCTTCAGCAGTATAAGTATGAGCGTTTTTACGATAAACTTAAAAAGCTTGGAATTGGCACGTTAAACCAACCCGCAGATCATTATGGTTTATCGCTTATTCTTGGTGGCAGTGAGGTAACGATGTGGGATTTGACCAATACATATTTAGGAATGGTGAGAACATTGAACCATTTCAATACCTACAAAGGATTATATAATCCTGCAGATTATCAGTCCGCAAATTATATCTCAAATCTAAAATCAGAAGGTAATGGCGAAGAGCGTACCTCCCATCTGGATCACGGGGCCATTTGGTCAACCTTCAATGCGATGGAAGAAGTGATGCGTCCGGGTGATGAGGGTTTATGGGAGCAATTTTCATCTTCACAACGAATAGCCTGGAAAACCGGAACCAGTTTTGGATTTCGAGACGCCTGGGCAATCGGTTTAACGCCACAATATGTGGTATGCGTTTGGGTAGGCAATGCCGATGGCGAAGGCCGCCCCGGATTAGTGGGTATAGAGGCCGCAGCACCAGTACTATTTGATATTTTTAGATTATTACCCCATGGTAAATGGTTTGAAATCCCCATAACGAAGCTAAAAAAAGCCAAAATTTGCAAACAGAGTGGCTATAAAGCAGGTGAATATTGCCAGGAAGCAATAGAAGAACTTATCCCCACAGCTGGCGAAAAAACAATCATTTGCCCCTTCCATAAACGAATTCATTTAGATCAAACAGGTACTTACCGGGTAAATGATCAATGTGAGCAGGTAATTAATATGCAACACCAAAACTGGTTTATACTGCCCCCTGCCATGGAATATTATTATAAAATTAAAAACAGCGATTACCGAAGTTTGCCTCCTTTCAAACCAGGTTGTGATATGGGGAGTAATTCCGGAACAATGGAATTAATCTATCCAAAAAACGGAGCTTCAATCTATATCCCATTGGAAATTGACGGTACCAGGGGCAAAATAGTGTTAAATGCTGCACATAGAAGCATCAACAGCAAGATTTACTGGCATATCGATAACGAATACGTGGCGACCACAGCAAACTATCATCAATTGGCGGTTAATCCTGCTCCGGGTAAGCATACGTTAACATTAGTAGATGAAAATGGAGAACGTCTGGTTCAGTATTTTACCGTTTTGGATAAAGAGCAAAAAAAATAACTGTTATTTCAGGTTCTTCCTCTCAATTCTATATGCTCAAATAAGTCGAGCAATTCAGCTTAAAGAAAAATTCATTTATCACATCAAACTTCCGTCTGAGTAACCACCAATCTCCGTTCCACAGTTCCATAAACGATCAGATATTGAGCAATCATATAGCTGGCCATAATTAATGCTCCGCCTTGGGGTATTGGATGACTAAATTTATTCACGGCCAACACACTATCGGATAGCAGGAAGAAAAGTGCACCATATAAAATCAGGTTAAAACTAAACAGATTTACTTTTCCATATCGGTTTACTGCCATTATCGCCATCACAGTGATGATGATTGCATACATTAAAACCGGAAATTGCATAGCGTTAAGACGGGGTTGTAAATAAAAAAACAGCCCTGAGCAAAAAATTGCAAAAGCACCAACCGCCCATAAAAAATAAGGATTTTTATGGTCTGGATTAGACTTATGATCCAATATAAAAGCGCGGATATAAAAAATATGACAGAGTAAAAAAGCTATTAATCCATAAATAAAGAAACTGGGTTGATTACCTTGATACATCAGGAGAACATCACCTAATAATGCAAAAATCAATCCTGCCAGAATACGTTTATGAAATCTACCCCTTAAATTGGTTGCAGAAACCAACCAGGTTGCCAAAATAATAACGATAAGCGGTTTGGTAAAATTACGAACCGAGGTATTCGCAGTATATTCCGCATAAAGCTGAAGAATAAAAACAATAGAAAATAGAAAGGAAAATAATTTAGTCTTCATCGGACTCGAAATTTGATGTTTGCAATTTGTAGAACCAAATTACGGATATTAGCATTACACCGCCAAAAATTACTTGATAACCTACGGGAAAGCTTAACAAGATTACCAATATCAATCCAACTGTTAACCTGATGTATTCAAATTTTATCTGCCACATCTTTTGCTCCAGTAATGCACCACATGTAATTAAAGTTAAAATGGTAAATACAGTAGCACTCACTAATGGTAATATTTCTAATTTATGATAAGAAAATAAAATGATTGATCCGGCAATCAAAGCCATTAAAAATTGGAAAACAACATATCCATTTATTTGCTGATGATAGCTTGGGTTATACTTTTGATAACGTAAAGTATCAATTTCTGGTGCAGGCTGAAAACCACCTAAATGTGATGGATACCAGCCAGGGGGCTTTAAAAACACTTTGATTTTATCTTTCCAATTTGGCGATTTCTTTGCTGTTTGGATCAAATCATCCCAATAATGGAAGTTAGCCCAAACTGGATTCCAACTTGCCAAAGGCTTCGTAATTCCATAATAAACCGGTTCGTCTTCCTTTTGAAAAGTTCCAAATAGCTTATCCCAAATAATTAATGTACCTGCATGGTTCTTATCAATATATTTTGGGTTAGAACCATGGTGTACACGGTGGTGTGAAGGCGTATTTAGAATATGTTCCAAAAATCCCAAGGTCTTAATTGCCCTGGTATGGATCCAAAACTGATAAAGGGTATTAAACGAACTTAAGGTTAAAAACATTACCGGATCAAAACCAACAAAAGCCAATGGCAGGTAAAACACCCAGCTAAACCAGCCCTGAAACCAGCTTTGTCGTAATGCGACCGTTAAATTATATTCTTCAGATTGATGATGAACGATATGTGCAGCCCATAACGCGTTTACTTCATGACTCATCCGATGAAACCAATAGTAGAAAAAATCTACACCGATGAAAAGCACTATCCAAACCCAAACGTTCCGTGGAAGATCCAATAATCTCCAATGTTCAAAAATATACTTATAGCCGAAAAACAAGGCTGCTTTCATGAAAATACCAGTAAGCTGCTGTCCTATACCCTGACTAAGGTTTGAAATGCTATCATTTAATCGATAGTAATTAAACTTATTGTAAAAATTATAAGCCAGCTCTATCCCGATCAGAATAAAAAAAACAGGTACTGATAGTGCAATGTAATCTACCTTCATGCTTAAAAACTGTGCACAATACATCTCTAACAGAACTTGTGCTTTGGTTAGAATTTATTTCAATTTAAGCATTTTCACAGGAAGATAAAATGGACAACGTGTAATATTTACGCGTATTTTTCCATACTTATTGTTTTCTAATCTCTGATGCTTAACTTTGTTTCTCCAAAGTATTCAACTCTGGTATACTTTGATCACCATCATCCCGCTTTTATGAAAAAAATATTTGTTATTTTATTCTTAATAATCGTTGCATTTCAGGCTAAAAGTCAAACTTTAGTTCTCGCTAAAGATGCCAAGCAATATTTAGGTAAAACAGTTACCATTTGTGATTCTGTTTACAGCACAAAAGCATTTGAAAAAATAAATTTAATCAATTTAGGAGCTGCTTTTCCAAAAGAGCTGCTTACAATAGTGATAAATAAAGAAGACGCTGCAAAATTTTCTGCAGAACCGGCCAGCATGTTTTTAGGCAATAATATTTGTGTTACTGGTGTAATTTCCGAGTTTAAAGGTAAAATGCAGATTGTTGTTACAGAACCAAAACAAATTGTAGTAAAATAAAAAATAACACCCGCCAGGTAGCTTGCCTAATCAACCAATACCGGATGAATTCATAAAAACCTAAAGCACCTCCATAATACAGGAGGTTGAGCTTTAAGTTTGAGCGTTAATTTATGGGTAATATGATGAACTAAAACTACTTTGAGATGCTTTTGGGGCAGTAAATTCCACTCTGCTGCCTGTAATAGTTAGATATCCTTATGATCTGGGATCGAAGATTGCAATTACATTTGATATTTTACAAAGACTTACACAGAAAGCTGTAAATCCTTTACAGAAATACTACTTTTCAGGACAAAACCAGTTTCAAAATAATTTAAAGAAACGATAAAATTCCTACAGCTTTCAAATATAGCAGTTTACCTGTCAGGCATTTTGGCATGCCTAAGCTTTCTATCTTAAGCATTACCAAGGGCAAAGGTAAGTTCATGGTCAACAACCGCTATATTTATGGCTTCCTTGCCTCTATTATGAACTAAGACCTTATAATTCACTATTGACCCAACATCAGGCACTTTTAATTTAGACAGGAATTTTTCACTATCTGCAAACAGCAGCTCAGTTCCATCATCTGGGGCAATAAAGCCGAATCCTCGTTCAGCATTATACCATCTCACTTCTCCTTTAGGCATGATTCATTAAGTTTTCTTTCACTGATAAATACTTCATTTTCAATCACATTCACTTAATGCAAAAAAAAAGCAATTTCGGATCAATAAACAGAGGATACAATACTTAAAAATTAGTATTTAAATGGAGAAGAAAAATAAATTGTATAGTTTTGAGACCATTAGTAAAATACATATGCTTTTTCAAAGAAATATCAACATATCGCTTTTTATTTTATTTATTTTTTGTTTTACGGCCCTAAGTATTTTTATTTTCCACCATCCGATATTACCATTAGATATCAAAATATCTTTGCTCATTCAGAAGTACCACGCCAACTGGTTAGATAAAGTGATGCTTGGCATAAGCTTCTTCGGTGAAATCCCTTACTCATTATTATCTGTACTAGTGGTTGCAGCGATCTTCTACTGGAAAAAATTTAAACGGGAAGCACTTTTTATCACTTTTATCTTATTTTCAGGCTTAATTATTCTGGGAATAAAAAATATTATCAATCGGCCCAGGCCCACCGGCTTTCATGTAAGGTTGGTAGAGGTATTCCGGTTTCAAAGTTATCCGAGTGGGCACGTACTTTCATACTTCTTATTCTTCGGGTTTCTAATTATTTTGATGAGTACTTTGAAGCAGATCCCAAAAGGAACCAGAATAGTAATAAATTGTATCTCGGTGTTTTTATTGATTATGATTGCACCATCGAGAATTTATCTGGGTGCGCATTGGTTTACAGATACCCTTGGGGGAATGTTATTGGGATTAATCTGTCTATTTCCGATGTGTTATTTCTATTTTAAAAAAGAAAATAATTAAATATTAGTCCATCAAATTTTGCTCCTGCTTTGATTTCTTCCTCAACCTGCTTAAAGTTTCTATACGCATACCTAGGTATGATGCTAGAAACTTTACCGGCACCCTGAAATGCAATAAGGGATGTGTTTCTTTAAATTGTTTGTAACGCGCTTCCGCTGATGGAATTCTGGAAAGAATGGATCTTTCTTGAGAAACATGATAATGTATAGCCAGAAGTTTTCGTCCCAGAATGTTTGTCTCAGGAAACTTAGTATAAATCTGGTCAATGATATCATAAGGCAATACAACCAGCTCGGTATCTTCCAATGCCTGCATATGTTCCTTATAATTCATCTTAGGGATACCCGGATTACGAATATTTCCAATTAAACTGTTTTCATCCGTTAACCAAACAGTTATATCCTTGTCTTCATCCATAATAAAGCCTCTTACAGCGCCCTTTACAATAAAAAACAAGCATTCTGTACATACTGCATCTGGACAGACCAAAAGTGCATTCTTCTTAACTTTCACATTATATGTGTGAGCCATGCACATTTCGATAACCTCTGGAGTTTGTGGTTCCAATCCATTAAAAAACTTAATCAGAGGGGCATTCTCCATTTCCCTATTTACCGCATCCATATACTTATCATACACCTATTGTGTTATGCAATGTATTATTTCAATGGCAATTTTCCAAATATTTTACTACACAAGAGGCATTGAAATTTAGGATTTCAGAAATCATAGTAAGTTAATGTGTAGTTTATAAATTATAAAAAGTGTAGCATTACTTTAATTTAACACAAGGGCAAAAAAAATCTGATAATTTTGCAGCCATGATCAATCCACAAACAAAAGCATTTCTTTTCGACCTCAATGGGACAATGATAAACGATATGGCCTTTCACAACCAGGCCTGGCATGATATTTTAACAGCAGATCTCGGTGCAAAAATTAGTTTCGAAGCAGTAAAGAAGGAGATGTATGGTAAAAATCAGGATTTACTTGAACGTGTTTTTGGAGTTGGGCATTTCACACAGGATCAGATAGACCAGATTTCGATTGAGAAGGAACGTCGTTATCAGGCTGCCTATAAAAAACATTTAACTTTAATTCCGGGTTTAGCAACCTTTCTGGAAAAAGCCAAACACGCTGGTATTTTGATGGCTATCGGTTCTGCAGCTATTCCTTTTAATATCAATTTTGTTTTAGATAACCTGAATATCCGATCTTACTTTTCTGCTATCGTAAGCGCAGAAGATGTAAAAAACAGTAAACCTGACCCCGAAACATTTAGCCAGGGAGCAGATATTTTAAAAGTTAAACCAGAAGAATGTATTGTTTTTGAAGATGCTCCTAAGGGCGTAGAAGCTGCATTAAATGCTGGAATGAGGTGTATTGTACTTACAACAATGCACACAAAGCAGGAGTTTAACCATCCCAATATCATTACTTTCATTGAAGATTATAACGACCCGGCTTTGGATAAACTTTTTGAATAAAAGAGGATGTTAGCTTCATGCCAACATCCCCAAAGCTTATTTTTAAATGCCGAATTTATAAATAGAACTGGTTTTGTAAACCTGGCCTGCTTTCAATACGGTACTTGGAAATGCTGGTTGATTTGGTGAATCTGGAAAGTGTTGTGTCTCCATTGCAAAAGCAGTTCTAAAATCATCCTTCGCACCTGTTTTAAAAGTATTTTTGCTTTGCATAAAGTTTCCGCTATAAAACTGTAAGCCGGGTTCCTGAGTATAAATATCCATTACAATACCTGATTTATCGCCTTTAACCGTGGCTGCATGAAACATGCCCATACCTTTAGTTTTATTTAAAACATAATTATGGTCGTAACCTTTACCAAAAGTTAATTGTTCATTTTTGTCTTCTACCCTTGCTCCAATAGTTGTAGCTTTTGTAAAGTCAAACGGGGTGCCCGATACTTTTTCCAATTTACCTGAAGGGATTAACGTAGAATCTACAGGGGTGTATTCATCTGCAAAAATTTGCACTTCATGATTTAAGATATTCCCACTTCCATCTCCGTTCAAATTAAAAAAAGCGTGATTGGTTAAGTTTACAACTGTATTTTTATCCGTTTTAGCCTCATAATCCATTTTCAACTCATTATCATCAGTTAAAGTATAGGTTACTTTAACATCTAAATTACCCGGGAAATTTTCATCTCCGTCTTTAGATAAATAATGGAGTACCAAGGTATGGTCATTAGGTTGAGTTGCATCCCACACCACATACTGGTAGCCTTTTTTGCCTCCATGCAATGTATTTTGCCCATTGTTAGTGAAAAGTGTATAAGTTTTACCATCCAAAGTGAACTTACCTTTAGCTATTCTATTTCCATAACGACCGATGGTTGCACCAAAATAAGGTTCTGTAGATTTTTCATAATCCGATACACTTTTAAATCCCACTACTACATCCACCAATTTACCTTCCTTGTTAGGAACTAACAAGCTCACTAATCTACCGCCATAATTGGTAAAAATGGCTGCTGCATTGTGTTTGTTTTTTAAAGTATACAATGCGGTTTGCTTACCATCAATTTCTTTTTTAAATGAATCGGCTACCAATTTAACAACAGCTGTAGAATCAGCATTTAAACTATCCGAACCCGAAGCTTTTTTACTTTCTGATTGACATGAGGCTATAGTTATACTCGCTAAAGCGGCCAAGCCTGTAATAGATCTTAATTTCATAGAATGGAATATTTGGTTTTTTTAGATTAAGTTTTAAATATAGTAATAACAGTTATATTTACAAATAAATCGTTTTAGTTAACTGGACTTCAAAATCATTTCACCCAATTATCATTAAGGTATCAAGACACTGATAACAATTGGATCAGGCGAAATAGAATATCCGAATTTGATAAAATCTCATTATTATTGCTGGAAATCAGAACCCCAAATATGAATCAGAATATATCAGCAACACGTTACGATAATATGGAATATCGTCGCAGTGGAAAAAGTGGCTTAAAATTACCAGCAGTATCGCTTGGCCTTTGGCACAATTTCGGCCACGTTAACATGCTGGAAAACAGCAAAAACTTAATTTACACCGCTTTTAATAACGGTATTACTCATTTTGACCTGGCAAATAACTACGGCCCCCCTCCCGGTTCGGCAGAAGAAAACTTTGGAAAAATACTTCAGGATGATTTTAAGGCCTACCGCGACGAGATGATTATTTCCAGTAAAGCCGGATATACCATGTGGGATGGCCCTTACGGTGACTGGGGATCAAAAAAATACCTGGTTTCGAGCCTGGATCAAAGTTTAAAACGGATGAAACTGGATTATGTGGATATCTTCTATCATCATCGTCCAGATCCGCAAACACCCTTAGAAGAAACCATGAATACATTAAGTCTGATGGTTCAGCAAGGCAAAGCTTTATATGTTGGTATTTCAAACTACCAGGCAGACGAAGCTGCAAAAGCCATTAAGATTTTAAAGGAGAACGGCACTCCATGCCTAATCCATCAACCTAAATATTCTATGTTTGAACGTTGGGTAGAGGGTGGTTTGCTGGATGTTTTGGAAGAAAATGGAGTGGGTTGTATTCCCTTTTCCCCTTTAGCGCAGGGAATGTTAACTGATAAATATTTACAGGGCATCCCAGCCGATTCCAGGGTGGCTACCAGTGGTATTTTCCTTAAAGAAAGTAACCTGACACCAGATCGTCTTCAAAAAATAAGCAGGCTTAATGATGTGGCAAAATCCAGAGGCCAAAAGCTAGCGCATATGGCTTTATCATGGATTTTAAAAGATAGTCGAATTACATCTGTGCTCATTGGTGCAAGCAAGCCGGAACAGATTATAGACTCTATCCAATCGTTAAAAAATACCCAGTTTAGCACTGATGAAATTAAAATGATAGATGAAATTTTAGGATAAACCAGCCTGCGAAGTTTTCAAACTTCGCAGGTGTTAATACCTCCCAAGTCTTTATTTAGAATAATTAAAAATAATTTTGCAAATATCAAAGGAATACAGTTCCTTTGCGGCAACTAAGAATTAATCTAAATAAAGACAATGGATCTAAAATTTACTTCAATCTTTAAAGTATTGATATTGTTTTTCCTTTTCGGAGGAAATGTCATGGCTCAATCCAAAAACGGAAGCATTTCAGGTGTAATTAAAACAAGTGATGGCATTCCGGCATCATATGTAAGTGTTGGACTGAAAAACACTTCTAAAACCACGCAAACCGACGAAAAAGGCGGTTTTAAATTCAAAAATGTTCCAGAAGGTACTTATACTATTAGAGTTTCAGCAATTGGCGTTTCTACTCAGGAGAAATCAGTAACCGTAATCGCCAATCAAAACAATCAATTGGATTTTTCAATTGCCCAATCTGCTTCTCAATTGGACGAGGTAGCAATTACCGGTTACAAAACACCAAATAGAAAACCGGTAAGCCTGGGTAAGGTTGCCATTGCACCAATGGATTTACCTCAATCTGTTCAAATTATTGGCACACAAGTGATTGCTGACCAACAAATAAATACCCTTGGCGACGCACTTAAAAATGCAAATGGGGTTGCTTTAGGAGCCAACAGAGGCTCTGTTGGCGAAAATTTTTATGCCAGAGGATATAGCTTAGGTTCAAATAACGTGATGAAAAATGGAGCAAGAACTACCATAGGTGGTATTCCAGACGCCAGTACTTTAGAATCCGTAGAAGTATTAAAAGGCAGCTCTGCATTACTTTACGGTGGTGTATCTGGTGGTGCTGTAGTAAATATGGTAACCAAAAAGCCTAAGTTCGAAACTGGTGGTGAAGTTTCTTTGAGAAGCGGAAGCAACAGCTTTTATAAACCTATAGCCGACATCTATGGTCCAATCTCAAAAAAATTAGCCGTTAGGGTAATTGGTACGTACGAAAATGCAGGAAGTTTCAGAGATAATGTTGATTCGAAAAAACTTTATGTTAACCCTTCTTTACTTTACAAAGTTTCTGACAAAACGGAAGTTTTACTACAAGGAGATTACCTGAAAAATAATTACACACCCGATTTCGGTGTAGGAACTGTGGATAACAAAATAGTTGATTTTGGAAGAAGTTCTTTCATTAACTCTCCTTGGGCTTATAACAAAACAAACACCGCAACAGCACAGTTAAATGTTTCACATGTATTTAATGATTCATGGAAATTAAATATTATAGGTGCATTACAATCTTACAACCGTAACTATTTCGGAGCTGAGCGACCATTTGCAAATGCACAAGGAATCGCAGCCAGAACTTTAACCAGAAGTCAGCAACAAGAATTTACGTACAATCAGCAAATTAACCTTAATGGTAATTTTAAAACCGGATTTTTAGGTCATACTTTATTATTTGGTGCCGATGCAGATCAAAGTAGGGTAAAATCAGACGGCGGTTACTATTACAACAACGATAAAAAGGTAACTTCATTGAATTATGGAAACGTTAATTTATTAGATCCAGGTACTTATTTTGGATCAGGTATTGAACCGACAACAACGGCTACAACCAATACACTGGCAAATGTTTACAGATTGGGAACATTCGTACAGGATTTGATCTCTGTAACTGATAAATTCAAAGTTTTAGCAGGAATCAGATGGACTTTCCAAAAAACACCTACTACTTCAATTACAAATCTTGAAACAGGCAACGTTACTTCAGGAACAACTGCAGATAAAATTGATAAAGCTTTTTCTCCAAAAGTAGGATTGGTATACGAGCCGTTAAAAACCACTTCAATTTACGCCAGCTATGCAAACAATTTTGTTTCAAACTCTGGAACAGATATTAACCTAACTCCTTTGTCACCTTCTACCATCGATCATTATGAAGTAGGTGTTAAAAACGATTTATTAAAAGGAAGGTTATCAGTCAACGTAACCTGGTATAGAATCAACAATAGCAACTTTGCACAACAGGCCTTAGTAAAAGCAGACGGTACACCAAACGCAGATAGTAATATTAAAGAATTTTCTGGTAGTACAGCCAGCGATGGTTTAGAATTAGACCTAACCGGAACAATTGTGAAAGGCTTAAATTTCATTGCTGGTTATGCCTACAATTACATGAGATACACTTCAACAAGAGATGTTACCACTATTACTCCTCCAACTGGTGCTCCGGTTGTGTTGGCTGGTATTGTTGAGGGAGAACGTTTAGTTGGAACAACAAAAAATACTGCTAATGGTACTTTATTCTACACTTTCCAGGAAGGAACATTTAAAAATCTAAAGCTCGGTGCATCTGCATTTTACACAGGTGATCGTCTTGGAGGAAGAAATACTACAAAAAACAATTCATCAACAGGAATTATCCCATTAAGTGGTTTTACTACCTTTGATTTTTCTGCAGGTTACGCATGGAGAAAAGTTTCATTATTGGCAAAAGTATCTAATATCACCAATGAGTTAAACTACTTCGTACACGAAAATTACAGTGTAAATCCAATTGCACCACGTCAGTTCATGACTACCCTATCTTACAAGTTCTAAGATCAATAAATATTATAAAGCAGAAGCCCCTTATCAAATTTGATAAGGGGCTTTTTGAATTAAAACTAAGGAGACGTTTACTTAAAGAATAATTAATACCGTTCCGGATTTACCTAAGTGAAAATAATAATGTACTTCCCGGATACGTTGAATTTTTTCAATGTTTTTTACTTTCCCTGATCTTCCGAACTCATCGGTTACCAAATCACCAATCTTAATTTTGTCTAATAAAGTGCTGTTCGCGGAGCATCTCCGAATATTAATAATATTGCGCTGCATAGATCAAGGGTTAAAACTTTACTTACGTAACCTTAACAGGCTTAGATGTCACTGCATGCGTAACATTTACATTACTTAAATTAAGCTAACCATGTTGATGTACAAGCTCATACACCCGCTTCATGTACAGGGCTTCATCTATCTTAATAAAAAATTCTGTCCACTCCTCTCTGGTAAATACCAGGCTAATATCAGGAAACGGTGTAGATAGAATAACAACTTCTCTTCCATCAGGATTAGTTTCGAGATAGTCATCAAACTGAAGTTTTTTAGTAGCAATGTGGAAAGCGTCAAACTGATCAAATGAGAAATTCATTAATACCCCTGAGCGCCATATATTTAAAACTTTACAGTTATCGCATTGCGCGATGGTAATGTTTTCATTTTGAGCGAGGACGGTTGTTTTACACATAATGATCTTCTTGAAGGTGAACTAAACAAATATCGTATTATTTAGAATTATTCCAAATAAAAATAAAAGAAATTTAGGGTAAAAAAAATGCCAGATTAAATCTGGCATTTACTATCAATTTGCTATTGATTAATGAGCATCGTAAATTATAACCTTCTCAAAATAAACTCTAAACTCATCTAGAAAAGCCTTATGGAGCGGATGTACCTGGTAAACATCATGGCCCGCCATATCTTCAAAAATGAGTAATAAGCTGAATGTGTAAGTTGTATCCACTACAGCGCGTTCGATTGGTGCTGGCGTACCTACATGAAAGGTTTTTACAACATCAATGTTTTCTAAGGTCTGTAAGCTGTTTTTAAAGGCAACTTTCTGTTCTTCGGTAGTATCGGCTTTAAGCCAGAATAAAACGTGGTGAGCTATCATTTTTTGGTATTTTTTTTGCCAAATATAAGCAAACCATTAAAAGAACTTTATTAAAAAAACAGTTATTCAAAAATGCGTTTTGCCGCAGAAATGGCTGCTTTTAAATCTATTCCTTTTCCCAGCACACCTTTAAACAAATCTCCGGTCTCTTTTAGCCTATCCACCGCATTAAAAATATGGAAATCTTTCATTTTTAATCCTGGCTTCACTTCATCCCAGTCAAGAGGCATCGAAACCGTTGCTCCGGGTTTTGGTCGCAGAGAATAAGGTCCCGCAATGGTAGCTCCTGGCCTGTTTTGCAAAAAATCCAAATACATTTTTCCTTTTCTGGCAGCAATCATGCGTTCAAGAGAAGTGTAATCAGGAATCTGCTTATGAACTAAACTCACAATAATTTTCGCAAACAGCTGACTTTGGTCATAGCTGTATTTCGCATTAAGCGGAATATAAATGTGCATACCGGTAGAACCCGAAGTTTTACAGTAGCAAGGTACATTTAATGCATCTAAGACCTTCTTGGTTTCCAAAGCGGCATTGATTACTTCATTAAAACTATTTTTATCAGGATCAAGATCAATTAGGCAATAATCAGGATTATCAGGTTTTTGGACCCTGCTGAACCAGGGATTGATTTCAATACAACCTAAGCTAGCCATCCAAAGCAGTGTGGCTTCATCATCTCCAACAGCATATTCTTTTTGCTCGCCATCACTTGTTTCGTAAGGAAAGGTTTTAACCCAATCTGGTGCTTTACCTTTCACATCTTTCTGATAAAAACTTTGTCCATGTATACCACCCGGAAAACGGTTTAAAGATTGGGGCCGATCTTTTAAATAAGGCAGGATATAATCGGCTATCTGATAGTAATAGTTAAACATATCCCGCTTGGTAATCTTATCTTCAGGCCAGTATATTTTACTCAGATTCGTAAACTTAAGCTCGTGTCCTTTGATTTTTCTCACCTGTGTTTCATCCTTTGGATTAAGCAAGGTTTTAGCCCCGTTACGCTTTGGGGGTTTTACAGCATCTGCATGAGGTTCTTTAGTTTCCTCCTTCACCAGGTCTTCAGTTGGTTTACTTATTTCACGCAATACTTCACTGGCTTTTTTATCTTCCCGCATGCCCTTAAATGAAGGATGACGAAAAACACCATCTTCAGTTACTTCAGTAAAAGCTACCTCACATACCAAAGCTGGCTTTAACCAGGTTGCCTTAGCCTTGGGCGGGTTTGGCCTAAACCGAGAGGGTTTATTTACATCTGGAATCTCTTCAAAAGGACTTTTATCCGTAATTAATGGTTTAAATTGCTCCATCATTTGCTTCTGAACCTTGTCTGAAAAGCCCGTACCTACTTTTCCCACATACTGAAGTTCTCCGTTTTCATAAACACCCAGTAACAAAGAGCTGAAATATTTTGCCGTATCTTCATTTTTAGTGAAGCCCGCTATCACCACTTCCTGCCTTTTACTCACTTTAATTTTTAACCATTCTTTAGAGCGCAGGTTGGGGCTATACAAGCTGCTCACTTTTTTGGCTATTATTCCCTCTAATCCCATCCGTTCTGCGGCAGCAAAAAAATCGAGCCCGCTGGCTTTAAAAACTTTACCCAACCTAATATGATCATCGTTTGCTGGCAGTATTTCATTCAGTACCGATTGCCGTTGCTCCAGCTGAAGATTTGTTAAATCTTTTCCTTCATACCATAAAAGATCAAAAATATAAAATACCAACTCTCCATCAGCTTCACTCCTCCAGTTTTGTAAAGCACCAAAATTAGAGATTCCCTTATCATTTAAGACCAGAATTTCACCGTCGAAAACAGCCTTAAATTTCCATGTTTTCAATATATTATAGATGGGATAAAACTTATCGTTAAATGACTTATTATTTCTGGAGTAAATGTCTGCTTTCCCCATATCTACAAATGCAAGTGCCCTATAGCCATCCCATTTAACTTCATATTGCCAGCCTGAATCGTCAAAAGGCTCATCAACCAGCGTAGCAAGCATTGGCTTGATACCTTTCGGCATAGCAGATTTAGGGGCTAATTTCAAAATGGCTTTTATATCTGTAGCTCCATCCCGACCAGTTGTTTTGGATACTTCATCTACGGTTTTTTCGTTTTTTTTCTTAGGACGAATCGTTTTTTCTCCGCCATCCGTCCAAACTTTTTCTGAACTCGTTTCCATCTTTTCGATGGTTTTACCAGAAATTACCGACTTGTCTGCCTTTGTAATGTCTTTAACAGAGGCATAATCGTCTTTGTGCTTAATTAATAACCAACCATTTTCACCCATTCCATTGGTTTTTACCAATGCATATTCTCCCTGAAGTTTTTCTCCATGCAGCTTTATCTTGAGCGACCCATCATGCAGTTGTTTCAGGAGGTGCTTTTCCTGGGCTTTTTTTCCTTCAATTTCTTCAATGGGTTCATAAGTACCCTCATCCCATACAATTACAGTTCCACCGCCATATTCACCTTTAGGGATAATACCTTCAAAATCTTTATAATCAAATGGATGATCTTCAACCATCATGGCAAGGCGCTTATTTTTAGGATCAGTTGATGGACCTTTAGGAACTGCCCAGCTTTTCAATACGCCTTCCATTTCTAACCTGAAATCATAGTGTAGCCGTGAAGCATCATGCTTTTGGATCACAAAAAGTAATTTATCCTTGTTTTTGCTTTTACCAGATTTAGGTTCAGCAGTTTTAGTAAAATCCCTTTTTGATACATATTGTTTCAGTCCCATAATTCCTTATTTTTTTAGGTAGTTTTCCACTTGAGTAACAGCAGTACCAACTGTTTGTACCACTGCCTTAAGCTTATCTTTACTTACACCAAACTTATTTGCCCAATAATCTACCTCATAACTTTCATTGATATTAATCCGAGTACGGTCGGCAATACCTGTTTTTTGTTTATTATCCATAATAACATTTGATTAGACTTTAGTAAAACAGCTTTAAAACACAAAAGGTTTTAAGCACACTATGGTACTTAAAACCTTTATCTGTCCGGAACAAAAAAATATCAATTGATTATCTGTAGCCTTTCCATTTCCTGATCTTCTGCGTAATGATATTTTTTACGGACAGCCAGGTAAAGAACTCTTATCCAAACTATAAAATAAGGAAAGCTTAATATCGACAGCGATAAAGGATGTGCTTTTGCGAAACCAGGGAACAGCAATAATGGGAAATTGCAGGTAATGAATAACAGTATTGGCAACAATACGTTTTTCATCTTACGATTGTACTCCTGAACATACCAGATTCCTACTGCAGTGATGGAAATAATATAAGTACAATCTTCCGATCCGGTGCTAAAAAGAATTGGAAAGATTAACACGGAAGACAAAATCATCAATTGAAATTTTCGTTTGCCGTAGAGCTGGATGTTATTAAAAGGAAGCAGGAATAAAATTGCCCCTAATGTGAGAAAAATATAATTGGGAATAGCCCGATAATTTAAAAGTGACCGGAAAAAGCCCATAATGGAAATATCAGAAGATCCTCCAACTATATTTTGCATGTTTTTGGAGATTAAAGAATCCTTCCAATCTAAGTAAGAATGTGATACAAAATCTGGTGATGCGAAAAGCATGGGTAAGCAATAGAATATTACGCTCCACATGATCAACCAAGCGATGTACACTGGTTTATTCTTCGCAAAGCAGAAAAACACCAGTCCTACCCCGCCATAAAGCTTAACAAAAGCACCCAAAACCAAACACATGGCCGACCAAATGCCATTGTTTCTGTTCATGAGGGTGTAACTTAAGATCATTAATGCGCCTGCTCCAGCATTAAATTGCTGGTTAAGCATAGACTCAATTAGACAAGGAATGGCAATGTAACCAATGATGACCTTTTTTTCTTCACTAAGTGGTAAGGTTTGTATAGCTCTGAAAAGGAAAAAGCAATTAAACAGATTCCAAAGTAATAAACCAAACCAATTTGGAAATACCGCAAAAGGAGCAATAATTAAACTGAAAACCGGGCCATAGTGATTAGCATCCTCATGATAAGCTGGATAAGCCGCGTAAAGCGATTGTTGATGAGTTAAATTTCGAAAAGTATTTTCAAAAATAAGATAATTATTTAACCGGTTACTGACCCATGAATCAATTACAAATATGAGGGTTACCAGCACCCAAAATATGAGTACTATCCGGTTATCATTATAAAATTTAAGGCGCGCGCAATCACGCAACAATTTGGTTAGAGGATGATTATTCATTGTAAAATTCACATTACAATACAATAATAAGGAAGATTAATTATTTTTCTGCATATTTGTAAAATAAATGTTACCAAAATCAGGAATAACTGTAAATCAACAATTTATAGCTACATTTAAGTGATTTATTAAGTTAAATCATCGTACTTATCTTGTTTTTATTAACCCGTAATAAACCTATTGATGGAAAATCAAAATCATCCCAGCATTCCTCAATCCGAACTGGTTGAAATTGCCGACGAACAAGAACGTAATTATTGGGCCGCTAAACTAGGTGTTAGCTGCGAAACGTTAAAATCTGCTGTAAGAGCTATTCACAGTATGGAATTTTCCAGACTAAAGGAATACTTAAGCATCAAAAAAGTAACATCAAGTAGTTCGTTTTAAACTATTTGGGTTTTACTAATTAAGGCAAAAGAGATAAAATGCCCTAATTAGTTTTTCTTTTCTACATCGTTAAAACGATTTTCCCCACTGTTCTGCCACTTTCTATATGTTGATGTGCTGCTGCCATCTCCTCTAAAGGATATATTTTATCTATATGAGAACGAAGTCTGCCTTCAGCCAACAGATCAGCTATTACCTGCATATCTTCAGCGCCCGATTTAGCCCTCATAACATATCCATGTTTATTAGCTTCCTTTGCTTTCTCAGCTACCAATTCGTTCATACCTGAAGGAATACAAACAATAGTACCTCCATCCTTCATTACTTTAAGTGATCGATCAATATATTCACCACCTATTGCATCGAGTACAAAATCTATGTCACTTGTAACTTCTTCAAAAGGTTTGTTCTTATAATCAATGTGTTCATCTGCACCCAGGGAAAGTACAAAATCGCGATTTGCTGCAGATGAAGTACCTACAACATAAGCACCAAAATATTTAGCTAACTGAACTGCATAGTGTCCAACACCTCCGGATGCTGCATGAATCAATACCCGATCACCTATTTTTATCTTAGCATACTGTGTTAAGGCCTGCCATGCAGTTAAACCGGCCACAGTAGCCGGGGCTGCTTCTACATGACTTACTGACGCGGGCTTCAAAACCAATTCGTTAGCTGCTGCAGCAACATATTCTGCATAAGCTTTACCCAACTTTGGGAAAGCGATCATACCAAAAACCTCATCGCCAACCTTAAAACGACTTACTAATCCGCCTACCTGGACTACTATTCCCGAAATATCCCAACCTAAAACAGCCGGCATTTCATCCTTTATTAAAGGGGCGATTCCCCTCCCCGCTCGTGTTTTTACATCTATTGGGTTAATACTAATGGCTTTGGTTTGGATCAAAACCTCATTCTCTGAAATTTCAGGAACAGGCAAATCAATCTGTTCCAATTGATCTACTGCACCAAAATCTTTTAAAATTATTGCTTTCATTATTTTGTCTTAGATAAAATGACCCATACTTTGGATATAGTTTAGCCTGTTGCTTAACGAATAAAATTTTGATGAAGGCTATTGTATGCGGCTTTACTGAAATCGCACCAGCCCTTCGTATAAGTGGGGTTACAGCCATTGGTAATCACTACAATGCCAAATTTTTCTTTGGGACTGAAAAACATGGTACTGTACAACCCATAGGCCGATCCGGTATGTCCCTTTAAATTAATGCCTTCAACCAAATCATCAACACTTCTTAATGCCAGGCCGTAGCCTTCTTCATCTGTAATTTTAGTTTGCATCAATTTGGCATGTCGTTTAGAAATTATCCTATGTTTATTGCCTGTACCATAATTCATGTGCATCATCATGTATCGGGCCAGATCTGTTGCCGAAATTTTCATCCCGCCTGTTGGTGAAAAAATTGGCGTGCTGTATCCCATAATATAATTGGCAATTTCAGTACGTCTTGGTGCATAGGCTGTAGGAGCAATACTAAAGGACTTATTATCTGCATGATACTCATATAAATTCACAAATCTGGAACTATCCAAAGAATCTACGCAATAGCCCGCATATAAATCAAGCGGATCTAAAATGTGCTTTTTAATATACTGATCAAAGCGTTCTCCAGATATTTTTTCGATAATCGTGCCAATAAGGTTAAAATTAAGATTACAATATTCGTACTTTGAGCCCGGCTCGTAATTATTGTAACATTTTGCCCAATTCGGATTTTTATCCGGATTAATCAAGTCCAAATTCAGATAACCTTCACTATCATTTAAACTTGAAGTATGGGAAAGTGCCATCTTTAAAGTAATTACCTTTTCCGGGAAGTTGGGATTACGAATCTTAAAACCCACTAAATCGCCAAAATCATCATCTAAAGTAATTTTACCTGCTTCGACCAGTTGCATAATAGCAGTAGCAGAAAAAGACTTGGATATGGACGCAATTCTGAAGATATCCTGGTTTGACAATGCAATTTTATGGTCTAAATCTTTTAAACCAAAAGAATGGGCATAAACGAGTTTATTGCCTTTAACTACCGCAACCGAAGCTCCAATAGCTTCATATTTCTTCATTACTGCTTCAAAATCCGATTCTGCTTTGCTGTTTTGTGCAAAAAGCAGATTTATATTAAGCGTAAATAAAAAGATAAAAACCAGAAAGGATTGAAGAGATTTCATATTGCTCCGTTTAAGATTATAAATATTATAAAATCAGCTGGTCAACACAATTTATCTCGATAAAGTTACTTCGCGTCGTTTACTTCAAGCCAGTGTCCATCAGGGTCTTTGAAGTAAATTTGTTTTACCCCATCTGCGCGGTGGGTTATTCCACCTGATTCTCCGGCCCAGCTTTCAAATTTAATGCTGGCCGATTGCAATTCTTTTATAAATTCGTTGATATCGGCTACACTAAAACACAAGTGATTATTTCTATCAAACTGCTGATTAGCCTTCTCCCCCTCAATAAGGTGAAGCTGCCCTGCATGCCCCAGACTAAACCAGGTGTGTTTGCCGTCCTTAAAGGGCTCCGGAATTATCTTTAAATCAAAAACTGATTCGTAAAATTGGGTAGACTGAGTTAAACTGGATACATAAACTGCAATGTGATTAAGCACTGCAGGAGATTTTTTCTGCGCCATTGTTTTTTGATTAATAAAAGCAAGCATTGCCAGAACAATGCAAAAAGTTCTGATTGTCTTCATGCTTAAATATGCAAATTTTAATCAAACTTCGATCGAAAAAACTTAAAACTTAATTAAAAATTGAGGCAAACAATTCATTGGATTTTAAACCAGCTTCATGATCATAAATGTGTGAAGTAGCCATGAGCTCATTTATGTCAAATTTAGAAACAAAGTCCTCCAGTTTATTTTTAATGGTTTCGGGTGTACCTATAAAAGAATATTCGAGCATACTTTCTACGCCCTGCTGTTCAAATTCATCCCAAACCTGATTGATGTGGTCAACAGGTGGCTGAAGCAGGCTTCTTTTCCCGGTAATTACGCCTAAAAACATCTGTTTTACTGAGGTTGCCAGGTATTCAGCTTCATCATTAGAATTAGCTGCAACAACATTTACGCAGGCCATAAAATAAGGTTTATCCAAATATTTAGAAGGCTTAAAATTTTGCTTGTAATAAGTTGCGGCCTGAGCAAAATAAGTAGGTGCAAAATGACTGGCAAAAGCATAAGGCAACCCCTTTTCAGCGGCCAGCCGGGCACTGTCCATACTTGAACCTAAAACCCAGATTGGAATCTCTAAGCCCTCTCCCGGAACTGCTCTCACATTACTATATTGATTATCTGTTGAAAACAACAACTGAAGTTTCTCAATATCACGGGGAAAATGATGCACAGCATGCACATTCTCTCCACGGATAGCCATAGCCGTTACCTGATCGGTTCCAGGGGCGCGGCCCAGGCCTAAATCAATGCGGTTAGGATATAAGGATGCCAATGTTCCAAATTGTTCTGCTATAATTAAAGGTGCGTGATTGGGTAGCATGATCCCTCCCGAACCTACTCTGATGGTTTGGGTTCCTCCAGCAACATAACCAATTAAGATAGATGTAGCAGAACTTGCAACACTAATCATATTATGGTGTTCTGCGAACCAATATCTTTTATACCCCAAACGCTCTGATTGTTGTGCAAGCGCCAAACTTTTCGGGAATGTCTCGGTAGGAGTTTCTCCTGCCCTAACGGTAGCTAAATCTAATATGGAATAGGAAATATTTTTTAACGGCGACATACTCATCCTTCAATTATTAATGCCGTAAAAATATGTTTTTAAACAAAGAAGGATATTTAATAGGACGATAAATGACAGTTGCTGAACATTACCATGGCCTAATGGCAAATCATTGACATTTGCCTAAATTATTCTATCCCCTTAAATATATTAATTGCTGCTGTGCTCCACCGAAGGTATCCTAGCTCGCCACAAACCTTCGCAACGTAGTTTTCAATATCTTCGGATACATCATTTACCACACGCCATCTGATTTTATATTTAGGATTATAACTCATATATACAACTACATCTTCATTTCGCTGACCAATTGCCTCCAGCGATTGCAGATGGATGGCTTGCAAATCTGCAGCAGCCAAACGAAGTCTTTCATTCATAATTTTCCCCAATGAAGCATCAGGTTTAAAATCCGTTTCAAAAATGGGTAATACGGTAACAATCATATCCATCAAATTTAATCAGCAAAAAAGCTTCGATAGCAAAACAAATTTATACTAATTTTTTTAGTATTTAAAATTTATTATACACTTTTTAACTAAAAAAATACACCAGACAATTTCGGCAATCGAAAAGGTGATCGGATAGGATTAAAGTAAAGTTATAAGCAGCCAGGTTAATGCTGCACCCAAAAGAAAAAATCCCGACCGGATGAAGATCTGATTAAAATTAGATTGTTTAAGGAGTTCTACCTGTTCCTGATATTGACGGATAACGTTCTCCATCTGTTCCATTTTCTCCTTATTAGTTCGGTTGATGCCGCTGAGGTTTAAATTTTCTGTTTGAAGTTCTTGTAAACCTTTTCCGGCAGTTTCCTGTAATTGTTTTAGCTCAAATCGGCGCATAAAGCCCCCTTCACTCATAAACATGTTTACACCGGATTGCTTTCCAATCATAGCAGGCAATGCATAACCTTCTACTTCTCCAATGAGTGTAATTAATTGCAACTGAGCTAATAGCCCCAGATAATCTGCAGCCAAAATATCATTGCCTCTAAAAATTTTACTTACCCGGTCTGTCTTGATGTATGCTTCATCTTTAAATTCTTTCAAAATATTATCAAGAAGTTCACATTTTGCCGAGGTAAGCGTTATTGAGAGATTATCCATAAGGTTATTCTGCTAAAATATAAAAGGCACATTGATTAAAAAGGAAGTTTCAAGGTGAACATCACTCTTTTTAGGAATAAATGAACTTTCTATGGATTCTAAACAGGATGAATTTGATTATTTTACAAAAAAACGATTTTCATTGCCTTTCTCCAAGTCGTGAAATAACTTTATTCTTTTTTTATTGTAATCCAAACTGGTGCATGATCACTGGTTTTCTCCCATCCCCGTACCTGCTTATCCACGCCGGCATCTTTTAATCGCGCAGTCAATTTCGGATTGAGGAGAAAATGATCGATTCTTAGTCCTGCATCCCTTCCGTAGGCATTGCGAAAATAATCCCAAAAAGTGTAGATTTTTTGATCAGGATGAAGTGTTCGCAGCGCATCTGTCCAGCCCTGCTGCATTAAACCAGAAAAAGCTTCACGAGTTTCAGGTCTGAATAATGCATCTTCTATCCAGCGTTCGGGTTTATAAACATCTATATCAGTAGGGATTACGTTATAATCTCCACAAAGTACAACAGGTAAATCGTAAGTCAATAACTTTTGAGCATGCAGTCTAAACCTTTCGAACCAGCTTAATTTATAGTCAAATTTTGGCCCCGGGGCCGGGTTACCATTAGGAAGATAAAGACAGCCCACGACTATCCCGCCAACATTGGCTTCAATATACCTGCTTTGGATATCTTCATCATCGCCGTCCAAACCTCTTCGTGTTTCCTGAATCTCCAGGTTTTTAGCCAAAATAGCCACGCCATTCCAGCTTTTCTGTCCATGCCAAATGGCATTATACCCGGCATCATTAATGGCCTGCAAAGGAAACTTCTCTTGCGGGGCCTTCAACTCTTGCAAACAGACAATATCTGGGGCACTTTCTTCAAGCCATCTTAACAATACAGGCAAACGACCGTTAACACCATTTACATTATAGGTTGCAATTTTCATTTTTCATGAATAGGCCGCTTGTACGACTTATCAATAATGAAAGTACAAAATATTTTGTTCGCAACTAAACATTTTTGTATAGTTAAGAAAATAGATCAGGTTTAGAGGCCAACTAAAAACAGATTAAATTAAAAAGGATAGCACAAAAAGAAAAAACCCCGATATCCATCGGGGTTGTATCAACTAACCTAAACTTTATAAATACTAACCAAATATTTATAGCGCAAAGATGCTTTGGCTATGTTATTAAAAGATTAAGTTCATGTTATAATTAATGATAAAACAAATGGCGATTTCTTATTTATAATTTGGTTTCATTCAGTACTGGTACCTGACTTGCATTTACCTGATGTGTTAAGATTTTCCCTTCCTCATTTACTTCAACAATCCGATAACCTTTATAGGTTGTCCCCCAGCTTCCACCAAAATGGGCATCAAAAAAATGAGGTAACTTGGCGGTATAGAAAACTGCATCTAAACTATGATCGTGACCATGAAAAACCGCTTTAACGTTGTTATAATCATGAAGTAATTTTATGGTATCCGGACATTCTACAAACGGGCTTTCAGGCACCCAAAAATGTGGTGGAATATGCATCACCACAAAAACAGTCTGTAAGTTTTTAAACTTATCAAGTGCTTGCTTTAAAAAAACATTATCCGGACAACGATATGTTCCTTTAATATCAGAGGTATTAACCAGTACGAACCCTATTCCATTCTTTTCAAATAAAAAGTTATCTTCATATCCAAATACGTTTTTCCAGGTGGCCGTATCTGCATGATCGTGATTTCCCGGAACAGCATAAAAGGGAACCTTTAATTTGTCAAAATAATTGTTTTTTACCTCTGATAACAGTTCCGGACGGTCATGAACCAGATCGCCATTAATGATTACAAAATCCAGGGGACTTTGATCATGAGATTCGTTTAACCAGCGAATAATATTGTCGTGATCTCTTTTATAATCTGTTTTCGGCTGTCCATAATGCCCATCAGAGGCTATTGCAAAACGTAATTTTACAGCCCTTTTTTCGGGTAATTCATCAGTCAATTCTGCTGCAAGTACCGGCACTGCAGGAGATAAACCGGCCAACACAATACTGGCCAAACTGCTTTTAATAAAAAATCTTCTATTCGACATACCTTTTCTTATTTAATTAAAAATAAGACATTTTAGGTGTAATGATGAAGCTTTTTACTAAGATTCTATTTAAAAAAGATGCTGATATTAACGAAGATTTGGCAGATAAACTACTGAGCGATAAAATTAATCTTGCCTTGTCCAAACCAATTTGGAAGTATCATATCCTAATTCTTCTGCCTTGGCCAGGTAATCTTGTTTTACTGATTCAGGAATAGTCCTTTCCCGGGAGAGGATCCACATATATTTAAGATTTTTACCTGCAACAAGCGCATATCGATATTCAGGATCAATTGCAATTACGTTATAGCCTGCATAAAAGGGACCAAAAAATGATACTTTCAGTTTGGCCTCGGTATCCCGATCAACAAATTTGGCTTTACCTGTACTTTCTTTCCACTCATTTTTAATGGCGTTGAAACCTCTGTTTACTACCTTAATTGTACCATCGTTCCGTAGGGAATAATTGGCTGTGACCTGACTTAAATTTCTTTCGAACTTAAAATCCATGCGGGCAATTTCAAACCATTTGCCTAAATATTTATCTTTCTTAAAAGGCTTAACAGCTTTAGCTCCCTTCGGAATAGTGGCACAGGAACTGAAATATATGGTTGCAGCAACCACAGCTGTAGCCGCTAAAATTGTATTTACTTTAGTGCATGTTTTCATATTATTTTACATAACAGCTGGCTGATAAAATGGTTTTTCCACAGCGGAAAATGGTTATGCAATTTAGGTTTACCAGAATCCTCCAGGAGATTCATCAGCCAGAACTTGTTTCAGTTCTACCCAAAAGCCTTCGCCAATACAGCGTAAAAAGCCTGATCACTAAAAAAATAATACAAACCCGGTAATTATTTGGGCTTTCATTTCCGTGCCAGCAGAAAAATGGCCAATAAAATCAGAACGCTCCCAACTATATCCATTGAACCAAAACTAACTTTTAGCCAAAATATAGAGATCAAAGCTGCTGATAAGGGTTCGGCAGAAGCCAACAAACTGGTAGTTTGTGCTCCAATCCATTTTACAGCTGTAAGATAGGCGTAGAAGGCGATTACACTTCCCAATAAAATAATAAAAGTTATTGAAATACAGGTGTCTAAATCCCATATACCCTGTACCTTCCAGGGAACGTGAACAAAGCTAAAGGCAATTCCTCCAATAAGCATCGCCCATCCGATAACAATTATTGCATGATAACGGTGTAAGAGCTTAACAGGTTGAATACTATAAAACGCCAGGGCAACCGCCGATGCTATCCCCCAAAACAACGCCAGGCCAGAGATTGAGAGACTGTTAAAACTACCATGTGTAACCAACAGGAAGGTACCTCCTATAGCCATAGCGATAGCCAAAATGGTATACATCCCAGGTAAACGTTTATTAATGAGAGCCAGATAAATAGCAATCAGCGCAGGCCCCGCATATTGTAGTACAGTAGCTGTGGCCGCATTTGAATGTTGAATCGCAGCAAAGTATGTATACTGCACTAATGGTATACCAATCAGCCCAAATATTAATAAGCTTAAAATATCCTGTTTGTTCTTCCAGATATTGAAAATTGAAGCCCTAAATTTCATGAAACCAAAAGCCAGTAAAATTAATCCTGATGAAAGACAACGCACGGTAACCAGCCATGCCGGATTAATGCCCCGACTGTTAAAAATAAATTGACCAAAAGTGCCCGAAACGCCCCAAAGGGTAGCTGCTAATATTGCAAGTAAGAAACCTTTTAATTGATTACCATTTTCCATCAGGAGCAAAACTATTTCAATAAAGGAGAATAATTTTCTCTATTTTGATGTCTCTTTTGCAATTTTGTTTCATCAATTTAAATATTTATGCCTAAGTCTCCAGCTGCGTCCAGTTCGTTGGATCATTTCGATCTTGCAATTTTAAGAATCCTACAGGAAAATAATTATACACCACAACGGAGTATCGCCAATCTTGTTAACCTTTCTGCCGCTGCTGTTCATAGAAGGATAAAACGAATGGAAGAAAATGGCACTATCCAAAATCAAATTGCTGTTGCAGATCCAAATAAGGTTTCCATTCCGATTACCATAGTTGTTGAGGTAGAGATGGAAAATGATAAAATTGAACTTGTGCGTAAAACCAAGCAAAAATTTGCCTCAATACCGGCAATACAACAATGCTATTATGTAACAGGAGAAGTAGATTTTATACTGGTTATTAATGTTGCCAATATGACTGCTTATGAAGAACTCACTACCAAACTTTTTTTTGATAATCCAGATATTAAACGCTTCCGTACCTTTGTTACTTTAGATCGGGTAAAAGTAGGTTTAAGCTTACCAATTTAATGGTTGTTTATCAATCGATCATTATTAAACGGTTAAACACAGCCTGACTCTCTGTTGTGCCACTTGCGGGAAAGCCGATAAATTTCAATGTAAGTTTATCATCTTTGACATTAAAACTTGCTTTGTCATACACGCTTTGGTTAACTGCTGTGGTTACCGATTGATCACCACTTCGGCTAACGCTTTCCGTAATGATAATATTTACAGCATTTCCATTAACACTATACTTTCCATGTAGCGAAGTGGAATGTGAGGCATCTATAATCGTAACCATAGAAAAGTCCATTCCCACACCAAAAGAGATTCTCCGGTTTACGTCTCCAGGGACTTTTTCTAACCAGTTGCCTGTTATACCAGCTGGGGATACGGGTTCAGGTTTGTTATTTTCCTTTTTACAAGACACAATCATCACAACCAGGATAATCGAGCCCATCAATATTTTAAAAGCGTTTTTCATTTGGTTAAGTTTTTTAAAGTTAAACGTTAACAATTGAAATAATGCTACAGTTTAGAGATTAAAAAAGAATAGTGCAATTAAATTTAAATCTGCAACACCTCATCAGCATAAATTAATAAGCTATAGAATTGTTTTTGAAGATGATTTTAAATTCAATTTTTTGGGCTTATCTTGCAGAGCGATTTCATAAAAAGAACCATCCCAACAAATGTTGAAAGCTGCTAAACAAACCGCTTACGAAAACTCCATTGATATCCGATGGATATATACTAAATATGGCGCCATGCTGTTAGGTTATATACAGGGGATTCTGAAACATCAACCAGGTGCAGAAAAGCAACTGATTAAAGTTTTAAGCAGCTATATATCAAACCATAGCAACCTTACTACTGAAAAGGTGACCTGGTCGCACTTAAGACAATATACCCAACAACAATTGTTGGCATTTGAATTTAAATCACTGGATATACAGCCTCAACACAATGGTAACAAACAGGATGATAGCTCTTTATCCTTACTTACTGAAACAGAGCGCAACATTTTCTCGGAAATTTATTACCACGGAAAAACGGCGGCACATTTATCTGGTGTATTAAACCTATCAGAAAACGAGATACGTAGTCAGTTAAAATCTTCTTTAGATAAAATCAGAAATGCCCATGGAAATTAGAACAATAATCGAAAGCGGCCTTTTAGAAACCTATGTAATGGGTATTGCAAGCGAAGAGGAAAAATTGCAGGTAGAACAACTTAGCGTTAGATACCCTGAATTTAAGGAGGCTTTAACCTCACTTGAACTGGACATGGAATTACTTGCACAGCGTATGGCTGTTCCTCCTCCTCCATTAGTTTTTGATAAAATAGAGCAAGAAATAAATGAAATAAAACTGCGAGACCAACACTTACTTAAGATAGATAAGCCTGTAGATGACCAAAAAGAAAGACAATCAACAGCAAGCGGTTATATTGAAGTTGAATCTTCATCCAGTCATATGCGTATTCATAAGGCATGGAGATGGGTATTTGCAGCGGTCTTTATTTTAGGGAAGATATTTCTGGGATTCGCCATTTACTATTACCTGGAAAGCAGACAGGCAAAGGAGAAAATAGAAGAATTAAAACAGGAAATTAGAAAAACGACATCTTAATTATACCAGGTAATAAATCTTTTTCTATGATAAGATCGTGGATAACTACGCTATCGTGGATAATTTCTTTAAACTGATGTAAAGCTTCCTGCGTTACTTAATAAACAAGGAGGCGTTATGAAAAAGTGCATCTATGTAGTAGAAGATAACATCAATATCAGGGAAATTATTGAATTTCTTTTGGTAGAGGAAATGTATGATGTAATTACCTGCCCGAATACCAGGTCGTTTTGGCAGCAAATGAATAAACATCTTCCAGACATGGTGGTGCTGGATGTAATGCTACCGGATGGAAATGGTGTTGAGATATGTAGTAAGCTAAAGCAAAATGCAAAAACCCATCAAATTCCAGTGATGATGATGTCGGCAGGAAATAATCTCTATAAAATTAAAGCCAAATGTTCTGCTGAGGATTTCATTAATAAGCCATTTGACCTGAATGATTTCGCCAACAGGATTGAAAGATATGTTGCCAATTAAAATGTGGTTAGGGAGACCTGCAATTTTATCGCACTGAGGTACAGACAGAAACGAATTATCCCATAATAAAGCTAGGTCAATTAAGGGAAAGCATTTAGTTTTGTGTTATGGCACAAAATAACATCAGCAAACTCTTACAGAATAAACTGGATACTTTAAAAATTGAAGTAGAACAAGCGCAGGCAGAACTCAAGAAATGGTCGGATATAGCTGCAGAATATGAAGCTGGACCAGAAAAATTTGAAATGCTATCATCTTTATTTTTCCCGGAATCAGAAGGGAAGAAAGCCAGAAAAGCTAAAGGATAAAATTATTGAGGGAGGATAAAATTCTCCCTTTTTTTTGCTTAATAATTTTGCAAAAAAATAAAGCAGCAGGACTAAACAAAAAAAGCCACCTATAGGTAGCTTTTTTAAGCGGAAAGTGAGGGATTCGAACCCCCGGACCTGTTACAGTCAACAGTTTTCAAGACTGCCGCATTCGACCACTCTGCCAACTTTCCGGAGGCAAAAGTACAAACTAAGTTCATTTTTACAAGTTTTTTTTTGGCTTTTTATTGGCTTCTCAATCAATTAAAGCATGAATCTCCTGATTGCTTGAGGCTTAGCCTGTGATTTTTTTTTGTTTTTTCTCAAATGAGATGACCCAAAGTGTCTGTTTTACGTTCTTTGTTTATCTATTTTCTATTTTTCACCACCTAAAAGATAGCTTGTAACCTGTTTCTCATCCCCCATTTACCTGTTTTCTAATTTAACCATCTAAAGCGTCTAAGAGATTTAGGAATTTTTTATTTCAGTCTATTACCATTCACTATTGTCTATGGTCTATTTAATCCTTTCAAACGCGCGGATAAAATTTTAAAGTTCGCGTTCATTACCTATTTTTACCCCTCAACACCTAAATAAACTATATCTTGAAAATCTTCAACCTGATTGCTTGTCTTCTTTTCATTTTTTCGGCTGCACTCCAGTATAATGATCTGGATCCATATATCTGGGTACCGATTTATCTTTATGGAGCCTGGTTCTGCTTCCAGTACTTTAAAGGAAAATATTTCCCTAAAGCTTACCTTGCAGGTATTTTAGTATACTCCGTTTACGCAGCATTTCTATTTTTTGATAAAACAGGGGTTATAAACTGGTATCATGATCACCAGGCTGAGAATATTGTTCAAAGCATGAAAGCAACAAAGCCCTGGATTGAAGAAACACGGGAATTTGGCGGCCTACTTATACTGATTATAGTACTGGCTATAGACTACATTAGCCTGAGACGCAAAAAGCCCGCACTGACAAAGTAATTTTAAAACAAATCCCGTTCAGGTATAAAATAAGGCGTTAATTTAGATATACTTGAACGGGACGATGATGCTATCATAAGTAGATAAAGAAACTTACCGAACCTGCAAGTACAGGTATCAGTAAGTTTATAATTCCAAAGATTTAGTAAATATGCATGAAGAAAATTTGATTTGTAGCAGTTTTACATATAAAGGAAGATTTCCTTGATAAAAAGGGTTAATTTCTACACAAGGAAGCTACAAGCTGCTATATTATTTTGCGAATCCTGGTTTATTTTCATATCTCCAGCATGATGGAATATCTATTGCATGATATTCAAATTGCATCATATCGGCAAAAACTATAGAAGTTATTCTGGAATACATCAACTAAAGCAAATAATTCTTAATAAACGAGCAATAACCACCGAATAAAACGTTAAAAAATTACATAACCAACCAAAAGACTAATATTCCAAACAAAAAGACGATTTATCATCGCAATGATATTCCAAATGCCAAAAAAAAGCATAAAAAACCGCAACAAACTGAAAACAAAGCAATTAAATACACAAAAACTTGATTTTTAATTTGCTTTTAACTATATTTACTTCCATGAACCAGAATAAATCAGTACATTATGAAAAAAGTAGTTTTTTTCTTATTGGTTTGTTTGATTTCCACGTTTGTAATGTGGGCATGCCTCAGCCTATCCGAACCTGAATTAGGCTTAGGAACTGTCATCTTAATTCTTCTTTTTTACTTTTGGTATAATTTTTACGGCTACCGGGGAAAATATAACAGTACGCATTTCAAAGCACAGAGTTGATTATTGATAATGAGGCCCATGCTGAAATACTTAAGCTGAAAATTTTCAAGTATAAAGATATGTGGTGCAAATACATGCTTATGCCGTGTCGCTACTCATCCTTTGTACCAAAAAGAAATTAAGACCGATACGCTTTTAATTGCCGTTTAAGCAGCTCTCTGGCGACATGAATACGGGTTTTAACGGTTCCTAATGGTATATTAAGATCTGCTGCTATCTCGTGATATTTATAACCTTCGAAATACCGGCAAAAGCAGTATCTAGCCTCTTCAGGGAGAACAGATAGTGCCCGCTGAATATCTTCCATCATGAATTTAGCATTGCCCCGATTCTCATGCGCGCTATGACTAAGCTGTGCATTTGTTATCTCTGCATCCTGAACGAGTACCGCAGCTCGCTTTTGTTCTCTTCGGTAATCATTGTAAAAGGTATTTTTGAGAATGGTAAAGAGCCAGGCCCGTACGTTACTTCCGGTTTGAAAGCTATCGGAGAAGCGAAAAGCTTTTACAAAAGTATCCTGCACAAGATCAGCAGCTGTTGCTTCATCCCGTGTGTATGATACCGCCTTTTCGTAGAGTGGAAGGTGGTACTGGTAAATTTCAGTATTAAAATTTAAGGTCATATGCTTTAGCTTAATATTTGGATATAAACTGAACAAAATGACCTTAATAGTTGTTATCGGGAAAAATACCCGACTTTTTACGGAATTTTAAATGAAGGTTATAAAATCATAAAAAAGCGCATCATTTGATGTTTTAACGAACAAATCCGTTAAGCACAGAAAAGCGAACAAGATCTGCAGTATTTCGGGTTCCGGTCTTGGCGATTAAATTTTCGCGTTGCGTTTCTACTGTCCTCCTGCTTAAAAAAAGCTGGTCAGCAATCTCTTGATTGGTGAGTCCTTCTGCGATGCCTTTAAGCACTAAGCTTTCCCTTTCGGTTAAAATTAAACGCTGTTTATCATGATAATTTTTACCTCCCAGGTGGCTATTAAACCGCTCCAAAACAGCAATACAAATTGCAGAAGCCAAATACTTTTTTCCTTTTGTTACATGTTTAATGCAAAACAAAAGCTCCTCAGCATCAACACTTTTAGAAAGATAAGCGCTAGCCCCAGCCAGAAATGCATCAGAAGCATATTGCTCATCTTCCATCATGGAGAGACAAATAACATGAACTTTAGGGTCTATTTTTTTGATTTCCCGGATCAAGTTCAATCCGTCTTTTTCCGGTAGAAAAATATCAGAAATCACCACATCAACCTGTTCGTTTTGCTTAAGATAATCCAGGCATTTTGCTGCTTGGTCTGTTTCTAAAACCACATCAATTTCCGCTTGATGTTCCAACATAAATCGGATGGAACTGCGCACAACATGATGGTCATCGACCATAATAATTTTGATCATAAACCAAATATAATATACCGTTGCAAATTTGAAAAACCACTGGTTCCAGTCATCATGGTGACGGACTTATTTGGGGAGTTCGATGTAAAAAGTACTGCCATTTCCTTCTTCAGATTCAAACCAAATCTGCCCTTTATGTAAGGCCACAATTGCTTTAATAATCCCCATGCCAAATCCTCCTGTTGGTTCGCCCTTTATCCCTCTACGCAGGGTTTGTGGCAACCGATCAAAAAGACCAGCCTGCATGTGTTCCGGAATACCAATACCATTATCTCTTACAGATACAATTACTGAATTTTGAAGTTCTTCAATGTGTACCCCAATAAACCCATCGGGTTCTGGCGTAAATTTTAGTGCATTAGAAATGAGGTTATTAATTACCTGAAGAAACTTCATCGTATCCAGATGGATGAAAATTTTATCACTCGAAGTACTGAATTGAAAAGTCTTTGTTTCAGACAGTTGAGATCTGCGATAAATGCGCAGCATATCCCGGAGTTCTGCAACAAGATCAGCTCTTTCTTTACCAATTTCTACCTCAGCAGATTTGAGAAACTCCCTGTTAATCATACTTCTTACCAAACGTAAATTACGATCGCAGAGTTCATGGATAAAATCTACTGCTTCCATCATATCATTCTGGCTTCCCCCTCTCAATTGCCGGGCCATGTGGCTGGCCGTCATTTGCATCATCCCCAAGGGCTCCTGTAAATCATGTGCCAATACTTCAAGGGTTATATTTTTCCGTGCATTAATCTGTTCAATGTGGATTTTATTATGCCGCATTACAGTAATATCTTCCATCATACCACAAAGCAAAAGCTCTCCACCATTATCAATGGGAAAAATATTAGTCCTGATATATTTTTCGGCACCAGCTACCGATAACCTGAATTCATACTTCTTGGCCTGGTTATCGCTAAGGCATTCCAGATAGCAATCCTTTACATGCTCCTTATCTTCGGGATGTATTTGTTGCCACAAAACCTGCGGATTATTCTTTATGATTGTTGTTGATATCCCCCATATATCGGCGAAGGCATCATTAAGGTATTCAAAATTCTTACCTATAGGATGAAAAATAAAATATCCATCCCTGGATAAACTACCCATTTCTACGAAAATCGAAGTGTTGACCATAGACATACAAAACGTAGTTTTATAATTCGATTTTATCATCAATCGATCTATTTCACAAACAGCTGAGCAGGCAAATAGTTTTGATACAAAAAAGGTGTTCCAAATTGAAACACCTTATAATCACTTTTGAGCAGACTGGTTAAAGAACCTGCTAAAGAACAACATCTGATAATTAATGGCATTGCCCCAATATTCCCAATTGTGTATTCCGGGGCGGATAATGAAATCGTGCGGAATATTTCTTTCTAATAGTTTATCATGGAGATTCACATTCACTTTATAGAAGAAATCATTGTAGCCACAATCTATAATAATGGAGAGTTTATTTGGTATTAGTAAGTGGGTAAGATTAATGACAGTATTAGCTTCCCAACGATCGGGATATTCGCTGTATTTCCCCAATCGTTTAGCAATATCCCAATTCTCTGGAAAGGGACGGATGTCTACACCACCACTCATACTGCCACAGGCACCAAAAATATCCTGGTGACGAAAGGCCAGATATAATGCACCATGCCCACCCATGCTTAAACCTGTTATGGCTCGACCTTTCCGGTCTTTTATCGTGGAGTAGTGCTCGTCAACATATTTGACCAATTCCTTTGATACATAGGTCTCATACTGATAAGCGGGATCAACAGGGCTATCGAAATACCAGCTGGTTACACCGCCATCAGGGCAGACTACAATCATATTCAATTCATCCGACAATCGCTTTACCGTTTCTCTATCAGGCACTTTAGTTAACCATCCAGAATATTTATCTCCGGCGCCGTGTAAAAGATATAAAGTTGGGAATGCTTTAGATTCCAAATAGCTGACTGGCCTTACGATAACAGCCTTAATATCTTTTTTCATGATATTACTATGGGTCAGTACGGTATCGACACTAGCAGCGTAGGTATTGGATAAAAATATGATCACGGCAATTAAAGTAGCCGTTAAAAATTTAGGGATGTTTTTCATGACTTTAAATATAGACTATCTAAGAGTTAGTAGCAAGTATTCTATAGTCAGTGATATTAGGTTAAGAGATAAGTTTATGGTCTGTGATTTACAGACCATGGGTGGTAATTTGGTTAACCATACATAAATTAATTGTATGATCCCTGAGTCACGGACCATGGGAATCACGAGCTATGGGTCACTAACCATGAAGTTAAGGAGACACCAGCTGATAAATTACAATCCCCCTTTTAAGCTATAAGAATTTATACCTGATACACTTCTATGCAGGAAAACCGCCATTTTACTTTTTTGTCCGGTTTGGCAGCAAAAAACTATTTTTTTATCCTTTGGAAGCTCCTCCAGGCGTTCCTGCAATTCATACCAGGGTATATTAATCCCTCCAATATTTAAGGCTTCAAATTCATGCTCCATGCGAACATCTACCAAGCAGACTGGATTAGACACATCCAGTTTCCATGCATCAAATGTAGCCCGATCGATTTCGATTAACTCATCAGGTTTTACCTCAGGTCTCTCCTGTTGAACCACTGTTTCGACAGTTTTTGGGATATCATAAAGCAATGTTGTATTATTTAATATATCTACCGTTTTTAATTTTCCAGCCATCACCTCTCCTTTTCCAGTAATCACCTTAATAACTTCAACAGCCATGTAAGAGCCAATAATACCGGGCAACACACCTATTACTCCAATATCAGAACAATTGGAAACTTCATCTTCTGCTGGAGGCTCCGGGAATAGGTTACTATATCCTGAGGCTCCGTGATAGTGAAAAACAGACAGCTGACCTTCGAACTTGAAAATTGACCCAAATACCAATGGCTTTTTAAGTGTAGCACAAACGGCATCCACCAGGTATCGGGTGGGGAAATTATCCGAACCATCAACAATTATATCATATTCTAAAAATATACTGTTTGCATTTTCAGTTGTTAATCGTGTGGGATAAGGAGTAATTTCTACATACGGATTGAGTATAGCTAGTTTCTCCACAGCTACATCTACCTTCTTTCTTCCTATATCGTTTTCTGAATAGAGTATTTGTCGGTGTAAATTGCTTATGTCAACAACATCATCATCTATTAATCCAATTTTTCCAACACCGGCCACAGCCAGATACTGTAGCATTGGGCAACCCAGGCCACCCGCTCCAATAATTAATACTTTAGCTTTTTTTAGTTCTTCCTGAGCACTAATTCCAAATTCTGGCAACAGGATTTGCCTGTTATAGCGTTCAAGTTCTAATTTTGTAAACATCTTTATGGATTTAATACACTATCCCAATCTTTCCAAACTGGCTCGTATCCAGCTATTCTGATCATATCGGCAATCTCTTTGGCACTCCGTTCGTCGGAAATTTCAAATTGTTCTAAAGATTCTGGTTCAACAGCATATCCCCCCGGGTTAGTTTTCGATCCAGCGCTCATAGAAGTAATTCCTAATTTAAGTACATTATTTCTAAAGGCTATCGTTTCCCGGGTAGATAATGAAAGTTCTACTTCCTGATTGAAAATCCTGTAAGCGCAAATTAATTGTACCAGTTCCCGATCATTCATATTTACTTTAGGTTCCAAGCCACCGCTAAATGGTCTGAGTCTGGGAAATGAAAGGCTATACTTACTTTGCCAATATCGTTTTTCTAAGTAGGATAAATGCAATGCAGTAAAAAAAGAGTCTGTTCGCCAATCTTCCAGGCCAATCAGTACGCCCAAACCCATCTTGTGTATTCCCGCTGCCCCCAGTCGATCAGGGGTTTCCAGCCGATAGTCGAAATTGGACTTCTTCCCTTTGGGATGATGTTTACGGTAATCTTCCTGATGATACGTTTCCTGATAAACCAAAACGGTATTTAATCCAAGTGGAATTAATCGCTCATAATCTGCTACATCCATGGGCTGAACTTCCATAGAAATATGAGAAAAATGCGGCTTAATTAAATTCAATACCTTTTCAAAATAATCTACATGAACGGTTTGGTTGGCCTCACCTGTAACCAGAAGTACATGATTATAACCCATATCTTTAATCACTGCAACCTCTTGCATAATTTCCATCGGGCTGAGTGTTTTCCGTTTAACCTTATTGTCATAGCTAAAGCCACAATACGTACATATATTATTACACTCATTGGAAAGATAAAGCGGAACATACATCTGAATAACCTTACCATACCTTTGTAGTGTGAGCTGATTACTCAATTTGGCCATATCTTCTAAATATGCGGCAGCAGCTGGAGAAACCAGGGCCATGAAATCATCCAATGACCGCTGCGAAGCGGTTAATGCACGTTCTACATCTTTCGCTGTTGCGGCGTAAATTTTTTCTTTACTCTGCTCCCAGCTATACTGCTCAAAAACATCTTTAAAACTAGTCATTTAAAAAGGAGGTTAATGGGCTTGTAGAAATGGCTTCAGACTGTATGCGTCCAAGACCCGATTCATAGGCAAGTCTTCCGGCTTCTACTGCCATTTTGAAAGCCTTACCCATTTCTATCGGATTTGCAGAACTGGCAATTGCTGTATTTACCAGTACTGCATCGGCGCCCATTTCCATTGCCTTTGCAGCATCAGATGGTGCACCAATTCCGGCATCAATGATTACTGGAACATTACTTTGAGCAATGATAATTTCGAGGAAATCGAAGGTTTTTAAACCTTTATTGCTCCCAATTGGCGATCCAAGCGGCATAACCGCAGCAGTTCCTACTTCTTCCAACCGTTTACAAAGTACCGGATCGGCATGGATGTAAGGTAAAACCACAAAGCCTAATGCTGCAAGTTGTTCGGTTGCTTTTAAGGTCTCGATGGGATCGGGCATTAAATATTTAGGATCAGGATGAATTTCGAGTTTAATCCAATTGGTTTCCAGGGCTTCCCGGGCCAATTGGGCTGCGAAAACTGCTTCTCTGGCATTGCGTACACCTGAGGTATTTGGTAGCAGATGGATATGCGGATGTTTTAAGTGATACAAGATATCATCGCTGGTATCATTCATATCCACCCGTTTTAAAGCTACGGTAACCAATTCAGAACCAGAAGCTAATATTGCATTCTCCATCTCCACAGAGGAGCTAAACTTACCTGTTCCGGTAAATAACCTGGATTGAAAAATTTTATCTGCTATTTTTAACATATGCTATGCATTAAACAAGTTGAATATTGATTTCTTTTTGGATTTGGTTGTAAGACAGGGCAATATTGGGTTGATTGGTTAAGGCGCCCGATACTGCTACACCATAAACGCCTGTATTCATAATTTGGGCTACATCTTCAACCTCAATTCCTCCAATTGCAATAATTGGAATGGTTAGATTTAGTGCTTTTATCCTTTTTACGATCTCCCGAAAGCCTTCAGCTCCTAAAATCGGACTGAGTTTTTCTTTGGTAGTAGTGAAACGGAAAGGTCCAACCCCAACATAATCTACCCCTTCTTCTATCCGTTGAACAACCTGTTCAAATGTATTTGCTGTACCACCAATAATTTTGTCCGGTCCTAAAATGCTTCTTGCTACTGCAACCGACATATCCTCTAAACCTAAATGAACACCATGTGAACCTATTTTGGAAGCTATATCCGGGTCGTCATTGATGATGAGTTTTGCATCATAACGATTACACAACTCCACTGCATTTTCAGCAATCTTGAGTAATGTATGCTCATCAGTATTTTTCAGTCTCAATTGAATCCATTTTGCACCTGCAAGAAGTACCCTTTCAATCGATTTTAAGTGATCATCCGGGGTAAGCCCTTGTGAAATATAGTGTATTCTATCAATCATAATTTTATCTTTTACTGAAACTCGTTGGTTTCTAATTCCTTTTGAAGAAGTTTGAATGCATTAATGGCATTCGAAGGATTATTCCATAAAGCACCTAATACCGCAGCGCCATCAAATCCCATCTTTCCAATCAGTTTAACGTTCTGGCTGGAGATACCACCCAGCGCGACAATCTCTGGTTGACAATGTTTTTTAGTCAGTTTAAAATGCTCATCTACAACCCCCTGGTAACCGATCTTTGATAAGCTATCAAATACGGGACTAAAAAAAACATAGCTGAACGAGTTTACCTCTTCCAGTTTGTCTAACCGATGGATTGAAGTACTTGAAATTCCCTTCTCCCTATTTACAACCATTTGTTTGGTCCTTTCATATTCTGGGTAATGGAAGCGTTTTATCCCATAATCGTCAGCCAGTTCGTGATATTGATGCAAAGCGATTTGATGATAATATTGAGGATTAATCTCCTCAATATATTTCCTATAATCCTCTTTAGACGCCTTCATCTTCCTCAAATGATAAATCTCTAAGCCTTCATCAAACAATTGATTTATCATTTGCTTCTCCCCTTCGTAGGATACTGGATTAGAAATTACAATAAGTTTCATCGCCCCTTACAAATAGATTTCGCTTCCTTTATTTTTAAATTCCTGTGCTTTTTCTTCCATTCCTTTTTCAAGAACAAGTTGCTCATCCAATCCCTGTTTGGCAGCATATTCACGTACATCCTGTGTAATTTTCATAGAGCAAAAATTAGGGCCACACATGGAGCAGAAATGGGCGATTTTTGCCCCATCAGCAGGAAGTGTTTCGTCATGAAATTCTCTTGCGGTATCGGGATCGAGGGATAAGTTAAACTGATCTTCCCAACGAAATTCGAAACGGGCTTTACTTAAAGCATTATCTCTGAATTGTGCTCCCGGATGGCCCTTAGCTAAATCAGCAGCGTGAGCGGCAATTTTATAAGTGATTACACCATCCTTTACATCCTTTTTATTGGGTAAGCCTAAATGCTCTTTTGGCGTAACATAACAGAGCATTGCTGTACCATACCATCCAATCATGGCTGCACCAATGGCCGAGGTAATGTGATCGTATCCGGGTGCGATATCAGTTGTTAACGGACCCAAAGTATAAAACGGAGCTTCAGCACAGTGCTCCAGCTGTTTTTCCATGTTTTCTTTGATCAGGTGCATGGGTACATGTCCGGGGCCTTCAATTATGGTTTGTACATCATGCGCCCAAGCAATTTTGGTTAGCTCTCCCAAGGTTTCTAGCTCGGAGAATTGTGCTGCATCATTGGCATCGGCAATACAACCTGGTCTTAATCCATCGCCCAAAGAGAAAGAAACATCATAAGCCTTCATGATTTCACAGATTTCTGCAAAATGTGTATACAGAAAATTCTCCTGGTGGTGTGCCAAACACCATTTCGCCATAATAGAACCTCCTCTGGATACAATCCCAGTAATCCGTTTTGCCGTTAAAGGAATGTAACGCAACAGCACACCAGCATGAATGGTAAAATAATCTACGCCTTGTTCTGCCTGTTCGATCAAGGTATCCCTAAAAATCTCCCAGGTTAAATTTTCTGCTTTACCATTTACTTTTTCAAGGGCCTGATAAATGGGAACGGTACCGATAGGAACGGGCGAATTGCGGATAATCCATTCTCTGGTTTCGTGAATATTTTTTCCTGTAGAAAGATCCATAATGGTATCGGCACCCCAGCGACATGCCCATACCGCTTTTTCAACTTCTTCTTCTATAGATGATGTTACAGCCGAATTACCAATGTTGGCATTGATCTTCACCAGAAAATTCCGACCAATAATCATTGGTTCCAGTTCGGGGTGATTGATGTTACAGGGAATTACCGCTCTTCCTGCAGCAACTTCCTGCCTTACAAATTCTGGTGTAATGTATCCTTTTGGGGTATTGGCTCCAAAACTTTGACCCTCGTGCTGGTGATTTAAGAATGCTTGTCCGTTTTGCTCGTACCATAAATCAATCCGTTGATTTTCCCTGATGGCAATGTATTCCATCTCAGCGGTAACGATTCCCTTTTTCGCGTAATGCATTTGAGAAACATTCATCCCTTTTTTTGCCTTGAAAGGTTTATTGATGTGTGCAAACCTTAATTCATTGAGTTTAGGATCAGCCAACCTTTCTTGTCCATAAGCAGAACTGAGTCCTTGAAGCTGTTCTACATCTTCCCTGTTCGTAATCCATGATGCCCTAAGTTTAGGCAAACCTGCCTTTATATCAATTTCAACATCCACATCGGTGTACGGACCACTGGTATCGTATACGGTTACGGGCGCATTCGATTCGGTAAGTCCGAAGCCATTATGGATTTTAGTATCGGTTAAACTGATCTCTCGCATGGCCACTCTGATATCGTGGAGTTGTCCTTTAACGAACACCTTTTTAGAAGCAGGAAATGGATCACGGCTGATTTGCCCGGTGATGGTTTCTTTTTGGTTTTTCATTTTGATTAGATTGCTACTATCCGCCCTGAGTGGCTTTAATAAGAGTTAACTGGTCGCCATGTTGAATGGTATGGGTATTCCAATGCGATTTAGGAATGATCTGTTGATTAACAGCGATGGCAATCCCCCTAGTATTGGGAACTTGCATATCCGAAAGCAGCTGCTCTACCGAACAGGTTTCTCTCAATTGATAGTTTTGATTGTTTATCGTTATTTCCATTTTATTCAAATTGGAAAAACCATAGGAATTGCCCCATCACGGGGAATGAAAAGACAGCAAATAGTTTGCTCTTACTTTTCCCTTCGGCGGTACTAACCGCATCAGGTTCAAAGGGTATTTCTCAGCACAAGGGCACCCCTAAAGTTTTTTGTAAATGTATAAGATTATTCTATTCGAACAAAAAAATATTTAAAATGCAGATAAATTTAAAATCAAAAAGGCTCTCCAACACCTGGAAAGCCTTTTTATTATTATTTAAAATTTCTTAAAATGGCTAATAAACCAAATCAAGATCAAATTTTAGTTTAACTTCTAAAAAATCGGGGTATATTAATGATTAGACCTCAGATTCTAAGCCCACCAATTCCTTTTTCTTTATCGAAGGCTTGGGATAGGTTCTTTTAGGTGCCGGAGATGCTAACAAATCTATTTTATCTACTGCATCTTTTTTCTTACTTTTCTTTTTAAACTTTCTGCCATACCAAATTAGAAATCCTGTGATCGGCAAACTCGCACCAATAAGCGAAGCTAAAAAGGCTAATACTTTTCCTGGGAAACCCAAAATACTTCCCACATGAATATCATAATTCATCTTTCTTAATTTAGCTCCAAAGGCTGCCGACTGATACGAAATGGCATAAACGCCCTCTCCTTTCAGCTCTTTCAAAGTATGCTGATCAAAAGTATAGCTCTGATTATTATAGAACTGTCCTTTAGTCGGATAAACTGTTATTCCGATGGTTGTTTTAGCTTTAGCTGTATCGGGAAAGCTATAATAAAAGCCTTCAGATTTGGGATTCTTAGCAATAACCATCTGCCAGGCTGCATCCATTGCTTTTTGAGGCGTATTATACTTATTTGATTGCGTTGAGTCAGACTCCAACCGCTTAAATTCTGCTAACTTTTCACCGCCAGAAGTTACCCAGTATAATCCTTCGCTATACCATCGGATTCCATAAACCATCCCCGTTAGGGCGATAAATAGCAAGAAAATAAGCGAATAGAAACCAAGTACATTGTGTAAGTCTAAATTAACCCTTTTAAACGAAGCGCCCCATTTGATTTTAAAGCTTTTTTCCCGGGTAGATTTGTTCCACTTTTTAGGGTACCACCAGATCAATCCGGTTATGAGCAAAATGACAAAAATAAGTGTTCCATAATTCACAATTGGCCGTCCGATTTTAAAAGGAAGCCACAGGAAGCGGTGTCCGTTCAGTACTGTTCTGAAAAAATCTGCTTCACCTTTTTTGTGTACTACTTTGCTGATTACCTCTCCGGTATAAGGATTGATTTTGAGCAAGGTACCACCACCTCTTCTGCCCTCTTCCTTTTTTCCACGCAAACTTAAATTGATTGCTCTTCCTTGCTGATAATTGGCATAAGTAGGGACTTTATCCGGATAAAGTTTAAAGGCAATATCACTGAGTTGGGAAGGCGTAAGTACAGGTTTTTCCTGTTGATCTATTTTAGTTTCGGGCTCCAGTAAACCTGTAATTTCTTCATTGAATACCCAAATGCACCCGGTAATGCACACTATAAGCACGATGATGCCGGATATAAGGCCCAGCCACAGGTGAAGCCATTTGTTAACCCTGGTAAATACGGATTCCTTGGTCTTTTTCTTGATGTTAGGATTCTTTTTGTCTGTCATCATCGCACTGTTATCTTTTAAAAATGAGGAGTAATAAACGCTTATTTTATATTTTGAATGGTTGTGATTAAACCGCCTTCAACCTTTAAGCCTTTAGTTGCGGTTTGATTTGATGCATCAACTTTATACACAAAGCTGGTACCGTCTGTTAAGTTTACACCTAAATAGGCTGTTTTACCATCTTTGATGGTGTAGTTGTTAGTGGTGATAGAACTGATGTTTGCTGCTGCAGGTAATCCACCAACCTTTTTAAAAGTCTTGTCAACAACGTTAACGATTGCTAATTCTTTTCCTACTACATAGGCACCTTTACTGGCTTTTGGAGTTACATGTGCTACGAAGTTGTTTCCACCGATATAAATCCAGTTGGTAATTACGTAGCCATTAGAAATTTCTTCAAAATTGTAGAAATAAGTTTTATCAAATTCTGTTGTACCGGCCTTAATTTTAGTAATTGCAGAAGGTTTAGTTGAAGTAAGTACCCCACCTTTTGTAGCAACTGAAGAAGAGAATGCATAAACATCACCATTTTCAACAAGGCCTAAACCATCAACAAAATATCGGCCTATGAAACTTGTTCTATCATCTTTGATTACTTTCTCTAACTGCATCTCCGGGTAAGAGTATACCGCAATCCAGGCATTATCCGGGAAGTCGGTACCAAAAGAATCTCCGCAGCATGCCTTAATAGAAAAATAAGGTGCATAAACTTTATTACCTACCTGCTTAATCCAGCTAAAATGTGCTGACTCGCCATTGTTTGAAGGTGCCTGAACGTTGATGGTTCCTTCACCTGTAATTAGTAAACTGTTGGTATTAACTTTATACCAGGTTGCTAAAGGAGAAGCAATATTCCTCGGGATTTTAACCAATAACAAATCGTCGTTTACTGGTGCAAACGCCTGAACGGTTTCTGTTTGAAAATTAGAAAGCTTGTTTAATTTACCATTTGCAATGTTGTAAGTGGTTACAGCACCCGGATTTCCCTGACCATACAACATACTGAAAAACTTGTTGTTATGGGTTACATAATACCTGTAAGTACCATCTTGTTCTACTCCGTTTCCGGCAATTGAAACAGTTCCTGATTCTAAACTACCTGCAGTAAGCAAGTAATCTGCGACCCCTGTTGAGGCTACAGGTGTTACCGCAACAATGTAATTTCCCGGATTTTCCGGTATACTTTCTGTTCCCTCATTTTTTGAGCATGAGCTAAGTCCCCCTACAAAAGCTAAAGCCATAAAAGCCTTGGTAATGTTTGTTTTCATATTGTTTTTATTTTTCTTATTGATGAATTATTAATGTGTTTTATTGATGAAGTACCTCAGATTTAAATAGAAGCCACGGCTAGGTTTTTGCAAGCTAAAGTTGTCGAATAACCTGGCATCGGTAATGTTTTTAGCTTCCAAAGCGATGTTATACCGGCCATTTTTAAGGCTGTAAACAATATTCAAATCAGGGGATATTTGTGTTGGAATACCTTTCTTTTTCTCTGTTTCATTTCTCCCGCCTAAGCTTGGCCAGTAAAGCCAGAATTCGTTCACAAACAATAAGTTACCGCCTACATTCAGGTGATTTCCTTTTCTACCAACATTTTTAAACGAAACCGATACATCGAAGTTTCCGAAGAAGTATGGAATATTAGGCATTTGATCTCCGTAGAGTGGACTTACTGTTGTAAACTTTTCTCCCGTTGCCGGGTTGGTTTCATACATCTGCATGTTTTTCAGGTATTGGTAGGTTACGGTAGCACCAGCTGTTAACCAGTTTTGATAAGAATACCTGATTTCTGCATCGCCACCCCAGGTTTTCACACCATCGCGGTTATCGGCAACCAATTTAGACTGGTTGTTATTAAGTCTGCTGTAAATAAAATCCGTTGCATTTCTATAAATCCCATTTGCGCTTAAACTAAAGTTGTGGTTTTTGTTTAATGCAAAACTGTAAGCCAGGCCCAGGTTAATGTTATTACTGGTTTCGGGTTTTAAAGATGGATTACCTTCCTGGTTTTCTACGTCACCAAAAATCTCCTGCGCTTCCGGCATCCTGTTGGTCAGTTCATATGAAGCTTTGAGTTGGAGGTTTGAATTAATAAAGTAAGTTGAGGCCAGTCCATATCCTCCCCTTGATAAATTATTCTTCCTGCGGTTAGCGGCATTCCCTGAAATGTTGTTCTGATTAATGTATTTTCCGAAGAGTGTTGCACTCCATTTATCCTTAATATCATAACTATAGCCTAATCCAAGTACATTTTTATAGGTTTCACGCGTTTGCTCAAAATCATTATTTGCAGGGTTCAGCTCATCGCTTCCTTTTCGATTAAACGTGGTAAAAACATTGCTTAAGGCTAGCGATTGACGTTCAGTAATTTTGTAGTTTAACATGGTGGTTGCTAAACCATTATTGTTTTTATACTTATACATGGTCCTGGAGCGTTCGCCATTTGAACCATTGGGCTTGGTGTTTCCGTACCAATCAAAACGAACGTTCATGGTATCGATGTTTTGTTCATATCCCAGGTTGTAATTGGCATTAACAGTCACATCCAATCCTTTAATCAAGTCCGTTTTTTTATATTTTAGAGAAGGCATTACGGTACTACCCCTTCTGTGCCAGCCTCCAAATACCGACTCCATTCGAGCTCCGGTTTGTATTTCTTTATAATTCTGACCAAGTGTTATCCCAACTAATAACTTATCAGCAAACTTCTTATCTACCAAACCAACGTTAACAATAACAGCTTCGTTGTGATAAGTATCATGAAACCTTCTCAAAACAGTTCCCGGAGCATAAGCACCAGTGTTGATATCAGATGCATTTACATCTATTTTATAATTGTTATCTGAATAATTTTGGAATGCATTTAACTGAACCGTAAAGCCCCCTTTTGAGGTGATTGCTGTATTGATTACACTCCTATGGGTATTGAATGATCCGAAAGAATAAGAAGCATCAATGAAGTTACGGTAGCGATCGCCGGTTACAATGTTAATGGCTCCGCCTAAGGCATCGGAACCTAACCACATGGGCACTACCCCTTTATAAACTTCAATGCGTTCGGCAACATTAATCGGAATATTATTAATCTGAAAAGAGGTACCAAAATTATCCATTGGTATTCCATCGATAAAATAGCGAATGTGGTTTCCTGAAAAACCATTTAGAGACAGGTTGAAGTTAGAACCTACTCCACCCGATTCGCGGACCCTAACACCTGCAACCCGGTCTAAAGCGCCAGATATATCCAGGGTAGAATTGTATAACTTTTTGGCATCAATGGAGGTAACATTAAAGGCCTGCCTGTTTGCCTCAGTATTGGCTGTTCTTCCCAATACAACCACGTCTGATAAATTTTTCTTATCCTCTTCTAATACACAAGAAAACGATTGACTATTGATATAAGGAACTTCTATATTGTAATTACGTTCTACAAATCCCATATACTTTACCTGCAATTTGTATTTTCCAGCAGGAAGGGATTCAAAACGAAAATTCCCATCAACATCGGCAACTGCCGACCAATTTCCCGGGCTTAACTTAAGACCTGCACCTGCTAAGGGAATTGCTGATTGGCTTTTAACGGTACCCGAAAAAATGTGTTTTTGCTGGGCATTAGCGTTAAACACAAACAAATTGATTGCCAGGAAGATATAATAGATTGTAAAATTTTTCTTCAAAAAATTCATGTTGGCTTACTGTTTTTATTTAGACTAATTCTTAATTTGCGACAAAAGTATAATATTGTATTTACGGTTGATGCAGGATTTTATACGGATTTAGCAGCTATGTTTAAGATCAAGATCAGGGGTTATTCGGGAGAAATGGTAGATCATGAATTTATCGATGAGGATTATCCCTTGATACAATTGCAGTTTACAGCAAGGTTGGTAAATGTTAAATTGCTAAAACCAGAAGCGAACAACAATATAAATAAAGAAAATCGAAATTTGCTATCTGTATCTCTTCCCATCACTGCATTTAGCTTAATTACACTGGGTGAGCCCAATCAACCTGCTCATCCATCTATCGTTGGAAAAACAGGCATACAAGTTTCTCCTTCGATGCGTCATGTCATTTCAGAAATTATCGAATGTCCGTTTAATGACGGACTTAGAATGCCTTATTTACGGGCTAAGGTTTCAGAATTATTGATTTTAGTACTGTCTGGCTCCACTGAAAAAACCGGGAATGAAAGATGGACTGCTGCAGAAAAGGATGCTTTTTACAAAATAAGGGAATTAATCAGTCTGAATTTAAGTCAAAATTATTCTATTGAAGCACTTGCTGAAATAGCGGGGATGAACCGTACAAAACTGCAATCTGGTTTTAAAGCGTTATTTGGTAATACGATTTATGGCTATACTTTAGCACTTAAAATGGCTGAAGCAAGAAGATTATTGTCTAAATCAGAGCGATCTAGCTTAAAAGAAATTACATCTTTGCTTGGTTACAGCCATACCAGTCACTTTTCTACTGCTTTTAAGAAACACTTCAGCTTCTCTCCTTCTTTTTTTCAGAGTGGAAAGGGGGAAGAGTTGGGAGTGGAGAGTTGAAAGCAGTTGGCAGTTTTCAGTTGGCAGTTACCAGTTCAACAATTAAGCAATTATAGAAAACAAAAAGCATTGTCCTTCGACAGGCTCAGGATGACAATATTTTTTATTTTCTTCCTTAAGATAAATAGAAACAAAAACATTTATCCTTCGACAGGCTCAGGATGACAATATTTTTTATTTTCCTCTTAAGATAAATAGAAAACAAAAACATTTATCCTTCGATAAGCTCAGGGTGACAATCATTTTTATTTTCTTCCTTAAGTTAAAACAAAAACATTTGCCTTCGACCGGCTCAGGGTGACAATGTTTTTTATTTTCTGCCTTGAGTTAAAACAAAAACATTTGCCTTCGACAGGCTCAGGATGACAATGTTTTTTATTTTTTGTCTTGAGTTAAAAACATTACCTCTATTTCCTCAAAAATAATCCCGCCTCCTATCCGTTTTTCTTTTTTGAATAGAAGCAAACAGCACTTTAATGGTTCCCCATACCAGTATTGCTCCTATAATCGAAGTGGCTAAAAACATGCCTACATCTTCTATGTTAAACCCTAACATCATTCTACTCTATTTTAATGAGATTGAGGTTTTTGCATTCGCAGATGTGGCTACTAAGGTATTCATCATCATGCCGGGTGGAATTTTCGGTTCGATATAAGTTGTTTTAGGCGGTAAGAATAAGGCGTTTTTTGCGTGAGATATGAAATCCGCAATATCCATTTGATAAAGTGTAAAAGCAATCAAATCAGCATTTTCATAAATCTCTGCAATCATCTTTGCCCAATCTTTATCGGGGATATTAAGTAAACGCTGGTCAGTTTGCGGGTCGGTAATACCCAAAACGGGAGCTAAAATTTTGTTTTGCAATAATACGGCATCGGTTTCCGATACTAACAAATTATCATCCTTTTTAAGATCTAATTGATACCAGGCAGATTGATAGTATAAACCTATCCTGTTCTTGCGATCGGGCCGGTAAGGTACATTATTGGGAATTTCGGATACAAAGAAATATGGCGTTAATTCCTGGAGCAAATCTATACCCGGTAAATGCTGCTCCAAATTAATCAGCCTATGAAAGGGATTTATGGTAATTGCATCCCAAGGCACTAATAAAGTACTAATGCCCCGCGTTTCTTGTGTTTTATCCTGATAAGCAGCAGCTAGTCTGTGGTGTCCATCTGCCACGTAAATTTCATCTAGTTTTTGTATGCAGCACCTGATTTCCTCTATGTGCCCGCCATCCGATATCTTCCAGATTTTATGTCCCAAACTTTCCCAGGGATGCTCCAACGGTTCATTTTTCTGTTTAATACTTTCAAATAAATATTCTAATGCTGCAATAGGTTGATGTACCATTACCACAGGTGATTTCTCCCACAACCTGTCTTTTCTTTCGTTTTTAATCGATGCTACTTTATTACAAAGTGTTTGTTCATGACCTTTAATCGCTGATTCTGGTGTTGAGGAAAGATCCGTTAGTGTCCACAAGGCAAATTTTAAATCGTTTCCTTTTTTAAATTCATACAGGTAGAAAGCAGGTTGACTGGCTACTTGCAATGGATTTGGAGCTTGTGACAGATTGGTATGCGGTATCTGAAATGGCAGCTGATCTCCAGCAAGCTTTGCCAGCAGTATTTCCAATGTTTTTACATCCGGACGAATAGCTATTATGGGATCGATTCTAACCATAACTTAGGCAAGTTGGAGTGATTGTTCTAATTTACGACTATTTTCAAATTGTTTCATGGCATCTACCAATACTTCTACACTTGAAAGTGGCAATGCATTGTACAATGATGCCCTAAAGCCACCTACAGTCCGGTATCCTTTAATACCGACTAATCCGTGGGATTCAGCAAAGTCTAAAAATGCCTTTTCTGTTTCCGCATCAATGGCTTTAAAAGTTATATTCATTCTTGAGCGGTGTGCAATATTCGCTGTTCCTTTAAACAAAGGATTTCGATCAATCTCGCGGTAAAGTATATTGGCCTTTTTGATGTTAACTTTTTCAATGCCTTCAACCCCACCCTGATCTTTTAACCACAACAAATTGAGCATGGCTACATAAATAGAAAATACCGGTGGTGTATTGTGCATGCTATCATTATCCCTGAAAATACGATAATCCATCATAGAGGGGACCTCAGTTTTCACACTATCAAGAAATTTATTTTTAGCGATTACCAAAGTCATACCGGCTGGTCCCATATTTTTTTGAGCACCTGCGTATATCAGGTCAAAATCTCTGACATTTATTTTTCTTGAAAATATATCTGATGACATATCACACACCAGTGGAATTCCTATTGTTGGAAAATCAAATATTTCTGTTCCTTCTATTGTGTTGTTTGAGGTGCAGTGCAGATATCCCACGCCAGATTCATTGTAGATATGATCAGGAATGTAGCTATAGTTTTTATCTTTTGAGGAGGCAATAATCTCTACTTCACCAAATAACCTGGCTTCCTTTATTGCTTTTTGCGCAAAATATCCCGTATCCAGGTAAGCAGCTTTCATTTTCTTGTGCAGGAAATTCATGGGTACCATGGCAAACTGTGTACTTGCTCCTCCTTGTAGAAAGAGAACTGAATAGTCGGCAGGTACATTTAATAGTTCCCGAACTAAAATTTGTGTTTTATGCAGTACCTTTTCAAAATCTGCCGAACGATGGGACACTTCTAAAATAGAAAGCCCAGAATCGTTCCAATTGATTACTGCATTTGCGGCTTGCTGCATAACTGATGCGGCGAGTATACATGGTCCCGCTCCGAAGTTGTGTTTTTTCTGCATTTCTTTAATGAATAGGGATAGATAAAAAACCTATTATAAAGTTCAGAACTATAGGCATTTAACGTCGTTGAATTCTTTTTTTTGATAAAAAAAACTTTTTTCGGGGGGCTAAACCATTCAATAATTTGGTGGAAACTTGTTTGTGATCCTGAGTACAGAATTTTATTTTTTTTGTCTGGTTACAGAGGTATCCATAATTGTAATATTTACACTAAGCAAAAAGTACTTTAAAACGCATAATTTCACCCTACACCTGATATTTTTAAGTATTTTAGCATCAATAAAAACCAATATAAAAATCATTTTTATACACTAAGTAATTATGACAGTACTAAAAAAGTTAGATCAAACGGATATCGGCATTCTTAATCTTCTTCAAAAGGATGGATTACTTACTTATAAAGAAATTGCAGGAAAATTAAAGAAGAGTATGACGCATATTGCTGAAAGAATTAAGCAATTAAAAACAGATGGTTACATCAAAAAAACAGTAGCCCTTGCAGATATTCAAAAACTCCGTAATCTATTTATTGCCTTTCCTCATATACAACTTACCAATCACTCTGAAGAGACCATTAAAGCATTTAAAAATGAAATGACAGGTTATCATCAGGTTATGGAATGTTATCACCTTACAGGTCATTATGATTTTATGCTAAAAATTGTAATGCCTGATATGGTTGCCTACAACGAATTTTTGAGAGAAAAGATTGGAAGCCTCCCTTACATTGGAAATATTCAGAGTTTTCTAGTATTATCTGAGGTCATACACGAAACCGCCTATACTTTATAAACCTATAACTCAATAAAAAACACCCATTAGGCAAATTTACCACAAAATACTCTTGAATAAACCATATTTTTTATGGTTATTTGTTATAATATTTCAATTTGTAATCTAAAGATTACTTCAAAAACAACCATTTTAGCTTTTTAACAGGCATGCAAAACGAAATTGATACCGTTGACCTTGGAATTCTTAGATTATTACAGCAGGATGCTTCTTTAACCAATAAGGAGTTATCTTTTAAGTTAAATAAATCTATCGCTACCATTCATGAACGTATTAGAAGGTTAAAAGAACAAGGGTATATTAAAAAAATTGTTGCCATTTTAGACCGAAAAAAAATAGATCGCAATCTGATTTCATTTTCTCAGGTATTATTGAACGATCATACCCAAAAAACGCTTAATGAATTTGAGGAGCAAGTAACGAAGTTTCCGGAAGTAATGGAATGCTTACAAATGACAGGGGCGTATGATTTCATTTTGAGGATCGCCACTAAAGATATGGAATCTTATCATGATTTTTATCGCAATAAACTCGCAACCCTAGCCAATATTACTACCGTTCAAAGTTTCTTTGTATTGTCTGAACCGAAGAGCGAAACGGCGTATCCTATTTAGTAGGAGTCATTAGTCTAGCGTTATGGCTGCATATTCATGGCAAGACCCTAAATGAACATTGTTTAGGCAATCAACCCATAACACATTTAACCACCGTAGGCGTATTGGGCGACTAAGAAGAGATAAGTTTGTCAACCACGAAAAATACCGAGAGAAGGCATAGAAATACAAAGTTGAGTTAGCCTAGACTTAAAACCTATAACTTACAACTTTTCCACAACGAAGAAACACTTAGATAAGGCAGGGAGATACAAAGTTATATTAGCACATCCCAGACTTAAAACTTAAAACCTACCACTTACAACTTTTTCAACCACGAAGAACACAGAGATACAGAGTTAGGTTAACACACCCAGACTTAAAACTTAAAACCTACCACTTACAACATTTTCAACCACGAAGAACACCGAGATAAGGCACAGTGATACAGAGTTAGGTTAACACACCCAGACTTAAAACTTAAAACCTACTACTTACAACTTTTTCAACCACGAAGAACACCGAGATAAGGCACAGAGATACAGAGTTAGGTTAACACACCCAGACTTAAAACTTAAAACCTACCACTTACAACTTTTTCAACCACGAAGAATGATTAATTACCCGGCACGGTAAACGGACCTCAGACTAAAGACTACCCCCACTTAGTTTCCTTTAAAAACGTTCAGCGTTGCTGTTTTCCAGAAGAGATAACCAAGGTTTCCACAAATTTCTGCCACCATGTTTTCGGTAACAGCCGGAACATCATTTACCACGCGGAAGCGGATTTTATATTTTGGATTATAACTGATATAAACCACTACATCTTCATTACGTTCACCCATACTTTTCAATTCAGCGAGGTGTACCTCCTGAAGTTCGAAAGCTGCTTTCTGCAAACGTTCGTTCATCACTCTCCCTAAGGCCTTATCAGGCACGAAATCAGTTTCCAGAATTGCCAATACTGTTACAGTCATGCAACAAATTTATACGGATATCTTACATTAACAAGTCAAAATTCGTAAAGAACTGAGAATGAGGAAAAATATTTAGTATGATTTAAAAAAACGAACAAATAAATTAAAAAACTTATAATTTATGGATTGAACTGGGTATTTTTGCCGCCATGTTACCAGCTTATAAGATTCTATATCTTTTTGAGAGTCCATCCCTATTTATTACTGAAATCAAAAGGCTTAATATGCCTGAAGGTGCCGAACTATCTGAAATATTTCACTGGCTTTATCTGGACAGAAAATCAGGTGCTTTAATTAAACTATGGTTCCGTTCGCTCGACTCCTCGCCTGCCATCGAAGAGCGTTTTTTTGAACAGGGATACCTGAAGTTTAACACTGCTGAAGCGACCTTCATTGAAAAATATAATTCGGCGCAACACAGTTTGGATAATCGCAGCAACAGTGTGCCTGCAAAGGAACTGATTGCATCTTTAGAAGATTACCTTAAGACACATTCTTAGTTGTGTTGTGGGTTATGTGTTATGGGTTACGGGGCTAATTGCCTTATAAAACAAAACGCACAAACCTATTTGTGACCTACAGGTTACAAGGCTAATTACCTAACTAAACAAACCGCATAAATCATATTTGCGAGCTGGCTAGGGCTGAAATTACTCCCTACCAGACACATAACTCAAAACACACAACACGCAACCCTATTAACGAGCGGAACTCAAAATTTCAGTTAACTCTGCTTGTTCTTCTGGTGAGAAAACTACAATATCGTTGAGCATTTGAAAAATTGCTTCCTGTGCCTGTGTGTTTAACAGCATGCCTAAAAGTCTTACCAGCATTTTCTTTTGATCTATACTTAAGGCACTAAATAATTTAGGTTCGAGCTCATATAATGCCTTAATTAATGCAACAAGCTCGGTTTTCTGTTTCCTATTAGCAGGTTCGTTATAATTTTCCGGAAAAATCTGTTCTTGTTCATAATTTTCGATCAAGCGATCTGCATACTCCTTTAAAAATGGCTTTCTTTTTGATCTGAGGTATTCAGTTAATTCTTTAATTAAAAATTTATATGCGGCTGAATTTTTAGCCGTACTGAATAAAGTAACTTGTCCGTGTTGATTTTCTACACTTCTAAAATCGAAATCTTTAAAGAAATCACTATCAATATACACACTGTGATAATACTCGTCGCTTTTTTTATTAAGTGTAGTGTAATCTTTATAAATCTCCTCTCCATTGGATGTAAAATAATATTTAGAAAGCTCCTTGTGGAGGTTTTCTTTCCAATGAACATACTTAATATTAAAGGATATGGAACTATCAGGATGTTTAATGCTAAAGCTTTCGGAGGTTCTGATGTTGGTGTTAAAATCAATGGGTTCTCCGTTTATACTAATTGAATATTTCTTATTGCGGTTGAGTTCTATAAACCAGCAGAACTCATTGATTAAAAATGGGATTATCGAAATTTCCAGATCTTGTAAGCCAATACGTAAATTAGTAAAACGTACCGTGGTACCTGTTGTCCCTGCCGGACTGGCTGCTGCTGAAAAATCATGAATGTAATTGTTCAGCTCTCCAGTATTAATTTGAATCTTTCCTTTTTGAAATCCCTTATCTGACTGATAGGTTGTAAACCAGGTTGCAGTGTGTGCAAAGGTAAAAAAGGTTAATCTCCCTACTCCATTCCTGCCATGCATTTTGGATGTATGCTTAGGTGTTGTAATCTGAATGGCTTTTTCAGATTCATAAAAGGGATCGAACTTTTGCTGCAATTTTTCAAAATTAATTCCATAGCCATTGTCGGCAATGGTTAGGCTTTCCAGGTGCCCCAGCTCATTTGCAACATAATCTATTGCCACATGATCAGCATTGGCATCAAATCCATTCCAGATATATTCAGCTATTGCCTGCTTCTCGTTATAGTTTTTTAATACTTTCTGAATACCTTTTGAGGTAATGTTTACGCTTTGAGCCATGATTACTAATTTAATTAGCAAATATAAGGGTTTTTATATTGCATTATTAGATTTAAATTGGATTTGAAAGGCTAAGGCAGGATTACTTTTCCATATCGGCATTTATTGAGGTCTGGCCTCACAGGTCCATGCCTGCATGTGAGGAAAGGGTTTTGTTTGATGTTTTTCTGCCTGATTTTGATCGAATGTCATGCCACACCATTGCAATAATGGCACCCCCATATTTCCTCCCTGCTGAAAATTTTCTATTATATTTTTACCTCCGGATTTATATCCTTCTTCGTGGAACACAAATGCAGGATCTAATTCAAGATGGATACAGGCTGCGTAAGACCATGCGATGGCCATCATTTCGCCTCCCTGGTGGAGATCTGAATTTTCCAGATCATCACTCATTCCCTGTCTGATTTCAGGTGGCATACAGGCCAGGTGCCCTGCCTCGTGTAAGATATCACCCGGATAAAGCAATTGTTCCAAATCGATAATTAAAGTGCCCTCACTCAATTTTAAACCGGGTAGAAAGGTATGGCAATCGATTTTGGAAAGCCTATAAACTACTCCGATCCTATCGAGGAAAGACAGGATCGGGGTAATTTGTTCTAATATAGGTTTCATCATGAAACAAAGTAAAGCGTCTGGTTGATTGATAAAATCTTGTCATCCAGAGCGTAGCGAAGGATCTGTATAGAAGAATCCCCTTAATAGATTCCTCCGCAGCCGGAATGAAATATTGTCTTTTACATTTGAATTGAGCTGAATTCAGCTTCAATTATCCCATCTTATCTAAAATTATACTTCAATCCGATCTCAAATTCGCCATTAGCATAGTTTTGTAATCCGGAAGTATTGGTGGTATACATTACGAGGATGGCTAAATGGTTTTGATAAGTTGTTCCGGCCCCAACAGAAAAGCTATCGCTACTGTGGTAAATACCGCTGAGTAAAAGCTTATTGCTCCAGAATTGCGTATTCACACCCAGGTCAATAATATCTCTGTAATTATCTATCCCCCTATAACTGAATTTTGGTTCAATGACGGTCAATACTTTATTAGGATTAATAAATTTATAGCTTACCGCAGCAAAATAGGTTGCCCTATCCACCACATTTCTTGATAAATCGCGATTAAAAAAGCGTTTCATATTGGGTAATGCAGCCTGGATATTCAAGTTTTGATTGCGAAAAGCGATCCCGAAATCTCCGTCAAAGTATAGCTTACGCTGGTTGAAATTGGTTAAAGAGATATCGCTCTGATCGCCTCTGATTTTACTAAAATCGATCCATTCATTCATGATACCTGCTGAGAGACCAAAGTCTAAATAACTAGAGCCACTGCTTAGGGGCAAGTGATAAGCGTAAGTTCCCTTTAAACTTGTACGTTGAATAACGCCGGCATTTTCATTATAAAAGGATACGCCTGCTCCAACCTTATTGTTTTCTGAGCCATAAGCTGCCGTAACCGCCTGCATGGAAGGTGCTCCTTCTATAGATGTCCATTGTGCTTTATATCCAGCATTGGCTTCCCAACCTTTTTCTATTCCCGCCATAGCAGGATTACTAAGATAAAGGTTTTGATAATACATGCTACCCATCGGGTTAAGCTGCGCAAAGCTTGTCATGCTGATGCTAATCATCAAACATGTGATCAAAATTCTTTTTGTTTTCATCTTTATACGTTTAGCAAAGTCGCGATCAGTTTTTTAGTTAAAAACTGATCGCGACTGGTTTAATCTCTTATTGTTGACCTACTATGGTGATGTATCCTTTTCTTACTCCTATTCCCGGACCGAAATCGATGATAAAATAGTAAGCGCCTTCCGGTAATACTGTTCCTCTGAATGTACCACCCCAACTATTATCATACCCTTTCATTTCGAATACGCTTTTTCCTGAACGATCGAATACTTTTACAGTATTGTTTGGATACATATCAATATTCTCTACTTTCCAGGTATCATTTTTACCATCGCCATTTGGCGTAAGTATATTCATGATATTGAGTACCTGAAAGTCAGCCCTTACTTCCAGATTGAAGCTCCTGGTACTGCTCCTTCCGTATTGGTTAAATCCGGTAACGGTGTAGGTTGTATTTTGAGATGGTCTAACCGTTAATGTTGCGGTGTTTTGTCCGCTGATAATCCCGTTGGCATTTGACCATTGGTAAGTTAAGGCTCCGGTAGCGGTTAGTGTTGCAATTTCGCCTTTACTGATGCTGTTGCCCTTGTTACTAGAGATATTAATTACTGGTGGCGGATTCTCATTTACAGTGAACGACTGTACCACATTTGTTGCGGCCTGGTAATCTGAATTACCCGCCTGACTTGCAGTAATATTAGTTACTCCCGCTTTTAGTATTTCTACCTGATTACCATTAATGATCCTGGCTACAGCTGGATTACTGCTGGTGTAAGTTACCGTTAAACCTGAACTGGCTGTTGCGGTTAAGGTAAAGGTACCATCAGTATCTAATTTATTAGGTAAGGCAGCAAATGTGATGGTTTGGGTTGTCGGGTTCACCGTAAGGGTTCCAGCTACATAAGTAATGCTGTAGTTTGCTGCTGCTGCCCCACTTGCCGTAATTGGATAATTACCTGCTGTAGAGGTTACCGTAGCTGTAGTACTTAATACCACCGGACTGGTTAACACTGCAGCTGTTTCTGTTCCTACAAAACCACTATAAGTAGCGGTAAGTGCCGGATTAGCCACACCAAAGTTTCTGTTTTTATTTTCAGCAGTGATGACTAAAACTTTTCTGGTGATTTGAAGGTTCGCTGGCACATAGGTAATGCTATAGTTTGTACCTGCCGTAAGCGTATTTTGACCAATTGCATAAGTACCTACCCCTTCACCGGTTGCTCTGCTCAATGCACCTGTAACATTATCGCCGGTTGCTAATGCAGCTGCAGATAAGGTATAAGTTAAAGCAGGGTCAGTTTCACCATAAACTTTGGTTTTAGCTTCTGCTGTAACTGTAATTGGTTTTGCAGTAATATTGGCAGTTGTTGTATTTAAACTAGCCAGTGTATAGTTAGCTGCCTTTGCTCCTGATAAAACTAAGCCAGTTCCTGTTACCACTTTTGCTGTTCCTACGTTTTTATCTGCAAAGGTTGCAGTGCCACCAGTTAAATTTACATCTGCTACATCTGCTGCTAATACACCAGTTAAGCTTCTTGCAGAAATAGCAGCGGTAGTGTTACCATCATAAACTTTGCTGTTGGCGGTAATGCTGCCACTAACCGCTTTTGCAGTGATAGAAGCAGTTGCTGTGGCTACGCTGGTTAAACTGTAGTTAGCTGCCTTTGCTCCAGTAATCGTCATACCCGCAGCCGTTACTACTTTAGCAGTACCCACACCGGCATCAGCAAAAGCTGCTGTTCCACCTGTTAAGTTTACATCTGCAACATCAGTAGTTAAAACACCTGTTAAGCTTCTGGTTAATACCGTAGCTGTAGTATTGCCATCATAAACTTTATTGCCGGCTGTAAATACCCCTGTAATGTTTCTAACGCCGATATTTGCTGTTGTAGTTGCTACGCCTGTTAAGTTATAGTTAGCAGATTTTGAACCTGTCAAAGTCATACCGGTTGAGGTTACTGTTTTACCTGTACCAATATTGGCATCTGCAAAAGTTGCTGTTCCACCTGTAAGGCTAACATCGGCTGCATCAGCAGTTAACACACCTGTTAAGGTTCTGGTTAAAATACTTGCTGTGGTATTTCCATCATAAGCTTTATTATCAGCTGTAAATGCGCCTGCAATATCCTTAGCGGTAATATCTGCTGTTGTATTGGCTATTGATGTTAAAGTATAGTTTCCTGCTTTAGCGCCCGATAGGACTAAACCTGCTGCCGTGACTGTTTTACCAGCACCTTTATTGGCATCGGCAAAAGTTGCTGTACCACCAGTTAAAGTAACATCGGCAACATCTGCAGTTAATACGCCTGTTAGGGTTCTACCTGAAATGACAGCCGTGGTATTGCCATCGTAAACTTTATTGCTGGCTGTTATATTTCCGGTAATTGTTAAGCCAGTAATATTAGCTGTTGTGGTAGCTACACCTGTTAAGCTATAGTTACTTGCTTTTGCTCCCGTAATGCTCATACCAGCTGCTGTTACCGTTTTACCTGTACCGACATTAGCGTTAGCAAACGCAGCTGTTCCACCAGTTAAGTTTACATCGGCAACGTCAACTGTTAATACGCCTGTTAAAGTTCTGGTTAATACAGTCGCTGTGGTATTGCCATCATAAACTTTATTATCGGCAGTAAAGTTTCCGGTGATATTTTTAGCAGTAATATTTGCGGTTGTTGCATTTACTGTGCTAATATTATAGTTGGTTGCTTTTGCTCCTGCTAAAACTAAACCTGAAGCATTTACAGCTTTGCCTGTACCTACATTTTCATTATTGAATGTAGCTGTTCCGCCGTTAACAGATACATCTGTCGCATCTGCAACCAATACACCTGTTAGGGTTCTGGTTAAAATAGCTGCTGTTGCATTGCCGTCATACACTTTGTTATCGACAGTAAAGCTTGCGGTGAGGTCTTTGGCAGTAATATCCGCTGTGGTTGTGTTCAGCAGGGATAAAGTATAGTTAGCAGCCTTTGTTCCTCCTAAAGTTAATCCCGTAGCGGTAACTGTTTTTCCAGTTCCTTTATCGGCATTTGCAAAAGTAGCTGTACCACCATTTATGGTCACATCAGCAGCATCTGCCGGAAGCACACCGGTTAAGGTTCTGGTTAAGATGGTTGCGGTATTATTGCCATCGTAAACTTTATTATCCGCAGTAAAGTTAGCGGTTAAGGCCAAGCCTGTAATGTTGGCTGTAGTAGTGGCAACACTGGTTAAGTTATAGTTTTCCGCTTTAGTTCCACCCAGGATCATGCCGGTTGAGGTAACTGTTTTACCTGTACCTACAGTTGCTGTAGCAAAAGTAGCGGTACCACCAGTTAAAGTTACATCAGCAACATCAGCTGGTACTACCCCGATTAAGCTTCGGGTTAAGATGCTTGCCGTGGTGTTACCATCATAAGCTTTATTAGCTGCCGCGAAGGTTCCGGTGATATCCTTAGCTGTAATATTGGCTGTAGTAGTATTTACAGCAAACAAGGTATAGTTACCTGCTTTAGCACCAGTTAATACCATTCCTGTTGAGCTAACCTCTTTACCATTTCCGGTATTGATGCCTCCAAAGATTGCTGTTCCACCGGTTAAGGTTACATCGGCCGCATCGGCTGGCAATACACCTGTTAAAGTTCTGGTTAAAATTGTTGCCGCATTGGTACCATCATACACTTTATTAGCGGCTGTAAAGCTACCTGTTAAGGGCAATCCGGTAATGTTAGCGGTGGTTGTAGCAACAGACGATAAGGTATAGTTACCTGCTTTTGTACCTGCTAAGGTCATGCCTGTTGAGGTTACTGTTTTGCCTGTAGCTACATCAGCAGTAGCAAAACTTGCTGTTCCACCATTCAAGGTAACATCGGCTACATCGGCTGGTAAAACACCTGTTAATGTCCTGGTTAGTACAGTGGCTGTAGTATTTCCATCGTAAACTTTATTATCGGCAGTAAAATTACCCGTTAATGCTAAACCTGTAATGTTAGCCGTAGTAGTACCTACACTGGTTAAGTTATAGTTAGCAGATTTTGTTCCGGATAATGTTAATCCCGTTCCGGTAACTGTTTTACCTGTACCTACCAAAGCATCTGCAAAAGTTGCCGATCCACCTGTTAAGGTTACATCTGCTTCTTCTCCGGTAACCACTCCGGTTAAAGTTCTGGTTAAAATATTGGCTGTGTTATTACCATCATATACTTTATTGCCTGCGGTGATGCTAGCCGTAATATCTTTAGCGGTAATGTTGGCAGTTGTGGTATTTACTGCAGATAATGTATAGTTACCTGATTTCAACCCTCCTAAAGTCATGCCTGCTGAAGTTACGGTTTTCCCGTTGGCTGCATTGGCATTATCAAAGGTTGCCGTTCCTCCGTTTAAGGTAACATCTGCAACATCTGCGGGAAGGACGCCGCTAAGCGTTCTGGTTAATATGTTGGCGGTATTGTTTCCGTTATAAACTTTATTATCGGCAGTGAAATTACCGGTTAAGATTAAACCTGTAATATTGGCTGTTGTAGTGGCTACACTTGTTAAGTTGTAATTACCTGCCTTGGTGCCATTCAAAGTCATTCCGCTTGAAGTAACTGTTTTCCCCGTACCTACAGTAGCGGTTGCGAAAGTAGCTGTACCACCTGTTAAGGTTACATCGGCAACATCAGCTGCCAAAACACCTGTTAGATTTCTGGTTAAAATGTTTGCACTTGTGGTACCATCATACGCTTTGTTATCAGCGGTGAAAGTTCCGGTAATGTCTTTTGCTGTAATATCTGCTGTGGTACTGGCTATCGAAGCTAAGTTATAATTAGCTGCTTTTGTTCCTGTAAGTGTAATGCCTGTTGCTGTTACTGTTTTCCCAGTTCCTTTATCTGCATTTGCAAAAGTAGCTGTACCACCAGTTGCAGTAACATTAACAACATCTCCTGCCAATACGCCCACTAATCCTCTCGTTGCTATGGTTGCTGTATTATTGCCATCATATACTTTATTACTTGCTGTAATAGTTCCGCTGATATCTTTTGTTGTAATGTTTGCTGTGGTTGTACTTACTGACGATAAGGTATAGTTACTTGCTTTTGTACCTGCTAAGGTCATGCCTGTTGAGGTAACTGTTTTGCCTGCAGCTACATCAGCAGTAGCAAAACTTGCTGTTCCACCTGTAAGGTTAACATCTGATACATCGGCTGGTAAAACACCTGTTAATGTTCTGGTTAATACCGTTGCTGTAGTATTTCCATCGTAAACTTTATTATTGGCAGTAAAAGCACCTGTTAAGGCCAGTCCTGTAATGTTACCGATGGTTGTAGCGCTTAGCGTAGTCAGATTATAGTTATCTTTTTTAGTACCTGCTAAAACAAAAGTATTTACAGTAATCGTTTTTCCTGTAGCTACATCAGGGTTGTTATAGCTTCCAGAACCAGTTACAACAACATCGTCTGCACCAACCTTACCTGTTAGGTTATAATTACCTACAGCTAAATTTGCTGTTGTAGTGTTATCGTAAGTCTTAGTGATAACTGGGGCAGCATTTAAGGAAAGTGTGAGATCTTTCTTACTTACGGTAAGTGTTTTGGTAACTGTTATTGCTGCATTATAGTTGGCATTTCCTGCTTGTGTAGCTGTTATTACACTCGTACCTGCTCCAACGATGGTTACTGTATTTCCTGAGATTGTAGCAACTGAAGGTGTACCAGATGAATAGGTTACTGGAAGATTTGCATCAGAATTAGCCGTTAATGTAAAGTTGGCATCTCCATAAGTTTTAGTTTGATCGGCAAGTGTAATGGTTTGATCTGCTTTGGCGATAGCAACGGTATAAGACCTGGTACCGGTATTTGCTGCCGCACAATTGTCGGTTGCCTTAATCTCAAAGGTATATGATCCTACCAAAGTAGGTGTTCCGGTGATTGCACCAGTAGCTGCTGTTAACGACAGGCCGTTAGGTAATACACCTGAATTCACAGTATAAGTAAACGTACCGCTACCACCTGAAGTGATATTTGCTATCTGGCTATATGGAGTGTTATAGGTTCCATTGGCAGGCAATGTGCTATTAAAGGTTAAGATTGGATTAACCAAGGTTAATGTTCCTGCATTTGAGGTCAGGCTATTCGCACCAGAAAGCACAACCCTATATTTGCGGCCACCAAGAGTTGTTGCATTTGTTATGGTTAATGTGGCAGTTTTAGTACCTGTATATAGTCCTCCCTCTGCCAGATTATTAAAAGTTGTCCCGTTTATGCTTTCCTGCCATTGGTAAGCACAAACATTAGTCGCCACTATAGTAAAAGTTGTTGAAGCGCCTTGGCAGACAGCATTCTGATCTGCAGGATGGGTGGTAATATTCACACCATTTACAGTATATGAATCTGAAGTAACAATAGGCGTCCAGTAATTTCCGTCACTTCTAATTTCCCAGTTAGCTGCATTATTTAATGCTGCAAGAAGCTGAGTTGCCAATCCGGTTTTCAAAAACGCAATTTTGTTATATCTTGCAACAGGAGCGGCAGGAAAAGCAGGGTCACCTGGATCTGCATATTTTATAGCCAGATTTTGAGCACCACTGGCCAGTGATGCTGGTAACATTGATTTATCAGCTCCTAAAGTAGTAATTGCTAATGTAGCATCCCAATTACTTCCTGCTAAAGGATCTCTATTTATGCTAATTCCTGCTAAAAATGTAGGGCTCGCAACTGAATTTACAAATGCAAACAGCTGATCTCCTGATATTTCAGCCAAACTCATATGTTCTGCCGGACTAACGCCTGCCACCAAAGTATTATAAGAATCTTGTTGGATAGTAACTACTCCCCTTGGCGTTCCACCTTGTGCTTTAGCACTCAAATTGTATTTACAGGTTATAATTACCTCTGTTCCTGCCGCATAAGCTACATCTGCTGTCCATTTTAAGATCGCATCACTCCGTCCCCTTTCTGCGGTTTGAAAAGAATTCGCACTGGTCCAACCTAAATCGGTAAAATAAATTACCTGACCTGCGGGTATATCTTTTAACAACATAAACGAGAAAGCATCATCAACTGTGCTGCCATTTACACCATCATCAAGCTGATTATAACCTGTGAAAACGAGATCGCCTGGGCCAAGCGTACACTGTGCAGAGGCTGAAAATCCAATGCATATAGCCAGGCAAAAAGGTACAAGGTACCTTAAGAGTTGTTTACGTAAGAGTGCTTTCATAGAGAGCGCTAGTTAGGGGATAATTAATTATAAATATGCTATGAACAGAGGTAAGTATTTAACCATCCAGTTGAAATGCCTGTAATTTTCTGTTCGATCATTCTATTTAAAGATTCTTCTACTTCTTTTAAATCGAGGGTATGAAGGTGATCAGTTTCTCCTGCTGTAATGCGTACATCATACAGCGGGGCAATATACTGGTGGCTTGCCACATGCAATTGCATATTTCCTTTAGCACCAGTGAGCAGTTTATCAGAAAGTATTTTAATTATATTTTGGGGATTTGATTTATTCATTTCCCATAATTCGGCAATAGCTTGAAGAATCACTGCTGTATCCCAACCCAATACACCAAAACTATCCGGCATTCTTCCGGTGCGGGTTTGAAATGATGTACAGTACTGTTCATTTTGAGCTAGTTTATTACCGTAGAACCAGGAAGTATACCCCTCTACAGTTAAATTGACTGTATCTTTTAGCATGCTTGATTCTTCAATCATTACAGGACTTCCGTAGAAAATAGCCTCTGCGCCTAATGTTTCCTTATTTATTTGTGCATGTATTTCGGGAACCAGTTCACCACTCAACACGGTTAAAAATGCTTTTACATCTTGCTCTTCCGATAAGAATGATAACAGCGGTGAAGCATCGAAATTATCCTTAAACTGATTTCCAACTAAATTGAATACTAATTTCTCTCCTGTTTCCGAGAAAGAAGTTGAAATAGAATGACAAACAGAATATCCTCCGTCATAATAAGAACTAATAAAAGCTGCCTTTTGATGTAATTTAGCGGCCTTTTCACCTGTACACCAACTACTCAATGAAGTGCTTAAATGGTGATGAATTACATTCGGATGCGCTTCCCATGATGTTGGATATTTAGCCCCATGATTAACTACAATAAGTAATTTGTTTAAAGCTTTTACCAATGAAAATAGTCCATCAATAATCGGAAAATCTGCAAAGACAACAAGTAAATCAACCCGATGCTGCATAAAAAGCTCCTCGGCCTTTTGCTCAATAACTAAAGGATCGGTTCCAAATCCGATATTAGCAGTTACACAAATAATATCCTCAGATAACTGGTTTAGATCTGTAAACGCATGAAGTCCATCCAGAAAGCTATAAGCAATTATTGGATGGGTAGTGGAGCGTGGTAACAGTACACCTACTTTCATTTGTTTAACGAGTTATTATTTAAATACTATTGTTGCGGATAAACTCCAAATAAGGAAATGATAAAACTAATGGCCACATAAGGCTGCATATTTTCATGCGGTTGTGATCCCCCTGCGATACCAATAGAAGTAGTTGAAGTAAGTGGAGCCATTTTCCCTCCACCTGCAGTCTTACTAAAAAATTTCTTTAGCGGTGCAATACCGATGGCATGATTGTCTGGTGATGCAAAGTTTCCTGCCGAATCTCCACGGGTCATGATTGTAAGTTCACCACCAACAGTATGGGCATGAGCAGGTATTTGGTTTACATTCAAAGTAACGGACTCTACTCCGGCCATCTCTCCAATTTGATATGTTGTGCCGAAAGTACCCGTGCCCATGTGCATAGGAACACGACCGTTGAGATTGGGTACCCCAAAAGTTTCCTGTCCATCTCCACCATAGGTAGTTCCAATCAGATTAAACAGGGTGTCATTCTCTGCAATTGACATTAACTGTCCATTGCAAAACGCCCATCCTACAGGTGCAAAATTTCCTGCAAATATTCTTATTTCTCCGATATATGGTTGTGCCATAACTATATTTTAAAAAGTTTAAGACCTTTGCGGAAATATTCCTTGCAAGGCAATTACAAAGGTAACAGCTAAATAAGGCTGCCTGTTATTATGAGGAAGCCCTCCTCCGGCCGGATCTGTATTTGGGTTTAAAGCTACATTCAATGGAGTCATAAAATTGGGACCTTCTGTACTTGCATACAAATCTGTAGTTGTAGTTGCCGGCAAAGATCCTACAGCAGTAGCCGTAAGTGGCGTAGTACCAGTGTTCATTGCAACCTGCAGCGTTTGGTGTGTATGAGCAGGAAGTTCACTTGTGATTAAGCTTACTGCCGCGGCTCCAGCTGTTTGCCCGATAAAATATTCCGTTCCAGTAGTACTCTGTCCATGTCCAACGGGAGCTGCACCTTGTAAATTGGGTAAAGCAAAAGTTGATCTACCATCACCTCCATAATTAGTTCCCAATAGCGAAAACAATGCGGTATAAGATGAAATCGGCAATAACTGCCCGTCGCACGTTGCCGTTCCGGTCATCGCAAAATTTCCGGCGAACATAAAGATTTCGCCTACAAAAGGACTTGCTGCCATATTCTATTAGTTAATTACGTGAAGGAAATATGCCCTGAAGAGCGATGATAAAATTAAGCACTGTATAGGGCTGCATATTGGTATGCGCCTGGCTCCCGCCAATACTCCCGGTAGTAATTGGCGCTATATTGCCCATACTCGTATCGGGTAAGTTGGTAAACCTTTTGGTTTCGCTTGCGTTGGTTGCGAAATAATTATTTTCCGGAGTTTTTTGATTGGCTACGGTTCCGGTTTTTGCCTTTACTTCTCCCGGAACAACACCATGAACATGTTGGCCTAATTCACTAATAGTTAAGGTATGGCTTTCTGTCCCGGCCTTTTCACCAAGCGTAATGTTATTACCTGAGTGTAATGGAATTCGACCACGAAAATCAGGTAACGCAAACGTAGTGATACCATTCCCTCCGTAGGTTGTACCTAAAATACTGAAGAGCGCTTGATTAGTATTTATTGGCATAAATTGTCCGTTGCACATTGCCCAGCCTCTGGGAGCAAAGTTAAAGGACACAATACTTATTTCGCCAAGGTATTGATCGTCTGCTGGCATGATGTATAATAGTTTGGATGATTTATGTGTAAATGTAAAGCAAAGTTTTTACATTGAATAAAAAATTTATTAAAATCACAATAAATAAGTATTTGTGTCGTTGCAATGCATTTTATTCATTTTTTTTCACAACATTTACACTAAATTATTTACGCCCTATGCAATTTAAACGCAGGTCATTCCTCAGAAACGCCTCTATATTGGCCGGAACGGCATTTTTAGGTTCTCCAATTGAGTCTCTTGGTGCAATCAATAAATCTATCAATAACTTAACTAAAGGTAATACCGTTAGCATTTTTCATACCGCCGAACTGAATGGGAAAATCATTCCTAACAACGATCTAATTGGAGGACTTCAGGAAATTCATAATGTGATCAATCGATCTGAAACATCTGGTTTGATATTAGATGCAGGCAATTTTATGGATCGTTCATTTTCATCAAACATTATTTACCAGATGAATAAAACAGGATACCACGCTGTAACTGTTGGAAGTAATGAACTTATACATGGCCTGGCTAAATTTGAACAAGTAATAGCAGAAGCAAGTTTCCCGGTTGTAAACTGCAATTATACATTTGAATCTCCATCCAAAGTAAGGCCTTATTTAATCATCCATTCTGGCAACCTTAAAGTTGGTATTACCGGTGTTGGAGAAGAGATAAATAAAGCTGGTTTAACCTTTCACAATCCTTATGATCGTGTTAATAAAATAACGAAAATATTAAAAGAACAAGAAGGTTGCGATCTTATTATTTGTCTGTCTGCTCTTAACACAAACAATAAAATTTTTAACAACCAGGGTCTGGCAGCTGCTTCTAAATATGTAGATTTTATTATAGGTGCTAGAGGCAACAAAATACAAAACGGCGCATTGATTTTACAGAATGTAAGTAAACAGGAAGTAATTCTAAGTTCTTCCAGCTACAATGGATTAATTCTCGGAAAAACAACCTTTGGATTTAATAACGATAAAGTTCGTAATCATTTCGACCATGAATATTTAATTCCGGGCGCTCCTTTCAAGAAAAACTCTATGCAGGCGCACAAATTATATCATGAGCTAACATCTGAGTTAGTTTAATTTCAAGGTTCTATCTCGTTCATTTCTGATAATTGACAAAGATAGAACCTGGCTTCTAAGCTTAGAAAATTTTTCCTTTCCAACACGCAACTCAAACTATTTTTAGCATCAGAAGTTTTATATCGAGTAATTGGCATATCTCAATAATCACCAATAAATGTAATTTTTCAATTGCAGCTGCCATATATTCCTGATTCATAATTACATCCCCGATTTCTATACTGGCTTAACTCTTAAACCCTGCCCTACTATCTCCCTCTACATCTGTGTGGTTAAAATTTAAATATTTACTAAACCAAAGCACAGATTAAAAGGTTCTAAATATAAACCCATTAATATTTAAAGCCATGGAAAACAACGAATATCAAAACCAGCCAGAGGGAGAAGAAATTCCAAATATCGAACAGTTTCAGGTACACAGAACGGATACTCATCCTGGAGAACCAAAAGAAGAGACGCCAACGGACCCTGATAATACAGGTTATACTGAAGCGGAAATACCTTTTGCAGATGGAGAAGGAACCAGATTAGATGAGGAAATTGATGATGATGAAACCAACCTCGATGACGAATTTGAAAATGATGATGATCTCAATATTGACGATGACCTAGATGTGGAGGATGATAAAAGTGATGATCTTTATAAATAAGACTGGACATTTTTGACATCAAAGTTTATCATATTAAAAGAGAATGTAAGCCGTAGTTTATGGCATGCATTCTTATTCATATCTAAGCCTAGCCACAACTTAATAAGCCAACCGCTCAATTAGAAATCTTACTGCTATGCCGGATATATGGCTTGTTGAATGGAGGACATGCAGGCTAAAGAGCGTTATAAAACCATACATCCTATAATGCTGTCCAACTAAAACGACCTGTTTTTACTACAAGAAAAAATTATTTTATTCAAAACCACCGACATTCTTAATCGTTCCAAATCATTAAAAAACAATCAGTTAACACGACTGCGTAGATATGCGTATCGATAAGATTGGCATTAAGCATTCTCTTTGTATAATTTTACCCGTAGTTACAAGGTTCGTCACCTATGACTAAACAATCTGAACTAACAGAACTGATTAGCGTAACTACACTTAGCCATGCTGGTAATTAACGTATAAATAGGGGATGATTTACTTTACGTGACCAGCATGGCTTTTTTTATTAAAACACCAGCAAATCTGAAATTGTTTCTGCACACACTTCCTTCTTCTATAACAATTCTTTTTACCTACTGCAAATCAACCTCTTACAAAAACAGCGTAGAACTGCGTAGTCAATTATTTGTACAAAATATTCATCCTGACTTTATTTGTGTTAATCCTTAATCATTTATTAATCTAATAAGCAAAAAAAACATATCCCATTTAAAGATTTTTTTATTTGCTAAAAATCGCCACCTCATCATTATGGATACCACAAAATATACTGTTAATGAAATTGTATTACTGGTTCAATCTTTTTATAAAGGAGAAGAGCCAACCGAAATTTGTGAACAACTTGAAATCGACATTGCCATTTTCAATCAATGGATTAGAACCTACGGCCAGGTAGCAAACAACCTGCTCCATTTAAATGAAGAAAATGAACGTTTGAGGCAAATGTTTGTGAATTTGAGTTTATCTAATCAAAGCTTACGTGAGGCTTTGGATAACCTAACCACCACAGATGCTTCTTCCGTTCTAAACAGGTTGAAGGCAAAAAACAGTAGATAATATGATTTTAAGTCAGGAGATTTCTTAATGTAAGCAGATTTTCTGTTGCGGCGCCCATGGTATTATTAAAATAGATGTAAACATCTTTTTCCTGGGCTAACCATTCTTGCACATAGCTTGCATACTCTGTGAGGATGGCTTCATCGTAGCTACCTCTGAAATCTCCTGTAGGTCCGTGAAAACGCAGGTAGCTAAAGTTAGCTTCTAAATCCCATAATGGTGATGATTGCGATCTGTGATCGTGAAAAACCAATGCCAATTCTTTGTCATTCATCCAATCTTTAACTTCTGTTGTATACCAGGAGCGGTGTCGGAATTCTATTGCAAGATTCCAATCTACAGTATCATATTCCCTGATTAAATCTATAAGTCGCTGAAATTGGCTGAAGGCACTTATGTTTTGTGATGGTGGAAGCTGAATCAGTAAACATCCCTTCTTCTGTCCTACTGCCGATATGGCCAACATGAAATGTTCCAGCTGGTAAGGATCGAAAATGAGCCCTTTAGTGTGGGTAATATCTCTTAGCAGCTTGAAAGTAAATTTAAAATCTTTGCCAGTTTCTTCAGCCCATCTGGCAACTGTTATTGCTCTCGGCATCTTATAAAACGAACTGTTAATTTCGATGGAATTATAAAGGTGTCCGTAATAATGAAGTCTGCTTGCCGTTTTGAAGGCCTCTGGATAAAAACTTTTATTTGGCACAGGCAATACCAGTCCGCTGGTACCTAAATAAATCTTTGCATCCTTGTTATTGGCTTGCGTTATATTCAATATATCATTTCCCATATCAATCATAAGGGATTTAATCAGGAATCACGGTTCTTCTTCCTCCGTGTTTATTAAGTAATAAAAGACTGCAACATACTGCTCCCAGTATTGCGGAACCCCATAAATCCATCTTTTTCCTTCTGGATAAGCTTTTATAAAAACTCGATGCTGTTAGCAAACATAAAGCAGCAATTTCTACATCAGAAACTGTAATTTCTCCTTTTTTTCTTTTACTTACGAGTACCGAACGCACTCCTTTATCAATTAGAACTAAATTTTTAGCGATATATTTACCTAGACGGTTACGTGATACACCTAAGGCTCTTTGCAACAAGTACCACAACTCTGTTTCAAGATGTGTTGTTGTTTGCGCTTCATTTACGGGTAATGTTACTTTCATATGTACAATTTATTTTTGGAGAAGGTGAAATGATTGAATGATGGAATATGTCAATGAATGCATCAGCACCAATGATTCATGACCAATGACTAATGACCAATGACTAATGACCAATGACCAATAAACTAATGCCCAGTGAACTAATGAACTACCCTATCCAATTCTGCTTTTAAACCATTAATCTGAACCAGATACTTATTGGCAAATTTGCTTACAGCTTCATCAGTTGAGCTGGCTGCCTTACCAATCAATTCTTGCAAGCGATTAAAATCTGAAGTTGATGCCTTGATGTAAGCACTATCAAAATCCTTTCCCTTTAGCTTGGTAAGCTGAATAACACCTGCGGGTATTTCTTTCTCTTTAATTTTGCCTTGCTTAGGTAAACCAGTATTTCCTGCCTCGCCAACTGATTTTTGATTTCTACTGGTATCCTTAAGGTTTTCTGGTGAAGAATCAATCCTACCATCCGGGCGTTGCCCGCCCTGAGGCTTTTCAGTAGGCAGCGCAATCTGTTTGGATTTTGCCAGGGCCAATAAATCCACCTCTAAAGGGATTAGGGAATCAATTACTTTTTTGCTCCAGGTTTTAATCCCGGTATCATTCGCCTGCTCTACCGCCAAACCAGCCAGTTGCTTTTGCTTGCGGATTAAAATCAGCATGTCGCCCAACCAAAGTGCGGTTTTTGTTGTATCCGGCTTTACTTTAATCTTGTTACTTAATAAAAAATCATTCTTTTTGAAAGAGGTAGCACTTACCGACAGGTTGCTCAATACCAGAAAAGCACCTAAAATACATCCAAAACTCAATAAGGTTATTGTTTTCATATCATTTCTCCCTTTTATATTACAACCCTGCTTATGTACAGAAAGTTTGAAATAGATGAAGAAATGAATATGGGAAAAATTAATGAGAGAATGAGTGAAGCAATAAATTAGTAAATGATAAAAGAAATCATAACTAATAAACTAATGATTAAGAAACACATGACTAGTGCCCAATGATTAATGGCTAATGCCTAATGCCTAATGCCTAATACCCAAAAACAGGGAATCTGCAACAACTCAATCACCAATTTAAAAAGAGAGGATGACCAGAATCACCAACGTCACCCCCCCGGTTATAGTTAACTAAACTTCATAAATGACGTATGAATATTGTGTCCGTTGCATCAATTACAGTTTAATCGACAGTTTTATGCTTGTGGAGGTTTAACATCGGTTATTGTAAACACTTTTAACCCTGCCGGAACTTTCCATTGCACAGTTTCCCCTTTTCTAAAGCCAATCAATGCTGCTGCAATTGGTGTTAATACAGATATTTTTTTTGCTTTGATATCGGCATGTTGCGGCAGTACAATAGTAAGTTCAGTGGTTTCCCCTGTACTTGCTTCGGTTATCCAAACCCTTGAATTTAACCTGATGGCATGGGGAGGAAATGCATCATCTTTGATGATCATCGCTCTGCTTAACTCTGCCGAAAGCGACATTTCATTTCCTGATGATTTGCTGAAATAAGGTTTCAACAGATTGTAATCTTCCTGGGTAATGATTACCGGGTTGTTTTCGTTTAAATTCATGTCTCTCGTGTTTTATAATTACTAGAATAGATTTGTAGATTAAATGCTTCCTTCAATTCAAATCAGAGACAAAGCAATTTCGGGAACTCAAAGTTCTGAATAGCAAATGAAAGAAGATTTAAAAAGGAAAAGCAGAAATAAGGATCTTGGTTTATTTACCCCAAGATCAAATACTGCGTTTTAAAGACTTGGGGCTATGGTATCTAAATCCTTAAAACAAGGAATACAAAATAAGCCGCATAAAAATACAGCTGCAGCTGGTTCGCAAACAGGCTTAGCCTTAGCACCAAGCACTTGATTAGCGGTAAGGCCAATTTCTGGTTCGATATGTTGACTATTATTTGTCACTATGTCCAAATATAAGCTTTATAAGTCCGGAGGCAAATTTTAAGCGGACTTCCCTGCTTATCTATTCAAAAATTTACATGGTAATAGGAAAAATGAATCCAGGATCTGTTTTTTCATTAAAGTCAGAAAAATGATATTTCTATTAAACTAAATATCAATACTGCTACTAACACAATTCCAGCCCCAATCCATGCATCAATGTAATCTTGATTGATGGAGTGATTGAGTATTTCCTTAGGCTTAGGTTTGGTATATTGAGGCAGCGTAGCTAATAAACATTTCCGCGTAAATCCTCCAATACCTGCTAGTATGAATTGAAAAATAATAGCTACCAAAAATTCAAATAGGATCTCCATAATCAATCGGCATGTATTAAAACATAACCAGGATTAGATGAAAAACTGTAGATTTTGTTAAATGTTTTCTAAAGAAAAAGCTTCCAGATTTTTAAGGCTAATATAACAAGTCCGATAATAACGATATATGGCCAGTACTTTTTCGACGAACCCAACCCGGGATTATTCGAAAATTTGAGCATGATTCCTAATGCCAATAAGCAGATAGGTCCCAGTAAGGAGATTACAATGTGAAAGTTCATTTATTTAGACTATGGATTCAAAAATAAGAAACAATATTAAGCAATTCAGCTGAAATTTTAAGTACACAGCGGGCAGGTAGCAATACAGAAGATAAACCAGATATAATATAATTAACCTACATAAAATAAGGACTTTATTTAAAATTGTATTTAAGTCCTACCTCAAATTCACCATTACTAAAATCTTGCAAACCAAATGTACTGGTTGTGTACATTGCCAAAATGGATAACCGCTCCTCATAAACGGCACCTAAACCTACAGACAGGCTGTTGCTACTGTGATAAACGACATTAAGTAAAAATTTATCGCTCCAGAATTTTGTGTTTACCGCCAGATCCAGCTGGTCCTTGTAATCATTCAGCCCCCTGTAGACTATCTTCGGCTCAATTAGGCTGAATATTTGATTTTGATAAACAAATTTATAGCTGGCCGAGGCAAACAAGCTGGCCCTATCTATCACATTACGTTTAAGGTCTCTGTTAAATACCCTTTTGAGGTTCGGTATAGCTGCCTGGATATTCAAATGGTTGTCTCTATAGGCTACTCCCAGGTCGGTATCAAAATATTGTTTGCGCTGATTAAAGTTATTCAGGATTACATCTCCTTTATCTCCATCTACTTTTGCATAGTCTATCCATTCATCCACAATACCTGCGGAGAGGCCAAAATCCAACATTTGAGAGGCACCCTGATTTAAAGGCAGGTGATATGCATAGCTTCCCTTCAGGCTAGTTTTTCGAAAAACCCCGGCTTGGTCATTATAAAACAGCAAACCTAATCCGAGCTTTTTACTCTTCCCTCCGTATCCCACCGATACTACTTGCATGGATGGTGCCTCTTCTACCGATATCCGCTGTGCTTTATACGCAGCGTTTGCCTCCCATCCGTTTTCCAGTCCTACCATGGCAGGATTACTTAAATAGAGATTCTGATAGTAGCTGCTTCCCATTGGGTTAATCTGTGCAATAACCGGGTGTTGTGTTAGGGCCAGAATACATCCCAATAAAATTCTTAACTTTTTCATAACTGGTGGTATAAAAGGCCATGGCTGGCTACATTTTAATGAAGCTCAGTCCATGGCCGTTTTAAATGTTATTGCTTTACGATTGAAATGGTTCCTTTTCTTATCCCATACTCCGGGCCAAAATCAACTACATAGGAATAGGTACCCTCGGCGAGTTGAGATCCTGCAAAAGTACCCGTCCAGCTATTGTTGTAGGCAATCATTTCAAAAACAATATTACCTGCCCTATCTGCCACCTTTACCCTATTGTTTGGATAGTTTTCAATCTTTTCAATAGTCCAGGTATCATTCTTACCATCACCGTTAGGCGTAATTACATTACTGATATTTAGCAATTCATACTCCCCTTTCACCTCAAGTTTAAAGGTACTTGTTCCTGTTTGCCCAATGCTATTTTTTCCAATTACCGTGTAACTGGTTGTTTGTGAAGGCTGTACTGTGATTGTTGGCAACTTTGGATTGCTAAGAATACCAACTGCTTCATTCCATTCATATTCATCAGCTCCACTTGCGGTAAGATTAGCTGTTTCTCCTTTAATAATCTGGCTACCCTTATCACTTTTGATATTAAGCATAAGTTGAGAACTGGCAGCCATCGGCTGTTCCAATTGTCTTACTGAGAGTACACCGCTTACTCTATTTATGCTATAGTTTTTCGCCATTCCACCAGTTACAGTAATGGGATAGTTCCCTGTTGGTGAATCCCTTGTTGCAGTTGTTGTAAGTGAAACCGGCTCTTCTAATATTGTTTCATTTTCTGTGGCAACAAAGCCTGAATATTTTGCTGTGAGTGGTGGATTAGAAGTTCCGAAATTCCGGATTTTATTATCGGCAGTAATGGTTAATACTTTTGGCTGAACCGTAAGCGTTTGGGACGCACTGGTTGCCGAATACCCTAAGCTTGCATCCTGACTGGCACTTATGGTAGTAGTTCCAATACTGGCAATGTGTACTATCCCGTTTGTTACAGTGGCCACATCAGCATTGCTACTCGTATACTTAATTGGATTGGTTTCGGATGTTTCACTTGTAGCGCCCGCATCAAAATCAGGGTCTCCGTAAGTCGCTTTTCTGCTTGGGGAGAAAGTTATAGTTTGTGATTTAGTTGGCCGGTTAATGGTTAAGTTAAAGGTTTTTGTGAGATTAGTATTAGGCGCAACCACCTTAATTTGGTAGGTATTGTCTCCAAAATTCAGGTCCAGATCATTGGTTTCAACAGCGGTAGTAATTGTGGTATAACCGGTTCCGTTTGGATTTAAGGTTAATGTTGATCCGGCAATAAGCGCTGTTGCGGTAAGTTTAAACTTACTCAGTTCAGGTAAAACTTCCATTCTATATGCCAATGAATCATTATTAAAATCGGGCTTAAGACCAACTGTTGTTGATAATGCCGAGAGCCCCACGCGCTGATCAGGATTTACATCACTGAAAGCAAACTGAGCTTCGGTAAGATTTTGATCGAGGTTGATATTATAGCTGATATCCCAGGTCCCATTGTCTTTATTTTCTTCTACCTGCCAGAAATCCTTGCCATGTTTTTCCTGATTAACGACTTCCCAGTTTCCATTATTATTGAAATAGAGCTTTTGAGCTTTAGGTGAAGACACATTACTAAAGGTAAGTGGTACATAGCCTTTGCCTCCTTTAACACTGAAAGTAGCCATTGAGTTATCAACTTCAATTTTTATAGGGTAGTTACGAATCAACTTTCCGCCACCAGTAACTTTAACAACAAGTGAGTTTCCTATAGCTTCATTGAAAGTCATCTTCCAGTTGCCGGCATATTTCTGCAATGAATCTTTTAAAGGCTGGTTAGGTCCATAATAATCTGCCACGGCCTTAGGAATCAGGAACATTTCAATATCAGTTTCAATAAAGTCTCCGGCTTTTAAAGTAGTAACTCCTGCCGGAGTGGTGATATTAATGATACTCTTGGGGCCCTCACTTTTACCTATACCTTCTGTAGCTTTAAACTCGGCGAAATACGGGGGAACATTTAGTTGTCCATTAATTTTAGATTTCCAGTTTCGAATGACAAAACCTTTATCTGCGGCCCTGTACTTGCTATCCTTGAGAATGGAACTTGTAAAAGCAAACCAGGGAGAGCTACCAACAGCCTCTTTTTTAGGGGTTTTGTAACCAGCTGTAGTTGCCGTAGAAGACTTCCATTTATTTTTTAATCCCTGCTCGTTTCCCCAACTAAGTGTATCTGATATTCCAAAGTGATACATGGCCGCAGCATTTTGAAAAACTACGAAGTCATTAAATGTAATGTCTTTAAGCACTTTCATTTTAATATGATAGTTTCCACGGGTAAGGTCTTCAGAGCGTCCGATTGAAGTTGTATATTCAAAATCGATAGCTCCCTCTTCTGTTGTTCCGGCATGAAGCACTTCTGTAAGGTTCGGGCCAATTTTCTTATAATCTGTCCTTACCCTTGTATGCCAATCTCTTACTCCACTGGTATTGGTTATATTAAGAATATCCGCTCCACCGAAATTGCCTGTCCAACCCCATTTTGCATTTCCCGGGCTTAAAATCATCAGGGGTCTATAATCCAGAATACTAACATCACCCAGGCCTAAATCCGGGGCATAGGTTATACTTTCTCCCCAGGAGCCTATTGCACTTTCTTCCCATTGCTGGTTTCCGCCCCAGCCCACCAGGCAAAGTTGTGCGTGTGAAGCCGCAGGTATACCGCCCCAATTCGCATTTACACCCGTGTACTCCAGGGAAAGCGTGCTTTCTGCCGGAATGGTAACAGTGGTAAATCCGTGATACCAAGGTCCCTGAAAGTATTGATTCGGATTTGCATGCCAATTTTTGGAGAGTTGTATTGGAATGCCTAAAGGGTTACCATCCTGATCACGCAGAATTGCTGAAATCCCAGTTATACCGAATACCTGTTTATCTGCACCGCCCAGCAATCCTTTGGCAAAATTTAAGCGAACCTCGCGTTCTTGTTCAGAAGGGTTTTCGAGCTGAATACTTACCCGCTCCATACGGTCATTCTTTTCCTCAGGAGTTCCTCCTGTAACATCATTACGTAAGGCAATTTTGTACCACCCGTGATCTGAATCATAAGTAACATCCAATGGTTGGTTTGCAGTTTTAATCTGATTAGCAACAATAGACATGGGGGCTGCTTCTTCATCCATTATGCGGCTAATTTCTGCTTCGATTTCTGATGCCACAGGATAAATGATCAAACCGACATTTATTTCTTCGCCGGCCTTAAAAGCACGCTTTGTCATGGCTACATTTACAGTTGTTCCTGTTACATTGATACCCGTTGCATCTTTAGATTTTAATATGATAAATCCGCTTCCGTCACTGGCATCTTTTAGCGCGATCAGGTCTGGATATTTAATCACGGTACTGTAATTAGCGGGAAAAGTTAGTTGAGTGTTGGCTCCTACAGCTGGAAGATCATTTATCGGAATAAATTTAAGCAAAAAGGATAATCGATCGTTCCAGGAGGATATTTCCAGCCCGCTACGGAGTTTGTCACAATTTGTAAGCTCGGGTAAATTATTCAAAAATCTCCTTTGGAAATACTTTCCGGTTTCTATCAATTGACAATCTTCAATATTATTGGTTGTTTTAGTGATCCACTGTGGCACACCATTAACAACTATTCCAAACCTAAGTGGCAATTTATTTATACTCGGAAAACTTGCCTGGTTAGTTTCTCTCAAAACTGTTTTGCCTTCCGCTGGTGCTTTGTTAATCACCAAACTATTCAACGAAAGATGTGTAAAATCATAAGAGAGGGAGTAGCGGTCTGTTTTAATTCCAAAAATTTTATCTTTATTGGTATTAAGGCTATTTTGCCACCACATAAAAGTGTAGGGCTTTGGTTGTTTTGCCTTTACATCAGCTTTAGAAATTACTGCATTAGGGTCTGCGGTTTTCGGTAAGGTGCTTTTCCATTGTACAATCTTTTTGACTAAAGCCTCCACTACGGCTTGATTGGAGCTGGCCACATTCCTGGTCTCCTTTGGATCTGTATCCATATTATAAAGCTCAATTTTGCCCTGATTATCCGAAAGTAATTTCCATTTTCCATCCCTAACAGCCGATCGTGGCCAATTTGTACCTGCATTCGCTCCTCTCCAATCCCAGAAAACTGGTTTTGTATGTACTTGTGGTGTACCCAATATGACTTTTGACCTATCTTCGCCATCTCCTTCATAGCCCGCTGGCACTGTTGCACCGGCAATACTGCAAATGGTTGGCAACATATCAACAGCAGTGATTACGCTTGAATTGTCATTGTAATTTGCAGGAACCTTCCCAGGCCATCTTACCAAAAAGGGAACCCTAATACCTCCTTCATAGAGGCTTCGTTTTTGTCCTTTCAGTCCATCTGTTTCCCCCACGCTATAATAAGTTCCGTACCCTTTACCTAAAAGCTTATTATTAACTCCCCCTGTATGTTCAGGGCCATTATCGCTGGAAAAGAATATGATTGTATTTTCTGTAAGACCCATTTTCTCAAGGCCATCTAAAATTTGCCCTATTCCATCGTCACCGTCCTTTATTACAGCTGCATAAATTTGTTGCTGCTCGTTCAAATAACTAAAAGCTGCTTTGGATTCTTCGCTTGGTGTATGTGCCGTATGCGACTGGTGCATCCATAAATTTATAAATGCAGGTTTACCAGCCAGCTCTGCCTTTTCAATAAAGCTTAATGTTTTAGCAAAAACATCTTTATGACTTAAAGCAGGGGGTGGCCCGTTCCAACCGCCATAATCATCATAACCGTACTCTGCTGCCCGCGGAGCATATGGGATTGCATCACTATTTGTGAGGTGCCATTTACCATAATGGGCAGTAGTGTAACCAGATGCTTTCAACATTCTGGGCAATGTAGGCGCATTGGGATCCAGCCAGTCAGTCATACCCCTTTCCTGATTTGATTTATGGGTATCAAAATGTTGATGAATGCTGTACCTGGCGGGATACTGGCCAGTAATGAGGGCAGCCCTGCTTGGAGAACAAACCGGATTGACTACATTAAATCGATGAAAATCGGCACCTTCAGCTGCCATCCGATCCAGATTTGGGGTTTTCACCCATTTATTTCCATGTTTAGTAAGATCTCCATATCCCCAGTCATCTGCATAGATAAAAATAATGTGTGGCTTCCGGGGCGGATCATCAATCTTTTTTGAAGTTTTAAGGGATGAGGCAGTAGAGCTAATCGTTAAAAGAGCTAAACAAAGGGTAACCATTGATTTTAACGTTTTCATAATTTTATGTTGTGAATTTGTATTGGTTGCAATTGTTACTAATGTCATACACCATAAACTCGGAAACAGAATCTTAATTAGTTGATTGGCTTTAATATTACCGATTCCAAACTGGATGAGATCGGATCTCCTTCTACAAGAGAGACGGTAAGTGTATGTTTTCCGGGTTTTTTAAAGGTTAAAATACCCATCGGATAGTGGTTATATTTTTCTGTTGCAGCTTGCTGATTCTGTACCGATACATCTTCATCTGTTATTGTCTTCCAAACCAGCTTACCTTTTCCTTTGTAATTTAACGACAGATAATAGTGGCCGGGTTCTATCACATCAACAGTCCAGGTAGCTGCCGACTCTGGCTTCCAGTCGTTCATCTGGATGGCGTGCTTCCATTCGCCAAACTTTTCCATCCACCTAACAGATTTACGGGCAACACCCTTCAGGGTTGCAAAATCGGCCAGAAGCGTTGTTTGAACAGTTGGATCAATACCTGTATGAGATGCAACTTTAAGGTTGCTGGTTGGAACATCCAGTTTTAACTCTATAACAGAAACAAGTGGATCTGCTGGTTTATAGGGAATATCGATTATCGTCCATCCATTTTCATTAGTAAACTTAAGTTCGGAGGGGCTGGTTTCTCCGAGCACTTGTGCTGATAAAATCTTACTATCGAGGCCCGGCAAATAAAGTTTACCATTTCGTGGCCAATCGAAAACACTGAGAAACAGTGAATTTCCTTTGCTTGTTACGTCGCCCCATGGCAGTGTATGCCCCCATGGCGATCGCCCGGCATCATAAATCACCTGTGGATATTTTTTTATCCATTTACCTGCTTCAAGTAAAAATTCAACACCGATTTCAGGAACAACTCCGGTTCCGTTGGGTCCAACATTGAAAAGATAAGAGCCGCCTCTTCCTACGGTTGCTACGAGTCTTCTGAGGATTTCTTTCGGACTTTTAAAATTATTATCATACCAGGCATAAGACCAGGAATCATTATTGGTATCACAGGTTTCCCAAAGGCCATCTATGTTTTCACGGGGTACTTCCATATCCCCTTCGCTTGCATAATCACCAAGGTCATGCCCAATTCGGCTACATATCATGGCCTTAGGCTGCAATTGTCTTACGGTTTTAGCCAATTCAACAACAAATTCCTTTTTCATATCCCCAGGTGTATCAAACCAAACAAAATCTATATCTCCGTAATTGGAGCAAATTTCCTTTACCTGAGGCAAACACTTCCTATGAAAGTAATCATCGAATGTTGCTGGTTTTCCGTTTTCAAATGTTGATGGCCCCCGATTTCCTCCCGGCGCTGTCCAGTCCTGGTTATGGGAATAATAAAAGCCAAATCCCAATCCGGCCTCGTGGCAGGCCTTAGATAATTCTTTCATTGGATCCCTGGCAAAAGGTGTTGCATCAACGATGTTAAAGGGATCAGCTTTTGATTTAAACATGGCAAATCCTTCATGGTGCTTGCTGGTAATGATGATGTATTTCATTCCTGCATCTTTTGCTATCTGCACTAATTTCTTAGCATCAAAACCCTGTGGATTAAAAGTTTTTGCAAGCTGTTTATATTCATTAACGGGTATATTCGCCATGTTATCATTCATCATCCATTCTCCGATACCGTAGTATGTTTTATCGTTCCACTTGCCTCCCAAACTTGAAAAAAGCCCCCAATGCACAAACATGCCGTAGTTACTCTGATCAAAAAATTTAGTTTTGTCTGCCTGATTTGCTGAATTTGCCACTTTTCGTGAGCCCCACATTTCATCCATTCCTGTTTGTTTGGGTTTCGTTTGGGCTAATACTTGAAAGTAGGTTGTCGGAATAAGCAAACCCAGGATCAGGATTTGGCGCATATTGGATAGTGTTTTCATGTTTTTATTTTTTTCTGGATAAATTTGTTATTAAACCTTCATAAATATTTACTGGCTTATACATTTTGGGTCTGGTTGTGTGGGAAGTGTTGCCTTCCATTGCGCTAACTTTTCCCTAAGCTTTGACACTATTTCAGGGTGCTTTAAGCTAAGATCTTTTTGTTCTTTATTGTCTGTTTTCAGGTTATACAGTTCCACTCTGTTTTCCTTATCGATAAGCATTTTCCAATCTCCATCATTGATAGCCATTCGTGGCCAATTTGCGGCAGATGCATTTCCCCGCCACTCCCAGAAAATTGGTTTTAGGTGTTCAGAGGGTTTTCCTAAAATCACGGAAAGTTTGTCTTCCCCATCACCATTATAATTTTCAGGGATTTTTGCGCCAGCGATATGACAGATGGTTGGTAAGATATCTAAAGCTGTTATTTCACTGGTATTATCTTTATAATTAACTGGCACCTTGCCCGGCCAGCGAACAATAAAAGGCACCCTTATCCCGCCTTCGTATAAACTCCTTTTTCTTCCTTTCAATCCACCGGTTTCGCCAACGCTGTAGTAGGTTCCAAGACCTCCTTCCATTTTCTTATCACTTCCGGTTCTTTCCGGCCCGTTATCACTGGAGAAAAAAATGATGGTATTTTCTGTTAACCCCATGCGATCTAAGCCCGCCAGAATTTTGCCAACTCCGTCATCACCATCTTTTACTACAGCAGCAAATACCCGCTGTTGTTCAGTCAAACTGCCAAATGCCTCCATCGCCTCATTACTGGGCACATGAGGCGTATGCGCTTCATGAATCCAAAGGTTAACAAAAGCGGGTTTGCCTTCATTTTCGGCTTTTTGGATAAAATCCAGTGTTTTATCAAATATTTCAGTAAAATTTGCCTCAGGCTTGATGCCATTCCATCCAGCGTGGTCATCGTAACCATACTGGCCAACACTCGGTGCAACTGCCAGGCCCTTGTTAATGAGGTGCCATTTACCGTAATGCGCTGTTGCATATCCAGAGGCTTTTAGCATTCTAGGCAAAGTAGGTGCTTCAGGGTCTAGCCAATCGGGCATACCCCGGGGGGCACTGTTCTCGTGACCGGCAAAGTGTTCGTGAATACTATACCGGGCAGGATAATGTCCGGTTAACAATGCTGCCCTGCTTGGTGAACATACGGGGTTAACGACATTGAACCTGCCGAAATCACTGCCTTCTTTTACTAATCGGTCTAAATTTGGTGTTTTAAGCCAGGTACTTCCATGACTCGATAGACCCGCCCAGGCCCAGTCATCTGCATAAATGAAAATGATGTGAGGTCTTTTAACTGAATCCTGAAGCTTTTCTGCTTTTAGCGGAGAAAACTGTAAACTGGAAATAAGAAACACAACTAAACTAAGGATTAATTGGTTAATCTTCATATTGTCTGATATAAGGAATACTTTAGTTTATTAATTTTAAATGTTGACTTATCACCTGCTTTAATTAATGGGTTTAATTACCACCGATTCTAAACTGGATGACACAGGATCTCCTTCCAAGAGCGAAACGGTTACCGTGTGTTTTCCTGCTTGCTTAAAACTTAAAATACCCATTGGATAAGTATTGTACTTTTCTGTAGAGGGCTGTTGGTTCTGAACAACTAAGCCCTCGTCGGTAGTTGTCTTCCAAACCAATCTGCCTTTACCGCAGTAGTTTAAGCTTAAATAATAATGGCCAGGTTTGTTAACGTTTACTGTCCAGGTGGCCTGCGCACCTTCTTTCCATCCACTAATCTGGTGCACAGATTTAATCTCCCCATATTTTTCCATCCAGCGAACAATCTTCAGTTCCGCCCCTGTAACTTTTGCGAAATCAGCTAATAGCGGACTGGTTACATTAGGATAAATCCCTACCTCATTTTCGATTTGTATTTTACTACTTTCTTTATCGAGTTTTAATTCGATCACTGATATCAATGAATCTGCAGGTGTTGTTGATACATCAAGGATTGTCCAATTATTTTTATGGTTAACTGTTAATTCGGGATTTGATGGATTGCCCAGTACTTTCGCAGATACAATCTTATCATTCAAGCCTGGTAAATAAAGTTTTCCATCTTTTGGCCATTCAAAAACCGATAAGAACAGTGAATTATCTTTACTGGTAACATCGCCCCAAGGAAATGCATGCCCCCAGGGAGAACTTTGCGCCTTATAAATTACCTGAGGATATCTTTTTATCCAGTCTCCTGCTGTTTTTAGAAATTCTACACCTATTTCCGGAACTTTACCATCTCCATTTGGGCCTACGTTAAAGAGATAGGAACCGCCACGACCGATGGTGGCAATAAGTCTTTGCAGAATGTATTTGGGACTTTTAAAATTGTTATCATACCAGGCGTAAGACCAGGAGTCGTTATTGGTATCGCAAGTTTCCCAAAGTCCGGTTTTATTTTGGCTTGGAATCTCCATATCTTCTATACTCACATAATCTCCAAGTCCATGCCCAATTCTGCTACAGAGCATTGCCTGGGGCTGGAGTTTTCTAACCGTTTCTACAACTTCAAGTACATATTCTTTCTTCATGCCATCAGGGGTATCAAACCATATAAAATCCATCTTTCCATAGTTGGAGCATATTTCTTTAATTTGCGGCAGGCACTTACTGTAGAAATAATCTGTAAATGTTGCTGGTTTTCCATCAGGGAAGGTCTGTGGTGCGCGTTTAGCTCCGGGGGAAGTCCAGTCTTGATTATGTGAATAATAAAACCCAAATCCCATTCCCGCCTCATGGCAGGCTGTTGAAAGTTCCTTCATTGGATCGCGACCAAAGGGTGTAGCATCTGCAATATTAAAGGGGTGAACTTTTGATTTAAACATGGCAAAGCCCTCATGGTGTTTACTTGTGATGACGATATATTTCATTCCTGCATCCTGAGCTATCTTCACCAGGGCTTTAGCATCAAATCCCTTAGGATTAAAATCTTTAGCTACCTGCTTATATTCTTCAATGGGGATGTTGGCCATGCGGTCGCTCATCAGCCACTCTCCGATACCGTAGTAGGTCTTATCTTTCCACTTCCCCCCTAAACTGGAAAACAGGCCCCAATGCACAAACATTCCGAAATTACTCTCATCGAAAAACTTAGCTTTTTGAGGATTTGCCTGTTTAATCACGGACCTTTTCCCCCATGTTTCTTCTGTCTCGCCATTTTGTGGCTTACCCTGTGCCCTTACAGCCGAAATAGAATGGAAAAACAATAATAATAGTGTAGCTATCTTAAATATTTTAGTCATGTTAATGTTTTTTAGCGTATTCTTTGAATTTATTTAGGCAATTTTCTTTTCCAGTTGATCCATTTTTTCATTAGCTCTGCAACTTTCCCAGGGTTTTCAGATGCCAGATTCCGCGCTTCATAAGGGTCAATGGACATATCATAGAGTTCAATTCTTTTCTTTAAAGAATCAGTGAGCAGTTTCCAGTTTTTATCTCTCACAGCAGCTGAAACCCAGCTATTACCCAGCTGGGGATTGCTACCATAATATGGAAATCTCCATTCCCAAAAAAGCGGCTTTGTTCTGCTAAAGGTTCGGTTTTGTAATACTGGAAGAAAGCTCTCTCCATCTGGCTTATAGGTTGTGGGCAACTTAATATTGGCCAGGCTGGCGAAGGTGGGTATAAAATCTACGGTTGATATTACACTGTTATGGTCTACTTTACCTGCTTCAAGATGTCCCGGCCACCTCATGATGCAAGGCACTTTAATACCGCCATCAAAAAGTTCAGTTTTACGCCCTTTTAGTCCCGCCGTTGAGCCTGCAGTTCTTGCAGGTTCGTAGTTAGCGGGGCCATTGTCACTGCTAAATATAACGAGTGTATTTTCATCTAAGCCGAGTTCATTCAGTGCCTTCAAGAGCCGGCCAATATGGAAATCGGCATCTTTCAGCACGGCATAATAGATCTCCTTTGCTTTCCCAATATTTTTATTTTCAAATGGTTTAAGTTGTTCTGCTGAGGGTGCTAACGGGCTGTGCGGATCTTTTAACCATAAATTAATAAATACCGGTTCATCCTTTTTCTTCCTTTTAAGAAAATCAATCGTTTCATCAACAGCTATTTTACTTGAATTTTGGATCCACACGGTATCATCGTCCATATAGCGTGTTGTTGGCCAAAGTGCATCTCCTTTCCAGGTTGGTCCGTTTCCGTTCCACACCCTGGTTTCATCATAACCATATGCTTTAGGTTCGGGTGCACTTAAATCACCATTGGGTTCTCCCCCGCCACCAAGGTGCCATTTTCCAAAATGTGCAGTTTTATAGCCTGCATTTTGCATTAACCGGGGTAAATAAACCGGGAGGTTTGCATCAAGCCAGTTTGGCATATTCCGCTTTGCGTTCTGGTCGTTACCAGCGAAATGTCCATGAATCTGATGTGCCGCGGGAAAATGGCCTGTGATAACCGAGCTCCGGCTTGGAGAACAAACACCACTGGTAACATAAAACTGTTCAAATCTTACCCCTTGAAGTGCAAATTGATCAAGGTAAGGGGTCTGTACCTCCTTATTGCCATAACATCCCAAATCTCCATAGCCCCAATCATCTGCAAAAATGAATACGATATTGGGCGCCATCTTATTTATTTGCTGTTGTTGTGCTGTTACAACCTTTATAAAAAGGCTGGTTATGAGGAAAGTTAAAAATCTAACCAAGTGGAGTCTGTTTCTCATATTTTGAAGTCGAATCGAAAAAAGATTTTGTATTAATAGCCAAAGTTTTGATACCAATTTTGTTCCTCGTTAAGCTTTATTTCTGAATATGGAATTGGCATAAGCCATTCGCGGTCTGGCCAGGCTACTTTTCCGGTAAACAATGGATTTCTGTTTGTATAGGCTATACCACCTTTAGGATTATCAGCAGGCAACCAGTCTACTTCGATCAAGGCCGTTTCGGTTGCTAACCGTTTAGTTCTGATTAAATCAAATCGTCTCTTACATTCACCGCAAAACTCGCTGCGCCGCTCTTTCCAAACCGCCTGTCTAAACTGATCCTGACTTAAGCCAGTAGCCAGGTTTGCCAATCCGGCTCTTGTACGGATTCTATTAATTGCAGTGTAGGCCGCATCGCCTGCTGTTGCCGATCCCACTTCATTTGCAGCTTCTGCATAAATAAGCAATGCATCGGCATATCTGTATAAGAGAAAATTGTTATTTGTATTTTCAAAAGTTGTATTGGGCTTACCTAAAAAATAATCGATATCTACATACCGCCTGAAGGTTGGCTGGCAAAGGTAAGTTTGTCCATCCTGGGTGGTATAACGCGTCATAATAGCCCAATCTTTCCTTTGATCACCTGCTTCAAATGATCTGTATAAATCGGGTGTAGGAATATAAAAACCTGTTACAGGTGGCTTACCTGGAAATTGCATTTCATTAACTGTTTTGTTTATTCCTTCAGCAAGTAAGGGTTTATTGGTACCTGCTCCCCAAAAAGATGCGCCGGTTGCATTAGCAAGGCATTCGCGTGTAAGCCAGGAGCCGAAACCTGCCTGATTAACGGCTGAAACTTCCAATAATGACTCGCTGGAAAAAGGAGCATTTATATCCCAGGCCACGCCGCATGCAGGAATTGTATTTAAACCCCTTACAGTAGGTGTAGTGATCAGTGAATTTGGCGACAAGTCTATAACTTCCTTCGCCTTATCTCTAGCCAAAGCCCAGTTTTTAGCATCTCCCTGAACTAAAGCACCATCTTTAGCATTTCTTCTCCAACCTGCTCTGGTGAGGTATACATCTGCAAGGATTATTTTGGCCGTCCATTTGGTAATGTGACCATCATGAAGACCATCTTTACAATTTTGTTCTGCATATATCAGGTCAGGAATAATAATCTGATCATATACCACATCCACAGCAGAGCGTTCTTTTTTAAAGCTGACATTATCTTTACTTTCAGTTGTAATTAAAGGAACATCACCATAAGTACGAACAAGGTGAAAATAGAAAAGGGCTCTCAGTGCTCTCGCCTCTCCAATGATTGCATTTTTTCGGGTTTCATCCATTGGTATCTGAGGTACATTATCTATTACAGAATTTGCCCTGGCAATACCTACCCAAAATGAGCTGTACTGATTCCAGGTTTCCAGCCAGTTAACTGAAGAATTCACGGTATGAGAAAACCAGGTATTGAAGTTTGTTGCAGCAGTCCGGCTTGTTGCATCATCTGTTCCCAGATCTATTGCAGGCCACCAGCGACCATAGATTGAATTAGAGCTTCCGTCGTAAAGCATTTTGTATACGCCATCGCAAACACTTCTGGCATCATTTTCCGTTTTATAGAAAATTTTACTGGAAATGAAATTGGGAGGCGTTTCGGTTAGAAATTTCTTACAGGAAAGATTTAGCATCAAAGCAGATGCTAAAAACAATATATATAACTTTTTCATAATTAATTCTTTGTTGTTAAAACTGAAGGTTTAAACCTACCCTGAAAGTTCTTGCTACGGGATAACCAGCATTATCATGTCCCATTTGGAGACTATTAGTACCGTTTAAGGATACATCAGGATTATATCCACTGTAATTGGTAATCATAACTAAATTGCTTCCGGAGGCATATACTTTCGCCGATCTAATTTTAATCCGGGATAGGAAATCGCTGGAAAACCTGTAACCCAGTGTTACATTCTGAAGGCGCCAGAAAGAACCATCTTCAATAACCTTATCACTCATCAGAAAGGCTTGGGCACCGGTATTCAATGTGCTTACACGGGGATAATCTTTGCTTTGATTTTCTGCCGTCCATGCATCCTTTACAATAACCAGCTGTTGGCTTCCATGAAAGCCGCGCAGATTAAAATTCGCAACATTACAAATCTGCTGCCCGAACTGCCCATCTACATTGAAACTCATTTCAAAATTCTTATAGCTGAAGTTATTACTGATTCCCAAAGTAAAATTTGGCTGTGCATAGCCAATTACCTGCTTATCGAACTCATTTAGAATCCCATTCTTATCGGTATCAACATAAAGTTGCTGACCTGGACGTAAGGCAATAACTCCCACGCCGTTGGCATCTTTTATGGGTGTATAAGTAGCTGCCGGATTAGCATTGTATTTCGCAATTCTCTGATCGTTGCTAAGCCCGGCAAATTCCACAAAATCATCAAACTGAGAAATGCCATTGCTTTTATACCCGAAGAAGGCGCCTATTTCATCCCCAATAATTAATCGCTGAGTTCCTCCGGCTACCCATCCCTGGCTATAACCACTTAGGATGTAATTTGCTCCCATCTCCTTAATTTTGGTTTTTCCAATAGACATGGTACTGCTTATCGCCCATTTGAATGCCGATTTTTCAAAAATTTGTGCACTAACGCCTAAATCTGCCCCCTTCGTAGCTAAAAGTCCTAAGTTTTCTGTATAACTGGTGAAACCCGACTGTGCCGGAATTTTGTTGCCAACAACCAATAACTTATTGGTGTTTTTTATGTAGTAGTCAAAGGTTACTGAAAAGCGATCGTTTAGGAGTCCTAAATCGAAACCGGCATTGGTTTGAGCAGATTGTTCCCATTGCAAATTATTATTGGGTAATTGTGCAGCATAGAAAATAGGGCTAAGCGCTTCCGTAACTCCACCCGCACCAAAAGCAGTCATTGAACTTGCCAATTGATCTAAAGATTGATAAGGTTGGATGGCTTGATTTCCAGACAATCCATAACTTAATCTTAGTTTTAAGCTCGAGATGCTTTTACTTTCTTTCAGGAATTTCTCTTCTGACAACTTATAGCCCAGAGCGAAAGCCGGAAAAAAGCCAAATTTTTTATTTTCTGCAAATTTAGAGGCTCCATCTGCACGTCCGGTGAACGTAAATAAAAACTTATTTTTATAGGTATAGTTAACTCTTGAAAAGAATGATATTAACTTTGAGGATGAGGCCTGATAGGTATCCGGTTCATTAAACAATGCCGTTTGCGGTGCGTAAAAAGTAAGATAATCATTAACAAAACCATAATTTGAGTTAATTACGGCATAGCTATTTGTAAGCTCTGTTGATTGACCGAATACCATATCAATTTTATGATCCGTAAAACCGAGATTATAATTAAGGGTATTGGTATTGGTTAATACTTTAATCAGGCCCTCGCTTGTTTTAGCCCAACCACCTTTTGAAATCCCTTTCGGAAGGATATTAAGTTGATAATATCTTTGGCTGGTATTACGGCCCTGATAAGAAAGATCGGTTTTAAAAGACAGGTTTTTAGTGATGGCCAGGTTTATAAAAGCGTTACCAACAAATTGACTTAAGAAATTTTTGTATTGGTTGGCCTTTAGACCAGTTGTTGGAGAATATCCCACAAAAGAGCCCGGGTCATCTGCCTCCGTTGATTCTATATCGGTACTCGGTACACTTTCAAGTGCCCTCCTGATCACACTATTGTTTCCATTGCCCACACCATCATTTGTGGAGGCATTTACCTGATCAGAGTTAATGATAGCGTAATATAAACGAGCGCCAATACTAACTGCACTATTTACCTTGGCATCAAGGTTAAGCCTGGTGGAGATACGGTTAAAATCTGTGTTTTTAATAATTCCATCACCGTCGAAATAATTACTCGATAAGCGATATTTTATATCTTGATTACCACCACTAAAATTGAGGTTATAATCTTGGGTAAAACCTGTTTTAAACACTGCATCTTGCCAGTCTGTTGTTGGAAGCAAGCCTTCTTTTGCTTTTGCAACATTAGCTAATGCCTTATCTTCCAACACCGTACCTGCATTAATAGCAGCCGTGTTTCGGCTGATCCAATATTGGTTAGCATCCATCAATTTAATTCTGTTAGGATTAACAGAGATTCCATGACTACTTGCAAAATCAATTTGACCTCTTCCTGATTTACCCATTTTGGTTGTGATTAATATGACACCATTTGCACCCCTTGACCCATAAATTGCAGTGGCAGAAGCATCTTTAAGTATTTCCATCGATGCTATATCGGATGAGCTGATTGTGGATAACGGACTAATGTTACTACTGGGTTCCTGTTCAGAATTTACAGCAGACATGCTGGTATTATCTAAAAGCACACCATCTACCACATAAAGTGGCTGGCTACCTCTTAAAGATGATATTCCCCTAATTTTTATGGTTGCACCGCCCCCTGGCACTCCAGAATTTTGCGTTACCTGAATGCCTGATGCTTTTCCTGCTAATGCCTGATCAATAGAAATTGTTCCTGCATTAGAAATCTGTTCAGGTTTAATAGAGGATATTGATCCGGTTAAGTCGCTCCTTTTTGTTGTTCCATAACCTACCACAACTACTTCATCCAAATCGCCAACATCTTGTTTCATTACAACAGTCAGGTTATTATCTTTCACAAGAGTTTCCTGAGTGATGTATCCCACGTAAGAGACGACTATTATATCATTGATATCGACTCCATTAAGTATAAAATTTCCTGTTGAGCTTGTTGTAGCAGAAATTTTCTTTCCTTTTACCTTGATGCTTACACCTGGCAACCCTTCGCCCTTTTCATCTAAAACCTTACCTTTTACATCGATCCTGGCTAAGTAGATAAGATAGTTGGCTTCAGGTTCAGCACTTACGGCAAAAGCCTGTACACTGCTTAGTAAAAACAGCAACGCAAAAAGCTTAAAAATGCGGAGCATATTTTGAGGCATAGCCAAATTGCCATGCATTTTGTAAATAAATTTGTTCATATTTGGTTGGTTGGTTAGTAAAGCCCTGTACGAAAAATTTTAGAAAAAACCTATCAGAGGGCTGCTCGTTTTTGAACCTGATTTCCCAATAGCAGAACACTAGAAAAGTATTGCATAACAACATAATCGTATCCCATATTTTGGAATACAGCACAGTAAGGCGCCAGCGGAGCGGGCAATTATCCTTAAATACTACGGTTGCTTTTTGACTAAGTACTTCCACTGAAAATATGTTCTAGATTTTCTAAAATCATACTTCATCGGAGTTAATAACAATAGGGTACTGTAAATATAATCATTCAGTCGATTTAAAAATACTCAATGATATTGGGCAACTGATTACCAGTATCTTCTTTTACAAAGAATTATTTCTCGTCAGTTGCTTTATCGCAAAAAAAATATTGATAAGCTGATGCGTTAAAAATGAGGAGTAGGTACTTAAAACGCATATTTTTTTTTCATATTAAAAACTTGTTTAAGATTGAATTTCCCAGAAAACAGCTGGTGTAAATTGAACACAAACTACCCTAAAACTTAACAATATAGTTTAATAATTGGGGCAAATCACTGATTATAAATGGACTTAAACACCGTCAGGGGAATGTGTCAGATCGGAAGAAGGCTCCCGGTCTGACACATTTACTTACCAGTTAGGGTTTTGTTTTAATTTCGTATTTAAACTCAATTCGTCTAATGGAAGGGGCAAGAAATAGTGTTTATTTTCATCGAATGTTCGTCCACCGGGAAGTGATTTTCCATAAGGCAAAATAAATCCATTGCCATCTACGAAAATACTTGTGCCAACCACTGCTTTGGGGTATTTACTTTGGATAAATTTCATCCCCATAACGGGCTTGTTAAGCAGGGCGCCGGCTTTCCATCTAATCAAATCCTCAAACCTCAACCCTTCAATGGCCAGTTCTACCCGCCGTTCCCTCCGAATTTCATCTGTTAGAACCGGCAAATCCGGAAAATCAGATTTCAGGTCTTTTTGAAGGTTTGCAATGACCATGTTTGGCATTCCCGCACGTTTCCTGAGGAGGTTAATGGTATTGTCGATAACCGCCTGGGTTGCTGTTCCCAGTTCAGCATTGGCTTCTGCATTAACCAGTAGCGCCTCTGCATACCGGTAAATTGGCGCGTCGAGGATCCCATTCTGGATTCGAACAAATTCATTTTGATCGGCTACCCAATATTTAAGTAGCTGATAACCTGTTGGCACAATACCTACCCCGGCAAAGCCCGATCCCGGGATAGCAGGCGCCCCGTACCCGGCCTGCATGGCAGTTCCAGGGTAAACCACTGTTTGGCTGAGGCGTGGGTCTCTGTTCTTCATTTCATTATCGATACTGTTATCGCCCAGGTAAACAGCACTTTGTGATACAGGCTTTCCATCCGTACACAAATAAGCCTCTACAAGTGATTTCGAAATGCTGAGATTGGCATTATTTAACTGTACATTCCAGGAGGTTCCTGTACCCAACAAGCCTGTTTGGTAGGCTTTATAGAAAATCATCTCTTTATTGGGTGCCAGCTCCAAAGAATTGAAGTTTGATGCATAATCAATGGCCGCATTACCAGTATTATTCAACTGATAATGCGCTTCTTTAATCAGCTGATCTGAGGCCAGGACAGCCTCTTTTAAAAATTTATCACTTTCCTGGAGGCCACGATATTTCCGAAAGGTACCTTCAAACAGACAAATCCTGCTTTTTAGCAACAGGGCGATGTCCTTGTTAATCCTTCCGACTTCTGCTTCTGATTTTGCTGGCAGGTTTTTGATAGCCATATTAATGGTACTCAGTATCGAATCCATCACTAAAAAACGGGTATCGCGCGGGGCGTATAACTCGGGCGATGTCGGGCTTAAGTCTTTGGAAAGCCAGGGAAGATCCCCAAAAGCGACAACCTTATTGTAATAGTCAAGGCATTTGAAAAACCTGATTTCCCCGGCATATTTGTCTTTGATTGCCGGGTTGATTGGGGTTTGGTTATAGCGGCTGAGAAAGTAATTGCAATCCCGGATGGTTTCCCAGGTCCAGCCACCGCCAGAAGCCGGAACAACATTCTTTCCTGCTGCAAAAAGGTCGAAGTTTAAGGGAACAAGGTTATCACTCTTATTGTCGCCGCCAATTAACGGGCTGGCAGCTGTAGCGGTGCCATGCCCAATAAAAACGCTGTAAAAGATATTTGCGTACTGTTTTAGTTCATTTTCATTGTGCCAGAAATTTTCCCCGTTGAGTGAATCTGTAGGTTTCCTATCGAGCACACTCTTCTTACAGGCAGAAATGCTTACAACAAAGAACAATATAGTGATGCTTATTATCGAATTTTTCATTTCTTTAATTTTATAGTGAAAGTTGAAGACCAAATGAGATTACGCGTTGTAGCGGATAAAATATCCCTGCTGCACTACTGCTGGCCTCGGGATCGAAATTCCCTTTTAGCTTACTGTATTCCCAAAGATTTTGGGCGCTCACAAAAACCCTTGCATCGGATAGTTTGAGTTTCTGGATTGCCTTTTCAGGAACAGTGTACCCTAGTGTAACATTTTTTAACCTTAAATAGGAAGAACTTTGAAGATATCGGGTTTGTGCCATCGTGTTAAAAGCAGACCCTGCTTTATAGATTGGGTAATATGCATCGGGAGTTTGTGGTGTCCAGGAACCGGCATAAACTTCTTTTGTACCTACTGCTCCGCCATTCTCAATTCCACCCCAGAAATAGGCCCCGGAAGGCACAGTATTTCGTTTGGCTACCCCCTGGATAAAAAAGTTAAGGTCGAAACCATTCCAGGAAATATTTCCGGTAACACCGTATTGATATCGTGGAAGGTTATTGCCAATTATCTTCCTGTCTCCCGGATTGGCTACCGTATTCGCCCCGGGGGTTATTACCCCGTCACCGTTGAGATCCGCATACTGAATATCTCCGGCGCCCCATTTTCCGGAGTTCCCAAGCTGGTCCTGGTTCGCTGCCTTTGCCACATCGGCTGTATTCTGAAATATGCCCACTGTTTCATAGCCCCAAATCTCACCTATTTTCTGCCCAACATAATAGTTGGAAATAAGCATGTTCGGGTTATTATCAAATTTGGTAATCTCAGAGGTAGAGTTTGAGAGCACAAAGCCCATACTGTATTTCAATTTATCATTGATCCGGTCAGTCCATTTGGCACTAAATTCAAAACCTTTGGTTTCCAGTTCAGCACCATTACGTTGTGGCACCGCCGTTCCCAGAACAGCCGGGAGTTTTTCTCCGGCTACAAGCATCCCAGAAGTGATCCGTTTGTACCAGTCGAAACCAAGGTCCAGCTTTCCAAACAAATTGGCATCGGCCCCGAAATCCAGGGTGGCCACTTCTTCCCAGGTAAGCTCTCCGCTTACTAATCCCGGTGCATTAAGCCCAAAGGGTAAAGCACCATTCATGATAAAGGGAACCTGGCCGGAGGCTACAAGCGTGGCGATATAAGGGAAGTTATTGGCGATATTCTGGTTACCTAAGCTACCATAGGATGCCCTGAACTTTAGATCTTTAACTACTGCTGAAGTCGACTGCATAAAGGATTCTTTGCTTAAGCGCCAACCCACAGAAATAGATGGAAAGTACCCAAATCTTTTTCCTGCCGGAAATTTAGAGGTACCATCATACCTGCTGTTAAATTCTACAAGGTATTTATCCATATAATCATAGCCAATTCTACTGAATACACCTTGTGTAGCGAAAGAAGTTTCATAATCAGAAACAGTTGTAATACCCGTTGCCAGGTTAAGCACTGGTATAGGGTCACTTACTAAATCTTGTTTTCTTGCCATGTCGCCATAAAGTGTGGTTAGCTCGCTGTTATATCCTATCAATCCGGTAAGGGTATGTTTTTGACCAAATACTTTTGAATAATTGGCAAAAATATTTGAAGCAAAGAAATCGGTATTATTAAAGTTTCTTTGAATAAATGATGATGATGTACCGGAGATCTGAGGGATCCAGGTATCTCTGATGTAAGGAAAAGCTACCTGATTTTCTTTGATATTATTCCGCAGGTTGCTGTAAGAAAAATTCCCACTTATCTTAAGTTCAGGAAGGATCCTTGCCTCTGCATTAACGCTATATATCCCATCTAATGCATTTGCAATTTTTCTTGATCCGCTTTCCAGGAAATTCACAAAATTCTCGGTAGCAATACCTTCCCCTACCGGAGAGTTTGCAGGTGTTTTTATTGGAAACAGAATTTGAGGTTCTCCCCTGGTCATCTGTTCCCACCAGTCCGATCCTTTATTTGGATAAGCATGAGGCTCATTAAACTGATTGGCAATCAAATTAACTTTCGCTCCAAACTTCAGCCAGCTGGTAACATCTGTATTAACGTTAGCAGTAAAGCTGTACCTTTTCAGTACATCGGTTCCGGTTTTAAAAATCCCTTCTTGTTTGAGGTATCCGGCCGAAAGATAATAAGAAGTTTTGGCACTCCCACCTGTCAGGTTCAAGCTATGGTCCTGGCCAGGTGCCCATTGCCTAACCATATTTTGAATTATATTTGGTGAGGCATTCCAGAATATTTTTCCGTTGGGTAGCATGTGGTAACTCGGGTTATTATCCGGATCTGCAGCATAGTCCCTTACCCATTTAAGTTGTTCATCCGAATATTTAACCGTTCCATTGGCATTCATCTGCGCTACATTGGCTGCAACAAGAGATTCTTCAGTGTTCAGAACATCCGGTAAAAAAGTTGGCCTGTTGAAACGCAAACCTCCAGAGTAGGTGATTTTTGCTTTCTGGTCTTTGCTACCTTTCTTTGTGGTGATTAAGATGACCCCAAACGCACCCCGGGCACCATAAATAGCCGCTGATGCAGCATCCTTAAGCACCGTAACACTCTCTACATCTACGGGGTTAATCAGGCTCAAACTGCTGGGCATACCATCCAGCAATACCAGGGCATCGCCCCCGCTCAGCGAGGTAATACCGCGCACATTGAATGATGGATTTGAATTCGGATTACCGTTGGCATTGGTGATATTCAGGTTGGGGATAACACCCTGTAATGCCTGACCAAGTTTGGCAACAGGCGCGTTACTGAGCTCGGCACCGCTAACCTGGGAAATGGCCCCGGTAACCTTACCTTTAAGCTTTGTACCGTAACCTACTACGATCACTTCGTTTAAATTAGACACCAGCGGTACCAACTGGATATTAATGCTTTTCGCGGTGGCACTGATTTCCTGTATTTCATAGCCTGTATAAGTGATGACCAGGATATCAGATTCTGTTAGGTTTTTGATGCTAAAGTTACCCGATACATCGGTTACAGTTGCGATATTCTTCCCCTTCACCTTGATGCTTGCCCCTGGAATACCTACTCCCTTTTCATCATTAACCTTACCACTAACGTCAAGGAAAGCGAAATTGGGCGGACTGTTATTTTCATAAACATTGACCAGCCCCAGTGCGGAGACTCGCGAAATGACCAGAAAAAAAAGGAGCGCAATTAGTTTTGAAATGCGAAGCACCTTCGCTTGTACAGCGAAATGGCTACACCTTGCAGACATAGTATTCATATTTGATTAGTTTGGTTTAAATCCCTATTTTTCTTTTTATAAAAAATTAAGGTTTCAAGAAAAGAATCTATAAGAAAATACCCCTCCCTTAAGAGGATGATTCCAGCATATTCTCAAATATTAGAACACAATTACTGAAGGAATAAAGATTAAATTACAGCCTTATACATTTGGTTAAATACAAGTACTGTAATTGCCAGTAAGCGAAGCGATCATTTTTATCAGTTACAATTAAAATCTGGCTAACTACTTCCACTAAATATGTTCTAGAATTCATTCTAAAAACCATACTTATGGGATTTGTAACAATTGGGATATTCAAATATAAATCTTTATTTAGACATAAACACAAAATAAAATTTCAAAAAACACCATTTATTCATTTTTTCTTTAAAACCTGGCAAACATGGTTATTAATAAACAAGAAGAAAAAAAACACGCCTGAAAGTTATTTGAGTTTAATTGAACAGTATAAATGCTTTCCAGGTTTATAAATGCGTCTTTATCGTCATAGGTAGGAAAAACTGCATGGTCTTCATCACTACAAAAAAGCAATCTTAGGGTAGCATGTACAATATTAAACATAACAATATAACTTAATAACAAGCTTAAATAATTGAAAATGAAAAATATAAATAAAAATCTCCGGCTTATTTCGTTATTCTCTTTATATGCCTAAGGTAACAAGCTAGCCCAAACATGACTTTGAGTGATTCTATTTTATTCCTGCTTACAAATCAAAAAGCGCTATAGCTGTAAAGAAATTCACATCCGGTGGAAAACTTTTAGCCCGCTGCTACTGTTGTATTTTTCAAATTTGGACCATCAACACAACAAACCGAATGAACCCGATTACGAACGACACCGGATACAGGAATGTAATTTCTCGCATTAGACAATTAGAATCACTTAAAAACCCTGGTTATCTCGCCCAGCAAGAACTTAAAAATTTGAAAACTGAAGCCACTTTATATGAATTGTGCCGTTATGATTTTGTGCGCAACCAAATAAACAACAATCAGGGGTTTCTATCTGCTTAGAAAGTATTTTATATAGATAATATATTTCAAACCTTGATTTTCGCTAAGATTTTGATAAACATCATCAAAATAATGCATGTTTTACCTTAATATTTAAATACAATTCGGAACTTTACTGAGTTGTATTGCTCATGAATCTAGAAAATAAGTTTGGCAAAGATAAGTGGAAAGATTTTGGTGGTTGCTCCCCACTAATTGCTGTATTTAAAAATTTCCATCCCCTAAACTCAGAAATTGAATCCATTATCAATGAATATACCTTTCCGGTTACTTTCGAAAAGAATAAACATATCGCTTCTCCTTTAAAACGCAACCGATATATTTTCCTGATATTAAAAGGTGTTGTTCACGGTTACCTGAAAATGGGAAATAAAAAAATTACGACCTGGATTACCGTAGAAAATGATCTGGCTGGCACCATCAGAAACCTTTGGACTGATGAAGCCTCTGAAGAATATATAGAAACCATTGAGCCGGTATTGGCTATTGCGGTGCCGCATGAAATGTCGAGGTTATTGTATAATAATTTCGATATAGCCAATTACGTGGGGCGAAAGATGACCGAAATTTATTATCGCAGTGCTTCAGAAAGAGCATTTTTATCGCGTATTCCTACAGCCAGGAAGCGTTATGAGCGCTTTTTAAAATCCTATGGCTATCTGGCAGATCGTGTACCTCAGAAATACATTGCTTCTTTTTTGGGTATTCGGTTAGAAACATTAAGCAGAATAAAAAGCACGCCTTAATGAACTGTAAGGGCAAAATAAAATATCAATAAATTGGTTACACTTATCAATATTATCCCATATTTGCCTAAAACTCATCATTAAATCACATGGCTGAAGCGGAAAAAAAGTATGCAGTAATCACCGGAGCAAGTAAAGGGATAGGTAAGTCTATAGCCAAATCACTGGCAAAACGTGGATATCATTTGTTACTTATTGCCCGGTCAGGAGATGAACTTACACAGCTGGGACAAGAAATCAGCCTTCAATATCAGGTGGAGGTGAATACCTTTCCGATAGATTTAGCCCTAAGTGATTCGGCCAATGCAGTAGTTGATTGGATTAACCAACATGAATATAAAGTAACCATTTTGATTAACAATGCAGGTTATGGCTTATGGGGTTCCTTTGCTAACCTTAACCTGGAAGAACAATTGCAGATGTGCCGGTTGAATATGGATACTGTTGTGCGACTTTGCCACCTGCTGCTTCCGCTGCTGTTGAGAGAAAAACAATCGTATATCCTTAATGTGGCTAGCACTGCGGCCTATCAGGCTGTACCAACCCTGGCTATATATTCTGCTACCAAATCATTCATACTTTCTTTTACACGCGCTCTGAGGTTCGAATTGAAAAACACTCCTGTATCTGTTAGTTGCCTCAGTCCAGGGCCTGTTGATACGGGTTTTGCAAAACGTGCAGGACTGGATGCGTTTAGCAAAATGGCCGAAAAATTTAACATGAAACCAGATCACGTTGCAGAAACAGCTGTAAAAGGAATGCTGGCAAAAAAATCCGAAATCATTCCGGGTTTCAGTAATATCATTAGTGTTTATGCCAATAGAATATTGCCCAAGGCACTGATAGAGAAAATTGCCGCAGGCATTTACAAAACCTAAACCACTGATTTAGAAAAAAATATTCATCTTTTTTCTTTGGAATATTAAAAAAGTATTATGTTTGTATTAAATACTACTAAATCTATAGATTATGTATAATAAAACAAAGACGTTTTATTTTCTTCCCATGCCAAGCCCTTCGCGAATGCGAATGTGTTGTTGCTGCGCATAATCTCTCCCCCTATTAATTCTTTTTCTTTAAACTTTTAATTCATTGCCCCATGGCCACTTCGTATCCTACCTTTACCCTATCTGATAGACTGACTACAGAACAACTTGATTTCTTTCAAACACATGGCTTTATCCATTTTAAAAATTTCATCAAACCTGAAACAGTAGCTTCCATTATTGATGCTTCTAAGCAGGTAGAACAAAACTGGATTGAACAAGGAACAAAAAAAGTAAACGGTGTTCCCATTAAATACGGAAAAGACCTTGATGGATCATCTATTGTGCAACGTTTTGCTTTTATAAACCAGCACCATCAAACTTTGAGTGGCTTATTGCTCGATCCACGTTTTAACGGGCTTTTACAATTAGCTGGTGAAGGTTCCAGACTGGGTACAGAAGAAAAAGATGGTATGGTTTTTAATCACTACATCAACGGACCGGAAAGCAAATTCAGTAAAATGGGCTGGCATACTGATGGTTTGAGAGATATCTTTTATGGAACCAAACTTAATCCTATGCTAAATGTGGGGATCCACCTTAGTACGCAGAAAATAGAAAATGGCGGATTAAAAATTATACCAGGTACACATAAGCAAAGTATTTACCAGATGCTTTTCCGTAAGAAATACTTTGTAGATAATAAGCCTGATCCGGAAGAGCTTTCTATTTTACCGGAAGCCGGAGACTTAACCATACATGATGGCAGGCTGTGGCACCGCGTTGCAGAATCATCCATTCGTGGAGAAGCCAGCCGACGAAGAGTAATTTACATTCCGATTATTGCTGGAAAATATGCACCGAAGAATGAGAATAGTCCAACCGTATTTTATCAGCGCTTTGCAGGAATTGTAAAATAACTTATGCTGCTTATTCTTTTGTTCAGCTACCTGGTTAGATCAGGTAAGTTGAAAAGGCAGGTGGCCTTTGTTAAAAGTGTATCCAAAAGGATTAATCCGAGGAAATATAGGCAACAGGTTGCCCTTGCTTCCGGCATGCTGTTACTGGAATTATTTTAATCCATCCGACGCTCGCTTAGCTTCTTGATATTGCTTAAGATCAACTGCTTATCGGTATCTGTACTGGCCAACTGATGTGCTTTCTCAAAAGACTTTAGGGCTTTGGGATTATCAATACCGGTGTAAAGATCGCCTAACAGAGAATAATAAAGGTGGTTACCTGATAGTTGAAGTTTTTCTGCTTCCAGGATGGCCATGGCCTTACCCTTTACTTTAGCCAGGGCATAAGTTCTGTTCATGGCAACAACAGGAGAATATTCTAAAATCAGTAGTTGGTTATAAAGCTGCCGGATGTTATCCCATTTTTCATTAGTATCAGCTTTATGTGTATGCCAGTAGGCGATTGCTGCCTCTAAGTGATATTTGGTTAAGTTATTTCCGGTTGAAGCTTTATTAAGGTAATAAATTCCACGTTCAATTAACTCCTTATTCCACAAGTGCTCATCCTGATCTTCGTATAATATGGCAGCACCTTCAGGGTCTGTTCTGGCTTCGAATCTTGAGGCATGAAAACACATGAGGGAGAAAAGTGCATTTACAGCAGGGGTATTTGTATTGGGATTTTCTAAAAGTAAAAAGTTTAAACGCATAGCTTCTGCACAAAGGTCTTCTCTCAGCGTGATATTGTTTGACACAGAGTAATAACCTTCAGAAAAGAGCAGGTATAAAGTAGTTAATACGGTTTCTAAGCGGTGACTAATTTCTGATAACTGAGGCTGTTCGATCCGAATTTGGTCCTCTTTTAGCTTTTCTTTTGCCCGTTTTATCCGTTTATAGACCGTTTCTTTATTGCTGAGAAAAGCATCAGCGATTTCCTGAACCCCAAAACCACACAATAGGCTAAGCGCCAATGAAATTTGTGAAACGGTGGAAATTGCAGGATTGCAGATGGTAAAGATCATCGCCAACTGGCTATCTTTAATATTCTGATCAGAAAGATCAAGCTGGATTTCTTCAACCTTTTCTGCATTGTACGCTATTTGTTTTACTAATTTTTGTTCAAAAACAGCATGGTGGCGGAGATAGTTCCGGGTTTTATTTTTAGCTACTGTATACAACCAGGCAACTGGGTTTTCAGGAATCCCTTTAATGCTCCAGGATTCTGTTGCCGATAAAAAAGTATCACTTACTATGTCTTCGGCAGTTTCCATATGTTCTATACCAAAAAGATAACAGAGTACCGAAACTATTTTCCGGTACTCTGTTCTGAATAAATGTGGAATAAGTTCTGATTCGTTCATTTTACCGGTTTAAGCCAAATATGAGGCATACGCCAAACCACTATTAAACTGCTGGTGTAACAGCCATCCGAACTTCTACATTTCCACCCAATTCAAGTATGGGACAGCCCTGGGCAATTTCTACCGCCTCATCATAATCTTTTGCCCTGATGAGGATTAAACCACCAATTGACTCTTTAATTTCGGCATAGGGACCATTAATTACATCTTTATCTTTCTTTACTACTCTTCCTTCTAAATCCCATCTTTGTAAGGGGCGTACCAGTTTATCCTGGGCTGCAATACTGCCAAACCAATCTTGCCATTGTTTAATTGATTGCTGCATCATTTCAGGTGAAGGCTGTTCTTCCGAACTGCCAAAAGCTCTTCTGAAAATCAATAAAAATTCATTCATGATATTTTTTTTAAGGTGATTAATTTAGTCATTTATCCGAACATACCTACTTTGTAGCTTCCTGGTGTATTGGGAAAAGAAATATTTAAGCGGTTCCAGGTGTTAATTGTTGTGATCACCAATGTAAGTTCGATCATTTCCAATTCGGTAAAGTGCTTTGCCAGTTCCTGGTAAACATCATCTGGAACCACACAGGCTGTAACTGCCTCAGCCCAAGCCAAAGCTGCCCTTTCTCTCCCGGTGTAATAAGGTGTTTCGCGCCAGGCACTTAAACCATACAAGCGTTGCTCTGTTTCTCCCTTTGCCCGGGCTTCTTTCGCATGCATATCTAAACAGTACGCACAAGCATTAATTTGTGATACACGGAAATGTACCAGTTCTTCTAATTCTGCGCCCAGAGTAGACTTTTTCAGACTCAGTCCCATATCGAAAAGTGGTTTTAAAGCATTCATTCCTTTTCCAAATACATTGATTCTCTTTTCCATTTTGATAATATTTTAATTGTTAAAAACCTAATGACACGCAGACTGAACCGAATTGGACATTATTTTTATCTTTTTCAGAACAAAACCACAAAACACTCATAATCAGTTTATTAATTTTTAAAATAAAATTCTACAGTTGGGGAATTTAAGTGGATAAAATTCCCCAAATATCCTCATTAATAAAAGCTGAATCTCTTAACAACTCACCATATAAAATATCTGTACCCATCCTGTTAATAAAAAATGAGGCTTTACAGTAAGTGGGCAAACATACAGGGTTAATCACAGCCTATTTGAGGAATACAATAATTCTAATGGCTGAAATTTTGTATCAGCAATATTTTAAATTTTGATCATATGGCTCATCCTAGAAACCTTAAACTGCCTTATAATTGTGTCATTCTTGATGATGATATCCTGGCCATCAGCGTTATTAAAAATTATATTTCGAGAATAAACAAACTGGAACTAAGCGGATGCTTTACGGATGCTGTAGAGGCTATGGCTGCATTCAGAACCTATAAAAAAATCGATTTCTTATTTTTAGATATTAGTATGGATGTTTCAGGACTCGATATTGCCAGAATGTTAAGAGATCGTGTTTCTTATATTATTTTTACCACTGCACACAGTCATTATGCAATAGATGCTTTCTCCAATGGAGATGGTTTTCTGGTTAAACCCATTGATTTTAAAAAATTTGATTACACGATTAATGAAATTTTGCACAAAAACACCAAACGCCAGCATATCATAATTTGGGATAGCGCTGAGAATTTGTAGTTTATATTAAAATCTCATTAGGTAACAAAGAATAATCATAATTGCAGATCGTAATTCTGTACAAACATTCAATTCTTGCATATGTTTATAGATTCGTCACCTTAATTGAAAGATGAACATTGAAACAGATTTAAATATACCCTTCTACAAATGCTTTTCGGGAGATTAGCTTCAAATAGGCATAGTCTCCGTTAATTTGTTTGCGTTTTTTAATTTCATAAAGAAAATGCCCGCCCATATCTACAATCATCCTGCAACGGGCAGAAAACCAGGCCGTATGCGGATTTTTCCAGCAAAAGGAATAATATTGGGCAGTCATCTTAATCCCCTGCATTTCGGGATGAGCGAAACTGATGGTTCGGGGTTTGGGTTTACCTGCGTCAATATCTGCCTTACTTACGACGGCTAAATGATCAGAATGGCAAAATTCATAGGCCGCAAGCTTAGGATCATCTACGTCAGGCAAGTGTTTCAGCAACCGGAATCCTTTAAGTTTTGCGCCATTTAATATCCAGACCAAATTGGGGTAAAACGCCTCCCTACTGGCAATTTCTAAGGCAGTTATTGGCGAGTGCTGAAATTCAAGCGTAGTACCACAGGCTGTAAAAATATCGGCGCGATGCATCTCTCCAGAGACCTGATCAATAAATACTTTTTCCCGGTAATGTTCCGGGAATGCCATTTTCCAATCCCGATGCCAGGGACTTTCCTTTCGATAAAATCTGGATACATCAGCCGGCATTACAGGCATACCCATATCCCACAGCACTGCTTTGCGAACAGGCAACCGAGCGCTAAGCTCTTCAGTTTTCCATTCCATTAAATTTTCCGCTAATCATTATGATTGAGGACAAAATTACTAAAAAAATTAGTTCCAGAAACTAAGATTGGGCAATAGGTCTCGGAAAAGTAGTAAGTGCTAAGTTAAAGTCTAATTATAAAGGAATTAGCATGGTAAATATTTTCTCTTAATGGTTGGCTCAATAGCAAAACACAAGACTTTGCCCTCAAAACTAATGACTCAAGACTCCAGACTAAAGCCCCCCTCACCTCCTCCGCTTCTTCCACCAAATAATGAATCCGGTAACGGGAAGACTCGCAGCGATTAAGCTTGCCAAAAAAGAAAGTATCTTATGGGGCACACCGAATAATTTACCCGTATGCAGATCGAAGTTTGTAGCTTCAATAAAATCTGCTCCATTGTAATCCTGATATAGCTTAGCTCTTAGCGGTGTACCGGTGGCCTCATCAAAGAAAAAGGTATTCTGATTTCGGGCCCATCGGTAAGGATAAATCATCCTTAAGCGAAGTTCTCCTTTTGCCCTGACCGAAAAACTTGTAGAAAGCGCGCCGGGGTATTTTAAACTCGCTTCCCGGTAAAGCTTGTCGTACCTTTGAGCAACAGATTTAATGGTATCTACCTTAGCTCCTATTATGGTTTTTCCGGGTGTTAAATTTGTGCCTGTAAAGAAACTGGCAGCAGTTTTTACTTCTTTAAAAGCAAAATAAAGGCCGCTTAAAGCAGTGATTAATAAAACTACGGCGGCGTAAAAGCCGAGCACATTATGTAAATCATAATTCAGCCGTTTAAATGATGCATCTCTTTTGATGGTTAATGATTGTTTGAGCAGTCGCCTCCTACCTGGAAACCACAGCAGCAAACCGGTAATCAGCATCAGTACAAAAATAACTACTGACCACCTCATGATGAACTCGCCAGGCTCTCCCAACAACAGAGAAGTATGCAGTTTTCGATCAATCTCGATCCAATCTAAGCCCCTTTTACTTACTAATGCCGCTGTGTAAGGGTTAAAGTAATACACCTCATCTTTGGAAGTGCTTAATTCAACTGTAGCATTAGGATATTGTTCGGTAATTCTGATCAGCTTGAGTTTAGCCTTCGGTGCCAGTTTACCAAATTGTGTAATGATCTGATTTAAACCTGCAAAAGGCTTTTGCTGAAGGGGTACAAAACGAAAATCCTTCTGGGTAGCAGCCCTGATCTCTTCTTCAAAAACATACAATGCTCCGGCAATACTAATGATCAGTACTACCAAACCTGTAGTTAAGCCTAACCAGAGGTGAATTTGCCGAACAATATCTTTAAACTTTTTATTCATTTATTTAGAACGCGTAACCCACTGCAAAATTAAAGCGACGTCCGTTACCCCTCACATAGTTTACATTACTGCCATAAAACTGAGATATAGCCGGATAGTATACTTTGTTCAATATATTTTCTAATCCTAAAGTTAAACGTAAAGCAGAGGTCATTTGATAAGCGGTTGCTAAATTAAAAAGATTAAAGGCTTTTACAGGACCCTCGCCAATCAGGTATTTACCTGCTGCATTTTTAGCAAAGCGATCTCGGTTACCTACCCGCATCCAATTTACATCGATACTTAGGTTCTTAATTCCCGAATATTTAAGGTAGATTGTTGTTTTTGACGGCGGTATCCTGGTTGTATTCAAATAAACATCCTTTTCTCCATCGTAATTTCCATCATCATCCACATCGCCTTTACCTTCTACCTGAGCATAATTACCACCAATGCTCAATGATCTTAGCACCTGATAATCGGCCTGGATTTCAAAGCCATACACCCGCTCAGGGATACGTTGAGAAATGTAAGTACCATTTACCTCCAGTAAGTTTGCACCCAGCTTAGAAGTGCTGTAGTAATACGCAGCGCTTAAATTCAAATTACCGATGGTACTGCTGAAACCTGCTTCATAATTATTCACAATGATGGGTTTAGTTTCCAACTGCGATAGAGTATTAGCCTTTGCGGCCCTCAATACCCTTCCCAGTTCAAATACTGAAAATGACTGTGCATAGCTGATAAAGGGGTTAAAGAATTTGAATTTAGAATACCTTGCACCGGCATTAAAAACCAATGCATTGTAATTTAACTTACCACCCTGAACAGCAATACTGCCGGCACCATTTGCGCCTGTAGCTAAAGTATTAAAATCATCTACATCGATATTGATATTCTCTACCCTTAGTCCTCCCTTGATGGTTAAATCGTTAAAAAAGGTAGTGGAGGCCTGCAGATATGGTGCAAAGTTTACCATATTCATATCAGGCACCCATAATCTGCCGTCGGTTAAGCTTTGTGCAGTTTTATCGTTCATTAAATCTAAGCCATAGTTAACCTGTAGCGATTGTTGCGCTGTTAAGGCAATTGGCGTATTCAAATTAACCCTTGCGCCTTTTTTAGTGGAAGTGATAGCCGATTGACCACCGCCGAAAAATGAAGCTGAGTTTGAATAAATGGTATAGAAATCCTGATAATAAAGGTTTGCGGTCAGGTCAGTTTTTCCAAAGATTTGTTGATTGGTATACTGTAAGTTGGCATTATGGTTAAAACGGGTACCCTCATCCTCTCCTAATCTGGTCCCATAAACGCCAATTGCAGGCGATTGCCCGTAAACGCCATCTTTTGTGATGTACCTGGAACGTTGTCTGGAACTGAAGTAGTTATACATCAATTGTATGCGTTGTTTCGCTGTAATCTGATAACCCAGTTTTGCAAAACCATTGTAAGAGCGAGTTTCACCTAAACCATACTCTGGCGAGATTACCAGGCCTTCTGCATCGCGGAATACACCCGTTTTCTCAAACATCCCGCTCAGCAGGTAATCAAATTTAGCTGATTTTCCATACAGCTGCTGAGAAAAACGGTAACCAATGGTGCTATCGCCTTTTAAATTTCCGGTGATTCCTGCCTGAGAATAACCACCAAAAGATTTGCTTTGATCTGCTTTTTTAGTGATGTAATTGATTAAGCCTCCCTCAGCTCCGTTGCCATAAATGGCTGTTGCTCCTTTAATTACCTCTACACGTTCTATTACAGTAGGGTCTATACTTCTGATATCTCTGCCTCCCGCTCTTAGCGGTGTAGATTGTGGAATTCCATCTATTAACACCAAAACATTTCTCCCCCTCAGGGTTTGTCCGGAATTACCTGTTTGATTGGTAGAAAAACCTAAACCAGGTACGCTATAGGATAGGATATTAGCTAAATTGGGACTGATGGTAGATTGTGTACCAATTTCTTTTGATGTTAGAACAGTTACCGATGAAGGGGTTTGCGATAAAGATTCGGGTCTTCTGCTTGCTGAAACAATTACATCATTAAGTCCTTCGCTTTGCTCTTTTAAAACAAAAGTAAGGCTGGTTTCCGCTGACACTTCGATAGTTTGTTCTAAGGCATTAAAACCCATAATAGAGATTCGGATTTTCTGTGTGCCTACTGGAACTCCTGTTAGCACAAAAGCGCCCTGTTTATCGCTAATTGTTTTTAAGTTATGTTTTCTGACTTGAATATTGGCAGCAGGAATCTTGTTACCCAATGAATCGGTTACCAGTCCTTTAACCGTGCCTGTGCTGGTTTGTGCAAAAAGAGAAGTACAGCATAAAAATAAGATGACCGCTATCACAGCGCTTAAATATGATTGTTTCATTATTGCTAAAAAATTTCCGCAAAGCTAACATTATTTAGACTGATTAAAAATTAATTTTCCTTAACATTAGGAATGAATAGCGTAATGGTTTGGCCACGAAAGCCTGATCAGAAATATAAGGGTAACTTACTCAAAAATTTCTTTCTTCCTCACCTCCGGAAGGGCTCTTTCTTTTGGCTTGGCCCAAAAGAAACAAAACCGAGCCTTAGCGAGGTCATGAATGCCATTGAAAACAATAAGTACTAATGAATAAACCCAAGGCTTACATCCTTTCTTGGCCAGGAGCATCCGAATGCTGATGGCGGTAATAAGAGGCCTTTCCTCCACACAAACCCACCCGCGCTGCTTATTCCCTTTGGCAGCAGGTAAACGTTTGAAAATGAAAGCATTCAAATGCTCCTTTCTGGCGAAATGCTGCTAGGCCGGAGGCGTACTTGGGAAAAGCCAGTTAATTATTTAAGGCAGTTAGCGAAATGCATAACCTTGCAAATCCATCATTTTTGCATTAAACAGTAAATTACAATATAATTGAACCATAACCCCATTAAGAAAAGATTAATGACGAGGCTCCAATGAATCTTCAATAAACCGCCTGATCACAAAAGCCGGAATCACCAAAGTACTTGTTCTGCTGAACCTGGCTATATTAATCCCCAAAAAGTTGCCTTCCTGGTCAAAAACAGCTGAACCACAGGCGTCACTTTTAACCGTACCATCGTGTGCAAATACACGCTGAAATCCATCTCTGCGAATAGACTTACCACCTTCAAATTGCTCTGCCGGGTGGTTGAACTTTCCTGTTGTCAAGCCATCCAAAACAAATGTTTTAGAAACAATACCTGAAGTATTTTTCCAACCTAAGGTAAGCGAATCACCGGGCCAAAATTTTAACATTTCGGGTGCAAATTCATTAGCCCTGCTTATCGCTTTACCATTTATGCTCAACAATTCATCGCCTACCTGTAAACCAGCCCTACTGGCGGGACTATTAGGCTTTATGAGGGAAAACTGTGCAGGCTGGGAATTGAACATCACCATAGCCCCTAGATATGCCTGACTGCTTATTTTAGGCAAGGCAAATAAACCACTGCTTAACACACTTGGAATTGCTTGACCGTCAGATTTAAGTGTGTATATTAATTTCCCCATAGTTATGGCTGAAGAATCAGCAGATATACCATTAAAATCTATCCCTCCTTTAATCTTTTGTTTTAGTTCCAGCAGTATCAGATCGTTGGTTTTATCTTTTGCCAAAACCACTATTGGAATTTCTTTGTACGCAATTAATTTTGGATTTTGGGCCACCAAGCTGAGCTTACTGATCAAAAACTGCCGCTTTCTTCCGTTAATGTTTTTATTAAACAAAACACCATCAACAGTTTGTATTTCAGGATTTAAAGAACTAATCAAAAGAACACTTGAAGGATTGCTTACCTGCTTTTTTAAATCCGGGTGTAAAACTTTTTGTCTATTCTCCTCTATGATCGTTTTTAGCAACGGGTCGGGTATTAAGGCATCCTCCTTTTCTGGAAAGGTAGTATAATTTACTTCCTGCTGTAAGGCCGTCCAATACTTGCGGTATAGATCAACCGGAATTTCAAAGTTCTGATCTTCCGCCACATCAATCGCGCTGTGCAAGCCAATTACCCTACCGTGGTAATCGAATAACGGGCCTCCAGAATCACCAGGCTCCATTTTACAGGTGGATCGGATAAAACCATACTTATTTTTAACCTCCGCAACTTGTCCAAGCCTTAATGTAGGCAAAGTTTGATTCAGGCTTTCTGGATAGGAAATACTGATACAAGGCTCATTTTGCACCAAACTACCAGAATACCCCATTTCGGCAAAAGGCCAGATTCCTTTATCGATAATCTTCATCATCCCAACATCAGGCATACCAGGGGTAGTTGGGTTATCGATTCTACCTAATGCCAAAGCGATGCACGCTTTCCCATCAGGAAAAAATACTTTATAATTTTTACCGGAAACAATCGTATGTGCAGCAGTAAGGATATATCCATCTGCACTAACGACTACACCACTAAATTGAGCACTGGTTCTCTGATTCTGTTGTACATCAAAACCCCACATCCTGACACTTGCCGGATAAGCTTTTTGAATGGCTTGATTGATGATATCTTCAAACGCCTGAATTTGCCTTTTTTGGGCAATCGCATTCAAACTGATCAATATCATAGCTATGCAAGTAACGATACCTGCATACAGCTGTTTATATTTTTTCATGATGGTTTATGGAATACTAAAAGCTTGATTCTAATTCTTTAACAGCTTTACCTATTTTTTAGAAGAGAAAAACAAAGCTTAAAAACTGATTATTAACAAGGTATGGCCTTTAAAGGCCATACCGAGTGCATAGGTAGATAGAGATTGAGCGTTAAATATTATAAGTTGTTGCCTGAAATGCTCCAGATTACTGATTGAAAATTTCGGCTAGTTTTTTATTTAAAGGTTCACCCCTTAATCCGTTACCAATGATTTTACCTTGCGCATCAACTAAAAAGCTTGCAGGAACTGCACGGACACCATATAAACGTCCAACTTCATTGTTCCAACCTTTCAGGTCAGAAACGTGTGTCCAGGCCAACCCGTCTTTTTCAATGGCCTCTAACCAGCGTTCTTTTACATTATCGAGCGATACCGAAATGATATCGAAACCTTTGTCTTTGTAAGTTTGGTATTGCTTTACCAAATTTGGATTTTCAGCTCTGCAAGGGCCACACCAGCTTGCCCAGAACTCTACTAACACCACTTTACCTTTAAAATCAGCTAAAGCAACTGGCTTTCCCACAGCATTATTCTGCGTAAACAAAGGTGCTGCTTTGCCTACTGCAGTGATTCCGCTGGCCTCCATGCGCTGAGCCAATTCCCGTCCCATATCTGTAGCCTTCAATTCTTTATTCAGTGCATTAAATAATGGTTGAACTTTAGCCACATCAACTTTGCTTCCCGCTGCTTCTGAAAGCGCAACCAGTGCGAAATAAGAATTGGGGTGTGTTTTAGCAAACAAGAATTGTTTATCCGTTCTGGCCTGAAGGTTTTTGCGATAGCGCAGATCTACAGCTTTCATATAAGCAGTATCTTTTTGCTGCTCAGGCGTTCCACGATTGAAATCAATATTCACAGCCTTTGTTAAAGCCATAATGGTTCCACCAATTTCTTTGTTATAAGCTTCAGATTCATCATAAATTTTCGATCCGGTAAAAACGGCATTTTGTAAAGAATCTTTAGAGGTAACGGTAAAATGTTCTTTTCCAAAATAGAAGTAAATTACATCTCCTGTGTAAACAGCACGTCCTTTACCTCCACCGGTATGGTCTAAGGCCATGCGGGCGTAGGCATGTCCGGAAACATGGCCTGTAAATTTAAAAGCACCATTTACCAGGGCTACAGAATCCTCATGTCCAACACCATTGTCCATGTAATCGATATAAGCCATAGCCGGCTTATTAAGGTTGCCAATTTTACCCGTTAAACTAAAATTAGGCGTTTGTGCAGCTGCCAGAAATGGTAGCAATATGGCCGCTATAGTTAATTTTGTTATTTTCATTTTTGTATGTTTTTATTGTCTTTAAGTTAGTTTATTAATCACTGGTACATTAGTAAATTGTCTGAAAATCAGGTCTCTACTGTTTTACTCCATGATCTGTGACCCACGGACCAGGGAACAACATTAGTCATTGGGCATTGGGCATTGGTCATTGGGCATTCGTAAAAACGCTGAACGTTTCAGGTCTGACATCTCACGTCTCACATCTCAAATCTCACATCTCAAACCTCTGCTTACTTCCTAATCACGATATCTACCGGAGATCCGGGAATTCCGTTTATGGTTTGTGTAATGACCCCGTTTTTACCCACACTCACGTCAACTGTATACACAGAACCGGCTGCTCCAACTGTAAGGGTATTATCATCTGCACTGATTTTCAGCATAGTAACTTTTTTGCCTCCAAAATCAGCATCAAGGACTTTAAGATCTTCGTTAAGTGGATTATAGCGATAGATTTTATCATTTGCACTGAAGTAGAATACATTCAAACTGTTGCGTTGCCATTTGGTATCGGCATTTACCAGGGTTCCCCCTTTGAAAAGGCGTTTATTTTCTGCTTTAATCCTCCTGTTAACAGAATCGAAAGTATAGCTGAATGTTAACTCATAAATGCCCCCGTCTGCTGCTTTGAAGTATGCATAAAAAGTACCTGCTTGTCCGGTTTGCATAAAAAGCAAATTATCCATCCCAATATTCTTTGGATCAAATGCTTTTCCATCAGGATCTACCACATAATCTTTGCCCAGGTAACTGCCATCTCCAGCGAAAGTGACAAAGCCTTTTGATTTAATATCAAAACCAAAATAAAAGCCATTGGTACGGGTAAAATATTTAGACAAAGCATAATCTCCTGCCTGCTCATTGGCAAACTTGCCATAATCAGGCGCAAATGGTGCGGTAGACATTACACCAACGTATAGCTTGTCATTTATCACCCCGGTTGGTACGGTACCCATATAAGCCTCTAAGCGTCCTGTGGTTATGGTTGCTGGCGGTGTAAAAAACTGATCGTTAAAGTAAGCTTTGCGAAGAAGCGTACTGGCTTCTAAAAGGGGACTTTTCTTTGCCGGGTCGTTACACAATACCCAAAACTGCTGATTGGTTATGGGCTGATATGGAAGCGGATCTGAAAAATATAACTGAACCGGATTACGCGGTAACTCTTCATTGTGAAAAGCTTTATAAATGTCGGGCAAAACCGTATTATCTGGTTTTACAAAAGACAATTTGGCCAGGCCGTTATCATCACTTAAAACCAATTTACCAGAACTGAACTGTGTGGTACCCAAAACTTTAAAGGGAATTACATAACGTAATCCATTACGTTTATCAGTAATAATCAGCTTTGCTGTACGCAAACCTGGAGCCAGATTATAAACAATCCTGAGTGGATATCCGGTATAAACATCGCTTCTAAGCTCTTCATTTACATCTATTCTCCACTCAAAAGACAAGTCTTTCTGCGGATCTGCATCGGCAAGGCCTATCGTGGGTTTAAGCACCAGTGAATCGCCCAGAAGCGCTGCAAAAGTAGAATCTTTAAAGGCACTTAATGTTGGCTCTGAAGGTGGATGATAATCATAATTACCCAAATCCTTTTTACAAGCCGTATATAAACCAACCATAATGGCCAGCACTAAAATTAATTTTAATTTCATCTCTACGTTTCTTTAATGAAGGTTAAATAATAATCTGCTTGCCACTCTCATCAACAAAGAAATAGCCATTTACCTGTGCGAAATACTTTAAAGTAAAGCGCTTGGTGGGTGCAGATTCACTGTAGAATTCATATTCATCGCTCCCATTGGTTTTTTTCAGCAAAACATATCCTTTATCAGGATTTCTGGCAATCCATGATGCCGGGTCTTTAAGGAAAACGCGGAAATTATCGATAAAATAAAGGGTTCTGGGGATTTCTAAATAAGCATTTGGTTTAGACATATCCACTAAATCCACTGTTCCAGAAGCAATGAGGAACAATTGATGCTTAATCCTTCCGTAATCACCCAATTGGGATTGCCAGTATATCCACCAGCCTGGTCTTTCCAATCGGTTTGAAAAAATGATTTTCTTGGTTCTTAAAGCCAAAGGAAGTTCGGCTGCAAAATCACCTCCGGCAATGGTTCTTAAACCTAAGGTTACCGATTTATTAGCCAGGGCATCATCGGTATTCTTTAAGATAACCGGGATTTTCAATGTACCTGAATCAGCTGGCAAAGTATAACTTGTTTTTAAGGCTTCGTAATGTGTCCCTTTAACTGCTGTGGTTAGCGAATCTACAACACTGAGTACAAATTGTCTGCTATGGGCAACTTTAGGGCCCGTTACAATAATAGGCACCCAAATCGTATCCTGCCCTAAGCTCGGATTATACGCAAATGAATAACTTATGGTGGTGGTGTCTTGTAAGCCATCTTTATCCAGATAATGCAGATAAACATTATCGGCAGATTGGTAAGGCATCAGTTCGTTCTTTTTACAAGCCAAAAACATGATGCTTAAAAGCGAAAAATAAAATATATTCTTTTTCATCGTCTGGTCTGTTTTAGTTTCTATAAGCTTGTTCATCTATTGGAAGCGGAAAAACAAATATTTTATCCGAAGGCGGATAAATTAATCCCGATGTGGTGATGACATTAAGGTTCAATCGTTTGTGCATAAAGAAATTCTGGCTTTCACCATAAAATTCTTTGCGGTATTCTCCTTCCAGCAGATTAATAAAATCTGTTTTAGATATACCAGCACTAACGTTGGTACCAATACCACGATGCACCCTAAGGGTATTGAAGTACGTTAAAGCATCGCCGGGGCTGGTATCGAAACTGGCCTCTGCTGCAATAAGGTACATTTCGCTTAAGCGTAGTGCAGGTGCAAGCAATGGATGAAGGTTATCCAGAGGGATAGAATTTACAATGTATTTTTGCAGGTAAAAACGATCGGAATTATTGGCTGTTTTAACTAACCTAAACCATTGTTTGTAACGCCAGTCGTCTGCTCCTACCGTTCCGAGGTTGTAAATTGCATTAATCTGATCTGCAGTTGCAGAATAATCAGGATTGTCTCTACTAAAAAGACCACGTAACTGCTCTTCTGATTTAGGAACAAACCAACCAAACAGAATTTCATTGTAAAATACGCGATCCCGCTTAGAAACATCATCATTAAAAAAGTCTTCTTTAACAGTCCAGGGGAATTTTAATGAAGCTATTACCTCTTTAGCATTATTCAGGCTATTCACCTGGTCGCCTTTATAGAGGTAAACCCGAGCCAACTCCCCTGTCACCGCATAATAGTTTAAACGGTGTCTTCTGTTTTGCAAAAACATCGAAGGATTTTTAAGTTCCGTAGCTTTCTCTGCTTTAGGATACCCAACCACATAACCCGCATCTAAAATGGGGTCTTTGCCTTTCAGTAAACTTTTTGCCTCCTGTAAATCGGCAATAACCTTTTCTACCACCTCAGCCACTGTAGCGTATGGTGTGGTTTTGGTGCTTACAGTAGTTACATAAGGTATGGCTTTAAAAGTGGGGTTGTTTTTATAAGAAGTACCAAACATTCTCAGCAAATCGAAATGCATATATGCCCTTAAGGCCAGGGCTTCCCCCTTTACGATTTCATAATTTTGCCCCCTGAATACCCCTTTTTGCTGATCAATAACAGCTAAAATCTGATTCACATTTCCAATCTGCTTATAAGCATTGGTCCAGATTACATTTATCTTATCCACGTAACTTGGCAATGTATAATCAAAAGCGGCAATCCGCAGGTAATTGGCATCTGTAAACTGGTAATTTTGCGCCATGATATCCAGGTTACTGAAGGTTAAGTTCCCTCCATATAAATTGGCACCCGCGAGCCCTACATAAGCACCATTTAAAGCCTCTTTAAAGCCCTCTTCTGTAGTAAAAAGCTCTTCTTTTGAGACTTCAGATTCTGGCTGAATATCTAAAAACTTCTTACAGGAAGAGAAAGCAATCAGGCTTAATAATATAAATAAGTATTTTTTCATGTTCGTATGTTTAGAATGAAGCCAATAGCGAAACGGTTAAACTTCTGGCAAAAGGATAGCTCGTTCCCCTTTCCATTTGAATACTCGAAGTCCTGAAAATATCATTCAAGGTCATTGTAGTACGTAAATTTTGAAAACCGTATTTTTTAATCAGTTCTCTTTTAAAATCGTACGACAGGTAAATTGATCTCAGTTCCAACAGGTTGTCTTTCTGGATAAACCTGGAGGAAACATTGGTAGGCGATAAATCCGCAATGTTTTTGAAGAAAGTTTGATCGCCTGGTTTAATCCAGCGCTGATTCAATACCCGGCTGTCTACATTAAAACGCGGGTCGGCATTTTCAATCCGATCTACCAAAGTCTGGTTATAACTGTAACCGCCAAAGCGATAATAAAAACTTAAACTCAACATAAAGCTTTTGTAGCTGATGTTGGGATTAATGTTTCCTTCTGCTTTAGGTGCCGAATCTGCAATAGGTGCAATATCCCTCACACTCCAGTCGTAGGTTAAAGAGCCATCCCGTTTTAAGAAAATTTCCTTTCCCGTTTGCGGATCGATACCCAATGAAGGTACTGCATAGATCATACTCATAGACTGCCCTTCATTGTAACGTACCAAGGGTGTAGATGCCGCATTTTTATCCGGGTTCGTCTGGTACTCATCAATCTTCTGGTTAAGTGTTTTAAGCGAATTAGACAGACTTACGAGTGTATTAACATTATGCGCAAGGTTTCCGGTAATGTTGATATTAAAATCGCGCGTTCTTAATGCGTTAGCTGTGAAATAGAGCTCATATCCTTTATTGGAAACATCACCTAAATTTTCCTTGTACGTGGTAAAACCTGTTGAAGGTGGTAAATCAACATCGGTAATTAAGCCTTTAGTGAGTTTGTAGTAATAACGAGGTGATATTACCAAACGATCTGCGAATAAACCTAAATCAATCCCGGCATCATAGGTTGTGGTTTTTTGCCACTGCAAATTACTATTGCCGTAACCTAAAACCTGTGCACCTAAACCAGTAGAATACCAGTTATTTGGCTCATAGCGATAAAGCGAACGCGACAGGTACGCCGGAAACGAAACCGAGCCCACAACACCTGCACTGCCTTTTAAGCGCAACTGGCTGATGAATGGCAAACTTTGCATAAAGTCTTCTTTATGCACATTCCAACCCAATCCTGTAGACCAAAATGGTGCAAAGCGTTTGTTTGACCCGAAAGCTGAAGACCCCTCATACCTGAACGAAGCATCAAGCAGGTACTTATTTTTAAAGGAATAGTTACCCGAGAAAAATGCACCTGCCAGGCGATTTTCGGTTACATTACCTCCTGGTGCTGAGTTTTCTTTGTAAATGCGCGCAAAGCCGATGTTTGTAAAACGGTCGTTAGAGAAACCTTGTGCTTCCACCAGTTTATCATCAGTTCTAACAGCTACCACATTAGCACCTAAAACAAGGTTAAAATACTGATCACCAATTTGTTTATTATAACCTAAAGTAGCTTTCCCATCAATGGCTAAACGATCGCTTTCCAATAAAGTGTAAGAACCCTTGTTGTTTAGTTTATCACTTGGGTATTCATAGAAGGCGTTACTTAAAGGAGACAAAAACTTATCATTGCTGGTTTGGCTCTTGTTTAAACTAATCTGACTCTTAAAATTTAAACTTGGACTCAACTTCCAGTCAACAGAGAAGGCATCAATTAGCTCTAAATTGGATGATTTATCAAAACTTGCAAGTGTTCCTTCAAATAGTGGATTAAACACATACCTCGGTTTTATCTGATCGGGCCCAGATTGATGGGTATCAACCTTCCATGTGGCCAGCTCCTGAATAATATCTCCGTTGGCATTGGTTTTCGGATAATATGGGTTCATCCGCACATAAGTGGAAAAATCTCCGTACGGTGAATTGTGACCTGTTACCTGTGTAATGGTTACTTCGTTCCTGAATAAAAGCTTCGAACTCGGGTTATAAGTAAAATTCATACCTCCGCTGTAGCGGTTTCTGTCCGATTCTAACATCACACCTGGTGTGGTTTCATAACGCAGATCTAAGCCATACCTGAATTTCTGATCTCCACCCTGAACGTATATGGCATGCTTTTGACGGTATGCATTACGCAAAGCCTGTGATAACCAATAGGTATCTACACCACTGGCCACATTTTTCAGGCGATTAAAGTATTCGGCATCCAGCTGCTCCGGCGTATAACCGGTATTGTCGCTCGCATCATATAAGCCAGCCAATTTTTCATAAGCCAGTTTATCTGCAGCATTTAGCACATGATAGTCGCTTAAATCAGGAGCATTAACACTTAATTCATAGTTGTATGAAAGCTGAAGTCTTCCGGCAACAGGTGCTTTTGTGGTGATTACGATTACACCATTAGCTGCTCTGGAACCATAAACAGCTGTTGCTGCAGCATCTTTTAATAATGTTACCGATTCAATTCTGTTGATATCTAAATCTGTAACCTTTTGCAAAGTCACTTCAAAACCATCCAGCATAAATGCGGGCAGGTTATAGTTACTCGATAAGTTGTTACGATCTAAAATATTGTCTGTGTCTTCAATGGTGGGCAAAGCGGTAGCTCCCCTAACATTGATTTTAGGCAAAGCATTCGGGTCAGAACCAAACAGGTTGTTATCTAATACCTTAAAGGAAGGATCAAAGGTTTGAATACTTTTAAGCAGATTTTGCGGATTATTTCTTTTTAAGTCATCACCCTTGATAGTAATGGCATTACCGGTGTAGGTTTCTTTCTTGATGGTTTGATAACCCGTTACCACCACATCCGTCATCTGAGTAGCCTTTGGTGTAAGCTTAATATTTAAGCTTTTGGATCCGTTAACTTTGGCTTCAAAAAGTTCATAGCCTACATAACTAAAGACCAAAATCGTTCCTTCGTCTACACTCACCCGAAATTCTCCCTTTTCGTTTGTAACGCCTAAACTGGTTCCGTTTTTAATGGCAATGTTAACACCGGGAAGGGTTTCTCCTGTAGCCTTATCAGCAACTGTACCTTTAACTTCAATTTTCGCTACCAGTTGATTTACAGCTTTAGGTAAATCTTCTTTTTTACTGATAACGATTGTTTTATTAACGATATTAAAACTAAGATCCTGATTCTTTAAAGAAGTATTTAATGCTTCCACCAAAGATGCCCTCTGGAGCTCAATTTCAACTTCGGGCTTGCCTTGAAGCAATTGGCCTTTATAGAAAAAGAAGTAACCTGTCTGTTTTTTTATCTCTTTAAATATGTTTTTAAGAGAAGTGGTTCTACGAGAAAGTGTTACAGTTTGAGAAAAGCTGGCTGCAGATAAATGCATGGCGCCAACTAATAATAAAATTGCAGTCAATTTCATGACCAATAAAAATTTAATCCTTACCCTCCGCATTTCGCACGCGGGGTTGTAAAGGGTAGTTAATTTCATACCTTTGTATTGAATGAGGTTAATAATGAGCAGCTGGGTCTAAAACAAGCTGCTTGTCCAAATTTCTAACCGGAAGCGTTGCCGCGCTTTCGGTTTTGTTTTTTAAGGCATGACGCTAAATCTCTGGTAGTTTTTTCATCATAAAGTTTGGTTTAGTTAGTTGATTGTTTATTTAATGTTTCAAGGCAGTTCTGTTGTAATTAATTTCCTGTAATCGTCATTGTTTTTCCTGAAATCTTCACATCAATGTGGTTCAATTGCAGTATTTTGAATACTTCAGAGAGATTACTATTTCTTGGTATATCACCAAAATATTTTTCTGTGGTGATGTTTCCTTTATACACTACGTCTATATCATACCAGCGTGAAATCTGACGCATTATGGTTTTCAAATCGGCATTATCGAAAGCAAAAATATCGTTCTTCCAGGCTACTTCCTGGTCCAGGTCTACCCCCTGAACCGCCGTTAACCGATCATTATTCGGGCTAAATCTGGCTTGATCTCCAGGATATAAATTGATTACTTCATTGGCATGACTTACCTTCACCGCGCCTTCTAAAAGTGTAGTTTTTAGTAAAGGTTCGTCCGAATAGGCATTGATGTTAAAATGCGTACCTAATACTTCTACTGTTTGGTTGTTTGTTTTTACCCTAAACGGGCGATGTTTGTCTTTCGCTACCTCGAAATAGGCTTCTCCGTTAAGTTCAACCACACGCTCTTGTTTGGTAAATGAATAAGGGTACTTAAGGGAGGTAGCTGCATTGAGCCATACTTTGGTTCCATCGGGGAGGCTAACCTGATATTGACCGCCACGTGGGGTAGAAATTACATTATTACCTGTTATTCCAGATGGATTATCCTGAACCACATATTCTAATTGTCCATTTTCAGCTTTGCGAATAACTATCCCGTTCTGACTGGCAATCTGGCCATTTTGTGCCTGATCTAAATCTACAACACGGCCATCCGCCAGGGTTAAGGTCGCTTTATTCCTGCCAGGTAAAACATCTTTAAGCTCTTTTTTAACCAGCAAAGCTGATGTTTCGGGTTTACGGTTAAGGTAGTAAAGCCCGGCGGTGAAACAGAGCAGAATACTTGCTGCTATGGCGATGCGCTTTAAACGAACTATCCGCTTAACTTTCCTGGGAAAATGCAACCGTTGAAAAACTTCTTCCTTACTTGCTTCTATCTGCTCGTAATGAGGAGCGTTTCGTTCAAATGGCAACTGGAGATACCAATCTTCTACAATAGCCTTTTCTTCCGGTGTACAATTACCAGAAAGATATTGTTCTAAAAGCTTTTTTGCATTATTCTCCATTAAAAAGAAAGTTTAGTTTGGTTGATTACTATATATACGGCAAAGCCCATACCTTGGGGGTATAGCGAATTGTATTTTTTTTAAAAATTTATTTTGAATACGCCTAAATCTTACCAAAAAACCGTATTAAGCCACAAAGAAAAAGAATTATTGATGTATTTTAAGCAAAAAAGCTATATAAACAAACAATCCCAAGCGAGACTTAAGAATACGAAGTGCTTTTTTCACCTGAGTTTTAACCGTTAGTTCTGACAAACCCAATTCTGCAGCAATTTCCTTATGAGATTTATTTTCCTTTCGACTTAAAATAAAAATTTCACGCATTTTTGGCGGCAAAGCATCTATTTCTTGTTCGATCAGGGCTGCCATTTGCTTTTCTCTTACACGATAATCGCTGAGTATATGATCCTGATCCATAAAATGCTGGAGCGAATCAACATATTTGTTTTCTACTTTTTGATGGGCAAACACGTCTAAAATACGATTCCTGATAGCGGTGTAAAGGTAAGCGGATAAGTTTCCATCGGGTTCTACCTGACTTCGTTTTATCCACAGCGATTCAAACAATTGTTGCACCACATCTTTAGCTTCCTCATCATCATTTAAACGCTTACTGGCGTGAATGAACAATAAGCCGTAAAACCGATTGTAAATTTCGGTAAAGGCTTGCTCATCATCTTGTGTTAACAAGAATGCCAACTCACTATCAGAATATGAACGGTAGGGATACATAAGGATAACGCAAAGATAGTTTAAAATTGAAGCAAATGCTAAAGCATTCTTATACAGTATGAAAGTGATAACTTTAGTTGAAAGTAGTTTTGAGTTTGGAGCTTGGAGTTTGGAGTTTTGACCATAGTTCCCTAACCCACAATACTTTTTAATCACAGAGACAACCTTAAGTTTGGAGTTTTGACCCATAGTTCCCTAACCCACAACACCTAGGCGTTTAGACTTATAACTTATAACCTACAACTTACAACTCCTAAGCGCCCAGACTTACAACTTACAACCTATAACTTAGAACTCCTCCAAACGCACCTGCAAATGCTCCTTACGCAAAGGATAACGATTCGAAATATAGGCTTCGGCAGCTTCCTGTAATTGCGGATAGAAATCCTGTAAACGAATTTGCTCCAGTACTTCCTGATGAGAGACTGTTGCTGCAGCACTCTTATCCAGATAATCGGCCAGCCAATTAATACCTTCCCAGACACCAGGATGAAGAAAATAAGTGAAGGCAGTAAGTGTAATGTTCCACTGCACCTGTCGTGGAGGAAGCAGGAAATGACGCGCTATTGGACTAATCAGGCGTTTCAAATCTTCATAATCGCGCTCGCTATCATCCATCACCATCATGGTGGTATCTAAGGGGAAATTCTGATATGCCCTCCGCACCTCCTCTTGACCATGGCGGGCAATGGTAGCCGCACAAATGCCAGAGATATTGATTAATGCCAGATTTTCATAAATCCTGGGATGCATTTTTAAATGACCATTTCTTACAAACCGAAAACTCCCCTTCCCTATTTTATCCCCACCGGTTTGATTAATAGCAAAATGACAAAGCTCGAACTCGGTACTGAAATTCAATGCCATGAAGTAATGTGCGGCCTCCATTAAAGCAATGGCGGTAGTGCTTCGTTCAATTTCAGCGCGTATGGAGGTGTTAAATATAGAAAGCTGCAAAGCGGGGATACTTTAGTTTTGTTGGTTTGGTCTCTTATCTTGCTATCAAATTTTAATAGACAACGGATATGGCAAACATAATATTTTATACCAATAAAGTATAGTCTTTAACCTCACGAACAAGCCAACAAAGGCTAAAGTCTTCATTTTTAAAGACATTATTTTAGCGTACCTGTATTTGCTTTAATCAATGATAGAACCCCTAACTCTTAACTCAAGACTTAATGCAGTAAGTTTAATCATTCTGCTATTTGACTCCCAACTCAAGACTCAAAACTAAAGACTCCCGACTCAAAACTACCACCCTATCCCATAATCCTCCCCATGGTTGCTTGAGCCACCCCATAAACTACCGTGTTTCCAATCGAAATAGATGGCATTAATCGGACCGCTGGTACGTTCGGAAAAGCTCAGTATATAACCCATCTTTTTCAGCTCGTTCCGGGTTGCTTCCGGGGTATTGTTGTTGAGTAAAAGCTGTCCGGGTTTAGGCTCACGGTCACTGGTTTTAGTTCCGCCTAAGGACAACCATAATTGATTGGTATTAAAATTAGCAGCCTCAGTAGCTTTCTGAACAGGCATATCAAACTCGGCCATGTTCAAAAAAAACTGCAACAGGTTTTGATCCTGGGTATCGCCGCCTTGTACTGCTGCCGACACATAGGGCTTTCCATCTTTCAGGAACAAAGAAGGCGATAAAGTAACCCTCGGTCGCTTGCCAGGCTCTACCACATTGAAAGGATTTAGGCTGGCATCTAACACAAAGCTCTGCATCCGCTGACTCATCCCAATTCCGGTATTACCGGCAATACAGGCTGGCAACCAGCCCCCGCTTGGGGTTACTGAAACAATCCAGCCCTCTTTATCTGCAGCTTCAATGGAAGTTGTACCTCTCCATAAGCGATCCTGGTAATCTTCTTTCAAACTGTTGTTCCCCAAATCATGCTTGGGTGCAAAATTGCGTTTGGTGGTATCCATTTCGAAGCCCCTGCTCTTTAACAATTTTAAATAAGGATTTTTCTTTCCCTCAAAAGGATAGGGATCTCCGGGGCCGATTTTCGCGTCATTCTGATTAAACTGAATCAAGGAGGCCCTCTGCTTGGCATAGGCCTTACTCAACAATCCCTGCATGGGCTCAAGGGGTGATTTGGCCGGATCACCGTAGTAAAAATCGCGGTCAGCAAAAGCCAGGTTCATTGCCTGATAAACTGTATGAATATATTTTGGACTATTGTAGCCCATGCCTTTTAGATCGAAGTTTTCTAAAATATTCAAGGCCTGCAGCAACATCGGACCTTGTGTCCACTGCTGTAATTTATACACTTCAATACCTTTATAGTTGGTACTTAGGGCCGCTTCTTCTACCGGTTTCCATTTAGCCAGGTCATCCATGGTAATCAGTCCGCCCTGCTCTTTACTGCCACGTACAAATTCCTGCGCAATGTCACCTTTGTAAAAACGATCATAAGCAGCCATAAGCGCGTCTTCGCGACTTTTACCTTTTTTCAAAGCTTCCTGCTCTGCTTCAACCATCTTGCTGAGGGTATTAAAGAGATCCTTTTGCTTAAAGATTTCTCCACCTTCGGGAGCTTCTCTCTTTTCACCTAAATGCGGAAGAAATACTTTTTTACTATAAGGCCAGGTTTTAATTAATTCTTTTCCGCGCTCCATGGTATTAGCCGCCTGGGCTTCGATGGCATAGCCCTCAGCCATGTGAATAGCAGGAGACAACACCTGCCCAAGGCTCATGGTTCCATATTTGCTCAACATGTAAATTAAGCCACCAGGTGTACCTGGAGTTGTTGCAGCTAAAGGGCCATACTCTGGCGGAAAATTATATCCTTTACTTTTGAAGAATTCTACTGTAGCGCCTGTGGGTGCCACACCCATCGCATTAATGGCAATAACCTGTTTGGTTTTCGGATTGTAAATGAGTGCCTGTGTTTCTCCACCCCAACTTAAGGTATCCCACATGGTACAAGTAGCCGCCAACATGGCACAGGCCGCATCTACTGCGTTGCCACCTTGCTGAAAAACCATTGCACCTGCCGTTGCAGCCATCGGTTTTCCGGTAATGGCCATCCAGCTGTTACCATACAACATAGGTTTTTGCGTTTGCTGCGCCATTAAGCTACCCGCAATCCCCAGCGAGGCTAAAAGTAAACTGAACTTCTTCATAAGCTAAAGGTAAAGAAAATTAAAGCCAGCTTAATTTAATGATGCGGCTAAAAGTTTGCTAATCCTGCTTTTAAACAAGCTTGTTACAAAGAAAGGGGTTAAACCCCGCCCGGCTTTATGCATGTATCGCAAACTAACTCCCCTCCTTGTTTCAAGCAAGGGGTGTTTAAGCCTGTGTGGTGGCAGGGCTGGTAAAATATGATAAACCTAAAAAGGTAAATTTTAACCATATAAGGGATGTAAGAACATATAAGTTAAACTTACCCAATTCTTAATGCAAATAGCTTTGCCACCACGCTTTGCCACCCAACTAGGCCTTACCTCTGTTTCTCCGTTCCACTCGGATCGGCCTAATAAAGTTTTCGGCAGGCACCACCCCCAGCCAAAGCTGTGCCTTTGAAAGAAAAGTTTTAAGCCGACACTTTTGTTTCTTTTGGAGTCAAAAGAAAGACGCCCGTCCGGCCAGGACAAGCTAATTCCTCTTCTTCCTCGCCTTCTACCAGCAATTACTTGCTATGCCAACTGTTTAACCACCCCCAGCCCCTCCTTGATAAAAGGAGGGGAGCAGGATTCTGGGAAAAATCAGATTTGTATATGGCATCAGCCACAGGAACACAGATACACAGAAAATTCTTCAAAAAAGTTAGGGCGGTCGCAACTCCCCTCCTTGTTTCAAGCAAGGGGTGTTTAAGCCTGTGGGTGGCAGGGCTGGTAAAATATGATAAACCTAAAAAGGTAAATTTTAACCATATAAGGGATGTAAGAACATATAAGGGCAACAATTCAACTCCTTACATAAACTGTAATTTTTCCTCTTCTAAATCAAGATACAATAAATACTTACGAACCAGTTCTTCATTCAAAGTAACTTCTTCGGTATTTTTAGCCAGTAACCATTGCCTTTGACGGTCTAAAACATCCTGATATACCGATTTACATACATCCTGTTGGTCAGGATCAACCATCAGTTGCTCTTTTCCCTCCCATTTCGCAATCAATTGCTGCAGAAAGATCTGTTCTTTCAATTCTTCACTATAGTTAGAACGGAGATGCATTACCGCCTGATGCGTCATATCACGCTTAAGTTGTTGTTCTTCTTCTTCTTCAGACAGTGTATGGTCCATATCCGGAATACCAATTTTTCGGATCAGGTAAGGCAGAGTCAGTCCCTGCAAAAGCAAAGTAGAGAGGATTACAATAAAGGTGATGAATAAAATGAGGTTACGCTGTGGAAAGGGCGCACCATTGAGCGTAAGCGGGATAGATAGCGCTGCAGCTAAAGATACCACGCCACGCATGCCCGTCCAACCTAAAACTAAAGGCACCTTAAATCCGGGACTTCGGGTATCGGCCACTGTTATAAAATTTCGGGCAATTAAAGTCACCACCACGGCACCATAAGCTGAAAGTATCCTGCCGATAACTAGCACCAGGGTAATTAACAAACCATAGCCAATGGCTGTACCTACACTTACGCCGTTTAGCCCGGCTACAATTTCAGGCAAATCTAAGCCTATGAGCATAAACACCAATCCATTGAGTACAAAACATAGGCTTTCCCAAAAATTAATACCCCTAAAGCGCGAGGTACTGCTCAAAAAAGAATGTCGTTTATTAGAAAGGAAAAGTCCGCCACTTACCACGGCCAAAACTCCAGAGCTGTGTACTTCCTCCGCAGCAATGTACATCATATAAGGCGCCAGCAAGGTTAAAACAATATCGGTATTGGCATCTGTGGGCAACAGGCGATGGCCTTTCATAAACAACCAGCCTACCAATAACCCTATACCTACACCGCCAATTACCATCCAAATAAAAGTTGCAGCAGCTTCGTACCAAATAAACTGACCCGTTCCCACTGCAATGAGTGCAAAGCGAAAAATAATCAGCGAAGAGGCATCATTTAATAAACTCTCTCCTTCAAGGATAGATGACATCCGCTTTGGCACCTTAACAAATTTCAATATCGCACCGGCACTTACCGCATCTGGCGGAGAAACGATTCCGCCTAAAAGAAAACCTAAAGCGATAGAAAAGCCAGGGATAAAATGATTGGCAACAAAAGCAACCGACATGGCCGTTAAAAACACCACGATAAAAGCAAAGCTGCTGATAATCCGCCGCCATCGCCAAAGTTCTTTCCAGGAAATGGCCCAGGATGCTTCATAAAGTAAGGGCGGTAAAAATATGATAAAAATAAGCTCTGGATCTATGTGAATAACCGGAATACCTGGAATAAAGCTGATCAATAGTCCGGCAACAACCAGCAACACCGGATAAGCCACTTTAATCTTCCCTGCCAACATAATTAACAATACGATGGCCAAAATAAGCCCTAAATAAAAAGGAAAATGATCGAGCATGAAGTTCTGAATAGATTATGCAGGGGAAATTACGAAAATTAGTTTGAAGGGAAAAACACAAAGCCTTTCTATTGCCCATTCCCTGTTCAACCACCGAGAATGCAAAGATTAGCTACATTAAGGGCTTGCCACCACGCCCGTATTCTATTTTCTGCTCAACCACAGAGTAAACCGAGTTTTTCCACAGAGAAAAAGTGGGTTAGTGCAGTCGTCCTGTGACTCACTACAGCAAACCACAATCAATTCAAACACCTTAGGATTCTTAGACAGGTAGGTTTAAATAAATGGGGAATTATGCATCACGACCTATAGACCTTATTATGCAACTTACTTTACATTAACCACCTCAGGCGCATTAGGGATGGAAGCATAGTAAAGCGTTGCTGAAGCGTAGATGAAGCGTACTCGACCCGTATTCGACTCGTATACTAAGCGTAGTTGATTCGTAGTTGAGTCGTAATTGAAATGTTCGTAATCAATTAGAATGCATAAGTCTTACTTATTGTGTTGTGTCAGCGAATAGATTCCTCCAAAGTCGGAATGACAGTTCCTGATTGTATTGACCAATGACAATTGACTAATGACTAATGACCGATAAACCGATGGAAAAGAATTTAGCGAATAGATTCCTCCAGAGTCGGAATGACAGTTCTTGATTGTATAGACCAATGACAATTGACTAATGACTAATGACCGATAAACCGATGGAAAAGAATTTAGCGAATAGATTCCTCCAGAGTCGGAATGACAGTTCCTGATTGTATAGACCAATGACAATTGACTAATGACCGATAAACCCATGGAAAAGATTTTAGCGAATAGATTCCTCCAAAGTCGGAATGACAGTTCTTGATTAATGCTACACATTCCAACTACTTACAGCGCTTTGCTATTTCATCAGCATACCCCTTCGTAATCGGCTTACCACCCAACAGTTTACATTCATCATAATACCGTTTAGCTTCGGCGCAATTATTTTGCGTAAAGTAGCATACAGAAAGCTTATACAATGTATTTTGATTCTTAGGGTCAATATCATAAGAAGATTTAAACAAACGAATAGCCGTTTCCAAATCCTTCTTTACAGTCTTATCCTGATATTCAGCTAAATAAACAGTTGCCTTATCGGTAAGGAGCTGAGAATTTTTTGGATTCATGGCCAGACCTTCATTATACATGTTTAGCGCTTGTTGCCTCGCTCCTAAAACCGAATACACAGCCCCGTAGCCCCAAAAAACATTTTCATTACCAGGATCTAGCAGCCAGGCTTGATTAAAACGATACATGGCAACCTGAATATTGTTCTGATAATAATAATCGAAACCCAATTTAATTAACCCTTCCGATGCGGCCCGATGGGTTTTAAAAATCCCCAAATACTCTTTAATCAAATCATCATCTGCGGCTTTTTGCTCCGGGCTTTTCGCTACACCACCATATTTAGGCAATAGCCTGATGTTAGACTGGGCCGCCTCCTGCCAAGCCTCAAAAGGGCTTTGGGATTTTGATGGGCTGCTGCAAGCGGTAAGAAATAAGAAGATTATGGGAAGTAGGTATTTCATAGAGCTTATTTAAAAAATTTATAGAATTATTTTATATTTCCTTTTTTTGAATGAGTAATGATCGTAAATCTGAAATACTGGTTAAAAATAGTTAACAACTAAAGGTTGAAATCTCTAAAATCCTGTCCTCCTGCCGTTTTCCATTCTAATATTATACAACTATGAATTATGTTCACTTATTTGTTGTAAAAAATCTTTATAGGCAATAAAACCAATTAGAAAACTTTAAAAAAGAGTAATCGCCTTGAGGTTAACAATCGTATAACAGCAAAAATTATACATGTATACATTTAAAACTTCTGGTCCTTAAAAAGCTCCAATATTTCTTCTACTTTTTGCTTAATAAACCTTTTCATTTCACCGCTAATTATAGCTGCCCAGGGTTCATAAAGATCCCAATTCGTATAAGGCTCACAAGCTTCATGGAATGGCCACCATTCATTAACTTTTCTTCCATTCGGCGGAATGCGCTCTGCAATAACAGTGTACCATTTTTGAGGAAGAGGTCCGCTTGCAAGTTCCTTTCGTGCTATTCCGAAAACAAGATTACAATTCAGTGCCTGAAATTGAAAAGCAATATTTAGTTTCGTCCAATGTTTTGGGTAGAAGTAAATCCCCTTATAATTCTTATTAAACTTAATATCAACATTAAAATCGTAATCAAGGTTCAATTCCTGAGCAATTTCTGCTAATTCAACATCTAATCGATCAAGCAAGATATCACAAGCATGGTCAAGGGTTTTTGAAAGTATAAATGCTGCTTCTAAATTTTCTGAATTTTCGGTTATTAAACCAGCCACTTCTTCGTTCATGTTGTCGTTAATAGTTTGTCCGGTGAGTTGTTTAATTAGATTGATGTACTGCGTAATCGATTCGCGTAAAATGGGCTTCATTACAGCCTTCTCTCTGCACTGTTGCAACCAACCTAAAATATCTTTTTGATAAGAAGCTAATTTGTAATGCTCGTCACATTTTAAATGTTTATAACTTTTTTCCTCAGGCGCTCTTCCATCTAAGGTAAGATAATAAAGGTCGGCATTGTTGTCATATTGGTAATAGCGAAAGAGCTGATTTAACTGATCTATCGCGTAGATTTTGTTTTCAATAATAATTTTATGCTGGCTGGCATCACGAATACAAATATCTATTCGCCCACCAGTTTCATAATTGTTGCCAATAGCCCCTACGTGAAGTTCAATATCTACAGTAGCGGTCTGAGTATTAAAATCTGTATGTTTTACTTCTAAAGTTTTCAGAAAAAGCTTTAAAAACTCATCTTTCAAACCATGAGTACCTTTGGGGTTGAGCAACTCAGCTATAAAAGCAGAATGCAAACGTGTTTCGGAGCTTTGCAATTTTAGGATGTGGAAGATATTGAAATTCTCTCCCGAACTGGCAGCAAGTTGTTCGTATCTTCTGTTAAGTTTCTTAACCTTATTTATAAGCTGCTTAAAAGTTAAAATTGGTATGGGCATAATTGAGCGTTTCACCAAACATAAAAACAATTTATCATTTCATAGGACAAAAATCTATTTTTGTTGTAAAGGATAACAGTTAAAGAGAAATGACACCACCAGATAGATTAAAAAGAGGTAAAACCGAACTCGTTATGCTATGCGCCATAGCATTGTCAGGCAGTCTTTTCATTATTGCGATGTATAATTACAATATTGGTCATGATAAACTATTATTCCAAATTTTGCGTATTCTCCTCAGTATTTTTCTTATGTTATTAACTATTGATGGAAACAAAGTTGGTAAATGGTTACTACTTTTTACTTTTATCTATTCTACTTTAGAGTTCGCTAAAAATTTTCGTTTTATTTTATTAAACCATTGGTTCTCCTGGATATTCGTTTTTATAGGGATTTACAATGTGTTTTTTATTATTTATTTGCTCGTTTCAAAAAATATCAATCTTTATCTTAATGATAAATACATACTGAATGAAAACAGTAACAAACAGAACATCAATTAACACCGTTTATATTTAGTTAAAGAAGATTGACCGTTTGCTTCTTAATAGGTTTTTATAAATTTTACTCACTTTTTGCCCCTAAAAACTTTAAGTCTCAAAAACTCCTCCTATATTCTTTTTTAATTGAGATTCCTCCATAGTCGAATGACGGTTATTGATTGTATAGACTAATGACAATTGACCAATGACCGATAAACCGATGGAAAAGAATTTAGCGAATAGATTCCTCCAAAGTCGGAATGACAGTTCCTAAATAGATTCCTCCATAGTCGAATGACAGTTATTGATTGTATTAACCAATGACAATTGACTAATGACCGATAAACCGATGGAAAAGAATTTAGCGAATAGATTCCTCCAAAGTCGGAATGACAGTTAGTGTCAAACTAAAACCTACATCATCTTCCTAAATCCTTCCCATTTCACTTTCCAGCTTCCATCCTTTGGGAAACCCGGATTCTCCCCTTCGCTGCCATCCCAACCTGCACACATTAGTGCTACAGCAGTGAGTAAGCCTCCGTTTCCAGGCAGATAAATGCGTAAGCGATCATCCTGATAGTTATGTCCGTTAGGCAAATAAGTATTCGTTTGTACGTTCATTAACAGGGCATCAACAGCCTTATCTGGCAGCCCCAGACGGGTAGCCGCCATGGCTGTCATGGGGAAATCCCAACCCCAGGTATCTGCCCAGCTCCATTCCTTCCAAACCAGTTCAAAGGTATTTTTCATGGTTTGTTTATCCAGTAAACTTGTTTCAGGCAACATCCCATAGGTAGCCAATACCGAAGGGTGATCTGTTTTATATTCTGGATTGGTATAAGAATCGGTAGCACTCTCGGCGGCCAGGTATACCCCCTGTTGCACTGGCAAATGTGAGAGCCTGGCAATTACATCATCCCATTTGGGGTTACGCGATAAGCCAAGCCGCAGGCGCCATTCCTGAGCTGTTTTTAAACCCCATTCCCAGTAAGCCAGTTCGTAAGTAGGGTTAAATGTAAATTCTGCCTTAAAACGTTCCTGAGCAGGGATTACCCCGGGGCCTAAATTATAACACCCCCTGGCCGAATCGAAATGTGCAAAAGAAGCCATAAAATCGGCTGTTTCAAAAACCAGATCCTTATATCGCTGCAGTACTTTAATATCCTTTTTGGCGCGGTAATCCAGCTCGGCAAATGTAATGAGGTGTGGCTGTTGCCAGATGAGCATAGCTCCTACGGATGAGGGGCTTTCGTTCCCTTCGTTATCCGTCATCTTCTGCCACCTTAACCCATCAAAACCCTGTACCTGGGCAATTTTACGTGCCTTATTGGCTACTGTTGCATACCAGCCCGTACTGCGGTTCAGCAACTCTTCTCTACCCCATAAAGCAAAATGCACTCCATGCCACCAGTGCATTTCAATATGCGGTTTGCCAAACCAGCTGTTATAAGTAAGGCCCGTTTCCTGGGGCGGATAATCGCCTGAACATTGAATTTTAGTCAGGTACTCGGATAGGATCACTCTGCGTTCGAGTTCAAAAGCCCGCTTATCGGTGCTGCCGGCAAAATCTACTGCTGCACCACTTTGCCAAAAGGCTTTCCACTGGCTACGGCTATTTAGCTGTGTGGCGGCAAAAGTTGGAACAGCGGCCTTGGTTTTTTGCTCAGAAAAAAGGCAACTGAAACTGAAGTTACTGTTTGCTCTATCGGGGTTCAATACAAAGTAATGTGCCTGTCTTTTAAGCAAATGGGCTTTTCCTGTCCAGGCAAGCGAACTGAAATAAACAGCAGAGTCAATCTGGTGCTCAATAACTGCACCCCTGGCCGTTTGCTGTATTAATTTTGTGGTATGTTCTTCGTTGTTACTCCAATCGTTTCCTACATCTGCCCATTCGCCGGTAGCATAAGGGTAGCGAATGCGAATTTTCAATCTCCCGGCTGCGATAAGCGGCGAGCTTACCGATGCACTGATCAGATCAGCCCCCTGATGCCCAACTGTAATTACTTTTACAGGAATGCCCTCTAAAGTAAAACTGCTGTTAACCTCTCCTGTGTAAGGGTTAAGGCTTTGTCTGATGTGCTGTATATCTTTAACATTTGCCGGTTTACCATTCTTTTTTAACAGATCGAAGCCAATATTACCCAACTGTAAACGGTGCACACTCTGGCGGAAATAATTACTGGCTTCTTTAGATCGGGCAGATGTATTGAGCTGTACTGTATAAGGAATTTTACGGCCATACTGATTGTAATACTTATAAGCTTCACTTAATTTATAATTCCCATCATTTTTAAATGCACCCCAACCCCACTGTGACTGGGTACCCAGTGGCACACCTTTGGCATAAGCATCGGGAAAACTCTGTAATCCGGTTGCATCAACAGTAAAAGCAAAGCGGCCATTTCCTACTGATAATGACGACAGTGAATCTATTTTATTCACCACCACAGTATGCCTTGTAACCAAATCTTCGCGATCTATTTTTTGGGCAAATGCAGCGCAATTAAAAAGTAAAACTGCCCATAGCCCTATCCCTTTGCCTGTTTTTCGAATTATAGCGTCTATCATCATTTTGCCAAACCATTTAAGTATTCTTCCAGTTGAGTGTAGCCGTTTGCCAACCTTTGCTGTGCGTCTGCAGCATCTGAGGCATTAAGCTTATGCGTTTTCTCCCAGCTGTCGGGAAGGCCATCTTTATCGCTATCCTTAAGCTTACTCCATACAGGCTTACTGGTTGGCTGGCCACCTGCATCGGCTTCAGTTTTAAAAATAGCACCCTTTGGGCCTTTACTTTTCAGGTAGCCGATAATGCGTTCATCCACTGCATCCCTTTTTAAAGATGAGCCCGCTTCTGCCAAAACGGTCTGATAAGCTTGAGCAGAGGTACTTATCTTTACGCTACTCTTGGGCAGAAGCGAAGGCTCTTTCAACAACGTCGCGGTTTCGCTGCTAAAGTCTTCGTCCGTTACCAATCTGCCGTTTAACTTTCCATCTTTATTTAAATCGGTATAGTTATCACGGTGGTATACATGATCAGTTGCACTAAACATGCTTAAAAAACTATTGGTAGAATTAGGGCCGGCAATAAAATAGTTGCCCACAATATCCTGGTAATGGTTTGCACTGGAGTGCCCACCTACAAAACCACTTTTGCCCCAGTTGTAAACCACATTATTAATAAATTCTATCTTGGCTTTGGCTTTAGGGTTGCGACTTTGATTGCCTTCAAACAGGCTGTGATGAATGGTTAAGTACTCGGGTACTTCGAGCAAAGCGCCAAAACGTTGCGGATCGATACTTTCGGCAATAACACAGTATTGCAGGGTTACATTTTTACTTTTTTTTATGTGCAGGTTATCCCAACGGCCCCACTCTATGGATACATGATCAAAAATAATGTCGTTCAAATCATCGGCTACTACCGTACAAGAACCTCTTGACATGTTAATACTTCCCCTAAAACGCATGTAGCGCACAATAGTCGAGTCTTTAAAAGAAACACTGTTACCATAAACCGTTATCCCCCCTTTTGGTGCAGTTTGTCCGGCAATGGTAATTCTAGGCGATACAGCTATCTTTCCACCAATCTTGATAACACCTGCTACATCAAAAACAACTGTTCTACCTGGTTTACTTACTGCATCTCTAAAAGACCCTTCACCACTATCATTCAGGTTGGTTACGTGGTAAATTGTTCCTCCTCTTCCCCCAACAGCAAAACGTCCAAAGCCTTCAGCACCTGGAAAGGCCAGTTGCTGGGCATGCGTACTAAAGCCTGAAAACAGCAATATGCACAGGTAAATGAATATTTTAAATGTATAGCGGAGTGTGTAACAGGGAATAAGTTTCAAATGTTTTTGCATGGGGCTGATTATAATTGGATAGGCTTAATAATTAATATTCTTTGAATGTTTTCTCACATTTTGGCATTTGCCTGATATTTATTTTAGTTTAAAAGGTAAATACCAATTGGCTTTATTGCTTAGTTTTGCGCGTACCAGTGCAGCAGCAGCACCATCGCCGGCGGCATCAAACTTGGCAGCTACCTTATTAGCGAGATAGTTAGGATCAGTATCTTGTCTGCGCAGGGCAATGCGTAATAAATCGGGCCAGCGATAACCTTCAAAAGCCGTTTCTAAGGCTTCTTCCTGCATGATCCGATCTTCGACTTCTATAACCGTATTGGCTGTAGTAATGGGATAATCCTGATTAACTGCACGCCCCCTGATACCGGAGTTACGGTACCAGTTTCCCCTGATGGTTCCACCATCACCATTAAAATCAAAGGGATAGGTATCTGGCACACCATTGTACAAGGCTTTAGTTCCGAAAGCGGCTTTAATACCGCTGTTTATCAACGCTCCGGCTAATTGTTTCCGATCTAAACGGTTGGCCGCTTCTGCATAACGCATGTGTAACACAGCTGCCCTGTAAAGTACCCAAATGCCTGTTTTCTCGAAGGGCGCAGCCAGGCTATAATTCTGCGTGTATTTGTATACTTCAGGGCTTGCGCCTAACATGCGGTACGACATGTTTAAACCCCTTCTGTCTGTTAAACTGCCATCCGTACGCACCTGATTGTTCCAGTTTTCCATAGACAAGGCTGAAGGTTTTACCAGATAATCTTCTGTAGTAGAAAAAAGTTTAAACAGTGGATTGCCCGGTGCAAAGTTTGCACTGAAGGGCAAAGTCCACATGCGTTCCCAGTTGGCAATCCGATCCGCTAATGGGGCAGAAAAGATTTTGGTCCAGGGGTTTAATACGGCTGTGGTTTTTAAAGAATGATCTTGTGAGTTGTCATCGCCCACACGGTAAGTATCATACAAATCTACCTGCTGGTCGCTTCCGGTACTACCGTTTGTTCCGGTTTCCATTACATCTTTATAATAAGTTGCTGCTTTTAGGTAGTTGCCTTTCCAGAGGTTTAAATCGCCCAGAAATGAGCGTCGCTGAATAAAAAATTTAAATACCCCATCCTTTATTACATAGGTATCCATAGGTAAAATCAGCGTTGGACTGGCGGCAGAAGTATTCTGGTTAAGGAATTCTTTAGGTGTAGCCTCTGTTTCGGCTAATAAACGGGTTAAGAGTTCATCAAAGCTCAGTTTCGGGAATTTACTTTCATCTTTCAGATCGTTAATCGTAGCCAAAGCATCGGTAACATAAGGCACATTGCCGTAGTGAATACCCATTTGCAGGTACAACCAACTCCGAAGGAAAAGAATATCGGTATAACGCTGGTAGTATTGTGTGTTGTCCAGCAACTTCTTCTCGCGCATCAGGCTGAAATTCTTCAAAGCATCGTTGCAATTGAGAATCACCTCATAAAATGGCTTAGGATCAACGTAAGGATTATCAATCGCGGTAGATTGCGTACCCAGCTGCTTTAAATAATTGTCGGCATTAGGTGTTACATCCAGTAAATCGGCCCTCAGTTCGTTAAGCAATATATAACGATCGGCTAATCTGACAAATTTGCCATAAATACCCAAAATAGCGGCATCGGCATCATATACATTGCGGTAGGTTTGTGAAGCTTCCAGGGCATCTTCCGGCTGAATATCAAATGCCTTTTTACAAGACATCAGGTTACACAGCCCCAACACCATTAATAAGCTCGTAACAACGGAAAGAGATAATTTCTTATTCATATCAATATTTTCTTTTATAAAACCTATAAACCTATTCTAACCCCCAAAAACATCGATCTGAAACCTGGTTCAAGGCCAATATCCACCCCTCTGGCAAACACACTGCCGGCCGCGCTAAACTCCGGATCATAGCCCAGGTAATTGGTTACTGTAAATAGATTATTGGCAATGGCATAAACGGTTGCCGAACGGATGAAACTTAGTTTTACAGGCACATTATAGCTCAAAGAAAGACTCCTCAGTTTCAGGTAGGATCCATCTTCAATCCAACGATCAGAGAAACGCGAATTGCGCGCCGGGTCTCCCCATAAGGCACGGGGAGTTTGGGTTACCTGACCATCTACACGCCAGCGGTTTACGGCTGCAAGGCTCTGGTTATCGTAGCTACTCATGCTTTCTAACACGGCACGGGTACTGTTGTAAATGTCGTTACCATAGCTAAAAGTGAAAAGCGCATCGAGGCTCCAGCGTTTATAACTTAACTTATTGCTATATGAACCCACAAAATCAGGATTTGGATCACCAATTACCGTACGGTCGTTTTCATCAATAATTTTATCACCGTTCTGGTCTACAAATTTCATGTCGCCACCTTGAAAAGGAACAAAAGCACCATCTGCAGTTTTATTGCTCAAGCCGGCAGCCTGCGCCGAAGCCTGCGATTCGTATACCCCATTGGTTTGGTAACCATAAAATAAATTAGCGGCCTGGCCAATTTGGGTAATGATGGTTGCACCACCATATTGTGTTAGTAATTGTGCATTTCCGCCCAGGTTGGCTATTTTATTGCGATTAATGCTGTAGGTTAAACCCATATCCCATTTCAAATCTTTCTGATTAATCAATCGGCCGTTAAGGGCAATTTCCAGTCCCTTGTTACTCATGTTGCCCCCATTGCTTACCGCATAGCCAAAACCGGTAGCGGTTAACAAGGGTTCATAAATCAACATATCTGAAATTTTATTTTGGTAGAGGTCTAAACTGATATTCAGTCTTTCTTTCCAGAAGGAAGCATCAACACCAAAGTTTAATTTGGCACTGGTTTCCCATTTCAAAGCGGTATTGCCAATGTTTCCACGTACCAGGCCTTGTTTACCCAGAAAATTCTGTGATACATAGTATGATTTAGCGGTATAGTTACCAATATCATCATTACCTGTTAAACCATAGCTTGCACGTATTTTCAGGCTTTCTACAAAGTTGTTATTGGCCATAAATTTTTCTGAAGAAAGTAACCAGGAGGCCGCCACAGATGGCAAAACGGCCATTTTAACGCCATTGAAATTAAAAACATCGGGGATATCCTGGCCAAATCGTGAAGAGGCGTCAGCAGCGACAGTAAAGCTTAAAAAATACCTTCCATAGGCATCGTAATTTACATTGAGGTAATTATTGAGCCAGTTCCATTTACCTAAAGATCCGCCTACAACACGAAGCGTACTTTGTGTTCCGCCCAAGGTAACGAAATCATCGCTGGCGGTATTAAAACTTGTTCCGTTATCATTTTCTGCATTGCTGTGTTGCAAACGGAAACCCAGGTTGGCATTTAGTTTACTAAAGCTATTCAGGTTGGTATTGTAAGATACATAAGTATCGGTATTTACTGTAAATAAGCGTTGTACACCAGCTGCAGATTTATTATAACCTACAGCTGTTGGCAACAACACCGGAGCGATACCCAACGCTGGGGTAAAATAATTTTCCCTAACCTTATCATAGGTAATACCCACCAGGGTATTGGCCTTAAATGCTTTGTTAAAAGTATATTCAAAACCAATAGCGCCAGAAAAACGGTAATTTCTGTTTAATGCCTGGATATTCTTAACTGCCGCAACAGGGTTGCTTGTACCAAAGATGTCGGTATCGGCTAAATTTGGCGATTGCACACCATTTTCAGACAATACATAGGGCGATAAAAACGGGGCTTTAACCAAAGCTAAGTAAAGGGGATTGGTGGCATAAGCTTGTCCCTGGTCGCGCAAATTCTGTTCGCTACGGGTAAAGGCCAGATTAACCTGCGATTTAAGTTTAGCCGAAAGGTTTAAGTTCGCATTGAAACGCGTTTGATAACGGGTTAAATTGGTGCTATCGGTTAAGCCTTGATTATTCAGGTAACCTAAAGACAAGGCATAGGTGGCAATATCATCTCCCCCGGTTACCTTTAAGTAGTAATTCTGACTTATGCCACTACCCATTACCTGATCCTGCCAGTTGGTATTCTGGTGATAGTTGTAGTAATCCGCATTGGGATTATCGTTCATATATGGTTCGGCATTAATGGATGCAGTTGTACTGCCGGGCCTGGTTTTCAATAAATCAGACAGGTACGAGCGGAAATGATCTGCCTGCATTACAGGGAGCTGCCTTACTGTACCGTTATATCCGCCATAGGCAGAAAAATCAAGGCGGGTAGCCACATCTTTGGCTCTTCCGGTAGTAATGAGTAAGACTCCGTTCCCTCCTTTGGTACCGTACAACGATGTACCATCCTTAATGAGGGTAATGTTGTCTATATCTTTCAAATCGATATTGGCCAGCTTATTATTTTGATGTGCTGAGATAATCGAACTGCCATAGGTATTGATGTCGTAAATCACACCATCAACCACTACAAGCGGTTGTACTGCAGCATATAGGGAGTTAAAGCCACGCAGATAAAGTTCTGCACCTGTTCCTGGTGTTCCCGATCTTCTGATGGATTCTAAACCCGCTATTTTGCCTTGTACATAAGAATCGGGCGTTTCACTGGTACGCTCCCAGCTTCCGTTTAAGTTTACGGTACTTACTGAATACGGAATCCTGTTTTTGGATACCGAACCGAAAGGCAGTACAGCGGCATCATAAACTGAAGCATAGGTATCTTCAAATAAAACAATATTGCTCAAAGCATTTCTGCCTTTCAAAGCCTCTTCTTTTGCCTGGTATCCTGTTCCTGAAATTACCAGTACAGCATTAAAATCAGGAACACTGATTTTGAAATTCCCTTTCTCATCAGTAAGCGCAGCCGAGTAGCCCGCTACACTGATATTAATGCCCGGTAATGGTTTTTTGGTAGCTGCTGCAAGCACTACCCCACTAACCTGCGGCCCTGTTGGGCGCTTCATTTTAACAACCACCACGCTATCTGTATCTTTTTCCTGCGCCAGTAAAGGATTGCCCAGCGCCAGGAGCAGTATGTATGGCAAAAAGCCTTTAAAAACCCTTTTGGTATTATTGTGCATAAATCTTTATTGGCTTAGTTAATCGGTTTTAGTTTAATATAATCGAGCGAAAGCGCCGTTGGTGCAGTACTGGAAGCAGCCAGTGAAGAAGCCAAAAAAGTATACAGTGTACCATAGGCCTCGGCAGTGTATGTACCGAGGTAAACCTCTTTGTAAGCATCCTTGTAGGCATCTGACCCTGGGGCTAGTCCAAGGATGGACGGCACAGCTTTATACCCTGTTGTAGGCAATGGTACCAGCACGCTGCCAAAACTCCTGCTGGTATTGAAATCTATCTTCATGCTAAAGGGGGCTACCAGGATGTCGTTAATTGCCCGCCAGTATACCTCGTATTTAACCGAGTTTACGGTAGATTTATAGCGGTAATAATAAAGCGGACTTGGACTTGAGGTAATGCTCCCGGTTTGTAAATCGGTAAAACGTCTACCCGATGGGTCACTCTTTATTCTGGCTGCCGGAGCAGCAGGCACCCGCAATGAATCCGGTAACTCGCCCTGAATCATCACCGTTGGAATTTTATTTTCCATTAGTTTATAGCCAATGCTGTTTACCACATAAGCAACTCCATTACTCAGTAAACGGGTTTCTATAATGGCATTCTTATCCAGGTGGATTTTAACACCTGTTACCGAAGTCATAGAGTCAGGTAACTCGTTGATATTGTACACTTTGTTTACCACCAGATCTCTTACCACACTCCATTTGGTTAACGTATCTGCAAGCTGCAAATCTGCATGTTTATGATATGCAGCCAGCTTGGTCTGTTCTGCTGTAAAAGCCGCATTATTTAAAATGATATAGGTAATGAGGCTGTCTTCACTGCTGATATTTGAAATCCGCTGGAAGTAACGATTCCTGGTAACTTTAAAAGTTGTTCCTTCCTGGTATACGCCTTTACCGGTTACAGGATCTTTATAAAGCAATACGCCTTTGCTGGTATCCAGTTGTTGTTCTTCCATACTTTTAATGAAATCGCGTTGTGCACTGGCCGCAGTCAGGCTTTGTAGAAACTCCCAGGCATTGGCTTTTGGTACCGAGGCGCCATTAATGGTATGCAATACTCCATTTCTTACATAAATGTCACTTTGTAAAATGGTTGCCTGCTCAAACGCGGTTTTGGTAAAAATGGTATTTTTGCCATTCAGCATACGAATAACCATTGAAGGCTGGGCTGCTGTAGTAAAATAACTTTGGTTGGCAATGTAATTTCCAACAAAACGCTTAAGGGCGGCGGTATCATTTACGATATTAGCGTCAAGACTTTTTAGGGCCTCATTATTGGGTGCCCATACAGTAAAGGACTTCGACGATTTCAAAACAGCATCATAGCCGGTTTTCATTACGTAAGCAGTAAATGTACTGAGGTTGGCATCACTGCTCATCTGCTCAAAAAGTGTTCGGTCTAACCTATCGATGTTAATCTCGGTATGGTCTTTCCACGGATCTTTACATCCGGTTAACCCTATCAATGCACACAGCAATAGCAAATAAAAATATCTGGGTTTAAAATCAATTATCATTTCGGGTAGTCTAATGGTTAGTTTTTAGTTTAGCTATGGCCTGAGAATCCTCGAACCATCAACATTGTATTTCCAGTATTGCTGGTCGTCGTTTACCGGGATAATGTGAATCATATCCACATTATTGGTGGCTTGCGATCCGTTTATGGCTTTCAGCCTTAACCAATAGCGGCCCGTTTGCGGTAAATCGGCAATGCCCATCAGTTTTCCAATCTGTGCACCTGCTGTACTCGACATGTAGGTTTTAAAGCCTACTGCTTCTTCGGCATCGGCATCGATTACTGTTACACCATTTACCACCTTATTAATACCAGGACGTTTTACGGTAAAATTCAAAATCCTCGAATTAGATAAAGGCGCACGTTCATCTGTTCCATCTAAACCAATACTGGCCTGAACTTCAGTGGTTGTATTTGATTCGGCCTGTGCATAAATACACACCCAGATTTTATACTTGCCTTTAATTAGCAAAGGCGTTCTAAACTCTACCCATTCTGCTGTATTAGAAGTTCCACCGGTAGCCAAAGGAATTACGAGAATATCTTTGTTGTAAGAGTTGGTAGAAGTTCCGGCACTACCATAGCGGTAAATCAATGATTTGGTTGGGTCTTTTCCTTCTTCCCTGCCCGAGAATTTAATCTCAGTTAAAGCGGCTGCTTCATCTCCGGTAAAGAAATAATTGTTCTTTTTATAGTATTGTGTGTTTTTTAGCATTTCCGGGAAAGCGCAAACATCAAAGTCTACCCTAAACGGGGCACGGACTTTAATGTCAAAGTGTGCCGAAGGCTGGTGTACTACGCCATTGCTCGCGGTAACATCACTTTTGGCTCTTAACAGAGAGAAGCCGGGTTCATAAACACCATTAAAAGTATCATCATTAATTAATACGGTTTCGCCCGAAAGTTTAGCTGTTAATACTTCTAATGGAGCTAGTGTATTGTGCGCACTGGCTGTTATAATATCTGCCAGGTATTTGGCACCATATAAAATGTGATAGTTTAAGAAAAGCTGTAAACCATCGCCTGGCTGAGTTACATTCCCTGTTGCAGAGTATTTGGCTTTTAAATCAGCATAACTGTTAATGCCTGCTGCTGCGAGTATGGCATTGGTTTCTGGAATTACCGTTAAAAATTTCTGCTTATCATCAGGGTTATCGGCCGGGAGCACATTCAGCTTAGCGTAAAGCCCCGTTTGCTTGAGTGCTTCGGTAAAAATAGAAAACTCCGGATTGGCCTCTATCGTTTGTGCAATGGTTAAAGTTGCCGGCGTTAAGGCATGGTCAATACTGTGGATCAACCCGTTACCTACTGAAATATTTGGCTGAACTACACTTGCCTGCCTGTTAATCCGAATTTTGGTTACCCCATTAATCAGCTCGGAGGAGGTAGTAAGATACTGCCCGTACATGGTTAAATTAAACAGCTTGCCATCCGTAAATTTCGAGGTCGGGATAGAATCTTCCAAGAGGTGCAGGCGGATAAAGCTTTTCCAATCTGCGGCTCCAATATCGGATACTGAAGCTTTTCCTTTGCTTTGGAGATAAGCTTTTATGGCATCATTGGTAGGTGCAAATAAGGTGTAAGATCCATAGGCATTTAAGAAAGATGCCGTTTCAGATATCTCCAATATCTTCGATAGTTCTGAAAACTGATCAGGGTGGTTGCTCAGGTACTGGGTCATGTTTACCACGTTTGATGTACCCTCTACCAATGCACTTTTACGGCAGGCCCATAAACAGGCCAGCACACTGCAAATTCCAAGCAGCAATATTTTAGCATTCCGTTTCATAACATTTATTTTTTTGGTTAGCATTATTGATAAAATGGATTCTGAACCAGCGCTTTATTGGTTTGCAGTTCATATGAATAGATCGGAAAATAATGGCTCCGGTGGTCCTTGTATTTATTGATAATGGTTTGTTGCTTGGAAGGTTGTGCGGTAGCAGAAACAATATCGATCAGGATTTTTTCGTTTGCATAATTGTTTCTTTTTGCATTGCGCAGGATATCATACCAGCGTTTGCCCTCGAAAGCAAATTCGCGGGCACGCTCATCCATAATGTATTGCGATACATTGGCGGTAAGGGCCGGATCGGGCTGTTCAATAAATTTATCGGCCACAAAGGCCAGGGCGTTGCGCGAAGTTCTGATTTGATTTACCAGCGCAATGGCCGCGGTACCATTTGCAGCATTACCCGGTGCCAGCCAGGTTAAGGCCTCTGCTTTCATCAGCAACACATCCGAATAGCGATAAACAAACCAATGGGTAAATGAGGTAGCCTCGGTTCTGAAATTGGTAAACTTACAAATGGCAGAATTTGCTTCGAACATGGATGTGCCATTACCACGGATATCTTTATTGCTCAAATTGGCTAAATCCGTTCCGAACAAACCACCTTCGGCTATAAAGTCTGCCGCTCTAAATTCTCTGCCTGTTAAGCCAAACATGGGGGCAAAAGGGTTCAGTTTCTGGTTATCAAACTGAAACTCAAAAATGCTTTCTACCGAGTTTCCATTTAAGTATACAGTGCTATAATAGTCGGTTTGCTGCGTTCCTACGGGCAACAAACGGTATTTACCTGATTCGATAACCTTATTGCAGGCATCAATACTTTTCTGGTACTCTTCATTCCAAAGATAAGCATCTGCCAGGGCGGCATAAGCTGTAAATTTAGTCATCCTTCCCCTATCCTCAGCCATACTGCCATAAGTAACCTGACCATTTTCGGCGCCAAACTGAAGATCTTTAATCACCTGCTGGTATACTTCTGCCTGGCTGTTTTTGGCAATGGCACCAATCTGCGAATCGTTATATGTAGGTTCCAGTTTAAGGGGCACTTCGCCAAATGACCGCAGCAGGTAGAAATACATTAAACCGCGCAAAGCATGTACCTCTGCCAAATAACCATTTAAGGCCGTTTGTGTTAAAGTTTTATCTCTTTCTATTACATCGGGGGCAAATTTGATTACAGTATTACAATAATTGATGGTTTTGTATACTGCTTCCCAATTCACTAATGTATTGGTAGAGGCAATCTGTGTACGCATAATATCGAACTCATCACGCAATAAACCACTCAATAGGGCTTCATCATCATCAGATGAAATTTCTAAACCCGGCACTACCATATCGCCACGCAACTCACCCCAGATAAAAAGATATTTTGCCAAAGGGATTTTGCTTCCGCCCAGAAGTGAGGCATAACAGCCCATAACAGAAGCATCTAACTGCTCTTTAGTTTGCCAGTATTCGTCACGGATCAGCCCGTCTTGTGGTTTTAAATCCAACCATTTCTTGCATGAAGTTCCAAACACACTGAGCAGTGTAATTAAAACCAATAAGGTATGTTTTATTGTTCTTTTCATATTCAGTGTCGATTTATAGTCCAAGGGTTAAGCCCATGGTAAAAGTTTTTGATGGAGGAGTAAGTGCGCCATCGGCAGCATAAGAAAAGGGATTACTTGTCCCTACAGAGGTAACATCCGGATCCTGCCCGGTATACTTGGTCCAGGTGTACAGGTTCTGCCCGGTAAGGTAAATGCTCCCATTTTTAATACCTACCCTTTTAAGTAAATTCTGGCTGAAGTTGTAGCGGACAGTTACTGAGCTCAGGCGGATAAACGATGCATCTTCTACGTAACGATCTGAGCCAAGCCAGTTATAGCCCACACCATACAATGCTCTTGGCATATCGGTTACATCTCCAGGGTTTCTCCAACGCCTTAATACAGCGGTACTCTGGTTATTTACCCCATACATATTGGTAGTGGTAATTTTAGCTGAGTTTACAATCTCGTATCCGTAACGGTAGCTGAAAAAGGCCTGCACTTTCAGGTTTCCGTTAAAGGTTACACTTGGGCCAAAACCGCCAGTAAACTTGGGTACAGAATTACCCAGATAAACCATGTCTTTTTCATCAATGTTTCCATCGTGATTAATATCCTCATACATGGCATCGCCTGGCTGGAATACATAATCTACGGTTGGGTAATTGTAGCGCATGTAGATGGTTTGCCCGTTAGGCCCTACAATTTCTTTCCCGTTCTGATCTCTGGCAATCGTAGCATCTTTATCGGTATAAACGCCTTTGTATTTAAATCCATAGTATGAACCAAAAGGGTTACCAATGATCAGAAACGATTTATATTCGCCCTGTGCAGGGAGACCTATGGTACTTTCTCTTGGATAGAATTCAGAAATCGACTGGATAGCGTTAACATTCCTAGAAATATTGAAATCGAAGTTCAGGATCCATTTCTTGGTTTTAATCGGTGTCGTATTAATTCCAATCTCCCAGCCATCGTTATTCATGGTACCAATGTTCATATCGATGGCATTATATCCAGAGGTAGTGGCAATGTTTAAATCCTCATAAAACATGTTTTTGGTAGTGTTCTGATAAATCTCTGCATCAATTTTAATTCGGCTATCAAAAAGCCACAGGTTAAAGCCCAGGTTTTTGCCCACCACTGTTTCCCATTTTAAACGGGCAAGTTCAATGTTGGAAGGATAAACTGCAGGCCTGCCGGCGTACGACCAGGTATAGGGGGTATAATTATTGAAATAAGCATAATTGCTGCCGGGTGCTTTACCACTGGCACCATAACTTAAACGTAAACTCAAATCATCTATAAAAGTGAATTTCTTCATAAATGGCTCGCCAGAAATTCTCCAGCGGGTAGAAATGCCCGGAAAAAGACCAAAGCGATTTTCGGGTGAAAATTTAGAGTTACCATCTACCCTCGCATTCATATTGATGATGTACCGGTCCAGAAACTCGTATTGCGCCTGTGCCAGCAATCCCACACTTCTGGATTGTGCCTGAGCAGCATTTAAACTTAAACCACTGCCGTTGGTAACAGATGGATTTGAGGGATCCTGCAATAATGATGATGCCGTATTTGATGTGGTTACCGAATAAGAAGCTGATTTGGTATCATTCGTCTGAAAAGAAAGCAAGCCTTGCAGATTGTGTTTTTCAGTCAAATGCGGGCGATAAATCAGGTTAATTTTAGATTGGATGTTGTAACTATCCCCGTCTGCATCAGAAGCCCTGTTTACCGTTGTTTCTGTACTTGGCTGCCCGGTGGCAATCTGTGGCAGAAAGGTTTTAGATTTGGTATTATTGATATCAAACTGTACATCTACAGTAGAAAATAAAGTAGAAGAGATATCGTATTGTAAATTGAATTTTGGTGTAATCCGCTCGCCAATTAAGTGGCTGGCTCCTTCATTGGCCATAGCCAATGGATTATAAGTAGCTTTGTACCGTCCCTGGATATTGGAGATAGGAGAAAAATAAGCACTGGTTTTATTGCCGTACTCATCAAACTCATAATCAGACATGTTGGGCATTTTGTTAATGGCCGTACTGCGTAAAGATTTATCGTAGTTTAAGTTATTGTCTACGTGGGTATAAGTTACGTCTGTTCTGAACCTCAACTTGCTGGATACAATGTAATCGAGGTTAATTTTAGCTGTAATCCTGGATAAATCGGTTCCTAAAGTTGTTCCTGTTTGCCCTAAATAGCCAACAGAAGCATAATACCTGGCCTTTTCGCCGCCGCCGCTCATCGAAACGTTATGATCTTGGGTGTAACCGGTTCGGGTAATGAGCTTTACCCAATCGGTATTGTTGCTGTAGTTGTAGTAATAATAGGCATCTGAAGGATCATACTGGAAAGCTTTGTTCTGTCCGCCATTTCCTAAAAAATCTAAAGGCAATCCGGTAGCATTCATTACCGCTTCCGGAACAAGCATTGAGTACTGATCGCCTGTTAAAAAAGGAATCGGATTTGGCTGTTGCGCCATTGAACCCTTAAAATTATAGGTTACAATGGGCCTACCGCGCTCTCCACGCTTGGTATTGATTAACAGTACCCCGTTTGCCGCTCTCGAACCCCATACTGCAGTAGAAGCCGCATCTTTTAAAACGGTAATATCTTTAATGTCTGAAGGAGCAATATTGAGCAGTTGGGCATAGCCCTGCTCATCTGCAGTTCCAAAATTAAAGTCAGAAGGAATTTCTGTTTCATAAGGCATTCCATCTAATACAATGAGCGGTTCGGCTGAGCCGTTGATTGATGATGTACCCCGAATCCGGATTGACATCCCCGCACCGGGATCACCAGATGTGGTGCCAAAATCAACCCCTGATAAACGGCCGGCTAAAGCCTGATCGATAGAAGTAACGGCCAGTTCTTCTAAGGCCTTGCCGCTTACTGTAGCCGATGCAATAGTAGAGTTACGCTCTGCAATGTTTAATCCTGTTCCGTTGTTCACCATCTTTTTAGCTGTTAGCACTACCTCTTGTAAGGTATTGTTGCTGGGCTCTAAAGCCACGTTGATAGTGGTACGGTTAGCCACTACCCCCGCATTAAAACTGTTGTAACCAATGTAAGAAACTACTAATGTGTTTTTGGTATTGGTTACCCTGAGGGCGAAGTTTCCGTTGATGTCCGTACTTACCCCTGTAATGGTTCTTTTATTTTGATCTACCTCGATAACAGAGGCGCCTATAATTTCTGATTTATCTTTCTTATCGGTTACTTTCCCACGCACGGTAACAGCCTGCTGTGCGTAAAGCTTACTGTGATAAGCCCCGATCGTTAAAATCAAAACAGATAGACAGAAAAATCTATATAGTAATATTTTCATCTTTATTTTATCTGTAAATGTTACTTATTGTAATTGAGGTAGCTGCTAATCGAATGGATTAGTGTGCGGTTAGATAACTGATTACTGGAGGCAAAATTAACCTGCGATGTACGTCCTGCTCTATCGGTGATGATGAGGTTATTACTCAGGTTCAGGATGTTTAGCAGGGTATTGTCTCCGGATTCGGTTTGTAAAAGGGTAAGATAGTTATCCGCTTTTTTCCCATCTACAGCAACAGATTCTCCATTAATAATGTGATAAAGAATGAATTTTCTTACCTGGTCTTTCTGTGCCTCATTGGTTGGTGCAGATGTAGGCAAAGCACCTGTAGCTTTTGTACCAGGCAATAACCCATCTTTAATTGCCTGTGTAATGGCTGCATTATCCGGCACCAGTAGGGTGTATTTATTGTCGAGCCCGGTGTTAACACCGGATATAGCTTTGGTGGTTGCGTTATATAAAGAAGATGTAGATACAAACCAATAAAAAGAAGAAAATCGGGTTGGGTCACTTGTAGCCAGATTTTGCAGGTGCTGACCAACGTTTTTATCGGTAAAAGATAGCGGTGCATCCACATAATACACTATACCATTAACAGAAGTAGCATCTGTTTTAGTAATGTTAATGTCCACTCCTGTATCAACTGTTCCGCTGGTTTGAATTTTACCATTGCGGTAGCGTACATAATCTCCACTCTGACTTTCTACAATACCAGAACCGGATAAGTTGGTTAACTCCCCGGTTGGCGTTAGCAATACACCGGTTTTAAATAAACGGAAAGCATTTTCGCGATAAATCTGGTTATGGGAGTAACTGGCAGTTGGCGAAGTCCGATATCCCCATGCTGTAGTGGTAGTACCAATGCTACCCTCATTATATCGATAACCCGCAGCGGTAACTACAGCATCGGGCATTACCAATAAAGTTTGCCTCACTCCCGGTTGCGTCGTGTAAGCCTTTACCCCCGATGCAGCATCAGCGTAAGCCAGTAAAGTTAAATTGGTTGTGGGATCTAAATAAGGTACGCCATAAACGGTTCTGAATACATTAGAACTGTGTGCCTGGTTAACACCGTAAAAAACGGCATTGCTTAAAATCTGTCGATCTACTGCATTTTCCAGTTGCAACGTACTGGTTTCTAATAAATAATTTTGTCCTAAGGTAAATTTACTGGGCCAAAGGGCTGTTGGCCACATGTGCGAATTGATAAAATCGATCACAATGCTCGGAGGCGTATTCTTAAAAAAAGAATTGCCATACTTGGCCAATATTTTCTTTCTATAGGCCTTCATTGCGTCATTGGTTGGCGCCATAATTGTCCAGCTCGATTTCTGAGATTCATTGGCCAGGTAACTGTTCAAACCAGGTTGCTGATAGTTTTCACTATTGATAGAGAAAGCCAGCTGGCCACTATAGCCTTTTACATATACAGAATCTGCACTCCCTGTAGCTACAAAGTTGCGATGTGTTTGATAAGCGTTGGAAACATAGAATTTCAGGGAATCTAAAATGGCTTTAAACTCGCTGTAATTAGCATTGGTGCTGATATATTGATCTATACTTTTTAGCGGTAAAGTCACCTGATCAACTTCGTGGATCATACCATTTTCGGCACTGATATTCATATTAACTACGGAAGCCGCAGCAACATTAAAACCCGAATAGGTGGCGTTTGGATAAAACACATTGTAATCGCCCGAACTCATTCCCCCTGTGCTCATGAATTCTGTGGTAAAGTAAGGGATGTACTTGTTGTTGTTGTCGCCATCTACATAGGCTGAAACATTTACGCCCCTTACCGATTGTACGTTGCGATTGGTAGCAACCACCTTATTTTTTACGCCATCTCCCTTCTGCTGTACCCAATCGTAGTATGCCGTTTTTCTTTTAAATGCAAAACCTATACCTGCTTCATTCCCTCCAGCCATTTGGTAGTTGCTCAACTGATCTTTCCGGTAGGCATTATAAACTAAAGCATATTTCACAATGGAGGTGGCCATAGAATCAGAGATATCAGCCGTCCCATTGATATTTTGTGCTTTAAAAAAGCGCTCAAAAGCTGCATCATTGGGCGCGAAGAACGTCCACCAACCAGTTTTGCTTAAAATGTCTTTGTAACCCGCCTTATCTATTACAGCGGTTAAGTGTTTAAAATTGCCCCGGGCTTCGAGCTGTTGGTAAATTGGTGCTCCCAATCCCTCCGGGCGTTCATAAAAGGCATCGAACTCATTCTTTTGGCAGCCACAGCATACAGCCAGAAAGAACAAAATACAACACCAACTTGTAAAAAGTCTGCTCATAAAATATTTGGTTAGTAGAGTTGCAAGTCCTCCAAACGAATAAATTGTGCTGGAACAACAACATGGAGTGGTTAACGCCAATGCTGTTTTTTTAGTTGTAAAATAAATCCGGTATTTATTTTACAATTCAGTCCGAGTTAAATTTTATGGTTTAAGAGTTCTTTTATAGTTATGCGTTTGTTTGCATCACAAATCTATCGTGAACCAGTATTTTAAGTTTTCAAAAATTGACTTATTACTTTCGTTATTTGGTAAAAAAGGGAGTTTAAAGGGATTTAAACGCTAAAATGTATGGATTCCGAAGCTGAATCAGCTAATCTTTATCCTGGCATTGTTTGCGGTTTTAGTGATAAGTTTTGCCCAAAAGAATGCTAAACTAAACTCAACAGGACGGGTTCTTTAGAGGAAAAAAAACTGGCCTGTATTTTTACAGACCAGCGCAGACAGTTTCCTGTCTTATTGAGGGCGTGTAATAAAAATTTTAAGCGATGGCGAGATTATAATCTATAAGTGTGCGACTAAATAACTGGAGTGTGCTACGGATATGATTTAATTCTGTAAGCAATAACTCTTCTTCCATCGGTTGACGATGGAGTTCTAAGATTCTTGTTACGGCTTCGCGATGATCGGTAAAGAGCAATACCAGTTTTTCAATCTGATCTGCATTACTGTGTACCAGAATAGGCCCTGCCGGGCTATTATTGGTACAGGCCCATGCGCCGGCACCTCCTGCCGACCAGATTTCTCTTGAGCAAAACAAAAAGAGTAGATTATCAAATGCATTGAGCATAGCTCCATGCCGGATGAAATAAGCTAAATGTGCCGATATCCTTTTGCTCGGTTCTTCCCGCCAAAAGGCATCAAAAGTATCTCTGCATGCACGCGCCTGTAAAACGCATTCTTCCAGTGCAGAGAGTATAGTCTGTGCTTGTTCCATATTTCCCAATCATTAAGACGAAAGACAACACACAAATTTGCACTTGCTGGCTTATTTAAATCTTTGTTCGGTACAGAAAGGTATATTTTCTACACAGAAGCAGGTAAAATGCAGAAGAAGTTAGTTGGGTTGAACCAGTTGTTTGCGTTGCACCTGATGGGCAATGCGGCTTAGTGGTATCGTTATCAAAGCCTGGAATTTACCCGCTGATTCACTAAACTGACAAATGATATCTTTACCATAAGCAAACTGCAAGCGTTGCCGAATGTTTTTAAGTCCGGAGTGCGTAGAATTTGCATTTCTTTGGATGTTTAATGCATTTAAAGTTTCCAGTACCAGATTTTCTTCCTCAATCCTAACAGAAATAAAAATGCCGGTTTCGGTATCAGCCACGTTCCCGTGTTTAAATATATTTTCTACCAAAGTCATCAGTACCAATGGAATAAACCTGATTTCCATAGCTTCATCACTAAAATCAGTGATGATCGGCAATTCCATATTCTTTCTGAGCTGATAAAGATAAATCAGCTTGTCTACCTGCTCCATTTCATCCCCCAGTCGGATGTATTCATCACTTTCATTGGCGTCAACCGCATACCGCATCATAGCAGAAAGTGCCATAATGGCTTCTCCTGCTTCAGGGGAATCGAAATGCACATTTTGGTAAACGTAATCCAGTGTATTGAAAAGGAAATGAGGATTGATCTGTGCCTTTAGAAAATCGTTCTGCGATTTGGATAAAGCACGTTTCATCTTTTCTTCTTCAATTTGGAGGTGCAAACGTTGCATTTCTAAATTTTCGTTCAGATTACGCTGTTTTACATAATTATACAGGAAGTAATATGCTGTAGAGAACCCAAGTATATATACCGCTCTTAATATAATTTGGTTGGTATAATTCCATGTAATTTTCATTACTGCTTTAATAGGCGCCACATCAAATATCAAAAGCGCCCTATCTAACTCAAAATTGAGAAAAATATAAACGCTTATAATAACTATTAACATCAACGGAACTCGCCAGATAGCAGCTTGTTTTTTTGACAACGCCCATGGCAAAAAATAGTTAGAAAAACCATAAAAAAACAAGATGATCAATATATAGTGGGTTATATAAGCAATTGGATAACCAAACTTACCAACTACCAAGCCAACCAAAATGATTTCGTATGTCATATAAACAGACCATACAAGAAAGTGGGTAGCATTTTTCTTAAACCACCCTGAAATACTTTTATTCATGGCTTTTCAGCTTTATAAATAGAAACCTAAACATACTGTGTAACAACTTTTTAACACTGATTTTACTGCGATAGCTTTCGTAAAAAAAAGTTATGAAACAGTCTAAAATCACACTAAATCCAAGAAGGATATTTATTTACAAATCTTTAAAAGGTGTTGCTTTTCTAGAAAGCCCAACAACAAGTGATCAGAGTGCAACCGTTACTACCACTGCCGGAACAAGTGGAATTGTCCTTAAGCGCTAATGGCTAAAAAAAGGCTAGGCGTTCCTTCGTCTGGCCTTTAACAATTTGGAATCTACAAACTCATTGAAGTACTTTCGATAATAGTCGCCTACACTGATTTTAATGCCATTGTGCATTACGATAGAATTTCCTTCAATATAATCGATATGATCTTGTGAGATTACAAAACTCCGCTGAAACTGCATGAATCCAGCAAAAGCCAACAGTTTCTTAGAAATTTCAGATAAAGTCATATAAGTTAAAATGCTCCTGCTGGCAGTATGTACCTGTACGTAGTTCATTTTGCTTTCTACCGCTATAATATCCCGAAAATAAACTTTTATGAGTTTGTGGGTTTCATCCTTCGTTTTAATAAAAATGAAATCATCTTTATCAGTAAGCCCTTCCAGTTCATTTTCATCTTTTGGAAAGAGCTTATTGATCGTAGAAATAAACTTACTGAGTTGATAAGGTTTCAGCAAGAAAGCATCTGCATCTACCTCAAATGCCTCATAACCATATTTACTATGGGCCGTGGTGAAGATTAGTTTATCCGTTTTTTGTCTTAATTCTTTGGCCAGTTCAATACCAGTGATGCCAGGCATATCTACATCCAGCAAAATCAAATCAACATCATCTCCTGCAGGTATCTCACGCAATGCCTTAACCGGGTCGGTAAAGGTTTTCACTATTTCTAGCTCAGGGATATGATCAATATATTTCTTCAGGCCCTCTATTGCATGTGGTTCATCATCCACAATAATGCATTTGTACATAATTCTTCTCTCTCGCACTGGCAATGTGGTTAGTTGGCTAATCTCGAAAACTTTTTCACAAAAATAGGGCTTTTCGTGGAGGAATTTTAAGTCTTCGTGTAAATAGTGAAATTATGCACGTTTGCGCTTAAGCATGCGCGTGATTAAAAAAAAGGGTTAAATACCCTTCAAATCAATCAATTGCCGAAAGGGAGAGACTTCTGTATTTAGATTTTTTTTATATTTTTACATGGGTAATCTATACCACTAAGAACGCTTTTATGAAAAACAACAATCTTACACAATACTCCATTACCGAATTAATAAAACAGAAAAAAACCTTTACCGGTATTTTAGTTGGCTTTGCCATCATCATGCTATCTGCGAGCGCCGTACTTTTGTTTCTTATTTTAAAGCATAAAAACCTGGCACTGATGGCTACTATTCCCTGTTTATTTGTAACCCTTTTACCGGTTGCCATCAGGTTAAGTCAAATCAATACAGAAATAAAGTCGCGGAAATAAGGCCCAAAGTTAATGGTGTAAAAAATCTGCAAGCTTGTTTACTGGCGCTGCATCATCCTGATGCATAAGGTATGGTATACGGAGAATCGTTTTTCAGTTGATTTTATCAGGGTATTGAGTAGACGAAGACTAAATGCATCTTGTCATCCTGTACGCTAGAACAACAAAATACATTTAGCTTTTTCTTAAAACTGATAACATCCTGTTAGGTTATTATCAATTCTTGTTGACAATCTGATTACTGCATGGAATGGAAGCCAATCTGGTTTCCTTCAGAATCCTGACAGATTCCACAGAATCCATACTGGCCAATAGGCATTTTAGGGGCAATCACTTTTCCGCCTGCGGCTTCTACCCTTCCAATTTCTATGGCGCAATCATTACAAGAAAAATAGTTCAATGTACCGCCTGGCCCGGGTTTAAACATAGCCGATTTAACCAGCGCACCACTACTTCCTGCTGCATCCATATCTCCGGGAAAAAAGACCATTTCAAAATACTCATCACTGCCTTCTTCAGCTTCCATGCCTTCAGGCACCGGGGCAGCTTCCATTTTTACAGCCAATACGGTTTCATAAAATTTCTGTGCCCTGGGCAAATCTGTTACATAGATTTCTGTCCAGCCTATCGGATTTCTAACTGTTCCCATAACTTTAAATGATTAATTTTTGTTGTATACTAAAGTTCGGCAAATAATTGCATGCTGGAAAGGGCAAACCCGGACAAACTGAAGGGCTGTTCGAGCCAGAAAGCGTTTGGTTAAAACTTAAATTCAGGGCAATGATCGACTTTTTAAGGCATTTCCTCTACTGCAATTGCATGGAGGTAACATGTAAATTACATTTGAGTTACAACGCTTAGCTCTTTCCTGAAAGGTGAGGTCTAATCGTTCACTAACTAACCATAAAAACCAATAGTATACGATATGAGATACGGTATAGTAAGGAACATCGATCGCCACCTTGGCGAAGGCACCATTGAAGATATTAACCAACAGGAAATATCTTTTTCGCTGGCCGGAAAGGGAGAAATTTTATCCATTGGCCAACAAGTATGTTTTGAAATAGCCCTGGAAAAACAAGGACTCAGAGCGGTACGTATTACCCAAAGTACTGAGTGGACGCCCATTCATGCGGGTTGCGCGAACTAATGCGAACCTGGCTCAATACAATTCAACACAGTAGCCTTAAAGCCACAAAAACTAAGTTTTTAATTCATAAAACCGGCAAAATAAATAAAGAGCCTTCCATATTGGAAGGCTCTTTCAAATAAAATCGTCCCGTTGATTTAATTCTGCGCTAAAGATATCCAGCTTAGATAATTTCAACAATACTACTAAAGGAGTATTCTGATTGATTACAGGTTGTGATTTAGACAATAGCACCAAATAATTCACCTATTTCGCGGTCCACGTTTGCCTGAATACTGCTCGGATGATATTTAAACAATGCTGTTAAAGTTCCTTTGTTCTTCCCCTTTCCTGCAACAGACATTTTTAATCCTGCCCTTCGCCCATCAGCATCAACTACAATACCTTTATTCGTACCCTTCACACTGCACCATGCCAGGGTTGTGTAGAGATCGCTTATTGGAGCATACGTAAACCTCGTACCACATTTTTTCTTGCCACCAGAAGACTTACTTGTACACCAATTCAGTACACTACCACTGTAAGTTTTGGATTCATATTCTGCAACCCGTTCTTGCCTGAACTGTTTTTTAAGTTTGTCCATCTCGCTGTTGAGTAATGCAAGCCGCTCAGCAATTGGTGTTGTTGGTGGCAAATCATCAATAGCACCTTTAATAACCTGAAATTTAGCGCGGTAATCGGCTACAAAATAGCTTAATGGCCTAACCTGATAACTTGGTTCGTTCAGCAAAGCGAACGAAGAAACTGATGCTACCATAAGTAACATCATAAGAAGCGATAGTTTTTTCATATTTTTTTTTGTTTTTATAAAATTATCTAAATCTATAACCACAGTAAATACTCCAAAATGGGTATTCTTAGGCTGAAAAGAATTACAGCATGTTAAAAGAAACCAAAACCCAAAGGGAGTGAAAAACTATACATCCGGTCTTAAATCCTTGCTCTTTGGTCTTTACTCTTTGCTCCTTCCTCACTACTTGATTCCCAACCCTAAAAACAATATCTTTAACCTATCAAACGGGTTCCCGATCCGGATAAAGCAGGTACCTTAAAACACTAGCAGATGCGTAATTCTTTCAAATTTTCACTGGGCACATTTCTCTTACTATCGGTATTTAGTACGATCTCCTCTACAGCACAAATTATCCTTCGCGATAAAAAAACCCAGGTGACTACAAAGACCTTTTATCAAAGAGATACTATTAGCTTAAAACTTGATATTTATTACCAGGGCCAGCTTAAAGACAAAAAGCCTACTGTGCTATTTGTATTTGGTGGTGGTTTTGTAACGGGCAAACGTGATAACAAACTCTTTCAGGATTATTTTAACTTTTTAGCAGAAAAAGGTTTTAAAGTAGTAGCTACCGATTACCGGCTGGGCCTGAAGGGGAAGAAGTTTCCTACCCCATTTAATACCTCTGCCCTCCGTGATGCTATTGATACTGCAGTTACCGATGTTTTTAGGGCCAGCAACTACCTGATAAACAACGCTGAAACATTTGGAGTAGATACTTCAATGATCATTCTATCAGGATCTAGTGCCGGAGCCATCACGGCCCTTCATGCCGATTTTAACAAAAGAAACGCAACAGCACTTGCCCGTAATCTTCCTGAGGCTTTTCAATATAAAGGGGTGATATCCTTTGCTGGTGCCATTCTGAGTTACCAAGGCAAACCTAAATATAAAATCCCACCCGCACCGACTATGCTTTTTCATGGTACAGCCGATAAACTGGTACCTTATAATAAAGTCAGGTTGTTTAACCGAGGTTTTTTCGGTTCTAAGTTCCTTGCCGCCAGGTTTAAAAAAGCAGGATACCCCTATTATTTCCAATATGTTGAGGGAATGGGACATGAGATTGCCGGAACACCAATGAAGGATAAACTCCCTGATATTCTCTGGTTTATTCAAAACTACATCTTTGAGAAAAAACGCTACTTCATGGAAGTAGATTTTAAAGATGCAGATAGTAAACGATCTTTTCAGATGCCGGATAAGAAAAAGCGTTGGTAAAAAATTGAAGCGCTATTCCTATTCCCTTTTAGATTGATTGATCCATATGGAAATAGTTACTGCATTTTATAATTACTCAATGTGAATTCAATAAACTGTAGTCATGATTTAACATTACGAGATCTTTTTTCAGGCTGTACTGCTTTAGAAAAGTTATTAACGCAGTTAATCTTCTTTCATTATCATAATCTAAGCTCCAACTTAACTTATGCTGACAGTTAGAACATAACCTCAAAATGCTGTTATCAATCTCGGATAGACTATTTGATCCGTTCATAACACATGCTGCAACAATACAGTGCTTTAAACCGAACATATGTCCAATTTCATGCGTACTGATTTTTAGCAAACGGATTAAACTCAGATTAAAATTTTCCCGGGTTAAGCTTCCACGTTGTAACCTATAAACTGAACTTACCGCTACAGCTTTTTCATAAGAAGCCAATCCAAACACAAAGTTCCAACTTTGCTTAGGAAAGAGATCTTTCTCCGTTATGCCCATTATTGCAAGTGCATCTTTGGGTTTTTTATTTGCCACAACCGAATCACGCAAATGCGTAGCCTGCAGCTGTACCTGGTTTTCCGCCCCGGTTCTCATTGCTTCAGCAGGAACAACATTGTCGTTTAAGCCTGACAAGCCAATCGTTTTGAGTTGAAAAAAAATCTCGATAAACTGACGGGTAATCTCAATTTGTCTTAGTTGTAAGTCATTGAAATTACCTATAGGAACCAAATAAATAGTATGGGCAGACTGATTTGGCTTCAGCGGATTAGATTTTTTAAAATCTTCAATTGACTGTCCTGTTTCTACATGTGCATATAACCAATCACCGGGTTTAGGCTTTGAAAGAGGAATATCATTCTTGGCAACCGCAGCAAAATACGAACAATTCTGATCACAATTACAGGCACAAGAAAACATGAGGAACACGAACAAGCAGATAATAATTTTCTTTGCAAATCCTTTCATATAACGGCGGATTATGATATTGTTCAAACGATTATTTAACCCGATAACACCAAACATTTGCAGGCAAATGTTTTCAGCCCCTATCCAATAACCTGCGGTGGTAGTTGATCTGCCCGGTGTGATAAGTCAAATGTGTGGTAAGGTGTATGAGGAAAAACGCTGTTGATGTTTTTTCTTCAAATACCAATAATGGATAGGTTAAATCCAGCTGTTCCGGTTGAATTTTATCAAGTGTACGATCAACAATGATGATGGTTTCGTCTATTAATTTTAACAGTTCCTTCTGTGGGATATCTTTTAAAGAAAACTCCAGTTCACGATTCCGGATGTAACCACTGCCCCCTAAAGTAGCGCCAATATAAGTGTTGAGGTTGCCGATTAAGTGTAAACAAAGATTACCGGCAGAATTCGTTATCTGATGCGCTGTACGCCATATATTCGGTTCGTGCTGATAAGATTCGATTTCAAATCTCAGCTTTTTAAGGTCCCGGTTAAAGAGCTTTTTTAAGGTTTCGGTTAACATAGATTAATTACGAGGAAATATCGCTTCTGACAGCTTTTTTGAGCTTCAGGCATCGTTACATTATTGTAAATAACTGCCAGAAAGCCAGGATAAAGCTAGTGCAATATCCAACAACAGAAACCACTTTAAGCTGTTTTAACTTTCCCGACTGCACAAACAATATTCCTGAAATTATTAATAGGACGATCGCCATTAGGGTTAACAATATGGGATTTTGTAAGGATGCCGGAAATGCAGCAAGATATTCGGCCCGGTCTGCTTCAAATGAAGTATTGCGGTTGGTAACCCTAAACCACCAGATCATGTTAACCATGAAAATGGCCAGTAAAACTATAGCAGATAGAAATTTGGCTATCAATCGTGTTTTCATATGATTATTTTAAGTATAAATATAAGCAATGGTTTAAACATTTCCTACCAGGCAAGCCAGAACTGCCTATCCTTCACCAATCGCCTCAAACAACTCAATTTTATTTCCTTCAATATCCAGAATATGAACAAATTTACCATAATCGTAAGTTTCTACCTTATCTAATATCGTTACCCCTTCCTTTTTCAGTTCTGTTACCAATGCTTCAATATTTTCTACACGATAGTTAATCATAAAGTTTTGTGTAGATGGCTCAAAATATTTGGTCTTTTCAGAAAAGGGTGTCCATAAGGTATAACCTTTTTTAGTAGAGTCAGCCTCCTCCCGCCAGTTAAACCTGGCTCCATATGGACTGGTGTTTAAACCGAGATGGGTTTTATACCACTGTTTAAATTTTGCAGGATCTTTACATTTGAAGAAGACACCTCCAATACCCGTAACACGCTTCATAGCCATTTCCTTATGATTACTTTTAGCCAAAATGGAACTGAAAGCGAATCCGAAACCAAATGATGCCACTAAGGCTAAAATGATGAATTTCTTTTTCATACTTACTATTTTACTTTTAAAACAGGTATTGATATAAGCTTACCATTAACAGCATTTAATTGATTTTACTTGATTATCCTCAACCCATCATGCACAAATCAACGCCTAAAAACCTTTAAGAAGACAGCGCTGTCCTATTCTACTCTCCTTTAATCCGTAAATATTTTTCTGTAATAATCCGGTCTACCCCAGCCTCCGGTACCTTTTCTACCCCTGTCTGAATCAGGGTATCGCCATCAAAATGCACTTTAAAAACAAAGGTTTTACCTTCCCAGTTCTTGTCTTTAAAAAAATCAAGAAACTCGGTGTACTCGTCTCCTTTTACATTGTAACGACCTCCCCCGGCATCAAAACGCTCTGCAGCAACAGCCTGTGCCGACAAGTTATGTCTCAGAAATGAAAAATGGGTATCGTTAATGATTTTGATCATGCGTTGATCTTTGGTAAAATCGGTAACTGTTAGCTTACCTTTGTCGTTAGTTGTAGCACTTAACAATTGCCAGCTTCCTTTAATTTTGGTCGATGAATCTTCTGTTTGCCGTCTACAGGATAAAAAAACTGTGGCACAGCCTAAAAATAATAGTTGAGTTATTTTCATGTGGATGATTAGGTTTTACGCTGTAATTTAAACATTAATCCTAAAATTCATAAATGCCTGTGTATAATTAATCTTTCAGCACATAAGGGCCTGATGCATTCCAGCCAATTTTCTTATTGGATAAGAGCCAGGTGCGGCCTTTATCGTTATTGCCCTGAAAAAACAAGTAGGTTTTACCATCACTGTCTTCAAAAATACCGGGATGTCCCGATTCGCTTTCGTTCCATTCTCCAGGCTTCCCGTTGGTTATAAATGGTTTGTCACTTAAACGCGTCCAGCTGATTCCATCTTTACTTTTTGCTACACCAATTTGTTGTGGTGCATTATTATAAGCACCAGCATAAAACATGTATAAAGTGTTTCCTTTCTTTATGATAGATGCCGCTTCTATACATTCGCCCTCCCAGGGATATTTCGGATAAAGAATGGAGCTGTCTGCAGCCTGTGTCCAGTCTGATCTTTTAAAATCTGTATTTCCTGGAGCTGTGGCTACCCCCTGCTTTTGAATTTTTCCGGAAGGATCTCTCGTAGCGAAATAGAGAAAATACTTATTCTTAAATTTGTAAACTTCTGCATCTATTGCCCGCCCATTTGTCCAGTTACCTGTTGGATGAAATATCGGATTACTATTGTTTCGGGTAAATGAAAGCCCGTCATCTGAGATAGCATGGCAGATGGCATCCTTTTCAAAGTTGCCATAAGTTTGATAAAATATATGCACCTTTCCATCAATCACCTTAGCACAGGGTGCACATAATCCTTTTGCTTCATAAACTGCTGCTGGCGTAACCTCGGCAATCTTTTTCCAGTTGTACAAGTCATTACTTTCAGATACACCTATTTTCCAACCGTCCATCCCATTTGCTGTTTTAGGGCTTTTAATAGAATAATACATCAAATACCTGCCCTTAAATTTAATTACCGATGGATCTTTACTAAATGGAAGTCCAACGGAAGTGGTATCAGCATAATACATTTTAGGCAATTGGGCATGTAATAATCCGATGTGTAAAACAATCAGGATAATCAGGTAATATTTTTTCATTATCTGCAGGCGATGGTAATCTTTATATCTGGTTTTTAGGGTAATAATACCAAATTATTCTAACAATAAAGGCATGGCTTAGCTGCCTGGCCAGTCTGGGCATTTTCTATTCATCAGATATACTATCCAGCAATATTTACTAAAGCAAAATTACGCTCTTTTTTATTTGACAATTTTGTTAAACAAAAATGAATAATATATATATCTTTGTCCTCGCTCTACCCATAACACCTTACAATTATCCCATGAGCTTAACAATCAAGTCACTAACGTATATCCATCCTGATAACCAGGAACTCTTTTTCGAGCTTACCCTCAGCATAAACAGGGGAGAAAAAGCGGCATTGGTTGGCATTAACGGTGTTGGAAAGTCAACATTACTAAAAATGATAGCCGGTATAATGCTACCAACTTCGGGAGAAATTTCCACTGGTGAAAAACCCTGGTATGTACCGCAACACCTGGGTGAATATGATCAGATAACCATTGCTGAAGCCCTTAGAATGGATAAAAAACTAGCTGCTTTGCAAGCCATACTCGGTGGCAGTGCAGACCCGCAGTACTTTACAAACCTGGATGACGATTGGGAAATAGAGAAAAAAGTAGAAGCTGCACTTCAAAAGTGGGGACTGGAAGATTTTAGTCTGGATGAAAAGCTGGGTAATTTAAGTGGTGGACAGAAAACAAAAGTATTTCTGGCAGCGCTGGATTTGCATGAACCTGAGCTTATTCTTTTAGATGAGCCTTCCAACCATCTTGATGCCAGCACGCGAAAGAAACTCTACAATTTAATTGTACAAAGTAAGGCTACAATACTCGTGGTGAGTCATGACCGATCGTTGCTGAACCTGATGAACAAAACCCTGGAACTGAGCAAAAAAGGTATAACTGTTTTTGGTGGGAACTTTGAATTTTACCAGCAGCAGAAAGAAGAACAGGTAAACTCGCTGAATACCCAGTTGAATGAACAGGTAAAAACATTAAAACAAACAGAAAAAAAGGCCCGTGAGGTGGCTTATAAAAGACAGATTCAGGAATCGAGGGGAAGGTCTGCCGGTCAAGGCAATTCTATGCCCCGCATTATTGCCGGTGGGTTAAAAAGCAAATCAGAGCGAAGTACTGCTAAAGTTCTGGATGCGCACAATGAAAAGATTTCCAACCTGGCCGAAATTATGCGTGAAACCAAATCGCAGATCCTTCAATACCAGGTGCTCCAAATTAATATCAGGGCTTCTGGGCTACACCCCGGGAAAATACTGGTTGATGCACAAAACCTTTATTTCGCTTACCAGGCAAAACCATTATGGAGCGAACTCAGCTTTCAAATCCGGTCGGGAGAGCGTATCCGTATTGAAGGGAAAAACGGATCGGGCAAAACCACTTTACTTAAAATCATTACGGGCAATTTAGAGGCGTTGGGGGGTAATTTTAGCCGAGCCGAATTTTCTTATCTTTACCTCGATCAGGATTATACCCTGATTAATCCTAAGCTTAGCATATACGAGCAGGTACAGCATTACAATACGAGGGGCTTGCAGGAACATGAAATTAAAGCATTGCTGATTTATTCACAGTTCGATGCGGCAGCTTTCGACAGGAAATGTGAGGGCTTAAGCGGAGGGGAAAAAATGAAACTGGGCTTATGCTGCCTTTCGGTAAGCAACCAAGCACCAGATATCCTGATACTGGATGAGCCGACAAACAACCTCGATGTACAGAGCCTGGAAATTCTTACTGCTGCAGTAAAGGATTTTGAAGGCACATTACTGGTCATTTCGCATGATGATTACTTTATAAATGAAATTGGGATAAATAAAAGTATTATTTTGAGTTAAAACATTCTAAAACAGAGAAGATGCCAATTAAAAATACAGGTACGGAAAACCTCATTAAAGAAACAGCAAAAAGACTTTTTTTTGCTGAGGGAAAACTCCATGCCACCACACAGGAAATAGCAGATGCCGCAGGCGTTAACAGAACATCTCTCCATTACTATTTCCGTTCAAGGGATTTACTGTTAGAAGCCGTTTTCAAGGAAGCGATGCAGGGGCTTAGCCAGCGTTTAAACGAATGCATGGAAGCAAAAAAGCCTTTCAAAGAGAAAATAGCAAGCCTTATCGAGGTGTTTTTAAAAGATATGACTGCTTTTCCTTATCAGGAGACTTTTCTGGTTACCGAAATCAATACCCTGGGTAAAGCACTCATGAACGACATACAGGCCGGCCCTGTAAACACCTTTTTAGCAGAGGTGAAGCATGAAATGGATAAGGGAAGCCTTGAACCAATGGATCCGTTACACTTTTTAATGAACCTTTTTTCATTGCTCTCCTACCCTTTAATTATGGCACCGCTTTACCAGCAGTTGTTTCAGGTGTCGTCAGGTGATTTTGCATTGCTCATCAAACAACGTAAGGAGATCATTCTAACCATGCTATTTAAAAAAAACTAGACCCCTGATCCTGCCAGAAGCTGCTTGAGGGCAATGGTTTTATCTATAAGAGTCGTGGATACCCTGGCCTTAATTTTCCTTAAAATTTTGGGGTATTTCCTTTGCATCAGCAATTTTTTCGTAACTTTAGTAGTCGGAATTTGCTATAGGCCAATCTTCAGAAAACCGGGCATACACAGCCCTGCAAGTCCAACTTAAGTCCAAGTCAAGTCCAGGGTAAGTCCAACCCAAGTCAAGGTATTCGCCTATATGTAAGCACAGCTTAAATACACTTCTCCCTTATCTGAAGCATGTCTCAATCCTTTTACAGATACACAATAGAAAAGCTATAGTTAAGCACCATGGGGCAAGGTTTTGGCGCAAGTGGCCTATCCGTTCATCCGGTAAAAAAACTCATCGGCAATAATCTTTCCATCCTTAACTTCGTATACACAAATTTCACTCATTTGTATCCGGCCATGTGCTTTGTAAGTCGCATCAATATCCATCACAATGGCGAAATGGTTATCGGCAACGAGTGGATCAGAGACAACTGAACTGTGAATTTCTGAAACACTTTGCTCCCATTGAATGGTTTTATCCTTAACCGCAGCCTTGCCTTCTGTAAATTCCATAGGCGACCCTGCAGGCTCTTTGCTTTTTACCACTTCAGCGTATAGCTCATCTATCGCCTGATCATGCTTATTTTCACGGCATAACTGAACAAGTCTATCCGCAACCTCTTTTGTACTCATATCTCTATATTTTAATTGTGATTATTTAACAATCGCAACAGCCATAATGTGTTAAAAATCAATTAATTTGATCTGTATTTTTCAAATACACAGGATTATCCTTTAGCACCATGATCAATTAGCTGGTTAATATTGTTATTCCTCAAGCATATTCCACATGCATAAACAAAAAATCCCGGCTACTTAATGTAACCGGGATTTATATGGATTCTGAAAGATTATTTTAAACAGAAATACTATTTATTACGGGTAATGCTATAGCTAATTCCAATTTCGTAATCTCCGGCAGTATACCCTTTTAAAGCGGAGGTATTGGTAGTATACATACCATTAATGATTAGCTTATTGTTCCAGTTAACACCTATCCCGAAAGTGGCACTGCCTGTACTGTGGTAAAGGCCAAGCAGGTTCACTTTATTAACGGTTGGAGAATTAAATTCCAGATTTATACCTGCATCCACGATATTATCATAACCTTTAATGCCCCTGTACACCACCTTAGGTTCTACTGTGGCAAAGTTTGTGGGTACTTTGTAGCTGATAGCCGTAAAAAATACCGGCATATCTGCTGCCTGGTAAGCATCTTTTTTAAGCAGGCGTTTCATATTGCTTACTGCACCTTGTATCTGGAGTCTGTTGCTGCTGTAGGCCATTCCAAAGTCAGCGTCCAGGTAAGTTTTGCGCTGGTTAACATTATAAACGTCCATATCATCCATATCTCCCTTTAAATCTGCAAGGTTAATGTCCTCATCGGCAAATGAAGCCGATAGGCCAAAACTTAGCCTGCGACTACCTTGATCTAATGGCAAATGATAGGCAAAGGATGCTGATGCCCGTGTGCGTTTCAGGAGCCCGGCACGATCATTATTTACCTGCAAGCCGATGGCAACCTTATCAGCGAAACCATAATCGGCCGTTACAAACTGGCTAAAAGGCATGCCCGGTATGGTACTGAACTGCGAACGCAGGCCTGCGCTTAGGGTTAATTGCTGTTTCAATCCCGCCATTGCGGGATTGCCCAGGTATTGATTTTGATAATATACCGCACTCATCGGATTAAGCTGTGCCCTACTTTCTACAAAAGCAGAAGTAATTAAGAGCATCGCCATACTGAGTCGGATTAATACCTTATCCATATACTTATTGATTATTTTCATTGTACTGATGTATTAATATTTTCTAACAATAGTGATAAAGCCTTTAAGCGGCTTCACGTTTTTACCGAGATCTATAATGTAGTAATAGGTATTTTCATCTAATGGAGTACCATTGATAGTTCCATCCCATTCATTGTTATAGCCCTTTTTACCGTACACTTCTCTTCCGGCACGGTCAAATATGCGTACCTCATTGTTTGGATACATGTCAATGTTCTTAACTACAAAGAAGTCGTTCTTTCCATCACCATTTGGGGTAAGCACATTATTGGCAACCAGGTTATAGTCTTCATTAACCGTAATGGTAATACTTGTTGTACTTGTACAGCCAGAAGCGTTGGTTCCGGTTACGGTATAAGTGGTGGTTTGTGCCGGGCGTACCGTTAATGCAGCCGATTGTTGTCCGCTGATAATACCCGATGCATTTTCCCAAACATATGCTGTTGCACCGCTCGCGCTCAGCGTTATCGTTTGCCCTTTACTTATGGTTGTTCCTGCTGAAGCTACAATTTGAAGTTTTGGTAATGCGATAGCTGAGAAGCTGAAAGTACGGCTAAAGGTATCTGTACCTCCGTTTTGCGTGCCGCCATTGTCTTTCACCGTCACGGTAATTGATGCAGTACCTGCAATGCCACTCAAAGTATAGTTTAATACCGCGTTACCACCCGTAAGTGCTGCGACTGAGAGCGTCGAAAATAACGCCGGGTTATCTGTACTTACACTGATCGTGGTGCTTTGGTTTTGCTCTGTACCTGCTGTAACACCGCTTAGTGCAATTGTTTGTGCATTAGTGGATAAACACTGCTGCTGATTGGCAATAGTTGCGAGGGTTGGTGCAGTATTTGGCGGAAATGCCACCGTTAATACTTGCATAACATCTGTTGCTGCATGGTAAGTGGCGTTACCCGCCTGAGAAGCGGTAATGTTAGCCGTACCTACACCTACAATGGTTACTGTATTTCCAGTGATTGTGGCTACTGCCGGATTAGAACTGGTATAGGTAACCGGATTTCCTGAAGCACCTCCGGTGGCGTTAATCGTAAATGCTGCATCGCCTAAAGTTTTACCTGGTAGCGCAGTGAAAATAATTACCTGGTCTTTCTTATCATTATCTGTAACAGTCGCAATTGCTGTAGCAGCACCAACAGCAGGAACAAAGGTAAATTGTGAAGAGGTTCCGCCTGTTAAGCTTAAGCTCACAGTTTCCGGATCTTCATAAAGGTTATCATCCTTAACCACTAAAGGGATACTTACAGCGTTCTGCCCTGCCGGGATAATCACCGATCCACTTAATGCGGTATAATCTGTTCCGGCTGTTGCCGAACCTGCTACTGTATAATTAACGGTAACATTTTCTGTGGCGGTAATACCTGCTGGCAAGCTGATGCTAAAGCCTCCGTTGGTTGATGGCTCTGCGGCATCTGCTGTTTTAGCAATGCTTAGCGCTAGGTTAGCCACAATGTTTTCATCGTCAGCGATGTTAACTGTTGCGTTACCCGCTGCACTAAAGCTGAAGCTGGTAGATGTAGCTCCTGTTAAGGTTGCAACCAGGGTTTCAGTACCTTCAATGATGTTATCGTTCGTAACTAATACCGGAATGGCCACGCTGTTCTGCCCTGCCGGGATAATCACCGATCCACTTAATGCAGTATAATCTGTTCCGGCTGTGGCCGAACCTGCTACTGTATAATTAACGGTAACATTTTCTGTGGTGGTAATGCCTGCTGGCAAGCTGATGGTGAAACTTCCGTTGGTTGATGGCTCTGCGGCATCTGCTGTTTTAGCAATGCTTAGCGCCAGGTTAGCCGCGATGTTTTCATCATCCGCGATATTAACTGTTGCGTTACCGGCTGCACTAAAGCTGAAGCTGGTAGATGTAGCTCCCGTTAAGGTTGCAACCAGGGTTTCAGTCCCTTCGATGATGTTATCGTTCGTAACCAGTACCGGAATGGCCACACTGTTCTGCCCTGCCGGGATAATCACCGATCCGCTTAATGCGCTATAATCTGTTCCGGCTGTGGCCGAACCTGCTACTGTATAATTAACGGTAACGTTTTCTGTAGCAGTAATACCCGTTGGCAAGCTGATGCTAAAGCCTCCGTTGGTTGATGGTTCTGCTGCATCTGCTGTTTTAGCAATGCTTAGCACACGGTTGGCAACTGTATTGTCATCGTCTGTAATGTTCATGGTAACCGGGATCGCATTCGCAGTAATAGCAGAACCGAAACCGGCAGTACTTGTGCCTGATAAGGCAAGGATGATGGTCTCGGTATTTTCAATGATTCCATCGTTAACCACCTTAACCGGTATATCTACATAATTTTGTCCTGCCGGAATAACAATTGTACCCAAAGGCAGGTAATCTGTACCTGCTCCGGTAGCCGTGCTGGCCACATTAACAAAATAAGTGACGTTAATATTCACCGGACAAAGGATGTTCGGCAGTAAGCTTACCCTATAATTTCCGTTTGTACCTGGTTCTGCGGCATCAGCAGTTTTGCTCAGCGTTAAAACCCTGTTTGCAAGTGTATTGTCCTCATCGGTAATATTGGCTGTTGCAGTGTTCAAAGCTGCTGTAGCTGAAGCCGGGAAGGTAAAACTGGCAGAGCTTCCTCCAGTGATGTTTACAATTACCGTTTCGGTCGCTTCCATGTACCAGTCGTCAATAACCTGTACATTTAGCGGAACACTGTTTTGTCCGGCAGGGATAACCACACTACCAGTTAAGGCGGTATAATCAACGCCTGGAGTAGCGGTACCTGTTACGGTATAGTTTACGGTAATATCTTCTGATGATACCGGGGCACTGGCATCCATTAACTGGATGTTAAAGCCACCATTGGTAACGGGTTCGCCTGCATGGGCAGTCCTAACAATGCGCAGGGTTCTTTTGGCCAGGGTATTGTCATTGTCTGCAATATCCAGTGATGCTGTGGTGGCACCCGATACTGGTGTGAACAAAAGTCCGCTTCCTGTTGTGCCCCCTGTAAGGTTCAACACTACTGTTTCTGTTGCCTCAATAATATTATCATCATTTGCAGCTACAGTTAGCGCTACACTGTTTTGTCCTGCCGGGATAATGGCTGTTCCGCTCAAAGCAGCATAGTCTGTTCCGGCTGTTGCAGAACCTGAAACGGTATAATTAACCGTGATGTTCTCTGTTGCAGTAATGCCTGTTGGCAAACTGATGCTAAAACTTCCGTTGGTTGATGGTTCTGCTGCATCTGCTGTCTTAGCAATGCTTAAAACCTGATTCGCAGGCGTATTGTCATCATCACTGATCGTGGCAGTGGCACTTGGATTGGTCGCATCTGCGGTATAAGTTAAGCTGGCAGAAGTACCTCCTGTTATGGTCAGGATCACTGTTTCATCTCCTTCTATCAGCTGATCATTGGTAACGTTTATCGCTACCGGAACACTGTTCTGGCCAGCTGGAATAATTACCGTACTGCCCGGGTCTGCGTAATCTGTACCTTTAGTAGCCGTTCCGCCTAAGGTATAGTTTACCGTAATGTCTTCGGCAGCGGTTAGCCCCGAAGGTAAGCTGATTTGGAAAGCGGCGTTGGTACCGGGCTCTGCACCGTCGGCTGTTTTGCTTACTGCCAATACCAGGTTGGCCGCTACAGCATCGTTATCGGTTATGGTAGCGGTAGCCGAAGGACCAAAGGTATAGGTAAAACCCGGAGAGGTAACGCTGGTAATGGTCATCACCACATTTTCCAATCCTTCTATAATGCTATCGTCCACTACATTGGCCACTACTGCGTTTGCACCAGATCCGCTCGTTGTAATGATTGTAGAACCACTGAAATGAGTAGCTAAAGGCGTGTAATCGGTACCTTTTACGGCTGTACCCGTTACGGTATAGTTAACGGTTGTATTTTCTGAAGGGATAATTCCGGTTGGGAAAGCAATTTTAAACCGCAATCCAACTCCTCCTTCTACTCCATCACGGTCCACGGTTACTTCTACCACACGGTTGGCAGCGGTATTGTCATCATCGGCAATGTTCATGGTAACCGGGGTAGAATTCGCCGTAATAGCAGAACCGAAACCGGCAGTACTTGTGCCTGATAAGGCAAGGATGATGGTCTCGGTATTTTCAATGATCCCATCGTTAACCACCCTAAGGGGAATATCTACATAGTTCTGTCCTGCCGGAATAACAATGGTACTAAAAGGCAGGTAATCTGTTCCGGCTCCGGTAGCCGTGCTGGCCACATTAACAAAGTAAGTGACGTTAATATTTACCGGGCAAAGGATGTTCGGCGGTAAACTTACCCTATAATTTCCGTTGGTTGATGGCTCTGCGGCATCAGCAGTTTTGCTCAGCGTTACTACCCTGTTTGCAGGTGTATTGTCCTCATCGGTAATATTGGCTGTTGCAGTGTTCGAAGCTGCTGTAGCTGAAGCCGGGAAGGTAAAACTGGCAGAGCTTCCTCCGGTTATCGTTACAATCACTGTCTCGGTCGCTTCCATATACCAGTCGTTAATAACCTGTACATTTAGCGGAACACTGTTTTGTCCGGCAGGGATAACCACACTACCACTTAAGGCGGTATAATCAACGCCTGGGGTAGCGGTACCTGCTACGGTATAGTTTACGGTAATGTCTTCTGACGATACCGGGGCACTGGCATCCATTAACTGGATATTAAAGCCACCATTGGTAGCGGGCTCGCCTGCATGGGCAGTCCTAACAATGCGCAGGGTTCTTTTAGCCAGGGTATTGTCGTTGTCTGTTATATCCAATGAGGCGCTTTCACTGCCTGTTGCTGCTGTATAAGTTAAGCCGGTGGCTGTACCGCCTGTAACTGTAAGTACAACGGTTTCCGTTAACTCAATGGCATTGTCATCATTTGCAGTTACGGTAACCGCCACACTGTTTTGTCCTGCCGGGATAATGGCTGTTCCGCTCAAGGCGGTGTAATCTGTTCCGGCTGTTGCAGAACCCGAAATAGTATAATTAACCGTAATATCCGATCCTGCTGTAATGCCTGCTGGCAAACTGATGCTAAAGCTTCCATTGGTTGAAGGCTCGGCCGCATCTGCCGTTTTAGCCATGCTCAGTACCCGGTTAGCCGGGATGTTTTCATCATCACCGATAGTGGCTGTAGCACTTGGGTTGGTCGCATCTGCGGTATAAGTTAAGCTGGCAGAAGTACCTCCTGTTATGGTCAGGATCACTGTTTCATCTCCTTCTATCAGCTGATCGTTGGTAACGTTTATCGCTACCGGAACACTGTTCTGGCCAGCTGGAATAATTACCGTACTGCCCGGGTCTGCGTAATCTGTACCTTTAGTAGCCGTTCCGCCTAAGGTATAGTTTACCGTAATGTCTTCGGCAGCGGTTAGCCCCGAAGGTAAGCTGATTTGGAAAGCGGCGTTGGTACCGGGCTCTGCACCGTCGGCTGTTTTGCTTACTGCCAATACCAGGTTGGCCGCTACAGCATCGTTATCGGTTATGGTAGCGGTAGCCGAAGGACCAAAGGTATAGGTAAAACCCGGAGAGGTAACGCTGGTAATGGTCATCACCACATTTTCCAATCCTTCTATAATGCTATCGTCCACTACATTGGCCACTACTGCGTTTGCACCAGATCCGCTCGTTGTAATGATTGTAGAACCACTGAAATGAGTAGCTAAAGGCGTGTAATCGGTACCTTTTACGGCTGTACCCGTTACGGTATAGTTAACGGTTGTATTTTCTGAAGGGATAATTCCGGTTGGGAAAGCAATTTTAAACCGCAATCCAACTCCTCCTTCTACTCCATCACGGTCCACGGTTACTTCTACCACACGGTTGGCAGCGGTATTGTCATCATCGGCAATGTTCATGGTAACCGGGGTAGAATTCGCCGTAATAGCAGAACCGAAACCGGCAGTACTTGTGCCTGATAAGGCAAGGATGATGGTCTCGGTATTTTCAATGATCCCATCGTTAACCACCCTAAGGGGAATATCTACATAGTTCTGTCCTGCCGGAATAACAATGGTACTAAAAGGCAGGTAATCTGTTCCGGCTCCGGTAGCCGTGCTGGCCACATTAACAAAGTAAGTGACGTTAATATTTACCGGGCAAAGGATGTTCGGCGGTAAACTTACCCTATAATTTCCGTTGGTTGATGGCTCTGCTGCATCTGCAGTTTTGCTCAGCGTCACTACCCTGTTTGCAGGCGTATTGTCCTCATCGGTAATATTGGCTGTTGCAGTGTTCGAAGCTGCTGTAGCTGAAGCCGGGAAGTTAAAACTGGCAGAGCTTCCTCCAGTGATGTTTACAATTACCGTTTCGGTCGCTTCCATATACCAGTCGTCAATAACCTGTACATTTAGCGGAACACTGTTTTGTCCGGCAGGGATAACCACACTACCAGTTAAGGCGGTATAATCAACGCCTGGGGTAGCGGTACCTGCTACGGTATAGTTTACGGTAATGTCTTCTGACGATACCGGGACACTGGCATCCATTAACTGGATGCTAAAGCCACCATTGGTAGCGGGTTCGCCTGCATGGGCGGTCCTCACAATGCGCAGGGTTCTTTTGGCTAAGGTATTATCATCATCTACAATATCCAAAGAAGCGGTTTCACTGCCAGCTTCAGGAACAAAGGCATCAAGGCCATCGTTACCACCTGTAACGGTTAAGGTTAGGGATTCTGTAAGCTCAATAATTTTATCATCTGCTGCAGTTACCGTTATGGTTACACCATTCTGGCCGGCAGCAATAATAGCTGTTCCGGTCAACGCGTTATAATCAGCTGCTGTGGCTGTGCCCCCCAGCGTATAGTTTACCGTTATTGGATTAATGGCGGTAACACCTGCCGGGAGTTTAATGGTAAAGCTTCCTGCTGCTCCTCCTTCGGTAGCATTGGCATTAGCCTGCACACTCAGCGTTCCGTTTGGCGCGTGGTGTTTGTTGCTTACCCGCAGGTTTGCACTCGAATAGATTGCCGGATAGGGCAAATCAGACCGGTTAGCAGTATGGCCGGGCCGATAATGATCGGAGGCGCACAAACTGGAAACCCGTAACATAATAAGGCTGCTAAGTAGTAGTCTTTTCATTTGTAAGTAGGGATAGTTTTAAAAAAGAAATGTTATAATCGGATTAGAAAAGTATTCGGGACAAAGAATTGGGGCTCCAAAGGGCCTGAATATTTCGGCATGGCTGCACCGATGGGTATGGATACAGCTTGCGCCTGTAATGCGCTAAAATTTAGGCTTTTCATTATATAGAATCGGGGATAGATTTTGACGGAATAGAGCTGAATATGAGGTTAAAATCAGGTAGTAAACAGTGGCAACAGAATTGTATCAATTGTTAAATTGCATCGGATAGCAGGATCATGCGACCCTTCGGTCCGCACGTTCACAATACACCAATCGTAATGTTGCATTACCTGGGAGCTCATAGCGTTAATTAAAAGATAGACGAAAATTGTTTGGTTGCAAGAATATCGATGTATTAGTAGTAATACATCGTATTTTCCGCAATTTTAAACCTTTTTTTCGGAGAAAAATACGTTTTTGTGTAAAAAACCTTGTTACAAAAGACATCAGTTTCATAGGTTACTGATTTACAATTATATAAAATTATGAATGCGCTTTAAAAATTGTAATCAGGTAACTTCTCCTAGAGTAACAACAACTGATTAAACGTAGAACAGACTTCAAAACACCATATATGGGTGACCAGGATAAGAAAAACATGGAAGCTGTGAAGGCCACAAATGGTTCTTTAACCTGGTGCATGTTTTAACCCATTTAGAAAAAAATAAAACAAGTGATTTAATTGTATCACCAATGAGTGACATTTTTATATATTTGTTCATCGAGGTTTATCAGATCCGATTACAAACCATTAGAAAGCTCATTTACAAGGCCTCAACTAAATTATCACGCAATGCATTTCATCCCCTTAAAAGACAGACAGTATACTTCTGAAGACATGAAGTTAAAAAAGGTTTACGATCAATTCGGAGCACTGCTCATGGAGTTGGAAAAGAAAGCCTTACCTGCTGATATTTGCTCTACAATCAATGAACGGATTCAAATCATTAACAACTCAACATTGTCTGGTACTCCGTTAATAAAGCTTATCAATCAGGTTCAAAAAGAAACCTTAAAGCAGCTGGAACAACAACTCAAGATTGTCCCGGAACGTTATTATCAAGGCACGTGGATGTTGCTTGGCATGTCGGGAATCGGACTACCCATTGGTGTTGCCTTTGGCTTAAGTATTGGTAACATTGGCTTGCTCGGAACTGGCCTTCCCATCGGTATGTTAATCGGGCTTATGATTGGAATTGCAATGGACAAAAAGGCTCTTCAGGAAGGAAGGCAATTGGCTATCAGGATAAGCTGTTAAGGATCCTGAGAAACATGCTTTGCTACCCAGCCAGGCCTCAGCACTGTTTCTACGTTCCACTCTGATCGGCCTAATAAAGTTTTCAGGATGCACTGCCCCTGCTACAGCACTGACTTTAATAGGACAAAAGAATTCCTTTTCTTCCTCGCCGCCGGAAAGGCTCTTTCTTTTTTCTTGATAAAAAGGTAACCAAACCGAGCCTTAGCGAGCTCATGAATGCCATTAGCGGTAATAAGAGGCCTTGCCATTACACAAATCCACCCCAGGCTGCTTATTCCCTTTGGCAGTAGGTAGACGGTTGAAACTGCAAGCATTCAAATGTCCTATCCGGCGAAATGCTGCAGGCCGGAGGCGTACTTGGGAAAGTCAGTTAACTATTAAAGGCAGCTAGCGAAACGCATAAACAATTAACATCGAACATGTATCTGCGTAGCTATCGTAATTTAGATCCTCTCCTTTTTTCAAGGAGGGGTATGTAAGCAAGTGTGGTGGCAGGGGTGGTAAAACACCGTAGAATCCCATGAGCATTTTAACCATATAAGGCATTTAAGAACATATAAGATCAAATACTCAATTCATAACGCAATAGCTTTGCCACCATGCTTTGCCACCCAGCCAGGCCTCAGCACTGTTTCTCCGTTCCACTCGGATCGGCCTAATAAAGTTTTCGGAATGCACTGCCCCCGCCACAGCACTAACTTTCAAAGAAAAGTTTTAAGCCGACACTTTTGTTTCTTTTGGTGTCAAAAGAAGATAAGCCCGTCCGGCCAGGACAAAAGAATTCCTTTTTTTCCTCACCGCCGGAAGGGCTCTTACCTTTTTCTTGATAAAAAGGTAACCAAAATCAAGGCTTGCATCCTTTCTTGGCTAGCAGCATCTGAATGCCATTAGCGGTAATAAGAGGCCTTGCCATTACACAAATCCAGCCCAGGCTGCTTATTCCCTTTGGCAGCAGGTAAACGTTTGAAACTGCAAGCATTCAAATGTCCTATCCGGCGAAATGCTGCCAGGCCGGAGGCGTACTTGGGAAAAGGCAGTTAATTATTTAACGGCAGCTAGCGAAACGCATAACCTTGCAAACCGTCATTCTTACATAAAGAAAGTTTATTACCATCGCTTTGGCCTCCATGCTTTGCCACCCAGTTAGGCCTTACCACTGTTTCTCCGTTTCGCTCGGATCGGCCTAACAAAGTTTTCGGCAGGCACAGTCCAAGCCTACTTACTGACTTTAGAAGAAAAGTTTTAAGCCGATGTTTTTGTTTCTTTTGACATCAAAAGAAAGACGCCCGTCCGGCCAGAACAAAAAGAATTCCTTTCTTCCTCACCTTCTACCAGCAATTACTTGCTATGCCAGCTGTTTAACCACCCCCACCCCCTCCTTGAAAAAAGGAGGGGAGCAGGGATACTGGGAAAAAATCTGATTTATATTAGATATTAGCCAAGGAAACACAAAACACACAGAAAATTCCTCAAAAAGGTTATGGCGGTCGCAACTCCCCTCCTTTTTTCAAGAAGGGGGTGTGTAGGCCAGTGGGTTGCAGGGGTGGTAAAACACCGTAGAATCCCATGAGCATTTGAACCATATAAGGGATATAAGAACATATAAGAGCAATTTACTCCGCGCTTAATGCAGTCACTTCGCTTTTTGCAAGCGCTTAACCACCCTACTTTGCCACCCAGCCAGGCCTCAGCACTGTTTCTCCGTTTCGCTCGGATCGGCCTAATAAAGTTTTCGGGATGCACTGCCCCCGCCACAGCACTAACTTTCAAAGAAAAGTTTTAAGCCGATGTTTTTGTTTCTTTTGACATCAAAAGAAAGACGCCCGTCCGGCCAGAACAAAAAGAATTCCTTTCTTCCTCGCCGCCGGAAAGGCTCTTACCTTTTTCTTGATAAAAAGGTAACCAAAAATCAAGGCTTGCATCCTTTCTTGGCTAGCAGCATCTGAATGCCATTAGCGGTAATAAGAGGCCTTGCCATTACACAAATCCACCCCAGGCTGCTTATTCCCTTGGGCAGTAGGTAAACGGTTGAAACTGCAAGCATTCAAATGTCCTATCCGGCGAAATGCTGCCAGGCCGGAGGCGTACTTGGGAAAAGGCAGTTAATTATTTACGGCAGTTAGCGAAACGCATAACCTTGCAAATCATCATTCCTTCGAAGGAATAAATCAACACCCAACCGATCTACCAGCTCAGTTATTTGAGCTAGGATAGCCCGTCTCCGCTATTTGTTCCTTATTTTTGCGCAGCATTAAATGCAGAAAATCTTGCAAGTATATGAACAATACATTTTCTGATGGCAGTCCGATTGAGGTGGTTACTGATTTTGCTGAACTGGTCACGGCCAACTTTGAAGGCGCTATCAATGCCATTTGCTGGAAAAGAAACCTGCATGGGGATTTCAAAGAAATTGTTTCTAAGCTTCAGCTGAAAGAAAACATTACCGAAGTTACCGCAAATGACCTGCTATCTCTGCAACTATCTGAACAGGGACAGCTGGCAAGGGAGATTATTTTAAATGATATGCAATTGCTGACTGATTTTGGCGCCTCACCTGCTCTCAACTTGCTTAAAAGTTATGAACGCGATGAAACTTTCGATTTCATTTCAACGGATGTATATTCCTTTCATGTAGATCAATCGCCCATTGGTACCGATACTTTTTTATGTACCTACTATGGCGCTGCAAGCGACATCCTGCCCAATGAGCAAGCTGTACAAAAAGTCTTGATTCCCGAAATTCGGGAAAAGCTTAAAGATTTACACAATGGCCCGGATGAGGACTTTGATGCCTTCTTAAGAGAATATTATTTTGACCTGCATTACCAGGCCAAGCCAAATGCCAGTCCCATCAATTTAGGATCTGGTCATTTGTGGAGATTAGCAGTACAACATCCCGGGCAACAAGTTTTACCCTGTATCCATCGGGCTCCTGTAGAAAAGGATGGTGAATACCGGCTACTGCTGATTTGTTAACTGATATTAAAGCCCGGGGCTTTTTATTAAAGGTTATCTTTGGCAATTACACTCCAGTCATCTGCCCCATGCCCCTTTGCGATCCAGTTATCCATCTGGCTTACCACCGCAGGCAGTACTGTTAAGTTTACCCCGTTTTTTTCTGCGGCTTCCATCATCAAACCAGCGTCTTTTCTCGCCATATCCAGTTCCCATGATGGTTTAGTAAAATCACCTGCCCTTATTTTGTCGAACCTTGCCGGTACGCCTGCGCCTGGGTTCCAGGAGCCAAACAAGGAAGCTACATCTGTCGCATCAATACCCAGGGCTTTAGCAAGACCAAGTGCATCTGCAAGTCCGGCTGTAAGCGAGATCAGAAAAAGATTGCCAACCAGTTTTATTCCCGCTGCTTTTCCTTCTTCTGTACCAAAATTGATGAGTTTACCGGTCATTTTTTCCAGTTCAGGTCCAAGCTGCGCTATTACGGCCTGATCTCCTGACACCAACATGCTTCCACTTCCTTCCAACGCATTCGGAGGTCCCATAAACACCGGGGCATGCAAATAGCAGAATCCTTTATCTTTCCAAAATGCTGTTCGTTCAATTGCTCCCGCTACCGAAGTTGTGGTATGGTCAATGATAACCGCAGCCGGAGAAAACCCAGCGCTTGCGGCTGCCAGTACTTCATTTACTGTGGCATCATCTTTAAGTGTGAGGTGGATAACATCTGCTCCTTTTACTGCTTCTGAAGGGCTTTCGAAAGCTTTTGCTCCATCTGCTTCTAAGGCCTGCGCCTTTGATGCCGTCCTGTTCCACACTTGTACTTCTTCTCCACGACGGAGCATGGCCTTAACAAAATTAGCCCCTAAAAGGCCGGTTCCCAAATATGCTTTCATAGAATGTTTTATTGATGTGATAAAGGTAAGGAACGGCAGGCATTTCCAGCAAAGAAAAATCTTCTCCCCTCAGATTTAAGCTCATTTCTGTAACCCAGTATTCCTCCACTTATATTAGGCATTAGGATCATTTTACCAAAATTTTGTATGTTGTAAAGCATTTTAACCACAACCATCAGCACTACGTGAATAACGATAAACCACATACCTGCACCGACAAGGAAACATTATTAAAGGAAACCAGGTCAAACATTCAGCAATATGGTCATCATGTGATCATGCTGAATGCGACCAACTACTCACCCGCTTTTGCTTATAGCATAGGCTTATGGGAAACTTACCACCATCCCGAGCTTATTTGCTTTGGCTTATCTATTGAGCTAATGCATCAAATCATTAATGATGTTGCCGAAATGATAAAGGCCGGGCAAAAAATAGCAGCCGGAAATAGCTATTCTGAAATTTTTAAAGACAGCAAAGCGACCTTTTTAAAGGTAGATGAGCGAAATATAGGAGACTATTTTAGCGTTGCTTTAAACTATTATGAAGATAAGCCATTTGAAGCGCTTCAACTCATCTGGACCGATCGAAATGATAAATTCCCATGGGAAACACATTTTGAAGAAGAATTTGAGTTTAAGCAACCATTACTTGACAGAAATGCTGACTTCAAGTTTCCTGAACATAAAAATCTGGCATCCTTTACAACACAGCAATGGTTAGCAGAACACAAACCCATTTTACAAGTGATTCATGACCATGATGGCGACTGGCAATTTTTAACAGGTGACCAAATGCCTGAGGACATTAAAATAGTGGCATTACATGCCATGATTTCAAAGGATAACACCTTAAACCAACTATTTGACCTGGAGTATGGAGAAATGGCAGAACGGAAGTTTATTGGAGATCCATGGATCCGGTCTAAATTTGAAGATGAAGAATAAACGGGTTGTGAATAGTGTTAAGTTACAGATAGCTTTTATTACTTATAACTAAAGGATATTTAACAATATTACCCCCAACGATGCTGTTATCGTATTGATAAAATTAACCAGGTTATTTCCGATTATCCCCTTGCGTTCTAACAGCGCCCCCAATAACGAATCGGTAAGGTTACCCAGTGTGCCCGCTATGATAATAAAGAAAAAGTTAATGTTCCAGCCATAGCCCAGGGCGTAAATAATGGCCAGGATGCTGCTTCCGGCAATACCAATCAATGTACCTTCCATACTAATGACCCCATCCTGTCCGCAACGGTCGGGCCTTAAGGTTAGAATATTGAAAAACCTTCTCCCATACACCATTCCCAATTCGGAAGACAGGGTATCTGCTGTAGCCGAGGCAAAAGCAGCAGCCATGGCCGGCAACATCCAATGGCTCAACTGCGGATCAATCAGAATCAAAACACAAGCCATAGCAGCAGCTCCTGCATTGGCCAAAACCTGCAAGGCACTACGGCCATTTCTGGCCTCTTCAGGCACAGCAAAAGCCTGTTTGTAATCGCGCTTCCAGGAAGTAGCAGCAGAACCCAGGATAAAGAATGTTGTCATCATGGCAACACCTGTATAACCAGCACCGGCAAAAATGAGCCAGGCCAGTGCGCCACCTGTTAAAGCGGCAACAATGGTCAGCTTCTTCGCCAGTACACTATAAGCAATGCCAGAAACAATGATAAGGGGCAATAAGATGTTGCTGTTGAACATGCACAAATATATTCGAATTGTTTTGATGAAAAAGAGCGGAGTAAAAATATTTAAGGTGTATGTTACCCATCAGCATTAATTCATTGTAGTTTATCGTATTGATAGCAGTTAATTACAAATTTCCCTAAATAATCCTGAATAAAAGAATGATAAATACTCATTACTGGGTATATACTCCTATGAAGAATAAAGCTAAATTTAATGCGATAGGATAGCTGACCTTCAGCAACTTTATCGATCAAACAAACTAAACGTCTAAAAAGCTCAATAATGAAAGGTATCTCATTACACATTGGTGTAAGGCAGGTAAAATCTGGCGCCTACTCTAAAAACTTCCCAACTCTTGTGGGCGCAGAGGAGGATGCACAAAGTATGTACAACCTTGCCGATGAAAGAAATTTTGAATCAAAACCCCCACTTCTTGGCGCGAAGGCAACAAAGGATGCAGTAACGAAGGCCATCTCGGATATTGCCACCGATCTTCCGGAGGGCGGGCTTTTTCTGCTGACCTACTCGGGCCACGGCGGAAGCCTCAAAAACCCATTTAATGACCCAAATGATCCCCTATGGCAAACCTGGTGCCTATATGATAAACAGCTTGTTGATAAGGAACTGTATAAACTCTGGTCGCTATTCAAACCTAATACCCGGATACTTGTAGTCTCAGACAGCTGCCACAGCGGCAGCGTAATCAAAATCTTTCAGGCTTATGCCAGCCTGTTTTACGCTTCACAGAAAATACGGGAATCACCTGGAAAAGAAAAACAGTTGCTAACGGAAACAAATGCTGAAGTGCTGGCAGAGGTAAATGCATGTGTGATTCTCTTTGCCAGTTGCCAGGACAGCCAGCAATCAAAAGATTCAGATCCGGGAAGCGGGTCAACAAACAGCAGGTTTACCAACGCACTTTTAGAAGTTTGGGACCATGGCGCGTTTAATGGCAATCACAAAGAATTTCTCGAAGCGATTCAGACAAAACTTAAGTTCGACAACTCTCAGGTGCCCAACTATTTCATTACAGGCAAAAAAAATCCCGATTTCTTTAATCAAAAACCTTTTACCATAAACAGCTAATTATGAGACCTATCTTAACCTTTCTTTTTTTACTTTTTAACAGTTTCACCGCGATTTACGCGCAAACACAGTCGCCCTCTTCCAGGATCAGGGAAAAATATTTCTTTATCTACCTCGACGGCAAAGAAGTGAAGTACTTCTTAACAAAGCCGGAAAGTGGAGAGCCTATTAAAAACACGATATTCCCATTGACTGGAACATACAGCAATATTTATATGAAATGGCTCAATCCTCTACGTTATACAGTTGCTTTTAATGATACTGTGGCAGTGGATCCGCGCGATCAGGCGATAAAGGATTTTGTTGCAGCCATGCAGCTCCAACATGGTAGTGCAGCCACCACGGGAGTTAGCAAATCCGGAACAGAAGGGGACGGTGGCGACCACGCGGGTGAAAAGGATATCCATAAGCAGACCATAAAAACCCCCATAACCATTCGTTCCTTCCGCAATGCAGGACTTGTCCAATTATACACCATCCTTCGTATCAACCAGCAAAAATTCACCGACTCTGTACGTGCCGAGATCAACCGCATTGGTGCAGTGCTTGATGAACTGGATGTAGAAAACTCTTCGATCGATATGTCTGCCAATATGAATACTTATTTTGGACAACTTTATGCAATTGATGACCCTTCCAAAGTCACTCAGAAAACAAAAGACATCCGTGACAAACTGGAAATAGCAGACAAAAGCTATAAAAAGAATGAGAACCTCCAATATACCATCGAAAGGGAACTCGAGAAACTTGATCTAAAAGATGAAGCAGAGACTGAGAGATTCAAAGCAACGGTAAATGATTTTCTTGCCCAGGCCAAGAAAAATGTAACAGCCAACAAAGCCGCACAGGCAAAAATACCACCTGTACTTGACATTATGGATAAATCGGTCAAAAATCCATCAAAAGACCAGCCCGAATACTTCCCGGTTAAATCGATTTCCTTTGATGAAGGTAAAACACTGAAGTCGACGTTATCGGTTACTGAAAAGGAATACAAAAGCGATTCAAAATCCTTCATAGATAAAGAACAATTGGTAAAAACAAACCTGAAGTTCGAGCGCTATGATCCATTCGGGATTTCTGTCAGCACAGGTATCTTCTATGGGAGCACTACTTTAAAAGGTTTTGGAGTCTCCAGTGAAAACAATGAATTTACCGTTACTGAGGACGATATAGAAAAAGGAAACTTTGTAACAGCAGCCTTTCTGAATTTTACCTTCAACGCCGGTTCTAGATACCTGCTCCCTTTTTTCCAACTGGGGATCGATCCAACAAAAAAACGCCCTTTTCTGATGGCGGGTGGCGGTTTCAGAATTCCTTCATCCAAATTCGCCCTTTCCGCCGGACCTCTTTGGACCTGGGACCAGAAACTTAACAAACTAACTGTTGGACAAAAAATTACTTCCACCACTGACCTGGAAAAAGACATCAAATATGAGTTTGATCCAAGTCCAAAGGGCTGGTATCTGGGCTTCCAGTACAATTTCTAACCTTGTAATAAATATCCGGATAGATCTGCTTGTGCAGGTCTATCTACTTTTACCAGTATATAATCTTTGTGCCTCTTTGTAATTATCTAACACCTGAAACAAACGCAGCCAGAGAACGGATAAGTCAAGAAAAGTTAAAATCTAAAAAGTATAAAATCAAGGAAACAAAACCTGCAAAGCCTACACGAGAATAAGAAATTCGAGTGTATAATCAATATCAAATTAATTTAACAACCAGTATAGCTATAAGCGGGTTAGACAAGGGTAAGACATCTCCCCAGTAATCTCGGCAATGAATCATGGATCAGCCGTAGATGAGCCGTATGCCAGTCGTGTATACGTCATAGTGATATCGTAGTTAGAGTAATAGGCAATTAAGCAAATGGCTTGTAATAAATAATTTTCTGACAACAATAAACCATCAAAAATAGATGTTTAACAAGTTAACAGTATTTTGGCCAGTGTGGGTAATCTTGTTTTTTGGGTATAATAATCAAGGTTATGCGGCCGCTAATCAAAGGCATGATTGGCGAAATAACTGTTGCCTTCTTTCTAAAATTCCTGAATAAGAGAGATTATAGGGTGATACACAATGTTACGTTATATAACAGTGGTTACAAATCTCAAATTGATCATATTATCGTTTCAAAATTTGGTGTGTTTGTAATTGAAACAAAGAATTACAAGGGATGGATAATGGGTACTGAGCATGCACACTACTGGACCCAAGTTATTTATAATTGCAAGAACAGGCTATATAATCCTATTTTACAAAATTACGGTCATATAAAGGCTTTAAAAGGCACTTTATCAAACTATCCATATATTAAATATATCCCAATTGTGGTGTTTACCTGGAAGTCAACCCTTAAAATAAATACGTCGTCAGAAGTGGTCAAAATTTTTAGTCTGCTTAGCACCATAAAACGGCATAAACAGCATACCCTCAGCGATCTTTTAAAAGATGAAATTTTTGAAACTATCAAATTGAATAACAGGAAAAAACCTCGAAAAGAAAGCAAGCAACTTGAGAATCCTGAAAATAATCCTCAGAGGATGCCCAGCTCAGAAATATGCCCGTCTTGTTCAGGCAGACTAGTTATCAGAAATGGTAAGTACGGTCAGTTTAAAGGATGTAGCGGATTTCCCAGATGTAGGTATTCCAAAGCTATTTAATAAGGAAAGCATGTCCATTTAATGGATCACCGTACTTGATCTAGTGTTTAAAGATGATTATAAAAAATTTGGAATGAGAAAATTGGACGGTTATAATAATCCTATCTTTTGCAAATACTGACTGTTTACTGAGATCAATGCCATAAATAACAACAAAGAAGAGTGACTTAGAGCGTTTTGATTTCCTATATATTATGATCTAATTTATTAATTTATAATCTTCATCTTTTTTAGAAACAAAATCCACTCGTCATTGTCGTAATCTGGAATAATTTCATGATACCTTTCTCCAAAGACGTAGTTACTCAAGAAATAATCAAAATCACTGATAAAAGTCATCGGAATATCCGGATCATCATCTTGCTTAAATGTATAAATACTTTGGTCAATGATGTCCAATATCAGTGGTTCGTACAGAATCTGACCAATAGATATGAGTGAATCTTTAGAATTTTGTTGCTCGTGGAGCACAAATTGATTCTTCTTCAGGCCATCATAGCTCCAAAAGTCAATAGAACCAAATCGTGCTCCATTTGTAACTTCCAGAAATTCTGAATAGGCACCTATTTTTTCCATCGCCCTGCCCTCAACTTTAATTCCAGGCTTTAATTGGGCGAAAACAATACTGTCCGGATTTTTATCCAGCTCATTCTTAACCAGTTTTAATGTTTGATGAAGTTGTGTATTCATTTGTTATTACCGATTTTGTATTCAAGCCTTTTCTCCTGTAAATTTACGATCTTACCATAGCTATCCAATTCGCTGGTACAATTGACGAAAAGTGAGGTTGTTCCGCCTGTTTCTGGGCTTATTGTTATCCAGCAGCGTTAGCGGCAATCTCGATTTTTTGAATCAGCCACCCGGCATTATCCTTGCCACAATTTCCGCTGCCTGGTACTCAAAGTATTTTCCGTTTTTATCTTTATTCCTCTGAAAAAATTTAGGATCATAACCTTTGAAATTTGATGCTAATAAAGCATGATAGTAGCTATCCAGATGGTGGCGAAACTGACTAAAGAAACGCTGGTCATCCTCATCAGCATCATCAAAAGTTTTAAGCCGGGAAACGATTTCCGTTAATTCTTCCCTGCTGATGTCATCAACGATAACCGGATCTGGTAAGCTAATTTTAAAAGCCAGGGGTTCTGCTCCCTCCTCTTCCCACCATTCACTCAGGTTAAACCGGGACATCTCTTTGCCGGTTATCAAGTGCAGTTTGTCCTTCAGTTTTTTGTATTCTTGAGGGTGCTCATCACCATGCGCATCACAAAAATCGGTATATGCTAAAATCGCATTTAATATTTCCGGGTAGCGCTGTTCAGCTGTCTTTAAATCTGGTTCAAGCTTGTTTCTTAGTTGCATATCGCTGGTTTTATAAAGGCCTAGTATTCTGCCATATTCAGCAGTATTGCTTCAGGTTCATCCTCTCCTTTAGGGAAATGAAGAAAAACATCAAAAATAGTTCTTCGGGAACCGTGAAGAATGGCTAGTGCGCCTTCCCCGGAAGGATTCACCAGGTGCAGCAATTTCCCGTTTCCAACGATCTCTATCTTCGCATTTTGCACACCGGCCAGTTTTAACCCTCCTTTATTGATGTAATTCTTCCACTGGTTATGTTGGGCCAATGCCTTTTCTGGCGTAAAATAATTCAACTGGTAAACCAGGCTTTCTGCTTTGAGCAAACCGTTCATAAAAGCATCACCTTTACCCGCTTCCAAGTAATCAGCCATTGTTTTAAACCAGGCTTCGGCTTTACTGATCAGCTGGCGGTCATCCGCTTTCAAGGCCATACTGGGTTCCCAGTTGGGTAAACTGACCGGAACACTGGCATTAAAGGTTCCCTGTGCTGCTGCACCGTCCTTTTGCTGATATTCCCATATCACCACCGGAGTTTTCGTTCCTCCTCCTTTTTGCCAGGCAGTTTCTGCAACCTTAACCTGCAGGTTATCACCGGCACTGCCCGGCTTGGTTTTATAGTCTACCTTGACCTGCTGTTTACCACTTTTTACAACTGCAGGATTCGCGAAGAATTTTATTCGTCCTGAAATCTTACTGGTCATTAAAGGAATGTCATTGATAAAGACCCGGTATGGCGTATTTTCTGCCTCTACTGTAACTTCATATAAGACCTGGTTTTCAGGAATTTTTAGATTTTTAAAAGTAGTTGCTGCATCCTGCTGCTTTGCGGCCTGCTGTCCACAGGACAACAAGGGTAAAAAACATAAGGGTATTAATTTAAGGGAAGATTTTATTTTCATAGGTTGAGGTGACTGGTTTGATTTGTTGTGGTTATAGATTACAGTTGAAATGGCTTATAGTCTAATGCCTTGTCCACAACTTCCTCGGGGCTCAGTTCATCGTACTCCGGTTCAAAAAAATAATTGCTTGCATTGGGATCTGGTACATTTGCTAAAAATACTTCCAACAGCTCGTCGTTCTCTGCCTCAGTTGCACCTGAAGCATTTTGTATCTTTTCAGCCAGTTCAATTAATTCAGTTCTTGTCATATAGTTCGATATAGGGTTAAAATTAAAATCTCCGGATGAAATAAACAATAACACTGATTAGCAGAATGAGGATGGTAGCCGCTCCACAGGCCAGCATAATCGGCCCTAAACCCATCCCATCCTGCGGGTCGCCTGTCCTTCGGGTAGCCATGTACCAGAACCAGAGCACAATCAAGATGTTTATCACCATGCTAACCAAATATATGGTAATGTCCTTTCCACTTCTTAGGGAAGACCAGATCAACAGACTGTATATTAAACTCAGTACAATGCCGAGTTTGAGTATGATTTTGGTTGGTTCAGACATATGTTCAGTTTGTTTACTAAGTATTCCGAATGAACTATTTTGCTTCGAGGAAATCTTCGCAAGCAGCCTTGAAATCATAGAAATCATTTTTATTTTTCATAGCTGATTGTACCTGTTTATAAAATGGCTTTTTATTTTTCTGATATAAAAGAAGATTAACCGTCATCAGCGACAGATCCATATTTTTAATTGTTATAAAGTCCTTGAGTAAAGCTACTGCTTTCAACTTTTCTTTATCATCGTCCCGATAAACTAAAACAGAAGCAATAATGACAACGGGGGGATAGGAATCATCCATTGCCCTTATTATCGCTTTCTTATATGGTACCAATGATTTCTTATCGTGTTGTATTAAGCCTAACATTGCCCAATACCTAATTATTGGATTTCTATCTTTCAACAAAGTTACCTGCTTCTGAATTACTTCCACGCCTTTAAAACCAGCTAAGGCTGCAGCCGAATAAATTTTGGTTATAGGATATGCCTGACGATCTTTTCTAAAATCGTAGAGATTCTGGTTTGGAGAAATAAGATGGGTTTGATATTCAGGCAAAAACATTACATCCTGGTTTACAATCACATTTTCTTTCATCATGGCCCTAAATTTTTTGATCATCACTTCGTGAGCGGGATCATCTGCGAGGTTGCGCATCTCCCATGCGTCGTTCGTAAGATCGAACAACATTTCGGGACGACGGGGCTGGAAAAGACTTTTTTGGAATGGGGTCAATTTGCCACGCTCAAAGTCAAGTCGCATCTGCCTTTTGATCTCGCCGATTTCCATATAACGGATGTACCGGAGTTCTGGCTGGTAGCACATAAAATTTCGTGAATACAAATACCTACCGTCTGTAATCGTACGCGAAAGATCTGGACCATTATCAGACCTGTCATTGGATAAGAATATGTATTTTCCTGGCGTTGTTCTTTTATCGCCCATTAGTACCCTCCCCTTTAAATAGTTCGGCATCATTCCCCCGGCCAGGGCAATCATTGTAGGGGCCAGATCCTCAAAATCAATCAGTTCATTACTAACCAGACCTGCCCTGCCCCATGGAGACAAATGCTGATATATTGGAGGAAACCATGCTATAAAAGGTACCCTGTAACCATAAGCTATGCCATTTGTTTTGCCCCTTGGAAGCCCTTCACCATGGTCAGCGTAGAAAAAAATGATTGTACTATCTTTGAGATGGTCTCTTTCCAGTTTCTCCAAGAGTTTCCCGATCTGGATATCGGTATAACGCAGCGAATTATAACTACGGGCAAGTTGTTTGCGCATTTCTGGCGAATCGCGGTAAATCGGTGGCACACTGAACTCGTTATCCCCAATACGGTCTTCAGGGCTTAATTTTTCTAAAATAGATTTTTGATATTGATCATATGGCCATGTCATGGTCCGGCTTTGATGGGAATCAATAAAATTATAAACAGCAAAAAACGGCTGTCCAGGTTTTCTTTTCTCCCAACCAGCTTTTCCTGAGCTTTCATCCCAACATTCTTTGATAAATTTGTCAGAGCCAGCAATATTATAATCTGTTTTGGCATTATTTGAAGTATAATAACCAGCCTGCTTTAAAAAGAAAGGAAAGCCTTTTATATAGGCTGGGAGCCGTACAGAACTCCTGTGATTTCCCGTACCTGTTTCATAAGTCTTTACACCTGTTATTATTGCTGTCCTGCTCGGGGAGCAGACTGTCCCAGTTGAAAAAGCATTTGAAAAGCGGATACCCTCATTTGCCAGCTGGTCTATATTGGGCGTTTTTGCATTCTTATTGCCATAAGCACCAATAAACTGCGGAGAAGTATCTTCAATAGTTATCCAAAGGATATTTGGCCTGGATTTTTGTTGTGCGCTAACAAAGATTGCAGCTAGGAAAAACAGAAAAAATGCCAATGATAATTTAACTTTCATGTTAGTATGGTTGAAGGATCGGAATCATATATATAAACACCATTAAATTTTCTTGAGTTCTATGATGACGCTGCTTCTGCCATTAATAATCTCTGGATCAACACCGATTTTCATTAAATAGTCTCCTAAATAAGTCTTTGCTGAATCAATTAAACTTTTCGTTACCGGGTACAGATTAATTTCTGTTAGCCTGTAATTTTAACAGGTTCATCATCTCTATCTGAATAATCAAATTCTAAATTTGCAGTATCTTGTTTAAGAATCAAATCTGCTTGATTTTCAATTATTACTTTAAATGGAACATAAAACCTAGAGTTGAAAGTACTTATAATTTTCGCCCATAAGCAAATTCTTTTTTTGAATCTTCTATTATTTTCTCTAACTCCTTTTTATTTCTTTGTAATAAATAGATAATCCCTCAGCTTCTGTTTTAATCTCTGATAAATAATTTAACCACACTTGTTGCTTAAACTTCTCATATTCCTTTAGATTAAGTTATCCTTCTCAATGACTTTTTGAAAAGCTCTTAATTCTAAATTTGCTCCAATTGCCTTATCTACCTTTTCAAATGCTTGTTTTAATTTTCCATCATAAGTATACTTTGAATTTCTTCTTAAACAATCTTCACTAATTGATCTGAATTGACAATCTCTGTCCCGTCCTCTAAAATAAATTTATGGCCAGCTCCAAAAAGTATTATCTTCTATGGATTTTATTATTTCATTTGCTTGGGTATGTTCAGAATGTATTGTTGATTGATTCCTTAAAAAATCTTGATTTTGAGATGATAGTCTTATAGTTGCTCACATATTGGTCAAGTATCTTGAGTCTTATTGAGAATTTTTTGACATTCCCCTTTTTATCAAAAACATCATTGTGACGGAATTTGAACTTATCAAATTTGTCTTTTAGATTTTCTACCTGCGACAGCAATGTTTCGAAAAATGAAGTGTTTGGATTTTCAAAAAATGCATTGATAAATTCAGTTTCACAATCTGTACTTTGTGAAATTAGTTTCAGTTTTTTAATGAACTCAGATTTTTTATGGTTTAAATCTAAATAGATCTGATCATACTTGCTCTTGAGTTCTTTACTGACTAAAATACTAAGATAGACAGTATTATTACATATCAATACTGGAAACCGTATAATATAGCAAAAGCGTATTTTTCGAAAAAAATCTACTCGAATGTTTAACTACAGCCAATAGGAAAAAAAACAATTAGAAGCAAATGAGTAGCATTTGGATTTGATTTCCATAGCTCATAGTCCCAAGGATAGGCGCAATCCAACGATGAAGTTTCTTTCATTACGACAGGGTGTGTTTGCCCATCGGCTAGAAGCTTCAAACATAAAGTAGATTTAGTGATTGATGCTAAAATATAACAAACTGATTATTTGCGATTTACCCCGATTAATTATTTTCTTACTCTTGATTTTTATTATTTATCACTTCCCGATGCAAAACTTCGTGAAAATATTATCCAATAAGTCATCTGTAGTTACAGTACCTGTAATTTCGCCCAGGTAATGCAGGGCTTGTTTAATATCCATGGCCAGGAAATCGGAAGTAACCGGATTATCTACATTTTCGAGTACGCGGTTTAAAGCATTCTCTGTTTGTTTCAGTGCTTCAACATGGCGAACATTGGTAACCAAAGTTTCGCTGGTATTGATGTGGTGCAGATTAACCTGCTCCAGTAAAGTATCTTTTAACTCATCTATACCTTGTTTTTCTTTGGCGGAAATGAAAACAACATTCAGCTCCTTAAAAGCGTCTTTTTGTTCGGTAGTAAGGGTTTCTGCTTTATTGACGAGTACCAGGTGCGGAATTCCTAAATGCTCCAGTCCCCTAACCTGCTCGCTGATTTCGGCAACAGACTGGTTCACATCGGCCATGTAAATAATGAGTTTGGCCTGTTTCATCTTCTCGAGGGTACGTTCTACGCCAAGTGCTTCAATAATATCAGCGGTATCACGGATTCCTGCTGTATCAATAAAGCGGAACACTACGCCACCTATGGCCAGCTCATCTTCAATGGTATCGCGGGTAGTACCGGCAATATCCGAAACGATGGCCCTTTCTTCATTTAGCAAGGCATTAAGTAAGGTAGATTTACCTACGTTAGGTTTACCGGCAATTACGATGGGAACCCCGTTTTTAATTACGTTGCCCAGCTCAAAAGATGCAATGAGCCTGCGCAGTACATAATTGATTTTGCTGACCAGATTTTTAAGCTGATCGCGATTGGCGAATTCTACATCCTCTTCAGCAAAATCGAGTTCGAGCTCAATCATGGAGGCAAAATGGATCAGTTGTTCGCGTAGGCCTTTCAGCTCGTTGGCAAAACCACCACGCATTTGCTGCATGGCCACATCATGCGACGCTTTAGAGTTAGAAGCAATCAGATCGGCCACAGCCTCGGCCTGACTTAAATCAAAAGCCCCGTTTAAAAAAGCCCTTAAAGTAAATTCTCCGGGTTTAGCCGCACGCGCACCTTTGCTGATGAGCAAACTGATGATTTGCTGAATAATGTAATTTGAACCGTGGCAGGAAATTTCGACCACGTTTTCTTTAGTGTAAGATTTAGGGGCCACAAATAAGCCTGCAACCACCTCATCTACTAGCTGCTCGCCATTTTTAATCAGGCCGAAATGTAGCGTATGACTGGCTTGCTGCTCTAAATCTTTCCCTGCAAAAACCTGGTTGGTTAAGCTAATGGCCTCAGGGCCAGAAAGGCGGATTACACCTATGGCACCTGAACCGGGAGGAGTAGACAAAGCAATAATGGTATCTTGATGGTTCATAATCTTCTCTAAAAGCTGCAAAAATAAGGCATATATCCGATTATGTTATCCCCCGGAAGTAAAATTAATTGCATCTTTCTGCTTAACTTAGTGAAAGGCGATCTACCCCCGCCCAAAACATTTCTGCCTGAGTATTGTTAAACCCTCGAATCAGATATACTAAATATGACCAATCATCTTCCGCTCACTGCTAAAAGATCTCTTGAACTACTTGGACTAATAGCCATATTTGGCGTACTTTATGTAGCCAAAGACATTATTATGCCTGTATTGATGGCCTTTTTCATCAGTATTATGCTTTTGCCTATCTACCGCTTCTTAAGGAGAAAAAAAGTTCCCGAAAGCCTTTCCATCATCCTGCCCATTATATTGGTGGCCTTGTTTATCGGATTGATTGTCTGGTTTTTCAGCAACCAGATTGGCATTTTGGTGAAAGATTTTCCGCAGATAAAAAGCAATGTTTCTCAACACATTAATAGTCTGAGCGATTGGATTAGCCGCATTACCCATTATAATGATAAAGAGCAAAAGGCTTTTATTCAGGGTAAGAGCGACGATTTAATGAACATGGGCACCAAGCTTGCCGGCGGTGCTGCACTTACCCTGAGCGGTGTTTTTGTGTTTATTGGCTTACTGCCCATTTACATTTACCTGATGCTCTTTTATAAAGATATCCTGCTTCGTTTTATCTTCATGTGGTTTAAGCCGGATCATCACCCCAAAGTGAAAGAAGCCATTTACGAAACCGAATCCATCATTAAAAGTTACCTGATCGGATTACTTATACAGATTACTTATATGACCATCCTTTTGGGTGGAATATTGATGATCATCGGGATTAAACATGCCTTGTTAATTGGGGTTATTTTTGCCATCCTGAACCTCATTCCGTACGTAGGGGCCTTAATTGGTAACATTATTGGTGTGCTGCTTACCTTAACTTCTTCGCAGGAGTTATGGCCTGTGCTCACTGTGTTAGGGGTAATCGCATTTGTTCAGTTTCTGGACAATAACATCCTCATGCCCCGGATTGTGGGCTCTAAAGTGAAGATTAATGCCCTCTTTGCCATCCTGGGTGTGTTTATTGGCGGCAGTGTGGCTGGAGTATCTGGTATGTTCCTGGCCTTACCGATTATTGCGGTATTAAAAATCATTTTCGACCGTACAGAAATGTTTAAACAATGGGGTGTACTGCTGGGTGATGAACGCCCGGTAAAAAGTCCGATGAGCTTTCCATCCTTTCGCAAAAAGAAACCTGTAGCTGTTAAGGAAGGAACTGAGAAGGATGATTAGTAAGGGTTGTTAAGGTTAACCACAGAGAAACAGCGGAAAGCACCGGGCACAAAGAGATAGCGCTTAATATGTGTATACTCCAATCAAATTCGTGTTTCCGGGCTAAGAACTTTTTGTTACAAAACAATTAAGAATTAACTCCTAACTGTTAAAACATAAGTCTGTTAAACGATCTGGTCCGTGGTGCACGGACCAGACGTTTTTTTACATCCGTTCTGGCGAAGTAATGCCCAGAATCTTCATCCCCGAATGGATAATATCTGCTGTTTTCTTGCAAAGGTTTAAGCGGAACTGCTTCGCTTCACCTGCCTCTGTTTTAACTATCGGCGGTACTTCATGGTAAAACTTATTGAATAATTTGGCCAGTTCATATAGATAATTCGCCAAACTTGCCGGACTATAAGCCTTCGCTGCAATAGCCAACTCTTCAGGATATTTTGCCAACAGCTGAATCATCTCTAACTCTACATCCATAATCCCCGAAAACTCCGCACTGCCCACTGCAAACTGATATTCAGCCTTGCTCAGCAATGATTTGATCCGCGCATGCGTATACTGAATAAATGGTCCGGTGTGGCCCTGAAAATCGATACTCTCTGCCGGGTTGAACAATAAGCGTTTTTTTGGTTCTACTTTAAGCAGGAAATATTTTAATGCCCCTAAACCAATATTGTGGTAAAGTTCTTCCCTTTCAGCTTCAGAAAAATCGTTTATTTTACCCAGCTCCACTGTCTTCTCGCGGGCTGTAGTCACCATGCTGGCAATTAAATCATCAGCATCTACTACCGTTCCTTCACGGCTTTTCATTTTACCGTTAGGCAAATCTACCATCCCATAAGAAAGGTGGTATAAACCTTTGGCCCAGCTTTTTCCTAACTTTTCTAAAATCAGGAAAAGCACCTTAAAGTGATAATCCTGCTCGTTACCGACCACATAAATAGATTCATCCATTCCGAAATCATCGTATTTCATTTCGGCTGTGCCTAAATCCTGGGTAATGTAAACGGAGGTTCCATCTGCACGAAGCACCAGCTTCTGGTCTAAACCATCGGCTGTTAAATCGATCCATACTGAACCATCTTCCTTTTTAAAGAAGACGCCTTTAGCTAAACCTTCTTCAACGGTATCCTTACCCAGCAGATAAGTGTTGCTTTCGTAATAGAATTTATCAAAATCAACCCCTAAGGCTTTATAAGTTACATTGAAACCATCGTACACCCAGCCGTTCATTTTCTCCCAAAGGGCAATTACCCCGGCATCACCTGCTTCCCACTGTTGAAGCATATTTTGAGCGGCTTTAATTAACGGGGCATTCTTTTTCGCTTCCTCTTCTGTTTGTCCCTCAGCCTTTAATGCTTCTATTTCTTTTTTGTATTCTTTATCGAAAATAACATAGTATTTCCCTACCAGGTGATCGCCTTTAAGCCCCGAACTTTCAGGCGTTTCGTTATTACCCCAGTTCTGCCAGGCCAGCATCGATTTACAAATGTGAATACCCCTGTCGTTTACCAGGTTCACTTTAACCACATCATAGCCATTGGCTTTCAGGAGCTCGGAAACCGAATAACCCAATAAGTTGTTTCTTACGTGCCCTAAGTGTAAGGGTTTATTGGTATTGGGTGAAGAATATTCTACCATTACCTTTTTGCCATTCGGCGGAATAATGCCAAAATCTGCAGCTAAAACCTGTTCGTTAAAGAGGTTTAAGAAATATTGCTCGGCCAGACTTAAGTTTAAAAATCCCTTTACCACATTGAAATTCGTTACTTCGGCAACGTTATTTTGCAGGTAGGTACCGATTTCAGTAGCCGTTTGTTCTGGCGATTTCTTAGAAAACTTTGTTATAGGAAATACAACGATAGTTACCTGACCTTCAAATTCTTTACGGGTTTCTTGTATATTGATCACGCTTTCGTCCACTTCTGTACCATAAAGTTCCAGAACGGCTTTCTGTGCGGCAGTAATAATAAAATTCATGGCCAAAAATAGCGATTAAAGCTGAAAGAGTAAAGCGCAACGAAGAAAGTCCGAAGGCGGGTGTCAGAAAATATAAAGCAGAAAAGATTAATTGTTTAATTGTTGAACTGTTTAATTGCTTAACTGCCTTAGGTGGTTAACTAAAAAGCCGATTGGCTCCCAGTCTTGATACTTGATACTAAATACTTGATACTAACAAAAGTCCGAGGTCGGAGGTCCGGAGTCCGAGGCCTATGGTACATACCAGGTCGCCAAACAGGCTTAGTTGCCTTAGGTGGTTAAAAATAAAAAGCTGCCTGGCTCCCAGTCTTGATACTTTATACTAAATACTTGATACTAACAAAAGTCCGAGGTCGGAGGTCCGGAGTCCGAGGCCTATGGTACATACCAGGTCGCCAAACAGGCTTAGTTGCCTTGTGTGCCTTAGCTGGTTAAATAAATTGCCGATTGGCTCCCAGTCTTGATACTTTATACTAAATACCTGATACTTTATACTCAATACTTGATACTAAAGAGCACCCTCAAAATCAAGCTTGATTCTCCGTGAAATTCTGATAGCTTTGTAACAACTAACTTATATATGAGCGAACAGAACAACAATTTCAAGGTAAATGTAAATACTGAGATCGGCAGATTAAGAAAATTATTGATCCATAGTCCGGATAGTGGTTTAGGAAAAGTAGTTCCATCCAAAGCCCAGGATTGGCTTTTCGAAGATATTGTTCACCTGGATACCATCCGTAAAGGTGAGTACGATTATTATGTTAAATTATTGATGTATTTCCTTGATCCGCAAAAAATTAAGGGAAAACTCGCTAAAATAGATTCAGAAGAAAGCAACCGCAGCTTTTACAAACCTAACCATCCCGATTTCCATAATTCTGATGCTGTTATTGAGATTCAGAACTTATTGAGCGAAATCCTGGCCCAAGAATCTATTCGCAAGAAATTAGTTTCCGCCGTATGTGCCATTGAAGGCTGTACCTACAAAGTGCAGTTGCAATTGGCCGATACCGACCCGAAACAACTGGCAGAAATATTCATCTCTGGTACACTGGCCAATGATGAAATGATCTTTGCGCCCATCCCAAACCTCATCTTTACCAGGGATGTGGGCACAACCATTAACAATTACATCTTATTAAACAAGCCAGCAAAAAAAGCCCGCGTAAGGGAAACCTTGTTGATGCGCTATATATTCTTCAATCATCCCATATTTGAAGGCTATCGTGAACATATGCTCGAAATTCCGGATGTTACCATGCACTTTTTGCGTCCGGGAGATGAGCCTGCTTTCAGCACCACTTTAGAAGGTGGCGATGTGATGATGGTGAGCCCGAACCACGTATTAATTGGCTGCAGTGAGCGAACATCGGAGCATGGTGCCAATGAAGCCATTAAACTTTTGTTTGAAAATGATGTGGTGGAGAAGGTTACGGTTGTAAAAATTCCGAGCAAAAGAGATTATATGCACCTGGATACTGTATTTACGCAGGTTAAACGCAATACCTGGGTCATATTAAATTCCATTGCCCATTCACCTAAATATAATCCTTACGAACCGATTAACTTTTTAAAAGAACCCGAAAAACTAGAGGCTACCACCGCAATACAGTTCACTAAAGCCAATCCACAGGAGCCTAAACATTTCGAACATGTTGAAGCTTTGCTAAATGAAATTAGTCAGGTAGATTTGGGAAGTACCGAACCAACGCAGATTATCTACAGCGGTAACAACCTGTTTCCATACGATTCGAGAGAGCAATGGACGGATTCCTGTAACCTTTTGGCCCTGAAAGAAGGCGTGGTATTGGGTTATGACCGTAATGACAAAACCGTTGAAGCTTTTAAAAGTGCTGGTTTCAACATTGTTGATGTGAAAGATTTAATCCAGGATTTAGAAAGTGGCCGCGTAGATATCGAAACCATTACCGATACTTTAATCCTGATGCCTTCGGCAGAATTATCCCGTGCACGTGGCGGTTTCCACTGTATGAGTTTACCCATTTGGAGAGACGATTTGGTTCGTTAGTTAAATGGTAAAGAGGGCATTGGTATATTGGGCGAAGGGCATGGTTAAAAACCTGGCCTTCACCCACTTGTTCACTCATCCATTCGCACACTCACCAACTCAAGTTACTTATAATAAATTAGTATTCAGGATACTAGACAGCAAAAAATCCTGACTTCGAATATAAATTCTTGTTAATATTAAATTATTTTTTATCTTCGATTAACAAATCTACCTCCTATTGTTAGGCTTCAAGTCTCAGAAATCAAGTATCATTTAATGGTGTTTCAGCATGAATGGTTGCTGTACTAATTAATAATACCTGTTTCTACCTGCCATGCTGAAATAGCCTGGTTATCCCTGATTTACTTTACAATTAGTGTTTTATATAATACTGACCAAAATTATGGGTAAACAGGACATATCTATCTCCTATACCATTTTAGGTATTCGTTTTAACTGTGGAAACAGTGCGTTTTCAATATATATGCCTACTATCAGGATAAGAGGTTCGCCATTAGGTTCTCCAACTTCCCAACCCAACATTTCTATCCAAAACAAACTATAAAACCAGTCGAAAGTTAAAGTTGCTTTGACAACTAATCCAAACAAATCATGAAAAAAATCACCAGTCTTTTCTTAATATGCTTATCCCTTATTTTATTTTGTATCTCCTGTAAAAAAGTAATCGATTCTGATTATCAATATGAGCAAACGGTTAAAGGAGATTACATTATGCATAAATTTATGATTAATGGCAACCAAAGTTATGTTCTGGAAAAGAACGGAACTTATTATTATGCTGATGATATGATATTATCTGAACAGCAATTTAATTATCTCAAAATGTTAAGCAATTCAGCTACAACTGCTAAAGCCCGAAGCACTATAGCTCAGGATTTTGCTAAAACCTGGCCAAATGGTGTCGTTTATTATGAAGAACCTCCGGCTGCAATGGCAGTAATGGTACACCGGGCAATGGATACTTTAAGCAGTAAAACCGGGATTGAATTTGTGCTAAGAAACGCTCAAACAGAATATTTGCAATTTAGAGAAAGTGTTGAAAACAGTTCTCCTGTAGGATTTCGTCCGGGATCGGTTAATACTATTAAACTTAACAATCACGATATTATTGGTACCGTTATGCACGAGATTATGCATTCACTTGGCGTAAAACACGAGCATACAAGACCCGATCGCAACTTATACGTTATTGTAGACACTGCCCTGGTAGCTGATGATAAAGTACATAACTTCAATATTGATTTCGAATTTTCAGGGCACGGGCCTTTCGATTTTGGTTCTGTAATGCTTTACAGATCAACAGATTTTGCCAAAAATGTAAATAACCCACCTTTGAGAAAACTTGATGGTTCAACTTTCGGAAGGCAGCGCGACTCGCTGTCTAATGGAGACATTAATGGCTTACTCGCGCTTTATAAACCTGTTACCCCAGAAGGCGTATACCAAATTTTACCGAAAGTCAACCTTTCCAAAGCAGTGGATGTTCAGGATGGAAAAACTTCTAATGGAACTAAAATCGTAATTTTAGACATGACAAATCACGATAAGCAAAAATTTTTGTTTAGAAAAACTAACCACGGGTACTTCATTATTCAATCAAAACTTGATACCACTAAAGTATTAAGCCTCGTAGGTTCTTCAGGAAATGTCTATACAAAATTAGAGTTACGAGCAAATGCTGAATCCGATGATCAGAAATGGAAGTTATATAATATGGGAAATGACGAATTTAGTTTCTCCCCAAAAAATTCTCCCGAACGCAGAATGAACCTTACCGATGGGTCTACCGCGAATGGAAATCAGCTTCAGATTCGAAAAATAGAATTCAATAATAATAATCACATTTTCAAACTTTCAAAAGTTAATTAAACAGATTACACACAGAGCGAATCACTACAAAATCTCATAAAAAAGACATGACGATTTTGTAGTGTTCTGTGAATTGCCTTAATTAAACAAACGTTTGCGTAAAATATATCTAACTGACATTCAATATACTAGTCCCCGATTTACAACTTACTTCATTCTCTTGGTATAAAGCAAGTTGTGTCCCTGACCATTTGATTCCGAACCGACCTGTTTAATCAAACGTTTGCGTAGAGTTTGATTATAAAACCTGGCTTTTTTGTTACTAACTTCAACCATCGAAATCATGCTAAGCTCTTCTGAATAAGAAAATATAAAGCGTCCCAATACAATAGGCCGTTCGTGTTAATCATGAACGGTCATTTTTTTTATCTTTGTTTTTTGAAAAGCGGAATGCAGTTGGCAGTTTCCAGTTGGCAGTTGGCAGTTAGCAGTTGACAGTTGGCTAACATGCACAAACAATTAAACAGTTAAGCAATTAGACAGTTAAACTTTCAGTTGGCAGTTGACAGTTGGCAGTTGACAGTTGGCTAACATGCACAAACAATTAAACAGTTAAGCAATTAGACAGTTAAACTTTCAGTTGGCAGTTTTCAGTTGGCAGTTGACAGTTGGCAGTTGACAGTTGGCAAACATGCACAAACAATTAAACAAGTTAAGCAATTAAACAATTCAACAACAACACTTCAAACCCATGCAAATCACCAACCACATCCTCATGATTCGTCCGGTAGACTTTAAATTTAATGCGCAGACCGCCGAAAACAATAAATTTCAAGTGGCTTCGGAGCAAGATGATGTACAGGATAAAGCTTTAAAAGAGTTTGATGGTTTTGTAGCTTTATTGCGCAACAGCGGTGTAGATGTTACGGTAATTGATGATACTTTAGTGCCGGAGAAACCAGATTCTATTTTCCCCAACAACTGGGTTTCTTTTCATGAAGATGGTTCTACCTTCCTCTATCCCATGTTTTCGGAAAACAGGAGACTGGAGCGCAGGAAAGACATTTTAGATACCTTAAATGAGAAATTCGATGTGAGCCATGTGAGCGACCTCAGCTTTTATGAGTTTCAGAATCAGTTTTTAGAAGGAACAGGGAGCATGGTTTTAGATCGCGAAAATAAGGTTGCCTATGCCTGTATCAGTGTAAGAACGGATGTTGATGTTTTAAGCAATTTCTGCATGTTAAGTGGCTACAAACCTGTTTATTTTGAAGCTGTAGATGGCCAGGGTTTCCCAATTTACCATACCAATGTGATGATGTGCATCGGTGATCGCTTTGCTGTAATTTGCTTAGCCGCCATTCCGGATGCCGTGGATAGAGAAATGGTTAGAAGAAGTTTAGCCGGATCGGGAAAGGAAGTGATGGAGATCAGTATCGATCAGATGAATAAATTTGCCGGGAATATGCTGCAAGTGGCAGGTAAAGCAGGCGAATCCCTGTTAATCATGTCAGAACAAGCCTACCTTTCCTTAAATACAGAACAGATTACTGCATTAGAAAAATATGCGCGAATTATTCATTCCCCGCTTTATACCATCGAACAAAATGGTGGTGGCAGTGCCAGGTGTATGCTCGCAGAGGTGCATCTTCCGCTGAGGCAATAGTTCATTAGTCATTAGTTTTTAGTCATTAGTTCATTGGGCAATAGGCAGTAGTGTATTGGGCTGACCTCATAGAACTCCTCTACTGTCGCCCTGAGCCTGTCCAAGGGCATTCAATCATTCCCTCACACTCCTCTACTGTCCTCCTGAGCTTGTCGAAGGGCACTCAATCATCCTATCATTCACTCATTCAGCCCTCCACTGTCACCCTGTGCCTGTCCAAGGGCATTCAATCATTCCCTCCCACTCCTCTACTGTCACCCTGAGCCTGTCGAAGGGCACTCAATCATTCAATCAATCTACCATTCACTAATTCACTCATTCAATCCTCGACTGTCACCCTGAGCTTGTCGAAGGGCACTCAATCATTCAATCAATCTACCATTCACTAATTCACTCATTCAATCCTCGACTGTCACCCTGAGCTTGTCGAAGGGCATTCTAACATTCTATAATTAAAGCCTAAAACATCTTCTGCATTCCCTCCCATTTCACTTTCCATTTACCATTTTTCGGAAAGCCGGGATTTTCAATGATATTGCCCTCCCAACCCGCACACATCAGCGCAATAGCACTTAATAAACCTCCGTTTCCGGGCAGGTAAATGCGTAATCTATCGTCCTGGTAATTGTGTCCGTTAACGAGATAGGTATTGGTTTTAATGTTCATCATCAAGGCATCAACAGCCTTTTCGGGCATCCCCAGTCTGGTGGCGGTCATAGCAGTCATCGGGAAATCCCAGCCCCAGGTATCGCTCCAGGTCCAGGTATTCCAAACCAGATCAAATGTTTTGCGCATAACAGTCTGATCAAGCAGTTCTGTTGCAGGAAGCATTCCGAAAGTACCCAAAACTGAAGGATGGTCGGTTTTAAACACAGGATTGGTATAAGAATCCTGTGCGCTTTCTGTAGCCAGATAAACCCCGTCCTTTACCGGAAGAGCTGCCAGGTTTTGGGCGACATCATCCCATTTGGCATTTCGAGGCATTCCCAGGCGCACACGCCATTGCTGAGCAGTTTTTAATGCCCATTGCCAATACGCCAGCTCGTACGTTGGATTAAAAGTACTATCGGCTTTAAAACGTTCCTGAGCGGGTATTAATCCCGGACCAAGCATATATTTTTTCTTTAAGGGATCGTAATGTGCAAAAGAAGCCATAAAATCTGCTGTTGCAAATACCAAATCTTTATATTTCTGCAACACTTTCTCATCCTGATTTTCGCGATACAAAAGTTCTGTAAAAGTAATGATGTGTGGCTGTTGCCAAATGAGCATAGCACCAATAGACGATGGGCTTTCATTTCCGTTGTTATCGGTCATTTTCTGCCACCGGGCACCTTCAAAACCCTGAACTTTTGCAATTTGCTCTGCTTTACTCTTCACTTTAAAATACCAGTCGGTACTTTTAGTCAGTATTGCTGATCTACCCCAAAGTGCAAAATGAAGCCCATGCCACCAATGCATCTCCAAATGCGGTTTACCAAACCAGCTGTTATAGGTTAAGCCGGTTTCTTGCGGAGGGAAATTTCCTGCGCATTGAATCTTAGTGAGGTACTGCGATAAAATGATGCGTCGTTCTAATTCATTTGCCCTGGGATCAGTACTCCCTGCAAAATCTACCGCGGCGCCACTCATCCAAAACTGCTTCCATCTGGTGTAACTATTTTCCTGTGTTTGTTTAAAACCGGGAATATTACCAGACTTGCCACCCGCTGTAAACAAAAAGCTAAAACTGAATTGCGAAGAATGCTGGTCAGGCGAAAGCACAAAAAAATAAGCCGATCTGGTTTTAAGTGTTGCCTTACCTAACCAGGAAAAATCGGTAAAATATACAGCTGAATCCAGCTGGTGTTTAATGGTGGCGGCATGTGCTTCATTTTGCGTAATGATGGTTTGGTGCTGATTGACGTTTGCATAGTTATTGCCCACGTCTGTCCAGTCTCCGGTTGGATATGGATAACGAATCTTAACTTTTAATCGGCCTTGCCTGATGAGTGGCGATTGAATATTTGCGGCAATCAGGTCGCTTTCCTGATGTGCAACGGTAATGACCGATACCGGCACTCCCTCAAATGTAAAGCTGCTGCTGATTTCTCCTGTCCAGGGGTCGAGTTGCTGACGGATGTTTTTAATGTCGCCAGGTTTAGCAGCCTGACCATTTCTTCTGATCAGCTCCAGCCCTACATTGCCCAATTGCAAACGGTGTACACTCTGCCTGAAAAAGTTTGTTGCTCCTTTCGCTCTTTCAGGTTCGTTTAATTGAACAGTATATGGAACTTTACGACCATACTGATTATAATACTGGTATGCTTCTTCAATTTTATAATGGTTTACATTTTTAAATGTATCCCAGGCCCACTCGCTCTGTGTACCCAATGGCACACCTTTGGCATAAAAATCCGGAAAAGTTTGAAGCCCGGTAACATCAACAGTAAATGCAAACTTACCATTACCCAGTGATAAAGAAGCCAGATCATTCATGGCTTTTACCGAAACGCGATGCCGCTTAACTACCGCTTCGCGATTAATCTGTGCCTGAACAACAGTTAAAGAAATTATACCTGATAATAGAAACGTAAGTAGCGTTCGCTGAAAAAATATGCTGATCATTTTCATAACTAAACAAAACTATGTTTAAGGGCTATTCTACAGTTTCAAAAATTGACAAAAAGCTATCTATAATTGATAAATGCTTTAACATTGATAAGTTAAGGAAAATTAAGAAACATGCCTCACCTAATCTTAATTACTTAATGATGTATAAGCAACCAATTGCGCTGCATTATTAAATGGAAAACTGTACTGTAATCCCTCTCCCTGAAAATATGCTATAGCATATTTTTCTCCCCTTAAATAGGAATCGTTTTAATCGTTTTTAAATAAGCCGAAGGAGTCATCTTATATTGATCTTTAAAGCAGGTACTAAAATAAGACAGACTGTTAAATCCAGCCAGGTAAGCTGCATCAGAAACGGTATATGATCCACTATCAAGCAATTGTTTACTGCGTTTTAAACGCATATCTCTTACAAACTCTACCGGACTTAATGAAGAAAGGCTTTTAAGTTTCTTGTAGAAAGTTGTACGCCCCATACCAATCGCTACTGCTACATCATCAATATTGAATTCGGGATTTTGCATCCCGGCTTCTACAATATCAATGGCTTGTTTTAAAAATTGTTCATCCCTCGAAGTGATTACCACTTCTGAAGGTTCAAGCTTCATGATTTTTTTATCCAGTCCGGCCGATAATTGCTCATACAATCTTTTACGGGATTGGATCAGATTCTGAATCGAAGCGATCAAAAAATCGGCGTGAAAAGGTTTGGTGAGATACAAATCAGCACCATATTTTAATCCTTCTATCTGATGTTGAACGGATGACCGGGCAGTTAAAAGAATCACCGGGATGTGGCTTGTTAATTCATGTTGCCTGATTTGATCAAGCATCTGGATACCATCTAAATTCGGCATCATCACATCACTGATAATCAAATCCGGCAATAGCAATTCGGCCATTTTTAGTCCTTCCAAGCCATCAGGTGCTGTACTTAAACGATATAAACCCTGAAGTTTTAAACTTAGAAAATCCCGTAAATCAGGGTTATCCTCTACCAAAAGAATGTGAGGCATCTGATGGTCTGAAAGCATGCTTTCTGCTGACAACTGGCTTTCTGATTGATATTCAACCGGAATCAGGTTTTGCAAATCGGCATGTGCTGACAGGTCTATATCGCGCTGATCAAAATGCGCATGACCAGATTTGATTCGCAATTTAAAAATCAATCCTCCTGCCGGATTGTGTTCTGCCCACAATCTGGACTGCTGGCTTTCGGCCAGCGCACGTGCTAAGCCCAAACCAATGCCTGTTCCTTTCAAATGATTATCTGATGTGGTATGCCCCTCATAATAAACATCAAAAATTTCTTCCAGTTTATCATTAGCCACACCTCTGCCCTCATCTTTTACCATAAGCTCGAGTTCAGCAGTATCTGCAATCTCGCTCAGGGAAATGGTAATGGCCTTCCCGTTTGGCGTAAACTTAAATGCATTGGAAAGGAGATTGTAAAGGATAATGTCTATTTTCTCTTCGTCTACCCAGGCCATCATCCCACTTTGTGGATTAGGGTATTCAAACCGGATCTGCTTTTCTTCTGCCATGGCGGTAAAATGAGCCGCAATTTCGTTGATTAACTTAGTTAAATCTACTTCTGCGATATGCAACTGCACTTTTCCTTCCTGTACTTTTCTAAAATCCAGCAATTGGTTTATGAAACGAATCATTCGGTTGGCATTTCTGTTAATCACTTCCAGGTATTCTCTTCCCTTATTAGAAAGTTGTTCTGTTTTAGATATTTCTGCCAGCGGATTAACAATTAATGTGAGCGGTGTTCTCAGTTCGTGCGAAATATTGGTAAAAAAGGCCAGTTTAACTTCTGTCAGCTTTTGTTCTACCAACACTTTATTCCGCAGCTTAATCATAGTGATGATAATTCGTCTGCCAAAAAGAAATGCAACTATAGCCAGTAAGGCATAGGCCAGATAAGCCCACCAGGTTAAATAAAATGGTGGTAAAACCCTGATCTGCAATGTTTTCTCCGGCAATACCGTAAAAAGATCTTTACTGGTCGATTTAACCTTGAATGTATAATTCCCTGGTGGAATATTGGTGTAAGTTGCCCTACGCTGATCATTCACCAGGTGCCATATTTTATCAAAGCCCTCTAATTTATATGCATACGTAATTTTATTACTGGCCCTGTAATCTAAAACAGCATAATCCAAACTGATTACATTCTGATCATAAGCCAAAGTCAACTCATCTGTTTCATTAATAGCTTGTTGCAAGGGTGAGCCTTCTGTTTGCGGCAACATATCTTTGTAATAGAGCTGCAAACGGGTAATGGCCATTTTCGATTGCATTTTCTGATCGGCTACACGGTCCGGATCGAAAGCGATATACCCGTCAATACACCCAAAATAAAGTTTTCCATTGCTATCGGTAAAGGCTGTTGCCTCGGCAAAACCTGTTTTCGGTAAACCATCATGCGAATCGAAATTTTTAAATGTCCGGTGTTGTGGGTCGAACTGGGATAAACCATTTTCTGTAGCCAGCCAAAGTTTACCTTTTTTATCACTGGTAATACTGAGCACCACATCATTAGAAAGCCCGTTAACGGTTGTAAAAGATTTAAAACCAATTTTACCGGGAGCATTTGGAGCGGCAACCACCTGATTTAAGCCCCCGCCAAAAGTAGCCACCCACATCTGCCCGTTTGGTTGCTTATATACAAACTGCACACTATTGCTACCAATACTGTTCCGCTCGCCCCTCACTTTTCGGTAAGCATCAAACTGGTATTCTCCCCTCACTTTGACGTCCGGATTAAAAAGGAGTAGTCCGTTACTCGTGGCAATCCAGATTCTGCCCTGTTCATCTTCACAAAGATGCCGGATAACCTTTGCCCAGGAAAAAGGATATGTTTTAAAGCCATTATTATAATTTTCAAATCTGGGCTGATCTGGTGTTCCGCTCAGGAGATTAATTCCCCCACCCAATGTACCCACCCAAATACGGGATTTGCGGTCTTCAATGATGGAATATACCAGATTACTACTCAAGCTGCCGGGGTTATGTTTATCATTGGCAAAGCGCTGTAATTCATACCGCCTACCATCTGCTGTAATGGGCCTAGCTTTGAAAATGCCATTTCCTTTAGTACCTAACCAGACATTTTTTTTGCTGTCTTCTAGTATCGTATATACTAAACCTAAATCATATCCTGCCGGCAATACCGATACTTCCTGTCCCCGATCCAAAACCCTTACTTTGCCATCTTTAGAGCAAATCCAAAGCCTTCCCCTGGTGTCTTTCATCATCGCCCTGACTTCATTGGCGGAGCGGATTTTAGGCTGATTGACCAGGTTTTTATAATTGAACTTATCGGCAAGAGAAACAATTTTATTAATTCCTCCATCTTTCCCACTCAACCAGATTACCCCCGAAGGATCAATGTAAATACTGGTTAAAATATTTGAAAACTGCTGCTGATTGCTTCCTGGCTGGTCGTAAAAATAGGCTACTTCATCCCGGGCCGGATCGTAATAACCGAAGCCCCCAGCCTTCATCCTGATCCACAGCACCCCCTTGGCATCCATTTGTACACCATATCCTCTGCCCGAACTCGTAAAATCCTTTTGCTGACTGTAAAACTTATAACTGCGCTTACTAGGCTCATATTTAATGATTCCGGTTTCTTCTGGTTCAATCCAAAGCCTGCTATATTTATCTTCAAACAAGCTAAAGTAGGTATCACCCGGAAAAAGACCTGAAGGTTGTGTTTTAAAATTTGAAGGATTAACGGTTAACAAACCTTTTTTTGTTGTACTGATATATAAATTTCCTGTTCTGGAATAAAACATGGCATTAAAACGAACCCCGGGGAAAATATTTTTAAGCTGAAATGTTTTTTTGTGCAGATTGTAGATTAATAGTTTGCCGTTTTCGGTTCCAAAGTACAAGCGGTAATTTTTGGCCGCGTAACAACTAAAGGCATTTGCTGCCAATAATTTTTCTACCGCAGGCAGAAAGGCTATGCGCCTGTATCTTCGATCGCCTTTGGTTTGCAAACAGTTAAGTCCGCCTTCTGTACCTATCCAGATTTTACCTCCACCAGCCTGATAAATAAACTGTGGAACATCACCATTGAGCTGAAAACCGCTGCCACTGCTTTTACCGTAATGTTGAACCACGGGTTCGCCGGAAGGCTTATTAAAAACGTAATATAAGCCCTGTGCTTGTGTCTTCAACCATATCCCGTTTTCATCATCGGCAATCATCTCGTCTACCACCACCTGATCGTTAAACAAATGTTTAAAAGCACCATCTGAAATGGCAGTAAACTGCTCTGTCTGCTTATCAAAGCGATAAATCTTATGATCAAATGTTTGAATCCACAAGTAACCAATATGATCTTCTACAATGCTCTTAATCTTATTGCTGAGCAGGTTTGAAGTATCGCCCGGCCTGCTTTTGTAAACAACAAAGTTATGCCCGTCAAAACGATTAATCCCGTCAAAAGTACCGAACCACATAAAGCCATCACGATCTTTGGTAATACAGAGTACACCATCATGTGAAAGTCCATCTTCGGTAGAATAGCGCGTAATATTGCTGTTTAGCTGGGCAAGAACCCCAGAAACACACAATAACAGCATACCAGTTCCTAAAAACCTTTTCAATATCCCCTTCATCGGTTAATCTTTTTATCGTAACAGCGTAACACCAATCAATCCAATCACTACATCATTACTCAAAGTGTTTAATTTAATTTCTGACAGGGTTTTATCTTTATTCAGGCGTATGCCTAAACCTGTTGCCGCACCTCCGGGTATCATTTTGCCATTCCACTCTTTTCCTTCGTTTCCCGGCACAATTAATCCGGTTTTTAAGTGAATGCGTAATGGCCGGTCAGCACCCGTGTTAAAGGCAAAGCCATCTGTGTATAAATCCTGTTCTATTGGCCACCAATTCTCCGGATTTCTTAAGGCCAGGGTATCTGCAGTACCGTCGGTATAACGTACCGTAATTAAGCCATTGTCCATTCTGCTCTGCATGGGATTTGTTGAGCCTGCCAGCAGAAAAAATACTGCACTTGCTTGTCCTGCCACCGGAATCTTCAGCTCTTTTGGATAATTATCCCATTGGGAAGTGTAAATAATATTTTTTGCCAAAGGATTTGAAGGACTGTTCCATAACACACCCGAAGGAAGCCTGATCTGATTCGATGCACCTGCCAAAGTCCTCAGTCCGGCATCGTTAATATCGGGATGCGCATCGGGATGAGGCCAATCGCCAATACCTTGTACAGGGAGCTGCAACGTGGTGGTTTGCGGTCGCGGACTAAGATATTTGTTTTTAAAAATATGGCTGACCTGATCATTGAAATAAGCAGAAAGATCAATCGGTTCAAATGTTTTTCCCTTCCAGTCGGCAGCACTTAAATCTAATGGAACAGGCTCCTTTTGTTTTGCAGCAACTAACTGAAAACAAACCGGATACCAGTAAGAAAAACGACCATCTCTTAGTTTAACAAAAAAGGTACGGTCGCCAGATTTATCTTTTAATACGGCATTTAATTTACCTTTTGAAAAGCTAACACTTTTTAATATTTCCTGCGGATCTTTAATGCTGTCAATCTGACTTCCTTTAAAATCTAATGCTAATGCTTCGCCTGTATGATAAATATCTTTTACTGCGGGTGCCGGATTTAATATTCCTTCCCAGTTTATGGTAATGTGATAATCCTGGGCTGCCGCTGCTTCGAATTCAATTTCGGGATATCCAATGGCTTGGTCTACATTTTTCCATTTCAGCTGTTTCCCGTTAACCAATAACATGCCTACATTTACACCACGGGCCCTTAACCTCATTTTTAACCTTAATTTCTTTTGCAGTCGGGGCTTAATCCAATACTCCTCCTTTCTGCCGGTCCTTTTAAACTTAAAGTTTACATCAGGGATTTCCAGCGCAGCATGATCCCAGCTACCCGGTAAGCCAGGCCTGAGGTTTAGTGTTCCGCCTAATGCATCGGGAACAATGCCGAAAAGGCCTTCAACCAAAGCCCTTGCATTTATCCCAACAGGATCTGCAAAATCACGATAGGCTTCTCCTCTATTGGCATCGTAATGAGATATCTGCACAAAGTTACCCGGGCTTCCTCCTAAGTACATACTGGCCAGAATTTCACTCTTCCAAATTTTATAAGCTTCATCTACCCGGCCAGCTTGCCAGTAGGCTAAGGCAGTATGTGTATTTTCGGCCAATACTACATTATTTAACGACCATTGGTAAGGCATCCAATTGGTTGTAGCCAGGGCATAGTATTGATGATCAACTAAACCTTTTGCCCTAACTGGAATATGCGGGAGCTGCGTATCTATATAGCGTAAACTTTGCCAGGCCTGGAAAGCATCTGGCACATCAGAATCAATGCTGTGGTAAATGGTCCATAAACCTGCCGAAGGATGCTTTTGACCTAATCCCATCGTATCTTTATACTCGGCGAACCATCCTTTTTCGGGCATCCAGAGCTGCTGGTTAATTGCCTTTAAAATTTTAGTGGCTTCATTCTGATAGGCTGAAGGATCTTCTTTCAATAAACGGGCAATTTTAGCTGCCATAATATTCGAACGGTAGTTATAAGCCGAACTATGGGTTACCGCACCACCGCTATATTGAAGGGCATCACTTGCCCAAATGGCGGCATATGCATCATATAAACCATCATTATCCGGGTCGAATACCCTTTTCTCCCAGGCCAAATGACGCTGAATAACAGGCCACATTTCTTTGGCATAAGCTAAATCGCCGGTCCAGTTAAAATGCCATAGCAATTGATCGATGTAAACCAGGTTCATATCATAATGATGTGGTCGAAGCGACTTACCATCAGGATCCCTGCTGATATAGCCCTTGCTAAACATGGCTGTTCCTAATTTCTCTTTTGATCGGGCAAAATTTAAAGCCGTATCTGGTACTACCGGACCACTTTCGGGGCTCATCACCTGCGATTTCGCATAAGCGCTGAAGTGCGTCCTTGCCCGATCATGCCAACCCAATGGATCTGCTGCATAAGGACCGCGCCAGCCATTTAAACGCATGCGCCAGCCTATTGCACCATGCATATAGGATGGCGATTCCCAAATCGCATCAGCAGCAATTGCCAAAGCGCCACCTACTGTATTGATATAAGCATCTGGTGTATTTACCACAATGCGGTTGGCTAAGGCTTTACGTACCTGCTCTGCTTGCAAAAATTGATCTGCAGGTTTCCAATCTTTCGGACTGAGGTTATTTTCAGGATTTTGAATTAAAAAGTAAAAATCCTTTGCATTTTCAACCAGCCTTTCTCCAACCACTACCGGAAAATCTTTTCCCACCGAATTTTTAAGTGCTGCCGGAGCATCTTTTGCTGTCGCATCTGCAAGCTTTAACTCAGAACCGGGAAAGCTTCCTGCAAGTGATTTATCTTTACCATACTTTAATGTAAAGCCATTTTCCTTCAAGGTAAACAGGTTGTTTTTGCAATTCTCTTTGTGGAGGTAAAAAACGGATTCAGGATCTGGGCCCATATCGCCACTCCGGCTAAATTTTTTATCGCTCGCGCCCCCAAATGCCCAAAATAGTTTTACTGCTTGTGGAACATTTTCAAATCGGGCTTTAATAACCAGGCCTTCTGCTTTACTCAGTGCAAGTACTTCTAAAGTTAAGCTTCCTTTACCTAACAAAGGGTCTTTGATGAGGTAGTGCATGGTTCCGGGCCGATACCTGGCTACCACATTTTCTGCCCGGATTAACCATTTACTTTGTCCATTGCCCAACAAACCCAACTGCAGGTTTCCACCCAGGCCTGGCATATATAAAGCAAATTCAGGAAGATCGCCCGCCTCCACTCTAAACGCAGTATGTGTACCATAAAGCGCCCGGTTAAACCTTCTGGTTCCGTTACGGATTACAAAATCCCTTCCTTCAGGGTGGTAGCGCAACTCGCGGGCCTCATCATGCCAGTTGTTCGGGGGTAACTGAGGCGGATAAAGTTCTTGCGCAGTGATTGAACCAGCCAGTAAACAAAGGCCAATTAATGAATAAAAATGCTTCATTTCTATTTGCTGATTATGGCTTTACATTTACTGAATTCTTCACCTCTAATTTTGTCCCGTCTGCGGCATTGATTTTAATATTTTCGAATGTCCAATCCTGGCCAAAATCTATGGTTCCGGCGGTTGCCGATGACACGTCTAAATTGCTAAGCTTAAAATTGCTCAAAACAGTGGTTTGAACGCCAATGGCATTCAGGGCTTTCTTAACACCAGTAGCTTTTACATTGTAAACATGAATATTGCGAAAAGTTGGGATTCCCTTTGCTGCAGGCTCTACATGATTTAATAATTTTGTCCAATGGGGAGGAATGGAATCTGGATGATATCCGGCAGGTAAGGTTGAGTAACTGTAAGTTGGATTCCAGTTGGGGTTTACCTGAATAACGTTACCACCACCATTCATGGTAATATTCCCGAAATAACAATCTTCGACAATACCTCCCCTGGTTTTAGCCGATTTGATGTTTAGGGCATTTCCGGTACCGAAGCCCGTTAATCCCGTAGCCCATACATGGCGGATACAACCCGAAGTTTCACTGCCTAAAGTAAGCATACCTGCCCCTTTACGGGCGATACTGTTGCGAATCACCACATATTCGGTCGGGCGGTTAACACGCAGTCCATCCCAATCGCGACCTGCTTTTAAACAGAAGTTATCATCATTGCAATCAATATCACAGTTTTGGACTAAAATCCAGGAGGAGGAATCGATATCTATCCCATCCGTGCTTGGGCCATGCCCACCTATATTATTTTGGATAGTAATTCCATCTACGGTTACATACTGCGAATAAAGCACCTGAACAGTCCAAAATCCTGCCTGTTGTAAGGTAATACCTTTAATTTCTACATCTTTTGAGGCTTCTACAAGAACGGTTCTGGGCCTTTTTGCATCGTAATCTACAATCCACCTTAAACTTTTGGCATCATAATCCTTTCGCATGGCCCAGTACATGTCCCAAAATGGCTTTCCTTGAGCATTAATTAATCCAGTACCTGAAATCCCTGCTTTTTCAACATTTTGAAGGTTAATTAAGGCTGCCGGCCAGCGCATTTCTATTCCGGCTACGCGAGTGTCTATTTCGGGGTAATCGCTAATATTCTGGCTTCCCAATAAAGTTACCCCCTTATCAACCTGTAAATTTACGCCAGACTTAATAAATAATGAACCAGTAAGGTATTCGCCTGGTGCAAATACAACCAGCCCACCACCTTTTGAAGCACAGGCATCAATAGCCTTCTGAATAGCTTTGGTAGCCAAATTTTTACCATCTCCAATGGCTCCGTAATCGTTAACCTTATATTTATGGGTTTTAAAAATCTTATTTCGATTCCCAACTTTGCTTGTCCATGATGGAGCAACAGGTTGGGCAAAACAATAGGCATTCACTAAAAATGCACCTAGCATCAGTAAAAACAAGCGTTTCATAGTTTCTTCAGAATATATTTGGTTATCAGCAACAGGTAAACGCACCGTTTAACCTGCATATAAAAGGTTAATATAAATACAATAGCAAATAGAACCATCCTGCATTGTCCTGCTTGGCCATTAATCAATAGTTCATTGGTCATTAGCCATTAGTCATTAGTTTATTGGGCGATGTGCAAAACATTCAATCATTCAATCACCCACTCATTCCTCCTCTACTGTCACCCTGAGCCTGTCGAAGGGCATTCAATCATTCAATCACCCATTCATTCCTCCTCTACTGTCACCCTGAGCCTGTCGAAGGGCATTCAATCATTCAATCACCCACTCATTCCTCCTCCACTGTCACCCTGAGCCTGTCGAAGGGCATTCAATCATTCAATCACCCACTCACTCCCTCCTCCACTGTCACCCTGAGCCTGTCGAAGGGCAATCAATAATTCAATCACCCACTCATTCTTCCTCTACTGTCACCCTGAGCCTGTCGAAGGGCAATCAATAATTCAATCACCCACTCATTCTTCCTCTACTGTCACCCTGAGCCTGTCGAAGGGCATTCAATCATTCAATCACCCACTCATTCCTCCTCTACTGTCACCCTGAGCTTGTCGAAGGGCATTCAATCATTCAATCACCCACTCATTCCTCTTCTACTGTCACCCTGAGCCTGTCGAAGGGCATCCCCTCCTTCCCCCATTCCCTTCCCAAAACAAAACCCGTTAAAATCCGTTAAACTAAAGCCTCAGAATTATATTCTTGAAGTAAAAAAATCAATGAAAATGGGTTATTACTGCCATCTTGATTTGTAAAGGCTAAAAATATTTTGAATACCCACTTTTTATCAATTTAAAATTACATTTTTGCAAAAATTTATCATTAATAAATGCAGAGTTATTCCGAATTTCTTGACCTCAGCGTTGGCTTCCCACAGGAAGGTTTCGAGGTAATAGAAGATGAGTTATATTTTCAGGACTTAAACCTGATGGAAATGATTGAAACGTATGGCACGCCACTTCGTTTTACATATTTACCATTGGTAAGCAAGAAGATTCAACAGGCAAAAATTCTTTTCCAAACGGCTATTTTAAAGAACAACTACCGTGGCGATTATAAATATTGCTATTGTACTAAAAGTTCGCACTTTAAGCACATTGTAGAAGAGGCTTTAAAAAACAATATCCACTTAGAAACATCATCGGCTTTTGATATGCCAATGGTTGATGCTTTGGAAAAGAAAGGTGTTTTAAGCAAAGACACTACGATCATCTGTAATGGTTTTAAAACCTATCAATACAAACAATATATCATTGATATGTTGCACGATGGTTATAAAAATATCATCCCTGTTTTAGATAACAAGGAAGAGTTTAACCTTTATGATGATGAAGTAGAAATGGATGAACCTTGTAATTTAGGTATCCGTATTGCTGCAGAAGAACAGCCAGATTCGCAATTCTATACTTCACGTTTAGGTGTACGTATGGAAGATGTAATTGATTTCTATAACAACAAAATCGTACACAACCCTAACTTCAGGGTAAAGTTATTACACTTTTTCATTAACTCTGGTATTTCTGATACGCCTTATTACTGGAACGAGTTAGAGAAGTATGTAACTTTATATTGCAAGTTCAAAAAAATCAATCCTGATTTAGATACCCTTGATATTGGTGGTGGTATGCCATTTAAAGATTCATTGGTTTTTGATTTCGACTATGAATACATGGTAAACGAAATCGTAAAAAGGATTAAAGAAATCTGTGCCATTCACGATGTGATGGAACCGGATATTATTACTGAATTTGGTAAATATACTGTAGCAGAAGCTTCAGGAATTTTATATAAAGTACTGGGGCGTAAACAACAAAACGACAGAGAAAGATGGTTAATGTTAGATGGTTCTTTCATTACCAACTTACCTGATGTTTGGGCATTAAACCAAAAATATATCCTTTTACCCATCAATAACTGGGATGCGGAATACGAAAGGGTGAACTTAGGTGGTATTACCTGCGATGGACAGGATTATTACAACCAGGAAGCCCACATGAACAGTGTATTTATGCCTAAAACCCGTAAGGTACAGTATTTAGGTTTCTTCCACACCGGTGCATATCAGGAAGTATTAAGTGGATATGGCGGTATTCACCACTGTTTATTACCTAGCCCTAAACACGTATTGATTCGCAGAAATCGTGATGAAAGCTTCAATTTCGAGGTTTTCGGGGAAGAGCAAAACAGTAAACAGGTATTGAAAATACTGGGTTATTAAAAAATAATCTTCTTATAAAAAAACCGGATCAAAATTGATCCGGTTTTTTTGTGTTTCAGATGATTGGACGATTAGTTAACATCAAACCACAACCTTGTGGTTAACACATCTGCACCTTGTTTCGCAACGGCATCGCTGTAGCTACTTTTATTCAAAGCTTGCTCGCTACCAGGGTAAATAAAGCGTAAAGGAATTTTTCCATCCAATACCCCTGCAACTGCAGGCTGTAACTGTGGGTAATCTAATCTTCTCCACTCGGCATAAGCCTCTAATCCCTGGCCAAACAGAGCGATCCATTTTTGCTCTCCAATAGATTTCTTGAAATTGGCAGCATTGTAAGCTACTGCTGGCTGAGCCAGATAGGTTTGAATAGCTGTTGCATCTACGCCATAATATTGTAGTGAAACAGTAATCCCTTGTTGATATAAACTGGCAGCATTTTCAGTGGTAAAACCTCTTGCCGCAGCTTCAGCACGATCGAATAAACTTTCTGAGTAACTCAAAATAATGGCTGGCGCTGTAGCTTTGGTAAAGAAATCGCCTGGCTTGGAAGTTTTGGCAAAACCTAAGTTTGCTGCATCACCGGTAGTTAAACCATTGGGAATCCCTACATAAACTTCTGGTGTGGCAGTTGCCGTTTTATTGGCATATACAGGCAAGCGTGGGTCGCTAAGTGATTTTAGTTTATCAACAGTAGTTTTAGAAATGCGGTAATCATCGCGGGTTTCAAAAATCTTGGCAATCGGATTTTGATTAGGAGAAGTGAAGTAAGTTAGCTTTGCGGTTTCAGCCTCTTCTGTTAAAAGACCTGCCGGATCTGCTAATACTTCGGTAATTACTTGTTTAGCCAGTACAGGTTCCCGATCGGCAATGCGCAAGGCTAAACGGAAGCGTAAAGCGTTGGCAAATTTTCTCCACCTGTTAATATTTCCTGTGAAAACAGGATCACCAGCAATGGCATTTCCAGTAGTAGTATAGGTAGATAAGGCAGTTTTCAAATCGGCAATAAGCCCAAGATAAACTGTACGTTGATCATCATATTTGGGATTCAGTTTACTAATATCCAGCGCATCTGAATAAGGAATATTTCCATAAGCATCTGTTAATAAAGAAAACACCCAGCTACGCAAAGTTAAGGCTACTGCTTTATAATTTGGATTACCCGATTTTTCAGCCGTGGCAATCAGTGCGTTTAAGTCGGCCAAACTTTGCGTGTAATAACTTTTCCAGCCACTCTCAAAACTACTGTTGGTAAAGATATATCGATCTGCATCTGTATACTGGATTTTAGACCAGTGCTGAACAAACAACAAACTGGCATCCATAGTATTGGAAGTACTGTAATAATTATCTGCAGCACTTTTAATGGCATTAGCCAGTAAATAATCGGGCTGTGCGGTTTCTGCTTCATTTGGATTTTTGTTGGTGTCCTGCAAGTCCTTTTTGCAGGCTGCCAAACTGAATACCGAAAGTGTTAAAGCAATGATATATTTTTTATTAGTCATGATTTCAGGATTAAAAAGTTAGATTAAGGTTAAAACCATAGCTTCTGGTAGTGGGCAATTGCAGAGATTCTAAACCCTGCGCATTATCTGTTGCAAAAGCGGTTTCCGGATCGATGTTTGGCACATTTTTATGGATGATCCAAAGGTTACGGCCAATTAAGGTAAACCTTGCATTGGCTAATCCAATTTTAGAAATCCAGTTTTTTGGCAAATTGTAGCCTAAACTTACCTCTCTTAAACGAATCGCTGTAGCACTAAAAACATGTGCTTCATTAACGTTTGCAATAGATTTATAATATTGTTGGGCCGAAAGAATACTCGTATTTCTGGTACCATCTGCACGTACGCCATCGAAGATAACCCCATCGTGGTAAACTGTGGCAGAACCTGGCGCTGTGCTACCGTGCGAAGGAAGCTGAACAGGCAACAAGGCTTTGTTGTTACCTGGATAATAATAAGCTAAACCTCCATGCTCTTCATCCCTACCCGGCAAAGTTTCATCTAAAACGCCAGTAGTAAAACCTGTAGCATGTGTTCCTGAATAAATTTGTCCGCCTACTTTAGCATCTACTAAGAAGCCTAAGGTAAATCCTTTATAGCTGAAATCGTTATTGATACTTCCCAGCCATTTTGGTGTATAAGCGCCTAATACCTGTTTGTTTGGATTAACCTGAGGGTATCCGCTGGCATTTACAATTATTTGTCCGTTGGCATCACGCTGATAGGCTGTTCCAAACAAAGTGCCATAGCGTTGGCCTATAGTAGCCAAAACCTGAACGCCACTGGTACCCAAAACCACACTGTTCAGTGATCCAGCTTCATCCAATTCCATAACTTTACCTCTGTTTGTAGAATAGTTTACGTTTACATCCCATTGTAAACCATCAGTTTGTTTAACAGGCGTAAGTCCTAACTGAACCTCTAAACCACGGTTATTGATCCTTCCGGCATTAATTACCTGCTGTGCAAAACCGGTAGCAGTACTGATATCTGCACTGTAAATCTGGTTAAAGCTATTTGTGTTATATGCACTTACATCTAAACGAACACGATTTTTAAGAAAAGCCAACTCAAAACCAATTTCACTCGAATTGGTATATTCAGGTTTAAGGTTAGGGTTAAGGTACTTATCCGTTAGGGTAACTAAAGGATAGCTATCAAAAATCGGGTTAAATGGATAGGTATTGTTCAACTGATATGGATCTGTATCCTTTCCTACCCTCGACCAACCGCCACGAATTTTGGCATAAGATAAAAAGTCGCTTTTCCAGCCAAAAGCTTCACTCAAAATAACACTGGCATTAGCTGAAGGATAGAAGTATGAATTGTTCTGAACAGGTAAAGTAGAAGACCAGTCGTTACGGGCCGTTAAATTCAGATACGCATAATCTTTAAAACCTAACTGTGCCGAAGAAAATAAACTGTATACTTTCAACTTGCTGTAGAAATTGGTAGAAGTTAAAGGATCCCTCGAATTGGCCAGGGTGTAAATTCCTGCTACTGCCAAGCGTGGGGCAATCTGGTTATTCTCTTCGTAAAATTTACTGCGAAGGTTACCCCCGGCTAAAACATCGAGATTAAAATCAGCGTTGAGACGCTTGTTGAAGCTTAAACTTGCTTCAGTATTGTTTTCATTTACGGTATAGCCGGTTTCCTGGTAAGAGCCAAATGGTGTTCCGTTGGTGCCATAGGCTACTCTTAATTTACGACGGTCGTTGTAATAATCATTACCGGTGTGGAAATTAGCTTTCAAATCACTTGTAATCTGATAAGTTAAACCTACAGTACCCAAAAGGCGATCACGACGTTGAGAAACCGTATTTTCGTAAGCAATAAAATAAGGATTACTGTAATAGCTGTTATTCCAGTTAAAAGTGTTTCCATTGGCATCTTTGTAATCCTTTAATGCTGCTACATCTACCTGCCTACCGAACCATAAGAACTGCAACATGGTACTGGTTGCTCTTCTTCCTGCCGATCCGGGAAGATTATCAGAAGAAGTACGCACATAATTTGCCGTTAAATCCAGTTTTAATTTTGGTAAAAGGTCGAAACTACTGTTAAACCCTAAACTGTTTTTATTCAATTCAGAATTGGGTACCACACCTTTTTGTGCACTGTTGTTATAAGAAAAACGATAATTGTAGGCCTCGCCACCTCCACTAAATGAAACACCATTATTCAAAGTATGACCAGTTTCGAAAAAGCTTCTTACGTTGTCCGGATGCGGCACAAAAGGTACAGCCACACCATTAGAATTGAATTGAGGTATTAAACGACCATCCATTTTAGGCCCCCAGCTCTCATCTACTCCATCGTTAACGCCTCCGCCTTTTCCATCAACATAGCTAAACTGTCCGTTAGAACCCTGGCCATAAACATCCTGATAAGAAGGAAGTACCAGTAAATCTTCGAAAGTAGTACTCGAGTTTAACGAAATGCTGCGCGATTTTCCTCTTTTACCTGATTTGGTTTTGATGAGGATAACTCCGTTTGCTGCCCTCGAACCATACAAAGCCGCAGCATTTGGTCCTTTTAAAACACTGATTGACTCAATATCTTCAGAATTGATATCTGATATTGCATTGGCAAAATCTCTTGAACCACCTGCACCTAACTGTGAGTTATCTACCGGAACACCATCTACAACAAATAAGGGTTGGTTATTGCCTGATATCGAAGTTTCGCCCCTGATCACTATTCGGGAAGAACCCATATTCCCCTGACTATTGGTGATATTTACACCCGCAACTTTACCTGCTAAGGCATTAACCAGATTACTTTCTTTGGCTTCGGCAAGGTCCGATCCTTTCACTTCCTGAATGGCATAACCCAGCGATTTTTTTTCCTTATTGATTCCTAAGGCCGTTACCACAACTTCCTGAAGGTTATTTTTAGATTCTTCCAGGCTAACCTGTATTTTATTGCTTCCGCTTACTTTTAAAGTCTGTGTTAAATAACCGATATAGCTAAAAGTAAGCACATCACCTGTGGTCGCATCGATATTAAACTGGCCGTTACCATCAGTAATGGCGCCTGCCGATTTCCCTTGAATACGAATACTTACACCCGGAATGGGCAATCCGTCGGTTTTACCCACAACAGTTCCATTTAATTTACCCTGCCCTTGTGCAGAAAGGTTAAAAATGGTAAACAGCCAAAAAAGACTGAAAATTAATAGTTTGTTTTTAAACATTGCTCGTTAGTTAATGATTTTTAATGCAATAGAATTCCTGCCCGTTGTTAAAACAGGTACTCCTTAAATGTGAAAATGAAATCGGGGGTCTGCTAGTTAAAGCAGCAACGCATGACTAGCGTTGAAGAAAGTGGTGTTTTAACAGCATGTACTGATAAAGAGGCATTTAGTGTACTAGGGGTAGATAAATTTTTCATAATAAAATTAATAATTACAAAATCTGGCTCACTAGTTACTTCATGTTAATCGAAAATCCTTAATTGATAAGCTGCGAATAGCAAACTTTTTATCTCTCTTCTTTGCAGAAGCAGGAATTAGCACCTACCATTGCTGGGGTTGCTAAGACTTCACAGGGCCTTTCCCTCCGTCTTTCTGGATAAGTAATCTAAAGAACTACCGATTTTGGTTCGGCAAATGTATATAATATCTACCTTTTTAATAGTAATTATTTTAAAATAAATAAATCCTGACATTTCTCTGTTATTTCCTGCTGCCTATATTAAGCGAATTATTTAATTTTTTCCGGTTTTCGAAGAATTTGCCGGAAAGCCTTTTATCTTTGATCATCATTCAATCCGTTAAAAACTTTAGATATGAAATTTGGCCAAGTACAAGATCCTTCAACAATTGATTTCACCTTACCAAAGGATGCACCTGAAACCACAGCGATTTTAAAAGCCAACAAAGCCAAACAAGCTTTCGAAGCTTATGTAGGTTGTGCCAAGTGGAACAAAACTGATTTAAAGGGCTTTTATCCAAAGGGGACCAAAGATGAGTTGACTTACTACTCTACCCAATTCAATTCTATTGAGCTTAATGCTACTTTTTACGGCATGCCAACTTCAGAGCAAGTAATTACATGGACAGAGAAAACTCCGGCTGACTTTAAATTTTTCCCTAAGCTAACCAATAGTATCAGCCATTTCAAAAGATTGATTAATGTGAAAGAGCCGGTGGAACTATATTGCGATGCCATCAGTAATTTTGAGGATAAGTTAGGAATGGCCTTCCTTCAATTGCACGACAATTTTAAACCTAAAGATTTTGAACGTTTACAAAAAGTGGTTGAAGAATTTCCAAAAGTGATCCCTTTAGCGGTAGAAGTACGTAACGAAGAATGGTTTTCCAATCCTGCCGTAGCAAGCCAGTTTTCAGATCTTTTTGAAAAACATGGCGTAGCCAATATTATTGTAGATACAGCAGGGCGAAGAGATATGTTACACATGCGTTTAACCTCTCCTGTTGCATTTGTACGCTTCGTTGGCGCTAACGTAGACGATATTGATAAAAAACGCTTAGACGATTGGATTGAAAGAATTGTTGCCTGGAAAAAAGAAGGATTGGAAAAACTATACTTTTTTGTTCACCAAAATGTAGAGCTATCTTCTCCGCTATTTTCTGCCTATTTCACCAAAAAACTAAATGAAGCCATCGGCACAGATTTACATATTCCGGTAATGGCTAATCAGAGCACACCGAGTTTGTTTTAGTAGTTGTTAGTAGAAAGTAGTTAGTAGCAAGTATTTAGTAGCAAGTATCAAGACTGGGAGTTCATGTTATTCGCTTTAGTTTCGGCTTTCAATTTACTCACCCAAGGCAACTAAACCTGTTTGGCGACTTGGTATGCACTATAGGCCTCGGACTTTTTTTAGTATCAAGTATTTAGTATCAGGTATCAAGACCGGAAGCCCATCGGCTTTTTATTTAACCACCTGAGGCACCTAAGGCAGTTAAGCAATTAAACAGTTTAACAATTAAACAATTAAACAATTAATCTTTTCTGCTTTTTATTTTCGAACCCCCGACCTCGAACCTCCTACTTTCTATTATAAACCGTTTCAGTAGCCTTTGCATCTTCTCCTTCCGGCGAAATATTATAAGCTGTAAAAATAATTTCATCAGCATTAACAATTTTCAATTCCGTTCTCCAGCCCCATGGTGCTCCATACTCCGGACTTCCGTACGAACCTAAAATAGCGAAACCGTCATGCCCAATCAAGCCACTATCTCCGCTGGAAAGCATAATTTGCGTACCCATGTGAAAAGTGTCAATCCAGCTGGCCGAAAACCTCTGGTAAGGAATATCAAAACCAATAATCATCTTACCTTCAAAAGCTTTCCCTTCCAAACTACCTTGATAATCATAGGAGATAAAGCGTCCATCATAAAGTGTGGAGATCTCGGCAGTCATTGGTGATTCATCTGCCAGTACGTCCTTTTCAAACCATGTTTTGGTTGTTCCTGTCCATGCCCCAACTAAACCCGTTAACAATTTATGTGCGCCATCTGCTAAAGATTGCTCTAATTTACTTTTTGCCATATTCAAACTTAATGAAAATTGCTTGATGATAAAAGTGATCTACAATGGAGAAGAGAAAACACTGAACATTAAAACGAGCCTTGCCTTTGCCGGTTCGTCCTTGACTTAGCACTAATTTTTCCTTATCTTGTTGTATGCTTAAAACGTTAGATCTCAATCAAGTAATGGTGCTCGATATTGAAACAGTACCTCAATATTCACACTATAGCGAACTCCCACCTCACTTGCAGCACCTCTGGGAGCAGAAAACCCATCACCAACGAAAAGAAGATCAGGATCCGGATGAATTTTACGAAAGAGCAGGTATTTTCGCTGAATTCGGTAAAATTATTTGCATCAGTCTGGGTATTTTTAATATTCATAATGGCACAAATGAATTACGGGTAAAATCATTTGCCGGGCATGACGAGAAAGAAATCCTTCAACAATTTCAGGCATTAATGAATAAGCAAAGTCCGGGATTATGTTTCTGTGCGCATAACGGCAAAGAATTCGACTTTCCATACCTCTGTCGCAGATTACTGGTTAATGGCCTGGATATCCCGGTTCAATTACAGCTTGCGGGTAAAAAACCCTGGGAAGTAAACCACCTCGACACCATGGAGCTTTGGAAATTTGGCGATTACAAACACTACACTTCTTTAAGCCTTTTAGCAGCAATATTTAACATTCCAACACCAAAAGATGATATTGATGGCAGTCAGGTACGGCAAGTTTACTATGAAGAGCAAAATTTGGATCGGATTGTGGTTTATTGTCAGAAAGACGTTGTTACAACCGCACAGGTTTTGTTAAAATTCAAAGGATTGGAAATAATTCCGCCAGAAAACATTACCATTGTATCCTAATGTTGAATGTAGACAATTTAAGCATAGACTTTTTCAATCAGGAAGAAAAAACCTGGTTCAAAGCCGTAAAAAACATCCACTTCGAAGTAAAAACAGGTAGTGTTCTGGGTATTGTAGGAGAATCAGGTTCTGGCAAATCAGTAACGTCCTTTTCTATCATGCGTTTACATGATGAGCGCGCTGCAAAAATTACCGGTAATATCAATTTCGAACAGGTTAGCCTGCTCAAATTAAGTAGCGAAGAGATCAGAAACTTTAGGGGAAACCAGATTTCCATGATCTTCCAGGAACCCATGACTTCCCTAAACCCAGTTTTCACTTGCGGAAATCAAGTGGCAGAAGCCATCGTATTACATCAAAAAGTTAGTAAATCTGAAGCTAAAGCTAAAACAATTGCCCTTTTTGAAGAGGTTCAGCTTCCACGTCCTGAAAAAATATTTGATAGCTACCCGCATCAGATTTCTGGAGGACAGAAACAACGTGTGATGATTGCCATGGCATTGAGCTGCAACCCGAAACTCCTAATTGCCGATGAGCCCACTACTGCCTTAGATGTTACGGTTCAAAAAACCATCCTGCAACTTTTACTTAAGCTGAAAACAGAACGGAACATGGCGATGATTTTCATTTCACACGATTTAGGTGTAGTAAATGAGATTGCCGATGAGGTAGCCGTCATGCTAAAGGGAGAAATTGTGGAACAGGGGCCTGCAAAATCTATTTTCGAAAACCCTCAGCATCCTTATACCAAAGGCTTGCTGGCTTGTCGCCCTTCCCCCCTGCTTCAACTCAAAAAACTACCTGTTGTTGCTGATTTCCTCACCGGAAAAATTGATGACGCATCTGCTCATTTAAAACCCGAGAATCAGATTACAGCGCTCGAAATTGAAGAAAGACGCGCTTTTTTATATCAGCAAAAGCCATTACTGTCTGTTAAAAATCTCTGTAAATGGTATCCCATCAATAATGGCTTATTTGGTAAGCCAAAAGATTTCGTAAAAGCGGTTGATGATTTGAACTTTTCGGTTTATCCGGGCGAAACATTAGGGCTGGTTGGCGAATCGGGCTGTGGAAAGACAACACTCGGTAGAACCATATTAAGGTTAATCGAACCTAGCTCCGGAGAAATCAATTTCAATGGAGAAAACATAACGCATATTGATAAAGCTACGCTGAGAAATCTGCGTAAAGACATACAGATCATATTTCAAGACCCTTACGCTTCTTTAAATCCCAAAATCAGTGTGGGGCAATCTATCATGGAGCCGTTGGTAGTGCATCAGCTTTACCAAAATGATGCCATACGCAAGAAAAAGGTACTGGAGCTTTTAGATAAAGTAGGTTTAAAAGAAGAGCACTTTAACCGTTATCCACATGAATTTAGCGGCGGGCAAAGACAGCGGGTAGTAATTGCAAGAGCACTCGCCCTGCAGCCTAAATTCATCATCTGCGATGAATCTGTATCTGCTCTGGATGTATCTGTGCAGGCACAGGTTTTAAATCTGCTTAAAGACCTTCAAAAAGAATTCGGACTAACTTATATCTTCATTTCCCATGATCTGGCTGTAGTCAAACATATCTCCGATCGAATTATAGTTATGAATAAAGGGAAAATTGAAGAAGAGGGTTTTCCAGAACAAATTTTCTATGCTCCTAAAGCAGCTTACACTCAAAAATTGATAGACGCTATTCCTAAAAGTTAGTTGCTGCTATGAAATATACCTTACTCCTTTTTTGCACAATCTTTCATTTATTTGCTTTTGCACAACACCCTCCTGAAGTTAAAATCATTCAGGCTGAATACATCTTTGATCAGGCTCCTTTTGAAGCCTGCCATGCATCTACGCTGGTTGAACTTAAAGATGGTGAAATCATGGCAGCCTGGTTTGGTGGTAAGCATGAAGGCAACAAAGATGTTTCCATCTGGACGGCAATAAATAAGAGGGGAAAATGGTCTGCTCCATCTCAGGTTGCAGATGGAATAGTAAATGATACACTCAGATATCCTTGCTGGAACCCGGTTTTATTCAAAGCGAAGGATGGTACACTTTACTTACACTATAAAATTGGCCCTAACCCACGCGAATGGTGGGCAGTTTACAAAATATCCAAAAACAACGGTCAAACGTGGTCAGCAGCACAAAAGCTTCCAAAAGATTTCCTGGGGCCGATTAAAAATAAGCCCGTTCAACTTGCAAACGGGAACATTCTTTATCCTTCAAGTACAGAAAGTTTAGACGAAAAAGTGTGGAAAGTACATTTGGAGCAAACAGATAGCAAGGGGTATAACTGGAAGAAGATCGCCATAAATTGCGATACATTTGGTGTGATCCAACCTTCAATTCTGACCTACCCAGGTGGTAAATTACAAATCCTCTGTCGCAGCAGGCAAAACGTAATTGTAGAAAGCTGGTCGAAAGATAAGGGAAAATCCTGGTCAAAACTGAAAGCAACATCGCTACCAAACCCAAATTCTGGGAGCGATGCAGTTACCTTACAGGATGGCAGACAGCTTTTAATCTATAATCCACTCTCGGCAGGAAAAAACTGGTGGGAAGGTCGTTCCGTTTTAAAATTAGCCATTTCACCAGATGGGAAATCCTGGAAAGACATCTATACTTTTGAAAATTATGAAAGTGGCGAATACAGTTATCCGGCAATCATTCAGGGTTCTGATGGCGCTGTTTACCTGAGCTATACCGCTTTACGCAGAAAAATAAAATTCTTTAAACTGGATCTTAATTAACCTGTTTAAGATATCATACAGATCACATTTTAACGGCTAAAAACAGGCGTTTTTACATCTTTTCTGTATATTCGGTAAATTCGTTTAAGCTTATGGCAAAGAAAAAATCTTCCAATATAAAATTAGTTCTGAATCAACTGGTTAGTGATATTTTTGAGAAAAACAGTAATCAACTCCTCAATTACAAACAGGTTTCATCTAAACTGAACCTCACTGACCAGGAGTCTCGCGAAACCATTCTGGAGATTTTAAAAGAAGGTAAACAAACAGGCATTTTCTTAGAACCTGAAAAAGGAAAGTATAAACTAAAAGAACTGAAGAACTTTATCATCGGTACTGTTGATATGACGGCTGATGGTTCTGCCTACATAGTTCCTGAGGATGAATTTGAAAAAGATGTTTTTGTTGCGCCACGTAAGCTGAAAAACGCACTCCATGGAGATACCGTTAAGGTTTACGTTTTCGCGAAAAAGAGTGGCCGAAAAAATGATGGAGAGGTTGTTGAGATCATTAAAAGAGCAAAATCTGATTTCACTGGCGTAATTAAAGTATCCGATCGTTTCGCTTTTGTCATTGCCGACGATAAAAAAATGATGCACGATATTTTTGTTCCTCTTGGTGATATTCATGGGGCAAAAAACGGCCAAAGGGTATTGGTTAATTTAGCCGATTGGCCCGAAGGTGCTAAAAATCCTATTGGTGTAGTTAAACACGTTTTAGGTAACCAGGGCGAAAACAATACCGAAATGAACGCCATCCTGGCGCAGTATGGTTTCCCTTTAGAATTTCCGCCACAGGTAGAGAAACAGGCCAATGCCATTCCAGAAGAAATTCCGGCGGAGGAAATTGCTAAACGTAAAGATTTTAGAAAGGTTCTTACCTTTACTATCGACCCGGCGGATGCCAAAGATTTTGATGATGCGATATCTTATCAAAAATTACCCAATGGAAACCATGAAATAGGTGTTCACATTGCCGATGTTTCTCATTATGTAATCCAGGGAACTGATTTAGATAAAGAAGCGTACAGCAGGGCAACCTCTGTTTATTTGGTAGACAGGGTAATCCCTATGCTTCCAGAGCGATTAAGTAATGGTGTATGTTCATTACGTCCACACGAAGACAAGTTGTGCTTTGCCGCTGTTTTCGAGTTAGATGATGATGCCAATATACAATCTGAATGGTTTGGTAGAACAGTTATCCATTCTGACAGAAGATTTAGTTATGAAGAAGCCCAGGAAGTAATCGAAAATAAAGCCGGCGATCATGCTCAGGAAATATTAAAACTCAATGAATTGGCTTATATTTTACGCGACCGTAAGTTTAAAAATGGTGCTATTAGTTTTGAAAGTACGGAAGTTAAATTCAAGCTGGATGAAAGTGGTAAACCCATCGGCGTTTACGTAAAAGAGCGTAAAGATGCCCACAAACTCATTGAAGATTATATGCTTTTAGCTAACCGTAAGGTTGCAGAATACATTGCAAAAAAAGTAAAGGGTAAAAATAAGTTAACTTTCGTTTATCGCGTACACGACTCTCCAAATATGGAAACCCTAAATACATTTGCTGTTTTCGCCTCTCGTTTTGGTTATAAAATAAATACTAAATCGGATAAAGAAATAGCCAAATCATTAAACTATTTAATGACTGATGTAGAGGGTAAAAAGGAACAAAATATACTCACCTCTCTGGCGATCCGTTCGATGGCAAAAGCCATTTATTCTACCAAGAAAACAAGCCATTATGGCTTAGCTTTTGATTATTACACGCACTTTACCTCTCCTATCCGCCGATACCCCGATGTAATGGCACACAGGCTTTTACAAAGCTATTTAGACGGTGGAAAATCAGCCGATGCGGAAGCTTACGAAGTAGCCTGCGTTCATGCCTCAGCCATGGAGAAAAGAGCAGCAGAAGCCGAAAGGGCATCCATTAAGTATAAACAGGCCGAATATCTGGAACACAATATCGGCACAAAATATAAAGGAATTATTTCTGGCGTTACCGAATGGGGTATGTATGTAGAAATCGAGGAGAATAAATGCGAAGGTATGGTGCGTTTACGCGATATATCTGACGATTTTTATGTGCTTGATGAGAAAAACTACTGCATTGTAGGCCAGAGAAAGAAGAAAAAATACCAATTGGGCGATGAAGTGATGATTAGTGTAAAAAAAGTAGATCTTTCTAAACGTCAGATAGATTTTACGCTGATTCAAAATTAAAAATCAGATATTTGCGGCTCAATACAGTACCTTAAGAATTAAATGCATACGACAGAAGAATTACAACAGATTTTAGATACAGCAATTCAAAATTTAAAATTTCCAGAGCAACCAAAACAGCTCTATGAACCTATAAGCTATATTATTAATCTTGGTGGTAAACGGGTTCGACCTTTACTCGTTTTACTGGGTACAGAACTTTTTGGCGAAAATGCAAAAGAAGCGATTCACGCTGCAATGGCCATTGAAGTTTTCCATAACTTCACTTTGGTTCACGATGACATTATGGATAATGCACCTCTGCGAAGAGGAAAAGCTACCGTACATGAGAAATGGAGTACCAATACAGCCATCCTAAGTGGTGATGTAATGATGGTTGAGGCCAATAAGAATCTGGCAAAAGTAAATCCGGTTTTCTTAAAGGATGTTCTCGACACCTTCAATGAGACTGCTCAAGGAGTTTGTGAGGGTCAACAGCTCGACATGGAGTTTGAAGCCCGTAACGATGTAAGTATAGAAGAGTACATCAACATGATTCGCCTGAAAACAGCTGTGTTGTTAGGCGGTGCGCTTAAGCTGGGCGCAATCATTGCAGGAGCAAGCAAAACAGATGCAGATCTTCTTTATCAATTTGGAGAAAACATTGGTATTGCCTTCCAGTTGCAGGATGATATTTTAGATGTTTATGCCGACCCTGAGAAATTTGGAAAGCAAGTAGGTGGAGATATTATTGCCAACAAGAAGACTTTTTTACTGCTTGAAGCTTTAACCTTAGCACAGGATGAAAATAAAGCGATTTTAGAGGAATGGTTAACTAAAGAACGATTTGATCCTCAGGAAAAAGTTGCTGCAATCAAAGCCGTATATAGCAATTTAAACATCCAGGATATCGCCCGGACAAGCATGGATGCCTATCTGCAAAAAGCATTGGCTGTTTTTGATCAGATACAGGTAGAGGATTCAGCTAAAGAGAATTTACTGGAGCTCACCAATTTATTAATGGCCCGCGAATACTAGCGATAAAAATCGCACCCGAAGCACACATTAAGACACTCCACAATCTATTTTCACCATCTGGCTGTAGCATATCGCTATAGCCTTAAATATACTCCATCTCTTGTAGCTCCTCATACAACCTTAACGCACTACCCACTCGCTCTTTCGGCGCAAATAATATTTTTTTTCCGTGATTTCAGTTATTCCGTGGCCAATCATAACCTCAATGCGGTTATAGCGCCTCATTACGGCCTTAATATACAACCTGCTCAAATTTCACAACCCAACAGGTCAAAAAAAATGCCCTTCGAAATAAATCGAAGGGCATTTCTGTATGTTAGATACTTGATTATTCTGCAGCTGCAGCTTCTTCAGTAGCTTCTTCTTTTTTAGCAGTTTTCTTAGCAGGTGCTTTCTTAGCTGGAGCTTCTTCAGCAACAACTTCTTTTTTAGCAGCAGGTGCTTTAGCAACTTTCTCTACAACCTCTGCTTTAGCAACAGCTGGAAGTACAGAAACATATGATTTATTATCAGCTTTCTTTTTGAAAACAACTGTACCATCAATTAAAGCAAATAAAGTGTGGTCTTTTCCTAAACCAACATTTTTATCTGGATGGTGTTTAGTTCCGCGTTGACGTACTAAGATGTTTCCAGCGATAGCTTCCTGACCACCGAAAATTTTAATACCCAAACGCTTACTGTGCGATTCACGTCCGTTCTTCGAACTACCGGCTCCTTTTTTGTGTGCCATGTTTTTATCTTTTGTAACCTACCCTAAGGCAGATTATGGGGTTAACAATTAATTATAAAGTGATATCTGAGATCTGGATCTTAGTGAAAGATTGACGGTGACCGTTTTTCTTTTTATAACCTTTTCTACGTTTTTTGTGGAAAACGATTACTTTATCACCTTTTAAATGAGACACGATCTTAGCCGAAACTTTAGCACCTTTAACTGCAGGAGCACCTACAGAGATTTTACCACCGTTATCAACCAACAATACATTGTCAAATTCAATACTAGCGCCTTCATCTCCCTGTAATCTGTGTACAAAAAGGTGCTGGTCTTTAGCAACTTTAAATTGCTGCCCTGCTATATTTACTATTGCGTACATTGTTTAAATATTTATTTTTTTAACTTTTTATTTAACGAGGTGCAAATATAGAACAAAAACTATTAAGACACAAACACCTGAGTAAAATTATTTTTTCAATAGAAAATGTCAGGTTAGTCTTGAGTCTAAAGTATGTGATTGTGACCTAAATGAGCAAGAAGCAATGATATTTCCCACCTTAACTTCCCTTAACTCCATAATGTTTAAATGACAGTATAAAGTATCAAGCATAAAGTATCGAGTATCAAGTATCAAGTATCAAGTATCGAGTAGTGAGTATCAGGAAGGATTATACGTTAGCAATCTATTTCCCCGATCTCTTTTCTGCCTGGTTTAATGTTTCTTCGATCACTTTCCTCATTTGCATAGCTGCATCCAATAGCTTAGGGTTTCCATCAAAATCACCATAAATTACCACATGCTTCGATTTCTCCTTGTAATTGAAAGTAATATCGTAACGAGGAATACTCATCGACTTGGCACTTTTTACCCCTATGGTATCCGGAAAATTCCATAAACCAATTTCATTGGCTTTACCATGCATATACAATACATCATCGTTCTTTAAAAAAACCGTTTTGCTGATTAAAGAATCACGACTATTTACATACTGATACTTTCCATCAACAGAATTATATTGATTTTCCAATGTATCCTTTACACCCCACTTATATTGCATAGATACAAAATCCGCTTTTCTAAATGGCGCATTTTTTAGGATCGGCCGGTAATAAATCACACAATAAATGATAAAAGGAACAACAATCGTTAACGCTAAAAAAATCTTTTTTCCTTTACTTGACACTTTTTATTTATTTATTTAATGAATGAATGATAAAATTATAGAATGACTGAATGAAATCCAACACTAATGACTACGAACTAATGACTTAAGAATCCTTCAACTCCCCTTCCCACTTGCTTACTACTGCAGTTGCAATGCTGTTTCCTACTACGTTAGTAGCCGAACGTCCCATATCTAATAATGGATCAATACCAATTAATAAAGCCAGACCAGCTTCGGGGATATTAAAACTTGCAATCGTTCCGGCAATAACAACCAGGGAAGCTCTTGGAACACCTGCAATACCTTTACTGGTAAGCATTAATATAAGTAACATCGAAATCTGTTGCTCAAAACCCAAATGAATCCCATAAGCCTGGGCAATAAATAACGATGCAAAAGTCATGTACATCATGGAACCATCCAGGTTAAAGGAATAGCCCAGAGGCAATACGAAACTAACGATCTTATCTTTACAGCCAAAACGCTCTAACAAAAGCATTGTTTTAGGGTAAGCAGCCTCACTACTGGCGGTACTGAAAGCTAGAACAGCCGGCTCCTTCATATCACTAACCAACCTGAATACACGTTTCTTCAGTACAAGGAAACCTAAAAATATAAGCACACTCCAAAGTATGGCCAAGCCAAAATAGAACTCCCCAATAAATATCGCGTAAGTATTCAGCACGTTAAGCCCCTGCTTGGCAACAATAGCTGTCATTGCCCCAAATACTGCTAGTGGAGCAAAATTCATCACATAACCGGTCATTTTTAAGATTACATGCGCAATGGCATCAAAAGCTTTGATTACAATTTCGCCTACCGGACCAATTGCAGCAGTTGCCACACCAAAAAACAAAGAGAAAACTACAATCTGTAAAATTTCGTTCGTAGCCATAGATTCGGCTATACTCTTTGGAAACACATGTGTGATAAAATCTTTAACACTCATGGCGGCTTTCTGAATCCCGGTATTAACCAACTGATCTGGCAATGGTAATTTCATGTGTACCCCTGGCTTAAACCAGTTAACCAAAATTAATCCCAATACCAGCGACATGAGCGACATGGCCACAAACCAGCCTAATGTCTTTACACCGATCCTTCCTACAGCTTTAATATCGCCCACTTTAGCTACACCAACAACCAGTGTTGTAAAAACCAATGGAGCTACAATCATTTTAATCAGGCGCAGAAAAATATCACTTAAAAGGGTAAAGTATTCCAGTTTCTTTTCCCTGATATCTTCGTTCTCTTTCTTGATTTTAGCGTTTTCTTTTTTCTCTGCCTTTAGTTGAGTAAAGGTTGTACTCGTGGTATCTCCAAGCTTGGCAATACTCACTTCAATACTTTTAACTTTGGCATCTGCCGTTAATATCTTCTGGTTATAAACATCAATTGAATTAACATTTAAAATATAACCCAGGCCAATACCTGCAACCAGCGCAATAAAAATAAAGAGCGTAAGTTTGTTTTTCTTCATGAATAAAAAAGTTTGTGGCTTTGTTAATTTGGTAAAACTACGATATTTACGGCGTGTAACAAATTTTGATTTTAAGGACAGCTAAAAAACCAGCTTATTTTTATTTCTTTTGTTGTAACAAACTATTTAATCTCTCATCTAAAAAGCAATTATTAACCCCATAAATGGAACAAAAAGACAAGTTATTTAAGCAGATCTTCGATTCAAATTCCAAAAAAATATTCCATTTATGCTATGGTTATACTGGCGATAGTGATGCAGCTAATGATCTTTTGCAAGAAACTTTCTTAAAAGTTTGGCAGAATTTAGATAAGTTCCGTAACAAATCGCTTATTTCTACCTGGATTTATAGAATTGCCGTTAATACCTGTTTAACCTACCTGAGATCTGAAAAGAGACAGGCCAAGGATGAATTAACCGACAACATTATTGAAAATAAGATAGAGGAGTTTTCTGAAAAAAATGAACAGGTTGCATTACTTTATAAATGTATATCCAAACTTGAAGAAAACGACCGTTTGATCATTACGATGGTTCTAGATGAATTGCCCTACCATGAAATAGCAGATATATCAGGCATTAGCGAAGGAAATTTAAGAGTGAAAATCCACAGAATTAAACAAAAATTAACAGAACTATATAACCAATATGCAAGCGTTTGATCAAATACAGGAGTTGTGGCAGAAGCACGAGGTAGAAGTAAAAGTTTCTGCTGATGAAATGTTGCAACAGGTAAAAAAAGAAGTAGGTGGTTTGAAACTTAAATCCGCATTAAATATTATAGCGATGTTTGCTTCATTCCTCTCCATTGCAGCCCTTTGGATATTCTTTCATTTCGAATCATGGACTACCCATGTGGGAATAAGCATTACCATTATCGCTATAGGTGTATATACATTAATTCTTTATCGCGACCATAGGTTGATTGCTAAAAGTGATTTTACCGCACACCCACATGAGTACCTCAACAATTTAAAAACCTATCAGCTCAACCGTTATAAACTTTATAATTCGCTTTATTGGTTTTATGCGATTGCCCTCTCTCTGGGAATAATTTTCTATTTCGTTGAAATTTTATCTTTCTTCAGCACCATTCAAAAAATTGTCGCCGTTGGACTAACATTCTTATGGATTTTGTTCTGCTCTACCATTTTAAGAAAGGCTGTTATAAAACGTGAAAAAGAGAGAATAGCTTTATTGATCGAAAAATTTGAGCGCCTTAGCGAGCAGATCTCTATGCCAGATTAATTTTAGGCACGATTTTTTCATTGCTTAAAAAACACATGAAAAAAATTGCCTGTCTTTTATTTGCATTAACTGCTTTACCGTTCCTTTCCTTTAAACAGGACTTTAACAAACCGGTACAGCTTAATTGGGATAGCCATTTTAAAGGAAATCCCGATAACAATTCTCCATTTTATGCACTAACGGCCATGACCTGGCGCTATAGTTATAATTCTACCGTATATCGAAACCGTGTGGAAATAAAACTTACCAATCAGGTTTCTATCGATAAAAATCGGTCCTGGGTAAAATGGGACAAGATTAAAAACCCCGAGGTAAGAGAAAGCTTGCTTCATCACGAGCAAGGCCATGTAAATATTCAATATATCTTACTTTTAGAAGCAGACAGGGTTTTAAAAAACAGAACATATTCTGTAAAAAATTACAAAGCACAAATTTCTCAGTTGGCTAATGAGATCAGTGATTTCTTTGACACCATGCAGCGCAACTATGATGAAGAAACTGAACATGGCAGCAATCATAAAATGCAGGCCCGTTGGGATGAAATTATTGAAGACAAGATGAACGAATCATTAGAAGCTTCACGCACCGGGAAATAACTTAGGCACAAAAATCAAGAGTGCAACAATTACAGCAGCTATGGCAGTAATTAAAACGGCTCCGGCTGCAACATCCTTCAGCAGCTTGATCTTTGGATGATGGACAGGAGAAAAGATATCTGAAAGTGTTTCTATAGCAGTATTAATCATTTCTGATGCCCAAACTAATGCGATAGCAAAAACAATAGCTATCCATTCGGAGGTACTTATCTTAAAATAAAAGGACAAAGCTACTACCAGTACCGCTGCCAACAGCTGAATACGCGCATTATGTCCTTCTAAAAAAAATAGCTTTATCCCGTTAAAAGCATACTTAAAGCTTTTAAGCCGATCTGTAACCGAAAATTTCTGTTCTCTCCTATCCATATACCCTAGATTAACTTCGGCTTAAATTACCTGATTAAGTTGAATTATTCCGGTTTCAGCTCAGTGGTAGAAAAACTATTACCCCCCAGCTTATACTGAATCGTTCTGGTTATGATTTTAGTTGAGTCCTGCTCATCCTTCACCGGAAAAGAACGAAATAAATCACCATTTTTTATAAAGAACTTGTCATTTCCCTGGTAACCCTTTTTCTGGGCCGAGCTTAGGGAAGGAAAGCTTATTTTATTAAAGTCTCCGCCCGAATATTCATAAACATTGAGGTCGGAAACGTTTTTCTTACTCAACAATTGCATATAAAACTCAGGATTACCATCATTATCCAAATCCATATTCCAGGCATCTGTCATCACTCCTTTCCGTTCAACAGCTTGTGAACGAAAGTTGTTTCTGGTAGAATCAGACATCAAAATCTGATAGCCTCCAACTGAATCTACCCCCTTACCCCAGCTTAAAATTTCAAAGCTAAGTCCTGGTTTTATCTCAATACTTTTATAAAAAGGGAAAGGATTTTTCTGCACTTTAATCACTTCTGGCTGCAGGGTTTGTGGTTTATCTTCCGTACAGGCAAAACAAAAAAGCACCCCAGTCATTAACATGAGGTGCTGAATACTATATCGTTTTAATTTCATTTCTTGGGGACATTTGGTTCCACCAAAATAAGCAATTTAGCTTTTTATCCAAAAGGATTATTTTTTTGCTTCTGCTTTAACTTCAGGAGCGCCGTTGTTTAAAACCGTTTCGGTTACCACGCTTCTTCTACCACTAGGTGCCACCACAATCGTTTTCAATATTCTTTTCTCTCCTTGCGGAACTGTAACCCTAATTGGAGCATTATATAAGAACGCATTTTCTGATGGACGTGATTCGTCTAGTGAATAATAAATCTTACCTCCGGCAACAGGAACTTTTAATTCGATGTTAAAATCGCCTCCGTTTAATGGCTTTTCGCTCTGGCCAATTGGTGTTGGTACCCAGAAATTAAGTCCTTTCTTATCTAAATTCGCTAAATGAAGAGGCAATCTATCTTCCTGGAAGTTTTTCAGGTCTTTTTTAGCTACCGGAGTCCATGAAATTTCTGATAAGGCCAATAAACGCGGAAACGCATGGTTTTCAGCCTTTGCAGTAGTTTTTACATACTCTGTCCAGAGGTTTGCCTGAACACCAATTACATGCTTACCTTGCTCGGCGGTTAACTCTTTCGGAACCGGATCATAAGCATAGATTTTTTGATAAGGAGCTAAACCGCCAATGGTTACAGGTTCATCAGGCGAGTTAGATTGTTTGTGATCAATATATAAACCCATAGAACCAGGAGTCATAATCACATCGTGATTTTCTTTTGCTGCAGCGATACCTCCAGCTTCTCCTCTCCAACTCATTACCGTAGCATTAGGGGCTAAACCACCTTCTAAAATCTCATCCCAGCCAATAATAGAACGACCTTTTCCGTTTAGGTACTTCTCAATTCTTTGAATGAAATAACTCTGTAATTCGTGCTCATCTTTTAAGCCTTTTTCTTTCATTAAATTTTGGCAAAAAGCCGATTCCTTCCAATATGTTTTAGGCGCCTCATCACCACCGATATGGATATATTTAGAAGGGAAAATGGCTACTACCTCATCTAATACATTTTGTAAAAAAGTAAAAGTATTTTCTGAAGGCACAAAGATGTCATCAAAAACACCCCAGGTTTGCTGAACTTGCTTTCCTTTTCTGCTACCTGCCCAAGGCGTGTTATTGGCAACAAAAGTATCACGATCAGGAAAACAACTCAACTCAGGGTAAGAAGCAATGGCTGCAGAGGCATGACCTGGCAACTCAATTTCCGGAATAACAGTAATGTATTTCGAAGCAGCATACCTTACTATTTCTTTAGCTTCCTCCTGCGTATAGAAACCTTTTACCGGCGTTTGATCATTACCATTACCTGGATGATGCGCTATAATCGTTCCATTACGAGATGATCCAATGGTCGTCAATTTTGGATATTTTTTAATCTCTAATCTCCATCCCTGGTCTTCTGTTAAGTGCCAGTGAAAAGTATTGATCTTATAATAAGCCAATTGATCAATGTATTTTTTGATGAAAGAGATCGGGAAGAAATGTCTACCCACATCTAACATCGTTCCACGGTATTTAAAGCGGGGGTAATCGTTTATGAATACTGCAGGAACAGCGATTTTATCGCCAGTTTTTTCTGGGATCATTTGCATAGCCGATTCTACAGCATAAAAAAGACCCGCTCCTTTACCTGTTAAAACGATCTGATTAGGTGTTACTTTAATGGTATATCCTTCTTCAGGAAGTTTTTCGGCACCAACTGATGTAAGCACAATGGCCTTCTGACTGCCTGAGGTTGCCTTTGCTTCCCTTAGCGAAAAACCGGCTTTGTTTACAATAAATGCATTTAAAAGATCGCCCATTTTTGCGCCATCGGCATCGTTATGCACCAATACTACTGTTTTGTCTAAAAGAAAGGTTCCGGAATTTTTTGTTATGGAAACCGGTGCAGGAATAATCCCCAGGTTGGGGTCACTCTGTGCAAAGGCATTGGAGCTGATTAATACGCCAATAAAAATCGATAATGCTTTGTTCATTTGTGATTAAGTTTTAGGTTAAATTTTTGTTTTAGTATGACCAAGATAGAAATAGTAAAAAGATTCTAAGCCCCACATTTTCGTTACAATTAAAATCAAACGTTTGCTTAGGTTACAGAAGTACAAAAAAAGCAAAAGGCTCCTCGATTTTAATCGCAGGAGCCTTTATTTTTTCATTTTAATAACTTACTAAGCTTCAACAGGATGCTCTTTAGCTGCAAGATATCTTTCAGCATCTAATGCAGCCATACAACCAGATCCAGCTGCAGTAACCGCCTGACGATAATACATATCCTGAACATCACCACAGGCAAAAACACCTTCGATATTGGTTAAGGTAGAACCTGGCTTGGTTAATAAGTAACCTGTTTCATCCATTTCTAACTGTCCTTTAAAGATATCGGTATTGGGTTTATGACCAATGGCTACGAAAAAGCCTTCAACAGGAATTTCAGAAATTTCACTGGTTTTATTATTAATTACCTTTACGGCCGTAACATTTTTACCATTACCTAAAATTTCCTGCGTTTCAGTATTATAGTGTACTTCAATGTTTGGTGTTGCTAAAACACGGGCAACCATCGCTTTAGAAGCTCTAAATTCATCGCGGCGAACCAATAAATGAACTTTACTACAAAGTTTTGCTAAATAAGTAGCTTCTTCAGCTGCCGTATCTCCCGCGCCAACAATGGCTACATCCTGTCCTTTAAAGAAGAAACCATCACATACTGCACATGCTGATACTCCAAAACCATTATATTGTTGCTCACTTGGTAAACCCAACCATTTTGCTGTTGCTCCAGTAGCAATTATTACTGTATCTGCAGTAATGGTTTTAATTTCATCTATCACGATCTTGTGGGGTGCAGATGAAAAATCTACTGAACTCACATACCCAAAACGGATATCAGTACCAAAGCGCTCTGCCTGTTTGCGAAAATCTTCCATCATTTCAGGGCCCATAATACCTTGTGGGTAACCAGGGAAATTTTCAACATCTGTTGTTTGTGTAAGCTGACCTCCTGCCTGCATACCAGTATACATAACTGGTTTCAAATCAGCTCTTGCTGCATAAATGGCGGCAGTGTAACCTGCAGGGCCTGAGCCTATAATTAAACACTGAACGTGTTCGTTTTCTTGTGACATTATATTTGTGTGTTTGAGTTGACTAATTTTAAATTGCTGAGCAAATTTAAGTGATTAATTATTGGCGTACAAGCCCCCATTGTCAACATAGTTTACTTATTAACATTGCATACTTGGCTCATTTACTAAATGTTGTCTTGCTTAAGAAATCCAGCTGATTCCCTTTATGTTTGGATAATACCGACATTAAATTTTTTGGTAATTGGCGATTGGTTTGCCGCTTCAATTCCGATTGAAATTACTGTTCTCGTTTCTGCAGGATCGATAATACCATCAACCCAAAGTCGTGATGCAGCATAGTATGGTGTGGTTTGTGCATCGTAACGATCGCTGATTTCTTTCAAAAGCGCAGCTTCTTTCTCGGCAGTAATCTGCTCTCCTTTTGCCTTTAAAGCCGATTCCTGGATCTGCAAAAGTGTTTTAGCTGCTTGTGCTCCCCCCATTACGGCAATCTTCGCGGTGGGCCAGGCATAAATCAATCTCGGATCGTAAGCCTTTCCGCACATGGCATAATTACCCGCTCCATAAGAATTGCCAATAACGATGGTAAACTTAGGCACCACCGAATTGGCTACAGCATTTACCATCTTTGCGCCATCTTTGATAATCCCGCCGTGTTCAGAACGGCTCCCAACCATAAATCCGGTAACATCTTGTAAGAAAACCAATGGGATTTTTTTCTGGTTACAGTTCATGATAAAACGACTTGCCTTATCTGCACTATCAGAATAAATTACCCCTCCAAACTGCATCTCTCCTTTTTTAGACTTCACTACTTTACGTTGATTGGCAACTATACCTACAGCCCAGCCATCTATCCGGCCTAAACCACAGAGCACGCTTTGCCCATACCCTTTCTTATATTCTTCAAAATCAGAACCATCAATCAAACGGTTAATAATTTCCATCATATCGAAAGGTTTCTCTCTGTTATCGGGTAATATTCCATAAATTTCTTCTTCACTTAGTTTAGGTGCAACCGGTTTAACCCGATCAAAGCCTGCATTTTCGGGGGCACCTAACTTACTCATGATATTGCGAATACTATCCAGGCAAGCCTGATCATTAGGATGTTTATAATCCGTTACCCCTGAAATTTCACAGTGAGTGGTTGCTCCACCAAGGGTTTCATTATCTACCTCTTCGCCTATAGCGGATTTAACCAGGTAGGAACCTGCTAAAAAAACAGATCCGGTTCCGTCTACAATCATGGCTTCATCGCTCATAATGGGCAAATAAGCTCCCCCAGCCACACAAGCCCCCATAATCGCAGCAATTTGAACAATCCCTTCTGAAGACATAATGGCGTTGTTCCTGAACATTCTTCCAAAATGCTCCTTATCCGGAAATATCTCATCTTGCATAGGTAAATATACCCCTGCACTATCCACCAGGTAAATTACCGGCAAACGGTTTTCCATGGCAATTTCTTGTGCACGTAAATTTTTCTTCGCTGTCATCGGGAACCATGCACCTGCTTTAACGGTTGCATCGTTAGCTACGATCATACACTGACGCCCGCTAACGTACCCGATTCCGCAGATTACACCTGCAGAGGGACAACCGCCCTGCTCCGCGTACATCCCATCTGCAGCAAAAGCACCTATTTCCAAGAACTTTGAATCCTTATCAATCAGATATTTAACGCGTTCGCGGGCAAGTAATTTACCCTTAGCCTTTTGCTTGGCTGCATTCTTCTCACCTCCGCCCAGGTATATTTTTTTAAGTTTAGTACGCAGTTCATAAACCAACTGCTTGTTAACATCCTCATTTTTATTGAATTCGATATTCATGCAGGCAATTTAAATTTATTTTTGGAAAAACAAACCCGACCAAAATGGTTTCTGGTCTACTGAGATCTACAGAATCTTCTTCGATCCTTTGCAACAGCCTGATAAAACTACTATCTAAGGTCGTAACGAGATACTATAATCAGATTAAAATTCACAATAATGCTTCATCGCCGATGGATTGGCTTCGCTGAGCACTTCGTGGCTTTTCAAACGTTCAGAATGAAAAAAAGCCAAACTTAATCGCGTTGAAGACACTACAACCAAATCAGTTGTGGTAAAATCATTTTCTGCCTTATTATCCGATTAAAATAATATTTTTGAGTAAACCACAACAAATGGAACTAACCGTAAATATTCCTGCGCTCCTATTCCCCGCCATCAGCTTAATTATGCTGGCTTACACTAATCGCTTTCTGGCTCTGGCAAGTTTGGTAAGAAGTTTAAAAGCCAAGTATGAAGATGGAGATAAAAACCTGGGGCTTCAAAAACAAATCAAGAATTTAAGGTATCGCCTGCGGCTGATTAAAAACATGCAGGCTTTTGGTGTGCTGAGTTTCGCCAGCTGCCTATTTTGTATGTTTTTTATCTATTTAAATCAACCTGTAATTGCCGAGATTCTTTTTGCACTCAGCCTGGTTTTCTTTATGATTTCCCTTATCATTTCGCTGATCGAAATCCAGATCAGTACAAAGGCCCTTGAATTAGAATTGAGTACTTTAGAAGATATAGAAGATCCCTCATTGAGTAAGTACATCAAAAAGAAATTAAAAAAAGAATAAAAGGTGCTCAAATAAAATCTCTAAGCACCTTCCTTATCTAAATTTTTTGGACTTAACTAGCTTATAAAGTGATATAAGAAAACCACTTCGCCACTAAAGGCAGGTTTCTTTTGCCCTTCAATCTCCATTTCAATAGCCATATTTACCTTCGTAACCCCGCGAAGATTGATAATTGATGCAAGCCTGGCTTTTAACCTCACCTGACTGTTTACAGTAACCGGTTGGGCAAACCTTAAATTCTCGATTCCATAATTAATCTCCATTTTAAGGTTCTTAATTTCTACGATCTCTTTCCACAAGTAAGGGATTAATGATAAGGTTAAATAACCATGCGCTATAGTAGCTCCAAAAGGACCTTCATTTTTAGCCCTGTCTTCATCAACATGGATCCATTGATGATCTAAAGTTGCATCTGCGAACTTGTTAATCTGTTCCTGAGTAATGGTGTGCCATGACGATATGCCTAATTCTTTGCCTAGATGTTGTTCAAACTCTGCGTGATTAGTAATGATTTGCATGTTTTTTTATGAGATTATGTTAGTGTAAAAATGCTTGACAGCGTAATAATAATTATCGAAGTTAATATTTTAAATAGCTTTCACTAAATTTTAATATTCCACAAAGCTGTTACAAAAATAAAGGAGCGACATAATGCCGCCCCTTCAACCAAATATAAGAGAGAATTTTGCCGATAATATATTTATCGATTAGAAAGAATAACGAAATGTTGCGCCATAAGTTCTCGGATCACCAAGTACACCTGCATATAAGCCTGAGTTACCGGCAGCAGCTTGTAGTTGCTCATAGTAGTTTCTATTGCCAATATTTCTGCTCCATACAAAAATGGATACCTTATCTGACTTAAACCCTAATCTGGCATTTACTAAACCATACCCCTGAACATTTAATACACTCGAAGGTGTTGGATTTGAGGAATAAGTAGAACGGTAACTTGCATCACTGGCCACAAAGTATCTTCCGCTTCTGGTAGCTAAATTGCCTGGAACACTGAATTCTGCACCTCCAGAAACATTCCATTTAGAAATGCCGGGTAATCTACCCCCAGAAGCATCTTTAAATGCTACCTGAGTAGCCACCCCGTTAACCAGTTCGGTATGGCCTGTTTCTTCTAAAGGAAGTGGCGCATTTGTGAATTTTACATATTTTCCATCTAAATAAGCAACAGCTGCATTTAAAGTTAAAAATCTTTCTAATTGATAGGTACCATCAATCTCCAAACCTTTTACATTCACTTTTTCTGCGTTCGAAAGATAACCCCTGTTTACACCTAACTGTGGCGACTGTACATTGGTTTGATAATCTTTAATATCCGTATTGAAAGCTGTAACATTTAACAAGGCACCTTTAATCGGGCGTGTTTTAAGCCCCAATTCATAATGCTGAACATACTCTGGTTTAACCACAGCCAAAGATAAATCAGCTTCCCCGGTGGAAGTAGTTGGCAAACCACCTACGTTAACACCAACTGGTTTATAGGCTGTTGAAAAAGTTCCATAAATATTAAGGTTAATATTCGGTCTGTAAGAAACGGTTAAGTTACCCGAAAGATTATTGTTTTCCGTGCTGGTAACAAATTGTTGGTTGGCATAAACAGCTGCTTTAAGGGCAAGTAATGCCGCATCTGTCGTTTGTAAACCGCCATACGTTGTTCTGTTATAATCAACGTCTTTTTTATCATAAGTAAACCTTAAACCAGGTAAAACGTGAAAATTGGTTAAAAATTCCCAGTCAACCTGAGCAAATACAGCTGTACTTAAAGATTTAATGGTTGAATTGGTTTTAATCCCGAAGCCATCTAATAACCCTGGAGTAGAATACAATGCCTGCGAACCGGTATTACCTGTTTGTACAAATCTCCATTGATCTTTACCTACCTCCTCTGTCTGATCTAAGCCTTTTAAATTTTGGCTGAGTGCAAATACACCGATTACACCACTCAGTTTATCTGTGATGTTTCCGGCATACCTTACCTCTTGTGAATATTGATCATGACGAGAGTTACCTTGAGATTTTGTTAAAGCCGCTAATTCTGAGAAATCACGGTCGTTAGTAGGATCCCAGTTCCAGAATCTCCAGGCTGTAGTCGAGGTAAGTGTTCCGTTACCGATTTTATAATCTACGTTTAATGAAATACCACCAATCGACTGATTATGTCTCCAAGGCGTATTGGTATTGATCTCTCGTGAAAAAGGGTCTATTTTAGGTTGTTGATAGCCTAAATCAGATACAATCCGGGCGTACTGACGGTAAGCACTTCTTTCTGTTGTAGTAACGCCCGCAATTACCAATGGGTAGCCTGCCGGATGCTGAATACTTACATCACCACTTAACAATATTTTTAGCTTGTCAGAAGGGGTGTAATACAACTGACTTTTAAAACCAAGGTTATTTTGACCACTGTATCTGCGCTCTTCTCTGGTATTCCAGATGGTACCATCGCGTTGTGTACCTGAGATGGATATCTTTGCAGCAAGATTTTTAGCTAAACCTCCCGATACTGATGTTTTGGCCTGAATAAAGTTATAATTACCTACACTTACCTCCACCTTTGCACTTGGCGTTTGTGTGGGTTTAGTGGTGGTAATGTTAAAAGCACCTGCTGTAGTGTTTTTACCAAATAACGTACCTTGAGGACCACGTATAACTTCTATTTGCTCAATATCGAGAAAATCAGTAGAGGTTGCAGCCGGACGGGCATGGTAAACACCATCAACATAAAAACCTACTCCCGGATCGATGCCATCGTTGGTTAAACCAAATGTAGAACCCAATCCCCTGATGTTAAGGGTAGTATTTCTGGCATTAGATGCATACAATTGAACTGAGGGAACCAATTCCTTTAAACGATTAACGTTAAAAGCGCCTGAATTTTCTGCTGCCTGTCCACCAATAACGGTAATGGGAATTGGCACATCCTGCAAAACCTCTGAACGTCTTCTAGAGGTTACCACAATTTCATCCAGTAAGGCATCCTCAACCAATACCAGGTCAATTGGTGTTTCCTGAAGTTTTAAAATTTGAAAATCCTGTGGTTTATACCCAATTGAACTTACTTGAATATAGAATGGTGGAGTTTGTTTGGTTTCAATAGTAAAGGCACCGTTATCGTCGGCAATTACTTTTTCGTTGGTACCTCTCACCTTTACGGTTGCCCTGGGAAGCGTGATGCCATTATTGCCTTTAACAATCCCCTTTATAGTGTTTTGAGCAAAAACAAAGCTCGTTGTTATGATAAGCGAAAATAAAATAAGTATACTTTTCTTCATGATTTGTTTAATGTATTTTGATTTGGTTATTCGTTATTACTGCGTTCGAAATGGATTTAATTGAGCATTTTGGCAACAACAACAATATTTTTTCTGGTTGTGATTATGATGTTTCATTGTTAATTATATAAAGCCTATGGATTTAGTCGACAAATATATTAAAAAAAAGCATCTGCCAAATTTTATTTTGTGAAATTTATTCTGATTGGCAGGATACAAAATGTGTGCTGCTGATTTTGGCACACTGACAGAAGGAACTTATGAGCGAAGCCCTCTCTTTCACCGCCCTCTGAGAGACAGAAGTAAGCGAATAACATTATATAAAAAGCGGGACTATCGTTTCCGATGTCCCGCTCTATCTTGCTTTATGCTGTGGTCTCCAAGCTTAATCTTTAAGCCTTAACGTGTGTAATTAGGTGCCTCTTTAGTAATGGTAATATCATGTGGATGACTCTCACGCATACCGGCAGCGGTAATTTGTACGAATTGAGCTTCTTGCAATGCTTCGATACTGGCTGCGCCACAATATCCCATACTTGCACGTAAACCGCCAATATACTGATACATTACTTCAGCTAAAGTGCCTTTAAACGGAACTCGACCAACAATACCTTCTGGTACCAATTTTTTAATATCATCTTCTACATCCTGGAAATAACGATCTTTAGAACCTTGTTCCATGGCCTCGATAGAACCCATCCCACGGTAAGATTTGAATTTACGTCCTTCATAAATGATGGTTTCACCTGGTGATTCTTCCACCCCTGCGAACAATGAGCCAGCCATTACGGTGTTTGCACCAGATGCAATAGCTTTCGCAATATCGCCAGTATGTTTAATACCACCATCTGCAATAACCGGAACGCCAGTACCTTTTAGCGCTTTAGCACATTCGTAAACGGCGTATAATTGCGGAACACCAACACCTGCAATAATTCTGGTTGTACAAATTGAACCCGGACCAATACCTACTTTAACAGCATCCGCACCAGCCTCAGCTAAAAATTTAGCGGCAGCACCCGTTGCAATATTACCAACAATAACTTGTAGATCAGGGTATTTAGCTTTCACTTCTTTCAATTTATCAACTACACCTTTAGAATGACCGTGTGCAGTATCAATTGTAATCACATCAACACCCGCATGAACCAAAGCATCAACACGTTGAAGCGTATCGGCAGTTACACCAACAGCAGCACCAACACGTAAACGGCCACGCTCATCTTTACAGGCTACCGGATAGTTTTTAACTTTTGATATATCCTTAAAAGTAATCAGGCCACTTAAATATCCATCTTTACTGACTACCGGAAGTTTCTCGATTTTATAGTTTTGAAGAATTTCTTCTGCCTGTACCAGGTTTGTACCTTCAGGTGCAGTTATCAGATTTTCTTTGGTCATTACCTCTGCAATGGGTCTCGACATGTTTTTTTGAAAACGCAAGTCGCGATTGGTAATGATACCAACTAATTTATTATCGCTGCTCACTACCGGGATACCTCCAATTTTGTGTTCTTTCATAATTTTGAAAGCATCAGCAACAACGGCAGTTTCTAAAAGTGTAACGGGATCTTGAATCATTCCACTTTCCGAACGTTTAACTTTGCGAACTTCTTCGGCCTGTCTTTCGATCGTCATGTTTTTGTGTAACATCCCAATACCCCCATTTTGCGCAATCGCAATGGCAAGCTCAGCTTCTGTTACAGTATCCATTGCAGCAGAAATCAATGGAACGTTAAGTTTAATTTTTTTTGTTAAAAAAGTGGATGTATTTACTTCACGGGGTAAAATCTCCGAATAAGCAGGTACTAAAAGTACATCATCGTAAGTTAAACCTGTGGCAATAAATTTTGTGGAATCGAGTTGCATAGCAAATAAATTAGGATTTATTATTTGCCGGACAAAGATACAAAAGATAAGGGAATTTTAAAAACCGAATCAACTTCTTACATCTAAATGAAAATCGGATTACTTTAATGGAGTTACCCATTGCCGGTTATGTGTTGATGCACCCCAGGCAAAATTGCGATACACACAGTGTTGAAATCCCTATCTAACATTAGGGGGTATAATCATCTTTGCTCTTTGTTCCTTGCTCTTTGCTCTCTTTAACACTTTAAATATCCTTATATAAAATTCCTATTACACGAAACAAATACCCGCACAAATACGCATATTTACATCACTAAACAGCAAAAACCCGCAATGAAAAGAACGGTCATCCTCGCCTTATTTATCCTTTTAAGTATTGGCTCCTTCGCACAAACTTTTAAATATGCTTTTGTTACCGATACACACGTTGGATCAGGTACTGGTGAAGAAGATTTACGCAGAACAGTTGTGGATATCAATCAGCAACAAGACCTGGACTTCGTTGTTATTACCGGGGATATAACTGAAATGGGTACAAATGATGAGCTCAAATTGGCTAAAAGTATCCTGGCAGATTTGAAAAAGCCGTATTACATCATTCCAGGTAACCATGATACCGGCTGGTCTGAATCCGGTGGAGTGAACTTTATTAAGGAGTTTGGCTACGATAAATTTATGTTCGATCATAAAGGCTATCGCTTTATCGCCTGTGCATCTGGCCCTTATGTACGTATGAGCGATGGACACATTCCCAGAGATGCAACCGTTTGGTTAGAAAAAACTTTAAAAAATACATCCAAAAGCAAACCAATCATTTTTCTAAATCATTACCCGCTCGATAATAGTTTAGATAACTGGTATGAGGCGACTGATCGCCTCAAAAAATACAACATTCAATATGCCATATGTGGACACGGCCATAACAATCATGCTTACAATTTCGAAGGCATTCAGGCAACAATGGGCCGTTCAAACCTTCGTGCAAAAGACAGCATTGGCGGATATAACATCGTCACCATGACGAAAGACTCGGTATTTTTCGCTACTAAAAAACCCAGCCAAAGCATATTACCCGTATGGCGAAAAATGGGGCTTGGCCAATTCCAGGAAAACCTCAGCCAAAAATACGAGCGACCAACTTATTCCATTAATAATCAGTACCCAACCGTAAAAGCAGCCTGGACTTATCACTCGGATGCCAATGTAGTAAATACGCCCGCTTACGCCGATAATCTAGTCGTTTTTGGAAACAGCTTAGGCCTGATTGAGGCACTTCAGGCCAAAACCGGCAAAAAAGTATGGAGCTATAAAACTCAGGGCGCTATTTACTCCTCTCCCATCATTGCACAGAAACAGGTTATAGTAGGTTCGGGAGATGGAAATATCTATGCTTTAAACTTAGCGACAGGGAAACTGAATTGGAAAAAAGCAACTCAAAACGCAGTGCTTGGATCTCCCGTAATTCATGATAATATGATTTTAATTGGCGGTAGCGACCACACTTTCAGGGCATTGGATATCCAGTCTGGAAAAACGATCTGGGAATTTAATGAAGTGGAAGGTTCTATTGTTGATAAGCCTTTAATTTACCAGGGCAAGATTATTTTTGGCTCCTGGGGAAGACATTTATATGCGCTGGATATCCAATCTGGAAAATTGCTATGGAAATGGAACAATGGACATGGCAACCGAATGTTTTCTCCCGCTATGTGTACACCTGTAGCAACTAAAGGAGTTGTTTACATTGCAGCTCCGGACAGATATCTAACGGCCATCGACGCCAATAACGGTAATACTTTATGGCGGAACAAGGAAGCAACAGTAAGAGAATCAATCGGTCTTTCGGCAGATAGCTTAACCGTTTACGGCAAAACCATGCAGGATGAAATTGTCGGTTATAAAACACAAGCTACAGATCCTGGAGTTGCCTGGAGATTAAATGTAGGTTTTGGCTACGAACACATCCCCTCTATGCTGATTGAAAAAGATGGTTTGGTATTCTTTGGAACAAAAAACGGGACGGTTTATGCGATCGATCCAATAAATCAAAAAACGATATGGGGTCATAAAATAGATAATTCTATGGTAAACACTGTAAATGTTATTGATGGTAAAAACCTTTTACTAAGTACTATGGATGGAAAAATAAGTTGGTTGAGTACTAATTAGTTCATTCAAAATCAAATGATAAATATTTTTTAGTTTTCTGTGTTTGTTACTTATTATTGTAACACCAAACAACTAAAGAATAATGCAGAAAAACGCTCTGAAAATTCTAACGTTAATGCTATGCATTGGCGTTGGATCAGTCTATGCCCAAAACACCCCCACAGTAAAAAGAGAATTTAAATTCGGAAAAATTGCCCCCTCAGAATTTGAGGCTAAACCATTCGGAGTAGATTCCGCAGCTTCAGCTATTAAATTATTTGATGTAGGTAATTGTTACTTTGAAGTAAACCCTGCAGGATCATTTATTTATGTCTATGAAAGACATATGCGCTACAAAATCCTGAACAAAAACAGTTATGATTTAGCAAATTTCTCTGTTGAACTTTATCGCAGTAATGGCTCTGCCAAAGAAGACCTGAGTTACATGGATGCCGCTACCTACAATATGGTAGATGGAAAAATGGTAACCAGCAAACTTAGCAAGGACGCCAAGTTTACAGAAGCCTTCGATAAGAATAACATCATCAAGAAATTTGCCCTTCCAAATGTTAAAGAAGGTTCAATTATCGAATTCAAATACAAAATCAAATCAGATTTTATATTTACGCTAAGGGGCTGGGGATTTCAATCCAGTGTGCCAACACTCTGGACGGAGTACAATGTTCATATTCCCGAATATTTAACTTACAAGCATAATACCAGCGGATACCATGATATCCAACATCCTGTGCATACATCAGAAAATGCTACCTATGTAACCGGGCTTATTTCAAATGCTTCTTACGATAAATATTGTGCGGAGAATGTACCGGCCTTAAAAGACGAGCCATTTGTAACCACAATGGATGATTACAGACCTAAAATTGAATTTGAACTGCGTGCATCTCACTTTCCAAATTCGATGTATGAGGATTATAATGGTTCATGGCCAAAAATTATCGCCGGCCTGGCAGAACGTGATGATTTCGGTGGTTATTTAAACAAAAATAGTCTTGCAAAGGCCTCATTACCAGAAATTCTTAAAGGCGAAAAAGATACGCTTGCAATGATTAAACTAATTACCAACTATGTCAAGTCAAAAATAAAATGGAATGGCCGTTATGATGATTTTACGTCGGAGAGTAATCCTAAAACTATTTTTGAAAAGAAGACCGGTAATTCAGCAGATATTAATCTTGCATTGTTAACATTCTTAAAGGAAGCTAAAATCAAAGCTTATCCCGTATTAATCAGTACCAGAAAAAATGGACAACACCCCGGATATCCCGTAATTTCAGCCTTCAATAATGTAGTGGGAGCAACAGAAATAGGCGGGCAATTGTATTTTTTAGATGCAACAGATAAAGACCTTCCTGTTGGGATGCTGGATGCTGAAAATTTAAGTCATCAGGGTTATTATGTTGACTTAAAAACTTTTGCGGGCGGCTGGCTTTCTACAGAACCTCAAGCCAATAATGAAAAAATATTCGCTTATAACCTGGTTCTCAATAAAGAGAATAAACTTTCTGGAAAAATCAATCAGTATTCCAGGGGATATTCTGCTTTGAACCTTCGTAGCCGATACAGGGGAACAAACAATGAAGCAGATTTCATTAAAAACTTTAAAAAAGACAAAACAGGTTTAGAAATTAAAAATTACACCATTAGCAATCTGGATAGTTTGGATGAACTCTTAACAGAGGCAATGGATGTTGAAATTGAAGATAATGTAGAGGAGGCCGGGAATTTAGTGTACTTCACCCCCCTCCTTTTCGAAAGAACAAAAGAGAATCTTTTTAAACATGAAGAAAGAAAGTTCCCGGTAGACTTTGCTTACCCATTCAAAGAAACATATCGAATTTCTTTAGCGTTCCCTGAAGAATATGAAATAGACAAACTGCCAAAAGGTGGAATTTTCAAATTACCAGAAGATAAAGGAACATTTTCCATCACCTATGTTGCTGAAGGAAAAGCCTTAATGGTAAAAAGTGTCATCAGTATTAATAAATCTATGTACAGCCCCAACGAATACTTTGACCTCAAAGAACTTTTCAAAGCCATTGTAGAAAAACAGGCAGAACAGGTTGTATTTAAAAAGAAAGCCTAATGAAATATCTATTTAGTCTATTTTTGTTTTTATCCGGCACAGCTGGTTTATCGGCCCAAGGTCTTTATGATGTAAATAAAATACCAGAAGAATTAAAGAAAGATGCCATAGCTGTTGTTAGAAACGAAGAGCAGTTTTTTGATATTAAGGGATTGGGGGCAGCCCAGCTTGATTATAAAATTGCCATTACCATCTTAAATAAAGCAGGAGATGATCTTGCTGAAATGGCCGAGGTATATGATAAGTTTAGCACGATTTCCAATATTAAAGCAACACTTTATGATGCTTCCGGAAAAAAAATAAAGGATTATAAATCTTCCGATATTAAAGACCAGAGCTTAATTTCTGATTTTTCCATTTATGAAGATAACCGACTAAAACTGCTCAAATTTGTAAGCATAAGTTATCCTTACACGATAGAATATAGCTACAGTCAGGACTTCAAAGGATTAATTTCATTTCCTTCCTGGAATGACATAAAAGATTTTGGCGTTTCGGTAGAAAAATCCGCTTATACCATACAAAAAAACAAAGATTATAAATTACGTTATTTAACCAGTACCGGATTACAAACCGATTCAGCTGTTATAGCAGATAAAATTCAATACAGGTGGAAAAGTAATCATGTTGGAGCTATATCATCAGAGCCCTTATCTGTTGGTTTAAACAATATTTCTGTATGGGTTAAAGCAGCACCAAATCAATTTGAATATGATGGTTCTACTGGAAATTTTGATAACTGGAAAAACTTTGGGAGCTGGATTTATAACCTGAATGAGGGTGGCAATAAATTACCTGAACCTACAAAGGCTATTGTTCAAAATTTGATTAAAGATGCCAAAACAAATAAAGATAAAATTCGGATCCTTTACAATTACCTGCAACAAAATACAAGATATGTAAGTGTTCAGTTAGGAATTGGAGGCTTCAGGCCAATTCTTGCAGAAAAAGTAGCTCAGGTAAACTATGGTGATTGCAAAGCGTTATCCAATTACATGAAAGCCCTGTTAAATGAGGCCGGAATATCTTCTAATTTGATTGTCATTGGTAATGATATGCCCAGCCTAAACAAAAACTACTCAAGCATTGGGCAAGCCAACCACATGATTTTATGTGTACCGCTAGAGAAGGACACCACTTTTTTAGAATGCACAAGTCAGTATAAACCAATGGGGTTTGTAGGATATAGCAATTCCAATCGCGATGTACTGATGGTTACACCTGAAGGAGGTAAATTAGTGCATACCCCTATTTATAGTGCAAAAGATAATTTCCAGATCAGAAAAACAAAATTCAATCTGTTAGAAGATGGAACGGCTCAGGTAGAACTCAAATCTACTTACGGAAACGCTCAATTTGAAGACAGCTTCCCGCTTACCCTAATGGAGCCTACCGAACTCCGCAAAAGCATTCTGGAGCACAGCAAAGTACCAGTAGCAGAGCTGGCCAACATTAAATATTTACAGGAGGATAAAAACAAACCGGTATTAACCGAAGAAATTAATTTTAAAACCACTCCGCTTACCACAAAGGGAGGCGATAAATTATTTTTGGTGCTGAACCAAACTAACCGCAAAGAAAGTATCCCCTTAAAAGTTGAAAACCGTAAAACTTATTTTGCCGTACCTTTTAGCTATAATGACGAAGATGAAATAAGTTATACCCTTCCGAAAGGATATACAGTAGAATTTATTCCGAAAGACATCAATATTACTTCAGAATTTGGCACTTATACTGCTAAATTTGTAACCAAAGACAATACCATTGTTTATACCCGCACGCAAACAATGAACGATAAAAAATATCCGCCCGAGAAGTATAACGACTACGTAGAATTTTATAAGAAAATATATCAGGCAGATAAACAAAAAGCGGTATTAACTAAAGCACAATAAGAAAAAGAACCATGATTACAGAAAATCAATATTTCGATGGACAGGTTAAATCACTAGGCTATCAAACTTCAGCAGGAAAATCTACAGTTGGCGTAATTGATCCTGGAGAATATGAATTCGGAACAGCTCAAAAGGAAATTATGAATGTTATTGAAGGTACACTTGAAGTGCTGTTTAGTGGGAAAACAGATTGGGAAACCTATAAAGCGGGAAGCTTTTTTGAAGTTCCGGCAAACGACTCATTTAAGGTTAAAGCTATTGAACCTACCGCCTACCTTTGTCAATACAGATAGAGAAAATTTGATCAACTTATGCATTAAACAGGCATAAGTTGATCAATACTACATTATTTCTTACCGATGATGACTTCAGTGAAATCTTCGGTTGTAAAATACTTATTAGCCAACTGCTGAAGTTCTTCAGCAGTGATGGTTTTAACGGTTTGAATATATTTCTGGTAATAATCATACCCTAATCCGGTGAAATAAATATTTTTAAACTTATCTGCATGGGAGAAAACATTTTCCAGGCTTCCTAACATAGAGCCCAGCATGTAATTCCTCACTAAATCAAGTTCTTCCTCCGAGATCAGTTCATTTTTAATGATTTCGATTTCTTTATAAATTTCTTTCAAGGCATCTGCACAAACATCTGCCCCTACCTCTGTAGCAATAAAGAAATAACCGGCATCGTGCAAAGATGAGATACCTGAACCAATGCCATAGGTGTAGCCTTTATCTTCTCTGATATTTGCCATTAACCTCGAGCCAAAATACCCGCCCAAAACAGTATTCAAAATCTGTAAACCTGCAAAATCTTCATGTGTACGATTGATGGCTATTTTTCCAATTCTGATTGCAGATTGTAAAGCCTCGGCTTTTTCCCTGTAAATGCTTTGCTTTTCTCTCTCGGCAAAACTGAATTTATTTTTAACCGCATTACTGCTTTCCCAGTATTGACCAAATTGCTCATCCAGAAGTTTGAAACTCTCTTCTTCAAACTTACCAGATGCTATAATAGTACAATTATTTGGTGCATAAGCCGACTTAAAGTAAGTTACCAGATCATCTCTTTGAAGCGCATCATAATGCCCGGCCTGAATATCTACACCGTAGGCTGTGTTACCAAACAAAGCATGAGCAAACTCTTTTCTTGATAAAACATCGTTCTTTTTCAAGTTTACCTGCAATTTTTGCTTTTGATTTTGGATATAAATATCCAGCTCATGCTGAGGAAACTGGCTATGGCTAATTACGTCCTTTACAATGGGTAAAACTGCAGCCAGATGCTTATTCAAAGTATATAATGTTACACTTGATTGATCCTGAACATATTCGGTTTGAAAGAAAGCACCATAAAAATCAATTTGCTCGGCAATTTCCTTAGCTGTTCTTTGCGCCGTTCCACTGTTTAGCATGGCATTTACAGCGATAGCCTGAAGTGGTTTTTGTAAGTCCCAGTTTACATTACTAAAAATAAATTCTAAACGCACCAGATCCTGTTCGCCAGAATAAATGGTGAAAACAGGAACATTATTTTGAAGTTTACTTTCAGCTGCCTGAATAAAATTTATGGTAGAAACCTGTTTAAAATCAGGCGCCTGTTGTCTATTAAGCATTTTCTTGTGTTAAGTAGTATAATGTTGAAGAAGAATTGTGGGTAAAGGTTTCGTTAGAAATTCGTTGAATATCCTCCGCAGTAACCTTTAAAAATGCCTCAGTTTCTTTATTCAGTAACTGTGCATCGCCTAATAGTTCATAATAGGCTAAGTTCATCGCCTTATCCAGCAAGCTCATTTCAGAGAATACCAATACCGACTCTACCTTATTTTTAACCTTGGTCAGTTCTGTTTCCGGCACTAATTCATTCTTCATCTTTTCGAGCTCTGCCCAGATGGCCTTCTCTGCAACCTCCATTGTAACGCCTTCTACCAATTTCCCTTCAACAATAAACAAACCCGCATCTAAACTGCTGGAAATGTAAGCGTTTATATCGCTAAACAACTGCTGTTCTTTTAATAAACTGTTGTATAACCGCGATGACTGCCCTCTCGATAAAACATCCGATAGCAAATCAAAAGCATAAAAATCAGGACTTAAGCGCTCAGGCATTTTAAAAGCAATATAAATAGCATTTAAAGGCACATTTGCAGTTACTGTTTCTACCCTGGCTTCTGTTTGTACGTCTTCTTTCACCAAATTACGTTCGTAACGTACTCCTGCGGGGATTGACCCAAACCACTTTTCGGCCAGGGCTTTAACTTCTTCTGTTTTAACATTTCCACCCACAACCATAATGGCATTCTGAGGGTTGTAATGCTTTTTAAAGAAAGCCTTTACATCTTCCATGGTTGCATTTTCGATATGCGACAGCTCTTTTCCAATGGTTGCCCAACGGTAAGCATGCTTTTTATAAGCCAGCGGACGTAATTTTAACCAAACATCGCCATAAGGCTGATTTAAATAACGTTGCTTAAATTCTTCGCATACTACATTTCGCTGTGTTTCTAAACTCTTTTCAGAAAAGGCTAAACTCAGCATCCTGTCACTCTCTAACCAAAAAGCAGTTTCGAGATTTTCGGAAGGCAATGTGATGTAGTAGTTGGTAATATCATTACTGGTGAAAGCATTATTCTCTCCTCCCACGCGTTGTAAGGGCTCATCATAACTGGGAATATTTACCGATCCACCAAACATTAAATGCTCGAAGAGATGGGCAAAACCCGTTTTTTCAGGATCCTCGTCACGAGCACCCACATCATATAAAATATTTAGAACAGCCATTGGCGTAGTGGCATCTTCATGCACTAAAACCTTAAGTCCGTTAGCTAACGTAAAACGATTAAAATCTACCATTATCAATTTTTAGAACCGTAAAGATATAATTTTAAGGGTTAAGGTTATGTGACTTAGGTAAAAGCTTTGTAATTTGATGAGATAGATTCAATGCGGTTAATGTTTACCAGATTTTGATATTCCATCTTCATCAAAATCATCCTTTGACAAAACTGACCAAAGAGTGACGACGAACAGCACATCACTAACTACTTTTATTTATCTTTGTAACATGAATACAGCCGATTTACTGCACAGGGCACTACATTTCGATTTTTTAACACTCGAAGAAGGTGTACATCTTTATCATCATGCAGATACAGCATCATTAATGTTTGTAGCTAATGAACTAAGGAAAATACAAGTTCCCAGCGGTAAAGTTACCTGGCAGATCGATCGTAACGTTAATACGACCAACGTTTGTATTGCTAACTGTAAATTTTGCAACTTCTTTCGCCGGCCTGGCCATGATGAGAGTTACATCACTGATATTGAGACTTATAAAGTTAAAATTGAGGAAACTTTTCGCCTGGGAGGAGATCAACTCCTGTTGCAGGGTGGGCATCACCCAGATTTAGGGCTCGCTTTCTATGCTGACCTGTTCAAGAAATTAAAAGAATTATATCCTGATTTAAAACTACATGCCTTAGGCCCACCAGAAATTGCTCACGTAGCAAAGCTGGAAGGGATTAGCCATGCCGAGGTATTAAAAACTTTAAAAGATGCCGGCATGGATTCGTTACCTGGTGCGGGCGCCGAGATTTTGAATGACAGGGTAAGAAGATTAATATCAAAAGGCAAATGCGGTGGTCAGGAATGGTTAGACGTAATGCGTGCTGCCCATCAACTTGACATTACAACTTCTGCTACCATGATGTTTGGCCATGTAGAAACCATTGAAGAGCGTTTTGAGCATTTGGTCTGGATCAGACAGGTACAAAGTGAAAAACCTGCTGATGCGAACGGCTTCCTGGCTTTTATCCCATGGCCATTCCAGGATGATGGTACCTTGTTAAAACGTTTACGCGGCATTAGCAATACCGTTACCGCTGATGAATACCTGCGTATGATTGCCTTGAGCAGAATCATGTTACCTAATGTAAAAAATATTCAGGCCAGCTGGTTAACCGTGGGCAAAACCACTGCTCAATTGTGCTTACATGCAGGCGCGAATGATTTTGGTTCTATTATGATTGAAGAAAATGTGGTTTCTGCCGCCGGTGCTCCTCACCGCTTCACCGCGAATGGAATACAGCAATCTATCCGCGCAGCAGGTTTTGAGCCTCAATTACGCGGTCAAAAATATAACTACAGAGCATTGCCCGAACATTTAGAAGAACAAGTAATTACTTATTAGCATTTACATCATTGGTGGTTAGCATACTACCATTCAGTAGTATATTCTAAATGTGATGGTAAAGGTATTAGTGTAGATACGGTCTTAAAGCGTTGTTGAAGCGTGCTTGACTCGTATGTGAAGCGTACATAAAGCGTATACTAAGCGTAGTTGATTCGTAGTTGAGTATAAATTTGTGGCATCTCATGGACAGAACATTTTGTCAGCCTGAGCCTGTCGAGGCCCTTTAGTAATTTAAGAATTCATAGTTCATCATCTGTTCCTTACGCCCGCTCTGGGTAAAATGTGGATAACATGGCTTATAAAAATTTCGAAAAACTATATATATTATAGAGGATAGAAGAAAAAGGCTTAAAGCGAAATCTCTGATAAAAAAGCAGTCAATCATTTTGCAACAGTTTTGGTTAATAATTAATTAAAACTTTTGTACAGACTGAAATAGAAATTAACAATAGGGAGTAATGTTGTCGACCCTTAGGCTTTAACATTTGGTATTGTTGATTGCAACTAAATTCTTTTGTTCGTGCTATCTCTGCAAGATTTTTACACCGACTACTTTTCAGGATAAAACACAATTTTCTTACAAAGAGCAACTAAATAACAATCATAAGAAGATAGAAATATTTTATAGAAAACAGAAAATCGATTTAACTAGATTGGAGTAATTGTGTTCAAAAAAAAGGAGTAAAACCTCAGTTCTACTCCCCTACCTTAAACAAAACATTACCTAAACAATGTGTATATTTTTTTAGGTTAACTTTTTAATCGGGATAAATAAATTGGCAATTTTCTTCACATCAGATCCGGTTAAGAATTCGTCAAAGCTTTCTGCCGCATGCGATTGGGTAACAGCTGTACCATTGATGCCCGTAATTTGAACCCCGGCCTGCGTGGTATTCTGTTCACCGGCATAAACACCATTAGCAGCTGTAACTCCAGTATCATTTCCGTTAGCAGTATAGGCAATCCAGGGTTTTAATCCGCTTGCACCGGTAACATTGGCTGCAACCATCTGACGGATATGTGAAGCATGGCGAGCCTCTACAGAGTGAATTTGTAAAGCGGTGGTTAATACTGCATTCCCTTTCAATATTGGTGCCTGACCTTTATATGCCCTTACACCGGTATCTTCAAAGGCTAATGCCACTTTTAAAAAGGTTTGATAATTTGTGTGTACATCTGCAAAAGTACCCGTAGCGGTAAAATCGAAATCAGTATACACATAAGCATCTGGCCCGGTAATCTTCAATGCACCTTTTAATAAATCAACGTGTGCACGTTCATGATCACGAATGGTTGTTATAGCTGTTCTTGGTGCGCCACTAGGAATAATAGCCAGTTTTAAAGCATTATCATAGTAATTGTACTCCAAATACTCAAGCGCCAAAGCAAAGTTTAAAACCTCAGTAACGCTAGCTGGATTGGTTTGACCATATGCTTTTTGAAACATGGAACCCAATGCTAAAGGAAGCGCTGCCATGGAAATTTTCTTGCCAACGTTGAAAAAATCTTTCATGGCTTTACGGCGCGGGCTTAATCTTTCATAGATTTCACCATCAACTTTTTCAATTTCGTCTAATATATTTAAGATATTCATGATTGTCTGTTTTAAAAATTAAAGATTAATAACATTAATTTTGGTTTTGATATACTTTCCTGCAATAGCCAGAACCTTATCCGGCGTTAATGCCGCATCTAAGCCTCCGGCATTATTTGCACCCAATGCTGTAAGTGAGTTTAAATCTGAAAAAGATCCGTTAGCAATTAAATCTCTGATGTATGCCGCATGACGGGCTTCTACAGAAACTATTTTGCCGGCCAAAACGAGGTAATCAGTAGTGGTAATTCTTACGCCAGCACCATTGTAGGCTGCAACACCTAAATCTTCAAAGGCCTGAGCAGTAGCCAGAACGCTTGTTGAACTGGTGAAATCAATAGACGAGAAATCCACTTCCAAACTTCCAATTGCGGAGGTTCCTAACGCATTTTTGAAAAATTCTCTGTGTGCAATTTCATGAAATTGAATATCCTGAAAATAAGCTTTTTGAGCGGTGGTAAATGTTGAAGGCGGTGCTGAAGCTACTTTTACATAAAATGCTGCCTCTAATTGTTCTAGGGCATAAGCATAATTCAGCACACCAAAATCATCTTTAAAATCAAGGGTGGCTCCCATGTTAATATCATTGTAGCCTCTGTCCTTTTTACAACCTGCGGCCACTAAAGCTATACCTGCAGCACTAGCACCTGCATATTGAAGAAATGACCTTCTGCCTAGCGAGCCATTCAAGAAACCTGTCTCTTGAATTTCGTTCTGAGTTTCTAGTTCTTTGTTTTTCATAAGTCCTTTTATTTTAGGGGTTTTGATTTCGTTTGATGATACATACGTGACAATTCTCAGGGCGGTTTTTACAGTTTCCATTTTTTTTTACAACCTCTTTTTAATACATTCACCAACCTATTGCCATGAACACACTGAAAGCCATTATAGTTGATGATGAGGAATTTGCACGTTCGTCATTGTTTTTTTTGCTACAACAGAACTGCCCACAGGTAGAAATTACCGGTATCGCCAGGTCTGTTGCCGAAGCAAAAGAAATACTGCAACACCATGCTGTTAACCTGATATTTTTAGATATTGCCATGCCTGGTGGTAATGGTTTCGAACTCATCCCTGATGCTCAGAAACACCATGCAGAAGTTATTTTTACCACGGCTTACGATCAGTATGCACTAAAAGCGATTAAGGCTAATGCACTCGACTACCTGCTTAAACCCATTGATATAGATGAGCTAAAAACCGCGGTAGATAAGGTAACCCAGCATCTTAAAAGATTTCAAAACCAAACTGGAAACGATGATCGCATCAACAGCCTTGCAGCTACATTATCTAGCCGGTCTGAAATAAAAAAACTGACGCTCCCCTACGGACAAGGCTTTAAAATGATTGATGTAGATGACATTATTTATGTTGAAGCAGATAGTAATTATTCGGTTTTTCATTTAACCAATCAGGACAAGATTACGGTATCGAAAGTACTCCGGGAATTCGAAGAACTTTTGCCGTCAGATCAATTTGTAAGGATTCACAAATCGAGTATAATCAACCTCAACCACCTGAAAGAATACAACTCCAAGAATGGATTGCAGGCACTGCTGAAGAATGGAGAAAGCATCAACATTTCCCGCAGAAGGGCGACAGATTTCTTTGAAAAGATAAAGATATTCACCAAAGCAAATGGCGAACATTAAAACCATATTATCCACAGTTAAACTTTTTGGGTTGCCCGCAAAAAAAATTACTGCAGCAATACTTATAGTCCTTGCTTTTCAACTTATTCAAAGCCAAAAATCCTGGTCTCAAACAACCTACCTCCCTCATTACACCTCAAAAAACGGCTTAGCAAGTAACAATTGTTATTATATTTTACAAGATGACAAAGGCTTTATCTGGATTGCAACTGATAATGGATTGAGCCGGTTTGATGGAACCAACTTTCAAAATTTTACCATTGAAGATGGTCTTCCGGATACTCAAATTCTTCAAATGACCGAAGATAAACAAGGGCGGATTTGGTTCTTTGCATTAAATGGCCAGTTGAGTTATTTAAAAGAGGGAAAATTCTATAATCAAGACAATGATAACTTATTAAAGAAACTGAATTCTAACACCGTTATTGTTTCATTTTTACAGGATAAACAAGGAAGAATATGGCTGGGTACCAATTCCAATCTGATCATTTGCTGGGATGGAAAATCAGTAAAAAAATATGTTTCCCCTCATGAAAAAGATAAATTTATAAACGCTTTTCTTCATGAAGATGAGCAAGGAAATATTTATGCTTACAGCGATTTAAGCGTTCAGCAATTCAATGGCAAAACTTTTGTTATCAGCCCTTCAAAAGTGCAGCCACTTTCTTATATGACCGCCGATAACACCAATCGGAAATCCATGTTTTACTTAGACCAAACCGGCTTAAAAGAATTCAGCAAAGGAACCATTAATCACCTGATTTCCATTCCACAGAATCTGATTAAAAATATGTCTGGCTACTTTTATTACGATCAATCTGCCAAAGAAGTCTGGCTTGCCAACGCAAATGGCGCCTTTGCACTTAATAAAAGCGGAAAAACAGTACAATACCTGCAGGATATATCTGTAAATCAAGCCATAAAAGATAAGAACCAAAACATGTGGTTTGCTACCAATCAGGGGATTTACATGCTGCCCAATGCCAATAACAGGCTATCTATCATCGATGCAGAATCGGGTTTGAGCAGCAATGTTATCAAAAGCATTACCAAAGATGCCAAAAACAGGTTGTGGTTAGGTACAGATGATGCTGTTATCGATATCTTAAATATTCAAAACTATCAGGTAGAAGAAGTTGGCCTTGATGATTTCAAAAAGTACAAAACCATCAAACAGATCAACTACGACTCCAAAAACCAGTCCATTTACTTTGCTTCAGATTACGGAATGGGCGTGTTTAAAAACATTTATAAAAGCACCGATCAGGTAAGTTATCTCAAAGAAACAAACAACTCCATGTTTGTAATTAAACACTTCAGTTTAAGTGATAACAATAATCACCTGGCACTGGCACTGTCATCAGGAGTAGTATTTTTATCTGATAGAATCAACAAATTCGAGTTCAACTCTTTAAAATACAGGGAGAAAGAAGACTTTTTTAAAGACCGATCCTACCATGTGTTCTATGATCAACCGGGAAATCTGTGGTTTTCAAACATCAACGGTCTATCGCAGTTTTCCAACAGCAGGCTAATAAAACACTTTGAAAATAGTCCCTTACTTACCAAGCGGATAAATGACATTCAGCAACTTCCGGATGGAACGCTTATTCTGGCAACAGATGGTTATGGATTAATCTTTTACAAAAACAATAAAATAGCCCGGCAAATTACACAGTCCGATGGCCTCACCAATAACATCTGCACCAAAATCTTCATCAAAAACAATGAAATCTGGGTATTGACCAATAAAGGTGTTAATAAAATCACCAATTATCCAAATGATCCCAGCGTGGCCAATTTTGATTATGGAAAAGATTTGCTTAGTGACGACATCAATAATCTTTTTATTGACGATAGTACCGCCTATTTTGCCACCAACAAAGGGCTTATTCTCTTCAAATACAATAATCAAAATATCAGCAAAAATTTGCCCAAGGTTTATGTCACCTCGATTATAAGAGACAAGGAACGTTTACCCGTTGATCAGGATAATTTCGTTTTTGAAACGGGGAACAATACCATTCTCTTCACTTTCAGTGCTGTAGATTTCACCACCAGCGACATCACTTACCGTTATCGTTTAAACGAAAATGCAAACTGGGTAGAAACACGTACACGCCGGCTGGATTTTTCGTCTCTCCAGTCTGGAGACTATGTTTTTGAAGTAAGTGCAAAAAGCCAGAATGGTAACTGGGGCCCCTCAGCGAAGATCACTTTCACCATCAAAAAGCATTTCTGGCAAAGTCTCTGGTTCCTGTCTATTCTGATCCTGTTGGTAGCCTATATATTTTATAAGGTTGCCGTTTACATAACCCGAAAACAGAAAGATAAAGAACAACAGCAACTGTTGCTTAAAAATAAAGTGCTAATGCTTGAGCAACAGGCATTACAGGCGATGATGAATCCTCACTTTGTATTTAATGTAATGAACTCTATTCAACATTACATTAATACACAGAATACTGCATCAGCAAATAAAGTATTAACCGGCTTTGCGAGGCTTATTCGTAAAAACCTGGAGATTTGTACCAAAAGCTATATTTCTTTAGAAGAAGAACTGGAATACCTCAACCTTTATTTGAAACTAGAGAAAAACCGCTTTGGCGATAAGCTGAAATACATTTTCAATGTAGATGAAGAAATTGATGAGGAAGAAACATTCATTCCTTCTATGTTGTTGCAACCTTATGTAGAAAATGCCATCTGGCATGGGATTATGCCAAAAGAAACAGGTGGTGAGATACAAATTAACATCCTTTTACAGGATGAGTTCTATTTAAATATTGAAATCATTGATGATGGAATAGGTATAGAGAACTCATTAAGAGATAAAAAAGAATCACATATCAGTAAGGGTATGCAGCTAACCAGGGAACGATTAAATCTTTTAGGGCAAATTGGAGCAAAACCTATACACCTATCTGTTCGGCAAAACAGTACAAATGGTACTACTGTATCCATTTCTATACCGTTAAAATGATAAAATTACCGTTTACTCAATTATTAATACCACTCACTAAATAGGACTTAGTTCGAAAGCGCATTAGCCTTAAACTTGTATCATAATAAACGATAGTGTTTATCAAAACGTTCTTATAGAATTGATATAGATATTTAATAACCTAACCTAAAACTATATCTTAATTCAGGTTTCATTTGTGTGTTGAAAGCGGTCTTGTTTCAAAAAAGCGAGACCGCTTTTTTTTTGCTCAAAAATCATACTTTTGTACATGCCAGAAACACACATTTCGAAACACATCGAAGCCCTTATATTTTCTTCTGTTCAGAGTATCTCCCTTCAGGAAATTATACTCGCTTTAAATACAGTTTTCAGCGCCGAATACGACGAAATATTTGTTTTGAATCACATTGAAATCATCAGAGATAAATATAACCTGGAAGACTCTATCCTTCAATTGGTTCACCTCAATAACGGATACCAGTTTTTAACCAAAAAAGACTATCACGAAACCGTAAATCAACTGCAGCTACACCGCTCCAAGAAGAAACTGAGTCAGGCAGCTATGGAAACATTAGCCATTATTGCTTACAGACAACCGATTACCAAACTGGAGATTGAGCAAATTCGTGGTGTAAACTCTGATTATTCTGTACAAAGACTTTTAGAAAAAGAACTGATCAGTATGGATGGAAAGGCAGAAACGCCCGGCCGGCCTATCCTCTACAGCACCAGTCCAATGTTTATGGATTACTTTGGGCTAAACAATCTTTCTCAATTGCCACAGTTAAAAGACATCGTTAAAGAAGAAAATTCGGTGGGAGAAACAGTTGAGTAAATAAATTTATTTTCTTTGATTTCAGATTGTTATTAAAAAAAGTTTTTTTGTATTTTTAAACTATAAAAGCAATTTTTATTTTTGTGTAATGAAAACTCCAAAGAAATCCCCAGCAAAACCGACTACCAAAAAAGAGGTAGAAGAGAATGATGATTTTGAAGATGATGCAGATCTAAAACCTGCTAAAAAATCACAAGATGACGATGATGACGACTTTGATATGCCCTTAGACGATCTTGATAATTTCGACTATGATGATGACGACGACGATTACTAAATATTAAAAAACTTATATATTTGAAAAAGCATCCTACCTTGTGGTTGGATGCTTTTTAATTTTAACAGCTACTATGCAAATTATTCCCGTTGATAATTCCCAGTTAAAAAAAGACTTTCTCCATACAGCAAAAATCATTTACCAAAACGATAAAAACTGGATATGTCCGCTTGATATTGAAGTTGAAAATGTATTTGATCCCTCAAAAAATACGTTTTTTGAACATGGTGAGTGCACCCGATGGATATTAAAAAATGAAAAAGGTGAACTGATTGGACGTATCGCTGCATTTATCAATGAGAAAAAAGCTTACAATTACGAACAACCAACCGGTGGAATTGGGTTTTTCGAATGCATAAACAATCAGCAGGCCGCCAATTTATTATTTGACACGGCAAAACAATGGCTGGTTGATAAAGGAATGAAAGCCATGGATGGCCCAATAAACTTTGGAGAAAATGATACTTTCTGGGGTTTACTGGTAGAGGGGTTTACGCCGCCTTCTTTCGGGATGAACTATCACCTTCCCTACTACAAATCGCTTTTTGAAGCCTATGGCTTTGAAAAAATGTATGAACAGATTACCAATCACCTGGCAGTAAATAAACCCTTTCCTGAGCGCTTTACCAAAATAGCCAATTGGGTAGCTAAAAAGCCGGGCTACACCTTCGAACACTTTTCTTCCAAGAATGCCGATAAATATATCTCCGATTTAATGGAGATTTACAATGATGCCTGGAAAGATTTTGAAAACTTTGTTCCCATTAAAAAAGAAACACTCCAGGAAAGTTTCAACAGCATGAAACCCATTATGGATGAGAAGCTGATCTGGTTCGCCTATCTCAATGGGGAGCCTGCTTCGTTTGTGGTAATTATTCCAGATGCCAATCAAATGATCAAAGGTTTTAATGGTAAATTAGGTCTGGTAGAAAAATTAAAATTTGCTTACCGCAGATGGGTGGGTGTAAGCAGAATGCGTGCTATCGTAATGGGAACTAAATCGGCCTACCAAAAACACGGTTTAGAATCTGCCCTGTTCATCAAATTAAAAGAATATGTTTTACCGCTAAAACAGTATAATGAACTGGAGTTAAGCTGGGTGGGTGATTTTAACGACAAGATGTTGGCCATCCACGAGGCTACAGGAGCAACTTTTGGTAAGAGACACCTAACGCTTCGTAAAATTTTTTAATCCTGTTAAAAGGCGTAGAATTATGCTTCTACGCCTTTTTTGTATTTAGGCAGATTAATTAACAAAATACTACCCAGTATAACAACCAATCCAATAATCTGTACCAATGTTACCCTTTCATTTGTAAAGGTTACACTTAACAAAACAGCAACTACCGGATTCACATAAGCATAGGTACTTACTTCTGTTGCCGGACGTACTTTAAGCAACCACACATAAGCGCTAAAAGCCGCTATCGAACCAAACAATATCAGATAAGCAATTGATAACCAGGAGTCCAAAGGAATCTTCCCCCAGTTCAATGATCCAAATTCAGCGTTAAATATTCCGCCCGGCAAAAAGGCAAAACCTGCTATTAACATTTGCCAGCCGGTATTTACAGAAACTGAACTTCCTGTAGTAGGATTATATTTAGAATACAAGGAACCTCCCGCCCAGGCAATCGGACCTAAGGCCAGCAACACAATCCCGATTAACTGAAATTTACCTTGTGGTGCATTTAAAATTCCTGCCAGTTGCGAACTAAAAAGAAGTACTACTCCTACAAACCCTACTACTAGGCCGGAAAGAATGTATTTATCGCTAAAATTTTCCTTCCATTTCGGTTTATCTAAAATTACAAACCACATGGCCGCAGAGGCAACAACAATGGCTACCAGACCACTTGGAATATATTGTTCAACCCAAATTACAATGCCATTTCCTAAGCCGAGCATTAAAAAACCACTGATTGCGGCAATCTTAATTGTTCTGGTGTTCCAGATACGCTCTCCCTTCAACATACACCAGCTCAACATAAGCAAGCCAGCTACAATGAATCTAAAAGCACCTAAAATAAATGGAGGAAACCCTACCAAAGCTTTTTGAATAAAAAAGTAGGTAGAACCCCAAACAATATATACGATGGCAAAGGCAAGATAAACTGCCCAGGGAGATGTTTTTTTGTTTACACTGGTCATAACTTTATTTTTCAGGGATTACTAAATGAGATTGCTCTTTAACCGTTTCCAGAACAATGGTGGTACGGATAGACGTAATATTCGGTATCTTACTAAAAGAATCCCGCATTAAAGCCATCAACGATGCTGAATCGGCCGTTCTTACTTTAACCAGATAACAATCTTCCCCTGCAATAACATGCACTTCCTGCACGTCTTTAATCTTGGCCAGATCATTAGCAGTATCTGTGCAACCAATACTATGGGAAGCTTTCATCGAAATAAAAGCCAAAAGCTTCAGGTTTACAGCCACAGGATTTATAGTTGCAGTATAACCAGTAATTACGTGCTTCTTTTCAAGCTTTTTTACCCGCTCCAATACTGCAGATGGGGCAAGCCCCAACTCTTGCGCCAATGCTACATTAGAAATCTTAGCATTCTCTTGCATTAAGCGCAAAATAGCCAGATCAATATGATCAAGAGTAATATTATTATCGAATATCATTCTGTAAATCTAAATTAATTCAGAATAATATTCAAAAACATAACTGATAAAATGAATTTAATTTATATAAAAATGACAATGCGAATAGCACGAACGCTCTGGTACGTGATTCACAAACTAGTAAACAAAACATAATTGAGATAGTAACGACCACAGGTGATTTGAGATGAACTGAGCGCCACAAACTATGGGTGTAGGTTTGAATAGTCAACATATCACCAACCCTGGGCTACATACCCAACTTATCGTAAAGATCAATAAGTTTTTTGCGGAGTTTATTCAGTTCTTCATCTTTGACCAGAAGTTCAGCTTTAAGAATATTTACCTCTTCAGAAGAAGCTGTTTTGCCAGGGGTTCCGTTGAGTAACTGATCTACAGTAACTTTAAATACTTTGGCAATTTGAAGTAATCTGGAAACATTCAGGTCAGTCTGGCCAGTTTCTATTTTACAAAAAGCCGGGGTAGAAATATGGAGCATTTTAGCAGCCTGAGCCTGGCTTAGGCCAAGCTCAATTCTACTCTTTTTAATATTTTCTCCAATATGGCCCATTATCGCTGTAGTTGAGCTGCTAATTCAGGAAGATCGAAACCTGCATAATTACCTGAACTCATAAAAAGCAGATTGGTATCCTGATAGGTCAAACTTAACAGATATGATTTCAACTGGCCCGAATCATTAAAAAATTTCAGGTTTGGATTTGCAAAAGCTTCTCTAACATCATTTTCTGAGAAGGGCTGCATCCTTTTCTGTTCGAAAGATTTGATGTCGATAAATACGATAGCCTCATCAGCCTTGTCCATGGCACCTGCATACTCCTTTAGAAAATCTTTATTCAAACTACTAAAAGTGTGCAACTCGATGCAGGCAACAAGTTTGCGCTGACTGAACTGGCTTTTTACAGCATCAATGGTTGCTTTTAGTTTAGATGGCGAATGAGCAAAATCTTTGTAAACATTGGTAGATTCATCCGCTGCAATAACCTCTAAACGCTTTGCGGCACCTGTAAATGAGGCAATGGCTTTATTAAATTGCCCGGCAGAAATATCAAGTGCTTCACAAACCAGTTTGGCTGCATTGAGGTTCATCAAATTGTGGTCTCCGAAGACCTTGAGTGATGTTCTGTCTATAGAAAGATAAGTGACCCCATTTTCAATCGAATGTTCTGGTATCCCGTAACCAATATGTTTTATTGGAGCATCTGAAGCAGCTACAAGTTCACGTAAATCCTGATCTTCGCTGCAATAAATCAATGTACCGTTTTCTTCGATTGTATCAATAAACTTTCCAAATTGTGAAACATAATCAGCATAAGTTGGAAAAACGTTGATATGATCCCATGCAATGCCACTGATCACGGCAACATTGGCTTTGTAAAGATGAAATTTAGGTCTCCTGTCAATCGGTGAAGAAAGATACTCATCCCCCTCAATAATAATAACAGGTGCTTCCCGAGTAAGCTTTACCATTGTTTCAAAACCTGCAAGCTGTGCACCTACCAGGTAATCAAAATCGCGTCCATAATAATGAAGTACGTGAAGAATCATACTGGTAATCGTGGTTTTACCATGGCTTCCACCAATAACTACCCGTAGCTTAGACTTACTCTGCTCATAAACGTATTCCGGGTAAGAATATATTTTTAAACCTAATGCCTGTGCCTTCAACAACTCCGGATTATCAATCCTGGCATGCATACCCAAAATTACTGCATCCAAATCTTGGTTAATGCGAGACTCGTCCCAACCCATTTCGCCCGGCAAAAGACCGTACTTATCCAGCCTTGATTTAGCAGGTTCGAAAATAACATCATCCGAACCTGATATCTGATATCCTTTTTTATGGAGCGCGATGGCTAAATTGTGCATAGCACTTCCACCTATTGCAATAAAATGTATACGCATAATAATAAAATGAGTAATTAACTGAATTATTGAATGAAGGAATTAGAGCATGATTAAATGGCAATACTTCTCAAAGAAAACATGCTATCATTACTCATTCACAATTCAATCATTCTTTTTCTCAAACTGTGCTGCAACCCACTCACCATTCTGTTTATGATCAACGTATTTGATCCCATGTTTAGCACATTCTGCTGTAATTAATCCTAAATCCGGATCCAAATAGAAACCACTAAAAAAGATTTTACCCTCGGGTTTTAATACCTCCGCATAGCGATGAATTTGATCTAAAAGAATGTTCCTGTTAATATTGGCAAAAATGACATCATACAATTCATTTGGAATAACCTCTTTACTGCCGCAAAGTGCCCTGAGGTTATCAACCTGGTTTAAGCTCGCATTCTCCAAAGTACTGTCATAGCAAACCTCATCATAATCGATGGCAACAAGTCTTTTCGCACCCAGTTTTGCAGCCAGAATGGCTAAAATAGCGGTACCACAACCCATATCCAACACCTCCTTGTCTTTTAAATCTGCGGCAAGAATATACTGCATCATCATGGTGGTAGTTTGATGGTGTCCCGTACCAAATGACATCTTCGGATCGATTACAATCTCATAAGGGTAAGAAGGCTGAGGCTCATGGAAAGTCGCACGAACGTAGCATACATCATCAATAATCAGCGGACTAAAGTTCTTCTCCCACTCTGCATTCCAATTTTCATCTGCTACATCCTCAAGCTCATAATCAGCTAAAAATTCTGAAGCATAGTTACCCAATAAGGCTTTTAGCGCTTCTTCATCAAAATTATCCTTGATTACGAATGCTATAAAACCATTTTCACTGTCCTCGAAGGTATCAAAACCAAGATCAGCAAGATCACTGATAAGTAGATCTTGCTGATACTCTTCAATATTATTGAATTTGAATATTGCTTTTATATACTGCATTAACTATTTAAAGCTTTAATAATGTCTGTAAAATCGCGTGATTTTAACGAAGCACCACCAATCAGGCCACCATCTATATCAGCCTGTGCAAACAAGCTTGCTGCATTGCCCGGGTTACAGCTACCACCATAAAGAATTGTGGTATCATCAGCCACGTTAAAACCATATTTAGCATGAATTTCACTGCGGATAAACGCATGAATATCCTGTGCCTGCTCTGGTGTTGCAGTTAAGCCAGTACCAATTGCCCAAACCGGTTCATAAGCAATAACAATTTTCTTGAAATCCTCTTCTGTTAAACCGAAAAGACCATCTAACAATTGTTTTTTCAAAACTTCATAATAACTGCCGTTGTTACGCTCATCCAAAGTTTCGCCAATACAGAAAATCGGGGTTAAACCATGCGACAAAGCTGTTTTAGTTTTAGCAGCTAATAATTCATCGCTTTCTGCGAAATATTGTCTGCGTTCTGAGTGACCTAAAATTACGTACTCCACACCTACCGATTTGATCATCTTTGCAGAAATTTCACCCGTGTATGCACCACTTTCTTTATCATGGATATTCTGAGCACCGATTTTAACATCGTTTCCACCTAACTTAGCTAAACTGTTTAAATGAATAAATGGTGCGCAAATAACAGCTAACTGATCGCCTTTGCGCTCATCTTTAACCATATTTACAATTTCGCTAAACAATGAAATACCTTCATTGTAATCCAAATTCATTTTCCAGTTACCGGCAACTATTTTTTTTCTCATTTTATTTTATTCTTTAGCAATTTGTTATCAAATCACTGATTTAGTATTTAGTTTCTTTTCTTTAAACAGCTTAAAACCTTCTGTATTGTCCAGTTAGTTCATAAACTTTAGCAATTATTTCCTTTTCAACCTCATCAAAAGGCAAATCTCTTCTGGCATATACCTTTTCGGCTGTCTCAAACATCTTTTCTATACTATATACATCAAATCCCTGTGCACCGCCCCAGGCAAAATCCGGAATAAAGTTACGCGGAAATCCTGCACCAAAAATATTAGCACTTACTCCAGCCACCGTTCCGGTGTTAAACATAGTGTTAATCCCACACTTCGCGTGATCGGCCATAATTAAACCGCAAAACTGCAATCCGGTTTTACGGAAACTTTCAGCCTCGTAATCCCAAAGTTTAACTTCAGCATAATTATTTTTAAGGTTCGAGTTATTGGTATCGGCACCAATGTTACACCATTGCCCTAAAACGGCATTTCCTAAGTAACCTTCGTGTCCCTTTGAAGAGTAGCCCCAAATCACGGCATTATTGATTTCGCCACCAACACGGGTATGCGGACCAATAGTGGTATTGGGATAAATCTTAGCGCCCATTTTGACCGAAGAATCATCACAAAGCGCAAAAGAGCCTCTAATATTGCAACTTTCCCAAACTTCAGCGTTCTTCCCCAAATAAATTGGGCCCTGAAGACTGTTAAATACTGAACATTCAGCTGTAGCTCCTTCTTCAACAAAAATGTTATCGCCTAAAAAGGTATTGGTTTGACTTAGGTTGGCAGAAACTCTACCCTTAGTAAGCAGTGCAAAATCCTTCTTAAGCTCTACCCCATTATGGGTAAAAATATGATCGGGATAACTGATGCTGATAAAATCCTGGCTATATGCAACAGCTTTCAAAGATATCGCCAATTCTAAACTATGGCCAGCCGACTGATCGGCCTTGTAAGCAATGATTAAATCACCTTTAGCTAATGACTCTCCATTTCTCAAGCTGCTAACTGCCTCTAGAAGTGCATCATCCGGACATACAGAACCATTGATAAAAATATCAGCATTAGATTTGGCAGTAAATTTTCTGGAAAGATACTCCTGCGTTATAAAACCAAAATCTGCCTGCAAGTGCTTAGCCCATTTTTCGGCAATGGTTAATATTCCTATTCTTAAATCGGCAACAGGCCTAGTAAAGGTAAGCGGACGGAGAGACGTCCAGCTGGAATCATCAAATAGATTGATTGTCATAAGCAACAAAAATAAAAAAAGTCCCGATGCTTTTGGCAAAGGGACTTCAAAAAATGCTTTTTGTTGCTAAAATTATTTCTTAGCGTAACGGTTTTTGAATTTATCGATACGTCCAGCAGTATCAACCAATTTCATTTTACCAGTATAAAAAGGGTGTGAAGTATGAGAAATCTCTAATTTATATAAAGGATACTCATTACCATCTTCCCATTTAATTGTTTCTTTAGTATCTACACATGATTTTGTTAAGAAAGCATAGTCATTAGACATATCTTTGAAAACAACAGGTCTGTAGCTTGATGGGTGCAAATCTTTTTTCATTTGAATATTATTTTATGTTTTTTGTGTGAAAGCATCAAGAACATTTAGTTGCAATTTGCTGGCAACAATGCTTATGACATTTCCTATTTGTCTTTCTACCTCTATTTTAGAGGATGCAAATGTATTAATTTATTTTATAAGTATCAACATCTGTAAAAAAATTAATTTCTCACAAGTGAATTCAAAAAATAAACGTAACTATAACGCTATTCGCCTCATTTTATGATATATTTATTACTTTTAAAAATAACCAAATCATTCCTTTATGAGACGCAGAAAATTTATACAATCTAGCTCCCTCCTATTAGCAAGCACAGGCTTAGCAAGTATTTTACCTTTAAATCTGTTCGCCACAAACAAAAACAAAGCGGCTAAAATACGTATTGGTGCCATAGGGATTAATGGCATGGGTTGGTCAGACCTTACAGCACTACTTAAAGATCCCCGAGCAGAATGTGTTGCTTTATGTGATGTAGACCAAAATGTATTAACCAAAAGAGCTGCTGAGCTGGCTAAAAAAAGTATTACCGTAACCACAACCGGCGATTATAAAAAAATACTCGAAAACAAAGATATAGATGCCGTTGTAATTGGCACTCCGGATCATTGGCATTGCAAAATAATGATTGATGCCCTTGTAGCAGGCAAAGATGTTTATGTAGAAAAGCCTGTGGGCAATTCTATAGCCGAATGCAATGAAATGATTGCTGCCCAGCAAAAATACCAAAAAGTAGTTCAGGTGGGCCAATGGCAACGTAGCCAAAAACATTTTGCAGATGCCATTGCTTATGTTCACTCGGGTAAATTAGGTAATATTCGGTTGGTAAAAGCCTGGGCCTACCAGGGCTGGATGAAAGCCATACCCACTGTACCGGATAGCCCTGTACCTGAAGGTGTTGACTACAACATGTGGCTGGGTCCGGCCACAAAACGTCCTTTTAATAAAAATCGCTTTCATTTCGATTTCCGTTGGTTTTGGGATTATGCAGGAGGCTTAATGACTGATTGGGGTGTACACATGATTGACTATGCCCTGTTGGGAATGAAAGCTTCAGCACCAAAAAGCATTGTAGCATCAGGCGGAAAGTTTGCCTACCCCGATGATGCATCGGAAACACCCGACACTTTAACCACAATATTTGAATTTGAAGGTTTTAATTTACAATGGGAACATGCTACAGGTATTGATGATGGCCCTTACGGCAGAAACCATGGTGTTGCATTCATTGGAAACAATGGAACACTCGTTCTTAACCGCCAGGGTTGGGAAGTAATTCCCGGAAAAGATGGCGACAAAATTAAAATCGAGGCAGTACCATTACAAAAATCGGTAGATAACGGGTTGCAATTGCATGCCAAAAATTTCCTGGATGTTATCCAGTCCCGTAAAATGGAAGATCTAAAAGCACCGATACAAGCTGGGGCACATGTAGCCACCGTTTGTCAAATGGGTAATATTGCTTATCGAACAGGAAAAAAAATCTACTGGGATGCAGCCAAAGGTAAATTTACCGATACCGAAGCCAACAAATACCTTGCTGCAGCATATCACAATGGTTACAAAATGCCACGGGCCTGAGGTTAAAAACCCAGAGTATTAGAACCCTGGTTGCCGAGGAATATTTAAAATGTATTGGGGGGGTTGGGGTAAATGGATAGCCTACTTTAACCCTAACCCCTAATTATTTGGATGCTTAGAACCGATGAAACATCCGTCTCTCTTTTTTAAACGCTTTTATGGAAAATCTAAGTATCGTTCATCATTTAAAAAAACATCCATATGAAATCCATATTCAGCAAAGCATCGGTTCTATTTGTCGTTTTATTATTATTAAATGTAGTGGCAAAGGCCGATATCATTAGATTAATTATAAAAGAAGAGCGCGCAAATTGTACAGGTGTTGGCCCTCAAACCTGCTATCAGGTAAAATACAAACACAGTAAAGATTGGGAACTATTTTACTCCGCCATTACTGGTTTTAATTATGAACCCGGTTATCAATATACAATTGACGTAATCCGGACAAAGCGAAAACAAGTTCCGGCAGATGCCAGTCAGTACACCTATCGGTTAAAAAAAATAATCGAAAAGAAACTTGTTGCGCAAACCATAAAATATCAGGATTTCATCACAAGATATAAATGGAACCTGATTCAGATCAATGGCAAAACACAAAGCAGTCCTAAAGCCTACCTTGTTTTCGAAAAGGGCAATACCCGGGTAAGCGGATTCTCAGGCTGTAACAGAATCTTTGGAAGCTTCGAAATTACCGGAAATACCATCACGTTCAAAAATTTGGCAAGCACCATGATGGCCTGCGAAAACAATGAACTGGAAAGTGCATTTATGGCTATAATTAATAATAAATCCTTAAAATACGACATTGCAGATCAAACTTTGAACTTTTACAGCGGGAACAAATTGGTTTTAATGTTCGGGTTGGCTCCTCTGGATAAAAAATAGCGGTAAAGCATCAGATACCATCATACAGATCTAAAATCTGAGAATTAATTTATTGACGTAATAATCATAACCCTAACTTAAATTCATTTCAGGATGGGGTTTGATTTAAACAAAAAGCTTTCAAGTACTATACTTTTTCCAGGTTTCGATTTTTGCCTTTTGCCTTGCGATATAAGTGTCAGCAATAATTTCGGCTGCACTTGCCCCATTGGTATTTTCTAACAACTCCTTTAGTTTATATTGATCTACATCTGCCTTATAAAGAATCTGTACCAATTTAGAAAAATCAGTATCAATCAGATATCCAAAAGCATCTATCATCGCCAAACGAAGTTGCTCCTCAGATAACGTTTCCGCTAAATCAAAATCTTTGCTAATAATCCTAATTAAAGACAATGCATCACTCATAATTACAAAATTAGTTAAAACACTTGATTAGTCTGGAGTAGTCATTAGTCATCAGTCTGGAGTCTTAAGTCTTGGGCGCATCGCACAACTAACCTGTTTGGAGTTGAGAGCTTGGAGTAGTCATTAGTCTGGAGTCATTAGTCCTGAGTCTGGAGTCTTAAGTCTTAAGCTCATAGCACAACTAAACTCCTAACCGCCTAACCAAATAAATCAGTTTCGAGTTGAGAGCGGGGAGTTTGGAGTAGTCATTAGTCCTGAGTCATTAGTTCTGAGTCTGGAGTCTTAAGTCTTAAGCTCATAGCACAACTAAACTCCTAACCGCCTAACCAAATAAATCAGTTTCGAGTTGAGAGCGGGGAGTTTGGAGTAGTCATTAGCCTGGAGTCATTAGTCTTAAGTCTTGGGCACATCGCACAACTAACCAGCAACCGCCTAACCAACTGAACCAGTTTCGAGTTGAGAGCGGGGAGTTTGGAGTAGTCATTAGTCTGGAGTCATTAGTCCTGAGTCTTAAGTCTTAACAAAGGCCCATAAACGAAAACACTTTATACCCACTTAATTTCCTGACACAGCTCTATCAAGACCCCATTGGTATCTTTCGGGTGAACAAAACAAACCATTTTATTATCAGCTCCCTTCTTAGGCTGATCATTCAAAAGAACAAACCCTTCATTTTTAAGCCGCTCCATTTCTGCCAGGATATCATCTACAGCAAAAGCAATATGATGTATGCCCTCTCCTTTTTTTTCTAAAAATGTAGCGATAGCACTTTCAGGAGCCGTTGCCTCAAGCAGTTCAACCTTATTTTCCCCGGTTTTAAAAAAAGCAGTATTTACAAATTCAGATGCCACCTGTTCGGTTTTATAGCAATCCGTATTCAGTAATCTCTGATACAAATCAATGGATTTCTCGAGGCTCCGGACCGCGATTCCGATATGTTCTATCTTATTCATAGGCATTTATGCTAAAGGTTGAAACCCGAAAGGTTAAGTTAATGTAAAAATGCAGGTTTTACCTATATGCTCATAGCTATTATTTATAATTGTTAGAAAAGTTTTTTCGTATCTTTGTAGTAAAATTAACAGAATAAGATGAAACAGCCGATATATTTAGACAATAATGCAACGACACCTCTTGACCCTAGAGTGTTGGAAGCAATGTTACCTTACTTTACTGAGAAATTTGGAAATGCAGCAAGCAGAAACCACGCTTTCGGATGGGTAGCTGAAGAAGGGGTTGATTATGCCCGTGAGCAGGTGGCCAAATTAATCGGCTGTACAGAAAAAGAAATCATTTTTACATCTGGCGCAACCGAAGCTGATAACCTGGCGATTAAGGGTGTGTTTGAAATGTATAAAGAAAAAGGAAACCACATCATCACTGCGGTAACCGAACATAAAGCAGTTTTAGATACTTGCAAGCACTTAGAAAAAAATGGTGCACGTGTAACTTATCTGGCCGTTAAAGAAGATGGTTTAATCGACTTAGCTGAGCTTGAAGCTGCAATGACTCCAGAAACGATCTTAGTTTCGATCATGTATGGTAACAACGAAATTGGTGTAATCCAGCCGGTAAAAGAAATCTCGGCTATTGCACACAAATATGGCGCTTTATTCATGACTGACGCTACACAGGCCGTTGGAAAAATCCCGGTTGATGTAAATGCAGACGGCATTGACTTAATGGCTTTCTCAGCACATAAAATGTACGGACCTAAAGGTGTTGGTGCACTTTACGTTCGCCGTAAAAACCCAAGAGTTAAAGTTACAGCTCAAATGGATGGTGGTGGCCACGAGCGTGGTATGCGTTCTGGAACATTAAACGTACCTGGTATTGTTGGCTTAGGTAAAGCTTGTGAGCTTTGTCGTTTAGAGATGGAAAGTGAAGCCGTTCGTTTATCTGCATTACGCGACAGATTAGAAACTACTTTAAACAAAATGGAAGAAAGTTATGTTAATGGTAATACAGAACACCGTTTACCGCATGTAGCTAATATTTCATTTAAATATGTTGAAGGTGAAGGTTTAATGATGGCAATGAAAGACCTGGCAGTATCTTCAGGTTCTGCTTGTACTTCTGCTTCTTTAGAACCATCATACGTACTGAAAAGCTTAGGTTTATCAGACGATTTAGCACACTCTTCTATCCGTTATGGCTTAGGTAGATTTACTACTGAAGAAGACATAGACCACGCTATTGAAATTACGCAAAAAGCAGTTAATCACCTGAGAGAGCTTTCTCCACTTTGGGAAATGTTTAAAGAAGGTGTTGACTTGAGTAAAATTGAGTGGGCAGAACATTAATTGAGTTACGTGTTGCAAGTTATCAGTTACATGGCTTAATGCACAATAGATAATATAACAAATGAAGGTTATTGATTTTGAGCCTTGCATTGCAAGTCATAACTTATAACCCACAACAAAAACAAAATTTCTTCGAAAGGAGACTAAAGAAATACAAAAATGGCATATTCAGAGAAAGTAATCGATCATTATAGTAACCCACGTAACGTAGGTACTTTAAATAAAGACAGCAAAGCTGTGGGAACAGGTTTGGTTGGAGCGCCTGAGTGCGGCGACGTAATGCGCTTACAAATTGAAGTTGGTGATGATAATGTAATCACTGACGCTAAATTTAAAACTTTTGGATGCGGTTCGGCAATTGCTTCTTCTTCTTTAGCTACAGAATGGTTAAAAGGAAAAACAATTGATGAAGCTTTGGCAATTGATAATATGGATATTGTTGAAGAATTAGCATTACCACCAGTGAAAATCCACTGTTCAGTTTTGGCAGAGGACGCTATTAAATCTGCAATTAACGATTATCGCGTTAAAAACGGATTAGAGCCTGTGGTATTAGAAAAATCACACCACTAGTAAGATCTGAGATAATAAATAAGAGATTTGAGAATATCTCTTATTTATTAAAGTATTTAATGATTTGTAGGTGGGATGTAGGCTTTCGAGTCTCTTATCTCATGTCTCAAATCTCAAATCAGAATTGAAATGATTACAATAACAGATAAAGCAAAGGATAAAATAGATCATTTAATGCAGGATTCAGAATTAGGTTCTGACTACTTTTTACGTGTATCGGTAAAAGGTGGAGGCTGCTCGGGCTTGTCTTACAATCTGGATTTTGACAACGAAGAAAAAACTGGAGATCAGTTTTTTGAAGACCGCGGAATCAGAATTGCCCTGGATATGAAATCGTTTTTATATCTGGCGGGAACAGAACTTGATTTTTCTGATGGTTTAAATGGAAAAGGTTTCAACTTCATCAATCCCAACGCTAGTCGTACTTGCGGCTGCGGCGAAAGCTTCTCTGTTTAATTCCTTACCTTAAGAAATTAATAGCCTCATAAGAGATTTTCTTGTGAGGCTATTTTTATTAATTCCGCTGCGTTCTTTACCTTAAATTTCTGCAATAAGTGCTTCCTGTGCGTTTCTACGGTCAATTTACTCAGAAAAAGTTCATCTGCAATGGCCTGTGTAGTTTTACCTAAAGCCACTAAATTTAAAATCTCTTTTTCCCTTTTGGTTAATCGAACAATTTCTCTGAAATCTTCGGGCTGAGGATTGGAGATGATGTCTCTTACCGCAGCACTAAACGTAATATTCCCATTCACTGCTTCTTCAATACAGCTCAATAACTCGTTTAATCCGGTATTTTTCAGTAAGTAACCACTCGCTCCCTGCGCAATCATCTTCATGATGATACTGCGTTCATCATGATTGCTCAAGGCAAGTATAGCCGTTCGTGCTGAGATCTTCTTTATCTCCATACACAACTCTATACCACTTATATCCGGGAGAGAAATATCTAATAATACAGCGTCAACTTTATTTGTTTTTAAAAATGAGAGAAAATCTTGTCCATTTACAAAACTTCCAGCAATTGTTATGCGATCGTGATTCTTAAGTATATTCTGTAAGCCTTCTATAACTACCGGATGATCATCTACGATAGCCAGACTAACTTTATGCTGTAACATTAAGTTCGATATTAATTGTTGTACCCTGCTGACCTTTATTCGTATTAATTTCAAAAATACCATTCAAATAGCTAACCCTATTTCTGATATTCAGCAAACCCATACCTGTTTTATTTTCAAGTTCCTTCACATCAAAGCCTATGCCATCATCCTCTACCGTGATTAGAAAAGAGCCCTCTGCATAACTGCATTGCAATAAAATCTGAGTTGCTTTAGCATGCTTTACGGCATTACCCAATAACTCCTGAATAATGCGATAAATGGAAATCTGCTCTTGCATCACCAGGTCGTTCATTAAACCGTAAGATTGAAAGTGAATTGATATATTACTGATAGTCATCGCATTACAAAGGTCACGAAGCGAGGTCTCCAGGCCAAATTTAAGCAAAGTCTCCGGCATCATGTTGTGGGCGATACGCCTTAATTCTGTAACAGATGTATCCAATTGATTTATAATCGGATTCAATGATTCATCCCTGTCTTCTTCATGGCTTATTGCAAATTCTGAAAGGTTGAGTTTTATCCCTGCCAACATCCCTCCCAGCCCATCATGAAGATCTCTGGCTATCCGCTTCCGTTCTTCTTCTTGTCCCTGCAACATTGCTTTTGTTAACTTAATTTCCTCCTGTTGCTTAAGATCCTTAAGTTCCTGATGATGCGTAATCTCCTTTTGAACGGACATTTTCTTCGCATTACGATAAACTATCCAACCGAAAATTAAAATCATCAGTAATGCAAAACTGATGATTGCGAATAGCCAACTCATTAAGCGATTATTCTTTACTGTTAAATTAGCCTTGGAGTTAGCCGCATGAAGTTCCACAATCTTTTTCTGGTTCTCTGCATTTCTAAACTTTACTTCCAATTCATTGATATCTTTTCTTAAACGTGTCTCATTTAAACTGTCGGTAAGCTGATTGTATTTCTTCAACCAGATATAAGCATTAGGAACATCACCTAACAATTCGTAAGTACGGTTAAACTCCCGATAAATGGATTGCTTATTCAATGCATATTTCATGAAATCTACATCTTTAGAAACTTCCATTAATATCGGAATTCCTTTATCGTATTGATTGTTATTAAGATATACGTTGTATTTCTGAAGTAAAAAAGTCGTAACCTTATATTCATTGCCCATTTTCTTAGCTAGCTTTTGTCCCTTATCTAAACTCGCCAATGCTTTATCACTCTCCCGGGTTCCTTCCATAAAATAAATACCCTCCACTTCATAATTATCAAGCATTTCTTTGCTGTCGGGAAATTTCTTTAGCAAGTTTTTAGTTAGTTCCAGAATCTTCTTAACCTTATCAAACTTATATTGATAACAAGCTGTAAAAGCTGAACGAAGATAATAGGCCACCAAAAGTCTGCCCTGTGGATCTATCTTTTTCATCAAAGCGATGGCCCGGTCAATATATAAATTAGCCTGGTCGTACTGGCTATTATCGTTAAAGGTTTTATGAAGAACACCATAAGATTTAGCCATAAGCAAAGTATCTTTTCCAGCCACAGTTAAAGGAATAATCCGGTTTAAAACCGTAGCAATTACTGCTTTATCTTTTCCTTCGCTGTATAAATTCTCTGCATAATAATACAGTGCTGTTCTTCTGAATCTGGCAGCCTCTTCCGAATGGATACCACCAAGCGACTTTTCAGACTTCAATAAAGCATCGCTACATTTAGCCGCATGATGAAGCTCATACTCCAATCTGCCTTCATAATAAAAGGACAAGGCTTTTAAAAAGGAGTTAGAAGAACCTAATTTTCTCCCTTTATCCAAATACTGCTGTGATAGTTTTGGATTGGAAGATATCCAGTACTCAGACAATAAAAAACTTGCCCTGGCCTTTACACTATCAGGACTTTTAGCATTGATAATGGCAGATAAGCTGTCGATATTCAATTTTTTATCGATTGATATAACCTGGGCACTTAAAGTGTTAACCAGAAAAAGCAGGAGTATTAGGGCACAGGTTATTCTGTTTATTTTTGGCATCTATCTTTCATCAATTGGTTATAATATCGTATCTCAAAATTAGAACGGTTCTCCTCAATAATCGTTCCTCCAGACACAGATAAAATAAAAAGATAATGAAAAAAAGTTTTTACTTCAATAATTAGCTCATAAATACCTGTAAACTGGTATAAACCACCAATTGCTTACTAAGCGCTAAGTCAGCCCGTTTTTTTCTACCTTTTGCATTATTAAACCAAAAAGCGTTATTATTGTTAATTAAACGAACACCAAATAACGAGCATGCCTTTAATTAACGAATTTTCAACAGTTCCAACTTTACTCAGAAATGTTGTAAAAAATATACATAAACCAGAAGAAACCTTCTTAATCCATAAGCAGGGAGCCGAATGGACAGAAATCTCTTATGAAGACACCTTAAAAAGGGCGGATGCAGTATCTGCTTTCTTCTTAGAAAAGGGGCTTAAGAAGGGCGACCGATTAGGGCTAATGATCGAAAATTCGCCTGAGTATGTTTACTATGATCAGGGCATTCAACAAATTGGTGTAATCAATGTTTCTATTTATCCTACTCTTTCTGAACAGGAAGTAGCCTACATTATCAATGATTCTGGCATAAAAGGAATTTTGATTGGGAACAACTTTCTTTACCGCAAGGTACTTAAAGTAGCTTCAAACTGTAAAGAACTGAAATACATTATTCCTGCTTTCAAAGATTATGAAAAAGTAACTATCCCAACGGATGTTCAGGCAGAGATTATAAGCTTTTCTGATATACTGGCTTTAAAACATCAGTTAACAGCTGCAGAAAAAGCAGAAATAGACCAGTGCAGAAGCCTTGTGGAGCCACAGGATGTATCTTCTTTAATTTACACTTCAGGAACCATGGGTACACCAAAAGGTGTAATGCTTACGCACCGTAACTTTGTTAAAAATGTGGAAGTTTGCCTCCAGCAAATTCCAGTTATTGATGAAACCGAAACATTTTTATCTTTTCTGCCACTTTCGCATGTTTTTGAACGAACTGCTACCTACCATGTTTGCTGTGCGCAGGGTTGTAAAATTGCATTTGCCCAAAGTTTAGAATTATTGGCCAAAAACATGGGCGAAGTTCGACCAACGGTAATGAACTGTGTACCAAGACTGTTAGAACGCATTCACGATAAAGCGATAAAGTCTGGAACGTCGGCAGGTGGTACAAAAGCAAAAATATTTACCTGGGCATTGGAAACCGGCAAAAATTATCGTGTAGCTAAAGAAGCGGGTAAAAATCCGGGCTTCGTATTAAGCACAAAGAAAGCGATTGCAGAGAAACTGGTTTTCAGTAAGATTAAAGAAAAAACCGGAGGACGGCTGAAATTCATGATTTCTGGTGGTGCTGCACTACCAAAAAATGTTGGCGAATTTTTTGGCGATCTGGGTATTAAAATCCTTGAGGGCTTTGGCCTAACAGAAACCTCTCCGGTAATGTCGGTTACCGAATTCCACAGACAAGTTTATGGTACTGTAGGAAGAGTTATCCCCGGCATAGAGGTAGGGATACAAGACGTGGAGAGCAAAAACATTATCAATATCCAAACACATGACACTTTTAATGAGGATTTTGAATGTGCCGAAGGCGAAATCATTGTTCGCGGTCATTGTGTAATGAAAGGCTATTTTAACAAACCTGCTGAAACTGCAGAAGCCATTGACAAAGACAGCTGGTTCCATACCGGCGATATTGGGAGGTTCTATAAGGGGAACCTGCAGATTACCGACCGTTTAAAGAACATGATTGTAAACGCTTATGGGAAAAACGTATATCCTACGCCTGTAGAAAATATCTATTTGAAAAGCCCTAAGATTGATCAGTTATTCCTGGTTGGAGACAAGCGCGAATTTATTACTGCCATCATTATCCCAAACAGAGAAACTTTAGAAGAGACATTCAAACTTAAACCAGCATTCTTCGAAGAGGCTGCCCCTTTCATTGAAAACAAGGAAATTATCGACTGGATGGCTCAGGACATTAAAAAAATCTCTAATGAACTAGCCAAATTTGAGCGCATTAAAAACTTTAAAATCAAGCGAAACCCCTTCAGTATCGAAGAGGGAGAAATTACACCAACACTCAAAGTTAAGCGACGTATTGTAGAGAAGAAATATGCAGAAGCCATCAATGAAATGTACCAGGAGGATGTTGAGGCTGATGCCTAAGTCCTTCGTTGCAACTCATTTATTTTTCAGTGCCCTTAGTTAGGAACTGAAATAAATTTCTACATGTAGATTAAAATACTATCTTTAAAAACTGGGCTGAGACACTAATGTGGCGTTAGAACATCGCATTAGCGACTAACTTTCATTAGCATATCATAAAACCCGCCACCATAAAGTCTATAAATATGCTGATTGTAAATAATTTTGAAGAATACGAAGCCCACCTGGGAAAAGAACTTGGCATATCGCAGTGGCATACCATTACCCAAGAGCAGATCAATAAGTTTGCAGAGGCTACCCTTGATTATCAATGGATTCATACCGATACCGAAAGAGCCAAAACCGATAGTCCTTTTAATACCACCATTGCCCATGGCTACCTTACCCTTTCGCTTATCCCCTATCTGTGGAAACAAATAGCCGATATCCGCAACATTAAAATGGAAATCAATTACGGAATTGAAAGTTTTAAATTTGGACAGGCAGTTCGTGTAAATAGCGAAATTCAACTTAAAGCCAAACTCCTGGCGATTTCTAACTTAAGGGGAATAACGAAGGTAGTAATTCAGGCAATCTTAGATATCAAAGGAGAAGTAAAACCTGCATATGTTGGCAATGTAGTATTTCTTTATCATTTTAATTAGACTAGATAATTAAGGGCTGGTAATATTTGTCATTCAGCCTTGAATCTATTTTGGTTCTCTTGTGATAAGAAAATAAATGATATACAACCAGCCAAATATACCGGCCACAAGAGAAGTTAAAACTGATTCTGTTCTAGACCAGCAAATGGAAACTGCAAGTGCTGAACCTATTCCGATACCATTTCCAATGGCTGTATGGGTTGCTGCACCATTTGAACTAGCAAAACAGTAAAAACTAATAAATATTAGACAAGAGGTTAAGAGCATTTTTTTCATATTTTGAAGATACAACATCTTTAATGAATATGCCAATAGTAAAACAGTCGGCCATATTTTTAAATCTGCGGAAGCTAATAAACAGTAAAAAACTCCCGCAGATTAAAATGTTTTTTGCATGTAGGCACCTACTCCGCATACCGCTACCTGTAAGCTAGCGCATCACTTAAATCATTGTGATCAAAAATCAAATGGGCTACTAAGGAAAAAACGGAAATTAAATCACGAATAAAACCCTGCAAAATTCTTACTTTTGCAAAAAATACCCGAAATGAGTATAGGATTATCAGAACAAGAGATATTACGACGTGAGTCGTTAAAACAATTACGCGAATTGGGCATTGAGCCCTATCCTGCCGAAGCTTATGAAGTTAACGCTTATGCAGAAGATATCAATAAGAACTACGAAAGAGATAAAACCGCTTATAAGAACATCAGCATTGCCGGAAGATTAATGACCCGTCGGATTATGGGAAGTGCTTCTTTCGCCGAATTGCAAGATTCTACAGGCCGTGTTCAGTTGTATCTGAAGCGTGATGACTTATGTCCTGATAAAGATAAAACCTTATACAATACCGTTTTCAAAAAACTATTAGATCTTGGCGATTACATCGGTGTAAAGGGATATGTTTTTACAACGCAAACTGGCGAAATCTCCGTGCACGTAACTTCGTTTACGGTATTGGCTAAATCATTAAAGCCACTTCCTGTGGTTAAACGTGATGACGATGGCAACATTTACGATGGCTTTACCGATCCGGAATTACGCTATCGTATGCGTTATGTAGATTTAACAGTAAATCCTGATTATAAACAAATTTTCATCAAACGCAGCAAGGTAATTAATACCATGCGTAATTATTTTGATGAGCAGGGATGGATGGAAGTGGAAACACCTATCCTTCAGCCTATTCATGGTGGAGCTGCAGCACGTCCTTTCGCTACGCATCATAATACCTTAGATATGCCACTTTATTTGCGTATTGCAAATGAGCTTTATCTGAAAAGATTAATTGTTGCGGGCTTTGATGGTGTTTATGAGTTCGGTAAAATGTTCAGAAATGAAGGTATGGACCGTACCCACAATCCTGAGTTTACTTCAATGGAAATCTATGTAGCTTACAAAGATTATGTTTGGATGATGGCGATGGTAGAGGAATGTTTAGAAAAAGTAGCTATCGCAACAAACGGTTCTGCAATCGTTAATGTTGGTGGTCATGACATTAATTTCGAAGGTCCTTACGAAAAGCTTACCATGTACGAATCTATTCAGAAATACACTGGCATAGACGTTTCAGCAATGACTGAAGAAGAAATTGCTCAAACCTGTAAAGATTTAGGCATTGAAATAGACCCTTCAATGGGAAGAGGGAAATTAATTGATGAGATTTTCGGCGCAAAAGTAGAAGCGAATTTAATTCAGCCAACTTATATCACCGATTACCCTATCGAGATGACTCCATTAGCGAAAAAACACCGTTCGTCTGAAGGTTTGGTAGAACGTTTTGAATTATTCGTTAAAGGGAAAGAAATTGCCAATGCTTATTCAGAATTAAATGATCCTATCGATCAAAAAGAACGTTTTGAAGATCAGCTTAAACTGGCCGCCCGTGGTGATGATGAGGCAATGGTTATGGATGACGATTTCGTACGTGCTTTAGAATATGGTATGCCTCCAACCTCTGGTTTGGGTATTGGTATCGATCGTTTGGTAATGTTGATGACCAATCAAAGTACCATTCAGGAAGTATTATTCTTCCCTCAAATGCGTCCGGAGAAAAAGAAAATTGAGTTAACAGCGGAAGAAGCAGAACTTTATGCCTTAGTTGCAGAAGGAGAACAAGCACTGTTAACAGATGTTAAGGCTAAACTAACCGAGTGGAGCAACAAAAAATGGGATACAACTTTAAAAGCTTTAACTGGCAAAGGAATCTTAAAAGTTGCAAAAACTGATGATGGCTTGTTTCTATCGCATAAATAGTTAACATAAATATAACGAAAACTTAAAAGGCTTGCTAGTAATTGATTAGCAAGCCTTTTCTATATTTACAGCAATTGATTAAATAACATCATTGCTATGAACACTTCAAGTTTAGAAATTAACGAAAGAGAATACTGCATCAAATTAAGTAAAGATGCTTTTGATTTAACCCTGGTTCGCCAATTGATTAAAAGAATTCAGGCTGAGGCACTTTTCTTTAAACGTGCTACAGAGATTGATGAAGATGATATCCTCAGTAAACGTGCTCAAAGAGAAGAATACGAGGGATACGACAATTTAGACGATAAATAAATCATTATGCTCGATTTATCGAATAAGCCTAGGCTTTCGCATAAATCAGGCATGATGGAAATTAATCAACATCTAATGCGCCTTCAACAGAGTCGTCCATTGTTTTGCCTGTAATTACTGAAGCCGCCATCTTCAAAAAGGCAACAGCAGTACCATGTTTGGTATCCCAATAATAACCTTCGGACGGAATCACTTTTATGAGTGTAATATTGGGATCATCCTTTCCTCCCTGAAACCAGGTTTTAATAAAAGGACTCCATAACTCATCAATTTTAGCCTGATCCCGGCTGATTTCCGATATCCCATAAATGTTTACAAAACCAGAATGGGCACCTGCCTGAAAAAGCAGATGGGTGAAAGGATCAGTAGCGATCTCATCATTTTTATGACTGTCTTTCATGCTCATAAACCAAATATTACCCTCCTCATCTACCTGTTGAATGGCCATTGGCCTTACAGATAGCGGAATTCCTGTTTTGATATTGGTACAAAAGAAACAACTCTCGGCCTTTTCTGCCAATCCGCGTAACTTTTCAATCGCTTGTTTACCGCCTAAATCCTGAATATTATTTTCTTCCTGAGTATTGTTAGTACTTCCTTCTTGTGATGTTGCCATAGGTATAAGATTTTACATAAACTACAATTTTAAAATCATTTTGGTTTTGAAGAAATTAAATGAAGACGATCTAAGCAGCACCGTCAACCCAAACACTCACCGCAGCCCTTACTTGAAAAAAGCTTGTTAAACGTTAATGCAGTAGTACTAAATCCACCGTACGAATAGCTTATCCAGCGAGATAAACTACTGAACGAATGCCCCATGACCAGTGCCCAATGACTAATGAACCCATAACTAATAAACTTCTTATCGTATATTTAAACTAAGAATCATCATATGCCAATAAAAAAGCCTAAACCTTTCCATGCAAAAATTGAAATCATCGGTATTAACCCCTTTGTTTTTGTACCTGTAGAAACGCTACTTTACCTGTTTGATCAAGCTAAAAAAGACAAGGGAAAAATTCCGGTTAAGATGAAGATTGATGGTCACCTTTTTAAACAAACCCTGGTTAAATATGCTGGCGACTGGCGTTTATACCTCAATACGCCCATGAGAACGGCTGCTGGAAAAGAATTGGGAGATACTGCCCTATTTGAACTAACATTTGATCCAGAGGAAAGGATAATTTCATTTCATCCCAAACTTCAAGCGGCATTGAAAGAGAACAATGAAGCCAAACAAATATTTGACAGCCTTGCCCCTTATCTGCAAAAAGAGATTATAAGATACATTAATAACCTTAAAACAGAAGCATCTATAGACCTAAATGTAAAGCGAGCTATCAGTTTTTTATTGGGAAAAGAAAGGTTTATTGGAAGAGACAAGCCATAAGCACAATGCTAATTCAAGTAATTCTGCTGTAAATTTAAACCCGAGCGGCGCGGCAGGATCCGATTTTTTCAATCGGAGCTATAGCAAAGAGCGGGGCTGCAGTTCAGAAGCATCACTTACGCTTCGTTTTCAAATAAAAACAAAAGCCACCTTAACTAAAAGATGGCTTTAAACAGGAAATAAATCCAATATGTTATTTAGCGATAGCGAACCTGCTGTTGCTTATCCATCATACCCATCTGATCTTTCATTTGTTTAATCTGATCGGCTAATAATTTGTTCTTATCTGCTTTTTTAGCTTCTGCTAAATACATGGTTGCTTCGCGTTTGTTACGCTTTGCCATTGCAATTCCGGCCAGACTTAACTTGGCCAATGCCACATTATGATCCATTTGCATACCTAAAGCAAGCGATTTTTTAAAATATTTTTCGCTCTGCATTGGTGCTTTTCTGCTTTCAATTAATCCTACCAAAAGGTTATAGTAACCGTGTTGAACTTTAATCAACTGTTTTTCGTAATTGGTAATGCGTTTCAAAAAGAGCTCGGCTTTTTCCATGTTATCTTTTCTAAGGTACCATTGTGCCAATAACATGTTCTCATTAAAGAAATAAGTTACTAAAACAATTAAACCCACTAAAATGGCTACTATGCCCCAAGGCCAGAAACCGAATATAAATAATGCTACTGCGCCACCCAATAAAGCAAACCCCGCAATTAATCTGATAATATTTGGCATAAAATTTATTACAATTATTTTTTTCTGCAAATATCGTGTTTAAATAGCAGAAATTAGATTTTAAAACAATAATTTCATTAAAAATTTATAATTACGCTAAACTACAAGGAAACATGAAATTCTTATTATCCATAACCCTAATTTTAGTCGCCATGAGCGTTTCTGCACAAGAACTGAATAAAAAAATACATGATCAAGCCAAAAACAGAGATATCCTGATAAATACCTGCACCAGAGCAGGCCTTATATCTTTTCCTGAATTTAAGGAGATGTACGATCCCCTTTATGAAGCATATACGCCTGATGCAGCCACCATGATCGAAATTAAAAAGCTACTCAAAAAAGAAAAAATTACCATCGTATTTGGAAGCTGGTGTGGCGATAGTAAAGTTAATGTTCCCAACTTCTTTAAAATTCTGGATGCAGCCGGCTTTAGTGAAAAAAACATTGACATCATTGCCGTAGACGGGAATAAAAAAGCCGAGAATGGCTTACTAGATAAACTAAATATCCTGCGTGTTCCAACTTTTATTATTTCTGATAAAAAGGGTAATGAAATTGGAAGAATCATTGAAGGTCCAAAAAACACTTTGGAAGCAGATTTGTTAGAAATTTTGAAGAAAAAAAACGCATAACTTCAATTATTCCATGAACTTAACAATCACCACATGTCTCCATCCTTAGAAAGCAGCTGGCTTGCCGTACTAGATCAAGAATTTGAAAAAGATTACATGAAAAGCCTTAAGGCCTTTCTTCAGCAAGAGAAAGATAACAAACAAACCATTTATCCAAAAGGTTCAGATATTTTCAATGCTTTAAATACAACTCCTTTCAGTGAAGTTAAAGTGGTCATTTTAGGCCAGGATCCTTACCATGGAGTTGGCCAGGCACATGGATTATCTTTTTCGGTACAGCGAGGTGTCGCAGTCCCTCCTTCTTTAAAGAATATATACAAAGAGCTGGAAACGGATGTTCCGGGCTTTAAGTCTCCCGGTCATGGTAACTTAACCCATTGGGCTGAGCAGGGCGTACTGCTTTTAAACGCAACGCTTACCGTTAGGGCTAGCGAAGCGGGCTCTCATCAAAACCGCGGATGGGAAATTTTCACAGATGAGATTATAAGAGCACTGTCTCAAAAACGTGAACATATTGTATTTTTACTCTGGGGCAGGTACGCTCAGGCTAAGGCATCGTTAATCGATCAGAAAAAGCATTATGTTCTCACGGCAGCCCACCCTTCACCTTTTTCAGCTTACAATGGTTTTTTCGGATCTAAACACTTCTCTAAAGCCAATCAGCTATTGGTACAAAATAACTTAAAGCCCATTGATTGGTCGCTGCCAGTGTAAATGAATGTCTATCTAATCAGCGGTCTTGGGGCGGATAAACGTATTTTCAAGAAACTCAGGTTTCCTGAAAATACTGTTATTAATCATATTGACTGGATTCCTCCAAAATCAAGGGAGAGCTTGGCAAACTACGCTCACCGCTTAAGTGAAATTATCAATACCAGCAAGCCGTTTGCTCTTCTAGGTGTATCTTTCGGAGGAATGATTGCGGTAGAAATAGCTAAAATATTATCACCACTTACAACGATTATCATTTCCAGCAGTTTAAAAAGCAGTCACCTCCCCCTAAGCTATCAACTTGCAGGCAAATTGAACCTATTGTCTTTAATTCCTGCTGGTTTACTTAAGTCATCAAATAAAATTACCCAAAATTATTATTTTGGAGTAAAAACTGCAGAAGAAAAAAAACTACTCAACCAGATTGTCAATGATACAGATAGCCACTTTTTAAAATGGTCTATCGGTGCAATACTGAGTTGGAAAAACGAAATCAAACCAGCAAGACTTCTCCATATTCATGGCACAAAAGATAAGATACTTTACACCAAAAAATATGTACCTGACTTTTTGATTCCAGGCGGAACGCATTTTATGGTTTATCAAAATGCAGACGAAATTTCTGCTTTGATTGGCAAAATATTAGCGGAAACGATCAAATCATAATATTTAAACACCTTAAATGCTGTTAAGTATTTAAAGTAGAAAAACAACGGTTCAACCCCATCAAATAAAAATTGCCAGGCATAAAATTGGATAACCAGCTTAGTTGCCTGAGGCGCCTTAGGTGGTTAATACTAATACTCCAAAGGTACAATTGGTTCTTTCTTCGTGGTCGACATGATCATCATGGTTTGAAAAGTTTTCACAACAGAAATCTTACTAATTTTATCCATAATCAGTCGCTCGTAAGCCTTAATATCTTTCACATAAACCTTTAACAGGAAGTCTGCCTGTCCAGTAACGTGATGACATTCTGTAATTTCTTTAATCTGATTTACTTCATCCAGAAAAATCTGGATGGTGTTATTTTTATGAAAATCAAGTTGAATTTGAATGAAAGTTTTAATACCTAATCCAAGCTTTTCCTCGTCAACAAGGGCATGATAACTTTTGATGTATCCTGCCATTTCGAGTTTACGAACACGTTCTAAAGTTGGAGCGGGTGATAAGCCGATTTCTTGTGAGAGTAATAAATTGGTTATTCTACCATTTTCTTGTAGAATTTTTAAGATTCTAAAATCAATTTTATCTAATTCTGATGCCATATTGGTTCAAAGGTATTGAGAACACAAACATAACCAAATTATATTCTAAATTTTAACATAATTTATCATATAAATTTTAAACAATAATTTTTAGATTTACCTAAAAATAAAATTAGATAAATATAAATGCAAAGTTTTACCGAAGAGAACTATCTAAAAACGATTTATCATTTAGCGGAAAAGTCATCGAATGTACAAACGAACGCCATTGCAGAGCAACTTCAAACCAAACCTGCATCGGTAACCGATATGATTAAGAAACTTGCAGATAAAGGTTTGGTAGATTATATTAAATACCAGGGTGTTAGTCTAACGGTTAATGGAAGGTTAGCTGCAATTGATATCGTTAGAAAACATCGCTTATGGGAGGTTTTCCTCGTCGATAAGCTAAATTTCAAATGGGATGAAGTACACGATGTTGCCGAAGAGCTGGAACACATTAAATCTGCAGATCTCATTGAACGTTTAGATGAGTTTCTGGGCTTTCCAAAATCAGATCCCCATGGAGATCCGATTCCGGATAAGAATGGGCGCTTTGCCAAAACACAGTTTATCAAACTTATTGATTTAAAAATTAATGATCATGGCACCATTACAGGCGTTAGTCAACACAGCTCTGCATTCTTAAAACATTTGGAAAAGCTTGGATTGACCCTAGGGAAGCAAATTGAAGTTACAGACATTACCGATTTTGATGGTTCAGTAGAACTTCTGATCGCCAACAAACAAGTAAATATTAGCCGTGAAGTTGCCAAACACATTTTAATTAGCAGTAATGACAAAAACTGAATCGTTAAGCGAAGTACATCAAAGTGTTCATACCGATAAACGCAAAGGCTGGCGCAGAATTCTAGCCTTTATAGGTCCTGCTTACCTTATTAGTGTTGGTTACATGGATCCTGGTAACTGGGCTACTGACTTGGCCGGAGGGAGTAAATTCGGCTATCAGCTTATTTGGGTATTGCTAATGTCGAACCTTATTGCCCTTTTACTACAATCATTAAGTGCCCGGTTGGGAATTGTCCGCGGTTTAGATTTGGCACAGGCATCTAAACATGCTTATCCCAGGTGGGCAAATATTCCATTATTTGGTTTGGCGCAAACTGCAATTATTGCCTGTGATCTGGCTGAAATTATTGGCATGGCCATTGGTCTGCAATTACTTTTCGGACTTCCGTTGATATGGGGCATATCGATAACCATTTTTGATACTATACTCTTGCTTTTCCTCCTTAACAAAGGTATGAGGGCCATGGAAAGCTTTATTGTTTCGATGGTTTTCATTGTAGGCATATCATTTCTGGCAGAAATGTTTATAGTAGAACCGGTTTTAAAAGATGTTGTAAAAGGCTTTGAGCCATCATTATTGGGTGGTGATGCACTTTATATTGCTATCGGGATTATTGGTGCTACGGTTATGCCACACAATTTATACCTCCATTCTTCTCTCGTACAAACGCGTAAAATTGAACGAAGTAATAAAGGTATTAAAGAAGCACTTAAATTTAACCTGATTGATACCACAGTTGCACTAAACCTGGCTTTTTTTGTTAATGCTGCTATCCTGATTCTTGCAGCAGCTGCTTTCTACAAAAATGGCTTACACGAGGTAGCAGAAATTCAGGATGCACACAAATTATTATCTAATATTTTTGGAAACGTTGCACCAACATTATTCGCGATTGCTTTAATCGCTGCCGGACAGAGCTCGACAGTTACAGGAACACTGGCCGGACAAATTGTAATGGAAGGACACTTAAATTTGAGGATCCAACCTTGGCTAAGGCGGTTAATAACCCGGTTATTGGCCATTATCCCAGCCTTTTTCACGATTCTGCATTACGGTGACGATGCCCTGGGCGGTTTGCTGGTACTAAGTCAGGTGGTATTAAGTTTACAATTGGGTTTTGCCATCATCCCCTTGATTCATTTTACCTCAGACAAAAAGCTGATGAAAGATTTTGCCATCAAACCTTGGGTAAAGGTATTGGCCTGGACGAGTGCTGCTGTTATCATTTCGTTAAATGTTAAACTGGTAATCGAGGAAATCAGTGGATGGACCAAAGATGCCAATGTTTGGTGGGTTTATGTATTTATCTTTCCTGCTATTATATCCACAGCGCTCTTGCTGCTTTATGTTTTTTTTCATCCTATAATCGACAAGAAAAACCAGTCTAAACAGATGGTTCCGCATGGCAATGCTTTAGATATCGGTAAGATTGAGAAAATAAGCTATGAACGGATCGGCATTGCAGTCGACTTTTCTAAAAATGACCGGAATACCATTCGGCATGCCCTTATTCAAGGTGGAAAAAATGCACATTATTACCTTATACACGTTGTAGAAACAGCTGCAGCGCGGTACCATGGCGATATTGCGATGGATCACGAAACACAAAGCGATGCCGCAAACCTCGAAAAATACAAAGCTAACTTGGCTGATTTAGGTTATGATGCAAGTGTATTTATAGGTTTCGGTGGAACTGCAAGAGCGATTGCAGACATTAGCAATAAAAATGATTTTCAGCTACTGGTAATGGGTGCACATGGCCATAAAGGATTGAAAGACCTTATTTTTGGAACTACAGTTGATTCGGTTAGGCACAAAGTAAATATACCTGTATTGATTATCAGATAGCTATTTCTTTAGTGTTTTAAGCATCTTTTTTACTCCTCCATCTCCGGCGTTATAGGCTAACAATTTTCCCTGAGGAGAATACAGGTACATGGCTGGATACATTGAAGGTAAAAAATTTGGGATAAACATTTGTTTTTTATCTTGCAACACTGTTACGTTTGGCTTATTATTGAGGCCTTTTGCATAAGAATCAAAGAATTTGGGGATAATATAAGCTTCATCCAAGGTAACCATATAAATGTTTACATCTTTAAATGCGGTATAATTCGTATTCAGCAGCTTGGTTTCTCTTTGGCAATGATCGCAAGTACAATCAAATAAAATGAATAGATTTTTCTTCCCTTCCTTCAAATTAACGTTGGAAACAGCTTTTCCGTCAAGCTTATAAAAAGTAAACAATGGTAGAGCAGCAGGCTGTTGTGCCTTGGTAACTGAAACAAAAAACAAAATGATTACAGCAAACAGAAGTCTTGATTTCATAATTTTAACCGATAAAGTCCAAACTTAAAACTTTATAGAGTTACAAGTATAATTTTAACTTTTGTTTTACAAACAGATGAGTATTATCACTGTTAAACATTTTGAATAATTTAATTACACTAATTTTTAAGATATTTGCAACCCGAATTAAGTTGTAGCACTGAATTTCGGCTAATAAAAAATACATTTTGAAGAACGACATCAATATAAAAAATAAAAGAGCTTATTTCGATTACAACCTGATTGACAAGTATGTAGCCGGCATTGCGCTCTTAGGAACGGAAATAAAAGCCATTAGACAAGGGAAAGCCAATATGACTGATGCTTTCTGCATGTTTATCGGGAATAGCCTGTATGTTCGCAACCTGCACATCTCTGAATATAGCCATAGTTCTTTTTATCATCATGACATTAAAAGAGACCGGGTTTTATTACTCCAAAAAAAAGAACTTAGAAAACTAAAAACAAAAGGAGAAGAAAAAGGATATACCATTATTCCCCTTCGTATTTTTGTTAATGAGCGAGGATTTGCCAAAATGGAAATTGCCCTGGGCCAGGGTAAAAAGGAATTTGATAAGAGAGATAGCATTAAAGAAAGAGACACTAAGCGCGAGCTGGACAGGGCGATGAAGCGGTAGGATTCTGTGGGGTCAAGAATCCGGAAACCCGGGTCAAAATAGCACCCTGTCTTGATACATGACACTTGATACTTGACGTCTGATACTTAATTCTTAGCACTTTAAACTATTCCTTACCAGGCTTGATCTCCTACCAATGGCACAAACCTGAAGGTATCCAGAACAATTTTTTCGTAATCTGTTTCACTTACCCTAAGCACGGTTACCATTTTCTGTGTATGCTCATCTCCTACCGGGATAACCAGAATACCGCCAATTTTAAGCTGTTTTAAGAGAATTTCCGGAACCATCGGCGCACCAGCAGTTACAATAATTTTATCGTAAGGAGCGCCTTCTGCAATCCCTCTTGAACCATCTCCACAATAAAATTTAGGACGATACCCCATTCCGGGCAACACCTGAATCGTCCTGTTATAAATATTTTCCTGTCTTTCAATGGTGTAAACCTGGGCTCCCAACTCCATAAGGATACAGGTTTGATAGCCAGATCCTGTACCAATTTCTAAAACCTTATCACCTTTTTTAATGTGAAGTAGCTCACTTTGATAGGCTACAGTGTAAGGCTGGGATATGGTTTGCCCATCACCTATTGGGAAAGCAATATCTTTATAAGCCTGCTTCCAAAAAGTTTCATCAAAAAAGAAATGACGGGGAACCTTGCCAATTGCATTAAGCACATTTTCATCTTCAATTCCACGAGATCTTAACAACTCTACCAGCTTTTTTCTCGCTCCCCGTTCTCGGTAATTATCAACAAATTTATAGGCCATGAGCTTCAAAATTAGCTTTTTTAAATGGTGAAACAAGCTTTATTCTTTAGCAATATTGTAAGTAGCAGTAAATCAAAACTAAAAAAAACTTGCTAATAAGGATCAATATCCAATTGCGTAATTACGCTTTTAAAGTCTTTGGTGGCATTAAATTCGGTTAGGGTTTCACGCAAAACATCCTTAACCTTTTGGATAGCAGTATGCTTATCTGCCTTAATGATAATCTGTTTGATATACAAATTCCGCACCCGGCTTACCAAAGGCTGTTCGGGTCCGAGTACCCGCTTGCCAAATTTACCTTTTAATATATTTGCAAGTGTTGCCGAAGCATGATCGATTACATTCGAATCTTTATGTTTCAGGTAAAGAAAAATCATTCTGGAGAATGGCGGATAAGAAAAACGTTCACGTTCTGCAATCTCATCATTATACATACCTAAATAATCATTCTCTACCACCTGCTTTATGATCCTGTGACCAGCATCATAAGTCTGGATACACACATTTCCCTGATCATTTCGTCTTCCTGCTCGTCCGGCAACCTGGGCCAACAACTGAAAACTCCTTTCATAAGCTCTAAAATCGGGATAGCCCAGAATGGTATCGGCATTGATCACCCCAATCAAATTTAGGTTATCAAAATCCAAGCCTTTGGCTACCATTTGTGTACCAATAAGAATATCCGTTTTTTTCTCCTGGAAATCAGTTAATATTTGCTGCAAACCATTTTTAGTCCGCGTACTATCCATATCCAGGCGCGCAATGGTCACATCCGGATAAAGCAGTTTCAATTCTTCTTCTATACGCTCGGTTCCGAAGCCTTTTTGCTCAACATGTACTGATCCACATGCCGGGCAAATGTTTACACTGCTTTGGTAATAACCACAATAATGACAATGGAGCTTTCCACTACTTTTATGATAGGTTAAACTTACATCACAATTGACACATTTGGGTGTATATCCACAGGTAGCACAAATAAGAATCGTAGCATATCCCCTTCTGTTTTGAAATAAAACTATTTGTTCTTTTTTTGCCAGTGCCTCATCAATATCCTTAATCAATACACTTGAAAAGTAAGAAACCATCGTTTTTTTCTTATTTTCTTCCGCAATACTCACCACCTGCTGATTGGGTAATTGGACACCACCAAAGCGTTCTTTCATTTCGACCAATGCATACTTTCCCTGAAGTGCATTGTAATAACTTTCAAGAGATGGTGTAGCTGAACCAAGTATTACTTTGGTTTGATAAAGGTGAGCGAGGTAGATTGCAGCGTCTCTCGCCTGGTATCTCGGTGCCGGGTCTTGTTGTTTATAAGATGATTCGTGTTCCTCATCTACAACTATAAGTTTAAGATCTTTAAATGGAAGAAAAACTGCCGACCTTGCACCCAGAACTACTTTATAAGCTCCGGTTCTCACTTTATTCCATATCTCAACACGCTCACTGTTGTTAAATTTAGAGTGATAAACACCGATTGAGTTTCCAAAATATCGTTTGATCCGTTCAACAATCTGAGTAGTTAATGCAATCTCCGGCAAAAGAAATAAAACCTGACCATCAGATTGCTGAATAATTTCTTCTATCAGCTTGATATAAACTTGTGTTTTTCCAGAAGCTGTAACTCCATGAAGCAGTACAACATCTTTTTCTTCAAATGAGGATTTTATTTTTTCGAATGCCTTTTGCTGACCTTCATTGAGCGTGAAATTCACATTAAATTCGTCATCATGGTTAGATAACCTGCTAACAGGTCTTTTCATTACCACAAAAATCTCCTTATCGGTAAGTGCTTTTAAGGCTGCTGGCCCACAATCACTTTCTGCCAGCAACTGTTCTTTTGAAATGGGGACACCCGATTTATTGAGTTTTAAATAGGCCAATAAGGCATCCAGCTGTTTTGGCGCTCGTTCCAGAACCTCAAAAAGCTGCCTCAAGTTATCTTCTTCCAGATAAAAATCATTCAGCAAAATGAAAGATTTGAGCAGGGGCTTATATTTTTGAACTACTTCTTCTGCCACCAATATCAGCTCCTTATCCAAAAGCGTATTGATAATCGGATATATGGTTTTCTGCCCCAATAGCTTGGAAACATCATTTACAGTAAGTTTTTGCTGTTTCTTTAGCGTAGCAATAATGATTTCTTCTTTTTCTGTAAGCGCTATATCTTCATTCAGTTCTTCTCTTAAAATCAGTATGGTTTCACTGGCCAGCTTCAGGCTTGCAGGGAGTGCCGCCGACATCACATCACCTTCATTACACATGTAGTACTGAGTCATCCAGGTCCAGAACTTAAGTTGTACCGGGGTAACTACAGGTTCATTATCTACCACATCAATGATGTATTTAGCTTCATAAGCCGCAGGAGGTATTGAGGTAATGTTCCTAATCAGTGCGGTATAAATTTTATGCTTACCGAATTGCACCACCACCCGCTTCCCAATTTCTACCTGATCATTAAGGTCGAAAGGAACACGATAGGTATAATTCTTCGCCAGTGATAAAGGCAAAATAACCTCCACAAAAAGTGTTTCTCTTTCTGTAAATATGTCATTTTCGAAAGATTCCATTATTTATCTTTAAAAGCGGCAAAAAATAACATGATCCAGCCCAAAACAAATAGCAAACCGCCAATTGGTGTAACCGGACCTATAAATGCTGTAAAACTGAAATTAAAAATATTTCTGGTTGCTAACAAATAGAGAGAGCCAGAAAACAGAACGATACCAAAGGTGAAGCAAAAATATGCGATATTGATTAATTTATTCCGGTAACGGGCAAAGGTGGAAAGGTATAATAGTGCAAAGGTGTGATAAAACTGATAGTCAACTCCTTTTTGCCAGATCTCTAAAGCGGGTGCATCTATCAGACTCTTAAGACCATGCGCCCCAAAAGCACCTAATAAAACGGCTACGGCTCCAAAAAAAGCAGCAGTGAGGATAATTCTTTTATTCATATAGCTTTTGCGTATAGCAGGGCTAAATTAATAAAATGGTCAAGAACTTCTCACTAATCAATGTAATAAATTAAATTTGTTGCATATACAGATGAAAAAAATTATCATTTTAACAGCGGCACTTTTTGCAGGAACAGTCTTAATGACCTACCTCTACTTTTCCAGGTTGAACACAGAGAACAATGCTAAAGATCTTGCGCTTCAATCTGCTACAAATAATGCTGCTCTGGTTTTCTCTTTCCAGAACGATAAGGGATTTTATGAAATTGTAGAGAGCCAACAACTGCTACAACAGGCACTTGGAACTGAAAAAGTAGCATTACTGCAACAGATTAAAAAGGAGCTGATTGATAATAATAAGTTAAACAGCTTTATTCAAAATCAACAAATCTACATCAGCGTACTTCCTGATGCTGATAAAACACTAAACTTTCTTTTTACTGTTCAGATTGATAAAGATCGAAATGTAAATCAATTCCAGGAACTTTTGAAAAAAAAGACATCTACTGTTAAAAACGAAAAAGAAGTCTATATAGTCAGATTCAGTGATAGCTTATCTCTTTTTATCGGTATACAACACCGTGTAATCACGGCTTCAACCTCCTTAAAATTAATCCAGGAGGCAGGTATTAGACTGGAAGATAATCCCTTTACTGCCTACATTAAAGAAAACAATCAGCAAAACAAGAGCGCCTTAGCCCGGGTATACATTAATTTTAATAAAGCTCCGTTCCTGCTCAAGAATATTATTGCCGGAAATTTAAATGGCGAGCTTAGTATTTTTGATCAGCAGGATAGTTATGCTGCGCTGAATTATAATTTCAGTAAAGAGCGAATATTGTTTAATGGACCAACAGAAATTAAGGATGCCAAAAATTACTTAAAGTTATTTGAAAATACAGCCTCACAAAACATCTCAATTACCAATATCCTGCCAGATAAGACGGCCAATTATGCCGTTTATGCAATAGACAATTACCCCAATTGGCTTAAAAAACTTACGCAATGGCTAGAACAAATTAATGAGTTGGATAAATCCAAAGCGGTTATTGCAGAAATAAAAAATGAGTATAGAATAGATCTGAACGAGGTATTTTCAAGCTATGTTAAAAATCAATTTATTACTTTTCAGCTGAGCACAACAGAAAAATTAGGTGCTATTGCTTTAAATAATGGAGAAAAAGTGAAACAGTTGCTACTGGATGTAAGTGCGGATTATAATGAGGAAATCAAAATCTTTAAATCTGCCGGCATACTGTACAACTTTTTTGGAGAGCCCTTTAAGAAATTTACACGCCCATATTACACCATCATTGATAATTATCTGATTGTTGCAAATAACGCAAGTACGGTACAATCGTTTTTAAATGACTACAAGACCAACAGGCTCTTGCTACAAAACCAGGCTTATCTCGATGCTTTAAATCAGATTTCTACTACAGCAAATGTTAGTTTTTACATTAACACTAAAAACTCAGGAGATATTTTTAGAAATAATATTTTATTACCATACTATAAACATTTAAGGGCAGATAGTGGCTTAAAAAGTTTTGATACGTTCTGTTATCAAATGAGTGCAGAAAAAAACAAATTCAACACTAACATTCTCTTAAACAAATATTTAAAACCAGAAATACCAGATTCCCTAAGCAACCGTTAATTAAGAAACAAGCTAGAAACGCCCCCTAAATGAAGAAACTTTTACTCATAGTATCTGCATTCGTTATTGCAAATACTTCTTACGCTCAACAGTATTCCTTATTTGGAACCAAAACCATGTTCGATGCTTTTGAGAATCCTGCACAAAAATCATTCACTTTAGATTCTTCGAGAAAATTTTCTTCCAACTTTTTTCTGCCTTACTTTGGTGTAAATGCGGCTAACCGTGGAAGCGCCGAGGGAGTAATCAGAAAGCTGAGCCAGGAAGGCGTAAATGATACTGAAGGGCTTCCTATAGGAATGGGAGACATCAACCATCTTTACGAGAACAGCAACATTTACGTGGCTACTTTCCGTTTGTTTAAATCTTATAAATACCAGAAAGAAATGGGCTTTGCCTGGCAAATTCGGTCAGATGCCCACATCGATTATACCAATGAAACACTCGCCATATTTGACACTTATCAGCGATTTAATCCCAATACAGAATATTTCGACATCTTCAACACCAAAGGATACCAGCAAAGCTATCACCAATTTAGCTTTACCTACAGAGAAAATTATAACAAACGATTATCTTTTGGTGTAAAAGCCAGCTTATTAAGTGGTATACTCTATAACAAATTAAATGTTACAGATTCTTACTTAAACATTAATCCGGAAAGCAATTCGCTAACCATCGGCTTAGCCGGAACTTATTCCAGCAATTTTTACGATACAGAAGAAATAAATAAGAAAACCTTTTTTCCTAACTTTAAAAACCCCGGGCTTTCACTGGGTTTTGGAACCACTTACACCACTAAAAAAGGGCTTTTTTTAATGGCTAATATCAAAGATCTTGGTTTTATCTGGTGGAGGAATACGACTCAAAGAACTACCGTTAACGAGCTTAAAGAGATTAATAATGTAGCTGATAACCAGGGCAACACCAATGATGAAATTAAAGATATTTTCTTGCTCTACCAGCAGAGCAAAAAGTTTATGGCATTAACCAATGCAAAAGCAGATATTTATCTTTCTAAAACTTATGGCTTTTATAAACCTGGCTTAGTGGTTTCTAAAAATTTATTTTACAAAGGCGGAGACATTGCCCTGGTTAACACTTTTAACTATAATGATTTCTCTGCCAGTGTTACTCCCCTGTATAACCTGAATAACATTTTTATGGTTGGGCTTCAGGGGAAATACCAGACTCCCAACTTTGAGCTGTTTTTAGGTACAGACAATCTGGTATCTACAGCAAGCCAGGCCAAAGGCATTTTAAAAGAAGACGCCACCATTGGTAAAGGCCCGAATGGTGCTTCATTTTATATGGGTGTGGGCATTAAATTCGGAAATACAGTTAACCATCCCCAATTTAGTGATGTAATGCCAGGCATTAACGACAATGAAGGCGGAAGCTTCTTTAAAAATCTGTTTTCAATATTTAAGCGAAAATAAAGCCTATGACTGAGCCTTTTGTTTTTTAGATTGCGTAACTACGAAGTCTTTAAGATAATAAGGTTCAAAGTAAGCTACATCTTCGAATTTACCTTGGTTAAAAGCTTCATTTGCAAGTTCTGATAAATATTGCGCAGAATTAAAATTGACATCAGAAAATTGAGCCCGGTTATTGGTTAGCACTGCTTTACATTTTGCAGCACCATCACCCAGAAAAGTGATTTGATTATCTGCTAAAAGTTCAGCAAAACTAAGCTCATCAATTATCCTGGCGGAAATAGGCTCCACCATATTCAGCTGTTCATCATAAACTGCTGCATAAACTTCCATTCTCCTGGCGTCTATCATGGGGCAAATTAAACCCTGATAAGCCTGATTTTCTATCAAAAACCCTTTAGCCATCATTTCTAATGTGCTTATGGCAATTAAGGGGATATCTAAGGCATAGCAGAGTCCTTTAGCCGTAGAAACTCCAATGCGCAGGCCAGTATACGACCCCGGGCCCTTACTTACTGCAACAGCATCAATGTCTTTAAAGGTTAAGCCTGCAGCAGAAACAACTTCATTAATAAATAAGGTAAGATTACTGGCATGCAAATTCTGACCGCTCTCTTCTTTAATTGCTATAGTTTGTCCATCTATTGATAATGCCACAGCACAAACCGCAGTTGCTGTTTCTATCTGAAGTATTTTTGCCATAGCGCAAATGTATTAATTAGATGTGAAAATTGAGGTGCATGACCTGAGATTTGAGATACGACTGATTAACCAATGCCAATTGAACCATGTAAAAACGCTCAGCTAAGGCACAGGATCATGTCCGTGAGCTCCCCAGGGATGACAACGCCCGATACGTTTTAAAGTCATCCAGCCTCCTTTAAAAGGCCCGTATTTACGAATGGCCTCTACTCCATATTGAGAGCAGGTAGGCGTAAACCTGCAATTTGCCCCAAGCATTGGAGAAATGGCATATTGGTAAACTTTAATCAGTCCCAAAAACAACCAGCTGAAAAGGCTACGAATGACTTTCATTGGGTTTGATTAAACTTAAAAAACGTTTAAAAGCGGCAAGTAGTTTTTTCTCAATAAAAGGAAAAGCATATTTATCCTTGCCAACGAATTGGATAGAGAGCAATAGCATTCCCTTATGCTCTGGCAATTGAAGGTATAAACTTTCTTGCTTATTTAAACGGTAGGCTTCTCTGATCCTGCGTTTAAGCAAATTACGATCGACAGCCCGCTTATATCTTTTTTTTGGAACATTGATTACAACCTGGGCTTTTACCTCAGCAGGTTCATCAATAAAAAGATAAGAGATACGAAGTGGATATAATAAAAAAGAAGAACCGTTTTTGAACAGTAGATCCAAATGTTTTCTACTGCACAACCGTTCTTCTTTTCGAAATGTATACATTGTTTTTGATTGATGATTGCAGATTTGATCTGCCTACTCCGTAAAGGAGGAGCAATCAAAAATTATGCTTTGTGCTTGCGCTCGTCAGAAACTGTTAATCTTTTTCTTCCTTTAGCACGACGTGATGCTAATACTCGTCTGCCGTTAGCTGTTGCCATTCTTTCGCGGAAGCCGTGTTTGTTTCTTCTCTTTCTTTGCGAAGGTTGGAATGTTCTTTTCATGACTGTATATTATCTATTGTAATTTTTAAAATTAAGAGGTGCAAATATAAAGCGATTTCTCTAAAATTGCAAGTCAGATTAATTTTATTTTTCTAAAAACAAATATATCTGCTCCCTGCTCAAAACAACCGTACTCTTAATGAGCGTTTTACATACCTAAAGCTGCTTTTAATTTCGTGTATCCGGTTTTGCTTACCGGCAGCCAAATATCGGATTTTAACAGCACAACATAACTATCTTTTTCTTTTAACTCAATCTTAGTTACCTGTGCCAGGTTAATAATGTAAGAACGGTGAATGCGTATAAATTGGGTTTGGTCTAGTGTTTGTTCAAAATAAGACATGGTTTTATTCTTATAAAAAACCCCATCAATGGTATTCAATTTTACATAATCATCGTCTGCTTCCAGGTAGTTAATATCGGAGGTTGGGATAATTTTAATTATGCCGTCCTTTTTCACTACAACCCTGTTATTCTGTGCAGGACTTAGCGCTGCTGCGTCTAACACTGCTTCAGTATTCTCTTTTTGATTGAGCTTATTTGGTAATTTTTTAATCGCCGTATCAAACCTTATCTTATCTATAGGTTTCAAAAGGTAATCGACTGCATTTACCTCAAATGCTTTTATGGCATACTCATCAAAAGCCGTTGTAAAAATAACTGCGGGCTTATCTTCTACTAATTCCAGCATTTCAAACCCACTAATTTTAGGCATCTGTATATCTAAAAATATCAGATCGGGTTTATGCTGATTTATGGCCTTCAAGCCTTCAAAACCATCAACACATTCAGCAACAACCTCTATTTCAGGATGATCAGACAGGTAGTATTTTACAATATCTCTGGCCAGGGATTCATCATCAATTAGTATTGCTCTGATCATTTTTTTGCGGGATTTTAAGGGTGGTAATATATAAATTATTTGCCTCAATTTCTGTTTGCAAGAGGTGTGGATTTGCAAATAACAAATATAATCTGCGCTTAATGGCAGTTAAACCAAAACCAGTACCACCTGTGGCTTTCATTTCAGGATCGAAAGGATTTTGAATCCTTAATTTTAACAAATGAGCTTCTACACTGACATCAATCTTTATGGTTATGGCAGAAGAAGTATTGTAAAGGCCAAATTTGATTGCGTTTTCTACAATAGGTTGTAATAATGTACCGGGTAAGCATAAGTTCAATGTATCTTCAGCAACATTAACTTCTATGTTTAAGCGGTGGCTAAATCTTACTTTTTCTATATCCAGGTAAAGCTGAATATACTCCATTTCTTCTTCTACAGAAACCCATAGCTCATCGTCTCTTTTTAATGTCCCTCTTAAAAATGAAGCCAGTTTGGTAATCATCACTCCAGCTTCCTTTGGATTGATCATAGTTAAAGCAAATACGGAGTTTAAGCTGTTAAAAAGAAAATGGGGCTGTAATTGGTGCCTCAATTTATTTAATTCGGCTTCCTTTGCAAGATTCTGAGCATCAAGCAAACGTGTTTGTGTTTCTGATTGCTCTTCTAATCTATACCATAGAATATTAGCCAAAGCGCACCAGGCTAAACAAACGAAACAGATGAGTGCCCTAAAAGCAAAGGAAAAATTATAGAATTCTTTATATTCTTTAAAATCGGAAAAAATATAAAACAGAGCATACTTAGACGCAAATATAACTACTGCAGTTAAGGCTATTGTTACAATGAGAACGTAGAAAATACGTTCATTTTTTGGCTGATAATAGCCCAGCATATTGCTTACACTCACGCAGGCGGCCGCCAGAAAGAAGCTATTAATCAAACTATCAGTAAATGTTATTGCCCATGAAAAATTAACAGCATAGTGCAATCCCACAGCGCATAGCACTACCCAGGCCAATGCAAATACCAGGGCCGTTTTCTGTATCTGAGGTACTGATAAAGGTCTTACCGTCAAAATCTTCTAATTTTGTTGAGTTAATAATTTGTTTCTATGTGCAAGCTGCTCCAGGTATAATGTTACTGAAGCAGGCTCTAATATCTGCGAATTCACCTCTACCCCATCAGCAGGTTCCGCTATTTCTACTATAGCCCCAACCCCAATAAATTCCCAACGAACTTTCTGTCCTTCACAATTATTAAAGGGCTTATTGTACTCACTAGATCTTTTTTTAGCTTTAGCTAAGGCTGTTGAAAAATCAGGTGCCACAACCAATCTTGTTTGTTCATTAAATTGCGGTGAGTGTGCGCCCTCACCGCTGATTATTTTAAAAATACAATTTACAGCAAACCATCTCATTGTTCAAGATTTAAAAACTTTTGATTTCTATTCCTCCAAACATGGCTGTTCCATCCAGCACTAAAGTTTTCTGGATCTCCCCTGTTGGGATCATGTGCCCCCTTTTATCTTCTACACTTCCAAATAATGCCGTTACGTTAGATTTTATTGCCCAATTTGGTGGAACAATTAATTTAATCCCCCCGAAAACAGCTGTTACATCTAATGATACAACCTCATGAAAATCGGCCTGGGTAAAATTGATATCTGCGCCACCAAAAACGGCTGTGATGTCTCCTCCCTTAAAATTTTTGGAATATACAGTTTGATGACTTCCACCAAAGAATGCAGAGGTATCAATAATATCATTGTTCATGGCCCTACCCGATTGCCCTACTTGTTCAGTGTTCGATTCTGTACTGAACTGGTCTTTAAAACTACTTTTTCCAGTATGCTGGTATTTTGGTCTAAAGATAAGAAAGCCCCCAACGATTACTAAACCAATGCCTAAAGCATATTTAGAAATATCAAAATCTAATCCAGGTATATCATCCAATGTAAAGTAAGTTCCCATCAGTAATAATACCAACCATCCTATTCCTTTAAAATTTCTACGTAAACCAATAAAAAGACCTATGGCCATCATTAATGTGGACCAGCTAAATATCCAGTCTGGAATATCCAGTCCAATATTATTGAGTAAAAAAGCGAAACCAATGATGACGATAATTAAACCACCCCAAACACGCCCAGAGTTTTTGATGTTGTTATGTTGATTTTCCATTTGTGTGTTCTTTATTATAGTTCAAACATATCTATAAAAACAGCATACAGAAATACTCTCCCTCCATCATTTGGTAAAAAGGCGGTGAGTGACCTGATTTTATCGGTGAAAATAATTTCATTACTTTGAGTTATGAAATTCATTTACCTCTTATCTGCACTACTTACCTGTTTTCATGCTTTTGGCCAAAACATAGAAAGCAATTATAAAGTTTATGATACTAAAAATCATAAAATAATAAGCCTTGACGATATTGTCGAGGAAATGGACCATAATGATGTGCTTTTCTTTGGGGAAGAACACAACGACTCTATAGGACATATTTTAGAGATTAGCCTGTTCGAAAAGTTAAACCGAAGATTCACTGGCCGTGTTGCATTGAGCATGGAAATGTTCCACACGGATATACAGCCCATTATGGATGAATATTTGGTGGGATTAATCTCTGAAAAGAACTTTATTAAAGAAGCAAGGGCCTGGAGCAATTACAAAGATTACAAGCCTTTAGTTGAGTTTGCAAAATTGAATAAATTAAATATTATAGCCGCAAATGCCGCAGCCAGGTATAGCAACGCCGTTACTGTGGGTGGTTTAATTGTATTAGAGAAACTCCCAAAATCCTCTGCTGCTTTTTTACCACCTTTGCCTATTGACACTGCTAAGGGCAGATATCAAGATAAATTCAATGAAATACTAGGCGGCCACAGCATGGGCACGATGAAAGTATATCAAACTCAAAATTTTTGGGATGCCACCATGGCCTGGTCTATTTCCAGGTTTATACAAAAAAATAAAGGGATAAAGGTTTTTCAGGTAAACGGTCGCTTTCACAGTGACGAGCAACTTGGAACTTTTGCAAAGTTGCAGCAATATGCGCCTAAATTGAGGATAAAAAATATATCATCCTTTTCTGATGAAAGTTTCGACGAACCAAACTGGGAGAAATTCGAATCGCTAGGCGATTATATCATTATAACTAACCCGAAAATTAAGAGAAGTTACTAAAAAGGCCGCAGATTTAATTTCTGCGGCCTTTTTGCTTTATACTTTTATCCTTTTGCTTTAATTGCATCACGGATTTCAGTAAGTAAAATTTCTTCTTTAGTTGGAGCAGGAGGTGCTGCAGCGGCTACAGCCTCTTCTTTACGTTTCATTGCATTGATGGCTTTAATCATCATGAAGATTACAAGGGCTAACAATAAGAAGTTAATAGCAACGGTAATAAAGTTACCATAGGCAAAAATAGCGGCTCCCTCAACTTTTTTAGCATCAACCAATGCTGTACCTTCAGGAACTGAACCTCTTAGCACTACGTACAAATTACTAAAATCCGGTTTACCAATAATTGCGGCAACTACTGGCATCACTAAATCATTAACAACACTATCTATAATTTTCCCGAACGCTCCACCAATGATTACGCCGACGGCCAGATCCATCACATTGCCTTTCAGGGCAAATTCTTTAAATTCTTTTACAAATCCCATATCATTAATTTATTGATTTATTTACTAATGTAGCAAACATTAAATTCATTACAAATGTTTAGGAAATAATTTAAAAACCAAACTAATCAAATGCATTTGGATTAATTCCAAAGAATATCTGAAATCATTTGTTTATTTTTGCTCCATTCTTTTATATATACTATGCTAAAGCAACATCTACAACAAAAACTATTACAGAAATTATCTCCACAACAGATACAATTTATTAAACTGTTGCAGGTACCAACTGTTGCTTTAGACACCAGAGTAAAAGAAGAACTCGAAGAAAATCCAGCTTTAGAGGATCCTAGTTTAATGACTCAGGATGAACCCAGAAGCGAATATGATGACTTGAATGATTCACCTGAAGATTACGAGAAGTCTTCGGATGAAGGAACAGATGAATTCAATGTAGACGATTACCTGCAGGATGATAGTGCCAACGATTATAGTACAAACTATAATAATGGTGATGATGATGAAGAAAAGAAAGAAACACCTATTGCAATAGAAAGTACTTTTTTTGAAAGTCTTCAAGAACAACTTGACCTTATCCCCCTCTCCGATCAAGATTTTGTAATTGGCAAACAGATTATCGGAAGCCTCGATGATGACGGCTATTTGCGTCGTCCGTTAAGTTCGATGATTGATGACCTGGCCTTTTCACAGAACGTGATGGTAGAAGAAGAGGATGTTTTGGAAATGCTAAAACTGATACAGAGTTTTGATCCTCCAGGCATTGGTGCCCGTGATTTAAAAGAATGTTTACTCATTCAGTTAAAACGAAAAGATGTAAACAATCCCATCATCATCAAAGCAATTAATGTTGTAGAAAACTATCTCGATGAATTTACACGTAAACATTACGATAAGCTGGAACGAAGCTTAGGCTTAGATAGTGAGGAATTAAAGGAAATCGTAAATGAAATCTTAAGGCTGAACCCTAAACCAGGAGACGCTAATCAGGTTACAACCAAGCAAATGCAAATTATTCCTGATTTTCACATCAGCAATAACGATGGCATATTGGTACTCACTTTAAATTCAAAAAATGCACCAGAATTAAAAGTTAGTCGCTCCTATCAGGAGATGTTTGAGCATTATGACAAGGCCTCTTCTAAAGATAAAAAACTTAAGGAAGCGGTACAATTTGTAAAGCAAAAATTAGATTCGGCGAAATGGTTTATTGACGCTATTAAGCAAAGGCAACAAACTTTACTAAAAACGATGAATGCCATTATGCATTATCAATATGAGTATTTTTTAACTGCTGACGAACGTAAATTACGTCCGATGATATTAAAAGATATTGCGGATAAGATTGATATGGATATCTCTACTGTTTCGAGGGTTGCCAATTCTAAATATGTACAAACTGAGTTTGGAACTTTCCTTTTAAAATCATTTTTCTCTGAAGCTATCCAAACCGAAAACGGTGAAGAAGTTTCTAACAAAGAGGTTAAAAAGATCCTGGAAGATTGTATCGGTAATGAAGACAAACGTAAGCCATTGGCAGATGAGAAGTTAACAGAAATCCTGAAAGACAGGGGCTACAACATTGCCCGAAGAACAGTTGCAAAATATCGTGAACAAATGAATATCCCTGTTGCCCGATTGAGAAAAGAGCTTTAAGCAGTTCACAGTTTTCAATTTGCAGTTGCAGTTTTAATTTCAATAAAAAAGTAAGGATTCAAGAGTTGCAATTCGTATTTCTGGCTTAGCAAGATTTCTTATTATGGTTCTATGGAACAGTGACCAACTGTCCTGCGGCAAGAGCAAAATGACAATTGATTATAGATGAACCCTATAAATTCGATTACATGGTTTGAAGCCAGTTAGGACACCTACCATATTTTAATATAAGAAGGCACTTTGTAGATGTTGTTTAGCAATAATCCCAAGACTATCTCATGGCTTCCATTGCTTACCTGATTCAGCTCTGATGTTGTAAAATCATAAGAATAGGTCAGATTCACCATTTTACCGATGTTAAAGCCTGCCATTGCTGAAAAAGAATCGTCTTTTCTATAGCTTCCCCCTAACCATACTTTATCTTTAAAGGCTAATTTTGCATTCAAATCTACTGAAACAGGACTTGGCTGAACATATTTTACCATAACAGATGGAATGACGGCAATATCATCATCAACAAAAAATTTATACCCTGTAGTAGCAAAGAAATGTGGTACCTCCTTTCCCTGATTAAAAGCATTATCTGCTGTAAAACTCAACTTTTGGGGTAAAATCTGTTGAACAGATAAACCAGCAAACATTCTGGCACCATAAAGCCATAGCCCTACGCTTAAATCGGGCTTAACCTGATTGGTAAGCGCCCTATTTAATGCCGGATCATAAGGAGTATCAAAAGATAGCGCATTTACATCAAGCGATATACTGGAAATTCCTGCTGCTATACCTGCAGACAGATTAAAATTATTGCTCAGCTGAAGATGATAGGCATAAGTAACATTAGCATCTAATCTCTTTATAGGACCTGTTTTATCCAATACGGCCGCCACGCCCATACCATGGTGCGAGGGAGATGACATATAATTTTGGGTATAACTTCTATCCATTGGGTTTCCCGTTTGCTCGGGAAAAGATGTAAGTGCATTACTCCAGAGTTGGTTATCGCCCAGGGCCCAGTGCGCAGAAACAAATGAAGTTTGAGGGGCATCTGCAATACCGCTCCATTGCTTACGATATCCCCCTTTAAAGTCTATGTAATTCTCAATTCCAGATAGAGCCGGATTTAACAGGTATTGATTAAAAATATACTGGGTATACTGAGGCTTTTGCTGTGCAAAAGCGCCAACAGTAAATAGCATTACAAATAGGAGAACGATTTTTTTCAATTTATCTGATTATAGTTAGGGGACCACTTACTGTTTTTCTTCCGTTTCTTGGATTAATAATATAATAATACACCCCCACAGGCAAAGGTTCATTCTGAAAGGTTCCATCAAAGGGAGTTTTGTATCCTAAATTACTAAAGAAAACCCTGGTTCCGTTTCTGTTAAAAATTTCAACACTTGCATTTGGGTAAGTATCTAAATACTTAATGTTCCAAACATCATTAATATTATCGCCATTTGGTGTGAAAACATTTGGGGGTGTCAAAGCTTGCAAAACTTTAACGGCAACAGAAGAAGTTGTAGTGCAATTTTTATCGCTGGTTACAGTTAAGGTGTAAGTAATATCTTGCTCCGGGGAGGCGACCGGATTTAACACATCATCCCGGTTTAACCCGGTAGATGGCGACCACTTAAAGCTTAAATTATCACCTTCAGCCTGAGCAGGAATCATTATTTCTCCACCTGCCAGGATATAAATCATTGGCCCTGCATCAGCTACCGGCGACTTATTTACCACTACAGTTTGGGTAACCAGCTCAGTGCAGCCATTTTCTGCAACAAATGTGTAAGTAAGCAGATGCGATCCAATACTTACCAGTTTAGGGTTAAACCTTCCACTTTCATCAATTCCTTCTCCAGTGTATACGCCTTTCCCTAAAATCCCTGAGGTTTCGTGAGCCTGATTAATTAAAACACTACCATCATTTTGACATATTTCGGGCACCGCTGAAAAAGTTAATTGCGGGGTAGGTTTTAGCGAAATTTCTGTGTCCTTATTTTTAAAACAGCCTTCGCCAGAATAGGCCACTAATCGAATCGTGACTTTCTTTTCTGCATTACCCCCGAAAGCAGGATAGGTTAAAGCAATATCCTCTGCTGTAGGATTTAGTATAGTTTGAAAATCTTCAGGTGCATTGAGAAAATCTTTATAAATAATAATCTTTGTTACGTTTCCATATGAAACCGTAGAGGTATTATTGATGATAACCTGCTGATTACTACACAAAATTGCCTCGTTCTGAATAATAAAGTCTGCTTTTTCTACATTCCCATTTACAACAAAATTTTGCGTTATTATTGATTCGCAACCATTCGAATTTGTGATTTTTAGGGAAACGCGGTACGTTCCTGCTACAGGATAAGTATGCCTACCATCTTTTGATGTTGCTGTATTGGGATTGGCTACAGTGGAATGGCTTGGATCGCCAAAATTCCATTCATATTTTAAATTTCCATCAGCATCCTTTGCATCGGTAGATTTATTGGTAAATACAGCGAATGGGTCTGCTAAACAAATAGTGGACATGCTGAAATCAGCAATCGGCAAATCGACAACAGTCACATCGAACGAAAAGACATCACTTTTACAACCTTTTGCTGAGGTAGTTACAAGCTTAATTGTATACTTTCCTAACTTGTTGTACTGATAAGAAAATGGTTCTGAGGTAGTCTTATTTACAGGATTACTTCCATCGCCAAAATCCCAATTCCAGTTTACAATTTCATTTGGATTTAATGCACTGCTGATGGTAGAAACATCAACGATTTCGAAGCTTTTATTTATACAGGCTACGGCCGCCGCGGTGAACTTTGAAATAGGTTTGGGCGAAATTGATACTGTTTGAGCGGGTGCTGGCTCTGAAAAGCAGCCCGTCCCTGATTTCACAGCCAATGTAACATTATAATTTCCTTCAGTTTGATATTGATGTTTGGGGTTTTGTTCTGTTGATGTTTTTCCATCTCCAAAATCCCACAACCATTCTGTTACCGTGAAATCTTTAGCATTTGAGAGACTTTGATCAGTAAAGCTTACATCATTTTGTGCACAACCCTTTTCTTCAGCAGTAAACTTAGCGGTGGGGAGATCATAAATATTAAAAATATAATCCGTTGTTAAGTCTCCACTATTGCAATTGGAAGCATTATTAGGGACGTGAGCAACAATTTCTAAATGGTATTCTCCTGAAACAGCATAAACCTTACTTAATGGGTAGCTATATACATATATGGTTTGTCCGTTAATATTTTTTACATCAGGTGTGGGATTGGACGTTATTTCTGGTGTTCCTTTATCCAGTGTCCAGATTATTCTGTCAGCCTGATAAGGAAGATTTATTTTTAAATTAAGCTCCTGCCCCACACAACCACTCGGTCCTTCTTCCATTCTGGAATTGTTTACAACGGTGAGATAATTATTAGAAGATAAGTTTGTTCCTGCAGAATAAGAATAAGATTCTGCCTGTCCGAATCCGTAGGCAATGGCATTAAAACCATCATCTGCCGTTAAGGTAATGCTACTTTGCGAAACAGGCAGCTGGGCATAGGCGTACAATGAATTACCAGCTAGCGGAATCCAATTTGCCGATACAGGCACATTGTTCATTTTAAATGTACTGGTTTTATCTGCACGCATAAGCACATTTATATACCTGCTGGTGATGGCCTGTAAGGTTGAAGAAAATACCGTAATACCTTTAATATTAAATTCTATCGGATTTAACATCACCATTTCCGGATCTCCTATTATTGTGCCGCCCATTGCATTTGAGCACGCCTGGGTAAGCGAATATTGCGCAACACTAATCAGCTTATCTGAAGAAATGTAAGTAGATTGTGTTAAGGTACTGCTTTCATGATAAGCACCTTTATTTAATGTATAGGTTTGTCCGTTATAGGTAATGTGTGTATCATCTTCCTGTGCCAATACACGAAGGATATAATTTCGATCAATAAACGGAACCACACCATAATTTTTACCCCAACTTACAGTTGGATAAAGTTGCTGATACAAAGGATCCTGAGAGCCTGTACATGCAATATATAGCACCGAACTCCCTGAAAATGCAGCGAATCGTTTACAAGAAGATGTTTCTTTATCCACTTCTACATAAACTCCTGTTAAATCATTGAAGTTATTGGGCATATACTCATAAACATCACCCGGATTAGCCAGGTTGATTTTTAAAACATTACCATTCTTTTCGTGCAATAAAATAGTTGTATTAGCCTCAGCAGCAACTAATGTAAGATAATTATTCCCCTGTGGTGCACCACTTAACTGGGTATAATTCATGGAGTAATAAGTTTGGCCTAAGGTTTCAAAAGGTAGAATCAGAGAGGCTGCAGATCTTGCCGCACCATACATGTGTGCATAGACAGAAACCTTGGGTTTATCATCTTCTACTTTAATGTGTATGCCTCTATTGATGAGATTCATATTGGCTTCAGCAAAATTGATGTAAGCCTGTGCCCAGGTAATATCGAACTGAATTGCTGAATTAGCGGGTATATCTTTTGTTTGTGTGTAAGCTCCACAACTCACCGTTACCCTCGAATTGGATTTAGCGGTAACAAATACAGCAATATTTGCATGATTATTAAGTGTTGTACCTCCATTTCCGCTGGCTACATGCGTAGGAAATACTGCCCAAAAGTCAAACCCTTCATTCGAAACATTCTGCCCAAGTACATGAGTAGAAAAAAACAGGGCAAATAATAAAACTAATAAGCAGATTCTATTCATCACTTGATTAGTTAAATTGAGCGGGATGGTACATTACACATTATGCTAAGTAAATGCAATATACCATTTATCATACACAAGAAAAATATGTGCACAAAAAAATAACACCAATTAGCCAAAAAATGTGCTATTGGTGTAAAAAAGCAGAGGGTTGATGTAAAATTTTTCTCAGTTTAATATTTATTCCACTGGATCTGAATCTTTTTGATCTCGAAATTTGTCGGTATAATTTTTTGCGCGTTCATCAGCATCAACATCATTATGGTCTTCAGGCTCTAAATTATTATCCAACCGATCATTCCAATTATCTAATCCCTTTTTAACCGCTTCATCTTGCTCCGCATTCTGCGAAAAACCTTTTTTTTCTGCAGAACTGTTTTGGTTATTTTCCATTGTTTGTTATTTATGATTAAACAATAGAAAGGAAATAAAGTTTGAGGACAGTATTGTAGAGGGGAAGATTAGCGAATAAATGGATGGAGGAAGTGCAAATGAAAGGCCGAACTAATCATCATATAACACACAAACAAGGTGCAGATAAATTCATGTTCCAATAACTGTTCAAGTTATTTTACAGGCTCGTCCTTGCCTTTTTTAAATTCTTTTACACTCTGACCAATGCCTCTCATTAATTCCGGAAGTTTTTTGCCTCCAAAAATGAGTATAGCCACTGCAATAATTAAAATAATTTCTATGGTAGACATAAGCTGATTTATTAATATATACGCTAAAACAGTTGGTTAGGATTTACGAAGGTAATCAATTGTTATAGATAACATTCAAATTACGTGTTTTAACTTGAGGAACAGCGCCATATTTCATAAATTCTGAAAAACCCCTGAGCTGTTTAATGGCTTTAACGGCTTCATAACCTGAGGTAGAACTCCTGATTTTATTTAAAAGTAAAGTATCTGTTTTGAAAAGATCTGCTTTATTTAACAATCCTTTTTCCATAAGCTCCTTTATTAATGCTGCCATTTTACCATTGGCATACAAATGCAATGGAAGTTTAAAAACTTCATTATTTAACCTCTTAAAAACATCGTTTATCCAAAGCACCTCTTCCTGGTTGATGATCTCTATCTTACCATTTTTTAATGTAATGGCTTTTAAAAATGTTCTTGCCCTTTGTCTGGAAATTATCCCACCATGAATGGCATCACGAAGGGTATAATCTAAGCGGTCTGCGCACAAAGCAGGTAAAGGCTGCTCTAAAATATCAAACTTTCCCTGAAAAATCTGCTGGATATCATAGCCATGTTGCTGAAGTACTTTGGGTATTTCTGACTGTACAACAACTTCCTCAAAAACCTGTTCATGAAAATCTTCAGCTAAGTTTTCGAAAACATAATCCCCAACATGTGAAAATGCGGTATGAGAAACATCGTGAAGTAAACCGGCTATTTGTTCGAGTTCTGAGCCACCAAGCCAGTTGATTAACATGGTTACCCCTATTGCATGTTCTAATCTGGAATGGCAAATATCGGGGTTTACCAGAAATATAGCGCCACTTTGATGGATTCCTGCCAAACGTTTCATCGCTGCTGTTGCGAGTAAATCCTCAAATACCTGAGGCAACTCCATTGTGCCATACAGAAAATCATTAACCTGAACCATATTAATTACTATTAGTGTTTCAATACAAACAAAAATACTAATTTTTTTAGCAAAACACAATAGAAATAATATCCCTTTTTAATAAAGGATTAATTATCAGGCATTAAATTTTGAGTTTATGTATTGCGTTTAACTACATCTACCATATGATCTAAATCAAATGGCTTTTGTATATAGTCATCCGCTTTGCAATCTTCAGCCTGTTGTGGCAATTCATTGGATGTAGAAGTAAGCACTGCCGGTACCTCCTCCGTTTCGGGATCAGATTTAAGTTCTTCTATAATTTCAGAGCCTTTTTTATCTCCTTTTATGTGATCATCTATAACCACAATATCCGGCTCAATTTCATTGATTTTCTCAATGGGTTCGGGTGTTAGTGAAGCGGTTACCTCGAATCCTTCTTCCTCTAAAACCTGATCCATAATGTTCAAAATATCCTTATTATCCTGAACAAGAACAACCTTTTTCTTCATATAACCGTTTAGGATTAAATTTTGATTAAATATAACAAAAGGCTAATTCATCTTATAATGATTTTAAACATTTTTTGTCTTGGTTTCGTCTGTTTTTAATGGCTGTTGGTCGATTAATTCATAACGATGGTATAATAGCGCTGCTTCCCTTGCAACGTTTCTGCTGGCGTGGCGTCTTATTTACGAAACTTAACAAAATACAATAAACAATCCCCTAAATCAAAATATTATGAAAACCTTAATCAAAACCCTAATCGCTTCTTCATTAACCGCAATAGTATTAACAACCTCATTATTTGCCGGCAATGTTTCGGCATTGGAAATCAGGCCTGAAAAATCAATTTCTGTTGGCAACATCAAAAGAGTATATGTTCAGGGCAATGTTGAAGTACTTTTAATACAAAGCAATGCCAAAGGTGTTTCGTACACAGATGATAATACCGGAACTGCAAAAGTTACACAGGATGGAGATATTCTACGCATTACTTCGGCAGACGGAAGCTTAGCCAAACTGGTGGTATATGTAAACGATATTTATAGAATTGATGCTTCAGAAAATGCGGTGATCAAAACTCAAGGTAAGTTAAATGTTAAATACTTACAGGTTTTTATGAAAGGTAATGCCCATGCAGATTTAAATACCAGTACTGAAGGCTTGTATACAGTAATTAACGAAAATGCAGATTTGAAATTAAGTGGCTCTACCGATGATCATACTTTAGTGATGAGCAAAACACCAAAATTAACCATTGACAAATTCGCGGCATTGAAAACAAATATCAGCAGTGTAGAAACTTTAGCTATAGACAAACAGGTTGCTATAGTAAGATAACCGAATTTACACAAATGAAACCAATTGCCTTGAGAAACCTCAAGGCAATTTTATTTTAAAATGACGGGTTATTATAAACATAACAGGGAAGCTAATATGACTTCCCTGTTATTAGTATTTTAAGAAAGTTGTTTTTCTAAAACGACTTCTGTGATATTGATTGCATGGTTGGTAACAGATAGCTTTTCAGGAAGTGGATATTTGACTCCAACTCTTAATGCCCTTAAGCCTGAAACACCTTGAAGCTCATCTAATTCCAGTTGTTCGAGATCATCATTTAAATAGCCCTGAACTTGTAAATATTTAATATATTCCATGTATTCATTGGCTTCGTCTGTATGAAAATAAACCATAGCAATCTTATCAGGCTGTGTTAATCGCTCGTTTGTGTTTTTAATCAACACTTTATCTATACGCTTCTTAACCACCTCATACCTGATGTTATATGCACCCTCTACATCAAATCGTCTTTCGTCATTTCTGAAACTGATATCAATCGGATTGGAGTGCACAAAAACAAGTTGAGTAGTTTGTAAATGACGTGGCATATCATTAATAAGTCCTTTAGAAAGTCTTGCAATATCAACCATGGAAGTTAACTGCCATAACCTGATGTTTTTAAGGTACAACAGATCAAATGGTTTATCAGGAGCGATCTCCTGCCCGATGTATATATCATACTCTACACCATCCGTTCTGAATTTAGCAAAGTAGCATGGATATGATGCCTGCAGGTTTTGTTGTGCTTTCTCTAAATACTGACTTACTTCTGTATTGATCAGTTGCATAGAGACTTCCAACTGTCTTCTGTTTAAAAAAGCTGCACCTGTTTCTGGAACAATTACATCAAAATACTGATCAATAATGGCCTTGGTTTCAGGATGACTGGCTTTTATAATGGAGAGAAAGGGGTAAACTTCTGTTTCCAGAAATTCATTTAACAAACTCTCTTCATTGGATGAAGTAAAATCTTCAATGCGTTTGGTCCATTCTTTACAATCGTAAAGGAGTTTATCTGTAAGCTCTAAATTAACAACCTTACGGATATTTTTTAAAGTACCGATCAGGCTGCTCAGCTGAACTTCCATATCATCCTTCAAGGCTATATTTCTTTCGATGGTAGAATTACGGATGTCAATGGCACCAAATAAAGGATACATATGTTTAAACGTTACCGTTTCAATCTCCTTCATTTTTTGTTTATTCTTATTCTCCTGAAGAAAATGCCACACCACTTCATTAAACTTCCACTGAACTGAAGGCTGCAAGGCTGTAAATTTATCCATCAACACTTCATCCATTTTGGCATCAAATTCTTCTATACTGTATTGAAAAAGCTGACCGATTAAAGGCATAGCCGGACGCAATCTGGATAATAAACGATCATCTACAACCACCTCCTGATTAGAGTAAACTTCTAAAACTCCGGCCAACTGTGTATTATAGAAAATTGGAAGCACAGAATAGGAACAAACTCCTGCCTCTTTAAGCACCCTTAAAAAAGGATCTTTTTTTATCTGATCATCATTGATGTGACTCACAAATATGGCTCTGGGGTTCTCTTTATATTTATCTACTAAAGAATAAAAAACTTCTTCTTCCAGATCAGATTCTTTGGCTGAGTTGATGAGCATACTTTGAGAAAACTCTTTGCTATCAAAAACCAGCTTATTATTTACGGTTAGGAAAGGCATTAAACCAAATTCCAGGTTACTTTCACCACTTAAGGTTTTTAGCGCCTGAATTACATGGGTATAAGCTTCTGATTGGTAATTATGGTTTACAAGTGCATCCCGGATACCATCTATTGCATGCTGTAGCGTAACATCGGTAATGGAAATTACACTAAATCCTTCAAAATGGAAGTTTTGCAACGGTAGAACCTGCGTAAGGTATTCCAGTTCACAGTTATCATGAAACTGTTGGCCAAGTTTTTCAAAACTGATCTCAGGAAGATCTCCCTGATGTATGATATCAACAAACTTAGTATCTGTTTGAATATTATAATACTGCGTAAGCTTGGTTTTAGGGTTTATATGTGTATAGATGATCTCGTTTTTTAGCACATAGCTAAAGTTGTAAAAACGTTCTAAAATCAAATTGTATATAAACCTAAGCTGACGTTTTTCCAGTGGCTCACCAGTTTTGTCTACTTTGTTTTTAGGGTCGTGATCTTTAAAAAACTTATAAAACGCATTGGTACTAAAAAAAATCTCATCAGGAATTGGCGTACTTAATGCCCAAAACATATCTTCTTCATTGGCCATTAGAGGCGTGAGAATTGTAAAAATCAATTCCAATGTATCTTTATATTTTGCAACTTCCTGTGCAGTTATGTTGCCCAGTAACTGATCATTTTTTTCGATCTTTTCCAATAAAAACCTGTAAAATTCAGATTTTACTGATTTCTCTGTTCTCAATCTATCCTTCAGATACTCCACAAGGGGACGAAAAGACAGATTTGATTTCACCTGGCAATGAATACATTCGTTTTTATGTAGTTGTATTACATTGGTGTTCATGGGTATAAATTGGCTATAATGTTAAATTTAATGATGAATTATATCAGGTTAAAGTACTGAACTACCCGGCTATTTGCCAAACCTATATTTAAGAACTTTGGTTAAGCATCCAAACCTGTAACTCATATACGCAACCCGAACCAAAAAAATATCGTATCTCACTATTAATCAAGCGCAAAGATACATATCGAACCGTTAATTATTGGTCTGTTAAACGTAATACTTGGATTGCAGCTATTTTTATATGTTACACAAATTTAATACCTAAAATTAAATGATATATAAGGATACCATCCTTCTATAGAATGTCCCATAATAAAACGCACAACTGTTAGTGATGCGGGTGCAAAGTAAATCCCCCCTCCTACGCCGTGATGCCATACGTTTGAAGCTTCGTTCTTCTTCCACACTCTACCTACATCATAGAAACCCATCAAGCCCACCTGGCCCGGTAATACGTAACTTACCAGATCACCCAATTTGGCCCTCAACTCCAGATTATTGTAAAAAACATGGTCGCCGGCAAACCTAAACTGACGATAACCCAGCAAGTTGCCCTGGCCACCCAGGTACTGTGCCTGGTAAAAAGCAGGCTCTCCTACGGTAATTCCTCCGCCAAAGCGATCTGCCAATACAAATTTCTTCCTTCCATCGAGGTTCTTATACAAGGAAATACTAGCCGTGAATTGTCCGTAAGCGTTAGAATATTTATTTAGGCCTTTATAACCCAGCAATTTGAAATCTACATAACTCCCTAAAGTAGGCAATAAATCATTATCACGGGTGTTGTTGGTAAAGTTTACAATGGCACCTGCAAACATTTTTTCATTGCGTACAGTTAGGCTGTCATAAGAATGCAGCTGATTAGTATTTTCAATAAAGCGGCCATCATTGTCTTCCTGATTGTATTTATAATATTGATAAGAGGGGCCGATACTGAAAGTAGATTTTGGCCTTCTCCACCTTATTGAAGGATCGATCTGATAAAGGTTATACCTTGCTCTGTAATATGAAATCTCATGATTTTCATCATCAAATGGGGTATTGTTACCCAAACCAAAAAAGTTCTGGGTGTTATTTGGTGCATAAGCATCTGCTTTCAGGATAAAATCAGCTTTACCTAAGGCCTTCAGCCATTCCCCTTTATAATTAAATCGAAATGCCCGGGTAGAGAAAGAGTGTAAAAAGGATATGGTTTGCGAGTTACCATAAGGTTTTTTTCGAAAACCAGGATTAGTCTGGTTATACATTAAGCCTAACAGTAAACCATCATCATTATTGTAACCTGCATTTAAAAGCAAGAGGTTTCTGCGGTACATATCCTTGTGTACGTGACTAAAATTAGCTGTATCATTGGATAAAATTTTGGTTATCTTATTTTCATCTTCTCCTAAATAAGTTGCTTTATCGGTTCTTCCATAAAGTCTCACCTTGGCATTGCTATTTTCGAAATTATATACTTTGTTTCCTTTGCCACCAATAATTCTGATTTTAATATTAGAAGCTTTATTATTCAACTTCAAACTGTCGTTACCATTATACAGGTACACACGCAATTCTTTGGTAACTTTCGGATCAAAAGTGCGGTTAAACAGTTCTTCTTTAATATTTCCCTCTTTAGAAATTTTGTTGATCTTAACAGAAAGGGCTTTATTTGGTGCATCTTCGATCTGGATTAATTCATTTTTATTGCTTACTTCGATATCTACTATCCTATTGAAAAAGTAATAATATTCATCCATATACCGAGGAAGATCCTTTAACCTGGCTTTCATCAACTTCAAAAGCTCTTCGCGATGCATTGAATAACCAGGTTCTGGTAATTTCTTCAATGCAGCTTCAAAAACCTGATCATTAAATTTGGCACAAAAATCCTGAACTACCTTATCCCATTCCTGCTTGCCGATATTGGCCGTCCAACGGCTGCTAAGCTCCCTACCTTCCCACAAAAACCAGTTTACATTTTTCAGTGGGCGTTCATAGCCTTGCATCATGGGTAAAAGCGATGAGCTTTGCGCATAACGCTGGATAAGTCCATCTGATTTAAAAAACACCTGATCGCGGTCGCGCGGAACAGGAATGTAGTGTGACCCACCGTCTTTCTTTTTCGTTTCTTTCCAGCGCCACTGGTCTTCGTGCCTGTCCCAATCGCCCAGTAAAACATCAAATGCCCGTGCCCTAAGCCAGGCTGGCCCATCTAAAGTATTATCGTTATCTTCTGTTAACTTCTTATCCATTTTCGGAGAATTATCCGATTCGCCCAAAGGTTCGCGTTCCTCCAGCAAGCATAGTGTATTCGCAAAAGCAGGTTCAAACTCGCCAAGGTTATCATCAGGAGAAACCCAACCAATTACCGGTGTGCTATACGGAATGCCCCCCGCCTTAGCTAAAACCGGAACAACGAGTGCAGAAAAAGGATGTTGCGAAGACATGTTATCTTTAATTACATCCTTTGCAAAAGTTTCCCTGAGTTGGGCAGGGAGAAGTACTTCAGGATATTTTTCTACACTTCTCAGCACCCATTCCTTCCCATTCTTATCTTCCAGTCTAAGTGACCTAGATTGATTTCCGCCACCTCTTTTTGTGGCTTTTAATCCGCCGGCAATCTGTGAAATTCTAAGTACCGGAACTTTCGTTTTCGTGGCGTAATCTTTACGATAATTTTCGCCAAATATAAAACGGTGGAAACGGCCTACACTATCATATTCAGGCTTTACCCGCACAATAATACTATCGGCAGTAATTGGCTTATCTTTTATCCGGTCTTTCAATTTTAGTTTTTCATATTTTTTGGTGTAGGTATAAACACTTTTTACACCGGTATCTGCGTAAACATAATAAGTGTAACGCATGTCGTTATTATTCAGCTGATCTGCAACCACGTAGCCTTGCTGCATTTCATTAAACAAAGAACTTCTCCCCCCTCTATTTGGTGAAATCTTTGACCCGGAACCACTTATAACCTGTAATTGTTTGCCTTTAATAAGTTGCAAACCATGCTCATGACCAGCCACATAGGTTACGTTAGGGTAATCGCCGAAAACACCAGTAACTGATTTGATCATATCTTTATAAGCAGGATGGTTTAAATCTTCCGGGCTTAATAAAGTGGAGCGTAAAAACGGATATAATGAACCGATTACGGGAAGTGGAATGTACAAATTGTGATTTAGCGCTGTTAGCGGAAACAAATGGTTTCTTAGATTAAAATACCCTCCATGCGGCCCGTAACTTTGAAATGGGTGATGAGAAGCCAGAAGTATTACCCGGTCCTTATTCTCTTCTAAAAGTTGTTCCATGCGGACTAAAATCTCATCTTTTGTTCTGCAATCACAATCACCATCGGGATTTTGTTTTTCATAGGGGAAAAGCCACCACTCACTATCGTACGCAATAATGGTAAGCTTATCGCCAAGTTTAATGGCCACCGGATCAGGGCAACCATTGGCTGGTATGAGTTTTAATAAAGGGTCGTTTTGCGCGGCAAGAAAATCACCCTGGGCTTTAATCTTCGCTAATCCATCTGGCCCTGATTTATCCCAATCATGATTTCCAGGAATAAAATAAACCGCAGCACCCATATTTCGCATGGGCTCAAATTGAGATCGGAGGATCTTTTTTGTATCCTCCTCATTCGGACTGCCTGGCAAACCCATCCCGTTAGGGTAAATGTTATCGCCCAAATAAAGCACTGTAGTTTTCTTAGGCAAAATTTGTTTGGCAGCATTTTTCAGGTCTTGCATCTGCCCTGCATTCATCTCACCCGCATCACCAAATAAGATTACCCGATATTTTATATCATCTTGGGCAAAAGCAACCAGGTTAAATAAGAATAAAATTGCAAATAGGGTAAATCTTTTTATCATGAATGAGGATGAGTGAGGGAATTATTGAATTATTTATTGAATGAATGAGTTAGGATTGATGTTTAAACAGTAAAATATTTCCGGCAGATAATGTTCCGCCTTCGTTAGAGATATATAAGTTATTGTCTTTATCGAAAGCTATTCCTTCTGGCTGGTTAAAATATTCAGTTTTTAAAGGATATGTAGCTTTAATCTTAAAATTGGCATCTGTTACCAGCAACATCTTATTGACAGATGACAAAATATACCATTCTTGCGTAGCTGGGTTTTTAGCCAAAGCAGAGGGGCGGAATTTAACTTTTTTATCTCCCGACAAATCAGCTATCTCTTTATGTGATAAGGAGAATTCTCCGCTGGCTTTTAAACTTCCATCTTCTGCAAACTGAAAAGCATAGATATTGGTGCTCTTGCTCTTTGCGTCAGCTTTGCTTTCTTTGGTCAGTATATATACCGTTCCGGTTTTTTCATCTGATGCCAATCCTTCATATTCTGCTTTTGGTACCAGATTCTTAGTTTTAGTTACGTTGGCAACTTCAGGTTTACCTACTTCCGATAATGGAAAAATATGTAATTCGCCATTACTTTTAAGCACAATAACCTGATTTTTGATGATGGTCAAATCCTCATAATCCCCACCGGCACCAAACTTTGAAAATTTAGCATCTTTATCTTCCAAACCCAGATGAAAAAGATCGCCATCTTCATCTTGAATAGCATAAACCTGATCTGCATTCCCATTGTTAAAGACAATGCCCGAAACTTCGAATAGACTTTGTGGCAGATTGTATTTAACTGGATTATCCAGGTTATATGGAAGTTTTACTTGTTCTACCTGAGCGGTTTCGGCTGATTTGCTTTCATCGTGTTTTCCATTTACGCAAGAACTACCGGTAAAAGCAATGATAAATGCTGTTGTGGTAAATAAAATGCTTTTTTTGTATTGTTTCATAGGGAGAATTTTAAGATTTGTTTTTTAAGAAATTGTAAATCTCCAATTGAGATTCAACAGGTTTATGGCTATTGTTTACTGGAACATTATTCATCTGTTCATCAATTATCACGGCCTGGGTATTATCCTCTTTCTGGATTTTCACCAAATTGATGAGTTCATCTTTTATGTGTTGATCATAAATTGGGAAACACACTTCTATCCTTCTGTAAATATTGCGGTTCATCCAATCGGCTGACCCTAAATATACTTCGGTTTGACCGTTGTTGCCGAAAATAAAAATTCTGCCATGCTCTAAATAACGATCTACAATTCGGGTAACGGTAATGTTTTCACTCATTCCCGGTACGCCTGGAATTAACCTGCAAATGCTTCGTACAATCATATTGATTTTCACGCCGGCGGTAGATGCCTCATAGAGTTTATTGATCAATACCTTCTCCTCCAGGTTATTCATCTTAATCGTGATCTCTGCCTGCTCTCCAGCCCGGGCGTAATTAATTTCACGATCTATTAAATTTAGGAATTTTTCCTGAAGATTAAACTGTGCTACTAAAAGATGTTCGAATTTAATCAGGTCAGGACGTGTTGGCTTCTCTCTTTTAGCCAAAAAGATAAATAACAGTTCTATCTCACGCAGCAGATCTTTGTTGGCCGTCATTAAGATGTGATCGGTATAAAAAGCCGCTGTACTCTCATTGAAATTTCCTGTAGATAATAAGCCTGTATACTTCATTCTACCCTCAATTTTGCGCTTAACCAAGGCTACTTTAGCATGAACTTTCAGGGCGCTAACACTATAAATAATATCGATGCCTACAGCTTTCATCTTTTTTGCCCACTTGATGTTGTTGGCTTCATCAAACCGGGCTTTCAGCTCAACCAAAACAGTTACTTTTTTTCCGTTTTTGGCTGCACTGATAAGAGCATTAACAATTTTAGAGTCGCTGGCAACCCTATAAAGTGTTATATAAATTTCTACTGTATGCTCATCTAAAGCGGCTTCATTAAAAAACCTAAGCACACTATCATAGCTTTGATATGGGGTGTGCACAATAATATCGCCTTTGTTAATGGCCTGCGTTAATGTGCCTTCAATTACATCGGTGTTGCATATTTTTGACCAGGTGGTGTTTGAGAGCTTTGGATTATTTACTGGAAATCCCATAAAATCTTTCAGATTATGATATTGCCCACCTTCCACCAGGCTTCTTTTCCGCAGGTTAAAAATCTTTTTCAACAGTTCCAATACATTAACCGGAATGCCTGGTTGATGCAAAAACCGTGTTGCCAAACCTAAATCGCGCTTTAGCAATTGTTTTTCCAATTGATCAGAAAGGCTTCCTGAGTATTCATCTTTAAGATCAATTTCGGCATCTCTGGTTACTTTGAAGCTATAGCAACCTGTAATCTTATCATCAGGAAAAATATAATCTAAATGATAGCGCACAATATCATCTAAAAATACAACGGATGTATCTTCTCCCTGGGTAGATTTATAAAAACGTGGCAACTCGTTAGAAGGGATATTTAAAACCACAACTTTACTGCTTTCTTTCCGCTCAAGGATAATCAGAAAGTAGAGCTGGTTATTGGCAGGAAAAAAGTCTGTCTCAGCTGTTAAATATACCGGTTGCAAGAAGGCCATTACCTGACTCAGAAAATAACGGGTAATGTCTTTTTTGATTGTTTTGCTAAAGGCTTCGGTATAAAAAAGGCTTATTTTATGCTCTTTCAATGCCGGGATGATGCTATTCTTCAAAACCAGGCCATATCGTTGTTGTTGCGAAGTAATCAATTTATGGGCTTCAACCAATAAATCATCTTGCAGGCTAATGTCATTATCTTCCTTGTTGCTAAGTTTTTCTAAAGCCAATAGCACTGGCATACGCACCCGATAAAATTCATCGAGGTTAGAAGAAAATATAGATAGGAACCTGATTCTTTCCAATAGCGGAACTTCAGTTCTTTCGGCTTCCATTAAAATTCTTTCATTGAACTTTAACCAGCTCAAATCCCTGTTAAAAAATGCTGTAGCGATCATTTCTATGATTAGAGTTTACCGTAGGCTGCGTAAGCGATAATAAATGCAAATACTGCCGCAATTAAACCCCACATAAAGATATTGTAGGCTAATCTGATCAATTTATATTTTCGGCCTAAAACCACACCTTGCGAATAAACATCTTTAATGAGTGTTCCGTAAAGAAAATCTTTATCATTCATTACGCGGATCATGCCTTCAGTATAACTGGGTAACGACATTTTGTAAAAATTTCCGAAGAACAGTAAATTAACTTTCTTTTGCTCTAAATCTTCCTGGCTAAATTCTCCTTGCGGGATAGATGGCCTGGTAGAGAGAATGGATACCACAACACAGGACAGACTTACCATCAATAAAATGAATGTCGGAATAATCAGATTACCATGATCATCCAGTCTGCGCAATAATAAACTTACGATTAAGGAAAGGATAATGGAGTTAACCGTTATTAATATATGTGCTTTATTATCAGCCATATCGCTTAATCGCTGATTATTAGCAGAAGTAATCCTGAACATGGTTTCTATCCCCTTATCCGGTCGGTCATCTTTATCTTTTTTGTTTTTTGGAATAAATATGGAGGCTTCCGGTTCTGCCTGTGCGATTTCTGTATCGATTAATTCCTGAGTGCTGAGTTTACTTTTTAGTTTCTCTACGTTTTTTTGTTTTTGATCGTTGAGTAAAAGGTTAGCATAATCGGTATGATAATGGTGGGATTCCATGAATTCAATATCCTTTTTGCGCCAATCAAGCTTACTGATATCTTTTTTATAGATTAACTCAACTTCCTTATGCATTAACTTACCCTTCTTACGAAAGTCTGCCAGCCCTAAGTGAAAAAGATCTGCGTCACAAAGAATTTTATCTAATTGCGTATGGGGTTGTTGAGGGATTTTAGTACTTAAAATAGCACTCCTTACTTTTTCACGTATTGCAGCCGGAACCTCATTTGCACTTAGAAAATGATCAGCCAGTTCTGCACCTTTCGCCTCATGGTTTAAAGCGTCTTCAAAGTAACCTGTATCATGAAAATAGGCCGCTACGGTTACGGCAAAAAAGTCTTCCTCGTTAAGCTGATAATGGTTGGCTATCTGTTGAGCAGCATTTACTACTTCTTTAGTGTGTTCAAGATTGTGGTAAACCAACCTTGGGTCGCTGTGTGTATTAAAGTAATTGCTTACTTCTTTTTCTACTTCGTCTTGTAGTTTTTGATAATTCATGAAGTTGTTGCTGAGATGATTACATCGATAAGATTTCAGTTCCCTAATATCTTATTAAACGCTTATAAAATTACGCTAATTTTAACAAAAAAATGCGTCCATCTCCTCAAACAATTATGATGCCTTTTTTATGTGTTTTAAACAGGCAAATCCAATTCATTGAACCTGAAGGCATCAGAAAAAATCCCCTCAGGAAAACCTAAGGGGATTAACAGGCTAACAAACTAAGAGAGGCTGATTTAGTGTTCATTGTGAAAGTTTTCAGCTGGCAGTTTTCAGTTTGTAGCTTTAATTAAACGCTTACTCAACTTTGTTTACAACCAAGTCATCAAAATAGATATAACTGGTTTGGCTTGAGCCCCATACAGCTACATCTTTTCCTCCCCTGAAATTGTGGAAGGATAATCTTTTGATCATTCTTTGAGCATCATTGGTCGTCCAGCGGATAGCCTGATCGAGTACTGTAGTACCGTTTATAATTACCTGTACCCAACCATTTTTATTTGATCCGGTATTGCTTTTGGCATAAAGATGAACGGTATAGGTTTCACCTTTTTGTATGCTGCCAGAAGATGGGTAAGTTTTACCGAAGGTATCGCCGCAAGGCCCTGCCATTTGGCTGTGGTATACATAAGGTTGAAAGTAAACCCTTGATCCGGTATTGTACCACATGAGGCGTAAGCTTCCGCCATTGCCATCTGTAGCGATATCGCAACCCGTATTGCCCTCGCCAATGAGAAAACCGAAACCGACCTTGCCACCACGGCTCCAATCGAACTGGCTATGAAAGCGAACTTTGAATGTTGCTTCATAAGCCGAACCATCAGAAATATCTGCTCCTGCAATGAGGCCATCAGAAACGGCATTGGGCGCCAGTGTTGCCCTGGCCCAATTGCCAGAAATATAAGCCCTGCTCTCATTCCAGCCTGTTAAAGCTGCCATGCCGAAATCTGCACTGGCTTCATCATAAGAATAGGCCCCGTCGGCATGATTGAACTGGGTATTAATATTTGAGGGATAAGCTTGGGCCGCTGCTACAGCCATGGTTTTAGTTGCAACAAGGTCCTGATCTGCCTCCGTGCCGGTTACAGTTGCATCATCTTTTGAACATCCTGAAATGCCCGGAAAAAAGAGCATAGCAATAGCTGTTAATTTAAATAAATTAATTTTTGCACTCATTTGAAATTTAGTTTTAGATTTAAATTTGGTTAGTTTTTCTGATTGCAAGTTCAGGTCCTCGACCGCCCCTTGCGATTGATTTTAACTTCTGGTTTTGTAAATTATATATGGTTAAGTGTAGCTGTAATACCAATTTACACAAAGCGTCTGTTCAAAAAGACAACCAATTCCGAAAATATCCCTTTTATGGTATGAGCGTCATTTACAACGATTGAAATAATTAAAAATGTTGATTGGTATTGATGAAAAATAACCCCCGGAATACCGCTGACAGGTGTGGATTTACTGAAGCTAATTACAGCCCTGATGCCTTGTTAAACCTTTAATAATTTCAGTTTGATGAATATTTTGAGATTATCTCCCTGAAATTACTAAAAGGCATTTGCTTATTATTTGCTTACCAAACCTTGAAACACTAAATTAAAACCGCTCTGATGGTTTTAACCGGGTTTCCACGTTCAAGTGCATGATGTTCCTGCCATAAATCCTGCTGCTGGGCTAACAGTTGTTCAGTTTGCCATACCAGAAGCTTATTTTTTAACCTTTCCATGCATAACTTCTTATTTTCTAACTGAGAGCGACTATCCATGGCCATTACTTGTATACCAGATGGAAGGTGCGTACCGCGAACAGCAGTTTCTACTTTATTTACGTTTTGCCCGCCAGGCCCTGATGAACGGCAAGTTTCGAACCTAATGTCTTTAGGGTTCCATTGCATTAAACTTTTAACATTAAATGCGGCAATACCTACAAACCAATTTTTACGCTTATGATATTTACGGTAAGGACTTTGTGCTATCCACTGGATTGTTCCTTTCCATTCACTGATAAACGCTGCTAAGTTATCTCCTGTGACCATCATGGTGACCGATAAAAGCGTACGACTTAATTCACCTGCCTTGCTTTCGATTACTTCAATATCAATGCCTAAACGTTTAGCTTCTTTCATCATCAGGCTTTGCACACAGGCTACAACCCGGCAGCATTCTGCCGGGCCTTTACCTGAAGTAATTTGTATAATCATCTTTTCCATGCTATTCCTTATTCATTCTAACTATACGCGGGTAGAACTTTCCATGGATATCTACCAAATCCTGCTGGGCAGCCATCACCATTTCAATATCCTTATAAGCTAAAGGATTTTCCTCTACCGTTCCCCCCATTAAGGTAACACCAGCACTGCTTAACATTTTTTTCATGGCCGAAACCGTCATGTTATCTTTTGCTTTTTGACGGCTCATGGCTCTCCCTGCTCCATGTGATGCAGAGAACAATGCTTGTTCATTGCCCCTACCCGATACCAGATAGGCTGGTGTGGTCATGCTTCCAGGAATAATCCCTAACTCATTTTTATGTGCAGGTGTTGCTCCTTTACGATGTAAGATAACTGATCTGCCATCTGTAAGCTGATCTTTCCAGGCAAAATTGTGATGGTTATCTACTACATGCAATGCTTTCATACCAAGTGCTTTTAATAAATTGGCATGTATACGCTCATGGCATGCTTTTGCATATTCTCCAGCCAAAGTCATGCACATCCAATATTCCTGCCCTGCCTCACTGTTCATATCTAACCAGGCCAATTGTTGCGCATAGCGAGGAAGTTTACAGGTGTTCATCGCTATTTGTGTATAATGTTTAGCGATGGCAGCACCTAAGCCCCTGCTCCCGGAATGTGTAAGTAAGGCTACATATTTCTTCGCAGGCAACCCCAGCGTGTTATCGGGTAACATTTCAATTTCTCCAAATTCCACAAAGTGATTTCCACCTCCAGATGAGCCCAGCTGTTTTGCGGCCTTTCCTTTCAGGGGCTTTAGGAATGGAATTTCATTGAACAACAGATTATCTAAAACCTGATGTTCCTGCTTCATAGCTAATCCTCCCTCCATACCAAAATGAGTGTTTGTTTTCATAGCCTCTTTAACCTGATAAGCATATCTTTTGAGGAACCCTTCCGTTTCATCAATAATAGACAACGCCATTCTACAACCTATGTCCATTCCAACAGCGTAAGGAATTACGGCATTATCAGTGGCCAGCACTCCTCCAATAGGTAACCCAAAACCCATATGTGCATCAGGCATCAAAGCCCCCTGCACGCTAACTGGAAGTAAATTGGCCAGCTCCATTTGTTTTTTTGCTGCCGATTCAATTTGCTTAGCCCCGTAGGTTTTGCAAAAAACTGGCTCATTTCGCAGTTCATAAGCCTGGAATGAAACCGACTTAGCTTTGCCGATTATCTTTTCAGCAATTTTACGGGTTAATTCATCATCCAAAAATGCTTCCGGATTATGCATAATATTTACCAACAGATCCAATAATTCTTGTTTACTGTGGTGTTTGAAATTTTTAGCGGCTAATCCAATAACCAGGCTCCTGAGCTGGTCGTTGTGATAACCGATTTTACTTAAATCTTTTGTTCTTAAATTGCCCATATGGCCTATTTTTTTAAACCGGATCGGCTTTAACACCAATCCAATATTTTTTATTTGGCCTATAGCTATGCTTTTTCAGATTGAAAAGCATAGCAGCTTGTCTGTTCTGCAGACTGCCAAAATTTATAATTGATTTTGATTTCGATTCATCCCCGATCGGAGATATACCCTTTTAAAGGTGCTCAAAGGAAAAAGACAGACAAGGTAGCTTCTTGAGGATAATGGTTTAACTGTTTAATTGTCCAATTGTTTAACTGAAAAACAATTTAGGATTGAAGTAAACGGCTAATGGTTTAACTGTTTAATTATCCAATTGCTTAACTGAAAACAAGTTAAGGTTGAGGTAAACGAATAAAAGTTTAACTATTTAATTACTTAACTGTTTATTAACTTAACTGTTAATACGCGAATTACTCAAGAAAAATACAGTATTTGCCTGCCTGTTTAGGCAATGAGCGAAAGGGGTGATATGTAGATTTGCGCTGACATGATTCCTATTGATTTAAAGGTTAACGAATTAGGAATTGGTTGCAAAGTTAATAAAATTATTCTAATTAGTTTTTTTCTCCTGAAAAAGCCTGCAGGTGTCGTTTAAACTTTAGATCGCAAACTATTTAGTATATTAGAAACACAATGTTTTCTTAGTTAAAATAAAAATGCCTTTTTTATCTGAAATATCTCTTCCGGCAATTCAAGACGGCTCTTATCTGCAACAAATTCCCAGCATTAATAAAGGATTACAACTTCGGTTAAAAAGTAATGTCACTTTCTTTGTCGGTGAAAATGGCTCTGGTAAATCTACGCTCCTGGAAGGTCTCGCTGCATATTGTGGTTTTAGCTTAAACGGTGGAAACCGCAATCATAACCAGAATATTGGCCACAGATTCCGAGGCTACGAATCTCCTTTAACATCCAGATTAACCCTTTCCTGGACACCCCGGAGAATTAACAATGGATTTTTTATGCGTGCAGAGAATTTTTTTAATTTCGCAAGCTATATTGATGAACTGGCAAAAGACGACGGCCGCATTCTAGCTGCTTATGGGGGGCGATCACTCCATGAACAATCTCATGGGGAATCTTTTTTATCTTTATTTAACAATCAGTTTGATGCAGGTCTATACCTTCTTGACGAGCCTGAAGCGGCCCTTTCACCTGCAAGAATATTGGCTTTTATGGCTATAATCAACGAACTGGAGCGGAGTGGCAGAGCACAATTTATTATTGCAACCCATTCCCCAATGCTTATTTGTTACCCGGAGGCCGATATATACCAATTTGATGAAAAGGGCGTAACAAAAACAACTTACGAGCAAACTGAACACTTCTCACTCAGCAAATCTTTCCTGGACAACCCTAAATTATATCTGAAACATCTGATGAGCAGTTAATTTTAACTACCTCAATAACCTGAGGTGGTTTGATTTTGAGCCAATAATTCCTTTGGAATATCTGTTTTTGCGATAAACATCTCAATCCATACCGAAGGCTTCGGTTTTTTAGCATTTATGGCTATGTTGGAAGTAAACGATCTTAAATTATTCAATGCAGCAAAATATCGCCTGTCCAGCGTTTTCAAATATTGTAAATCTCTTGATGCAGCGCCATAAGTTAAGTTTGCTTTTTCCGAGCATGTGCGTTGAATCCTATCCAAAAACAATATTCTTTCGTTAATCGCCTGCAATGTATTTGCTGCTAAAGAAAGGCCTTTTATACCGACTATTTGATTGTGGCTAATGAGGTATTCGGCACCATTAAATAGAATGGAGCATTGCGCACCTTCTACGATGCTAACTGATTGTGGGAGCGCTACAGGTTTTCCTTTTATCAGCTGTTTGTTAAAATGATAACGCGTTTCAATAAGTTGCTCAATTAGTTTATCACCATTGATCATGGCTGATTGCGCATTTGAATAAAATGATGCTAATGCAAGCCAGAATGTGAGGAGTATTATTGAAACGCGTATCTTTTTCATTGTTCTAACAAATTTAGTCCAATGTTTTAAGATTTTAGTTTACAATCTGGTTCACAATGATATACAATTACGCTATGATACAAGGGTTTGCCTCTCAAATTCAGGTCATTTACACGCTTGCAACCTTATTCCTTTCGCTGAATAATTTTACTCACATGGCTGGCGTCAGTCAAGCCAAATTCACCTGCAATTTGCTTTAAGCTATAATTACCGGTTGATATTCTTTGCTTGATAAGTGTTGCCCGGTATTCCTGGATATAACTTTTCAAAGTAGTACCCGTATTTCTCTTAAAATAAAGGCCTAAATAACCTTGAGCAAGGTTAAAGCGTTCAGCAATCACCTTTGATTTTAATTGGCAGGGCTCATAAATATTTTTATGAATATAACAATAAAGGGCTTGCATATCGTTGATTCTGTCTCCCAAAACTGCAAGTTCCGGCATATTCCGTTTTAAAATATGAGAGAGGGTTAGCAGTTGCATCCAAATCAGCTCCTGGTTACCAAGAAGATCATTTTTTAATGTTCGCAACACCTCAAAAAGCAAACCGACCGTTTGGAGCTCAGGCCCTGCGAAGGTAAATCCAGCCAGATGTGTTTCCCTGCTCTTTATCAAATAATTTAAATTTCGACCTGAGCCAAATTTACCCCCATCATCCTGATACAGATAGGCATCTGTAAACTTCAAATAAATAAAATGCGTAGAAGACTTAATTTCGAAATAATGCGCCTCTTCCGGCCCCAGTAAGAACACATCACCCGGAACATATGAAAACTCAATCCCATTGATTACATGTTTACCATAACCTGTTTTAATGAAAATAATTTCATAATGATTGTGATCATGTTCGGGGTGCTGCCAAACAGAGGCCTCAAAATCAGAAATTATGATGGGTTCAAATTGGCGATAATGTTTCATATCGGAAATTTACAACATTATATCATTTTTTTACCTATTCTGCGACAAGAATACTTCAATCTTTGTTCATCAAATAATAATTAAAATGATGAATACAACAAAAAATACAGCTTTGGTGGTAGGTGCAAATGGGGTAATTGGCACCAACTTAATTAACCACCTGGCCTCATTGGGAACATGGAATATTATTGGTTTATCACGCCGTGGAGGATCGGACACGGCTGCAACCCGTTACATTGCAGTTGATCTGATTGATCTGGATTCCTGCATGGATAAACTGAGTGGTTTAACCGATGTTACACATATTTTCTATGCGGCTTATCAGGATCGTTCAAGCTGGGCTGAATTGGTTGCGCCAAACATGGCCATGTTAGTAAATGTGTTATCAGCCATAGAACCTGTAGCGAAAGGCTTAAAACATGTTAGCTTAATGCAGGGTTATAAAGTATATGGGGCTCATTTAGGTCCTTTTAAAACTCCTGCAAGAGAAACTGATGCCGGACACATGCCTCCGGAGTTTAATATGGATCAGCAAAACTTTCTGGAAAGCCGGCAAAAAGGTAAAAGCTGGACCTGGACAGCTATTCGGCCTTCTGTGGTTGGTGGTACTTCTGCGGGTAATCCTATGAATTTAGCACTTGTAATTGCTGTATATGCAACAATTTCCAAAAAACTGGGTATTCCGCTTCGTTTTCCAGGCAAACCTGGCGCTTATGATAAACTCATGGAAATGACCGATGCAAACTTATTGGCCAAAGCAACAGTATGGGCAGCCACCAGCCCGCAGTGTGCCAATCAGGCCTTCAATATCAATAATGGCGATCTGTTTCGATGGAATGAGCTTTGGCCCAAAATTGCTGCTTATTTTGAGATACAAACAGCTCCTCCTCTACCCATGTCGCTACAAACTATGATGGCGGATAAGGAAAGTTTATGGGAGACCATCAAAAATGAGTACGGACTGAAACATAATTATGAAGAAATTTCTTCCTGGGCCTTTGGCGACTTTGTTTTTTCATGGGACTATGATTTCTTTGCCGATGGGACAAAGGCCAGAAGAATGGGTTTCCATGAATTTATAGACACAGAAAGGATGTTCTACGATTTATTTGATGAAATGCGCAACAACGGTATTATTCCATATTAAAAAGTTGCATCCTTTTTTATTTTAGAAAAAGCCGTTTGGGTTTATCCTAAACGGCTTCATAATTTCTATTTATTTAAGTTTTAACAAGGCCAGCATCTCTCCCTTTGGGTGCTCTTTAGCGGAATAGTTTATGCTTAAATTATCATGCTGCCTGGCCAGTTGCAAAACTTCCTTTACAGCAATGGTCATTGTTAAATCTGATCCGCTGGTATTGGCAAATGTCCATTTTTTCAAGGTGTTTCCCTTTTCATCCTTTAGTGCAATACTCCTATCGGTTCCGGCACCCTTTATTGTACAATGCTTGTACATAATGCGCAACTGATCGGTTGGTTTGGCCTGTTCTAATTTTAATATCCTTAAATTTAAGGGTTGGTTAACGGCCTGTTTCAATACGAGATTGTTATTGAGGTAAATCTCATAACTGTCCAGACCAAATTTGGTGAATCCAAAAGCAACAAACAAAGTAATCAGGGCAAATAGCTGAATCAGCACCTGATTGAATTTAACTTTTTTCATATTATTTCTCTTTAAGTAATTGATAAAGAATTATTTCAGAACAATATTAACATTAATAAAACCCAGACAGAAAAATAGTAGAGCAACAACCAAAATAATAGATATGAGTCTTTTTATGATTATATTCATCTACTATTTATGACGTTTGTCGATATAATTTTGCACTGAGTTTAGTTTTTGCTTCTTTTACTTTTAATATCCGTTACGCTTCCTGGCCACAAAAAACGATAGAAATGGACATGCTGGATAAACCCATTAAACTGCCCTTCTTCAACCGCAGCATGTCTGTTAAGTCGGTACTGATTCATGGCCTGTATTGGATATTGATTACCGGTTTTTTTATCTATGAAAAGAAATACCTGATCTATAAAGCCAGTATGCCTTACTTTGTCGCTTGTGTTTCGGTAAGGGTATTGTTATTGGTTTTAATCGGCTATCTTAACCTACAATACTTTCTACCCCAATACCTTTTAAAGAAAAAATACCTGGCCTATTTCACGGCGGTAACATTTTCTGTATTCGGGTATTTGATTATTCAAAGTCTATTCGATTTCTATCTCTATGGCTATGTGGTTGGACCTATACGCAACAGCAGGCTGATGGAATCTTTATCTTACAACTTTTTTAGCACTTTGTGGTACCTTGGCTTAATGCTTACCCTTAAATTAAGTCTGGATTGGTACGAGCAACAATTGGTTATCCAGAAAATTACACTCGAGAAACTCAATACTGAAGTCGATTTTCTCCGTGCGCAGATAAATCCACATTTTTTGTTCAACCTGTTAAACAATCTTTATGCCTTAACACTTAAAAAATCAGATCAAGCGCCTCATGTTGTACTTAAACTATCAGAGATGATGGAATATATGTTATATGACAGTGCAGATGAAAAAGGGGCTTTAGAGAAGGAGGTGGCCTACCTCAATAACTACATGGATTTGGAACGTTTGCGTTTTAGCCATGCAGCGGCCATTAAACTAAATGTGAATACACCTATAGATGGCTATCAAATTGCTCCATTGTTACTCATCCCATTGGTAGAAAATGCTTTTAAACATGGCCTGAGCCAGCAATCGGAAAATGCCTGGCTAACTGTAAACATTGAACTAAGCGGTTCGACACTGTTGTTTACGGTAGAGAATTCGAAGTCGCCTCTGCCCCATCATAAAATTAAAGGTGGAATAGGCCTGTGCAACTTGCGGAAGCGTTTAGAATTGCTTTATCCAAATAACCATCAGCTTTTACTTGAGGATAAAGGTGATAACTTTTCAGCTAAACTGATTATCGAACTTTAAACAAATACATTAAAATGAAGCTAAATCTGGTTGTTGTAGATGATGAACCCCTGGCGTTGGAAATTATAGACAGCTATTTGAAAAGAATGGATGAGGCACATGATGTTCTTTTTTTTAACAATGCAAAACAGGCCTTACTCTACTTAAAAAACAATGAAGCCGATATACTCTTACTAGATATAGAAATGCCAGAAATAACGGGTATTGAGTTCCTGAAAGCATTGCCAGATCCACCATTGACCATTTTTACAACAGCCTACCGCAATTATGCTTTTGAAGGGTTTGAACTTGGTGTAATTGACTTCTTGTTAAAGCCCATCTCTTTTACCAGGTTCTTAGCAGCAATCAAAAAAGCCAAAGACTTCCTTTCTCTGAAAACAAATGATACACAGCTTGAACAACATGAGCCTGCTCCTGAGTTTATTTTTGTAAAAAGCGGGGTAAAAAGAATCAGATTACAATTTGATCAAATTACACATGTTCAGGGACTAAAAGACTATGCCATTATCCACACCCTGCAAGAAAAAATTGTAATCAAAGGATCAATTAAACTGGTGCAGGAAATGTTTCCTGTATTGCTGTTTATCAGGGTGCATAAATCTTTCCTGGTTGCTACCAAGGCCATTAAACGAATTGAACACAATAGAATTGTCATCAATGATTATCAGATACCTGTTGGAAGAAATTATAAGGAGGAGCTGGAAAAGGGATTGAAATCCATAAACAGATAATTATTCCTCCTTAACAAATCAGATATCCACGTATTTTAGTTAAATATTTTTCTCTTCATGGCCCAGTGAATGCTGAGCGCCTTCATATGGCACAAAATAATTTCTAACAGCAGCGTATTTATATTTTTACTAAATTGAATCAAAATTTTATTTTCCTGAAGATAAAAGAGAAAATTAAAAATAGCTTTTATATCCCTGGATACAGTTTGTTTTAAAATGCTTTAGCACTCAACAGATTTTATTCATAAAAGTAACATTTATGATCCCTCATTTTTCAACTGCAGAAGCGGCAGTCCATTATCCCGGTGACCGCAGACTATTCATTGGTTTAAAAAAACGTGTATGGTACATTTTAGGTACACTAATCCTGGCAACAGTAGGAATAGCCTGGCTACAGTACTTAATCTGGGGGCTACCGGCAGATCCCTTACTAAACCCTGTTCCAGCGCTAAAGCAGGCAGTTGGTTTTCCCTGGTGGTTAAGGCTAAGCCATTGGGTTAATTTCTTTTTCCTGATTACCATTATCCGCAGTGGTTTGTCTATACTAGCCGATCATCCGAGATTATATTGGAATAATGGCTGTACACCCGGATCGGAATGGGCCCGTTTTACCCCGCTAAATGTTCCTATTGATAAAGTATGGACAGCGAAAGAAGATGCCCGGTACATTAGTCCTTTGCTTGGATTACCGGGCTATCGGCATACAGTTGGTTTAGCCCGTTGCTGGCACTTTATCAATGTACCCTTTTTCCTTCTCAATGGGATCATTTTCATCATCTTGTTATTTATCACCGACCAATGGATCAAACTTGTCCCCTCTTCCTGGCAGGTTGTTCCTGATGCCTGGAGCGTATTTGTACATTACGCAACATTCAATATGCCTATAGAACCGAATGGTTTTTATCAATACAATGCACTTCAGCAACTCTCTTACTTTGCCGTTGTATTTTTACTGGCTCCAATTGCCATGCTCAGTGGAATGGCCATGTCGCCTGCTATTGAAAACCGTTTCCACTGGTTTCCCAAAATGTTCGGCAACAGACAGGGGGCCAGGTCTGTGCACTTCCTGGTTATGGTGGGTTATGTGGCATTTTTAGTTATTCATGTAGCTATGGTAGTGGCAACTGGCTTGATTCGGAACATGAACCACATTATCCATGGCACAGACAGTGAAAATGATCCTTCGGGTTTATATCTTGGTATCGCCATCTTGTTGTTTATGATCTTATTTGGGGTACTTGCCCATTGGCTTTCCTGGAAAAGGCCCCGCCTTCTACAACGTGCAGAAGCCTTGATTAATGGCACCTTATGGAAACTTTCTATCAACAAGCTCAAACCACAGCTTTATTATAAGAAAGAAGACATTACCCCTTTTTTCTGGCCAAACGGAAAAGTACCTGAATCTACCGAATGGAAAAGCCTGGCATCAAATGGATTCAAAGATTTCAAGCTTAAAGTAGGTGGATTAGTCGAAAGTCCGAGTGAGTTCTCTCTGGAAGAGCTCAAAACATTGGGCCAGGATCAGAACATTACCATGCACCATTGTATTCAAGGCTGGTCGGGCATAGCAGAATGGGGTGGTTTGCCCATGAGTAAGTTGATCGAGATGGTAAAACCACATCCCTCGGTTAAAACGGTTGTTTTTTATTCCTTTGGGGAGGGGCTATATGGCGGTCATTATTACGATACGCATACCCTGGATAATTGCATGAAACCCGGTGCACTTTTAGCCTGGGAGATGAACTATGAACCCTTAACAGAACTATATGGTGCCCCTTTGCGTTTACGTATCGAAAATCAATTGGGTTATAAAATGGTTAAATGGATTGAACGCATAGAATTTGTAACTTCTCATACCACTGTGGGCAAAGGTTATGGTGGGAAAAATGAAGATGACGAGTATTTTGATCTCCTTGCCAGCACTTAACTGAGCATACTAATATGATTTTACAAGAACAGATCAGGCAGTTGCCACCTTCTTATTTCTCTCTGGTTATGGCAACCGGCATTATTGGGGTTTTCTTTACTTTAGCAGAATGGCCTACCATGGCAGAGCTATTTTTAATCCTGAATGCATGCTTTTTCGCTGTTCTTTTAATCATCCTGGTATACCGTACTATTAATTTCAGTACAACTGTTTTGACGGATTTCGACAGTTATGAACGTGGCCCTGGATTTCTTACCCTGGTAGCGGCGTGCTGTATCATTGGGAATCAATTTATATTGGTTAACCAATACTTTTTCCTGGCCAAAATTTTACTCATTATTGCTGCATGCCTCTGGTTATTAATTGGATATGGGTTATATTTTAATTTAACGGTAACAGACCATAAAAAGACTTTAAAAGAGGCCATCAATGGTGGCTGGTTATTGTTTGTGGTAGCCATTCAATCCATTTCAGTATTGGGAACATTACTGGCACAAGGCAATCACGTATTGCTCTTCATTTCGCTTTGCTTCTTTTTCTTTGGCTCTGTATTCTACTTCTACATCATGTCGCTGATCATTTATCGCATGTCCTTTTTTGATTTGCATGCTGATGAATTAGGCGCACCATACTGGATTAATATGGGTGCCACTGCCATTACGGCGCTTGCAGGTTCCATGTTAATTCTATTCGCGCATGATTTTCCTTTAATTAAAGAAATTTCTCCTTTTCTAAAAGGATTGACCTTACTTTTCTGGGCAGCGGGCTCCTGGTGGATTCCCTTGTTAGTACTATTGGGATGCTGGAGGCACATCAGCAAAAAAATTAAAGTACCACTAAGCGCCGATGGCTATGATCCAAGCTACTGGTCGATGGTATTCCCTTTAGGCATGTATTCTGTTAGTACATTCAGATTAGCTGAAGCGTTAAATCTGCCCTTTTTAATGGTTATCCCGAAATACTTTATATTCCTGGCATTATTTGCCTGGTGCGCGGTAATGATTGGTTTTATTCGCATTCTTTACAGTCGTTTAAAAAGCATCCGCTAACACATGAGTTAAAACTGCTTTACTGCTGATCTTTTATCGTGATAAAAAAGTACGGTCCAATGTTCTTCCTCTGCCCTTGTTTCCCATTCCTTTCTAAGGGATAAAGCTTTTTTACCATCATAATCATTTTTGTAAGCCACCGGATATTTTAGGTAGCCGTACATTGGCAGGTTATCACCACCGTAAAAAACAAATGGCGGTTTTTGGCCAAACCAAAAAGCCTGATGATATGGGGTATGCCCTCCTACGCATTCAAATCGAATAAAATCGTTTATCCAACCTTCGGTATCTGTTAAACGAACTACATTAGCCAGTTGCGCCAATGCTTTCAGTACCGGAATATTATAAGAAGGGTTTCCATCTTGTGAAAGCGCAAAACTAAGTTCTTTATCCTGCAAAAAAATCTGTGCATTTGGAAAGTTCAATACAAAACGTTCCCCTTCAAAATGGCCCAATCCATTCGTGTGATCTTTGTGCAAATGAGATAAAAGAATAATGTTTACCTGTTCAGGCTCAACTTCATTTTCTGCTAAAAGCTTAATAAGCTGTGACTTACCAGACTGATGTAAACCTAAACCTGTATCTAATAGTACATTTGTATCTCCTTTTCTTATCAAAAAGGGTTGAATGCAAACTGTAGTGGCCTTCGCCGCAAGGGCTGTTGCTAATGCTTCTTCATTTTCAAGTGGGGTAAATTTTTTGGTCTTATCAACCGTAAAAAAACCTTCTTTAAGTGCCGTAACGACTATTTCATCCTTCATTTAAACTGACTATCCTGAGTTTTAAAAGTACAAGTATTAAGCTGCTAACTTGTTTTGCAGGCGTAAAATTCCGAAAAATGTATCATTATTTTCATGCGAGCTTAATGATTTAAATAACCATCGGCTAAGTAACAACATTGTAGTAACCTGCAGTCCTTAATAAACCATAGAGCAGATTGATTTAAAGCAAGGATTCTTTCTATTTTATCGCTATTTTTATAACCCATAAGCTAACTTTCCACTAAATACCCATATGAGCATCAATTACCATAAATATCTTAATGCCAGTGGAGAAATGGCCGAGCTTACCCGTAATTACGATTGGTCTAAGACTGCTTTAGGTAGCCCGGATAAATGGCCCACCAGTTTATTAACTGCTGTAAGCATAGTTTTAAACTCCAGGTTTCCGATGTTTATCTGGTGGGGACCTCAATTAATTCAATTTTACAATGATGCTTACAGGCCGAGTCTGGGAATCGGAGGTAAACATCCTTTGGCTCTCGGACAACCTGCTGCCGAGTGCTGGCAAGAAATATGGCCCATTATTAAACCCCTTATTGATCAGGTACTGGCTGGAGGGGAAAGCACATGGAGCGAAGATCAACTCATTCCTATTTTTCGCAATAATCGATTAGAAGATGTTTACTGGACCTTTAGTTACAGTAAGTTATTGAATGATGATGGCAATATTGGCGGGGTATTGGTAACTTGCAACGAAACCACCAACAAAGTAAAAACCCTAAAGCAAATCAGTGAAGCGAAAGCAGAATTGGAATTTGCCATTAATGCTGCAGAGTTGGGTACCTGGGACCTTAATCCCCTTACGGGAAAATTTATCGGAAATGAACGGCTGAAACAATGGTTTGGTTTGGGTCCTGAAGAGGAAATTGAACTTAATTTGGCCACCAGTATAATTGATGAGCAAGACAGGGAGCGGGTTAACCTTGCAATAGCTAAAGCCATGAACTTTAGCTCCGGAGGATCTTATGATATTGAATATGTAATTAGAAACCCGGTTTACCCCAATCCACGCATAGTAAGGGCTGTTGGAAAAGCGATTTTTGATGCACAGCAACAACCCCTCAGATTTAGCGGAACACTACAAGACATTACTGATGAGCGCAATACCATGAACAGTTTAATGGATGCCAAGCACAAACTAGAGCTGGCGCTGGATCAGGCCCTGATGTCAAAAGCTGCTGCACAGTTAGGAACTTTCGATATGGATTTACTGAACGGGACCCTGGTATGGGATGCACGCTGCAGAACACTTTTTGGAATTAGCCACAACGATGAGGTAAGCTATGAACAAGACTTTGTAAAGGGTTTGCATCCTGATGACCGTGAACGAATTCTGGCTGTGATAGCGGGTGTATTGGATAAAAGTCAAACCACGGGCGATTATGATGTAGAATACCGTACCGTAGGCGCTGAAGATGGCGTTGTGCGATGGATACGGGCAAAAGGCAAAGCCTATTTTGACATCTATGACAAGCCTATACGCTTTATAGGATCGGTTTTAGACATTACCGAGCAAAAGACCGATGAGCTAAGAAAAAACGATTTTATCAGTATGGTAAGTCATGAACTTAAAACACCACTTACCTCTTTAAAGGGATACATCCAGATTCTGGAACACAAAGCCCGCGAAAACGGTGATGGTTTTGCTGTATCCGCTCTTGGAAGAGCAGATAAACAAATTGTTAAAATGGGTAACCTAATCAACGGTTTTCTGGATGTATCCAGACTTGAGGCCGGAAAGATTATTTTACATAGAGAAGATGTTTATCTTCATGAACTCATCGAATATGTAATTGAAGATGTTGGCACCTGGTCAAGCGCTCACCACATTAGTTTTGTTGCCCATAGCGAGATCATGGTTAATGTAGATCGGGATAAAATCACATCCGTTATTTCCAACCTTTTAAGCAATGCCATTAAGTATTCGCTTGCCGGAAGCCAAATAGAAATCCACTGTGAGGAAGAAGATGGATTTGCCAAGGTTAGTGTTAAAGATCAGGGGATAGGTATAAAGCCCGAAGATACCGAAAAGCTTTTTGAAAGGTTTTACCGGGTGGGCAACCCTGAAGCCAGAACCATTCCGGGCTTTGGTATAGGATTATACCTCTGCGCAGAAATTATAGAAAGACATTGTGGTAAAATTGGGGTAACCAGCGAACCAGGAACAGGATCGGTTTTCTATTTTTTATTGCCTCGTGCGCGGTAGCTTATGGTGCTGTTGTGTAAGCCTTATGGGGATCAGGATATTTTATTCACAAAGCGTGAGGTTTTTCATTCTGTCATGCAGAGCGCTACTGTCATCCAGAGCGCTACTAACTGTCATCCAGAGCGCAAGCGAAGGATCTGCTTAGAAGGATTCTCTTAACAGATTCCTCCAAAGTCGGAATGACAAAAAACAGCAAACTGTCATCCAGAGCGTAAGCGAAGGATCTGTGTAAAGGATTCTCTTATCAGATTCCTCCGAAGTCGGAATGACAAATTATCGGAATGACAAATATTAGGAATGACAAATGCTCGGAATGACAATATTAGGATTCTGTCATCCAGAGCGCCACTCACTGTCATCCAGAGCGTGAGCGAAGGATCTGTGTAGAGGGAATCCTTTAATAGATTCCTCCAAAGTCGGAATGACAAGTAGTCGGAATGACTGAAACGCTGAATGACAAAGTAGTCGGAATGACAAAAAACAGCAAACTGTCATCCAGAGCGCTACTAATTGTCATCCAGAGCGTAAGCGAAGGATCTGATTAGAGGGAATCCTTTAATAGATTCCTCCGGAGTCGGAATGACAAGTAGTCGGAATGACTGAAACGCTGAATGACAAAGTAGTCGGAATGACAAAAAACAGCAAACTGTCATCCAGAGCGCTACTAATTGTCATCCAGAGCGTGAGCGAAGGATCTGCGTAGAGGGAATCCTTTAATAGATTCCTCCGGAGTCGGAATGACAAATAATCGGAATGACAAATGCTCGGAATGACAATATTAGGATTCTGTCATCCAGAGCGCCACTCACTGTCATCCAGAGCGCGAGTGAAGGATCTGTGTAGAGGGAATCCTTTAATAGATTCCTCCGGAGTCGGAATGACAAGTAATCGGAATGACAAATAATCGGAATGGCAAATAATCGGAACGACAGTGGTCTGAATGACAGGGGGGCGGAATGACAATTATTTTTATTAGTTTAGCATTATAAAATTATGATACGCTCCATTCTTGTACTGCTAATTTTCATTATGGCCCAGTTGGCCAATTTGCATGGACAAACACCTGCAAATGATAACATTACAAATGCACTTCCTCTTCCTGGTATTAATGCATACTGCTCGACAAATGCTTTTTTTAGTAATGCTGGGGCTACACCAAGTGGATACACAAAAGCGAATGCCTGGATTACTGAGGGTAACGATATCTGGTATACTTTTACTGCTGTTGCTACAGATATTTCGATCACCGTAACGGGGAGAACAATCGATAATGGCAATACTTTAAATAATCCTTTAGTTGCCATTTATACCTACCAAAATAATGTACTCACAGAGCAGATAGGTTCTATGTTGATAAATGGAAATATAACTTCAGCTTATAAGGGCGGAATAACCATTGGCCAACAATATTACGTTAGAATAAGCGCAGAAAATAACCAGACGGGCACTTTTAAACTTTGTGCAAATAATTATAATCCACCGCATAAACCCGGACAAGATTACTCCTCGGCAGCTTTATTGTGTAGCAAATCTACTTTTACTGAACAAAAGGTAAGTGGTGCAGGGCTCAACAATCGAGAATCCATTGGGAGTTGCCTTAATGTTGAATCTAATACTGCCTGGTATACCTGGATCGCTGCCAATAATGGAAATCTTGGTTTTACCATCACCCCTACTACTACCACAGATGACATTGATTGGGTATTGTATGATCTGGGGCCCGCATCAAGCAGACAACTGCCCTCTGCACAGTATATTATGAGATGTGCTTCAGGGAGCGGAGTTAATTGTTCACCGCGTTATTTCATTACTGGAGCAAACAGCACTTCAATAGATTTGAATGAGCAATCTGGCTGTGTTGCAGGTCAGGATGGTTTTGTTAAATCAATAGACATGGTAGCTGGTCATACTTACGCATTATTGATCGATAACTTCTCTAGCGGAGCCAATGGCTTTACCTTAGCATTTGATGGAACGGGAGAGTTTTTGGGCCCATCTGCAGAAATACAACAGCAACAAATTAATGCCTGCGAAGCGAATCAACGTTTTAATTTTACTGCCACCGCCAGCAATTACAATCAATTGATCTGGAATTTCGGCGAAGGTGCAAGTATACAAAATGCCAATACTGCAGGTCCTCATGAAATTACCTACGCTAGTCCGGGTAAGAAAACGGTAACCTTAGAGGCTATAAGTGATCGTGGTTGTAATGTAATTAAAAGTTTAACTTTTGATGTTAATTTAAAACCTGCAACTCCCGTAATACAACAAAACAGGTCAGCCCTTTGTATAGGAGATGTATTGGAATTAACCACTAATGAAGTACCTGGAGCCACGTATAGCTGGACAGGCCCCAATAATTTTACGGCAAACGTAGCCAATCTTAGCCTGGCTATGCAATCAGTTACCCAGGCGGGAGATTATACCTTAAAGATCAAAGTTGGAGATTGTGAAAGCGAGGCGGCTACTGCAACTGTTACTGCTGTTGTTGATGTTCCAATTGCTTCATTTAACACCGATGTACAGCTACCGGGAAAATTTTTAGCCCCTGTTACCATCCATTTTAACAATCAATCTCAATATGCAGACCGATATGAATGGGACTTTGGGGACGGGCAATTTTCTAACGAACCGAATCCGGCTCATCAGTATGTAAAACCCGGCAAATATACTGTACAGCTTAAATCTTTTTCTAACATTGGTTGCCTGGATACGGCAACTGTAAGTGATATAGTGATACTGGATGCCAACATTGTACAAATCCCCAACTCTTTCTCCCCAAATGGGGATGGTATTAACGATAAGTTCAATATTAACCTCAGCAGTATTGCGCAATATCAAATTAAGATCTTCAATCGATATGGCGACCAAATCTTTTTGAGCAATGATCTTTTTGACTCCTGGGATGGCTCATGGAATGGAAAAACAGTTCCGGTAGGCGCATATTTTTACCGCATTACCGGATTTGATTTAGCAGGAAAAGCATTAAAATATAGCGGTTCTATTACGCTTATCAGATAATTACCACATTCTTTGCGGGCAAACCACTTTATATACATTATTGAGCAGAATGCCCAGTACTACCTCATGGCTTCCATTACTTACCCGATTCAGTTCAGAGGTAGTAAAATCATAAGAATAGGTAAGGTTAACCAAATGACTGATGTTAAAGCCTGCCATTAAACTTGCTGCATCATCTTTTCGATATCCAGCCCCCAACCACAACTGATCGCGAAAGGCCATTTTAACATTAAAATCTACTGATGTGGGTGCTGGTGCAATCCACTTTACCATTATGGATGGCGTAGTTGAAATATCTTCAGATAAATCAAACTTGTAACCTCCGGTTAAAAATAAGTGGGGAACTTGTTTTGCCGAGGGTTGTAAGGCACTATCGTTGTGAAAAGAAATAGAATTGGGAACCAGTTGCTGTACAGCAAGTCCTGAAAAAAAACGCCGGCCATATAACCAAACTCCTGCTGCCAGGTCAGGGCGGATTAACTTCCTTCCGGCATTACTCAAGGCCGGATCGTTAGGGTTCTCCAGCAATAAACTGTTTTCATCAATTGCTGTTCTTGAAACACCTGCAGATAGGCCCAAAGAAAGGTTTAAGCGCTGCCCAACAGCCAAATGGTAAGCATAACTCAGGTTAAAGACCGCCGTTGATAAAGCACCTGCTTTATCGCTTACTGCATATATCCCCATACCGTGATGGGCGGGTGAAGCGGTGTAGTATTGTGCATAATTTCTCCCCCTGGGATCATTCCCATCTTGTTCAAAAGACAGCGCATTACCCCATAAATACTCTTTCCCCAGCGCCCAATTAGCACTAATGAATGATGTTTTAGGCGCATTTTGCAAACCCTGCCATTGCTGGCGGTGCCCTATCCGCAAATCAATATAATTCTCTATTCCGCTTAGTGCCGGATTAAGTACATAATTGTTCATTACATACTGTGTATATTGGGGTTTCTGCTGTGCACTAACGCAATACGAATAAAGCATTATTACAGTTAAGCATAAGAAAAACCAGTGTTTCATAACGAAAAGCTTAACTGTACAATTATTCTGAACTAGTCTTTTCTACAGCAGTGTTGTAGGCTGAGAAAATCTTCCCAAGATCACCATAGCGAAGTTTTTTGCTTACAATCTGTTTAACGAGTTCAGGCTTGTCGCTCAAATCGCGACTTAGTATCTCTACATAATTTCCTCGTTTGAGTTCATAGGTTGTATTGCCTTCTTCGTACATATAAACTGTTTTCAGCCCATAATAATTACGGCTAGACCAGGTGTAGGTATTACTGAAAGAGGGACTGCTTCCCCTGGCTCCCGGGTTGGCCGTGGCACCAATACTCATCATTGGGCTGCCGCCACCTACAGGTTCATATTTGCAAAAGAATTTTCTTCCGGGACTTGTGGCGATCAATTTTCCTAAATATCTCTTTTCTGCTTTGCCTTCATAGCTGAGCACCACCAGGCTATCTTTTGATCCAATAACTACTATAGCTTTTAAAAGGGATATATCGATTTTCTGTACCTTATCTTCTTCTTTTTCTTTAAATCTCAATGTAGCAGATAAGGGCGTAAAATAAACTAAGCCTGTGTATTTAATGCCCTGCAAATCATAATAGGCTCCCTTAAAAAAGGGCGTAGTAAAAAGCTGGGCATGTGTAAACAGGCACGTAAAACAGCAAACCAAGAGAAGTGAGAAGCGTTTCATTAATTTATCAGTTATCTTATGTGAATGCTAAGTTAAAAATTTGTTTTTAATACTAACTATCCATGTGTAGCCATAACATACCTTATTTTAAAGGTTTTGTGGTGTTAAGCAGCTGCTCTATTGCTGCTACACGTTGTTCGAGGCTTTTCAAGCGATTAATTTCCTTCTCTTTTTGTATCAGGTATAGTGTAAGCTCCTCAATTTTCTTTTGCTGTTGCTTAACCAGTTCTCAACACACTGTCATCCAGAGTGTCACTAATTGTCATCCAGAGCACCTCCAATTGTCATCCAGAGCGGAAGCGAAGGATCTGCGCAGAAGATTATCTTAACAGATTCCTCCGGAGTCGGAATGACAAAGTATTCGGAAGGACAAGTAGCCGGAATGGCAAAAATCAGAAAACTGGCATCCAGAGCACCACTAATCATCATCCAGAGTACCCCCAATTGTCATCCAGAGCGGAAGCGAAGGATCTGCGTAGAAGAATTATCTTGACAGATTCCTCCGGAGTCGGAATGACAAAGTATTCGGAATGGCAAAAGTAGCCGGAATGGCAAAAATCAGAAAACTGGCATCCAGAGCACCACTAATCATCATCCAGAGTACCTCCAATTGTCATCCAGAGCGGAAGCGAAGGATCTGCGTAGAAGAATTATCTTGACAGATTCCTCCGGAGTCGGAATGACAAAGTATTCGGAATGACAAAAGTAGCCGGAATGGCAAAAATCAGAAAACTGGCATCCAGAGCGCCACTAATCATCATCCAGAGTACCTCCAATTGTCATCCAGAGCGGAAGCGAAGGATCTGCGTAGAAGAATTATCTTAACAGATTCCTCCGGAGTCGGAATGACAAAGTATTCGGAATGACACCGATAAAAGACCGTTTTCAAGAGCACACCAAGCTGGCATCCATCCTGCGGTGGCTCCAGCAGTGTAATGCCAATAACCCTGTAATATTCCTGTTAGGGCTTCATTATCGGGATAATATCTCTATCTTGTAGCACTAAGATGTGTGTATGAAAGATTCTAAAGAGATTTCCAGATTAATTGCTGAGTTCGAAAAACAAGAGCAGGCGCTGGTGCTTGATAATTTGCTGTTTAAGGAAACGGTTGATACACTTCGCATTGCAGAGGAGAAAAGTGCGGTATTGAATTCCATTGTCGAAAGTTCAGATGATGCCATCATTAGCAAGAACCTTAATGGAATAATAACAAACTGGAATACAGCGGCTTATAAAATATTTGGTTATACAAGCGAAGAGATTGTTGGTGAATCGATATTAAAACTTATCCCCAGGGACCGCGAAGATGAAGAGACACATATCCTTAATCAACTTCGCCAGGGAATTCGCGTAGATCACTTCGAAACCAGAAGATTGCGCAAAGATGGTAACCTGGTAGATGTATCGCTTACGATATCTCCTATTTTAAATGAAGAGGGTTCCATTATTGGTGTATCCAAAATTGCCAGAGATTTAACTGCCCATAGAAAAGCTGAAGTAGTTAGCGAACGTTTAAGTGCTATTATAAACTCTTCTGATGATGCCATTATCAGCAAAGACCTGAATAGCATTGTTACCAGCTGGAACGATTCTGCCGAGCGCATATTCGGATATACTGCAGCCGAGATGATTGGTGAATCCATTCTTAAGATTATTCCTCCAGATCGCTACACTGAAGAGCCACGGATCCTCTCACAACTTAAGCAAGGTAATCGTGTTGATCATTTTGAAACTGTACGCATGCGCAAAGACGGTGGATTAATCTACGTATCACTTACCATATCGCCCATAAAAGACCGAAATGGTGATATTGTGGGGCTCTCTAAAATTGCCAGAGATATAACCGAAAATAAGTTAATGGAGAAGAAGAAAGACGAATTCATTGGATTTGTTAGTCACGAACTTAAAACTCCACTAACTTCACTCCGCTCCTACGTTCAGATTGCACTTCATAAGGCACGTAAACAGGAACTGGATTTTATTGCCAATGCGCTTTCGCGTGCTGAAATTCAGACCAAGAAAATGGAGAAAATGATTTCAGACTTTCTCAGCGTATCCCGTTTCGAGGAAGGAAAAATGCAGCTGGAAATCAGCAGGTTTGACATTGTTCGCTTACTTAAAAGCTGCATTGAAGATGCCAGCATTCTATCATCCAGGCACCCGATCATTTATGAGGGAATACAGGAATGTTACGTAAGCGGCGACATAGAGAAAATTTCGCTGGTCATAACCAACCTCATGGGTAATGCACAAAAATATTCGCCAGAACAGGGAAACATTACCGTTAGTTGTATCACTAACGGTAAAAGCGTTACCATTTCTATCCAGGATGAAGGAATAGGCATCTCTGAAATGGACCAAAAGCAGTTATTTCAAAAATTTTATCGCGTAAATAGCGAGAAAACCCGATTCATTAGCGGCTTTGGAATAGGTTTGTATCTTGTATCCATGATTCTGGATCTCCATGAATCAAACATCAGGGTCAAAAGCTGCCAGGGAGAAGGATCAACATTCTGTTTCGATCTCCCGATTGCAGTTTAACATTATCTTCTTATCCTGCTTGGAGAAAAGGCAATTAAGTAATCTGCACCCTGCTGCGAATCAATGGCTAAGCCAGTAACCTTTACCTTAGGCTGTAGCTTTAAGTTCATCATTACAGTATTCGAAAATTCTTCCATTATTTTGCGGTCTACCTTTGTAGATACTGTTGGATAATAGTTCCTTTCAATCTCTGCTTTAGAGGTTTCGGTAACCTGGCAGAGCTTCCACTCTTCATCGCGTTTGATTCCGTTTTCATCATTCGAATTATTCAAATGGAATAAAAATACTTTTGCCTGTAAGGCTATGTTTTCATTTTGCATAATAAAATTTTAACCGGCCAAATGGCCATTTATAAATAGGGATGCGCTAATTACGCAGAAACACCCAATTTCTTTATGTGTGATAGATGTGAGATAAATGCACGTAACATGGTTCGGTGTTCCAGATATGAAACGCCAAATTCATTACAGGTTTCTTTCACAAACTCATTGATTTTTGGGTAATGGATATGACTAATGCCTGGAAAAAGGTGATGCTCCACCTGAAAATTTAAGCCGCCCAGAAAAAAATAAGCCAACTTACTTCGCGTAGCAAAGTTTGCTGTAGATGAAATCTGGTGTACTGCCCATTCGTTCTGGATTTTGCCGTTAATATTTCCAGGAAAGCTGGTTCCTTCTACTACGTGTGCCAGCTGAAACACAACACTTAAAGTAAAACCACATACCACCGCAGCAATAAGAAAACCTATAATGGCTTTCCAAAATCCCAATATCAAAATTGGAACCAGTAAATAAACCGATATGTAGGCCAGCTTGGTTGTCCAGAAAATTAAATGCTCCCTAACGCTTAAATTCATCTTTTTCCCGGATCTGCCCATTTTTTTTGAAAAGTATTTTTCAAAATCCTGATACAATACCCAGGCCAGGTAAGAAACGCCATATAAAAGAATCCAATAGTATTGTTGAAACTGGTGATGCCATTTTTTATCTTGTTCTGCATGCATGCGCATAAATTTAATATCAATATCATGGTCCATACCTTCAATATTGGTATAGGTATGATGATCGATATTGTGCTTTTGCTTCCAGAAATGTATTGTTCCACCCATTATATTTAAAGAATACGCAGAAACTTCATTAATCCACTTAAACTTTGAGAAGCTTCCATGCCCACCTTCATGCATCACATTGAAGCCAATAGCAGCGAGATTGGCACCAAAGGCAGCACAGAGAATTATAGCAACTATCCAATGCGGATTAAGAAATACAAGCACAAAATAAATCAGCACAGCAGAAAACACTAAACCCAATCCTTTGATAAAGAGCTTAGTACCACCATTTTTACTTTTTCCTGTTTCTATAAAATAAGTATTAACCTTCGCCTTTAAGGCCTGAAAAAAAGGCGTTGATGTAGATTGAAAAGATATCTTTGACATTGTGATTTAGTTTAGCACCTGAGAGAATTCAACAGGATATTTCCAGTTGTGTGCCAAACAAATAGAATGCGCTTCGCGTAAAGCTATGATTAAAACGCCAGTAATCAATTTTTATTGTCTTTTTTTAAGTTTATTATGATAACAGGTCTGGTATTAAAACTTTCCTTTGCGCATGGGGTTATATCAGCATGGAAAACATCAATGAACTGGTTATCCCTGCAGCAAGAAAGGGTGAACTGGAAGTTTTAAATGAACTTGTGCGCAGGAATGCTGACCTCAATTATCGGGATGAAAAAGGTTACACCCCACTTATTATTGCCTGTTATAACAATCAGCCCGAAGCCGCCAGGCTACTCATAAACGCCGGCGCAGATATTAATGCTGCAGATCAGGGCGGTAACACCGCATTAATGGGTGTAGCTTTTAAAGGATACCCTGAAATAGCAAGCATGCTTATTGAAAATGGTGCAGCCCTAAACCTGCAACATGGTAATGGCGGAACGGCATTAATGTTTGCAGCCATGTTTGGCAGAAATGATGTACTTGCTTTATTAATTGATGCAGGAGCTGATGTTAATGTACAGGATTTACGCGGACAACGTGCAATAGATTATGCTGCGCTACAAGGAAATGAAGTTGGCATTAAGCTTCTGGAAGCCTGCGATGCGCCTGTTAATCTCTCAAAAGCCCCTTAGTAAGGCTTTTCCATTGGGGATAAGACAAGCCTAATTTTGCCGCCATTCCTACAATAAAATTCCGGCTTTTATCAAAAAAACTCCCTTCGGCCGTATTAGGCATCTCATTTCTACCATGTTCCTCTGCCGCCACACAAAGTCCGGTACGCCTGATGATAAAAGTAGATGTAGCCGCTCGCGTAAGAAAATGTGCCGTTTCTTCTCTTTCTGAAATGGGGTGGCCGCAAGGCCTCACCGTCATAGAAAGCACTTGTTCTTCAGCTTCTTCTACCGCAATAATTTCTTCTATTTTAACCCAATCGTAGCCCATTCCCATGGCCGTTCCCGGGCCGGGAATATCTATACGGATATAATCACCTTCCTGAGCTTCGCGCTCTGCCCTGATTCCATTGCTATCTATCAGCTGAAAAGCAGAAATGCCTGCATATTCTCCCCATTGGTTTACAGATAAAAGACGCCTGCCTGCCCGTTCGAATAGCGCTATCGCGTCTGTTTGTGCGTCTGCACATCTTTCTTCTACAATATCCATTTGACTGCCCTGCACTTGCACAGGCACAGTTTCCAAATATCTACTATCCTTTTCCATACAGTTTTAGGATAATGGTGAAGAACCAACGTTCTTCACCAGTTTAAACTTATTCTTTTGGTTATGCAGGAATTTTTCTAGGATTTTCGCGTTCCCAGAAACGATGCATAGCAATCATTTGTACAAAAAGAGTGCTCAATGCATCAATATCTGCTGATACCAACACACCTTCTCTTAAAACCGTTTCTTTCGAATACTCTGCCGGCAATTTTTTAAAGAAATAGGTCGATTCCAACACTTGCAGGGCAGCTTCATCAGCCGCAATGGCTTTACAATGTTTAAAAGCTTCATTTAAGAAATGGATAGCATTGGCTTCGGCTTCTAAACTTGCCACAGAATTTCCTCCTCCCGGCACATAAACTGCATCATACAACACAGAGGCAGCGGTTAAAAAGCTTTCATCTACAGCAATCTTTTTATTTTCTGTAGAAATGATTTCTCCCAGTTTTGGTGCAATAATGTGTACTACTGCACCTGCTGCAATCAATGTATCTTTAACTTTGCTTAACGATTTTCCATCCACACCATCAGCTGCCAGTACGGCAATCTTCCTGGTTTTAATTGTATCCTTAATGGTTCCTGCCATGCTTAAAGCCTCAGATTTAGCTAAACTTCCTTCAGGATTTGCTGAAGCATAATCAGCCCTTTCTCCATCTGCCGGAATACTGTTATTAAGTTCTTCCAAACCAATTTTAGGAATATGTAACCCCAGGGCATATGCAACTTCAGTAGCCAGGCCTTTATCTATCTGGGCAAGTACGGCCAACATACGTTCGCGAATGGCTACAGTTTTTACTTTGCCCAGTTCGAAACTCAATGCATCGATAATGTGGTTCTTTTCAGGATCGCTCTGCGATCTGAAAAACAAGCGTGCCTGAGAAAAATGATCGAAAAAGCTCCTGCTCCGCGCCCTGATTTTTCTGGCATCAATCCGCTCGTTGTAACTCACAAACCCACCTTCTTCTGCTTTTGCCTGTTGCGGATCATTAGCTGCTATTCCGTTAGGGCCATAGCTGGTTTTACCCCTGTTAATGGTTTGCCTCATGTGGCCATCACGTTGATTATTATGTACCGGAACCACCGGTCTGTTAATCGGAATTTCGTGAAAATTAGGTCCGCCCAAACGAATCAGTTGGGTATCGGTATAAGAAAATAATCTGCCCTGAAGCAAGGGATCATTGGTAAAATCAATGCCCGGTACCACATGGCCAACATGGAAAGCCGATTGTTCAGTTTCTGCAAAAAAATTGTCCGGGTTACGGTTTAATGTCATCTTTCCGATGCGTTGCACTGGAACCAGTTCTTCTGGAATCAGCTTAGTGGGATCTAAAAGATCAAACTCAAATTTAAATTCATCTTCTTCTGGCACCACCTGCACCCCCAGCTCCCATTCAGGGAAAGCTCCGGCTTCGATGGCATCCCACAAATCCCTCCGGTGATAATCTGGATCTTTCCCAGATATATTTTGCGCTTCATCCCAGGCTACCGAATGTACCCCCAGTAATGGCTTCCAGTGAAATTTAACGAAGCTGGCCACACCCTCTTTATTTACAAACCTAAAGGTATGCACACCAAATCCTTCCATCATTCTGTAACTCCTGGGCAATGCCCTATCGCTCATTGCCCACATAATCATGTGTGCAGATTCTGGCATTTGCGAAATAAAATCCCAAAAAGTATCATGCGCAGAAGCCGCTTGCGGAATCTCATTATCGGGTTCGGGTTTAACTGCATGCACCAAATCAGGAAACTTCAAGGCATCCTGAATAAAAAATACGGGCATATTATTACCAACAAGATCAAAATTTCCCTCCTGGGTATAAAATTTTACAGCAAAGCCCCTTACATCACGTGCAAGGTCGGTAGAGCCACGTGAGCCTGCTACAGTAGAGAAACGAACAAACACCGGGGTTTCTGCTTCCGGATCGCATAGAAAAGCTGCCCGTGTTAATGCCGACATCTCTTTATACACTTTAAATACACCATGCGCCGCAGATCCTCTGGCATGAACAATACGCTCAGGAATCCGCTCATGATCAAAATGGGTTATTTTTTCACGCAGGATAAAGTCTTCCAGCAAGGTAGCACCCCGCTCTCCTGCTTTGAGCGAATTTTGATCATCGTTAATCTTTACCCCATGATCGGTGGTTAAAAATTCACCACTTGAATCTGCAACAAAAGACGCTAATTTTGTAGTCTTATCGTTTTCCTGCTGACTGGGTGCAGCATTTTTATCAGAAGTTTTCTTAGCCATATTCTTTATTTATTAAGCTTCTTCAGCTGCTTTGTAATTGATCTCATTCTCGGCAATATCTGTGAGCTTAATATCTGCCTGTTTCTCTTCCTCAAGTGTTTGTGCTAAAATATCTGCCACATCACTTAATCCCAGGGTTGTTGCCAATTGGTGTAGTCCTCCGTAACTGGCAATTTCATAATGTTCTACTTTTTGCGAGGCCAGAATAATGCCTACATCGCGGGTTGCCGTTCCGGGCTCAGTTTCTTCTACAATCCCTTCTGCCTCTTTGGTTAAGCCTTCCATAGCATCGCATTTTTTTGCAACTGGTTTTTCGCCCAGAAGGGTAAAAACATCTTCCAATCTAGACACATGTCCTTTTGTTTCGGCAAGATGCGATTCAATAGCATCTTTCAGCTCTGCTGCCGTGGCCGCAGAGATCATTTTTGGAAGTGCCTTCACCAAATGGTTTTCAGCCCAATACAAATCGGCTATACCATCTTTAAATAATGCCTGAAGTGCAGGGGATTCCTGCACAGTAGTTTTGGTTGCGAACTTAGGGTCGCTACCGCTTTCTTTTGTTTTCATAGGATGTATTGTTAGCTATAGTACCTATACAACCCTATGCTTTCAATAATAGTTTTGTTTATTTCATACTATTAAAAACGGGCACCGATAAGCAGACCATAACATACTAAGGGGAGTAAAACTTTTAGAAGTAAACCCGTGTTGTAAATCTGTTCACACGCACTGAACAGGCTTTATTAAAAGCCTGTTTTCCTTAGCTGAAATTTTCATCATCATAAAGTTTACCAAACTCGGGTTACACCTTAAAATTATTGAAATGACTACCTCAAAAAAAAGAAGCTGGCTATACAAAAATGGATTATCCATATGCTTCATCACCATATTCCTTATCACACTCGCAGCCCAGGCAATAACAGGATGGAAAGAGCACAATGCAGATCTTACTGATCATGGCCGGCGTGGGTTGCCTTTATCTACCTACCTCTGCTCCGGCCATTTTATATCGGCAACTTTTGAAAACTTCGAGAGTGAGTTTCTGCAAATGGCCTTGTACGTTTTGTTAACGGTTAAATTACGCCAGATTGGTTCGGCAGAATCTAAGAAGATTGATGAGCCGGAAGAAGTTGACCGTGATCCTGTAGCCTCAAAAAATGCACCATGGCCGGTAAAGAAGGGCGGTTGGATTTTAAAACTCTACTCCCATTCACTTTCTCTGTGTTTCATTACACTTTTCGTTATTAGTTGGGGATTACATTTCTATGGGAGCTGGCAAGAATATAATATTGGCCAAAGCCTGATGGGGAAACCCCGGGAAAGCATGGCAGCTTATTTAGGGCAAGCCAACTTCTGGTTCGAAACTTTTCAAAACTGGCAGAGCGAATTTCTATCGGTAGCAGCAATTGTTGTGCTCACCATTTTTCTCCGTGAAAAAGGCTCTCCGGAATCAAAGCCGGTAGATGCCCCGCATTTAGAAACAGGTAAATAATTAAACTTCATTGTTAAGGGAAATAACCAAAACCTATTTAATAAAACAAGGTTGTATAGATACATACCTTAAAAAACATAATTATGGCAACTACAACAAAAACAGCAGCTAAGACTGCATCAAAATCATCATCAAAAACCGGAAAAATGGAAGATTCAGAATTCCATGAATTCTTTGTTGATGAATTAAAGGATATATACTGGGCAGAGAAACACCTTGTTAAAGCCCTTCCAAAAATGAAAAAAGCGGCAACCAGTCCTGAGCTTGCTGCAGCATTTGAAAAACATACCCAGGAAACTGAACAACATGTTAGTACGCTTGAGCAGATTTTCGGGCTTTTAGGCGAAAAGGTAGCTGCAAAAAAATGTGATGCAATGGCTGGCCTTTTGGAAGAAGCTGAAAGCATCATTTCGGATACCGATTCAGGTACCATGATTCGTGACGCAGGCTTAATCCTCGCTGCCCAAAAGGTAGAGCACTATGAAATTGCAACTTATGGTACATTGCGCGTATTTGCGCAAAACATGGGGCATGATGAAGTTGCCGATTTGCTAACTCAAACACTTGAGAACGAAAAAGCAACCGATGTTGCCCTTACTGAAATAGCCGTTAGCGCTGTTAATGCTGAGGCTGCAGCTGAATAAAAATCATTGTTCAACTATTGCTTTTAACGATCTCTGGATAGTTTAGACAATTTTTTGACTAGATTTATTATAATGAGCCCGATAGAATATCGGGCTCATTTCATTTCAATATTTTTTGCCTGCCTGTATTGAACAAAAAATAATATTTTTATGCCCGATAATAAAAGTATATTCAATAAGGGCTATTAATGGAAATCAAAACACACGTTGTTAACGAAATCAGGATTGCAGAAGTTGTTTCTGATGCCATTGTGATCAACAACATAGAAGATGGTAAAGACCTGATGGGTAATCTGTATTATCAGGATTTTGACAGGATTATTATTTACGAATCTCAACTCAGCCCCGAATTCTTCGATTTAAAAAATGGAATGGCTGGCGAAATCCTTCAGAAATTCAGCACCTATCGCGTACGTTTAGTTATAGTAGGCAACTTTGCCGGTTACAGCAGCAAAAGTTTAAGAGATTTTATTTATGAGAGCAATAATGGCAAACAAATCAACTTTTTATCATCGCTCAACGAAGCCATTAACCGGCTTTCAAGCCGCTAAAAGTATAGTGTTGAATGCATGATTTAGAATTAAAATTATTCCCCTATTTAACTAGAGCATTTACCGCTCTACTTAAAATCTCTACGGCTTTTTCCATTTCCGTTTCGTTCAGATGTCCAAATCCGAGGCGTGTAGCACTCAGCGTTCTGGTTTGGTAAAGGATGGTTTTAGGCAGGAATAGTCCATTTAATGCGCATACTTCTTTTAGTTTGATTAAACTAAATTTATTTAGCCACTCTACCCATACTGCCAATCCCCGGGCAGGGATTTGAAACCTGATGCTGCCTTTGAGCTTATCATTAAGCAAAGCAATAAAATAATCTCTCCGTTCCCTGTATATTTTTTTATTCTTTTTCGATAGGCGGTGAACTTCACCTTCCTGAATCCATTCGGTTAAAACCTGCTCTTTTACCACATCTATACCTGGTTCTAAAATGCGCTGATGTTTTTCTAATTCTTCAATAAAAGCTGCAGGTGCAACAACAAATCCGTAACCAAAACCAGCAGGTAAGGACCTGGCAAATGAACCGATGTACACGACGTGTTCATTAGAATCAAAGGCAGCTAAAGGCAGTACCGGGTTGTTATCGTAATGAAAGTCAAAGTCGTAATCATCTTCCAAAATCACAAACCCATACCTATCTGCCAATTCGAGCAACTCAATCCTTCTTTTAGCACTCAGGGTTACTGTTGTTGGATAATGAAAATTCGAAGTAAGATACAGCATCCGAATTTGGTGTACCTCACAAACCTGCCTTAGCATTTCGGTATCAATGCCATTTTCATCAACAGGAATTGAGATGATTTCAGCACCGCTATCAGAAAGCGTCATATTGGAATGATAATAGCTCGGTGAGGCTACAACCACCTTATCACCCGCAGAAATTAAAAGCTTAACCACTAAAAACAAACCAATTTCATGGCTACCAGTGCTGAGCAAATTAGCAGCAGATATACGAAGCCCGCGTGTGAGATTCAAAAAATTAGAAAACTGAAGTTTAAACTCAAGCCGTGATTGCGCCTGTATTTTCGGCCAGGAGTTGGTGTTTTTTTGCCTTTTGAGTTTGGACACATATAACCTGGCCAATATATCGGTATGTACCAATCTCAAATCAGGAAGTCCGTCGTTAAACTGATAAGGGAGGTTACTTACTTCAACGGGATTTTCTAAAATAGACGATTGTTTAAAAGTAAATCCGGAACTGTTCTTTCTTGCAACTGCAGTAGATTTTGGCCTGCTTTCTTGCTTTTGCCCCGATAAGATGAAAGTTCCCCTATTGGCTCGGCTTTCAATAAATCCTTGCGACTCCAGGTCGTTAAAGGCCTTAATGAGCGTATTTCTGTTTACCGCAAGTAATTTACACAAAATACGGGTGCCAGGTAATTTTGTACCTTCTGGCAACCATCCCGTTTGTATGGCTTTTATAAACTCAAAAACGATTTGAAGGTATAAGGCTGTAGCCTCTTCAGGATTAAGCTTAATGAAACTTTTAAAAGGAATTTGAACCGGACTATCCATTTTCTACAAACTGGCCTACTTTAATGGTACGGCAAGATACTACTTTTGCCAAAAATTGAAAGCATGAAGAAAATTTACCTTTTTATACTTACCCTCGCCAGCACCAGTCTGTTTGCGCAAACCAAACAAGATACTGTAATCAAGATTGATGATGTGGTTATTAATGAAAATCGTTTCAGCACCCCTATTTCTAAACAGAATAGAAATGTTTATATCATTGATAAGGAAACCATTGCAAAATTACCAGCCAGAACAATCCAGGAAGTGTTGCAATATGCTAATGGTGTAGATTTGCGACAAAGGGGACCTTTTGGTAGCCAGGCCGATATCAGTATAGATGGGGGAAGCTTTGAGCAAACTGTGGTTCTTTTAAACGGAACAAAAATTATTGATTCGCAAACGGCTCATAATATGCTCAACCTGCCCATCCCGGTTGAGGCCATCGAAAGAATTGAAATTATACGTGGTCCGGCTGCCAGAATTTACGGCATTAATAGTTTAACCGGAGCCATTAATATCATCACGAAGAAACTCACGCAATCAGGTTTTCTAATCAGCTCATACGCCGGTTCCAATTTTGAAAAAGATGCTGAAGATTCCGAAAAAACTTTCAACGGCAGAGGCATCCAGTTTGGTGCCGTAGTAAGCAAAGAAAAACACCAGCATTCGTTATTTGCCTCGCACGATGCCAGTAATGGATATCGTTTTAATACCGGTTTTGAAAACAACAAATTACTTTACCAGGGACGCTTCCAAATTAATTCCTCAAATGAGATAGAAGCATTATTCGGTTACACTAAAAACGGCTTTGGAGCAAATGGCTTCTACGCGGCACCTGGCGATAAAAATTCGGACGAGGTTGTACAAACTACTTTAGCATCCATTCAATCTAAAAGTGTTTTGTCGGCACGCTGGACATTAATGTCTCGCTTTAGCTATCGATATAATGATGATGATTACCGCTACTTCGGGCCTGCCAGGCTGGATGCCGGAAGAAGCAGACATTATACAAATTCTTTGGCCGGAGAGGTAAATACCACATACAATACAGGCAAGGGAGAATTGGGCTTAGGTGCCGAAGTAAGAAGCGAAGACATCAACTCTTCTAATATTGGCAAACACAATCGTGAAAACCTGGGATTATATGCACAATACAGAACCTATTTACTGGAAAAATTAAACGTAAATTTTGGTACCTATCTTAATTATAATTCTGATTACAAGTGGCAGCTTTACCCGGGATTGGATGCCAGTTACGAGTTAACCCATACCCTTAAAATTAGCGGAAATATTGGCACCAGTCAAAGACTTCCATCCTTTACCGATTTATACCTGGATCAACGCCCCGGGAATATCGGGAACTCAAATGTTACACCAGAAAATGCTTTCCAATCTGAAATTGGCTTAAAATTTAACAAAAATGGTTTAGGCATCCAGTCCAGCTATTTTTATAGAAGAATAAATAAATTTATCGACTGGACAAAACTAGTGAGTAATGATCCTTGGCAAAGCAATAACGTTGGCGATTTGCTAACCAGAGGCATTAATGTACGTTCTACTTACGCCCTGGAACTTACCAATCAATCGAAATTTAATTTCATGTTGGGTTATTCTTATTTAGAATCTGAATTTAAGAACACTAACACAACTCTTGCTTCCAAATACCTGATTTCTTCCCTTAAGCATCAGGTTACAAATACGGTAGATTTCAGGTATGAAAAACTATCGATGCTTTTAGCTACACGGTTTAACCAGCGGATGCTAGGGAAATCCTATTGGATAAATGATGTTAGGATTAGCCAGGGCATTGATAAATTTACAGTATTTTTAGATGCCCAGAACATTTTCAATACCACTTATTTTGAAGTAGGTGCTATCCCGCTTCCAGCAAGATGGTTTAGCCTGGGTGTTAAATTCGTTAATTTATAACCATAAAATAATAGTACTATCCTGACTAAATTAGGATAGTACTATACAAAATCCATTATAAACCCAATTAAGCCTTCAAAATATGCTTACCTTGTTTTGGGCACTAATGGATTAAAATTTCTCTTGCATCGTTCTTATTATTGGATGATGATCATCAGTATCACCAACCTGTTTTTTTAGCACTGGCACCTTCCTCATAAAAAAGTCCTTAGCCAATTCGATTACTTCAATATATTACTACAAAAAGAGCCGGGAATTCTCTCAGGCATGCCTTAAAAGGCTTCTTTAAAGAGCCTTTGTTGACCTGAACCTACTCTCGATCTACCAATAGCCATCGCTTCAACAGATAATTAAAACACTTTGCTTTATTCCCTGTTAGTTTAAATAGCGATTTGGAAAGCAGCGTTTTATTGATAGATTAGTTTTTTAAATTTTAATGAATGGCTACAACCAGAAAAAAGCCTGAAAGAATGCAGAGCAGCGTTTTCTCTAAAACAAGAAGCGGCATATCAGGCTTAGATGAAATTACCCTTGGTGGCCTTCCCTCAGGCCGGCCAACATTGATATGTGGTGAACCGGGTTCAGGGAAAACACTTTTTTCAATTGAATTTTTAGTAAAAGGTGCACTTGATTATGATGAACCAGGTGTATTTATGGCCTTCGAAGAAAAGGCCGATGAGCTTCGTACCAATGTCGCATCATTGGGATTTGATCTTGAAAAACTCGAAAAGGATAAGAAAATAAGAATCGATTATGTGCACATCGACCGATCTGAAATAGAAGAAACCGGCGAATATGATCTGGAAGGATTATTCATTCGCTTAGGCCATGCCATAGATAGCATTGGTGCTAAACGTGTTGCACTGGATACAATCGAAAACCTATTTTCCGGACTTAATAATGAAGGCATTCTCCGTGCAGAAATCCGCAGGCTCTTTCAGTTTCTTAAATCGAAAGGTGTAACTGCAATCATTACAGGCGAGCGTGGAGAAAAAAGCCTCACCAGGCAAGGGCTGGAGGAATACGTATCTGATTGTGTAATTCTTTTAGATCACAGGGTAGTTAACCAAATTTCTACCCGAATATTACGGATCATTAAATATAGAGGTTCAGTACACGGCACCAATGAATATCCTTTTCTGATAGACGATGAGGGCATATCTGTTTTACCCGTTACCTCACTCGAACTCAACAAAGAGGTTTCTTTAGAAAGTATTGCTTCCGGAATTCCGGCATTAGATAAAATGCTGGGATTTAGAGGTTTTTACAAAGGCAGTAGCATCCTGGTATCAGGAACAGCAGGAACAGGAAAAACCAGCGTGGCCGCAACTTTTGCTGATGCCGCCTGCAAACGCAAGGAAAGATGTTTATTCTTTGCCTTTGAAGAATCACCAAAACAAATCATTCGGAATATGAATTCTATTGGTTTGAACATGCAACGCCATGTAGATAAAGGATTCCTGGAGTTTTACGCTTCCAGACCTACACTCTATGGCCTCGAAATGCATCTTGTAGCTATCCATAAGGCCATCAAAAAGTTCAAGCCAGATGTTGTAGTACTCGACCCCATTACCAATCTGATCTCTATAGGCTCGGTAAGTGAGGTAAAAACCATGCTGGTTCGTTTAATAGATTTTCTTCAGGCCGAGCAAATCACGGTGATGTTCACAGCATTAGCGCTTAATAATACCATTACCGAACAAACCGATGAAGGCGTTTCATCTTTAGTGGATGCCTGGTTAATGATTCGCGACATTGACAGCAATGGAGAACGAAACAGGGGTCTTTACATCATGAAATCGAGGGGAATGAAACATTCTAACCAGATTAGAGAATTTGTGATTACCGACCGGGGGCTCGATCTGGTAGATGTATTTTTAACCGAAGATGGTGTACTTACCGGCTCGGCCAGAAAAGCCAGAATGCTACTCGAACAAACAGGAGAAGTAATTCATGCTCAAGCTATTAGCAGAAAAGATCGTGAATTAGCACGTAAGCGTAAAGTACTTGAATCCAAAATAGACAGCCTCAGATCAGAGTATGAGTCTGCAGAAGAAGAGCTCAATAAGGTTTACGTTGAAGAGGCCCTGAAAAAGCAGGTTATGGGCGAAACCTTATCAAAAATGACCGATCTGCGCAGAGCAGACATATCCGAGGATAAAAAAATTACTGTAAAAAAAAGTAAAAAATAGTGGGAAAGATATATGAACTTAGGCTGTATGTAGCCGGAAAAACAACAAAATCTGTAGTTGCACTTGAAAATCTGAAACGCATTTGTGAAGAACATTTAAAAGGAAAGTATAGTATTGAGGTAATTGATCTTTTGGAAAAACCGCAACTTGCCGAAGGTGATCAAATTCTGGCCATCCCAACGCTGGTAAAAAAAGTACCGGAACCTGTGCGCAAAATCATTGGCGATCTCTCCAACGTGGAAAAAGTGTTGGTTGGTTTAGATATCAGACCAATATCAACAGATTAATAAAAATAAAATGGCTATACAGGATGAACCGATCTGGGAAAATAATGAGCAGGATGAATATTTCACCCTGCGGCTCTTTATTGCCGGCTCATCCCCCATTTCGGCAAGAGCAATAAAAAATTTACGCAACATCTGCGAAGAATTCCTGAAGGGAAGGTACGAACTGGAAATTATTGATGCACACCAACAGCCACTCCTTGTTCGGGATGAAAATGTTACAGCCCTTCCCATGCTGATCAAAAAATCGCCCTCCCCAAAAAGAAGGCTTATCGGCGACTTCTCTCATAGAGATAGCGTACTTGCAGGACTAGGCATCAGGGAATAACTTATGGAAAAATCACTTGAACATATTCAGCTTGAACAGGCCCATAAAGAACTTCAGATGCAGCTTCGCGAGGCTAACGATATCATTGATGCCATACGCGCTGGTGAGGTAGATGCATTGGTGGTAAATGGAGAGAACGGCCATCAGCTTTTTACCCTCAAAACTGCCGATCAAAGCTACCGGATTTTCATCGAGCAGATGACAGAAAGTGCATTAACCCTCGATTTATCCGGAAGAATATTATACTGCAATTCTAATTTCGCCGATTTTTTCAAAGTCCCGCTGGAAAAAGCAATCGGTACGGAATTTCTTGATTTTGTACCTTTAGATAACTTATCTCTTGCAAAAGAAACAATAGATGCAGCCTGGACCGCTGATACTAAAATAGAACTCGAACTCCAGAATGGTGAGGGGAAAAGGGTATGTGTGCAATTGTCGTTAAAAGCCCTGAACCTGGATGAAGGCACAGCCCTTAGCATCATCATTACCGACCTCAGTGAGATTAAAAGAAACCAGTCTTTGCTCGAAATCAGGAATGAGGAACTTGAAGAATCCAGGAGAACAACTACTGAATTAAATGAAAATTTAGAGCGGATTGTCAACCTTCGAACACTCGAACTCGAAGCCAAAAACAAGGAACTTGCAACAGCAATTAAACAGCAGTCAGAAGTTAACAGGCAACTCAAAACCGCTTTAGAAAGTCTTAAAGAAAGTGAAGACAACCTGAGTTCTGCGTTTAATGCCGGAGACCTGGGTAGCTGCAGTCTGGATCTTAAAACAGGTAAGGCAGAAATGTCTGAACGTTTTAGGCTACTTTACGGGCTTCCGGTTACCGGAGATCTCGACTGGAAAATGATTTTAGCCTGTGTAGACCCGGTTTATATTCCGGAGCTGGAACAGATACTAAAAGATTGCCTTAGCTCGGGTGCGCCGGTTGATTGTACCTATCCGATCATACACTGTGTTTCAGGTGAACGGCGTTGGATGCGCGTTGTAGGTAAGGTTAAAAAAGATCTTAACGGACATTTTAGTAGTGTATCTGCTGTGCTGATGGATGTGACAGACCAAAAGCAAGATGAACAACGGAAAAATGATTTTATTGCAATGGTAAGCCATGAGCTTAAAACTCCCCTTACCTCCATGAAAGGGTACATCCAGTTTATGCAGTTAAAGGCCAGAAAAGAAGAGAATATGTTTGCCGGAAAGGCACTGGAAGGTGCTGAACGCCAAATTAATAAGATGACCAGCATGATTAACGGCTTTCTTAACCTATCGCGACTGGAATCTGGCAAGCTCTTGCTGGAGCAACACCCCTTAGAAATAGCTTCCCTTATAAAGGAGATCATGGACGAATACAGCACTACGGTTACCAGCCATCACCTTACCTCTTCTTGCCAGAAAGGACTGTTTGTAAATGCAGACAGAGATAAATTAGGTCATGTAATCAACAACTTGGTGAGTAATGCAGTTAAATATTCTCCAGCTGATAGTCGAATTGATGTTGATAGTTATCAAGAAGACAACAATGTAATTTTCCGCGTTCGCGATGAAGGAATGGGTATTCATGGTACCGATCTGCCTAAACTCTTCGAAAGATTTTATCGGGCAGAAACCCCACAAATGGCAACGGTTTCCGGTTTTGGAATTGGACTCTATCTCTCAGCAGAAATTATTGCCCGGCATGGGGGTAAAATCTGGGCCGAAAGTGAACCGGGTATTGGTTCTGTTTTTTATTTTAGCTTACCGCTTATAGCACAACCTTAAATCTCCTTCAGCTTTATCTGAAGGAGATTTTTTTAACGCTGATGCAAATTGGATTTATTCAAGGTTATTTCAGGGAAAGATCTGTTGTTTTACCGTCGATAGTGTTATGCTTAATTTCAGCCTGAATTACCCGGTCGAAACTGATTACATTTTTGTTTCGGTGAAAAGCAGGATACTCCTGATTGGTTATAATTTTATTGTACTCAAATGATATGCCTTCAACAGATTTCGCATATAAAACCGGCCGGTCAAAAGTGTTAAATTGGTTATGGTGGATCCGTATTCCCGAATGGAAGTATTTTTTTTGGTTTTTCAGATCCGGAATCTCCGGATAAATCGATATCACGGCACTTGTAAATTGATACATACTTGTTAAGGCATTTACAAATCTGTTGTCAGTAATTTCAATGTCTCTGCAGGCTCCCGTTTCATACCAGCCATTACTATCCCCGCAAAGCAAAATAGCTGTTCCGGATGTATGATCAAACAAATTACGCGCAACCAGTGTTCGCCGTGGTGTACTGAAAAGTGCTCCCCTTGCCCTGTTATTTCTGATGGTATTTCCGGTAAAGACAACAGCAGGTGTCCAGGTTAAATTTTCGATCCCAATATCATGTTTGGAAGGGTCTATTTCCTCATCAAGCGCCTTTGTAAACTGAATGCGGAATGTTTTGACAGGATCGTTTTCCTGAGCTTTTACCGGAGTAATGGAGGCAATGGTGTTTTGTCCATCCCAAAGCTCCATTGTTTTCGATTGGATAAACTGCACGCTATCGCCCGCATTGCCCCAATCAAACCCATAACTTTGGCTGTGCATGTATTGGCCTATCACAGTTTTACTGTCAACTTTTTTAACCAGCTTAAGATAAGTACCATGAATATTAATGGCATCATCCATCATACCCTCATACAAACCATTCTTTGATATAATCTCCCCCCTGCAACCAGAAAAGTGTGTTGCATCTGCTTGTGTGGTAAAATACCTGGGATCATTTTTCCCTCTTAAGCATACGCCAAAGCCGTCCATGTAGATATTTTCGGTCAACTGCGCCAACAAGCCCATGCCCTCTGCATAATGTACCTTTACATTTACCAAACGGATATTATTACCTTTATGTACAAAGATGCCAGGCGCTGGGCGTGCCCAGCTTCTCATGGCGACTACAGTTCCTGGAATCAGTTTCTTATTCTTCCAGTTAAATGCTTTTATTTTACCTGGTGCCAGTTCTGTTACACCTTTTGTTCCTACCCGGATATCCCCACTATTAAAAACAATATGTTTAGTCTGGCTTTCAAATGCAATACCCGATGTTGGCTGCATTTCCCAGCCCTCCCCTGTGTTGTAAAAAATGCTGTCCCTTATCAAATACTTAACCCAGGGAGCTGTTTCAAAAACAATATTCCCCTTTGCAGTATCATTTTCAATAATTTTTACCTGCGTAATTTGCGGCTTATCAAAATCGATACTGAGGTTTTCGAGCTTCACATTTGTGGCCTCAACAATAGAAATCGGGAGCATACGCCCATGAAATATTAAATCAGCCCCATTGCCTTCAAGGGTAATATTTTTAAATTGTTCGAGGGCAATACCTACTGTTTTTGGATTGTTTTGATCGTGATTGGAAATATAATATTCCCTTATTGTTCCTCCTTCGGGATAAAAATCATACCTCCCCTTTTGGAATTTAATTACTATGGCTTCTTTCGCCTTTGTTTCTGCCTTGATTTTACTAAGTAATACAGAGAGCCTGGCAGTATTATTTTTTCCATTGTTAGGTACTATGTCATGTTCGGCCAAGGTATAAACCTTCGCTTTTGTTTGTGCCTTTAAAGAAATTGTCAAAAGGCAAAGTAACAGAATAGATATACCCCTCGTTTTCAAGCGGGTAATTCCATTTAAAGAGTTGATTATCGTATCGAATATCTTATTCATAAATACTATCTCTGGTTAGAAATTGACTAAAGGTAATAGCGCCGATATTGTGGGCAAGATTGGCTACTATCTCAAATGTTTCTGTGAAACAATTGGTTTCTTAAAGGTAGCTAAGCATGAAACGATTAACCAAAAAAACGTCCCGTAATTTTAACACAAACGTTTGTTTATAACGATAAAAAATCCATCAATCGAAATCCCCAAGACTTACACAACAATCTGATTTATAAATGATTAATTTCATTAAAAAACAAACACATAAACCCACAGAGAATTTTGTACAGACATTACAAACATATTAACAGACAAACGTTTGCCAACCCGGTTTCTCCGTTATCACCAATAGCCAACAAACTAAATTTGTTTAGCGAATAAAAAGGATTTGAAGACAAAATAGTTGATAAATGTGGTTTAAAATTGTGTACCCGCCCGACTTCCCGACATAAAGTCGGGATCCTACTTCTCGCCCAAACGGGCACAAAAAAAGCCTCATCTTTCGCAGATGAAGCTTTTAATTTTGTGGGCCCAGCTGGGCTCGAACCAGCGACCAAAAGATTATGAGTCTTCTACTCTAACCAACTGAGCTATAGGCCCTGAAAAAACAATCTTGTTTTTTGCGAGTGCAATGTTACAAATTTGCATTGAATTTAAGAAAAACTTTTTACGCAAAATTGAACTTTTTTAAATATAAACTCATTTTCAAGAGGTTAAAAATTTGGTTTTTAAGCGTTACCTCTTAACTTTAGTACTTTCAGCCGGGACAAACCCACTTTTTCATGGAGAACTACAGCGTCATTATTTTCATACTTGCCATTATGATTGGACTATCGGCCATTGCCGATAAAATAAAATTACCCTATCCCATATTGCTAATTGTTGCCGGCATTTCAATCGGATTTATTCCCGGCCTGCCCCAGGTAGACATCAACCCGGAAATTATTTTCCTCATCTTTTTGCCTCCCCTGCTTTATGATGCAGCCTTTAATATTTCTTTTAAAGATTTTAAAACCAATTTAAATACCATATCCACACTGGCCATTTCATTGGTCTTTATCACAGCCTGTGGCATTGCAGTAGTGGCACACTACCTGATCCCCGATATGAGCTGGCCACTATCTTTCGTACTTGGTGCCATCCTATCAGCCACAGATGCTGTTGCAGCAATGAGTATTACAAAAGGATTGGGGCTATCTCACAAAACCAATACCATCTTAGAAGGCGAAAGCCTGGTTAATGATGCCTCTGCACTGGTAGCCTATAGATTTGCGGTTGCAGCAGTAACCGGATCGGCATTTATATTTTGGAAAGCATCTTTGCAATTTTTAGGGCTTATGGCCGGGGGCGTGATAATTGGTGTGATTATGGGCAAAATATTAGCATTCATCATCAAAAGAATCCATCAAAACAACTTAGCTACCATAAGTTTTATGCTGCTAAGCCCTTTTGTAACTTATCTAATTGCAGAGGAGCTGCATGTTTCTGGTGTTATTGCCGTGGTGATTTTGGGTTTAGGGATTGCCCGTTTCAGTAACAAAGTACTTCCAGAAAAACTTCGAAACGAATCAAAATCCATTTGGGACATGATTATCTTCCTGTTAAATGGTCTGATCTTTATCCTGATAGGCCTCCAATTTCCCTACATCTATGATAGCATAAGCAAAGCTGATATTTTACCTTATATTGGTTATGCTGCCATAATAACAGTGGTAGCATTACTATTGAGAATGATCAGGGTAATTATGCAAAAATTCAACCTGCAGGAAGCATTCAAAAAAGGTAAGCGTAAAATATCAGAAGAAGCACTACTGGATTGGAAAAACAGCCTGATCATCAGTTGGTCGGGAATGCGCGGAATTGTTTCTTTAGCCATTGCTATCGGTTTGCCAGCCAAACTCGTCAATGGCCAACCATTCCCGCAACGAAATGCCATAATTTTTATATCGGTGGCTGTAGTTCTGTTTACGCTGATCGGTCAGGGATTAACGCTACCCTGGATTGTTAAACAACTAAAAAAGAGGTGATTCCAATACAAATGTCTTCTTATCAGGCACTTATTTACTTGCAAATTCGATTGTCACATTTTAACCATACTCTTGAGGTTTTATTTTAGTTTTTTTAATTTAGCAGTGTAAAATCGATGTGGCTGAAATCCGGTGCAGCGAACAAAACCTTACGCGTTTGGAGCACTGCAATGAATGTGGTGAGGCCTAGAAGAACTGTTACTTTGAAGAGATAAGTGCTTATGTATTATTTCTTTAACAACCACATCGGTTTTCGTTTACAAGCTATTTGCCGATAGAAACTGGATAACGGTTAATCCACTGTATCGCTTAAAACTATTGTTAAAACTGGCAGTAGTGGCAAAGCCCAAAACCTGCGCAATTTCATCTGTAGTGTAGTCGCTATGCAGCAATAAATATTCTGCTTCCTGCATCAGCCGATCTTTAATTAAACTGGAAAAAGTTTTACCCATTACAGCATCCAGAAATGTATTGAGCTTATTTGTACTAAACCCCATGCCAGCGGCATAAAACCCAATATTTTTCTCTGTTTTATAATACTGCTCCAAAATAGCTTTGAAGCGCATAACCTGCTGCAACTGATCTAAGGTTAAGGCAAGAAGGTATCCATCTAAACCTGTGGTGTAGCCTAAAAATAAAGAAATGTATTGTGATAAAAAGCGAGATTCTTTTTTATGGGCTATTTCCCGCTTCAGATGTTCAAGCAGACTATAAATTTGTCTTGATTGTTCGATATTTAAATCCCGGAAAGATAAAGTTAAAAATAGGTTCTTTGCCGCAGGATCTAAGTGCTGCAATAAAAACTCCGCAAAAATGGCGCTACTGAAGCTAAGCCAATAACCCGACCCTATCTCTCCCTGCAGCCTAACCAATCCCTCTTCAGGAATAAAAAACACCCTACCTCCAAACAGGCTGTAATCACCAGAGTTCATATGCAAAACCCCTGTTCCAGCTTCAATTACCAAAATACGCATAGGGTAATGAGCTTGTAATGCCGTTCCTTTAGTATAAGTGCCTTTAAGTAGCGTTAGTTCTACCATATTTGCTATCCATTCATTTTGATTATAGAATAAGTTGGGCGAAAAATTAAACGGCACAATGTTATTAAAACAAATCGAAAATGAGCGTAATTTTCTTCAGTTTAATTACAAAAAATGCGCTGTAGCGTATAAGTTAACCTACACTTTAAGCAAATAACAGATTACAACTTATCTAATCAATTGGTGATATCAGTATGGCGATTTGTAAAACCTGATGAACACAAAAAGTAACCTGTTCTCCTTCGGTTAATAAACTATTTTCAGCTATACTCTTCTTAAAAAATAATACATCAGCACCATTTTCATTTTCGATATACCCTAATTCTTCTATTTTATTATAGTTTCGTACTATTCCCCGTTGCCTAATCATATTACTTTTTGAATGCATTAATCATTTTAACCAGAATCATAAATAACCATGCCAAAATGAACCAATGATGTTCAATTCCATGTATTATTTCTGGCTTAAAATTAAAAAATCGCCATTCAATTCACGATTATCACTAATAGTTGTACGATAGTTATTGACAATTGTTGTAAATACTCCTCTTATCTCTAAATTTAATCCTGTTAATCCATCCCTACTTATTAAATGAAAATTGACCAGATGAGCGGCCGGGAATCGTTGCGTCTAAAGACACTACACGATTATGATATCCTTGATACCCCAAAAGATGGTGCTTTCGATAGCATTACCAGAATTGCATCACAATTTTTAAATGTTCCTATTGCAATTGTTTCGTTAGTAGATGAAGACCGGATTTGGTTTAAATCTGTGCAGGGATTGCCTATAGTAGAAATCACAAAAGCACCCGGTCTTTGTGCCTCAGCCATACTATTGGATGGCTTTTTCTCTATTGAAGATATTAAAAAAGATCCCAGCGCCTTGTCTAATCCACTCATTGCAAACCATTTTGGACTTGAATTCTATGCCGCTTTCCCCTTAAGAACAAAAGAGGGATATAATTTGGGTACTTTTTGTATCATGGATCATCAACCCCGCCTGATGGAACCCTTTGAAATTGCCTTTATGCGCGACTTAAGAGATACTGTAATGGAAATTATAGAACTGAAATTCCAAGCCAGAAAAGTCTCCCGATTAGTTTACGATGCAATCAACCTGGATATGGAAATTCATTAAACTACACCAAAACACGTGACTTAACATTGCGTTTGAGTACAGACATACCCATAATATTTTTAGCTACCCGTCCTTTTTTGGTTATTGCTATATCAAACTGAACAGAACTGCCAATATATAATCCTTTCGCTTTACAGTCTGAAATATCAAAATAGATACTTTCAGGCACTAAATACTGGGATATTAACCCAAATCCTCTTTGCTTATTATAAGCTGTAATTACACCATTCATATAGAGCTGTTTAGAGCATTTAACTTGAATATAAATGTATAGCTTTAATATCAATTCTGATCTTAAAGTAGATGTTTGATACTAATTAATAGATTTAGATGCTAAAAATAGTGATATATAATAAAGCTTCCCTTTAACAGGACTGTACCAATCTTAATTTATCTAAAACTAACATTCAAAAAAAGCTGTTGTCTGTTTGTAATCTATCTCTATCATGATGAAAAAAGTAACCAGAAGTACGTCTAATGCAGATTTGGAAAGTGTCCAGGAAGGCGATCAGATTAAAGATGACACCGGAAAAGCCGGAGAAGTAGAAAACATTGAAATTCTTAATCGGCACAAGGAGAAGCAATTTTACTACAAACTAAAAAATGATGGCACCATACTCGTGATCAAATAATGCTTTGAGTCTTTGTAGTAAAATCAATTATAATCAAGATATTACGTAAAGCCTTTCAACAAAATTTTATATTTATCAACTCTTACCAGTCTAACCGATGAATATTAAATTTAGAATCCTCCTTGCTTTCGTAGCGCTAGTTTCGCTTGCCGCAACAACTGTAATTCCCAAAAAGATTGAAACGCGTGGCATTAAAAGAGTTCGCAGCTACGCCATAGATACACCTGAACAAGACCGTTTTATCAAAACAACATTGATTCAGGGAGAATTCACCGAACCCACAGAAATGGCTGTATTACCGAATCTGGATATTCTTGTTGCCCAGCGAAGAGGAGAAATATTAATCTATAAAAATCAAACTAAAAAATTAATACAAGCCGGCAAACTTAATGTTTATTTTAAAACCAGTAACCCGGATGTAAACGCAGAAGAAGGACTATTGGGTATGGCCGCAGACCCTAAATTTGCCACCAACAATTATATTTACCTTTTCTATAGTCCTTTTGACAAATCAGTAAACCGGTTATCCCGCTTCAAACTGATTAATAACCAGATCATTGCTGCATCAGAAAAAATCGTACTCGAGTTCTATTCCCAACGCGAAATCTGTTGCCATACGGGCGGTTCAATTGCCTTTGGATCTGACAACCTGCTTTATGTATCTACCGGAGATAATTCTACACCATTTGATGTGCCCAAAAAAGAGTTTGTAAACAAAGGTTATGCACCATTAGATAACAGAGAGGGACTTCAACAATATGATGCAAGAAGATCTGCAGGGAACACCAATGATTTAAGGGGTAAAATTCTTAGGATTAAAGTAAATGAAGATGGTACATACAGTATTCCTGACGGAAATCTATTTAGTAAAAACGATCCTAAAAGCCGACCCGAGATTTATGTAATGGGCAACCGGAATCCTTATCGAATTTCTGTAGATCAGAAAAATAATTTCCTTTATTGGGGAGAGGTGGGTCCGGATGCGACAAACGATGATCCGCTCAGAGGTCCCCGGGGATACGACGAAGTTAATCAGGCACGCAAAGCCGGAAATTTTGGCTGGCCTTTCTTTATCGGGAATAATTATCCCTATCGGGCTTACGATTATACCACCGGAACAAATGGAGAGCCTTTTCTCTCCACAGGTGCAACTAATAACTCGACAAACAACACGGGGCTCAATACCCTCCCTCCTGCGCAGCCTGCCTTCATTTGGTATCCATACGGAGAATCCAAAGAGTTTCCACAAGTTGGTGCTGGGGGTAGAACCGCAATGGCTGGCCCGGTGTATTATCCAAAAGGAAATAACCAGCCCTATCCTGCTTATTATAATGGAAAACTGATTATTTATGAGTGGGTAAGAGGTTGGGTTAAAGCCGTTACCCTATCACCAGAAGGGGATTATCTGAGCATGGAGCCGTTTTTAGCTAAAGTTGATCTCGCAGCCCCTATCGATATGGAAGAGGGACCAGATGGAAAATTATACATTTTAGAATATGGTAAAGGTTGGTTTACTAAAAATCCAGACGCAGCGATCACAAGAATAGATTATTTAAAAGGCAACCGTCCGCCGGTTATAACGCTTTTGGATATCACCAAAACCAGTGGCATGCTTCCTTATAAAATGACCGCCAAAGTTAACGCGAAAGACCCTGACGGTGATGCTCTAACCTATGTTTGGAGCCTTGGAAAAGGAATAACTAAAACCACTACCGTACCTACCTTACAATATACCTTTAACAAAGCCGGAGAATACCCTGTAAGTGTTAAAGTAATAGACAAAAGCAAGGCAGCGGGCAAGAGCAATACCATTACCGTATTTGCTGGTAATGAGCACCCTTCAGTAGAAATCATGCTGTCGGGCAACAAGAGTTTCTATTTCCCCGGCAAACCTGTTGACTATAAGGTTTTAATCAATGATAAAGGCGCAACGGTTAACAATAGCCGGGCTTATATTTCCAGCAGTTATACGGAAGGAACTGATTTGGCAGGAGCTCAGCTTGGCCACCAACAAGCTACACAGATGATGATTGGTAAAACCTTAATGCTTAAATCTGATTGCAGTACTTGCCATAAAGAATCTGCTGTATCAATCGGACCATCTTTTGATAAAATTGCCTTAAAATATAAGAATGATGGCAAAGCTGTAGATTATCTGGCTTCTAAAATAATTAGTGGCAGTCAGGGTATTTGGGCTGAAGTACCTATGCCCGCACATGCAACGATGAAAGAAGCCGATGTTAAAAAAATTGCAGAATGGATCATGACGCTGAGCGACAGAAAAGCTTTACCTCATTCATTACCGGTTAATGGTAAAATTGTTCCTCCTGCTAATATTGAAAAAAAGAAAACTGTATTAACACTTAAAGCGAGTTATACTGATGCCGGCTCAGCCGGGCTCAGACCGCTTACCACTACTAACTTAATTAACCTGCAAAACAGCGAGATTGAAGCAAGTGATATGAAGTATTTCTCTGGTTTTGAGAAAAAAGATTTGTACGGCGGAGAGAAGTTGATCCTGAAAAAAGACAATGGCTGGATAGCACTTAAAAATATTGATTTAACAGGAATATCGAGTTTTGTATTTTCTTATGCTAGTTTGGAAGAAGGAACAGATGGAGAAATGGAAATCAGATTGGATAGCCTCGATGGAGCAATAATCAGTAAATCGACACTACGAAAAAGCAGCCCGATTAACCTCATTATAGATGGAAAACTGCATTCCCTTTATTTTATTTTTAAATCCATCAAAGCAAAGGATAGTAAAAGCTGGCCAGTGATAAAGTCTTTAACGGTATTGCCAAAATGATCCCACTGGTCTGTGGTGCACAGACCAGTTATATTTTCGTTCCTCATTGTGCTCCATGGTCTGTAACTCAGAGACCAGCCCACATAATAAACCAATCCCAATTTAAAAACCATGACCTGTCACCTACAGACCAGCAAATAAAAAGTAATATCTTTGCGCAAAATTGAAAATTTAAATGCAACACATCAAAAACATTATCTTCGACTACGGCAATGTTATATTCGAAATAGATTTTAAAATTACCCAACATGCCTTTGCTCAATTGGGGATTACTGATATCGAAAACTTCTTCGCCCACAAAGGCCATAACCACTTGTTCGACGATTTTGAAACTGGTGCAATCTCACCTGAGGAATTTAGAGCTGGTATTAGAAAAGCAGCGAACAAACCCGAGCTTACTGATGAACAAATAGACAAGGCCTGGAACAGTTTGCTTATCGGTACCATGCAAGAAAATCACGACTTATTATTAAAAGTTAAAGCGAAATACCGTACTTTTTTACTGAGCAACAACAACGAAATTCACTATAACTGGATTATTGATTATCTGAAAACTACTTTTAAAATCAATAATTACGACGATTACTTTGAAAAGGCCTATTTCTCTCAACACATGAAATTGCGCAAGCCAAATACCAATATTTTTGAACAGGTGCTTAAAGAAAATAATCTTAATCCAGCTGAGACACTTTTTATTGATGACAGCCCGCAACACATTGAAGGTGCAAAAAAGGTTGGTCTAAACACTTTATTAATGACTGAGAAACCCGATCAGCTGGAAAGTGTACTAAAATCAAACGGAATTATTTAAATTTAAGTTATGCAAGAGAAGAAATATAAATCACTAAAGGAATTTTATCCGTTTTATTTAAGTGAGCATAGCAATACAACATCCAGAGTGCTGCATTTTATTGGAACAGGCCTGGTATTATTAGCTTTCTTTACCGGTTTCTTATTTCACGACTGGCGCTTCTTTCTGGCTATGCCTGTTTTGGGCTATGGTTTCGCCTGGGTAGGCCATTTCTTCTTCGAAAAAAATAAGCCCGCTACTTTTCAGTATCCGGGCTATAGCTTAGCAAGCGATTTTATCTTGTTTTATGATCTGTTAACTGGCAAGCAGTCCTTCAAGGTTTAACTCCTGGCAATGAACTGCCGCTTTGAATATCTAAGTGAAAAATGATGGGTGCTTTGCTGGAAAAACTCCTGACTCAAAACGCCCAACTTCAAACTTATCAAATCGCTCTCCTCTTCAGCTCCCTTTGAATCAATCCTAACTCTCTTCCCGTTTGTCCGGCAACAGAGGTGTTTTCTTGGGCACGTCTGAATAAATAAGGCATTACTGCTTTTATTGGCCCATAGGGTACATACTTAGCTACGTTATAGTTAGAATCGGCCAGATTAAAACTCAGGTTATCACTCATCCCTAGTAATTGAGCAAAGTAAACATGTGGATGATTGTGGGGGATATTTTTTTCATCCAAAAGATAGGTTAACAACCTGCTGCTCTCCTCGTTATGTGTTCCAGCAACAATGGCAATTTCTTCTATGTGATCAACGCAATAACGTAAAGATTCATCATAATCGCGGTCAGATGCTGCTTTATCTGGTTGTATTGGTGAAGGATATCCCATTTCTTCAGCACGTTTACGCTCCTTTTCCATATAAGCCCCTCTAACCATTTTAACGCCTAAAACGAAACCAGCTGCTTTGGCAATCAGGTGATCGGCTTTCATATCTGCCAGTTTATCATGGCGGTACATCTGGTAAGTATTGTACACAATGATGCGCTCCTGATTAAATTTACGCATCATATCTAAAGCCAGTTCATCAATGGTATCCTGAATCCAGGTTTCTTCGGCGTCTATCATAATGGGAACACCTTTATCGAAAGCTGTACGGCAGATTTTCTCACAACGTGCTTTCACCTTCTCAAATTCTGCTTGCTCCGAATCGGATAAAACCGCTTTCGCATCTAATTTTTGCAACAAGGCAAATCGACCGATACCAGTAATTTTGAAAACCGTAATTGGGATTTTCACATCCCCATCCGCACGTAGAATGGTACGTATAATCTCTTCACAAGTCTCATCAAATACCTGTTCTTCTTCCTCCCCCTCAACCGAGTAATCTAAAATTGTACCAACACCACCTTTGTGCAACTGAGCAATCGCATGATCACATTCTGTAATCGTTTCACCGCCACAAAACTGCTGAAAAATAGTGGCTTTAATCGCTCCCTGAATGGGAAGGCCGATATTCAGAAAAAAATTGGTTATTGGAGGACCTACTTTAGTGAGAAAATTGCTTCCTATCATTTTAAAAAGCCAGTAAGCTTTTTTCAGTTCTGCATTACTTTTTTGACGAAAAGCTACTTCCGTATTATCGAAATTCGGTTGTTTATTGGGGGATAAATCCATTTGTTTATTTGAATAAGTCAGATTGGTGCAAAATTATAAAAAGCATTGATTGTTAAAAGCCTAATCGATTAAATAAATTGTATTTTTGCATCTCAAATGATACAATTTAAACTAGAAGGCGAATTTATTCCGTTAATCCAGTTATTAAAAGCTACTGGATTGGTTGGCAGTGGTGGCGATGCCCAAACTGTTGTAACCGAAGGATTGGTAAAATATAATGGCGAAGTAGATTATCGCAAACGTTTGAAGGTTCGTGTTGGAGATATTATTACTTTTGCCGAACATAAAATCGAAATCATTTAATGGAGCCCCTAACCAGCGCAGGCCATACGCTTTATTTCGAAAGCGGTTTAGAAGCCTTAAAAAACTTAATCGAAAGCCATAAATACAGTAAAGTATTTGTACTTACAGACGAGCACACCAGCGAAGTTTGTTTGCCTGTTTTCCAATCTTTCCTGGATGATTTTCAGGAATTCGACCTCATTGAAACTGCTGCAGGCGAAGAAAACAAAAATATCGACTTCTGCATTGGCATTTGGAAAACGCTTCTGGATTTTGAAGCTGACCGTAAAAGCTTAATGATCAATCTTGGTGGTGGTGTTATTACGGATATGGGTGGTTTTATTGCTTCTACTTATAAACGTGGAATTGATTTTGTTAATGTGCCAACAACCCTGCTTTCTCAGGTTGATGCATCTGTAGGCGGTAAAACAGGAATTGATGTGGATACCGTAAAAAATATGGTAGGTACTTTTACGCTTCCACAAATGGTGTTTATTGAAACTAAGTTTTTAAAAACCCTGCCCAAAAGAGAGCTTTTATCTGGCTTTGCCGAAATGATTAAGCATGGTTTAATCGCCGACAAAGCTTATTATGAGCGCTTAAAAACTACAGATTACCTTAACCCTGCTGCAGCAGATATCTACCGCTCTGTGGAGATCAAAAACGATGTCGTTACGATTGATCCGCATGAAAAAAACCTGCGTAAGATTTTAAATTTTGGGCATACCATTGGGCATGCAGTAGAAAGTTATTCACTGGCCAACGATGAGCATCCTTTAACCCATGGTGAGGCAATTGCCATTGGTTTCATCTGTGAAGCAGCATTATCTATCAAGAACAGTACCCTCACTCAAGCAGAACTTAAAGATATTAGTGAATATATTTTATCGTTATACCCTAAATATCATATCCAAAAAGAAAGCTTCGACAGTCTTCTGGAATTGATGAAGAGCGATAAAAAAAATGAAGATGGTAACATATTATTTTCACTTTTAGAAAGTACAGGTAAATGCACGTTTAACTGCCGTGTAGCTACCGCAGATATTTTGAGCAGTTTGGAATATTACAACAGTTTATAAAAAAATGAATCTTAGTTTTTCAAGTAGCGACATTTCTGTTGGTGCCTTGTTTGGCTTTGTAATTGTGCTTACCATCGTGGAGATGTACTTCAGCTATCAACACGATAAAAAACTATACACCAAAAAAGATACCTGGACCAACATTTACCTCATGACTTGTGCGGTAGTGATTAACCTGGGAATGAAAACCGCAACCTTCTTTCTATTAGATTATTGTTATCAATTCAGGCTGTTTCAGATTCAAAATATCTGGATATACTGGGTTGTACTGGTACTTGCTCAGGATTTCCTTTACTGGTTTTTACATACTGTAGGCCATTACGTTCGCTTTTTCTGGGCTATGCACGTAACGCACCATTCGTCAGAGCACTTTAACTTAACAACAGGTTTCCGTTCAACTGTGTTTGAACCGCTTTACCGGGTATTCTTCTATTTGCCACTTGCATTTATGGGTTTTACCGCCATGGATATTTTATTTGCTTATCTGGTTACACAAATTTACGGTAACCTGGTGCATACACAGGAAGTAGGAAAATTACACCCCTGGTTCGAATATATTTTCGTTACCCCTTCTCATCACCGCGTTCACCACGCCAGTAATGTACGTTACCTGGATAAAAACATGGGTATGGTGCTAATCCTTTGGGATAGATGGTTTGGAACCTTTCAAGAAGAATTACCAGAAGATGCTATTAAATATGGTTTAACCACTCAACCCAAAGACACAGGGCCTGTAAACATTATTTTTCACGAATTTATTGCATTAAAAGCTGATGTACAAAAAGCACCAACTTTTATGGATAAACTGAAATACATTTTTAATCCGCCAGGCTGGAGCCATGATGGAAGTACCAAAGTAGCTAAAGTGATGCAGCAAGAACTTCGTGAAGCAGAAGAGCAGAATAAATCAGAGCACTTCAATGAAAATCATTCCAAATTAAGTTCTGCCATTTGAAAATAATACTCAATCCCTTGATGATAAAAGCTTCAGGGGATTTGTTTTTGTAGGATCCAAGCATTTTAACAAAAAATTTCTCAAGCCCAATTGAAATCAAAAAAACGCTTCTCAAACCTTGCCAGGAGATATTTAAACCCAATACACAAACGGTTGTTTTGAAAAAAAATTAAATTTTGTTTAAAAAATTTTCAATTCCCTATTGACAAATAAAATTTTGTTAGTACATTTGGTCAATTCAAAAAAAGAAATGAAACAATTTAGCACATATTACTTTGGTTACTTTTACTATTTTAGTGAGAGCCGGGGCTAATATGCAAAAAGATATATAACAATATTAAAATGTATAAAAAAGTCCCGGCCAACAGCCGGGACTTTTTTGTTTTAACACAAAAATGGAAACAAAAAAGCGAGTAGCGATTCAAGGTATTAAGGCCTCTTTTCATGAAGAAGCAGCATACAAATTCTTCGGCAAGGAGATTGACACTATTGAGTGTAATTCTTTCAAAGAAACCTGCGACAGATTGGAAAAAAATGAAGCCGATTTTGTGGTTATGGCCATTGAAAATTCTATTGCAGGTAGCCTTTTACCAAACTATACGCTTATTCGTGATTATGGTTTTGCAGTAGTGGGCGAAGTTTATCTTCCTATTCAGTTACACTTAATGGCACTCCCCGGAGTTAAATTTGAGGATATCAAAATCGTAACCTCCCACCCCATTGCTATCCGTCAGTGTATTGATTTCTTCTATGATTATCCACATATCAAAATCGTAGAAAGCAACGATACTGCGGCATGTGCCAAACGTATCCAGGAAGAAAAACTAACCGATACCATGGCTATTGCAAATACTTTAGCTGCAGAACTTTACGGATTAAACATATTGGAACGCCGGGTAGAATCGAACAAGAAAAATTATACCCGCTTCTTAATCCTTAAAAAGGATAAAACAGACGAAGGCAAGAAAATAAACAAAGCCTCTATCTGTTTCCAGGTTGGCCACAAAGCAGGTTCATTGGCTACTGTATTAAATGTTTTTGCAGAGCAAGAAGTTAGCTTAACCAAAATTCAATCGATGCCGGTATTAGGTAAGAGAAATGAATACTATTTCTATGTTGACTTAGAATGGCCAAGCACAGAAAAGTATGATAAAGCAGTAAGAAAAGCTTTAAAATATACTTCAAACTTTAACATACTCGGTGAGTATCAGAAGAATGACAAGGTATAAAATCGATATTGCTGAATTGATCCAAAACATAATTAACAAATGAAGTGGCTAGACCGTTAAACAAAAAAAGGTCCTTGCCAACATAACAAATTAACAGAACATTAAAATATTACACCCCCCATATCATGAAACTAAATTTAAACATTCAACCGCTAAACACTTGGTTAAACACAAACAACGAACCGTTGTTGATTTCTGGCCCATGCAGTGCAGAAACTGAAGAACAATTATTAACTACAGCTCATTTATTGGCTAATACAGGTAAAGTATCTGTTTTAAGAGCAGGTATCTGGAAACCACGTACCCGTCCGGGAGAATTCGAGGGTATCGGAAGCATTGGTTTAGAGTGGTTAAAGCGTGCAAAAGCAGAAACTGGTTTACCTACAGCTGTTGAAGTGGCAAATGCAAAACACGTGGAAGAGGCTTTAGCTGCTGGCGTAGATATTCTTTGGATTGGTGCACGTTCTACAGTAAATCCTTTCACGGTACAGGAAATTGCGGATGCTTTAAAAGGCCATGATATTCCGGTATTAATCAAAAACCCGGTTAACCCTGACCTTCAATTATGGATTGGCGCGATTGAGCGTATCAATGGTGCAGGAATTACCAAAATTGGAGCTATCCACCGCGGCTTCTCATCTTTCGAAAAGAGCTCTTTCCGTAACGAGCCAATGTGGGAAATGGCTATTCAATTGAAAACTTTATGCCCTGATTTACCAATCATTAACGATCCAAGTCACATTTGCGGTAACCGCGAACTGATCCCTTACATTGCTCAAAAAGCGTTAGACTTAGACATGCAAGGATTAATGATCGAATCTCACGTAGATCCTTCAGTGGCATGGACTGACGCCAAACAACAAGTAACCCCTGCTGCTTTAGCAGAATTGGTAGATCGCTTAACTGTGCGTGAACCAGAAGCTCCAAATGCAGCTTTCGCAGATAAATTAGCCGACTTACGTAAGCAAATTGATAAAATTGATGACGTATTGTTGCAAAAACTAGGTGAGCGTATGTCTATCGTAGAAAAAATCGGCGAATACAAACGCGATAACCAGGTAACTATTCTCCAGGTTAACCGTTGGGATGCGATTATCCAAAAAGGACACGCTTTTGCCAAAGCATTAAAATTAGATTTAAACTTTACTGAGAAATTCTTAGAATTGGTTCACGGTGAATCTATCCGTAAGCAAACTGAAATTATGAATGCCGGTAAAGCAGAAAAAGGCATCGCTGCAGAACAACATACAGAAGTTAAAGCGTAAGCCTTAGACCAGAACCACCAAGGGTCTATATAAACTACCGTACAGTGTTGAATAGCAATGTTTGACACTGTACATTTAAGAATAAAACAGCATAAAATGTCGAAAAACGCCTTAGTTTCTTTCAAAGGAAATAAGAATATTAACACGGAAATCCAATTAACCGGATCAAAAAGCGAATGCAACAGAGCCCTTATTATAAGCGCTTTAAGCAAAAAACTAGTTCAAGTAGAAAATCTCTCCAACGCTGCAGACACCGTTACTTTGAACGGTATCCTCAACAAACTGGGCGTTGAGAATAATGAATCGGGACAAAATAGTAAACTCCAGACAAATAACTCCGAACTGGTAGATGTTGGTCCGGCAGGAACAGCTATGCGGTTTTTATCTGCTTATCTTTCAGCAAAGAATGGCAACTTTTTGTTAACCGGAACAGAGCGGATGAAACAACGCCCGATTGGTATTTTAGCGGAGGCATTGAAAACTTTAGGTGCCGACATCTCTTACACAGAAAATGAGGGATTTCCTCCATTAAATATTATCGGCCCATTAAACCAGAAAACTGAAAAAGTTAGCATCAAAGGTGACGTAAGTAGTCAGTATATCTCTGCGTTGTTGATGATCGCTCCTATCCTTCCACAAGGTTTGGTATTAGAAATTGAAGGTGAATTAACCTCCAAACCCTATGTAGATATGACTTTGGATATGTTGAGCTCGGTAGGTATTGAACACCATTGGGCAGGCAATTCTATAAGCATAAAACCACAAACATTTAAACCAGCAACTCTGGTAGTGGAACCCGATTGGAGTGCTGCTTCTTATTGGTATAGCATTGCTGCTTTAGCTGATGAGGCAAAAATTAGTTTGCCCGCATTAAAAGAAAAAAGTCTTCAGGGAGATAGCCAGATCCAAAAGATTATGGAAATCTTCGGGATCCAAACCAGTAAAACTGCAACCGGTATCTCAATTCAATCCAATGAAAAAGCGAGTGATGCCCCAGCAGTATTGGATTTAAAAACCTGCCCTGATTTAGCACAAACCATAGTGGTAATTGCTGCTGCTTTAGGCAAAAATATGGCGTTTACGGGTTTAGAAACGCTAAAAATTAAGGAAACCGATAGAATAGCAGCATTGCAAAACGAACTGGCTAAAATAGGCGTAACTTTAACAGAAAATAATCTGGTATATACCTTAAACTGTGATAAGCTTCATTTTCCCGATAAAATTACCATTGCCACATATGAAGATCACCGCATGGCCATGGCTTTTGCCCCTTTAGCACTTTTGGTTAAGGAAGTAGAAATTGAAGAAATGCAGGTTGTAGAAAAATCTTATCCTTATTTTTGGGAAGATTTGAAAAAAGCTGGCTTTGAAGTAACCACATTATAACATTCAATCATTCTCTCATTTAATCACTCAGTCATTCAATCATTCATTCAACAATTATCATAAAACATGGCAGGTAATTCTTTTGGTCAACTTTTCCGCATCACAACCTTCGGCGAATCTCATGGTGTAGCCATCGGCGTAATTATTGATGGTTGTCCGGCACAATTAGACATCGATTTAGCATTTATTCAATCAGAATTAGATAAACGTCGTCCGGGACAATCTAAAATTACCACCCAAAGAAAAGAGAGCGATACCGTTCAGATTTTATCAGGTGTTTTTGAAGGAAAAAGTACAGGAACACCGATTGCATTGTTAATTCCGAATGAAGACCAGCGATCGAAAGATTATGGACATAATATAGATGTATACCGGCCCAGCCATGCCGATTATGTTTATGATGCGAAATATGGCATCAGGGATCACCGAGGAGGTGGACGGTCATCTGCGCGGGAAACCGCAGCGAGAGTTGCTGCAGGTGCAATAGCCAAACTATTTTTAAAACAACAGGGGATTGAAGTTTTTGCTCATGTTACAGCTGTAGGAAAAATTGAAGCTCCTAACCTGGAAAGCAATGATTTGGATGCACTTCTTCAAATCAGGGAGGAGAATATCGTGCGATGTGCTGACCCGGCAACGGCTCATGAAATGATTGAATTCATTGATTCGGTGAGAAAAGATGGCGATACTGTTGGTGGCAAAATAAGCTGTGTGGTTAAAGGTTGTCCGGCGGGTTTGGGAGAACCAGTTTTTGATAAGCTTCATGCTGATTTAGGAAAAGCGATGCTGAGTATCAATGCTGTACATGGTTTCGAATATGGTTCGGGCTTTGCCGGAAGCGAACTTCGGGGATCAGAGCACAACGATATTCCGCAGCCGAAAGCCGCAGATGCAAAAGTATTTAAAACCATTACCAACCATGCAGGCGGTATATTAGGCGGAATTTCCAACGGAATGGATATTACTTTTAAAGTAGCGTTTAAACCTGTAGCCACCATTATGCATAACCAACAAACCATTAATGCTGCCGGGGAAGCTGCAGAAATTAAAGGTAAAGGACGACATGATCCTTGTGTAGTACCAAGAGCAGTAGTTATTGTTGAAGCTATGGCCGCTTTAGTCTTGGCAGATCAATTCCTCCGCAATAAAGTAAGCATTGTTTAATATTTTATGAGACACTTTCTTATTCTTTTCCTGTTTATCAGCCTAAGTGCAACTGCTCAGGATTATCAGGCAAAAATAGCCGCCCATCGCGAAGCTTATAAACAAGATTTTGTTACGGACGGCCATTCTCCTTTGAAAGAAAATGACCTGAAAAATTTGCATTTTTTTGATCCTGATAGTTCATATCGGGTTATGGCTCAGGTAGAAGTTTTGAAACATGAGAAAGTGTTTAAAATGCCTACTGTTGATGGCAGCAGTCAGGAATATTACCGTTACGCAAAAATTAAATTTACGCTTCAGGGGCAGGCTATCCAGATGACTCTTTTTAAAAGCACAGCCTTGTCAAAAAATCCTAAATATAAAGATTACCTTTTCCTTCCTTTTACAGATGAAACAAACAGCACAGAAACCTATGGTGGTGGACGATACATTGATCTCGATCTGAAAGATATCAGGAATGAGAGGTTAGAATTAGATTTCAATAAAGCTTACAACCCCTATTGCGCCTACAGTGCCGGATATCGTTGTCCGGTTCCGCCGGCAGAAAATGATCTCCCCTTGGCCATAAAAGCAGGTGAAATGAAGTATTCTGGCGAGAAAAAGCATTAATCGTAGTATAACTTATACATTTTAGAGCGTTTTATTTTTATTCCCAATCAAAAAAGATTAATATTGAATATTATTAAAGAATATTCATTTATACCGGTGTACTATAAATAATTCTATTTCCCCTAAATTATGTATAGTTGTTTAATTGTTGACGACAATGAAATTGAAAGAGATGCTATTGAAATGCACCTCAAAAAAATACCATTGCTCGATATTGTATCCGTTTGTTCAAGCGGTATAGAGGCATTAAAAGTGCTCTCTGAAAAACAAGTTGATATTGTTTTTTCTGATATTGATATGCCTGAATTATCGGGCACCAGCCTCCTCAAAAGCCTAAAAAATCAACCCACTTTTATATTTATCACTTCGCACAGCCATTACGCTGTTGAAAGTTTCGACTTAGATGCTATAGATTTTCTGGTTAAGCCAGCAACATTTGAAAGATTACTAAAGGCCGTTAATAAGGCTATAGAATATATTGAACTTAAGAAAAATTCGAAGAGTTTTTTAGAGCAGGATCAAAAAGTTTCGAAAGAACAGGAAGGTGATTTCTTTTATTTCAGGGAAACCAAAGGCATTACTAAACTCAGATATGATGATGTGATTTACATTGAGAGTATGGGCGATTTTTCGAAACTCTTTACGGTAGATGACAAACACATTATCCTGGTAAGTTTAAAAAATCTGGAGAAACAACTTCCACAAAACATCTTTGCGCGGGTACATAAGCAATATATCATTAATATCAATCATATTTCGACCATTACCAATCACGAAATCCACTTAGAGCATAACTTTACTGTGCCCATAAGTGCAGGCAACAGGCAGGAATTGATGGAAAGATCTATTGATAAGAAAATATTATCCAGATTTACCAAAAATTAGATCCAATTAGCTTTCCTTGCTTAGTTCAATAATAAAAACTGATCCCTGAGGTGAATTAGATTCTACTGTAATTTTTCCATCCATTAAGCCTACGAAGGTCCTGCATAATAATAACCCTAAACCTGTTCCTTTCTCTCTGTTGGTTCCTAATGTAGTTACCCCGGCGCCCAAATGCCCTACATGGTTAAAGTGATTAATCTGTTTAGCAGTTAAGCCCAGCCCTGTATCTGCTATTTTAATCTGCAAGCGGTTATCTGCTTCATTTGCAGTAATAGTTATATTACCGCCTTGGGGCGTAAACTTGATGGCATTACTTACCAAATTACGTAAAACAAGCGAGAGCATGTTACTATCTGTTTTACCATAAATGTGTTCTGGCATTTGATTGTGTATGTTTACTCCCTTCTCATCGGCAGCACTTTGCAAGGCTTGTTGGATTTCCTTTAATAAAACAGAAACGTCAATTTGTTCTAAATAGGGATTAAATCCTTGCATTTGACTTGCTGCCCAATTGAGCAAATTCTCCATCATTGTTGAAGTATAAGCGAGGTTATGCTTTAAAGATGCTGCATAGCGGTTTAATTTCTCCTGTTCTATATTCCCTGCTTCTAGCAATTGAATAAATGAAATTAATGAATTGATAGGCACGCGCATGTCATGGCTCACGGCACTGAAGATCCTGTCTTTTACCCTACTCAGTTGTTCCAGTTCGCGTTTCTGGTGATTGATGATTTTATTTAACCGGTTTGTTTTCCGTTGATTAAAAAAGATCAGCAATGCTGCTAGCAGAATTAAGGTAATGGCTATCGTTAAAAAGATCTTTATTTTCCAGTCAAATTTAATCTGCTGCTCTTGTTTACTGATTTGCTTATCCCGCAAGGAAGTTTCATACCGGGCCTGCATTTTGGCACGTTCAAATTTTCCGGCCTGAATTTCACGTTCAATTTCCAGGTCTGCCTGTTTTTTTAAGAAGGTTAACCGTTGAAGGCTTCGTTCTTTATCACTTAATGCGAGTTGTTGTTTTTTCAGGATTAGTTCCTGCTGCTGCCGTTGTGCGAGTAACACCTGACGTTGCAATTCACCATCGGTTAATCTCTGGTGTAATAAGAAATCACGTTCTTTCACACCAAAATCCAGCTGCATCTGTCGTCGCGTAACCTCTTTCTCTTTGTCTTCATTAAAAATCCGGTCGCGAACATTGATATACTTTTTATAAAAAAACAGCGATTTATTATAATCCCTTTCCTTTTCATAAATATCACTTAGTGCAAGGGCCGAATTCCGCTCTAAATCCAGGGCGTTATTCTCCTGCGCAACCCTTAAACTATTGTTTAACAACACTATAGCATTACCAAAATCGCCTTCCTCCCTATAAAAATTACCCAATGCATACAAACTGGCAGCGTATTCATTTTTATCATCTTCCTGTTTACTCAAATCTACAGACTTGAGATAGGAGTTTAAAGCAAATTCTTTAGAACCTAATTCGTTATACACATTGCCAATACTTCTCATGTTAGAAGCCACAATTTTATGATTTTCTAATGCTTCTGCTGTTTTAAGTGATTTACTAAAATGATCAAGCGCCAGCCTCAGTTTATCATTTGACCTTATATTCATTTTAGCCAGCTCTGCAGCACTTGCTTCAAGGTAATTCCTCCCAATCATGTGATGAACCAGGGCTGCTTCACTACTCTGCTCATCTTTTTTATTAAAAAGTTTCAGGGCCATTTTTAAATAAACGAGTGCCTGACTCTGCTGTCCCAAATCCTGATAAATATCAGAAATGTTGGTATAGCACCTGGCCCTATCACGCTCATTATTTGTTTTCTCATAAATGGCCAGTGCCTTTTGATTGGCTTCCAGTGCCTTTGCATAATCCGGTATACTCGCATACAGCTTACCCAGATCGATATATGTGCCGCCAATCCTATTCAGGTTATTAACAGCAGCATATTCGTTTATGGCCATTAAATAATTTTCCTCCGCCTTTTGATGGTTGCTATTGCCATGATAAAATGCGGCTCTTCTGTAGTATGCGGTAGCTGAAAATTTCTTCTGATCAATTTTATGTGCTAAATCAATTGCTTTATCTGTGAATTCTTCAACTTTATCCGCATTGTTCATATTGATATACTGTCGTGAAAGTTCAAGCAGAATTTTGACTTTTGTAGAGTCGTTACGTTGAATTTTCTGGTTGACAGACAATAAGCTATCCAGCCTCATTTGTGGACTTAGGCTCTGGCTAAATGCCTGAGCGGAAATTAGCAGTATCCAAATCATGATGATCCATATTTGGCTGCAAATAATTAGGAAAAACTTTTTAAGGAGGCGTCTATCCATAGTGTTACGTAAGTAAATAAATTACATCACAGTATCGGAATGGTAAATTATAGACTTTTACGTTCGGTAAAATTCTAATCATATAATGGTTGTTTGGGAGATGATTGATAAAGATAAGATAAATCTATTTAAGATAGAACCGTTTTTATACCACAAGTAATATCCACTATCAAATAAATACCTAAAAATCAGAAAGTCCGAATCTTTAACAGATTTGGACTTTCATTACAGCATGTAAAAAGCTTATTTTAAAACAATGCCGGAAATTTTTGTGGATTTGCCTCGTGCATCATCTGATAAATTACTTCTATTACATCATCAACAGATGGTTTGCTAAAATAATCCCCATCTGAGCCAAAAGGTGGCCGATGGGCCTTTGCCGATAGGGTTTTCGGTTGTGCATCCAAATGGAAGTAGCCTTGTTGTTCTTCTACTACCTTTTGTAAAATATAAGCCGATGCACCGCCTGGTACATCTTCATCTACAACCAACAGTTTATTGGTTTTTTTCAAGGAGCTTACACATAGGTGTCCGGTATCAAAAGGCAATAAAGTTTGAGGATCAATAATTTCTACCGAAATGCCAAAAGCCGCTAACTCTTCGGCAGCCTCCTGAACAATTCTTAATGTCGAACCGTAGGAAACTACAGTGATATCAGAACCTGTTTCCAGGACTTCTGCTTTACCCAAAGGAACTGTAAATTCGCCAACATTGGTGGGCAATTTTTCTTTCAGGCGATAACCATTTAAGCATTCAATTACTACGGCAGGCTCATCGGCTCTAAAAAGTGTATTATACATGCCTGCAGCCTGAGTCATATTTCGGGGAACACAAAGGTGCATACCCCTCAATGATCCCAAAAGCATACTAATTGGCGATCCGGAATGCCAGATTCCTTCCAAACGATGCCCCCTTGTCCGCACAATCATTGGTGCTTTCTGAATTCCTTTTGTACGATAGGATAAGGAGGCTAAATCATCACTCAATACATTTAAAGCGAAGATAAGGTAATCTAAGTATTGAATTTCGGCAATGGGTTTCAGTCCGCGAAGCGCCAAACCAATTCCCTGTCCCATAATCGTCATTTCACGAATTCCGGTATCGGTAACGCGCAATTCACCATATTTGGCCTGCAAACCTGCAAAACCCTGGTTTACATCACCAATATTCCCTAAATCTTCACCAAAAGCCACTAAACGTGGATCTCTGGCAAAGTTTTCGTTAAAACAAGCATTGAGTACTTCACGGCCATCTACCATTTTAGAAAGCTCATCATAATTTGCCGGAACCACTTCTATCATATCAGGGCTTTCCATAGTATCCGAATGAAGCTTAGCACTGTAACGCTCGAAATTTAAATCCTGCTGTTTTTTATACCAACCTAAAAGGGCATTACGCTCTTCTGATTCGAACTGAACCGAAAGCCTTAAGGCTTTTCTGGCTGAAGAATAAACCTCCCTACGCTGGGCATCGGCAATTGAAGCTAACTGAACAGCAATTTTAGTCAGTTCTGGCTGATATTTAGCCATAGCAGTGATGTAATCTACCGCTTGTTTCTGCTCAGGCCTGATACCTTCTAAAAATTCGTTCCAGGCTTCTTTTTGTGCCTCACGAACGACTGCTTTTGCAGCTTTTTCTATATCATTAATTTCTTCTTCTGTGGCGATAGCTGATTCCAGCATCCACTCGCGCATTTTTTTAATGCAGTCGTGATCATTTTCCCACTGAAGCCTTTCCCTGGATTTATATCTTTCATGAGAACCAGAAGAAGAATGTCCCTGTGGCTGAGTTAGTCCGGTAACATGAATTAAAACGGGAACATGCTCATCTCTGCATACTTGTATAGCTTTTTCGTAAACTTCACATAATGCAGGATAATCCCAGCCTTTTACTTTATAAATTTCATAACCTGCTGATTGTGCATCCCGCTGAAAGCCTTTTAAGACTTCAGAAATATCTTCTTTGGTGGTTTGATATTTTGCCGGTACAGAAATACCATAGTCATCATCCCAGATAGAGATGGCCATAGGAATCTGTAAAACGCCAGCTGCATTAATGGATTCAAAAAATACACCTTCGGATGTAGATGCATTACCGATGGTACCAAAAGCAACTTCGTTCCCACTAACTGAAAAGTTTTTAAGATATTCTAAATCTTTATTCTGCCTGTAAAGTTTTGAAGCATAAGCCAAACCAACTAACCTGGCCATTTGCCCTCCGGTTGGTGAAATATCCGAAGAAGAGTTTTTAATCTGGGTTAAGTCATTCCAGCTACCATCTTCATTGATTGATTTGGTAGCAAAATGACTGTTCATTTGTCGGCCACTGGAAAAAGGATCAGCCCCAGCCGTAGGATTAGCATACAACTGAGCAAAAAATTCTTTAAGGGTGGATATTCCTGTGGCAAAAGCAAAAGTTTGATCGCGGTAGTACCCTGATCTCCAGTCGCCATTCTTAAAAGCTTTAGCCATTGCGATTTGCGGAACTTCCTTTCCATCGCCAAAAATGCCAAACTTAGCCTTGCCCGTTAACACCTCTCTGCGGCCTAAAATACTGGCCTGCCTACTCTCGCAGGCAATCTTGTAATCGTTGATTACAATTGATTTAAAGTCGTTAAAACTTAATTCAGAAGTATCAATAGCGTTGGTTATAAGTTTTCCATTTTGCATTATAGTCAAATATTGGTTGTGGCAAATATATACAAAATTAAAAGTTTGCCTTTATCCTACTATGTAAAATTATATATGGATTAAGAATTTATAATTGGAATAGTTTTTGTTTTAATTAATTAAACGTATAAATTTGTTTTATAAAGTTTAAAACAATTTTCAAAATTATAACATGAAAAAGATCTTAGTATTATTCGCTTTTGTTTTAGGTTTTGGTGTTGCTGCAAATGCACAAGCTAAACCTGCTGAATTTAAATTTGAAGCTGAAACCCATGACTTTGGAAAAATCCCTATGGGAAAACCTGTTACTTATGAGTTTAAATACACTAACGTAGGTGAGCAGCCATTAATTATTACTAAAGCTGAAGGAAGCTGTGGTTGTACAGTACCTAAATATACTTCTACACCATTGAAAAAAGGTGAAACAGGTGTTATTTCTGTAACTTTTAATGCAGCAGCTGGTCCATCGCCATTTTCTAAAACGGTAACTGTAACTTCAAATGCTAAAACACCGGTTAAAGTGCTTTATATCAAAGGTGAAACTGTAACCGCCCCTGCTTCAAAGTAATTTTTTTTCTATAAACATGAAAAGTCCCGATTTTCATCGGGACTTTTTTATTTTTGTGCCATGCCAAAAATTTCACAAAAAGGCCTGCAGATGCCTGCATCGCCAATCAGAAAGTTAACGCCATTTGCTGATCAAGCTAAAAGAGATGGCAAAAAAGTTTTCCACCTTAATATTGGTCAGCCCGACATTGAAACCCCGGAGGGAATGTTAAACGCCATTAAAAACATTGATTTTAATGTTTGGGCATACACACCTTCTGAAGGTACATTGGCCTATCGCCAAAAACTTACCGAATACTACAATAAACTGGGCTATAATATTACACCAGAAAACATCCTGGTAACTGTGGGTGGTTCTGAAGCCATCACCATAGCCATGCAAACCTGTGTAAATGAAGGAGATGAGATCATTATCCCTGAACCTTTTTACGCTAATTACAATGGTTTTGCCTGCATGAGTAATGTGGTGGTTAAACCTATCCTTTCTTACATTGAAAATGGCTTTGCCCTGCCTCCTATTGCTGAATTTGAAAAACTGATTACAGACAAAACGAAAGCAATAATTATTTGCAATCCGAATAATCCGACAGGATATTTATATTCTAAAGAAGAGTTAGATGCTTTAAAATCATTGTGCTTGAAGTATGATTTATTCCTTTTCTCTGATGAGGCATACCGTGAGTTTTGTTATGATGGACGCGAGTTTATCTCGCCAATGCACTTAGCTGGTTTAGATGAAAACGTAATCATTATGGATACCGTTTCTAAACGTTACAGTGCCTGTGGTGCACGTTTAGGTTGCTTAATCACCAAGAATAAGGAAGTTATCTCATCGGGATTAAAGTTTGCACAAGCGAGGCTTAGCCCGGGGATGGTAGAACAGATTGCGGGGGCTGCAGCTGTAGATACTCCTGACAGTTATTTTGAGCAAGTGAATACAGAATATACCCTACGTAGGGATACGCTGGTAAACCGCCTAAATAATATTGATGGCGTATTTTGTCCGAACCCTGGAGGTGCATTTTACGTGGTAGCCAAATTCCCGATTGACGATGCAGATAAATTCTGTCAGTGGATACTGGAATCATTTGAACACCAAAACCAAACGGTAATGATGGCACCTGCAACAGGTTTCTATTCTACTGCAGGTTCTGGTAAAAATGAAGTTCGCATGGCCTACGTTTTAAATGTAGCTGATTTAAATGCTGCTATGGATTGTTTGGAAATTGCTTTACAGCAGTATCCAGGGAGAACTGTTTAGTTGATAAGGTGGCGAAGCAACCTAAACTCCAAACTGTTTGGCTGGTGAGGTGATGAGTTGGTGAGCTGGCGGGCGGGTCCGAACTCCGAACTCTAAACTCCAAACTATTAAGACGGTGAGCGGGCGGCTCTAAACCTGATAAAAAATATTGGCTTAAAATTTGTATATTTGCATTCTGGTTTGGTAATTGACAAGTGAAAACTGTTAATTGCAAACTAATAACTGGGGCCGTTCTGGATTTGACAGGGTGGCGAAGGTTATATTAGCATGCAGTGCGTTGTACGGAGAGCACTTTAAAGAGAACGTTCAAAACAATAACTGGCGAAAATAACTACGCCTTAGCTGCCTAATTTAGAATTAGCATAGCTTTTGTCCCTCTAACTGCTGCACCGTTAGGTTAGAATCAGGGGCATCGATATAACAGTGCTGGCTTTAAGCAGGTGCGACTTAAAGTGAGATCAAGCATCTAAGGATAAAAATTAGGTCGGTTTTCAGCCCGTTTTTATCTCGAAAATCAATTGAAAAATAAGCATGTAGAAGATATAATTTATCTCACAACTGGACAAGGGTTCGAACCCCTTCGGCTCCACTGGAATCAGTAACAGAAACAACTGAAAAACACTAAAAGCCTGCAAATCAACCATTTGCAGGCTTTTGTTTTTTGGCTTTTAGTGGCTGTTTTGACCAAAAAACGCATATGCGAGGTGCGTCAAGAGGTGCGTCAACTTTTCAAGAGGGCTGACGCACCGAATTTGACTTTAACTAACTGGTAAACAACCAGTTTACCTCGTAAACATCTTGACTTTTTTTGACTGCAATCTTAACTTTATTTCACCTTTAAGATTACTTTTATGAAAAGAAATTTCAGTTTAATTTTCTTTCTGAAGAAAGGAAAGACAGATCCACAAGGCGCATCCTCCATCTATATGAGGATAACAATTGACAAAAAACGTGCTGAAATGGCAACAGGCAAATCTTGCCTGGACAATCAATGGGACAATGGTCAACTCAAAGGAGGCACTTCACTCGTCAAAACTATCAATCTTTATTTAAGACAGATTGAATCCAAAGTTCACGAGGCACATCGTCACCTTTTGATGTGTAATGACGATATCACAGCCAAAAATTTAATGGACGAATTCCTTGGTAAAGACCGGAAAGCGAGAAAACTCACAGAAGTCTTCGAAGAGCACAATAGGCAGATGGCTGAACTCATCGGCATTGAATTCGCGCCAATGACCCTGCTACGGTATCAAACTGCCCTAAGGCACCTGCAACAATATCTGCGGGAAAAATATAAAATTCAGGACATTGATATCCGAAAAATAGACCACCAGTTCATTGCAGACTACGAATTCTTTTTAAGAACAACCCGGAAATGCAACAATAATTCTGCCGTCAAATACATTAAAAACTTTAAAAAGGTTATAAAACGCTGTCTGGCCAATGGATGGCTTACCAAAGACCCCTTCGCCAACTTCAAAGCTAAAATCAAACTAATCGAGCGACCCTGCCTGAGTGAAGAACAGGTAAAAGCCCTGGAAAGCAGGGAATTTAACAATGAAAGATTGAACCGTGTCAGGGACATTTTTTTATTCAGTTGTTACACTGGACTGGCTTATATCGATATCTACCAGCTACACAGATCAGAAATCATCGATAAAAACGAAAATGAGAAATGGATCAACATCAACAGACAAAAAACCGGTACCCCCACCCGTGTACCCCTGCTGCCAAAAGCAGTAGCATTGCTTGACAAATATGAACACCATCCTTTATGCATCGACCAGGACAAAGCCTTTCCGGTCAGTTCCAACCAGAAGATGAATGCATATTTGAAAGAAATTGCAGACCTGTGCGGCATCACCATACCACTCTCCTACCACATTGCCCGTCATACCTTTGCCACAACTATTACCTTACAGAACGGCGTCCCTATTGAGACAGTCAGCAAAATGCTTGGTCACAAGGACATCAGGACAACCCAGCACTACGCTAAAACACTGGACGTGAAAGTTGGTAGAGATATGGCTGCCCTCAAAGAGAGACTTGCGGCAGAAAAAACCGTGTCCAAAACTACCGTTTACAACTACACTATCACCAAATAAGCCATGCAAGAATTATCAAAAATACCAACACAGGAGAATATCATTGAGAAAATCTTCCATTTCCGCGGCCTGAAGGTCATGATAGATTCTGACCTTGCAGCACTATACGAAGTTGAAACCAAACAGTTGAAACGCCAGGTCAGGCGAAACCTGTCCCGGTTCCCCGAGGATTTTATGTTTGAACTTACCGTTGAAGAAGAAAAACTTTTAAGGAGCCAGATTGGCACCTTAAAACGGGGCGCACATTCCAAATATGGAACAATAGCCTTTACCGAACAGGGAGTAGCCATGCTATCGAGCGTTCTGGGTAGCGAAAAAGCCATTCAGGTAAACATCGAAATCATCAGGATTTTCACCAGGATCCGTACGGCAGTTGCAGAGAATGCATCAATTCGGCATGAACTACAAAAGATTAAAAACCGACTGGACAGTCAGGATAAAAACCTGGAAATCGTTTTTAAATATTTAGACGAATTGACGGCACCACCGCACCCAGGAACTGTCCCCCGCCGGCGGATCGGCTTTAAACCCGACATGATATAACAAACACCCCCTGGAAGCAGCCTGCGTCCAGGGGTGTTCATAATCTGTATAAATGCACATTATTTCGTTAATCACACTCGACCCGCTAGCTAAATATTCTGCGCCCAATTCAATCGCTGCGAGTACAAGACTGGACCTGGTCAGATCTGCGTGTCGCATATCTGCGAAACTTTAGGCAAGCTCCGCCCTCTTTATAGATTTGGGCACCGATATCCAGCGCACTTCTTCCTTTCCCCGAACTGCACAGCGGTTGTAAGAGCGAACAAAGCTTGATTTGGATAGTATATCCGAAGGTGATTATTATCTCACGTTAACGAGATATAATTTTAATTTATTTTTTATATTTGCAGACAGCAACTACCATGTACACTGAGATCAGACTGCTCCATTAAAGGCAAAGCCCTCAAAAGTCGCCGCTATTTACGAGACACTATTTATACATATGAAACATCTTTTAGTCCTGCTTATACTTCTGTTCGTCAATCAGGTAACCTTTAGCCAAAGCAAAATGAAGTTTAAGGTTGCGTATGCCGAATTATATGCAACATATGATTTCCTTAGTAAACTTTCCGACAGCTATCCGGATAATGCATTAAAATCAGAATTTTCCAAATCAAGGTACAATACCGAAACTTGCAGGAAAATGATCAGGCAACTTGACACACTGAAATTAGATTATACCTATTATTTTGAGCAGTATCCACCCACGCTGAAGAATGCTTTTTCATCGAGGTCACAATTTGAAAAGAACCTGATAGATAGCCAGACAATCACCGAATTCAAAACAAAATCATTCGGCGTAGTTCCGAATAATGAGCTTACAGACCTCTCAAATATTATCGAGACTTTTGTACCCATCTATAATGAACTTATATATCAACCCAATAAAGCCAGCTTTCAAGCCCAGATATCCAGCATCAATAGCGCCTTAGCCTATAATGACGTTGCTACGATCTATCATGATGTAATGAGGTTTTATGGGACGGCTTGGGATAAGGATATCCCGTTTGAAGTAATCGCCTACCCCTCCATTGGAAAAAGCGGCATTGGTGCAAGGGCATTCTTGAATATTTCTGTTATCCGTTTCCCTTTGAACTTTAAAAGCTATGATGTACTGTTCAGTGTTATGCTGCATGAAATATTCCACATAGGGTACGATAGCCAGCCTATTAAGATGAAAAACAATATGAAAGCCTGGTTTGAAAACACACTATCAAACAATAGCCAGTACGCCTTCCTGTTATTAAATGAAGTTCTGGCAACTGCTATGGGAAACGGCTATGCATATGAAAAACTAAAGGGCAGTGTGGATACCGAAGACTGGTACTACACAAAATACGTGAACCTACTGGCCAGGGAGATCTACCCTGTAGTCTGTAACTATTTAGCACAGGGAAAAACCATCGACGAAGAATTTATCAAAACCTATGTAAACCTGTATGATACCAAGTTTTCAAGCTGGAGCAAAGAACTGGATAATATTCTGACCTACAGGGCCATTTTATGCGATGACATGGATGACACGCGTTATTTCCGCAGAAACTACCCCTATTCCATCCATAAAACAATAATGGAAGTGACCGCAAAAAGTATTGAAGAACTGCAGAAACTGCCAATCACAAAGGTCATCATCATTTCCGGTGACCACACTGGAAAGTTGAAGACCATTAAAAACCATTTCCCCGAGCTGAAGGATATGAAATTCAATCCAAAACTGGAATTCATTAAAACGGTTGATTTGGAGGACAGAACTAAACTGCTTATTATCAGCAGACATGCTTCGAGCGTCGAAAGCCTGATGAAAAAAAAGTTTCCTGAGCGAAAGCTTGATTAAGCAGACAGGATTAGGTTATTCGCGAATTCTAATTTAATAAAATCAAACACATCACAAATCAGCACGCTGATATTTACTACGCTAAACATGGTCAAATTTTTAACATTCAGCCTCTCTATTGCTACCATATCCTGGATTGTAGGCATGCTCATTACTGCACTAATTTCAAAAACCGGCTTTCATAACCGGAAACTGTCAAAGCTGAATTTTATAAACAATGAGAAAATCAACAGGTTAATCGGCATCTCCCCCTTCAAATGGATAATTATGCATAGTTTCTTCAAATGTTTTAATCCAAAGTTATCGGTACCCAAACGGATACTGGCGAGTGAGCTTGATGAATATAGATCAGAGATGACCAAAGCTGAACTGAACCATGTTTTTGCATTCATATTCATGATACCTTTCATCCTGGTAAAGATCTATTATGGCTTATATCTGTTTGCACTCGTGATGCTGTTGACCAATATTCTGATGAATTTGTATCCGACTCTATTGCAGCAGCGAAACAAAAGGAGAATTGACCGGTATCTCAGCGTACTCAACAGGCGAACAATAAAATCATCTGCTGTCCAGGACAAAATGGCGCACTCAAACCTGAATCTACTGTCCAGCGAAACACAAAACTTAAAGTATGATTAAAAACTTCTTCACATTTATAATCCTTGCAGTAATTTTCTCGAATGCCTTTTTTGCTCAAACAGGCTCACTGCTCGAAACCATTTTATTTAAATATTCATTATGGAACTGATGGCAGGGGAGCATTCGTACAATACCAGAGGCAGAAGGGATTATAACATTAACGCTAGAAAACAAACTCAACCAGAACCAACAGGAGGTTCAAGACTCCGTTATATCCTGAAAGAGGTAGTCAGAAGAGTGACTGGAAGCTCAATTCCCTTTCAAGAAAAACATATACAGCAGTACACCTATGTAAAAAAGCGTCCCAAGCCCTATTAGAATGATTACAACAATCCCTATTTGTTTCCCAGCACTCAAGGGTTTCTTCTTAAAGGAATTGTTTTTCAGAAAAGAACCAGGAACAAGCCATACGCCCAGAATAACGCAACCTAGTAATGCCCAGAGCAGGCGCAGGCGATACAGCATGTCTGTGAAATGCGCCCATCTCGCTTTTATTTTTTGCCGGCTATCTACATCAATTGAAGTTACGAAATCGTTTCCCAGCATCGATCGCCCTAGCGTGAGCTGAACGGATGATTTGCCACGAAGATAAAAATAGGCGAAAGGCCTGGCTTCCATGGTAATCTTTTGGCCCTTCACCAAAACAGTAACAGAAGTATGATCAAAGCCGGTTTTACGGCCAAATACCTTATGCACATCAACTATCTCCGCAACAACTGTTCGCTTCGGTTTTAACGCACTGCTGATCAGGATATCGCCATTAACAATAATGTAACCTGTCCCAAAAACGGCAACGATGCTATAAAGCAAGGTATGTCCGACAAAGGTTAGCCATTTCTTGGTTTTACCTTGGGCAGTTCTCCAGGCTGCAAAAGCAGAAAAGGGTATCGAAGCGCAGGCAATCCATAACCAATAGTCAACACCCCCCCGGTCGCTGGACATGATAAGGAAAAACCGGGAAGTAACATAAACCAATATCCATAAACCAAGAAAGCTAAAAAGTACATAGTTAGGGGTTTTCTTCAAATGCGTTCTAATATCCATTTTGTATTACCTTCCCCAATATGGCGTAAATTTCGTAATGATTGTATATCTACAGTTTGATTTTGGCGGTAGTCAATTTAATACCTTAATAGCTATTGCTGTGCGTCGAATTCTACATATCTATCGATATGACCGGAAACCCAAATTTCACTTCCCTTAAGTAACTGGGGATTCATTACCCCATGTTTTGTTGCACTAAATTTGAGTTCCAGACTGCTTATAGTTGATTTGGAACTAATATAGGCTGATTTTGAAAGCATATAAATACCATTAGGACCAATTTTTTTATTCACCTGCGGTTCGAAATCGTGATTTTGAACCTGAGCTGTTGAATTACTTAACAGTACTCCTTTAGTGACTGACAAACGGTCAATATCTTTGAGATCCTTCCACGAAACTAAAAAATCACGGGTAAAGTCACCTTTGTCGGCACAAACAATATTTCGATCAGTGTGCTCTGAAAGTGGAGCAATTTTACCCAAAAAATAGGTTTTACCATCTGACAAGGAAATCTGAAAATCATATTCATTTACAACCGGAATATCAGTTACCGAATATTTGGAACTCGTTGTATAGTAGAGTTCCTGCCGCTCTTGATAGGGCAATTCATGGCCATTTACTTTTATGCTGACGGCTTTGTTCCGGACAGGCTTACCATTTTCGTCATATATAAAAACGGTGATTTCATTTTTTCGTTTGTTGGTGAGGTCCTGAGCGATCTCGATACGGACATCCATTGCCGAGAGGTCATTTAAATTTCCTTCTGACAAAGGAGATTGACAGCTGCTAAGAAAAATACCCAGGCATAAGGAAATAAAACTTCTGAAAAACAACATCCTCATTTTTAATAGAGGCTTAAAGTTTAATGATCTTTTCATCATAAAGATTGTAAGCCACTTTATTCTTCAGGTCAATAAGGGAATACCCACCAGCTTCCGGACTTGCCGCTCCTTTGATTTTCAGTATGCTATACACAGCTAATGTGGTATTTTCAATAGGTTTTCCTTTTAACAATCCTTTGTAATACGAGCTCATCGAATCGATTGCCTCTTGAGGGCTGCCTACAACGATAACGTGGCTATCGATATCAGCACCAAGTCCGTTGCCTAAGGCACCTTTGCCGTACACCTTTAAGATTAAATGCTTGATAAACTTCACTCCATCGATTTTTTCCTGTGCGGTTTGGGCATTTTCGGCAAATGCCGTATAACCGTTCTTATTAAATTTAACGTAACCTGTATATACCTTCTGTGCGAAGGCATGTATCGCGAACACTGCGATAATGATAGTCAGCAATAAACTTTTTTTCATTATTTAAATATATTTTCGAATCAAGTACACAAATTGGCTGAGTAATAAGTCATTAATTTAAGGCTTTGATTTTATTTACGTCATTGATCTAAATAGTATTCTTTTCACTATAATCTCTAATAAAGTAATTGACTAAACTAAATTTTCCTGTGCAGAGGAAATAAGCAAGGTCAACAAAAAACATTAGCAGACAGTGATCTTCTCATATTTGAATTATCTGGGGTAAGAGATGTCTCAAATCTAAAAATAATAAATCACAAGTTAGAGATATATTTTATGAAATGTAAATTAAAGAAAAAATCAGTATGATATAACTGATGCTGCTACAAATCATAGACTGGTTATGCGTAAATCAAATTAATCAGATCCTTAAGTGCTTTTTTGATCTGCTCTTGCCCCACCGGCTCCTGTAAATCTATTCCACAAAATGGATTTTCCTGCATTTTGGCATGGAGCGTCAGGTAGTAAACGCCTCCCATAAGTATTGCATACATCGCCCTAAAGTTTTTATCACTGCTTTCAAAGTGACTATCCGCCACTGCACTTAACAGCTGATTGCCCATATCCTCACGTTTTAAGTCCAGTTCCTTTAGGGCTGGCAGCTTGTCAATGAGTCCCCAGGTAATAATTCGGCGCATCTCTTCATTATTGATCAAACTATCGAACTGATTTTCCAATACTGAATAGGCCACTCCCTTTCCAGCATCTGCCTGGCATGCCTGTACAATTCCATCGATTTCTTCGGGATTCATTTTCCAGTAATCATGGCTATTTAGGTATTCTTTTACCATTCCCTCCAATCCCCCGAAATAGTCATAGATCAGCCTCCTATCCACCTTAGCCTCATCTGCAACACTCGTAACGCTCAGCCCGGAAAAGCCATTTTTTTTGAGGACTTTCCCAAGTGCAGTCAAGAGATTCAACTTGGTGCGTTCCTTATTTCTAATCGGTCCGTCGGTAACTTTTCTAGCCATTTCTTCAACTTTGCTGCAAGTTGCAATTTTTTGAGCCAGCAACAAAGATTTGGCAACATAAAAACCCATCCCTTTCCAGGCGAATGAGTTTAAGTTCCAGCCCCAAATATATGCCCTGAGAAAATATTTTGAAATATTTATATCACTAATTTGTGATATAATAAGTATTCCCTACTTTTGAACCGGTCTGGAAACAGATAAATGACCAGTTTGAGCTCACCCGCAGCGATTGGAACCAGACTAGTGTACCAGTTTTCATAACTTTTAGAATAAACAATAGAGTATGGTTAACGATCAAAAAGACATTAAGACACTCACTAAAACCAGAGACCTTTACAAGTCGCTACTGATTTCTGTCTGCATCCTTTGAACATGCATTTTCATAGCGGCACTTTATTTTTATTCAAAAAAAGGAAATATTGCCCTATTTATCCCTGCTTTCACATCAATTGCTATATGGTTTCCTGTTTATATCCGGTTCAGGTCATTGAACGCCAAAGTGAGGTCCAGAAACAAGGTTTAACTAAGTTTATCAATAGTATCATAAACTGATGTTATGATGCCAGACTGCTGACCTATGCTTTGAAAAAAAATCAAAATAATATATTAAGGGTGCAAAATGAAGAAGGTAAATGAAACAATAAACGTAAGAAAGGTTGATTGGAGGATTTTTATAGTGAATCTTATCACGGTAATTGTCCCATTGTATTTCATTGTATCCTATGCTTATAAAATACAGCATACAGGTACGCAGACTGGATTTCTCATATGTTCTTTATCAATCCTAGGGGGAATAAATTTTCTTATCGTAAAAAGCGGGACTTATTTAATAGATGTTATATTAAAGGACGATGAAATCGAAATTATTGAGAAAGGAAAAATTATCTACCATTCGAAATTTAAGGAAGTAGACAATTATAACAGCTATTGGTTTATCAATAAACGGGGAGGCTATATTCTAAGGTTCAGTGGCCAAACGGGCTCTTTTTGCTCGCTGCTGACGTGGGTAAATTTCACAAAAAAAACCGATGCTGATCAACAGAACTATAACCTTATACAGCGCACAATTAATGCTAAGCTAGCTGCTAAAAAGAAAAACATCGGTAAAGATTATATCATTAAAATATTCTCGGCCATGCCTTACATTTTTTTGGGGTTAGCAATTCTGAGCATAATCGGAATATTTTTATTCATTACTACATTATAAATCAAAAAAAGTTTATAACTGGGTGTATGATTATGTATTTAAAAGGTCGATTTTTTAATGATTTTGGTTTTAGTCTTAGTTTTAGTCTGTACTTCCATTAAAGCTGGACCTGGGCATTCGAGGTCAATTATTATTCGCTTATCTTTTTACATCTTCAGTTCGTAGTAAGTCGAACTGTTATGATCTCGCTTGGGATTTCGTTAAATGGTTCTTCCCATCTTAAAAGTGAAAATGTTTTAAATGTTCCAATCCAGGAAGGTTAGATCAGTAAACTGGTCTTTGCGAAATATAAAGCCCAATTCATTATAGACGGGCATAATTGCGCTGATTCCTTTTCGTGTTATTTTAAAAAAAAAAGCTACCCAATGCAAAGTATGTATTTGGTTGTCAATTCATAATAAGGTTATTTAATAGTCCAAATTAATCGGGACAAATCGGTAGATTGCACTTGACCGTTAATCTTTTCAAAATTTCATTCAACAGGGGACTCTAGTGATACTAATGCAGAGCAAGGATTAATTGACCGGTTACTTACTAAGATTTAGGAAAGTCACAAGATTTCAACACATAGATAAATTATGAGCAAAACCGAAATAACACCCGAAACCATATCCGGACTGGACGCATATTGGCGAGCATCAAACTATCTTGCAGTTGGGCAGATCTACCTCCGGGCAAATCCATTGCTACGAGAACCTCTAAAACCAGAACATATCAAACAAGTCCTACTTGGCCACTGGGGTACTACTCCCGGGCAAAATTTTATATACACCCATCTCAACCGAATCATCAAAAACCATGATCTGAATATGTTCTATATATCCGGTCCAGGACACGGAGGGCCAGCAATGGTTGCACAAACCTATTTGGAAGGGACATACTCAGAAATATACCCCGAAGTATCACAGGACATAGCAGGATTGACAAAACTCTTTAAACAATTCTCCTTCCCTGGAGGGATACCCAGCCATGTTTCGCCTGAATGCCCGGGATCTATGCATGAAGGGGGCGAACTTGGATACTCTTTAAGCCACGCCTTTGGCGCCGTTTTTGATAACCCTGGACTAATTGTGGCCTGCGTTGTTGGAGACGGCGAGGCGGAAACAGGTCCATTAGCGACAGCATGGCATTCCAATAAATTTCTTAACCCAATCAACGATGGTGTGGTCTTACCGATCTTACACTTAAACGGTTATAAAATAGCCAACCCAACTGTCCTGGCAAGAATTCCCGAAGCGGAACTGTTGAACCTATTCAACGGATATGGATGGAAACCGTATCTTATTGAGGGATACGAGCCATATGAAATGCATACAAAAATGGCACATCTGTTGGATCAGGTCATTGCCGATATCATTGACATAAAACAACAAGCGGAAAATGGCAATAACTATCGTCCGCGCTGGCCAATGATTATTTTACGGACACCCAAAGGCTGGACAGGCCCCAAGACTGTAGACGGACTCCAGGTAGAGGGTTCTTTCCGTGCCCATCAGGTTCCGATTTCAGATCCTGCTGAAACTCCTGACCACCTTGCAGAACTTGAAAAATGGCTGCGCAGTTACCGGCCGGAAGAACTATTTGATGAGAAAGGCAAACTGGTAGCTGAATTAGCAGCATTGGCGCCGGATAATGAAAAACGTATGGGGGCCAATCCACACACCAACGGAGGACTTCTGCTTAAAGACCTACAGATGCCTGATTTTCGTAAATATGCAATCAACTTAAAAGAAAAGGGGGATACAGGGCCGGGTGATACCTTTGTTTTGGGTAGTTTTATAAGAGACATCATTCAACTGAACATGAAATCAAGGAATTTCAGAATTTTTGGGCCGGATGAAACACTTTCTAATAAATTAAATGCTGTCTTTGAGGTCACTAACCGGCAATGGAATGCCATCACCCAAAGTACAGATATCTTTTTGGAAAACGAGGGCAGGGTTTTGGAAATGCTCAGCGAGCACCAATGTGAAGGATGGCTGGAAGGTTATCTGCTTACAGGCCGACATGGTTTATTTAATTGTTATGAAGCGTTTATACACATTATAGATTCTATGTTCAACCAGCATGCCAAATGGCTGAAGGTAACAGCCGGATTACCATGGCGTCGGAAGTTGGCATCGCTAAATATACTGCTTGCATCACATGTTTGGCGACAGGACCACAATGGCTTCACCCACCAGGATCCGGGGTTTATTGACCATGTCGTCAACAAAAAAGCATCTGTAGTACGGGTTTATCTACCACCTGATGCAAATTGCCTTCTATCGGTCATGGATCACTGTCTGCGGAGCAAGCATTATGTCAATGTTGTGATAGCTGGTAAGCACCCATCTCCACAATGGCTATCAATTGAAGAGGCGACCATTCATTGTATGAAAGGCATTGGAATCTGGGGCTGGGCAAGCAACGATGAAGGCTATGCCCCGGATCTGGTTATGGCCTGTGCTGGAGATGTACCAACCCTTGAAACCCTGGCGGCCGTCGAGATCTTGAGAACAAACCTTCCAAAATTAAGGATCAGAGTGGTAAATGTAGTTGATCTGATGAAATTACAACCAGAACAAGAACATCCTCATGGATTGAGTGATGATGACTTTGATGCTTTATTCACGATAGACAAACCGGTCATTTTCGCCTTCCACGCCTATCCTTGGTTGGTCCACCGCCTCACCTATCGCCGTACAAACCACGCTAATATTCACGTTCGCGGATATAAAGAAGAAGGTACGATTACCACACCATTCGATATGACGGTATTGAACGAAATGGACAGATATCATCTCGTTCTTGATGCACTGAAACGTTTGCCGAATTTGGGAAGTTCAACTGCTTATCTAAAACAGGATATGGAGGAGCGGCTCATTAGACACAAATTTTATATCTCAGAAAACGGTATCGACATGCAAGAGATCAGAGACTGGAAATGGAGCGATAACAAATAATTGCTGTTTTTCTGCGGCTGAATAAACAATTTAAATCCTGACGCCAGGAAAACAGTCAAACCTTATTGGAATTTGAAATTCAACCTTTTAGTGATTTCGAAATACAAATCCCCTTCAAAATTCTTCAGAGCTTGAAGCAACGGATTTTAAAACCCTTGAGAAATGGCTATAAGAAACCTGCCTTTATGAACTGAACCATACCACTCTCCTACCACATTGCTCGTCATACCTTTGCTACAACCATTTACCTTACAGAATGGCGTCCCCATTGAGACGGTCAGCAAAATGCTTGGTCACAAGGACATCAGGACGACCCAGCACTACGCTAAAACACTGGATGTGAAAGTTGGTAGAGATATGGTTGCGCTAAAAGAAAAACTTTCGACTAAAAAACCGTATCCAAAACTACCGTTTCGAACCACACTATCACCAAATAAGCCATGCAAGAATTATCAAAGAAACCAACAAAAGAAAAATCATTGAGAAAATCTTCCATTTCCGCGGTCTGAAAGTTATAATAGATTCTGATCTTGCGGCACTATATGAAGTTGAAACCAAACAATTGAAACGCCAGGTCAGGCGAAACCTGTCCCGGTTTCCCAAGGACTTTATGTTTGAACTGACTATTGAAGAAGAAAAACTTTTAAGGAGCCAAATTGGCACCTTAAAACGGGACGCAGATTCCAAATACGGAACAATAGCCTTTACCGAACAGGGAGTAGCCATGCTGTCAAGCGTTCTGGGTAGCGAAAAAGCCATTCAGGTAAATATCGAAATCATCAGGATTTTCACCAGGATCCGTACAGCAGTTGCAGATAATGCAACCATCAGGAATGAAATACAAAAAATTAAAAACCGACTGGAGAGCCAGGATAAAAACCTGGAAATCGTTTTTAAATATTAAGGTGAATTGACTGCACCACCGCCCCCAGGGACTGTCCCCCGCCGGCGGATCGGCTTTAAACCCGACATGATATAATAAACATCCCCTGGAAGCAGGCTGCTTCCAGGGGGTCCACAATCTGTATAAATGCACATTATTGTTGTTTCCAACGCTCGGACTGCTAGCTAAATATTCTGCGTCCCAATTCTATCGCTGCCAGTACAACACTGGACCTTGCAGAACCGACCCCCTTAAACCTGGTCAGATCTCCATGCCGCAAACCTGCAAAACTTTTCAGGCAGGCTCCGCTCTCCTTATAGATTTGCGCACCAATATCCAGCGCACTGTTGTCAGGCGTACCCGAACCAATCAAAATGGCCAGCAATTCCTCCGTTCTCATCGCATCTGCCCCATTCATGAGCAGCTTCTCTCTCGGTCTTATCTCTGCGGGCAACGACTTTATCCCATAAATACGCTCCTGTTTTTTTTTATGAAATAATTCCAGTACAGACTTCTCCCTTTCTCCAAACTGCACAGCAGTTGTAAACAGCGAGCAAAATGCAGCTATTAAAAAATCAAAGTCTTCCTGAAATACTACAATCTGCTTACGGCTGTAACTGCCATCCAATTGTTCATCACTTCTGGTGATCTGAATGTAATTGGTATTATTCCTGGCAATTTTAAAATCGAGGAAAAAATTTCTTCTTCCGGAATTAAAGGTCTCTGTGGCAATGGTTCTGTTTTTCATGGCGTAAAAAATTGATTACACAAAACTGCCGACCAGGATCTTTTTAAACGGAAATTAACCGAGCTATTATAAGACCTTAGATGGAGATCTTTATCACTTCTGTTTTGACCTGGGTTACCTGCATATAAAGGGTGATAGAATACTCATTGTAAGCCAGCAGTCCCAGGTAGAAGCCTGATCGTTCAAAAAAGACTAGTTAAAAAAATACAATGCCGGATTGCCCATAAAGAAAGAATTTCTATTTTTGTGTGCTATCCCTATATGATAAAAATAAACTCCTGTTATGAAGACAACACGATGGTCATTATCGAGCTTTCCCGGGAAGGGGATAAAGATAATGACTGGTTGTACTATGAAAAAACCACCGGCGAGTTTATCCGGTTATGGCTTAGAAACAGGGACTTTGCCAATGAGGTCGCAGAATACTATTTCGAACAAGGTTTTCTGAAAATACGCGAGGACAGTGCAGTGTTTATTGAGAAGTTTAACTTTCAGCAACATGTGCTGAACAAAGTTCCGGCAGGAACTAAGATCCTGAGCCTGATTGAAATCTACGCAGGAAAAACGAAAACCATTGTAAAACACCCTTAAACTTACTTTCTAATCCAGATTTTCAGCCCAGCAAACCCTGCTGCCCAATCTTGGATGATAGGAAGGCAAATAATGTATGTACCCCAATACCATTAAATTCCTGATGCTTTTATGATAGGTCCGGGTAGAAGATATTTTACTGATGTTCATCAGCACACTACGCGAGACCTGAAAATGGTCAGATGATGTGTCTCTTAGCTGGCAGATCATCAATGCAAACAGTAATGCGATATCAGTCGTAGTGATGCGCCTGTCCTCCCGTATTGCAGATAAAACCCGTTGATTCCTTTCCTCCCCACCTGAATTTCTATTCAGCATATTACGTTTTAATTTATGTTAACTTTCTTTTTGCGCACCCAGCAAACTTTCCACTATTGCTGAATCATAATAATAGATATTCCCTATCCTGGAAAATGGAAGTGTTCCATTGAGCCTCAGGTTCTGCAGGGTACCCTGGGAGATACTTAACACCTTTCTCACCTCTGCACCCTTGATAAATCTGCGCCTAACGGGCGTTTCGATTTTAACTATTTTCCTGATTTCTTCCAGCAGACCGTTCCCAAAATCTACCAGGTCCTCTTTCGTTAATATTTCTAGGTTCATACCATTCAAATTAATTGCTTAAAAAATAATGACATAAAAATACAGGGGACTAAAAAGCCCCCTGTATTTTACACTCACACACCGAGCATTATCTCGCCATCCCATTTTTCTCCTGGGAAACCCGCGCATTTTCGCTCAGCATCTCTCCGTTATTGGCTACTTCTTTTTTTTCGGGCCCTTCATGCCTGTCTACCGATTTGCTGTATACCTGGCTCAGGTCTGCGTTATAAAAATCAAGCGTTTTGAACTGCGGATTTGCAGCGACAAAACCTGTAGTTTCCTTGCCATTTTTCATAAACGAGACCCCATGCAGGTTACCCCTTTCCAGGCTCTTTAGCAACTGGTCGCTGAAACCGGGTTTTTCCATATCCAGAATCTTGAAGCGGTCAATGGTATCCTTGAGATGGAAACCATATTGCTCACCATAGGTATTCATCGCATATCCCTTTTCGGGGCTATGATCGGAAAAGTCCAGTTTCATCCAAAGATTGGCTTTATCCCCACTCTTGAGCACTACATCTTTATTTACCGCCCGTCCGGAAAGTAAGTTATAACTCTCCTTTACGGTTACTCCCTTTCCCTTATTGACATAAAAAGTCTGCTCTAATTTGGTATCCTGCCCCGGCTTTTGAAGTGAAGCCTGATATTTATTAAAAAAATACAGCTCACTTTCCTTGCTTTTAGAAAAGTCGAGCACATAAACCATCGCGTCAGCCAGTTCCGGCTTATCCTTGGCATGAGGAGCAGGCTGAAAATTTTTAAAATCCAGTTTAAACTCTTCCGGCCCATTTTCAATGGCCGCCCGAAGCGGCTCAGTCAAGGATTCTCCAAATCCCAAATACTTCAGTGTATTCTGAAGATAATCCAGATTGTTCTCATTCATAACTCAAAAAATTAAAGGTTAAATATTCAGTTGATTATTATTGTTTCCGGTCCGCTACCTGGATAGGCCTGAGCGGCCATAACCACGGGTATATTCATTCCGGGTTGAGTGCCCGGGTTGCATCCCGGGTTTCTGAGTCTTGGCAGCATTATTTTCCACAGCTACTTGCATCGCTTTCTGATAATTTTCATTGCGCTCATCTTTCTGAGGCAAAAATCCACGCTCTCCGACCATTGCCTTTATGCCAGAAAGTAAAAGATAAGAAAGTCCACCATCCATCAGCAGGGAGACAACCAATGAGAGCCTATTGGAACGAATCCCATCGGCAGCGGTGCTACTTGCCTGAAAGGTTGTACCATCCGGCATTTCAATCTGCCTGCCATTGCTATAGCGTTCTTTTTGATATGGGGTAAGCGGCATCCCGTCTACCAATTCCGGAATGCGCAAGCGGGTGGTATCGGTCGTGATGAATTCCCTGGTATCCCAGTCATATTCGACCATCATTTTTTTGATCTGCCCCCCCACTTCCTTTTCCTTGATCAGATTCGCTTTCAGACCAGTAATCAGATCATCCGCTTCAGTTTTTGAAATGAACTCCGGAACAAGCGGCTGCCTGTAAACGGGATGTACCAGCAGCTCTGGTTTGCCTTCCCTATTCCTGGAGAGCGAGAGCTTAACATTCATTTCCCTGACTTCTACACCATCCCGGTTGATATCGCTGAGTTTTACAAGATCAGTCCTCATCCCCCGAAGGAGGGCATCCAGGTCTTTTCTTGGGAGCGAAATCTCCCCATCTTTCATTAGTCCAATTTCTCGCAGCTCCTCCACAGGAAGATCCCGCACATTAAGATTCGAATATTGCATATTGATACGGTTAGATTTTATTGTTAATTGTTTGGCAGCCCAAAAACAGATATACTATCTGCCCAAGTATTTGTACAGATCCCCGCTGCTTTTAGAAAAGATATCTAACAGGAAATCAAGCGGATTGATGGCCATACCTTTTCTTAATACCGATAAATGCAGGTGTTCTCCCGTTACCTGCCGGAAGATCCCGTTAGCCCGATTGGAAACCCAGAAAATACGCTCTGCCCCTTCACACAGTATATTTTGGACAAATGGGCATAATAGATCAGGTAACTACCCGATTGGATTACTACGTAATTCCCCAGGATTGCCGTATAGCCGCTCCGCTCGACAGAACCCGGAAGAACTGAGCAGACAATCTCATTTTTACCGGCAAGGTCAATCCCTTTATGAAAAACTGTTCTCTGTCCAGTAACAGGGTGCGTACGAAAACCAAAACCAGAGTTGAGCTTAAACTTTTTGAGGGGTAGACTAGGGTACAAGTGACTAAAAGCCAGGGAATCCTGATTAACACAGCAAAAGCCCGCACAAGTGCAACTACATAAAAGCAGCGACAAGCATATCAATTTCCTGATTGATGCGCAGGAAATTCCGCCGAAGCACTTGCTGCTTCTGGCTACCAAAATCGTAAAAGTCAGGTAATTCAACATACTGCTTTTCCTCCTTCTCTATTTCAGCCATATCCAGATTGACCCTGCAATGGATGGCCGAAGTTTCGTATTGTCCGGTAAACTTTTCGCTGGCATCTGCTGCGATCACCCCGACCAGTTCCCCCGCGCCGAGCGAAGCGATCTTGCCAGCGGGGATCAGGGCTTCCAGTTTTTCACTGATTGATTTTGATATTTTATTTCGGTCAATGGAAATGCTCTCTCCCATCTGCTTGGATTTGCCGAAAATGCGTTCCAGCCAGTCCAGTGTTTCTTTGTTCCTGACCGACCCCGATAAAACATTTCCAACGACCGAGGTAATCGTCGTTGCGGTGTCCTTACCATACTGCTGCTTAAACTGGGGCAGTTCCTGAAGCCCCAACAAAACAGCTACCTTATTTGACCTTGCAGTTGCAATCAGGTTTTCAATGCGGTGCACGAACAAAGTTGGCACCTCATCCAGGATCAGCGCCGAAGGAAGATTTCCTTTACTGTTGATTAGCCGGGTGAGCCTGTTGAGCACCACCGAATAACATCCGGAATTGATGTTCTGCGTATTGGGATCATTGGCCAGTATCAAAATCCCAGGTGCATTAGGATCAGATATCTTCAAGTTGAAATCATCACCTGAAAACACCCAGAAAGTTTCTACAGTAGCCATGCGGCTGATAAAAATCTTCAGTGTTCCGATCTGCCCTTCCAGCTGGTCAAAAGCCTTGGCCATAAAGGCTGAGCGAAAGGGTGATAAAAGCGACACCAGCTCCGGCTCAGTAAACAGCACCGTAAAAATTTCCTGGTAGGACCTGTTCAAAAAAGACATCACATGGGGCAGGGAGGAAAATACGCCCTTATCGTACCTGCTCATAAAATAAATACAGGAAGCCAGAAAATTAATGGCAGACTGCGTAAAAAAAGCATCACTTCCACTCGCCTTATCCCCTTTCTTGAGCGCTTCGACCAAAGCTTCTGCTGTTTCTGATGCATCCGCCAAGGTTCTGATATAATCTGACCTCAATGGGTTAATCCTCCTGCTTTTTTCTACCTGGTTTAAATTGATGACATGAAAATCAAAACCATCGAGCGAGCCACTCTCTTTCCCTTTCAAAAAATGCCAATAGGCAATTTTGGCCAGATCAGGACTTTTGAAATCATAAACGCATACTGCAAAGGCTTTGGCAATAAGCTGCTTGATAAAAGGGTTTACAATAGAAAATGATTTTCCTGAACCCGGCGTACCGATCAGTAAAGTCGCCCTAAAGGGATTGACAATATTGATCCAGCCTTTCCAGACCCGCTTTTTAAAATAAAACAGCATCGGTATATTCACCGAATAAGGACTATCCAACTTAACCGTTGCCTGCATAAAACTTTCCGCTTCCACGTTCCATTTATCTTTGCCCAGGCCCGAGCGGATGATCTTGGAAACATTGTCCATCGAAACGCTGATCAGAATCGCACCCAGCAGCGTACAAACCGCATAAATCAGCCCACTCCATGTAGTATGGGAAAAAAGCTTACTGGTCCCCAATCCAAAAACATAGATACTGCCAAAATAAACCAGCAGCCCCAGGCATAGCGGATAAACAATTTTTGTCTTGGGATCCAGGTCAAGTTCCTTTTTAGATAGCGTTCCGATACTCACCAGGCAGATCAGCACCAAGATGGAGAGTTTACTATGTAAAAGGCTACTGAACATCCAAAGGGATTTGATCTTCACCAGGCCAGTATTAAAAATACCCCAGAAAGGTGCCCCCAGGTAAAGAAAAACTGAAATCTCCACAGCTATCAGGAAATAGATCAAGCATTGCATAAAGCCGTGCAGCTTTTGCATTTCTCGGGATTCTTCCATAGCTAAAATTAAAGCATGATCCTTTTAGCCTTCAGGATATCTTTATAGGAAATCCCAAAGCTTATCGTTCGCCCTGAAATCTGCTTTTCAGAAAGTTCTACCTTTAGCTGCTTGTGATCAGGAAAAGTCAACCGCTGGAGTACAAATACATTCCGATATGTATGCTCAAATGTGTTTATTTTTTCCAGACCCGATACCGGCTGGATGTCCAGAGATTGTACAGTAGTCGCCTTGTGCTGCTTCTGGTCCTCAATCCTGAATTTCACTCCATCAATCTCAAAAGGAATACCCGTAGTGTTTTCATACCCAATATCCAGCAGCAGATATTCTCCCACACTAGCAACTCCTCGCAGCACTGCTTTTATGCCGTACTTTTTGGCCCTGACTTTTACCCCGGAAGCATCCATTGCCAGCATGCTTTTAGCGACACTGTCCAGCTGAGCGCTGGATATCAGTTTCCGCTTAGCCTCCATCAGCTTCATCTCTCTAAGGTCGATATTAATCAACGGACTAAATGCTGCTTCCGGCCTGTCATCGTAGATAATGGAATACTGCTTGAGCCTCTTCTCCCCCATAATGGTCAATACCCCTATAAAGTTGTTATTGACCCTAACAGAATCCGCAACTTTTATCCTGAGCAGGTTTTTATCCGGCAGATCTCCGAGGAGCCCTTTTGGAATGTCTACATAAGTGATTTTTTCCGGAGATAAGAAATGAATCGTCAGCGACCCTTTGATAAATACGTTTGTGATTTGCGCTGATGAACCGATCATATTGGCGCTTTGCTGCGCAGAAATTCCAGTGCCGGTCATCCAGACCAGCAGCATGATAATGATAAAATTTTTCATAACGTTTATTTTTGGTTTTGCAGATCCTGAGGATCTATCAGAAATACCTGGTTATTGTATTTTAGCTTTGCCCTATTCTTTCTGATCATTCCCGCAATGGCAGAGGAAGTGGACTGAAACAACCGGTCAGCAGTACTCATTAAAAACTCACTTTGGGTTTGACTGCTTCCCATGGTACTGAATCCCTGAATGGGGCTGGAACCCAGGCTCTTTGAAAATTCGCGAAATGCAGAAGCCGGAACATAAAGCCCGGAAAGGCCATCCATATCATACACCTGTAACCTGACCGGCAGGATCTTTCCAGCGGATAATACAGAATTTACCTCCAGCTGGATGCGCTGCTCTGAAAAGCCACTAATCCGAGCATAAAGATAAGATCCCGCCGGCAGGAGCATTTTTCCCGCATAGATTTCCTCCAGCAACCTCAACCTGATTCGCGACCCGGCATATCCGGTGATATCTTCATCAATGATCGCCGTAATCATTTGCGGGCTTTCATTTGCCCGCAAGGTATTGAAGGCACGATCCTCAGCCGCAGACCTTGAAACTGGTAACACCTTGAGTGACTGCTGAGGAAGCTTTTCTTTTTTTACTTTCTGCTCAGCGATAAAAGCGGGATCATTGGCTTTGCCCATACTGTCCATGTAAGCCATCTGCTTTTTAAAAAGGTCCATCGGATCACTCTCCTTATAGCTTTGGGCCGGTGATTGTCGTTGCCTGCTATTAGCTTCGGCCAGGCTGGCCAGGGCCTGGGCAACAGCCCTATCTTCTGGATGCTGACTTTTTACACTTGCTCCTGGTGCAGGAATCTTCATAGTGGATTTCGATCGACCGGGGAGCGAAAGATAGGCCTGGCTTTTTATTGCCGCTTCTATCGAATCGAGCCTCAATTTTTCCTTTTCAGAATAAGAACTCGCCATGGTGGCCTGCGGCAACTCCTGGGCATTTACGGTATTGATTGCCGAATAACCATCAGCCGCTTTGAAACTTTCTCTGTAGGCCTCTAACTTGTCCGATAGCCCGCGGTCTTTGGCCTGATCTGATATTTCAGCCAGGTTTCCATTGACCTCTTTCTTTAGCTCTGACTGCCCTTTTTTTTCGGTGCTATTGCGAAAGACAAAAAAGAACAAGCATAAAAAGGGAATGGCGATTAATGGAACTATATATCGCGGCTTTTTAAAATCTATTTTCATAACAATTAATTTATTGGAGTTTACGCAGCTCATCCAGTCTGGCTTCCAGAAATAGGGAGTCGATATTGCTTAACCTTCCCTTATCCAGTACCGAATCGACCTGCTGCCTGATTTGCATGGTTCTGCGCAACCTGGCACCGGTAGCACTGATTTTGGAAAGGCCATTCTCAAGCCTGCCACCTATTTCAATACTTTTATTCGGCCTGTGTTCTGCCGCTTTGATTTTTTCTCTCTCAGTTCTCGGAGCAAACAGCCCCCAGGAAAACACGCAGGAAAGCAGTATGGAAAGCACCATGAAACTGAAAACCACTCTGGGATGGGCTTTTAAAAATTTGACCAGTTTACCTCGGGCGAGAACAACATACGGCCTGAATTCATCGCAGAGCTCGACAAGCACTGTCCTGCCAGGGTCTCTGTTAGATCGGATTTTTCTGAACATTTTCGATATCTTTATTTTCAAGGGTTTTCCAGGACAGGATCAATACCCCGTAGAGGTTGTTATCACTTTTTGGGATGTCCCGCAGGTAACCTTCTGTTACCAGGGAACGGGTGACAACCGAGGTCCTGCGTTCGATGCGTTGCTTCCCATAATAGCGAAAGTATTTCCGCTTGGTATCTACCTGGATGGAATCGGTCTGCAAGGTCAGCACTGAACTGCTCGAAAGAATAGAATTGAAATATCCTTTTTCTTTTAAGTTCAGGTACTGCTGCATCCCGGACTCATCAATCAGGTACATCGCTTTTTTCATCTGGTAATCGATATAGCGGTCATCCGGCGTAAGTGAAAAAAAGAGGGAATGAAAAAGCTCTACATGTCCCCTGTAAACTGCCGGCCGGATCAACTGTTCATCAGTCCGCCTTGCTGGTAGTGGTACATTGTTTTCAAAGATATAGATGCTTTTTCCGGCGTTCTCTACCTGTTTGTAAGCAAAAAAAGCAGTTACAGCGCAGATCAAAAACGCGCAAACCAGACTGGCCATTGCCACCCAGGTTGCCAAACGGATCTTGGATTCAATATTTTTGATAATCATGATAATACAATTAGGTTAAATGAATTTACCCGCTGCCTTTTTCATCGTCCCTACTACCATCTGCGAACTCCGCCCAAAATTTGAAGCTGCTGAACTGATGCCAGAAGTAGATACGATCCAGGTCGAGATGCTGGGCACGGTAAACATGCATATCGCGCCGATGAGAAAACTCAAAATTACCGTTCCAAAGGAAAGTATACCGTTACCGGCAAACCAGGCCATTTTCTCCATATTGGCTGCATCCCCATGTTCCCCGATCAGTTCCTTATACCGACTGATCTCTGTCGTCATGGCGTACTTTTGAAGTAGCGCAACCAGGTACATGATCAGGTAGGCAATCCCCAGATAAAGGTTGACCGAGATAAACCTGGCAATCCAGGTACTCATCGAGTCACGGAATGCAGGCAGTATACTCACTGCAATGGCAAAAGGTCCGAGGATAATCAGGATGGTCGAATAAATAATCTGGATCATAAAGATCACATAAGTAGCCAGGCGAAGTATCCAGATACCCAGCAGTTCCAGTAGCTGCGTCAACAGCAACTGCATACCGATCTTCAGCCGGTTTTTTAATTCAATGACCGGGCTGACCATCTTAGACATCCCCTCCTTGACCGAACTGGTCACTGAATCCCAGGCCCTTCCCATCCAGGTATCAGATTCCTTTTCAGCAAGCTCAGTCTCTGCCTGAAAGCTGTACAATGAATTGGCCACTTTTTGCATATAATCTGCCCGGATGATCCTGAGGGTATTCACCTCAGCCTGTTCACTATTGAACATCGTTTCGGTCTTGACCGCAATCATTTCAGTTGGAAAGGCCACCATTTTCACAAAAACACCCCACCAGATTATAACCAACGTCAGTCCAAAAGGCCGCAGCAAAGGCATCACTTCCAGCTTTTTATCCCCCGAGATCATCTCATAGGATTTGATCGCAAAAAAGATGATCATAAAAATAGCTGCCAGTGCCTTGGCATCAGTAATAAACATATCAAAATGGGTCCATACCGAATCCCGCAAGCCTTTCAATATCACCATCATCCCTTCCTCATATACCCCGTTTCCCTGCAGGAACTCAAATGAACGCCGGTAGTCATTCGCCTGCCCGTAACTTAAACCTGTGACCAAAATCATGGCCATCATCAGTAATAAAATCTTTTTCATATCTGTGAGGATTAATATTTTCTTTTTCGAAGAATTTCTTTGGCGATACCCACATCTGAGTCCGGCGTCCAGCTTTCAATTTTTATTTCCTGGCCCTTTAATACAGACCTGACCTTTGAGCGTTCAGCATCCCTTCCTGCTGCAATTACTTTATCTGCCCAGAAAGCCTGCATCTTTTTATATTCCAACAGCAGCCTGTGATAGCTCATGATCCTGGCGCCCCGGTCCAGCGTCACAGTCCTGGCCGCTTCCAACCTTTCGGCAAGGATACCGAGCTCACCGGTGTACCAGTCTACGCTACCACTAGCCAGCAACTTTCTCCTGGCACCCAGCGGCAGGGCAGAAAGCATACGTTCCCGGTCAAAATCCAGTAATTCCTTAAATTGCCGCGAATAATAAATGACCCACAGCGGGTCAGTAGCCGAAAGCAGTCCTGAAATACCGGTAAACTGGGCCAATGCCGTCTGGCGTAGCGAATCAGACTCGAGCTCATAATTTTTATCGGTACGCTGCATTCCGCCTACCGCCGATAAACGCTGAGTTTGTGGTCCCAAAAGGGCCAATGGCCTGAGATCGGATTTGGGATAATTGGGATGCAATCCCCAGGTTAACCAGTAATACGGGTTTAGCCCCAGAAATCCTGAAGTCGGCGTAAACCTACTCCGGTCCCATTGCTTGAATACCATCCTTTCCTGCTGGTTAGCGAGGCTCTCATCCCGGATCTGTTTCTGGGCCTGTAGCGAGCATACGGAAGAGATGAGTACCACGGTAATCAATATCTTTTTCATATCAATAAGGATAATTTTTTAAGTATTTGGCTTTGCTGATAATATCAGCTACGATCTGCCTGTCGCGATTGATGAATCCCTGAAATGGGTTTAAAAGGCCAACAACACCCTTGACTTTGGCCCAATACATCGCTTTCCAGGCGCCATAGGCCAGGCCGCGGATAATCTGCAGGTCAGTGCGGATATGGGCCAAAAGTTGATCCCTGCTGGCATAATCCATCAGCATATCCTGGCCCTCTTTAAGCACAAAGCCTGAAACTTCGCTCATCATTGCGGCACTTCTGGAAGTAATATCGCCGATGATCTGCTGAGAGAAAAGTATCAGATAAGGTTCGCTGGCCCCCAGTTTAACCATCTGCTGCCCATAGCTGATTATTTCACCGCAAATGACATACATATCCCTTAAGGCCAGCCCATTCTTGAGTGCAGAATTCACGTTGGATAAGCTGGAATAGATCAGCTCCTGCACGGCCACAACACTTGAAGTATTGGAATTGATGTTATCCAGAGAGCCTTTAATCCGGCCAAGTAATTCATTGTGGCTGCTTTCAGCCGCATTTCTGACCACTGCATTTTCATTTACAATGGCAAAGTGCCGCGAATCGAAAACGATTCTTTGGGCGAAAAGCCCGTGGGTTAACAAACACAAGCCCAATAAAATCAACTGTTTCATCTCTTCAGGTATTTAGCGTTATCAATAATTTCTTTGATGATTGCCCGGTCGGTATCGATAAAACCAGCAAAGGGATTAGCCGAGCGGATCAGCTGGCCAAGGCTTCCATAATCCAGGCACCTGAGCAAGCCCCCCGCCAGCTGTTTCAAGACTGATATTTCAGAAATGACATAATCAAACAGGATCCTCCTGTCAGCGGCTTTCATTTGATTGATGGCTCCAATGCTTGCCGTAAGCCCGGCCAGATAGTAAAGCAGCTCCCGGGATTTCTGTAAAAGATCTATTTCGCTTTGCATGACCAGCGGCAGGATTGCAGGATTTCTGTTCGCAAATTCATATAGTTTATATTGATCCCTGAGGATCCCTTTGACCATGGGCGCGGCGCGTATGCCGATATCGAGCAGATCAATGGCCGTACCTATAGTGGTAAAGCGGCCCTGGATTTCCCGGTAACTGTTCTTTAACCTCCCAAGTAGCGTCTTATTAGCCTCTTCATTGACCAGATTGATAGCCTGCCTGTCCCTGGCCAGGGTTTGCCGCTCATGTTCATTTCTCGAATCAGTAACCAGTTGATGGATGGCAGGAATGTTCAGCGCTTTCTGCTGGGCTCCTGCCCAAAACGGGCAGGTAAAGCCCAGGAGCAATATCACCAGCGCCCTCATTGCTTTAAATATTTAGCACTGGACAGCACCTCATTCGCAATCCGCACGTCCATATTGACCCAGCCAGCCCAGGGATTCAGCGACGCAAAAATCCCCCGCATCTTCGCCCAGTACATCGCCCGATGCATCCCGTAAGAAGTACCCCTTAAAATCCGCATTTCTGAAGCGATATGGTTAAGCAGCTTAGACCTTTCGCCCGCATCCATGAGGTTATCCCTGCCTCCTTTGAGCACGAAAGCACCAACCTCAGAACCCAGCCGCACAGCCCTGGTCTTGAATTCCCGGGCATTTTGCTCTGCAAAAACTAGCAGCGCGGGATTGGCTTTGGCCAGCTCCACCGCTTTTTCGACATCGGTAACGATATCCAGTCCGATAGCAGTAATCTCTTTTACCGAGAGCAGGTTGTTCATAACGGCTGATACTTCACTCAGCCCCCGATAAATCCTGTCCTGCATATCATTTACGATGACCAGCTGCCCGCTTACCAGCAGCTGCCCCCTGGAGATCAGGCTCAGGTTCTCGTTTGTCCGGTCTAACTGCCTGTTTATAACCGAAGAATGTCCTGCAATGGCGCTAGAAGTTACCGGGTCCACATAAAGGCTCTGCGCTGAAACTCCCCGGACCATCAGCACAGCAATGATTAATAAGAAAATTTTCATGATTAAAACAGTTTGGTTAAACATTATTCGATCTGAGACAATGAGCCTCATTAACTTTTTTGACAAATTCCACGAGCTCAAGGCCGCTTTCCCTGAAATCCGCAATAAAAGCGTCCAGAGCCTGTGGATAACTGCCATAACGCAGCAGGTAAGATTCCACAGCCAGTTTTTCAGGTTTTTCGGTAGTAAAAGCGAGATACTGCTCCAGCGAGTTCTCCACCCCATACACCTCCCCGCGGTCACCCCTTCTGATATAGACCTCCTTAAACTTCCCTCTTCCTTCCCTGTTCTCGAGCTGGTTGATACTGAAGATCTTGTTACGTTCGGAGGCGGTGATCGAAAGCAAAGCTGCAATTTCATTGTAGTTGTCCCGGAATTTGGTCTGGTCAAGCAGGATCACCGTATCAGAACTACTGATAATGGTATCTTTCACAATCGCGTTTCCGATCACGTCCGCGAGGTCCTGGGTAACCAGGATGACCTCCCCCCAGAACTTCCTTGCCGTTTTATAAACAAAAACGAGGAATCCGGCCATGATCGGTGAAGACACTGCCTTCCAGGCTTCTTCCGCTACCAAAGTTTTACGCTGGGTATCCCTCGACCTCATTTTCTGGATAAAAAGGTCCATAATGATCAGCGTTACAATCGGAAACAGTACCGGATGGTCCTTCACATTGTCTATTTCGAAGACCACAAAACGCTCAGTGATAAGCGAACCATCTGAGGCTTCATTTAACAGTGCACCAAACTCACCACCTCTGCAGAACTTTCTTAAGATGAACCGGAACCCCTCAAAATCAAAGGGAATGGTATCCACCTTCATGATTGCTGGAATTTTCGCCATCGCAAAGCGATAAAACGAATCAAAATCCAGCTGGCTCATCACTGTGTTTTCATTGCCGAACCATTCCGCGTAATAAGCATTGATCACCTCAGCGATCACATCCCTTTCCAACTGGCTCACTTCCCCGCCTGATCCCCTGAAGCAAACCAGTATGAGCGTGAGCAGAAAATCTTTCTTTTCAATGTTATACTCCTGCTCAGAAATAGCAAAAGGGTTCATCGTGATCGGTTTGTGATCAGCATAGCTGATATACTTCCCGCCAAGATAGTGGCAAAGACCGGAATAAGAATGCCCGGTATCGATAATCACCACATCCATGTTGTAAAGCAGATACTGCTCTAAAAGCGAATTCATGAAAAAAGACTTACCCGTACCAGATGGACCCAGTACAAATTTGTTGCGGTTGCTGATCCTTCCGCTGGCCATAGGCAAATCAGCCGGATCCATGCAGAGCGGGATACCGTCACGTCCGGCGAACCTGACCAGAAATCCCGACTGCTCATCCCTTGCAAGCCGCTCTTTGAAAAGCAGGCAGATCGCCGCCTCTGCAGTGGTCATAAACCAGTCATACCGGCGAAGTTCCGCCGCATTGCCCGGCAGTGCAGTGCGGAAAAGCTCCAGTTGGTTATAGGCGTTCCTGCTGGGTATGATACCTGCACGAAAGAGCGCACTCTCCACATAATTGTATGCCTTATTTAACTTTTGTTTTTCGCTGCAAAGGATAATATTGAAATGCGCATTCACCAGAAGCCGCCCATCCCTGGCCACATCATCCAGCATGAGGGAAATATCCTCGGCGCAGATCATATTTACAGGATCAGGGATACCGCTGTGCCTTTTGCGTTTGAGCTCCATCTGCCGCACGGTGAGGCCTTGGGGTGGGATTTCCAGAAACTGGTTATACACCACCAAATCACATTCCGGAACCTGGAACAAAAAGGAAAACAGGTCAATGGGAAAACCCTTTAAACTTTCTTTTGCCGACAGCTTCGAAGAGGTCTGAAGGGCAGCCGGCAGGTCAACCTGATCGATATTGATCAGCGGGATAGACGGGAAAGCGCGATCACCAATATTTACCTCGGTTTCAGTGGGCTGATAATTATCAAGGGAGAAACACTGATCGGAAAAGTTCATCGCAAGGATCTTCATGATAAAGCTGTTGATCTCTTTTTCCCGCAGGAGCCTGGGCTCCATGGCCAAAGCCCCCAGCATATCCATGACTTTGGCAACCGTCATTTTAAAATCAGTGAGCGCTTTTTTATCATGCACATATAACGATGCTTTTTTTACCGGGCGGGTAATGGTCAGTACCGTTTCCAGCACCACGTAACTGCGTCCATCGAAATGCCTGTTATAACTGTCCTGCAGATACTCCCTGGCTACCTGGTAACTATAGACCGCCCTGCTGATGATGTCCTGCTTTTGGATGATGTGCCCTTCCCCGATCAGCCTGCACAGGTTGCAGAAGATATCATGAAAGCCATCATAGGCCTTAACATCCCCGCCATATCTTTCCACAGGGTTGGCAATAGAGATCAGGACAGAAAACTCTCCGCTCAGCCCATAAAGGATATCCATTTCCGCACCAATATCAATGCCCAGATAGGGAACACGAAATTCACTTTGCTTTACCATATCGATTGAATTTTGAAAGTTGGTTACTGTGTAGATAAATACCCTTAGAGCGCGTCTTGTCGTGCAATCCGTTTTTTTGGCGCGATCCGATCAAAAGAAAGCCGCCAAGAATGCAGGCCACCATCAGTACCGCGCCGAAGTACATATTAATAAGGGCCATGCTCACCGCCCCGATCACCAGGGAAAAAAGCAGCGTTCCAACACCCCAGTAAATAAAGCGACCCTTAAAACCCTTATAGCTCAAGGGGCGCTGCAGGCCCCTGTAAACCGGAAATGACCTTTCCATATCAAAGTCCAAAAAATGCTTTGACAATAAGCGAAGACAGCACCAGAAAAAGGCAGGAGCCTCCCCATCCCATCAGGTCCTTATTAATGTCGCGGTCACCACCGTTCCACTTGGAATAGACCCGGATGCCACCAATGATACCGACCAGCCCACCGATGACCAGCGCAATATTGGTAGTGGGATCTACATAAGTCTTTAAGGTACTGGTAGCGGTATTGAGCCCGTTTACCCCGCTCTGGGAAAACACATACCCATTAACGGTACATAGCCATAAAAAAATAATCAGCTTTAGATTTTTGATCTTTTTCATATCGTTTAAGATTGGTTTTGGAATAAATGGAAATAAAAAACCGCCTGGGCAGCGGTTGAAAGGAACGTTAAAGTCCAAAGACATGCACCAGTACTAAATTGATTACAATGATGAACAGTGCAGAAAAAAACCAGGCTGGGATATCCAGCGTCACATCCTGCCCCAGCTGCATTTTATGATAAACCCGGATCGCCCCAACAATGGCAATCAGTGCAGCCAAAACATAAGAGAGATCCGACATGGAGAAAAATGACTCCCGTATAAAACTCCTGGCCTCGCCCATCTCGGCTATGCCCGGTTGCGCAAATAGCTGGAGACTAAACACTATCCCTATTGCCAGAAACAAAAAATAAATCACTTTCATGATCAGAACGCCACAGCAGAGGTGTACTCAATAGACTCACAGCGTGCAAGCGCAAAAAGTTCCCTGATCGATACACCTCCGGAAAAAACAATCGGCGGCTCTTCCATTTCCTCTTCCCCCAGGAAATAATCGATTTCCTCATCTTCAATCTCCTGCAGGGAAACCTTTTCAGGTGAAATCAGGTCAAAGCTTACAAATACCTGGTCAGTTTTACTCCCCGCTCCAGCGTCGCGCCATCTTGAAAGCTCATAAATAATAAGCCCTGAATAATAAAATGCATATATGCACATCATCCAGGAGAGAAATTGCATCCAGCTCATAGTTCAAAATTTTCTAGTGATGATTTGATAAACTTTTTGATTTCAGGGTGCCGGTCGAACAGCTGCGCCAGGGCAAAGGCTATTACCCTGTTCATATCCAGCCCCGAAGCAAGCTTCAAGCGGTTCAAAAGCTGCACCGTGCGCTTGTCCAGCCTCGGATGGAGCATATGGGTATTGGCAGAACAATCAAAGTCACGCATCAGTGTGATAATTTCGATTTCCTTTACTAAACCTGTTTTATCCCCGTTTTTCTTTGCTGGCTGGACAGGGTCCTTATTCGATGGCGCCAGCGGCGAAGGGTTGATGCTTTTTCTGATTGCATCTGCCATAGTGGTGATCTCTGCTTTCATATCATTTATTTAATCGGTTTAACAGCGAAGTTTTCAATATAGCCCGCATAAATCTGCTCAAATACAGGCAGTATAACCGGGTATAAGGACAGTGGAGTCTGGAAAGTATCCGTGCGCTGAAAATCTACACGGTCAGAAATGGCTGGTGTAAGTTTTCCAAATTTGGAAAGCTGGGCTTCTACCTCGCTTGCCGTATCATACCTCACATTACCTTTTATCCTGTTGGGAATGTAAACCAGCTGGCCCCCAGGATTGATTTTCTTCAGCACCACCGAAAACAGCACCGTGGAATCAAAACTGAATTCATCATAGGAAAACGGGCAAAGAACCAAGTCAGCCTTGCTGAAAACCGGAATCAGACCATCGTCATCAAGTTTGCCGGGAAGGTCTATAATTACGATATGATCCAGGCTCTGGCTCAACACGGTATACATGGAAGGAAAATGCTCCAGGCCGGCAGCGATGATTTCATAATTTTCCCTGTCCTCCTTAGCCCTGGCCTTTTCATATTTCTGCGCCAGCGACTGCTGGTAGTCCATATCAATGACGGTAACCTTTCGCTTTTTAACCAGCGTTAAAAAGTTCGCCAGTAACAGGGTAAGCGTACTTTTTCCCGCTCCACCCTTTTGGTTTCCAATAATAATCAGCATAATAAATATTTTTAAGTTTAACGTGTGTTGGTCCTTGCCTTGCCTTTGCGCTGGCGGTTACGGCCATTGATCGCCTCATCATCGATATCCTCTTGTAAATCCAGTGGTTGGCTGAAATCCGAAAGGTCATACCCCTCACCAACAGAAAATAAAATATGGTTTACCTCAACAGCCGGATCTGCATGGGATATTTTAAAGTCAGCTGCTATGCTCATCGGTTCATCTTCGCCAGGCAAAACAGCAAGAATCTCTCGCAGCGGCATGACTTCTGAGCCCTTAACAACCGACCGGCCAGCATGGTCGATTATCGTATAGCCATATGGAGGCTTACCCTCACGGGCATGAAAGACCAGCTCAGCACCCGAGCGCCTGCGGATATGGCTGCTTAAATATTCCAGCCTGGAACCAAGGTCGGTTGCCGATGAAGATAAACCCTCCCTTAGCCCCTCGGCATTCAGGATCCTTTTTAAGATCGCCCGCAACTGCACCAATCTTTTCTCATCAGGCCTGTAATTCCCGGTGAGCCTTTCCAGTTCAGCAACTTTGAGCTCTTTTACAAGCCCGCCTGAACGCCATACCTGCATCGTTGCATTGCCAGAGCGAATTTCGAATCCTGATTTTTCCAGCAAAGTACGCAGCTGGGCAAGGGTGGAAAATGTGTACCCAAGCAAATTTTCTAACTTTTCAGTGCCATCCATCTCAAGACCACAGATAGCTGACATATGCCGCACAGCCCGGATTTTTTCGAAAGTTGAAGAAATCTTTCTGCCCGATTTATCAACCCGGCTGGAAACCATATGGATATGGTTGTTATCGGTGTCACTGTGAAATATCACCAGATAAGGGCTATCCCCATACCCCATTTTATCCATCCACTTTTCCCCGACCCCTAACAATTCATACTTCGAAACGCTTTTCCCTTTTGCTGAAATCACCGCATGGAACTGGGGTTTACTGATTCTATTGTTAATGGCAGAAACCGACTGCAGGTAATTGATGTAATCCTGGGGACCTAATTTCTCCAGCGCCATCAAAGCACCAAAGTTTTTAACCTTTAACAGTTCTCCCTTACCGGATCTCATCTTTTCATGGTTATAGCGCACGCCGCTAAAACCAGCTGAGGAGCCCAATATCTTTACAACCATATCTCCGGTTCGGTTAATATCCTGGTAGCTGGCTAAAGAAATAACTGCGCTACTGGATTACCAGCTGCCAGGCTACCTTGCTATAAATTAATCTTTGTATCAGGATACATACAGAATCAAATGACCAGAGCGCTAAATGGCACACTAGCTGCCTAACCAGCTACTTTTGAAACAGGTATCTTTGAAACTATAGAACCAGCTATTTTTGAACTGGCGATCTATAGAACATCGGACCTGTACAATTCCATAACCAACTAGCTACCCAGCATCCTGATTATTTTTCTGATATCCCTTTGAAGAGACTTCATCTGGAAAAGGTGCTTTTCAAGCTCCTTTAGATAGCGGTCAAAAAGGACCGCAGACAATATGCGTTGCTTGATGAGTATATTAGCATATCTGGCCAGTTGATTGATGTTGTTTCCCGACCTGGAGAGCTCCAGGCCCATCTGGTCAAGGCTCGACAGCACTGCCCGGGCATCGAATACGAGTTTAAGATCAGTTTCCAGCAACCTTTTACGGATGATATCGGTACGCCTCAAGCGCAACAAATTCTCCAGTGCTATTATTTTGGCAAATTCCGCTTCGGAAAAACGCACATCCACTTTACGGACGCGCTTCCCCTCAGCTTTTAGCGGCCTGCCCAAAAGTTTTCTATTCCTTTCCATAACCTACGCTGCGCTTAAAAAAGAAAACGAGTTGCGAGTTTTCTTTACCCCCGTAAGCTCCGCTTCGGGGCAAGATTCTTTTTGGAGAGGGAATAATCCGTGAAGGATTATTGTCCGACAAAAAGACATCTTGCCAGTATAAAAAAATCACCGGCACAACCTCCTGTATCAATCCAGACCTTAAGCAAACAAAGTATTTATCCTTTCCTATGGACCACTAACCACTTTCAAAACCATAGCGCAAAAAAAAGGGGCCAAATGGCCCCTTTCTACCCAAACAAAAAACTAAAACAAAAAACAAAGCTCTTTTAAGGTAACCGGGATTACTCACGTCAGTCCATACAGACCGGGCCCTCGCCTGCCTCTGCGCTTTCGTATTATTGATATGATCTCAACTTCGCAGGAATTTTCCGCTCCCCACGGAATAATGCTTCATCCCACAATGTCAAAGAACAGAGTGACCTGCACCCATTTCTTCCTGCCACAAACAGCAGACAGAAAATATTCACTAAAAGCCACTGCTAGCACAGTGAGCTGTTATGAGCGTAGTTATGAAACAGGCTATGCCGTTTCACTGAATCAAACGTATCAAGTAATTGCGGGGAGGGAAATTTTTGAGCTGAATTGGGCTGAATTGGGCGCTGGATGAGCTGAAAATGATCCGTAAATTGCATTAGGCTATCTACCTCCAATTGGTGGATGCTTTGGATGTTGTGGTCTCAGCTGAACCTGATCTTTGGAAGTACCATATTTCCCGGCTGGTAGCAATATGTTACATAGATCATTAGCCTTTTAAGCAACCAAGAAACCCGCGTCAACATCAACAAATGAAATAAAGAGGCCTCTCAGGAGAAATGGTTGCCTTTTAGTTTTAAATGAAAACAAAAAACCAGCTCAACTTCAGAACAGGTAAACCAAAGTAACAGTAAATTTTGTAACTTCACAATTATCACTTAAGGTTGTCATTTCGAGCAAAGCCCTTAATAAAGCCTATGAAAAATAAGATAGACGCAATGTTGTTAAATTATGGCTTAAATGATGCTGACAACATTTATTCCGTTCTGAATGAACTTACTGAGGCGGAAGCCAGGAACTATTGTTGGCAAATACTCCAATCCTATTCGGACCTGAAAAAGGAAGATTGGATAATCGGGATCGAAGGCGGGGATTATATTTACAGCTTTGATGGCAGCTTTGCATTCATTACCGACGATATATGGGGGTTTGATCTTCGTGCTGAACAAAAGGTTCTGGAAACCCTGAAAGAAAAAATACAGGAAATCATGGTCATTGAATAACAGTCCAATAAAAAATCAAAAAAGTACCATTATTTCATTAAGTCAGCATACGCATGCGAAGCTTTAGTTTTTTCTTGCAGAAAGCAGCAACACACCCAGACCGATTACCACACCAAGGCTTAAGGTGAACCTGGCTTTTTTGGATGTCAGGGGAACCGCACTTTCCCCATATATCTGATGCGGGGCTTTAGAAGGTTTGAGCACATTACCTGAACCAGACTCTCCCTCAGCGACTTTCATCAGCAGGCGCATCCCTGCCGAGGCGGTATTGACCAGTAGTCTTGGAAAAATGCTGTGCATGGTCTTGAGCGCATAGGATGCAAAATCGGGAAATTTATCTTTTTGAGGGTGGATAGCGAGGCTGAGCAACTGTGCAGCCGTGTTACGGGGATCAGCCGCAAATGGCGGTATCTTAAAATCAAGCCCTGAATATTTGGCCGAATGCATATTACCTGTTGACCGCTGGAGCTGAGGGTATAGATTGCAGACATGGATATCTTTTTCAGCGGAGAGCTCCCCTTGCAGACATTCCATCATCCCCTTTATACCAAATTTTGTTGCCGAATACGCAGCGCTGTAAGGAGCGGGCATATACCCGCCAATAGAAACATTATTGATCAGGATTCCATGGCCCTGGGCCTTAAAAACCGGAATCGCGACATGGGCACAGTTAAGGTAACCGATTAAATTGGTTTTAACCACCTGATGGCTCACTTCTATAGGTATTTCTTCGAACCTACCGCTGGCCATCACTCCCGCATTGTTTACCCAAAAATCGATTTGACCGGTAATACCCCGTGCTTTTTGTTCAAGCACCATAACCTGATCATAATCAGAGACATCTGTCGGCACCGCCATCACGCTCACTCCGAAACTCTGGCAATATCCAGCAGCTTTTTCCAGCGCCTCAACCCCTCTGGAAGCCAGTACCAAATTGCATCCTGCTTTTGCAAATGCTTCAGCGGTGGCAAGGCCCACACCACTGGAAGCCCCGGTTATCACTGCGGTTTTATGCTTCAGGGATATTTCCTGTTTCTCTTTCATGTTTTAGGCTTAAGGGTTTGCATGTTCAACAAAACTGCCGGCTAAAATGTTTTCCTTGCGCCTCATGCCCACTACTAAAGCTTTAGCTCACAAGGCACCAGATTTGAATCCTCCAACCCCCGCTCTCCCCTGAAAACCGGCAAGCCCGGCGAAGGATGAGCTTAACTGAAAAGCTCCTGGGATTGCGTATAATAACTGCTCCTTCCACCGATTTTTTCAGAAAAGATTTTTTCTCCCTTTGCTGTCTTGCGAATCCCGGCACCATGGACTTCCATAAAATCCCTGAGTTCCCCACGCAGCTCATCACCGTTTTCCTTACTGATTTTCTTAATTGCCTTTTCCAGTACAGTTTTCATACTACTATAAAGTTTCTTCACCTGCGGTTCAGGTATTTTTCCCGCGACAGAAAAAGGAGAAATTCCGGCATGGTACAGGATTTCATCGCCATAAGAATTCCCAATACCCCGGATTTTTTTCTGATCCATAAGCAATGTTTTGATGAGCGTTTTCTTCCCCTCAATCAGTTTTCGAAAAGTCTTAAATTCGATCTCCAAAGCGTCAGGAACATTATTTTCTGGCGGGTCAAGGGTAAGCGTTGCCTGCTTTTGCATATCCACTACCGCAAACCCATCCCCTGCTTGGAAGTGAAATTTTGCGACAGAATACTTAACAGGCTCCTCGCTAAGATCAATAAGTTCTCCCCGCAGCATCAGGTGGAGTCCCAGCACACTCCCATTTTCAAAAACAAACTGCAGGGTTTTCCCCGAACGCCTGACCGCAGAAAGCTTATCTCCTTCCAGGTGATGCTTTAACTGGGTGGAAGTAACGTTTAATTTCTTGGTTACCAGCACTTCAATTTCCTCCAGCACCTGGCCGGCATACTTTCCAGTCAGGATGCGCGAGAAAACCTCTAAATCAGGAAGCTCAGCCATAGCAGGGATTTTAGATCAGATGAAAGGTTATCGTTTGAATATCTCGAATTTCTTAGTAAAACGTTCTCCAGGATGGCCACACTGCTTGCTTTGAAGTCCGGCATGCATACCGCTGCACTGTCTCTAGCCTCCTAAAGCAAAACGGTGTTCCCCATCATTATTCTTAATCAATACCACCGTCTCCCCTATTCCGGTTTCACCATAGGAATAGACAGACTGGAAAAGTTCAGCAGTTTCTTCAAAATCAATGCCATCCTTGACAATATAGATCAGCTCCGAGTTTTCGCTTTCCTGGCTCTCCAGGATCATGGAATCAAGTTTCGCTTTAAGCGCATCGAGCTCCTTTTGGTTAGTAATTTGTATCATATCAGGTAATTGAAAAGTTGAACAACGATATATCTTAATTAATCTGAATATCCACCACTTCTTCGCCATCCATTTGCGAAAGGATCAGGTTTAAATGCTCATCGAACTCCACGTAATCATAAACCGTGTCCCTCACGCAATCAGCAAATTCGTCAAAATCAATATCCGCACTCACATATACCATTAACGTTTCTTCATTGATAAAAGTGGTTTCTACAATATCCTCCCATAAAGACCGGATTTCTGATGCGAACTTTTCCCTTAAATGTATCTCATGCAGATGGCCGGAAATCTCTTCAATGAGTGGGCGGAGCATTTCATCCTGTGTTGCGAAACCAAACTCCCCGGATTTATCCCTCACCATCATACCCACTTCCCTTCCTTCCAGATAAACATAGTAAATCCCCCTATCGAAATGTACGATACAATCCTGGGCATCTTTGGTTCCCAGTGGGTATATATGAAAGTGATAGCTATTCATCGTAAATTAAACATGCCTAAGCAGCTAAAAGTTTGAACATTATCTTCTTAAGCTTTTGTCAGGCCTAATTTGCTTTTAAACAAATGGAAGAATTTTGTAGACACTTTTCTGCAAGCTTCATCAGTTCTGCACTATCTGGATTTTCAAGATCTATCCATTGAAAACCATTTTCCTTAAGTGTGGCAATTTCCGTCATGATTGATTACTAAGAATTCTAAATGTAAAAATGAGAATTAATATTGGGTTTAAATAAAAGCCAAATATTAGTTCATACTAAAAGATATCTGGAATGGATTTTTTTAAAGATTACGATGACTGACTTTTTACTGTGTAAGCACTTTCTTAATTTCGATACCAATTGGGGCAACTTCAACAAGATCTAAAGACTTTACCATTTTTAACGTGCCATTTTTATATTTCAAGAAATGCTTAGTTTTTAAGTGTATTTGATAAGCCTCTTCATTTGCGTAGACCTCAAAAACAGTGACATTTAGTGGATTAAACTTATCGTAAACCGCTTGAAGTGCTAATACACCTGGCTCTAACAAGACTGCATCTTTTGCATGTTCAGTGAGTGCTGCCTTATACTCTTCAAGATATTGGGGATAGACTTCTATTTTTGCTATGCGGAATTTTCTATTTTCATGCTGTGCGTTGGCTGTTTCTACCATTGTAAATGAAATAAAAATTAAAACTAACAAATTCAGCATTGGGTATTTTCCTTTCATAAATTCTATTATAGTAATTGAGTAGTTCGCGACGTAATTAATTGATACAATATACTTTAATTATTATAGAGTTGATTTTGATTACATCTACAAATTTTTATTAACCAGAACATCTAACAGATAAATCAACCAATATTAAAAACCTCTAGCAAATGAGCAGGGTAATTTTCAAGGTCTCCGACAATATCCCCATCTTTAAATATATCGAAACAGTTATAATCTGCCACAACTTCTGCGCCGCAAAAACGGTAATTGCTAGTAATTTGTATCAGTGCATCAGGCGTACTTCTACCTTTAAATAAAACTTGATTTGGGTCATCAAAGCTGGCTTTTGGTGCATTCCAAGTTGAAGAAACCATAAACTTTTTTCCCTGCATTTTTCCACAGGTCAGTATCGAGAATGTGTACGGGCTAGGTTACATCCTAAAAATAAAATAAGGAATATCATGCCTTCAGAATTTCTGACAATGACAAATTGGTCAAAAGATATCATGGAAAAATTTCAGCAATTAAAAAAAAAGTAATTGCATCATTAGAAACCGAGTGCTCGGATGCCAGAGTGCAATAGGCAGATGCGCAGTGTTGCTCCTGTAATAAACCTAAGTGTCGACACTCGCCCAATTATCACAAAGAATTCTCCACCAAAAACACAAACTTTTCAACAATCACTACTTTACTAACATTTTTAGCTTTATGTTTGTTAAATAATTCTATAATACTAAGATTAATAGTATATAAATTATACAGATATGGTGGATGGTAAAAGAGCATTATTTCAAAAATTGCAGCAGGATATCCTGTTGTGGCAGGGCTTTAAGCCTGCAGCCTCCTGCAAGGCTGAAAAGATCGGCCTGGGCGAGATCGAAAATTCTTTTCCATCTGGGGTATTCCCGAAAAAAGCAATCCATGAATTTATTACCGTAATCCCCGAGGATTCTGCGGCAAGTGAAGGCTTTATCGCCGGACTGCTCTCGGTGCTCATGGAAAACGGGTCAGCCTGCGTATGGGTCAGTACCTCGCGCAGGTTATTCCCCGCTTCACTCGGGCTATTCAACGTCGCGCCTGAAAGGATCATCTTTGTTGACGTGCAGACCGAAAAAGATGTACTCTGGATCACAGAGGAAGCGCTGAAGTGCAAGGGATTTGCTGCCGTAGTAGCCGAGCTTAACAATGTCAGCCTTATTGAATCGCGCAGGCTGCAGCTTGCCGTAGAATCCGGTGGCGTAACTGGATTTATCCTTCGAAAAGATGGAAACCAAACAAAAAGCACGGTAGCTACCGCAAGGTGGAAAATCAGTCCCCTACCTTCGCAGACCCAAGACGGTATGCCTGGCCTTGGATTTCCCCGCTGGCAGGTTGAGCTGCTGAAAGTTCGCAACGGCAACCCGGGTAGCTTTATCCTGGAGTGGGCCGGAGAAAAATTCGAAGAAGTTAAAAAATCAAAAGAAAAAGTGGTGTGGTCTGATCTAAAGGGCAGGCAAATTGGATAGCGGGTTATGCAAAGGCGTTTTGTTTCCATATGGTTCCGCCAGCTGCTGGCTGACTGGCTGCTTATCCGCAGGCCTGGTCTTAAAGAAGTGCCCTTTGTTTTCGCTGCGCCCGATCACGGGCGCATGATCATCACCGCAGTCAGCCACCTGGCTCATCAGGCAGGCGTAGAAATTGGCATGAAAGCTGCCGATGCCAAGGCGGTCTGCCCCGGACTGGAAGTTTTAGATGATAAGCCAGGCCGCCAAAGAAAACTCCTGGAGGGACTTGGACAATGGTGCATCAGATATTCCCCAATAGTTACCATCGATGAGTTCTCAGTGGATGGACTATTACTGGATATATCCGGCTGCGCGCATCTTTGGGGTGGAGAACGGGGCTACTTGAAGGAGATCGTATCGCGGCTAAAAAGCAAAGGCTATAACGTTAGGCTTGCCATAGCGGATACCCCGGGCGCGGCATGGGCGATATCGCATTACGGCAAGATCACTCCCTTGATCCCCGCGGGGGAACATGTTGATGCCATATTGCCACTTCCGCCTGATGCGCTTAGACTTAACCAAGAGATACTTGCAAAACTTAGAAAGCTTGGATTCTACCAGATCAAAAGCTTTATCGGCATGCCACGTTCTGTATTGCGCAGAAGGTTCGGGGAGGATTTCCTGCTGAGGCTTGCCCAGGCAATTGGGGCAGAAGCTGAAGTACTCCTTCCGCTAAAAGTCCCTGTTCACTTTAGTGAAAGGCTGCCATGCCTGGAACCCATCCGCACACGCGCTGCAATAGAGATCGCCATCAATAAAATGCTTGAAAACCTTTGCAAATGCATGCAATCCGAGGGAAAAGGCCTCAGAACAGGCGTGCTTACAGGCTACCGGGTAGATGGAAAAATTGTCCAGATCGCTATCGGTACCAGCAGTGCCAGCCATAATGTATCTCATCTCTTCAAGCTCTTTCAGCTCAAGATTGACCAGATCCGCCCTGCCCTTGGCATTGAGCTTTTTATACTCGATGCGCCAAAAGTGGACCAGCTCGAGCTTCCCCAAAAAGAAATGTGGACATTTCGGCCCGGCCTTGATGATCAGAGCGTCACCCAATTCCTGGACAGGGTTGCCGGAAAAGTTGGTATGGAGGCTATACACAGGTACCTGCCAGCTACCAGGTACTGGCCTGAGAACGCTATAACGCTCGCGCAGGCAGTAAGCGATAAGCCCTCCTCAGCCTGGCGGATAAACACCCCGCGGCCCACCGAGCTGCTCCCCAGCCCAGCACCAATTGAGGTTATGGCCCTTATCCCCGATCACCCTCCAAAGTTTTTCATCTACAAAGGTGTCCGTCACCTCATCGCCAAAGCCGATGGACCAGAGCGCATTGAACGCGAATGGTGGCTGGATCAGGGCGAGCATAGGGATTATTACCAGGTGGAAGATGAACAGGGCGGCCGTTACTGGCTGTTCCGTTTGGGCCATTATGGGGAGGAAAAGAAGTATAAGTGGTTTATCCATGGATTTTTCGCTTAAAATAGAGTTGTGTTATGCCATATAGTGAACTACAGATAACATCGAATTTTAGTTTCCTGCGCGGAGCATCACATGCCCATGAGCTGGTGGAGCAGGCTGAAGCTTTTGGCTATCAAAAAATCGCCATAACCGACCGCAACACCCTTGCAGGGATTGTCCGCGCCCATGCCGCCTGCAGGGAAAAGAACGTGAAATTGATTCCCGCCTGCAGGCTTGATTTGCTGGATGGTCCAAGCTTACTGGCCTACCCAACTAATAAGGAAGCCTACGGCAGATTATCCGCGCTGCTGACCCTGGGCAACATGCGGGCAGAAAAAGGTTCCTGCCACATTTACCGCGCCGACGTTTACGCCCATAGCAAGGGGATCATCTTTGCCCTCATTATGCCAGGCGAACTTGACCGCAGGTTTCAATACGACGCCGGGTTTATCAGCGCACTTGCCCAATATAGCGAAGCCCTGAATGGCCAGCTTTATCTGGCTGCTACCCGGCTATATATGGGAAATGATGATAAACTCATCTTCAGGACAGCGCAGCTTTCCCAGCGCTTCAATATCCCGGTGGTCGCAACCGGTGACATCCATTACCATCAACCCTCGCGCCGGGAACTGCAGGACGTGCTTACCTGCGTACGCGAAAAATGCACCATACAGGAAGCAGGCTTCCGCCTGCACCAGAACGCAGAAAGATACATGAAAGAGGTGGCCGAAATGGAAAGACTCTTCCGTAAATACCCCAGCGCCATTTCAAATACTATGGCTATAGCCGAAGCCTGCAACTTTTCACTCGATGAACTAAAATATGTTTACCCCGAAGAAATCAATCCAAGTGGCCGAAGCCCGATGGAAGAACTGGAATTCCTGACCTGGAAAGGTGCACACGAATTTTATGGCGAAAACATCCCTGAAAAAGTAATTAAAATGATCCACCACGAGATCGAATATGTCCGGCAGATGGATTATGCCAATTATTTTCTTTTTGTGGAGGATATTGTGCGGGAGGCCAGGTCAAGGGGAATACTCTGCCAGGGCCGGGGTTCAGCGGCTAACTCTGCGATCTGTTTTGTTTTAGGGATCACTTCAGTTAACCCGATGAAATTTGATTTGCTTTTCGAGCGCTTCATATCCCCTGCCAGAAACGAACCGCCAGATATTGATGTGGATTTTGAGCATGAGCGCAGGGAAGAAATCATCCAGTATATCTATAACAAATATGGCCGTGACCGGGCGGCAATCGTGGCTACTGTCACCCAGCAGCACCAAAAGGGTGCCATCCGAGATGTCGGGAAAGCGATGGGGCTTTCCCTGGACACCCTCAACCGCCTGTCCGGTTCCATCTGGGAATTTACCGATGAATGGTTCGAGGGAAAAAGGGTTAGCGAGCAGGGGCTGAATCCCAACGATCCGCACCTGAAGAAAACCCTCGAGCTTACCTCCCAGATGATGGGCTTCCCGCGCCAGCTGGGCCAGCATACCGGGGGATTTGTAGTGACCCGGGGAAAACTGACCGACCTTTGCCCCATCTTAAATGCCAGGATGGAAGACCGCACCAATATCGAGTGGAACAAAGATGATATTGATGCGCTTGGTTTTTTAAAGGTGGACGTACTGGCGCTTGGCATGCTTACCTGCATCCGCAAAGCTTTCGACCTATGCCGGGACCACTATGGAAAGCAATATACGCTGGCCAATATCCCCCAGGATGACCCGGCGGTATATGATATGATCTGCCTGGCCGACACCCTGGGTGTATTCCAGATCGAAAGCCGTGCGCAGATGTCTATGCTGCCCAGGCTAAAACCAAGGGAGTTTTATGACCTGGTAATTGAAGTGGCCATCGTGAGACCCGGTCCCATCCAGGGGGATATGGTCCACCCCTATTTGCGCAGGCGAAATGGCGAAGAGCCCATCGCCTATCCTTCCCCTGAACTGGAAGAAATCCTGGGAAGAACCCTCGGCGTGCCACTTTTTCAGGAACAGGCCATGAAAATCGCCATCGTTGCCGCAGGATTTACCCCGGCCGAAGCCGATGGACTGCGCAGGAGTATGGCCACATTCAAGTTCAAGGGCCTGGTCAACCAGTATGAGCAGAAGCTCATCAATGGGATGATGAAAAAGGGTTATACCGAAGAATTCGCCAAACGGATATTCAAACAGCTCGAGGGCTTTGGAAGCTACGGTTTCCCGGAATCCCATGCAGCAAGCTTTGCGCTACTTGTCTACGTATCCTGCTGGCTCAAACATTATTATCCCGATGCCTTTGCCACCGCCCTACTCAACAGCATGCCCATGGGATTCTACCAGCCTGCGCAGATCGTGATCGATGCGCAGAAACACAGCGTCGAGGTTCGGGAGGTCGATGTCAACCATTCGCTATGGGACAATAGACTGGAAGAAAAATCCGGCAAATACTTTGCCCTGCGTTTAGGATTTCGGCAGATCAGCGGCATCCGGTCAGATGAAATCGACATCCTGGTCAATGGCCGAAACACAGGATACAAAAGCATTACCACCCTTCGCGATGCAGGCATATCCATTGCTGCACTGGAAAAGCTGGCCGATGCAGATGCCTTTCGGTCCATGGGCATGGACCGCAGAAAAGCGCTGTGGGAAGTTTCCGCCCTTCAGGATATGCCCGTAGAACTCTTCAAAGGCCAGGCATCGGAAAGCCAGCTGGAAACCCAGGTCGAGCTGCCCCTTATGGAAAAAAGCGAACATGTGGTGCAGGATTATGCCACGGTAGGACTTTCATTAAAAGCCCATCCGGTTAGTTTTGTACGGTCACAACTCGATATGCTCAATATCCGCAGTTGCCACCATATCAATAGCAACGCTACAGACGGGCAGCTGGTCAAAGTAGCAGGGCTGGTACTGGTGCGCCAGCGTCCCGGAACTGCGGGCGGGGTTTGCTTTATCACCATTGAGGATGAAACGGGATATTCCAACCTGGTAGTTTTTGAAAAATTGTTTGAAACCTACCGTAAGGAAATCCTGCACGCCAGATTGCTCATGGTAGAAGGCCGGTTGCAACGTGAGGGAAAGGTTGTCCACGTGATCGTGAGCAAATGTTTTGATTTTACCAAAATGCTGGGTAAACTGCTCCAGCGGGAGGTCGATGAGCTGCCTGTACTGACCTTAGCCAGGGGCGATGAAAAAACTGCGCCTTACCCATCCCAGAATAAACGCACGCAGGTGCGGGAGGATGCCAGCTCAGAAACTAAAAATGCCTTCCACGGCGGCAGGAATTTTAAGTAAGATATAACTAAATCAACGTATTGTTTCTATTTGCCGGTTCCTATTATTTTAAATAATTACAAAGAAACTAAATGCCATCTGGAAACGAGAAACTTCAAAAAGAAAATATATTTAAGCGAAAGAATACTCCTTTAATTTCACCTGAACTGCTTCCATCCACTCAACTAAAAATACGTGTCAATGTAAATCTCCAGCATCGGGTATGGGCAAACACATAAAAATGGCGACTCAGAATCTAAGGACAGGGCAAACCGTTAGCAATCGTGACGGGTAACACTTCAAAAAGCCCACTTTCAACATTCCCAATTACACAAAACAGTAATTTACCAGACGTTGAGAGTTTCTTTTAAAATATTTTTTCCGCGCTAAGCGCCAAGAGTCTGGAATGCTTAAAGCTGGAAGGAACGCCGCACGGCTTTTGTCCATGTATCCTAACTTGTAGCAAGTCACCCCACCCTCGGCAATAGGTAGCTTTAATTTAGGATCGGTGTCCGTTTTGCGTCGGTAGCGCTGTCATTGATTTCTTTCAAAGCTATGTACATGTACACATGCCCATCAGTCGGATCCCGAATGCTAAAAAGAGCAACGGGGATATACTGTAACATTTTAGCTTCCATATAAATGAGATCATACACAGAATGATATCTTTGGTTCCATATATACATATAACCCAGCATTTGCCGGTGCCGTTTAAGCTAAAATAACCAAAATGCATAAGCGCGCCGAGATTTTAATTAAAATGAACCGATACCTACTTCTTATTCTTTTTTTTCTTTCCTTACCTGAATTGCTGTCTGCCCAAACCACCGGCTGTTATAGCCAACCCCCTTCAGGACTGGGAAGGCTATACTACCAACGAATATCAGGTAACAATTACGCCTCTGCGCCTTTCGCTACCTCTGGTTCGAGTGCCAGTTGCAGTTCATTTACCTCCCTGACAGTCACCACCACGCCATGCCTGGTCAACGGAACCAGCACAACCTATCTATTCCTTGCCACAGCGAATGTCCCTGTCACTTGCTTGCCCCTTGACGAACATACTTGGCTTGTTTTTCCATTTGGCATTTTATGTTTTTTTTACCTGCAAAGAAAGCGTTTCTATCCGCTTGAAGTCTAAAAACCAGGCTTCAAGTGAAAGGTAATCATACGATATAGACGAATTCTGAGCGCTTTTAAAAGCGTTTTCTAGCGCGATCAAATAACGGGGCACCGTTTGACGTCGGATAAAAAGGTTACGGTGCAGATTAATCGGATGTTTACCTCAAATACCGAGTTAGATTCTACAAGTCTAATAACACCCTTCCCAAAGTGAAGCATTAACAACCAACATTTTACTAACAAATATCGCATGCAATTAATTGCGTAATTTTACTGACCAACTTTTTACTTATAACAACTAATAGCTATATTTGATATCTTCTACCTGATAGAGCTTTTATGTGCACGATATTTTCAGGTCAAACCGACAAGAATACATGAAGGCGAAAGTCATGTAGAAACCTAGTCTCACAAGCGAAGTTTCGAAACAGAAATGTCAGATTTAAACGCATATCGGTTATAGCTATGGACTCGAAGAAGGTTGCAAGAGCATTATGGTAAAAAGCTATACAGTGAGATCAGTGGTAAGGTGTTTTTTCCCGAAGACAGCTCCCAATACCCTAGTTTTTCATTTGCTCCTAATATTTCGAAAGTGGTAAAGATACAAGAACTGAAAGAAACCGTTGAAACATTTTATGAAGCCCTTCGGGCAGAATTGCTTTGCAAAGCAGAGGCTTAATATTAAGTAACCTAACCAAATAATTACATATAACGATGCAACTAGCTAAAATTCTCTTAACCGTGGTCAATTGCTATAAACACATCAACGGTGGTAAGCAGACCAAAAGTCCAGCCTTTTATGATCAGCAAGGATCTTTCCAAGGCATAAATGGGATTTATCATTTTTACAAGGAAAAAGGGATTTCATCCAAAATCTCAGGGAGTGACGTCTGGTGGTTACTGATAAGCTTACTTATAATAGCCAGTATGGCCCGATACGGCGTACTCACTTCGTCTTTCAAGGAGCTATTCATTCGGTAGTAGTCGATATTTGCTGATCCATAATTGGATCTGCGGCGTGATCTCGTTTACATCGCAGGGGGTTAATAATAATTACCTGGTACTGTACAATATTGACAACTGACCTATCTGAACGGGGGGAGATCAAAAAACTTAAGAAGAGGTATCGTCGGGGACGAATTGCGAGAGAAAATGATGTGTGCGGAAACTGCCCCAAAAGAAGAACATATTTTTGCAACTCACCTAGCAGGGAGTGCAGTGCTTACTACAGTCGCAAGCTCGCCCAGCACGTCCTCCTCACTGAAGAAACGAACGAGAGGTATTTAAAGGAAACTTGCCCATTTTTTTCGGGCAAGTTTACCTTAAAATTAAATTATAGTGGACTTTCTTTCACCTTCTGCCATAGGTAACAAAGGCAATTTGGGTAAATTTTATTTTAGATAATTATCAACTAAAATTCTATAACTCCACCTGTTTAAACCAAAAATTCTGTCCGGATTATTTAGAAAAATCCAAATCGCTGGTCATCAAAAATCCCATAACTATCTGCTAATTACCTATGGGGTTCAATTACTGCTACGTATCCCCCGTCCTTCACCATTTTAATATCAATAGTATCACCTGCCTTAATTGGTTTCACGATCCTTTTAAAATCCATGGCCTGAAAATCGGCATTGATCCCATCCTGAATTAAGGTAATCTGATAATCCATACCTGGCTTTAAAAAAGAAGTTTCTACCTTCAGGTCATGGGTTTGATCGTTGCCCATAGCGCCAATAAACCACTTGTCGCCTTTACGTTTAGCTTTAACAATATACTCACCCACACGCCCACCGAGTACTTTGGTTTCATCCCAGGTCACTGGCACACTGGTAATAAAACTGGTGGTTTCAGGTTCCCGTAAATAGTTAAAAGGGTTATCGGCCAACATTTGAAAACCACTTTCAAACACAATGTACATCGCCAATTGGTGTGCCCGGGTCCCTATGCTCATCGTATTTACCCAGCTTGGCTTATAGTCTGTTTTATGTGCAGAGCGCATCGCACCAGGCGTGTAATCCATCGGGCCAACTGCATTACGCAAGAAAGGCAGAAACAAATTATTGTTTGGTGTAGCCAGCCCACCACCAATATTCTGCTCCATGCCCACTACCCCTTCATAAGATAGTACATTGGGATAGGCTACTTCCAGTCCGGCAGGTTTAAATGCACCGTGAAAATCAACCAGAATATGGTGTTTAGCGGCCTCTTTAGCCACGCGGGTATAGAAATTCACCATCCATTGATCGCTTCTGTCCATAAAATCGATCTTTACCCCCGCAATGCCCCACTTTTCTAAGGTCTGGAAAATATTGAAATTATTTTCTACCGCCAGCCAGGTAAACCAGAGGACAATCTTTACATTTTTCTGCTTGCCATAGGCAATTAATTCCTGTAAATTAATACTTGGATTAGGTTCAAAGGGACTAAGTGTGGTTTTAGCCCATCCTTCATCCATAATGATATAAGGGATACCAAACCTGGAAGCAAAATCGATATAATATTTGTAGGTATCCTGATTATAGCCTGATTTGAAATCCACACCATAAACATAAGCGTTATGCCACCATTCCCAGGTTACCTGCCCTGGTTTAATCCACTGGGTATCCTTGAGTTGGTTCGGTGTGCTCAAATTGAATACCATCTCATTCGCCGCCAATTGCTCATCCCGGTCGGTGATCACCAAAAAGCGCCAAGGAAAACTTCTCTTTCCAGCTGTTTTAGCAATATAGCTGGCCTCTTTCAGGATTTTTTTACTTCTGTCCCCATCCTCTCCAAAGGCTAAGGGAGCTTTTGGAAAAGTCGCCTCTATGGTTTGCCCGTCTACCGCTTTCACAAAAAGGCATGGGTAATCATATAGATCGGCTTCCGAGAAAAGTGCCTTGTATTTCCCATTATCAAACAGCATGGGTAGCACACTCATTTTCTGCTTATCAACCTTAGCAAGTTCATTCTGGCGATAAAGGATCTCGTAAGCCGTTTTAAATCCACCAGTTTCCAGATAAGAGGATTTAACCTGACGGCTAAAAGCAATGTGGGCGTCTTCACCCGTGACTATAATCGAATCCTTCTTACTGGTAATAAACCGGTAGGCAATTCCATCGTTATAGGCCCTGAACTCTATACTAAAATCTCCTTTAAAGTCTAACCTTAAAAGATTGTAGTGATTGTTAACCGTTTTATTTTTTAAGGGAACAACCGGACTCGAACTCGTACTCACTACAGAGAGTGTTTTTTTCAGGAGTTTGGCATTTGCGCCCATCTTTTGTTGATCCAGATTAAGCTGAAGGGAGGAATTGCTTAGGAAAGGCTCGCCCTTAAAGTTGACCGAGTAACTGATTTTTTCCTTTACACCCACCGATATCTTTATCCGCTTATCGGGTGATGATAAATCGATTTCTGCACTAAAAAGCCTTAAGCCCGCTGCAACCAGTAAACCAGTTGATAATAATTGTTTTTTCATTTTATTTTGGGGTATAACAGATGCTATTTCAAACAGCTTTAAATATAAGCTAAATCGTTTTATTTACCTAAAGTCAGGTGTTGTTTCTGATTAAGGAGCCTGTTTTTTAATGTATTGTAATCAATATCCTGTACAGCTTGCTCATTATCTATAGCCAATACCGCTGCTGTTGCAGCTGATTCGCCCAAGATCATAAATACGGGCTCCATACGGACGGAGCCATAAGCGATATGGGAAGACGATAAACACACCGGAACCAAAAGATTTTCACATTCAGATTTTTTCGGAACGATTGCCTTGTAGGCAATACCGTAGGGCTTTGGGGCCTTTACTCCTATATCGCCTTCATTTTGAACATATCCCTCTGGGGTCACATAACGCTGAACATTGTGCGAATCAAGCGAATAAGAGCCCATGGCTACCGGATTGGGAACCGGCTTTTTGCCCAGCACTTCGTTTTCAGTCATCACGAAATCACTGACCATTCTTCTTGCCTCACGAACATAAAGCTGATACGGCCAGTTGTTGTTATCCTTAAACTCATCCTTTGCCAATCCCCAGTTTTTCAGCTGCGCTTGAATCTCCCGAGGCATCCCGGCATCATTGGCCATAAAATACATCAAGCCCTTTTGATAATCCTCATGCGCTTTGATAATCTGCTTTCTTTTTTCATACGAAGCTTCCGGATAATCATAATTCATACCAATAAAATCAGTACTAAATGGTCCATGGTTATTGGTATCGGTTTTGCGGTTGGGTATAGGGTCATACTTATCAAAAAGTTCATTCCAGCCTGAATCAAATACCCTGAGCAAAAGGGCATAGTCCTGTGGATTGTAATTGTCAGGCCTGGGGAAAGCAATCCTGTTTTCCGGCTTATTGGTTAAACACATCCGGTAGCAATAAGCCTGGAGTTTTTCATCCCCGGTGCCGTTTAATCCTGGCTTTGCACTGGATATGCCTTTTAAAAGGCCACTGTTTTTATCCCCTGGTATTAAATAGGGATCGATTTTAGTTTTAAAATGATGCCCATGCTGAAAAACCATTGTCTGCATCCCATTCCATTGTTCAGCATAGACGCTATTGGCCTCTCTGCCTACATGGTAGCTTACTTTGGCTGCTGCCATCAAGTCTCCTTCATAGCTCGCGTCAATAAACATTTTCCCTTTAAATCTTTTTCCGGATAATGTGGTGATACTTTTGATCCGGCCCTTGCTCATCTCCACTCCGGATTTCCTGTCCAGCCATTCTTCCCGATATATCAGCAGCCTGTTTTCCTCCACGAAATCTTCCATGATCTGCTCGGCAACGTGGGGTTCAAAAATCCACATCGTACGGTCTTTTCCATCAATGGCTGGTGTTCCCTGCCCCTTATTCCCGTACTCTGCTTTGGCCTGCCATCTCCAGGCACTATCCTTTTGATAGTGCTGATAAACACGCTGGTAGAATGTTCTGGCCAAACCGCCAATAACAGATTTATCCCCTGTATCTGTAAAACCCAGCCCTGATGCCGAGAGTCCGCCCAAATGTTTATCCGGAGAAACGACCAGAACGCTTTTACCTGACTTTGCCACCTGAACGGCTGCAATAATGCCTGCAGAAGTGCCTCCGTAAATGATAACATCGGCACTATACTCCTGCGCGTTCTTTTGTGCCAAAGCAGGAGTCAATGAAAACTGGAAAGCGATTAATCCAACAAAAAATAATCTGATCATAGGCTTGAATATCGATTTATTGCCCCATCCCTTTTGGTAGCACTACCCTGCATATTTGAGACAACTTGTTTTTTAAAAATTGTTTGAAACCTGCCGTACAGAAATCTTGCCCGCAGGCTACTAATAGTTGAAGGCATGCTGCACTGCGCCATATCCTTTCCGCATAAGGGCACACAAGGAGATGCCCATTCAGAAACTAAAATGCATTCCATACGGGTAGAAATGTTAAATAATGATTAGCCATCGACAAACACAGCCTGTTTTAAAATTGCCTCGCGCAAACGCTGCTCGTGTTCATCGCCCCACTGCCCCAGTGCGCCGATCACCGGGATTAGCGTCTGGCCGAATTCAGTGAGACTATACTCGACTTTGGGCGGCACGACCGGATAGATTTTCCTTGATACCAGTCCATGCTCTTCAAGTTCTTTCAGCTGGATGTTCAACACCCTGCGAGAAGCATCCGGGATTTTCCGCTGCAGTTCACTGGGACGCTGGTGGCCCTGGTTGATGAACCACAACAAACGGATCTTCCACTTACCATACAGTACCTCTCCTATCAGATCCAGGCCACAGTTCAGATTCGGCTTTATCTTTCTTTCATACATTTTATAAAGTTACGCCTATGCTCCAAAATGCGCAATAGGGGAAAATTTTATCCCTATGCAATTCGCATTTCCGTACTTGTGCAAACTGTTTTTAGACACCAATTTTGTCCTATAAACAATTACCAAAATGGAACAATTTAATTTCAATAATGAACTCTCAGGCAAAATCGCCCTGGTAAGCGGAGGAACCAAAGGCGCTGGAAGGGCGATTGCTGAAAGGCTACAGCAAGCTGGAGCCACAGTTATCATAACCGCCAGAAACTCACCAGGAGAAGAAAAAAGCAACCTGCATTTTATCGCCTCGGACCTGAGCAAAGCGGATGAGGCAAAAAAACTAGCCCATGAAGTACTTTCAGTATACGGAAAGCTGGATATCCTCATCAACAACCTCGGTTCCTCGGAAACCCCCGCCGGCGGTTTTGCTGCATTGACAGACGCGCACTGGGAATCAACCCTGCAGGCGAACCTGCTTGCACCTGTCCGGCTGGACAGGGAATTTTTGCCCCAGATGATCGCCAGGAAAAGCGGCGTGATCATTCACATCGCTTCCATCCAGGGAAAGCTTCCGCTCTATGATTCCACTTTACCTTATGCGGCCGCAAAGGCGGCACTGAGGAATTATAGTAAAAGCCTGTCAAACGAAGTAACGCCAAAGGGCATCAGGGTGTTGACAGTTTCACCAGGTTGGATCAAAACAGAAAGTGTTGGAAGGTTTTTAAAGCGGATCGCCGAAAATGCCAATACTTCTTTAGAACAGGCGCAGCAAAGCGTGATGGAAGCCCTGGGGGGGATACCCTTTGGGCGTCCGGCGAACCCTGAAGAAGTTGCAGAGCTGGTTGGCTTTCTGGTTTCACCAAGGGCCAGCTACCTTACAGGAACAGAGTTTGTAATCGACGGAGGCACAGTGCCCACTATTTAATCACCTTAAAAAATAAAAAAATGAATTTACCAACAGTAATGACTGCACTGATAGAAGCGCAGAACAGTTTTGACAGCGCCGCCTACGCAGCTTGTTTTTCTGCAGATGCAATTGTTTTTGATGAGGGCAAAACCCATCATGGCAGAGAAGCGATCCAGCACTGGATTGCAGATGCTAACGAACGCTACGCAGCAGTAATGGAGCCAGTTAAGTACGAGAAAAATGAAGGAGCAAGTATTCTGAAGGCCGAAGTATCAGGAAACTTTCCCGGCAGTCCCATATTATTGAATTATCATATGCAAATTGTGAATGGATTGATCCAGTCGCTCAAAATTACAGGATAATAACACCTTTTCGGACAGCTAAAATATGTGGGCAGGTTGTCCCAGCAAACATAGGCAGGAACGGAAGTCATCCGTTCCGGCTTTCTTAGATTGCCTGCTTTAGCCGGCAACAGCAAAGTAAATACCGTTCCCCTTTCTAATCAACAAGTCCAAACCCCGCCCAAAGTTTAAAAAAAGCCGCAAACCAACCTCAAACAAACTTTTCCTGCACCAAAGCCAGCACTTTGCGCATATCTATACCTTTTCCCAGTACACCGCTGAAAAGATCACCGGTTTCCTTTAGCCTGTCAATGGCATTAAAAATCGTAAAATCCCGCATCTTCAGTCCAGATCTGACCTCCTCCCACAACAGTGGCATGGAGACCGTCGCCCCAGGCTTAGGCCTCAATGAATATACCCCGGCAATGGTCGCACCCGGCCTGTTCTGCAAAAAATCCAGGTACATCTTCCCTCCCCTTTTGGAAATCGTCCGCTCAAGGGTAGTGAATTTCGGCAATTCCCGGTGCACCTGCCGGACAATTAAATTAGCAAACAGCTGCGATTGTTCATAGGTATATTTTGCGCCCAATGGAATATAAATATGTATACCCGTTGAGCCCGAGGTCTTTGGAAAGCCCTCGACGCCAATACTGTCAAGTACATCTTTAGTCACCTGAGCCGCCTGGATCACCTGCTCAAAAGTATTTTTATCCGGATCCAGGTCAATTACGCAATAATCCGGATAATCCGCAGACGCTGCCCTGGAAAACCAGGGGTTCATCTCAATACATCCCAAGCTTGCCATCCAAAGCAGTGTAGCCCTGTCATCGCCCAACAGATAGCTTTTCTCCTCCCCCTTTTCATTAGTATGGGGCATGGTATGCGCCCAGGGTGGTGCAGTTTCCTTTACGTTTTTCTGATAGAAGCTTTCCCCATGTATGCCGCCCGGAAAGCGGTTGAGCGACATTGGCCTATCCTTAAGGTAGGGAACCATGAGCGGGGATACCTGGTCATAATAATTGAACATGTCCCGCTTGGTGACCTTATCGTCCGGCCAGTAAACTTTAGATAAGTGGGTAAACTTTAGGATATGGCCATCTATTTTTTTCTCCTGGACTTCATGGTCCCCATCCAAAAGCAGCTTAGCAGATTTTAGTGATTTCGCAGCCGGCCTTTTCGGGGATGATGAAGATCCTTTTGGTACCGGATCTCCTTCAAGACGGTGCTCCAGCTTAACTTCCTTTACCATACTTTCAGCATCCTTTTCCAGCTCTAACACCACTTCCTTCGGGTCTTTATCTGATCTTAGCCCCTTAAAAGAGGCTTGCCGGACCTTACCGTCACTGGTCAGCTCCGCAAATTCAACCTCGCAGACGAGTTGAGGTTTCAACCAGGTGGGTTTTGCGTCAAGCCGCTGAGGGCGAAACTGCGAAGGTTCGTCCACATCCGGCTCAGACTCAAATGGACAAGCTTTGGTAATAAGCTTATCAAACCTTTCCATCAGTTCCCTTTGGGTCGACTGGTTGAAACCCGTTCCCACCTTACCGATATAATTCAGGTTTCCTTTGGAATCATAAACACCTATGGCCAGGGCACTGAAATATTTCTCCGTTCCTTCATTTCTGGTATAGCCTCCAATGACAACTTCCTGCCTGCGCTTAGCTTTTATCTTCAGCCAATCCCTGGACCGGCTGTCAGCAGAATAATAACTGTCCGCCCGTTTGGCAATAATCCCCTCCAGTTTCATCCGTCTTGCCGCATCAAAAAAGTCAATACCGGAGCTCTGGTAAGCCTGGCTCACCTTGATGGGATCATCATCTTTAGGGATAACAGCTTCCAAAATCTGCCGCCTTTGGCTTAAGGAAAGGGATAACAGGGAGTAGCCTTCCAGCCACAGGATATCAAAAAGGTAATAATGCAGTTTGGCCCGTTGGGTATTCTTCCAGTTCTGGAGCGCGCCGAAATCGGCCGAACCATCATCCTTTAACGCAACTATCTCGCCGTCCAGCACAGCACTAATCTTCATCGCACCAAGCGCCTCTTCTATTATACCAAATTGTGTAAACTGCAGGTTGTTCCTGGAAAAAATCCGGGTTTCGCCTTTCTGCAGATAAGCAATGGCGCGGTAGCCGTCCCACTTGACCTCGTAAATCCAGCCCGGTTCATCAAAAGGGGAATCTACCAAAGTCGCTTTCATTGGTTTTATTCCCGAAGGCATTGCACGCTTTTCCCCAGAGCGGATAAGGTTCTGGATCTCAGCAGGGAGCGTGGCTAGGAAACCCGTATCTTTCAAAGCTGATTTATCTTTCGCCCTGATGTTTTTTTTGAGGGGCTTATCCCCCAATTCTATCCAGACCGGGGCATGGTCACTTGCCCCATCCCAGCCGCGGACATGTTTATCCACCTTACCGTCCTTTAGTTTTTCAGCCAGGTCAGCAGTCAATAAAAAATGGTCAAGCCTTAATCCCGCATTGCGCTCATAGGCTTTCCTTAAATAATCCCAGTAAGTATATATGGCCTCATTTGGATATAATGTCCTGATGGCATCTGTCCATCCCTGATCTAAAAGCGCCTGGTAATCTGCTTTGATCTCCGGCCTGAACAGCGCATCATTCTTGTATTTTTCGGGCTTATACGTATCCAGGTCCCGTGGCATCACATTATAATCGCCAACCAGCATCACCGGAAGCCCCGTAGCAATCAGCGTCTGGGCATGCTCAATAAGCCTTAAAAACCAGCGTTTCTTATACTCGTACTTAGGCCCGGGGAACGGGTTGCCAAATGGCAGGTAAATGCAGCCGATCACCATCCCATAGGTAAATACCTCCAGATAACGGCTATGGGTGAATTCGCTATCTTCCCCCGGAAGATCAGTCCGGAGTTCCTTGATTTCCTTTTTGGAGAGCACCGCTACACCATTCCAGCTCTTTTGCCCGACCCAAACCGAATGGTAACCAGCCGCTTTGAGCTTAGCCGCCGGAAAATTTTTATCCTCACTCTTCAGCTCCTGCAAACATACCACATCCGGCTGGGCTTCGCTTAACCAGCGCAGCAGGTTCTCCAGCCTCCCGTTAATGCCATTGATATTGTAGCTTGCAATTTTCATCGAACCAAAAAGAGCCCCTCCCGGGGCCCTGAATTATTTCACCTTTTTTTCGATCGCTTTCCGTTGATTGCCCGTACCCTCTTTCACTTTCTTGATCTTATCTGGCTTCACATCCAGCTTATCAGCTTCATACCTGATCTCATGGTCCTGGTTAGAGACCGAATTGCGTTCTACTTTTGTTCCTTTTGCCATCGTTTATCCTTTTTGCTTTAAGAACACCTGTTTTACGCATTTGGTTTAAAATAGGTACAAGTTATCCGAACAACTGTAGCTGGCGATAGAATTACATGGTGCACTAATAATCTGAATGAAGCTGAATTCCTGCAAATACCATATTGTCAATCACAAGCGCTACAGGGCTTCATTGATGAGCCTACAAAACGGATTTTCAGTCTTATTACACCCTTCCCCTTCTTTTGCTCTCCTTAAGCTCAGCCAGCAGCTGACTTTTGAAAAACTTATCCCCGCCAGGCTGTTTCATCGGCTTAAGCCGTCCACTGCGGACCATCCGTTTATAAGTGCTCTCGCTGATCCCCAGGTAATCCTGAACCTCCTGCCTGTTGAGCAAAGGGTCTTCATCAAATGCAATCGTGCCATGATATTTACTGTTATAGACCAGTACCAGCAACTGGTAAATTTTGGACAGGATATCCAGTAGCGCATCAATTTTGTTCATGCGTTCAAAGTTTAGGTAAATGGGTATTGGCCTTAATGCCGGGCCGCTAAACCCAGACAGCAAAATGTCCGGGAGATACACACCCAGCGATACAGGCCAAATGATGACGCTGCAAAGTAAAGCCTATCCCGGCCAGCTGTCAAGTTGCTGTCAGGTTGCCCCTGGCCGCAACCCCAAGCTTACCCACCGGAACCTAAAAACCAAAACCAACAAAAAATATCAAAAACCCAAGTTAAAAAAACGTTTCACCACGCAAACTGCCCGGCTTACCACGGGTTAACAAAGAAAATCCAGGAGAAAAATTACCTTGCCCAATCTAAAAGACCCACGCCCATGACTTTCGAAATGCTCCACCTCAGGCAATTGATTGACCAGGCTATCCATCAAGAGCCGGCCCCATCCCAGATCAAAGCACGCATTGAAGAATCCGAAACGGAAAAGGAACGTATACTGATGGCGATTGAAAATGCCCTGCTGGCATCCGGACCCGAAAAAACTAGCTTCTACCTCAACCAATGTCAGCAACCACTGATCTTGATGATTAATGACCTGGAGAAAGAAATTTCAACACTTCCCCAAGCATCCCTTTCCCCGGCCCGTACACAACTCCTTAGCGTTTACCAATCTGCCCTGGATGACCTGCTTACTGCGCTGGAGAGACAATTCCCGGAGCATTTCAATCTCGATTGCAAACTGCCACATCCAGCCAATAAAGCCTTCCGCGATCACTTAAAAGACCAGTTTAATCATTTACTCACCATCCTAAAAAACAATGAAGCCAATGCCGAACTCCAGAAGAGTTTTGCCTCTATTACGGAAGAACTTCAAAAAGGCGATTCCCATTACAACTTCAGGCAGGTTAACTACCTCGGCGAGCTGCTCAACCTGCTCCAACAAAAGATTAGCGGCTTCAATCCTGACAATACCACTCTTGATTTAATCGTTTTGCTGATTTCAGCTGACTTCAACCACCCCTGTTTCTATCACTTTTGTTGCAGCTATATCAGTAGCGAAATTGAGCAGTGCGACCATCTTGCCCAGCAATACCGCATACTCAACTACCTTAAAAAAACCATCCAGCAAATCTTTAAAGTCATCCCCTTTCCTTACAGTGCATCATTCTCCAAAATTGATGCAGCACTGCTCAGGTATATCGAGGCTGAAACTGCCTACCTGCAATCCGTAGATATCGTTGCAGCTGACCTGACCCTCACCGGCCAGATGCCCAAAACCTATCAGGTCACTTTTACCGTCAGGCAACTTGCCATCTTCATCCACCTTCAGGTAGAAGCGGGAATCATCGTCGGAGAAAGCCCAAAATCCATCCGCCAGTACATCACCAGCACCTACAGCACAGTGGAAAAAGCACAGATTTCTGAAAAAAGCTTTAAGAACGCCTATTATGCAAATTCAGGAAATGACATCAAAAAAGTAATGGAAAAGCTTACCACGATGCTGGCCCTTGCCAGGGCGCGCTACTGAAAGCTTCTTCAGCTACCGGTAAGCAGGAAAAGAATTTCCTTGCGCCTGAGAAAATCGATAAACTCAAAATACCACTTCTCACTATAGCCTTCACGCTCAAAAAGCTTTGCCTGGTCCAGTGCAATGATATCCTGCAGGGTAAAAAATTCCATCAGCTTACTTCTCAGCTTAAAGGTTTCGGAAAGCGGGAGTTCGTCAATAGGAAGGTTGATTAGATAAATGTTTGCGGAGGGATTTTTTTCCATAAAAAAGCGCGGTAACCTGATATCCGCTTCAGAGGCACCGCAAAGAGCCCACAATACAAGATAAACAGGCACCCACGCATAGCGTAGGCAACCATCTATTTTTTCCTGTATTGTTCGAAGATTTGCGGTTTTCTGAAACAGTAAAATAGCTGCTGCTACAATATCAATATGTTAATTTTTATCAATTCATGCCCAAATATAGCTCATTTCAATGATTTTAATACTTTCCGATGCAAAAATTATGGGTTGCCCCAGGTTGCCTTTCCAGCAACTTGACAGCCCTGATTATAGCATTTCCTTTGCAGGTAAAAAACAATGGACATCAAAAATTACCTCATCAGGCTCGCAGCTATCCACCCCTTACCGCTCGGATTGGAAAGTTACCTGCGGATCGCAATAAAAGCCTCCCCGTTCAAAAAAAACGAACGGCTCTCGCTCGCCATCCCACCTGACCTTTTCCTGGGCTTTATAGCAAGCGGCACTTTCAGGCTTTACCTCCTTGATTCCGAAACCCATCAGCAGCATACCTTAGGGTTTTACCCCTCCGGCAGCTTTCTTCCTCCCGCATTGGAACTCGGGGTCAGCGAAGGAAAAGCCCTTTACCTCCAGGCATTGGAAGATTGCACAATCCTGGCCATCAATGAACAGCACTTTTGCCACCTGGCTAAAATATTTGAAGAATGCACCCTGATCTATCAGCTACTGGCTAACCGGCATCTCCTGCGGCAACTGCATTATAACCATGAACTCAAAACCCTTTCTGCCAAAGCGCGCCTGGCACTTTTCAACCGGGACTACCCCGGATTTCTCTCCTTCGTTTCTGCTACTCATGTTGCTTCCTTTCTGGGCATCCACCGAAATACCCTGAATTTCCTGCGAAGCGAAAACAACCCTAAACGCACCATGGGGTACTAACTGCAACCTGCAATACAGCCTGGAATTTTGACAACGACCGTTTTTGCAACCTGTAGGTTACCACATGTGCAATCATTCCCTCCAACTTTGATCTCGCTATGGAAAACGAAACTAAAAACCAACCCATCATCCAGCTAGCCAGCTTTCTGCTCATACTACTATGGATTTATGCCGCCCTTTCCAAACTGATTGACCTGGAGACCTTCAGCAAGCAGCTGAACAACCAGGTCTTTCCCAGAACGCTGACCCCGGTGCTGTCCACCGGTATCCCGGCAATTGAAATAGCGGCCGCTGGTTTGCTCCTCACCGACCGCTACAGAAAAACCGGGCTCTGGCTTTCATTTATCCTGATGGGCGCTTTCACCATCTACATCGCCGTGGTACTGGGAGGTCTATTTGACCGTGTCCCCTGCTCCTGTGGAGGGGTACTTTCTAAAATGGGCTGGAAAACACACCTCTACTTTAACCTTTTCTTTTTAAGCCTTTCACTGATTGGCCTATATGCCGACAGAGGTACCCCTCTAAAAGAAAAACACCAAAAAATAACCCAACCGGAGAACCACTGATCCTTCTCCATCGACCATAAAAAATCAACTTCCATTGCTGATCAGCCGGGCGTAATGGAAAAATCAAGGCCGAATGGCCGAACCTTAATCAAAACAAAAAATGAAAAACTTTTTTAAAAAAATCCATTTCGGTGCTGTAGCAGTATTGATTGGAGCAACATTAGTATTGACCCAAAGCGCTTTTACCAGTGCTGGAACCAACAGGGCGCATGAAGAATTCGGTTTCCTCAACGGCGCCTGGGTAAAAATTTCTTCCATTAATACCGAACTGTATGATTATGGATGTAACGACAACCCGGTAGATCCGTATTGCAGGGGATACTTTGACACGGCAGTCAATCCAACCCCACAACCAACCGATACGCCGCTACCTTCCGAGCCCTCTGAGCGCGGGGATTTCTACGTAACCCCAAAATAAATAAAGCAGGGTATAAAAAGGCAAAACAAAAGCTTGAGCACAGGCTTTAAGAAAAACCCTTAAAATAATGCCCGAACCAAAAGGGCTGTCCAGTTTCCGGACAGCCCTTTTTTGCTTTAATTCTGCTCCATCCCGGACCTGGTGATCTCCTCCTGCGGGATTGGATAAACATACCGGGGATCGCCTGCCGGTAATTCATACATCACCCCGCCTGAGCTCCTCGATAAATTTACCTTATAGGCATCCTCCTGGTTAATCCTGCGCAGATCATTCATCCGCTGCCCGCGAAAAGCCAGTTCTCGCCTGCGCTCCTCCAGCACCAGTTTTACCGGATCCGCTACCGTAGCCACCGTATAGGGCACAAACGTCCCCGTCCGATAACGCTTAACCAGCAGGGTATTGACATCGGCCAACCCTTCAGCCACCCTGCCCAGCCTGATAACAGATTCCGCCCTGATCAGGTATACCTCATCGGTCGCTATCCCGCCAAAAAGCCGGGGCACATTGTTGTAATTTCCCTTAAAATTCTTTCCCGTAGCATTAAAAAATATAACCTTCCTCAGATCATTTGCCGCATACAACCCGTAGAGCTCCGGGCTCACCGTTACACTGGAACCCATAAAACTCATAAAAGAATAAGAAACCTGGGCAGCATAAAACAAGACCTCATCATTACCCCTGGGCAGTACCGATGGGAAGGGCCTGGAGAGCGCCGGGTTAAGCGTATTGTAATCAATCAGCGACCCATATATCTTCAGCGAACTGTCCGCATAGTCAAAGGCTGAATTATAATCCTGCATCAGCAAAGCAATCCTGGCCAGCAGCGCAAAAGCCGCTGCCCTATTTGGCCTGCTCTTCAAATCCGGCCTTTCCGGCAGTAAGGCCACAGCCTCCAGCAGATCTTTGCGCATAAAAGCAAAAGTCTCAGATAGGCTAGCCCTTGGCGGATTTTGGTTCACGTCCGAAGATTCGCGGATAGGCAAACCCAGTTCGCTTGCAGCGGTGGAAGGTACATAAGGCCGGGTAAACATCTGCGAAAGGTGGAAATAAGCGATCGCCCTGAAAAACAGCGCTGAGCCCTTAATCGCATTCCAGCGGCTAGAGCCTCCGTCACCCCAGGCCTCTGCCCCATCAAGCACAATATTGGAATAGAATACCTGCTGCCAGCCGTTTTTCCATTCGGTGTTAGCAGGCGAACTGAAGACCTCCTTTTTCCAGAGATAAGCATTGCGCTCATCGGGAGAGGTAAGCGAGGCCAGCGCCGCATCGCTCAGCAACAGATCATCCACGGCCAGCTGCTGCAAGCCCGGGGCCGGGTTCATCGCATCTAAATTGTCCAGCAAAGCCTGCAGGTCTGCCGGAGTAGTGGGCACAGTAAGCGCCTTACTGGGCTTTTCATCCAGGTACCCTTTTTTGCACCCGCAAAAAAAGCTAACAGCAAGCCACGAAATCACCACCAGTATTTTCATTATTTTTTTCATCTTTCAAATCATTAAAAGTTCAACTTAGCCCCAAAGGCAAAAGACGGCCGGAGCGGCAGGCCCTGATAATCCGGATCAATCCCCTTTTCATTCGCCCGCCAGATAATCCCCAGATTCGAAGCGTAAACGCTCAGCTGCACCGAGCGGAAACCCGACCTGTATTTCTCCGGCAAATCATAAGCGAGCCTGATATCCTGCAAACGGATGTGGTCCCCCTTTTCTACCAGTACCTCACTCAGCAGGTACATATTGTCCCTATTGGCACTCGCCGAAAGGGGAATGGAGGGAATACTGGTGAGCAGTTCATCACCCGCCCGTTTCCAGCGCCCGGCGAAATCCGCATGGCCGCCTTGGGCAGAGAGGATACTGAGGTAATTGACCGAGCTGCGCTTGAAATAATAACCCAGCCGGTAAGTGATGTTGGCCGAAAGGGAAAGCCCTGCAAACCGCAAAGTATTTATCAAAGAGCCAAAAACCACAGGCTTGGCCGATCCGCTGTACACCATCCCATCAATGCCCGTAGCTGAAAAAATCCCCGCATAATCCGTACTTGCCACGCCATTGAGATACCCCTGAGGATTCCCCTGCTGATCCAGGCCTGCATAAGGATAGGAATAGACCCCATACAATGGATAACCTTCCCGCGGCACTGTCCCCCCTTCTGCCGACTGCGCATAATTACTCGCCCGAGACAACGAACCTGCAAGGAACCTGCTTACCCGCTCCCGGGTGTAGCTCAGCCAGAAACTGGTTGTCCAGTCCAGCCTGCCTTTTAAGTTCACCGAATTCAGGCTGAAATCCAGCCCTGACACCTCGGTATTGGCCATATTACCGCGAAAAGTCGTCACCCCGGAAGAGGGCGGAAAAGGGATATCGGTTATCAGGTCAATCCCCTTTTTATGGTAAAGCTCCAGGCTCCCCGAAAGCCGGTTATCCTTAAAACCAAAATCAATCCCCAGGTTCAGCGTCCTTACCCGCTCCCACCTCAGCTCCGGGTTTGGGGGATTGAGCACCACCGCATAAGGCTGCCTGGTCAAAGTTGTCAGCCCATTAAAATACCTCGCCGTAGTCAGCGCCGAAAGGTTTTTATCGATATTGCCATTGTACCCAAAAGTGAAGCGTGCACGCAGCACCGGAAGCGCCGCAAACCTGTAAAACTCTTCCCTTGCAATGTTCCATAGCAGCCCGGCCGACCAGAGCGGAACCCCCTTCTGGTTGGTACTCACCCCAAACAGGTTCGAGCGGTCTAGTCTGGCACTGCCCGAAAGCGTATACCTGCCGAGATAAGCCACCGAAGCATTTGCGTAATAAGAAAGAAAGCGGTCCGCAGACCCGGTCTGCCCATCCAAATTGGGAATATTGGCCGTTGCAGGAGTATAAAAGGATTGCGGGTAAGCATTAACATAATCCACTGTATTGCTTGTGGCATTTAAAGGGTTATATCCATAAAACCGCGTACGGTAAGAACTGCCTTCCAGGTCCCGCCATTCATAGCCCGCTAAAGCCGATACCTCCAAATCCTTCCAGTTTTTCTGATAATTCAGCTGCCCCCTGAAATTAATCGTCCTCAGCATGCTGCTGCCCTTATCCAGAATCCCGCCCAGGGGTAGCGGGTAAACCATTGCGCCACCAGCAGAACCTTGAGTAAACCGGTTGATCAGATCCCGCGTGAAATAACTCTCCAGGCTAAACAAATCTGAGAAATCACTTGAAAGCTTACCATACTGGATGGCCGACTCTACGCTCAGGCCCGCAGCGATCCTGAACCGCGCCGTAGCATTCGCCCGGTAATCCAGACCCTCCGTGCGGTTATCCCTGAAACCAATGTCCTCGGCCGGCCGAAACCGCCAGTCCAGGTAACCCGTCCCACTGAGTCCATCCAAGAAAGCATTCCTGAAATCCTTAGTCACCGCAAGCGCATTTCCCTGATCATCCGAGAGCCTGGCGTAAGGATAAATCTGCTGGGTAGGCGACATCCTCATTGAGCTAAAACCATCATTGGGCCTTTGGGAAACCGAGCTGGCCATAATCAGCCCCAAATCCAGCGTTAACCTGTCAGCGAGCAAACTCAGCCGGTCCGAAAAATTCAGCGTCATCCGCTGCAAAGAGTTCCCCTTATCTGCCAGGCGGTTATCATCAAACCCCGCTGAAAGGTAATAACTGTTCGCGCCCGAATGGCCTGAAAGGTTGAGCGCATACTGCCTGTTGACCACACTGTTACCCAGCGTCCGCATATACTCCTCCCGGACATCCACCTGCCGCAGCTGCTCGAGCTTGCTCTCCAGGCCAGCCGAAGAAAGTTTTCCGTCCCTTGCCGCTATAAACAGTTCCACTGCCGGGGTCAGCGGCAGCTTAATCACAGAACTTTCCGTTCCAGAATAAAACCCACGGTCGAACAGCAACTTTTCTACCTCAATAAAATCCCCGCTCGACATCGCATTGTTCCGCCTCAGGTCAGGCTGCTGGGTAACCATAACATTCACCGAGGCATTGACCTGCAAAGGCTGGTTTTTCTTCGCCCGCTTAGAAGTAAGCACAATCACCCCGTTCGCCGACCTTGCCCCCCAGATCGAAGCCGCAGCAGCATCCTTCAGCACCGTAATGCTCTCAATATCATTCGGGTTGATATTAGCAAGGTCACCATCATAAGGAAAATTATCCAGAACAATAAGCGGCTGGGTATTGGCATACAACGTACTCTGCCCCCTGATCCCGATCGAAAGCTCATTAGATCCAATCCCCCTGGTGCGGTTAAAAATCAGCCCCGGCACCACATCGCGCAGCCGGTCAATCACATTGGTGCTGACCTGCCGCTCTAAAAGCGTGTTATCCACCTGCGCAAAAGAGCCTGTAGCCCGTTCCCTGGAAATCCGGCTATACCCGGTACTCACCGTTACCTCCGCCAGCTTATTGTCCAAAGGGAACAGCCGCACCTCAATCGCCTTTGCTGCGCCATTACCCTCGCCCGTAGCAACCTTCTCCCGAAAAGCGATATACCCCAAAAAACTCACCTCTAAAACCAGCCCTGAAGCGCCGCCCCCTGCTCCTTCCCTCACCCGCAGCGAAAAGCTTCCCTCAGCATTCGTAACCGTCGAAGCACCACCGCATTTCACCGACGCCCCTAAAAGCGCCTTTCCCGTATCCCCGGCAGTTACCCTGCCGCTGATCACAACCTGAGCAAATCCATTTCCCCTGCCCAGCAGGAAAAACAGGAACATACAACAAACAGCCCTTAACATTACAGTTTGAATGTATCAGCCTTCTTCTTGCGGAACACAATCATCAGCGTCCTAAAAAGCTTATCCTCCAGCTTAAGGTTATATTTCTCCAGCTCCCGGTTCACCTCAGCAACGCTGGCCGTATTGCAGTCCAGGTTCATATCCACCGGGAAAGTGATACCCGAACCATCAACAACCGGATAAGGGTTCCCCTGCATATAAAAAGCATCCAGCCTGCTCGTCAATGCTATAAGCGGCATGCATTCCATGCTAAACCCAGCCATCCCGTTCTGAAGCTTCCGCTCCTTCCCCTTAGCCCGCAGCATCGAATTATCCCCGGTAGACACCAGTACCGTACACATCGTCTCCATTGTCAGCGTATCCACCTGGGCAAAGGGAAAATGCCCCTCCAGGTCGCGGATGACCAGCTGCCTCAACCGTCCCCAATCCTCTTTAGGTACAACCAGCTCATAACAGCGTTCATACTGCTGCTCATACCCTTTTGGGTCATGCTTCTTCGGCTGAAACCTGAAATCGTCCGTTTCCGCGCCCATAAACACCATCCGGTGCCTGCCAAGGATAATCTTCTCACTATAGGCTGTAGCAAACATATTCGACAAATCCAGGTTCAAAAAAGTAGCCTTTCCGATTTCCGGGTTCAGCCAGGACAGCGACTTGAGCCCCTGCCCGTAACCGGTAAACACGCTGTGGTAAATCAGGTTGCTGCCCGCTCCCCCATTCCCGTCAATCAGCAACGGCTTACCCTTATCATAAGCAATAAACAGATCAGTCTTTTGCTGCAACTCAGCGCCTCCCCGCAGCATTTTCTCAATATTCCCTGCATTCACCTCCTCATGACCGGTAATCGCTGCAACCCTGCCATCCGGGCCAATCCAGACATAATGCGGCAAATAGCGGTGCGGAAAGGCCGAAGCCAGCAGCCGGTCAGCAGTCACGTAAGGGATCGTACCCTTCTTCCCCTTGTTCAGCTTAGCCAGGAAAGGCGACACCACTGCATCCGACTGGTCAGTCACCGAGATAAACTGCACCCGACCGGAAAACCTATCCTGCAGCGAATCCATCACCGGGATCATCCCCACACAAGGCGCACACCAGGTTGCCCAGAAATCCAGGATCACCAGCTTCCCCTTAAAATCTGAAAGGTTAACCGAGGAAACAGCCTTTCCACCGCCATCAAAATAATTGTGCAGATTTTCGATCTGCAAGTTGGGCACCATCTGCCCAACCGTAATCCCCGTCGCAGAAAGCTCCACCGCCACATTTTTTTTATCCTGCGCTATAGCATCAGATATAGCACACCAGACCAATGCCCAAAGCACCAGCCCCATTTTAAAACTTGATTTCATAATTAGTTAGTAAGTTGATAGAGAAATAAGCGCTCAAAACACGCCATCAGGTGAATAGACGGCCATACCGGCCGCCAGCATACACCCAAAAACCGAAGCCTTCCCTTTGCGGACGGACAGACTTGCGGCAAACAAATAAGAAAAGGTCAGAAAGAATAGACGAAAGATCCAGACAGCAAAACAAAACCATCACTGCCCAGCATATAGGACCTAAAAAACACCAGAAAAAAAGCGGCAGGCAGACCATTATCAGCGAACCAACACTACTATACTATTTAACCATAATCCTGCCTGCCGCCCTAAAAACCTCATTCAGGATTCTTCGGCTTCAAAGCATAAAGCCTGTCGAACAAATCATGTTTACTCAAAGCCATATCCTTTACATTTACAACAGTTAAATTGATTAGCACTATAAAAAGGGACGATAACAACACCAGAAAAACAACCTATATCACACTTCCCACACATCAAAGGAAAACCACTTACAAAACCATCACGCGTCACCCCACCATTAACAATATCACCAGCCACCACCTCAACCTTCCCATCCACAGCCTTCTCATCAGCCACCAACTTAACCCTATCCTCAACCGCATACCATGCCGCCAAAGGGCTGTATAAAAAAGCCCAGCATAAAAAAAACATCGGCAAATAACAGTTATTGGTTTTCATACTAGGTTTTTACTTGATAAACTGAATCATAAAATGTGGGGCATCCAACCAACGTCCGAAACACCCATCCGCCATTGCAATTATCTGTGAATGGTATGAGTCAAAGCAAAAAATCTTCCCTACATCCAAAAACCATAGACAAAGCAATCCCCTTACGATCAAAACCGTTCAATTTTTAAAAGAAAGACTGGATTAAAAAAGGAAAGGAGGCAAAAAAAATGGAGACCGTCATCATCAAAAATCAATAGTCATCACAGGTCAGCCTGTCCCATCCCAATCTCATTCAGGATTCCTGGGCTTCAAAGCATAAAGCCGCTCAAAAAAACAACGTACCAGAGAATGATAAAGAAATACCTTAAAACGGGGCATTAAAAATAAGCCATAACAAACCATCCCTACTTTACTAAAGCGTAATCTGTTAAAGTGACTAATACCTTGATTTTTCATACTCGTAAATATTTACGAGTCCCAAAACGCACTTTGGCGTGGAACTCAATCCATCGAGCTGGAGGTACTGGTATACCGGGGAACGACGAAAAGAGCCCACGCCAAATGGCGCGAGCATCTCCACTATCGTCTTGTCCCCTTTCAAATTACCAGTTTTCCAGTTCAAGACTTAGTGCGAATGCTTCAAAAAGAAGTATGCGCAAAAATAGTTTAATTAAAACATTTTTTTCTCAAAAATAATAACATACCAAATATATAATATATGTATTATAATTCAAAATTAATTTATGTATTTCTTCGCAAGGTATGGAAGCCTCAGTTTTAACTCCTATTGAACAATATGTAATTGATTTTGTCTATAAATTAAGAATGGATAAAAACCTTACACAAGAGGATATTGGTTTCATTTTGGATGTTAAACAATCATTTATTGCTTGTATTGAAAATAGAAATAACAGAGCGAAATATAATCTAAATCACATTAACCAGCTTGCGGATCACTTCGGACTTTCTCCGCAGGATTTCTTACCGACAAAATCACTCACAAAATAATTTAACTTTCAGCTTTGAAAGAATTATATCTCCATTAAAAGAAAAATGTTTAATCCATAACTTCCAGTTATAAGTTTGGCCTCTTAGCGTCTTCGTTCCGCATATGTTTAATTGAATTAATTTTATTATCAGTGGAGAAAATGAATTAATTCTACTAGGGATTTTCATTTACTTTTATCGCTACTAGATAAGTTAAAATGTTAGAACCAGACAGAGCCGTAATAAACATGATCGATATTATCGAAAACGGCAAAACACCCTATAAATTAATCACCACTGAGAAGGGTTTGGCAATAGATTCAAATTTTCAAATCGAAGACAATAATAATTTCAAACTCAACTTCACCCTGCAACCTGATGACCAAAAGAAAGGTATTGATTTGAATTATTTTTTTCAGACACCATTTGCTTTGGTTACAGACGGGATGGCTATACACATAAAAAACGTTCACTTAGTTAAAGGGTCAAGAGGTCTTCAAGAAGACACTCCATGTAATGTTAATGTTCAAATTAAGTCATTTCGAGGTGACATAGATGACAGTCTGTGGAAGCAATCAAAACAAAAAGCTTATATAAAGTATAATAAATCCAAATTCAATCCCTACTCGTCAGGATTAATTTTTGATTTGACAACACGTAAGGAAGACAATGGCTTTTTTAATGCTGTAGCACTTAAAGTTGGAAAGGTTGATTTTTTATTTTATCACGAGACTATTGACGCAGATAATGGTTATTTCATTATTAATCCTAGTGGTCAAATTGATTTTAATGAATTTGAAGCCGTTGTAGAAGCAGTTATAACTGCCTATGGCTTTCTTAATGGTTTTTACATGCGTAACATGATTTATTATTTTACCGTGAAAAAGGTCGAAAATAAAGACAGGACTTCCTTCTATTATGAAAATTTTGATTCCGCCATAATTTCCGACAAACCTATAATGGATTCTGGCAATTATGCAGATGTCCCCAGAGAACAAAGGCAATTGACCAGTACACAATTTAATAAATTGGTAAACCTGTTATATCATGATAAGGAGTACCTACGTTCGGCCTATCTACTAATTGAAGCAAGTACCTTAAAAGGTTGTTCTCAAGCATCATTGGGCGCGGTAGCTCTTGAAACAATCACTAGAAAGATTCAGGAAAAAACAGCAGCAGAAAAAATCATTGATGATAAAACGGTTTCAAGGGGGCTGCTTTACGATTTGAACAAAGTGATCAAGAAATATACAGATCATCTGAAAAAAGATCAACTAACCATGTTGACTAATAAAATTAACATCATTAATAATAAGCCAAATTCGAGTAAACTAACTTTGGCATTTGATCAAATGGGCATCATACTGGACCTGGAAGAAAAAGAATGTATCAACAGCCGCAACCTATTTCTGCATGGCAACCTACCTCGTAATAAAAATACGATTTTAAATGATCAGGAATTACTTAGTATACTAGCAAACCGCTTGGTAATGCTGAGCTCCATGCTAATACTGAAATTAGTGGGATATGATGGCAACGTAATAGACCGCGGAATGACGGAAGTAATTAAATGGCGCATGATCCATGCAGGGCAAAGAGTCAGAGGAGGTAGTTGCTTGCGAAATATTGCCAGTGCCGGTAAATCGTAAGCTGAAATCAGTATTCAACTCAATATGGATTTAAAAATGGTTAACTTTCCCTATGAATAAAAGAAGAAATGTTATCCTATTTGGTGCAGGTGCTGTTATTGATTGGGGTGGTCCGAAAACGCCAGACCTTACAAAGCTTATCAGAGAAAGTGGGTTTTATATTAGGGATGGAAAAACTCGTATCACTAATTTTATTTATAGTAAACTTCTCGAAGTATCAGGTTATGAAGAGCCTGATATCAATTTTGAAACCATTATAAATGTAATTGAGGAATTGATCGCTTACTATGCCAATCATGGCCTGCGCAAGAAAGTACCGGCATTGATGAAACCATTTTTCAATATCAACTTTGAAAACGAAATCTTGAATTTTTCAGTCATTGGTGGCGAGGCCAAACAATTTTACAAACTGCATATACCTGGAAAAGATGATGAATGGGCGATCACAAACCACGGACAGGAAACGCCTGAACAATTCTTTCTTCAACAACTTCTAGCTCATCTACTTACCGATATAACCATAGAAATAGAGCACTACGCTTACCACACTGCCAGCAAAACTAATGTTCTTACAGAACAGAACGCGGAAATTAACAGCCTTTTTCAGGATTGGATCAACCTTATAAACGGCAGCGATATATTACGGATGTACACACTTAATTATGATAGAAACTTTAAAATATTGCTTGCAAAATCACAATATAATTATGAGATTTTTGAAGGATTCGATTGCAGTGATACCGTTGGGTATACAGACCAGTTGAGACCACAGGCCAGGAGGATACTGGAAGATCAGGATTCACATATACATTATAACCTACATGGAAGTGTGTTTTGGCGAGTTAGAGCATTGAACCAATATCAATTGGAATTACCGGAATTTTATTTAGCATGCGGGGCCTATCTAGAACAAAACACAGATGAATTTCCAACTTTTCAAAGCGAAAAAGGCAAGACGATCTTCTTGACAAATTTTATTACCGGCTACCAAAAAACTCAAAGGGCTATATTTTCTCCGTTTAAACAAATGCAAGCTGCATTTGACAGGGATTGCATATTCTGTGATAAACTGATCATCGTTGGCTATTCCTTTGGAGATGAACATATCAACTCCAGTATCAGGACAGCCTTGCAAGAAAACAGCAATATACAAATCGAAATAATTGATCCCTCGTTTAAGAAGAATGAATTTGACCTGATGGTGATGCTTAAAATCTTTGCAGCTTCCGATCAGATGCGGATTGGTTGCCCAACAAACATATCTGAAAACGTTCATGGCTTTCTCAACGGTACTGTAATTGTGCATGCAAAGACGTTCAGGCAATACATGACAGATAAATTGAGCGCAAAATTTGGCTTTAGCAGGTTGAGAAATCAAAAGGCCGAATGAAAAAGACTGTTGCTTTAGGACGGTTTACAATTTATGATGATAGACCAGTTACAACTTGCTACAGCCACTGGTGGAGATCTTTCTTCATTCTTCAAGATGGCTATTAGGTCCAGCAAGTCATTTTTGGAGATTAAAAGAGTCAGGTCTTTGCTTTTTGTCGCCATTTTTTTGTTTTTAATGACAAGCTATAGCAGGACGAGACATTAGACAAAAAGAAAAAATCAGAACGAAACGAAAATCAAGGAAAGTGATACTCAAGAAATGGATTATCAACATTTCGGACGATTAGCATCAAGTTGCAAAAACCAATTCATTTGACCCCTTCCTGCCAATTCACTAAAATACAGACAAGCAAAACTTCGCAGAAAATTTATTTCCGGCGAGACGGGGTCAATGTACTCTGGTTTATCCACCTTTTCCAATAAACACGCAGCAAAGCAATCAAAGCTGATTGCATGTTAAAATACTCCCACTGGTAGATAGCCTCCCTGAACATTGAAATGCAATTGTTTGTTTTTTAATCGTTCCTTCGCAGCACTGCTGAAAAATCCATTTCCACGTATTGCTTAAAATCTTTCTCCGCGAATTTGTCGAAAAAGATCAGGTGTTCAGCCCTGACAGCATGATCTAGTGAAGAATTTTCTTCAATGAGCTTGCGGTATACAGCACAGGATCGGTTTGTTTGATTAGATACGGAAAAAAGGCTATCTTCAATAATGACATGTATTGCAAGTTGGGTTAATCCTGAAATGGAAGAAAATCCCTGTATTTGGACAATTGGAGATACCCTAATCACCTCAGGTGATCTTAATTTGAGTTTTGAAAGCAGTAAAATCTTCGAAATTAACGTTACCATTCGTCCTTTCAACTCTCTATTTGGTAGGCCACAGTTTTCACAACAGGTCGGGTATGCGTTTGCCGGAAGTTCCATGGTCGGACTGAATACTTTTGCAACCTTAAGTGGTATCTTGAGTAACCTTACAGGCAGACCACAAGCCGTTCCCAGCATAAAAAACATAGCCGCTACAGCACTTAAGATCATTGATACCTATGCATCGTCGATCTGCTCGCCATCTAACAACTTCGAAGCATTGATATATGGATACTGCTACCGAAGTACCACCTTTAAACGGTTTCATATCTCAAAGTTAGCAAATTCAAATAGCGCTTGTTTTGGCATACACCAAATCCCTGATAATGAAATTTTTCTCATGGGCGATAAAAAACAGGAAATTTATGATGCCATCAGTCAATTGAGAGAGAATCCCAGTAAGGGAATGTCCGAACACCGTATTCCTGTTTATGTACTTTCAGATATTATTAATGACCGTAAATACCCAACAATAGGAGGAAGTATACAAATGAATATATGCAATAAAAATTATTGTTACCCCATGCAAGCAGTTGGTTTGAAAAACGATTCGGATATGAGATACCGCAACTTTGATCTTCATGCCGATATTGGGCTTGCAGTTGGACCCTGCATTTTTAATATGGTTGGGATGTATCTAAAGTCGTTCCCACCAAAAGAAAATACATAAGTCAGAGCCCAAAAACAGGCTGTCAGTTACGATGAGTGACATTAACAGATCAATATTTGCTCAATATCCATAGATAAATTATATTTCCAATCGGTAATACTTATGCCTTTCCACGAATTTACCCTTAATGATGACCAATTCATCATAGTAACGCCAAATAAATCCTGTGAACCAGCCTACCGTGTGAGGCTTTCAAAATATCTTCTGGAAAAATACGGAAACGAAATTACTAACGATAGCGTCATTGATGTACTGCTAGACTGTCACGAATTCTTTATTGATGAATTTATTCAAGCGATGGACATGGTAAATGATCTGATGTTTATTCTTTTCGTTTTCAACCTCCATGAGCAAACAGCAAAACTTTCCTATTTGCGTTCTGTGGACGGGATTAAAATTCCCCTCGACCAAACCTACTTTGCTGCATACAGAAGAATTCTGAAGATGATACTTCAGCAATCCTGTACCATAGAACTTACCCAAAACATTCATCCCTCGGAGAAATGGATGGCTTCAAGTTTGGAAAAGATCGAAGAACTTATCTTTCTCGGATCTTTTGCATTGAATATAGCAGATGCAGTATCGGAGCAAAAGCTGACTGGGGCATCTATACAAATTACTTTTAAAGACGGACTTTATGTCCTCGGACATCCTCCTGAATGGGACGGGTTCTTTAACCTTTTCTCAGAAGATTTTGATGATCAGATTGACGGCTCAATACATGATAGTAGCTTACCAGTTCGCTTTGATGAAGTCATAAAGAAAGAATTCCAGCTTGACCTTACCGAACTGGGATTTATCCTTGCAGGTGTAGCAGAAAGACTGCTCAATCAGGAACCACCAAGGTTTTGCATGGTTTCAGAACTAGTTGAAGTTTTTAGGAAGGAAACCAACAGTCAGCATGTAGAAGCATTTATCGATGGGTTAATCCTTAGCAAAAATAACGTGGCATCGTTGAAGTCCGGCATTTTATCTCCTTACAAAGGCAATAGGCTTATTCATCGCCCGCTTTTGCGCATCGACATAGATAATGTACCTTGTTTGTTGTTCAGTCAATTTACTTTTCTGGAGTCAATTAATACATTATTCCAGAACCAAATTACCCATGGTAAACTGCCCAAAGAGTGGCAAGGTATCCCTCCTGTAAAAGATATCTGGAAGGACTTGGTAGCCTATCACAAGGATATTCTGGAAAACCCTGTCGAGCGGTTATTAAAAGATAAACAGATACCACACGAGCGAAATGTAAAAACACTTAAATCAAACAACGTTCATGAAAACCTCTCAATTAACCAAACACCGGGCGAGATTGATTTTATTTTTATCCATGGAACAATAATCTATTTGGCGGACTGTAAGAATTTGACCAAACATTACGAAATGCATGGCTATTATCAGGATGCATCCAAGTTTGAACCCTACATTAATAAAATGGCAGAGAAAGTTGCTTTCATGAAAGATAATCTGGAAAGACTACAAACCCATTTGAGGATAATGACAAAAAATGATATGCTCAATATCAACAGTTTTGAAATTAGGGGAATATTCATTATCAATACGCCAACGCTTTACAGCGTGAATGCAAGTTTTAGGATTTATAGCTATTACAACTTTGAGCTACTCATTAGTGGAGATGATGTTTTCAAAGATACTGTATCCGTTCCAGATGCTGAAGAAACGCAAATATGCTGGCCCTATATCGATAATTACAAAAAATATTTAAAAGCGACACAATCAAATTGAATGAATCGCATTATAGACCGATTATCAAAAATCAAAAATTTTATTAACAACGATCACGCAGGAAAAATCAAAATTTCAAATGCCGCTAACAACACCGGCACCGGAGAAACGTTATTAGTATAAAAACTAGTAACAATACTAAGGGAGATAAAAGATGAAAAGAAAATGACTAATGAGGTACTAGAACGTAAGGAGAAAAACCAAACGCAGCAACAGCTGGATAAACTAGAAAAACAGGAGGAGAAAGTTGTGGAGAAAAAAGAAACGGAGATAGAACTTATATAAATAAAAGTTTATACTTTTGCTAGTGATTCAGAAACAGGAAAGACCTGGAGTAATTAAGGATGCAGCGGCGTCAAAGTCCTTGCACTATACAACCACTTCCACGTGGAGTTACCCTAATTATCCAAGTCTGGCGCGAACCTAAATCCTGAAATCAAAAATGGGCTACTGGAGGTGTTTCTCCTTACCCAGACATCATTTTCGGTATTAAAGTAAGCCTATTATCAGTAGGCTTATTTTATTTTGTAAATATAAGACTTTAAAACATATAAGTCTGAACTCATCTTATATTGTTGATAAATTGCGTCATAAATTAACAATTTCGCAAAGTGCGAAAGGCTGAAACCAATTTCATCAGGCTCTAAGATTAGCCGCCTATTTCGGCGAAAGTGACCCCTCCGTTTCGGACCAAGCTGGCCGCCAATTTGATTGCCGGGCTGTGGCATAAAAGTTCCTTTCCCTCTTAACAAATATAGGCCTACGGTTTTCAAATTTCTTCTCGATGCTAAGCTTTCCAGGCTGTCTCTTTTCAGAGATGCTCATCTCCTTAAACAGACGAATTTCTTCGACCTACCAAAGAATCTATCCAAACACCTCAAAAGAGAACTTAAAAGCATTCAAATGACCTATTGATCGAAAGCTTAGCTGGAGCTTATCTTTTCGGACCTATAGCGTTGAACTAGCTTTAAATAAAAACGTGACCAGGAAATGCTATGCTAAGAAAATCTCGTCAACAGATTAGTGCGGCCACCATGGAGCGAAACAGGCTGACACTTTAAAAGCGAAACGCGCGGCCATTTTCGCTGAAATACCCAAGCTGGCCTCTTATTTTAGTGATCAATATGTTAAATCAGCACTCGCAGATTCAAGCTTTTGTCCTCTCACAAAAACTTATAGTTCCACCCTGTCAGGGACAGCAGCGGCATCCTTTTGGAACAAAAGATACAGCGGATGGCCCGGCCCGCAGGGGACAGCCAAACAAATAAAATAAAAAACACATATCCATAACGTTGAACAAATCTTCCCAACCCTTCCCCTCAACCAAAACAGTATATCAACAAAGTAATACACCAATCTTTCCCCAACCTACCTCCCCAACAATCCTATTACAAATACAACAAAGTAAACCAGATTCACTAAATTGTATCTACCTAAACCTACGACCCATGAAAAAACTAACTCTAACCTTAAGCCTCATCGCTCCCCTCCTCTACAGCACCCTTCATGCCCAGCTGCCCCAGACCAGAACCACCTTTGGAAAAATCAGCACAATCGAAGAAGGCATGCTCTATGTCCCCCCAAAAGGCAAATACCAGAGAGTAAGCGACAGCCTCGATAAAACCTTAAAAACCCATCCAAACGATACCACCGCATTATTCTACCGGGCACTACTCCACTACAGCTATAACCAGCTCCTCGCCCAGCCCTACCAGCGGACAAAAGGAGCCCTGGAAAACCTGACCACAGCCAAAAACCAGATCGAGAAATGCGTGGAACTGAAAATGAGCGATGAACGCGTCAAAATCCTCCGGGCACAAATCTACGAGGAACTCTGCTACCGCTTTACCGCTGATGAATCCTGGATGCTCAATGCTGTGCAGGCCGCGGCCAGGAGAAAGTTATTTAACAGCTATAAAGAAGTGGCAAACCGCTACCTGGATGAACTCGCCTCGATATACCCTGACCTGGCGCATGAATATGCAAACAGGAAAATTACATACCAGTACCGCCTTTAAGCCCAGTACCCCTACAGCATGGTCATCGAGACTACAATTAAAAATTAACCATTGCAGCAGGTTGGCAAATGCCGCCCCGCAGTGGACTTGCTTCGTCAGGATCGCGGGACACTCAAACCGGAGCGCCCAGGTTGAAGAACTCAATCCGTTCTCCTCTGTAGGCGCTCCTGGTTTACCGTTTTTCATAAGCATGAAAAAAAAGGCAACACCTTATTTCCCTACCATTCGGCGGATATTCACTATTGCAAGGGTTTTGTTATCAAGCCCTATGTATTATTCAACCAACAATACAGATTTATAATAATCTTCGTATTCTTCCCCGCCGGCTTTCAAAGACGCGGTATAAGCAACTTCCATTGATCGCCCATCCCTAATCTCCTCTGAGTATAAATTTATCATTTTCTCCTTTGAGAATTTCATTACCTCATACAGGGCATCTAAGAATTTTTCAGCATCAGCTGCACAGGCAAAGTCTATCCGGTCACCCTCAGGATAATAAGAAACGATTTTTCCACTAGATTTATGGATAGCAATCCTGTTTGGCAATGCATCCCATCCGATAAAGACGTATTGATCATCTTCCTGATAGTCTGGATCAAAGGTTATATCATTTATCCTCAATTTTTCAAGATCATAATTTGAAATTAAATTCAAAATTTCATTATCGGATTTGCCGCTACCAATTTGATTGATTTCAAATTCACTAACCCATTGCCGGCTAAGTTCTTCTGGAATAGCTGACGCTTCAAAATCTTCAATCCTTGGTTTTAATCCTGTAATGGCATGAACAAACTCATCTGCTTTCATAATACCTTATATTTCATTGATTAATTATTTATTAAAGCATTTTAGGCTCCCACACTGAATTGGTAGACCATCTGTTATTCATATCTATATCCTCTGTAAAAGTTCCTAATTTTAGCACACCCATATATTTTTTCTCATCCTCGTCCCAAATGTAATCAGCGTAGACATCATATGTTACTTTAGCCCGGATCACCTCACCACTGCTGTTCATATATTTTGTTTGCTTTGTAATTACAAAATAGTCACCTGTTAAAGGTTGTTTGTATACTTTACCAACTTCATCAACTGAGCCATACCAGTTTAACCAGGCATCCGGATTTCCTGTAGTAAAATCGGTCAACAGGGAAAAAATTTGCATACCGCCGGCTAAAGAATTCATGGTACCTCTGAGCTTAGGAAATTTACCAATTTTAATACTGTGTAAAATTTTACTCCATTTTTGATGTACTTTTTCAGGAATAGCATATGCCCACCTTCCCTGTCCTTCATGATGATGACGCAGGGGCAAATCTTTGTAAGCTTTATGTGACGGATTATATTTTATCCATCTGTCATTTGCTACCGGTGAACCACCAGTTAAAATTCTAGTCCTATTGGCCTCATCAAACATTTCCGGCCTTAATCTAACCATTTCTTTCCAAAAGTACCTGTGGTTTGATGGAAAGCCAAGAGCTGTGGTCCTGCCATTAAGTGGTGTTGCTCCGGCCATGTCAATTCTGGTTCCATATTTATAGTATGCCTCAGGTATTGGATCAGTATTGTTTACCCCCGCCTGCATCAGCTCAAGCGTTAGTGCATCATAACTGTCCTCTGTATCGTAATACTCCTGCGGGTAATTAATATCAAAATCAGCGGGCAAATTTATTGGCAAAATATCATTACGGACATCGTTGAGCATATCCCTGAATTCCTGGTCAAAGCCTTGCGGGTGTGTCGTCAGGTATCCGATAGCCCATTTCCCAAAGGATTTTGTATCTAATGTCTCGGATGCAAGATGGGTAAATAATTCATTTGCAATAAGCGGGTTGTCCTGGAGGTATGTGATCTCAGCCGCTGATAGATGCAGGTTAGCATTAACATCAGAATTGAACCAATCAACCAATATTTCATTTGGCGCCTTTACTTCAGCTACTGGCCCTCCTCCAGGGGGTATAGTGGGTTCTGTCTCAACCGGTATTTCAATTGCAGAGCAAGGCAGGATATATTCAGTTCCTGGCGGCGGGGGAATCGTTGGCATAACATAGTCTGGATCGGGATTACAGCTAATTGGCGTATAATCGCTGGGATTGGGAGAGCCACCACCCCCGGGATTTGGCGATCCTGTTTCGCCGGTGTTCCCACCACCACCTCCAGTTCCGGGCTCCTCAGGATCATCTGTCGGATCGCAATCGATAGTAACATCTTGTGTTATAGTTGTTGAGCCTTGCGTTGCCCTGCCATATATACAGGTGCAGGGTACTCCATAGGCATGATTTTCACAAACGCAATTTCTTGGTGGATTTACCGTTATTTTGGTTCTGGTTGTGACAAAACAAATTACCTCACCTCCATTCGGACTGGTCATTTTTGCGCCGCCGGCCGTGGCCAGAAGCGTCTTTTTCAAAGGATTGTTTTTGACAGGCGCTCCGTCTGTAAAACTATACCTCCGCTTGATACTCCCATCCCAGTTCCTGATTAAGATCATTCCGTCATATTTCCGTGTAACTTTTGAGCCTAGCCATTTCTCTGATGGTTTCAATTCGACCCATTCGGTGATGATCTTATTTTCCGAATCCTTGTACATCATAAGGTAATTGAGAAAACCATATTTCACCATTCTTTTTTCCGACACATTGACATATAACCCCGGGCTGTGCAGTGGCGTGATAACTGCGTTTTTCCCTATAGCCAAATCCTTAAGTTGGGCACCATCCCACATCGGCATTTTAGCATCTGATATTTTAGTGGGTATTTTGGCTCCTGGTTTTACGCTGCCTGTGGAAGAGATTTTTCTGTCACTTTCTAACTTCAACTGGCTTTGTTCGAAGAATTGTTTCGCTTCCTCGATCGAAATTTGTTTTCCTAGTAAACTGGATTGTGGTGTTAGTAGGTCTTTTCTACACCCTTGCGCAAGAAACAAGCACATTAGAATCAGGCAGGCCATGGCTCTGCCCTTAAAGAGCATTAATCTGTTCATGTTAATTTAGTTTTTAATAATGGTTACGAGCACTGCAAACATACAGTAACAGAAAGCTACCTTAAACTGAAAAACCAAAATTTACACGAAACAGGAATTTGAGCATGATAGCAATCATACCCGGCTACCTATTCTTTTATTTTTTACATAAACATTGAAATTAACCAGCGAATTTAACATCAAAAATATTGCATTCATGTAAAGCCTCAACATTTCCTGCTTATCCTTTGTTCTTGGTAATACTACGGATCATCCAGTTCATTACGGCAGCTAACTACCACTTTTTTTCCCGCCAGGCATGGGCCTGGATCAGCTTGACCAGATTACAACAGCCCTAAATTTTCGCAGATTTGAAAAATTATAATATAAGATTATAATATTTTTAAAAAGCTAACTATTTGAGGTCCTGCATAAAAAAAGCATCTGGTTTATAAAAGGGGATCACATCAACTTTATCATACAGGTCAACATGGAAAGCACCTGGAATAATCATCAGCTCTTTGGGCTGAGCAGCTGAATTGTAATCTTCACTGAAATACCTTGAGTGTGCCTTTTCCCCTGCAACAAAAGCATTCCGTGGCGAAATTTCCTTTAGATAACTTAGGATAGGCATATTCATAAAAGGGATTGGATTGGTCAACAACCAGGCCCCATTTGAATTCACTGAATTGACGTGAAAACCACGTGCGTGTTGTAATAGTCGAAGTATTCTTTTACAAATTGCGGTTCATTACCTGTTAACCTTTCAGGTAAATTTCTTGGCCCGTCAGCTGGCCCCCCAGCTTCCGCATCTTTCCACCTTTGCTGTGCCAGATCTTCCAATGTTTTTGTTCTTTGTTCCGGTGTTACCAACTCATCCTGATCCTAAATATTCGCTTCGCGCCGTCTATCTGTCAATTCGAATCCGGGACCTCACATCGACTGGTTGTAAACAATATCTCCACACTTACTTGTTTTGCTAATATTTTTAGTATTTTTGAAGCCTAACGAAACAGTGCCATGATTAGAGAACTAGCAATAACAGAGAGCGGGGTACTAGATACACTTGGCAATTCAGGCCGTGCTTCCGGCTTCATATCCCCTGCGGAAGATTACATACAACGCAGACTGCATATCGCAGAGCGGATCGTGAACGATCCGGTCAATACCTATTACTTCGAGGCCGGGGATGACCACATGCATTATTTCGGGATCCGCAAAGGAAGCATCATCATCGTGGATAAATCCATCCCGGTATGCTCCGGTATGCTCATCGTCTGCTGCGTGGATGATGAATGGCTTACCCGTAAATTGCTTATCCGCGGTGCGCAAACCTATTTATGCATCAATGATGGTATGGATGCCTGCATGAACATTACCGGTAAAAACATAACCGTATTTGGCGCAGTGACCTGGACCTGCCTTCCACATTCAATAAAAAGCAATGTTCGCGCTGGCAGACTGTAATAATTTCTATGTGAGTTGTCACCGCCTGTTTGAACCGAAATACAACGGTAGGCCGGTTGTTGTCCTCAGCAACAATGATGGCTGTGTGATCGCCCGCAGTGAAGAGGCAAAAGCCTGTGGGATAACCATGGGTGCCCCGTTTTTTCAGATCAGTGAGGCAATTGAAGCACACAAAATCGCTGTCTTCAGCAGCCATTATACCTTGTATGGCGATATCAGCTCCCGGGTGATGGACAACCTGGCCAGGTTCAGCCCGGAGGTTGAAGTATACAGCATAGATGAATGTTTCCTGGGCCTGCACGGATTTAAAAACCTATCTGCCTATGGCAAACAAATCCGCGAAAGGGTGATCAATAATACAGGCATCCCCATGAGCATCGGCATTGCACCGACGAAAGTACTGGCCAAAGTAGCCAATAAAACCTCCAAAAAACACCATGGGGTCATGGTGCTTGAAACGCAGGAAGAAATCACCCGGGCCCTGGCCGGTTATCCGGTTGAAGAGCTCTGGGGAATTGGAAAACAATATTCCCATAAACTCATCAAAGCCGGCATAGAAACGGCCGCACAATTCAGGGCTTTGCCGAAGGACTGGGTGCAGCGTAACATGACCATTGCAGGCCTGCGGCTCTGGCGGGAACTTTGGGGCGAAAGCTGCATCCCCCTTAAAACCGCGCTTGACCCCAAGCAAGGCATGTGCACCAGCAGGGCATTTGGCAAACCAACAGGGGAATACAGTGAGCTTAAGGAAGCGACCTCGAGCTACGCCTCCAGGCTCGCAGCTAAACTGCGCAGGGAAAAGCTGTGTGCCGGGGTATTATCGGTCAGGCTGTTGACCAATAAGTTTACCGCCCCGCAACTGCAGGTTGATCCTTTTATAACCATCCCGCTGGAGCACGCTGTTAATAACACCGTTGAGCTGATCAACGCAGCGCTATGGGGGCTGAAGAAAATCTATTTACGGGGTTACCGCTATCAAAAAGTAGAAATCAATGCTACCGGCCTGATACCTGAAGCGGAAGTTCAGCTTCATATATTCAAAGAATTTAAAGGGGAGCAATATAATAAGGTATCCAGTGTCCTGGACAAGCTGAACCTCCATTACGGGCCAGGCACACTGCGACTGGCAGGCGAGGGACTGCGCCAGCAATGGACCATGAAACGGGCATTCTTAAGGCCCTGTTACACCACCAACTGGAATGACATCATCAAAGTAAAATAAAGGATGAAAACATTAATTGAGCTGATTAAACGCTATTTACTCAAAGAGGCTGCAACACTTAACCAAATCGGGGACAAGCCAAAAACCAGGCGGGGCAAGAAGAAATAAAACCATCCTTGTTTCTCACTTGTTAGTCCTAAAAACGAAACATGTGCGCAAGATATACCCTGACCGCTGAGGAAAAAGAAATACTCAAAACACATCCGCACCAGATCCAGGGCGAGTGGACGCCCAATTATAACCTGGCCATTACGCAGAAAGGACTCGTCATCACCGCCGATGAGCCGGATATCATCCAGCAGATGGCTTTCGGAATTGTGCCGCACTTTGCCGATAGCCTGAATCTTACCCGGGATACCTGGAACATCAAAAGTGAAACAGCACTGGAGAGCAAGCTGTGGAGGCCCCTTCTGGTCAATCAAAAAACCTGCCTGGTGATAGCGGACAGTTTTTATGAGTGGAAAGAGCTCGGCCAGGGTGAAAAGCAGCCCTACCGGTTCACCGTGCGCAACAGAAAGCTGTTCTGTTTTGCAGGATTATGGTCGCAGTGGGTAGATCCTGAAACAAAAGAGAAATTCCGCACCTACGGGATCCTGACAACCCAGGCTAACCCGCTGGTTGGAGAAATCCATTCCAAACAGCGCATGCCGGTCATACTGACCAAAACAGAAGAAGAGATATGGTTAAGTAAAGCCTTAGCCCTGGAAAGCAAAATGACCGTGCTCGACCCATTCCCTGCCGATCTGATGAAAAGGGAAAAGGTAAGCAAACGCGTGAATGCTGTGTCCACATTAAAAAAGCCTAACAACGATCCGGGTCTGCTATTCCCGCTAAACACAGATGAGGACTTGTAACCTAATTTGTCACTTAACTCCCGCCGGAAACTTTCAGATTAGCATTTGGATTAGAAAATTCCATGAACAAAAGACAGGTCAAATGGAAGGTCGCTGCCGGATAATGTAGATTAACCACATGAATCGGTCAAACAAAGCCGTTCATTGATCAATAAACGGCAACAGCTGGGGTTCATAAAACCGGGAAAATAATCCTGGGGAAAATAATACCTCAAAACACTATCTGATGAATCGTTAAAACATTTCTTTTACCAGGCATGGTAGATTTAACCTACTCATTTTGTATCATTTTAGAGACAGACCATTAACGCTCACAACCTAAAGGGGTTAAAGTGTATATTAGGATATACTAACCTCTTATCCTTATGAAAAGCGCAATCAACTGTTTCATCATTGATGATGACCCGGGAGCGATCAGCATCCTGGAGGACCAGCTCTCAACCAACCCCCGGGTTAAAGTACACAGTACCTACACCAAACCGGTAGATGCCCTGAACAGCATTACCATGGAAAAACCCGGATCGATCATTTTTATGGATATTGACATGCCGCAAATGTCCGGCATCCGGCTGGCCGAAACTTTGCGTTCGCGGTCCCATCACGTAATCTTTACCACCTCATATCCAAACTATGCTATCCAGGCTTTTAAAGTCAGGGCCAAACACTACCTGCTTAAGCCCTATGGCCCGGATGAGCTGGCGGAGGTAGTGAACGATGTACTGGAAGAATACTATGATCCTCATACCATGGACAGCATCACCAGTGATGCCTTTTTTATACGCACCAGTGCAGACCGCAGCCTGCTCAGGAAAATCCTCAAGAAGGATATCATTTACCTGCAGGGGGCCAACAACCACGTACATTTTTATCTTTTAGAAGAAAATTTTTCGGTCTTTATGACCTTAAAGGAAATGGAAGAGATACTAACGGACAATCCTTATTTTTTCAGGGTGCACAAATCCTACATCATCAATCATGGATTTATGAAGCAAGTGATCGGGAATACCATCGATCTGGGGAAATACAAGGTCCTGATGACCCTCCCCTACAAGAAAAAGTTTATGGAATACGTTGCGCGCAACACCCTGGTATCCAAAAGGGTTTAGTCCTGTGGAGGGACGTCTGAGGTGGTGACTGTTGTTACAATGGTTATAACAGATACAGTAGGATCGGTAGACCTGGTCTGCGATGCCTTAATGGAGCGGAATACAAAAACGGTTTTCCTGCTCAGTTTGGGAATGTTTTTCGTTTTCATGATGCCAACATACCCCTACAAAAAACGATTAAAGAGACAAATTGGTGAAACCACGGGATACTGTGGTGAAGCCAGTATTTAACTCAAAAAAAATGCTGGAAAAAATCAAAAAATATCGCTATCACATCCTGGCCTGGTCGGTCTTCATTACCTATGAAACGCTGCTGATCAACCTGGTGCTGGGAATCAAAACCGACCTACCCAGGTACACCTTTCATTACCTGATCAATATCTGTTTCTTTTATGCTCATAGTGAGCTGGTACTCACCAGCTCACTTAAAAAAGAAGGGCGGAATTACTTCCAGCTCCTGTTGCTTATCATCGCCTCACTGATCATTTATATATTAATGGCCCATCTTGCTGATGGATGTATTGGATATTTGCGAGACCCTGTCAAAGGTCTGCATCTGGATTTTCAGGCTAAAAGTGTTTCTGCCAGCCTTTACCGGGGCATTTACTTTGTACTTTTTTCAACTGCCTATTATTTTACCAGGGCATACATCCTGGAAAAACAGGAAAGCGCAGCCCTGCGGGCGCAGGCCGACCGGATGACCATTGCCGGTAAAGAAGCCGAAATTGCGCTCTCAGCAGCTAAAAACGCTTACCTGAAGTCCCAGATCAGCCCGCACTTTTTGTTTAACACCTTAAACTTTATCCATAACAATGTCTATAAAACCGACCCCCGCTCTGCCGAAGCCCTGCGCATCCTATCGCGGATTACCCGCTACGCGATTGAGGCTGAACATGGCCCGGAAAAGAAAGCGGTCCGGGAGGAAATCGAACAGGTTGAATATCTTTTGACCCTGAGCCGGATCAAACATGCGGATCTTTACATTGACTTCCAATACGGGCCGGAGATAGCTGAAATCGAAATTATACCCCTGGTGCTGCTGAGCCTGGTGGAAAATATGATCAAGCATGGGGATTTAAGCAGGAAGGAAAGCGCCGGAAAAATCCGGATGCGCCTGTCCGGAAACCATTTTTACCTGCGGACGGAAAACCTGATCAATACCGGGATCAACGATACGGGGTTCCATACCGGCCTGGAAAATATTAAGCAAAGGCTCCTGCACACTTATGGTGATCAAGGCAGTATCCTCTACGGGCCTTTGGATAGTAGACACTTTATTGTTGAGGTGCACATTAGCGACCCGCTATTCAGTATTGCTGAACTGAGCAAGACTAAATAAGATGACAACCAAAAAAAAGCCCGTCAATCCTGACTGGGCTATTTTACATAAAAGGTGTTTCCTACTAATAGGAGGTGCAAAACTAAGATAAATTACCATAATTCCTAAAGGGAATAAGTCCTTGTTTCCCGACACGTCTACGCACTTTTAACTCCCGCCATGCCGGAAAACAGGGTAAAAAAAAAACCACTGGAAACCAGTGGCCTTTATCCCAAAACAGGTTAATTTTATTTCCCGTTATTTTTTTTCTCTGTAACCTCAGCCCTGATTTCCTGGGCTAAAACTTTTAGATCCTGCATCGCTTTACGTACACGCGTACCGGCTGCTGCATTTCCTCCATCATAAAATTTGGTCACATCAGCCTCAACTGAAGCAATCACTTCCTGTACCTGTTTGAATTTGTCCATAATTGTGTTTTTAACGGCCATGCGGCCCCTTGTAATAATATTTACTTCGGAATATTTCCGGCTGCAAAACTAAAAAATTCACTTAAAACCCAGCTATCGGCCTTAATGTTTATTTCTCTCCTCAGGTCAAGTCTTGAATCCTTCTATGTTCAACACATGGACACGCTCACCCGCCAGTTATCCCGCGCCAGGAAACTGGGCGGGTGAGGATAACTGGCGAAAACCGGGCGGGCGCAGCCCGCCGCCGGGCAATTTTCGGTTTAGGCCTCTACACCCCTATCGGCTGACACCTAAATCCGCCAAGGTTCAAGAAAAATCCACGGTGCTCAATAATCCCTTCCCGAAGCATATTCCACAGCAGCGATGCGCCCATATTGGCCAATACCGAATTGATAAATAAATCCTGCTTGCTCAGTGCCTCAGCCAATGAACAGCTTGGTGTATCCCCATCTTCCTTTCCCTGCTCTATCATCTTTTGATAATCCTTAAAAAAAGAAGGCAATACCCCCACCGTTTCAAAAGTTTTGGATTCGGGCTGCTTGACTTCAGCTATGGTAGAAAGGGCAACCTGCCCTGAATCTTTGCTGTTTCCTAAATCAAGCAGGTATACAGCTGAATCCCTGCGCCTGTTTTCTCCGGCACGACTGCGAAGGCATTCTTCGATTTCAATCCTCCCCGCTACCGTGTCTATGCAGGAAATGGTAATATTAGCGGGATGGGTATCTTGGAAAATTTTGCTGTAGCGGTTCGGCACAGCTTTCCATGCCGTGCCAAAAAAACGGTTCAGTCGGTTAATCAGCGCCACGCCCTTATTCATCCCGATCTCGTTTTCACTGAACAGCTGACGGGCGAGGTTAGCGGCTTGGACGGTATCATGATCAAAAACGCTGACTTGCAAGCCCGCATGTCCAAGCGCATTAAGCGCCTGATTGATCCTGGCCAGCGCGGTGAGCATCTGACTGCCTGTCCCTCCCGCACCAATGAGGTTTACCGCAATCGGGTTAGTTGGACTAGTGAGGTAAGGGTAAACGATGTGTACCCGTTTTTTATCTTTGGTCATGGTAACAAGTCTTTAAGTTTTCGGTCAGTCCTTTTTAATGTGTTTATGGGAAAAGGGGTCTCATTTTCAATTAAGCTGTTCCATAACTGCACAATGTTCCCCTTAACGGGTGAGCGGTCAGTAAGCAGGTGGCTAAAAGCAGAACCAAAGAAATATCGTTCCCAACTCCGCATAAACTTTTCAAGCGAACAACCCGCTTTAAAATTAACCTCCACATTTCCCATGCACACCCTTCCATCCCGATAGCAGTTAAAAAACGGCGCATAATAAAGCAGGGAATTTAGCTCAGGGCGACTTTGCCCCGCTAATGCCCAAAGCCAAAGCCCAGAGCGGCTAGCCCGCCAGAGCAGCGCAGGCATACTGGCCTGCCCGTCTGTTATACCCAGTTCTTTTCTGAAATGCAAATAAGCTTTCCGGGGCTTGGTATACCAAATGGCGTACCCCTCCCCTTGGTTATCTAAGTAAAGCACACTTTCTGATATCAGCCCTTCGGGCTTTAAAAATGCTGAGGCTGTCTTTGTGGATACAGACAACGCTTCTGCTAGTTTGGCACTTTCTTTCACCGAAAGCGGGTGGGCATTGATCGGCCTGCCCATTTGATCCATATCATAGCTTTCTACATAATGACCACCTTCCGCCTTAGAGCTATAAAACAGCAATGCTTTGTAAGGGGCATAAATATTATCAAGTATGGGGGTGATATTTTTCATGGTCAAAATCATTTAGGGTATCGCATATTTCATGCAGGAGGTCAAAAAATTCTGTTTCAAAAGAAAGGTCGTGGCTAATCTTTTCCTGCGGGGCATCAAAAAACTGTATACTCACCGGCTCATCAATGTAGCTCAGTTCATTTAATTCAGCATTGACCGCTTCCATTAGCTGATCATAAAGTACATCCCGGCTGCTCCACAAGAAAGACAGGTACTGATCAGCGCTCACCGCTCTTTCATCGCAATAAGCGATACACAGCCCATAGTAAACGCTATCCATTATCGAGCGATCAGGGAAGCGTTCGATGAGCCTGCAAACCCGCCCGGCTATGTTTTTTAAATTTATCTCAGCTTCATCCTTGGGGTTGAAGCGCTCCTGCCTAGCCTTTAAGGCTTGCAGTTCGCTTGGGTCACTGATTCTGCAAAGGAGTGCTGTTGCTGCTTCTTTTATTCGGCTGACTTCGGTTTTAAAGCGCTCCTGCTCTGTGCTATCCCCGAAATATTCCGCCTCCTCTCCCCACTCTGAAACCATATCATAGACGTAGGCCAGATAACTGTCATCTTCGGTGTGGTAGCTGATGCCGCCAAGCTGATAAAGGTAGCAGCAGATGGAAAGCAAAAGTTCTGCTACCGCCTGATGCTCCTTTTGTGATAACAGGCGATGTAGCGGTTCAACGGGCAGGTAAAAAAGCGTGTTCCCTGTATCGAACTGCTTTACGCTGATCAGACAGGCTTTACTATTTTCCATGGAAATGAGCCGCAAGGAAAGCTGTTCATCCATTGCCGAAACCCTTTGCGAAAGCTCGGAATACGCCAAAGCGATATTCTGCGGATAGGGTACCCTGCTGTAATCACTCAGCGCTAGACCATACAGTCTGCACAGGTTTCCTGCCGAGCGGAAAAAATCCCGCCCGACGATTTCACTGTCCGATAGCTCTTCGGGTAATTCTTTCAGCAAGGGCATAAAGGCATGGTTTAAAAAACCATTTCCACAAGCGCCATCGGGGCAGGCTTTAGCTTGTCCGATCTGATTTCGGAGAGATCGGGGCTTCGCTCCAGCCAACCTGCGAAGCGGGCAAGCTGTTGGTGCAGGTAGTACGCCTTGGTGTAAGGCTTGGTTTTGATGCATTTTATCCTCCTTTTCATGGTTTATCCTTTGGTTCCAAGCGTGGTTAAAAACCTGTAACTGATCTCATCACCCGTAATCTCAGGCCCTTCGATTTTAGCGGTGGTCAATATCGGGTAAGTACCCGAATAGAAATCCATTACCTGCTCGGGGCTAAAGGATGTGGATGGATCGGAAAGCCTGATTTCCTGTTCTTTTTGTGTAAGGATAAATATCCTCGGCAATATACTGGCACTAAACATGGTCTTAAGTTTTAGGTGTTACAATAGGGAAAGCTGTTTGCTTTTCCATTCCAGTTCTTTGGCGAGCTTTTTAATCTCGCTTTTGCTTTCGGGGTAATCTTCCGCTTTTGGAAGTAGCTTCAGCGCCTCGGTATATTTGCATGCCGCATTAAGCGCATTGATCTGTGTGAGGATGGCCTCAAACTTTGGCCTATCGGGTTGCTGTCCTTTGCCCTCTCCCCCCGCATTTTCATCCTTTCCTGACGACTTGGTTTCGGCCTTTGGTTTTGCTGAAATTTTCGCCCTTGCATCTGCCAGGCCTTTGTTGTACGCTGAAATATTGGCAAACAGGCTTTTGGTTTCTTCCACAGGGGCTATAAGCGCATCAAAAATGCCCTCATCAATCTCCTGCGGGCTTCCCCTGTAAACCATTGGTGGAAGCGGATACTTTCCCGCTTTGTCTTCGCTGTGCCTTAGCGCAACCGAGACCACCATCTCGTTTTCATTGGTGAAAGCGATATTGAATACCCATGCGCCTGTAGGGCTAAGGCGCTGAATGGCCTGAAAAAAATTGGTTCTCATCGTTTGTCCTCCTGAATCTTTTTTAATCCTATAAGTTCGCTGTTGTAGATAATCTGATAGCCGTTGCCCCTGATCACATCTTTGATAATCTTCTCTGCATGCCTTAGCCGTACCTCATCCCCTGCCGAAAGGCTTTTCCCGCATAACCTGTTAAAATGGGTCAGGGTCTGCGCCATTTCAAGCAAAGCCAAATGTTCTGTATGTACTGTGTTCCCGCTCATGGTCTTAAGTTTTTTTCGGGAGCGCAAAACCGCTCCCGGGTGGTTGGTTAATTCAACTGAAATGCCGAGTTATCGTTCTTTGCCAGGGTAATACACAAATCGAACGCAGACTGCGCCCTCTGCTTAGCTGTCCCTTCGATGATGGATTTGAATTTGGCCTCGCTGTCCTTAAACTTTCTCGCATTCTGATAATAGCCCGTCACCGCATTGTAAGCACCGAACAAAGTTCCCCGGGTGGTATCGGTGAGCTGAGAGGGGGCGCTCATGGCGTAGCTGTAAACCTCGTCCACGATATTTTTATAAACGCTGGAAGCCTCATCGATCTGCCCCTTTTTGAGTTTATCCAACACCTCCCTATTGGGTGCCATGGCAGTTTGCACCAGTTTTTTAAGGTCAGCATCACTGATGCGCACCTTTGCCCAATGGTTAAATACCTGTTCCATTTCATCGCCTATTTTGCCTGATATGCCCATTAACGTATGTGCCTGTTTAAGCCTGTCCTGAGCCCCCGAAGAATGACGGATACGGATGACGTTCGTGGAATTTCTCATGGCCGCATTGAGCGTATTGTTGCACACGATGCGCACAGGGGTAAAAGCAGCTGTGATACTGCCAAACCCATCGTGAGAGGTCGTGAGGAATAAATACTGCTCGATGAGGTCATCCTTTCCAACCCTGATATAGGAAGGCAATTTGGCCGTGATAAAAATCCGCTCCCCCTTACCCAAAGCCCCTGCGGTTTCATAGAGGATACCCTCCTCGCCACCACCCACAATGCTATCGAAAAAAGCAAAGGCCTCGGTATTCTGCACCACCTTGTAATCCTTGCCCACCACCCCGAGCACCTGCTCGCTGTCCGTCCTGACGGTAGAATAAAAATCCGGCACTAATATACCGGGCGAGACCTTGCCCGAAATGCCGTCCCCAAGGGCTGTCTGAAAACTGGAAAGGTTATCAGCATCAAGGGTAAACAATGGGCGTTTCTCTACTGAATAATCGAGCCCCGCGAATTTCAGCGCCTCGGCCGAAGTCGGGTAAGCCTCCACAATTGTACCCAGTCCATGCCATGCCTTTTCATTTACTGAGAAAAAACTGTGTTTTCCTGTACTGGTATTATAACTGATTTGATGTGCCATGATAAAAAAATTGAATTGTAAAAAGTTAGTTGGAGCGGGTTAATTTAGATAAGGCTAGCCGAAGGCTAAAACGGAGGATCATTGTCAAGTCCCTCGAAAGTGTCTTTAGCTGTATGATCAACCACCTTGCCCTGTTGATTTGCAAGCCCATCGACCGCTGCACCCGCGGCCAGTGAACCGTCCGGTACATTGTCCGGAACATCGGAACTGGCTTTACCTTTAGGAAAATTTCCACCCGCCCCGCCAAGCAGTTTTACCTCTGAAGTATGAAAAGTCAGTGAGGCCTTCACCTCACCGTCTCCGCTCACATAAGGATTCACCCCGACCCTTCCGTAAAGCTGGATCCACCTGCCCTTTCTCAAATACGCTGCAATACCGGTATTGAGCCAATACGAGCATTCAAAAAAATTAGTGACCTTTTTCAGTTCCCCGCCACTGCGGAAAGTGTCATTTACTGCAATTGAAAAGTTTACTACTTTGCGGTCTCCGCTCAACGTCTTTACCGTTGCATCCCCTGTTAATCTTCCTGTAATTTCCATGATCTAAAAATTTAAGTTTTACATTGTCTTTTCTCTTCCCCTTCCCCGCAAATTTTTTCAAAAGAAAAAACGGAAAAAAAGAAAGCCAGAAGTCCGCAACCACTATAAGCGGAAAAGCGAAGAACTATAAGTCCCGGAGGGTGGACGGCGCAGGCGGACATTATGCGTTCGAGCTCCGCGGTGGTTGCGATATTCGCAGCCTTTTTATCCGTTTCGTTGAAAAAGGATTTTTAAAACAACGATTTTAATCTTAACTCCTACAAGCGGGATAGCTGTTTGAAGTAAACACTCCCATCTACTATCTTTTCAGCGAGAATTTAATAGCTTTTTTAAAAGGTTTTCCTGTTTAAACTTGCTTAGATGAGTATCCCCGGATAAGCACGATCGTTTTACCTGGTCAGTTTTCCACCCTGCATTTATTTTAGTAAATTTCGGTTATGAAAAAAATGTACCCACTAATGCCTTGTCTACTAACATTATTCTGGTTTTCCTCCGTTGGACAAACAAAGGAGGATCCACGAATTGCAAAGTTCTTATCGGCAAAACCAGGAATGAAAACCAGTGCTGCCCATAATTACCTTCAAACGCTCTTTCCGGAGTGGGATTTAAAAAAAATGCAGCATATCTGTATGATAGTTGGCTCATGGGCAGCACCAGAGGAACAGGGTACGCGTTTTAAGTACATGTACCAGCAACGGTTTTATCTGGCTGCCAAAGTTGATACCTTAAAAGATAATCCAGAAGTCACCGCGGAAAAGATATCGGCCATGTGGAAGGTTTATCAGCAGACAGGATATACTGCCTGCAATGCCAGTACATTTGATATCAGGGACGGGAATCTGTTGAAATACGCTGTTGCCGACAAGTTCGATCAATTTCTGGAAGATGCTATCCGATGGAAGCTGGATTTGAACAAAATTGATTTTTATGATCAAATGACACTACTGGATTACATTGATTACCACCTTTCACGAAATAAAGGGACGGCTATGGAATCGAAATATCAAAAATACCATGATATGTTCCGCAAAGCTGGCGCGAAATACAAAAGGGAGCTCCAATAAAGTTTGCGATATCTATGCGGCCGATTTTTTTCACCCAATGCATACTTTTAGTTTTGATAATCAAGCCCTTATGTAAAGCAAAGGCCATTATGTTAGCAGAACATTTGGCCCGGCGGAAACGGGGCACCGTGCATCAACTAGAGATCTTCATATTCAGCTAAAAGTCTGGATAAATCTCCTTTTTTGTTGCAGTTGGCATGTCATCCGGCAGGATATATTGGCGAACTGTGCTTAACAGGACTGTCAACTCAAAAGGTTTTTCGAGGTAAGCGTTGAAGCCATACCTCTGGTATAAGTTTTTGATATTGGCATTGCAGCTCATGGCAATTACTGGAAGCCGTGGTAACAGGTTTTTGATTCGTCTGCAAAGACTGATAGAGCTTTCTACGGATAAATTGAAGTCCACCAGGGCAAGAGACGGGTTTATCTGCGCAATCAGGTATGGGGTGTCTGCGCTGCCATGCCCAAAGGCGCAAATGCGATATCCTTCCTGTTCGAGGATTAAGGACAGGACTTCTCTGATGCTGTCATCAGCTTCCTGGATTAAAATCGTTTTCATATGGATTCACTTTGTGAATCGGTTCAAACGAGCTTAGCCAGACTTGAGATCAGAGATTCGGGTTTAGTACATTCCTTAGCATTTTCACTTTCTCCAGCCAGAACGTAACGTCACTGCACTTACAGCGTGACGACGAAAATTCAATTATCATCTGTATACAAGTTACCTATTAAAATCGATACATCCAAGTAATCATGCAACGCGTTACATGCAATTCGATATTTCTAAAGTAACCAAGTACCCGAACTCCCATTCATAATGGTAAGGCCGCACAACCATAATAGGAGGCCTATCACTATTGTTAGCGGAAGATTGTTAAAACGCTGCCCGATCCCTTATGCCATTAATCAGAAGAATTATTAATTAGTCTGCTCTGAATCTATCACTTCCCAATGATTTTCCTAAAGGTCAGATTGACCCTCGGCCCTGTTTTGTTCCTCGTTTTGGCAATCCTGTGTTCCCATTTGGATTGCAGGTCGCCCTTCATGATCAGCAACGAGCCATGCTCAAGGCGCACGGTGTATTTTTCATTGTGATCTTCCTTTTTGCGGATGTCAAAATCCCGGACTGCACCAAAAGAAATGGAGGCAATGATGGGATGCGATCCCATAACCGTTTCCTTATCGCTATGCCAGGCAACAGAATCCCTGCCATCCCTGTAGTAGTTGAGCAGGACGCTATTGAAGGTCATACACGAAGCCCTTTCAGCATGTGCTTTAAGATCCAAAAGATCCGCAGTCCATTCCATTGGAATGGACTTTCCTATAGCTCCATAATCTATTCCTTGAGTATCCCCATACCAGGCTGTGAGCCTCGGGGTGAGCACCTCACGGTCATACATCTTTACCAGCTTTTGCTGCCAGGGCGTACTGTTGATAAATGTTTTCAGCAGAAGATCGCTTTTATCTTTATCGATAAAGCCTGCACGGTATTCCAGTACATCGGCCGGTAGACCGTTAGATTGTCCGCTGAAGGCAAAAAAGCTTAGCTGTTCCATCACCTGCTCACCTCCTCCCAGCCATAGGATTCTTTCCCTCTGCACCTGGGCTTTGCCTCAAGCAAAAAATCATCGGAAAAATCATGATTGAAAACCCGGAATTTTACTATCCATTCATCTTTGAGCATGCCGGGGACAAATCTTGAAAATATACCTTCAAAGCTTTTAAAACTGACCGCTGCTTTACAGATAACCAGATATTCTTCGTCCGAGGTGGCCAATACTTTTTCGATCTGGTTCGGCCAGCGCAGGCAGAGCTCCTCAGGAAGTCTATTGAAGTACTGATCATCAATATGCCGGGTTAGGCCGTTAAAAATTCCAGCCTTGAGCTCAGCGCCGCTAAGTTGTCTCCAGTTGCCCTGCATTTTTTCAACACTACCTAAAAGTTCTCCATCCAATACAACCCTCCAGGGCTCCCCTACGGCAAAGCGGATTAACTGGTAAACTTCCACTGTACCATTTTCCCCATCAAAAAAACATTCCAGCTCAATCATCTAATCAATATTCTGATATTACGAAAACCAAATGTAGCGATTTTTACTAAAAAAATTAGCTAAAAAATATTTGCCGTTTCAGGAATAGCACTGGATTGCCTGAGCTTCATATTAGCTACTTTCTCCATCCCTACATGGCAGGTTTATCTTGCTGATGTTGAAAACTTGGCAATCTTTTAATGATACGCAGATATCTTCAAACTCGAATCCATTTGGTCCTTACTCCATCAATCACAGTAAATGAACCAAATATTCGCAGGATATTTATTTATGTCGCCCGAAAAGACCCTTTTCGTTTGTCACAATCCAAAATTTCAGAAAAACTGAACTTTTCTTATCGTTTCACGTTACTCTTATAAGCAACGCATTTACTTGCCAGTAAAAGAAATCCTTGTCCAAGATAAATTGACATAATGAAGTAACGCTTGTTATGCCTATGAAAAAGCTCTGATTTTGACAATGCTGTTAAGCAGCCAATATCTTTTTACCCAGCCCCTGACCAGCACCCCTGCTGGCTGCGCCATCACGGTTGGTACCCAATATCGGATTTATCAGATCGTAACCACATCATATAATGGCAGACCGACTTACACTGGTAAACGGGGGCGTCAGGTATACCACCTGGACGGACGGCACTACCGATGTTGATAAAGCGAGACTTTCCTGTATTACCCTGAATACCGGAGCCGCTAATGCCTGCTATGTAAAAACCGGGACTGGTACCACTGCAACCAATTACACCTCTGGAACAGCGACCACTTTTACAGTCAATACCGGAACAAGTTATAACGAAAGTGGCAGTGGTTCCTGCACCTCTGTGCCTATTGATGAAAATATCTGGGCCTTATTAATAGCAACCAGCGCTCTCGGCCTATCGCGACTAAAACCGAGCAGACTGGTTCCGCATAGATTCTTTAGTCAGTTTCTTTAATGTCCCAATGAGAAGAATCCATAACTACTTGATAGAGCACTATATTTTTTGGCCAGATGCGATTTTGGGTACAGCTTACCGACAAGGAGACGACCTATCCATAGAAAACCATCACCAAAAAACACGTCTTTTTCCTCCCTGCACAGACCATAACAATAAACCTGATCGAAAGCGGCATCCCCGGTGAAACCGGGATATAGCGAAAGAGCAGGGCTACACTCCCCTATTAGCAGTGGTGTACCTTTCCAATAAATATCATATCAAACACTTTATGTTAAACACTCCCACCATAACCCACCCGGTCAACAATCCTTCACTATCCACCTTACATCCACAGTCTTCCACTCCCTTACCCCCCATCACCAAACCAATCCCTATATGGCATCAACCAAAACCCCAGAACCATCACCTGTCGGGCCATAAAAGTCTAAGGTCAGATGCTGTGAGCGCCAATCTGATATTGGTGACCAATGACCAGATGTACGATGTTCTAAGGAGAACCCAGACTCCATACCAACTTAACCAGCTTTTCGCAGTTGCGACACTCAGGACAGGCTGCAACCCTCAGGAACAACACGATGATATTCAGACCGGACATGTTTTTGAGTAATGCAGGAAAAATTATAAGTTCAATAAGAGCAGATGCCTGGGAAACAGGCAGTTTTCAAAAATCAAATGGCTTTCCAGGTCTAAGTAAATGATTATCTTCGCATATGAAAACCAGACGCCCTCATCGCTTTAAGCGAAACCGACTATTTAGCGCAATTTTTCTGCTTTCCATTATATTTATCCATGCCTGCAAGAAACCTAAGACTGAGCCGGCCGCGCCTGAGCCCGTAAAAATATTCCCAAAGGAATTTATCGTATCAGTAAAAGACCGCGAAACAGACCGTGTCACCATTAGCTGGACTTCACAAACTGGTGAATCGCTTACCTACGACATTGAGTTGGACGGCAAGCTACTGGTTAAGGACTTGCTGGATTTTCGCTTCGATATAAAAGGTCTCACTGCAGCGAGAGCCTACACCGGTAAAGTTACCGCCCGTAACAGCGAAGGCAATACAACTACCTCAGCATTTGATATCCAGATACTGGATCAGGAAATCTACATGACCAACATTGTCGACTACAACTGGGTTAAAGCGGCCAATGACGGATCGGGTAAACTATACTGGAAAATCAACAACGGCGGCAACCTACTGGCGATCCCGGCAATCTCGGGTGACACCATCTTTATGGGAGGAAGCCCCACCGCCATAGCCGTAAACCGCCATAGCGGAACATTGATCTGGAGCCGCCCCGCATCCACCCCGGATAACCTCGCGCTTTTATCTTACAAGGGTAAACTCGTGCTACCCGGGGAGAATAAGCTTGAGATTATCAACTCAAACACCGGATCATCCGTGTGGACCCTAAATCTATCAGGATATACTGAGCCTTTTATCCACAAAGGGGTGCTGTACACTACTGCCAATCAGACCGTTTATGCTTATGATCTCCATACAGGATTAAAGAAATGGGAATTCCTGGCAGGGGGTAAAGCCGCCTCAACGCTGGTGAATGATGGAACGGTTTATTTTGTCGGGGACGAGGGTAATTTTTATGCACTCAACGCTATAGATGGTACATTAAAATGGAAAAACAGCTTTACCGGAACGCTTAAGGTGTATGAACACCACTCTCCCCGTCCATCTGTCATGGGCAATAATCTATACTTCACATTTGCCAAGGACCTTTACTTCGGGGTCGGCACCAGTCATACCGTCAGGGCTGTGAACAAAATTACAGGTGAAACGATCTGGAGCAAAGTAATGGGAGATGATATTGAAGGGTTAAGGGTGATGCCCAGTACACGGCTGGGGCTCTGCGTAGCTACTAACAGGAGGATGTACCACCTGGACTTATTAACAGGAAAAGAAAGGCAGCACAGTGGCTCCTATTTCAGTGATTCCTTCTTCAATGCAGTAGAAAACCAGGTATACTACACGTCATACCTCAGCAAAACTACGCTTGCCGTGGCTACTCACCGTCCAATTGAACTTGGATCCATGTTTGTTATGCCAAACGGGGATGGCTGGTGGAGAATACCTGTAATTGTGAAAGAAGGGAAAGTTTATTACCCTGCTGAATGTGCAATGAATTCGATTGAATAATTTTAAATAAAAAATTAAACACCCGGCACTAAGCAGGCAAATGCTAAGGGACAGCTCTTTAAACCATAAATGACACTATACAACTTAAAACAGGCACTACCTATCCAAAATAGATTTGATCGAAAGCGGTATCCACGGGCCAGGCTTTGAGGATGAAATTTCCGTTAACTTCAGAGATCCTGTAAAACCCTATCCAATTGAATGAAATTTGAATTTTAAATCAATGTGGAGATCCTCATGCATGCTATTGAAGAGCTCCCCTCGTTGATTCTCTTACCACAAGATTTGCTTTAATTTTAACAATGCGGGGTTTATTTCCGGTCGGTCTCACCTCCCCCAAAAATTCCTCAAAAAGTATTTTCATGATTTGGCTACCTGTTTCTTCAAGAGAATGTGAAATAGCAGTAATAGCCGGAGAAACGTAGGTGAGAACATCGAAATCTTCAAAAGCGACAATTCCCTTGTTTTTTAAGCAATCCAGCTTACTTTTATTGCAAAGTTTAAAGCTGTCCTCATCAGCAGACTGGAAGCAAAAATAAATGCTCCGATATCTGTATTTGAAGCGATAAAGTCAACCAGCTGCCTCTCTGGGGCTGATTCATCTTCTTGGCATAACTTCAATGCTCCTTGCTGGCTAGCAGACAACCTATCCCTGAGAAACCACCAACTACAAAAACACTGCATTTTACTCCCTGCACAGACCATAAACAATAAACCTGATCGAAGCGGCATCCCCCGGTGAAATCGGGATATAGCGAAAGAGCAGGGCTACACTTCCCCACTGGCAGTAGGATACCTTTCCGCCATAAAATCATATTAAAAACCCTACCCTAAATTCTTTAACCTAACCAACCCATCTAAACTCCCGTCACTACCCCCTGATATCCACAACCTAACATCCCCCGACCCATCCCCTTCAGCAAACAAATCCCTACATCGCATCAACCAAACTTATGAAACCATGACCTGCTACCTAGTAAACCATGAACCCCATAACCTATGCAACCTGTCCCCTGGTGGAACGTAACCATTTACAGGCTTTTCTTTGATTAAAAAGCACCGGATTGCTTTTTTCATTTAAGCCAAATCAGTCAAAAACAGCTGTTCGCCGATATACAGGAGATATTACGGCTGCCTTCTCTACCAGCTAATAATCCAGTACGTTTTCTGTCGCGAACTTTCGACCTTTGACTAACCAGTAGGCAAATTCCGATTTAAAATAGTCTCCAGCCTGACACAGATAACAGAAACTTAATATACACAGTACTGTGATATATGTTAATTTAGCCTTAAAAACCAAACCAGATGAACACAATACAACTTAGAATAGCCATAGCAATAGCCTGCCTGCTCATCACAGGATTCTCCTGTAAGAAAAAAAGTGAAAATCCTGTTGACGATTTGCCACCGCTCAGCACGACAGGCGCCAACACATTTGGATGCCTGGTTAACGGACAGGCATTTTTACCAAAAGCCGCCGGCGTGAGTGGCAGGGAACCCTTAAATTTCTCCTATGGAATGGTAAATAATAAAAAATCCCTTATTATCAGTGTAGAAGACAGCCGATCACCGGGCTCAGCTTATATCCGTTTGTTCATTCATGCTGCAGTTCTTAAACAGGGGGATGATTACATTTTAGCAAAGGGATATCCACAGGACGAAAACCCTAACGGACATTATAACTACAGAGGTCCGAAGGCGTCCTACGCCACTGATTACAATACCAATGACCAAGTAACAGGGAAACTTCACCTAACATATTTCGATGAGAAGATTGCTTCGGGAACATTTTGGTTCGATGCAGTAAGTGACGCCGGAGAAAAGGTAGAGATCAGGGAAGGAAGATTCGATATTAAATTGAAAAATTTTTAACCTATCATAAAAAACGCTCAGGGAATCCTTATTTCACTTTCTCTATTTCCTTTTTCTGCAAACGCGCAGGCACTCAGAAAAAGGAAATGATTTCTGTCCGCCCGGCCAGTTTCTCTTTCATCTCCACCAACAGGTGTTTCTTTCCCGAAACTTTGAAAACCACTGACAGCTGGTCTTCATGTTTAGTTACCTCATGTCTTTCGAGCAGAAGCCCCAAGTCTTTTAAATATTTTTCAAGTTCGATGATCTGCGCAAATTCTGCACCACGGAACTTTACACTTAACAGCTTCTCCTTTTGCAGGGTCGCAATAAGCTTTTCTATCCTGGTAACCAGCAGAAGCATTGCCAGGGTAATAAATGTTAAAGCGAGCGCCAGCGCATGATATCCGATACCGGTGGTCATCCCGATAGCTGCCGAAGTCCAGATAACGGCAGCTGTTGTAAGGCCCCTTACGGTAATGCCGTCCTTAAATATAACCCCTGCTCCTATAAATCCGATTCCGGTAATGATATTGGCCGAAATCCGATCATCAGCACCTACCCCATGTCTGGAAACGATGGTAAATATGGTGGAGCCTAATGAAATCAGTATGATTGTGCGGAAGCCGGCAGACTTGCTACGGTATTCCCTTTCAAAGCCTATTATTCCCCCGCATATGATAGATACAACCATTGCGATCATATCATTGAGCTCTATTGTAAAATCCATCATCGTTTTTATTGAACTCTAAAACGCATCAGCCGTAATTTTTGTTTGAAAACCTGTTCCCCTAAGCAAAACGCTTGTAAAATTTTGCAGGCTGCCGCTTTTTCGTTATTTTTATTCAACATACTACTAAACAATTGATTACAATCTATACACAATGCATGAAATAATCTTTTAAAGCTACCCAATCACTATGAAAAACGCTCACTTTTTACTTTTAGCTGCACTGTCCCTCTCTGCCGCCCAATGCTCAAAGACCTCTCCCGAGTCAGAAATTTCCCTTGAAAAATGTAACCTGACAGGGCAATTTGTTACCGTTGAAAATCAGAATGGCGAGATCACCTTCACCGATGAGGTCAGTGGGGTCAAACTTGGCGGATTCCGCTATGTTATCTCATCTGAGCTGCGCAAGCTTCCGTTATTGATCTGTAATTATCCTTCATCAAAGTTTCCTTTAAAAGAACACGAGGCAAAACAGATAACCTTCAGCGCCAAAGTTGAGGTTCTGCCTGCAGAAACCGATGCAGTCAGCCTGAATGCGGAGCTGTACGATATTAGTTTCTGATCTGTGTAAACTGTTTCCGTTTTTACTAAATGCAGTCAAGTGTTTGCCAGAATATCCTGTCAAAGCATAGGCTATTGTATTGTCTTTTATTTTTTAACCTGTTGTCAACTTATCTCAAACGCTCAGGAAAAAACATCTTTCTACTTTCTTTTTTATTTTGGTATTGGGCATTTCTCTCTGCCATGCCCAGATCCTCTTATCTCAAAAACCGCTTTACTGGAAAAGTCCAGCTGGGATACACTTGCCTGATGACTACTCCCATTTATTTAGCAAAAAGGTATCAGAAGTTTTAACAAACAGGCAATCCTTCCAAAATTATTTCTTTTAACGAACGTAAAAAACCAACAAGGTAACCATCCACCAGACAGCAAGGGCCACCTTGTTTGGGGTAATGATTTTTATAAAGCTATGCGTAGTTTAGCTGGATACAACCGGTAAGGGTCAGCAAAGAGTGCACAACTTTCCACCAGCGTCGACAGCGACAAGGGAGCCTTTCGATTATAAACCTCCTTGCCATTGTAAACAACTCTCACCCTTTTACTCAAATCCACCAAATGGTCATTCAGATAAATAAATATACTGCCCTTTCTCGCCGGGGTGCGAAGAGTCATGTCACTGTTGAGCAATTTAGCTTTTAGTAAAATAGTATTAGTCGAGGAGTCGATATCCATATGAAATTCTGCACGGTCATATATAATTCCCTTAATGGTATCCAAAGGTGACTGATCTATTGCGACATTATAAAATCCCTTTCTGTAGCGCCCGTCCATAGGAAACCAAACCCAGCTTACCTGGGCAGGATTAACCTTTCGCTGATATTGACTTAACCAAGGCGTTGTAGGTGTATAATCTATTCTATGCCCTTTGCCCGGTTGCAATTCAATTTTGTGTACATAATCTCCCGGATAGAGCTTTTCCAAACTATCATAAGCTTTCTTTGCTTCGATAGTGAGCTGATTCCGTCCAAAGACGGTATCATTTTCACCGGTTTGAAATGAAAATGGTGTATGCCGATAATTAATCGGAGGTGCATTCTTCAAGGGCTCACCTCCTGCCATAGGACCTGCTCCAGCAAAGTAATCAGCATAAAATGCCCCCAGGCGTTGACTACCATATCCACCTTCAGAGATCCCAATAATATAAATTCTATTAGGATCAATACCATCGTCCATCATCGCCAGCCGCAATAATCTCTCCCAGGCTAATTGTTTGGGACGGAGCCACCAACGATAATAGCGTTCATTGGGAATCTGTGGAATAAAATAGCGCGAGGGCGAGTCCCGGTATCGTAAGGACCAGGCTAAGGTAACCTTAAGTTCAGCTTCCTTAGGCCCTGAGCCATGAAGATTTAGAAATAGTGCTGTTTTTGCTCCTTTTGTATTTCCCTTCTCAATGTAATAGAACGGTAAGTTAGCCTCATTAATCAATTCCCATTGATGAAGGGGGTATTCTGACTGTTTAACAACAGCGATGCTGGGTGATGGTAAGGAGTCCAGGCGAAAATTTGCCGACTTCCATAATGCCCAGACCGCTTTCCTGAGCTCCATGACCCCTGCCTGTCTTATTTTTGTGGCCATCGTTGCCTGAACCAGCGAGTCCTCTACCGCATAATTGGCTAAGCGGGAGATAAAATAAGCATCAATCATCTTCTCATCATGGAGACCAAGACCGTGCAATTTGGATTGTGCCTGCACCAGTGTTACCGTCAATAGGAGAAAAATTTGGGAAACCAGACGTAAATACATATTATTTCTTCTTCTATTTACGTGCTAAAACCTCTTGCAACATCAGCTTCAATTTAGGGTCATTGGGCCTCGGTGAGTCCACAGATACGATTCGGCCCGCTCTGTCAAAAATCATAAATCTCGGGATTCCCGTAATCTTGTAATATTTAACAAACTCCCCCCAGCCTGAAGCGAATAACTGAATTCCACCCAGTTGCTCGTCTTTAATCATTTTCTTCCACTTTGCATGATCTTTGGTTTCGTCTACAGAGATACTAACTACCTGTAAACCGGTACCATGCATATCTTCTTCCAACTTTTTCAAAAAAGGGATCTGCTGTTTACAAGGCCCACACCATGTTGCCCAAACATCTATCAGAACCACCTTTCCACGAAGATCAGACAACTGCACTAGCTTCCCCGATTCATCAGGAAACGAAAAATTGAGTGCCATGTCGCCTGTTTTTAATTGCGCCATATCGTTTTTCATTTTATCAGCACGTTTTTTTTGGCTTTCTGTCAAAAAATATTTTGCGTAGGTATCAGCAGCTCTTTTGTAATCTGCATAGTCTTTTTGACGGGCTAGGTAATTAAGTGCGGCATCCCCCTTAAGGGTATCATTCGGGATATAAGACAATTCCTTTTCTAATCCTTCTATCCCCTTTAAATGAGGGAATTTATGTAAAAGGTACTGCGATAAACTGACACCTGCTAATGTGCGATTTCCCCAAGGCATGCGGTAAACTTCCCCTGCACTATTAGAAAAACGTTCCATTGTTAGATTTTGGTAATATCCGGGATAGTCCTCTAGGGATGGATGAATAGTATGTGGCATGCTGATATAGGTAGTAGCGCAGGCCGCTAAATTCCATCGCATATAATCCGCCAAATTCCGATCAAATGAAACGTTACCTGAGTGGTGCTGCGCAGAAAAGGACTTCAGATCACTTTCCGCATCCCTTACAGCGGGGAAAAAATCGGCATATTTGGTCTTAAATTTCCTCCAGTTAAAAGACCGCTGTTCAAGATAACGCATACGTTTATACCATTCGTAAAGGATAACATTTTCCGGGCTGTTTTTATTCCCCAACAAGCTATAGCCATCATCAGCTATGGCTAGGTTCACAATATCTCCAGACTTGATATAAAAAACGAAGTTGTCCGATTGTTGTGCTGCACTACCAGTTCCAATAGCATAAAATCCTTCGTATTTGGGATAAAAAACAAAGCCAAACTTATTATCAGACTCCGGGAAGCTGCTAGCAATTTCAGACATATTTCCTTCTACGACTTTAAAAAGCCTGACAGGGCCTGGCCATTCCTTTTGCAAAACTCCTGTGATTTCCACAGGCTCCTGGCCCAAAACCAGGCTGCTAATAAAGAGACTTATTATGGTTAAAAGATATTTATTCATGTTTTTATTCATTATTCACGATATGTTACTGATACAATTTTGCCAAAGCCATCAAAAGAACTATCGAGACTTGGCGCACCCGACAACTGTATTTTATAGAATTCCATTTTGCCTGAGGTATTGGGTTGAGATTGGTCATAGCTGCAGACCATAAGCTTTGATGCGTACCCCTTATACCGCTCGGAAGTTCTGTTTTGGATGAAGCGCTGATATTTCAGTAAACTGATTGTTCTACCAGGTAGGTCTAATAATAGAGAGTGAACCTTATTGAAAGGATCGTATTGATAAATTTTGCTTCCCACAGCATAAATCAGATAGCCATACGTCGGATCTATTGCATAAGCCTCTGCCTGGTCAATCTTGTTAACATTAGCGACGTTATCGTAAGACAAAGGTGAAAAATTAGCATTTGACGGTACAAAACGATACAACTTCAGATTCTGGGAAACGGGATTCTTTAACAATGCATAAAATTGTTTAGTGGCCGTTAAAGCACAGTCCAGATACAACAGGTCCATACCCATATTTTCTGGAGTGACAATAGTCACATCGGTAGATTTGGGGATCAGCGCGACTTTATTGGTACCGGAGTGCACCAGGAAACGACGGGCGTTAACATCGTAGAAAACGCCAAGAGCGTCCCTGTTGGCATCAAAACAAGCTATATAGGGAGCAATTTTGATGGGACTACCAGTGTTGAGCCTGTTGATCGGTGCACCGTATAGCATTACCTGTTGTTTGTTTTCGAACATCAACACATCGTCGCTATCAATGATATAAGTCAACGGTGTTGAACTTGCCATCGAAGTGATCTGTTTTGCGTGATAGGAATCACCCGTAAGGCGCATGACTTCCATTTTAAAATTCCGGTAATCTGTCCATGCGCGGCTTTGGTTATTGATGCTATAGGTAGCCTGATTGGTACTTATATAAACGCGGTTATAGTTATTATTGTTGAAAATGTCTTTGTTCGGCGTATAGTATACCTGAACAGGCTTGCCCTGCAACTTCAAATCGCTGGTAGATGCGAGCAGATCGGTATATCGGTCAAATTGCTGGACAGCAGACTTGTAATTTAGCATATCCAGTCTGCTTCCTCCGTCGATTTCATTCAGGACAAGCCAGCCATCACCGATTTCTGAAGTCACATTGAGGTTAAAGGTCTTTTGCCACATTTCTCCTGTACTTTTGTCAAATAACCGATAGTAAATTACATACGAACCCGTTCCTAAAGGAAGTGTAATATCCAAATTACGGGTAGTTGCCAACGGAATTTTCTTTTCTGAGTTGATCGTCGCCGCCCAATTGTGGGCAAACCATTCAAACCTGAAATGGTTACTGTCTATCGCTTTTTTAAAGGATGTACTGAAAGTAGGCACTATAGAAAGCATTTTTCCTGTGATACCGGTGTAACCTTTTTCAATTCCAGCGATACCGATGGTATCTAATATTTGGTAATCATAATTACCTAAATCTTTCTTGCAGCTGCCAAAAAAAGTGGCAAGCCCAACCGATAGGTTCAATATTAAAAGTATTCTTTTCATTTTTTAGCTGGTTGGTTTACTATTGTACACTTTTTCCCATTTTCATCGTTGTGCCGTTATCTTCAAGTACCGGGGTGCCCTTGGCAGCCATATCATTGAGGTAAGATTGCAGGCCATAAGCCCAGGGGATTAAGTAATTGCCAGGCATCACCTCTTTGGTAATCTCAGTTATATCCAGCTTATAATAGCCAATTAACAACTGAAATTTTTTCTGTGAATAATCGCCCAGATAGTTTATCGTTGAAGTAGCGGCTTTATTGCGGGACAAATCCCAAAACCATGGCGCACCAACGACATCATCTGCAACAAGGGTATACCTGTCGAAGTATCTCAGCTGTGCTTTCGCTCCGGTACCTACGATTTGAGATTTCATTTCTACCGCAAAATCAGCATTTGCTAAAAGAACAATATCCAGCTTTCTCGCACCCGCCCTTAAGGCTGTTGAGCGTTTTAAACGGATACGGATAGTATCCTGCAATTGCCCGGACCTGATACTATATGACTGATTTTCAAACTCATAATCTTTTCCTTCCTCTAGGGTACCAGTTGGCAAAACCTGCATCGTGTACGTTCTATCATACCCGACCCTCGCCCCAGTAGTGGCCACTGGAATTTTCAAGAGTGTATCCTGGATAAAATCTGATGTATAACCAAAAGAAAAGAAAGTGCTGTCCTTTGGCTGGTATACGCTGGAGATAATTTCTCCGGGAAAATAAATACTCTCAGGCGACTTATATAGCTCCAGGCGATCTTCCTTACATGCGAATATGAAAAGAAGAGAATAGATGATGATGTAGTGAATTTTTTTCATGTTTTATTATTATCTAGGGTCTGTTTCTACCAGTGGAATGGGAAAGGTAAATTGAGCTGTTGTAATACTTTTCTGCGTATTAGAACTTGCACTTAAAACCGATTGAACATTTTGTCTTTTATAGTAATACCACAACTGGCCTTCTCCGTAAAATTCACGACGGTATTCTTTCATAATATCATCCTGAAAGCTTACAAAGGCAGTCAACGGTGAACAATTGCGATGCGTCCGAATTTCATTAACATAGCCCAATGCATTGCTGCTGCTGTTTTCACATTCAGCCGCGATCAAATAAATTTCACTTAGCCGAATGCCCGAAATCGTATAGCGAAAATTCTTTCCAGAAGTATTGCTTATGTCCTGATACTTCAGAAATACATTATACGCCTTACCCCCGGCCATTTGCCAGTTAAGTGAATACCTATAATCGTTAGCCCAATTATCGAATACCGCATTCAGAAAAGATGGGTTCGTGCCAGCATTCAAGATTGCATTGTCAGCCAGGGCCGGATTAAACAGGCCGTTATAAACATCGTAGAGGTCCCGGTTTTCAAATGCGAACAAAATCTCGGGAGAGAAGACGCGGTTTGCAGTCGTGGGGTCATTGATTTCCGATGAGAGTATCCAGGGAAACTTCGAACGTTTTTGGATAACTGCTTCAGCAGCTGCCAAAGCTTCGGCCTTGCGGTTAGCATACAAAAATACCCTGGCCTGTAGTCCCTTGACCGCATAATAATTAAGGTGATAATTCCGGGCCTGTAAATAAGGTTTTCTCCCATAATCTACCGTACCTATGGTCTGGTCAACTCTGGTCATCGTCAATACCGGATCAGAAGTTGCCAGCAGCTTTTCCGCCATCTCCAGATCGCTTAGGATTTGCCCGATCACTTCAGACGTTGTCGAGAACGGTGCCGAAACATAGCCTGTACGAGCATAATAAGGGATAAGCTTAGCGGTCGGATCAATCTTGAATGAAGGTGCAAACATGCGTACCAGATCAAAATACAGGTAAGCACGCAATCCATGAGCCTCTCCCTGCATAATCGCCTTTGTTTGCTGATCCAGTACTGAGCCATAAGTTTCTAAATTCTCCAAAAACCTGTTAATGTTGGCGATATTGACATACATATTCGTCCATACTGCGCTGATCCGGGATTTAACGGCATCATCTTCATAGTTGAAATTAACAAGCGATAAGGTTCCGGCGGGATGGGTAGCAGACATGTAATAATACTGCGCCAGTAAATCGGGTACCTGTAGCGTAAGCTCTCTCCCGTATAGATTGTTTGAGCCCAGTTTCAGGTATATCCCATTCAGTCCATCCATGAAACCTTGTGGGGTATTAAAAACCTGGTCTTCGATAAACTTATCCTCGGGCTTTACATCCAGCCATTTGCTGCACCCTGTAAGGATAAATGTGAATATTAGTAATGGGATAATTATCTTTTTCATTGAAATGAATTGTTTTTTAAGTGATGTTTTCATCCAGATCATATTTTTTGCTGATGTGCTAATGATTTTGACATTTATAAATCTGTAAGCCTATTTTAGTGTAGCGTTCAAACTCAGGGAGAAAGAGCGTGCAAAGGGATAGTCAATCCCACGCTCCCTTCTTACATTGGAGACATAAAAAATATCGTTTAAGTAAGCAGATAAACGTAAATTGGATAAACTGGCCTTTGCCAACCAACTTCTATCTGTAAATTCATAACCAAGGTTGATAGATTCTCCGCTAAAAGTGTTCTCTTTCTGAACGAAGCGGGAGGAAATCGGCGTTGTGTTGGTAATGGATATTGCTTTAAACTCTGCTATATCGCCTGGGTTTTTCCAGCGATCGTAAAGTGCCCGTTTATCCTGATTGTTTTCTACATTGCCCAGAGATATATTTTCAACTTTGCTGTAAAGTGCATTATTCAGATAATCACTCTTGAGTTTATACCGTACCATAACACTTGCCGTAAAACCCTTATAGGCCAAATTTCCGCGTATTACGCCCTCTATCAAGGGTTGAGCGGTACCCACGACGACAATATCATCGGTACTATAATTGAAACTCTGTTGGCCATCATGCGTTAGAAACATTTCTCTCCCGGTAGCGGGATCTATTCCCAATGACCTTACCGCCCAGATATCGCGGGGACTATATCCATCTCTGAACCTGACTAGCGAATTACTTTGCTGCATTTCCTCGTTTAGAGACTTCAGCTTCTGGTCGAAATTATCATATTTTTGCTTGGTGACTGCCCCCGTTATACCAAAGGTCAATACAAAACGGTCCTTTGGCCTGTAAATAGGCGAATAATTTATAGTAGCCTCCAGCCCCTTTACCGCTAATGTTCCTGCATTAAAGGGATAATTTGATAGCCCCGTGGAGGCAGGTAAGGTAGCGGCAACAACAAGGGGGTTGGTATATTTATCGAATGCACTTAACTGGGCATTCAACCTGTTTTGAAAGAATGTTCCGTCAATTCCCACACTGGTCTGGCGGGTACGTTGCCACTCCAGATCCGGTGCTCCCAATGCGGTCAGGAAAATCCCTTGTCCAAATCGGTTTACATTAGCGTCATAGCTGAACACCGATTGGCTAACATTCCCAAAACTCTGGTTCCCAGTGATACCCATATTGCCGCGTAAGCGCAAAACATTAATCCACGGGTTGCCATTCAAAAATGCTTCCTTGTGCACATTCCAGCTTAAGCCAAAAGAATAATAAGGAGAGTAAAGATTATTGGCTCCAAAGCTGGTTGAGCCATCCACATTATAGTTAAGATCTGCATTGTACCGGCCATCATACGAATAGTTTGCCGATGCTACAATTGAATTCCTACGGGATACGCGGGTGGCTGAACTGGGCTTGGAGCCGGTTTGATAGCCGAAGGCAAAGGAAGGATTACCTGTGCTTGCCCCTGGAAATCCGACAGCGATGTACCCGTTAGACTGATTGTCGTTTTCATTTATCTCTCCCCGAAGATTGATCGTAACAGAATGTCGGTTTCTGATTACCTTGGCAAAAGTTAACATTGCATTAACAGTGTAACTAAAAGACTCCGCGGCACGATAGGTGAACCTACCTTTTAAGTCATTCTCTACCGCATCAAATTCGGTATCCAGCGGCGAAACAAAGTTATTGGAATTAGTAGTATTTCTGCTGATTTGGCCTCCGGCAGTAAACCGAAGGGCATTGTTAATGGTATAGGTCAACTGCAGGTTATCACTGATTGTATTATTTTTACTCTGGTTAAAGCTTGGTAATACAGCATTGTACATGGGGTTATTAACGGTGAGAAAAGCCCCACCATTAATGGATTCTTCACGTGAAAGGTACCTTTCATCTGAGGACCTTAATTCGTAGTAGGGATTGGTATTCACCCAGGATTCGAAACTTCCATAAGGTGACTCATTACCGGTGTATCCGGAAATAAATGCCCGGTTTGAAATATTCAGTTTACCTAGACGATAGGTCAAGCTAATGTTTGCCCCCCAGTCCCGTCTCTGAGAACCTATCATAAGCCCCTTTGTAATCCTGTAGTTGGCACCGATATCAAAAGTAACAGCCCCTTCACCTCCCCGGGCAGTCAGCGAATGACGCTGTGAATAAGCACTTTGCAAGGGTTTATCCAGCCAATAGGTATCAACACCCCTGAGTACATCCCTCAGCCTATTATTGTAAACCTCATCTAATAACCATTGCTGTTCATTTATCCCGCTAGTTGCGGTGTACCGGTTGGAAAGCCTTTCGAATTCCAGTTTTTCTGCCGCATTCATCATATTATAACTGGTAAGGTCCGGGAGCTCCATTTTAAGATCTGATGTATAAGACAACCTTATTTTCCCAGAAGTAGGCTTTATTGTTTCGATGACAACAACCCCGTTTGATGCCCTGGAACCATATATAGCTGTGGATGCCGCATCTTTCAATATGGTGGCTGATTTAATGATGTTCATATCCAGATCCATGATCGTCCGAAGATTGGATTCAAATCCATCCAGAATAAACAAAGGTTGGTTAGGATCGGCAGAGAACTCGTCCCTTAGAGCAGAGGTTGCTATGCTGGTTTGTCCCCTCAGCTCAATTGTTGGCAATGCATTAGGGTTTGACCCTATATTATTATTCTCAATCTGGATAAAAGAGGGATCCAGGGCACGTAAACTGGCGATAATATTCTGGTTATTTACGGTCTTGAGTTCTTCTCCCGTAAAACTTGCCGTTGCTCCGGTAAAGCTTTCTTTTTTTCTTTCCATCATTCCGGTAACAATGACATCATTCATCAGAAAATCTTCTTTTTTTAATTTAATCATCAACGGTTGCTTTTGACTATCCGCAATAATCTCAAAGGTTTTATATCCGACGAAAGAAATAAGTATAGTTTCTTTGGTTGAATTCACAAGAATGCTAAAAGTTCCATCTGCTTTAGTAGCAATTACCTTTTGTGGCGAGGATTTAAGCCGCACTGAAGCGCCTGCAACAGGTTTTCCATCCTCATCCATGACTTTTCCAGAGATTATCTGTTGCTGTGGACTACCTTCTTCTTTCTGTTTTTTAAAAATGGTAATGGTTTTTTTATCAATCTTGAATTGTAATGGCAGGCCTTTCAAAACCTCGGCAAGTGAATAATTGACGGTAACATTGTTAAAATTGACGCTGATGCGTTGAAAAGGCTTAATATCATTGGCATCGTAGAACAGATCGTATCCCGATTGGGTACGAATAGTAAAAAGAATACTTTCCAGACTGGAATCCTTTTTGTTAATCGTGATCTGCGCATTGGCAATAAAACTGAAGCTAATCCAAAATAGACAAAATAAGAGTGCCCGGCGTAAATTAAAGACATACCTGGTCCTGTAGATCTTTTGAGGATCAGCTGGTTGGTTCATGAACATAAAATATAGGGTTAGTTGTTTGGTGGTTTATTAATGCTTATTTATTGATAATGATAGTTCTGTTTTGAAGCTTGAAATTTAGTTTTTTGATAGAAGACATTGTTTCCAATACCTCTTGTAATGTTTTTTTCCTGGAAATTGCGCCTGAAAAATGAATGCCGTCAACATTAGTCTTATATGCTACATCCACATCGTACCAGCGCTGCAATTGCTTCATGATGCTGGGTAAATCTGCATCTATGAAAAGAAAGTCATCTTGAAGCCAGGCTGTGCTGATATCAGTATTAACCAGGTTTTTACTGAGGTTTGCATTTGATATGATTGATTGTTCCCCCGGTGATAGCACAACCGATTTACCGGAGGTTGTACTGCTCACTTTTACGCTACCTTCCAGCAAGGTCGTTTTAATACCAGGCTCATCCTGATAACTATTAATAGTGAACCGGGTACCCAGTACCTCCACTTGTTGCTGAGGCAGGATTACCACAAAAGGACTGTTGTTTTTAAGGTGGCGAACATCGAAATACACCTCACCAGTGACATACACTAAGCGAGTACCGGAAATAAAATAATCCGGAAAACGAATAGACGAAGAAGCATTGAGCATAACCTTAGTCCCGTCAGACAAAGTTAGACTATACTTTCCTCCTTTAGGGGTTGACAATTCACTGTATTGTAGGGTTGCATTTTGATTTTTTTTGGAGGATACCTGCTCACTAAAAACAACCATACCACCATCAGCCTTATTCACTTTCGCATCTTCCATATTCTCTATGGTACCATTAGGCATTTCGTCAAGCGAAATTGTTTTGCCGTTAGCAAGCTTCAATGTTGCCTGTGATTTTCCGGGACCCACGTCCGCTCGTACATTTTGGTATTCCCTTGAAGCGGATTCACTTTTGTTCAGGTAAAAATATGCCGATATGCAAAGTCCGCTTATTATTGCGATACTTGCAGCGACCTTCCAGATTAGTGGTAGCCTAACGGTCTTAGCTGTTGAAGTTTTAGCCAGTAAGTCCTGGATAATAATATCTCTGTCTTCGACCATTCGCCCATAAGAAAAGGCATCCATCTGGGGATCTCCATAGCCCCGATACCAATTTTCCACACGATTCTTCTCCTGAGGATTACATTTTCCTTCGGTATACCGGCGCAATAATTTTCTGAATTCTTCTTTTCCCATTTTACCTGCCCAATGGTGTTGCTTGCTTTATACTACAATGACGGAATCAGCGGGCTTTGGTTGTAGATTAAAGTATAAAAAAATACAAAAAAGGCGGCAATTTATTTTTTAACTGTTTCAACGCATTGTTTATCTGAGTTTTAACGGTTTTTTCTGATAACTCTAATTTTTCTGCAATTTCCCTGTAAGAGTGAAACTCTTTACGGCTGAGTTCAAATATCACCTTCATTTTTGCCGGAAGCTGATCGATAGCCTCATCGATTAATTGTTGAATTTGTTTCTCGCGTATCAGAAAGTCGGCGTTATGGATACTGGGGTACATTTGCACAAAAGATTCATAATATTTATCAATGACCTTATGGCGGGCAATCAAATCAAGGATTATATTTCTGGTGATTGTGAATAAATAAGCCTTAATATTCCCTACTTTTGATAGTGTGAGGCGATGTTCCCAGAGCTTGGCAAAGGACTCATGAATCAAATCCTTAGTTTCTTCGGAATTACCCACCTTAGAATATGCATATAAATACAAATCTTCAAAATAGCGGTGATAGAGCAAAGAATAAGCTTCGTTATCTCCTTTACTAATCCTATTGGCCAATTCATTATCTGAAAGCTGATCTTTTCCTCTTGTTTCCATAGCCTGATAATGCTAAAAGTCTGAAAGGCAATTTTACCCAAAATATGTGATTTTTTATAACATCTGCTATTATTCTATTGGGGGGAACCAATGTAAAAGTGAATCTTCTCCCGATATTTCATTTCGGGTTAATACACGGCCTGGAATCTGCGTAGCTACTGACAAAAGGATGTAACACCTGGATTTATTGACAGCAGAAGACAGGCAGCGCAGTGGTTATTTCAGTGATTCTTTCTTCAATGAATTAGAAAACCAGATACAACATACTGCTTACCTCAGCAAAACAACGCTTGCCGTGGCCATTCAACGTCCTATTGGACTTGCACTTGTGTTCGTTATGCCAAACGGCGTCCGCTGGTGGTGAATACCTTTCATTGTGAAAGAAGGAAAAGTTTATTGTCCTGCTGAATGTGCATTTTTCGTGACTAATCTCCCCGGGCCAGGGGAAAAAAGGCCAAGAAATCCCGGCCTTGGATGTGAAGGCTTTGACTTGACATCGATCATAGCACATGTGCAGGGAGATCTGTGAACTCATTTACAAAGGACTAAAACTGTTCAACAGCCAAAGAAATTATCGAAAAGTAATTTATGATGCCTCAAGCCCAAGGCTATTTTTATGACCTGCCTCCAGATAAAACATAATAAGCTCAGTTAGTTCTTCGATATCGAAAGGCTTAGCCACGTAAGCTGTGGCCCCTGCCTCCATTGCAATTTTTTCCCCGTCCCTGCTGGCGGAGATCACAATTACAGGTAGCTTTTCAATATCAGCATTTTCGCGGATCATCCTCAGTATCTGGTCACCAGAAATTACTGGCATCCACAGGTCGAGTATGATAAGGTCCGGCTGCTCAGTTTTGATGAGCTGAGGCATCTTTGAACTCCCGATTTCGGTGACCACATCAAAAGGTGCATCATCCAACATCACTGTCAATAGGTCGATTATCCCTTCGTCATCATCACAGATCAGTACTTTTTTATTCATCATTCTTCGCCTTTCCGTTTTGAGGCAGGGTGAAGCTGAATGTCGACCCCTTCCCTTTTTCACTTTCTACCCACAGGCTACCGCCATGGTTTTTGATAATCTGATCACAGATATATAATCCAATACCCATCCCGGGAAATCGTTTTTGGAGTTCTCCGCCCCTGAAAAAGCGTTCGAAAACTTTTTTCTGGTCTTCCGGGCTGATGCCGACGCCAAAATCGCGGACCGAGAATTTAACATATTCGCTCACCTTTGCGATATGTACCTCAATCTTGTCGGAATCCGGTGCATATTTAATGGCATTGGAAAGCAGGTTATTGATAACTTGCACGATATGGGACTCATCCCCTATGATAGTGGTATTTGATTTGCCGCTCAACCTGATCTCATGTTTAAACGAAGTCGCTGCAAAACCCTCAATGGCTTCCTGCACAATCCTGTCAAAATCGATGTTTGCTTTGTGCAATTCTATATTGCCTGTCTGGATTCTGGAGACATCGAGCAGTTGGGAAATCAATTTATTTAATCGGTTCACGTAAAGTGCCACCTTATCCAGCGTTGAGCTGTATTTTTCAGAAACGTCCGCAGGTTTAATCTTTTGCAGCACCTGCACAAACCCTTTTATGGTCGTCAGTGGCGTTTTGAGTTCATGGCTGGCTATTGAAAGGAAATCATCCTTGCGCCGCTCGATCTCTTTTCTTTCTGTGATATCTTCAATCGCAATAAGAATCTGGTCTTTGAACTGCCCTTCAAGTTCTACCCGGTAGGCATTGAGCAGCATGGTTTTCTTTCCGATGTACGGAAAATCATGCTCCACCTGGAAATCAATTACCGGGTTATTGGTCGGCAGTATCTTGATGAGCAATTCCCGCAGCGCCGGAATATCCCATTGGTGGTTTCCCAGTTCATATAATTCCTTCCCAATGGTCTCTTCCGCGGTTACCTTGAAAGTGCGTAGAAAATGATCATTTGCACTCATCACCCGGAACTTGGGATCCAGGACCAGCAGTCCTTCCCGTACGGTGTGGATGATGCTGGAAAGGAATGCTTCACTCGTTCTAAGTTCTGCGGTTCGTTCCTCAATTTTGCGCTCAACCAATTGTTTTTGCTGTCTGAGATCATGTTCAGCTTTTTTTCTTGCAGTCACATCGTTCTGTACGCCAATAAAATGGGTCACCTCGCCCATCTTATTTTTAACCGGGGACATGTAAAGCTCATTCCAGAAGAGTTCACCGTTTTTTCGGTAATTGCGGATCTCAACCCTACAGTGCTTACCTTTTTCTATTGCATGCCGCAGGACCTCCCTTTCTTTCTGGGCGCGGTCATCTGCTTGCAAGAAGCGACAATTATGACCAATGATATCTGAACGGTCATATCCGCTGATCTTTTCAAAAGCACTGTTACAATAAACAATAGGGTTATCGGGCTGGAGATTGTCGGTGATGATAATCCCTGAAATAGAAGCATCCAGGGCCTGGGTAAGCAACTCAAAATTATCTGCCAGGCTCTCTCCCGAGAGACTGAATTTTCCATTATTAAAAGTGTTCAAATCTGAGGGATAAATTGATCTCCCAAAGAAACCTATATTCAGCGCATTTGTTTTAGATTTTTGAAAAAACGCCGCTTTTTGGAATCAAAAATATGACAACATGATTTGCCCACTACATGCTGAATTCTTGTAAACGCCCAGGATAGCCGCGCGCCCATACAATTATTTATGGGGCACGCAGGGCTGGCTCCCCGGTAAAACCAGCTAAGTATCACAGCATGAAAAAACTCCCCTTTTCTACGCATTTTTGTTTCAACAGGAATTTTCAATGAAAGGGTATAAACTTAATCAGCTGCTCTATTGAACCCAAGATGAGGCCTGAAGAGGCGATGAAGCAATGAATGATGCCATGGCTAACATTTCTGACAGGAGAGGTATTGATGGCCAAACCATTCCTGGCTTAATTGGTTTAACAAATGGAGAAAACAAAATAATAAAATGCAAACAATACTTGGTGCCAACGGGCAGATCGCAGAGGAACTGGCAAGAGAACTTAAACGGAATTATACCCGGGAGATCAGGCTGGTCAGCAGGTCGCCAAAAAAGGTCAATGATACTGACATGCTATTTGTGGCAAATCTGCTGGACAAGGAAAAGACAGATGCCGCCGTTAAAGGCAGCGAGATTGCATACTTTACCTTAGGACTACCAATGGACAGCGAAATGTGGGAACAACAGTTTCCGCTCATCATGCGAAATGTAATAGATGCCTGTAAAAAACACCAAACTAAACTGGTCTTTTTTGACAATACTTATATGTACCCGCAAAACGATAATGTGTTGTCTGAAGAAAGCCCCTTCGCCCCTGTAGGCAGGAAAGGAAAAGTACGGAAGGATATTGCTGAATTGCTTTTACAGGAAATGGCAACCGGCCAGATTGAGGCGGTCATCTGCCGCGCACCGGAATTCTATGGACCCGCCAAAACCCAGAGCATCACCAATACTTTCATTTTTGAGGCCATCAGGAAAAACAGGAAACTAAAGGTTCTTTTGAGTGACCGTAAACTGAGAAGTTTAATATGGACGCCAGATGCCAGCAGGGCAACAGCATTAATTGGAAATACACCAGATACTTACGGACAAACCTGGCATTTACCAATAGATGAAAGCCGGATGACATACAAGGATTTTATTTCACTGGCGTCAGAAATTTACCAGCGGGAGCTTTCATATGGTGTAATCCCTATATTCATGCTCAAAATTGCTGCAGTCTTTAGCAAACGCGTAAGAGAACTCCAGGAGCTTCTGCCAAGATATGCCCATGATAATATATTTGATGTCTCAAAATTCCGGAAACGCTTCCCTGAATTCAGGATAACTACCTTTAAAGAAGGGATTGAGCAGATAAAGGCCGAGCAAGAGCTTGCTGGTTAAGCCTATGATCCATAACAATCAGGTGTTGGTAATTTGATTTGAATTGTTACCAACACTTTTCCCGGAGCCCCAAGGCTTTCACGCAGAAAGATCATCACTTTTTTCCAGCCAATATTTTTTTAAGGTAATCTACTACAGAGGTTTTCGGCTTTCGTGGATTTTCAGGTCCCAGCAAATACCCGTAGGGCTGAAGGTTGGGGTAGCTGTCACAAACGATTTTTAACATGCCGGTCAAGGGCACTGCCAATACCATTCCTGCCACCCCCCAGATCAGCTCCCCCAGGATAATGGCCATAATGGTGAATAAGGGATTGATGTTTACCTGTTCACCTACGACCAACGGTTCCAGGATATAAGTCTGGATAAACTGAACCAGAAAATAAGTAATGATCACCCCGATAACCATTTTACTGTCACCTCCCTGCGCCACAACTGCCAGTATCGTCAGGCAGGTACCAGTAAGGTTCCCTATAAAAGGGATAATCTCCAGCAGGCCACACAATACTGCAAAGAATAGGGCACTTTCCACACCTACAATACTAAAGCCTACACCGTACATCACCCACAATATTGCAACCATTGCCCCAAGCCCGCTTAGATACTTCTGCGCTACCTGACCAGTTCGGTGGATTAGCAAAGTAGTCTCCGCACTTTCCTTTCTGGAAACAAGTTTGAGTAGAAACTTTTTGATATGCCCCCTCATCGAAAGGAAGAGAAACATGTAAACCAGCACCAATACGGTGTTGATGGCCACACCCATTACCCCTGAAGCAAACGAAAGGAGCATTCCACCTGAACTGGCCTTGGTGCCCTGATCAATCACTTTCTGTTGAGTATCTTTTTTGATGCCAACAGTTTCGTTGACCCAGTTTTTTAAAGACTCGAACATACCCGTCAGCCGCTTCTCCATACCGTCAAGATTATCCGCTAAGCTACCAAGCTGGATAGATAACAGCCCAATAATTACGCCCAGGGAAAGCATAAATACAAAAATGCACAGCAAGCTGGCATAAGTCCTGCTGAAACCTTTTTGCTCCAGAAAATTACAAAGCCGTATAAACACCATAGACAGTACCGCGGCAAGTACTACAGGGATCAGAAAAGGCGATGCAAAATAAACTCCGCCAAAAAACAGCGTAAAAACAAGTAAAGTATTAACAGACTGACTGAGTTTTTCCATATTATTCCTTGACAAGCTAACGGTGTAACATTCCTAACTGCTAATTATAAAAGGTATTTTTTTTTCAGGCACTTTAACGCCTTGTTCTTTACCATCTGAAAGGCAGAAATCGATAGCCTGCTTCCAGCAGGACACTTTCCTCCGCTCCGGGTTTGCAGTTACCTTCTTTTTTCCAAGCTCAGGAGTCCTGAAGTAATCAGCAGGATTTTCTTTTGCTTTATTTTGATTTTTCATAGTCAGGATGTTTTTTTAATACATCCTATATAATGCTACCTGTGTGAAATAACTAAATTTGTTGACCTATGCGTGGCCTAATGCTCCATACCACCCTTCATGCTCCTGTATGCCTTCCCTTACTGCATGTAAGGCTGGCAAGTCAAGCTCACAACCCTGGCTTTCGCAGCGGGCATGGTCTTTTTCATCGAGCTGTATGGTTCCGATGATATCTCCGTTTTCTGCTATCTGGTAGCGGGCATTTCCCAGGGGCTTTATCTCGAAGAATCTTCCCCGGCCATCGGCTGATACTTCTATTGTAAATGGTTCCATCATGTATTGTTTTAATGATTTGGTAAGTCTTGATCCTGTGTATCCTCTTTATCGTTTTGCCCAGCCTGCAGATCGAGCTCATCTGTCTCGGCAGTCATGGCCATATCCACTATTACTTTTTGCTCCCCATGATTTGCTTTGGGCTGGGAATAATTTTTGATCGTTTGCATAGCAATGTCTTTTCAGGTTAACAATTTTAACAGGAAATGGTTCGGCAACTTGTATTACCCTGATCTTCGCTGATAAACAAAACATATGGGTGAGCTGAATGGTTATACCCTAAAACAGCTCACTATGGAAACCTATACCATACACATCAGTCCCGGGTTGCAGTACCATTTCCAGGTCGGACAATATCCGCAGCATCCTTCCGGGGGGTGCAAATACAGGATTTTCCAGGATAAGCAATTCCTGGCAAGCCTGGAAGCAGACAGTCAGGATTTCCTGCATGTCTGTCAAAATCCCGGAAAGGTTGACCTGGAAATTTTGCACTTACTTGCTGAGCAGATCGAGTTGCGACACCCAAGTAGGGGGCAGCTGGCCGGATGGGACAACATAGAGTTTGATAGTGATGATGAGCTGGAGGCACCACCGCAAAACAACTGAACTTGCCGTCAGCTTTGAGGGACTAAAAGATATTAAATAAAACGATAGTTAGAGATGAAAAAAATCTTGATGATCCTGACCTCGCACAGTGCGATGGAGGATACCGACAGCAAAACCGGGGTCTGGCTGGGAGAATTTACTGATCCCTATTATGAATTTATTGATCAGGGATACCAGATCAGCTTAGCCAGCCCCTTGGGCGGCACCCCTCCGATAGATCCCTTGAGTGAGCTGACAGAAAATATCACCGCATCAAACCGCCGCTTTAAAGATGATTATTCAGCCCAAAAGGCTTTTTATAATACCAGCACCCTGGACGGGATAAAGGTCCAGGACTTTGATGCATTGTTTTATCCCGGAGGCCATGGCCCAATCTGGGATTTAGCAGCAAGTCGCGAAAGTGGCCAGCTGATACTTGACTTTCTTGATAGCGGAAAGCCTGTGGGCGCAGTGTGCCACGGACCTGCGGCGTTGATTGCTGCAGCAGAATTGCGTAGCGGACTTTTGCAGGGCAAAGTGATTTCTGCATTTTCCAATGCGGAGGAGGTACTGACCGGGCGAAGCGGCAACATTCCCTACCAGCTGCAAACCAGGCTTAAAGAACTGGGGGCTAAGGTTAAAACCGCACTGATCCCCTTCACTTCCCATGTCGAGCGTGATGGTATCCTGGTGACCGGGCAGAATCCCCTCTCCGCGGGCCCGACGGCTAGATTATTGATCGAAGTATTGGAAACAGGCGGCGGGCAGCAGACTCAAAGGGGTTAATCCCCTTGATTTTTCGGCAGATGCTTCCTCCCCCTCTTCCACTGGCGATTTATCCAAACATTTTTTTCCAGCCCGCTTTCAGTTTTGCATATTCCGGGTTAGCCTCGGCCTGTTTGTATTTGCCATAAAATATCGATGCTGATTGGGCTTTCTGCAGATCGCCAGTCCCCCTTTCATTCAAGGAATAACCCTGATCCTTGTTGTACTTGATCCCACCTTTATAATTTGCATAGCGCCGTGCCCGTGTATAGCCCATCTGCAAATATTTCCTGGCCAGATCAGCGCCCACAAATTCTCCCTTTCTCAGGTAATCAAGAAACATCCCGTATATTTTCTCACTGCTTTTCTTCGCAATCTCCGGCGTTTTAAAACGCCAGTGCCGGCCGATTTCCGATTTATAAGGTTCGCAAATCAACACGCCCTGTTCTCCTTTACCAACACGGTATTGCCCTGGCTCTTCACGGTAATCAATGTTAGCTTTCCAGGGATAGCCCGATACATCAAAATTCAGGTAGGAAGGAGTTTTTGCTTTGCCCATATCACAATTGCGCTGTAGCTTTACCTTTTTTGTCCCAATGGTCCTTCAACACCTCTCCTTTTTCATTTTCGATTAACCTTCTGGCGAATCTCGTTCCCTTGATTTTTCCCGTATGTTGATCCTTGCTACCGAGAAAAAGTAATTTCGCCCTGCCCTTTCCATCCGTTTTGATAGCCAGGTCATATCGTCCAAACCTGAGTGCAATCATAGCATCCGACTCATAGATTCGTCCCAAGAGCTTTAATAAAGGTTCTTTTAACATTATCATAATCAGTAACTATCCTTGCTGACCGGCCAACTCATTAACCTTCCAAAAATACTTTTCCAGGTTCCATCGCAGCCAGCCAGGGGTAAATCCCCCATAACTGCGAAAAGCGTGTCGGCATTAATTTTCATAAAACTAAACAAGCTGAGGTTAAAAGATGTTTCACTTAAAAAAGGAGGAACTATGCCATGGCCAAAAGGTGAGTACCCGCCATCTTATAAAAATCAGCCCAAATACCTTCGTGACAAGGCTACCGAGATCGCAAACGGCATACTCGAGGAAAGCGGATCGGAAGGGATTGCCATCGCCACCGGCCTGAAGAAAGCACGTGAATACTTCAAAGATCATCCCGAAGAGAAAGGGAAAGCGGGGAAAAAAAATAAGTCATAAAAAACGCTATACTTTACTCCATCCCGACATTTAGTGGATGTGCCTGAGGCCTGGGCACTGACTGAATATGGAAACGGACTTTGGCCAGAAGATGCGAAATATCAAACGGTTTTTCGATATAACCATCAAAGCCATGTTGCCTGAAAATCTCTTTTATTTTGTTGTTACAGCTAATGGCCAATTACCGGTAGAGATGGCCACCTTTGCTTGATGAGTCCACAAGTCAAAATGCTGACCTCGCCTGAGATTTTAAAATCCAGGATGACCAGGGCAGTACCCACCCGGGCAATACGGGGTAAAATCTCCTCACCGCATTGCGCTGAGCATACCACCTGATACCCCTCCATCTGCAGGGTCAGCGCAAGTACCTCCATTATACTTTCATCGGCCTTCATTTTACGAACCACTTGAAACGAGTTTTGGCCTTTACAGGTGATCAGCGATTCTGGGTAATCATTTAAGCAACCGAATTCTTCTCCACTTTTTCCAGCCATGTCCGGGTGCCGCTGCATTGCGCAGCTTAGAATAAACTAATTTAAAATTAACCATTTTGGCAATTTTTATCAACAGCTATTTTGATTTACCCTCAGGACATTACCGCCCGTAGAGATTCAAAGCTTTTTTAACAGAAAAATGATCCCAATTGATGAGCGATTGGTCCACCTGAAATCCAAAAGCACTACAATCTGCTCAAGCAACATTATTCCTGCTTTCAGCCCTCAGCGCTTAATGTGTTCCCCAATCTTTCCTTCGAAACTATCAAATCCCAGACTTTAGCGGCGCCCCGCGATTGCTGAAGAAGCTTTTCATTTCACAGCATGGTTCACACCTGGCTGATAAACGGTACCGTTAATGCGGTAAGCTGTAAACAAAAATGTAAATACAGAAGCTAAAGGATTTTTTTAGTTTTGCTCAAACGAATTAAATCATTCGGGACGATTAATTCTATAAAGCCTTGCCAGACGTGCAGGGCTTTCGACTTTTAGCTCCCAACACTTCACACTACACCGGACTGTTATAGCCGAAAACAGCGATAAACTTTTTCCCGATAAACAATGTTAATTACTTAAATAGAAAGCTAAAGCGCTATGAGAAAAATTTCGGGACAATCATCACCATCCACCCAGTCGTCGGGATGTGGAGTAGCAGATAAACATAACTCAGCATTTCAGCATGCTTTGTCAGTCAAAACAGTGAAAATACTGATATCAAGTATTTCTGGCACCCTGATGATGACTGCCTCGAGCAAGCTGATGTCACTATGGGGTCAAAACTTCAGCGAGCCGCAGCACCTTACCAGCATGCTACGGCGCGTAGACCCGCTTTTTAGCAAACAGACCGATAAAACCCTGGCCTGGATCGGCCATTTGGGGATGGGGACAGTATTCAGCACCGCCTATGTTCAGCTATATGAGCACAATACATTGAAGCCTTCCTTTCTAAACAGTGTTTTACTGGGCGCGTTGAGCGGAGTGATAGGTGCAGCCATCTGGAAGGCAACATTCAAGCTCCACCCCGCTCCAACCTCCATCAATCCTGACAATTTTTATATTCAGCGCATTCCGGCACACGTAGTATTTGCTGTATTCGCTACCCTTGGTTACCGGGCTGCCCGCGAGGCCGCAAAGGACCATAGACGGAAATAAGGGTTTAGCCTGTCTTTCTCCAAGCTTTCCAATCTGTTAGGACAGCATGTTTTTTCACCCTCAAGATCACTCCTTTCAGATAAAATTACAACAATAATAAACTATTGGTGAACAGCCTGTCAAAGATTATAACCAGTACTAAAGTTACCTGTTAATTATCCTTGACCACAGTTATCTCCCCATTGCTCTCCATATATATCCGCTTAACCGAATAAAGATCATCCTGTTGGAGTGCTTTCCTGACTGCGTATGCTATATCTTCGGGACTTACCATACACCGTGACATATTTTCATGGATAAAGCGGCCGTTCTCATAAAGGCCTATTTTTTCCCCTTCAATGCCCCTTGCGAGACGTGAATGGCGCGAAATGACGAGCCCAAACAACCTGTGCATGACTACAATGATTACTGTTGCACCGATAACGGGTCCAAATGGAGAAGCACCCACCACAGCCCGGCTCAGGATTGCTCCCAGGAGTATAACTATAATGTTGTCCAGCGGGGCGTGTAAACCAAATGATCTCCTGCCTGAAACACGGATCAAAACCAGCGCAATGACAAATACCAGCATTGCCCTTAACGACATTTGCAAAACAGAAAGGTCCTTTCCATCGCCCATTAAACTAATCCAGATTTCCATGATATCCACCTAAAATAATAGCCTTACTCAAAAATTAGCCTCTGAACGCTACCGTGACAAGACAATCAGGAGTTGAAGGCTAAAGCCTGCGGCTACAAAATTACCTTTGGCCAGGTCAGATATTTTCGCTGGCAGGATAAATCTCCCGCAAGCCGGTCGGGGTTCATAAGTCCATGATCATTGCCTGGGTCCCGGGACCGGCCATTTGCTGTCTCTTGGTCACCCTGATATAGCGCTTATTGTTAACAGCCTTTTGGATCAAATGGTTTTAAACCTGGAGGGAATTTCTGAAACGCAGTACTGCTCAACACTGAACAGTTTGGGCCTGGATTAAAACTGAAAAAATCAAAACCACCCCCATTTTTCCTTGGTTCTTAATGATGAAACGCACTGAGGGAATAAGGGAAAAATTTTGACCATTACTATCATTTAAAAACCCATTAATTCGATGATGAAAAATAAACAGCCAACTACACGCATCCTGATCGAAACCCCTAAAGGCAGCCGGCAAAAGTTCGATTATAATCCTCTTGAGCAGTGCTTTGAGTTAACCAAATTGCTTCCTGCCGGTATGGAATTCCCTTTCGACTTTGGGTTTATACCAGGTACGCTTGGGGAGGATGGTGACCCAGTGGATGTGCTGCTCATCTCTGAATGTTGCACCTTTAGTGGCTGCATGGTCGAAAGTCGGATCATTGGCGTGATCCAGGCCAGCCAACAGGAAAAAACGGGCAAAAAGGTCACCAATGACCGGTTTATTGCCGTTCCACGAATCAGCCAGGCTTATGCAGCCGTAAATACCTTAAAAGACCTTCCCAAAAAACTCCTCGAAGAAATTGAACAATTTTTCATCAACTACAACAACCTGGCCGGCAAATCTTTTCAGGTAATCCGTCGATCTGGTCCCCAGGTAGCCCTAAAACTGATCGCGGCGGCCCGGAATAAAGCGCAGCTTCCGCAAGTCCTGGTACAGATCTTCCTGCCACTGAAAGAAAACATCACTTTCTATCAGGCAGAGATTGAAAAGCTTACCCGGCTACTTACCCAAAAATTTGGTGGAGTGAGCATTTACAGGAAGGACCTTGTTCTGGGCCTTTGGAAAGACCAGGGGGAAACCCAGCAGGACAAGCTTAGGATAATCGAAATCATGGCCGCTAATTTCGACCAGGAATTCTGGGAAGATTTAAAAATGCGGCTTCAGCAGGATTTAGCAGAAGATACCATATTGATCAGGTGGCTCAAAATCGGAACCGTTGGGATGAGCCTGTAAAAAACTGTGCTTGGAAATTTTAACAAGCAGCAAAACACCATGAAAAAAGACAGCCTTTCCGAAATTACTTACACGCATATCGAAAACTTTTTCCCTGCAGACAAGGTTTCAAAATAGGGACGGACAACCAATAAAAAGATCATAACCATACCAGGAAGTGACACCTAATAAGAATAAGATGGAAAGACAAAACTTAACAACGCTGGCACGTGATGGTGCAAAAAAAAGCCTTTGGCAATCAGAAATACAGCGCCTGGACGCCAACGAAGTTGCCAGCGGGCAGCCGTTTGATGCCATCATAATTGGCGGTGGTATCACAGGGGTTACAGCTGCGCTGAACCTTTGCCGCGAAGGAAAAAAATGCCTGCTCATTGAAGCTGAAAACCTGGGCTTCGGGACTACAGGAGGTACAAGTGCCCATTTGAACACTTTTTTGGATGCCACTTACCCGGAGATCGATAGTGACTTTGGCAAGCACGCCTCAAAGCAAATGGCCGAGGCAGCAAAAAAGGTGATCCAGGACATTAAAGGCAACATTGAAACACTTGGGATCGAGGCTGACTTCGAGTATAAAGACGCCTACCTGTTTTCACAGACGCAGCAGGAAAGCGAACAGCTACAGGCCATCTTAACTTCCTCCCGGGAGGCTGGGGTAACTGTAAGCGAGGTTTTCGATAATGGTGTCCCAATAGCCTTCGAACGGGTATTAAAATTCAGCAATCAGGCACAGTTCCACCCCACCCGATATATCCACGGACTGGCCAAAGAATTCCTCCGTCTGGGGGGCAGGATTCTCGAAAACACCTTTGTCAGGGAAACTGCTTTCATAAATGGCATCCATGAACTTAAAACCCATAGCGGTACCTTTACGGGCAGGTATATAATCTGGGCAACACATATCCCCCCGGGGATTAATATTTTATCACTCCGCAATGCACCTTACCGCAGTTATGTCCTTGCAGTAAAGCTTAAAAACAACTCTTATCCTGAATCGCTATGTTATGATATGCAGGAACCTTATCACTACATCAGGAGCCACAAAATAAAAGAACAGCAGTATCTGATCGTTGGCGGCGAGGACCACAAGACCGGTCACGCAGATCCGGAAAACGCCTTTTCTGAACTGGAAAAGTATGTCCGTGAACATTTTGAAGCTGAATCCATCGATTATCAATGGTCCTCTCAATATTATGTACCGGTTGACGGGCTTCCATACATCGGACAGCTCCCGGGATCAGAAAAGGGCATTTATGTAGCCACTGGATTTAATGGCAACGGGATGATCCTGGGCACTTTATCTGCCAATATCTTAACCGATATCATTTGTGAAAACCCCAATAGCTTTACCCAGCTACTTAGCCCATCACGCCTAAAGCCCATTTCCGGTTTTAGTGAATTCATCAAGGAAAATGCTGATGTTGCCTATCATTTTGTTGCCGACCGTTTCCGGGCAGAGGCTATCCGGTCCATTGCAGAACTCCAACCAGCCGAAGGTAAAATCGTAAACTTCGAAGGTGAGAAACTGGCCGTTTACAAAGACGAAAAAGGTAAGGTTACTGCCCTAAGCCCTGTTTGCACCCATGCCGGATGCATCATTCAGTGGAATGCCTACGAGGGAAGCTGGGATTGCCCCTGTCATGGAGGCCGATTTTCTGTACGGGGAAAAGTGCTTTGCGGTCCACCCGTAAAAGATCTGCAAAAAATTGATATCGAATCCCTTTCTGACACTTAAAATCTGCTATAGCCAGGCATTTCCACTTTGATGTTTAACCGCTACTGACCAGTGAACGAAGCTGGCCGGCGAGAGTTATTGTGAAAAGTTTCTCGCCTTCAGGATATGCTTAAAAAACCTCACCTGATGAGGCGAGGCATTTCCAGCCTGCAACCTGTTGTTGTAAAAGATCATGGCGCTGACAATTTTTTTAAAGCATTCACTGCACTTACTGACTTGGGATTAAGTTCCAGGGACTTGTTATACATCAGGATCGCGGTTTGCTTTTCACCCGACTCTGCCAATGCCATGGCCAGGCTGTCGTAAACATTTGCGCTGTTTGGGAACAAAACCGTATTCAATCTCAGCACTTCAAGTCCCTGTTTTTTATAATCATTAAAGAACATACCCAGTCCCGCCAGGTTCATCTCCCGTTCGTCAAGATAATACTGGGCAGTATCGCTCTTAATGCTATTAAGCCGTGCCCATGCTTCATTTACATTCTGTTTTATCAATGTCCTTGAAAATTCATTTGCCATTGATTTTTTATCCCTTTGGGCCGAGCCTCCATTGAGTAAATACAGCAGGCTCATCGCTGAACCGTGGGTACTGCGGTGTGTTATATTATTGAGGACAATGACAGTCTGGTCTTTGGTGATGTTCCGGATAAAGGCTGTAACCGCTCCAGGCATCCCGCCCGTGTGAAACACAACCTTGCCATTTGAGGTATCTTTAAGAATCTGCCAGCCTAAGCCATAGTAACAGGTATTGTTTTTCCAGCCTGAAGTAGCCAGTTCTCCATTGTTTAACCGGGTTGGCGTAAAAGCCTTATCGAGTGAAGAGCGGCTGATTAGCTTACCGTTATACAATGCCCTGTCAAACTTCAGCAGGTCTTCTGCCGTGCTAACAATATTGCTATGGCCGATTAACCCATCCAAATGCAACAGTTCGATATGGTTCTGGCGCAATGAATCCGCCCGCAGCAACTTCCATGGCGCAAAATTTAAGTAGTCGTACCCCACTACCCGGTTGGGATCCTTAGCTTGTACCAATACCGTGTTGATATAGGTGCTCAACATGCCGGCAGGCCTGAATATGCGCTGAGTTAGGTAATCTGAAAATGAAATCCGGCTTATTTTCTCAACAACCAGGGCCAGCAGATTATATCCACTGTTAGAATAGCTCCATTTCTCGCCAGGTGCAGACCGGAAGGCATTTTTATCCTTATTTATTGCCCCAGGGATATCGGCTATTGTAAACACTTTACTGGTATCCTGCGCATAGGGTTTCTCCAGCATCTGCAAATCTGCTAAACCGGAAGTGTGTGATAAGAGTTGACTGATTGAAATTACTCCGTTATCTAATTCAGGGATATATTTTTTAACAGGATCGTTTAAACTAAGTTTTCCCTGCTCAATAAGCTGTAAAACAGCAACCGATGTGAAGACTTTGGAAATAGAAGCCAGTTTAAAGGACGAGACCGGCGTCACCGGGGAATTGGCTAAAGCATTAGCAATTCCGCTGGATTTGCGATAGATAACTTTACCTTTTTCGGCAATGAGGACATTTCCAGAAAGCTCACATTCGGCATTTTTTAAAACTACCAGACTGTCAATTTGATCAACACGCTTTTGTGCCGATAAGAGTAAGCTCGATGTAATAAATACAATGGTGAATACAATATTTTTCATGTGATTTTAATTTTATAAATTACTTAGAACCTGTACCATGTCATGCTTAAGGTGAAACAGAAATGGTAGAAGCAGGCTTATCAGATTCATCTAATGATTATAATTTCCGCTGGTTGCCATTCATGTTTCCAAAACCTGGAAAACTGCAGGTCAGGACCAGCTATCTGGATGCCTTCAACCATTCCTCACTTTCTGAGACATCCTGACTAATCAGCTTGCCTGTTGAAATGGCCTTCCCCATCAGTTTCAGGCCTTCAGCTTTGTTACCCGTTCTATATACAAGACGTGCATATACACTCAGGTTGTCATGATTGGGATTGCTGACGGCTATTTTCTTCATCCATTCCTTGCAGATATTCAGAACGTTTATATCGTTACATCTTTCTGCAACTGCCGAGCTAAATCTCCGGGAAGCGTTATCATCCAGCCCTTGCTGTTTTTTGCGTAAAGAGAATATCTTCAGTGCCTCCGCCCATTTGTTTTCAAGCTGCAGCATCCGCTCTTCCATTAGCGGGAGATAAGAAGCAGCCTCCTGCCGGGAGAGATGTTCCCTTGCGAAGATTATCGCTTCCTCAAAAGCCTTACGGTTTACCCCTTTCATCGCATCATTCATTTTTTTCCCTACCATCATGCTCAGGATAAATTTAACATCAAGTTCACCATAAAGCGCTTTGTATTGCTGTTTGTTCTTTAAAAAGAAAGCATTCACCTGTGCTGTACCACCGGAAAAATAACACAGAATACTAAACGGCACCTCCGATAGATAGTCCTCCGTGGAATTCCAGTAGGCAGCTAGTTTCTCATCCAGCCCCTTTGTATTCGTGCGGAAAACGTAATCTTCGTAGAACTTAGGGTAAATGGCCCTGCCAGGCGCCGATACGCCATTTATGATCTGGCCGTCATTGCTGTTCTTGATCGCCTGAGTTAAAAAACCGAGATAATTTCCTGCAATCCCTTTTTCTCCAGGCAACGTCCCATAAGCCTGGTGCACGATCCGCTGTTGCAGGTTGAGCACCAAAGTGCTGGGATACATTCCAATGTGGTATTTCAGGGCAAGCTTATATACTGTATCCCGTTTTTCTGCATTATACCTCAGAACTACAAATTTTTTGGCTAATTGCCTGCTCATCATGCTATCCCTGAAGACCGCAGCATCCAGCTCCCTGCAAGGGATGCACCAATCGGTGTAAAAATCAATAATGAGTAGCTTTCCTTGCTTTATCGACTGTGTTTTCGCTTGCTCATAATCCTGTTCTACTATCGTCAGTTGCTGGGCACAACATTCCATTGCAGACTGAAAAATAAGGAAAAGCAGACTGCACTTAAAAAAATTTATGGTCATGAATAGTTGATTTTGAGGTTTAAACTAAAAGGATTTTGTTTTGTCTTTGACTTATCTGGCAATCCATACTTTCCCATTTCTTACGAAATTTCCCTGCCTGAGGGTTATAAAATTCCGGAAGATATGGTAGTTGCCAGAGCCGTTCATAATTGAGTTAAAGCCGATTACATCACGGGGATTCTGTCCGGTATAAACCGCCATTGGAAATTCCTCGTTAAAAGGGTTTACCCAACCGATTAAAATTCCGTGTCCACTGCCCTGATAAATGTTTTCTGCGAGAACCCGGTCTTTTTCTATCAGGATGGGAATGCCTGAAATATATTTGGCCAGAAATCTATTGCCCTGGGCTGTTCCCCAAACAGAGAGTCCGTATCCGGAAAGATCCATTTTAAGCGCTGTAGTATCTGCCACTATCCTCGCATTCTTGAGTGCGGGGACCAAATTCCTGAACTTGTGCACAAAAGCTTTCAGGGCGCTGTCTGCTTTAAAGTCAGCTTCGGCTGAGGAAAGGATAATCAGAATATTTTTACTGCCGTAAATTGCCGAGACATTAGGGATGGCAGCAACACCTGGATTTCCCATTGTTTGCACCTCTCTCTGCCACTGTTTTATCTGATCTGGCTTGATCGATTTCAGTGCATCGAATATCCTGGGCATAAAGCTATCTAGAGAAGGATATTCATCCCGATTAGATTCATAGTCCTTTAGGGCATTGATAATGGTTTCCAGGTAAATCCATTGCTTACTTTTCTCGGTGCGTACAAAGTTAATTTCCGCAGCACCCTCGCCAAACTTCTCCGCTGCCAGTCTGCAGGCAATAGCCTCGGTCAGGTGCTCTTTTACCACAGACTGCCAGGTGTGATAAGCCTGTGACTTCATTGGTTCTTTGACCGGTTCCCAAAGGTATTCGAGCTCATCAAACCGGTTTTGCATCTTCTCTACCGCAGGATTTGCGAACGAATGCGCAAATTCATGCCATACCAACCTGTATAGGGTAGAAAGATTAAAAGTCGGAACCCTTATCGCACTTTTTTCAGGCGCTATCACAGCATACATTTCTGCGCCGTTTTGCTTAAAAAAACGGGGACCAAAGTTTCCCCATCCCAGAAAGTTAAGGATAACATTGAAACTGATGTTTCGCTGTTTACCGTCGCCACAATATCGCAACAGCCTGTTTTTCTCATCGAAATCCTTGAGGTTATAAACCATTGTCGAAAGCGATATCTGATAAAGGTCCTGATTGTTGTTAAAGAAGGTTTTGTAATCAGCCGCTTCAGCAAAATCCTTCATCAGCATTCTCAAAGAATCCAAAGTCCCTGTTCTCACATCCTGTAAACCGATATCCTTTCTCCATTCCAATTCATTGTTCAAATGAAGAAGAAAGGATATTGGGGCATCAATCGAGCGGAAAATTTTGCCATAGATTGGCCTGTGCCGGATGAACTCGAAAAGCGGGTGGTTCCTGAAATTTTCAAAGCGGGCGGCAATCTTCTGTTTGTAATCCAGGTCGATGTAATTGACCAGAGGCATGCCGCTAATGACCTCAATGGTATGGAAGAGTTCAATCCGCGGATCAACACTAAAATTGACTCCGTTCACCATTTTGCTGCATTCGCTAAAGCCCTTTACCCTCGAATGATGGGCAGCGCAAGCCGAGCAACAAAAGAAAACCGCCCCGATTAGGACAAATAAGACTGTATATATTTTTTTCATAGCATAGATTAGATAACCAAAAGACGCGGACCAGAAAAATATGTTGCATGGACGAAAACTTACGTAGAGATTTTCTGATTTTTTAACAAAGGCTTAAGAAATGAGGTATTTTAGCTTATTGCTCGAAGTCCTCATGAAAACCTTTACACAGGTTTGCTCGCTCAGGATAAACCCTCAAGTAAACAATAGTTAGGAAATTATAATTATTCCGCCGACAGACAAGACTGGAAGATTTTAAGGTGTTCAGTTGGCGTTTTACCTGTAGCAGGCAAAGCGCGGCATAGCTTACGCTTGGTAAGCACAGGGATCCCTGGAGAATTTGCACCCAGATACTGATAAAGGTAAAACGGTGTTGGGAATAAAGAAATGGTCATCAGGTAGATTGAGACTAACCCGTCCATATACCCCAAGCCAAACCGTTTTGGCATCATAACATCCGGCAGGAAATACCAGCAGGCAAAATCTGTCTCTGACTTAAAGTAATATCTTGTGCCAGTACGCCAGGTAATATCGCTGGTATCATACGAACCAATGAAATAAAAACAGCAAGTGATTTTCATGATCACTTGCTGTATCTTCCAAGTCTTTGAAAACGTAGGTCCGGTCCGCGAGCTTATAAAGAATTAATTCCTTTAATATCAACTTGCACACGATAAAAACCTTTGTCTTTTAAGCGATACATGCATGTGTTCAGGAATACCGGAAAACTGAGCTAATATGTATAAATAAATCATCTATATTTTTCAAAAGATGCGTTAGGAGGGAAAGATGCAGGCCTAAAAAAGAAATTGGATGAAACTACCCTACCTCGAGATATGAGTTTGCAATAATATACGCCATAAAAAAAGCATATCGGGATCAGCTACGTGGGTATAAAAAATCCGAATTGATATCTATCTTTATTCTTATTTAAAAACCTAAAAATCATGAGATTACGCGTTTTCTTCCCCGTTCTGCTCACTAGCTGTTCAATCTCGTCGCTATTTGCTCAAACCGGTCCGGATTTATCGCAGCTTTCCTCCAGGATCATATCCGGGGAATATCCGGCCGTGCACAGTATAATCATTTCAGGCAAAGGAAAAGTCTGCTTTCAGCAATACTTCAACGGCTATTCCGCTGATTCTTTGCACGATTCCAGGTCATCTTTCAAATCCATCACAGCCCTTCTGATCGGCATAGCGATTGACAAAGGGTTCATCAAAACCGTCAATCAGCCGATCTATACTTTTTTTCCTGAAAATAAAGCTTTCGCAACCGCCCCCCTGAAGCGAAAAATAACAATAAGACATCTTCTGGAAATGCGTTCAGGACTGGATTGCGATGAATGGAGTGACAATGGTAAAGATTGTGAGTCTGAAATGGAAAAAAGCAGCAACTGGCTTGATTATTCTCTCTCACTTCCTATGAACAGTGCTCCGGGAAAAAAATGGAGCTACACTTCGTGCAATACCATGATCCTCAGCGGTGTTATCGCACAGGCCAGCGGGATAAACGTGATGGAATTTGCAAAACGCTACCTTTTTGATCCCCTGGATATAAATCATTACCAATGGACAGTTGATCCAGCCGGAAATGGGATGACTGCCGGCTCATTTTACATCAGGCCTGCGGATATGCTCAAGATAGGTCAACTGGTTTTAAATAAGGGCTACTGGAAAGGAAAAATGCTGATATCAGGTAAATGGATCAACGAATTGGCTGCAGCTGGAATAGCCATTCCGGATAATCACTCTTTCATGCAAACTTCCAGGAGCATCGCTGCAGAACCATGCCAGAGTTACTATGGTTATAGCTGGTATAAGGAAAAAATTAAAACAGCGGAGTGGCAATACGATGCCATTTTTGCATCGGGAAATGGCGGACAGTACATTTTCATTATTAAAGAGCTTGATCTGGTGATCGTGTTTACCCAGGGAAACTACGGCAGCTGGAAAGCTAAACAGGCCTTTGACATGCTGGCATCCTATATTATCCCCATATACAGAAAAAACTAATGCAATAACCAGACTGGCAACTAAATTTTAAAAAAAGGGCAATGAAGTTTCTCAATTGGCTGGGTTGCCAATATAACCGTTAAAAATAACCACATAATTACAAAAAATCATTCCGCGGGGAGGGTATTTCATCCCCTCCCCAAAACTTTTCAAACCTTTACTCTTAGCAAGCCAGTGCAATTTTTTAACCCGGTTGTAGCAGATTAAACGCCTTGAACGTTTTCATATAAATCAAGAAAAATGAGACGCTATTTCAAAACAATCAGTTACTGTTTATTCTCACTATCATCTCTTATATTAATCATCTTCAGCGTTGAGCGCACGCTGACCATATTCAGCTGGAGGGAACTGAAATACCATACCATTAAATTTTTGCCCATAATGGGTATTGTGATCTTAGAGCTTTTTCTGGTTACACTTTCCGTTTATTGGATAAGGAAAGCCTGTACGCAAAATAGAAAGAAAAAGGACGTTCGGTTTTTCTAGTAAGTTTGGCGCCTGGTAGCCGCAAAGAATTGCATGTACGAATGCTTTAATGGCTACTTATTGTCTCTAGCCAACTACAGAGTATGATGGGCAGGCCGACAACCAATCATTTTCATCCGGGCCATTCGGAGTGATTTCAAATGGCCCGCGTTATTTTCTCAGGGTTTAGTATTGCCGGATGCATTTCCCGCAAGATCTCCGCCAACATCTTCCTCATCATCAGTTTCGCCTGTTAGCCCTCGCTGTACATCGTTCTCTTCCATCTCCTGCTGTTGATTGGGACTTTGCTTACTTTGCGATTTGTCATCTTCATCGGCTTGTGTGCCTTCGTTTTTAGGTTGTGTTTCCATAGTTAATAATCTTTAGGTATATACAATGAACAGTATATTTTACCAGATGGTTTTCCCCTTATCAAAAAAGCCTCATTCAGGTCAGCACGCAATCTATCCTTATCAAGCATTACCTTTATAACAACTGAACGCTCAGCATCAGGCTCATTGAACGATCCATACTCCCCTGACTATTGCAGATCGTAATTTTGGGCGTAAAAAAAGCCCGACGGGGACCCATTGTACTACTTCAGTTTCTTTTCTATTGCTTTTCGCTGGTTGCCTGCCATTTGGTTAACGAAACTATCACTTCAGTGATGCGAATGCATTGTCCATGCTTTGAGAACAATGTTATTTTATTGCAGGCTGGACCCGGCAACAGCTATTAAGACTTGCACCCTTGCGTTAGACTAAAAGGGTTCGACTGATTTACTCCATTCGGTTGCGTCGCATTTCGGACAGGGTTTTAGTGATTGCTGCATGGGAAAATACTGTGTAAACCCACAGTTTCTGCAGCTATAATAGCCCTCCTGCAGATGCTGGCTTCCCGCAGAAAGAATCTCCGGTTCGGGAAAATGCTGATCAGGATGAATACCGAGTCCGGGGATAATTTCCTGTTTAGGATAGCACCATACCGACACCAGTCCGGACGTTTCAAAAAAGGCATTCTTCACCTGTCCAAGCTGTTCGATGCCTTTTGAACGCAAAAACCTGTATAGGTCCTCATGACTGAGGTTATTCTTATCCAATGATTTATTGATGATCAGGCCATCTTTCACTAAGGCGTCAGCCTGACCTTCCATAAAAGCTTCCAGGCGTTTATCCCGGTTAATGATCCATTCTGCAGCAGTCTGCAGCAAAGCAACAGTGGTGATCACGACCATACCATGAATGACCGGCACGTCCTTACCCATCATCGGATCCCCTACCGCCGAGCCGAAGCAAATAATAATGGCCAATTCTAAAGTAGAAAGTTGCCCCATGCTGCGCTTTCCCAAAAACCGCAACAATAGTATCGTATAAATATACATGATCGCAGTGCGGAAAAGGATTTCAAGGAGAAAACCGTAAGGGAGCTCGCCAAAAAATATCCTTTGAAAATCAAATGTTTCGAATTTGTGCATCTGTACTGGAAGCCGTGAAAAGGCGGCTCCAAAAGAAACAATCAGGACTTGCTAATGGTTTCGCACAAATTAATCGCTACTGCGTAAATATGCCTCACTGGATATCGGTGTACGCGCATTCTTAACCAATACCTGGTTCACTGCGCTTAAAAAACCATCAAACCCAATCGGCTTAATCAGATAGTGGTCTGCATGAACGCTGAAGGCCTCTAAAGCGTATTGGGGGAATGCTGTAGTGAAAATAAGAAAGCTGGTCCTTTCCCTGATCCTTCTGGCGACCTCTATGCCTGACACCGGCATACGGATATCAAGAAACAGGAAATCGATATGGTCCAGTTCAACCAGCGAATCAATAGCCTGGGCAACATCGGTAAAAGATCCGGCCAGTTCCATATCCGGCAAGCGGGAAATATAATTTTCAAGAACTAACAACGAAGCGGGTTCGTCATCCAGCAGTACGCAGGAATAGTTATTCAGTTTGTGGCTCATATAATCTAACTGCCAATAGTCAAACTTCGAGCCAAATTACAGGCAAAACGTTAACCTTGCAGCCTGCAGAAATCACAACCTACTGCTCCTGGTAATGGTAGGTAAGCCCGCCATCTATATAATAAGTGGAACCGGTGATGTATGCAGAATCCTCAGAAGCCAGAAAAGCAACCACCCCTGCCACTTCATCGGCAGTCCCCATTCTACCCATGGGAATATTTTTCAAAACACGGCCAAGCTGGTCTTTATCGCTCATCAGCTCCTGGTTGATAGGGGTTGAGATGGCTCCCGGAGCAACGTTATTGATCCTTATATTGAAAGGTGCAAGTTCACTCGCCAGGTTCCTGGTCAGCATTTTCAGTCCACCCTTACTGGCACAATAAGCAGCAAAATGCGGAAATGCGATTTCCTCATGCACCGAACTCATATTGACAACCACTCCTGGGAGATTTTTCTGTCTGCTGTATTTAACAAAGGACTGGATAGTAAAAAATACGCCTTTCAAATTAGTGTTCATCACCGCGTCGTAATCCTCTTCACTCACTTCCCAGAAGTCGGCATGTTTTTCTATCCCGGCATTATTAATCAGGATATCCAGTTGTCCAAACGCCTGAATAGAACGCTCTACCAATCTGATGGCCTGATCTGCGCGGCTAAGGTCTGCTTCCAAAAAAATTCCCTCGCTGCCCAGGTCTGCTATTTCAGCCATGAGTCCCCTACCCCTATCATCCAAAATGTGGCCATTAAGAATTATCCTGCACCCTTCACTGGCCAGCCGCCTGGCACAAGCGGCGCCAATCCCCTGGCTACTTCCTGTGATTAATGCTACCTTGTTTTCAAAACGTTTCATTATTATGCTTTTTACAACTGATAAGTAAGATATCGGACATTATGTTTGAAAAAAGTATGATTTAAATATCACCACACAGAATCAGGGACATATTACTCTTGAAAAACGGTCACTCCATCACATCAAACCAAGCAGGAATGTCTGCAAAGTTCCAATTTTTTGCGCTAATGTATTTATCCCAGGCCGGGTTAGGGTAGATTTCTTCACATGCTGGTTTACAATTTTGCCCGAGTGTACAGGGTAAGGACGAAATGGCACAATTTGTGTAACAGCGCAAGGCATGTCTAATCCTCATTTAACGCCCCTAAACTATGGCCGTATTGCGTCCATACGTCCACTAATCGCTTTTATTGAAAAAACCATTTCCATCCCCCTGGAACTGAAAGCCATGCTGGCTGAAGGCGCTACCAGACAGGTTTTTGCAAAAAACAAATACATCGTTGATTTCGCAGAACGTCAGGACCGCTATGTGTTTATCGTTAACGGGACGCTAAGGGGGGTGATTGGAAAAGGTTCCATTGAGATAACTACCTGGATAGCCACTGAACCTGCATTGATTTTTTCCCTGAGAGAAGCCGATGCGCAAGATGATACATTCAGGGAATTTATCCAGGCTGTGGAAAAAACCGAGGTAATTTCAATCACCCAGGAGACCATTGCGCTGATTTTAACCCATTTTCCGCAAATGGGCGTGATTGCGAGAAAAGCTGTTTCTGACTACTGCCGCCTCACCAGGGAGCGCAGCATGATGATCAGGATCCCTCTTGCTGAACAGCGCTACGAACGTGTGCTGGAAACCCATCCGGAGTATTTTCAAAGACTTCCTTTGAGGATTCTCTCCAGCTATATGGGCATGAGAATGGAAACCCTTAGCCGGATGCGATCCAAAGCGGCCATGTACTAGGCTTTTGCTGAAAACCCTGGCTTAGAAGTAAGCTTCCTGCTCAGGACGTAGACGCAGAAATAAGTTTCTCCCAGTCCTTACTGATAAGATAACTTCCATTTCTTCCTTCATGGAAGAGGGAAATCCGGAAAAAGCGAGGAACTTAAGCCTCACATTATCCAACGCGGCCAGCAGTATCAATACTGTATCGCCGATATCCCTATGTGATATTTGGAAGCAAGACAATTGTATATGTACCAAAAGTTAAGCATTCGCCAGGAGATTTACATCAAATCAATATAAAACCGGCCTGAAAGACAATATCAGTATACAAAGACATTCTCAAAAAGAATAGGCAAAACTATAAGTTATTTGGATGTGTTGTAAGCCTACATCATTCCTAATAACCTATGAAAAACACAGAATTTGTAAAAGTGATAGAACAGCAGTCATCCAGACTGCGTGAACACGCACTCAAGTTTACCGGTGACATTGACGATGCCAATGATCTGGTACAAGAGACCATGATAAAGGCGGTCAGGTTCAGGGATTCCTTTGAAGAGGGTACAAACTTAAAAGGCTGGTTATATGTCATTCTAAGAAATACTTTTCTAAACAATTATTACAAAAGCAGGCAACGCCAGCAGATTATCAAACCAGAAGAAGAAGTCTGTAATGCTGAGCTGGTTCCCAGTGCAAGCTACAATACTGCTATAAGTTCATTTATGATTGCCGATATCGGAAAGGCCCTGGGAAAGTTGCCTGAAATCTACCGGATACCATTTGTGAAATATTTTGAGGGTTATAAATACGGTGAAATTGCCAAAGAAATGGGCATTCCCCTGGGTACAGTAAAAACCTATATCCATCAGGCCCGTTTGATATTGAAAAAACAGTTAAAAAACTTCAAATACGACCGTGATAGAAATATCAACTAACGGCGCCTCCCTCAACTCGCGCTGTCAGAATTAAACGATGAGTGGCCAGGTATCTTGGAAACTCATCGTTTATCTGTAAATACAAATGCTTCTCAAGTATGATTAGAAAAAGCAGACTAAAGGGTAAGCGCTCAGCCAGGGGCCCAGGCTCCATTGCGGTCAATACCACCCAATCATCTTTGTTAAATACTTCTGGATAAAACAACTTTTCTCACCTCAATCCTGGCACTTTCCAACGCAGACTGCAAGTCTTCATCAGTTTGAAAACTGACCGCTTCGAGTATTCTACGCTCATAACTCACCTCAAAACAATGTTCTTCAAAAGGCCAGGGCTCAACTACAAGTGTTTGCTTTCTTTGAAAAAAATGAAAACGCCTGCCGTCTGGCCCTGTACTGATCTCAAGCTTCCTTTCTCCGGGAGGGATTTGGTCCTGACAAATCAGAAGAGAGAAGGCATCACAAAACTCCAACAGCTCGTAAGCGTTCGCCACTTCCTGCCCGTTGGTTGCTACCTGCTGCCTCCATTTCTCACTGTTGGTTTTAAGCTCTCTGAGAAATTTTGCCGCTTTTGGCTCCTCACCGTGAGTGAAGTTGATGTGACTGGCTAAGAGCAAAGCGATGAAGCGGCTCTTTGAAAGTGCCATTGAAATCATATCTTCACTTGCTTTTTCATCAAAGCAAGTCATTTTAAAGTCCAGGGGCGTCAATTTTGTTGTCAGCAGCGGCCCTCTTTCAAACTCATTGAAGACATCGTCGTGCTCGGTGGTGGCAATAAGGGTTTCCAGCCACCTTGAGGGGCGGTGGCTAACCTTCCAATGTTGACAGAGCTCCCCAGCGAGCAGGCCGTGCGTGCGTTGCAAAATAATTTCCCATCCGTTTTCAGTATAATTTACGATCATGATTATAAAGCTTATTCGTCGATGGATAATTACATCATAGATGTGCTACCATAACGTGAAGAGAACACCACAGACCTGGAATGGTTTTTAGTCACTGCTGGCATCAGGTGTCTGGCGAGGAATGAGAATAGATACTTCAGCCATCGATATGCCCTTTAGCAGCAAAGTGCAGGATCCCATCAGGTAGTTAGGACGAAACCCTCCGATTACTCTGAGCGGTTCTCCCCTGAAAGCTAACCGAACACCATCATTATCGGGTATTAATTTATCCATTCATTATAGTGTAAATGTCAGAGATGTTTTCCGAAATCAATAAAATATCTTAATATTGAATCACCAAGAATTAACTATAGGAGAAATAAAATAAGGCATTGTTTAATGCAATGCTGCGAACCACAAACTATGATAAGACTAGGGGTACTTGCTCAAGATCAAGTGATGTTAAGGGAAGTCTGCCAAAAAATTGAAGAGCAGGGATACAGCTGTGAATGTAGCACGGAGAACAAAATCCCCCACATTGATGCTCTCGACGCGGTGATTGTGGAAATCGATGGCCAGGATAAACTCGACATACTTAAAGACATCCATCAACGGAGCAAGAGGCCGGGACTGATTTCGATCACACCGGCTGATCAGATTATCCTGAAGCTATCTGCCGTTGATGCCGGCGCGATACAAGATATCTCATATCCATTTTCAAACTCTGATCTCAAGCGGACCATCCAGAACACATTAAAAATTTCAAGCCAAATAAGGCACCGGTACTATTCCTTTGGCGATATTGTCATTGACCCCGCTATCAGATGCTTGTTTTACCACAGCCAGCAGGTAGTGCTTACTGCCGGGCAGCTTTCACTCGCGATCTATATTCTTCAAAATCCAGGCAGGTACCTGCATATTGAGGAATTGATGGCAGTATTCAACAGCCAGGCAGCAAAAAAAAAAATCAATCCAAAAACAGTGGTCAACCGGCTTTCGAGGTTAAGAAATAAGTTTTCCCAAATAGGCATTAACCATTTCGAAGTTAAAGGAGATCAATATTTCTGGCGCCTGCCTGAAAATTGATGTTAATGCTATGATTTAATAATGACTGGTCAACAAAACCGCAGCAAACCGTCAAGTTGATTTACTTGGAAAGCAGCAGCATTGACTCTTGCATTGACTTATGGTTACCCGTCCAGAATCTGATAGTTAGGGTATTCCCCTTAAAAAAGCGAAAATATCCATTTAAAATTTTTTAAACTTTTTTTGATTTGAGCATGTTAGTCCATAGGAAAAATTAATAAATACATAACTATGGCAAAACAGAACACCGGTGCGGAAATGCCCAATGGACATTTGCACGAATTATTTGTTGATGAATTAAGAGATATTTTAGGCGCCGAAAAACAGCTGCTAAAGGGATTGAAAAAATTAAGTGATGCAGCAGGAAGCGCAAAACTAAAAAAGGCTTTTCAGGTACACTACGACCAGACCCAGGGACAGATCGAAAGGCTCAAAAATGTGTTCAGTTCTATTGGCCTTTCGGCAAGGGGCAAAAAGTGCAAAGCAATGGAAGGCCTGTTAGAGGAGGCTGATGAAATTATAGAAAGCTTTGCTGAAGAGCCACAGGTGCTGGATGCCGCCTTAATCTCTGCTGCACAAAAAGTAGAGCACTATGAGATCGCCAGCTACGGTTGCCTGGTAACTTATGCTAAATTAATGGAGCACACTGAGGCAGAAACTTTATTGGCAGAGACCCTGGCAGAAGAAAAAGATACAGACCTGCTACTCACTGAGATTGCAATGAACGAAGTTAATGTTGGCGCATCTGCCTAACAAATTTGTTGTGCTCTTTAAGCTACCTGGAAATTGGGCTGGGATATGTACAAAGCAAGAAAAGCTGAAAAAGGCATAAGCCAGCAAAGAAGATTGTTCTATCCTACTCACCAGCGTTAAACTAAAAGCGAGAGCGCAATGGCCAGAAATAAAAAAAGGTAGCCCGTTACCATACGGGCTACCCAATACTCGCAAACCAGCATGCTATTTTATGCTGACCAAAACATTTATTTTACCGATAGCATTGTCTTGATAATCTTGTAACGCTTTACCGATCACTTGTCCGATTTTAACCTTGTCAAGATCTGCTTTCATAGCAACCCCACTAATTGAGGAAGTCACCAGCATATCACCCCTTTTAATTTTCCCGCCTTCCAGGCAGACTTTTGTAGGGATCACCCCTACAACCCCCATTGGAACCTTATTGGTTAAATCAGCATCAATATTTTCTTCGGTAAGTAAAACCCCTGGTTTTGTAGCATATACGCCCGCAACTAAGGTAGAGTAACTTCCGGATGATTTTTCTACAGACCTATCCTTCACGGTAGAAATTACAAGAATATCTCCCGGTTCAAAATTTTCCAGTTCACCATTTACATCGAAAGCTTCGGCAATATCTGCACCGCTGTTTTGTGTTCCACCATCAAAAAAACCTCGTCCGGCCTTATTGATCCGGGCCACACTGGCTCCTGCAGACTGGAAAGTAACCAGATTCCCTGAGGGGCCGGTATGGTTAATTAACAATGCATTTCCTGTTCCGGCATTGTTGAGCTGTACGACAGGTTGGCTGTTTGCAACATTGAAATTGGCGAACCTGGCCGCCTTACCTACACCAAAATTCGGAATCCAGCCGAAAACCGCATTTCCCGTTCCATCACAGGTTGCTTCTATCCCATCCCCAGTTCCACCTGCATTGGCGGTAATCCCGTTTCCGCCGCCCTCGGTTAAGGCTAATACCGCAGGTCCATTACCGGCTGCATTAGAAGAATAAAACAGGCCCGCATAACCTCCTGTTCCAGATGATAGCCCGTAAACCCCGGCCGTACCAAAATTGGCAAAAATCGAGTTTACTTCCCCTTTCACCGCAGGAGAGGTGCCTGTTGTGCGGTCTACCATAAAACTACCCGCAGCTCCGTTACCTACGGTTTTCACCGTTATTACCTCATTTTCATTATCCTCGTTAAAATTATTAAATCTTGCGGCCCTTCCTTCACTAAAAGTAGGCACCCATCCATAAACTGCTGTCCCTGTTCCATCTACATTCGCTTCCACTGCATTGCCTGTATTGGCATTAGAAGTGATCGCATTCCCATTTCCATCGCTTATCGAAACCAATGCCCTTCCGTTTCCACTTGGATTTGATGCATGAAAAAGGCCCGCGAACCCGCCCGTGCCAGCCGAGGTCCCGTAAATTGCCGCTGCGCCAAAGTTCCCAAAAATGGTATTTACTTCGGCCCTGACAGCCGCGCCTACACTGTTTGTATTGTTTATGGTAAAAGAGGCAGCATTACCAAGGGTATTATTGGGAATGTTACCATTTCCATTTGAATAAACCTCTAAGGTATTGGCCTGGGTATTGGTTTGATTAGAGTTTTCAAATCTTCCAGCCCTACCGGTACTGTTATTCAGGCCCACCTGTCCATATACCCCAATACCTGTATTAGCGGTGCTGGTAGAGATAAAGCCCCTAACGCCATAACCGCCACCATCATTTCGACCAACCACTGCGCCTGCAATGTCGCTTGTGGTAAGGCCTACAACAGCTTCCCCTGCACCATTATTTCTGCCCAGGATACCTGCTGAGGTTTGCTGAGAGGTTAGTCCCTGCACTGCAATGCCCGATCCGGTACTACTTTGTACCCCAACTCCATTTCCGGTAGTGCTAACATTGATGACTGTTCCGTTACCAACATTACTGGCATTGAGCACAGTATTATTATTCGCGTTATTGAAATTACTGATGCTTGCCGGAATTCCATTAGTCGAAGTAGCAGTTAAGCCTGTACCCGTGTTACTGTTTGCATAAACGCCAGTGCCCGCAGCACTTGCATTACCATATACACCAAGGCCGTTAGGCGTTACCCCATATACACCCCAGCCACTACCGTTGTGGCTTCCCCAAACACCTATCCCCAAGCCACCAGTTCCATTATTTATCCCCCTGACACCAGCAGAAAATCCTCCGGGGCTGGTTGAAGTAACCGTACCTCTTACAGCCGCGATACTTGAGGTGGTAGTATTGTTAATCCCTTCCAGCGAAGTTCCCTCACCATTGTTGGCGATGGAAAAAAGGGTAGCCGCGTTGTTTTCTGTTGCTGTGAAAGGGAGGGTTAAAGCGCCTCCTCCCCCGTTATCTGTACCCGGGCCCCAGTTCGTGCCATCAAATTTGAGTACCTGCCCTGCTGAGGGAGCAGCAGCCGAAACCGCAACATTCTGTATTGCTTTCACCTGTGGATCAGGATAATTGCCTGAGAGATCACCACCGGCGGGGCCAGTTAAACTCCCGGCAGGTCCCTGAGGCCCTGCTGGCCCTATGGATCCCGCCGGACCTGCTACACCTGTGGCTCCCACTGGTCCCGCCGGCCCAACAGGGCCTGTTAAACCTGTAGCGCCAATGGGGCCTTGCGGTCCTGCAACCCCTGCCGGACCCATTGCCCCGGTAAGGCCTATTGGCCCCGCTGGTCCTTGGGCTCCGGTAAGCCCAATTGGACCAGCCGGACCGGTTGCGCCAGTTAAACCTACGGGTCCTGCAGGGCCTTGTGCTCCGGCAGGGCCCACGGGGCCTGCCGGGCCAGTTGCACCAGTTAAACCTGTAGCGCCGATTGGACCTACCGGTCCTTGCGGTCCAGTGGCACCTATCGGTCCTGCCGGGCCAACTGCCCCGGGTATCCCCTGGGGACCTGCAATGCCAGTTGCACCGGTGGGGCCTGCCGGACCTTGCGGACCAGCCGGTCCGGGATTTCCATCCGCTGCGTACAGCGCAAAGGGAACACTCATGAGTTGCGTACTGCCTAAGTCAGTATAGCTGCCAGAGCCGAGGGCCAGTTCTACCCGCAAGTATTGATTGGCATTTTTCCAGGGAACACCGGCTAAAGTTCCTGTCCCTGCAGACCCTTTTCCTATTTGAAGGGTGAAAAGACCAAGGGTATTAGTAGCTAAACTATGGGTTTCCTGATATTGTAAGCTTCCATTCGCGCTACCGCCCAAAATGGATATCCGTACCGAAATATTCTGATTGGCAAGCACAGTGCCATCATTGTTTCTGGCCACAGCTTGATAATTAATACCGCTTAAACCAGATTGGGCATAGCCCCGGGCCATTATCAGGCAGAACGCAAATGAGAATATGCAGATTATAATTTTTTTCATGGGATAAAGGTTGGGCGTTATCAATTAGATTTTTTCTCTTCACCCTGTGAAGGTGGAAGCTTAGTCTCTTCAGTTGCAGGTTTCTGCTCTTGTTTTAATGCTGGCTTATCTGAAACCAGCTCGGTCCTTTGGGTGCCAGCCTTAGCTGACCGACCTGCTTCAGCTATGGGCTTTGCCTGACTATAGTTTTCAAATATTCTTTGTTTGCCAGGCTTGCTCACATCTTTTGGGGCATCTGCAGATTTAGTTGATGGCTTAGCCTTAGGCTTTTCATCATTTGGGAAAAGTCTTTTAAATGATGATTGCTGAGCCTTTAAACGGGCTGAACAAAAAACAGCAAAGGCAATGAGGAGTATGATTTTTTTCATAATATAATATTTAGTTTATCGATTATCTATAGCGTAACTTAAAGTGAATTTAAGACCGTTGCGCAACACGTAACGCTTGAGTGTGGGGGCGACATAGCTCATATCAAACTGAACGCCTTTTAGTTTCAGTCCCAGACCTGCTGCAAAGTGTTGGCGGTTACCCTTATCCGGATCTTCATAGAAGAACCCCGTACGGATAAAAAATTGTCCCTGATAGGCAAATTCCAGCCCCCCGGCAATAGTGAACTCCGAAATTTCTTCCCGGAACCCGCCCGGGGCATCAAAAAGAGAACTGAACAAGGCATTGGGAACACTTCTGTTCGGATCCTTGCCCTTTTCAATTTCTGAGGTTACCATGCCATTCTGATCCAGCTTGTACCTGGGCGGGCTTGGGACCATAAGCTTGTTAACATCAACTAAAAATGTGATGCTGTTATTGCTGTTCTGCAATAAGGTATACCCCCCACCGATCCGCAGGTTCATGGGTAAAAAAGCATCGCCACCGTTCACTGTAGAATACTTAATTTTTGTGCCCACATTGCTCAGACTCAAACCCCAGGCATATCTTGAATGGGTCAGCGTCTTATCCGAATAGATTCCGATATCGGCAGCATAAGCATTTGACGGCTCAACCTGCAAGCCATTGAACTGGCCATTTCCCAGGTCACTCCTGATAAACCTGCCGGTTAAGGCAATGGCAAAGTCTTCTCCAAATTTCCTGGAGTAGGTTGCATCGATGGCAAACTCACTTGCCTGGTATTGCTGGAGAAGACTTCCCGCGTCATCTCTAAAGTTGATGTTTCCTAAATCCAGGTATTTTACAGAGCAGCCAAGGGTTTCCCGGTCGCTGATCGCGTGATACGCACTAAGATTGCCTAAATGCAGATCCTTATCAAGTTCCCGCATCCAGGGCACATAAGAGACGCTTACCCCCGTGCGCTGCGCAAATGATAGCTTTGCCCCATTGGTGAAGCCGGAATTACTGTCGCCAAAAAGCCCCGTACCTGCTTCAGCAACACCTGCGTTTCTTGCATCAGGGCTAATCATCAGAAATGAGGCCCCTGTTGTAACCGTTGAATATTGGTTTTGAACCTGTGCAGTGGCATGTTCGCGTACGCAGAAAAGCAGCATGCAAAGCAATAATTGTGTAAATAACTTTTTCATCTGGGATGATTTGAGCGTGTACGAATCTGTTATTGAATGACTAGTTTTTCTGAAAATGTCCGGTAATTGACGTAAAGAACAACATGATACAGTCCGGATGCAAGGCCATTGAGTGGGATGACATATTCAATCTTGCCCGCTTTGCTCGAAACTGAACTGGAATGTACAATCTGTCCGGAATTGTTTACCAGATTAATCACCACTTTAGCGTCTGTAAAAAGGTCAAAATCAACTTTGGTAGCACTGGTGGCGGGGTTGGGAAAAACGCGCATATTTTCTACAGCGGGTACTGCTAATGTAGATATGGTGAATTCAGGCTGTTGAAAACCCTCAGTCAACAGCAAATTACTGCGTTGCTGGGTAAGCACGGCGACCTCTCCAACAGTGAACTGGATAAGTGTCTTCCCTACCTGGGCACTTCCCCCTGTACTGGCCACGACTGACCTGTTAAGTGTGGTTTGGGCAATTATACCAAAAAAAGGAAAAGAGAGCGCCAGTAGGCTCAGAACATTTTTTTTCATAGAGCGCTTGAATCATTCAAGTAGGTGTATACAAAATGAATCAAACCAATCTGGAAAGTCAATACGCTTTTTACGGTATATTTGAGAGGCGATTAAGCATCCAGTCCCAAGAAAATTTTATTCTCCAGGGCATGGCGGACCAGCGAGGCGGTATTGTTTACAGATAATTTATGGAAAATGTTTTTCCTGTGCGTATCAACCGTGCGGACACTTAAAAAGAGCCGGTCAGCAATTTCAGCATTTGTAAAACCATCAACAATAAGCTTAACAATTTCTGTTTCTCTGTCAGACAATAATTTACGGCTGAAATTACATTCAGACCTGTCCCCTTTTAAATATTCGCTTAGGATCTCACTCAGCACTGGAGAGACAAAATATAGGCCTTTTGATATTTGGTCTATGGCCTGAAACAAATCCCGGTCGTCTGTGTTTTTTAACAAATAGCCTTTTGCACCATTCTCCAGCATGCTCAACACGGTTCTCTTGTCACCTAACATAGAAAGAGCGATAACTTTGGTTTCCGGGGCAATGCAGTTGAGTTTTTTCAAGGTTTGGAAGCCATTAAACAAAGGCATGTTAATGTCTAACAATAAAATATCCGGCGCAAAGGCCTGCACCATATCGAGTACTTCAAATCCATTATAAGCGGCTCCTACAACCTCATAGTCTGTACGGATAGCTAAAATAAGCTTTAAGCCATTAATCAGCATGTTGTGATCATCGGCGATTAAGATTTTGGTATTCATCTCTTTTTATTCTTGTGTTCTACAATTATTGTTACGGCCATACCCTTTCCGTTTACAGATTGAATATCCAGGTCTGCCCGGATGGCCTTAACATATGCTTCAATATTATACAGACCATAACCACGCTTAACCATTTCATATTTAAAGCCCTTACCATCGTCTTCATAAAGCAGTACAGTGCTGTTTGGAAAGGTTACAATAGAGAGGTAAATATTCCGGGCTCCGGCATGTTTTAAAGTATTGTTTAGCAACTCCTGGCATATCCTATACAATGCATACTCTTGCGTGCTCAATAAAGCATTACTGAAACTGCCATGATCGAAATGGATTTTAAGCAATGGACTCCGCGAAATACTTGCAAAAAGATCTTCAAGCGCTAATATAAGCCCCTCCTGATCGAGGGTTTTAGGATTCAGGTTAGTCAGCGTATTTCTGAGAACATCCATTGCCCCGTCAATGTATTCTGTAGCCAGAGATCTGAGCATTCCGCCATTGATCATCTTGTTGATATCCCCTGCAATAAGGTAATGCTTGAGGGACGAAAGCTTAAGTCCTAAATCATCATGGAGTTCATCTGCAATGCGTTTGCGATCTGACTTCTGAAAGTTGATCATTTTCCTTAGCTGTGAGGACTGCAGCCTGTTGATCCAGTTCAGGTATATCCACAGCAATAAAGCACTTAAGAGCACTAAAACTCCGATAACAACCCCAATGAACCACCATCTTTGCCAGAATGGGGCTAATATCTGGACGATCAGCGTATTTTTTTTCCCTGAAACTACATCTATGAGCTCGAAGCGATAATTTCCGGCGGGCATGTTAGGGTAACGGATCAAACCGTTTCCAAAATGGGAAATCATGCTTTTATCGTAACCTATCATTCGATACCGGATATGCCGCTTTTCAGGGGCAATGTAATCCATGGTGCTAAAAGCGATGGACAAAGTGCTTTGGCTCGCCGCAAGTACAATCTTCTCACAAAGCAATGGGTTTCCGGCATCCCGGTAGCGGACATCATTAACCATCAGCTCTACAATTTTGGGCTGCACCGCATGCTGATAGGGCGTGATGGTTTCAGGATTGAAGAGGTTGATGCCATTCTCTCCGCCAATCGCCATCAGCTTACCTTGTAACAGCAAAAGCGTTTGAGGAGCAAAACTGATATTCTTTAAGCCATCCCGGCGATTGAAATGTACAACTTTTTGATTGCTAATCTCATATTTAAAAAGCCCGCTATTCCCGGCCGTCCAGATAGCCCCCTTAAAGTAAACTAATCCGTTAGCATTATGCTCCAGTAATCTAACCGGCTCAGCAGGCTTTGTTGCATCGACCTTGAAAAGCCCTTGTGTAGTAGCCAGATAAATCACATTCTTTACCCTGGTACTTTGGTTGATCGCATAAGGCGTTCTGCAGATTTCGCGTACTTTAAAAAAACGGTTATTTCGGAAGGTGTAAAGGTACAAAGCGGTGTAATAAGTCTGTACCAGTAGACTATCAGGGCTAATGGGTATGATCTGTTGAATATTTGGCCAGTCCAGTGTACGGTTAAACTGTTTGTTTATACTAAACGTTAAATGTCCTTTGCCTGGCTGCAGTTCGGCTAGTCCCTCACCGGTAGCTGCGTATGGGTGTCCGTTAAACCTAATGAACTGGTTAATTTGAAACTGGACAGGTAAGGCACCATCTGTCTGAAGCTTTAGCGGGGTTAACCGGGCGGTATTATCATGATAAAGCCATGTATTACCGTCGGCCATTTCGACTATTATTCCAGCTTGCGATAAATGGCTCAGCCTCCTGATTTCAGTATTTGGGATGAGATTGGACAGCACCGTATCCATATTCTTACTATACCTGATCAGCCCATTATTTCTTGTTCCACAAAGTATCTCTCCGCTCGCGCATCGCAACATGGAGGTGATTCCAAAAGCCTTTTCAGGCTTAAGGGGGGGAAGACTGGGAAATACCACCTGATGGAGGTTTCCAAAATCCAAACCTTTGCCTTCAACCGCTACGAATAAATGGTCACGATCATCAATGTGAAGCTTGCGGATATTGTTTCCCGAAAGGCTATGCGGGTCAACAGGGTTGTGTTTTTGTTGGGCAAAGAATGTTTTAGACCTAAGATCAAAAAAAAGGATGCCTTCACGGCTTGTGCCTACAATTAGCCAGGGTTTATTGGGGTATTTTTTTACCGCAGTTGCAACAATATTTGTACGCCCATTAAAAGAATTATAGCTTTTGTAAACACCATTTTTGGGATTCAACTCTATAAGACCGTGCTCACAGGCTAACCAGAATGCAAAATCAGAAGCCAGGTAAGCATCCTGAACATTTGCAGTAACTCCCTTTACTGACCCCTGGCCGGTGAAAAACGCTTTAAAATTCTTTTCTTCCACATCACTGGTTTTACTGATATAAATCCCTTTTACCCCGCGGCTAACAAACCAGTCCAGCCTTTTAAACATCGGTAAAGGCGTAAAAATATAACCATTAGAATATGTGGTGAAATATCTTAACTTCCGGCTGGTCCTGTCGTAAGTGTAAACATTACCAGCAATGTAAACCCAAAGCTTATTATCCTGATCAATGTGGAATGGAAAACTATAATGGTTATAGCTAAAAGCAGGCTTTCCTTTAAAAGCATAACGGCTAAAAGTTTCATGCTTTTTATCGTATCGCACTAAATTTTGCTGTGATCCGATGATGAGGTCTCCATTCCGGTCTTCAATAATGTTGGTAATATAACTCCCAGGATAATTGTCAGATTTGGGCCCATGCTTTTTATAGGTAACGCAGCGGGTTCCGTCAAAACGGTTGAGGCCATTTTCAGTTCCAATCCATAGAAAACCCTCCCGGTCTGTGTGTAATGCTTTGATATTTGGATCACTCAAGCCTGATTCCTGGTCAAGGTGTTTAAAAAGCAAACCATCCACCAATTGTGCCTCACAAAAGCAAGGGAAGAGAATGAACAGTATGGCGCCTACATACTTGTTTAGGAAACGGATAACATAACCGGGGATGAAGAGCATGGTCAGGTCTGGTAATCAATACTTTTATAAAAGTAATGTTTTTAAACTAAGGATGATAGCTGTGGAAAGGAAAAAATCTAACCGGAAAACTCGCCGACATTTCCTGATTTTATCCATTACCAGTGGCAGGGTCCTATATTTTACGATACATTTCAAACATGCAAAAGCCCTTACATTACTTAAATCTATCATGCATTGCATTTTGATCCTGTTTACTTCCGGAAATACAGTCGTCTGTTTTTGAACCGTTAGGAACCAGCAAAAAAAGCTGAAATCGAAGCCTTCGCAGCATGAATATCTATTTCCTTGCAGAAATGATTACCTCGAGCTCAGAGCGCAACTGCTCCATGGCATCCTTGCTAAAAATATAACAGGCAAACTGCATCCATTTTAACGCATCATTCAAAGATTTGTCCCGGGCATCCAAATCCTGTTTAAAAAAATCAGAGACGACATACAGCATTGTCGCTACGTGGGCCGAGTACTGAGTGGCAGCAAGCTTTTTTTCTTGTTGAAAATCGGGGATCTTAGTGCTATCCTCCTTTCCAGTCAAAAAAGGCTGCATGACCTGTGCAAACATAATGCGGTCTTTCGCCCGGATTGTATCAACCGGAATTGACATCTGTTTGTTCGCTATCCTGTACCCTACTTTCTTTAATCCAGCAGTATCGCTTGCAGCATGGTAGTAATGTAAGGCGAGGTTATCTGCCGATGACAGTTGCTTTTCTAAAAGCAATGGCCTTAAAGTATCAATATCAGCCAAAAACCCAACCGCATCCTTTAGTTTTTTATCTTTTATTGCCCTGGCCAGCACGTAATAGAGCAGCTTATCATATAATTTTTGTGCCACTTTTTGTTGATCATTTTTGGGAATCCTATCAATATACTTGAGAATAACAGCAAGCGCATCAGAGGCTGTGCTTCCGATGTTTTCACTAAGAAAGTGTAATACAACCGGACTAACCATTTCTTTTTCAGCAAGTTGCACCACATATACATTTAAGATTTTTGCGTTATCCAGTCCCATCTGGGTACGTTTACTGATCAATCGATGCAAAAATTCTTTATCTCTATCTCCCTTGCGGAAACGGTCTTCTAATTTGGCCAGCTCCAGCTCTTTAGACTGATCTATTGCCTTCTTACCAGCCGCAATGAATTCGCCAGCTTTGAGATAATCTCCACTTCTATAAACCAAGTTACCAAGGGTATCTAAGAATAAATAGGTGGGATAGGCTTTGACCGCATAATGCTGCGAAAGCGCTTTACCTTCTCCCTGCTCTGCATCTAAACGGTAACAGATAAATGAGTTATGATAAAACTTAGCAACTTCTTTTTGGGTAAAAATTTCCTTTTCCATCCGCTTGCAGGGCAAACACCAGTCGGTGTAAACATCCACGAAAATCAATTTCCTTTCGCGGGCTGCCCGCTTGATCAGCGAGTGCCAGTTACCCTGAAAAAACTCAATACCAGAGGAATCCGCCTGGGCACTGGTGACGCCCGGCAGGACAAAAAGGGCCAGAAGAATAAACAGATGCTTTTTCATAGAATAAATATGCAACAAAAACATTTCAGGAAAAATGGCAAAAAATAACCATTACTTTCGGCTTCACACCCGTCATGAGCCGATCGAACCCTGATCAACTCTGTATATATAAAATATCGCCTGTCAAACCATGTCTGTGATTCACAAATCTCATCATACAGCAATATGGGATAAATTAAAAAAAACCTAAAACTTCCTGATTATCAACATGTTGTACCTACATAACAAAAAAAAATAACTCCTATGAAAAAGTACATTTTTTTATTGCTGCTATCAGTGTTCAGCTGGGGAACATTTGCACAAACTACTCAGGACACGACCAAGAGGAAAACTGAGAAAAAATCAAAGCAGAAGCATGAACCTAAAAAAAGGGATACCACTCAACGTGATACTTCCAAAAGGGATACAGCCAAAAGAATCCCACCCAGGTTAAACCAATACTAATGCTACTTAAACCACTTTAAGTTCCGCGGCGGTAAATAAGCCGCCACGGAACTGCTTTAGTAATTAAACCAGTATACAACAAGAAGCCCCGGAGGTTGCCAGAACATATCTGAGGGATCGCTACTACATGGGAAAGAATTATTTCTGGGCTATTCCAGGGCAAAAGATTCCCAACCGGCAATAGTTAAGCGGTTACATTTCATTACTGACTGGCCGTTTTCAGAAGAAATATATCTGCCATTGTTTCCTTTAAGGGATATTTTCCCATTAGCATTTACCACCCAATCAAACTTCTCCCAATCGCTGATCGTGGTGCGGTTACAGGTAATCCCGGTGGTAGCACCATTTTCAGATGATACATATTTATTCATACTACGCAAGGCGATCTTTCCACCACCCGCATCAACAATGGTAAAAGTTTCCCAATCCGAAGCAGTCGTACGATTGCATCTCAATGGTACTTCGCCATTTTCGCCAGATACAAACAGGTTATTGGGGCCTTTTAATTTAACAGTTTGCCCAATCGGCGGTTCTCCCTGTACCTGAAGAGAACCGAGTTCCAGCCAGCCATTGGTGAAATTGCCGCTTACTGCAATGGCAATACCCGGTTTATTTGAATTTGTCTTATCGATGATGGCTACTCCCCATTTATAATCACCGGGCGGCAGGTTAATTGCTGGCGTGGTAAAATTATAGGTAATGGGATTGTCTTTCAACCATTTGGAAGGGTCACCATTTTCATCGATGAAAAGCTTTTTCACCGTACCAATACTGTCCAGAATAGCAAAAGCAACCTTATATTTATAGTTCCATTGCGGGATATTGTTTGGGCAGTAACCCCAGCCCATATTCTTCCATCGGTGACTCAATGTAGCAGTACCACCATTGGCTAGCGAGTTAGGCAAAGATACCTCATCAGGATATAAACGATATCCACCCTCAGCATTAAACCGTTGTACCAGTGGAAAACTGGTTTGAAACCACGAAGCTGTCTCTCCTACCCTAAAATCCATCATGTTAACCGCTGCTTCAGCCGATCTGTCAAATTCGCCTTTCCTTACATCTTCAGGATGCCCTTCCCGGTACTGGCCACTCGAATCAATCCAATAGCGATGGGTACCGCTCACAATCCACCCACCCTCCATAATAATCGGGCGTTTATGTTTCCAGGTTGCGGCAAAGTTTTTCTCCCAGCTTTGGTAGTAGTCTGTCATACCAAAGGCGTCATGTCTCAGACTATATCCCTGATTGATTGCTTTTACCAGCAGCGCATTACTGTTTACATTTGCTGCCCCCCAGCTGGTAGGATGGCCTATGAGCCTGTGGTAATTGATAACCAAAGGTATTTTGGTAAAAGTCCTGTTGTAAAGTGCCATAATCCAGTCCAACACCTCTTCTTTCACAGTTTCCGTTTGTGCAGCGGTTAAAACACCTGGCGCTGCATAAACAGTATTGTGGGCTTCCCCCCACTTACCCAAGCCATAGGCATCAATAAATGAGGTGCGAACAGGGTCATTAAAATCTTTCGCCAGCTCTTCAATAAATGTTGTATAATATTGCCTAAAAATCGGATCCTGAGGAAAAGGTGTTTTCTGTGCTGGTACGGCTGGGTTTGACAGCCAGTACTGAGCCCCTGCGGTAAATACGAATGAAGGTGTGTTTTCGCCCTGGTCACGACCATCTACTACAATACGCAGTGCGATGGGTAAGCCTCTGGTTTTTACCCCATTGATTAACTTGCCAATCTGCGAATTGAGGTCTCTCCAGGCATAAACGCCTGGACTGGGGTTAAGCGATCTCCAGCTTGTACGGATGTAGCAGGCCGAAGCATAATCTATCGCCTTTACATTTGCCCCCAGTTCCGGCACAAAAAACTGGCTATCCCAATAGCTATCTGTAGCATCGCGTTTCCCGTACATCACCCATCCGTTTAACGGATTTCGCAATACAGATGAACTGTTATAAACAGGCCTGATGAGTACATTACTGGCTGTACCGGCAAGCGCCATTTTTTGAGGTCCGCCATTAAAGTTTTCTGAAAGATCTTCTTCCAGTTTTTTAGCGCAGGAAAGCGCCTGGAGGCATAAAAATGCAAGCAAAGCGACCTTTCCGGTCTTTTGGAAATTTAGTTTTTTCATGGTAATAAACATTAAATTATTGGATTTAAAAATTCTTTAAATTCGAATGCTACATCACTTTTTTTAGCCCTGGGGCAATAGTTTGCCTTTACGCTAAATTGATTGCGCAACATTTTGCTACCTGAATAAGGGAATGACAAAAAGAAGCATTGGAAATCGAAGCGGGATTGTCGACAGATCTCATTTCGAATCACAACTGCGGGTAGGAAATCAGTGCCCAAAGCAAGCAATGTACTTCGGATGTGAAGAAATAGATACGCCTTTAACCATCTGCTGGATTCACTGACGCATGCTTAAACCTTCCTTTCACCTAGCTCTCCGTTTAATGGAACTTAAGATAATGGCTCATAAGAATATAATTTGGTTGTGATAAAAATACAGCGTGATGGGCTCGGGAGGGTTCGTTTTTGTCCGGAAATGGTTCAATTTTGTACAACGCGGGAAAATCTCCCCTGGCGAGCGATTAAACCAAGATTTATATGCATAAAAAATTCGGTATCAGGGGATAATGTAGCTGGAGTGAATAAAAAAACGGAGGCGCTTTACAGCATACCTCCGTCAACTAAAACTAACCACTTTATTTATTGAGCTGAAAAAGAAAAAAAATACGATAACACCATGTATTACAAAGCAATACACTCAACCATCAACGCTTAAAATTCAGATTGGCAAAGCGCATGAAATTTGTCCAATCGTAAACATTAAGGTCATGTTTCCCTTCCCTGAAATGATAAGCCAAAACCGAGTTCAAGATGGGACTGTTTACCGCTGGCATATCCTCCGGGAGCATCACTGCCTGGTGATAGAGATCATAAACAGGCTTGGCATTCACCAATGATAGAAATGAGCCATATGGATCCGCCCAGCGATCCTGAGTAGCATTGGTAGTATAAACGGGTCTTGGCGCTATCAGGCCAATAAGCATGTGCTGATCTACCGGGAGGCTGTTTACATCGTTGCTATATTTTTTGTAATTGTTATTAAACCAGTAACCAAACTGTTTATTAATCAGGCTTACGGTTTCCCCGTATTTACGCCTTGCAAGAGATGCGCCTGTACTGCCTGAGCAACTGCTAAATACCATGGCAAAACGCTGATCCTGGGCAGCAGCCCATAAAGCCGTTTTACCACCCCGCGAATGCCCCACCAAAGCAACTTTCTTAAAATCTATTTCCTTATCTGTTTTAAAGTAATCCATCACCCTGCTGGCTGCCCAGGCCCATGCCCCAATAGCTTTCATTCCATTATCTTTTTCCAGTTCTAAGGGAAATAACTCCTTTAATAGACCATTCTGATAAGTATCTTTTCTATCTGGTGCCACATCGCCATGATGAAAAGCAGCAATGGCATAGCCACTGTCGATCACCAGTTCTGCTGGCCAGAAGGTACTCTTTTCTATCCTTGCTGGATCTGTATTTCTGCTACTGCGGTTGTTAATCAGTAAAAATACCGGGGCAGGTTTTTCCCGCTTGTTGGGGATAAAGAGCACCACCGGAAAAGACACCGAATGACCACCATTCCAGGCAGTAATTTTTATCTCTTTCAAATGCGCTTTCCCCCCCATGGCATCAGCTTTTTCATTGGTAAGCACAAATTTTAAGCTGTCCAAACTGCCGGGTGTTTTTCCATAGACATGTTCTTCAAACAGGGCTAAAAGTTCAGGTCTACGCTTTTTCTCCCATGTTGAGATTTTCTTTACTTTTTCTCCATTTGTAGTCAGGAGTACATCAGGCAGGGTATAAGCCGGTACAGTACTTTCATCATAATTAACAATTTCTCCCATAAACTTATCTGTTTTCTGCGCATGTAAGCCGGTAGGAAGGCAAAAAAAACCAATCAGACAGATTGATGCTTTTTTTTTCACCCAAGAACTTACTATCAATCTGCCTTGATGGGCCAGCTGTTTTAATCTGTTCATCATACTTTAGTATCCTGGGTTTTGAATGAGTTTATTTGCTTTATTGATTTCCGATTGCTGAAAAGGATAGAAATAGTTCTTACTGGTAAAGATTCTGTTTTCGATTACAAAAGGGCTATAGCTTAGTGCAGTACCTGCTTTGGTGATTTTCATCCCCCTTGCCGCTCCGTTAAAATTACTCTCCCCCTCTTTCCAACGCCGCACATCGAAAAAACGCTGTTCTTCGAAACACAATTCTACACGGCGTTCATTTTTAATCCGATCGCGCATCTGCGATTGTGTTAACCCAGCCAGTGAGGGCATTCCTGCACGGTTACGTACAGCATTTATCGCCGTATAAACATCTGAACTCGGACCTCCGGCTTCATTCAGGGCCTCTGCATAAATCAGTAAAATTTCTGCATAACGAAACAAGACCCAGGGCCTTCTTACGCTTGTGGTACCCGTGATGTTATAGGTAGCATTACCACTTAAAAACTTCCGCAGGTAATAACCAGATTTGGTACTGTTTACATTGGAGGGTACATTGTCACGTCCCCCTTCATAAGTTTCAACTGCACGGGTTAAGCTCCCGGTTTTAAAATTTGCCCCATTGTAAATGATGAACTGATTCAAACGTGAATCTCTATTCGCATAGGGGTTTTGTGGGTCATAGCCAGATGTAGGGTCGCTAATGGGCTTGCCATTGGTCATTTCAAAGGCATCAACCAAATTCTGAGTAGGGTTAGTTCGTCCCAAGCCACCTGTGAAGCTAATGGGTGCATTATTGGCTTCTATAGCATTAGTGTTACTTGCCGGTGTGGCAAATATAACCTCGTTGTTATACGAAGTCGCGGCAGCGGTATAATCCCAGAGGCTGGGAAATAATGCCGTACTGAGCAAGCTGTGTTTATTTAAGTCCATTAAATCTTTTGCGGCCTTTGCGGCATTTTGCCAGCGCTGCAGGTCGTTAGCAGGATTATGAAGCGGACTTGCATAAACCAATAGCGCCTTTGCTTTCAGGGCCATTGCCGCAGCCTTGGTCGCACGTCCATAATTGGCTGCATCCCAATCTTTTGTGGAAGCGGCAGGAATCTGATTAATGGCAGAGTCGCAATCTTTAACAATTTGCTTTACCACATCATCAACAGAATTTCGGGGGATATTCAGATCTTCTACTGGTGAAAAGGACCTGGTGGCGAGGACAATCCCGCCATATCTTTTAAACAATTCATAATGGAACAAACCCCTTAGGAAAAATGCTTCTCCCCTTAATGCAGGCAGGTCGCTTGCCGGAAAGATAACCGCAGTAGGCGAACGTTCCAGAAAGGTGTTAACCACCCACAATCCATTGTAAAGATTGGTGTATTGCTCATCAAAAGTCCTTAAACTGCTCCAGTTACCATTATTGAAAATATTTACGTTGCTATTTAAATTTGAATTTACCGCTTCATCACTTCCACTGGCTAATAGTGCCCCTGAGCCATCCACATTGTACCTGGCCAGCATATAATTGTAACCATTGTTTAAATACTCCCGAACCCGCCTATCGGTATTCCAGATGGCTTCTTCATTAACGGGTCCCTCACTGTATGATGGCTCAAAAAATTCATCCTTGCAAGCGCCAAAGCTCATCAGCAAAACTGCTAAAAGGATGTGCATACCATATAGTTTCTTTTTCATCTTCATTTTGAGTTAAAATTTGACATTTATGCCTACAGCAAAAGTTTTTACATAAGGGTAAGAGGAGAAACGACCTGCATTGGGTGTCTCAGGATCAATATCCAGTTCATTGAGTTTGGAAATCGTAAAGATATTATTGCCACTTACAAAAATCCTCGCTCCTTTAAAGCGCAGGCGTTGGTTCAGGGTTCTAGGTGTACTGTATCCTATCTCAGCTGATCTGAGCTTTAAAAAATCACCTGAATACAACCAAAAAGTAGAATTGGCAGTATTATTCCCATTATCAGAAATCCCAACCCGTGGATATTTTGCAGTTGTCGCAGTTGCCGGCGTCCAGGTATCCAGGCTTAGCTGATTGAGCCCATTTGGACCCGCGTACATGATGTCAGAAATGTCTACTGTCCTACCTGCCACTCCCTGAAACTGTGCTCCGATATCAAACTGTTTATATTTGATGTTGAAGCCAAATCCATAAAACATTTTCGGGATATCTGTATAGTCGCTGGAAACCGCATCATTTGCATCAATTATATTGTCGTTGTTAACGTCCCTGTATTTAAGGTCGCCGGGAACAACCAGGCTGGAAAGGGTTTGTCTTGGACTGGCGTTAATTTCAGCCTGACTTTGAAAAATACCTTCGGCGATGTAATAATTTCCACCGCTTACGTACCGTCCTATCGTAGATTGAGTGGGCAATACATTTTCTGTTCTCTCCAAAATGACGTTTTTAGCATAGGTAAAGTTGGCATTGGTACTGATCAGCACTTCACCGATTTTTTTATTAAAAGTTCCGCTGGCATCGAATCCTTTGCTGCTCACCTTACCCGAATTTACCTGTGCAATAGCTATTCCAACGATACCTGGTAAATTGGCCGGTCCCAGAATGTCTGTACGTTTTTCATCAAAATAATCAAAAGATAAACAGAGCGAGCCTTTAAAAAAGTCAATATCTGTACCCAGGTTAATCCGGTCAATCTTTTCCCAGGTGGTTAATGGGTTTCCGGCAGGGCTTACCAGCCTTGCTGTTGTTGAAGTGGAAAATGTAGAACCGAGGAATGGTCCTGCATCTCTGGTAAACAAAGTGCGGTAAGGCAGTCTCACCACATTTCCACTGGCATCATAAGTGGGGCCAATATTGCCCGAACGGCCATAAGATCCCCTCAATTTAAGGTAGCTGATCAGTGAAACATCTTTAAGGAAATCTTCCTTGGACATTAGCCATCCGGCCGATACTGCCGGAAAAAATCCAAAACGCCTGCCCGGGGCATAGTTCTCTGATCCAGAATAGCTCCCGGTAAAACCCAGCATATAGCGCTGTCTGAAACTGTAATCTGCACGTCCAACGAGCATACGCGAACGATAATCTAACCGGTCTACCGCCGCACTTACATATTGCTGCGCACGCACATTGGCTTTGATCTGATGATCAGAAGCTATAGTTCTGTTGTAATCGAAGCCAAACCAAAGTTCATTGTTTTTGGTATTGGTTTGGAATGCTGCAGTTCTGTAAGCAATAACCGCCGGTGTACGGTATGTCTGTACAGGTGTCACAGTCTGATTGAAAACAGCATAATTTTCAGATAATCCATCGCCATAATTGCCGTAGCCATCATAAGAGAAGAACAGGTTCGCCAAGAGGCCCTTTGTTATAAAATCCAGTTTTTGATCGGCCATGATACTGGCCAGTAAAATATTAGTCGTAGTACGTGCGTAGCCAGTAGATTGTAACTGACCGAGCGGATTATTTTGGAACAGAGAGGTACCCCCATAAGATCCATCAGCATTTAAAATAGGGAAAGCATTCGGTGGTAAATTATACAGGTTGTTCAACACCGTACTGGTCCCATCTCCAACATCGTTACGCACTTCGCTTCTAACCCCTGCCAACAAAGTTAAGGTAAGGGTTTTGGTAACATCATAATCCAGGTTAATCCTGAAATTATAGCGCTTGTAACCATAGTTTGAATCGTAGTTAGGTGTTTCTGTCTCTTTAAAAAGTCCTTGCTGATTGAAGTAACTGACCGAGCTGAAATAACGCACCCTGTTGTTTCCGCCACTAAAAGTGAGCGCATACCTCTGGGTAGAAGCCCGCTTACTCAGAAAACGGTCTAAATAGTTATTGTCGGGATACAGATAGGGATCGCTATGGTTTTTATAGGCTTCTAAGGCAACATCGCTATAGGCAGGTGCCTGCCCGGCATTGGTTAAACCACGATTGTATAAACTGGCGAAATCAAAGGAGTTTAAGGGCTTGATGAGGTTACTGGCTGATTGAAAACCGCCCTGCGCATCGAAAGAGATTAAGTTTTCGGCAATTTTACCCCGTTTTGTGGTGACCAAAATCGCGCCGTTTCCTCCATTTAATCCATACCAGTTTAAGGCAGCAGCATCTTTTAACACCGTTACACTTTCAATTTCACTGATATCCATATCTTCAAAATCACGCTCAATTCCATCTACCAGGAAAGCTGGTGTAGAACCCTGCGCATAAGATGAGCGTCCCCGGATTTGATAGGATACGTTTCCTCCACCAGGCTGATTACCTGTCCAGCGGAATAAAAAACCACTTAACCTACCGGCAAGTAAACCAGATAGGTTACTAATGGGCACTTTACTAAGCTGATTGTAGCGAAGCGAGCTTTGAGCGATATTCAGTTCTTCCCTGCTGCGCGTACCAAAGGGAATTTCTATTAATTTATCAATTGAGTCTGTCAGATTACCATTTTCACCCGTCATCGTCTCCTGCTGGTTGTTTTGCGCTAGAGCCGTGCAGGTAAACAGATAGCACATTATGCCCAAAATAATGCCTGAACACTTAATATATCTTGTCATTTTTTATCTTTTAAATTATGTACATACTGAATGGTTACCAGCCCGGATTCTGTTTTAATGCACCACTGGTTTTATTCATCTCCGCTCTCGGAATCGGGTATAAATACATGTTATCTTTAAATACCTTTTGAAAGGCCGGTAATTCGACCACGTTGTAGCTGAATGATCCGTTGGCATTTTTAATCACTTTCATGGCCTTCATGGGCTGAGCCACAATTTCCGCCCCTTTTTTCCAGCGAAGGATATCCCACCAGCGCATGTCTTCGAAAGCAAATTCAATGGCCCTTTCATTTCTGATTCGCCCGCGCATCTCAGACTGGCTGAGGCCAGCAGGTAAGGCCGGCATTTTAGCACGCAAGCGAATGGCGTTCACCGCATTATAAACTTCTGTAGTTGGACCGATCTCTTCATTTAAAGCCTCCGCATAATTGATCAGTACTTCTGCATATCTGTAAAAAACATAATTCAGCAACGCTGATGCTGTTGAGCCCGAACGCGAAGCTTCAGGCCAAAGCCTTTTCAGGTAATAACTGGTTTTAGTAATGGAAGTAGCGGTGCTGATATCTGTTCCATAGCTTATAATTCCCTGTGCATTGGGCTCCGATTGCCAGGTTTGTAACGCCCGTCCCTGCCAGGTGGTATTGTTATACAGGATGTTAACATAAAAGCGCGGATCCCTGTTGAGATAAGGATTTTGTGGATTATATCCTGATGTAGCATCGGTAATCGGCTTTCCATTTGCCATTTCATAAAGATCTACGTGGTTTTGCACAGGTGAAAGATTTGACTGTGCCCCGCCATAACTGGTAGGTATCAAAAAATCGCTGAGGTAGGTTCCGATAAACCCTCTTCCCCCACGCGGCCAGATCCGGATATATTCATTAGAATTGGCTACGGTTAACACGTTGGCATAGTTGGGCTCCAGTGAAAATTTATTCAGGTCTATAATGGCTTTAGATGATGCTGCAGCTTTCTTCCACTTTGTTAAATCATTGCTGGGATTATTTAACGGGCTGGCATCAAATAGTAATACCCTGGCTTTAAGGGCCATTACTGCAGCTCCTGTAGCCCTGTTAGACTGGGCTGCTGGATTTGGCCAGTCGGCATTGGTTAATGGCAGCAGCGCTAGTGCCTGCTCCAGGTCACTTAAAATCAAACTCAGCGTTTCTGTGTAACTACTGCGGGGCAAATCGGTTGAAGCTTCTGTAAAATCCTGTGGTTGCGTTAATATAACGACCCCTCCAAAGCGCCTTAACAGCTCAAAATAGAAATACGCACGCAGATAAAGCTGCTCACCCTTTATATAATCAGGACTATAAAGCGTGGTCCAGGGTGTTTTATCCATGTTAGCCAGCATCAGGTTCGCATTTCTGATTCCCCGGTACATTTGTGTATAAATGCCGGCTACATCTGAAGCCCCGGGATCTAGAAACTGGCCACTGTTCATTGCCGCTACCTCTATCTGACCATTATTGGCGATAGATTCATCTGTAAATTGTGAGGTCATTCCCTTATAACCGCTCAGGCGGCCATAATCTGAAATGGAAAAAGTATAGGTGAAATCACCGAAACGGGAGGCCAGTAAGGGGTCTTTAAAAACCTCTTCAAGATCGCTCTGGATACCCACATCACGTTGTAGAAAATCCTTTTTGCAAGAATAATGAGTTGACAAAACAACTAAAAACAAGAGATATATGAATTTTTTCATAGCTGTAACCTTTAATTAGAGTGATAAGTTGAGGCCGAAATTGAAAACCTTTGTGGTGGGAATGGTCGCAATTGAAGATGCATAGGCATTTCCCGACAAACTGTTTTCAGGGTCGATTCCATAGAAATTTGTCCATGTGATTAAGTTTTGTCCGCTAACAAATACCGTAAGACTGTTTAAACGAAGCCTGGTTATCCATTTTTTAGGCAAACTGTAACTGAGCTGAACATTTCGCAGTTTGATATAGGAAGCATCCTGTAAGATAAAGTCATTCAGACTTTCGTTGGGATTTGCATTCAACCCCGGACGGATGACCGGCCAGCTAGCATTGGTATTACCGGGTGTCCACCTGTTTAACATTGGAGCATAATATTGATTAAGACCGCCACTTTGGAACACAACGTTAGAACTTACATTCGTTACCCCATTAAACAATGCCGACAGCTGAAAGCCCTTATAGCCAAACTGCATATTTAAGCTCGCATTGTATTCAGGAATATTTGGGTGCCCAATAGCCATTACGTCCTGGTTATTGATAATTCCATCGCCGTTTACATCCTGATATTTAAAATCGCCGGGTATAGAAGGATAAGCCGTGATTTTGTTTAGCGGACTGTTGTCTATCTCCTTTTGGTCTGCATAGAAACCAAGCACATGGTATCCGAAATAAGTACCGATAGGCCGGCCTGATACCCGCAGATTTTCTGCCAGGCCAGGTGCTTCATCGAGCACTCTTCGCTCATTTCGGGCATAACTCAGGTTTGCTGTGAAAGAATAAGTAAAATCATTAATCCTATCCCGGTAAGTTACTGAAAGTTCATATCCATGGTTATAATTGATACCGTAATTCGTGCTCGGCACAGTTGCCCCATAAGTAGCAAAACTGGTTGCTGAACGGGTAGTTAAAATGTCCGAACGTTCATCATCAAAAAGGTCTGCTGTGATATTCAGCTTATCCTTGAATAAGGAGAGATCAAGCCCGATATTTCTTTTCAGTGATACCTCAAAGGTGATAAAGGGATTGCCATATTGCAATTGGGTATAAGTTGGCGCGCTGAAGTTACTGTTCGGGTTTCCAAAAACTACGTTTGCTCCTGCTCCAAATCTGTTTTGATAATAGAAACGGCTGGTACCGGGGCTGGGAATCCCTACCCTACCAATAGATCCGCGTATTTTAAGCATGTTTATCCAGGTCAGTTTTTTCATCCATTCTTCATTGGCCAGATTATAACCCAGGGTTGCTGCCGGAAAAAAACCGTAACGGTAGCCCTTGGCATAGTTTTCTGAGCCATTATAGGTAGCGCTGGCTGTTAAAAAATACTTGTTGCCATAGTTATAGGTGGCCTCTGAGATAATTCCCTGATTGGCATATGGCGCGGCCGCTGCTGCCGAGCCCTGAAGCTCGCGCTGACCGATCAGGTTAGCACTTAGGTTATGCTTGCCAAAAGTGCGTCCGTAGGTTAAAAACAGTTGCAGGTTGGTTTTGGTAAAACCACTTCTTGAATAAGCAGGTGCCCCAAAAAAGTCATTGTAGGTACCACCCACTGGCGTGAGGGCTAAAGTGGTTCTGTCCAACTCCAGGTACCCTATGCTTCCCCGCTGTAACTTCCCGGATAACTGGGTGGCATCGTAACCAAACTGCGCTTTAAAACTCAGCCCTTTGGTTACAAAATCCAGCTTCTGGCGTACTGTAAAAATTGATTCTGCGATGTTGTTATCGGTAAAGGCATATCCGCCATAGGTTAGCAGGGCATAAGGATTGAAAGCGTTTACCCCACCCAGCCCATAATTTACGATGTGGTTGTAATTTCCATCCAAAGCGATAATTTTCGGATCATCAGAATTGATGTATTCTTTAAAAAACGGGGCTGCCCATGAAGGCATTTTCAAGGCACGCCCAACAAGGCCTTCTATACCATTGCCCACCACTCCGGCAGGGTCATTGTATTCACTCATCCCGGCAGGGCTGTAACGGTGTTCATTCCTGCCTGCAAGGTTCACTTCAAAATTAGTGGTCTCGGTGAGGTCTATACCAACCCTGGCCCTGAAATTGTAGCGGCTATAGCTCGGTGAAGTCGAGTAATCTAACGGGGTTTTAAATTCCTTAAAGTTTCCTTCTTCGCGCAGGTGACTAAAGGAGGTAAAATATTTTACTTTTGCACTGCCACCGGAGATGGTGAGATTCTGCTGGTTCTGCATCCAGTGGTCTTTAACCAATTCATCATACCACATTACATTGGGGTAAAGTAACGGATTGCCGTTTCCGGCTTTAAATGTAGCCAGGTCCTGCTCGGTAAAGGTCCGTGGCTCCCCCACGTTTAGCTGGCCCTCGGTTAGCAGCATGGCGCTCTCATAGGCACCCAGAATCTCCGGGCGAGAGGTTGCGCTGTTAATACCCCAGTTACCAGATAGTGTTACCCGTGCCGGCCCTTCTACCCCTCTTTTAGTGGTCACCACAAATACACCATTAGCTCCTTTGAGCCCGTATAATGCTGTGGATGAAGCATCTTTGAGCACGTTAATGCTTTCAATCTCATTGGGATCAATGTCGCCAAAAGAAGTCCGTTCAACACCATCTACAATAATGAGCGCTGTAGCTGAGGGAGAAACCTGTCCGCGGATATACAAAGCCGCTCCGTTGATCCCCGGTCTGCCGGAAGTTTGCTGTACCACTAAACCTGGTACACGCCCGGCCAGGGCATTGTTCACATTAGTTACCGGCGCTTTTAACAAGTCCTGACCTGAAACGGTGCTGATGGCAGCGGTTACGGCTGATCTTCTTTGCGTGGAATAACCGTTTACAACTACCTCGCTAAGTGAACTGCTGGTGGAAGTTAAACTTATATTGATTACGCTGGATACACCTACAGTGACCTCTTTGCTTTCAAAACCAATGGTCGAAAACACCAGGATCTGGCCACTATTAACGTTTATCTTGTATTTTCCATCCAGATCGGTTTGCACACCAGTCGTCGTTCCTTTCACCCGGATGGTTGCACCTGGTATAGGCTGGTTTTTCTCGTCCTTTACCGTCCCGGTTATTTCCTGAAACAACAATTTGGAAGATGCAGTATTTGAGCTGGGTATTATTTTCAATGGCTTGGCAGAAATCGCATGGGCTTGAGACCAAAATACAACGACCACAAAAAACCAGCGTTTAGCCCTGAGGTTTAATTTCGTTATCATCTACTTGATATATGGTTAGAATTTTCTTTTTTGGGGATGAGCTTTTTTAAGCTACAACCCATCCTTATTTGAACTTATGATTATGTCAAAATCATTTATAAGTACTTCCGCTTTTTTAGTGTGCACAAGACATCTTACAGGATACGCTACAAGCGCCCTCATAAATCCCTCAAAGGGTTCAATTTTTTATCAGCTGAATTTTAAGAAAGGAAAAATGAAAGCATTGCAATAGCGTTTTTGAAGTTTGAGCTAGCTTTACGCGCTAAATCTGATGCCGCGAAATATGAATTAAATACAATTTTTTTTCTAAAGTACCGGAAAGGAGTTTAGCTGTTGTGTTTTCCGCATGGGCGATAGCCGGGATGTTTGGGGAATGGGTTTTCATACTTAGTTAGGTTTATTATTTGGTTAACACAAATCTATATGAGTTATCCCTTCAGAGGGTTCACTTTTGTACAGAAATGGTTTGTTTTTGTACAGATTGAGGATATCGGCCATTTATTTTTGTAAAGCTCAGGATTAGTGGCCCATTGCTTAACAAGAAATAGATCGAGAGCTTGACAACTACCTCGCCGGCTGGTTTTTACTAACGGTGCCGGCTGCCACTTTTCGAAGATACCGGGCAAATTTTTCTGATAGCTTTTCTGGTTTAAATTTGGTGTTTCTCACCGTATCATTGAAAAGAATGCTATACCAGATTAATCCTCCTAAATATTTCCCTGCATCGTTGGCATGATTGGGATCGAACACCAGCTCATTTTTATTCCAGAAATACCCGATGTTAATCGAATGGGTTTGATCTGGCAGATTTGGTGCTGTTGGCTGATTATAATTAAATGAAAGATCGGGCTTAAAGCCATACTTTCTATCGGTAGCTACCGCTTGGAAAGCATCCCCCACGGGTAAAATGGGTGCCTCAATCCTTTTTGCAAGCAGATGGTAAGCTGCACGGGATTTCTGCCACATCTCCAACTGATTTTTAGCTTGTTCCCCTTCCGCTATACGCCCAAATTTCCTCGCATCGGAACGATATGCCCAGGTTTGGTGGATGACTATGCGTATCTGGGGCTGCAGTGTTTTCACATAATCAATTAGTTTGTTGGCATAGGGATAATAGCTTGAGGAATCTCCCGAAAGGAAAGAATATTGCTGAATAGTAACAATATCCCAATGCTCTTGTCCCAGTAACATTTTTAAAGATTTACCACCATAAGGCTTCCCCCCGGGATCATCTGGATTGGCTTCTGCCTTTTCCACGTACCCCCAATGTTGCGCAAGTGAATGGCCGCCAAGTTCTGCACGACCGATAATCAAAGTTTTCCCGCCTTCTTTTGCCAATTCGGGTAAAAAGGCAGATGCATTTTGGGAAAAGCTGTTCCCTATGATAAATAAGCGTAAAGTATCCCGCTGGGCCTGGGCAAAAAGACTTGCTTTCAGGCATATCAGCAAAACAAAAAGAAGTGTTGATTTAGCGAACACTGGTAGCTGTATTTTGAGGTTAATCTTCATGGGAAATTAATTTATTGCGCCTTGTTTGTCCTGTTAAGATATTCATATAATTGAGTTCCTGCTAACAGGAATGCCCCCACACCATAAACTTCAGTACTATTGGCATTTACAGTATCCGGGCTTGCACCTATCGGTTGTACATAGCCCAGCATACCATCGTCATGAACTGAAGAAGCCATAGCTTTCCAAGATTTCTCTACGACAGGAAGATACTGTTGTTTTGCTAAAACACCGTGGTTTAAGCCCCAGGCTATGGCATAGCAAAAGAAACCTGTACCACTCATCTCCTTAATTGGAAAACTCGCCGGATCTAATAAAGAGGCATGCCAGCTGCCGTCTGCCTGTTGCAATCCGGCAACCCTGGCCACCATATCCTGGTAGAGTTGGAGCAGTTTGCTTCTATCGGGATGGTTTTTCGGCATATTTTCCAATACCCTTACCAAACCAGCCAACACCCATCCATTGCCTCTCGACCAGAATATTTTCTCTCCGTTTTTCTCCCATTTATTAAAGAAACTCTCATCTCTAAAAAAAAGCTTCTCTGCCGGATCATATAAAAATTCCGTTGTCTTCCACCACAGTTTAACCGCGGTATTGAGATACTTTTCATCTTTGGTAGCAGTGCTGAGATACGCTAAAGATGGAGGCCCCATAAATAAGGCATCGCACCAGGCCCACTCTCTTTTTTGGATATTGTTTTTCCAGTTTAGAGCTTCATCATGCGGCTGGCTTATAATGCTGTCGGCCTGCAAAACAAAAGGTGCGATCATCTTTTTCTTTTTGAATTTATTATAGAGTTGGGCATAGGTCTGTCCCACACAATAGTCATCTGCATGGAAGCGCAAGTGTCCGGTATTCCAAGCTAGCTCATCACCGATATTGACCAAGGTTTTCAGGTAAACTTCGTTGCCCCGCAGGCTACCGAAAGCGAATATACCTGTGTAGCAGGCGCCATTAGTCCAATCTGCTTTTCGATGGTTAAAGCCCTTACTCTTCCATGTATTTAATTGCCAGTCTGCCACACGCTGCATTGTTTTAAAAATGCTGGCGGTTTCCAGAACAGAGTCTCTTTTTACAGGGCTTTGCCCGGAAAAAGCACTCAGTCCGCTGTAACAACTAAATATTAGCATCCAAATCAGGCGTTTTAAATTGATATCTTTCATTTCTTAAATAATTATTTTTGATAAACCCTTACATAATCTACTTCGAACCTGGCTGGAAATGCAGTTTTCGAGGGATCTCCACCCTGTTTACCTCCGATGGCTAAATCGAGCAACATGTAATGCGGTTGTTTAAAAGGGTTAATATGGGTACCATCCTGGTTTACCAACTGATCTAGTGATACCTGATTTAAGAGCTGATTGTCTACATAAAGGGCAATGCTGTTTTCGTCCCAGTCCATTCGCCAAATGTGAAATTGATCTGCCCAGGCTTGACCACCCAGTGAATCGATATTTTTTTCGGTGCTAAACCAGGCATCTTTTCGGTTTGCCCCCATAAAAGCGATATTGGCAAGCAGTTTTTTCCGGTAATATTCCATCATATCAATTTCACCTGTTGCCGGCCATGATCCTTTGGTTCCCAGTGTCCACCAGGCTGGCCAAATGCCATCGCGGATATCGATTTTTCCGCGCATTACGAACCTGCCGAAAAGCCAGCTGTGCAAGCCCTGGGTTTTAATACTCGCGGAAGTATAATCGGCCACTCTTCGATTCTTTTTCCAGTCGTTGCTTCCTTCCTTAAAGTTGGGGTTTTCCTTTTTCTCTCTTTTGGCCTCCAGGATTAATTTTCCGGCTTCGCACCTTGCATTTTCCCTTTGATACCATTGAAATTCTTCATTGCGTTCAAAGCCCAGCTCATAAGTCCAGTTAACCGGATTTGGCGCCCCGTTACTGTTGAATTCTTCGGCCCACACCAGCTTGTAGCCATCGGCGCTGAGTGCAGGCGGATTTGTCTGCTTTTTCTGTTGGGCTACTGCAGATAAACTGATGGAGAAAGCACAGCAAGTTAAGAATGGTGCTAATAAATATTTTTTCATGAGGGTTTGCTTATTGGTATCCATTTAAACGTAAAGGCATAAGGGTTGGGAATGTCCAGGCATAATCGTGTGTTGCATACATAATGGGGCGATATGGTGCAAGAAAATCATCAAATTGTGCCGAAGGGTAAATTCCATTCATAGCCTCCAGGAGGTTCGCCGGCCAGAAACCGGTGGCGGTATGAACAGATCCAGTGTCAGGATTTTTGAAAAACTTCCACTCTTTAGGGTGCTGATTGTAGTAGTGCAAATAGTCCAGTGCCTTTTTAAATGATGCCCCGTCCTTGGAAGCCTCGAAAAGGTTTTCACCCGTCTGGTTATAGATGACCCAGCTGGATGCGGTAAGTGGTGCCAGAGAGAAATAAGTATACCAAATACCCTTTCCCTGTCGCTTCACTTCTTCCACCAGGTGGCCATCAGGCGCAATTTTGTCGAAAAGGTCTTTTTTAATCAGGGCAATATTTTGTTGCATATCTTCCTGATCTTCCAGGTAAGTGTCAGCAAGAATGGATGCCAGGCGTGACCAATCGCCCGAATTATTGTTACGGTACCGAATGCTGTTAGCTGCAGCCCGGAATACATTCCTGGTCCACAATTTAAATTGCGTTACCTCCTGCGGATGCCATTTTTTGTAGCCTTTCAGCAGGTCTGCACTGATCATCAGGGTGGTGCCAGCATACGACATTACCAGCGAACCATCTAACTGAGAATACTTTTTATTAATGGATGCCCAGGCATTTAAAAAATAAATAGCCTTTTCTGCATATTTTGTTTTCCCGCTTAGCTGATAAGCCAAAGCGCAACTATAAGCAGAAAAACCATCAACCTGAAGGGCCAGAGAAGTTCTGCGGTGGGTTTCCTTGTCTGAATAGAAGCCGGGAATACTGAAATCTTCGACTGCATGTTGTTTCACAAGCAATGCTGAGTCTGCTTTGACTATCAATGCTTTATAGGCAGTCAAATAAGGTTCTTTCTTTGCTTTGATTTGCCTTTTAACAAAATCAATCTGTTGCTGGGGGTGCATCCCCTTGAGTTGGTTTTGTGCATTGGCTTGTTGCCACTGCAGTATCCCCAAGAGTATACTGGTAGCGAAAAGGAGGCGAAAAAAGTTTAAATGATTCATCATATTTTTATTAGGTTAATTATGAGTTGCTCCAATAATGCGATCGCTCCCATAGCCTATAGATCTGGTTAAATCGGTTATGTGCCTACAGGGTGAGGGGTTAAACCGTATTACTTTCTGAGCTGTAGCGCTTCTTAAATTCCGACGGGCTGGTTTCGAATTGCTTTTTGAAACAAACACTAAAATATTTGGCGTTATTAAACCCGGTTTGATAAGCAACCTCTGCCACTGTCAAATCGGCGTGTTCCAGTAAGTAAGCGCTTCTTTTTAGCCTGATATTCAAGATAAATTCCTTGATAGACATGCCGACAATGTCGTTAATCTTTTGGTACAGAATGGTCCTTCCAGTGTTCATATCAGATACAAAATCGTCAACCGAATAATTCGGGTTGGCCATATTTTGCTCTATGAACTTCATCGCCTTAATCAGCAGTTCCTCATCCATAGAAGTGATGGTTACGTTAGAGGGATCGACCACCAGTCGCTTGCTGTACATCTCCCTCATCTCCTGCTGGGTTTTCAAAATGGTTTCAATCTGCTGAATAAGGTACTCTACTTCAAAGGGCTTGTCAATAAAAACCGTTGCCCCATGTTCCAGCGCTCTGGTTTTATTCTGGTGCACATCACCCATACCAGAAATCATCACGATGGGAATATGGCTGGTTTTAAAGTTCTGCCGCAAATGGCTGCAGACCTCAAATCCATTGGTATTGGGCATCACCAGATCGGTAATAATTAACTGGGGATAGATTTTCTCGGCCTTAAAAATACCTTCCATTCCATCACTGGCCAGGTATACATTATACTTCTCAGATAGCCGGCGTTCCAGATAGTTCCTCAGATTGGGATCATCATCAATTAATAATATGCTGGTAGATTTTCTTACATTTTTCAGCGTATGATCGGGTTCCTCGGCTTCTAAAAGAATATCATCGATTTCTGAGATGGTGTAATCGTATACACCAGGTTGCATATCTCCCGATCCTGCCTCTTTTTTAAGCGGCAGGATCATCGTAAAAGAAACTTTATTGGTTTTATTTACCATCCAGATTTTTCCTTCTATGGCATCTACCAGTTCTTTCACAATGGCAAGACCAAGCCCTGAGCTTTCTTCAAAAGTCGGCCGGTAAGAAGATATCCGGTTAAAGGAGGTAAACAATGTTGCAATCTGCTCTTCGGAAAAACCAATACTGGTATTCAACACCTCCACAGAAATATACTCGCGATCCTGATCATCTGCTGCCTGATCCAGCCGTTGTAATTCATCGGCTGTCGATGAATAGATTCTTACGCCAACATAGCCTTTGTTGGAGGTATATTTGAGGGCATTGGAGAAAAGATTGGTTAGAATTTTTTCAATGACATCGTAATCGAAAGCCACATATAAATGATCTTCATGGGCTGTCATATTAGTTTCTATCTCCTTTTTATTCGCATAAAGCTCGAAAAGACCAAAGACATCGTGCACAAAACTGATAAAATCGCCAACCTGAGGATTTAGGGTAACTTTCTGACTTTCAATCTCTCTAAAACGCAACAATTGACTGATTGTACGCTGAATACGGGCAACATTTTTCTCAATTAACTGCATATAGCCTGTTGCATGGTCGTTTTTTTGTACAGTTTCCTTCAACTGCTTAAGTGGTTCGAGCACCAGGGTAAGCGGCGTTTTAAGATCATGAGAAATATTGGTGAAAAAATCTGTCCTGGCCTGGTTCAGATCCCGCATATTCTGCTCCTTCATAACCTCCAATGCCAGCCTTTCTTTAAATACTTTCTTGTTGGTGTAGTATCGCATCACGAAAAACAGCAGTCCCAATACAATTAAAGTATAAATGGAGTATGCCCACCAGGATAGGAAAAACGGTGGATTTATATGAAAGTACAGCTTAGCAATTTCGTTACCCCATAGCCCATCATTGTTGGAAGCCCTGATCTCAAAAGTGTAATCGCCACTTGGCAAATTAAGAAACTGGACAGCATGCTGACTGGAATTAATCTTAAGCCATTTATCACTCAAACCAACCATCCGGTATGAAAATTGATTTTTATCAGCTGAAAGGTAACTGTTGGATGAAAACCGGATTTCAATATTAGACTGGTTACTCGAAAGTGAAATCCTAGCCTTTTGCTGATTGCTTAGGGTAGAAATATCTTTTGCCAGGGGTGAATCTTTGGAGATATTACTAACTTGCTGGTTGTTGATTAATAAGCCGGTAAAAAACACCTTCGGCTTTTGCAGGTTTTTATTGAGGTATTGCGGATCAAACAGTAAAAAGCCATTTGTTCCTCCAAATAACATCTCACCATTTTTGGTTTTATAGGCTGATCTCAGATAAAATGAGCCACAGCTGTTTGCTTTATAAAATCTGGCCTTTTCGAATTTTTGAGTTTTCTGATCAAAAAAATACAATCCTTCATTGGTACTGAACCAGATGTTTCCTGAAGCATCGTCTTCAAGGATACCGAAAACAATTTTTGGTGGAAAACCATTGATAGCGTTGAAATTGAGATATCGTCCGTCTTTCTTTAGAATATTTACGCCTCTTCCAGAAGTACCGAGCCAAACATCTCCATTGGATGCCTCATAATAACTACACAGGTGATTTACTGCATATGGACCATTCCTGATCACATAATGACGCTGTACTTTAAGCGTTTTGGGATCTGCGATAAACAAGCCCTGATGGCTCACCAAGCGAAGATTTTGTTGGTGATCGAATGAAATTGCCTCAATTTCTACATCCAGAGGCTGGCCGTTTGCCCCGATAAGTTTAACGATCTCAGTTTCTGCACCGGTCTGGCTTTTCTTGCGGTGGAAGAAGTTTTTATCGGGATCAGTCATCCACCAGGTACCTTCGGTATCGCGAACAAAATCATATACGGTTAGCGGCTGTTTATTTCCGGGGAAAAAGATGTTGAGGTTACTGAAACGCTTAGTAGCCATTTCATAGGCAGAGATCCCACCATTAAAAGAAGAAATAAACAAGTTTTTACGCTCCGGATCAAATTTTAGGCGCTTAACCATGTTAGAATTAATGGAATTTGCTTCTGATTTGGTAAAATGGCGGAAAGTATCTTCCTTCCGGTTCCAATAGTTGAGTCCGCCACCTTCAGTAGCAATCCAAACATTACCCAGGTCGTCTTCCTGGAAACCGCTAACTACCGGATGGTTCAGGCCACCCAGACTTGGCGTAAAATAACGTACATAAGCATCATAAAGTGAACAATAGGCAATCTTACCACCATAGGTTCCAATCCAGGCACCCTGATCGGGATCACCGTAAATGGTCCAGATCGAGTTATTGGGGAGCGAGAAGGCATCGTTAAGGTTCATTTTGAGCAACGTACTGCTGTCTGTCTGCGGATCGTAGAGCATCAATCCAGACTGTGTGGCTACCCACATCATGCCTACCTGGTCGATAAAAATTTTCTTGGCCATGGTAGCCTGTTTGCCACCGGCTGCTATGGGAATATTTTTTTTAATTGCACCTTTTGCATCCGTAACGAAAATACCTCCGCGTTGGGTAAGAAAATAGTGATCACCCTTATAGGCTACAGCATCATTAACCACGTAGGAGGTTTGGCCCAGATCCGCAAAAACTGCAAAACGTGATGTCTTGATATCAAACTTGTAAAGTAAATTTTCCTGAGAGAGGTAAATATTCCCCTTAAGGCTGATGACGCTATTGAAATACTTGCTGGTGGGAAGTTTAATTTTTCTAGAAACCTTTCTCTGGCGGTCATATCTGAGCAGGCTATCGCCCGAGAGCATATAAATATTTCCATCGTCATGGAGGCATATTGACCGGATTTTTCCCGGCACTATCAAATCAAAATTAAACCGTTCGTAATTAAACCTTAGTAAACCGTGGTTGGTGGCTAAAAACAATCCGCCCTTTTTATCCGTCAATAGAGAGCCGTAGGCCCACTTTACCTTGGGGTTACTTCTGGAGGCCAATTCATTCAACTGATAGAAACTGTTCCCATCGTACATGAAAACAGCATCCGGACCTGTATACCAGATTCTGCCCAAACTGTCTTTGGTAATGCTCTGAATCCCGCCATAATATGATGTTTCAGGCATCACATGAAAACGATACCGGGATATATCAATGGCAGATGCATTTTTTAATGCAAATACAAAGCAACAAAATAGCAGATAAAGGATTTTCCGGATATTCATAGGGTTAGAAGCAGGTAAAGTCTTGGATTTTGAAATTACCATTAAATTTTTTCATCCATAAATTTATTTCAATTTCAGTCGTTTTAATCTCCATCGCGCTAATTAGCTCAATGCGATAAATCGTTCAGTCTATGATACCAATTACATTGCCGGGAGGTAAGCCCTCGTTTACAAAAAATAAACAAGAGCTTTAAAAAATTATTGAACAACTACCTCCATGAGCTTCAACCACCCCGTTGGGGTTAAATCGCCATTCACGGCAAGTTTGATACCTGGCTGGTTCTCTTTTGTGGTATCAATAATGGCTACAGCCCAGGTATAAGTTCCGGCAGGAACACCCAATGTGGCTTTTAATTCGTAGGTCGCTGGACTATTTTTTAACCAGCTTGAAGGTTCAGCTTTGGTATCAATTAAAATCTTCTTCACATTATTACTACCATCCAGGAGTGCAAAAGCGACTTTATATTTGAAATTCCACTGGGGAATGTTATTTGGAAAGTATCCCCAGCCCATGTTTCTCCAACGGTGTGTTATAGTCGTTTCGCTTCCGGAATTTAACTTTTCAGGCAAATACACCTGATCGGGATATAAACGGTATCCACCCTCGGAAACAAAGCGCTGGCAGAGGGTAAATGCTTTGGTAAACCAGCTTTCAATATCTCCCATGCGAAAATCCATCATATTTACTGCCGCTTCAGCAGAAGCATCAAATTCGCCCTGGCGTACATCTTCCGGATGATCTTCCCGGTACTTACCACTCGGATCGGTCCAATAGCGGTGGGTACCGGAAGTAATCCATCCGCCTTCCATAATAATGGGACATTTAAAATTCCATGTTTTTGCAAAATTCTTCTCCCAGCTTTGGTAGTAATCGGTCATACCGAAAGCATCCTGCCTTAAAATGTAGCCTTTGTTGATTGATTTTACCAGAAGCTTATCGCTGTTAGCATTAGCCGCTCCCCAACTTGCCGGGTGACCAATGAGGCGATGATAATTGATTGCCAGCGGTACTTTGCTGAAATTCTTGGCATATAGACTGGTTGCCCAGTCAAAAACCTGTTCCTTAAGGGCTTCAGTATTGGCTCCGGTTGCAGTATTGGGATCTTCATAAATCACATTATGCGCTTCACCCCATTTACCCAAACCATAGGCATCAATAAAAGAAGTACGTGCGGGATCGTTAAAATCCTTCGCCAGTTCTTCAATAAATCTGGCATAATGCTGCTGAAAAATTGGATCCTGAGGATAAGGGGTGCGGCGGTTAGGAAATTTACTGTCTTCCAGATAATACTTTGCTCCGGCATCGAATACAAACTGTGGGGTATTCAGGCCCTGATCGCGGCCATCAACCACAATCCTAAAAGCAATTGGCAACCCCCTGCTTTCTGCCCCTTTGATCATTTTGTAAAGTGCCGAGTTCGGATCTCTCCAGGCATAAACACCGTTTGAGGGATTAAATGTTGCCCAGCTGGTGCGAATATAGCAGGCGGAAGCATAATCAATCGCCTTTACCTTTTTTCCCAGATCGGGAACATAATATTCGGTATCCCAGTAGGATGCTAAACCCGAACCTGAGCCGTACATTACCCATCCATTCAATGGATTGCGAAACACAGCGCTTCTATTGTATTTGGGTTTAACCAGGGTACCTTCAGCCTTAATGGTTTCCTCATCCACACTTTTTTTACAGGAAAAACCCACAATTCCCAACAGGATGAATAGCGTGTTTGAAATCAGTATTTTATAGTTCATTTTTTTCATCTCCTTAATTTTATCGTTTTTCTGCCAGGATAGTCATGTTGCGCAGATCGAACACAATTACATTTGTTCCGGAAGGAATGGTATAATATGAGTTACGCTGAGGGCTGGTAGATCCACCCGACAGCGGTGCCACAGTTCCCTGAAGAAGGGTGAGCTCTTGCGCGGTACCGGTTGTGGTAAGCGGACAACTAAATGCGTAAGCCAAATTTTTGTTGTTATCACTGCCACCATAAACGATAAACTTGGTTTTACCAACCCTCCCCCCTGTGTATACTAAAATCTGGGGGTCGGCCAGGCTTACTTTGCAGTCCATTTTTATTGGGGTTCCAAAGCTATTGACTGCACCATGCATCCACAACTCAGCAATGGTGGTTGTTTGCGCGACACCTCCATCACCATTCCAGGTTACAATCTTTGGACTTAGGGCCTGAACAGGAGAATAAATGGTGGCGGTGGCCTTTTGCATATTCACCACTACACGGTATTTCCCGGCAGTCTCAATTTTCCATGAAAAGGTGGTTTCACGCATTTTAATCCCGACTGCAGTTCCATCCTTTAGTGTTGTGGAAGCATCCGCAGAAGCGATATAATTTGTTGCCCCATTATACTCGACAGGAATTTGAAGCTCCCCGGGCTGGAGGTCGATCAGATAGGCATATTGATTCAGGTTCTCTAGCGTTTTAGGCATTTCTACCTTGCTCAAACCCGGAACAGCAGTACCACCCAAAAAGATCCTGTCGGCATCAAAAACAACTGTTCTGATGGGTGTGACATTCACCTGTATCGTTCTTACTTCTGGCGATTCAAAGGTAGCGCCCCCCTCCCATTGGGCGACAACCCTAAACTCTAAAGTAAAAGACTTATTGGTAGGGATTCCCCATTTCTGATTTGCCCAGTTTTGCAATTGTTCTGAAGTAAAACTCCGGCTAAAGGTTCCATCATCTTCATAATTCATAATGGCGGTGGCAGAGCCAAAGTTGTTTCCAACTAAATCGAGTTTTGTAATATAAGAAACCAGATGGTCGTCTGATTGGGGCCTCGCCGGATGCCATGAGAAGGTAACAATGTCTTTGCTCAGGTTATTCTCATCAAGCGCAACATTGGTTGAGGAGGCTTGTAAAACCAATTGTTCTGCTACCTTTTCGGTATCGCTGATTCCTTTTTTACAGGCAGCGGATCCAATCAATAAAAGCAGCAATGGCCCTATTTTATATAAAAATTTATTCTTTTTCATCTGATGTGATCGCGTAAGTATTCATTTCAACGTATTTTAGTTAGCATGCTTAACCTGATATTACTTGCCGTAGCCCGGATTTTGAGGGAATGCAGCATCACGGTTCGCATCAATAATCGATTGTGGTACAGGCCATAAAGCATGGAAATCCAAAATCTTATCTTTAATTGCTGCATTATACAGTTTCACCCGATCAACCAGTTTATTGGTACGTACCAATGTAAAGCGGCGGCTTTCCTCTCCTACAAGCTCTCTGATGCGTTCATCCAAAAGAAAATCCATAGTCATCTGCCCTGCAACTATAACAGAAGCACCAGCACGCTTACGTACTTCATTTACAGCATCGGCGGCTTTCCCCGGATCTCCTTGCCCTAAATAGGCTTCTGCAAGTAAGAGATAGGTTTCAGCCAATCGAAATTTCATCCGGTCTTTATAGCTACCGGTGAGGCCAAGATTTTCTGCCCTCCCGTAAAAGAACTTTGTAATGGCAGGAAACAAACTTTTGGTAGAGAACCAGGTTTGTTCGGTAATGTTGGCCTTTTTGCCGTATAAGGAAGTTTCTCCCGGATTGTTATAGTACCAGTTACGCTTGATGTTGTAATTGGAATTGCGGATATCCGCTGCCTCGAAAATACCGGGAACATTCCCCGTTGCATTCGTTCCAGCTGTGCCCACCCACCATTTCATCGGCGTGAGTTGTGCCAGGCCTCTTCCGCCCAGGGTATCTGCTAAAACAAAACCTGTTATAGCTGAGTAATTAGGGCTCCATGCCCTGCGGCTCCAATCGTCAGAATTGGTACCACCACCCACAGCATTGAATTCGAATTGTAAGACCCATATACTTTCGCGGTTTGCATTTTTCAACCTGTTTTGGTTGTTTTCCAGAAACATATCACTAAATACATCTCCGGACTTGTCTTTATTTACGCCAAAGCGTGTTTTCATCAGACCATAATAGCCACTGTTAATTACGGCCAGTGCTGCTTGTTCGGCAGGTACATACGCCTTGTTCAACAGATGCATCTCGCTCAATAAATGGAAAGCAGCCCATTTGGTAAGCTTTCCATCCTTCACCTGATCCGGATTAGCAGGCAAGTGCTGGGTAGCAAAAGTGAGGTCATCGATAATATGCCCCAGAACTTCTGCCTTAGGCGTTCGGGTAAAATTGAGTTTAAAATCGTACAGAATGGTCTCTACGTAAGGTACATCACCATATAAATACACCAAAGTGCGGTATGCATAGGCACGGAAAAATCTCGCCTCTGCCTGAAAGCGTTCCTTATCTGAAGGGGAATCCCAGTTGGTATTTTTCTCCGAATAAATAAGCATCAGATTAGCGGAGGAGATAATGCTGTATGCCCAGTTCCAGTAAGTACCCACAAACCTTTCAGATGAGGTTAGCGTTAAATTGGCAAAAGGAAGCAGGGAGGCATCACTATTAATTACATCTGCAATATCTGTAGCGGCCTGTAATGCTTCATACGGGCACGCCCCATTGTGGATATAGGCACCACCTTCTCCAAAAGTATTGTATTCTGAACGGGTAAGGGCGTATAATCCGGCACTTCCTACTTCAAATCCATAGGTACTGGTATAGGTATTGGTAGGTGCTAATTCAGTTTTTAAATCTTCTACAAGAAACTTTTTACACCCACTTGCCGAAAACAATATGATGAGTGCCAATCCTGTTTTTATAATATTTTTCATGTTGTTAAAAGGATTAGAAATTTACGTTTAAACCAAACATGTAAGAGCGGGCGGTTGGATAGGAAGCCATCCAGGTATTATCATAATTGAGCACCTGCCTGATGTTGGAGATGGTATTAAGATTGTTGACACTTACGTTAACGTCAATGCCACTAACCCCAACTTTTTTCGCCAATTGTTGCCCTATTCTATATCCAAGGGTGATATTTTTAACCTGGACATAAGAAACTTTCCTATAATAGCCATGGCCAAAATTGTTGTTGTAGCCCGGTGAAACGATACTTGCCCCAGGATTTTCAGGTGTCCAGTAATTGGCATTGTGCACGTAATTGGTGATCCCAAAAGTCCATGAACCAATATTAGCCAGATTATCATCACGCCAAACCCCAAATACCCCGGTTAGCAAAGCTGAGAAGTAAAAATTCTTATAGCTTAACCTGTTGCTTAACGAAGCGGTGTATCGAGGCATTTTGGAACCAATTACCTTGCGGTCTTTAGAATCTATCAGGCCGTTACCATCCACATCTTCCAACCTGGCTGATCCGGCTGCTGCTCCTTGCTGGCCGGTATAGTTTTCCCCTTTCTGCCAGATTCCAACCATGTTGTAATCGTAAAAGACCCGTAACGGTTTGCCAATGAACCAACTGTTATTGACATCATCAAGGCCATCCCCCCTAAGTTCAACAATCTTATCACGATCTAATGAAAATACAGCCGTAGCGTTCCACTTGAAGTTTTTATTATCAATATTGACCGAGTTTAGTGTAACCTCGAAGCCTTTGTTCTGGGTTTGCCCGATGTTATCCCAGATTCTGCTGTAACCATTCATGATGGGAACGGTACGCGTCATCAGCAAATCTTTGGTGTTCGACAGGTAGGCATCAATAGTACCGCTTAACCGATTTTTGAATAATTGAAAATCCAGACCAACGTTTGTTGTGTAAGTTGTTTCCCATTTGAGGTTAGGATTACCTACACCATCACCGGCAAGATATGCGGTGTTTACAGCTGTTCCACCGTCACCCCAAATGTATTTTACACTCGAATAAAGGCGATCTAGTGTTCGGTAAGCCGTAATGGCCTGATTACCATTAGCCCCATAGGAGACCCTCAGTTTGAGTAAATCAACCCAGTTCAACTTTCCCTTAACAAAATTTTCTTCCGCAATATTCCAGGCCAGGGCAGCTGAAGGGAAAAAAGCATATTTATTGTTTTCGCCAAATACCGAAGCACCATCCGAACGGCCGGTAAAGGTTACAATGTATTTGCCTTTATAACCATAATTAATCCTTCCCATGTAGGATAGAAGTGCTGTTTCTGATAAACTCGACGACATGGTAAGATTACGTGCCGCTGTACTCATCATGTAATAGCTGGTATTATCGGTTACAAATCCTTCTCCATTTTGTGATGAGCCCACACTTTTGGTTTGCTGCATGCTAAACAAGCCCGTAGCATCAAAACGGTGATCTCCCATTGTACGTTCGTACTTAAGCACATTTTCCCAGGTATAATCGTTATAGTGTCCATTGCTGATGGAGGCTCTCCCTCCGACTAAACCTGCTTGTTCGCGCCCGTCAAAGGTGTCTCTGCCGTAATAAGTACCGGTAAAGCTGCTTCTGTAATTGTAGCCGAAATTCGACCGTGCAGAAAGTCCTTTCAATGGCAATTTGATATCAGCATAGCCCGTAAGGAAAAAACTGCGGTTTATCCTGTCCTGATCTGCATTTACATTACGCATCGGGTTAACAATGAGCGAAGACTCCATAGGTTCTGCAGTGTAGTAACCGGCAGCATCTTTATATTTACCATAAGGACTCATTTTTATCGCATGCTCGATATTTGGGGTGATTCCTCCATCGCTTCTTTGCGAAAACTGGGTTCCAATACCAACCGTTAACCAGTTATTAAAAGTCTGATCAATATTAGCGGTAACGTTTAATCGGGAGAGCTTTGAATTGTAAACTACCCCTTCCTGACTAAGCGAAGATGCAGCTGCCATATATTTGGTGTTTTGCGTTCCGCCGGAGATACTTAACTGATGATCCATGGTGATTCCTCTTTGGAAGATGTAATCCTGCCAGTTATGGGTAATTCCATTTTTATAATTTTCACGCTCCGTTACACTCATGATATTCCCGGCGATGGGATCAAGCTGATCGCCGGTATAACCTGATTTTAAGCGGCCAATATCCTGTTTCAAGCGTATAAATTCGTTTGGCCCCATTACATCAATCCGCTGCATAGGCTCAGCAAAACCCAGTTGCCCCTTGTAGCCAACCTGTGCCTTTCCCAACATTCCCCTTTTGGTTTGAATAAGGATAACTCCGTTGGATCCGCGGGCACCGTAAATGGCTACCGCAGAAGCATCTTTTAAGATGGTCAAATTTTCAATGTTGTTGGGATCAAGGTCTACCAAAGATCCGCTGTAAGGTATTCCGTCTAAAACAATGAGTGGTGAGTTGTTTGCTGATAGTGAGTTTTCCCCACGGATCAGCAAAGCCTGATCCTGGCCTGGTGCGGCATTACCAGTAGTGATGTTAAAACCCGCTACCTGTCCAACCAAACGGTCCATAAGATTTGGCGTTGAAACCATGTTAATCTGCTCCTTTCCTACCACAGCCAACCCACCGGTAAGGTCTTTTTTCTTGGCAGTACCGTATCCCACCACGACCACCTCATCCAACTGCTTATCTCCGGCCATTTTTACATTCACTACACCAGCAGCGCTTACACTGGCTTCCTGGTTGGTAAAGCCTACATAAGAAAACACAAGCACAGCAGCGGGAGCAGCCTGCAAGGTATAATTTCCATCAACATCAGTAGAAGTACCCGTATTGCTTCCTTTAACCCGTACAGAAACGCCAACAAGTACCTCTCCCTTCTCGTCTGTAACTTTACCGGTAACCTTCTTCAGGTCTTGTGCATAACTGACATCTATTAGTAAAAGCAGCACAAGCATTATGATGTAGCCTTTGAGCTTGATATGTATTTGTTTGATCATTTAAAGTTATATATGGTTAGTATTTGAATAATTTAATTTCTTGGCGCCCCATCAGACCCCTAATAAGATACTACAGATAATCAGGGACCTGACGGCTTGCAATTATAGTGGAGGCGGTTTGTATACCTGACTTTTAGAATTATAAACGGGCTGGCCTCAAAATTTTGAGTTACAGTTAACCGCATTTGCGGACTTTTTGCTATACTGGAAGCCATCGGTTTCACCTTAACTGCAATAGCAGCGAAGGTGAAATTATTGGTCTGCACAATGCTCATCATATTTGGTTATTATATCTGGTTAGCACAAAACTAGCGCTAAAGCTGAGTACGAAGGGTTCGTTTTTGTACGAAAATGGTTTGCTTTTGTACAATAGAGGCCGGAAAGGCAGTTTTTGAATTCCAGCAAACAGAAGACCCGGTTTGCATAAGTTGCTGGGGCAAATTAATCCCCCAGCAGTTCAATTTTAATCTTTTGGTCTTTGACGATTACGTAATAGTCTCCTTCTTCTACAAATTTTTCGCCCCTGCCATTCACAAAGCCCAGATCTCTTTTGGGGTCAATCAGAAAACGGAAGACTTTTGTTTCGCCCTTTCTGATGAATTGTTTCTGAAAAAATTTCAATTCCTTTACCGGGCGGGAAATGCTGCTCACAGGATCGGATATAAACCAGTGAACAGTTTCCATACCATCTCTGTTTCCGGTATTCTTTACTGACACTTCTACCATTACACTTCCATTGGTTTTTAAGCTCCTGGAAGATGTCTTCAATTCAGCGTACTCGAAAGTGGTATAACTCAATCCATGACCAAATTCATACATGGGCTTGCTGGTAATGTCCTGGTATTTTCCCTGGTTAGGGCGAGCGCTTTGGCGGTGGTTGTAATAAATTGGAATCTGACCACTGGAATAAGGAAAAGTCATTGCCAGCTTACCAGAGGGATTTATTTTTCCAGATAATACCTCCGCCACGGCCTTCCCTCCTGTGGTTCCCGGTTGCCACAAAGTGAGGATCGCATCACACAGGGGCTCTAAACGGCTTAAATCCAATGGGCGTCCACTGGAAAGCAACAAAATTAGCGGCTTTCCGCTTTTCTTCAATTCTGTAAGTAGCTCCTCCTGAATTGCCGGTAGTGAAATTGTAGACCTTGAAGCATTTTCACCGCTCCAGTTGGCTTTCTCGCCCAAACAGATGACCACTGCGTCTGCATTTTTAGCCAGGCGGCTTGCTTCTGCAAAGTCTGACTGATCTGTACCATCAAAATCGCAGCCCTGCGCAAGGGTTACCATTATTTTACTCCCGAACTCCTGTTTTATGTTCTCATAAATTGTGCTGGCATCTTCGGCATTTCCATGTGCCCTCCAGGAGCCTAACAGATGCCATTTGCTGTTAGACATAGGGCCAATCACCGCAATATTTTTCAGCGCTGCCAAGGGCAGGGTGCTATGCTCATTTTTAAGTAACACGATAGACTCCTGGGCCAAACGGGCAGCTACAGCGCGACTCTCGGGTAACAGAAAACGTTTTTTTTCTGCAATTTCAGGGGTATAAGGTTTTTCAAAAAGACCCAAACGAAATTTGATGCGCAGTACTCTTTTTACCGCATCATCCAGCACTGCCTGTGTTACTTTCCCTTCCTTTACCAATGTTGCAAGATGTTTATCATAGCTCTGGTTCATCATATCCATCTCTACGCCAGCATTAAAAGCTTTGGAGGCAGCCTCTTTCTTGTCTTTTGCGACCCCCTGACTGCGAAGCTGTTCTATTGCACCCCAATCAGAAACGACAAAACCATCATGCTTCCACTGCTCCTTTAAAACTGTTCTCAGCAGGTAAGTATTTGCTGTGCCCGGTGTACCACTGATATCATTGAAAGAGCTCATTAAAGTTGCTGCTCCGGCTTTTACTGCGGCCTCATAAGGAGGAAGATAAGTATCCCAAAGCGTTTGATCGGAAATTTCTGTATACACATAATCGCGCCCGGCTTCTGATGCACCATAGCCAACATAATGTTTTAAGCAGGCTGCCACGTTCACCGGACTTGCCAGGTTCTTTCCCTGGTATCCCTTAACCGAAGCCACTGCAAATACGCTATTTGTGTAGGGGTCTTCTCCATATCCTTCTGCCACTCGGCCCCATCGCCCATCGCGGGCAATATCTATCATTGGAGAAAAGGTCCAGTCTACCCCCGACATCCGGGACTCCTGAGCGGCTACGGCCGTGGCCTGTTGCACCAAATCCGGGTTCCAGGAACAAGCCTGCGCCAGCGATATCGGATAAATAGTTTTGAAACCATGGATCACATCATAACCGAAAATGATGGGAATTCCCAGGCGGCTTTGCTCCATGGCCTTTCGCTGCACCCGGTTACGCAACTCCGCATTGCTGCTAAAATAAATCAGTGAGCCGATTTCTGCCGGGATCGTATTGATGGGGTCAGCCATATTATTGGCATTGTCATTCCTGCCCAGAGTGTACTGGTTCAGCTGCATCACCTTTTCTTCCAGGGTCATCTTCTCCAGCAGGTCATTTATCCGCAGTTCAATTGGCTGCAGGGCATCCTGATACAAAAATTTGGGTTTTTTAGGTTGCGCTGTTAAAACATGGCTTATCAGCATCAACGAAAATAGAATAGTTATCTGTTTGGTCATTTGTTTAAATTTTAACGAAACACGGCCTGCTTACTGAGCTTCATATATTTCTGCTCCAGATTCTTTAATTCAAATACTATAATTTCATTTTTTCCGGCTTTGAGCAATTCAGCAGGGAGCTGAATAGATTGTTGCTTTTCCTCTTCCCAATAAGCACCAGCATAGGTTCCGTTGATCCACACCTCTCCCATGCCCCAGCCCGAAATGTCGAGGTAATAAGCGTCAGGCTGTGATAGCATAAATTCCGCCTGGAAGAAACCGGGTAAAGCCGATCCCTTTCTCTGCTCGAATACCAGTTTAGAAACCTCCAGGTTTCTTATCCCTAAAGGTGTAATTACCCAGTTTTCTATTTCATCATTATCAAGAGTGATGCTCCCGAACAAGCCTTTTGAATTATCTAAGATTTCAGGCCCGTAGGTAATCCTGCCAATGTTTTCTACAAAAATCCGGAGTTTATGCTTGCCTTTTGCCGCCTTCAACGAGAGCTGTTTATGCTGATCAGTAAGGGTTCCCTGAAATTGATCATCAAGGAAAACCACCGCATAATCTCGAACATTTTCCAGATTCAGCTGAGGGCTGTCCGCTGAACCATCAATTTCCGCCTCGTACAAAACATAACCTGTTTCCACATCCAGATCATTCATAGGCAAAAGATTTATAGATTCCTGCGATTTTAAACAGCATTGACTTGCGCTCGCCTGTTTATTGAATACAATTTCCTGCGCAAAGCCTGCACAGGAAAGAAATGTCAAAACCAGGATGAGGCATGTTGTTTTTTTCATTAATAAATACTTTAACATTTATGTGTTTCGACTTAATTATTTGGACATAAAAGACTGAATAAACCGCTCATCAACAACTACTTGAGGATTAAACCGACTACCCTTCACATAAACATCAATGCTTTTTAAAAGCTGCCGGGTTGCCGGGCGCTTGTCTATATCTTTTTTTGTATCTACCGCCAGCACCAATAGCTTACCTTTTCCAACCAGGGCTTCGAAACCGATACCCAACTTTTCGTTGTTGTCGTTAGCATCAATTACCTGAATAAAAGGGCGCAGTGCCTGCGGCGCTGCCTTCATTTCAATTACCTTGGCGTTATTTAAAATATCCCACCATTGCCAGTCGGTATGGTTGGCAGTAACAAAATCTGCGAAAACCGGGTGCTCATTGTGGATGAGGCAACCAATAGTCATAGGCGCCCAGGCGAACATAATCGGATTCCAAAAGTGATTGTGAAAAACAGACTTACGGCCCTTCACCTGTTCGGGCAGTGGCGTTAAAACGACCTTCCCCCCTGCAGCAAGTTTTTGTTTAGCCTGATCATCAAAAACGGTTGTGTAAAGCACATCAGCAGTTGTGGTCAAAAGATCTTCGTTTCTCGGGTATACCCAAATGTTCCAGTTGTTTTTGATGGTATCATTAACCATTACCGAAACCGTTAACTTTTCTGGTTTCTTGATGCCTTGTAAACCGAAAGCAAATTTGCCCATAGGAAAAACACCATCTGTCCCCAGTGTTTGGGTTTTCAGACTTCCCTGCTGGAGGATTTTGCCAGATTCCTCCCTCAGTGACCATTTTATCTTTGCATTTTTTAGTGCCGAAGGACTAAAATTATACAGTTCAGCATCTCCCTGAAATACCTCGTCATTGAAATAAACACTTTTGGCATACCGCAATAAGGCGACAGTTGGCCCACAGAATTCCCGCCATTTTTCAGGGCTGATCAGCCCCTTAGAATCCCAGAAAGGGTCTAAAATACCAACCGAGGCATATCCTTGCCCGGGAAAATCATTTATAGACAAAAGTTGAAAGCCCGCTGATTTCCCCGAACGCAGCAAGGCCTCTATAACCGCCTTATACTCCACTACAGTTAGCGCACCCGAAGCTTTAAAAAAGGCATTTGCCTGATCCAGCATGCCATTTTTTTCCAGCAAGTCCCTAAAAACCTCGAAATTTCTGGCTTCTACCGGACTATTGGTATATTTTTTTATTTCTTCAAAATTTGGATATACCGCACGCTGACCCGATTCGTGAGAGATCACGGGAACGTCTACATCCGATTGCTGACTCACATCCCAGTTGGTGTAAGGCAATCCTTCATAAACTTTAACAGGCCCCTTGTTGGTTTGCTGAGATACGTAAAACTGATCTGACTTTACCCGTGTACGGGCTGTAGAGCCACAGAAAAGATGTCTGTTGTCCTTCAGCCTCCCTTTAGCCGTCAATTCTTCGATAAAATCAAAATTGCCAGTGATCTCATTCCCATTGCAATACAACACAAACGAAGGGTGGTTGCCGTATTGCTTTAATATAGCAGACATCTCTCTTCTGAAGAAATTGTAGCGGGCTTCATCAGGCTCGGCATCTTTCCCCCACATGGGCATTTCTACCTGGAAGTAAATGCCATATTTATCGGCCATGCGAAATGCTGCATCGGGTGGGCACCAGGAATGAAAGCGCAGATGATTCAACCCATATTGTTTCATGAGTTTCATGATCCGCTCCCATTCGCCCTCCTCTACCGGCGCATGGCCTGTTTTTGGGAATACAGCGTTTTCCACGTTCCCACGCAAATGAACAGGTCTGTTGTTAATCAAAACATGGTTCTTCCCCTGTTTTACTTCGCGCATGCCAAAGGTTGCCTTTTTCTCGTGTTCAAACCTGGCTCCTTCAACATCGCTGCTCAATTTGCAACTGATGGTATAAAGATTGGGCTGAAACTCATCCCAAAGTTTGACTTTTTTACCTAGCAATATTTTGCCTTCAAAATGGATCAGGGAATCCTGACCGGTTACTTTCATTACCTTATCCAGACTATAATTTTTACCAGCGATATTAAATTTAATACTTCCCGAAACCGGTTTACCTGTCCTGTTGGCAAGATCCATCTTCACATCAATGGATTGCTCATTAATATTTGGAAAAACCTGTAAATCTTGAATATAAGCCGGATCAACTGCAATCATTTTCATTTCTCCAAGGATGCCGTTCCAATTGATTTGCGTAAATTCTGTGTGCGCATGATCCCACTTGTGTGTATTATACTGAAAGCGGTTGTCAATACACACGGTTATGCGATGGGTTTTGCCTGGTTTAAGAAAAGCAGTAAGATTGTGGCTATGCGGCACACTCACATAATCGCTTTTACTCACCTCTTTGGTATCTACGTAGATAGAACTTAACCAGCTTGTACGCTCGAAATAAATAAAGATCTGTTTCCCATTCCACGCCTGTGGTATTTCGATGTCCCGCTGATACCAGGCGGGCCCAAGGTATTCATATTTTCGGGTAAGCCTGTCGATATATTTATAGGGAACCTTGTAACCGATCTGATAATCATCTGTTATGCCGGGTAACTGTATCTCGTCTTGCAACTCATGGTTGTATCTTGGAGAAAGCGAACCCCGGCGAAAATCCATCACATCAGTTTGGAAGCGCCATTTACCAGATAAATCTACCTCCTGTGTTTGAGATTTTGCGGTAAAAAAACTTAAAAGAGCAAACGCTGTCAGTAATAGTTTGCAATAGGGTTTTATAGTATTCATAGAAAGATATAGGGTATTTCAATGGTATTTGAGCCGGAATAATCCAGCATCATTTTTTTTGCTAATCAGGGCTTACAATCTGCTCTTCAAACGGCTAAGTGCCTCCAAGTAATAATAGTCAGCATAGGTTAATGGTGCATCTACCTCTGATTTAAAGGGAAAAGCCCCTGTGCTGTGCTTCAGGATAAAATTTCCGTTTTCGCCCAACTTTGCGGTATACTCATCAGAAGCAAGTGTGCGGATCTGTTTCTCTACCACCTCCATGTATTTCTTTTTGGTATCAGCATTGACAAAGTCACTCAATTCGACTAATGCTGAAGCCATAATACAGGCAGCCGAAGCATCTCTTGGAGTCGTAGCATCCTGTGGAGCATGATAATCCCAATAAGGAATAAAATTTTCGGGCATTTTGGGGTGATTGATCAGATAATTGGCAATATGTTGCGCCTGCTCCAAGTAGCGTTTTTCCCTGGTTTCCCTGTAGAGATAAGTGTAGCCATATAGCCCCCAGGCCTGGCCACGGCTCCAGGCAGAATCGTCGGCATATCCCTGATGGGTTTGTTTTTTGTGTGGAAGGCCAGATTGAGGATCATAGGAAACCACATGGTATGAACTGAAATCAGGTCGGAAATGATGCAACATGGTTTTATCTGCGTGCGAAAGAACTATTTTTTTCAGTTGTTCGCTGCCTGATTGCTTACTGGCCCATAAAAGCAATTCCAGATTCATGATGTTATCAATGATAACCGGGTAATGCCAAACAGCCTTATTATGATCCCATGATCTGATGAGGCCAACTTTAGGATCATAGCGCGTAGCCAGAGATTGAGCCCCGGTAAGCAAAACTTCCTTGTAAGATTCTTGTCCTGTTACACGCAGGCCATTTCCAAAACTGCAATAGAGCATAAAGCCCACATCGTGATTATCGGTCGTATATTTCTCCCGTTCTACCCTGTCTGTATACAATTTGGCATATTGCAGCAGCTCAGGATTTTTGCTGTGCGCGTAAAGATACCAGAGGGAACCAGGAAAGAAACCGCTGCACCACCAGCGCGAATCAGAAATTGTATTCTTTCCTGCTTCAAATGAACGGGGTAATACTCCTGCCTCATTTTTATATTTCCTGGCCATTAAAAGGCTTTGCTGTTCAGAAAAATCCAGGGCCTTGTCCACAACTGTTTTCAGTGGTTGAGCATTTATCAGCTTGCAGCATAGCAAACCCGTTAAAAACAGGGTTAAAAAATATCTCCTCATAAACCATTTATTTAATGTTTTTGTAATAATCTGCTACGATGTACCAGGCCTTTTTACGAAATCCCTGGTCAGAAACAAGGCCTTTTCTGTTCCAGCCTTCCTGATAACCGGGATGAAAACGGAAAGGTGATCTGAAATCGAACAATACCCAGGGTGAAATTCCCCTTAGATTTGGAATGTGCTTAAACATCTCCAGATTATCTTTATAAAGTTTCGCCTGATAATCTTCGCTCCAGGAGCTCGCCACATCAGCATCTCCTGTTTTGCCATATAAAGCCTCTGCCCCAAACTCAGAGATAATCAAAGGCTTATCCCTGGCTACGTCCCAAATGGCCTTCTCAGGTTTAACCGGCCAGGGATGGTACCATCCCATGTATTTATTAACGGCTACAACATCTATTTCTTTAATAAAAGGATCGTCCATAACAAAGCGTTGTAGATTACGATCAAATCGGACGAGATCAAATGCGGCGGTGATTAACCGGGTGCTATCAATATCTTTGGCACTTTTGATGAGGTGTTTCAGGAATTCATTGCGGGCAGGTGATGGCTGTGTTTCGTTTGCCATACCCCAAAAACTGAGTGCACATCGGTTTTTATCCCGCATGATCATCTCCCTGATCATATATCCGGCTTTCTTTTTGGTTTCCTGATTTTCAAAATCAATTCCCTGCCATATGGGCGTCTCCTCCCACAACAGGAATCCCATTTTTTCGGCAGCTCGCACGGTGTATTCATTTTGCGGATAGTGTGCCAGACGGATCATATTGCATCCCAAGGCCTTGGCTTCAGATAAAAGCATCATGGCATCTGCTTCAGAGAACGCGCGACCCCGGCGCTGTGGGATCTCTTCATGAAAACTAACAGACTTTAAGAATATTGGTTTTTCATTGAGCAAAATCTGGGCGCCTTTTACCGCGAGGTTTCTAAAGCCAATCCTTTCATCTACCCCATCTGCAGCCGTGGATACACGCACGCTGTAAAGCTTAGGAGATTCGGGCGACCAGCGCTGTATCTTTTTTACGTTGACCATTGAAGCCCTCGCGATGCCTTTTTCATCGGTAACCAGTTTCTGCTTAATATTCAACTCAGGAATTTCTACCGTTACCGCTACGTTAGCCTGGCTTTCAGAAATTTTAACTTGTGCATTGATTTGATTAATCCGGTTTTTATCCAGCTGAATAAAGTAATCCTGGATGAAAACTTTGGGTGTTGAAACCAGCATCACATCACGGGTAATGCCGCCATAATTCCACCAATCGAATGACTTCGCAGGAATCGCATCAACAGTTCGCATATTGTTTACCTCCAGCGCTAAAAAATTATCTTCATTTTTAACCAGATCTGTTACTTCAACCTGAAAAGGCGTAAAACCACCTTCATGTTCAGCAATCTCCTTTCCGTTGAGATAAACCTTACAACGATAACTTACCGCAGCGAAATAAATAAACAGGCGCCCATCCTGCCCTATCGGTGCATTGAAATGTTTTGCATACCAAACAGTGCCTTCGTAATACTTTAATTCGGGTAGCTGACTGTTCCAGTCGGAGGGCACATTGAGCTTCAAGCCGCCATCAAAAGCATATTCGTAAAAATCTGTTTTGCCGGTAGGTTTTTTATTGAGATAGATTTTGTTCTTCCTTCCCTGATCGTACTGGTCTATAATGGCATCCCATTTTCCATTCAGGGACTGAATTTTTCTTCCATAAACATTAATCAAAATCTCTTGCGCCGAAAGACTGGACAGGACGCCACACAGGAGAATGAGTAAGTTAAAAACGGTTTTGGTTAGCTGCATAAATTAAGGATATTTACTTTTTAAAGATTTTCATAGCGAAACCACCGCCCTGGGCCATGGCAATGGTTATTTTCCGGTTGGAAGGAATATCGATCCGTTTCTTTTTATAATCTGAAGCGATCTTGTTGGCATTAATTCCATCCTCATAGATTTCTGCAGCATAATCTCCAGCACCCAGAAAGCTCAGGTCCAGATCGAGTTTGCGGGCTTCCCAATTGGTTAAAGCGCCTAAATACCAGGTTTCGCCTTTCTTCCGGGCAGTGCTTATATATTGTCCAATTTTCCCATTCAACACGATAGTCTGGTCCCAAACTGTAGGAATAGCGCTGATAAAATCAGTACATTCCTGTTCTTTTTCATAATTATCAGGACTATCACAAAGCATATTCAAAGGAGATTCAAAAACTACATATTCTGCCAGTTGTCTGCAGCGTGTGCCTTGGCTCATGGGTTCATCATTGATCCCCCTATGGCTGCGCCTGGTAGCATTGCGCATTGCTCCCTGCGTGTAATCAACCGGTCCGGCTACCATCCTGATAAAAGGCATGGTGACATCATAGGCAACCATATCCATTTCAGGCCCTGTCCATTTCATCTGTTCAAGACCATTTACAGCCTCATAATTAATAACATTCGGAAAAGTTCGGTTCAGCCCCGTAGGTTTATACGTTCCGTGAAAATCGACCAGCAGTTTAAATTTAGCCGCTGTTTCTGCCGCTCTGTAGTGAAAATCAACCATTTGCTGATCGTCACGATCCATAAAATCGATCTTAAACCCCTTTATACCCAGGGATGAGTAGTATTGACACACCTTCTCGAGGTCTCGCTCAAAGGCATAGTATCCGGCCCAGAGAATAAGGTCTACATTTTTCGATTTGCCATAAGCAATCAGCTCTTTTAAGTTAATTTCGGGTACCACCTCGAACAAGCTTGCCTTGAGATTTACAGCCCAGCCCTCATCCAGAATAACATATTCTATTCGATTTTTAGATGCAAAATCGATATAGGCCTTGTAGGTTTGATTATTTACCCCAGTAACAAAATCTACTTTGCCCAGCCCCCAGTTGTTCCACCATTCCCAGGCGACTTTTCCAGGTTTTACCCAGGAAACATCTTTTAACCGGCTGGGTTCTGCTAACTTATAAACCATATCATTGTCGGCCAATGCTTTATCTGCTGTCGTTACAATTGCAATTCGCCAGGGGAATTTTGTGCCCGCCTTACTTTTAGCAAGATAGGGTTGACGAGCAGTGACCATTTGTTGCAATTGATTATGTCCACCTTGTTCTTTAGATTTCGGATAAGGGGCAAAGTTGGCTTCGAGGATAATTCCGCCAGCAGGGTTAAAGAGATACATACCTGGATAGCTTTGCAGATCGGCTTCCGCCAGACATACCTTTTTTCCCCCATCAAGCTCAACCACGAGCGGTGAAAAAGCAAGTTTGCCCCTATTCATTTTGCTCAGGGAGGTATACTCATAGGTATTTTCAAATGAATTAAAATATTGTCCTTCCAGCGTCTTTTCCTTAGTCTTTACATAAGGGATGTAGGCCTTGCTGTCTTTTTGAAATCGGAATGAAGCCAGTTCTTCATTTACAATAAAATCTTTCTCTCCAGTAGATACAAATCGGTAGGCCAATCCTTCATCATAAAGCCGAAAAATGAGCTTAAAATCTTCTTTAAAATCCAGTGTTAGCTCTGAATACACATCAATTATGTTTTTTCTTTTGTAAAAATGGGCTGCAATATCCCGCTTAACAGCGGTAGTTTTGGCCTGTTTCAATTTAGATTTAATGCCAAAGGCCTTCCCGTTATCAAGTTTCATGGCTATCGAACCAGAACTCAGCACCATTTCATTATTGTAACGGAGCTGATAACGAATGCTATCAGAAATGATAACATCCACCCGCAATCGCCTGTCAGGCGAACTAACACTAACCCTCTTCTGGGCGATTGCCGGGATGCTGAGGAACGTTAAAAGGAATAAGCGTAATATATTTTGTTTCATCTGTTATCTTAAAATCTTATAGCTATACATCACAAAGTCATTGATAGTCGGTAATTCTATTTTTAACGAACCTTTGCGGCCTGTTTTCTGAATAGTCGACTTTCCGTGCCCAAGCAGAGGTTTTAATTCTATTCTAACCTCTTCCGGCAGCCAGGTTTCCAGTATCCCGGTACTTTCAGGGTTATTTTCCCTGAAAACGATAAAATAACCCCGCTCTTTTTTTATGGATTGAAATCCCGTCCAGGATCTGCCAGATGGCTCTTCACCTATTGGAAGAATGGTTCCCTGATGGAAATCGTGCTGGACACTTTTGTACTTTGCTATCATGGGGCCAATTTTCAGGGCCTGGTCTGGCAGGCCTGTCCCTTCAAACCAGGCTAAAGGCTGCCCGGCCATTGTACTGGCGAATAGGTATTCGAAGGAATATTTTGCGGGAGCGAAAGGATCATCGCCATACTTCCCGGTGTTTCTCCATTTATTCAAAAATTCTATCTGTAATTTCTCTGCCGGAACATATTTAGAAAGCTGCCACAAGTTGCGAAGTGTCCAATAAGGATAGTAGTTTTGCCAATCGGTATAGCGGTTTTCGAGGAAAATATTTCCATATTCGTTGAAAAGATGATACCCGCCCCGGCGACCGGCAGTGGCATCAAGATTAAAGACAGCTTCGTTTTTCGTTTCGTGCAGCACTTGATCAAACATTTTGATGAGGTTGATTTCAGATTGCTTATTGGGAATAGAAAGCCCATCGATCTTAAATGTTCTGATTCCATACTTTCGGTAAAGTTCAATCATTGCTGAAGCGTCTTTTTCCCAGTCTGCATAGTCTTGCTGAATGCTTGGGTTAAACCAAAGGCAAATTTCAATGCCAAGAGCTTTACCTCGCTTTACAACCGGATCCAGACCATTAGGGTATTTTACAGAATCTGGTTTCCAATAATTGGGGTTGTCCCAAATGTTTTTAAACGATCCTTTAGCTAAAGCTGAATTTGGGCTTTTTCCGCGTTGCCATCCATCATCGATTTGGAAATGTGTGATGCCCAGCCTGGCTGCAGCCTCCAGTTCCAAAAGGCTAAATTGTTCATTAACCTTGGCATCCTGGCTTCTGTCCCCCCAGGTATTCATCATCACCATTTCATCACGCTGAGACTCATTTTTACGGATGGTCTTCTGATAATTGCGTAAGGCCTGTAATTGATCAACTTCTTTACCACTATAAACACCGATCACCACTGTGTAGGCTTTTCGCCACTCATCGGCGCGAATATCCTTTGCGGTCAAACCCAACCCATTTACCTCAAAGTGACCGAATTCAGTGGTAAAATCCTGACCGCTATACCCCAGTTGCACACTGGAACCTGGCGCTTCTTTCAAGAAAAAGAAACCAGCCTCTTGCTCTTGATTGTGTGCAAAAAGCAGGTTACCGCGATGCGTTCTTTTGCGATAGGGAATAAATTTATGCTCCAAAACCAGGTTATTGTTCCAATCGGTAACATCAAAAAATTCAACTGCTTTACTCTGCCAATGGAAACCCTCCAGCTTTAGCTGATCCAAAACCGGGACAGCCCCCTTAACCTTCATATCTTCAGTAAACTCAATGTTTTTCTGGTCAGCGGCATTGGCCGACTGGCCAGCGGCAATCCCCAAGATCTTGCCTTTCAGATAGGTCTCGCAAACAATAGAGGGGCTTTGAGCTGTGATCCGATAAATTCGTTTTACCTCGAGCGCTCCTATCGAAAAGGAAATGATTGTTTCCTGGGCAGCGACGTTAATGGCATCTTCCGGCCTTACAAACAGTTTATAACGGCCATTTTGAGCAACAGCATCAGCCTGGATGAAAAAATCAGGACTTTTATTTTTGTTGAACCATGTCTTTTCGTTTTTCTTATCACTCAGGCTATAGGTAACCAGATTACCTTTATTCCAGATAAACTTACGTTCGATTAATGAATTCCCGATGGTGAGGGTATCTTTATCTAATCGGCTGTAACACCCCTTTTGCCCAAAGGAAGGCATACTCAGGTTGATAAACGTAAGAATCAGTAAAAGTGGCTGAATGTTTGATCGCCAATTTCGGTCAATCTCCTTAAGGATTTGCATCGATAAAAACTTCATTGGAAAATTTCCAAAAATTGGCGGTATGCCCCGCCTATCGATCTCATAATAATTTGTAGTTGCCATATTTGGTGATTCCAAAACTAGCTACAAGTACCTACAGGAAGGGTTCGGTTTTGTACGGAAATGGTCCAGTTTTGTACAGATTCATCGTTTAGCCGAAATTAAAAATGGCATTTCGACATTATACGACCAAATTGATGGCTTCTATGGCGATAACGAGCTGGAAAGTATAGCATTGATCAGGCCGTTTTAGCCCACTATAATTATTGCGCTGATATAAGCATGTTCGATCTTGCTAAAAAAAATTGTGGATGGGTGTATTTGTGAGACTTGTTTTAAAAACCAGGCAAGCTGATACTGTTAGTGAAACATTACAAATAAAAAAACTTTACTTCCTGCCATCTCCCTCATCTTCCACCGGCTTGTCTTTATCTCTAAAAACTCCACTGACAGCGTTCTCCCAAAGGACTTGTTCATTCAGGCGCCTGGCAGCCTGATCGATGTCCGATAAAAATTCTTCTTTTATCTTAGGATTTCTTTTTTTCTTTTTTGCCATGTTTAATTTTACTAGTTCGCAATAGCTAAAGCCTGAATGAAAATCCAATTAGCCTGACCATGATGAATAGCAAATCTGGAAACCCATATGTAGAACTATGATACAATAGAATGCCTGCTAGCTGCTGCTGGATTATCCCTATTCCTGCTGCAAGAACTATAACGCTAACCCTTGTAACCCCCTTAGGCCAAAGCGGAGTTTAGTTTTCGCCTGTGGAATGTTTATTCACTTCGATAATTGTGAAGTAAGCATCTCCTTCCTTTTTTATCATCAAGTCTATGTGTTGGTTAAAATCAATCAGGTCTTTCAAACCCTGTTTTAATTCGGCGGTAAATTTTTCGATATCCAGTCCCGGTGGGATGATCACTTCCAGCGTTTCTTCAGTTTTCCACTCCGTTCTGATAACATCTTCTCTGGACTGGACAAGCCTGGCAGGAAAACCCAGTTTTGCCTGACGGTCTGAATTTGATGATTGGGATGCCGTATTTCCTTCCGGCCCCTTGTTCCCTGCAGCATTATTGTCGTTTGACGCTTTATTATCGTACATAATTTTGTTTTTTGCTGAAACAATATTTTTAAGGGTTCGGTTTAAATATTATAGAAAAATGTCACAAACCTTCGGTAATTTCAAATGGGGTCATTCAACGTACAGGTGACGAAAAAATAAGTTCCCACAACGGAAAGGCACATAGACTTCCCGCCTTTGTCCAACATTACTGAGACATTGGTTCAGAAACTGGCCGTTGACGAAAAAAAATAATCCTGAACTGAGCATTAATCCGGCTGGTTAACCTCTGATTTCTCTTCGCATAAAAAGATAATAAGAGAGTGCAAAACAGCTGATAGTTGATGCTAAGAGTCCACTAAGTTGTGGCCATACGATCATCAGGCTTTCTTTTACCGGAAGCGGGGAAGGAATGGCGCCCGCCATTTGTTCCATGTTCATCGGCCCAAGGCTTCTCACAGCGGGCATGAGCAGCGTTGTTGCAGCATCTGTATAGAGCTGGTTGGGCGCAATGCGCATTACATCCAGGATAAGCTCATTATAGGACATAACCTGCGCCTGAGACAGATAAGCAGGATCCGGCAACAGGCTTCTGATGATAAGATTAACTAAAAACGGATAAAAAACAGTAAATAAAAGCCAAAAGCCAATTGCAGAAAGCGCAGAGGTTGCAGCCTGTTTAAAGGCGATGGAAAACATTATTGAAAGGCCCAGCCAGAACCCTACATAAATTATGCTTAAGGCAACAAAACCAAGAATCCTGCTAAGCTCCTCAGGCTCTATCCTCACGCCGGTAAAGATCAGTCCTCCACCGATAACCAGCAGTGAGAGGGAGAAAAACAGTACGCCTACGATTATGACCGCAGCGGTGAATTTAGCCAGCAAAACATTGTCACGAAAAATAGGCTGGGCAAGTAAGCGGGTCAGCGTACCGTTGTTCTGTTCGGTATTGATGGCATCAAAGCCCAGGCTAATTCCCAACAGTGGGGCTAGAAAACTCAGTAACACGTGAAAGGGCGGCGCGGTTCCATCTGTGGTGGTGATCAGTTTCAGGTACAGGAAAGCATGATCAGGATCATCGGTATTGGCAAAGACAGTCCTGATATTGCTCAGCGATACATAAAGGCAGCCTACGAAAGTGAGTAGAATCAACCCCACCAATACAACGAATCGCCAGCCCCGAATGTGGTCTGCCAACTCTTTTTCTACCATAACTCCAAATGCCCTACTTCTGGCAAAAAATGGTGTGACATTATTTTCGGCTTGCTGTGAAACCATTGGTTGTGAAAAAATTTGCTGATTTTCCATTATTGGTATCCTCATTAAAACTGTTCTCAAAATATTTCTGATAAATTTCATCCAGCCCAAACTCTTTGTTTTTCACACTCAAAATATCATATCCGTTAGTAACCAACAAACGCACAATATCCGGGGTGATTTCCTTAGTCGAGCTAAATTCGATTGAATTAGCAGCAAAGCTGATATCTTTAATCTCCGGCCAGGACCTCATTTCCGGCTCGAGTTGCCAGGGCTGCAGGATCGTTTGGACTGTACTGACAGTGGTAATGTGGCCTTCTTTTCCAAATAACGAGGAGGAAAGTGCAGGGATATCACCTTGGGCCAAGAGCTTGCCCCTTACGAAGATACCCACCCTGTCACATACCTGTTGTACATGGTGCAGGTGATGAGAAGAAAGCAAGACCGTCAGGCCGTGCTGCCGGCTCAGGCTCCTGATCATCTCGAGAAAATCCTTTACCCCAGCAGGATCTATTCCCAGGGTGGGCTCATCGAGTACGATTACCTCCGGGCTCTTGATCAACACTTCGGCAAGTCCCAACCGCTGCTTCATCCCCCGGGAAAAGGTACCAGCCTTTTTGTTCATCTCCGCTCCAAGGCCGACCATATCCAGTAGTGTCTTGGCGCGCTCCTGCAGGCGCTTTTCCTCAATACTGTTAAGCCTTGCGATGTAAACCAGATTTTCCAGGGCAGTCATGTGATTATAAAATCCGACATTATCCGGCATATAACCGACCTTTCGTTTCACATTGAGCGGATCTCTTGCCGCGCTGAACCCGCAAACATATGCTGTTCCCTCATTCGGTTCTGTGAGCCCGAGCATCATCAGGATGGTTGTCGTCTTTCCTGCACCGTTGGGACCTAGCAATCCAAAAACTTCGCCACGGTGTACTTCCAGATTTAACCGGTCGACTGCTACAAACTGGCCATAGTGTTTGCTCAGATTACTGAGTTTTATAATAGCTTCCTTCATTTCCATTAAAGATGTTCGCAGGATTATCTTCTGCCATATTTTCGGATAAGGAAGTATAAAAGCAAAATCGCAGCAAGAATGACAAGGATGCCAATCCAGCCAGAAAGCAGCGATGTTTTCACGAACAGGCGAAAGGCGGCCTGCGCATTGGCATTCGCACTGTTCACACTTATCGTGGCTGCGTAGTCTCCTGCAATAGTTTTATCCGGCACCTTTACAGAGGCTTTGATCGTCAAACGTTTTCCAGCCTCAAGTTTTGTAATCTTTGCCGGCTCAAAGGTTACCTCCCAACCGGTAGGTAACTGGCCTGTTAAAGAAACATCGGAAAGCGGCAAACTACCGGTATTTTGTACCTCCAGAGATATATCCTTATGACTTCCTGACCCCAGCTCCTCACTCAACCTTCCACTTGGGGTGCCAATGCTGACAGCGTAAGAACCTCTGACAACAGCTTCCAGCTTCAATGTAAGCGTATCGGCAGGAGATTCAGCCTTTATGGAAATGGCGTATTTTCCTGCAGCAGCAACTGCTGAGGCATTAACCTCAATAGCAATGTCCTGAGATTTTCCTCCAACAAGGTTGAGCGAGGAGATTTGGCTTCCTTCAACTTTGTAACTGATCTGCCAACCCTGAGGGAGAGCTGCCTTCAACTCGTAAACCTTCGATTTCGCCGATCCGTTATAAAGCGTAGCGGTGTACCGGAAGGTTTCATTTGATGCGGCCTCGATATTCATCAGCCTGGCGCTGAAAGTTGAATTAGTATTATTCAAGGGGACATTTTGCCTCGCCTGAACTGCCGCAAGCGGCGTAGAAAGAAAAAGTAATAAAACAGCGGTCCTTAATTGTCCGCGAAAACGTTTAAAAAGTGATAATGATAACATGATCCAAAACCAAAAAATTTAATTAATAGCTCTAAAAAATGCTTTCCAAGTTTCTTATCTGGGAACTGCTTCAAAACAAAAAAACTATTGGCTATTTTCAAACGGCTTTAACATTTTTTAACATTTCGCTAAAACCATCAAAAGCAGGCTTCAATCAGGCCATTTTCGGGAAACCGGGCGAAGGCATTTGCCTAGATGATTTGTTCAGGCCCTAATGTATAGTTTTGATGGAAAGTCTCCAGTGGCCATTTTATTTCTTTTTTAATTCTTTCGCGCGATCTGACTCCCTATTTTCTGTAAGAGTTTGTTTATATCAAAAGGTTTGGTAACAAAGTCCTCAGCTGGACACTCCTCCCCCAGATTTTTCAGGTCTGCATGCGCGCTCATCATCACTACAGGAACCTCCCTGGTGGTGATGGAACTTTTAAGTTCCTTGCATACCTCAATCCCGTTTCCATCTGGTAGCATCACATCCAGCAGGAACAGATCTGCAGACCGGCGGTCGGCAGACATGAAGTCATTGATTGTCGTAAAACTCTTCACCTCATAAGATTCTAAGCCCAAAATGAGCTCGATTACCTCCCTGATCCCCTGATCATCCTCAAGTACATATATTATTCCACGCATATCCAAACATAAACTGTTAAAAAGTTCCATGAAAAATCAAACGCAAGGGCATTTAGGCCCGATGGTTATTAAGATAATTCGGCATATCAAACGCATCCGGCTTTTTAACACCTTGCCCTTAAAAATGTTTATCTTTTTAGGCAACACCATAAAACCTAAAGGGGTAGCAGCCTGCCTTTAAGAATAGCTTTGAGAAAACCCGATATTCATACAACCTGTGTTGAGGTACACAGTCTCTTTCTGTGAATAGCTCACCTGTGCAGGCAAGACCGAATTTTTATCATCCGTAAGGAAGGGGTGTTCGGGCCAAGATCAGTCTCCCCGTCCATAAAGCCTGGTCAGTTGTGATAATCTTTTTGCAATATCATCGTAGTCTTCCCTTCCCGAAAGACGCCAGCTCCAGTTACCCGATACCTGGCCAGGATAGTTCATCCTAGCCTCCTCTCCCAGGCCAAGTATATCCTGCATGGTAAGTATTGCTCTAAATGCGGCAGAGGACAAAGCAAGGCGGAGAAGCTGGTGGGCAACATTTTGCTCACCAAGGGATTGCCCAAGATATGCCTGTAGCCGGGCCCTTGCTTTTTCATCCAGTTCATTAAACCAGCCTTTAGTGGTATTATTATCATGCGTACCGGTATATACAATTCCTTTTGAAAACCCAGGATCATGAGGAATATGTACCGAGGTTAATAAATCACTGCCAAAAGCAAATTGCAAGACTTTCATTCCCGGAAGCTGAAATTTCTCCATCAATTCGTACACCTCTGTGGTTATTTCTCCGAGGTCTTCGGCGATCAATGGCAGCTTACCGATTTTTTGCTGCAAAGCGGTAAGCATGGCATCTCCCGGAGCCTTTTTCCAAATCCCATTCCTGGCGTCTGTGTCATTTTGTGGTATCTGATAAAAAGCGCTGAACGCCCTGAAATGATCCAGGCGCAACTCATCCACTTTGGAAAGCTGGTAAGAGATGCGGTCTACCCACCAGGAATATTCCTGCTCAGCAATTTTTTCCCAATTATATACTGGCATGCCCCAACGCTGGCCTGACTTGTTGAAGTAATCCGGGGGCACTCCGGCTTGAAACAGGGGCGAGCCCTCATCGTCCAACAAAAAGTACCGGGGATTGCACCAAACCTCTACTGCATCCAAATCGAGATAGAAGGGCAGATCACCAATGATGCTAACCTCCCTTTGTTTCGCGTATCGCCGCAGCAGATGCCACTGTTTCCAGAAAACAAATTGCTCCCATTCATACTTTTCCAAAGCAGTTGCGTATTCGCATTGATAAGTTTCCAGGGCAACCTTGTCTCTCCATTTAAACTCTTCTGGCCAAGATCGCCATGACCCCTGATAGGCAACTGAGAGTGAACAATAAAGTGCGTAATCGGAAAGCCAGTAATGTTCTGTTTGCTTAAAGGCTATAAATTCCTGTTGCAAAGCGGTATGTTTGCCTTGCTGGAGGAAAACCTGATATGCCTGTTCAAGGGCGTTTCTTTTTATGAAATCCGCGTTGTAAAAATCCACTTCGGGCAGGGAACCGACTGTTTGTTGAGCGTGGCGAGCAGGCAACAGGCCCCAATCTTCCAATAGTTCAAGGGATATCAGTTGTATATTGCCTGCCTTGTCAGACCAGGTCGAATACGGCGAAAATGCACGGCTTTCCGCTACCGGCCCAAGAGGCAGTAACTGCCAGTAGTGCTGGGACGACTCTTGAAGAAAATCAAGAAAACGATAAGCTTCCGGACCAAGATCGCCAATGGGGCCATCTGACGGCAATGAACTGATGTGCAGCAAAACGCCTGATTGCCTGATTCTCTCAGTCTTAGCCGGTACAGCCACCGCCGCAAAGCTTTTCTTCAATAACCCACCCAAAGGTAACCCCTCTTCAATCACATCAGGCCCCGCCAACTCATCTGAGACCAGGTTTTTCCAGATTTGCGGCACCCCTAAAGGCAAAATGATTCGGGTGTCCTTCCAGTCAAAGGAGGCAAAATCCTCCCGTCCGGTCCCCAGCCCGGCTGTTCCAAGCGGTACGGCAACCATTAACCAATCCGCCCCCAGATGACGAAGGAAAACCAGTACATGTTCGGAATACTTTCCCTTTACTTCCAGCGGCAGGTACGTCCCTTCTTCAAATATCGCTCGATTGGTTTTCCTGATCTGCAACAGCATTTTTATCAGTTCAACCTTCGCTTTACCCTGCAAGCGGTTCTCCCAGACCATACTTCGCCCAGCGCCACAAATTTCAGCCATATCAGACCTTAACCGTTCATAATCTACTGGCCGACGGTTATCAGGATCAACCAGATTAAGATCGAAAGCCTCGCAACCCTGATAGAAATCCGGGATGCCCGGACAGCACACCTTCAGTATCACCTGAGAAAAACTGTTTATTATCGCATGATCAGTTATTTGATTGAAAAGTAGCAGCAGCGGATGGCCCTCATCCGAGAGATCGTTGCATACTTTTTTCGAAAAGGCTTTTATTTTTTGCTCGTAAGCCACTTCAGGCATTGCCCAATCCGATCGTTTTTTAGCTTCTCTTAGTGCCTTTTCCATAAAAGCGGCCAGCCGGTCAGCCAGCCCGTCCTTGCCATATTGATCATAAGGGTAAATGCCCAGCAGGGTTTGAAATAACAGATACAGATCATTAGCGTGCAGCCCCCAAGTGCTGATCTCCACTGCATATTTTTCCATGGTTTTATTTACTGCGGTCTTCCAGGCCTCAGGCAAATCAGAGAGAGCGTTTAACCTTGCCCTCACATCCTCGCCTTTTTTGGTGTCGTGGGTGGCCGTAGCATTAAGCGAATAGGGCTGCTTTCGGGCCCTGTCTTCCATCAAGGCATGAAACTTTTCAATCGGGATTCCGAACTGCTCCGCCTGGTCTCCGACTTCGGCATGCCCAATAAAGCGGTTATAAGTATACATTAGGGTATCTTCAACACCCTTGGCCATCACCGGGCCGCTGTACTGCATCAACCGGTTAAAAAAACAACCCAGCTTTTCCAGTCCCAAAGCGCTTGCCATCCGGGGATAATCGATGAGAAGATAAGTCCAAAATGCATGGCTTTTGATATCGACGGCATTTCTGCCCATGGTATCAAGCAGGCCGCTAACCTGGGTATGGCCCTGCCCATTCAGCGGAAAGGAGATATCATAAAAGCGGTAACGGGGCATATTTACCAGTAAATCTGTGATAAAAGCCTCAGCTTCTTTTCCCGATATCTTCAGCTCGGGATCATCAAGCAACCCTGCTGCCAGGCGCTTAAGCTCTCCCCGCATCTGGAAATTCAGGATTTGTTGCTTTTTTTCCATTTTCTTAACCCTGGGAATTTGCACCGTGCCGGTAACCTGCCGGTAAATATCATCAAAGTCCTCGGCTGAACTTGTTTTTGTGAAAACATTGTTCACCATCGCCAGAAAATCATAACCTGTGCTGCCTTGAACCGGCCATTGACTGGCAAGAGGTTCATCACTGGCTAAAATCTTTTCCACAATGATATAACAGGCAGGGCCAGTTTCTGCCCTTAACCATTCGAGGTAACTTGAAGGATCGTAAAGACCGTCTACATGATCTATGCGTAAACCTTGAAAGATCCCTTTTTTCACTAGCTTAAGGATATAATGATGATAGTCATCAAAAACCTCCCGTTTCTGCATGTTCAGACAAATCAGTTCATTTACCGTAAAAAACCGCCTGTAGTTCACCCCATCCTGGACCGACGCCCAGTCACAGAGCCTGTAATACTGCCCCTGGACGATTTTGCTCAAAAGTGCCTTATCTGCATTAACTTCCGCCAGGTCTGCCTCGAGCAGTCCCGGCTGCATATCTACTCTAAGGGGCCAATCCTGGCTGCCGTCATGGATATAACATTGACCGGCTTTTTTCAATATATATACACTCCCCTTTTGAATTAATTCTTCTAGGTTGCCACCTAGAAAAGGCACAGTTAGTTGCTCGCCTTTGGCAAATGCAACATCGAAATCGAAGTATGGGTAGTACTGAGATTCCACTCCATTGACCAAAACATCCATTAAACGGTTGTTTTGGGGATGAAAAGCCATATGATTGGGTACAATATCCTGTATCCAGCTAATGCCTGACTGCTTTAGTGCGTGTGTAAGCTGAACGAGTTCTTCTTCTGTTCCGATTTCGGGGTTGATCTGTTGGGGATCAACAACATCATACCCATGCATGCTTTCCGGGATAGCTGCAAAAATCGGAGAAGCATACACTGTATCAATGCCCAAATCCCTGAAATAGTCTACAAGGTTAAGGGCATCATTAAAACGGAAATTCTTATTGAACTGAAGCCTGTAAGTAGCCAGTGGTTTAAATGGATTCATAAGCGATAACAATAATACTTTCAGGGGGTAGGACAATATTTTTTGATTTTAGAGATAAGGGTTGCCGGGATTCACCACCCCAGGTCGCCAGGGTTGAGTCTAATAATAAGTTAGCTCCCGTTCCCTCGAGTTCAACACTAATCCCAGCAGTTGAAAAATTCATCAGAACGAAAAGGCTTCCCTTCATCGTTTCTCGTTTTAACTGGATGCCTTGATTTTCCCCGATTGGTATTGCACAGCAGGTAGCTATCCGGGAATTCAGGATAGGGCTGGCCTTACGCAGGCGAATCAATTCCTGATAATACTTTAACATCTTTGCATGGTGAGGTCTCCGGAGTTTTTCCCAGCTTAATTTTGCGGTATAAAATGTCCCGGGATCCTGGGGGTCGGGCATGTCGGTATCGTCAAAATCTTTAAACTCAGACCTGCGCCCTTTTCTTACCGATTCGATAAGTTCTGCATCCCTAAAGCTGACAAAAAATGGAAAAGGGTTATCTTCCGCGTATTCTTCCCCCATAAAAAGCAGTGGCAGGAATGGCCCTAAAATCACAGCCCCGGCCATGACACGTAGCAGGGAAGCACCAAGCAGCTGGCTGCTGCGTTCCCCCTTCATCCGGTTACCCACCTGGTCGTGGTTTTGGGAAAAAACAATAAACTGGCTAGCTGGATTTCCCGTTGCAGGCCGGCCAAACCTACGCCTCCTCACGCTGGAATATTGACCATCATATACATAGGCGTTATTAAACGCTTTGGCCAAATCGCCCACGCCTGAAAAATCAGCATAATACCCCATCCTCTCCTGTCCGGCACTTACACGCAGCGCATGATGAAATTCATCAATCCATTGTGCATCCATGCCGTAACCTCCTTTTACAGGTGGATTGATATACCGGTTGTCATTCAGATCAAGTTCTACCAATAAAAAATGATGCTTCCCGGTAATTGCAGAAAGTTCATCTCTACTGCTCCGCAACGCTTCCAAAAAATGGACGGCACTGAAATCTTTAATGGCATGGACTGCATCGAGCCTTAACCCATCAATATGAAAATCCCTGAACCACATCAATGCATTCTCAATAAAAAAATCACGTACCCCATCAGCACCCCGGTCATCGAAATTGACGGCCTGGCCCCAGGGGGTTTGATAGGCATCAGTAAAATAAGGGCCAAAATCACAAAAAAAATTATCCTCGGGACCAAAATGATTATAAACCACATCCAGGATAACTCCCAGGCCTTTGGCATGACAGCCATCAACCAACCGCTGTAAACCCCTCGCCCCGCCATAGCTATCCTGGACTGCGAATGGGTACACCCCATCATAACCCCAATTGCGGTTTCCGGGGAACTGGGCCACGGGCATGAGTTCAATGGCGGTAATACCTAAATCCTTCAAATAGTCTAACTTAGATAAAATAGCATCGAAAGTCCCCTCCGTTGTGAAAGTTCCCACGTGTAGCTCATAAATAATAAATGCTTCAAGCGGAATACCCTTCCATTGTTCATCATTCCAAGTGTAAGACAATGGATTTAAAGCAATTGAGTGCGTGGCTCCGCAATTATAGCCAATCGCCAGCGATGCCGGGTCAGCTCGACAGAGCTTGGTTCCGTCATGTAAACACAAAGTAATTGCATAGGATTCATCGGCTGAGATGTCCAGGTCCCGGCCATACCAGTAGCCGTTTTCCGCGGGTTTTAACCGAAAGCTTTTCCGGTCGGTGTCCAGACTGGCATTAGCCGCATTCGGAGCCCAAAGCCAATATGCTGCTTTTCCTTCAGTATTAAAGTGCAGGCCCAGTTTCCGCCATTTTGGATCTGGTAAATATTTTTCTCTCAAGTGCTTTGCGTTATTTTATCAAATTAATCTGGATATGCCGATAGCCACTAGCCAGCATATTCTATTCTTTCTCAATCAACCTGTTTTTTCCCCATCTGGTTTAAGATTTATGAAAATCGCATTCATTCGTATGAAAAACGCTGATACCGTTTTCTGGTAAAGAGGTTAAATCGCTGAATTTGTGGGATGATAACTTTCTTTAAACGATCCGTCCATCTCTAAGCCAACTCCTCGATAAAGAGTCGCCTCTGGGCTGTGATTTTTCGATATCTGACATCCAGGCGGATTCTAAGCCATTAGCTTTAGTTGTGGCTGGCTATTTGTTCAAGCCTGCGATTTGCGGCGAATATGATGGGCTAAAGGTATGATGGGAAGCTAAAAATGTCCTCCCTTGATAGGCTGAGGCTTTTGATTTTATGCACAGGTCGAATAGCGGAGTTGTCCTCGATAAAAACAAGCCCTGCGAATCTGCCAGGGCCTGCTAAAATTGTTCAATCAAGTGAGGTGATTGATTTTTAAAAATAGCTTTTATCACGCTACGAAATTCAATTGAACCAAATCTGTGCAGGAATTTGGGAACTTTGTTAAAAAATTACACATGGCACCATTTGATTAAGGTATTTTTAAGTGTAGACAGGTAAATGCTGGTTATTGAAATCTGAAAACACCGCTATTGCAAGATTGACCACATGCCCATCAAGATCACGATTTCGATACCGCTTCATCCTCCTTTTTCTTAGCCAAAAGTACATTCACATCAACATTCAATGCATCGGCAATAATTAAAAGTTGCGGAAGCGTGATCCTGTTATAGCCATGCTCAACCTTACTGTAAACATGCTGACTGAGTCCTAAAGCATTTCCAAGATACCTTTGGCTCAAGCCTTTGTGCACCCGAATTTCGCGGATATTTGTGATCACATGTAGCTGATGTTGTTTTACCTCTTGTCCCATAACAAAAACAATGAGCAAAAATAGTAAAACCGGTACCGTCCAGGCAAATTTTTCGCTGGCTAACTGCAAACAAGTTTGGGATGACAGGTTACTGAGAACAGGATGAATCTGAAAGAGAAAGTCTGAAAGCGTATTCATAAACGGTGCAACAAGCAAATTGGAAAATGCGTGAATAGCCTTCACCCTTCAGACTATCGCAACGAAAAGATATTCCAGAATATAACAAAACCTTTCAAGAAGGTCATTAATCTCAAGAAAAAAAGTGCTTGATCAGTGGCCATGGCAAATACATTATCAACAGATTCCCGGATTAGGGTACTTGTTTCAAGTTGCGCCGAACTTGGTACTTTCTCAGCCTTTAACAAATAATTAAATACGATAACGGTTAAGTTTAGGTCTTTTTGGGTATATACAACCGGTTGCCATTGACACAAGCGAACATCCTCAATATGATCTTGTACCGGATCGCGTTGAGCACCACCATCCCAGGCTTTCCCTCCGCTTTCTTCCGATGAAAATATTGGCGAAACTCCCCATCATTTTTTATTGAGGATAATGCACAAATATGCAACAACCCCTTTAATTTATGGTCACCCATTTTCGAAATCCTGTCTTTCATCACCATCCTTCCAGAGCGGTGTGGAAAGGGCGCCACCCCGCACAAGCTGGCGAATTTTTTGGGATCGGATATATCCTGGAAAGCATTGGTTTTGATGAGCACAGATAGGGCTGTTATAGCCCCCACTCCAGGTACTGAGAGCATTTGTTCCATGGGCAGGGCACAGATCTCATTGCTTCTCCATATCTTCTTTATGGTGCTTTCCAAACCCAAGAGGTCTTTACAAATGGCCGAAATGCAATGATCACTGTACAAATGCAGCTCATCAAAAAGTTCTTTATCAGTAAACAGCGAGAGTTCAGAAAGTGCCACCCTGAGCCTGTTGCGGGCATTCAATAACCGCTCACGGTGGGCCAAAAGCAAGCGTAACCGTTCGATAACCTGCATCTTCGGCTTCCATATCCTCAGCTCCTCACAGGATCTGTACAGATACCGGGCAATCCGTTCTGCATCCAGTTCATCAGTTTTGCCCCGGAGCATGCCCAGAGAGTTGCGGATCACACTGGCGTTCTCATGCACGGTGTCATTCCCCATCTCCCGAAGACCTTCAAGGAGCAAATTAGAGTACATCCCAGTATGTTCCATCCCAAAAACTGCCGCGGCCGGTGAATATCCGGCTAACGATGATAGTCCGGAGATGAACGCTTCAATATGCTCACGATCATTTCGCACCTTTCCAGAATGAACCTTTAATCCCTTGTATTGGACAACATAATCGAAATGTCCCTTGGAAACATCGATGCCGATAAAAAATTCTTTAGCTACCATTGGCTAAGTTCGTTTAAGGTTCAACCACAATTAACTGAATTCTTCTTCAAAGGATATAATCTATAATGAACAGAACCCTACCCTTAAATGTCTAAGTTGCCAATTGTTCACACACAGTCTTTGTTCTCTTGAATCAAAAACCTGTCTATTCAGGCAAGCTGAGTGATAATGTGCATTCACGGGACGTCAGTGTCAGAAGAAAATAACCTTGGAGAAGAGGGTAAAATGATCAATTGGTGTTAGCGACAAAAAGCAAATTTTCAAATAGTGGTATCAATAGCACTGAACAATCGTCAAAGAGCACATAAGAACATTTCCATGATGGCCGGCACTTGAATTAGGGAATTGGTCTTCAGCCTTATTAGCACACCTTAAGTCTAACCCGGCCATACCACCCCATTTACAGTCTTACTTAAATTACATGTTAGGTCTTACCTGGGTGTCCATTTTAGCCTGAAGCCATTATTCTTAAACTGAAAGCCTGGTGGTTGATGGAAATGTTGGGCGATAAAGTCAGATAATAAATTTACCAAATATATGTAAGAAAACAAAGTATGAAATATGAAAAACAACAACGTCATATAGCGTTCTATCACTATTATTGCGACGACATTTAGAAATAATAAGCAAAGTACCAATGTTGGATCATTCAGGTTGAGTAAAACTATGAACATTCTAAATTTGGCTAAATTTCAATTTTCTTTTTATCAAAACCAAACCCTGCAATTATGCGTTTATCACCGCAGTAAAGCGAACAAAACGTAGATTAATGTGGGAGCAGCAATCTCAAATTAGCACGAGTAAGTCAATTTTTATTATGTTATTAAGAAAAAATATTCCATTCAATTATATATTTAAAAAAGTCCGTAAGGAACTGTTATTCGTCACAGTGATTGGTCTGGTGATTTATTACCTTACCTCTGCCTTCAGTAATGTGATACCGGAAATGCCTCTGGGAATACCGGCTTTTTTGGGCACAGCTATATCTGTAATCCTTTCATTTAAGCTCAACCAGTCCTATGACCGATGGTGGGAAGCGAGGAAGATATGGGGGAGTATTGTGAATGACAGCAGGACGTTTGTTTTACAGCTCCAGTCATTCTTATCAGGCTCCTGTTCCGAAGATATAAGAAAACTCACCTTTCGCCATATTGCCTGGTGTTACAGTTTAAACCGCTTTCTAAGAGACCTCGATCCCCTTCCCACGTTGGCACATTACATGGAGCCCGAGGAAATTGAAAAAATTGGCAGCCACCGAAACCGGCACCTGGCGATACTTCAACTCAATACCAACCATCTCCTTCGGTTGAGAGAAACCGGAAAATTAAACATCTTCTCACAGATCCAGATCAATAATACAATGGTCAATTTCTCGAATTTCATGGGAATGGCAGAGCGCATAAAGACAACTGTTTTTCCAGCTACCTACCGTTACTTCCTACACCTTACGATATACCTGTTTCTGGTTACCCTCTCTATTTCTCTACGGGACATAGAGAGTTATTTCGAGATCCCCTTGTTACTGGTTATATCAGCCGCTTTCTTTTTATTGGAAAAAACGGCCAGCCATCTGGAAAACCCGTTTAGTAATTTGCCTACAGATACTGCCATGGACGCAATTTGCAATACAATTGAAATCAATCTTAAGCAGCTTATTAATGAAAAAAATGTTCCTGCTCCCCTAACTTCGGAAACCTTTTATATTCTCTAAATTGTCAGGTATCATTGTCATCTATAATCAAAAATCTGAGCAGTTAGTTCCATCGTATCGGACAAGTTAATGTTCCACAGATCAGAAAAAAATCAATGACCCCTAAATACACCAATTTTTCAGATAACCCGGCAAAATTTAATTTATTCCGTTAAATTTACAGTTCGATTTGTACTTAAAAAATAAAGGTGAGTTTTTTAGTCATTTAAGCTTTAACAATCTGTAACTATCTGAAATTTAGGAAATAAAATGAAGGGTTCGAACCCCTTCGGCTCCACCAGTTTTAAACAACGGGCGACAATTACAAACAGTAATGTCGCCCGTTTCTATTTAAAAAGGGTTTCCTTTATTTTTTTGTTTTTAATTGTTTGCCATTGTTGCAAACTAGTTTACACCAAATAAACACCAACAAAAAAACACTGTTTACACCATACAAGTAAGTTTGAAATTAATATTCTATATCCATAAGACATATTTGGACGGAAGTAATCCTATTATTTTACAATATATAATTGATCGGAAAATCAAACCTAAAGTCATAGCCAAGTGCCTCGAGGAACATTGGGATAAAAAATCAATAGACTAAATTCAAATTTTACAATATATAATTGATCGGAAAATCAAACCTAAAGTCATAGCCAAGTGCCTCGAGGAACATTGGGATAAAAAATCAATAGACTAAATTCAAAAGCTCCAAACGCCCTTAGAATTAACCATTATTAATACTGTATACTTAGAAGCTGAGAAAGATCTTTTTGATCTCAAGGAGGACGGCGAGAAGTCTAAAAGCCAAATATTTGAGTCTAATCAAAAATAACATTAGAGGAAGCACTGAATATGGAAATGGACCAGGATGGAGAAAAAATGAAGTATGGGTTTTACTATAAAAATTCAGGCCTTAGAAATCGGCTGGAGAAAAAACACATATAGATCGTTGATATTAAAGTGCTTGACTAAAAATCGCACCTTGAAAAGTTCGATTTGAGCCTATAATTTCACGTGGAAGCGGTGAACGTCCGACCTGGAATGATAAAACAAATCCCCAACATGTGATCGATTTTGAGAATCAGTTTTACAATTCTCAAACCAAAAGAAAATAATAAAATTTCTATTTAGTAATGAGAGCGTTAATTTAGACAACGGGTGTATGACTTCGGTTGTATACCCGTTTTATTGCATAAAAAAACCACCTTTTTAGTGGTGGCTATGTATAATAATTATTGTTTTTTTATCCAACCATCGGGTGCATGATTAATTGCATTATCAAATGCATTTACAAACGAGTTGTAATCTCCGTAATCAGCTACAATATTGGAAACATCTAAGTTAAAATATCCTTCATCAGCTGCCCACCATCCGTCGTCATTTACCCAAAACAGAGAACCACCATACAGCACTAAACCTAAAACGTAGCGATCTGCAATAATGCCATATTCGGCGCGTGTACCAGAATCATCCGCAACAAGTAATGGTTGATAAGGAGAAATACTATTAGAAGTAATACAATAATATGAAAAAAATTGATATTCTCTATCAACAACACTTCTGGGCTTCACCCCAGCGTTTTTTTTAATCATAAAAATTCCATCTAAAGCATCATTCACATAAACGTTATATTTTAAGAATACATCTTTCGTGAGGGATCGTTTGAGAGCTTGTGGAGAATCCGCATCGATTTTAATAAAGCCGAGTCTAGCTGGATCAGATGCAACCTCATTTAGATTAGGTTTGTTGTTTAATACCGGTGCAGGCTGCTTCTTACAACTGCTCACAATGATCGAGCTAATCAATAGAGAAAGCGCGATAATTAGATTTTTTTTCATATATATATTGTTGTCCTGCAATTATACACAGTATTAATTACAAATACAATAATATATTATAAAGAATACAATAGTACATTAGAAAGAATACAATAGTACATTAGAAAGAATACAAAAAATATGTACCAAGCCTTTTAACATAATGTATTTATTTGCCAGTACTAGATGAAGAATTCTTCCCAACTGGAGATTATCGGAAAAATATCAACAAACGTTTCCCTGTAGTTTTGCATGCCAAACTGATTTTTATTGATTTTTGTGTATTTGTCTACAGGCCATTTTGTAAATTACACAAATATCCAGTAATATAATCCCGACAGTATGAGGTACGCTTTTTTTCTCATTCTTTTTTTTTCCATCAGTGTCAGTGCCCAAAAGGTAGACGTATTGCTGATTGGTGTCTCACATAATTATGGTAACTATCCGGAACAGGATTTTTCTCGCATCTACACCAAAATAAAAAAATTCAAACCAACTGCATTTTTCGGCGAATTTCTAAGCAAAAAGGATGAGCAGAATGTTATGGACTATTGGTGTAAAAAGGAAAATCTCATGCGTCTGGAAATCCTTAAAAAAAACAGAGACATAGCTGAAGATGCACTGCCAAGAACAATAGACAGCTTGAAAAAACTGGTAATCGACAACCCGAAAGATTATCGGCTGAAAACAGATCTTGCCCATGCCCATTATCTAAATCAGGATGTCGCAAATGGCCATTATCAATATTGGCAGGTGTTTGATTACCTTCAAAAATCGCCCGACGTTGAACTTGAAGACTATGTTAATAAAATACTCAGCCCGAAACTGGATACCGTAGGGCGAAGTATGAAAAGATTAAAAACCTCAGAATATGCTTTTATTGCATTTCCAATGATGCAGGAACTAAAAATCGGAGAATTGATTGCCATGGACTGCCAGGATTATGACTTAAATTGGGGCGCCTCCTGGGCGGCTTTCGATGCAAAGTTCAATGTATTCAAAAAAGATACTGCAGCGGTGTTCAGGAATGAACTGAAAGCTAATTTAAATGTTATTCAAAAAGGGTTCGAAAAGTATGATGGTATAGAGAAAAATTCAAAAAATGTTACTGAATGGCTAAATACCGACGAGGCTGCCAGGATTTCGGCTTCGGGAGATTTTTATCTGTCGGAAATGTATACCATGAAAAATTTCCCCAAAGAAGAAATGCTTTCAAAAATCCACTGGTGGATGATGAGAAATAAAGCAATGTGCGACAATGTAGTCAATCAGGCCAGGGCCCGGGGGGCAAAACAAGTAGTTGTTCTTGCAGGAGCTAACCACAGAAAGTATATGCAGGATCTTTTCGAGAAAATGCCGGATGTAAACGTCAGGAATATAAACGAGTTTAAATAACCATAGGCAGATCCGCAGGAGCGCCTTGCATTTCGAATCGCATGTAAACCTAATTATGCCTTGAAGAAGAGGTTTTTGTTGGGAAATATAAATTCAGGACATTGTGATCCGAAAATAGACCACCAGTTTATCGCAGACTACGAATTCTTTTTAAGGGCAACCCAAAAACGTAAGGATAATTCTGCTCTCAAATATTAGAAGAGAAAACACAGTCCGGTCTCGCACGATCAATGCCAAAACAGAGATAAAGAAAGTACAATCAATCTGTATTAACGCAGATAAGCATTGGGAACATTATTAGGCGAGTAGCTGATAGCATACGCTGAATGAAGCATCTTGCAAACAATGTCCATAATTGTTTTTTCATCCCGATGCATCTGTGGAAGCAGACCCATCATGGCATAGCTAATTGGATTGACTGCTGGGATAAGCGTTTCCCAAGGATAGCCTTTACCCCATATAATACCCGGAATAGTGATTTGAAGATCTTTGACCTGTCAGATAAATTGACTTAATAAATTAACATAAAATGATTTTCTGATTTGCAGAGGACTTACATATATTTGATTATATCTAAAAATACATCTCAAAGCCTATGAAACCATTCAATGGCGCGTTATTTACGCTACTACTAGTTTCTATTGCCTTTGCAGGCTGTAAAAAGAAAACTGAATCCACAACAGACCCGAACGGACTGCCTAAAGCCGGCCAGACGGGTGCCATGATATTTGCTTGTAAAATCAATGGAGCAAACTGGATTTCCAATAAAAGTGTCAATTCCATTGGTGGTAGTGCTGCCAGCGAGATCGTATCTGTACACGGTATAAATGATTCACGAAATGATGGATTTCTGGAGCGGCTTGATATACAGGTAGCCGGAGCAGTTGCAGGAGCGACTTACAAGCTAAATGATCCAGCGGCAAAATTTGCAACTTACACTACCAATCTGGGCTGTTCTGTAAGCCCGGGGATGGGTCGGATTAAATCAGCTGATGGGGAGATCACCTTTACCAAAATCGATAAGTTACACAGAATAATATCTGGAGTATTCACCTGTATTATGCTAACCGAAAAATGCGGCCAGGTTGAGATTACCGAAGGCCGTTTTGATATTTCTTATTAATCACCTTAAATACAATTAAGTATCATAAGTTAATGGAGCCTTCACAATTTAGCGGTGGTTTAAGGACTGCTATCTCCTACTGGCATAGACTGCCTTTCCAAAAAGAACATTGATCAATGATCAGTTTTAACCATAATTTCGAGCTTGTAGCCCTTACCACGAACAACAACAAGACTAACACCAGGCTCAGGTTCCAGTTTTTTCCTCAGTTTTGATATAAACATATCCAAACTGCGCCCTACAATAACCCCCTGGTCTTCCCATATTTCTTTCTGTAAACGGCTTCTCTCTATGGTTTGGTTAGGGGAAGACGCAAAAATATTCAAAACGCGTGTTTCAGTCCCTGTGAGATCGATGGCCTTTTCATTTATGACTAGCTTACGGTTCCTTGCATCGAACAACATTGTGCCCAAAGTGAATATGCCCGCATCTACTTTAACAGGTACGCCCCGACGCCACTTGGCAGATAATAAAAAGACAACACCAACAAATGCCAGGAAAGGTAAACCGCCTGATAACAGTTTATTCTTTACTGTATTTATAGTTGTCGATTTAAATTTGATATTAATCATATAATGTGCTTTGGGTTGTTTTCTCCCAATACACGCTACGATATCATCTTTTTTATTTTGGGTTATAGCATAGCCATAAGCTACACCAGACTCGCTACTGTTTAAAACTGTTACCACATAATTACTGGAAAGTGGATCTTTTGCCAATATACGCTGCGTAGTATTCACAAGGGAATCCGCTTGAAAGCTAAATGCCTGCTCGAACCTGATCTGATATTCATTTTCCGCTACTTTTTTTACCGGAAGCACCCTTGATGTACTATCGCCTGACTGTAAAAGGAGTTCATGTGCGACCTTGCGAAGCAAAATTTCCCTCCTTGCGATATTGAAGTCGTCACTACCGGTCATATTGAGCGCTGTACAGATTGCAGAAATAAGCAGAACCAATATTGATCCGGCCAGGTATTTACCTTTACGGGACAGGAAATCTCGGCTATTAAGCATAGTGTCAAGTATTTATTTACAAAGGTTACATTTTTATTTACAATCTAAGTTCCTCATCCCGAAATATATAGAAGTATTTTTGTTGTACAAACTCCACAGGGATATGAAAAGTACAAATCCCTTAAACGGAGCTGATCGATCAGTAGATGGATCTAAGTAAATTAAACCATAAAAATATGAAAAAAGTTATTTATGCGCTGATTTTACCGCTGGTTGTGGTAAGCGGACTGGTATTTGCAAATCTTGGAAGTAAAAGTGAAGCTCCTAAAAACCCCAGCTCTAAGCCACTCACTCCTGCTGAAAGGAAAGCTGCATTGGAAAAATGGGAGGCTACTCCTGATGGTATCAAGTACAAAAAATGGGTAGCCTCTCCAGCGGGTAAAAAAGTAGTTACCAGTACAGCTAAAATAAACAGGAATGTTAAGGAGTTTACGAACATGGAGGCCACGATAACCGCTCTTACTCTTCCCAAAGGCTCAAGGTTAGGTTTCGGTTTGATGGTCAGGATTAAAGGTGAGGACTATATTCTTGCTTTTGGTACGGAAAAGTTCAACAAGTTTTTGTTTAATTCTAAGGATGAATTTGAGCAATTGCGGAGCCTAAAAGTTAATGACAAGATCATGATCAAGAGCCGTGGTGTGTCGCATGCACCAAAATACTCATACCCTATCCTATCTGGCGACTATGTGGAACTAGATGGTAAAATAATTTATAAACGTGCCCCGCGTGAAGGTGGTTGCTAATCGGGGGATTTCTGCATAGGTAGTTCTTCGCTCATTTCGTTGCTGATCAATATAGGGGAAATTTTGATCTACAAGTTTTTAATTTCATTACTTTCACTTAAACGGGCTGTCTCTTTTGAAATTAAAATAAATGCTCATATGTTTGTACATTCTAACAAAGACAGAATTACCTAACCAATTATTAGAGCAAATTAAATCCCCTTCATATGAACACAAATAAATTTCTGGCAACCTTACTCATTTTAGCTTTAGCTGGCCCATGTTTTTCACAGCAGACCCGAAATCCGGCGACAGAGGTTAACAAATCGTCGCAGCAGGCAATGAGCAAAGTAAAAACCATGGCAAAAGCCTTGATTAAGAAAGGTTTTACTGCCGGAGATGGCTATGGGGAAGTGTGGATTAGAGACTTAAATACCTTTATAGAGCTGAGCTGCCAGGTAAATGACAGGTCGCAGATTAAGAAGCACCTCATTACTTTCTTTCAGTTTCAGCAGGAAGATGGCTCTATTCTGGATGGGTACATCCCTGCTGAAAAAGCGGGCTCAGAAGGAAAATTTTACAAATCCGATCTTGTTCCAGGATATCTTGGTCATAAAAATACAGTTGAAACGGACCAGGAGACCTCATTAATTCAGGCTATAGCCAAATACATCCGCATTACGGGCGATAAAAGTATCCTGACTGAAAAGGTTGCGGGTTTACCTGTTGAAAAACAGATGGAACGGGCAATGGATTTTTTAATGAAAGAAAGATTTGATGAGAAACATGGCCTTTTATGGGGAGCAACAACTGCTGATTGGGGAGATGTTCAACCTGAACAAGGTTGGGGTGTTGTGATTGACGAAAACACCCACAGAGCCATTGATATTTATGATAACGCCATGTTCCTGATTGCCATTAATGATTTTCTGGAAGTTGCAGCACTTCCTTCTGCAGAAGTAAGTAAATGGAAAAATATTTACAAAAGTGTTCGTAATAACATTAATAAGCATTTGTGGGACACTAAGGCTCAGAAATACATTCCCCATATTTACCTGAATGGTTCTCCTTTCCCTTCAAGTTTTGACGAATCTAAAGTTTATTACCATGGTGGTACTGCAGTTGCGATTGAGGCAGGCTTATTGACCAAAGCCCAGGTAAAAGATGCCTATTTGAAAATGAAAAAAAATGTACGTGATGCCAATGCTGCAACAATTGGACTAACCCTCTACCCTGTTTATCCAGCTGGAACATTCCAAAACAAAGTAATGGGACCTTATTCCTATCAAAATGGTGGTGACTGGACGTGGTTTGGCGGGAGAATGGTTACCCAGCTTATAAAATATGATCTATTGGACGAAGCCCGGGAAGCACTCAAACCAATGCTTGACAGGGTAATCACTAATAATGGGTTTTATGAATGGTATACTCCAGATAATCAACCAAAAGGATCTTCAAGCTTTAGAGGAGAAGCCGGTGTATTGTGGACCGCAATAACCGAGCTAGAGAAGAAAAAATAAGCCTGTTACTCAGCTAAATTCTTTTCAAAGGCATGTCATTTCTTTGATCTGGCGTGCCTATGCATAAGTGCATCAGTAAAAACCTGTCAGAGAATTTTCTGGTATCTTCATTGATAACCTATCAGGATCGATAAATTGCCGATATTAAAGTGTGTGCGGAACAATTATATTCCTATGTTTATTGCAGCCAAAATGACCTCTTTCCTAAACATAACAGGTTGACGTTAAATAACCATAAAAAAAGCGAGGTATAAACCTCGCTTTTTGTTTAACTGTCATAGTTCTATGTAGGAACTATGACAGTTAAACATATTGAAGACCATGTGCTTGCCGCCTCAAATAACCCCCTTCGATAGTCAGCATTGCCCATCAATGGATTCTCAGATCTGTCATAATAAATCTGGATCATTTGCATCAAATAATCATAATTGGCACCAGAGATCGATAGGGAATTAACAGCTACTGTTTCTGTTTTCCCATTCTCCGTCCTCTGAACCCATAATGTACCGGGTTGCGCTAAAGTTGTTGCGAATGCATCAATATCGTAAAACGCTGCTTTGAATCCGGCATTATAATCGGCATTTTCGAGTGGCCACCATACAGTTGTTGTCTTGTCGAAGCCTAAGCCAAAGATTGAATTTGATCCTCCACCCGGGCCAACCTGAGCTGAAAGATTTTTTGCTGAAAACATGCCAGCGCAAATGACGATGGCGATAATTAAGATTTTTTTCATAGAGATTATATTTACAATCCTAATCTAATTAAAATTACACAAATGTATTAGTAATAATTTAGATACTTTTTAAAGTAATATTTGCTTTTCTAATAATAAAATACTGGTTATGTACAATCGGAACATACTGGTATATAAATTCCTGATCAGAAAAACTGTTTGCCACTGATCTCAGGAATATACCTATAGTAATCCCATCTGTATCTATGGAATATATATGTCACCTATGAATCTCCAAACAATACTACTGCAACTGCGGGCTGGATTCAGTTTGATTTAAGCTCCGCAGCGTTAACTGGTCAGTTTGCAGCGAGAATCTGCAGCAAAATGAGTGTTGCACAAAACCTCCAGGATGGACCCATTGGCTAGCGATGGTGATACAGTAGTCCGTAAGCCGTTACCGACTACCTGTTTTTATGCCTAAGCAATTCCAATTCGGACATGTGCTGGCTAACTTTCATCCTTTAACTCTTACAGACGCTTTACCTCATTATTTCAGATGAAGATTCGAGTTCAAAATCAGCATATTGCCAGGCTTTATCCAGGGCAATTTTTATTTTTTCAGCTTCCGCTTTTTTGTTTTGCTTAAGCAGTGATTGATATAATCCTGCAAGTGCCCAGCCATTCTTTTTCCATACCTGCAAATCCTGCAAATATATTTTCTCTGCTTCACGAAATTTGCCTGTGTTGATCAATACAGCTCCCAAATGGTGCCTCACCGAAAAGAACCAATCGGGCGGTTCATTGTAATTAAGGTTATCTTCAAGGATGATGGCTTCCTTGAGTAAACTGATGGCTTGATTAGTGTCATTTTGTTTCATGGCGATTCCTGCACGTAATACCTTTAGTGCAATTTGTGCCAGATCAGCGGTTGTGTTGATATCCCACACCGTTAAATTTCGGAGCGTAGTATCAGAAGCCAGGACAGCGAGTGCTTTCAATTCCTTTTGTGCATTACCGAGATCTTTTTTGCCTAAATAAGCCATGCCTCTGGCATAATGCCAGATAGACTGGGGATAGGCCAAGTCTTTTGGTGGAATATCAAGGGAAAGTATAGCATCCCACATGGCTAATTTTACGGCCACATAGTAAGGTATGGTATAATAATGCTGGAGGGTTCCCCAGCCAGGTTTTTGCATAAGGTCTTTAGCTGTATGTTTCTGAACCTGCAATGCTGCCCGCCATGCCAACGCAGAATTTCCTTCCAGTGTAGCGGTTGCAGCCAGAAAATGATAGTTGTGGGGATAATAGGCTAAGGGATACACACCCTGGGCGTGACATGCTGTGGTGTAAATGCTATCTGTTTTTACAGCACTGATATTAGATAAGGTACCCAAATGATAATCGCCGGTATTGATGTAAATATGGGAAGGCATATGCACCAGGTGACCGGAACCGGGAACCAGTGTTTCCAACAGCTTAGCACTTGGCAAGGCCTTTTCTGGCGTAGGAGAAGCCTCCAATGCATGGATGTAAAAATGGTGTGCACCGGGATGATGGGGGTTGATCTTTATGAGATGCTCCAAAACGGCAATAAGTTCCGGGGTCCAGGGCTGTGCGGTTTTTATTTTCTTTTGATATAAATCCCAGGGATGTAAATCCATCAACGCTTCCGCATACAGCGCTCCAACATCAGGGTTAGCGGCATATTGGTTGTATACTTTTTTCATGGCTGTCGCATAGGCTATGTCTAGCGGCTTACGATCACTTGGTGGTTGTGCTGAATAGCGGGAGGCTAGTGCTATTATTAATGCTTTCTCTATTGGGGTACAGGTGCTTGAGTGTTGCTTGGCCTTAAGGGCAGCATCATAAGCGCGTTGAAAATTATCTTCTTCCATACCACCATTGTAATTGGGACCTAATACGTAGGCAAATCCCCAATAAGCCATGGCACAAGTCGAATCCAACCTTATCGCTTCATAGAATGACCTCGCGGCTTCTGCATGATTAAAGCCGTAAGCCAGCATCATGCCCTGATTAAAGTAATGCTGAACCTCCTTACTGGATGTTGAGATTTTAAAATTAATGCCCTGAAGTCCTTTTAGTATAGGGGCTTTACGACCAGAAGTATACCAATCTTTATCGTTGGTTGCTGGGCTATAGCAAACACTCACCTGCTTAGTGTTTACCGCCGATTCCTTTTGTTTGGATGAATTATCATTGCGACATGACAAAACAAAAAAGAAAATCAGAAGAGGAAAAACATGCTTCATAAAAGAGCAGATTTTATGGATAAAAAAGACTATTAAATATACTTAAAAAAATAACAAGACAGTTAAAATTTTTTCTTTGGCAGGCAACAAGCATGTAATTGATATTTTTTTTCGAGAACCACATTATACACTTAATGTCAGACACATAGCATAACGTCACGTTAAATTTATTTTTCCCTTCCATTAAATACCTTCACAAAAAACTGACTTTTTAGGTAGAAATGTCAGCAAAAAGAAATATTGTTCAGCAATGTTTAACAAGCTCCTGAGTTGGATTGATTTTTGAACAAATCTTAATATGAAAAAGTTTCTCCCTTATATACTTGCTACAGCCATATCTATCATTGCTATTTTTTCATCGTTTACATTAGCCGATCCTGAATTGGGCATTTCTACAGCTTTATTCAGTTGGATGGCCTGCATCTGGATTATTTCCGGGAACAGGAAGAATCGAAAATGCTTATCATAATCCAGGCTGTGCTCCTCTTATCAAAATAACCCCAAAAAAAGGCCTGCAAAAATGAAAACTTTAATACGCCGTAAAGATATTTACAGCAATTGCTGCAGGCAACATTAACTATTAACCATTGAATCCTCCACATTTAATGCTTGCTACCCTGGCTTAAAATATCATTATAATGCTTTAATGCTGTAAGATTTACCTTTAATACTTTGGAAGGAAACCGTGTACCCCATTACCGAACGTTCACTTTTTAAGCCAAGCGATTGAATTGTAAATGGTTCATTGGCCCTTATGGTACATTTTCCACCATTTTTTGAAACAATTGTTGCTGAAATGATTTTGTTTTCAATCCAGTTAATATCAACAGTAAAATTACCTTTTGCCACCAGGCCACTAACCGTACCTTGCTTCCAGGCATCGGGTAAAGCAGGAAGGAGGTGTATTTCGTTATTCTGGCTTTGCATTAACATCTCAATTATACCAGCTGTACCCGCAAAATTTCCATCGATCTGAAAAGGCGGGTGAGCATCAAAAAGATTTGGATATGAACCACCATGCCCACTGTACTTGGTATCGTTATCTTTGGTTAGCCTTAACTGATTTCTAAACAGTTTATAGGCGTGATTACCATCTAAAAGTCTCGCCCACATATTCACCTTCCATGCCAGACTCCATCCTGTGCCATCATCTCCCCTTAATTCTAATGTGCGTCTTGCTGCATTGGCCAGTTCAGGTGTTTTTAAAGGGGATATCAAATTAGCGGGGTGCAATGAATACAGGTGAGAAGTATGCCGATGATGGGGATCTTCATCTTCAAAATCTTCATACCATTCCTGAAGCTGTCCTTGTTTTCCAATTTTAAAAGGGAATAGTTTTTTTTCTGCTGATGCCAGCGTTGCCCTAAACCCTGGATCTGTATCCAAAATATTAGCTGCCTGAATTACATTACCAAATAAATCTTTAATTATAGCCATATCCATTGTACTGGCAACTGTTACTGCGCCTTTTTTCCCGTTACCATACTGATACCTGTTTTCTGGCGATGTTGATGGCATGGTTACCAAATACCCATCCTTATCTTGTTGTAACCAGTCTAAAGAAAACAAGGCCGCATCTTTCATTACAGGATATACTTTTTTAAGATATTTTAGATCGCCAGTATATTGGTAGTGTTCCCATAAGTGCCGGCTCAGCCAATTGGCACCCATGTACCAGTTGGCCCACATGGGGTCTCCTTTACCGCGATCACCCACGGGATTACTGGTTGCCCAGATGTCGGAATTATGGTGTACTACCCAGCCATTAGCATGATAGAAACTTTTAGCCGTTTCGGTTCCTGTTTGGTGTAAATTTCCAATCAGGTCGTTTAATGGAGAAAACAGTTCTGAGAGATTAGCAGTTTCTACCGGCCAATAATTCATCTGCACATTGATATTTGTTGTGTAATTACTACTCCATGGTGCACGTAATTCTTTGTTCCAGATACCTTGTAAATTGGCGGGCGCATCCTTAGTACGCGAAGAAGAAATGAGTAAATATCTGCCATATTGAAAAAACAACGCTTCAAGGCCCGAGTCTTTTGCCCCTTTGGTGTATTCTTCAAGTCTAACATCTGTAGGCAGTGCCGATCTATCTTCCTCTGCAGCATTAAGCTTCAAATTTACCCTGTTAAAGAAATGATGAAAGTCTGTAAGGTGATCGGTTAATAACTGCTGATATTTTTGGTTTGCAGATTTGCGAAGGTGATCCGTTGCGAGTTTATGTTGATCTTTTCCTTCACTATCCGGACATTTATCAAATCCATTGAAACTTGTAGCAGCAGAAACAACCAAAAGTATTTCTGATGCATCTTTAATTATAATCTGGTCAGCTTTTTCTTCCAAACTTCCATCAGAAATGATGGGTTTTAAGATTAATTCAAACCGCATTCCCCTACAATTAGTGCTATCTTCATATACTATAGGATTTTTATTGTACCTAACATAATTTGGATCTGCATGCGCAGGCGCTCTTCCTTTTAAAACAAGCATTTTTCCGGCAGCTAAAACATTGTGCTGTAACTGGCTCTTTAGTGAAATGGAAACAGAAAGATTCTTAGGCCGATCGCTTGTCAGTCTGATTATGATACACTCGCCTGGTGCAGAAGCAAACATTTCTCTTTTGTAAGAAACACCATCCACGGTAAATGCTGTTGTTGCAAGACCATCCCGAATGTTAAGTTCCCTGCTGTAAGCGGATTGTTTACCATTTTTAAAATCCTGCTTAAGTATGATGTCGCCCAATGGCAGATAACTTTCACTGTAAACACCCTGCATTTTTTTTGTGAGTTGATAGGCCTTTTCATAATCTTTTTCTTGAAGTGCCTTTCTTATGGGATCGAGGTTTTCAAAGGCAGCAGGATTTACATTCTTCGAAACAGGTCCGCCACTCCATAAAGTTGCCTCATTAAGCTGAATGAGTTCTTCATCAGTTTTTCCAAAAATCATGGCACCAAGCCGCCCATTACCTATGGGTAGCGCTTCTGTCCACACGCCGGCAGGTTGTTGATAATGTAAAGTTTCCTGTTTCTGGGCCCGTACAGACAAAGTGTTGATGACAATCAATAAGGGAAGAAAGTATTTTCTCATTGCTGGTAATTAGATTTAAATGGTAATATACAGACAAAATCCGTATGGATATAATGCTTTTGACATTTCTGTCTGTGGCGTAATTACAAATCTAATATCCGCACGATATAAATAAAATGATGTATCAACAAAAGATAAAGGGTTGAAAAGTATATATATGAGCTGGCAGGCCCTTGTGGCTGAAACGCAGTTTTTGTAATAGAAAACTTACGGCCATCTATTTTCCAAATTCAAAAGGAACTGTTTGGTTTAATTTTCTGATATCTAAGTTTTCTACCTGAAATCAGCTGATTTCCATCATTCAGCAATTTATCATCTTTCAAGTGAAGCGCCGCAGAACTTACAGAACTGCGCATCAAGATCATGCCCTTCGCGGCTGCAATTGGGGCAAGATTCGGGCAATTCTTTTTTTTCACGCGCAAGCATGGCCAAATCGTGCGTGAGGATGCCTGTAGGAACGGCGATAATGGAATAACCGATAAGCATCACAACTGCCGCCAGGAATTTTCCCGTAGGGGTTACAGGTGAAATATCTCCATATCCAACCGTGGTGATGGTAACGATAGCCCAGTAAATACTTTCTGGAATGTTTGAAAAGCCATTTTCCCTTTGTTCAACCAGGTACATCACTGATCCCAAAATAATGGTTAACATGAGTACAGTAAATAAAAAAATACTGATTTTCCTTACACTGCCTTTAAGTGCGGTAGAAAGAAACCGGATTTCGGTAAGGAAATGACCGAGTTTAAAAATCCTGAAAACCCTTAACAGCCGCAATGCCCGGAATACCAGTAACGATTGTGCACCCACGAAAAAAAAGCTCAGAAAAGATGGAATCAATGCGATAAGGTCTATAATCCCAAGAATACTAAAAACATAACTCAGTGGCTTTTTGATACAAATCAACCGAAGTATATATTCGATGGTAAAAATAACTGTAAAAACCCATTCCAGTAAGAAGAATACCTCACCATAACGGTCGTGGAAACGCTGAACGCTATCCAGCATTACCACAGCAATACTGGTAAATATGGCAATCAGTAAGCCAATATCAAATGCCTTCCCAGCGGGTGTGTTCGACTCATAGATGGTTTCATGCAGGCGGAACTGCCAATTTTTAGATGCGGCTCTTCTCATTTTCTTACAACAAAAAACTTAGTATTTTGTGTCATCATCCGGCGTAGATTGAACTTACCATGCTTAACAGTGAGCCCCTGGACGAGTACACTACTCTTTAACTTGCTTATCGTACATTTTCCAGCTAACAAATGTAGATTTTAAACCCATCTTTTTTACTTTCCGTTTATGGTGGTTAACATAAATAATGAAGTATACTTTATCGGTTTCAGGTACTTCTGCATCAAAATCAAATGCAGCAAAATCGTATTCGGGCACTACTTTGCGTGCTACAATCTTCTTTGGCATATTGATGCTGAAATAGGTTAAATCTTCATTCAGTACGATTTCTCCAAATTTGCTATCATCTAAGTTCCAGATATCCAGTCTATCATTTATGTCTAAAGCAAAAGAAATCACTCCCGCTCCCCTTCTTTCTGCATCGATGTAAGAAGAAAAGCTTGTTTTACCTTCATAAACCAGGCTTCCTTCCGATTGAGCTTTAGAAGCTGAATCGGCTTGATTGGCATTTTCATGCTTTTTATTTTCAATTTGCTGTGCGTTTATTTCATTTTCAGAAACAGCTTTTTCGGGTGCTGATCCACAGGCAGACAATAGCCATGCGAGTGCAATACATAAAAAAATGTTTTTCATTAACCGGTAAGTTTTGAATCTAAATATCGGACTTTAACTTGAATCTTAATGGAGTTAACGCTCCTTTAATTCTATTCCTCATTTACAATAATCACACGCCTCAGGGCTTAATTTCATTAACGAGTGTAGCGCCGGTAACAAAAGCATCGGCATTTGAAAAGGTAATTTCGGCAATTTGCTGCATGGCTTCCCGTGTAAAGAATCCCTGGTGAGCAGTTATTAATACATTTGGAAAGGAAATTAAGCGTGCAATAAGATCATCCTGAATAATATCTTCGGAAAGGTCATGAAAAAACAAGTTCGATTCCTGTTCATAAACATCCAGTCCAAGATACCCCAATTGTCCCGATTTCAATGCCGAAATTACATCATGGGTATTAACCAGTCCGCCCCTGCTGGTATTAATAAGCATTGCGCCTTTTTTAAAAAGTGCCAGGGTTTGTTTGTTGATCAGGTGGAAGGAATAAGTTGATAAAGGGCAGTGCAACGAAACAATATCGGCTTCGCAAAGGGCCTCTTCTAACTTCGCATACCGAAGGCCTTCCGCAACCAGTTCTGCATCTGGGTAAGGATCAACCGCCACCACACTACATCCGAACCCTTTTATAATCCTATAAAATGCCTTGCCAATATTTCCGGTACCAATGAGGGCAACTTTAGAACCATTTAAATTAAAGCCCATAAGTTTTTCGAGAGAGAAATTGCCCTCTCTGATTCTGTTGTAGGCTTTATGGGTTTTCCGGTTCAGGGTAAGAATCATGGCCAGTGCATGTTCGGCAACCGCTTCAGGAGAATAAGCTGGCACCCTTAAAATTTTAATACCCAATTCTGCTGCTGCCTCCAAATCCACATTATTAAATCCGGCACAGCGAAGAAGTATAAGCTTAACGCCATTCTCCTGTAATGCTGCTAATACTTCGGCATTTGCCAGATCATTTACAAAAAGGCAGAGTGCATCCGCACCTTGGGTAAGCACCACATGCTGCATCGTCAGTGCCTGCTCAAAAAAAATGAGCTCATGCCCGGTATTGTAGATATTTAAAAACTCCTGGTCATATGCGCAGGTACTAAAAACAATAATTTTCATTTCTGATAGGGATTATTTCTAATATAGTGATAAATAAACAAATCCAGTTTTAAAGACGCTGTGATACACCTCTGTTAAACGCGAACAAAAAAGGTTCACTTCTTTCGAAATGAACCTTTTAGATTTATTAATTACGGGAAAAACCGGAACAATAAACGAAATATTAATGAAAATCGGGAACAGGGAATAAATAGCCACCAAACAGGATGTAAGCCCATAACAATGTCCAGAAAATATTAAATATTTGTGCAGTAACAAAAGTAAAGGCTGGTTTTCCTCCCTGAAGTTTTACCAATGAGGAGAATTTAGCTTCCATTCCGATAGAAATAAATGCAAGGGCAAACCAAATGGTACGCAAGCCATTCAGGCTTGATCCGATACTTTTTGCTGTAGCAGGTTCCAGGAGGAATGAAAACACCAATGACGCGCCAATAAACCCGAGTACGAATTTGGGAAAACGTTCCCACACTATTTTAAGGCCAGGGCTTTCGGCACGTACCACGCCGGCTGCTTCAGCTTTTGGTTTTTTATAAGCCCACCATATTGCAATAAAAAATGCAGCTACTCCGATAAATACATTTTGAGAGAATTTGGCAATCACTCCTGCTTTAACTGCAATTGGGCCAACAATATCTCCTGCCGCGGTAACTGTTGCCGTGGTATCTAATGTACCACCCAACCAGGCACCGCCAACCACTTCAGGGATGTGAAAAAATTTCACCGCCCAAGGCTGTATAATCATCATGGGTATAGCCATCACCAATACCAGCGTGGTAACATAAGACAGCTTGCGTTTATCGCCATTGATAGCCCCCGCAGCTACAATGGCAGCAGAAACCCCGCAAATAGATACAGCTGAGGCCAATATTACTCCAAATTCGTCATCTACTTTTAACTTACGGCTTAACCATAAAGAAAAAAACCAAACGGCTGTTACCACAATTACGGCCTGGATAATACCAGGTAGGCCAGCCTTAATTAAATCTCCTGATACAATACTGGTACCTAAAATAACCAAACCTGTTTTAATATAGAATTCTGAACGTACAGCTTCTTTTAGCCATTCGGGTAATTGAACCAAATTACCCAATGCGATGCCAATCAATAATGCAAATACAACATATTCAAGGCCATAGTAAGACACTGTTTTATTTCCACCAATAATGAAAGAAATGGTTGCCAGAACATAAATTAATGTAAAACCAGCGGCAAACCTGCCTACGTGACCGCCTGATAACAAGATTGCGACACCTGCCAAAGCCAAAAATATTGCTCCGGTTTCTACGATCAAAAGTAAATTATGTGGCGCTAAAATTTTATTAAAAAGATCGTCTGTATTGCTCCATTTATATGCAGGTAAACTTATGGAAGTTCCATTTCCAGATAAATAAAGTACTGTAGCAATAATAATGGTTCCCAGTATTACGGCCCACCAATCTTCAGTAAGCGATTGCAAAAATGTTTTCTTGTCTGGGGTTATCCCCGCATCGGTTAAAGCAGCCGAGTGATCTGCTGTAGTGTTGTGGTCTGACATAGTGTTTTTTATTTGTGATGTTAATTGATTTCAATTTTAAATATATCTTTAAGCGCCTGTTTTGCTGCATGATAGCCCGCCATTCCATGCACACCTCCCCCAGGCGGGGTTGATGATGAACAGATGTATAAACCTTTGGCTGAAGTTTTATAAGGCGACCAGCGCAAAGCCGGACGGGTAAACAGTTGGCCGATATCCAGAATACCACCATTAATATCGCCTCCAATGTAATTGGGATTATGCGCTTCCATTTGTGCTGTATCCATGGTGTGACGGGCGAGAATCCGGTCTCTAAACCCCGGGGCAAAACGTTCTACCTGTTTTTCAATAATACCGGTCAGATCTTGTGTTGAACCATTGGGTACATGGCAGTAAGCCCAGGCGGTTTGCTTACCTGCAGGAGCCCGGCTTTGATCAAAAAGACTTTGCTGGGCCAGGAGTACAAAAGGTTTTTCGGCCTGTACGCCCTTACTCGTTTTAAGTTCCCCATCTGCAATCTCTTCGAAGGTATTGCCCAGGTGTATGGTTCCTGCCTCAAGACATGCTGCCGCTTTAAAAGGTATTGGCCCATCCAATGCCCAATCTATTTTATATACACCCATACCATATCGGTATCGTTCCAATTGCCATCTATAAATATTGGAAAATTTGTGCCCCGCAATTTTTAATAACTGTTTTGGTGTTACGTCGAATAATACGGCATGAGCAGATGGTAATTGTTGCAAATCAGCTATAAAAGTTCCTGTTTGTATCACCCCGCCAATGGATTTAAAATAACCAGCCAATGCACTGGCAATGGAAGCTGAACCACCCTTTGGAACAGGCCAGCCCTTAAGGTGACCGGTTGCCATTAGCACCAAGCCTATTGCTGTAGTGCTCAGGTTGTTTAACGGCTGAATAGAATGTGCAGCCATACCTCCAAACAATCCACGGGCATGTTTTTCTTTAAATTTGTTTACGAACTGAGCGGCACTGGTTAATGCTTTTAATCCGAAACCAGCCATCACCAAGGGATGTGATGGAAAACGAAGCGGTCCTAAAGCATCTTTATCAATTAAAGGCCAGGCAGTAGTTACCGATTCCATCAGCGATTGGTAAGTGTGGCCATCAAGGCCTAAATGTGCTGCTGTTTTTTGAATAGAATGATCTAAAACTGCTGCCGTACCATCATCAAAAGGATGTGCTGCCGCTAATGTGGGGTAAATATATTCAAGGCCATGATCGCTTAGTGGCAATGTTTTAAAAAAAGGAGAGGCAACCGCCATCGGGTGAATTGCCGAACATACATCATGTTTAAATCCTGGTAATGTGAGTTCCTGGGTAGATAATCCTCCGCCGATCTGGTCTTTTCCTTCTATAATCAATACGGATAAGCCCTGTTGTTGCAACAGTATTCCTGCCGCCAATCCATTAGGACCTGATCCCACTACAATCGCATCGTAATCACGTTTTTCTAAACTCATTTATTTGTATAATTTTCGGGCTTAAACCAAACTGAACCATCATTTTTCACTTTCCATGCCGTAATGGGATTCATGTGATATCCGCCTATATTTGGCCCTCTTGCTTCTACTAACTGTTTTAAAGTTGGTTGAAGATAACCAGTCTCGTCGGTTACTCGGCTCAATATCTCGGTTTCGTTACCATCCCATTCCCATAAATACCTGAAATAAGTATGAGCTTTACTTAAAACCGGCTCCTGTAGATTGGCAAGCTGCCAGTTTTTGCCACCATCGGTACTTACTTCTACTTTTTGTACCTTTCCCCTACCGCTCCAGCCAATTCCCCTGATCTCTATGAAACCTTTACTAACCTTTTCAGGATAAACAGGGTGGGTTATAATAGAACGGGCATCCATCTCAAAACTGAACATTCTTATTTTATCCTTCACGGGATAAGTGTATTTTGAGGTCTCCTCCCGGGTCATATAAGGTTCCTCTGATAACTCAATCCGCCGCAACCATTTAATATTCATATTTCCCTCAAATCCGGGTAACAAAAGCCTGATTGGATAGCCTTGCTCAGGTCTGATGGCTTCCCCATTCTGGGCATAAACAATCATCGCGTCATCCCAGGCTTTGGCCAAAGGGATGGTGCGGGTCATTACTGCCGCATCCGATCCTTCTGCTAAAAACCATTTGGCCTTAACATCAATTCCCACTTCGTTAAAAAGAGTCGACAGCATCACCCCTGTCCATTCACTCTGGCTGGTAAGCCCCAAAATATCCTGCGGAGTCATCTCCTCTTTACCAGTCCTGAAATTACCAGCACATTCGATAAAACAGGTTCTGGTAACCGCCGGAAAGCGCTTAAGATCGGCCAGGCTAAACTTCATTGGCCGTTCTACCAGGCCATGTATTAATAATTCGTGCTTAGCCGGATCGATGGCTGGAACCCCTGCATGATGGCGTTCGAAATGAAGATCTGCGGGGGTAATTGCGCTGTGCAAATCCTGCAAGGGTGTTCTGGAAGAAATATCAGAAGGCTTGCGTACAGGTTGCTCAAAAACCGAACGTTTTCCAAGGGGGCTTGGCCCCGGTCCAGGCAATTTAGTGGGATCATCCAGATCGTGCAGAAGTTTTTCATCCGCTTGTAAAGCACCAGCAAAAAGCTTATTTACAGGCAAAACTGCAGCTGCAATTATACCGCCCAATAAAGTACGTCGGCTAATTTTTCCTGTAACTCCTTTTCGGTTATTTTTCCTGTTCATTTGATTTCTGGTCCTCCTTTACGATCGTCCATGACAAATAACTTTTTAGCAGGCATTACAATTTGGGCAAGGTTTTGGGCATTGAGTATGACATCGGCTTTAATTATTTTATTGGCATTCAGCAGGTAGGCACTCAGACTATAAACTTCATTATCGCTGAGTGATCCTGGCAGATTATAGGGCATGGAGCGCCTGATGTAATCGAACAGTGTAGTGGCATAAGGCCAGTAATTGCCGATCGTTTTGGGTCTGGCTTTCGCCGAGGTATCTCCTACTAAAGCCGTTCCGGGTAACTTTACACCGGGCGTTTCAGTTCCATTTACGCCATGGCAAACCGCACATTTTGCTGCATACAGGAGCCGGCCTTTCTTTACATCTCCCTGCCCTGCTGGTAAACCTTTTCCGTCAGGGCGGATATCAATATCCCAGGCTGTAATTTCTTTGGCTGTGGCTGTTCGGCCAAATCCGAATTTCCTGAAACGTTTTGAAGTATCCTGCAAATCTCCCTGTGCCTGCGAAGGCTCAAATCTGCCGCCTAATGAGCAAAGAAGCAAGCTGATGGGAAAGGCTAATGCCAATAAAATCTTCCTGTTCATACTGTTTAATATTTCCCTGCGTTCAAACTGCTCTTGGGTAGTATATATTGGCGTTGATAACGATCTAAAACCACATAAATAGAATCTTTATGCTCGTTCAAACCAGAAAGTATCACCCGATTCCCATCTGCGGTATCGTACTTTAATACCATCCGGTTTCTTTTGGTTACTGGCTGCTTTTCTGCAAACTCCCTGTCCCTTCGGGTAGACCAGGCACGTTTATCAATCATTTCTTTTTCATTGCCTATATGTTGCCAGGCTGCTTGGCTAATCCAGTTATCTGTTTCTGGCGTTTTTTTACCAGCTTCCTTCCTTTTGCCCCGTAAAGCCATTACATTCTTATCCTGAAGGTAAAGTACATGGTCTACGGTATCTGCATAATAATGAAATGCCCTTTGCCCTCCTGCGACACCACTAATTTCAAAAGTTCGCTGAATATCCCGCATTGGGCTGCCCCCACCATTAGAAGGATCGATGAGGACAGGACGATTAACCCTGAAAGTTAATGTTGTCCAGTTTTCAAACGTTGCCTCCTGCCAGCGTACTGAATCCAACGGATTGTAGGGAATATTTTGACCATTAATTTTAAACTCAGTTACCCTGTAATTCCCTCTTAACACCTTCAGCCCGGCAGTTGAGGGTTGTTTATAGGGATCGTATTTAAAATTGATGACCTCAGTATAAGTCATCACACCAAAGAAAATGATGAAAGTGAGTGCTTTTAAACCAATTCGGGTATATTTTAATGCTGGCTGGCTTAAATCCGGATATATCCGAAAAGGTACTGTGTAACGTTCTAAAATCAACAGGTTGTATAATTTCGGAAAATCATCTGCCGCAAGAAAAAAGCCAAGTACAACAAAATAAAAGGCGTATACGTGCACACCACCATCATAAGCATAATTTACGAATGTGATATCACCCAGGGCTGCAACCAATAATATTGCTCCGAAAGTGGTGGTTTTCCTAAAAAAAAGCAATACCCCGGCCAGAATCTCCACTACACCACCAAATACCTGGTACCAGGGCACAATCCCAACGGATAGCCAGTATACTTTTTGAGCGGTAAAATCGCCAAAATTGCTATTTAATAAACCTAAAGAAGGATATGGCATTTGTGTTGGAAAGAGTTTGGTAAAACCGAAACCAATGATACCGATTCCGGCCCGGTAGCGCACCACTACCCTGATCCAATAGTAAAGCACATGGTAAGATTTACTTTTACGATCAAAAATTGTCCAGATTAATGCACCTATGACACCTATCAAAAGCGCTATTCCCCAGTCCAGATAGTCGAGCAAAAAGTTACGCTTCTGCGGCAAACCTGTTTGACGGCCTGCCTGATCGCCTCTTTCTGAACTTATTTTCTGCGCTGTTTTAGGCTTTTTTTTGCTCTTTTCAGCTCCGGCTTCAGCTCCGGGTGAATCGGTAATATCGCGGTTTCGCTGACCTACAAAAAGAGATACAAAACTGGGCTGAAAGCGGGCAATATCATAAAGATCGCGGTAATGCGGACGGGACCAATCTAAAGTAAAAACGTTTTTATACCAGTTTCCTGAAAAGGGAATACACATGGCCAAAAGAAATATAAACAATACCCGGAAGCCAAACTTTTTTGATTTTGACCAGGGCTTAATGGCCACTTCTCTGGCTATGTTTGAAGTATCGTGTTGCTTATGCTCAGACATCTTTATTATTTTTTCTTGAATTAAAGTTTAAGTGCTTTTCTGCGGCTCATTTTCAGCGGATACTTTTTATCTATCCTGTTCAAAACTACGTGAATAGTGTCGCGTTTTTCATTGAGTCCGCTCAGTACAATGGTGGAAGTATCTGGCCGGCTGTAGCTTAGGGTTAACCGCTCTGTTTTATAATGCACATTTTTATTTTCCAGCAGCAGTGTTTTATGGACAGTATCGATCACATAACTGTAGTAATGCCTGCCTCCTGAACCTGCCAATTCGTAATTGCGGTCTTTATCCTGAGCAAACAGTTGCTCGTAGTTTGCAGAATCTATCCGCACCGGGCGATTAGAACGGATGCTAATGGTTGCCCATCTTTCAAAAACCACATCTTTCCAACGGATCGGATCAGCAGGGTTATAGGGCCTTACTTGTCCATTAATTTTAAATTCAGTTACATCGTAAATCCCCGCAGCACCGGCCAGCCCCCCTGCTTTGGGAAACTGATATGGATCATGATGTAATCCTGAATAAGTTTTAAAACCATAGAGAAATACAAAAAAGAAGATGATTACAGATTTAAGTATGAGCCTTATTTTTTGCGTTTGAACAGTAAATAAAGGCTTAAATCGGTTGGGTTCTGTTGGTTGTTCTAACGATATTAGTTTGTAAATCCTTTGCGCATCGAACCACAATACAAAGAGTGCAAAACTGATCAGGTAACTGGCGTAAACGTATTCTCCACCCTGATAAGCCAGGTTGGAAATAAAAACATTACCTGTAAAGATTAATATAATGATGGCTCCAATGGTAGCAGTTTGTCTGAAGAACAACAGTAATCCGGCAAGTATTTCTATTCCGCCCAAAAAAGCTTCATAACCCGGGGTAATACCCAGGCTCATGGAGAAAATCTTCCAATCAGTAAAATCGCCATAACTGGTATTGAGATTGCTGATAGAAGGGAATGGTGCCTGCAAGGGAAAGAATTTAATAAACCCATATCCGATGATACCAATGGCTAAACGATACCTTACAACAACCCTCAACCAATAATACAGTTTATCATAATCGACATTTTTATAGGTCGACCTGGGCCATAAAACAGAGCCCAGTAAGGCAATAACCAAAATAATTGCCCAATTGAGAAAGTTATCCGGCCCGGGAATAAACTTGGCCGATAAACGACTCAGGTTAAAGATATCGCCATAGCTGATTTTTAACCAGTTAAAGCCTGAAACAGTTTTAAAAAAATCTGTGCTTACCGGGATAGCCTGGAGTATGAAATAGATAAAAAGAAACCTAAAAAATGCTTTTTCCGTTGAAGTCCAATCTGGGCCTTTGGTGCTATTTATATTGCTCATAATAGGTTATTTTTTATCATTGGCCTTATTCGCCACCGTAATGGATTTGCGGGGCTCTTTAATCACCTGCCGCTTCAGCAGATCATATTTTTGTCCTGCCCGCAGGAAGAAAAATGGTCCGCTTGATGCGGTAAAATCTTCCCGACCATCCACTACATGCTTATCCGTATTGTTTACAATGGTATTATAATCATAGATGGCAACAACCGATTTACCGAGTACCTGCAAACTATCCCGCTGTACCAAAACTGCTGTCGCTTCATCTAATCCCAGTCCGATTAATTCAGGAGATTTGCGAATGAAATCAACAAGATCAAATTGTCTGTTGCGCACCAGTAAATGCTGATCGATTGCAGCATTCTTTAACAAGCCTAGTCCCTGGGTATGATCGCCAACCAGGATGTGAGCACCTTTAGTATCGCCCCGCCACAGAAATGATCCCAGAATGGATGCACCAGCCGAACTTCCTGCAATCACACCTCCCCTGTTCAAGACATCTATAAATGCCTGATGGGTAAGGGTATTGAGGTAAGAATCGGCAATTCGCCATTGCCTTCCGCCTTCAAAATACACTGCTGTAGCATTTTTTAAGGGAGCGATAAATTTTTCGCTGTTTGCTTCACTGAGGTCATTGGTATGAAAAAGCGTTACATTCCTTATTCCCGTTTGGCGTTTCACTTCGGCAACCCCTTTTTGATCAAAGGCAGCAGAATCACCTCCTGCAGTGGTTACAACCACCAGAACGGCCTTATCCTTACCCCCGGCGAGTTCAGTAAATTTATCCCAGATATCTCGTTGAGCACCCACATTTCCACCGATAATAAGCAGGCTTCCCTTATCGGGCCCATGTCTGCTATCAGATTTTTTAATCGTTATTGGTGCGCGTTGTGCAAATAAAGCGCTGTAAAATGCCAGCATGGCCAGCATCATGAAAGTTAGTTTTTTCATAATCTTAAATGGTTAATAACCTGGGTTACGGTTTCCACCTGCAAGCTGTGGGTCAACCAATGTTTCATTATATGGAATAGGAAAAAGATAAAGGTGTTTGTCAGGTAGTCCTAAAAGGGTTTGCGCACGATCAGTTCTCACCAAATTAAACCAGCGGTCGGCTTCAAAAGGGAATTCTACCTGACGTTCCTTTTCCAATGCCAATAAAATATCTGGCAGTGTACTCGCCGTACTTGCTGCTACTCCAGCCCGGCTTCGTACGGCATTCAAATCTGAAATGGCACTGTTGGTTCCGGTTAAATTGCCTTGATAAGCGCGTGCTTCTGACCGGATGAGGTAAAGCTCGGCTATTCTGATTACGTAGGCAGGATCGGTACCCAAAGGGTTACGATAATATAATTTTCCATACCATAAATTTCCCGGAGGCGCAGTTTGAGCAATCAGTGCATTCCGATTTCCACCTACAGCGGGGTTATTTAACAAGCTAACCAAAGCATCGTTGGGTGACCACTCTCTACGTCCGCCAAGTGCTGGTGGTAACCACCAATTGCTATGCCCGTTGGTATTGGAGGTGGTATAAGCCAGTTCCAGTACCGATTCGGCTGTAGCGGCAGCGTTATTGGCAAAAAATGCGCTGTATGGTGCTAAAAGGCTATAATTTGCATTATCACCAATAACTGAAGTAGCGAATTGCTCGGCCAGGGCCCAGTTTTTTTGATAGAGATAAAACCTTGCCTTAAGTGCCTGAACAGTTCTTAAGGATACCCTGTTGCGGTTTATTGTGGCGGGTACCAGGGCTTCGGCACTGTTTAAATCCTTTAGCACTTGTGCATAAGTGTCGGCAAGGCTGCTTCTCGGTATTCCGGTGTTATCAGCTGAAGTATTCGTTGGCTTCAAGATCAACTGGACACCTCCCCAACCTCTTGCAAGGTCGAAATAAGCCAGTGCCCTTACAAAATAGGCTTCGCCTAAATATTGGTTTTTTAATGAGGTGGTTAACTGGCTATCATTTACTCCTGGCACCTTATCAATAATGTAATTGGCCTGTGAAATGGTTTTATAGATGGCTGTCCAGGCCGATTGTACATAGCCATTGGTAGCTGAGGTTAAGTGCTTGGTAATTTCATTTGGATCAGCCTGCGATCCCGACCATTGAATATCTCCTGCAGATAAATAAGATAGTGCAGGAAAATTTGAACCGTAATAACTATTGGCTGCCAATAAATTAAACAGACCATTTACGGCTGTGGCTGCCGTTCCGGCATTAATAATGGCCTGTTCCTGATCTACCTGAAGCTGGGGTTGTGTTTCCAAAAACTTCTTGCAGGAAGAAAATAATAAGATAATTGCAAGTATATAAGTTACTTTTTTCATGTTTAACTGCTTAAAGGTTAGAAGGTAATATTTGCACCAATCTGGAAGCTTCGTGGAACTGGTGGTGTTCCTAAATCATAACCCAGAACGGTTGCCGAGGAGGATACGTTTATCTCCGGATCAGGGCCTTTGTATTTCGTCCATAAGGCCAGGTTTGAACCACTGGCGTAAATTCTAACCGATGACATTTTTGCTTTTCTAACGAATTGCTTTGGCAGGTTATAACCCAGTGTCACATTGCTGAGGCGAATAAAAGATCCATCTTCAATGTTACGGCTGGTTGGGCTAATGGTATAATTCTGACCATATGCGGTAAGCCTTGGCATATCGGTGATATCACCAGGTTTTTGCCAGCGCTCCAGCTGGTAAACATCCATTGCCCTGTTGGCATCGCGTGTACCACCCCCCTCAAGAAAATAGTTGTTGTTGTTGTAAACCTTATTACCGTAAACAAAATTGAAAAACACTGATAGATCAAAACCCTTGTAGCTAAAATTGTTGGTAATTCCGCCATTGAATTTAGGTAGTGCATTCCCCACAGGAACAATGTCATTAGAATTGATTACCCCGTTCTTGTCGGCATCTTCATAAACGGCATTACCCGTTTGAGGATCAACATACAATTGGTTGTAGGTAAAAAAAGTATACATGGATAAGCCTTCCACCATTCTTTGAGCAGCATAGGCTGCCACTACAGGAGTAGGCAGTTTTTCTATTTTATTAATGTTTCTGGAAACATTCAGGTTAGTGCTCCATTTGAAATCATGATCAATATTGATGCTGCTTACATTCAGCTCAAATCCTTTATTACTCATTTCACCGGCATTGGTTAAAATAGAAGAAAAACCTTTACTCGATGCAAGCGGTAAATTAAGCAGGAGGTTACTGGTATACTTTTCATAAACATCTCCACTGATGGTTAATCTTTCTTTAAAAAGGCTTAAATCAAGTCCGATATTGGTTTGGCGGGTACTCTCCCATTTAAGATCGGGATTAGCCAGTTGCGAGGGAATAGTTCCGGGATTGTTTTGATAATTCGCTCCTGCGCCCCATAATCCACGCGAAGCAAAATCATTTATACCATTTTGGTTACCCGTTACACCCAGGCTGGCACGGAGTTTAAGATCAGAGATTACAGCAACATCCTTTAAAAAGTTTTCCTTTTTGATTCGCCAGGATAATCCGGCAGAAGGAAAATAACCCCATTGGTGATTAGCACCGAAACGGGAAGAACCGTCACCACGAATACTAAAAACAGCATAATATTTACCTGCATAATTATAATTTAGTCTGGCAAAGAACGAAGATAAGGTGTATTTAGATTCGGTTGCAGATGAAGTGGTAGTTGCAGCAGATGCAATCTGTTGGAAAGAGTCGTTTGGAAAATTGGTTCCTTGCGCCAAAACCTGATTGGTTACCGAGCCCTGCAACGAGTTACCGATGAGTACACCGAGTGAATGATCGCCAAAGGCATGGTTATAGTTTAAGGTTTGCTCATTGGTCCAGATGGTGTTGTTACTTACGCTGGTAGAACCTAAGTTTTTGTTGGCAATTCCTAAATTAGTCAGGCTATTCCAGTATTGAAATTCATTGTATTGATTATAGTCTACGCTCCAGCTGGTTTTGAATGTTAGATCCTTTAAAATTTTAGCTTCTCCATAAACATTGCTAATCAATCGATTACTTGTACTATTCATATTGGTATTAGCCAGCAATACATCCAGATTGTCAAAACCTGCCCATTTTCCGGGTGTTCCGTCGGCATTTACCTCAGGCAGATAAGTTGGCGTATGTAAAGCTGATTGGAGCATCCCACCTTGTGGTCCATCGCCCACCCTCGCATTGGTGCGATAAGTTTGGGTGAGGAGGTTACTGGTACCTATGGTGATAAAATCCCCAATCCTTTGATCCAGGTTAATTTTAAAGCTTCCACGTCTAAAATCATTGGTTTTGAGTGTAGCTTCCTGTTTATTTAAACCTCCACCAATATAATAGGTTGTTTTATCGTTGCCACCAGACACTGAAGCATCATAGTTTTGAAGAAACCCGGTACGAAAGGCTTTATTTAAACGATCGTAAGTATTTTGATCCTGCGGTAAACCGCGTGCTGCCGGAGATGCTGTAGGGTTATCTGTAAGTGCACGGAATGGCTGAAATCTATACGTCGTTACAGGAGCGGTGCCGTTTGCTGCAGCAATGGCTATTGCATCTGCATTAGAATTGCGGTAAAACTCATTTACCAGCTCTGCATGTTGTGGTCCTGTTACCAAATCCCATAACTTGGGTGCTTTTGCAAATCCCACGTAACTGCTCAAAGTAACTTTTGGTCCGGTGTTGTATTTACCGCGTTTGGTTGTAATTAAAATTACTCCATTTGCTGCTCTCGCACCATAAATGGCTGTAGCATCAGCATCTTTCAATACCGTGATGTTTTCAATATCATCCGGATTAATATCTGATAACGGATTATTGGCCTGACCTTGTGTACTAATCCGCTGAAGTGAACTATTGTTAACATATACTCCATCTATTACGTATAAAGGGTCATTACTGGCATTAATAGAAGTTGTTCCTCTAATGCGTATAAACATGCCATCCCCGGGTATTCCTGTAGATGTACTTACCTGTAAACCAGGTGCCTTTCCTTGAAGCTGCTCAGCAAAGGTGGCTGTCGGTTTTGTCCGAACCTCATCAACCGCAATGGTAGAAACAGAACCTGTCAGTGATTTTCGGGTCTGAGTACCATAACCCACAACCACGACATCGTTTAACTGGCTACTGGTTTCCCTCAACCGGATGGTAACCGGACTACTGGATACCACAATTTCTTTAGTTTGGTACCCGATATAGCTTAAGATTAGCGTGTAGGGTAATTTTTGCCCGGTTACGAACACAAATTTACCATCATTGTCTGTGGATACCGAGTGCGTAACACCTTTAATCCGAACAATAACCCCTGGTAAAGGCAGCTTGCTTGCGGAGTCGACTACCACGCCCTGGAGATTAGAATTGATTAATGGTGGAGGTTCTACCTGGGCAAATATTTTGCCTGAAAAGAACAGCAGGAAAAATAAAAAAATGAAGCTGGCAGGTATAAAATGCTTTTTCTTATGGAGAAATATTTCCATATTTAACTGGTTTTAAATTGATGATTAAATTCATTGATTAAGACTGGAAGGGTATCAGTGCGTGATTGGCGTTACAGAACTGATATTCCATGATAACCGGCAAGGCTTCCTTGTCGGTTTTTTGTTGTTTGGTTTAGTACATTTTCAAAATCGGGATAGTGTGGTCATTAATACTGCAGGTTGAGCGTGTAAAACAGCCTAGCTACAACAACAGCAAATTGGTATAACCAACTGTGGTTGCAGATCAATTTGTATAGAATCGGTTCCAGAGCGCGACCGGGTTTTGAATACTAATGCTGTTCTCATGATTGGTGTCAAACATAAAAATTATTATTTAATCTACCAAATCGATAGACTAACTATTTTAAATGTTACATACCAGAAATGTGTTGTGGGTTGAATGTTGTAGGTTATGGGGCTGGGTGGCTAATACCTAAACACTAACCTCTTACCTTAGATGCCTAAGGTGGTTAATGTGTTATGGGTTGCGTGTTACACGTTATGGGGCTGGGTGGCTAATACCTAAACACTAACCTATTACCTCAATATGAAAGTTGGTTTGCTTTCCATACAAACACCGAATGCAAGGAAACGGGAAATAGGAAACTCAGATGCCTTAGATACCTAAGGTGGTGAATGTGTTATGGGGCTGGTGGACTAAACCCCGAAACAATAACCATTGCTTGATATAAAGCTTGGTGACCTTTGCGATTAAAAATTAGCCATCAAAATACCGAATGCTCGGAAACAGGAAATAGGTTAAGTATAAAACTAAGATGTCTTAGACACTTAAATCAGTCTAAGAAACATAACCCAGTAACTGCGTTGAGATACCTCGACAACGGCAATGGTCTATAGCCAGCTTTTGATCCCAGGGATGGCCAGCGATTTCTACAATGAGGCTACCATGCCTTACACCAGATATCTGTTCGATTTGTGATACTACAATCTGGCTACGAACCGAGAATCGTTGGGCAATTTCTAAAAGAATAGCTTCTGCATTAGAACTGCCAATAACGTCTAATTTAAATACTTGCTTGCTTGGCCAATCCGGATTAGTCTTGAGTCGCTCCTGGTAACTTACCGGAAGATTTAAAGTCTGATGATTTGGGGTGGTTTGCCTGTTTGAAAGATGCTGTGACATAATCATGTAATTAATAGGTGTAAATTAAAGCCATTGTTTAAGGCTACCAGTTAGTTGTTAGAGAACTTTTAAAGTTTTATCTGATCAATTGATGCCATTGCTTGTCCATATCATGTAACCTTTGCTGAGCACTGCGGAGTTTTTTATCAACCTCAGGTTTCAACTCAGCTGGTATATCATCGAATTCATAAACATCACTTCCCTCCTTAGCTGTTAACCCGCCACCTGCAGATTCAATTCTATCGATCAGGCTTTTGCCCAATGATTGTTCTACCAATAAACGTTTAGTTTTGCTTTTCAGCGCGTTCTGAAATTGTGTAATAGTTGCCATGAATAATAAAGTTAGTGTGAATACCTGGATCAAATGTAAACAAAAAAATAAATGCTACAAAAACTATAGACTAACCATTTTATTTATTTTTCTGCTGATTGCTTGATGTATAATATGAAAATCATAAAAACTACAAAATCTATAGATTTTGTTTAAAAAATTTCATTCCAGCGCTCTGCGTCATTAACTTTGTGCCCGGAATTGAAAAATATCCCTATATGAATATAAAATCCCTTATAATATTGTCGGCATTTGCAGTGTTATCAAATAACTTGCAGGCACAAACGCAAAAAAAACCTTCAGGTAAATTGAATCGGAAGGTTAGCTCTTTTACTGCAAACGGACTTTGGCGAGGTAGCTTTGAAATCAAACCTGGCACGGAGGTTCCCATTAACTTTGAAATCAGTAATAAAAGTACGGGAGGTGCCGGAATCACTTTTATCAACGGGGATGAACGGTTTGAAGGTGGAACTGTAATTCAAAAAGCAGATTCGGTATATTTTAAGCTCGATCAGTTTGATAATGAACTGGCTTTGAAAATACAAGGAGATTCATTGGCTGGATTTCTAAGAAAACAAGATGGATCTGGAAAAGCTACTCCTTTTACTGCTAAGAAAGGAATTAATTACCGTTTCAAGGAGACAGGGAAACCTGCTAATGCAGATTTTTCGGGAACTTATGACGTGACCTTCACTTCGCCAGATGGTAAAACGGAAAAAACCGTTGGTTTATTTAAACAAAATGGGAGCAAATTAAGTGGAACATTTTTGCGGGTAACTGGCGATTCCCGATATCTTGAAGGTATAGTTGAAGGAAATGACTTTTACTTATCAAGTTTCATTGGCTCTACACCATCCTATTACAAAGGTTCGTTTACAGCCGGTGGTAAAATTACGGGGGCAAACATCAGTTCAAGAGGAAATACACCTTTTGATGGTATAAAAAATATAAACGCAGCACTTCCTGATGCCACTAAGCTTACCTTTCTTAAAGAAGGCTACAAAACATTGGATTTTTCTTTTCCTGATGTGAATGGAAAAAAAATATCACTGAGTGATGACAAATACAAAAACAAGGTGGTGATTTTAACCATTACCGGAACCTGGTGTCCTAATTGTGTTGATGAGGCTGCCTTTATCGCTCCCTGGTACAAAGAAAACCGCAAACGTGGTGTAGAAATTGTAGCCCTTCATTACGAAAGACAGCTAGACTCAGCCTATGTTCGGAAGGCATTAACCCGGTTCCGCGAAAAATTTGGCATAGAATATGATCAGGTAATTGCCGGAAAGCCTGATAAGCAACAAGTGGCAGAATCGCTGCCCGCTTTGAGCAATTTTCTGTCCTTTCCAACTACCATCATCATCAACAAAAAAGGTGAAGTGGCTCAAATTCATACAGGATATAGCGGTCCGGCTACCGGAAAGTACTATACTGAATTTGTAAAGGAGTTTAACAAGGAGATCGACGATTTAGTTGGTCAACAATAATAAAGAAGCAGAAACTATCCAATGCTGGGTATTAGCTGGATAGATAAAGAAATTCCTGTCTCATAACAGGTTTATATTTGGTTAGAAAAAAGGGACATATCCGGATGGGATGTCCCTTTTGTGTTTTAGTCAACAACCAATTAGAAGGATAGGTTTATAAAGTCAAAAATTTGCTTTGCTGATAGTGCTAAACAGCTTGTTCTACTGAATCGGGCAATGTTTATTCCACAAAAGTTACCTCTTTGATCGAATAGAGGTCCACCGCACTGTTCAGGTCTGAGTATGGCATCATGGGCAAACACCCCGTTAAATCCATCACACCTGGCGCTCTTTCCACCTGCGAAATAATTAGCGGGGTGGCTGCTTGCCTGTGGTAAATTAACCAATGCTACAGCAATATTATAGGGTGTTCCGTTACGAATACCTTGAACTAAAATTGTGTCGCCAGGTTCATACTTCATAATCTCATTCCCATATTCTGGAGGAAGCTTGATGGATACGTTGTTGATACCGGTAATCTGGTCTTTCAACTCCAGTCCGGCTTTTGCAGCGGGACTATTTGGATTGATACGGGTAAGGATTATTTTCTCCTCTATGAAATTTGCCGAAGCACCAAAATAGCCGGAACTAAACTTCTTGGGTATGTCAAAAACAGTACTGCTCAAAACACTAATCTCATTTGCCGTATTGGGCAAAACAGAAATTAGAAACTTTCCTAAATCAGCTTTCTGAATTGTTTTTTCTTCCTTTAAGGAACTGAGTTTAATACCTGTTTTAAGTTCAATTTTCAGTTGTAACAATGCCAAATCCAATTCTTTTTTTCGAGAAACAATAGTGGCATCCAATTTCCGACCACCTAAATAAACAATAATACTATCCCCTACCAGACTGCTCTTAGTTACAATAAAACTTCGGCTCTTATTTTTGCTTCCTGCTTTTTTGTCGTCCAGATAAAATAATGTTCCTAAAACCTCTTCGGCCCTACCTTTTAAAGTACTTTTTACCACTAAACTGGTTTGTTTTAAATCAGTTTCAAAACCTGTAAATTGGTTTTTGAGGTCATTCAGGGCTGTAACAGATTTAATCTCTTTTTCTTTAGGATCAAGATCAAATGAATCTGTTTTTTCTGGAAAAACCTGATACTCTTTTGCAATATTTAAGGCTGTCCAGTATTTGCGGTAAGTATCAACTGGAATTTCATAGTTTACTTCTTCAGCAATATCTATTCTGCTGTGAATGGCAATTACCCTGCCCAGGTAATCAAATAAAGGCCCTCCCGAATCTCCAGGTTCCATCTTACAGGTCGATTGTACAAACCCCCATCTGTTATTTGGATCTGAAATCCGCCCTACCCTAACAGTTGGAAGGCTTTGATTCAGTGTTGTAGGATAAGCAATACTGACACAAGGTTCATTTATTTTTAGACTATAAGACCAGCCTATCTCTGCTACAGGCCAGGTTCCTTGATCAATAATTCTGATCATTGCAGCATCAGGTCTTCCTGTTTTCGGCTCAAAGCCCATCTTACCTAACCCTTCTGCCGTAAATTCCTTTCCATCAGGAAAAATTACCTTGTACTTTTTACCTGGTGAAATGGCATGCGCAGCCGTTAATATATGTCCTGCTGCATCTACCACTACTCCGCTAAACTGAGCACTATTTTGTTTTTGAGTTATGGCATCTATCCCCCAAATCCTGACTGATGCTGCATATGCTTTTTCAATACCTTTCTGAATGGTTTGTTCGAATTCCTTTTTATCAAAATCTTGTCCATAAGATGCTTTATTTAAGCACATCACAACAAGAAAAAAGACAATTATCGAGTAGTATTTTTTCATTTCTATTTCCTCTGTTGGTTGGTATATTGCCCTTCGATAGGCTCAGGATGACAAATTTGTATAAACAGGTCATCGCCCTGAATTCATTTCAGGGCCTTTGCTATTGGTTGGTGTTTCACCGAACTGTAGTAAAAAAAACAAATTCTCCGCTCTGCGTATATCTAATTAAATCTGCGGGAAATAATTTAATATCAGCTCCCGCAGATTAAAATGATTGGCCACAGATTGGTCTAATGGGTGATATATCGCCCTTCGACAGGCTCAGGATGACAAATATCACCCTGAATTTATTTCAAGGCCTTCTCTACTCATCGTCCTCTCCACCAACCGATAGCAAAAACCGCGGTCATTTAAGTTTTATCTTTAAATATATCTCCCAATTGGGTTTTTAATTTGGAGTTAAATCCTGTATACTTTTCTACAATTTTACCCTCACGGTCTATTAAATAAAGTGTAGGGATACCGATAATCATAAAATCAGCCAGTGTTTTATTTTTATTCGGGCTCAAAACCTGCGTCCATGGCATATTCTCTTCGTTCATTGCCTTTCTCCAGGCAGCATTATCAGTATCAACTGAAACACTCAATACTTCAAAACCCTTTTCTTTGTATTGGGTATAAAGTTCCTTAACCTCAGGAATGGCTTTTCTACAAGGACCACACCAGCTTGCCCAAAAATCTATGAGTACATACTTGCCTTTAAATGATTTAATATCCACTGGTTTTCCTTCCGGATCGTTATACACAATGGAAGGAATCTCACTTCCAACTTTTAAAGAATTGCGAATAGCCAGTTTATCCAGGTACTCTCTTTTTAATTGCCTGGCTTCTTCTAGCTGAGGATGGCTGGCAATCAATTTAGCTAAGTTCGCTTCGAAAAAAGCATTATCTTTATCAACAGGAAACAATCCCAATAGGTAAACAACTGCCGGATTTCCCTCGTTAGCACTAATCATTTGCTTTAACCTTAGGGTTTCATTCTCAGCTTTACTCTTAATCAGTCCATTCGTTCTCAGGTAGGTTAACCATGTGGGGTCTTTTGCAAAAATCCGTTGTGCAGCATAACTTTCATCGTTTAATAAAGTCATCTCCTTTTCAGCTAAAAACTGATTATACACTACTGTATTAATCAACTGTGTAGCAGCAGATTTACTCTCTACAGCGACATAACCAGAATTCTTTGTTTTTACCCTTGCTGTATCATAGCCTCTAGCGATAATGTTAACATCCTTATCAGACCAAAATGAAGCGGTTTGCCATTTTAATATATCCAGCTGGTATAAGCCCGCTGTTTTGGGCTTCACACTTAAAGTAAAACTACCATCTGCGTTTACGGGCACAGAATCTACTACCTTTTTCTCCTTGCCAATACCTTTGTATAACCATACCATGTTGTACTTTTTAAATATTTCAGGATTTAGAACAGATACCTTTCCCTTTATGATTAAGGGTTTAATGACCTTGTTTTGAGCATATGTATTGGTAACCAATAGCAGGGCTAAAAATGCGACTACTATCCTTCTTTTTGTGATCAATTTCATGTTATTTAAAAATTTCTTTTAGTTTTTCATCCACACCTTTATTTCCTGAGCCCACCCATTTTCCAATAATTTTACCTTCTTTATCCAATAAAATTTGCGTTGGATATGCTTCAATAGAAAACATCTGTACCACATCCTGTTTCATTGAAATTTCATTATTCAATACGTTGGTCCAAGGCAAACCATCTTTCTCAACAGCTTGCTTCCACATGCTTTCTGCTTGCGCTTGTCCGCTAACTTTTTCGCTTGAAATACCGAGAACTTCAAATCCTTTTGATTGATAAGCTGTATATAATTCTTTCAAATGTGGCATGGCCTGACGGCAAGGTGCACACCAGCTACCCCAAAAATCCAATAACACATATTTCCCTCTAAACTGTGATAAACTAACTGTTTTACCATTTACATCCAGCTTACTGAAATCGGGAACAGGGCCGCCTGAAGACATAATTTTACCCGCTTTAATTCTATCCTGAATGGCATTGGCATATCGGGTACTTTTGTAGGTACCAGCAAGACCATTGTAAGCAGCTTCCAGTTCATCAATGGAATACTCTCTTGCAGCCGTAGATAGAAAATATAAACTGGCAAATGCATCCGGATGTTCTTTGATAAACTTTTTCCTGGTTTCAGAAATGGCTTTTCTATTTGCAAGCATTTTTTTCATTATCTCTTCCTGTCCTTCTTTCAAACCCATTATTCTAGATTCGATCATTTGTTTTTGAAGGGCAAGCATTTCTCTCAAATCTTTTTCTAAAGCTTTACGGTAAAGGGTAAAGCTATCGTTGTACGGATCTCCTGTTACACTGGCCAAATTAAGATCTTCTGCAGCGCCAGAAACTGTGAGTTTAGCACCGGCGGTCAATACTACCTCCAAAGGCATTGCGGGCATATACATGCCTGTTTTTCCTCCACCTAAATAAAGTTTCCGGTCAACACCCGTATCCATTTGCCCTACAAAAGGTTCTTTTCCGGCAGGCCCCGAAAGTTCGAAAGCATTATTACTCGCATCTGCTGTTATATTTCCATCAGTTCCTCTTATAATAATCTTTTCATTCCCCTGTCCATTTAAACTTCCTTTAATGGTATAGTTTTGTTGGGCCATCGCCATAAGGCAGGATAAGGCTAAACCTATCGTGAGTGATATTTTTTGTTTCATTGTTTGCTTTGTTGTTTAAGTTTTGTTGTTACAATTATTTAATACCAGGCTTCCATGCCATGGCTTTTACTTTTCCGAATCCGGTATACTTTTTTTCTGTTCCAGGGACAATCGCTCCGTTGGTTACATTCACTTCCATCTGATACACTGAACCTATTTTGGTGCTCTCATTATACGTGGCTACATATAAAATTTTGCAGAAGTTCTTTGGATCATACAGCACACCAGAAGCCCTGTTGGTATTCATATATTTTTGAAGTGCAATATTGGTAATGGTTTCACTGGCAGGTGCGGTCCATAACTGATCAGTAATTCCGGGCGTATATTTAAACTGATACAAATGATTATTGGCACTGTAGTAGAAAATTTCGCCATAAACACCGGCAGTAACCGAATTGATAGCAGCAATTTCCGGACAATTGCTCATATCGTACTTACCCTTACCAATCAGGGCGGTTTCCCCTTCCTTAAAGTTGGCTGTAAGCAGGTAAAATTTGCCTGCATTATTTTTCATGACGATATGCTCCCAGTTATTCCAGCCCATATCGGCCATTACAAAATCCAAGCCCACATTATTTACATCGAAGGGTGAATTTATGTTTTGTGTGGTAGCGATTGGAACTACTTCTGCTCCTCTCGTAACTACTTTAAGAAATTTTTTATTCGTTTGATCGTAAACAATGGCATCAAAAGCCGGAGCCAGAGAGTATGGTATCCATGGAGCAAGTGTACCGTAAGTTCCGCCCAAGGCATCACCAAAAGCCCTGTCGCCGGGAGCAATGGTTGTATAATCAATCTGATGTAGCTTATTATTGTTAATCATAAAGTCCTTACGGGCTTCTATTGTACCTACAAAACTCGGTGAAATGGTTGCCGGCGGATTCCAGAATATTCCTTTATTAGCCGTTCCAATTTTTTGAAAAGTATTGGTATTTACATTGGCCACATCCTTATTGGTTTGGATATATAAAGACACCAGGGTTGGAAAACCGGATTTGGTATAAATAATTGAACCTGGAGCTCCTGGTAACGGGCTTCCATTGGAGGCTTCATAAAGATCCAAAAATAATTTTTCTGTGGTTGCAGCCTTTGAAATTTCGTTATTGGTAATGATCCCAACATCTGAGTTACCGTTCTTTTCATACAATACCATCCAACCTTCAGCAAGTGCAGGTGTAACGGTAGAATTGAATTTGGCAAAGGTTTTCACACCTGTATTGGTATTGGTAACCGTAAACAACACTTCCCAGGTAATCTCCTTTTCGGTCATTTGGTAGTGAAGATTTAGCGTATTGCCCAAAGTATATTTTTCCTTGATGTCTTTATAAGCTTGAGTGGGATACATTTCCCAACTGAAACTCAACTCTGGAAATTGTGGGTTGGCGGCATTTACCACCTGTCCTTTATAAGTAACCACAGGTTTGATGTCGAGATACTCAAACCGCAGCAAGGCATACGCAGCCGGAATGCCTGTAACATCTATCGCTACCGGATCAAGTATAGTATAATCATAATTCCCTTTATCTTTTGAGCAGGAAACCATCATACTTAACAAGAGCAATAGTATAGGAAAGAATTTAAAAGTATATTTTTTCATCGTTAATGACGCTAAATGATTATGGAAAAGTAATCGTTTCACCTAATTCTGATTTGAGGGGAGCACCCGGATGTGCAGCATTGTAATTGATCAGTTCTATTTTACATCTGCTTTGGTAATAAAGCGCTTGTGTATAACTAATTTCATCGGGTGGCACCAAAACACCAGTGTAGCGTACTTTAAATATCGGTGCACGCCCAATTGCCGTGGTGATAAACTGAAATTTAACATCGCTATAGGCCCCAAAAAATGTAGATAGCTTATAATATGGAAGTGGATCTACATCCCAATTAGCGGGCTTTGCGAACTGATCTTTTAGAATGACAATTAAATTGGAGCGTTCCGCGATACCTTTTTTAAAATTATTATCTTCTTTTAACCCAAAAATAATTTTCGCCGGAGTGGTTTTAAAATCTGCTGATCGCTTTACATAAATAGAGAAAACACCAGTATAGGCATTGGCTTTAAGTACATATTTAGGAAAAGTATAGTGAACATCCTTTTTAATCCTTAAAGTATCCCCTCCGATCGCTTTTAATTGAAATTCCCGATCGTTAGCTACGGGCAAGCCAGAAAGGCGTACGGAGAAATTTATGGTATCTACATCATTCAACGACTTGAATGCATAATTATAGACTAAGCTATCGGCTTTTTCAGGATTTGCACCCAACCAGATATTCAGGGCACTAAAATCCTTTGGGTAAAGCAGGTCTTCTGATTTTTTACAAGAAGACAAAAGCAGCACAAGGCAAGCAAAGTATGCGAATTTAAGTTTCATATTGGTCCTTTTGTTATCTGTTATCAACTCTTCCCGGTGAATTACTAAATTCACTTACAGGAATGGGCAATTTATATCCTTTAAGGGTAATCATATTTAGTCCGGCAGATCTTGGGATAGAATTGGTATTCTTCCTTTTATGGAAGAAAAACAACTGTCCTTCTCCTAAAAATTCCTTTCTAAATTCTTGTTGTAAGGTTACATCGAAGTTGGTTGCATCAATAGGTGTAGCTGTTAAACCGCGATGTAACCTAACCTGATTGATCATAGCTGCAGCATTAACCATATTAGTATTCCGCTGTGCTTCTGCAGCGATGAAATACATTTCAGGAAGCTTAATCACAGGCATTTTATTTCGGTATGCCACCGGCCAGTTAGCGCTTTCCAACTGATTGTATTTATTAGATAAATAATTCCCGTCAGGAGAAACATTAAAGAGGTAGAGATACCTGAAATCTGCGGGTGAACTATCGTAATATTCAGTTCTGGTGGTTGCATTAATATAAAATGTAAAGCTTGTGCTTGCAGCAGTGAACCAGTTTTGATAGATGGTTTTCAAGCGAACAACATTCAAGGCAAAAAGGTGTTCTGTAGAGAAGGTTAAATCTGCCAGATCCTTGTTAACCAAACTGGATTGAAGTACCCAGGCAAATTTATTTGCATTGATGACTACGTTGGCATTTTCCAAAGCTTTAGTATAATCCTTTTTATACAGATAAATCCTTGCTAATAACCCTTTTACGGCATAATAATTTAAATGCACCTGTCTGTTTAGCAGGTAGCCATTATCATCTATCGATGTAACCGTTCTGCCCGAAATCAAAGGATCTACTTTTAACAGCTCGGCCGCTTCATTTAAATCAGCAATAGCCAGATCGAGCACCTCTGCAACCTTAAGTTGTGGAGCAATTTCTTTAGCAGATTTTTTGTAATACGGAATAGAAATTTTCTGCGGATTTTCCTCATAACTGGCACCAAAAACCCGTAGCAAATCGAAATGCAAAAATGCCCGCAAAGCTAAAGCCTCCCCTTTAATAATGGCGTAATTATCTCCGGTAAATACCGCCCTCTGCCCATCAATTTCCTCCAGCAATTTATTGTCGTTGGTGATAGAATTGTATATTCCATTCCATATCGCATCTATTCGTGCTAAAGAAACCTGACTATTGGTATACTGGTAAACCCTATCCGCATCGTACGCAGTAGTTTGAGTATCCCATTCATATCCTAAAACGCCCATGAGGCCAAAGGTCATTTCTTTTCCATACAGCGGTTCATAAGTTAAGGAACTATAAACACCTGACAGCGCCTCTTTGAATCCACTTTCAGTAGAAAAAAGATCGGTATCGCGCACTTGCGATTTAGGTTCTACATCCAACCATTTATTGCAGGAGAACAATAGCATGGGTAATGCAGTAAAAAAAAGTTTTAAATATCTCTTCATCTTTATATCAATTAAAATGTAGCCTGTACTGAGCATGAATAAGTTCTGGCAAATGGAAAATCCAAACCACGTTCTGCCTTAACAGATGAAATTCTTGCAATATCATTGGTAAAGAAGGTTACCCTAAGCCGTTCTAAACCCGAACGTTTAAGAAACTTAGTATCCCTAAAATCATAGGAAAGATTTAGAGAACTCAATTGGAGCTCGTTAAAATCCTGCACAAAACGTGAAGTAGGATTGGTTCTGATTGGTTTAGCCTTAATGTGTTTAAAGAAAACCTCATCGCCAGGATTTTTCCAGGTACTGGTAAATACCCGGCGATCGACATTAAACTGGATATCTACATTTTCTACCCGATCTACCAGGGTCTGGTTGTAGTACTGACCACCAAGTTTATACAAAAAACCACAGTTTAAGCCCCATCCTTTGTATTGTGCATTAAAACCAAAGCTTCCCCGAAGTTTTGGTGTCGACTCCCCTACCACAACCTGATCATTAGGGTTCCAGATGTAGGTTAAATCTCCATTAGAGCTGACAAAAATTTCTTCTCCCGTAATCGGATCAATTCCTTTGGAAGGTACTGCCCAGATGGCTGTAGTAGACTGGCCTTCCTTATACCGGATAAATGGTTTAGTAGAGGTTGATCTTTCTGCTTCCCGTTCTACATTCAAACTGTTTAAAGCATCCGAAATTTTGATCAGCTTATTTTTATTGGTACTTACGTTAACAAAAACATTGAAGAAACTTGCAGTTGCAGGATTGTTGTACAGCCTATAGCTCAATACCGCATCCAAACCAATATTTCTTACTTCTCCCAGGTTTTCTTTCACAGAACTGAAACCTACTGATCCTGGTAAAGGTAAATCTGTTAACAGGTTTTCGGTGGTACTGATATAATAATCTACCCTCAGGTTGATCCGTTTAAATAACTGTGCATCAACCCCAAAGTTATAGTCCTGTGTTTGCTGCCATTTCAACTCATCATTGGCCAAGCCCATTAATTTGGCCCCCACAATGTTATCGTAGTATGTATCGGTGTAGTAATTATAGGTAGCCATTGCCTGGTATGGATTAAAATTCTGACTACCTGTATAACCTGTAGAGGCCCTTAATTTAAGCTGCTCTACCCATTCGTTTGTCTTAAAAAAGCTTTCCTTATGGATGTTCCAGCCAATACCTGCAGACCAAAAATTACCCCACCTGTTATTGGCTCCAAATACACTGGATCCCTGTCTCCTGAAGGTTAAATCGGCCAGGTAACGCTCATCATAAGAGTAATTCAGCGCAGACAGTAAACCTGTTTCACGCGTTACGGCATCAGAACCAATCGGCCGCCCACCCTCTAAATATTGTTTCGCAAAATTTACATTATCTACCCTATCGTTCAGGAAACCTTGTGCCTGTAATCCATGGGTTTCACTCGTGGTTTCATAAAGATTCCACCCACCGTTAAAATAGAACAGGTGCTTACCTAGCATTTTAGAATAATTAACAGTGATATCTGTTTTGATTGATCCATCTACCCCATCGGTAATGGTATAATCACCCCGCTTAAAGTAATCTTCCTGAGCATATTCTGCATAGCGGGTATGATTAGCTGGAAAAAAATCTTCACGACTACTTTGTTTATGTGTATACCCTAAACGGCCGATAATTTTTAGCGACTGCGTTAGCGACCATTCTGTTTGGAAGTTATTGGTGATATCGGTGTATTTGGAGAAATTTTTGGTTCCCAAAGTAGCATTGTACAGAGGATTATAAAAGGTTTCAGTACTTGTACCGGAAGTGAATTGCCCAAGTACCTTTTTCATCATACCATTATCTTCATAAGGAGCCCAATAGGGATTTAACCGCGAATAAGCTGAAAATGTACCATAAGGAGAATCGTCTGCTTTATTTCCCGTTACCATCAAAGTATTGCGAAAAAGAAAATCTTTTAGGCGATAGGACAAATAAACATTACCAGATAGCGTTCTTCTTCCTGATTCTTTCATAGCTCCGGAGATATAGTTATAGGTAAAATCTGCCCCATACCTCAAATACGGATCTCCTCCTTCTAAAGACAAGGTGTGTTTTTGACCAATTCCTGTTTGCACGGGTTGTGAAAGCCAGTAGGTGTTTACCCCCCTTGCGATGTCTGTATAGATTTTGTTGTATTCCTCTTTCAGTTGTTGCTCGGAATAATTAAAGGGAGATGAATACCTTCCGGCACTCAACTCAGCCTGAAGTTTTTCGGAAGCATTGGTTAAACTGTAACTGCTCAAATCAGGTGCAGTAACATTAAAATCGCCAGTGTAGCTCAATCTTAGCTTACCCATTTCTGGTCTTTTGGTTTCTACCACCACCACTCCATTTGCTGCCCTCGAACCATAAATGGCTTTTGCTGCGGCATCTTTCAAAATCGTTACAGAAGCTACCCGGTTCATATCCAGATCGTATATTTTCTGAAGATTGGTTTCAAAACCATCCAGAATAAAAAGCGGAACATTTGGATTGCTTGAATATTCCCCTTTGAGACCTGGTAAGCTGTTGGCTCCCCTAATCTGCAAATCTGGTAGTGTATTCGGATCTGAACCAGCAGCAATATTCTCGATTTGGATAAAAGAAGGGTCGAGCATTTTAAGGCTCTGGATAAGATTCTGGTTACCTACAGATCGCAATTGTTGCTGGGTAAAGGTAGAAGCCGAACCAGTAAAGCTCTCTGCCTTACGGGTAAAAACTCCGGTAACTACTACCCCATCAAGATCTTTATCTTCCTTTTCTAAACTCAAATTAATTTCAGAAGCTGAACCCACCTTCATTTCGCGGCTAACATAGCCTACAAAACTGAAGACGAGCATTGTTGCTTTTTCCGGCACAGTAATGGTATATTCACCAGCAGCATCAGTTTGCGTAACTATTGCAGGTATTTCCTTTACCTTTACACTTACTCCAGCTAAGGGACGATCATCTGCTGTTAACACCTTACCTTTTATCCTATTGGGAGATGTAGCTCCTCCCATGCTTGTCATAGGGATTGATTTAGGAGCTACCTTTACCTCGGTTGGAGTGTTTTTTTTGCGGATAATAATTTTATTCTCCCTTAACAGATATTCGAGAGTCGTTTTACTTAATAAAGCTTCCAATACCTGTCCGAGAGGTTTGCTTTTAGCGCGTAGAGATACCTTATAATCTGCAACCATCTCTTCGCTAAAAATAAAATTGAAGGTGGTTTTTTTTTGGATTTGGTCTAATGCCTGTTTAAGTGAAATATTTTTGAAGTCGACATCGATCTTATGCTGATCAATAGACTGTGCTTCAGCTGCCTGTACAACAAGTACTATTGATAAAGTTGTAGCAAAGCAGGCGAAGTTTATTGGACGCATGGCGCGCCAAATTTTTACCAGCAGCAAAATGCGGGCATATTTTTTCATACCTTTGAATGTGTTTTTTAGTTTAAGTTTGATTTAGAAGACACGCGATGACCCTCAGTCGGTGATTGGCATTACATACTGAGACATCTGGGACCGAAATATTAAATATTTCGGTCTTTTTTTTTGGAGTACTAGTTTGGCATAGGCTAAGTTTGGTTGGTTTAGTTAGTTTGGTTATTTGTTATGGTAATTACTGCACCTTTGGCTTCATAAGAAAGTCCCCTGGTCATGGTCAGTGCATCTAGTATATCATATAAATCATCAGAGGCCTCAAATCTTCCGGTAAAGTGAGCTTCGGCAATCTGTTTATTATCAAAATGAATTTTAACGTTGTATTTATTCTCGAGTATTTCGGCTACAGCTTTTAATGATTCATCGTTAAAAGCAAGTCTTTCCTGCATCCATGCAATTACCTGAGCACTTTGCAGCTTTTTCATTTCCGATTTGCCTGTAGCCTTAGTATAAGCAAGCTGATCATTTGGTAAAAGTATATTATTATTGACTGCAACCTTACCTCTGGCAACAGTTACACTTATGGTTTTATGTGAAGCATACGAACTGATGTTAAATGCGGTACCCAACACATTGGTAAGGGTTTTACCTGCCCTCACCTGAAAAGGTTTATGATCATCATGTTTAATATCAAAAAAAGCCTCACCTTCTAACAATACAACTGATCTTTTATTACCATTAAAATGATCCGGATAGCTAATAGCAGAATTTACATTTAACCACACCACTGAACTATCGCTTAATGTGATTTTCCTGATTTTATTATTCCCGCTTTTGATGACAATGGTATTCGCAGAATCATTGGAATGCTGCATTGCTTTTTTATTCTCAATAGTGTACCATCCCAGGCCTGCTATTAAGATAAGAGAAGCGGCTACTGTCCAGGTCTTTATGTAATTAGGTTTATTTTGAGGAACTTTAACAGGAATTGCATGAAGTAATTTATTTAGAATTCGATCATGAGCTTCGGTTTCTTTACCCATCTTAGCATCATCCCATGGCATCGGATGAGCCTTAAAATCAGCCATTATCTTTTCGATACGTGTTTCTTCAGCTTTTTGACTGTTGCTTTTACCGATTAGTTTTTTAAAAATGGAGATTATCATCATGCGCTTTTAATAAAGACACATCAAAAGCAGGTATCACCCAAACAAAAAGAAAATAAAATAAAAAACAAGGAATTCAGCCATTCCCAACCTGATTTTTTTAAGACCAATATTAATTTGATTTTCTACGGTTTTACTCGATATGCCTAACCGGGAAGCGATCTCTTTATTCGAAAGATGTTCTTTACGACTCAGGATTAAAATTTCCTTGCATTTATCAGGCAACTTCGAAATGGCTGCTTCAAAAACTTCCTTGATCTCCTTAACCGCCAAATTTTCATCAGAGCTTATATCGGATGCAATATTATGGTGTCCCTCGTCAATAATTCCAACATGACTATGCTTTGACCTTATTTTATTTAGAGATCTGTTCTTAACCGCAATATAAAGGTAATCTCTTACCGACCTGATTTGGAGCAGTTCTTTTGAGTTCCATAAATAGAGAAAAACATCGTGAACAAGATCCTCACAAGTTTCCCTGTGTGGAAAAATTTGGAAAGCACACATATACATTTCAGACCAATACCTATCATATATACAAACGAAAGCCTCCTGATTACCACTATTTATGAGTGATAACAGCTCCTCGTCTTGCAGATTTGATAAAACTGGTAAAATTTTCATTTAAAAATGCTTCAATTTCGGTTTAACAGCCTAGCATTAGGCAAAAAACCAGAAGAAAACCGTACATGCAGATAATTAATAGCTTTACAGCCCCAGCGAATACCTAAAAGTAAGTATCTGTAAACAAATTATCAAAATAAATCGATTTATATTAAAACATATATCTTATTATAACAGATCTTAATTAAAATCAATTTCAGTATAATTTGTCCATCTTACTATACAGCTAATCTAGCTTCCGCAAATGTAGGAGCATTTTGAATAAAAACAAATTAATACTACCAAATTAGTAGAATTAATTTATAATAATCCTAAAGTCTTTAAATAAAGGAACTTTCGGGCATATTTTTTTCTGAAAAGGGAAAGGTTAATGCAGGGATATCCCTTGTAAAAACACATGGTGTGGCCATTGCCTTTAATAAATTTGCCCTGAATTCTTGCCTGGATATGCTTTTCATTCCGAACTGTTGTATCCAGGGGTTTGGCATCCCCAAATCATGGAGTTGAAATCCATCGGCCTTTAGTTTTAACATCAGGTAATAAAAAGCCACTTTACTGGCATTGTTAACGGCATGAAATAAACTCAGCGACATAAAATAACCATTGATTGCTATGCCTACTACCCCGCCAACCAAAAGGTCGCCCTGATATGCTTCTACACTATGTGCAAACCCTAATTGATGAAGTGCTATGGTACTGTCTATATAAGCTTCACTTAACCAGGTAATAGCCTTTGCATCGCGAGGTTTTGAGCAGGCGCGTATAGTCTCTTCAAAGTTTGCATCAATTTTGATATCAAATTCCTTTACTTCCCTATCCCTTTCCTTTTTTAACAACTTATATAAACCATCCTGCATCTTAAATTGATTTATTGGCAGCACTCCTCTAATTTCCGGATCCAGCCATTCAATGATTTTATGATTCCTCATGGTAGGAAATACCACAACGCCTTGAGCAAATGCAGCGATTAAAGTATGCGGTGACAGCTCATTCTGACTGTTTGCCCATAAAATAGCATCGCTTTTACTTCTTGATATTTTTGATAAAGCAGCGAAAAAAAACAGCTGTAACTTCCTCTTCACTTTCATTTTAATATTCCCCGGAAGTAGTATGGAAAATAATCTGGAGGAAAACCGCATAGCCTGAAATAGTTGGTTCAACGTAAATTTAACCAAACAAACTGTATAAATTCAAACAAACTGGTTTACAGTATTTTGGCAGTATTTAATCTTTAGTATTTAGTAGTTATACATTTCGCCTATCCAACAGCCCGATAGTTTGGATGTCCGGTTGTTTGGAGCATTTTTTCCAAGAGCATGATATACGCCCAATCTTGATACCTGATACTTGATACTTTCTTAACAGTCTTTAGTATTTAGTAGTTAGTAGTAAGACATTTCGCCTATCCAGCAGCCCGATAGTTTGGATGCCCGGTTGTTTGGAGTATTTTTTTCCAAGAGCATGATACGCCCAATCTTGATACTTGATACTAAATACTTGATACTATCCTTCAATTTTTTACACCTCAACAGGATGGTACAGGACAGAAAATCGAAATAAATGCGCTAAACTCGTATTGCCAATTAGCCAAATATTTCATTTTATGTGCGCCCTAGGACTTAAAGTTCGGCGCAACAACTAACAAAACAACTGATAAACAACCCATTACAAAGCCAGAACAAAACATCAAACATCAAAAATGCAACCGTTTGCATTTTTTAAATCCGGCGCTCCTGTAACATAAGCTATAAATTAATTCCTACTAACTTAATTATTTCATGAACTACAATTATTTCCCTTAGCAGTATTAACACCCATATTAGCTAGCTATCAGGCATAAGCAACAGATAGTCGTATAACACACCAAATATTTTCTAACCAAATTATAAATTATGGATTTCAATTTCAATTCAGAAGTGCCGCAGTGGCGCAGGCCAAGAGCCGGCAAAAAAATTCTGATTATGGGACTTTCAGCGCTATCGTTAATGCTCTTAAATGAGACAGCAGTAGCCTATCCAAACCTATCGAGCGCAACAATAAAAGTGCACAACGCTAAAAAACAGGATGTAGTGCTGAAAGGAAAAATAACAGATGAAAAAGGCGAAACCTTAGTTGGCGTAAGCTTGAAACTAAAGGGCACTTCCATTGTAACCACAACGGATGCAAATGGTGCGTTCTCTATAAACATTCCTGCAAATATTACAGATCCCATATTAATTGTGTCTTATATCGGATATACCACACAGGAAGTTCCGGTAACTGGAAAAACAACGGTAAGTATTCAACTTAAAAGTTCTACCAATGATTTAGACGAAGTTGTAGTTGTAGGTTATAATACGGTAAAGAAAAAAGACCTCACAGGGGCTGTTTCGAGTGTTAGCGCAGCAGATATCAGATCAAGGCCAGTTACCAATGCACTGCAAGCCATTCAAGGTAAAGCTTCTGGGGTTGATATAACCTCTAACGAACGTCCGGGACAGGTAGGCTCCATTTTAATCCGCGGATCAAGATCGATAAATGCAAGTAATTCTCCGCTTTATGTAGTGGATGGTATTCCGTTTAGTGCAGGTGGTATTGAAGCCATTAATCCAAATGACATTGAAAGCATTGATATCTTAAAAGATGCTTCTGCAACTGCCATTTATGGATTTAGAGGTGCAAATGGGGTGGTACTAGTGACGACTAAAAAAGGTAAGGCTGGTAAACTGAGTTTAGATTACGTTGGAACTGCCACGATTGAAACCCTGGAAGACAGAACTGAAATGATGAATTCAGCACAGTATATTGAATTCAGAAGAGATGCTTTCCGTGCTCTTCCAGCTACTGATAGCAGAAAATATCCTACTGTTCCTACCCTGGCAGATGATCAAAAAATATTTGCCGGAGACAACTATGTTCTCGAAAATGTTGCCAAGGGTTGGGTAAATGGTGTTTATGATGGCAGCTTAGTGCCCACCACGAATTGGACAGACCTGGTTACACGCACGGGAGTTACACAAGATCATGTATTGAGTCTCAGCGGGGGTACAGACAAAATAAAAGCCTACGGATCATTTGGTTATCTTAACCAGGAAGGAACGCAGTTAGGTCAGGACTATGAACGTTACAGCACAAAGATCAGCATAGAGTTAAATCCTGTTAAATGGTTTAAAATGGGAGCCAATATAACGGCCTCATATGGGTTACAAAATTATGGCTTCCAAACCGGAAATGCTACAGGAGCAAGCAGTTTATATGGGGCAGCTTTGGGTATGTTACCAGTGGCTGTTCCTTATGATATAAATGGAAACCGAATTAATCTTCCTGGAGGAGATATTAATATTTTGAATCCTATTGGTGAGGATCAATACAATGTTAACTTACGTAAGGTTTTAAGAACAATTGGGTCCTTTTATGCAGAAGTAAACATTTTAAAAGATCTAAAGTACAGACTTAATTTCGGGCCAGACTTTTATAATCTTTATAATGGCCGATACCAGGATGCAAAATCCATTAACCGCGGGGCTGGAGAGCCTGGCTCCACTAATTATGCACAACTTAATCAAAATAACAAGTTCGCATATACATTGGATCACTTATTATATTACGATAAAACCATCAATAAACATAATTTTGGTGTAACACTCCTTCAAAGTTCCTCTTTAACAAAAGAAGAAACTTCATCCATGACAGGTACTAAAATTCCATTAAGCAATCCTTTATGGTATGGTTTAGGAGGGGCAAATATTCCAAGTTTAGATGCATTCAGTACTGATTTGATGAAAAACACATCAGTATCTTACATGGCGAGGATTAACTATGGTTTCAACAGTAAATATCTGTTAACTGCTTCAGCCCGTTGGGATGCGGCCTCACAACTAGCGACTGGAAATCAATGGGACTTTTTTCCATCTGCGGCATTAGCCTGGAAATTAGATCAGGAAGACTTTATTAAAGATATTAAATGGATAGACCAGCTGAAAGTTAGAGTTGGTGTAGGTAGCTCAGGTAACTCAGCTATTACTTTCGGAACAACCCTTGGTAAATTACAACCACTAACCTATACTTTCGGAAGTTCAGTGCAAACAGGCTATGTTTCATCTGATCCATCCGTTGCAGAGCCGCCTACCCTTCCAAACAAATTATTAGGTTGGGAGCATACACTACAGTATAATTTGGGTTTAGATTTCAGTCTGGTAAAAGGCAGGGTGAATGGCTCTCTGGATCTATACAAATCGAAAACTACAGACCTTCTATTACTAAAAAATATTTCATCAATCAATGGTTACACCCAATCATACGATAACATTGGCAGTACAAAAAACCATGGTATGGATATTACGCTTAATACAGTCAACTTACAAAGTAAAAATTTCAACTGGTCTACAACTTTGGTATTCTCTACCAGTAAAGATGAGATTACACAGCTTGCAAATGGAAATGACTTAACAAGTAGATGGATTTTAGGTCAACGCATAAATATTGGTTATGATTTTGTAAAAGATGGAATTTGGCAAAATACACCTGAAGATTTGGCAGAGATGGCCAAGTTCAATGCAAATCTTCCGGTGGCAAGTGCTTTTAAACCTGGTTCAATAAGAGTACGTGACCTTAATGGTGATTATAAAATAGACGCGAATAATGATAGACAAGTAGTTGGTCATTATAATCCAAGCTGGACTGGCGGTATGACCAATACTTTCAGTTACAAAAATTTTGAGCTTTCGATTTTTATGGTTGCGCGTTATAACTTCCTAATCGCAACGGGAGCAGAATCTCTACAGGGTCGTTTTGCTCAACGTGTTGTTGATTACTGGACACCAACCAATCCAACCAACAATTACCCTGCTCCCAACTACGGCAGTGCAGCAGGCGATACTTACAGGAGTGCTATGAATTATCAAGATGGTTCTTTCATTAAAATAAGGAACATTTCTCTTGGATATAATTTCCCAGATAACCTGGCTAAAAAATTAGCGCTTTCAAAATTAAGGGTGTATGCACAAGCGATCAATCCAGGCTTAATTTATTCTAATATAGACTGGGTAGATCCGGATGCAGCGATCTCTTCAAACAACTCGGTTACATCAACATTTAACAGGGGATTTGTATTTGGAATTAATGCAAGCCTTTAATTTCCAATCTATTAAAAGAAATTGATCATGAAAAAGATTATAAATATATTATCGAGCGTTGCATTAGTAAGTGGAATGATTATTATCCCTACCTCATGTAAAAAGAGCTTCTTGCAAGAAGAAGTTATAAATGCACGTACAACAGCCGATTTTCAAAAAACAGATGGATTAGATGGTTTGGTTGTTGGAATGTACCAAAGTTTAAAGTTTCATTTCAATTATACATGGGCTTATACGACCACGAATTACGGAGTAGATGAATTCACCGTTGGCGGTGATCGGACAGAACAAATGTATAATTCTTACGATGGAAGTTTTAATTCCTTTTCAGGAGATATATCCTCAGTGTGGGATAATATGTATGCGAATATAAACTCGGCTAACATCGTAATCAAGAATGTTCCGGTATACTATGAAGGTGGAAACAAAAATATCCGTCTGGGTGAAGGTTACTTCATGCGCGCCTTCGATTACTTTAAACTGGTAAAACAATTTGGTGGTGTACCGATTAAACTTGAGCCATCAGAAACTATTCAGGAAGAATTTACCAGAAGTAGTGCAAAAGAAGTTTATGACCTCGTAATCAGCGATTTCCTTAAAGCTTATGATCTACTTCCTCCAACTGCGGCAGAAACCGGAAGAATTACCAAATGGGCAGCGGCACATTTTTTGGCTAAAGCCTATTTATTCCGCGCAAGTGAAATCAACAATAGCTGGAATACAGAGACCAAGACGGCAGATCTTCAAAACGCAGTAAAATACGCTGATTTGGTAATTAATAGCGGTGCGCATACTTTAGCAACCAATTTTAGTGATTTGTGGAATTTCACTACTGTTGATGGCCCTAACGAAACCAATAAAGAAGTGATTTTGGCTGCCCAATTCTCAAACAATACGGCAACACAGGGTAGATATGGCAATCAAATCCATTTATATTATCCCTCAATTTATCAAAATTTGCCGGGTATGCAAAGAGATATCCCAGGTGACCGAGAATTTCAACGTCTAAGATCAACAGATTATGCACTTGATGTTTTCGACCGTGTAAATGATTCGAGATTTTGGAAGAGTTTTAAAACCCGTTATTTATGTAACAGACCCGCTAATGCTCCTGTATGGACAGCAGGTACAGCACCCACTCCCGATTTAGTTGGAAAAGTTAAGTTTGTTGGAGGAGAGGAATCTATTTTATATATTATCAACAATGCGGGTGATACCAGATATACCCCAGCGGTAGCTAATGCTAACCCTGCTTTACCAACAGATATAGCCAGAAGAAAACCTAGCATGTATGTAAGGTACTTCGCCGGGCAACCTCAAAATTACTTAGGTGGTCATGGAAATTTTGGTGTGAGCCAATTCGTAGCCCTATCTAAGTTTATAGATGGCTCAAGGAATGCCGTACCGTCTCAATTTGGTCAACGCGATGGTATTTTAGCCAGACTTGCAGAGACTTATCTTATTGCAGCCGAAGCCTATGGAAGAATGGGGCAATTTGCTCAAGCAATTCCATACTTAAATAAAGTTAGAGATCGCGCAGCTTACAAAGAGGGAGAAAATAGAGAAAGTTATGTAGATGGTGGTGCTGCATATAAAAATAACGCCGCAGCTAATACTGCCGCATTTGTATCATATTCAGATAAAAACAGTTACTTTGAATCAAATAATATTCCTGTGACTACAGTGAGTACATTATCAGCATTACATTTAAACAGCGAAGCTGATATTTTCAATTCCAACAAAGATTTTTACGACAAAATTGGGGCAAGTTCTAACACTGATAAATTTATTGCCTATATTTTAAATGAGCGATCGAGAGAATTGATGGGTGAATTGATGAGATGGGAAGATTTAGCCAGAACGAAAACTTTGGTAGCCCGCACAGCTGCATTTAATGATGAGGCTAAGCCAGCTGAAAATAAACATTATTTACGCCCAATTCCTCAAAATTTCTTGGATGTAATTAAAAATGGTGGACAAGCCTTAACACCGGCAGAAAAACAAGCCATGCAGAATCCAGGATGGTAATCTTTTAAAGTCAGGAGTCGACAATCTGATGTCATGAGTTAATTGTTACAGTTTACTAATGGCTATTGACCAATAACTAATGGCCAATGACTAATGAGCCAATGACTAATGAGCCAATAAAGCAAGGGAGGATATCTGCACAGATATCCTCCCTTGCTTTATCTCAAAAAACTTACAATATACACAGGATAGTACAGGTTGCCCTTACAACTTGCCAAAGGTATCTTTAGCTTGATAACCCTAACCAAATTGTAAACTATTCTCATGAAGCACAAGCTATTTGTACTTTTTTGCCTATCCATAATAGGAATCCGGAGTTTTGCTCAAAACCAACGAAACGCATACAATTTCAACCCCGGCTGGAAATTATATGTTGGTGATATTCCGGGTGCAGAACAAACCGCTTTCGATGATAAGGACTGGGAATCTATCAGCCTTCCACACGCCTGGAATGAGGACGAAGCCTTTAAAAAATCTATCGAAAACCTATCAACAGGAATTTCCTGGTATAGAAAGCACTTCAAACTTCCTGTCGCATCAGCAGGTAAAAAAATATTCTTAGAATTTGAAGGAGTTAGGCAGGCTGGAGAATTTTACCTCAATGGTAAATTCATTGGCCGACATGAAAATGGCGTAATGGCTTTTGGCTTTGACATCAGCGAATTCATTGTACCCGATCAGGAAAATGTATTAGCCGTTAGAATTGATAATGCCTGGAACTATCGTGAAAAAGCAACCAATTCGGGCTACCAGTGGAGTGATAAAAACTTTAATGCCAACTATGGTGGTATTTCTAAAAACGTACGTTTGCATGTTACAGGCAAGCTTTATCAAACCTTACCGCTCAATTCTTTTTTAAAAACCACTGGAAACTATATTTATGCTAAAAACTTCAATATCACAGGCAAAAGCGCTGTTATTGTATCAGAATCCGAGGTAAAGAACGAAACCACCGAAAATCAATCTGTGCAATATGAGGTAGAAATAAAAGATGCGGATGGAAAAATTATTAAAACCTACAGTTCTGCTCCTCAAAACGTCGCAGCAGGTGCAACTGCTCAACTCAAATCGGAATCACTTGTTAATGGTTTAAATTTCTGGAGCTGGGGTTATGGTTACCTCTATACCGTAACTTCCCGCTTAAAAGTAAATGGCCATACTGTAGATGCTGTAAGCACAAAGACAGGCTTCAGAAAAGCAGAATTTAAGGACGGGATGGTCTATTTAAACGACCGTGTGCTAATGATGAAAGGTTATGCGCAGCGCACCAGTAACGAATGGCCTGCTGTTGGCTTATCCGTTCCGGCCTGGTTAAGCGATTACAGTAACCAACTCATGGTAGAAAGTAATGCCAATTTAGTTCGTTGGATGCACATTACCCCCTGGAAACAAGATATCGAATCGTGTGACAGGGTGGGCCTGATTCAGGCCATGCCAGCGGGCGATGCAGAAAAAGATGTAACCGGTACCCGATGGGAACAACGCAAATCAGTAATGACCGATGCTATTATTTACAATAGGAATAACCCCAGCATTCTTTTTTATGAGTGCGGAAATGAATCCATAAGCGCAGAGCACATGGCTGAAATGAAAGCCATCAGAGATCAATATGACCCCAATGGAGGTAGAGCAATAGGCTCAAGAGAGATGTTAGACATCCCTTCTGCCGAATATGGTGGCGAAATGCTATACATTAATAAGAGTGCTACCAAACCGCTATGGTCTATGGAATATTCAAGAGATGAAGGTTTAAGAAAATACTGGGATGAATACTCTCCTCCTTACCACATTAACGGCGCAGGTCCCTTACACAATGGAGCCGATGCCAGCATTTATAACCGAAATCAGGACACCCACGCTATCGAAAATGTAATCCGGTGGAATGAGTATTATGTGGAGCGGCCAGGTACTGGCAAACGGGTAAGCTCAGGTGGTGTAAACATTATCTTCTCCGACTCCAATACCCACCACCGGGGTGAAGAAAATTACCGTAGAAGTGGTGAAGTAGATGCCATGCGAATTCCGAAAGATGGCTTTTATGCACATCAAGTGATGTGGGATGGATGGGTTGATACCAGGAAAACAGGAATCCATTTAATTGGTCACTGGAATTACAAAACCGGAACTAAAAAGAATATTTATGTCATTGCCGCCGGCGATAAGGCTGAATTGTTTTTAAACGGAAAATCACTAGGCTTCGGAGAGAAGAGTAACGGTTTCCTTTACACTTTTAAAAACGTAACTTATCAACCGGGTACAATTAAAGCTGTTTCTTACGATAACAAAGGAACAAAATTGGCACAAGCTCAATTAAAAACAGCAGCTGAACCTGTAGGTATTAAATTAACCAAAATTCAAAATCCAGCAGGATTTAAAGCGGATGGTGCTGACCTAGCATTAGTCCAGGTAGAAGTTGTGGATGCCGCAGGAAACCGCAATCCTATCGCTTTAAATACCATTAATTTTGAGCTAACTGGTCCGGCAGAATGGCGTGGTGGTATTGCTCAGGGACCGGATAATTACATCTTATCTAAGCAGTTACCTGTAGAAGGTGGTATAAACAGGGTATTAATCAGATCTACAACCACAGCAGGAAAAATCAATGTTACAGCAAAGGCTGATGGCTTAAAATCTGCTTCATTGGTACTTGAAACCTCTCCGGTAAGTGTTGAAAATGGATTATCTAATCAGTTTCCTGCAGATGGCTTAAAATCAAATTTAAGCAGAGGTGCAAGCCCTGTTACAGCTACTTATCGCATCAGCAGAAAAGCTGTTCAAATTGTAAATGCATCAGCCGGAGCGAATAGCGACAAAGCGAAGATGAGTTTCGATGATAATGAACTGAGCGACTGGGTAAATGATGGAAACTTAAATACCGCCTGGATTAAGTACGAGCTGGCACAGGAAACAACGGTTAATCAGGTAGCGCTAAAAGTAAATGGCTTTAGAACTAAAGTTTATCCTTTGCGCATCCTGGTAGATGGGAAGGAAGTTTTTAAAGGAAATACAGTACCCAGTTTAGGCTATTTTACGGCCATATGTAAACCAACTAAAGGGAAAACAGTAACCATTCAATTAATGGGCTCAGGTAAAGACACAGACAATTCCAAAATTGGTGTAGAGGTGAACGGGAAAAAATTAGATGATGGTATTGAAAGGGCTGAAACAAAATCTAAGGGTGGTTTGAGTATTATTGAGACGGAAATTTATACATTACCATAACGCTCAGTATCAAGATGTTGGCATGGGGCGGTAAGAAGAAAGATTTAAGTAGCAAGTATCAAGTAGTATGAATCAAGTAGCAAGAAGCAAGCAGTAAGAACCAAGTAGCAAGATTTAAGTAGCAAGTATCAAGAAGTAAGTTGCAGGAAGCAAGAAGCAACTAGTGATTATCAATTAGCAGGATGAATGAACAGATTTTTCTGCAATAAAAACCATTTAATATGAAAACAGCAGCTAAAATCAGTCTGATCCCATTGTTGTTATTGGCGGCAATTCAGGTTGCTTACACGCAAAATAAGGCATCCATTGAGGTTAACTTCAGTAAGTCTATTGCGCCAATGAAACCCATTTGGGCCTGGTTTGGGTACGATGAGCCCAATTATACCTACATGAAAGACGGGCAAAAATTGTTGACCGACATTGCTAAGCTTAGTCCGGTTCCTGTTTATGTAAGGGCGCATAACCTGCTTACCTCTGGCGATGGTAAGCCCGCCTTAAAATGGGGTTCTACCAATGCCTATACTGAAGATGCTAAAGGCAATCCAATTTATAACTGGACTATTGTTGACCGCATTTTTGATACTTATGTGAAACGGGGAATGAAGCCTTTAGCGCAAATTGGCTTTATGCCCGAGGCTTTATCTATCAAACCCATCCCCTATCAACACCAATGGAAACCCGGCGCCCGATATGAGGAAATATTAACCGGTTGGGCCTATCCACCCAAAGATTACCAGAAATGGGGGGATTTAGCTTATGAGTGGGTAAAACATTGTGTAGAACGATATGGCAAAAAAGAGGTTGAAAGCTGGTACTGGGAAGTATGGAATGAGCCTGATGGGGCATATTGGAAAAGTACGCGTGCCGACTTTTTCAAGTTATACGATTATGCTGCCGATGGTGTGAAAAGGGCACTTCCTACTGCTAAAATTGGTGGGGCAAATGTTACTGGCGGAGGAAGTAAATACCTGGAGGCTTTCCTCAACCATTGTTTAAAAGATACCAACTATGTAACAGGTAAAATTGGCTCGCCACTGGATGCGGTTTTGTTCCATGCCAAGGGTTCGCCCAAAGTTGTAAACGGAACGGTGGTAATGAATATCAGCACTGAACTTAGAAATGTAGAAGCCAATTATAAAGTCATTAACAAATTTCCTCAGCTCAAAAATATTCCGGTCATTATTGGTGAATTTGATCCTGAGGGATGTGCTGCATGTGGTATGTCTACCAATCCTGAAAACGCTTACAGAAACGGAACCATGTACTCGAGCTATACCGCAGCTTCGTTTGCACGTTTGTATGAACTTACAGACCTATACAACATCAATCTTTTAGGAGCTGTATCCTGGTCTTTCGAATTTGAAAACCAACCCTGGTTTGCCGGTTTCAGAGATTTGGCCACCAACGGTGTGAACAAGCCTGTTTTAAATGTTTTTAAGATGTTCGCAGTGATGAAAGGAGATCGCGTTGAAGTAAAGAGCAATCTCATGTATCCTTTAAAATCGGTATTGGATTCGAGTATCCGAAAGCCAGTACCTGATATTGGTGTTTTAGCCGCAAGGTCTGAAAAAAATGCAACAGTGTTAATTTGGAATTATCATGATGAAGATAAGAAAGGGGCATCAGATAGTGTTTTAGTCTCTTTAAGGGGCCTGACAAAAAAAGAAGTTATGATAACACATTACCGTATTGATGATCAGTACAGCAACGCTTATGAAACCTGGAAAAAGATGGGCTCACCACAACAACCTACTACTGCTCAGATTGCTCAATTGGAAAAATCAAGTGAACTGAAAATGATAGGCCAGCCTGTTAAATTCAATCCGCAGGCTGGTCCGTTTAAATTTGAGTTGGCCAGGCAGGGTATTTCGTTGCTGAAGATAGATTAACGAAAGGAAGTTGTTTGGGGTATTTAACCACCTGGAACACAAAGAAAAGCACAGTGCAAACGAAGCAGGATGAAGAAAAATAAATGGACATTCCCGCACAGGCGGGAGTGTATGTTACAATCCCTTAATCCTAACCGGTTTTAGTTTCTCGAAAACATCAACGGGCAAGATATTTCCCTGATCGTCAAACCGCATAGGAGAAATACAGGTTTCGCGGTTATAACCATTGCCGCCAGGAATTTTAAACCTATGGTAAGCGATATACCAGTCATCGGTTCCCGGAACCTGAACAACAGCGTGATGACCAGCGCCCTTTACTACCCCTTTGCCTTTTAAAACAGGTTTGTTTTCTGCTTTAACAAATGGGCCCAGAGGAGATTTTGAGGTGGCATAAGCAACCGAATATCGTGGGTCGCGGGTGTCAAACTCTGACCACATCAGGTAATAAGTACCTTTCCTCTTAAAAACAAAAGAGCCTTCGTTATATCCTTTAGGTTTAAAAGTAACGACTTTAGTGCTATCGAAAGAAATCATATCATCCCCAAGCTTTACAATATTGCAATTACCCTGTCCGAAGTATAAATAAGCTGCACCATCATCATCTATAAAAACCATGGGATCAATCATTTGCCCTTTCAACATTCCTTTTTTAATTAAAGGTTTGCCCAGTGCATCCTTAAAAGGACCTACGGGCTTATCTGAAACAGCTACGCCAATGTTTACATCGGCGCTGAAGTAATAATAGTATTTACCATTTTTATAAGCAATGGCTGGCGCCCAGGCCCTCGCTTTAGCCCAGCTAAGGTCTCTCGGTAAGTCTAAAATTAATTTTTCATACTTCCATTTCACCAGATCTTTGGAAGACCAGGCTGTAAAACTACTTGAATTCCATCCCTCTGAGCCATCTGTGGTGGGGTAAATGTAAAATTTGTTTCCAAATGCGGCAATATGCGGATCGGCATACACATTTGGCAAAACAGCTGCCGGCGCATGTAAAGTATCCGTTTGGGCAACTGCATTAATCGAAAAAAAGGCTGTACTCAAAAGTATCAATAAGGTATTTTTCATCATCTCCATTATGGTTTTTTTAATAAAATTTCGGGAGCACCTCCCCATTTATCATTTAAACGCTGAGCCTCTTCCCATGTGATCCCGATTACACTTCCATGTCGGGGGTAAAAATTCTTAGTAAAAGACTCTGGTGTAGCGGTAAAGTTATACAAATCTTCACTGCGTTGAAATTCGTAGCGGTGACTGGTATACAAATCGTACATCAGCACATAAGTAGAAGTATTATTGAGTTTAAAAACACTCGATCCTTCCACTACTATTTTTTTTGCCGAGTAAGCATCCAGGTAATTAAAATCTTCTTTCCAGGGGCCGGCCAGGGTTTTAGCAGTTGCCTGCCTGATTCCATTTGCAAATTCTTTTCCTTTTTCATCCTTTGTATTGCCCTTAAAAAAGAAGTGGTAAGTACCATCTTTATAGATAATATCTCCATCAATTGCACCATATTTTGGACTAAACATTAAAGTAGGTTCATTTTCAAAACCACTAAAATCAGGATTTGAATATGCCGAGTAGAAATCGAGTTTAGCATCATCTTTAAATTTCACTGTAAAATAAACCAGGTATTTTCCTACAGCCGGATCGTAAATGGTTTGTGGCGCCCATACCCATTGCACATTTTTAAATTTTGAAGGATACCTTTTTTCAAGGTCAACAAAAGCATGTTTCCAATCGGTCAGATTTGTAGATTTAAGCATCACAATACCTGGATTATGCCCCCAGCCATTTTTTGCTGTACTCATATCAGTAGCAACCAGATAAAAACTTTTTTCATCCTCGCCCCGCAAAATATGTGGATCTCTAATGCCCCCTGTTCCTGATATTTTGTCTGAAGCAATTATAGGTTGATTTTTATTCAGTGCAAACCAATTGATGGCATCGGCACTTACACCAAATCTCAACTGCTCATCCATTTCTCTCGGCCCAGAGCCTTCAAAATAAGTGAACAAATAACCAGCTAATGGCTGCTCCTGATAGGCGACCAAAACATTAAATGTTTTTTTAAGCTTAGCTTTCCCTAATGACAGCAGGGCAGTCATCATTACTTTAACCTTTTTTCCTGTCCGTGGTGAGCTTTTCTTCAATACCCCATCATTTGAAATATATTCAGGATTACCTGATTTCCAGTTAATTACTGAACCATTTTTACCCCTAGCTGCTAAAATTAAATTCCAGTGCAGATTTTTAGCAAATGCCTCTGGTATTTTCAATGCTTCTGCATCGACTGCAATTTTCCTTTCATCGTTATTCACCAAACTTTTGGTCTGGGCTTGTAAATTTGCCGCTCCAAAAAGCATCAGCACTGCTAAAAGCCAGGATAAATGGTGCTTAATCATAATTTATTAATCTTTAATGCTAAATACCAAGCTAGCGTGTGGCGCAAGCTGTTTAGAAAAAGTAGCACCGCTGCCTTTCAGGGTTTCGCCTGTCCACAGGTTTTTAATTTTGTATAGATCGCCAATACCCAAATCTTTCAAATTAACCGATACGGTTGCTACATCCTTATCACCAATGTTGAATAAAGCGAGGTAACGCTCGCCAGTTTTGTTGTTACGCGAAGTGACTGCCACTTTTCCGTTTTCATTAAATATTTGACGGACCTCTGTCCCATCCCTGTGCATTTTTAAAATGTCTTTGTTGTTAAGCAGTGATAAGGTAAATGCATCATTAGAAGGAAGATCTCCTCCGAACATTAATGGAGATCTGAAAATGGTAAAGAATGTCATCAGCGACACCTGTTCGTCTTTTGTTAAACGTGTCATGCGGTCTTTTCCACGTTCTCCGCGGATGGCTATTCTGCCCAGGGGAATCATATCACAATCTGGCCAGGTTCCTGGGGCTGTGTAAGCATACCAGCCTTGAGCCACATCCATTAAATGAACTAAATCCTTCCAAACATCCCATACATCATCTACCATTCGCCACATATTGGCATGTTCTTTAACATGATTGGCTTCTTGTACCGGGGTTTCTCCGGGAGAGGTACTTAAAATAATTTTTCTACCCGTTCGGTCAATAGCCTTCCGGATCAGTTCTATTTCTCCTTTATGATAAGGCCTGGATAAGTCATCTACTTTAATAAAGTCTACACCCCATGAAGCATATAATTCTAAAATTGAATTGTAATACTCCTGTGCACCAGGTTTATCTGCCAGAATGGTATAGTTATCCCTCAACCATTTGCATTGCAAATCCGTAGTATAAATCTGATCGGCAGTAATGCCTTGAGTTCCTTTAACAGGCAATTTGCGTTTTACAGCTTCTACCGGAATGCCACGCATAATGTGGATTCCAAACTTCAGACCTTTGCTATGAACATAATCTGCTAAGGCCTTAAAACCTTTACCGCCTGCGGCCGATGGAAAACGACCATCGTAAGGTAGATATCTGCCATACTCATCCATCACATAACGCGGATCTGTTTGGTTATAGCCGCCGGCCTTATCATTTTCAACAAACCAGCGAATATCAACTACCACATACTCCCAACCTACTTTTTTTAATTTGGCAGCCATGTAATCTGTATTTGTTTTGACTTCAGCTTCTGTTACGGTAGAGCCATAACAATCCCAGCTGTTCCAGCCCATGGGAGGTGTTTGCGCCCAATTTTTAAAGGACGAATTGGTTTGTGCTTGGGTAAACGAAGTTAAACCACAAACAAATAAAAGGGTTAAGGTTTTTTTTAACATATCTAATCAGCTCAATAAAGCATTTAAAATTTCATATTTAATTTCCATCTTTTGGCCAGTCTTCGGGCCTCTTTACGGGTAATCTGGATTACTGCAGGGTGTTTCGGCACTGTAAAATTTGTGGATTTCATTATGCCCTCATTAAAGCGGCCTAAGTTTTTGAAATTGACAAAATCGCTGGTTTCACTGAAACCAAAATTATGTGGATTGATGCGGTAAATATCATAAATGAGCACCCACTTGTTCTCTCCTATACGCTTGTATACGGTTGGGGCTTCACAGCCTGCAGGCTCGGGGTCATACCATTTCGGATCGTACTGATATCCGGCATTCACCGAATCTGAAACAGCTTGTTTTATGCCTGATGTGCCATCATGTGAGGCATAAAACATATGGTATTTGTGGCCTACTTTGGTGATATCTGCATCGATGTATGCCACATCTTTAGGGTACTCGAACAGCGGCTTGGGCAATGTTTCCATTTTACTACAATCATCACTCAGATAGGTATAATAAACTTTCTCTTTGCCCGCTCCGAATCGCATAGAAAAGTAAAGCATGGTTTTCTGCTTCGCCTCATCATATATCATTTCCGGTGCCCAGGCACAACCAATATTAGCCAGCTCCGGAAAGGCCTTATCTACTCTCAACACCTGGTGAGACCAGTTAATCAAATCGGCCGACTTCATTAAAACAATACCACGGTTATTTCCCCAACCAAACTGCTTGCCATCTCGTTCCCATTCTGTATTCCGATAGCCAGCCTTTTGTGCATAAATATGAAGATCTGTTAAAGCCAGGTAAAACATCCCGTCCGGGGTACGATAAATGTATGGATCGCGAATACCCTTTTGCTCAGCAATGGTGTCTCCTGCTATAATAGGTTTAGCATTGTTTACATCAGTAAAGCTATATCCATCCTGGCTTAAGGCCATATACAACCCATGTGTATCGTCTTTAAAATAAACCATCAGATACGCCGACATGTCTCTTTCAGCATCGATTTTAATCCTTTTTTGAGCTTTTGCGCTACCAGAAATCTGCAGCATTAAAGCAAAAAGGAATAAACAAAACAAAGGTATGCTGCTCAATTTCATTGCAGGGATCATATTTGGTTAAATCAAAAATAAAAAAATAAACGTTAAAACAACGATTATTTAAAAGTCTTTTTTAAGACTGTCCATCAGAGTACAGGATGCACTTAAATTACAATGATTTCATTCCGTGTTCAGTTGTGCACGGAAAACAACAATAATGAGTAGATAAGTTAAATTGTTAGTAGCGCTGACCGAACTTTATTTAATGGTAAGCAGGTTATGAACCATGGGACATGTGAGTACAGGATGCACCTAAAATTGCAATGGCTTATATTTGAGATAACCAAGTATCCGATCATGCTTAACCAGTTTTGCACCAAACTTTTTACAGGCTTTATATATTTCTTTATTCTTAATTCTGCTGTTTGCGTTGCTCAACAAGCTGGCAAAACAGATGCTATTTATTCTGGTGTTCCCTGGTACGATCAAAATGGAAATATAGTGAGTGCTCATGGTGCAAATATCATCAGAGATAATGGTACATATTATCTTTTCGGAGAAGCGCACAGCGATACGAGCAATGCTTTTGCGGGGTTTAATTGTTACTCCTCGACCGACTTGTACAACTGGAAGTTTGAAAGTATTGCTTTACCACTCCAACCGGATGGAAAGTTAGGTCCGAATCGGGTTGGTGAAAGGGTTAAGGTGATGAAAAATCCAACATCTGGTGAATACTTTATGTATATGCACGCAGATACTTTGGGCTATAAGGATCAGTTTGTGGGATACGCTATTTCGAAAAACATTACCGGCCCCTATCAATTTAAAGGCCCGATTTTGTTTAACGGTAAGCCTATCAAAAAATGGGACATGGGCACTTTTCAGGATCAGGATGGTAAGGGTTATATCCTCACTCATGGAGGTGTAATTCACCAATTGGCTGATGATTATCAATCTATCGTAGCCGAAACCAATAAGCAACTCACTTCTGGCTTCGAATCACCAACCTTGTTCAGGAAAGGAAATATCTATTATTTCATTGGTTCTAACCTCACCAGTTGGGAAAAGAATGATAATTATTATTATACCGCCAGTTCCTTAAGTGGCCCATGGACTGCTCAGGGTTTATTTGCACCTAAAGGCAGCTTAACCTGGAACTCGCAAACAACTTTTGTATTGCCTGTTGAGGGTACTAAAGACACTACTTTTATATTTATGGGCGATAGATGGTCGTACCCAAGGCAATTATCTGCTGCAACCTATGTTTGGCAGCCTTTAAACATATCGGGCACAGCCATGTCTATTCCTGAGTACATGCAAGCCTGGCAAGTGAATACCAGCACGGGAGAAAAGACACAATTTAAAGGCAACTTCAAAGTGATTGAAAATTCAGATAAAAGTATTCATTACAAAGGTAAATGGTTGCATGTTTCTGATACGACCTCCATAAGCAGGGCTACTGACAAAAACGATTCATTCAGTTATACTTTTCGTGGAAAACAGATTGGTTTATACACTTTGGCATTGCCAGATAATGGGTATGCGAAGATCGTCCTTCAAAATAAAAAAGGGAAACTCATCAACCAGAACTTAGTAGACCTCTACAGCAAAACGCCCAAAATTGGTTTGGTATACCTCAGTCCTATTTTACCACACGATGATTACACTTTAACGGTATTTGTTCCCGGTGAACGACCAAATTGGTCTGATAAACGAAAATCAAATTATGGTAGTACTGCGAATACGATTACAATAGATAAGCTAATAGTACGGAAATAAATCTACCAATTCGTGGTTCGTGACGCACGAAACACAAACAATACATATCAAATTCAATACTGTCATTAAGCTTTTTATGGTCCCTGAGCCACGGACCATGGTGTAGATAAGCTAATAGTAAGGAAATAAATCTACCAATCCGTGGTTCGTGACGCAAGAAACACAAACAATACATATCAAACTCAACAATGTTCATTAAGCTTTTTATAGTCCCTGAGCCACTAACCATTAATCACAAAATACTGTATTCATGATAGTTACAAAATAATAAATCTTTTTTTTTATTATATTTAAGCACGCTGACTTACCGGTAAGCGCATCAGAAACACCTGATGATCTGGACTACCCTAAAACCATACATTTAACCCCTAAAAAGAATGGAAAAGTCAAAAACTATCATCCTCATTCATGGCAATTTTGTAAACAATTTAACCTGGACAGCATGGAAACGCTACTATGAACAAAAAGGTTATCAGGTTTACACGCCCGCAAATCCCGGACATGATGGCGATCCAGCCCAACTCAGAACTAGTCCACATCCCGATCTTATCCAAACCGGATTTATTGATGTAGTGGATAACATTAGTAAATTGATTGATACCCTGCCCGAAAAACCGCTCATTATTGGGCATTCCATGGCTGGTATGGCCGTAATGAAATTAGTAGAATTGGGAAAGGCTGTTGCCGGAGTAAGCATTGACGGTGCACCTCCAAAAAATGTATTCCCACCCTTTCAGACCCTTAAAACGGTTATCCCCGCTTTTGGTTTCTTTTCTTTTAGCAAGTACTTTATGGGTAGCCATAAATGGTATGATTATGCATTTTTCAATACTACTCCTGAAGGAGAACGAAAGAAACTTTATAACGAATTTGCTGTTCCGGAAAGCTATAAAGTTAGTCGTCAACTTGTGTTAAATAGTTTTTCTAATATCGACTTTAAGAAGCCTCATGCACCTCTTCTGTTTATTGGGGGTGGTAGCGACAACATTTTCCCTCCTCAGCTTACACAAACCATTGCAGGGAAATATACCGATAGCGGCAGTAAGGTGGATTTAAAAATATTTGAAGGGAAAAGCCATTTCATTTGTGGTGAAAAGGGTTGGGAATTAGTTGCAGATTACATTTTAGCATGGTACGAAAAAATCAATCAATAAAAAAAGGGACCATGGTCCCTTTTTTTATTGATGTTGTTACTTCCACTCAAATGGCAGGTACCAGTTTGCCGGATTCATGAGTTTAGCCCTTGCGGTTGCCGCATTAGGGTCGCCATCTTTTAAAAGTTTTTGGTAAATTTTCTCTGCGAGAAATGCCGGATTATTCTGTCTCCTGGCCACCCGTACTAAATCAGGCCAGCGACTTCCTTCAAAAGCCAGTTCTAATGCTCCTTCATCAATGAGTTTACCTTCCAAACCCAACATATCTGTTTGCAGGTTCACATCCAGGGCAGCAACATTCGCCCTATTCCTGATTCCTGTATTTCGATACCAGGGACTTCTGTAATCTGCACTGCTGTACCTCGCATCAAAATCATATGGAGGTGGATAATTGGTCATCATGGTATTAATCTCTGCGAATGATACCGGAGCTGCAGTACCGCCGGATCTCGTTCCGGTATAAAAAGTATTCAAAATACCGATATTTAACAGCGCCCATCCCAATTTACCCCTACCATCGCGATTAGCGGCCTCAGAAAAGCGAAGGTGAAGCATAGCAGCGCGATACAATCCCCATTTACCAGCCTGGTTAAAATTAGTGGCTGGTACCAGGTTATCGGTTAATTTTGTGATTACAGGTCCGGCTGCAGATTTGGTGTAAGACAATATACCTCTGGCATCGTAAGGAATGCCATTGTTTTGTCTTTGTGCATTCCAGTTATCAATTGCTTGTTGAGAGGGTTTGATTAAATATTTTCCATATAACTGGGAACACAATTCAATCATTGGATTTCCTGGTTTATAGTTGGCATGGTAAGGGATGGCCCATAAAAATTCCATATTCCAGCCATTTGCTGTATTAGGCGCCGAAAATATACTCTTCCAACCTGTTTCAGTTAATAAACTATTCTCGTCTTGCGAACGGCCGTAACGCACTCCTAAATCATTATAAGTAGAAGGACTTAAATAATAACCCACTTTATAAGCATCAAAGGCATAGTTAATATTGGTATTGTTATTTTCAACATTCATAATCTTTTGATAGTTCTCGGCTGCTTTGGTATAGTTGTTATTCCACAGATACAGATCACCAAGCACAAAAGGCTTGCATATGAATAGTTTTTGGGTGTTATTTCCATCAATATTAATTACCAGTGGATTACCCGAAGGATAGGCGTAAACTTCTTTGTAAGGGAGTTTCTCTGTAAAGTCGATCAGGTTTTTTAGCAACTCTTCAAAGGAAATTCGAGGATAGAGGCTTAAATTTTTAACATCCTCTACATTTTCTACAGGCTCAGTAATGTAGGGTATGCTTCCATATTGAATCCCTACCTGAAGGTAAATCCAACTTCGGAGTGCACCAATATCAGAATAGTGTTTGTTATAATCGTCAACACTCATTCTGAAATCATTAACCATTAATTTAAAATTTTTAAGGGCATCATTACAGTTCAATATTACCTTATAGTAAGCCCTCGGATCAACATATGGGTTATCTTTTGTTGCCGAATGATTAGCCATTTGCTTTAAATACGGATCTGCATTGGCTGTTACATCAACCAAATCTGCCCGCAGCTCATTTTGAATGATAATGGTTTTATGCAAGGCCAAAAACTGGCCATAAATACCAATTACTGCAGCATCGGCATCTGCTGCGTTACGATAAGCATTGCTGATATCCAGCTTATCTTCAGGTGCCTCATCGGTAATTTTTTTGCAAGACCATGACCCTGTTGCTAAAATTGCAACCAATAAAACGGCCGTTATTTTTTTATTAAAATCAATCTTCATCTTCTTCATAATTAATTATAATCCAATTCTAACCCCTAACTGAACAGATCTGAACTGTGGTTCGAGTGTGGTATCTACACCTTGCATAAAAATGCTTCCTGATGCACTAAACTCAGGGTCATACCCTAAATAATTGGTTAAGGTAAACAGGTTATTAGCTGTAGCATAAACCCTTGCATATTTTATAGATTTAAGCTTTAAAGGAATGTTATAAGTTAAGTTCACTGTACGCAAACGCAGGTAAGAGCCATCTTCAATCCAACGATCAGAGAACTGGGCATTGCCCATCGGATCGCCATAGCTTGCCCTTGGAACGTTGGTAATCTGGCCTTCTCCCTTCCATCTGTTTCGCATAATATCGGTTTGATTATAATAGCTATTCCCTGATTCTAAAACTGAGCGGGTATAGTTATACAGATCGTTACCGGCAACAAATGATACTAAAACATCGAGCGACCAGTTCTTGTAACCAAAACTATTTCTAATGCTACCAAATAAATCTGGATTAGGATCACCAATAACGACACGATCTGCAGCGTTAATCACTTTATCTCCATTGGTATCAACAAACCTTACATCACCTCCTTTAAATGGTACTGTAAGTCCTGCTGTATTTACTATGGTTAAACCCGAAGCCGCAGCTTCAGCATCAGTAGCATAAACACCATCAGTACGTTGTCCGTAAAATAAATTTGCTGTCTGGCCTATTCTTGTGAGGTAGGTTCCGTTGGCGAAATTGGTTAAGATATCGTTTCCATTTGGCAATTTATCTACCTTATTCTTGTAAGTACCAATGTTTACACCTAAATCCCATTTAAATTTTTGGTTCAATAAGCGTGCATTCAGATTGAAATCTACGCCGGAAGTATGCATTCCGGCCTGATTATCGATATATGAATCGATCCCTCCTATTGAAGATACTGCCATGTAAGCCAGCATTTTGCTTGTGGTATGGTTAAAATAATCGGCACTGATGCTTAAACGCTCATTAAAAAAGGAAGCATCTACACCAAAATTAAACTTTGCAATACTTTCCCATTGGATATTAGGATTAGCAATATTACCTCTTACCAGTCCCTGAAGTCCTAATAAATTTTGCGATACATAATATTGCCTGTTGTTGTAGTTACCGATATCATCATTACCAACCAAACCATAGCTTGCGCGCATTTTCAATAAACTAACACTGCTCAAATCTTTCATAAAATCTTCCGATGAAAGAATCCAGGCAGCACTTAAGGCAGGTAATAAAGCTGTTTTACCATCAGCTAAGTTAAGTCCATAACCGCCTACGTATCTTATTGCAGAAGAAATGTCTCTTTTGCCAAAACGGGATGAGGCATCGGCAGCAAGGGCAAAACTCAAGTAGTATTTATCTTTAAAACTATAATCGGCAGTTAAATATGTATTTAAAGAGGCCCATTTGCCAATATCGCCGCCAAAATACCTTAATCCAGCAGAACTGTTGCCGATGCTGATTAATACATCTGTAGCAGAATTGTATCCAATGGCATAATCCTGCTCGGCCTGACTTTGGCTATATCTTGCCCCTAAAGCCATATTCAGCTGGTGATACTTGGAAAATGTTTTATTAAAATTCAGACGCAAATCATCAAAAACATTAAAATAACGCATTACCTGTGAGCCTAATTTACTATCGCCAATTGCATTTTGCAAAGGGATATTGGTAACACCTTTCCTTGGGATAAACAACGTTTCCTGTGTTTTATCGTAGGTTATTCCTGTAAGATTAGAAAGCTTAAAGCTCTTACTAAAAACATAATCAAAATTAATGTTACCAAAAAAGCGATAAGCCTTTTGTTGGTTCAAGCCCTTTTCGATCAAAGCGCGCGGATTACTTACACCCAAAGTATCTGCATCAGATAAGTTTGGTGAAACCGCTCCATTCGCGCTAATTTCATTTCTTGATACGAAGGGTGATTTAACCAAAGCCAGGAATAAGGGGTTGGTACTATTTGAAATGCCCTGATCTTTTAACCGCTGTTCACTGTAACTGAAAGATAAATTGGTATTGGCTGTTAATCGCTTTGTGAGGTTTAAATCACTGTTAAAGCGCATGTTATATTTAATGTTATTCGTAGAGTCTGTTATTCCCTTATCGCTGGAATACCCTGCTGATAAGGCATACTTGGCAATATTATCTCCACCTGTTACTTTCAAAAAGTAATTTTGGTCAAAACTTCTCTTAAAAACCTCTTTCTGCCAATCGGTATTTTGATGATATAGATAATAGGTTGGGTTGGTGGCCGGATTCGTATCATCTTTCATATAAGGTAAATCAGCAATCGCACTGTTACTTAAACCCTGACTTTTTAAAATATCAGAAAGATAAGTTCTATAATCAGCAGCATTCATAACCGGAATCTGGCGCGGAACAAAATTGAAACCTCCATAAGCAGAGAAATCTATTTGAGTGGCTAAATCGTGTGCATGGTTAGTGGTAATGATCATGACCCCGTTGGCAGCTTTGGTACCATATACTGCCGCAGCAGCTGCATCTTTTATCAGGTTAATGCTTTCAATATCCCTAACATCAATAAACTGGAGTGGATTGCGTCTGTGTCCTGATGTTAATGAGGTTCCGAAGGCATTGGCATCGAAAATCATTCCATCAACCACATATAGTGGTTGGTTGGTGGCATACAAAGAAGTAAAGCCCCGAACAAATAAATCAGCGCCAACACCCGGGGTCCCTGAACGGCGGATTACATTCACACCAGACATTTTACCTTGTAAAAAGGCATCAGGTGTTTCAGAATTGACGTTCCAGCCCCCAAGCGGATTTACTGAACTGATTGCTGCAGTAGAACGGGCCTGATTTTGTATACCATTAGGTAATAAGACCTCATTAAATTGTGAAATATAACTTACAGGATAAATTTTAATGGTTGCCATTTTCCCTTTGTGAACAACAGGCAGCAATTTGGTATGGTATCCGATAAAACTAACCACAAGGGTAGCATTAAAATCGGGAACAACGATAGCAAACCTTCCTTTATCGTCAGTTAATGTACCCGAAAAATCGGTAACAGTTAACTTAACACCAACTAGAGGTTTATTGCTTGCACCATCTATTACAACTCCGGTAATGCGTTGGCCAACTAATTTCTTCTGTTTAACCTTTACCGTTGTGGTATCTGTGCTATACTCGGCTGTATCTGTTTGCTGTGCTAATGCTGCAGTAGAAAATAAAGTCCCGAGTAATACCAGAGAAAGGATTCTTTTTATATGGGTAAAATTATGCATAGTTATTTTTTAGCTGGATTAATGCGATTAAGGAAGAATAGGTTCAAATCTCAAATAATCTAAAATGAGCGTATTAACATTTTGAGCGGTACTGGCTGCTGATGTAAGTCGCAAATTCAACAAACCGTATTGCTGAGGGGTGTAATCTCCCAGGTAAACTTCACTATAAGTTAAAGGTGCCACAGTTTGCGTAGCAAACAAGGTATAGGCCAAAGAAGTTGTGTTATAGATAAAGTATCGCTGGGTAAAACTAGCGGTTTGCGAATCGCCTTGCGCCCCTGCAATGGCCCTGGCATATACTTTATATTTTACCAAAGGAACGCCAGACCTGATGTAGTCGATATAATATTCAGAAACGGCATGATTATAAACTTCTATATCGCGATATGGAATGCCTTTGTCATCTAATTTTAAGCGATAAAAAGTATTACCACTCTTATCCGAACGGAAGCCGAACGGAAGCTCACCTTCGATTTTAAAAGTGGGAACTTTATCTTTCAAACGGAAAGGAATAGCGCTCATAACGTAAACAATTCCATTACTGGCCTTATATGATTTTACAATGGCCGATTTACTTATCGGGATTTTAGTTCCTCTAACCGAAACCAAAGTATCTGGAAGTTTATCTAATGCATAAGCTCCGGCAACAGTGAAATCTTTAACCAGGGCAAATCTATCTGCCGCGGCAAAATAGGGTGTTAATTTATTGGTTTCACTTGTAAAAGCTGTATTCTGCAGCATAAAGAAAGTATATTGTTTACTTTCAGTTCTCAGATCAGCAACCGACGACCAGTAGGCATTTCGCAATACCATTGGTGGGTTTGGTGCAAAAATCGGTGATCCACTGTTGTTATAACCAATAATTGTAGCATTAGCCGAATCAATAACCATCGTAGAAATATTGCTAATGAAATTGGTCTGGAGTGTTGCATCAGTACTACCCAGCATATATTCCCAAACGTTTAATTTTGTGGGCACGGCCTGATCTATAGTATATAGCGCACCGTTTTTAACAAATTTACCTGCACCAACAATATTGGCCTCTTCAAATTTGGCACCGATAACCATTGCATATTTCTTATTAATTAAATTAACTTTAATGGTATCGGTAGTACCTTTAGATGCCACAAACGTAGTTAAAGCTATGTGGTTAGCCACATAGTCTTTAAGTTTCGCTGCATCGCCGGTAATGCTTGCATCTAAACCTGCAAGCGCATCGTTAGTTGGAGCCCATACCGTATAATTTTGCGATGAGCTTAAAAGCTGATCGTATCCGGTACTTTTTACATAAGCAGTAAATTTACTCAGGTTAGCCTGGGCACTTAATTGTTCGTATAGGTTTACCGTATTGTCTACATTAGTAAGCGCTACATGTTCGTCCATTGCTTTTTTACAGGCATTCAGAGCAAACATTGCCGCCAATGCTACAAGGACATTCATTATATTTTTTTTCATCTAAACGATTCTTAAATGGTTAAAACAAAGCATCCCGGGAGCTGCGCCCCGGGAAATGGGGTTAGTGTCTGAAAAATTTATCGCCAGTAACTGAAAAGCGTGGGTAATTCTGATCATCATCTACAGGGATAAAATGGATCATGTCTAACCAGGTTACGCTGGAGGAGTTACCACCGCCAACAATGGTAAATCTAATCCAGTGTCTGTCTGTAGTCTGGATATCAGCTGTTCCCGCTAACCTGCCTACCATTTGATCCCAACCAGAGGTATTTACCTGCTGTTGCCCGCGCAAAGTTCCTTCGTAATCATTTGTAGTAGCCATGTAGCGTTTAAAACCATTGGTAAGCATCAGTGGATCGGCGGAAGCCAAACCCGCAGTGCTCGAACCCACACCAGATGAACTTAGATATTGCCTGAAATCAACCAGATTGGGCAAAGTTTGTTCACCGGGCCTACCAATATCAACCCCTATTTGAAATACCGGAGCACTACCATTTTGAGCGTGGCAGATCCACACTTTATATTTTCCTTTAACCAACATTGGTGTTCTTAACTCAATCCATTGTGCCCTTTGGGTATTTGCCCCCATTGAAAGGTTCAGAAAATCATTAGAATTATATTTACGCGTGGCATTGGGCACCACTACACATTCATAGTTTTGCGCCTGCGTTAATTTGGATGGATCATTAAAGATCAAACCGTTTAAATTACTTAAACCATTGGCATATAAAGGAATAGTAGCTGCTGCAGCGCCCCTCCATTTTGGATTGGACCTCAATTCTGGCTGGTCTCCAACATCAAAGAAAACAGCAGATTGCACCCTCACTTTGATTGCAAAAGGTTTTTTAACCTCGTGCATTACACCGTTCGCAGCTGTAACATCACTAAAAGTTCTGTTAATTTCAACGCCAGGCTCTACGACACCATTAAATTCATCCTCGTTTAATAGTATTTTCTGACTGGAGAACTTGGTTGTAATGATTTCTTTTGGTGCTAAAGTATAAATGGCTGGTGAGGTAATGATATCTGGTGTATAGCTTGGCCCTGTCGAAATGTGATAGGCCATATACAGCCATAAACTATCTGCATGATTTTTTGGATCACCGGTTTTAGAATACCTGCTCTTAAATGCTGAATATGTAGCATATCCTGCAGCCTTTAGTGCAGAATCTGATTCTAAAATTAAAGTCTGAAAACGACGGGTAGTATCTTTAACAGCTGCTTGTGCAACGTTTAATGAATCGTAAAAACCAGTTTCTTTTAATGCCTGGGCAAAATAAGTATACCTTGAATTGGCCTCTACACTTTTTGCCAAAGTAACCGTAGCAGGTAGTAAGACATGATCTAATTCATGGATAATTCCATTCCCAACCCGGATATTTGACTTGGTTATTATGGCCAAACGATTAATGATGTAACTGCTTATTCCATTCTGATTGACAATCCCCGTTTGCAGGTATTGCCCATACAAAGTAAGCTGGGGTAATTTACCATCAGTAAATTTGTTGGTTGCAACTGTATCGGGAAGTAAGTGAAACCTCACCACATCTTTTAATTCCTCTACAGACATATCTGCTACCGTTGCTTTACCTTTGGCTTTTAACCAATCGGTTATTGCAGTATTGGTTGGCGTAAACAGGGTATACTTTCCATAAGCGCCTAAGTATCCTGATGTACCAGAGCGGTTTATGATTTCACGCATCATTGAATATTTTTCAGGGAAGCGATCCAGATAACCTGTGATATTCACATCATCGGTTGTCGATTCTCTGTAGTTTTCTCTTTTACAAGCATTTATAAACACCAGTACAAAAGCTGCAATTACCACCATGATGATAATTTGGCGAACATTTAAATTAAGTTTTGTCATGCTCTAATTATTTAGTGTAAAATGGATTTTGAACCAACTGAGGATCAGCAAATAGCTCTGATTCATTTATTGGCAAATAATGACTGTTGATATCTCTGTATTTGGTAATGGCCGATTGTTGCAAAGCTGGCGACACCGTTTGCGCCACCATGTTCAGCAGCAAGTCTATGCGTTTATAATTATCGCGTTTCGCCATGCGCAGTATGTCAAACCACCGTTTACCTTCAAAGGCAAATTCGCGGGCACGTTCTGCCAAAATGTAATCACAGATGGCATCCTTATCTGTAGGGTCTGGTGTTTGGGCGGTAGCAGCAACTGCCCCTCTTCTCAACCTGATGTCATTAATTATCTGCAGCGCTTCAGCTCCCGCATTGGTTTGCGCCAAGGCTTCTGCTTTAATTAATAATATGTCTGATATCCGGTAAGCCTGCCAGTTTACATTTGTAGGGTTTTCAGTACCCCATTTCACAATAGTGAAATCAGTATTACGATAAAAATTATCTGCGCGGATATCATAAATACGATCCGGATCCACATCATCTGGAATAAAAACATCAGTGGAAACATAGCTAGAAGCTAAATAACGCTTTCTGGATTGGATTAGTAAATTATAGAAAGCCGGGTTCAGGGATGTTTTATTGTTAAACTCAAAAATCGTTTCTGTTGAACTTCCATTATAAAATACATTGGTATACCAGCTCGAATTTCCCGAAAGCAGTGCATACCTTTGAGAGGAGATAATTTTATTGCATTCGGCTAAACAGTCGTCATATTTATCCATCCATAAATAAATATCGGCCAGCATGGCATTTATGGTGAATTTAGTTACCCTTCCCTTATCAGAAGCTACATTACCATAAGTGGTTACTGCAGTAGATTCGGCCTTTTTTAAATCGGCTACAATGCGCGTTAAAATATCTGCGGCAGGGGTTTTAGGTAAGTCCTGTAAATCAGTATCCTTTGCCGTTGAAGTAAGTTTTAAAGGCACATCTCTAAATGATCTTACCAGGTAAAAATACATCATGCTTCTAAGTGCTAATGCTTCTGACAGGTATGCATTCAAATCGGTATCGCTCAAAGTGGGATCACTCTCTTTAACGGATGGTGCATAATCTAACACGGTGTTGCAGAAATTTATGGTTTTATAAAAAGCAGACCATCGCGTTATGCTGTTACTCGATACTATATTTACATCGAGGATATCTTTTTCCTCGTTTGTTGCCCCTGGTCCGGCATCAACCAGATCGGCCCTCATCTCTCCGAACATGAAAATATTTTCGGTAAGTGCCCTATCCGAAGCATTTGGCGGCGAAGACAATAAAGAAGCATAGCATCCCGCCACAGCTGCCTGAATATCTTCTTTGGTTTTCCAGTAACCCTGGCGTGTAATGCCATCACGGGGTTGTAAATCCAACCACTTTTTACATGATGTCGACATGATCAGCATCATGATTATACCTGTACTATATATAATTTTTTTCATCTTATTGCTGATTAAAAGTTGGCCGTTAAACCTAATGTTACCGTTTTAATTGGCGGAGTGGTAGAGTTATCAATTACGGTTGAGAATGCCGATAATCTTACCGGAACTTCAGGATCCTGACCGGTGTATTTCGTAAAAGTTAAAATATTTTCTACCATTATATTGGCACTAATGCCTTTCATTCCAATGCGTTTTACAAAGTTTTTACCGAAATCATATTTCATAGTCAAGCTTCTCAAACGTAAATAAGAACCGTCTTCCACATACCGATCAGAACCCAGAAAGTTGTAACCCGTTCCATATGTGGCCCTTGGCATATCCGTGATATCACCTTCGGTTTTCCACCTGCGCAATACTGCTGTACTTTGATTGTTAAAACCATACATATTGGTGGTGGTAATCTTTGTACCATTAATAATCTGATATCCGGTACGGAAAGTAAAATTGGCGCCGAAACGGATATTGCCATTAATGGTAATATTTGTACCAAAACCACCTGTTAAGTTAGGGTTACCATTGCCCAGGTATACCACATCTTTATAGTCGATGTTACCATCATGGTTAATATCCTCGTACATGGCATCACCGGGCTGAAACACGTAATCAATAGATGGATAAGCAAATCGCATATACACCTTTTCGCCATTTGGCCCAACAATTTGATTTCCATTTTCATCTAATGCGATGGTGGAGCCAAGGTCTTTGTAAACGCCTTTGTATTTAAACCCGTAAAATGAACCAAAAGGATTTCCTTCCTGGATGTAAACCTTGAAAGTGTTGTTATTGGTTATCTTACCATTATTCTCCCTGGGATAGAGCGGGTCTATCTCCCTGATGATATTTTCGTTGTGAGAAATGTTGAAATTAACATCAACACGCAATTTTTTACTTTTAACCGGGGTATAGTTTACGTTGAATTCCCAGCCCTGGTTATCCATTGTTCCTACGTTCATATCGACACCATTGTATCCGTTGTAACTTGGAATCTGAATACCTGGATAAAACATATCGGTGGTACGTTTGCGGTAAACATCGATGTCTACATTCAATTTTTGCTTGAATAACTGAACACTTAAACCCACGTTAGACTGGCCAACTTTTTCCCATCTCAAATCAGATAATTCGATGTTTGTTGGATAAACACCTGAAGTACCCAGGTAACTGAAGCCATAATTTTGGTAAGTATTAAAATAAGAGTAATCATTACGTGGTGCATTCCCTACAATACCGTAACTGGCCCTGAAACTCAAATCGTCAATGAATTTTTCAGTGCTTTTCATGAAAGGTTCACCAGATACCCTCCACCTTACAGATGCAGAAGGAAAGATTCCGTAACGGTTATTCGGACCAAATTTGGAGTTTCCATCGCCCCTGATGCCTGCATTAAAAATATAGCGGTCTAAAAATTTATATTGTGCATTCAGTAATAAGCCTACTGATCTGGTTTGTGCGTAAGAAGAATATGCAGAACCCGTGGCGTTGGTGCGGCCATCAATGGACGGGTCTGCCAGATAGGAAGAAGCAGTATTAGAAGAGAACATCCCCTGACCTGTTCTGCGGCTATCGTAGCTATCAAATCTGGCAAAGGCGATTAGATCATGTTTCTTGCCCAGCTCTGGGGTGTAGGATAAAGACACATTGGTAGCCATTGTAAAAGCATCTCCGTCAGAATCTCCCGCAGCGTTTACTACGGTTTCAGTAAATGGCCTTCCGGTAGCAATTTGTGGCAAAAAGGTATTTACTTTTGTATTATTGATATCTGCCTGAAAGTTTGCATTTAAACGCAACCTGTCTGGAACAATTTGATATTGTAAGCCAAACTTTGGAATTACACGTTCTCCAAGCTGATTGTTGCTAGCCGCCATTACCATAGCCAGGGGATTGTATGTGCCGCTATAAGTTCCCTGAGCTGTTGCTGCCGGACTAAAATAGTTGGATGTTAAATTTCCATATTCATCGTATTCATACACCGCCTGGTTAGGCATTTTGTTGTAAGCTACATCCCTAACACGAGAGGAATACAGGTTTTCATTATTGATGTGTGTATAAACAATATCGGCACTGAACTGTATCTTATTGGATACCTGATAATCAAGATTTACCCTTGCACTTAAACGCCCTAAACTGGTTCCCCGGGTAGTACCCTGCTGGTTAAAATAGTTAAGTGAGGCCCTATATCTTGCTTTTTCTCCCCCCCCAGAAATAGATAAATTATGATCTTGTAAATACCCGATTCTGGTAATTGCATCCAGCCAATCTGTATTGTTGCTAAAATTATAATAATTGTATGGATCGTTCTTATCATACTGAAATTGCTTGGCAAAGTCTGATGTAGAAAACTGTCTTCCTGCATTGTAAAACTCTTCCAATATCAATGATGAATACTGGTTTCCGTTTAGCATTGGAATAGCGCTTGGTTGCTTAGAGTAAGAGCCTTTAAAATTGTAAGAAATGCTTGGCGGCCCCAGGGATCCCCGTTTGGTTTTAATTACCAATACCCCATTCGCTGCTCTCGAACCCCAAACGGCAGTAGCTGCAGCATCTTTTAGCACACTAATTTCAGCAATATCAGAAGGTGCGATATTTAATAGCTGCCCATAATTATTTTCATCGGATGTGGCGAAGTTAAAATCAGAAGGAATGGTGATGTCATAAGGCATACCATCTACCACGATAAGTGGATCTACGGCGCCATTAATTGAAGATGTACCCCTAATCCTGATTTGCATAGGTGCACCGGGATCGCCACTGCTTGCGGCAATGTCAAGGCCTGCTAACCTCCCCTGCAAAGCCTGGTCAATAGATGCAGCTTGCATATCTTCTAATTCTTTGGTATTAATGGTACCAACAGCTGATGTCTGGTCTCTTTTATCGATGCGCATTCCGCTTCCGTTATCAGATTTTGCTCTCGAAACAATATGCACCTCATCCATCTGGTTATCAGCTGGTTCCAATTGAAAATTAATTACAGCTTTATCAATTGCAAGAGGGGATGTGGATTTATAACCAATGTAAGAAACCGCAATTCTAAGGGTTTTATCGGCTACTGGTAAAGCATAGTTACCGTCAATATCTGATGATACTCCTTTTACCACCCTGCGATCTTTATCTACCAATACTACGGAAGCACCGATAATGGGTTGCTTATCTTTTTTGTCGATGATCTTCCCGCGAACGTAATTAATTTGCTGTGCACTAGCGATTGCAGAAATCAACAGGCAGCACATTAACATACCAATATGAAAAGTATATTTTTTGAACATTTTGTTTAGATTGGTTAGAATTGATATTTTAAGTAACCGTTAATTTGATGGATTACAGCCCTGTTGGATAAGACATTGCTTCGGTCGTTTGTGCCAAGCAAAACATTTACTGTTGCTCCTGTTACATCTCTAAAAGTCAATGCTGTTGTTGAGTTCAGTACAACATTAATTTTGGCTGCATCTCCCCCATCATTTTTTAATAAGGTTTCAAACTGACCTGTTTTTTGGCCGTCGCTTACTACCGTACTCTTGTTAATGATGTGATATTGGATAAACTTACTCACCTGAGTAATTCCTATCCCATCCGAAGGCGCAAATGTTGGTGCACCTGTAGTAATGTTGCCTGGAAGCAAACCAGCCTTAACTGCGTTGACAATAGCTGCATTGGTGGGTACCAATATGGTATAGTTTACCCCATCGGTTACCCCGGTAATGGCACCAGTTGTTTGGTTATATATTAAGTTACTTTTAAGATATTGAAAGAAATTATAGTACGGGTCTGTTGCAAGTGTTCCATATTTTTCAATGTGCTTACCAATATTTAAACTGGTGTAGGTTAAGGCTTCCTTGCCATAAATTGCTGCACCATTTACCGGAGCAGTGCTGGTAGAGTCTATCGGAATGGCTTGCTTGGCTACCAATGTACTATCTTGTGTACCAGCAGAAAAAATCTTACCCTTGTCGTATTTGATGTATTCTCCATTAGAGGCCTCCAAAATACCTGATCCTGTAGCAAAGTTTGGAACTGCCCTGTCTCCCAACGGAATGATATGTGTTTGCAAAATGCGTTTTAGCGCTGTATTATCGCCACGTATTGGAGCTGATGCGAAAAACGGATCATAATTAAAGCCCATCTTTCTTAGCGTTACATCAGGTACCATTACAACGATATACTTAATAGATTGTGTTTTTAACTGTGTGGCTAGCCCGAAGTAATTTAAAGCTTGTTTCATGATGTTGTAATCAGGATCCAGATTAACATTTCCATAAACAGTAGAAAATACACTGGCATCCTGTGCTTTATTTACGCCATATAAAAAACCATTACTCAGCACTTGTTTCTCGGTAATGTTAGCGGTAGTAAGCTTGGTAACATCACCCAATGCATTTGAGGTATTGGTAAATTTGCTCGGCCATACTGTAGTAGTGAAGAGGTGGCTATTAATAAAATCACGAATCAGATCGGGGGCTACCACATACAATTCATTGAGGTTATTTACCCCTCTTTTTTTCCAGTATTTTAAAAGTACATTTTTGGCATAGGTGTTTACGGCATCATTATTTGGAGCAAAAATGCTGTACGACCCGGTTTGGGCATCATTGGCATCAAGTTTTAAATAATTTTCATTGTTGGGCGAGAAAGCCAGTGAGGTACTGTATACTTTGGCGTAAACATTACTTGCTTTGCCCGTTAAAACCTCATACCGATGTGATACATCTGTATTCAGTGAATAATTTACAAACTTATCCAGCAAGCTTTTGAAAACGCTGTAATCATTCTTTTGATTCACATACTGATCAATACTCAAAGGAGGAACTAAAACCTTGTCGATTATATGGATAATGCCATTTTCGGCAATAATGTTGGTTTGTCCGTCTATTAACCTGGCTTCTCCAATATTGCTGCCACTATAAGTATTATTGGGATAAAAGAAATTGTAATCAGCGGCCGAAAGACTCGAAAAAGCCATAAATGGCGCTAAGAAATAAGTAATGTTCTTATTGTTAAAATCAGTACTTAAGTAAGATCCATGCCTGTTGGCGTCAATAACTTTAATGGCATTGCCATTATTGTCTTTACCATCGTAAACAAAATCATAATAAACAGTGCGTCTCCTAAAAGCCGTATTTTTAATAAATCCTTTGCTTGAGAAAAAGTCACTCAGCCTTTCTACTTTTTCACCGTCGTAAACCATCGAATAGCGTACAATTTTGGAAGCTAAATCTGCCTTGATTTCGGTTAAAGCATTCTCCTTCATGTAGGCCGCAAAGGCATCATCTGTAGGCGCAAAAACAGTCCATGAACCTGCAGTACTTAAAGTTTCTTTGTAACCTGCTTTATCAACACACTCCAGGAACTTAGTGAAATTCCCTTTAGTCTGAAGCTGCTGATAAATGGGATCACCCAGATTCTCTGGCCGACCATAAAACTCATCGAATTCCTTTTTTCTGCAGCCGCTCATCATGACAATAATTGTCAAACACACAGTTAAAATCTTGGGCAAAATCTTACTCATAGCAATCTTATTGGATAAAACGCCATCAGCTTCAATTGCATAAAAAAGCCATTGATCTAAATCAGATTAGAAATTAGGTAGATAGAAATGATTTAAATGAGTGTAAATTTTTATTGCATAGAATCTGTTAACGGACGTTAATTAATATTTGGTTAAAAGTTATTTGGTTAGTTTTCTTAATCTAATATATACAGGTGCTTAATAATTTCCATCCTGTACCATCCTGTCTATTTATTATAAAATATTATCACAAAATGGATAATCAGCGAAATACGATCGATAAAACGTTTTAACTACGTTTATACTTAATAATTATGTTTATAATTATTTTTCAAAAAATGGTTAAAATGTTTAAAAAAATGGTTTTATGACCACTGGACCGATTAATCCTGAAGGCATAACATTCCATTGTGAAGCATCAAATTCCCTGTAATTGATGTTTACAAAATTGATTTCATGATACTTACGCCATTGTACTTTTTTAACATCTAAATCGCGTATGCGGTTAGCCATTAAATTCACTACTTCTACCTTAATGGTGTTGTTTCCATCTTTAAGGTATTTTCCAATTCGGGCCTCAAAAGGGATACTCCATAATATACCTACTTCATGCCCGTTAATCCACACCCTGGCACTTTCGTCTACCTGATTTAACTGTAAAACATACTCTTTGGCCGTTTTAGCCGGCAGATTAAAGTTACTGGTATATACACCCGTTCCAGAGAAAGCCTGCAGTTTTGGATCAGGCAGACTGGTCCAGGAAACAAGTTTACTCAATTGCTGATCTCCAGGTAACTCAGGGCCTCCTGCAGTAAAATGTAGCTTCCATGGATTTTTTAAAGCAATCTCCTGCCCTGGCTCATCCAGGTATACCCAGGTGTTCTTATGCGTTGATTTTGCTGCGCTTACCAGAAGGAACAAACTCTCTCCTGATTTCAGCTGAACCCTTACCTTCGCATCCTTAACAGCAGCCATTCCTGTTGATCCATCCTGTGGATTGAGAAGTTCCACAACGCCTTTTTCATTGATGGGTAGAAAAGCATCGATATCTTTGCTGGTATGGTTAACCAGGTAGTAATACTTACCCGCATCCGTTCTTCTTCTGATTAATTGTAAGCCGGTATCCGTTAATACTTCTCTTTTTAATCCAATTCTTGTTAATACTTCCTGCACATCGGCAGAAAGGAATATTTGCCCTTTTCCTAATTTTTGATGCTGGATAGCTGCTGTCGCCGAAGAGAAATTCAACTTATTTAAGGCAGCTTTCAACTTTGCTCTTCTAGCCGTTAAATTGCCTAATCCGGGAACATCCTGAGGCAGGTCCTGAAAAATGATGTTTGCACCCTCTTCAGCCATACCGATAACCTTTTCCAGTGTTTCAGGATTCATCAGTTCGCATTTGGGAATAACCAGGGTTTGATAAGGTGCTGCATTTGCAGAAGTAATCAATTCCTTACCTTTTATGGTGGTTTGCTGTAATAAACGATCGGAAGCGAAGTCAAAAGCATATCCCACTTTAGCCAGCTGAGTAGACAACTTATAAAAAGCTGTTGGATGTAACCATTCATCCACGTCGTGTACTTTCAACGGCATATCTAATCCTTTTGCCTTATCCCAGGCATCGTAAACCGGCCAGTAAATCAGGATTTCATTATCTGATGTACCTGTTTGCAGTATAGATTGACAGCGGGCAATGTAATTATTTATACCATTGGCATGGGGCCACAAACTGTTGTTTGGATTCATCTCTACCGAAGCATAAAACAACCATCCCGGCCAGGGCACGTTACTTGGAGAATTGGTTGTTCCATGATAAAAGATATGGTTAATTCCTGCCAAAAACAATTGCTCTGCTTCTGGTTTACACTGTGAATAAGAAGTTTTAAAATGCTCGGTAAGCCAGGTAAATGTTTCTGAAGACACCAATTTTTTGCCTCCGGTATGTGCAGCAGAGGAAGCAAACTTACTCATTATAGGATCCGGATCTACATTTCTGACATCTGCTGAATCTCTGCGTAATCCTTTAATCGGAAAATAACTTGAACCGAAAGTTTCTGTTTCTGGTATATCTACCGCACCATAAAGATCTAATAAATTACCCGGAGAGCCATGTGATTGATTTTTTGTTAAAGCTTTATGCTGATGGGCCCAGTTGGTCCAGTTCTGAGTAAAATTTTTGAACAACAGCTCATCCATGGTTTCACGGTAATCGGATTTTACCCTCGCTACCTGCTCGCCAACCGAATCTTTACTCAATAAATCTTTAATATATGTACTTAAATCGTATCCTCTGTTTTGCCTGAAAGCAGTTAAAAATGTTGGTGTCCAGGTTGCCCCGTATACTTCGTAGCTGTCATTAAAGAAAGACCTTACACCTGTTGGCTGGTTTCCGAAGGCGTCTGTAAACCTTTTCAGATAAACATCAACTGATTTTTTATCCAGATGATCTAAGGTAAAACCCTCACCACCTGGCGCTGCCCGTTTAACCATTTGGCGTGTTTTGCCAGAAAAAAGAGCGTAAATATCCCATTTCCCACTTGCTGGCGACCAATTTAAACTACCATCGGTTTGTACCAGCTTCAGTAAATCTGTAGTTTCACCCTTAGGTCCGTATGCAGTTAAAACCTGTAACTCGGCTGATTCTTGCCTGGCCTCCTTTACCTGAATGCGTTCGGTTAATTTTTCGCCTGCAGATAAGCTATATTTTTGCGAGATCAGTTTTGTTGCTGCATTTTCAGATTTAATCTGTGGTCCGCCAAAAGGCCAACCTGTACCCGTATTCATATCTACCCCTAAATCCAAACTATTGGCTTTCTGAGTAGTATAATGAAGCATATTCATCCATTCGGGAGATAAGAACTGGATGTATTTATTTTCAAAACCTACCGCTCCATAAATGGGTGTAATTTCTACTCCACCCATGCCTGCATTTTTATATGCTTGTAAAACTGTGCTCAGATTCTGTTCATCGACAGCATTTCCCATCCACCACCAACGTGTCCAGGGCTTCATCTGCTTTTCTATTACCGGCCAGGAAGTATTTGCTTTCTTTGCCGGTGTTTGAGCGTTTGCAGTATTAAAAGCAGCAATACTGATTAAAAATACGGATAGAAATCGGTTGGTTTTCATGGCATTAATCTAAATGGAATACAAGCGGTAATGGGAATGATTTTGGCGACTGATCAGGGTTGGTTTCCATAATATCGGCCATGTAGGCCCACCACTTCTGAACAATTGGCACGCTACCTAAATCCTGAGAAGAATTTCCATTCTGCTGCTGAACGGCAAAAAGCGTATGCGTTTCTTCATCTAAAAAAATGGAATAATCGCTAACCCCATTTTCCTTTAATAATGCGGCTAATTCTGGCCAGATTTGATCGTGGCGCAATTTGTATTCGGCCTCAAACCCCGGTTTGAGCTTCATTTTAAATGCAATTTTCATCTTTTAGTTAATTTTAAAAGTAATATCCGACTGATTATTGGCGTTTGATTTTACCCGAAGAATTTTACTTTTCTGATCATATCTCCAGCCAACAGCATCAGAATCTCCAGCCTGAGTAATGCGTTTATCATTTTCGCGCAGCATCCGTGGGGGATTTTCCTGAGTCCAGTGGATTTGCAGCTCATATTGATGTACGGTTGGCGTAAATTTACCCGTTGGTTTAGCAATTTGGATGACAAGTTCATCAGCCTTTAAGGATGAAGTAATCCGGGTAATGGCAAAATCACCTGTTTTATATGCCGAACTGAGGTTATCATCTTCATAAAGGTCAAATTTCGATTCTCCGAAAGGAAAAACATCTAAGGTAATTAGATCCACTTTTTTTTGCCCGGAATAAATCATTTCTGGTTGCATTGGGATAATGCTTCCGGCCTTTACAAAAAGTGGAATCGTATCCATTGGCGCAACCACATGGTGATATTGCTGCCCTTCATATTTTTCTGCAGTGTAATAATTGAACCAGGATCCCTTTGGCAAATAAACCGAACGGGTAATAGCACCTTTGGTTGTTACCGGTGCTACCATAATATTATCGCCAAACATATACTGATCGCCAATTTCATAAACATTTTCATCATTCTGATGGTTCAAAACCAATGCCCGCATCATCGGGATACCACTTTCGTATTGCTGATGCATACTGGTGTAGATATAAGGGAAAAGCCTGTAACGCAGGAGATCATATTTTTTGAAGTTGTTTAGGGCTTGTTCGCCATAAGCCCAGGGTTCTTTATATCCTGGATGATCCATCCCAAAAACCAATGCCACAGGGCTGAACATACCAAATTGTACCCAGCGCATATAAAGTTCAGGATCGGCTACATGCTCAAATCCGCCCATACAGTGTGCCCAGGAGCCAACACCAGAAATTCCAATATTTAAGCCTGCCTTTATAACAGGGGCAAAATACTGCCACTCACTAGGCCAGTCTCCCGCAAAAATATAAGGATAACGTTGTATCCCGGCATAGCCTTCACGGGTTTGATTTAAGCCTCTAAACCCATTCAATTTTTCAAATTCCAAAAACGGGGCTTTCGCATAAGCAATAGGGAAAACATTGTGTAATTTCTCCGCTTCCTTTCCTGTTGGCCCCACTTTCTCGCTTTCATTAGCCAAAGCACCAAAAGCACTGCCTTCATCTGTTTTCAAGAATTTGGCACCGAGTTTGGCAACCCGCATAACCCCATTTTCCCACCACCATTGAGTAGCTTTTTCATCAAAAAAGTTAACAAACTCTCCGGGCTTTCCATTTTCCGGATAGGTATAGCCTTTTTCCCGGGCCTGATCTAAAAGATTCAGTTTTTTGGCATTATCAAATCTCGGACGAAGGTGTAAGCCTACCATTTTATAGTTCATGGCATAAATGCTGTCAAACATCCCCTTAGGGTCTTTAAAAGTTTCCCTCCATTCAAAAGAGGTTGCACCTTTCCCTCCTATTTCTCCAAATAACCGCCAGGTAGAATCTAACCACAGTAAATCTACAGGAATCCCCAGTTCCCTGTACTTACGCGCCAGCTCAACCACATAAGCATCAGATGTTTTTTCTTCATGCCCCCAGGTACCTCCGCTATAGGTTCCTGCATGTAAACCCAAAGCAAATTGTGGCAACATAGGCGATTTACCTGTAACTGCGGTATATCGATCTAAAATTGCCGGAAACGCAGGGCCATAAATGAAGTAGTAATCCAATTCCCCATCAGCAGCTTTAAAGCTGTATTGATCTTTATTTGAAGACCCCATATCCCAGGCTGTAGCAAAAGAATTATGCAGGAAAATGCCGTATCCTTTAGTACTCATAAAAAATGGAACCGGGCAATAATTTGCCTCTAAAATGTTGTATGCGCCAATGGCATGTGGTAAACCTTTTCCGCGGCCTACATTGAGTGTTACTTTTTTAAAACGGCGATCCATAAAATCCATCCGCTCGCCAAAGCCAAAAAAATGCTCATCTGCCTGAAGTTTCTTAGTTACACCTACGGCCGTGTTTTCTTTTGCAATTGAACCGCTATTTTCAGCACTTAACAACTTGCCTTTAATATCAAAAACATCTATTTTAAATGGTGATTTGTTTAGCCTGATTACCAGCTTTGAACTGCGTATCATGAAATGATCTTTTTTATCCTCTACCTGATAAGTTACATCGGCCCAGTTGTAGTTAGCTACCATCAGGCTTTCGTTTTCCTCAAACTTACCATTCCAGCTGCTCCGAAAACGAAACATATCTGGGCTGCAAAACTCCAGTTTTACTGCTCCATTGGTAGTTAAAAATGAAATGGTATTGCGGTTTTTTTTAAAATCCGACTGATAATTGCCAATGGTTTGTGCCTCAGCAATTGACCATGTAAATATTAAGGAAAAGGCAAAAGCCCAAATTCTGTTTAGCATGTGCTTATATCGCTACTTTTTTAATTTATATACTTCAGTTCCTGCCAATAGAAAACAGCCTAAGCCATAATCTTCAAAATCGGGCACGCTGGTGTAACTTACCGGCTGACCATCCTTAGGTTCTTTTCCTGTACCTTGTAAATAACCTAAAAAGCCATTCTTATGTACCGCTTCCTTTGCCATTGCATTCCAGCCTTTTACCACAATTGGCAGATAGGTTGCTTTATCCAAAATCCCTTTGTTAACTCCCCATGCCATACCGTAAACAAATAAAGCTGTGCCTGAAGTTTCTTTGCCACCAAAATGAGTAGCATCATGCAAGCTTACATTCCAAAAACCATCGGTACGCTGAATTGGAACCAATGCTTTAATCATTTCATGGTAGGTTTTTAAATATTCATCACGATGTGGCGCATTTTCAGGCATAATTTCTAAAACCTTAACCAATGCTGCAACCACCCAACCATTTCCCCTCGACCAGTAACAATCCTCTCCATTTGGTTCTTTATACGGCGGAACGAAATCCTTATCTCTCCACCAAAGACCATCCTTAGCGTTATATAAACCACCACCTTCTACATTTTTGCTGTGCGCATACATTTTGTACATGTGCTCATAGTAGCGATCATCTTTATACAGCTGAGCAAGTTTCGCAAAAACAGGCATTCCCATTTGCAGGGCATCAATCCAGGTCCAGTCGCCCACATTGTCATTGGCTATCATTAAATCAATAGAAGCTTTAATATCTTTAATGCGCTCCGGCTTAGGATCAATATTATACAAATCAATATATGTTTGACCAGCAGCCTGATTATCTGCATTTTTAGTTTTTATCCCATCTCTTAAGCCCCACTGATGTTTGTCTCCCCATTGTACGGCATAATCGTAATAATTTTTATCCGGAAGGATTTGGTACAAATTCATTAATCCTTCGTAATAAACTGCCCTTGTCCAAATGTTACTGGGTCTTTCTTTGTTGGTGATGATAGATTTCCCTGCATCTGGCCATTTATTCATGAAATAGGCATTGGTAAGTTTTAAAGTTTTCAAAACTTCCTTTTTTGAGGGGATTTTCTGTGCTTCTGCCGAACATAGGCTGGCACCTGATAATATTAGGGCAAGAATAATTCTTTTCATGTTTATGCTTTTTATATAATGCTTTTAATCAGACCAAGCAGGTTAGTTAGTTTTAGGCTTAGATTTAAGTTCATCGGGACTATCTTTTGTAAAAGTATCAAATTGCTGTTTTGATGGACTTGAAAAGATGTCTTCTACGATATTAATGGCGACTTGAAATTTAGGGTTAAACTGCTCAGACATCATGTATTTCTGTAAACTGAAATAAAGTTGCCGTGCAGCAGGAGATCCTTTCAGGTTAGGAGATAAATTGGCACTGGAAACGATGAGCTTCCCTTTTCCTACCCTGGCTTCTAAAACAAGGGCTAATCTGCGATTCATAAACCAGGTATCAATAGGCTGTACAATAGGCTTAAAACCAGCTGGAAAATCTTCCAGGTTCATTACCTGGGCTTTATTTACGATTTCCCACCACTGCATATCGCTGTGATAATCGGTTGGAAACTCCTTTAAAGCAGGGTTTTTCGGATCGCAAAGTATGCCCAGCGTATGTGGTGGACGCATTTTAAACCATGAGGTATTCCAAAATACAGGCAAAAAGGTTTGTACAACTTCTTTTCCCTTAATTACCTTACCTGCTGCATTTAGAAAAACATTTCCACCTTCATCTAAGATTTTTTTGGCCTGATCATCCAGCTGCTCCGTGTAATAAAAACTAGTTTTAAACTTAGGCAACGTTTGGGGGAAGAACCAGAAATCCCAGTCGTTAACATATTCCGTTCCGTCAATGGATACTTCTAATTTTAATTTACGTGCTGTTGTTATCGGGTTCGACGAATAGTTAACAGATCCGATCGACGTATTTACCCCCACGGGTAATTTGAATGGCCCGAACTTATAGGTAAATACTGTTTTCCCCTTCTCATCAATTAACCTGCAAGTAATGCGTGCATTTTGTATTGCTTCTTTGCCCCAGTGTGCAATTTGAATTTTAGGCTCAAATTTTTCATCGCTGGTATAAACAAATTTCGGCACCTCAATTAATGGCACCGTACTGTTAGAGAACCGTTTAAATTCCTTAGCCGTAATATAACCCTTTTCATCCCAGAAAGCATCTAATACCCCTACCAATGCTGTTCCTTGTCCGGGATAATCGTTTAAGGATAAAAGTTGATAGCCACTATAATTCGGTGTACGCAATGCTTTTTCAATTTCATTTTTATAACACAAAGCCTGTAATTTCCCCGAAGCCATTAAGAATGCTTCAGATTGATCAGCCATATCGTGATCCTTTAAGTCCTCTTCAAACATTTCGAAGTTTTTGGCCTTATAGATTCCAGTATACTTTTTAATTTCTTTAAAATTCGGGAATACGCAATATTGTCCCATTTCATGCGCTACAAAAGGCACTTTAAACTGCTCTATCTGCTTGGCATAGGTAGAAATGCTTTCCGGTTGCCTGGCCCAGTCTAAGCCCCTCGCACCCGCACGTACCATAAATTCGTTGTTCGGGATTACAGGCCAGCTACCACCTACAGATGCTCCGGTATATAATCTTCGCGAATCTCTGGCTTTCCAGTAATCGTTAAATTTAGTGAGATATTCTACCTGTCTGCCACGTGGCTCATTTCCATAAGCCATCATACAAAAAGATGCGTAGTTACCATAAACTTTAGTCATCCTATTGGTTTCATCATAAATAAACTGATCTATGGGCTTACCATCGCCAATGGATGAACCATGATTGGCCCAGCTTGGCCCCTCAGGCTGAAGATAAAAACCGATTAAATCGGCTGCAATGAAAGCTGCCTCGGGTGGACACCAGGAGTGAAAACGCATGTGATTAAGACCATGAGCCTTTGAGATTCTAAAAATACGCTCCCAGGAAGCGACATCCATCGCAGGATAGCCTGTTAGCGGAAATTCACAATTGTTAACTGTTCCACGGAGAAAAACCGGACGGCCATTAATTTCAAACTGTCTTTCAACAGCCTTAAACTCCCGCATGCCAAACTGAACTTGTTTTTCGTGCTTTTTACCATCTTTAGTGAGTAAGGTAGCTGTTAGTCGGTATAAAGCAGGATCAAACTCGTCCCAGGTGACAATTTTATCCCCCATTGGGAGCTCAATTTCCAAAGTACCGTTTCCATTATTGATTTGATAGGGAACAGTGATGGGTTTCACCTGAATGATATTTTTGGTATTAAAGCTCGTTGCCGCTAGTGTTACCTCCCCCGTAGAAGAACTATTGGTATGATCTTTAAGCTGAATCTTAACTTTTGCAGATTTGGTTTTGAGATCGGGATAAATCTGAATATCCTCGAAATAAATAGCGGTACCAGCCTGTAAGAACATTTTTCCTATTACCCCATTCCAATTTCCCTGGGTATGATCGGTTAAACTGTGTGAATCCTGACCAACGTTAATGGACTTGATACGGTTATCAATTTGCAAGGTAATGGTATGCTTTCCTGGCTTGATCCTGGCAGGAAGTTCAAAATTTTGTGCCACCACAAACGTAAATTGGGCACCAATTTCTACATCATCAATCCATACCCGAGTTTCAGCATGTGGATATTCTAAGGACAATACGATGCGTTTATCTTTCCAGTCTGCTGGAATTTCAATGTCTTTCTGATACCATGCGGCACCGGTGTAGTGCCTGGCAGGAGTTAGCCAAAAAGGGATTTTAAGGTTTCCCGGTTGGCGATATTTTTCTAATCGTGGATGATAAAAATAAGAACTATCGTAAATACTTCCAGTCCATTTTGTTTTTAACGTTATTTCATCACCTTTCAAATTCCCGGCCATGGATCCCGGAAGTTCAACGGTTTCAGGAAGTTTTTGGTTATACCACTTCTGGTTTTGGCCCTCATCTTTCCGGTCTATTTTAAAACGCCATTTACCAGTTAATGAAATCTGCTGAGCCATTGATATTCCGCTGTTTAAAAGCAGGAATGCAATGGTCGTGATGTACCATCTTAAAGTTGATGAAGCCCTTATTTGCATAGTTTTAAAAAATGAATGCGATTTCAACATCCACCCTATTTGGTTAAAGAGGCTATGATAAGCTTTAATCGTGAGTTACGCAACCTGTAGTGTCCTGTGCGCTGTGTTAAAACAACTGCTAAGCGACATTTAATGTGTAACATTTGGGTTATTCGTGATCCCATGGTTCGTAACATACGAACCATTACCTATCCCCTGGTTCGTAACACACGAACTGTTACCAAACCGGCCCGTGCGCCACGGACCAGGGGAGTTATTTCAAATAATTTCTTAATTTATTTCCCTTTAGTGCCTTAATACCAGTTACCACTGCCGCTGCATTAACCTTCGCACCAGTCTCATTGGTATGGGTATGGTCTTTTTCGGTAAAGTAGCTTTTAACTACTTCGGCACTTAAGGCACTGTATCTATCTTTTATCAACTGATTGAGCGGAATAAAATCTACTTTCTCTGCTTTTGCCACTTCTGCTGCCCAATTAGCGTAGCTGTCATCCACCAGTACTACTTTATCATCTTTTACAGGATTACGGGGAATTGGCGAACAAACTATTGCGGTTGCACCCCTGGCTTTAATATCCTTGATAAATTTTCGTAAATACCAGCCATACGTATATACTACTTCTTGTTTTTTCTTAATCGGATTATAAATTTCTTTGCTTTCCATGCCAATTCCTTTAATGGTTCCCCGTGCACGGGCAGTATCATCCAGCGGACTACCATCATTATGGCCAAATTGCATGATTACAAAATCGCCTTTTTTGATTTTAGCCAAAACAGGTTCCCATAATCCATTGGTTTGAAAGGTACGGCTACTGGTACCGCCTAATGCATCATTCTCTATTGTGATTTGGTCGGTACTGAAAAAATCGGCAATAAAACTCCCCCAACCCCATAAAGATCCATCTCCTTTTCCTTTACCATTCTTTACAGTAGAATCTCCAATTAGAAATAAGGTTGGTTTATTCTCTTGCCTTAAAACAATACAGGATGAGAAAATGATAAATGCACCGAATAATATTAAACTGATTTTGATTTTAGTTGATTTCATTTTTTATTCTTTTTTCTATTGTTGATCATACAAACCGCAATATTTTAACTACCGACGTTAGCTGAGCTGTTTCCTTCTTTTCTCTTCGGCCATGTCTTGATTGCAAATCGCAATCCTTTAAACACCTAAGGCATCTAAGTTGTTATTCCTGCTTCTTTGCTACTTACTCATCTCTTGATACTTGCTACTTGATACTCCCTACTTGATACTCAATACTATCTAACATATTCCTTCAACTTACAATCCTTCAACTCTTTAATCCCTTGCACCACCGATTCGGCATTTACTTTAGCCCCTTCCAGATTAGTATGAGTATGATCACCAGGGAAGAATAACTTTACTTTATCTGGCCCTAAAGCATCATATTTATCGGCTGTTATTTTATTAAGATCTACGAAAAAAGCATTTTCCTCTTGTGCTACCGTTGCTGCCCATTTACCGAAATCGTTATTTGCCCTTACCACTTTTCCGTCCTTGAATATATTTCTCGGAATCATGGAAACCACGATCGGGGTAGCTCCTTTGGCCTTTGTTTCGCGTACAAATTTGCGGATGTACCAGCCATAAGTATGTACTGTTTCTACTTTTCCATCTGGCCAGGTCAATACCTTCGTTTCCTCACCCGTTCCTTTAAGTACGCCCCTTCTTCCAGCCTTGGTTGTATCCGGAACACTGCCATCATTATGCCCGAATTGCATGGTTACAAAATCGCCGGGCTTTAAGGTTTCTAAAACTTTATCCCATCTGCCTTCTGATAAAAATGTTCGGGTACTCCTTCCGGCCATGGCATTATTTTCTACATGAATTTTAGTGGTATCAAACAATGCAGCAATGGGTGTGCCCCAGCCCCAGGTTTCTTTATTAGAATTGCGTACGGTAGAATCGCCAATGGTATGCAAGGCAGGTTTATTATTTTGAGTAAATGCAGCAGCTAAAATAACAATGGCAAGTGCTGCTAATAATTTAATGGCTTTTAACTTCATTATATTGAATTAAGTTTTATTATTTGATGACTTCTAATTTTATCGTTCCAGTTGATAAACCCTCTGCAGATGCTTTAACTTCTATACTTCCTATTTTATTCCCTTTAATATTGGCCAGGCAAACTCCGCGATAAGCATGTCGTTTATCAGCTTTGTACATTTCATGACTAATTACATTGCCATTATCTATTGCATCTATCACTCCTGCCCCTGAGATTGAAAATTGAATAAGGTTGTCGGCATTCGGGCAAATATTTCCATTTGCATCTAAGATGGTCGCCTTTACAAAAACTACATCATCCCAGCTATTATTCATTTTATTTTTATCTGCGGTAAGTAGAATTTTAGTCGGCTGGCCTGCAGTTTTCAATTCTTCAGTTGCCACTTCCTTTCCCTTATTTTTTCCTACAGCTTTGATGCTTCCTTTCTCGAAGGTAACATCCCATGAGCGTGGAGAATCATCTGCTGGCTTAGGCTTATTTCCCAATGATTTGCCATTTAAGAAAAGTTCTACGTCATCACAATTGCTGTAAACGGCCACTTTCGCATCATCATAAGTATCGAAATCCGTTGGCGTCCAATTATTGATCCAATCTCCTGCCCCCGCATTATCTTCTTTACGTACAATATGAACCACAGGCTTTTCTGCCCACCAGCTTTGTCGCTGCAAACCCTGTTGCTTCCAGCTGCCAATGCGGTCAAATAAACCTTGCGCATTCGTAATCTGAGGCCAGTCCGCTTCGCCAAGGTAATCGAAACCCGTCCATAAAAACTGACCAGCCATAAAAGGATTATCTCTTAAAGCCAGGTATTGCTGAATAACATGTGTATTTTCTGTTCCAATCACCTTCAAATCAGGCTTTTGATTATGCAGCGCTACCAATTCATTCTCGCGATAGTTTTGTCCTACAATATCCATTGTCTCTGCAAAACCATTGGTATAAACTTTTGAATTTGCCGGACGAAAAAGCGCCATGGTTACGGGTTTGACCGGATCCAGTTGATGAATCAGATCTTGTTGATCTTTATACTTTTTAAATCCTTCCGGACTATTCAAATCATCATGAATTTCATTGCCAACACTATAAATTACAATAGAAGGATGATTTCGATCTCTTAAAACCATATCCCGGGTATCACGCTCCCACCATTCCTTCCAAAAGCGGTTGTAGCCTTTTTCGCCATTGTTTTTTGCTGCTGTCCAGGTATCAAAGGTCTCATCCATTACCAGGAAACCCATCTGATCGCACAAGTCTAAAAACTCTGGAGCGACAGGATTATGTGCTGTTCTAATGGCATTTACACCCACCTCCTTTAGCAAGGCAAATCTATATTTCCATACGCTTAAAGGAACTGCAGCACCAACTGATCCTCCATCATGATGTAAACAGACGCCTTTTAACTTAAAATTTTTACCATTTAGCCAGAAACCTGTTGCAGCATCAAATTTGAATGCCCTGATGCCAAAAGTATTTAGCTGATCATCAACAACTTTCCCTGCTACAATTACTTTAGTTAAGGTTTTATAAAGGAATGGCGTTTCTACATTCCATAGTTTCGGATTAGTTACTGCAATATCCTGTTTGAATTGAAAAGATTTTCCTGCCTCAACATTTTCTTTAGTTTGAGTAGTTTTAACAACTTTACCATCGCCATCTATAACACTCGTTTCAACCGTAATCACAGTTGCCTTTGAAGTTTCATTCACTACACTGGTTTGTATTTTAACCGTTGCCTTTGCTAATGTAGCATCTCCTGTAGTGATGTAAACACCCCAATCTTCCAGGTGCACCAAATCTCTTGCGACTAATCGAACGTGCCTGTAAATACCTGCACCAGTATAATAACGCGAGGCAGGCTGAACTGTATTGTCAGCTCTAACAGCAATTACATTGGTCTTTCCTTTGCCAAAATTAAGATGCCTGGTTAAATCGTAATTAAAGCTGATATACCCATATGGACGTTTGCCTAAATGAAAACCATTGATATACACATCGCTATTGGCCATTATGCCATCAAACTCAATGGATATCTTCTGTTTGGCCATGGCTTCATTCAGGCTGAAACTTTTTCTATACCAACCTATTCCAGCGGGTAAATAACCTCCCCCCCTTGCAGTTGGATTAGCTTTATCGTAAGCACCTTCAATACTCCAATCGTGAGGTACAGATAGTTTTTTCCATTTTGAGGCATCAAAATCTACCTTTTCAGCTCCGGCTGCATCTTGTTGTACAAAAGACCAGTTATCATCAAAGTTCCTGACGATTCTTACTACAGAACTATTTTGTGCATAGGAAAATTGTTGCAGCAGCAAAAGTGCAGCAACCAAGCCTAACTTTATAAGGCTGAATTTCTTGGTATATTGTTGTTGTATCATTTATTTTTTGGGTTCAACTAAAACAATGTGAGGCTTTGGTGCTTTTTTCATGCCATAACCGAAGTAAAATCCGGTATGAGGAGGCTGATTATATCCATCATTTTGCCAGGCGATACTTAATCGATATTGTGGATCGTGCATCAGGGTATAGTTCCGGTGTTCAGTCGGGATAGTGGTCGTATAAATCCTCAGACTTTGGTTATCGTAGGCGCGGAGGATTAATTCTTCCCTCCAATCGCCAAAAAGATCAGCACTCAGTGCAGGCGTAGATTTGGTTCCATTATTAGATACTGCGCCATTTGCGGTAAAAAGACGACCTCCACGATATTTATCGATATGATTGCCATCTAAAAGCTCCCGGGATAAATCAGCATCCCAATAAATAACAAAATTGGTTGAACGGGGCGCTTCGCCTATGTGATTACCCTTTATATCGAATAGTCCATTAGAACCCGACCACCACATTTGTGCACCATTACGGGTATTATCAATATTGTCTGCAACTCCCCTGCCTACATCCTCATCTTCAGAGCCATGCCACAAAATCGCACCGGTTTTAGCATCATAAACTGCTGCCCCAGGCCCTTTTGTTCCTTCTTCAATTTCATGTACACCAAAAACTTCCAAGCCTGGTCTTTCGGGGTCTAAATCAGAAACGTGAAGCGCATCTCCGTGGCGTAAACCAGTGGTATAAAGGCCTTTTCCATTATCATCAACACACATTGAACCATATATAATTTCATCTTTTCCATCACCATCTACATCAGCTACACTTAATCCGTGGTTACCCATTCCCGAATACGGGTTCCGGCCATCTTTCGAATCGAATACCCAACGGGATGTTAACTTGCCTCCATGCCAGTCCCAGGCTGCGAGAACAGTACGTCCGTAATACCCTCTACACATCACCACGCTGGGATGAACACCATCCAGATAAGCTATACAAGCATTGAAACGGTCTACACGGTTTCCGGTATTGTCACTTTTACCATTTCCACCTCTGCCTCCCCAATCTCCAATGTTACCCCTTGACGGGATATAATCGGTGGTAGCCAGAGCCCCCCCGGTTTTGCCACTGAAAATGGTAAAAAACTCAGGCCCGTCTAATATTTTGCCATTCTTATTTCGATAATCTCTCGTCGAATCTCCAATTACTTTTCCCTTTCCGTCTACCGTTCCATCTGCCGTTTTACAGGCAAATTCTGCAATGCCATCTCCATCCAGATCGTAAACCATAAATTGAGTATAATGCGCCCCTTCACGAATATTTTTGCCCAGATTAATTTCCCACAAAAAAGTCCCATCTACCTTGTAGGCTTGGAAGATTGGCGGATCGGTAAATCCGTTTGAAGAATTGTCCCTGCTTCTGCCAGTTTGATGCAGTACAAGATCATACTCCCCATCACCATCTAAATCGCCAACCGAAGCGTCATTGGGTGTGTAACCCACCGGTGTGCGTAAAGGAACGCTTAAATATTGTTGTACAGGAGATTGTGCGGGGAGACTAAAAGCTTTACTCGCTTCCTGTTCTTTCCCACTTAATATGGCCTTTATATAATAGTGATTGGTTTGACTGAGATCTGCAGTCACATCAACAAAATTGCTCCCTTTGGTTAATGGTGTGTGATTCAACTTCAGTGCATTTCCACTTCCAGTAACCCTGTAAAGATTAAAAGCAATATCATCCGGTTCTGTACCGGATATTCGCCAGCTCAGGTATACCGAATCCTTATTTTGACGGATAGCAATCAATCCTCGCCCTAACTTTTCCATTTGACGCTGAGCATAAACACCATTTATAGAAAAAAGCATTAATGCAAACAAAAAGCATTTCAAAAAACCTTTATAGCCTGATAAATTTAATTTTATAACTGAACTCCTCATCTTTTACTGAACCTTGTAATTGAATTGATCTGAAACTGCATGTCCGTTTTCTGTTATTCCATCGGTTTTTACAACCACATTCCCTTTATTGTCACTATTAAAAAAGCTAATACTTACTGCTCCTTTATCACTCGTTTTTATAGATGGATTCCAATACAAAGTCGTTCTTAAATCCTTTGCCTGGCTGTTTGAGATGTTATAATTGGGCGCATAGAAAGTGCGGGCATTGTAATAACCATTCAAATTAATATTCAGTAAATTGAGATTAGGCCCCCGAAGTGCACTGTCTTTTAGATTTAATGAGATGACGTATACATCTTTTGCTTCATTATCTACCAAATGCCTGATCACTACCTGATTAATCTGATCCATGGTCAGGCTATAGTAATCCAATCGGCCAAATAAATCTTCCCGGTTATTGATTAAAATTCTTGGTCTGATCTTTTTTCCATTGGAGATAAACAATACCCCTTCATTACCAACAGAGTCTAAGTCGTCTGCAGATTGTGCACCTTTGGCCTTAGTGAGCAAAAAATGCTCCAAGCCTTTATAATCATAATCCGCTGCAGTGATATTAAATACCTGATCGGGATAGCCAAATGAGGTTAACACCTGATTGAACAACCGCACTTCTTTATTTTTATTGGCATTGATCTCTACATCATTCAAAGTTATAGAGTCACCAAATTTATAGGTCCGTCGATATTCCATTCGTTTAGCCATTTCTGCATTTAAATCAGGTGAAAATGAATATAAACCTCGTTTCAGGTTAATCGGAATGGAGGTAAAAGCAGAATCAATTTGTAGCCAGCCGCCCTTTTTACCTTCACTGTTTTGAGAGGAAATCTTGACAGCCTGATTGCCTGTCCAGTTAAGCCCATCTAAAAAATAATGACCGTTTTCATCTGTTTTAGTGGTATAAATTTTATTTCCAACAAAGCCTGAACCGAAAAGTGTAATATTCATATTGGGAAGTGGTTTATTAGCCAGTTTTTCCCGAACAAATCCTTTTATCGTAAAGCCCGGTTCGGGCATGTAACTTACTTTAATTGCACTATCGGCCAGTCGCCTCCAAAGATAATCTCTCCATCCTTGGGTAAGCAACAACAAGTCTAATTGCTTTGCAGCTGAAGGATTTTTCACATCAAAATACTGATCAGCATTTTTAATTTCCCCTTTAATTTCTGATTGAAGTAAGAGGTAAGAAACAAGATTACTACCCTCCTGAGGAATAAGTCCATCAACCGCAGCCAATGATACTGATGCTTTTACCGGCCTGCCTAAAACGTCTACCGCCCTGATGTTCAATGTAACCTTCTCTCTGGGTTGGTAAACAGATTTACTTTGGCTCACCATTAATCGGATAGCATTATTGCCAGAGATGAAAACAAGCCGTTCGCAATGCGGTTTCCCTTGTTCATCAACTAAAGTTACTACCGCAATCCCTCTTGGAAAATCTTGCGTTGGAATAGAAACCGACACGCTGGACTTTGTCATTTTTAAAGATCCTGTATAAATATTATCACCAGCGTGTTTAATTACTATAGACATTGATTTATTGTTCAATGCTTTAAACATCTCCTCATTTGCACTAATGGTTGCCTTAATTGTTGCTGAATCGGTGCTGAGGTGCAAAACCAATCCTTTTTTTAAAATTGAAGGCAATTGGGTGCTAAACTTTTCATTAGCATAAAAGCCTTCTATGTGGTATTGTTCATTTGCTTTTGGTGCAAAGGCAAAAATCCCCAATCCTAAATCTGTACTTTGAAAAGTTGTAACAGTATCGCCCCCGCTAGAAATAATACTGGCCTTCGTTTTCAAGCCATTACCCTGCTCATCGTTAGCTTTAAATGCCACAATACTGTTTACCCCCTCTACTAAAGCTCCTCCTTCCGGGTAAAAAGCAATTAGTTTCTTTATTCCTTTCGGTTCGTCCACCTTTTCGCTTCCAGCATTGCCCCCAATGTAAATGCGTTTTTGAAAAACAAAATCGTTGTTAAAATTACGCATCCAATTGGTGTAAGCACGGATATTATACCAACCCAAAGGCATAGCATCATTCAGCTTAAAATCTCCTTTTCCAAGACCGTTTTCCAGTCGGATGACCTTACGGTCTAACACTACTGATTGAGGGGAAATAAGCTCAACATATAAATTATTACTGGTTGCCGTTAAACTGGTACTTTTACCATTTACCAGGTAAGCGCTGAACCAAATGTCTTCTCCTGTACCATAATAGGTCCGGTCAGTTTGCAGGTAAACCTTTTCAAAAAACAATTTAACCGTTTTCGGATCGGTTGACGGGATATTTGCTTGCTGGGCAAAGCTGTAAATAAAACAGCAGCTCAGTACGAAAAGCAGAAACGTTTTTTTTGCGTTCATAAAGTCCGGTTTGAAAATGCAGTTTTTTGAGCATACAAAATTGTATACATAAAAGCAATCAATGCAAGGAGATTGAAAGATTTGAGGCCCATAATTGTTATTGGTTAGTGTTAATCCCCAAGCCTTAAAAAAGCATCAGGATCTCAACACAGGCCAATTTAGAGAGTAAAATCTGAAGAGGCATCCTGTAGTATCCTGTTATAACAAAAAGTAATAAATAAAATACAGTCGAAAAAAATAACTGTATAAATAACGTTTATTATCTTAAATCTTTTACTTTTACAATAAGATCTTCCAAATATTAAACCGTATGAAATTAAATTCTCCCCTCAGGAGCATCCTATGCGCTTGTATGGCCTATTCCTTAACGGGATTAAGTTCTGCAAATTTATTACAGGCACAAACCTTAAAAACCATTACCATTAATGTAGATAATTCTTTAGCCAGAGTTCAGCCCAATATGTGGGGTGTTTTCTTTGAAGACATCAATTTTGGAGCAGATGGGGGTATATATGCCGAACTGATCAAAAACCGTTCTTTTGAATTTGCTAAACCCTTAATGGGCTGGACAGTTAAAAGAGCGAAGCCAAACGAAGGAGATATTCTGGTGGTTAACCGGAAAGAGGTTAACACAAGCAATCCAAGATATTTACAGGTAAATAATAACCAGGATGGTTTAAGTCTCAGCAATGAAGGGTTTAAAGGCATAGGCATTAAAAAAGGCCTGCGTTATGATTTTTCGGTGATGTATCGTCAGGCAGCTGCTGGTGTAAAACTGCGCCTTCAATTGATAAATTCAAAAAATGAGCGCATTGCTGAAGGCACATTAGCACCAGAAAAAACAGGTACCGAATGGCATAAGCAAGCTGTGAGCTTTACTGCTAATGCAACCGATCCTAAAGCAAAATTCACGATTATTTTTGAAGGAAAAGGTAAAATAGATTTGGATATGATCTCCCTCTTCCCTGCTGATACCTGGAAAAACCGTCCGCAAGGATTAAGGGCAGATATGGTACAACTGTTGGCTGATATGAAGCCTGGCTTTATCCGCTTCCCGGGAGGATGTATTGTTGAAGGAACTGATTTAGCCAATAGATATCAATGGAAAAAAACCATTGGCCCTATCGAAAACAGACAATTACTGATGAACCGCTGGAATGTTGAATTTGCACATCGCCCGGCTCCAGATTATTACCAAAGTTTCGGTTTAGGTTTCTTTGAATATTTTCAACTGGCAGAAGATATTGGCGCAGATGCCCTTCCCATCTTAAACTGCGGGATGGCCTGTCAATTCAATACCGGAGAAGTTGCTGCTATGGATGAACTTGATCCTTACGTTCAGGATGCTTTAGACCTGATTGAATTTGCCAATGGCGATGTAAATACAAAATGGGGTAAAATGAGAGCAGACCTGGGGCATCCAAAACCTTTTAACCTGAAAATGATGGGCGTTGGAAACGAGAACTGGGGGCCTCAATATTTAGAAAGATTAGCTGTTTTTACCCAAGCCATCAAAGCTAAATACCCTGATTTTAAAATAATCAATAGTTCAGGAACTGATCCTGAGGGAGATCGTTTCAACCTTTTAAACACTTCGTTAAGAGCAAATAAAGCTGACTTTATCGATGAGCATTATTATCGTCCGGCAGACTGGTTTTTGAAAAATGCTGGCCGCTACGATAACTATCCCCGTAACGGATCAAAAGTGTTTGTAGGTGAATACGCCGTTCATGCAGATAAAAGTTTAACAGGACATGACAAAAGTAACTGGCAAAGTGCGCTTGCTTCAGCTTCATTAATGACCGGATTAGAACGCAATGCAGATGTAGTCCAAATGGCCTCTTATGCCCCATTATTTGCCCATATTGATGCCTGGCAGTGGGCACCTGATATGATCTGGGTAGATAACCTTCAATCATACGGAACGCCTGACTATTATGTTCAGAAACTTTTTTCAACCAATAAAGGTACAGATGTAGTTTCCATCACATTAGATAATAAAAATATCATTGGCCAGGATGGTTTATACGCTTCATCCGTGATTGATAAAAACACAAAAGAACTGATCATCAAGATCGCTAATAATGGAGATAAAAGCCAGGAGATAGCTTTCGATCTAACTGGCAAAACAAAATTAAAAACTAAAGGAACGGTTGAAGAATTAACCAATACCAACCTGATGCAGATTAATACCTTTGAAAACCCTAAAGCTGTAAGCCCACAGAAAAGCACAGTAAATGTAAAAGGCAAAAAGCTTCATGTAGCCTTGAAACCTTACTCATTCAATGTAATTAAAATCCCTTTTGGTTAATCCGCTTACCATCCACATTATGATAAAAAAACTATTCCTCTCTTTTACATTTATAAGTAGTGTAATACTGGTTCGGGCTCAAACCGAAACTCAAATCAGCATTAAACCTGCTGGCGAACAAATAGTTAGCAAACATATTTACGGTCATTTTTCCGAACATCTGGGTAGATGCATTTATGATGGCTTTTGGGTAGACGAAAATTCTTCCATCCCTAACAAAGGACGGATCAGATTAGATATTGTTGATGCACTGAAAAAAATCAAAGTTCCCAATTTACGTTGGCCTGGAGGATGTTTTGCCGACGAATACCACTGGAGAGATGGCATTGGCCCTAGAAATCTTCGCCCGAAGATGGTAAATACCAACTGGGGTGGTGTAACTGAAGACAATAGCTTTGGTACACATGAGTTTCTGGATTTATGTCAAATGCTAGAATGTGAACCTTACATTGCCGGAAATGTAGGCAGTGGTACGGTTGAAGAAATGGCTAAATGGGTAGAGTATTTGAACTTTGATGGGGTAAGCCCGATGACGGCTATCCGCAAGCAAAATGGAATGGACAAACCCTGGAAAGTTACTTACTGGGGTGTGGGCAACGAGAGCTGGGGCTGTGGGGGTAACATGACGCCCGAATATTACAGCGATTTGTACAGAAGGTATGCCACATATGCGAGAGATTATGCAGGTGCCCCGCTTAAAAGAATTGCGAGCGGGGCCAATGCCGATGATTACCGCTGGACGGAAACCTGTATGAAAAATATCGGGGCTGGAAGAATGTGGGGATTAACCCTGCATTATTATACCCTCCCTACAGGAAAATGGAATGCCAAGGGCTCGGCTACAAAATTCGACGAAGAGCAGTATTTCTCTACCATGAAAAACTGCCTCAGAATGGAAGATATCGTGAGCAAACATGCCGCTATTATGGATAAATACGACCCGAAAAAGAAAGTAGCCTTAATTGTGGATGAGTGGGGAATCTGGACTGATGTTGAGCCAGGAACAAATCCCGGCTTTCTTTACCAACAGAATAGTTTGCGTGATGCGCTCATTGCCGGAACAACACTCAACATTTTCAATAATCATTCAGACCGGGTTCGAATGGCCAATCTGGCACAAACCATCAATGTTTTGCAGGCACTCATTCTTACCGAAAAAGATAAGATGATCCTTACTCCTACCTATCATGTATTCGATTTATTTAAGGTACATATGGATGCCAGATATTTGCCAATCCAATTTACCAGTCCAGATTATGTTTTAGGTGATAAAAAAATCCCTGCTCTAAATGTTTCTGCTACACAGGATGCTACTGGTGCAGTGCATATTTCGTTGGTTAACCTTGATCCTAAAAATAAAATTTCCTTAAATACAGATTTAGGTGAAATTAAATGGAAAACGGTTAGCGGGCAAATACTCACCTCAGCTAAACTAACAGACGTTAATACTTTCACAGAAAACAATAAGGTACACCTTGTGAAATTTACTGCAGCAAAGAAATCAGGTAACAACCTTAAAGTTGAACTACCGGCGCAATCTGTGGTGGTTTTAGAACTCAAATAATTCATCATGAAAATATTCTTTTACTTATCCATACTCCTGTTATCGGTTTTTTCTGATGCCCGGGCACAGTCTAAGAAAGCGGTTTATCTTTTTGCCTATTTTAAAAATAATGGCGAAGACGGGCTTCATTTAGCCTACAGTAAAGATGGTTACCAATGGGCCTCACTAAAAAATGATCAATCTTTCCTTAGTCCTGCTGTAAGCAAAGATAAATTGATGAGAGACCCATGCATTATTCGCGGTGCAGATGGCCTGTTTCATATGGTGTGGACTGTAAGCTGGAAAGACAAAGGAATTGGCTACGCAAGCTCTAAAGATTTAATTCACTGGAGCGAACAACAGTTTATACCCGTTATGGCTAAAGAAGAAGGTGCAAGAAATACCTGGGCACCTGAAATTACTTATGATGATGCCAGTAAAACTTATATGATTTATTGGGCAACTACTATTAATGGTAAATTCCCTGAAACAGCGGCAACAGAAGAGAGTGGTTATAACCACAGGATGTATTATGTAACGACTAAAGATTTTAAGAATTTTTCGGAAACAAAATTGCTTTACGATCCCGGTTTTAATGTTATCGACGCTTCTATTGTAAAAGATTCGGGCAAATTTATCATGTTCTTAAAAGATGAAACCCGCAATCCGGCGCAGAAGAATATTAAAATCGCTTATAGCGACAAGCTTGAAGGGCCTTATTCTAAAGCCAGTGCAGCCATTACCGGTAAATACTGGGCAGAAGGACCAACAACGCTAAAAATCAACAACAACTGGCTGGTTTATTTTGATAAATATACCGAACATAAATACGGTGCGATAAGCTCAACAGATCTTAAAAACTGGACGGACATTTCTGATAAAATTGCTTTGCCCAAAGGGTTAAGACACGGCACCATCATTAAAATCAAAGAAAAAGAACTCAGCAGACTACTAAAACAATAAGTTATGTTAAAAAAAATAGGTCTAGTCATTTTAACCCTATCCATAATACAATTGGGTACTAAGGCACAAGAAAAAATCATTACAGCCAAAGCCAATCCCATTATCACAGATAAATATACTGCCGATCCTGCAGCTTATGTTTATAAAGATTCTGTTTACCTCTATACGGGCCACGATGTTTGCCCGAAAGGCAAAGAGCATTACGAGATGCACGAATGGCTTTGTTACTCATCTGCCGATATGGTAACCTGGAAAGAACATCCTTCTCCCCTTAACGTAAAAGATTTTGTCTGGGCAAAAGATGATGCCTGGGCATCTCAGGTGATAGAACGTGATGGCAAGTTTTATTGGTACGTAGCCATTGCTCATGGAACTATTCACGGAAAATCCATTGGTGTGGCTGTTGCTGATAACCCACGTGGCCCTTTCAAAGATGCGATAGGAAAAGCATTAATCACCAATGACATGACTACTGATGTTAAAATAAGCTGGGATGATATTGATCCGACAGTAATTATTGATGATGACGGACAGGCTTATCTTTTTTGGGGCAACCAGCAATGTTACTACGCCAAACTCAAAAAAAATATGATTGAGTTGGATGGCCCTATTCAAAAAGTAGCCCTTACCGAATTTACAGAAGCACCCTGGATACACAAACGTAAGGGCTGGTATTACCTTTCGTATGCCTCTGGCTTCCCTGAAAAAATTGTTTACGCCATGAGCAAAAGTGTAAATGGCCCCTGGGAATACAAAGGCATATTGAATGAAGTGGCGGGAAATTCGAATACCAACCACCAATCTATTATAGATTTTAAAGGTAAATCTTATTTTATTTACCACAACGGTGCAATCAATACAGATGGAGGAAGTTTCCGGAGATCAGTTTGTATTGATTACCTGAATTACAATAGCGATGGAACTATGAAACGGGTAATCATGACTTCTGAAGGAGTTAAAAAAGCGAAATAGTTTAAATTATCTACTGGCTGGTGTCCTCACCAGCCAGCTTTTCGGCTCTAATCGGCTTCGACTCACAACCTAATTCCCATCAGGTTTAACCACACTACTCTTAGGGCTCTCCGGCCACTTCCATACCATTGGATCATCGGGTTTTGCCGGGTCAAATTTAGGCAGGTCATTTACCAAATATTTAGCAATGCCTAATTTCTGTTCCTTTATCCCTAAAATCACACACTGTGCAATTTCATAAGCGCCATAAGGGTTAAAATGTGTATTATCGGCCAGGGCCTTATCCTGTCCGGGGTAACTGTTAGCCGGGTAATGAACAAACGCTTTAATCGATTTTTCTTCACCCAGGGCATTAAACAAACTGGTAGTCATAACATTCAGGTCAATAAGCGCCACCTTTTCTGCAGCCGCAACTTTTCTTGCTGCATCGGGGAAATCGCCCAGCGAGTTTACAATCTTACCCTCAGAACCAAAAGACCTCCTGCTTGTGGAAGTAACCACCACAGGTATTCCACCTTTTTTCTTTACTTCGGAAATAAATGTTTTCAAGCGGTTGGTATAAGATTTATAGGCACCTGCATCCGGCCCCTTATCTTTTTGATCATTGTGACCAAATTCGATAAACAGGTAGTCGCCAGGTTTCATTATACTCAGCACTTTGGCTAAACGCCTACTGCCTGAAAAAGAACCCAGTGTTAAGCCAGATTCTGCGTGATTGGCTATAGCTACCCCGGGTTTAAAAAAACGGGGGATCATCTGCCCCCAGGATGCCCAGGGCTCATCGTCCTGGTTTACTACCGTAGAGTTTCCTGCAAGAAAAACCGTAATCTGGTCTTCCACTTTAGTAATTTCTATCGCTGCTAACGCGGTTTGGTGATCAAACTCCAGGGTTAATTTATCATCCCAATCGAGCTTGGTAAATTCACGCGGCTTCAATCCTACCTCAGTACCATCACTGATTTTTTTATCTTTAACATTAACGATAAAGCGCTTTGTCAAAAATTGTCCGGGTTTAGTTTTGATGTTTTCCAGCATCAACCTCCTTGATTCGGCTTTAACTGTACTGAGTGTTGATGCTTTGGCATCTCCTAAAGTTACAGTTACCTCATAATTTCCTTCTGGTACAGCAACAGAGAAATAAAATGGGGAGTTACTTTTAACACCGTCTGCAGTTAAGGGATTTTTACCTCCGTTTTCTGTTCGATCAACCTTCGAATCAAAATCAAATCCATAACCTTTGCTTTTGCTATAACTGTCTTCAGGTAATACTGGCTTATATCCAGCAGCTACTTTCCCTGCACCAAAATCGAATTTATATCTGATCTCTTGTGCCAAAACTGAATGTGCAAACAGCATACTGAATACAGCGCCGGATTGAATGACTTTTCTAATATTCATGATAAAATTAGGTTTCTCCAGCCTGGTAAAACAGGCATGAAACAAGTAAAAATATTTGGGATATCTGGTTAATTAACTGTTAAAGCAACAGTTATCTTAACGAAGATATAAAAACCTTCGGCCTAATGAAAATACAATTGGAAAAGTTTCTGTTTAATTTAATCTGAGTAGGTTTTTAAGCCTGAAATTTATCCTACTAATTTAGTATACAAAATAACCAGATACCCTTTAAAACTTAAGTTAATTTGATATATTAGCCTCATGGAAAAGGAAATGGCGACGGAAAGGCTTGTCTTGGCAAAAATTGCCACAGGAGATGAGCAAGCTTTCGCTATTCTCTACAAATTCTATAGGAACAAAGTGTATGGTTACGCGCTTAAAATCCTGCAATCTCCACCGGCTGCTCAGGAAATCGTTCAGGAAGTTTTCATTAAGTTGTGGCTCAAAAGGGCTGAACTAGCTGAAATTGAAAATTTCGGAGGTTTTTTAAGGATTATTGTTCGAAATGACACTTTAAATGCCTTAAAAAAAATTGCTTTACAGCAAAGGAAATATACACTCATTAATCAGGACCAAACAGAAATAGATACAGTAACAGATAAGTCAATTGCGTTTAATGAAACCAAAAAGCTGTTGGATGATGCGATTGAATCGCTTCCTGCTCAACAAAAATTGGTTTACAGCTTGTGCCATCTGGATGGTTTAAAGCAAAAAGATGTTGCCACTCAACTGGGTATTTCTCCTTTAACGGTTAAGGTTCACTTAAGAGAGGCCGTAAAATCTATCCGAATCTATCTCAATCAACATCACGAAATTAAAACGCTGGGCCTTTTATTATTTTTTTTAAAATAATTTCATTCCCCACTACTCCCTTTTTCAATTTCAGTTGTCATCATATAAAACATGGTGATATTCACCACTACCTATCTAAAAACGCGAGCAAAATATCATGAAAAAAGAACGATCTGCATACTTATTTCAGAAATATATTGACAAACAGTGTTCAGCTGCAGAACAAGCTGAGCTAATGGAGTTACTCAATCAGCACGACAACCAAACTATCATCGGGCAGCTTATGGATGATTTATGGGATAAAACAGCTGAGGCTGAAATGGAAGAAAAAAGTGCCATTGATATATTTAACCGCGTAGTAGCCAGTGATAAAGTTAACCATACACAGCAAAAAAAGAGAACTTTAAAATTGTGGTGGAGCGTTGCCGCAGCTGTTACGGTGATTGTTTGTGCAGGAGTATTCATGCTTAACCAGGCTAAACATGAACAGACACTTGCTCAGGTGAAACCACAGCCAGCATCAATTGAATCTATTGTAGAAAAAACCCTGAATGAACATAAAAGAGTGATTCTTCCCGATGGAAGCACTGTAATTTTAAACAATAACAGTTCCATTACTTACCAAAAGTTTTTTACCGGAAGTAAAAGGGAAGTAGTTTTACAAGGTGAAGGATATTTTGATGTTAAACATGATCCGAAAAAAGCTTTTATTGTCTACGCTGGCAAAGTAAAAACAACTGTTTTAGGCACTGCATTTAACGTTAAAGCTTACGATTTAGATAAAAACATTGAAGTAACAGTTACACGTGGAAAAGTAAGCGTATTGAATGGCGAATCCGTACTCGGTATCATTACACCAAATCAACAGGTTGTTTTTAATAAAGACCATAAGAAATCTAACCTAACCAGGGTAATAGCAAAAAACATTGTACAATGGCAGGAAAGCGATATATTTTTCGATGATATTACAATGGAGCAAGCCGCTCAGGATTTATCGAAACGATTTAACACCACTATCGGCTTCAGCAATGATAAAGTAAAGAAATGCAAATTCACAGCCACTTTTCTAAAAGGGGAATCCCTGGATGAAATTTTGAAAGTAATCTGCACCTATAATAATGCACAATACCAAACTACCGCCAATGGAATAACCATCAAAGGCGAAGGATGTGAATAATAAATAACCAGCAATAATTAAACATTTTATCAAACTAAACTAAACAACATGAAAAAAATTTACCAGCTGCGCATTTGACATAAAAAAACTCCCTGTCGCTAAACAAGGAGTTGGCTTGTAGAACTAGCGCTAACTGGTTCTACGCGTTTTAACAATTTTCTAAGATTCATTTAAAACATTTAAAATTATGTATTTTTCTGCACAAACCGCAGAGGGCAGGAAGAATTATGTACTCTTCCCTGCATCAAACTCACGATCCCTAATTCGTCAGCTTATGCGCATCAGCTTAGTTATAGCCATATTATCTTTTACTACCCTTCAATGTCTTTTCGCAGTTGATTTAAGGGCTCAGTCTGCACAAAGTGTTCAGATAAGCCTTGAGATCAAAAACGAACCGATAACCACTGCGATTAAGAAAATAGAACAAAACAGCCAGTTCAGGTTTCTTTACCGTAACAACGAATTAAAAGACCTTAAAACCGTTGCTATTCCTTTCGGTCAGCGATCGGTTAAGGAAACTTTAGAGCTGATTTTAAAGGGAACCGGACTAACTTATACACAAATAGACAATAAAATTTTAATCTCGAAACTGCCTGTTGCTTCTACCACAGAAGATCAGAAAGATGTTCGCATTACGGGGATAGTTACTGATGACACCGGAGTTCCACTTCCAGGAGTATCCATCCGGTTAAAAGGTAACAATGCACTAAGCACAGCAACAGATGTAAATGGTCATTTTAATTTCAGTATTCCTGAAAGTAAAAATGCAGTGGTTATTTTTAGCTACATCGGCTATACCACACGCGAGGTGCTTATCGGATCAACACTGTCACTTCGGGTAACATTATCACCTGAAGTTGGAAGTTTAAACGAGATTCAGATTGTAGGTTATGGTACCACTACGCGTAAATTGAATACCGGATCAGTAGCTTCAATTACGGCAAAAGATATCGCCAAACAACCTGTCGGAAATCCTTTGGCCGCATTATCAGGAAGAATGTCTGGCGTACTTATCGCACAAAATAATGGTGTGCCGGGAGGAGCCGTTCAGGTACAGATCAGAGGTCAAAGTTCACTTTCAGCAGGAAACATACCCTTATATGTTATTGATGGTGTTCCTTTCACAAATTTCAATGGTGGCTCTCCAGCTACAGACAACCTCAATTCATTTGGTATCTCTGGAGCCAGTGGCGGCATTAGTCCCTTCAACATGATCAATCCGTCTGATATAGAAAGGATAGATGTATTAAAAGATGCCGATGCAACCTCCATTTACGGTTCGAGGGGTGCAAATGGTGTAGTACTCATAACAACCAAAAAAGGTACCGCTGGTAAAGTAAAAGTGGGTTTAAATTTGAATTCTGGTTTTTCAGAAGTTAGCAGATTTATCCCGGTACTCGATCTTCAGCAATACCTGGCATTAAGAACAGAAGGATTTAAAAATGATGGTGTTACACCTAATACCAACAATGCTCCTGATTTAACGGTGTGGGACCAGAACAGTTCAACAGATTTTCAAAAATTACTTATCGGTAACCGAGGACATGTTAACGAAATTCAGGGTTCACTTTCTGGTGGAAACGACCAAACTCGTTTTTTCTTCAATTCAGCATACCGCAGGGAAAGTACTGTATTCTTGGGTGATAACAGCGATAAAAGATTCTCAGGCCGTTTAAACCTCGATCACAACTCACTGAATAAAAAGTTTGGGGCATCATTTTCGATCAGTTATTCTAATGATAATACCAATGTTCCTTCATCAGATGTAACTTCTGCGTATAACTTACCCCCTAACCTACCATTATATGATGCAGCCGGAAAATTATTCTGGGCTACAGGTTTTACCAATCCTTTGGCCACTCTCCTTAGAAGATATTCTGGAGTAACGACAAACTTAGTAACCAATGCAAACTTAAAGTATGAAATCTTGCCAGGATTAGTGGCTAAATCAAGCTTTGGATATACCAATACCCGACTAGATCAAGTAGGAACCACACCTGCATCTTCTCAAAATCCTGTAAATAATCCAACCAGCTCTGCAGATTTCACTTATAACAATGCTCAAAACTGGATCATCGAACCTACTTTAGATTATTCAAGATCATTAGCCGGAGGTAAATTAACGGCCCTTATTGGAACCAGCTTTCAACAGAATAGCTCCAATAACCTGTCTATAAATGGAAGCAATTATAGTAACGAAGCATTGCTTGGAACACTTGGTGCTGCAGGTACCACAACCATTAGATACAACAATATTGTAAAGTTTAAGTACAATGCCATTTTTGCAAAGGTAAACTACGATTGGAATGAGAAATATCTTTTAAACGCAACATTCAGAAGAGATGGTTCTTCCAGGTTTGGTCCTAAAAACAGATATGGTAATTTTGGTGCCCTTGGTGCAGGATGGGTATTCTCTAACGAAGATTTTGTTAAAGAAAATCTGCCTTTCTTAAGTTTTGGTAAATTGAGAGGAAGCATTGGAACAACTGGTAACGATCAGATTTCTAACTACATATATCTTCCATTATATTCTTCTGCCTCCACATACCTGGGAAATGCGGCAATGAACGTAGTAACGCTACCAAATGAATTTATCCAATGGGAAACCACCAAAAAATTAGAATTTGCAATTGATTTGGGATTCCTGAAAGACCGGATTTCATTCACCGCAAATTATTATAGAAACCGATCCAGTGATCAAATTACTTCAAATGCACTCGCTTCACAAAGTGGATACAACAGTTATACCCTAAATCTTCCTGCAACCGTTCAAAATAAGGGTTTGGAGCTTGAGTTAAATACTACTAATATTCAGTCTAACAACTTCTCCTGGAGAACTTCGGTAAATGTTTCTTTTACCAGTAACAAAATCACTGATTTCCCGGATCTTGAAAAATCGTTTTATTCTTCTTCATACTTAGTTGGACAACCCATCAATCTGGTTAGACTTTATCATTATCTGGGCGTAAATCCTACTAATGGAACAGCCATGTTTGAAGATAGAGATGGAAATGGTGTTATTAATACCAATGACCGTTACGTTGCAGATATTGGAACCCCATATTTTGGTGGCTTTAACAACTCTTTCAGTTATAAAGGATTTGAATTAGACATTTTTTTCCAGTTCAATCACCGTTTTGGCGTTACACAAATTCTAAATACCAGACCAGGCGCATTAGTTAATCAAAATGAATATTGGTTAGATAGATGGACGCCGAGCAATACCAACTCGGGTATTCCTGGTGCAACTGCAAATGCAGGGTCGCCAATTTATGCTTCTTATAATAATTACACCTCTTCTGATGCAGTATACGGAGATGCCTCATATATCAAATTAAGGTCGGTAAACTTAGCGTATAATCTCCCATCGCAGTGGATTAAATATGTAAAAATGTCACGTGCCAGCGTGTTTGTTCAAGGACAGAACTTATATACCTGGGCAAAAAACAAGTATACACTCGATACCGAAACTACCGTTCAAGGCGGGCCTCCAGGATTAGGTACAGGTACAATTGGCCAGGTATTGCCTCCATTGAGAACAATCGTATTTGGTATCAACTGTTCATTCTAATCTTTAACAAGTCATGAAAAAAATATATAAGCACAACCTTAACAAATTAATTATACTCTTTGTAGTGTTAATGGTTTCATCTTGCAAGAAATTTGTAGAATTAGGTGCTCCACCAACACAGGTTTTATTTGAAGATGCATTTAAAACTGATGCCAGTGCACAAAGCGCTGTTTTAGGAATGTATACCTTTTCGGCCGCAGCAACAAATGGCCCGTTAACCTATTTAACCTTCTATCCAGGCATCTCCAGTGATGAGTTGCAATACAATTCTACAGATGCCTCTATCCAGGAGATTGCCAACAACGCAATGGTTAATACCAATGGTTATATGATTAGTATGTGGGCATTAAATTATCAGTTGGTTAAAAATGCCAACAATAATATCAGTGGATTAAGCAGTTCTACCTCTTTAACCCCATCGGTAAAAAATCAATTACTCGGCGAGGCTAAATTTATGCGTGCTTTTGCTTACTTCCATCTTGTAAATATGTTCGGCGATGTACCTTTGCCATTAAAAGACGATTATTCAGCATTTGAAAATGCGGCATTGCCCCGCTTTCCTGCTTCGCAGGTGTATGCACAAATTGTTCAGGATTTAACTGACGCGCAGTCACTCCTGCCACCTGCGTACGTTGGGTCATTTAGGGGTAGGATTAATAAATACGCTGCAACAGCTTTGTTGGCAAGAGTTTATTTGTATCAAAAAAACTATGCCAATGCAGAAGCACAGGCTACTCAGGTAATTTCCTCCGGAACGTATAGTTTACCTGCTCCCGAAGCTGCTTTTGTGAACACCAGTAACGAAATTATCTGGCAAATAGGAACGGTTTCTGGCGTTACAGTTCCAGGTGCTGCTTATGTAACAACGCCTACGGTAATTCCGACTTACACGCTCGCAGACGCAACGTATAACAGCTTCGAAAGCTCAACCGATTTACGTAAAACAAACTGGACAGTTACTAAAACCATTGCAGGTAAGACCTATTACGGCATTAGTAAGTATAAAGTTGCTTCGGGAACAGGCAATGAATACAATGTAGCCTTAAGGTTGGCAGAACAATATCTGATCCGTGCAGAGGCACGCGCACAATTGAATAACCTATCGGGCGCAAAAACAGATCTTGATGCAGTAAGAACAAGGGCTGGACTTGGTGGTGTAAGTGCAAGCCTGACACAGGCACAAATGCTAACTGCTGTTGAGCAGGAAAGAAAAGTTGAACTTTTTGGTGAATGGGGTCACCGCTGGTATGATTTAAAAAGAACTGAAAGGGCAAATGCAGTATTGGGAGCTTTAAAACCAACTACATGGAAATCTACCGCTGTGTTATTTCCAATACCACAGTCACAGATCATCATCAACCCCTCTCTGACACAAAATCCCGGATACTTAAATTAAAACCAGAAGGACGCAAACAAAGGCGTCCTTCTTCTTCCACCTTAACCCAGTACCGCCCATGAAAACAAAAATTATAGCATTAGCCACTATCCCCTTCATTTTGGGCTCATTGGCATTTCAAATGCAACAAGGATATAAAATTACCGGAAAAATAGCCGGAGCGGATAATCAGGTAATTTACCTCAGCCACAATGAGGGTACACAAGAAATTAAAGACTCTGCTACAATTAAAAATGGTCACTTTAGTTTCAGTGGAACCGTAAAGGAAGTGCAGATGTATGTGCTTAAACTTAAAGGTGTACAACAGCAAAAAGCATTACTCTTAGAAAATAAGGCCATAAGTATTTCAGGCAATAAAGATTCTTTATTTAATGCAAAGGTTACAGGTTCGCCGGAAACGGATACTTACTATGGCTTTTACAATGGCCCCTGGAAGGCCATAACCGCAAAAGCGGGAAACATTTATCGCCGTTTAGATAGTGCCAGCCAAAAAGGTAAAATCAAATTGGATCCTGCGCAGCGCAAGCCCTTCGATGATGAGTTTAAAACACTTGACGTAATGAATTACAATTCAATTAAAGCTTACGTAAAAGCACATCCATCATCTGTTGCGGTTGCAGCAATTGTAAAGGATAGGTTTATTGACTACCCCTACCCGCAACAGGCCGCAGAAATGTACGCCCTTTTCAGTCCCGAGGTTAAAAAATCATTTTATGGCAAAGCGATAAATGCAAGTCTGGCCATAAACAACCGAACAGCTCCGGGAAAATTAGCCCCTGATTTTACCATGAACGATGTAACTGGAAAACCTTTAAAACTATCTGAATTAAGGGGTAAGTATGTCCTGGTAGATTTCTGGGCTAGCTGGTGTGGTCCTTGCCGCAAAGAAAACCCGAATGTGGTAGCTGCCTACAAGAAATTCCATGATAAAGGGTTCGAAATTTTGGGTGTGTCTTTAGATAACAAAAAAGAAAACTGGCTAAAAGCTATTCAAGATGATGAATTAACCTGGAAACATGTTTCAGACCTGAAAGGCTGGTCTAACACGGCTGCTGCCGCATACGGCGTGAAATCAGTTCCTGCAAGCTTTTTATTGGATCAAAATGGAAAAGTAGTAGCCAAAGACCTACGGGGCGAGGAACTAACCAATAAGCTCTCTGAAATTTTTAAAAACTAACCTATGAAAACATTAAAAAAATTGGCTGGATTACCGGCACTGGCGCTCATCCTAACTACAGGAAACCTATACGCACAAGCTAAACCTGCTGACAGTACAAGGGTATTATTGGATAAGCTTATTACCTCAAATACCGCAGCCGACAAAACCCTGCTTAATCAAAAATTAAAAACCCTGGCAGCTTCTAACAGCGAAAAAGATGTGGACTTAGCGATCAACTACTATTTCCGCATTAAAAGTCAGAAAACAGTAGATTCTCTCCTGGAGATGGAGGTTAAAAAGTTCCCGACCGGAGCAAGGGCACGTGCTAAAGAAGCCCAGGCGATATATGACCAAAAAACAGGCGCTGAAAAAGAAAAAGCATACCAAAGCTGGATTAAAAAATTCCCGGCATCTGGTTCCGGAGAAGACAACATTGTTTACGATTATGTAGTAAGTGCTATTGCTCAGGCTTATGCAGCAGAAAAAAATACTGCAAAAGCCATTCAATACATCGAAAAGCTCCAGGTTGATTTCTGGAAAGGCAATGGTTTTGGAGGAATAGCAGAAACCTTCCGCAAAAATGGCGATTTGAAAAATGCAGCCATTTATTATAAAAAGGCCATGGAAAGTGCGAAAACCTATTATGATGGAAAACTCCCAAATGAAAACTCTTCTAAATTTGCGGCTTCAGGCTACCCTGGCTTAACCATGACTTATGCAGGATTACTTTTTGAGCAAAAAAATTACAATGAAGCTTTAAAATATGCTGAACTGGCAGCCAAAAACCCTGCAACGGCATCACCAAGGTCTAATTTTCAATATGCAAAAATCCTGATGGCTTTAAATAGAAACCAGGAAGCATACACCAAACTGGAAGAAGCCGTAAAATCTGGCAAAGCCAATGATGAAATGAGCGAAGCTTTTAAGCAAGTTTACATCAAGGTAAAAGGAAGTGCAGCTGGTTTTGACCAATACACAGCAGAAATAAGAAAAGGAATTTTAGCTAACCTGCAACAAAAATTAAATAAGGAAATCACCAAAACACCTGCTGCCGATTTTACTTTAACCGATATCAACGGTAAAAAAGTTTCCTTAAGCGATTACAAAGGAAAGGTAGTTATCCTGGATTTCTGGGCAACCTGGTGTGGCCCATGCAAAGCATCTTTCCCAGCTATGCAAATGGCCGTTAATAAATATAAAAATGATTCAAATGTGCAGTTCCTGTTTATCCACACATGGGAAAAAACAGCTACCCCTACAAAGGATGCTAGCGATTACATAAAATCACAAAACTACACTTTTGAGGTACTGATGGACAATAAAGATCCTGAAACTAAAATCAATAAAGTAGTAGCCGATTATAAGGTAAAAGGTATTCCTGCAAAATTTGTAATTGATCCACAAGGAAATGTCAGGTTCAGTTTAATGGGCTTTGATGGTAGCAATGAAGCCGCTGTTGATGAAATATCAATGATGATAGACATGGCCAGAAAAGGATAAATACCTTACCCCGATAGTAAAAAAATTAAAAAAGCCCTTCAATCCTGAGAGGGCTTTTTTAGTTGTCTATCCCTATATGTAGGAATTCAAAATTAGATAACGATTTTAATATTTATCGGGTTTGAATAAACTGAACAGGAAAAAAATCACGACCTGTGATTTTATTCATTACCAATGATAAGCAACATAATATGCTTTATGAATATATAATTTTTATCCATTTACCGCGTTTTGGTACGACAAGCACAATATGGCTATCGCATTTTCAACATCTGCTTTGCCAACAATATATAAACTGATCCATCCTGATTTCTTAAAAACATGATGTTCCTTCGCTTTATTTTCCTGCACTAAGAGATTTTTAGTTTCTCGGTCTAACCGAATATCTAAAATACCATTACTATGTAAATGCCCAATCTCCTTCTGCTTATAATTGAATTGAGTGCCCCCATATTGATGAAGACTAAGGGTAACCCCTTCCCAGCAACATACTTCATTTTCAACTTCATCTATACAATCTAAAAGCTGAGGATTTACAATTGCAGCGTGCATCTTGAGGCAACTATCAAATACCAGTGCAACCATAGGTACAGATTTTAAACTGCCCAGCCATTTTACGATGAACTTAAACATCATTGCTCACTGAGTATTTTTATGTGCTCCATTACCCTTAAATGTACATTCCGGGTAATGCTCTCCGCCCAGATATCGTAATACCAAACCGGAAACACATGCAGCTTATACCAGCTGTTCCCAATTAATGTTGTAGTTCCATTTCCATTATCCTTTAAAATAAATTGTCCTCGCTTAATATCAATATGCCCCATTATCTCAGGGTCAAGCGGTTGATTTACAATATCGAATGTCAGGTTATGGTTTACATCAAAGGCTACAATCTTTTCATCAAATACATATCCATTACTGAAAATGCATTTTCTACCTGCACCTAAATGATAACCCGTTACTGTAGTTTGCATCGGGCTAGGCATTCCAATTTTAAAAAGCCAATACTGATTACCTTGCTTAATCTTGTCAAAGGCAACAACATGTTTCCAAATCTTATCCACCGGGGCATTGATCAGGATCTTATCTCCAACCATATTTTCATGATCATGCTCTGAAACAGCGTCCGTAATGAATATCAGAAGCAACATTGAAATCAAGCTAACATTCAGTTTTGTGTTTTGCTTTTTGAACATCACTTTCCCAATAAAAACTCCGGTTATTACAAAAGCAAATATGAGTGGAGAAACAATGATCAGACAAATCATCCCCTCCCCTAAAAAAACAAAACTGAGGAGGATGGCAAGTGCTCCATTTAACATACTATAACCTACCCGCTGTCCGCTGGTTAAATTCAAATTTCTCCAAAACCAAGAACTGATAATGCCCATCAAAATGGGAAGAATTATAAATTCGGAAAAAACAAGTATGCCCTCATTATCAATATGAAGAGCTCTGTTTATCCCGATAATAAAAAGGATAATGAAGTTTGGTAGGATAAAGCCTACCAACTTTGACTGGAGTTCTTTTTTCATTGCAGTTAATTTGACGCAAAAATAAAATATTATTATTGTATTTTCAAAAATTATTGAAAATTTAAAAACAACATATTAACTGGACTACTGTAGGTTTACTCCACCCCTTTTGCGTTTGTTTTTATGGCATAGAGTGATTTCGAAGCTGTAATGAATAAAACATCTCTGTTTTTCCCTCCAAAACAAATATTACCACACCAGGCTTCCGGCACTTCGATATGGCCAATCTGTATTCCGTCTGGGGTATAAATGTTTACTCCTTTTCCGGTAACGTATATATTCCCCTTACTATCCAGGGTCATTCCATCAGAACCCTGATTTAAAATCAGTTGCTGATCACTTAATGAAGCATCTGCATTGATCTTGTAACGATAGGTTTTTCCTGCTTTTTGATCTGCAACATAAAGGTATTTACCATCGGGCGTGCCTACAATCCCGTTAGGTTTTTCTACATTATCAGCAACCATAATAGCCTCCTTATTTCCTTTAGGAAGATAATATACCCGCTGTGCTTCAATTTCGGGCGATTGCCTCTTCCAGTAATTACGCTGGTAGTACGGATCGGTAAAGTATATCCCTCCTTTGGCGTCCAGCCAGATGTCATTAGGCCCGTTTACCTTTTTTCCCTCAAAATCAGTAAATAAAACCTTAATCTTTTTATTTTTATCTATAGACCAAATCTGGTTATTTTCATCGGCACAAACAATCAGGTTACCTTTTTTATCAAAATAAGTACCATTGGCCCTGCCCGATTTATCCATATACAATGTTAATTCACCATTGGTGCTGTATTTCCATATTTTATCATTTGGCTGATCGGTAAAAAACACATTTCCTGCCCTGTCTACAGAAGCACCTTCTGTAAACTTAAATTGTGAAGAGATACATTTCAAACTATCCTGAACAAAGATTGGCGTTTGAGCACCTAGGTAAGTAACAGATAAAATCGTTAAAAAAAGTAAACTGATTCTTTTCATTTTGAGTTCTAATCCCACAAGATCATCAATAATAATGGGCTAAGCAAATAACTACTTGCAGCCCTTTAGTAAATCTGCTTAATTTTCGTCTTATTAAACAGGCAAATTATAGTTTATTGTTTGCGCATATTGTTGATTTAAAGAACTAATAATTCTGTATATTAGAATTAATGAATAAATCATAAGACCATCCCTGATATGAAGTTCACTATTATCCCGATCATTACCCTAATAGTATTCACCGCGTGCCGCCAAAATAATTATTCGGTTACAGATAATCCTGAATTTCAAAAAAAAGATGTATATCAGGCAAAACGGTTAATCGATAGCAATAAAATACAGCAAGGTCTTTCCTATTTAGATTCAAGCTTTCGGAAGCTTAAAAAGCCAGGATTTGGAGATGTGTTCGCAGTTTATAACCTCAAGGCAACGATTTTTTATTATCGCGGTCATGGATCCAATGCCGCAGATAGTGCCTTAAATTATGCAGACAGGGCCTATAATGTGATTATTCAGAATAATTTGGAGAAAAAATATCAGAAAGAGTTTATTTCCCTGCTATTTCTTCGCGGCAACATCCTTATTAACCGGAAAAAGTATGATGATGCTTATATAAATTATTACCAGGCACAGCAAATACTTGATAGAGCAAATATGGGTTGCGAATTGGCAGATTATTATGCTCAGCTAGCACTAATCTACTATCATCAGGGTAAGTTTTACCATGCCAGCCTGCTTTTTAAAAAGAGTATCGAAAATGGTAAAAAATGTCCTGAAAGTTTTGCCTCCTTTGCGCTTACACAGGGATCGCTTGATAATGCTGGCTTAAGTTTTCTGCGGCTAAAAATGCTGGACAGTGCCATGCGTTACTTTCAGAAAGCAAAAACATTTGTGAATCAAAAATCGGCACAATATGCATCTAATAAGGTTTTCGTTGCAGAATCTAAAGGTGTTATACTACAAAATATTGGAGATACTTATTATGAGTTGTTTGATTTTCCTCAGGCAGAAAGCTATTATCTACAAAGTATTTCATCCAGTAAGGCTGATTACCAATTAAACCCGATTGCTATGCAATCGGAAATCCGCCTGGCCAGGCTTTATGTTGAAACGGCAAAGCTAAATGAAGCAAATGAGCACTTAAAAATCGCAGCATTTATGCTCAGAAACAACAAGTTAAGCCCTTCAATGATTAATCAGGCAGAGTTTTTTTGGACCAGAACAAAACTGGATTATTTTATTGGAAGAAAAATGATGGATTCGGTTCAAACTTTGTCCCGCAAATACCTAATGATGCAAAAAGAAATATCCGCACAAGAAAAAGTATTTTTAGATGCAGATGTAACTGAGAAATTCTACGATCTTCAAAAGAACTATGAACTCGATACGCTAAAAAAACAAAATCAGTTAAATAAGCTTTACTTTTTAATTTCTGTAATCCTCCTCGTGGCCGCAGCAATAATCCTGTACCTGCTGTTAAGATATTCTATGCGCTCAAAATCCCATAATAAAAAATTAAAAGACCTTAACAGACAAATTACTGAGCAAAATCTCAATCTCCAAAATGCATTAGATATTTTAGAGCAAAGTCAGATCAGGCATCAGGAGGTGCAAAATGTAGTAATGCACGACCTTCGCAGCCCCATTACAGGCATTGCCTTGCTAGCTGAACATCTTTTAACGAGTGATAATTTAACCGATGATGAAAAACACATGGTTGAATTGATGAAGACATCGAGTGAAGATTCTTTAAAATTTGTGAACGACTTATTAAATGACGGCTCTGCCCCAATGGAATTAGAAAAAGAGCTCGTTGAGTTAGATAAATTATTAAATTACTGCGTTAACTTACTGAAATACAAAGCCTCAGAAAAAAATCAAAAAATAATCTTCAGCAGTCAGCCTGTTCAGTTTATGCTTAATCGCGAAAAAATTTACCGGGTGCTGAGTAATATCATTACCAATGCAATCAAGTTTAGTCCACCCGAAACTGAAATCAAAGTTAATTTAAAGGTGATCGAAGATCGTTCAGTTATTACTATTGAAGATCATGGAATTGGCATACCAGATGATATTCAGAAAAACATTTTCAATCTCCAGGAGAATGTTAAAAGAGAAGGAACCAGTGGTGAAAAATCATACGGAATTGGCCTCATAACTTCCAGAAAGATTGTGGAAGCACATGCAGGTAAACTCTGGTTTGAAAGTACTGTAAACAAAGGGAGTACTTTCTTTATAGAACTGCCTTTATCACAGCAGGTTGTGGTTACAAAATAAATTAACTTACTCTTTTACCTTGTAACAACATATCCAATGCATGTTGTAATGTTCCCGCCTGCTGTACCTCTCCCTCATTCACAAAATAAATTTCATCCGCATTTTCGATGGTGTTTAAACGGTGAGCAATAATTACAAGCGTAGTCTCCTTAGAAAGCTTATTTAAGATATTTCCGAGCAACTTCTCCGTCATGGTATCAATATTTGCGGTTGCTTCATCTAAAATTAAAAGTTCAGGATTTCGCAAGACTGCACGCATAAACGCAATGAGCTGTTTCTGGCCTAAACTTATGCTGTCTGATCCTGAAATAATTTGTGTATTTATCCCTTCATCAAATATGGCCAGCAGTTCGTTCAAATTCGCTTCGGCAATAATTTGCTGTAATTGGGCGTCAGAAACATCTTTGTACTGTGGGTTTCCATATAAGATGTTATCTTTAACCGTTCCTGTAAACAAAAATGGTTCCTGGAGAATAAATCCAATTTTCCGTGTCCGTTCTGCCGCACTATAACTTCGGATATCCTTGCCATTTAGCAATACCACTCCCTTTGTTGCATCATATAAGCGAGAGATTAATGATGCAGTAGTAGTTTTTCCTCCCCCGGTTGGTCCAATCAGTGCATATGTTTTTCCTTTTTCGAACCGCAAATTAATCTGATGAAGAATCTCTTTCGTGCCATCATAAGAAAAATGTACATCTTTAAATTCTAATAATGCATTTGAACTCCATGCACTATTTCCTTCTATTTGTTTTAAATCTGTCTCCAATAATAGAATTTGAGAAATCCGGTCCCAACTCGCCATGGCCACCTGAAAACTCGTCCACAAAGCGGCCAGCTGCCTCAAGGGATTGTAAAAGTTAGTGGTATAAGAAATATAACTCACCAACAAACCCAGTGTGAATAAGCCCCTGGAGATCAAGTAAATTCCAAAAAGCAACACAATTAATTGTGCCATGCTTGATAACAAACCGTAAACAGGAACAAAAATATTGTTAGCCAAGCCTGCTCCTAACGCTGTTTTATAATTTTCTTTATTCGCCTCATCAAAACGCTTTCTAAAATAATCCCGACGGTTAAAGGCTATAATTACCTTGAAATTATTCAGGCTTTCCTGAATCTCTGCACTCAATCCACCTACACTCTTGAGGTTTATGGCATTTTTCTTTTTCACCCATGGTGATAAGCCCATAGTAAAGAGTACAATAATTACAGCTGGAACTAAGGCCGCAGCACCCAACTCTATATTAATGGACAGGAGAAATATTCCAGCTCCAATCATCGTTACAATACTGCCTATAAACTGCATCAGCGATTGCGAAAAGAACTGATTGAGCTTATCGGTATCGTTATTTACCCTGGAGATTAAATCACCAGCCTTATTTTCATTGAAGAAGGATACGGGCAACTCCTGGAGCTTATTAAAAATTGCACTCCTCAGCGTATAAAGCATCCGCTGGCCTACACCGCCCATTAATTTGGTTTGGGTATAGCCGGTAAGCATGGCAAAAAAGTACATCACCAATAAAATACCACCAAAAACCAATACGCCATGGTATTGTTTGGTGCGGATATAGGTATCCACAGTGTGCCCCACTAATAGTGGACCCAATAACAGCAATCCTGAATTGACTAAAATGGCAATAAGTGCCAGCCAAAGATTTTTTCGCTCAGCAGAAATAAGTTTAAGCAATCTTTTCAAAGCCTTGTAGGTAGACTGCTTTTCTTGCTGCGTACTTAGCTGATTAAGATTGTAGTTCATAGTTGCTGGTGCTCTGTTGTGAATTGTATATTTGAACGTATTCCGGACTGGTCTTTAACAGTTCCTCATGGGTACCCGATGCAACAACCTCTCCCTGCATTAGCAAAATAACCTTCTCGTAATGTGTAACTGACGCCACTTTTTGAGTTACAGAGATTAAGGTTAAATTGGGATAGTTTTTTTGGATATTATTCAGAATTTGCTTTTCAGTATTCTGATCTACCCTTGCGGTAAAATCATCGAGCAGCAATATTTTTGGGTTAACAGCCAAAGCCCTGGCGAGCATAATCCGCTGTTTTTGTCCCCCCGAAAGGCTACTTCCCCGTTCCGAAACAATGGTATTTAATTTTTCGGGCAATGCATCTACAAAATCGCTGAGCGCAGCCGTTTCTATTGCCCTGGCTAAAGATTCATCTGTAACCGTAGTGCTAAAGGCAATATTCTCGCGAATACTCATGTTAAAGATGATACTGTCCTGAAAAACAAAACCAACTTGTCCATGGAAACTCTCCTGGTTGTAGGCATTAATGTCTTTTCCATCAAAAAGTACCTCGCCGGCATCTGCATTAATTAATCCGGTTAAAATATAAAGCAATTGCGTTTTTCCCGCAGCTGTTGGACCAATAATAGCCGTTTTTGAACCAGCTTTAGCCGAAAAAGATACGTTTTTCAAAACGGGTTTCTGACCAAAAGACAGGGAAATATGTTTAGCTTCCACTTCTCCAATCAAATTTTCCTGAACAGTTCCGGGGTGTTTAACCTCAACAGCATTTAAAACCGAATCAATTCGTTGGTAAGATGCTGTAGCCTGTGCAATAACATTGCTCATAAAACCTATGACCAGGATGGGGAAAATAATAAGTGACAGGTAACTGCTGAAAGCTGTAAATTCTCCCAGTGTCATCGAATTGGTGATTACAAAATGTCCGCCCAGTACCAAAATACATAGACCTGCGAGATTTGACACAAAAACAATGATTGGGATTAACCCGGCAAATAGACGTAAAATAGATAAGCCCAAATCTCTGGCTTTTGCATTTGCATCAAGGAATTTATGGTACTCCAGCATTTGTGAATTAACAACACGTATTAAAGCAGAGCCTAAAATACTTTCGCTAATCACCTTGTTTAACCAATCAATTACTTCCCTGCTCTTCTTAAATAACACCCTAACTTTACTCAATACAAAGAAAAATGCCCCACCAATAATCGGAACAATAGCAATTACACAAAGGGCCAGTTTCCAGTTAATCATTAGCAGCAGAATACTGGCACCAACAATAAGAAATATAGAGGAAGTTATGGAAACAATCGCCTGCGATACAAACATCTTTATTGAATCGACATCAGATGTTAAATTGGTAAGCAGTTTAGCAGGATTAGCTTGAATTACATACACATGGCTTTGCCTGGAAATTTGGTCGGAAAGCTTTGACCTGAGGTCTCTGGCCACTTTTTCTGAAGCATACGTTTGAATAATACTCTGTAAATAAGTAAAAACAAAAACCAATAATATGGCTACAGAAAACTGAATCAGCACAGGTTCAATTTTAAAAGTCCCATTGGTATAGCTATCAATACCATGTGCAATGATTTTAGGAAGTAATAAATTTATCCCATTACTTAATAACGCAAACAAGATCAAAAGTAGAATGAGCCCTCTGTATGATGCGAGTAAACTGAATATGCTTGATTTCTTTTCCTGCCTGGATTTTTCCATAATGATTCGATACTCCAAATTTAGCCGTTTTATTTTAAACCCGCCCGATTAGCAGAAACAAAAATGCCCGAATCTCTTCGGGCATGCTTATTATCTTATCTGAAAACTTATTTACTTTCTTTCAGTACCATATCAATAGTAATGGCTGTAGCTACAATGGCTACTTTTTGGTTGCTTTCAGCATATGCTGGGTTAATTGAAACATTGTATTTATCAGCTGTTGTAAATACTTCCTTTAATGCACCCGCCCATTTTTTACTGATTTTACCCACTTCTAAACCATCATTGTTGGTAATGGTGAAGTTCCAGGCTTTCCAATCGCCAGTAATTTTTGCAATTTCACTGCCAGATACGGGATTTGAAATCGTGAAAGTAGGCTTAAAGAACTTGAATTTTTGTTTAATTGCACCAACTTCAACACCTGCAGGATCAGTCACCGTAATTTTAGACATCCAGAATGTCCATCCCCTGTAGATAGTGGCCTGCAAAGCACCATTCGTGTCCGTAATTTCCAACTGAAAAGGCATCATGGCCTTATTGATTAACAAACGCAGCACTTTATGCCAGCCACTTACACGTTGCTTAATCAAACCGATCTGCTCTGCTTTGTCGTTGTACACTTTGTACTCATTTGCAAACTTTAAGAAGTTTACTTTCTCATCAATAAAATACTCGTCGCTTAAAAAAAATGTAGGAATTTGCTGATTCATCTAGATATAATGTTTTTCGGTTAAGCCCCTAAAGTAAGGAATTTTGTTGCAGCTACAAATTTTAATCTAAGCCAGCAAAGAAAGATTGCTACCTTTGCAACAGATCTCATTGAAGATAATGGGATAACCATAACATGATAGAAATAGGAAAATACAACGAATTAAGGGTTTTAAGTAAAACAGAAGTTGGATTAAATTTAACCGACGGAGATAAACTGGTAATCTTACCCTACGTTCACGTGCCTGCAGGCACAGAAATTGGCGACCATTTAAACGTTTTTGTTTTTGTGCAAAAGGATGGCCGACTAACCGCTACCACTCAAAAACCTTATGCCTGCGTAGGCGATTTTGCTTTCCTTAAAGTAGTATCGGATGGAGAAGAGGGAACATTTATGGATTTGGGGATCGATAAAGATGTATACGTTCCTGCAAGAGAGCAGAAAAGGCCCATGCAAAAAGGCTATAAATATGTAGTTTACCTTTACCTGGACGAACAAAACGATCGCTTATGTGCTTCTTCTAAATTATACGATTTCGTAGAAGAAGAAGATTTCGATTTTGAAGAAGGTGATGAAGTGAGCTTATTAATCTCCGAAGAAACAGATTTAGGCTACAATGCCATCATCAATAACACCAATATTGGTCTGCTGTATTTCAACGAAGTTTTTGTTGATGTTAAACCTGGAGATAAACGCAAAGGCTGGATCAAAAAAATCAGGGTAGAAGGCAAAATTGACCTTACACTTCAACCCAGTGGGTACGGCCATATCCTCGACTCAAAAGTGATGATTTTAAAGGAGTTGAAAAAGAGCGGAGGAACAATTGAATTAGGTGATAAAAGTACCCCCGAAGATATTTATCAACGCTTCCAAATCAGCAAAAGTGCATTCAAAAAGACTATTGGTTCTTTGTACAAAGAGCGATTGATTACCATCTCAGACGAAGAAATAAGACTACTGGATGAGCAGGGAGAATAATTTTCCTTAAATATTTACAGGCTTTAATTTGATGATTCTCAGCTTATGCATGAGGATCATCAATCCATATCCGGCATCAAATTCAAACCATTTCACCGCATTGTTAGCCCTCCCGGGGTTCTTGTGGTGGTTGTTGTGGTAAGCTTCTCCCCAAAAAATCAAATCAACAGGCATTATATTTCTTGAAGTATTGTTAACAGTATAATTTCTATAACCGAACTTATGTGCCCACCAGTTTACCGCAATTCCCTGCAACGCACCCATCGCAAAAGTAACTGGTAAAAATAGCCACATCCACCATTGTGTAACAAGCAAAGCATAAATAGCGATGTAAAAAGCTCCCCAGGCCAACCTGGCCACCCAATTATGCGCCATTTTATCAAATGCAGCCCACTCAGGCAAATCTTTCTTAAATTTATCATCAACTATTGTTCTGCCTAAAAATATACTGTTGTAATTATTGCGGGTTTGCCAAAGCAAAGCAAACATGTTATCGGTATAAGCGGGCGAATGCGGATCTCTCTCTGTATCTGTGTGGGCATGATGCAGCCTGTGCATTAAACCATATGTGGTAGCGCTGATATAAGATGAGCCTTGCGTAAAGAAACAGCAGATATAAAAAAACTTCTCCCAGCCCCTGCTCATTGTAAAATGATTGTGCGCAGCATACCGGTGATGAAAAAATGATTGGAAAAACAAAGAGGCGTACCAGTGGATAACCAGAAAAAAAAGAATGAACATATTTTACCGTTTAGTTTAATTACGAAAAATTAAACAATCCGGTTTCTTAAGCCCTTTCTGGATAAAATTAAGTTCAGCAATATAATACTATTAATTTAGATTAAACTTATCATTCTGGATTTTTACTGCATTAGATGCCGATACAATCCCTACGATCATGATCCCGATGGCTATAGCCAAAAAAACCTGAAAAGTAGAATATACCTTCGTTCCCGATACAAAAATTTTCGAATCTTTTATGAGTTCATCCCCCACTTTCGATTGAATTTTAATTAATGCCGATAGCTTATCCAGGGTTTTGGTGGATGCACTTTTAACCAATGTTTCATAAAGTTCGGTATTTGATCCAGCCAGTTTCAAAACCTTACCCTCCAATGCCTTTTGTGTGGCCAGAGCCGATTTCAGGTCATTTAAAAAATATCTTTCCTGCTTTACCAATAATGTTAATTCGTACTTGCTAATTACCGAATCTATTTTCTGGTTATGCCTGGCCAATTCCAATAAATTAGCTTTAGAGAAATGAGCGTCATCATTTAAAGCCTCCTGCAGAATTGTATTTTTATGATAAAGATTCTCAGCAACGAAATATAAATCTGTAGCAGGAATTAGCCTGTCATTATACATAGAAATAAAAGATTCATTGATTTTCTTAACGCTCTTGTCTTCCAGAAAACGGATCAATAAAGTACAGCACATAATGCAGAAGAGCAAAAAGGCTATTTTTAACTTGTTTTTAAGCGAAAAAGCAAATTTCATACAAGATTCGGTTAGTGGGTTAAGATAAGGATTTTTAAGCGAATGAGGAAGAAAAGTCGGAAGTCCGGGGTCCCAAGCCCGATACTGAAAAAGTTGAAAGTTAAAGGTGAAAGTTAAAGTTGAAGTAAAAAGTTCAAAGTTGAAAAAACCTATTCACCCAGTCTTGATACCTGATACTAAATACTTGATACTGAAAAAGTGGAAAGTTCAAAGTAAAAAGTTCAAAGTTGAAAGAACCTATGCCCTCAGTCTTGATACCTGATACTAAATACTTGATACTGAAAAAGTGGAAAATTAAAAGTGAAAAGTTTAAAGTGGAAAGTTCAAAGTTCAAAGCGAAAAACCTATGCCCCCAGTCTTGATACCTGATACTAAATACTTGCTACTGAAAAAGTTCAAAGTCCGGATACTTAAGTCCTAAAAATAATCCTCCTGAGCGGTTTTCGCAAACAATTGCGGCGCAAAATTAACCAGATATAGCTCCATTTTAGCTCGCGTTACAGCGGTATATAACCACCTTAAGAAATCCAGGTCAATCATTTCATCCGTTAAATAACCTTGATCTGCAAAAACAGCATCCCACTGCCCGCCCTGTGCTTTATGGCAGGTAACCGCGTAGGCAAACTTAATCTGTAAGGCATTATAAAAAGGATCTTGTTTAATGGCCAGCATGCGTTGACGTTTATTGGCAATGTGGGCATAATCTTCATTTAGCGCCTCAAAAAGTTTCTTATTTTGCTCATAAGGTAAATTCGCAGTCTCCAGGTTAAGTGTATCCAACATTACTTTACACACAATTTGCCCCGCTGATGGAAAATCTAAAAACTCTAAGGTGGCATCTGCAAATCGAAACCCATAGCGTTCCTCCTCCCTTCTCACCCGAATTACCTTAGCCATATCTCCATTTGCGATAAAAGCTGTCTCATCGTTATCAGGAAGCCAAAAATAATTATTCCTTACCACCATAATCTGATCGCCCCCGGTAAGTTCCTCTTCCCTGTAAAGCAAACGTGCACGAATCTGCTGGTTATAAACATTGGCCGATTTATTAGATCTGCAAACCACCAGCGTATTCTCTATTCCAAACTTCCTGTAAGCATATTCCAATCCCTCCACCAAGCGTGCACCCTGCATATTAAAAATATCTGTATAGGCTTTCGTTAAAAACTTCGGCATAGGCTGCTCCGGGTTCTTAGCAATCTGATTTCTTAACATGGTTGCATTGGCCAAAATACCCGACTTTTTACCCTGACGCACCACTTCTTTCAATTCTATCGAAGAAACAGCCAGGCCGAACTTATCCTTCAAATATTGTTCATTTAATGCCGGACTTTCTATACTGCCTACCGGAGGAAGCTGTGCAGTATCCCCAACAAAAAGCAACAAACAGTTTTTATCATTATAAACAAACTCCAGTAAATCCTGTAAAATAGAAGAACCCGTTTCATTGTATTCATCTGCAATCATTGAGGCCTCATCAATGATAAATAAGGTATGCTCCGCTAAATTGGGGGCAATCTGAAACAGCAACTCTGGCGAAGCCGCTGAACGCTTTCTGTAAATGCGTTTATGAATGGTAAGTGCTTTCCTGTTCGAATACTGACTCATCACCTTAGCTGCTCTTCCCGTAGGTGCCAACAACTCGCTTTTTAAACCAAACTGCCCTAAAACTTTCACCAAAGCCGCAACAGAGGTGGTTTTACCCGTTCCGGCATAGCCTTTCAATACAAAACACCTGAACGCATCCTGCTCTTGCAAAAAAACAGACATACGCTCACAGAAAAGTAATTGCTCTTTGGTCGGATTATGCTGGTAAGCTGCAGAAATCAGCTGGCTTTTGGTATTGATCACCTTGTTCTATCTTTTATTTATAACGTACTCAGAAAAGCAAAAAAACTGCAGTTTTGTTTGTCAGCCCGTCTTTCCACGTTATCTTTTTTGTACTTATCATTGGTAAATAGGAGCATCCATCAACAAAAAAGGATGCTGTTCCAATACGGTTTAGCTCGCAGAGTTAACACAAAGTTTATGCAAGTTCCAGGCATGGCGCCTAAATTATGCTACACTACTTTCCTTTTAATATTCAGATTTTACAAAAGTAAGGTTTCAATGCGATGTGCCATAACCATATGTTGCTGTTTACTCCAACTAAATATGGTAAAATGCCCGTCTTGAGAAGCAACCAAACCAATGGCTTGTGGCTGATCATTCACAAATTGTGCTACAGAAAAGTGCCTGGTTCCGCCTAACTGACCAGGAAAAAGAATTTTATCTTCGCCGTGCACAATAGGCTCAGAAAAAGCAATTTGCTCTACAGTTGGTTTTCCCTTAGCACGACCAATTTTAGCCCCAAAAGCAATAAGATCAAAATCTTCATTGATAATAGTAGCGCCATCAACTGCTGTTAAACCAGCTAAATGCTCAACCTCCCTGCGCAAAGCGCTCTGAGAAAAAATTTCACTTTGATTGCCGCTCTGCTTAGCTAAGTTGGCCAAACCAGAAAAAGGTGGTTCTATTAAGTATTGAATCGGGTGGATAATGGATTCTTCCCAATTGGTGTCATTTTTAGGCACGATAAGCAGTGCACCACCACGTCCATGTCCGCGCATAGAAACAGCAAACTGAATGAGGATATTAATGGGATCATTCCAACTGGCCAATACCGTTAAATCCAACAAAGCTTTCAAAATCGGCGGACAATCCCTGTTTTTACAACTGGTATCATCCACTATTCGGATTTGTTCGCCTTTCAATACCGCTACATTCGTATATTTTCCAATACCATAAATGCGCCGATGTTTAATTACAATGAGGCCAGGTTCAGAAACATCAACCACAAAACAAAAATTTGGAATGTTTAAAGTAGTTCCCCAGATATACAATTCGCCATCTTCTTCCCAAACCCCTAAATGTATACCCGATCTTTCAATACCTGGAGCAATTTTGGTAAGGGTATTGGCATTTAGCGCCATCCGCTTAGCAAACATCAAGGGCTTAGAAGTTTGCGATGGTGGCATAAAGGCAATAGAAATTCGCGGGGAATGCCCTTCTTCCTTGCGCAAGCTACTCCAAAAAGCAACATCAATAATCTCTTCAATAATTTTTTGATGAGGTCTTGAGGCTAAATCTACTTCTCCCTGCGCCTCTGCGGCATAATGAAGTTTCTCAAAATGTTGCTCAATAGTTGCCGCAATGGTATGTGCTGCTTTATAGGTAGGCCTGTAACTCATGTTCCGAATTTAAGCCGAATATTTTAATTTTAACGCACCAGAAAGGTTTGATTTAGGTAAAATATTTGAAAACTTACCCCTTTAAAATCAGCCGGTACCCGCAGGCTTTTGCAAAAAACTAAGCCCTGGTTGTTGTTAATCCTTAAAAAAGTCTATTTTTGTTTCAATGAGCAATAACAGCCTTCTATTAGTCAATCCCAATTTCAAAGCTGAAACATCAGAAAAGTGCCATCTATTGTTAAAAATAACAAACGATAGCTTTTCTTATGCTGTAGTGGATAAAGAATCGGAAGAGATTAACATTGTTTTTGATAAACAAGGCTGCGAAGATGTAACAGAAACAATTAAGGCTGCATTTGAAAATGATGTGTTACTTACCAAACCTTATGCGGCAATAAAAGCGGCTGTACATACGCCGAATTTTATTTTCATTCCTGACGAGTGGTTTGATGCAGATAATTTATCTGTATATACCAAATTCATAGGTTCATCAGCTAAAATAAATACCAGGCACAATGCATTACAGGGATTTAATACTCTTTTCTGCCTTAATAATAAGGTAGAAGAAAGGTTACCAGAAGCGACGTATTTATTCCCTCAGTCAGAACCCCTCATTGCTTTAGCAAATCACCTATCTGATACAGCTATACTCATTGATTTTACCGCTTCCTCTTTCAATATCCTATATATAAAGGATAAGAAAATCAACTTTCAAAATCACTATGATGCAGAAACACCGGAAGAATTCAACTACTTTCTGTTGCTGATGATAGAGCAGTTAGGCTTAACCGAGTCAATTCCGGTTTACCTGCAAGGCATCATTAATGAAGACGACGATCACTATAATTGCCTTTTAAAATATTTCAATCAATTGTATTTTTTCCTGCCTGCCGGAAAACAGGATAGTGAATTACTGGCCGATATGCCGAAACATTACTTCAGTGGCTTACTTGCTTTAGATTTATGCGAATAATTGGAGGTAACTTAAAGGGGATCCGTTTGCAACCGCCAGCGAATTTACCAGTAAGGCCAACAACAGATATGGCCAAAGAAGCGCTTTTCAATATCTTAAACAATAGATTTGATCTGGAAAGCTGCAGCGTGCTGGATCTTTTTTGCGGCACCGGAAATTTAACTTTTGAGTTTGCTTCCAGAAATGCAACCAGTATTATGGCTATTGATATGGACTATGGTTGTGTAAATTGGGTAAAAAGCACCGCAAAAAAACACGAATTTAATCAGGTTGAAGTGCGTAAAGGAGATGTTTTCAAGTTACTTAAGCAAATGACGGGTGCTTACGACCTCATCTTTGCCGATCCTCCATATCACCTTCCAAACATTCCGCAAATCCCTGTTTTAGTAAAGGAACAGCAATTACTTAAACCCGATGGCCTATTGATTGTCGAGCATCAAAGTAACATGAAATTGAACAATCTCCCAGGTTACACCGAAACGCGCAAATATGGAAATTCATCTTTTAGTTTTTTTGAATTTAGTTAAGTCGTTTTTCACTATACCTTTCTATCATCCATCGGCTGCTCTTCTTTCTTCTTTGCTCCTCAACTCGCTACTTTCTACTTGATACTTGATACTTTCTACCTGATACTAAATACGCCCTACTCCAAACTCACTACTCTCCACTTCGCACCCCCCACTCCAAACTCTATACTTGCTACTTGTTACCCGATCCCCTATATTTGAAACATGAAGATAGCGCTATTTCCAGGTTCATTTGATCCGATTACCATTGCTCATGTTAACATTTTACAGCGTGCAACACCATTATTTGATAAAATAATAGTAGGCATCGGCTTAAACAGCTCCAAACAGAATTTCTTAAGCGCCGATCAACGCGAACTTATTTTAAACACCGTTTTTTCAGGTTATAAAAATATTGAAGTGCAAACTTATGAAGGGCTTACGGTAGATTTTTGCAGAAAAATAAATGCAACATACATGGTTCGGGGTATTCGTTCTGCAGCCGATTTTGAGTATGAAAGGGCAATTGCCCAGATTAACCAAACCATGATGCCTGAAGTAGAAACCATCTTACTCCTAAGTAAACCAGAATATTCAGCCATCAGCTCTACCATTGTCCGCGACATTCTAAGAAACCATGGTGATGTAAGCCCATTTGTTCCCGCTGAGGCCCTCGAATTTCTATAGATCTATAGTCATTATTAAATATAATTGGTTTCTCCTCCCAACCAATGCCCAATGCCCAATGACCAATGAACTAATGCCTAATGACCAATGACCAATGACCGTAAAAAAAGCAAAGCTGAAATCTTTGCTTTTTTTATGTAACATTTTCTGCAAGCAGTTACTAATGGATTAAATTAGTGATGACGTTCAAATAAATATCAGATGATTAGCGCTATTAAAACTGGGTATTTCAGCAACACTCAACTGTATTTTCCTGACAAACCAAGCTCAAGATGACACCAATGAATCAGGAGAAAGAATTTCTTAAGCTTATTGAGGACAATAAAGGCATTATCCATAAGGTATCAAAAATGTACATGGATAAATCTGATGACCGGGAAGATTTATTTCAGGAAATTATTTTGCAGCTATGGAAGGCTTACCCCTCATTTAAAAATAAAAGCAAGTTCTCAACCTGGATGTATCGTGTTGCATTAAATACAGCATTGGTATTTTTCAAAAAAGAAAAACGTAAGCTAGATAATACCCCGCTAAATGAACAGGTTGATATCGCTGATTTTAGTGACAGTACCGAGAAAGAAGAAAAGCTCAGCTATTTCTACAGAGCAGTACAAGAGCTGAATGCTATTGAAAAGGCGCTTATTTTCTTGTTTTTGGAAGATCAGTCACACAAGGAAATTGCACACAACCTCGGTATAACTGAAGTAAATGCCCGGGTTAAACTCAACAGAACCAAAGAAAAATTACAATTTATCATAAAAAAGAACGGCTATGAATTTCGATGATTTAAAAAGCGAATGGAATAACGAAAAAACGCCAGAAACAAATATTCCAGATAATATATTAATGATTAAGGAGGCTAAAACACCTATCGACAGGATAAGAACCAAAATGAAACAGGAGTTCTTTGTTCAGGTTGTAGCTTTATTGATTATGGCAGTAAGCCCAAGAATATTTGGCTTCTCAGCAGAAATGAAACAAGTGTTCTTAATCTTTTATGCGGTTACCTGTGGGTTCACTTCCTATTATTTTTTCAAATTCTACATTTTTTACAGGCATTCATACGATTTAAGCCTCGACACCCGAAAAAACCTGTTATGGTTCTATTATGAAATGAAGTTAAATATAGAACTCTATAAAGCCTTAACTTACATTATAGCCTTTATTTTCTTATCTTTTATTTCCGTATATCTTTTCATGAACCAGGGCACCATACTGCATCAGTTGGTCAATAAAATATCAACTTTCTACATTGTGCTCAACTGTTTTGTCATGATTTTAGTTATCGGCGTGATTACAGAACTTTGGGCGAAATTTTATTATGGGGCAAATCTAGAAAAGATAAAAGTGATTCTGGATCAGTTAGAGGATGAATAAAAACTTTGATCTTCAAGCCCTTTACAACCTGAAGATCAATAATATTACGCGATAATGCTGCCAGCTTTGAGCACATCCATAATGGAAGGATAAGTATTAGCTACTACCGGAGCAACCTGATTTTTATGTAGCCAAACCGCTTTATCTATCCCCTCTTCTTTTTGAGGAATTAATTTTGGCTCACCTTTTACGGTCATTTTATACCAGTTAGTTTTTTTAATCACCATTTTAGTTCCCAACGGATAAACATGATAGGTTTTACACAGCTTTTCTTCACGTTTTAAAACCTTTATACCACACTCCTCTTCCACTTCCCTAACAGCTGCATCCTTCATATTTTCATCATCTTCTAACTTTCCTTTTGGCAAATCCCATTTTTTATTTCTGAAGATAAAAAGGAAATTCCCATGGGCACTTTCTACCAATCCACCCGCTGCCTTAATGATCTCACAATCCTTCTTTAGCTTCTTAAATGTTTCTTTAGGAGATTTCGTTAAAAAAATGTAGCTTTTTTTAGACCCATTTTTCAGTTTTTTGTAAAATATTTTTAAATCAAAATCCTGAATTTCAAGCTGTTGAATTTTTTCCTTCTGCTCAGGCAAAACATCTGATATAAACAAAGTGTTATCGTTAATATAAATTCTGTAATTTTGGGCCATGTATAATAAAAGTGATATTGAATTAAAGGTAGCTGAATTTTTATTACAAATAAAGGCAATTAAATTACAACCTAATAATCCTTTTACCTGGGCATCTGGTTGGAAATCGCCAATTTACTGCGATAACAGGGTTACCCTTTCCCATCCTCAAGTTAGAACTTACATCCGTCAGAAACTTGCTCAAGCCATTCAGGAAGAGTTTGGGGCAGTTGATGTGATTGCCGGAGTAGCTACTGCTGGTATTCCTCAGGGAGTTTTGGTTGCACAAGAGCTGGGTCTTCCGTTCATTTATGTTAGATCTAAGCCGAAAGAGCACGGAACAGGGAGCTTAATCGAGGGCGAAGTAGTAGAAGGACAACGTGTAGTGGTAATTGAAGATCTGATCTCTACCGGAAAAAGTAGTTTACAAGCCGTTGAAGCTTTAAGAGCTGCTGGTTTATCTGTTGCTGGTCTTGCAGCCATCTTTACTTATGGTTTCGACAAAGCCGATGAAAACTTTGCTGCTGCGAAGTGTCGCTACTTAACACTTTCTAACTACGGCGCTTTAATTGATTATGCTGCAGAGCACAGTATTATTGCTAAAGGCGATATGGAAATGTTAGGAAAATGGCGTTTAAACCCATCAGAATGGGGACGCGGAGAAATATTGAGCACAGAGTCTTAATCTCTGGTTCGAACACACAAACCAATATAAAATAATGACGATTATTGAAAGCGCAGTAGAAATTAACAAACCTGTAAATGAGGTTTATTCTTTTCTATCTAATATGAACAATCATCAGCAATTGATGCCAGAAAACATCTATAACTGGTCGTCTACAGAAGATGATGCCCAATTTACAATTCAAAACATGGCTAAATTGGCAATTAAAATTTCTAATAGAGTTGAAAACAAAGAATTAACAGCCATTCCTACTGAAAAGGCGCCTTTCGATGTAGAACTAAAGTGGACGGTAGAAGATAATGGCAATGGAGGTACCAAAGCCAGGCATATTATTGCGGCCGATCTTAATATGATGATGAAAATGTTAGCTTCCGGACCGCTTCAGAAATTAGCAGACCATCAAACACAGAAACTTAAGGAAGTATTAGGATAACCCTATCCCGCTATAATTCGAGCGTAATACCCTAAAATATTTGTGGCGAAGAACATTCTTCGCCTTTTTTGTATAACAGAATCAAAGAATGTTATCCCTTAGCTCCATGATGGTACTTTCCCCTTGTACTCAATAGCTGTAACCTCTCGCTATTACATCAGCCATACTTAACTTCCTGATGATGGTTTTTCCAGAAGCAACCTGAGTAAAAATTCCATTGCGCTTCTTCAATAGCTTATTAATTTTGATACCTTAGTTTTGGAATAACCATCAACTATGAATCTGATCACCTTGCGTCAATCTATTTTCTTTGCCTGTTTTGTAGCCGCTACCAACTGTTTTGCTCAAACTAAGGTCAGCAATACCCAAACCGAATACCTCCAAAATCCAATAGGTATCGATAATCCAAATCCACGCTTTAACTGGCAGATGCACGATAACCGTCAGGGAGCAAAACAAACAGCTTATCGCGTTTTAGTAGATACCGATTCCTTGGCTTTAACACGTACACAAGGAAAAGTATGGAATACAGCATGGGTTAAATCTGCTCAGAATCAGCTTATTTTTTCTGGCCAACCACTAAAACCTTTTACTAAATATTATTGGAAGGTAGATATCGCAGACCAACAGGGCAGAAAAACTACCAATGGTCCTATTTCAAGCTTTGAAATGGGTATGATGGAGATGAAAAACTGGAAAGGATCCTGGATATCAGATACGGAAAATATTAAACTAAAACCCGCCCCATACTTCCGTTATGCCTTTAATACCAATAAAAAAGTTAAATCGGCAAGAGCATACATTGCGGTTGGAGGACTTTATGAACTTTCTATAAATGGAAAGAAAATTGGCAACCACCGCATGGATCCCATGTATACCCGTTTTGACAGAAGAAACCTGTATGTAACCTACGATGTTACTCAAAATGTCATTTCAGGCAAAAATGCTATTGGCGTTTTGTTGGGAAATGGCTGGTACAACCACCAATCTACTGCAGTGTGGTATTTTGACAGGGCACCCTGGCGCAACCGTCCAACCTTTTGTCTGGATTTGAGAATTACTTATGAGGATGGATCTGTAGAAACCATCCGTTCTGGTAAAGATTGGAAAACAGAACTGAGTCCCGTTATCTTCAACAGTATTTACACTGCAGAACACTATGATGCCAGATTAGAAAAAAAAGGTTGGGATAAAGCCGATTTCGATGATAGCCAATGGAAAAATGTCATTTATCGTTCGGTTCCCTCCAAAAACATTACCGCTCAAGCCCTTCATCCTATCCGAAATGTAGAAGAAATTAAAGCTAAAAGTATCCGCAAATTTAACGATACCACTTACCTTTTTGATCTGGGCAGAAACATCTCTGGTATAAGTAAAATCACTCTAAATGGAGCGGCGGGTACTACTTTACGACTAAAACACGGCGAAAGGCTCTATCCAAACGGCCATGTAGACCTGTCCAATATTGATGCCCATTACAGGCCTACTGATAACACTGATCCTTTTCAAACGGATATCATCACCTTAAGTGGGCAAGGAAGCCAAAGTTTTATGCCTCATTTTAATTATAAAGGCTTTCAATATGTAGAAGTTACCAGTAATAAACCAATTAATTTAGATGTGAATAGCCTGGTGGGATATTTTATGCACAGCGATGTACCGGTAAAGGGATCTATTCATGCGTCAGAACCGATTATCAATAAAATATATTACGCCACCAATAATTCTTACCTCTCTAACCTTTTTGGTTACCCGACAGATTGCCCGCAGCGGGAGAAAAACGGTTGGACCGGCGACGCCCAAATTGCAATAGAAACCGGCCTGTATGGATTTGACGGTATCACCATATATGAGAAATGGTTAGCAGACCATAGAGATGAGCAACAGCCAAACGGTGTATTGCCCTCTATCATTCCTACTGATGGCTGGGGATACGAGTGGGGTAACGGGCCCGATTGGACCAGTACCATCGCCATTATTCCATGGAACGTTTATCTTTTTTATGGCGACACGAAGATCTTAAAAGATAACTACGAGAACATTAAAAAATATGTAAATCACATCGATGAAGTTTATCCAACAGGCTTAACTACCTGGGGTTTGGGCGATTGGATTCCAGTAAAATCGAAATCACCAGTCGAATTGACCTCTACCTGCTATTACTATGCCGATGCAGTAATTCTGGCTAAAACAGCAAAAATCCTGGGTAAAACAGCAGATTTTGAGAAATATACAGCCTTATCCAAAAAAATAAAGGAAGCTTTTAATACCAAATACCTCAACAAACAAACCGGAATTTACGCAACAGGTATTCAGACAGAAATGAGTGTTCCGCTTTATTGGGGAATTGTACCAGCAGAAAGCCAGGCCCTGGTTGCAAAAAACCTGGCCAAACGCGTAGAAGCAGATGGTTTCCATCTCGACGTGGGCTTGTTAGGAACTAAAGCCATCCTAAATGCACTTTCTGAAAATGGTTACAGTGATGTAGCCTATAAAATTGCTGCTCAAAAAACCTATCCAAGCTGGGGATGGTGGATGGAAAACGGGGCCACTACCCTTTACGAAAACTGGCCTATAGATGCGAAATCAGATATTTCTATGAACCATATCATGTTTGGTGAAATTGGTGCCTGGCTATATAAAGGAATTGGAGGCATTAAACCAGATCAAAATGAACCGGGATTTAAGCACATTATACTCAAACCGCAAATCGTTAATGGACTTAACTTTTTCGAGGCCAGTCATACTGGTCCGTATGGCCAAATTATCGCCAACTGGAAGCGTGATGGTCAGAAAATCCAATTCGACATTACGATTCCTCCAAATTCAACGGCCACTTTTCATGTGCCTGGAAAAGGGAGCGCCCTGGTAAATGGCAAAGCAACCAATGATCAGCAAATTAAATTATCCTCTGGAAAACACCTCATCATCTGGTAAGCCCGGTTAGTAAGAAGCAATGAGCCAGTTTCAGCTCATTGCTTCCTTAATTTTTTCGTTTCATTTAGCCGTATAAAGGCAAATACAACAGTACCGGATACTTTCCTATTCCCCCATATCGAAACCCCTATTTCCATTCACTGGCCTGTATCACACGAAACAGTAAGAAAAAGCAGGGAGGTTTCGATCCTGATTGTAAATAGTCTGATAGTGAAACATACCAGATTCAGACAAAACTTCAGTACAAATAGCTAACAATCAGCCATTTATTCATAAAAAACAAAACGATACAGACAAAATTTCCGATTAGAAAAGCAAAATCGATGTGGCATTTGTTTTGACTAAAAGGAAAATATGAACTTCAACAATTTTACAATCAAAGCCCAGGAAGCGATTCAACAGGCTTCTGAAATAGCGCAAGGCAATCAGCAACAAGCTATTGAAACAGCACACCTGTTAAAGGGTTTGCTCACTGTTGATGAAAACGTTGTTTCTTATGTTTTAAAGAAACTTAACGTTAACTTAAACATCCTGAACCAGAATTTAGATAACGAGATTACAAAATTCCCGAAGGTAAGTGGCAGCAATGTTTACCTATCTTCTAACACCAATAGCGTGCTTCAAAAAGCGCAATCCTTTTTAAAAGAATTTAAAGATGAGTTTGTATCGGTAGAGCACTTGCTATTGGGTATTTTAGCTGTAAACGATAATACATCAAAGCTGCTAAAAGAGCAGGGAGTAAATGAAAAAGACCTCAAAAAGGCGATCATTTCCCTTCGTGGAGACAATAGGGTAACCGATCAAAATGCCGAAGCTACCTATCAGGCTTTGGGTAAATATGCCCGGAACCTGAATGAATATGCCGAAAGTGGTAAACTCGATCCCGTTATTGGTCGCGATGAAGAAATTAGAAGGGTGATCCAAATCTTGTCCAGGAGAACAAAGAACAACCCTATCCTGATTGGTGAACCTGGCGTGGGTAAAACGGCCATTGCAGAAGGAATTGCCTTCAGAATTATAAAAGGCGACGTACCCGAGAACTTAAAATCTAAAGTTGTATACTCTTTGGATATGGGTGCCCTTATCGCAGGTGCAAAATACAAGGGAGAGTTCGAAGAACGTTTAAAAGCTGTTGTTAAAGAGGTTACGCAAAGCGATGGAGAAATCATTCTCTTTATAGATGAGATTCATACCCTGGTAGGTGCTGGTGCCGGTGAAGGCGCTATGGATGCTGCAAACATCCTTAAACCTGCATTGGCACGTGGAGAATTGCGTGCTATAGGTGCCACCACATTAGATGAGTACCAAAAATACCTGGAAAAAGACAAAGCTTTAGAACGTCGTTTTCAAAAAGTAATGGTAAATGAACCTGATACCCAGGATGCCATTTCTATTCTTCGTGGTTTGAAAGAACGTTATGAAACCCACCACAAGGTGAGAATTAAAGATGAAGCCATCATTGCAGCAGTAGAAATGAGTCAGCGATACATTTCTGACCGTTATTTACCAGATAAAGCCATCGACTTAATGGACGAGGCTGCATCGAAACTGCGTTTAGAAATGGATAGCGTTCCGGAGAACGTGGATGCACTCGACAGGGAAATTATGCGCCTTGAAATCGAACGTGAAGCCATCAAAAGAGAAAAAGACGATAAGAAAGTTCAGGATCTGACTCAGGAAATTGCCAATTTATCTGCGGAGCGGGATGAGTTAAAAGCGAAATGGCAGGGAGAAAAAGATCTGGTTGATAACATCAACAATCAGCTTGAGCAGATTGAACAATATAAATTGGAAGCCGACCAGGCCGAACGGGCAGGCGATTATGGCAAAGTGGCCGAAATTCGTTACGGCAAAATTAAAGAGGCGCAGGATACGGTAGAAAAATTAAAAGCTGATCTCGAAAAGCAACAAAGCAATAGCCGAATGTTGAAAGAAGAGGTAACCGCTGATGATATTGCAGGGGTTGTTGGACGCTGGACAGGCATTCCGGTAACGAAATTAATTGCAAGTGAAAGAGAAAAGTTGTTAAACCTCGAAGCTGAATTGCACCAACGTGTGGCCGGCCAGGATGAAGCTATTGAAGCCATTTCAGATGCTATCCGCCGTTCGCGTGCAGGCTTGCAGGATAAACGTAAACCAATCGGTTCTTTTATTTTCCTGGGCACAACGGGTGTAGGTAAAACCGAATTGGCTAAAGCGCTTGCAGAATTCTTATTTAACGATGAGAATGCCCTTACCCGCATAGATATGAGTGAATATCAGGAAAGACATGCTGTTTCCAGATTGATCGGAGCGCCTCCGGGTTATGTAGGCTACGATGAAGGCGGACAGTTAACTGAAGCTGTAAGACGTAAACCATACTCTGTGGTATTGCTTGATGAGATTGAAAAGGCGCACCCTGATGTATTTAATATTTTATTACAAGTGTTGGATGATGGCCGTTTAACGGATAATAAAGGCAGGACGGTGAATTTCAAAAACACCATTATCATCATGACATCCAATATAGGTGCACACTTAATTCAGGATAATTTTAAAGATTTAAGTGATGAAAACCGCGATGAGGTGATTGCAAAAACTAAAAGCGAGCTGTTCGAGGTACTGAAACAAACCATCAGACCTGAATTCCTGAACAGGATTGATGAACTGATTATGTTTACACCATTAAATCGCAATGAGATCAGAGATATCGTGAGCTTGCAATTTAAACATGTACAACAAACACTTGCTGAAATGGGCATTGAAATGGAAGCCAGTGATGAAGCCTTAGATTGGCTGGCTCAATTGGGTTATGATCCACAGTTTGGAGCAAGGCCATTGAAACGGGTAATCCAAAAAAGAATCTTAAACGAGCTGTCGAAAGAGATATTAGCTGGAAAGATAGACAAAGACAGCAAAATTAAGTTAGATATGTTCGATCATCAGTTTGTGTTTATTAACCAAAAGGCTGATTAATACAGATCAAGAAAATCCCGCAAGTTAAATCTGCGGGATTTTTTTTGTTTCATTTCATGTAACTAACATGATAGTTAGTTTTGTTGTTTTTGGTCTGAATAATCGTTATTATTGAGTACACACAAAAAACACACAAATGAAAACTTTATTATTACTGATGAGGCATCTCCTGCCCTATCCCAGAAATATTGCAGCAATATTTCTACTTTTCTGCGCTATGCAGGCGCATGCTCAAACTGAAAATATCGATGTTTATGTTAGTGATGATGGTGAAGCCAGTGTTGCGCTATACGTGAATGGCATTGATATCGACATCACAAATGGAAGAATTCACATCTACCCTAAACACAATGTTAGCGTGGGTTATGTAACCTCAAATTTCTATCCACAGATAAAAGGTAAAATTTCTTCTGTTGGAAATGTGAGCATCGAATATATTACAAGCAACTTTTACCCCGAAATTAATGGAAGAGTAGCTGCAATAGGCAGCACCGCAATAGATTATTATACCGGCAATTTTTATCCCGAAATCAAAGGAAAAGTCAAATCTATTGGAAATGTATCATTTGAGTACTACACCGGAGATTTCTATCCGGAGATAAAGGGAAAAGTCAAATCTATAGCATCGCAAACCATAACTTATTATACCGGAGATTTTTACCCCGAATTAAAAGGTAAGGTCAAATCTGTTTCTGGCAGTTAGCGACATTTCTATATTTTTCCAGTTAACTTACTGCAACCGCAGTATATTTTAAATCTTATGCTCATCAACCATGAAAAAGCTATTATCGGTTTTGATTGCTTTATGCATCATAACCCTGCATACACATGCACAAACTGAAAAAGGAAAAGGTTTTATCGGCGGCAGCTTTAGTTTTGGAACCTCCAAACAAAATAACGCTGCTCCCAGCCTGAATACTTTTACCTTAACACCACAAGGTGGATATTTCCTCTCCAATAACCTCGCTATAGGCCTTTCCATACCATTAAACCTTTCAAAACTCAGGGGCTTGAATTACACGGTTTGGGATGACGAACAGGGCTTTTATGTTGACACTTACGGGCCTAAAGAATTTAGTTTTGGCATCTCTCCTTTTCTCCGGAAATATATTGATGTTAAACCGAGAATTAAAGCCTTTATGCAGGCTAATCTGCTGATGCAAATTAATACTTTCAACCGGGTAGATGATGCGGGCTATCTCATCCGCACAGATGCCAGGGTTAAAGGCCTGGGCGCGAGTGCAAGCCCTGGCTTTGCCTTTTTTATTAGCCGCCATACCAATCTTGAGTTTTCTTTCCCCGTTGTAACCTTCTTTCACCAAAACTATTATGATGCAGAATCAATGTACAATTTCGACAGGAAGAACAATTTAAGATTCGCACTGGATAATTTCACGCCAACCTTTGGTATTAATTATCAGTTTTAAGAAACCAATCAAATACAATATTTTATCAATACAGGCCACTCCAAATCAAGGAATGGCCTGTACAGTTATTTCTTTCTGGTTTCTATGTTTGGAAGAAATCCGGTCAGTAATCCAATCAATGGTAAAAAGGCACAAATATTAAACACATATTCAATGCTGGTAGAATCTGCCAGTTTGCCTAATAAGGCAGAACCTATCCCTCCCATCCCAAAGGCAAAGCCAAAAAACAAACCTGCCACCAGACCTACTTTTCCTGGGATCAGCTCTTGCGCGTAAACCAAAATAGCAGAGAAAGCCGAAGCCAGGATCATCCCTATAGGCACAATCAACACGCCTATCCAAAATAGACTGGCATGAGGTAAAAGCAAGGCAAAAGGCGCTGTGCCTAAAATCGAAGCCCAGATTACATACTTCCTGCCAATTTTATCTCCTATAGGTCCGCCCAATAAAGTTCCGGCAGCTACAGAAAACAGAAACACAAACAGAAATATCTGCGATGTTTGTACAGAAACATGAAACTTATTAATCAGGTAAAAGGTAAAATAATTGGTTAAACTGGCCATGTAAAAATATTTGGAGAAAATCAACAACAATAAAATCACAACTGAGAATATTACTTTTCTCCGGGAGAACTTATTTACTACACTCTGGATCATCACTTTCTTAGCCCTGGCCGCAACAAAACCCTTATACCAAGTACCTACGTAACTTAAAATTAAAATGGCGAGCAATGCGATGATAGAAAACCAGATTACACTAAACTGACCGTAAGGCACTATAATCCATGCCGCTAATAAAGGGCCTAACGAACTGCCGGCATTGCCACCCAACTGGAAAACAGATTGCGCCAGCCCTCGTTTACCCCCTGAGGCGGCGTGAGCCATCCTAGAAGCTTCCGGATGAAATATAGAGGAGCCTATCCCAATAAAACTTACCGAGATCAGCATGGTATAAAAATGCTGTGACTGTGAAAGTGTAACTAAGCCTATTAAAGTGAAACCCATTCCCACAGCCAAAGAATAAGGCTGAGGTTTCTTATCTGTATATAAACCTACAAAAGGTTGCAACAAAGATGCCGCAAGCTGAAACGTAAGCGTAATTAACCCAATTTGAGAAAAGCTTAAATGATAGTTCGTTTTAATAATCGGATAGATAGCCGGAATTAATGACTGAATGGTATCATTGAGCAAATGCGAAAAACTTAATGCAAAGAGGATCGGAAAGACGGTTTTTTCAACCAAATTCTGGGTAGTTGTATTTTCAGACATAAAACATATAATTTACTCCAAAGATAGCCAATTAATTTTTTTAGGCTTTGTAACATGCCTGAGCCAAACTTTTTATTTATTTGTTGGTTTGATGTATATGGAAAGAAACAGAAGAATTGTCGGCCTATGCGGTAGCCTCAGAAAAGGTTCTTATAATGCAATGCTCCTTAATATAGCTGGAAATTTATTTCCAGACGGGATTGACTTCGAGATTGCACATTTCGATGACCTGCCGGTTTACAATGCAGACTATGACTTACCTGCAGTAGAAACACGCCCCGAAAGTGTAACTAAATTCAGGAATATCTTAGCCTCTGCCGATGCTTTTCTTATCGTTTCTCCAGAATACAATTATTCTATTCCCGGCGGATTGAAAAATGCAATTGACTGGGCAAGCAGAGGCAAAGACTCTCCTATGCTGCATAAACCTGTAGCCCTTATGGGTGCTACGCAAGGTCAATGGGGTACGGTAAGAATGCAAACCGCCTTTCTCCCCGTTTTTACTTTCTTAAACATGAATCCTGTTTTACAACCTGAAGTACTCATCGCTCAAGCGCAAAATAAATTTGATGACGAAGGGAATTTAAACGATGAGAGAACATTAGACATCATCAAGAAGAAACTGGAAAACTTAATTAAAGCTTCCAGGGTGTAAAGTACATGCCGCATTTGTTATTTTCGTTTTGGCATAACCAGACAGCAACTTCCAAAGACTGACAGCAAACCTGCCAAAAATGCCCTTTTTCAATCCTGACATTTCTACAAAAAAAGTCAGGTTGTCAATTTGACACGCCTAAAAATTAATCACTGCTTTACTTTTTGGTCACACGAAAATAATAATGATTTAACAGTAATTTCTTATGTATTTATGAACTAACGAGTTAGCCAAAATCTGATTTTTTGATGACTTTAAGGAAGTTTTTTGGCACAAGTGTTGACTTTTAGCCAAATATAGTCAGATATTAAAAAAGTAAAAACTGACTATAATATTAACAAATAAATATATAATAAGATGAAAAAACTATTATTATCATTAGTAGCAGTTGCAGGTTTAGTTTACAGTGCAAACGCACAAACAGAAAAAGGAAAAATTATTTTAGGCGGTAACGTTGGTTTCAACTCTACAAAAGTAGATGGTGCTCCTAAAGCAGATATTAATTTCAGCGTAATCCCTAGTGTTGGTTATTTCGTAGGTAACAATTTTGCAATTGGTACAGGTGTAGGTTATACTTATGAGAAATCGGTTAGCGACAGAACTCAAAGCGGTGCTTTTGAAGTTGCTCCTTTTGGCCGTTACTATGTTAACTTAACTGATCAGTTCAAATTCTTTGGTCAGTTATCAGTTCCTTTAGCTTTCGGTACTCAAAAAGCAGTTGATGCAAATGGAGATACTGGTGCTAAATTAGGTACAACTACTTCAATTGGTGTTAACGTTGCTCCTGGTTTTGCTTTCTTCCCTACTAAAAGAATTGGTATTGAGGTTTCTGTAAATGGTTTAGGTTATGAGAACTTCCAGGTTAAAAACGAAGCAACTGGTGCTAAAGTTAAAAGCAACTCATTTGGTTTAGAAGCAAATACATTCGCACCAAAATTAGGTGTAATGTTCCACTTCTAGTCTTTAAAGACGATTTTGTCTTTAAATCTACTTGACTTTTTTTACGAGATCGCCCTGCCAGAAGCAGGGCGATTTTGTTTTATTTCTTTTCTCTAACCGATTTAAATTCAGACCCTTCTTTCCATTTCGGATACAGCTGACCTTTGCTTAACTGATATCCCATATCAAAAAGCAGTCGTTCATCCTCAATAATACCGGATAAATCCCAGGTTTTAGGATCAAAATTATCTTGTGGGGAATGGTAACGTTGCTTAGTAAAATCTGCCACTTGTTTCAAGCCCCAGTTTCTCCCATTTGTTACATTATCTACTCCAGAGCCTGTAAACAGCGAAGGGACACCCACTTTGGCTAAATTAAAGTGGTCTGAGCGATAATATAATCCCGATGAAGGAACCGGATCAGGAACAATTACCCTCCCCTGCTTCTTAGCCGATGCTGCCGCTAAATCTTCCAGTTCTGATTGGCCAAAACCATAAACGACCACATCTTTTGTTTTTCCGGCAATACCCATCATGTCCATGTTAATGTTAGCAACCGTTTTGTCTAAAGGTAAAACAGGATGCTTAGCATAATATTCAGACCCCAGTAAACCCTGCTCCTCTCCTGTATAGGAAATAAAAACAACGCTACGTTCGGGTTTCTTACTTAATTTTTTAAAAGCAGCTGCAATTTCTAATAGAGAAGCAACACCAGTGGCATTATCTACAGCACCATTGTAAATAGAATCTCCCAAAACCTTTTCACCGATACCTAAATGATCCCAATGCGCCGAATAAATGATTGACTCCTCTTTTTTTGAGCTGCCAGGAATTGTAGCTAAAACATTAAAAGATTTAGATTTTTTGATTAGTGTTTTAACGCCTAAAGAAGCAGACAAGCCTAAATCAACAGCTTTAAAACCCTTTTTTCTGGCCTCAGTAAATAAAGCTTCCGATTTTCCGGCGAGTTTTAATAATTTCTTTGCTACATCAAGGGTAATCCAGCCTTCAACAACTGCCCTCCCCATGTTATTATCGGCTGCTTCTAATTGAAGTTTAGATTTTGTCCAGCCACTCCTCACCACACTCCAGGGATAGGCTGCAGGTTCGGTATCGTGAATAATTAATACACCTGTTGCACCTTGCCTTGCAGCTTCTTCGAACTTATAAGTCCAACGGCCATAATAGGTCATATTCTTGCCCTTAAACAGTGTTGAATCGGCAAAGCCCGGATCATTGATCATCACCACAACAGTTTTCCCCTTCACATCTAAGCCTGCATAATCATTCCATCCAAAAGCTGGCGCCACAATGCCATAACCTGCAAAAACCATAGGAGAATTATTGATGTTCACCTGGTTCTGCACCCTGCGGGTACCGGCAACAAAATCAGTCAGATAATTTAAACTAACAGCGCCCGATTTCCCCTGAATCAGCATTTTTTCATCTGGATTGGACTTTATTTCTACCATGGGTACTTCCTGAAAGTAACTGGACCCATTACCTGGCGCTAAGCCTAACTTCTTAAATTCATCTGCCAGATAATTAATCGTTTTGGTTTCTCCGTTGGTAAAAGGTTTCCTACCTTCAAAGTCATCAGAGGCGATTTTAGCCAGATAAGCGATTAGCGAGGTATCATTAATACTCCGGATGGCTAATGAATCCGGATCACCAGTACTTTCGGTTGCAGATTGCTTACAGGAAGACAGGCAAAAGGCAAATGCAGAGAGATAAAGTATTGTTTTCTTCATTTGGGATAAGTTTTGGATGGTAATTTAAGGTTTTTTACTGATTTAGTATCCCATGAATCGACGGCTACTTTTACTGAATATTTCAGCATCTTAAGAAAAAAGACGCTGAAATAAAATTTACTTCCTGGCGCTCCGCTAAATTCAAGGCCAGCAGTAGAAAAGCTTTAATCTGCTATCTCTTTGATAAACTTACCATCCGCAGTATACCAGACATTTACATCTGGTGTACCCTCAATATCAACTTTATAAGAAATCTTTCCAGCGGTATTGATCCAATCAACATCGTCAATTCGTGCTTTGGGGTATTTAAGTTTAATGTTTTTAGCAATTACTGAAGGAAGTTTGGTATTGGGAATATCTTTCTCTGTAACCAAAACTCGGCCCTGACCTGAATAAGTTACCTTATAATCGGTATTGCCAAAATCAAAATCGGCTACATAGTTTGCTCCCCTCCGCTCCCAATCTACATCTCTGGCATTGGGATATGATTTATTTAAGGCTTGCCTGACAGATGCAGGAACATTCTTTTTATCTACATCCTGAGCGTAAGTACTGGCCGTTGCTCCAGCCAGGAGCAAAATTGCCATCAGTGATCTTTTAATATCCATAATAAAGGAACAGGCTTCAAACCATTTTGTTTCGGGCTTCCAGTAAACAAAAATGCCTTTCGCTTACGAAAGGCATTTTGAATTATTTACCGTTTTTCTCTATATCCCGATCCATCTCTGCTACATCCACATCACTGGGTTCTGAAAAGTCACCAATCAGGTATTTGTTAAAGTGATCTGCCAGTTTCCAGAAAGCGTACTCTGTCATATCTCCGAAACCATGGCGTTGGCCAGGAATCAAAAGAAAATCGAAACGTTTACCAGCTTTCATTAAAGCGTTGGCTACCCGAATTGAATTGGCAGGATGCACATTGTTATCTACATCACCATGCATCAGCAACAAATGCCCTTTCAGGTTCTTTGCCAAATCAGGGTTTTTATCAATGCTGTATTTAAAAGAAGTATCTCCTTTTACAGAGATGATTTCTTTTACCCCATGGTGTTTTTCGCTCCACCAACGATTGTAAATACTATTATCGTGATTACCGGCATTAGAAACCGCCGCTTTAAAGAAGTCCGGATAAACCAACATGGCTGCTGTAGACATAAATCCACCACCTGAGTGACCTGTGATGCCTACTTTATTTTCGTCAATAAATGCATATTTAGCTGCCAGTTGCTCTACCGCAGTCTTTTTATCAGCCAATCCATAATCACGTAAGTTTCCATATCCGTAAGTATGATACCATTTCGAACGTGATGGATTTCCGCCACGGTTACCTACTGTGATTACAATATATCCAAACTGAGCTAAGCGATCGGTACGGTCCATGCTTTTGCTAAAAGTTTTGTTTACTGCCTCAGTTTGCGGGCCTGGGTACACATATTCAATTATCGGATATTTCTTGTTCGGATCAAAATCAAAAGGTTTATACATCACTCCATATAAATCCGTAATGCCGTCATCAGCCTTTACTGTAAAAGGTTCAGGAAACTTATAGCCTGTAGCCATCAATAAGGATAAATCTGTAGTTTCCAGTTCCATCACCTTTAAACCATTGGTATTATACAAGGTTGCTTTGGGTGCAGTATTTACCCTCGAATAATTATCTACGAAATAGGTATTATTATCATTTAAACTTACCGCGTGATCAAAGTCCCCGGCGTTCAATAATTTCAGATTAGAACCATCAAAGTTTACCTTATAAAGGTGAAGGTAATAGGGGTCTTCCTTGCCTTCCCGCCCATTTGCGGTAAAGTAAAGCACCCTGTTCTTTTCATCTATGTTTACGATACTTTCGCAATGGAAAGCACCTTTGGTAATCTGATTTTTCAGTTTACCATTCCCGTCGAACAGATAAAAATGAGCCCAGCCATCGCGTTCACTCCAATGAATTAACTCATTGCCATCATTTACCAATCCCGGACGGTTAACCTCTACATAGGTGTTAAATCGTTCATCAATCAATGGCTTCACTACATTATTGGTAATGTCGACAGTACAAATATCAATGCGTTTTAAATCACGGCTGGTACGGGAAAAATAGAACTTACTGTTATTCCCCAACCATACCGATGGACGGAACTCATTATCCCGATCCTTATTTAATGAAGGTTTGCTCCAAACAGAAATGCTTTGATCCTTAAAAGCAGCGACATCTAATTTGCGATAAGACTTGGCACCAAAATCGAACAATAAAAGTTCATCCTGAGGGGCTTCAGCCTCACCAGGCATTTGATATTTGTAGGTTTCTAAAGTTGGACGACCAGGGGTAACACTATTGATTACCCATAAATCTTTTACTTTACGAGAATCTGTACGATCTAAAACAAAGTATTTTGAATTTGGCGACCACAATACATAAGCACCACGACGTTTCTTGTTATTCTTCTCATTTTCTACATTATTTTCCCCATCCCCGTTACTTCCATAAGAATAGAACTTTACACCGTCTTTGGTTAACTGATGCTCTACAATGGTACTATCATCTTCGTTTTTAACAGCCTTTTTATAGTTCTCTTTATCCATCCAATAAAGATTATAGTTGCGTGAAAAGATAATAGCCGAAGAATCTGGCGCTACTGAGCCCCAACTTGGCTTAGGTTTCGGTTTGCTAAAATTTGGTATTTCTGTAAGCTTTGCCGAAGCCAGTTCATATTTAAAAGAAAAGATTTTTTTCTGCATTGAATCCGCAGCTTTTTTATCCTTTCTATCTTTTTTCAATTCATCGATTGTACTTTTTACTTCAAAAGTGATGCTTTTTTCATCAGCGCTGAATTTCAGGTTTTCCAGTGGTAAATGTTCTGCATCAAATGGGTCGCGAACCACCAGTGTAATCTCTGAAGCCAATTTAGCGTTATCGAAAATTAACTTTTTGCTTTTGGCAGCGGGATCAACGAGGTACCAAAACTTTCCTTTAGGAGTTTCGAAATTGTACCAGAATCGGTTACTTAACTTCAGCCAGTGCGGGTCTACTGATGTAGCGTACACCATTTTCTTTAATTTATTAGGCGAAAAACGTGCGGCCAGCTGATAATTGGCTTTGGGTTGAGCCTGAACCTGCTCAGTAATGGTAAAAGTTTTGGTTTGAGCTAAAGCAGCCAGGCCCAGGAACTGCGCAGCTGTTAATAGTCTGTAAAATTTATTCATCTAGGGTTGGTTTGAATCGGCTAAATTATTCAAAACCCAAAGATTACAATCCTAATATTTGTAATAAATGCGATAGTTTATCAGATTTTAACGCATTTAAATAATTATCAACACCAATTGTATTTTTCAGAAAATAGTTACGGGATTTTATAGTTTTGTAAACATATATCATAACTATGAAGTACAAATTTTTAAGCATCATATCGGCAGGGATAATTTTATTCACCAGCTGTCAGTCCAAATCGCAGGCAGAAAATGCAAGCGTTCAAGATTCTACCGTTCAAACAGCTCAAAATCAAGCAGAAGCTGGCCCAGCCATCGATGTTTCTAAAATAAAAGTAGCCGATGCCAAAACCATTTTAGCACGCAAACAGGTTCCTATTTTATGTTATCACCAGGTAAGAAACTGGAAACCCACTGATGGAAAAGTAGGCAAAGACTATATTGTTGAAATACAAAACTTTAAAGATCAGATGAAAATGCTGGCTGATAGTGGTTACCATACCATTTTACCTGATCAGCTTTATGCTTACCTGAATACAGGTGCCAAGTTGCCTAGCAAACCCATTATGCTTACTTTCGACGATACGGATATGGATCAGTTCACCGTTGTTCGCCCTACCTTAGAAAAATATGGTTACAAAGCGGTGTATTTTATCATGACGGTTTCCATTGGCAGAAAAGGAAAATTTGTAGACTATATGACTAAAGAGCAGATTAAGCAGCTTTCAGATGAAGGCAATGTAATTGGCAGTCATACGTATGACCACAAAAATTTCAAAAAATATGCTGGAAAAGATTGGGAGGAACAATTAGATAAACCAACTAAAAAGCTAGAAGAAATTACGGGTAAAAAGATGACAGAATTCGCCTATCCATTTGGTTTATGGAACGCTGAAGGTATTCCTGAGCTAAAAAAACGTGGTTTTAGAATGGCATATCAATTATCAACTAAACGTGATGAGAAAGATCCTTTATTCACCATCCGCAGAATTATTGCGAGCGGTTACTGGAGCCCTAAAACCTTAAGCAACAGCATTAAAAATAGTTTCTAAATAAACACCCGCAGGTTTACAAGCCTGCGGGTGTTACTCTCCTCCTCCACATGAAAAGATACCTGTATCTTGCCGCGCTACCGCTCTCCTTATTATACGCTTGTCAATCCAATTCGGCCACTGAGAGTCCCAAAGCATCACAAACCATCAACACTGACACTTCTGTTGTTAAAAGTGAACCAGCAGACAATAAAACCATTTTAGCACGCAGGGAGGTTCCTGTATTGTGCTATCATCAAATCAGGGAGGCTACAGGCAGTGACAGTAAGCGGGCACATGATGACATCATATCGCCCAGCAAATTCAGCGCGCACATCAAAATGCTGGCAGACAGCGGCTACCACACGATCCTGCCCGATCAACTTTATGATTACCTTGTGTACGGGGCAAAATTACCCGAGAAACCCATAATGATTACCTTTGATGATACAGACCTGGATCAGTTTACCATTGGCGCATCGACCTTAAAAAAATATGGCTATAAGGGCGTTTATTTTATTATGACCGTGTCTATCGGTAAAAAAGGGAGGATTGGCTACATGAGTAAAGCGCAGATTAAACAATTATCTGATGAAGGCAACACCATAGCCAGCCATACCTACGATCATAAAAACTTTGCAAAGTTTAGCGATGAAGACTGGAAAACCCAGATAGACGAACCTACACAAAAACTGGAGGAAATTACCGGAAAAAAAGTGGAGTACTTTGCCTTTCCATATGGTGTGTACAAATCCTCAACGCTCCATAAATTGAAAGAACATGGTTTTAAGGCTGCCTTCATCCTATCAACAGCACGAGACGAAAATTATCCACTCTATACCATCAGGAGAATTATTGATCCGGGAAGATATTCAGCTAAAAACCTTTATTATAGCATCAACAAAAGCTTCAATAAAGTAAAACAATAAGCGCTGAAAATTATTTAATAAGTACATATTTAACCGATTATGAAAAGACTTATTTTATTTAGCGCCCTGGCATTATTGGGTCTTGCATCATGCAACAGCAATAAAAACAACCAATCGAGTACAGAAAGTACAGATACCGCAAAACGGGTTGTGGCAGATTTACCCGAAAAATTTTACAAGCGACTGGAAGGAGAAATTGCAGGCAAACCAGTAATCATGAATTTACAGAAAACTGAATATGATTACTCCGGTTCTTACTATTATGATGGATCATGGCTAAGCCTTTCTATTGATACTATTATTGGAAAAGACAGTATTGTTTTGGCAGAAACTGCTACGGAAGGCTATGAATACAATGAAAACTATAAGCCTAACACCCTGGCATTAAAATGGACAGGAAACGGATTTACCGGGAAATGGACCAGCGGTAAGAAGGATAAAACATTTAACATTTCACTCAACGAAAAATACCCGGCAGGAAGTTATGAGTTTGACGTAACAACCTATGCCGATTCTATATCAGCCTTTCCTGGCAAAGCGAAGTCACCTGCCGCAGAAATCGGATTTAAAGTTTTGACTGCCAACAGCAAATCAGCTGCTGATAGCTGGATTAACCAACAATTACAACTTGCCGCCGGTGTTAAAGGGCAAAACACCTGGGATGCAGGATTGAAGCAAGTAGCTCAAAAATATTTTAACGATTACCAAAAAAGCGTTAAAGAGTTAGCACCAGCAGGCGACAACAGCAGCTTTCTGAATTACAGCAATCATACCAATCAGAGCATTGTTTTTAATGATCGCGATTATGTCATTGTAGAACAGCTGGATGATGATTATAGTGGAGGAGCGCATGGCAATTATGCCAGTACATTCTACTGTCTGGACGTGAAGAACAAGAAAAGATTAACATTGGGTGATGTGGTAAAAGCAGATACCCTCTTACTACAACAGTTACTGGAAAAAAATCTGCGCAAACAGTATCACGTAAAAAGTGGCGATCAGTTAAATACTGTTCTTTTCGATAATTTCCTGAAACCCAACCAGAACTTTTATTTTAACCAGAATGGTTTGGCATTTTTATACAACCCCTATGAGGTGGCCAGCTATGCGCAGGGACAAATCATTGTATTTATCCCATTCACTGAGTTAAAAGGGTATCTAAATCCCAATTTCGCGCAGCGGATGAACATAAAATAAAGTTGCAACCGGCAAGGGCTTAAAGGATCGCTTCGATTTTGAAACCCTTGCCGTTGAAAGTAAAAGTATCATTAACCTGCTTTCCAATCAGCATTTTACCTATTGGTGCTGCCTGTGAGATAGCGAAATACTTTTGTCCATCTAAGAGCAGTTCGCCCGCGCTGATGCTGATATAGAAATTACCTTCGGAAGTAATGACCAGGCTCCCGTTTTTAGACACCGGTACTGCTTCAACGTTTTCTACCTGCTGCAAAGCAATTTTCTGCTGGCCCGCTTCATATAAAAGCTTGCTATTGCGATCCATTTCCTGCTGCATCATTTCACGGGTAGTTTCATACTTATCACCCGCACTGCTCTTGGTATCATCATTTGATGCCTGACGAGCCTGTTGCAGGGAATATTCGATATTCTCTATCCTTTTTTGAATAAAGTTTAAACAAAGCTGAAAGAGTTGTGATTTTATTGTTTTTGTAGACATGTATAAAAGTAAAATCGCTGCCTTTATGCCCGAAGTGCAAAAGCCTGGGCCAAAATAGACATAATTTTATGCTTTGGAATATCCTGAGCAGGATCGATTAATAATATTTTCATTTTAGCCCTTTTTTCCTGCATTAAATCTTCATGATGCATTTGATTTCCATCAACCCAACCGATGTAAGGCTGCAGATACCGCTTATGTATCCAAAGGTAACAGAACATTTTGCCGTTTAGATAATACATGGGCATACCATATTTCCAATGCTCAGTAATCCCTTCATGCGAAAGAAAAAAGTTGCGCAGATATTGCAGGCAGCTTTTAACAGGCTCTGCTTTTTGCTCAAAAAACTGATCTAGCGGATTTAGCATAGACTAATAAACCAGGCTTAAGCCTAAATTTAAGATTCCAGGAACCTAACCTTCTCTTCAATTGGTGTCCTGTTCGCCTGCCAGGGTTTCTCATTGTGATAGCCCATGTAAAACAGGCCAATGCATTTTTCATCCTCAGCCAATGCTAAAAAATCACCCAGGTGATCTATTAAAGGAGGAGAACTCCAATAAGCACCTACTTTTAAACTTTCGGCGGTTAGGGCCATATTCTGTACTGCACAAGCTACCGCAGCAAGTTCTTCCCACTCCGGAATCTTTCCGCTTACCTGCATATTGATGGCAATGATACAATCGGCCTGCTCCGTTTTTTCGGCAAAGCTATCGAACTTCTTTTGCAGGAATTGATGCGAAGGAACCTGCTCCTGATAAATTTTACCCAACTCAGCTCCTAACCTGGCCTTTGCATCCTTTCTAATCACTACAAAACGCCAAGGCTGGGTTAATTTATGTGTAGGGGCATAATTGGCACTCTCTAAAATCTGGTTAATTACCTCAACAGGAATTTCCTTTTTGATGTAACTGGCAGGAAAAATACTGCGTCGTTCTTTTATTATTTTGGATAGGGTTTCGTAAGCACTCATGGGATAAATATAAGGTAAAAGGTTTAGGGTATAAGGCTTAAGCTAATAACAGTACAAAGATTTTACGATTTAATGTTATTTGAGCGGCTGTAAATGACCTTTTAGTTATTGCCCTCTTTTTTATATCAACCCTCAATTCCCACTACCAGCATCTCAATCCTGATTCTTGCTCCTCAGTTCTTGATACTAGCATCCTGATACTTAATACTTGATTACTGATACTAGCATCCTGATACTCAATACTTGATTCCTGACACTAGCATCCTGATACTGAATACCTGATGCTCAACACTTCTCAGCCCGCTTCAACTGCTTCCTGATTTGTTTTACCTTGGCAAAGAATCCAATACTTTCTTTATCAACCAGAAAATCCATGGTTTCTATGAGTTCATCTTTAATCCAGGGGTGCTTGGGAACCAGGTTGGCCAGAATATTTAAACAATGTGATTTTACCGCTACCGGGATTTGATCACTGATGAGCCAACTGAAAACAATTTCTACTATTGGATCGGTATTGTAATCTGCAATCATTTTCCTAACTTCTGCAGATGCTTTTCTGTTGGTTAAAAAGGCTAAGATCTTCACATAATGCCGCAAAGCAGAAAGATTAGTCTGGACAGGCAGTTTTGCCAGAAAATATGAAACCTGGGGTAAAAATCGCTCCGGGTAACCGGAATATACATGCTCTAAAATCCATGCCGCTCTGAAACCAATCTGCTCATCAGGGCAAAAGCTTAAATCAATAAGTTCTTTTACCGGGTAGCCACCCGCTGCCGCAATAGCTGCAAGTTTTTCTACTTTAGTTTTTTGCAGGGTACTTTTTATGGCGTTGAGAAGAAGCTGCATACAAATGGGTAATAATCTATGCGGCCTAAATTAATAATTTTATTATTCATTATCCCTGGTCCGTGGCTCACGGACCAGCTATCAATAAATGGTCTGTGGCTTACAGACCAGCCAATAATATATGGTCCATGACTCGCGGACCAGCTATCGATATATGACCTGTATGTAACAGACCATGGAATTAAAAAGCAAATACTAAACAGCTGTTTAGCTTTCCACTTCAAAATTAAACCGTATCTTTGCGCCTTATTTTATTCACAGCATGATTTCAGTTTCTAATTTATCATTACGATACGGCAAACGCACATTATTTGAAGATGTTAACCTTAAATTTACCCAAGGCAACTGCTATGGCGTAATTGGGGCGAACGGCGCTGGTAAATCTACATTCTTAAAAATTTTATCAGGCGAAGTGAGCCAGACTTCGGGTAGTGTTGCCTTTACTCCAGGCGAGCGTATGGCTGTTTTAAAACAGAACCATTACGAGTTTGATGAATTTCCGGTTATCGAAACCGTTATGATGGGACATAAAGAGCTTTATGCCATCATGAAAGAAAAGGATGCCATTTATTTAAAGGAAGATTTTACAGAAAAAGACGGTGAGCGTGCCGGTGAACTGGAGAATCTTTTCGCCGAAATGGACGGCTGGAATATGGAAAGTAATGCTGCCACTATGCTCAGCAACCTGGGTATCAGCGAAGACAACCATTACAAACTCCTTAAAGAATTAGATAATACCCAAAAAGTACGTGTTTTATTAGCACAAGCTTTATTTGGTAATCCTGACATTCTGTTATTAGATGAGCCTACCAACGATTTAGATATCGAAACTATTGCCTGGTTAGAAAACTTCCTGGCCGATTATCAGAACATCGTTTTGGTTGTATCTCACGACAGGCACTTTTTAGATGCGGTTTGTACACACATCGTGGATATCGATTTTGCCAAAATGAGCATCTACACAGGTAACTATACTTTCTGGTATGAATCTAGTCAGCTCGCTTTGAAACAACGCAGCGACCAGAACAAGAAGATGGAAGATAAAGTAAAAGAGTTGCAGGAATTTATCCGCCGCTTTAGTGCAAATGCTTCCAAATCTAAACAAGCTACTTCACGTAAAAAAGCCTTAGATAAGATTGATATTACCGAAATTAAAGCTTCGAGCAGGAAATATCCGGCCATTATCTTTAACAATACCGGCCGCGAGGCTGGAGATCAGATTTTACAGGTTGAAAATCTTGGTAAAACCGGTAATGACGGGGTTTTATTCGACAAAGTAACCTTCATGGTAAATAAAGGTGATAAAATCGCTATCCTGTCTCAAAATAGTTTAGCTACTGCAGCTTTTTATGATGTTTTAACAGGCAGAGACCAGGATCACCGCGGCGAGTTTAAATGGGGTGTAACCATTAGCACAGCTGATATTCCAAACGATAACTCTGAATATTTTGCCGGCAAAGATGAAAATCTGGTAGACTGGTTACGTGAATATTCGGGTACAGATGCCGACGAGCAGTTTGTACGCAGTTTCTTAGGCCGTATGTTATTCTCAGGAGAGGAAGTATTGAAAAACGTTAAAGTACTTTCAGGAGGTGAGAAAATGCGTTGTATGTTCTCCAGAATGATGTTACAGCAAGCTAACTTATTGATGTTTGATGAGCCAACCAATCACCTGGACTTAGAATCTATTGAAGCATTAAACAATGGCATGAAGGATTTTAAAGGAACAATCTTATTTACTTCCCGAGATCACCAGTTAACAGAAACTGTAGCCAACCGTGTAATTGAGATTACGCCAAAAGGAACAATAGATAAATTGATGACTTATGATGAATACATCAACAGTGATGAGGTTGCCAAACTTCGTCAGGAGATGTATTCTTAAAAACAACATACCTAATTAATAGAAAGCCAGGGATTTAACATCTCTGGCTTTTCTTTTTTCAATAAAAATCGATTTAGTTGTAGCGTTTTAGAGTTGCCCCTCGTTTTACTAGAAAAAATGTTAATGGCCATTTAACTAATAAAACAATAATTCAATTAACTACACATGAAAAAACAGACTTATTTTGGCGTAACATCGAAAATTATATTCTCTCTATTCGCAATAACCTTACTATTTTCTGCTTGTAAAAAAGACTGGGATGATACCCCAATTGAAGCTGCAGGAATCGGATTTATACATGCATCTCCAGGAACAGCGGCCTTAGATTTCGTATTAGACGGACAAAAGATTAAAAGCTTTACCTACACACAAGATTTTGGTTATTATGCAGCCTACCCAGGCAGCAGGTTAGCCGGTGTTGCTAAAAAAGACTCCTTAAAATATTTAGCCACAGCAGCAACAAACCTGGTTGGCGGTAAGTTTTACTCGGTTTTTGTGGCAGATACACTTAAATCTACCAAACTTTTGGTTGTGGAAGATGACTTGAAAGCGCCTGCAACAGATAAAGCAAATGTTCGTTTCATTAACCTGAGTCCGGGTGCACCTGCTTTAGATTTAAGCATCCAGGGAAAAGACGGCGCTTTATTTACTGCAAAAGCTTTTAAAGAATTTACAGCTTTCAGTTCAATTGATCCATCGGAGAGCTATACTTTCGAAGTAAAACAAACCGGAACAACTACCGTTAAAGCAACCCTTCCGGCAGTTAAAATTGAGAAAGGCAAAATTTATACCATCTGGGCTAAAGGATTAAGCAGCAAAACAGATAGTACCCAATTCGGATTATCAATTATGACTAATAAATAATTTCTCTCTACCTGTGAAATAAGAAATGGCACCATCCGGCTTGGGTGGTGTTATTTTCTTAAATTTGGAAAATAACAGGTTAATAAATAGTCCTTTACGGGAGTGATCAAAAAAAGAATTCTCAGCTTTGAGGAAATTTTAAAGGGTTGCGTGAAAAACGACAATGGCTGTAAAGAAATGATGTACAAATCGTTCTATGGCTATTTATTGGGTATTATTTTACGTTATACCAAGAACACATCCGATAGTGAAGAGCTTGTAAATGATTGTTTTATCAAGATATTTAAGCATATCGGAACTTTTAAAGCACCTCAAAACCCTGAAGAGTTAAAAAAATCTTTCAAAGGCTGGATTGCCCAGATCGCCTCGAGAACAGCTATTGATAAAATCCGCAGCGCTAAGGCGAAATTTTATGTAGATGATTTAGCTGAGGATGAACATCCGGTTAGCCAGGTATCTGTAGCCTCCGACCTGCATGTGAATGACATCCTGAATTTATTAAACCATCTGCCAGACACCCATCGATTGGTATTTAACTTATATGAAATTGAGGGCTTTGCCCATGATGAGATCTCGAAAATGCTGAATTTTCCCGAAAGTTCATCGCGGGTGTACCTTACCCGAGCCAAAAATAAATTGCGTACCCTTTACCTGAACACCATGGTTAGTTCATACGAGAAAAATGGATAAAGAATTATTTGAACATATAGCCACACAACTCCAAAATCACGAAGAAGCTTATTCGGAAGGGGCCTGGGAGCGCTTTTCTGAAAAGAAGCGCAGAAGAGGTATTGCCTATTGGCCAATATGGGCCGCTGCAATGCTTGTGTTAACAGCAGGAGCATTATTTTTCACGTTAAACAAAGGTACTGACAGTAATAACCTGGTTAAAGTTCAACCTCAAAAACAACCATCAGAACAAACTGAAGCAGGCAGCAACACTACTCAGCAGTCGGCTATGGCCCAAAACATTAAACCTGCCCCCCCTGCTCAGGCCAATCTGAATCCATCACAAACACCAGTTGAAGGCAAGGATAACACGCTATACCATAACACACCGCTAAGAAATACCACCTTATCCGGCTATCCGGCTAATGCAGAACTTATTCCTGCATCAGTTTTAAACGATCGTCAGCTTGCGGTACAACACCATAACCCAGCATTGACATCGTTTACTGAACGCAATTTTGAATTGGCTGTAGACCATAAAAAGCCCAAACCGGTCAAAATGACTTTTGAAGATCTGTTGGCCCAGGATAGTAAGGTGAACCAAATGGCAGCCAGCAAAAAAAGTAATCAGGATTCGAAATGGCAGCCGGGAGTATATGTAGCACCATCTATGGGTAACGATAACAAACTGAATATGAATTATGGCTTCTCGCTGTCGTATGCGATTGCTAACAAGGTTTCTATCAGTTCGGGGGTATCTTACTCCAGTATAAGCAGTAAAGAGGTGTTAGGGGCCGATGCTCCGCAAACTTTATCGGGCAGAAATCTCGAATCTGTAAATGCCCGTGTGGAAGGAATAAATGTGCCACTGGAGTTAAAATACAACATCAGTGATAAATTATACACCGGAATTGGCGTTTCAGCACTCGCCGTAACCAATAACCGCCAGGAGAACACCTACATCAGTAATCAGGTTCAAAATGCTGCTGCCCTCAATTCGGCAACCGGATCTTATGATGCTAAAACCTTAATTGTGGCAGAAAGAAAAGTTGAACCTCAGCCAGAAGCCGCTATCGGTCCTGATCGGTATATTGGTTTTTATAACTTCTCTTTTGGATACAAGCAGAAATTATCGCCTAAGAAGAATATCGCTGTTGAGCCCTTCTTAAGGGTACCCATGAAAACTTTTTCTAAAGAAAATTTAAACCTTACCAATGGTGGTTTAAGGATTAAAGTAGACTTTTAAAACCAGGTTGAATTGACTATATTTGAGTATCATCAACTCGAAATAGTATGAAACCTTATTCAACAGAAGAAGAGCTTCCCCCTATTTCATCCCTTAACGAAATTGATTTTTCAGCCATCTACAGCTACGCAGATTACATGCGGTTCGCTTTCGAAGACCGGCTAGAAATTATTAAAGGCCATATATTTACCATGAGCGTTCCGGCGAGGGTTCATCAGGAAGTATTTGGTGTTATTTTTAATCAATTGTATAACTTCCTTAGGAAAAAACCTTTTTTAAATATCTTCTGGACGAACACGGGAAATTTCAACCCGGTAAACTGTTAACAGTGGGCGAAGAAGCCCTTTCTACTGTGCTACCGGGCTTTGCGCTTAACCTGGACGAGGTTTTTGCAGATTAGCATGATGAGATTATCGATATTGTCGGCATCAATAAGATGCCCCTGGTACCCAAGCAACGGAATTATATGAATACCCTTCTAAGCAATTGGTTTTCTGATATAGGACACAAAAAAAGCCAGCATCTTAAAAAAATGCTGGCTTTTATATTTTAAGGGGTCTTAGTGACCTGAGTGACCATCTACACCATGTGCATGACCATGAGAAAGCTCATCCTGAGTAGCCTCGCGAACGTTTAAAATCACTCCGCTGAATAAAAGGTTTTTACCAGCCATTGGGTGATTTAAATCTACCGCTACAGTTTCATCATGAACAGCAGTTACGCCAGCTCTGAACTGGTTGCCATTGTTATCTTGAAGTGGAATAACATCACCTACATTAGGAATTTCACCGCCAGCTTCTGTAAACATGGTTTTAGGTAGATCTGCGAAAGCTCCCGGATCAATTTCTCCGTAACCATCAGCAGCAGAAAGTTCAAAACTATATTCATCACCAGTTTTTAAACCAGTTAAATGCTCTTCAAATTTTGGCAACATCATGCCAACGCCATATAAGAATACTAAAGGATTTTGCTCATCAGCTTTCTCTACGAAAACCTGTTGTCCTTCTTCGTTTGTAGTATGCAATTCGTAAGTTAATGCCACTACTGAGTTTGGTGAAATATTCATTTAATTTTTTTTAGTGTAAATACTCTAATGCTTCCTCAACAGTGTTAACCGGTAACTGGCATACTTTATTTCGGCAAATATCTTGTAACTTGATTTTATGCTTCGAGCGCAAAGATAACCTAATTATTAGTTTAACAAAAAAGATGTTTAATTGTTGTACAACAGAGTTAAAAATTAGTACTAATGCGAATAATAGTACTAATCTCTTTTATATTCTATTAGGCAATCATCTGCAAAACTGTAGTAGTTATGCTTGGTAATAATCAGATGATCACAGACTTCAATATCCAGTAATTTACCTCCATCTTTTAATTTCTCTGTTAACCTTTTATCAGCATTACTAGAATCTAAATTACCACTCGGATGGTTATGTGCCAATATTAATTTACTGCTATTGGTCTTTAAAGCAACTGAAAAAATAATCTTTGGATCTGCTAACGTTCCCTGCACTCCACCAACTGAAATATCTATTATTCCTAAGACTCGGTTACTGGTATTGAGTAATATTACTTTGAACTTTTCTAGTAGTTCGATTCTTCCTAATTGCCAATGTTGTATTAGTATCCTAAGGCATCTTGAGAACTGTTAATTTTTGGCCGTTCGGAAATGCTTAAAAGTCTAATTTATGATTCTGTGATAAAGTTTAGGAACTCTCTCCCTATTGCAGTTGTTCTTCTGCTCAGAGTACCATCCCCACTCATCATTGTACTGAAATCACTTGTATTGATAAACCCCGCAGAGTTAAGGTCTTGCCAAATAATATTCAATAAATCCGTATTTCCTTGTAGTTGATTGAATGCAGTTAGCAAATGGCTACTAATCGAACCCATCATCAAACTTTGAGGTACCATGTCATTGATTCTAAACCACTCTCTTGGATCATCCAAGTATTTTAGTATCGTTACATGCCAGGCAGTAAAACTATTTAGCTGATTAAGAAAAATATGAGATTTTGTTTTATCAGGAGAATGAATTAATGCCGTGTTGATTACAGCATTCTTAAATGCATTTAATTTGTCTTCTTCGCTAGTTCTCATAGCGAAGTTGGTAGCTTGAATTATTGTGTCTGTGAATTGTTCGTTATTTGATAAATCGCTTATATTTAGTGCTCCTGATTCTTCAAGGCTTTTTAGCCTTTCCGCTATATCATTCATCCACTCTGCCCTGCGTTTCTCTAATGGTGGAGTTACAACCATATTAAATAATTCTGCCGCTAATGGTCCAATCACTGGGATCATATTAATTGCACCCCTTACTGTTGAATGAGCGACATCTCCAATTGTTGAATCATTTATATCTTCTTCCATATTTAACTTAATTGTATGTGTTTGAGAACTTATTTTGCAATATAGTGAATTAGAGCTTAACTGCGAGCCTACTGCGAACCGAGAAAATGTGTGAGAATTGGTAGCTGCAAAGCAGCGAGGTTCGATCTATGTTTCACACAAGCGACTGGAGAGATATTTACAGCAAATATGGTGACGGTCGAGCAGCATTTGCGAGAACGCATGGTGAGCTGCAAAGTGGAGACTGGCTAGTTTTATCCAGGATGAAGCGAAGCAAATCCTAAATAAGGATAGAGAAAGCGTTAATGAGGCAACCGCTTGTTCAAAAGAAAAACCAAGACAGAGCAAAGCAATGGCGTACCCCTAAAATTGCAGTCTTCCACTAAATTAATGACTAGACAGAGCCTTTCCACTCTGCAAGCAGCAAAAGAGTGAAAGGCTTTGTGAAGGAAGAATATCTAATTATTTTTTAATCAACCCCAACCTGCCAACCATCCAATTGACAATCGTATTGATAACCGAAGTGCCACATTGTCTGGTTCCAATTGTTAATTTCATTTAAAGACATTTCGATGTTATCAGTAATGCCATAAATATCCCAGTTATCGTCCGCTTCCACTATAGAAATTTCACCATAGGTAGGAAAATGATGTAGCAGTTTCTTTTTGAATAGAATGGCTTTATCCTCGCTATCTGTAACAAAGACAAACTCTATTTGCAGCTTATCATCCGACGTTATCCCATCAGCATATATGTTATTTAACACATCCTCATTTACTTCTAAATGGATTTCAGAATTATATATATCTGTTGTAAAAAAGGTGTTTGAATTATGAGCCATGTGTCTAAGTTAGTAAAAACAAACAGGATTGATCATAGTTCGAAAAAGTGGGTTAGCATTGCGCTCCTTAATATTATCGAGCATTGAGTTGAGCGTATCTTTAACCATTTAGATATAATTTAAAACTCAATTATAATAAAAAAGAGCCATATTCGCTATGGCTCTTAAACTGAATTCAATAGACTTATTAAAATTAGTGAAAATATGTTTTTATAAAGGATTGCCAGCCAATCCAAAAGTAGAATCGACTAACGAAAACAAAATTTTAAGTCAATCTTTCCCCTTAGCAATACATTGCCCGCTATCTTTACTATAAATATTCTAATGCCTCCTCAACAGTCTTAACCGGTAACTGGCATACTTTATTTCGGCAAACATAAACCTTTGTTTCATTGCTTTCCTTGCCAATTAACAGCGGAAGCTTACTGCTTGTGCCGCCCAGTATAATTTTATTCGGAATATAATGATTATTTAATGCCAGCTTAATCACATCTGCTTCCAATCCGGTAATGGCAATTTCGTTAATTCCCTGCACCTCATTTAATAACTGAATGGCCCAGTTAGAGTATGCAGAGCCATAAGTTTTAATTTTAGCCTGTACCCCGGCAAGCATGGCATCAGCTTTTTCAATGTATTTATCTTCATCAAAAAGCAGCCCCAGGCGCTTTAGGTTCTGTGCCATAACCGAGTTAGCCGCAGGGATTACATTATCCATCACCTCATGTTTACGGGCAATGAGGTTTTCGCCTTTTGCAGAGGTATAGAACAGCATAGGCGATTCACTATCTTCAAAATTCAACAACACATAGTCGGTAAAGGCTTTAGCTTCCACTAACCATTGCTCATCAAAATCAATTTCATACAGCCCAGTTAATGAATCGATTAAAAAGGCATAATCATCTAAAAATGCGACAATGGAAGCTTTACCATTTTTATAATTGCGATATAGCCCCCCGTCTTCGGCTTTCAGGTTATTTAAAATAAACCTTGCAGAAGCAGCTGCACGCTTGTAATAACTATTTTCGTTCAGTACAGAAGCTGCATCAGCCAATGCGCGAATCATCATGGCGTTCCATGCCGTTAAACATTTATCGTCTAAACCCGGCCTTATTCTCTTGTTTCTTACCTCCAGTAGCTTTTCTTTAGCAGCGTTTACCTTCAGATACAACGTTTCCAGATCGATGCCATGTTTGGCAATCAAATCATCATCTGCCAGTGTTTTCCTCAATATATTCGTTTGTTCCTCCTCCCAGTTCCCCTCTTCGGTAACATTGTAGTATTCGCCTAACAATGCCGCATCCGCTCCTAATAGCGCATCAAACTGCGTTTTATCCCATACATAAAACTTCCCTTCTATTCCTTCGCTGTCGGCATCCAGGGCCGAATAAAAGAGCCCTTCGGGAGAAGTCATTTCATTAAATACCCAATTAATGGATTGTATAGCAATTTGCCTGAAAGAATCGAATTTAGTGCATTGGTAAGCCTCCAGGTATAAACTGATTAACTGTGCATTATCATAAAGCATTTTCTCGAAATGCGGAACGTGCCATTTATCATCAACAGAATAACGGGCGAAACCTCCCCCAATCTGATCATAAATACCTCCCCTGCTCATTTCTTCCAGTGTATGACAAACGGCCGTAAAAACAGCCTCATCGTCTTTTAAAAAGCCATAGCGAAGCAAAAAGCTCCAATTATTGGGCAGCGGGAACTTTGGAGCCCGGTTGTAGCCGCCAAAAGCAATATCGAAATGACGTTTCCAGGGTTCAATAATTTCTTTCAGGTGGCTGTCATTATAACCTTCAAGGCTTACAGCAGGAATAATTTTTTCGCTTTCCACAATTCCAGCAGTCAACCTTTCGGCATACTGAATCGCTTTATCCGGTTCATTTGCCCACAAACCGGCAACATTTTCCAGGATATTGATCCAGTCGCTTTTCCTGAAATACGTTCCGCCATAAATGGGCCGCTGATCTGGAAGGCAGATGCAGTTTAAAGGCCAGCCACCACTCCCGGTCATTAGCTGGATGGCATACATGTAAATCTGATCGATATCCGGCCGTTCTTCACGGTCTACCTTAATGCACACATAATGCTGGTTCATCACCTCTGCCACTTCGTAATTCTCAAAGCTTTCGCGTTCCATTACATGGCACCAGTGACAGGCAGAATAGCCTATACTAACCAAAATAAGCTTGTTTTCGGCTTTGGCTTTAGCTAATGCCTCTGGACCCCATTCGTACCAGTTTACGGGATTGTGCGCATGTTGCAAAAGATAGGGAGAAGAAGCTTTGATCAGGTTGTTAGGCGCAGACATAATTTTGAAGTTTATAACAAGGAATTATTGAAGCGGTAAATCTATTAATAATCTACAAACCTGTTTCTATTTAGTTTTTGTTTTTATACTTTAGTTAAAAATCTATTTGTTATCATAAATTAGCCATTAAAGCAGTACAATTATTGTCGCATTCAGGTCTGAAATTTTAATATTCAGTCATCTATTGCAGCAAACAGGAAAACCGAACCGCACAATTAATAACCTATGAAAATTACCCATACCGAAATTTACCGCTTCAGCATTCCAATGGAGCCTTTTGTAATTGCAACAGGAACCATGCATTTTGCTCAGAATGTGTTGATTAGAATATTTACCGATACCGGGATTCATGGTGTTGGAGAATGTTCGGCTTTTCCGATGATTGTAGGTGAAACACAGGAAACCTGTATTGCCATGGCTAAGGATTTTGCGGCAATTTTAAAGGGTAAAAACCCATTGGAAATTCCGGAAAGAATGAACGATCTTTTGGGCTATGCCGACCATAACAGTACCATAAAAAGTGCTTTCGACATGGCTTTGTTCGATATTTCGGCCAAACATGCCAAACTTCCACTGTACAAGTTCTTAGGTGGACAAAAAAGAACCATTGAAACGGATATGACCATCGGGATTGATACACCTGAAGGGATGGCGGAAACGGCATTGAAGTACAAAAGCCAGGGTTGCAGGATTCTTAAAATAAAGCTTGGGAAAAAAGTTCAGGATGATATTGAACGTGTAAAACAGATCAGAGCTGCAGTTGGGCCAGAAATGACCTTACGCCTGGATGCAAATCAAGGCTGGAATTTTGATGAGGCACTTTTTGCATTAGGAGAACTGGAGCAGTATAACATCGAATTCTGCGAGCAGCCCATGAGAACCTGGTATGATGATAAACTGCCTGAGCTAAATGTAAATTCGCCTATTAAACTCATGGCCGATGAAAGCTGTTACAATCATCATGATGCCCGTAAATTAATTAACAGTCAGGCTACTACCTACCTCAATATTAAATTCTCTAAATCGGGCGGAATATTGGAAGCACAGAAAATCCATGAAGAGGCATTACAAACCGGCGTTAAATGCATGATTGGAAGTATGTTAGAGAGCAGACTTGCCTTAACGGCTAACCTGCACTTCGCATTAGCCAGTCCTAACGTAGAATTCTTTGACCTTGACACTGCACTTTTAGGACACCTTGTTGATCCGGTAGTGGGTGGACTAACTTATAACGGCTATTTTCTGGATGTAACCGATGAAATTGGTATTGGTGCAGAAGCAGATGAGTTTTTCTTAGAGAAATGTGAGTGTTGGGTGGTTTAGAGGAAAAGGGGGAAACTGGTGAGGGGCTGAATAGTGAGTTGGTTAATTGTTTAACTGACTAATCGTTTAACTGTTGGACTGACAAATTGTTTAATTGCTTAATTGTTGAACTGATAAACTGACTAATTGTAGATTGCTAATTGCAAATTGTTTAATTGACTAATTGTTTAACTGTTGAACTGACTAATTGTTTAACTGTTTAATTGCCTAATTGTTGAACTGATAAATTGACTAATTGTAAATTGTTTAACTGACTAATGGCTATTTAACCAGCATATTATCCAGCGCCAGACTATCTCCGTTAAAGGCATTAAAATCGACAACATGGCCAATTCCATTGATTTTGGCTTTATCAGAATGTTGCCAGAATTTCCAGCGGCTTTTATTTAATTTCAATTTCGGTTGATAGTAGTGTGCTATCCACAGTGGATAGTCTTCAAAATGACCGTCTAAATAATCTTCATGAAATTTTAAACCCGTATAAATAATGGGGCGTACCTTGGTTTTCATCTCCACATAGTTGAGAAAATCTGAAAGTTCTGCCCGCATTTTTAAAGGTGAAACACCATCTAAAGATTCAATGTCGACCACCGGAGGCAGGTCTCCTTTTTCGATATTAACCACCTGCAAAAAGAACTTGGCTTGTGCTTTCCCATCCTTTTTAGGGCGGAAGAAATGATAAGCACCACAGAGAATCCCTACTTTGGGCGCCTCCCGCCAGTTTCGCTGAAAGTAAGGATCGACCAATAAAAGACCTTCTGTAGCTTTAATAAAGGCAAAGCGGATACTCACTTCATCCTCTTTCATTGTTTTTACCTTCGTCCAATTAATCTTACCCTGATAATAGGATACATCGATGCCATGAATGGTATACTGTTTCGGAATTTTAATATTGAAACTCTCGTAGGTACGGTAGTTGGGATCCTGTCCCCAATCTTTTATCCAGCGCCAGGTGCCTACAAAACCTTTTAAGATATAACCATAATAAAGCGGCGAAAGCAACACCAACAACACAGCAATAAGCGCGAGTTTCCATTCTATTGGAATAGACTTCGACTTCTTTTTACGTGCAGCGGGCTTTCTTGCTACAGGTTTTCTGACCGTAGCAGGCGCTTTTTTGATGGCAGGCTTTTTAGGAGCTGGTGGCATATGATTTTTAACGCTGCTAAGTTGGGCAAAAATCTGTTTAATTTAAACAGAGAATGCTTGTCAATCGATTCAAACAGATTAAACTCATTTACAATCAGCTGTTTATTTATCGTAATTGTCCTTCGACAGGCTCAGGATGACAAATCTTGATGGGCTCAGGGTGATAGATTTGTTTAAACAGGTCTGCGTAGGGTGATCCTTAGACGGGCTCAGGATGACAGATTTATTTAATCAGATCTACGCAGATTGAACTATAGGGTGATCCTTCGACAGGCTCAGGATGACAAATCTTGACAGGCTCAGAATGACAAAGCTGTATAGATAGGCCTCCGCCCTGAATTCTTACGTAAATTATACTTCTAATGCTTAGTTCAGCGATTTAATATTAGTATTTTTGCAGCTCTTCATCCAAATCATGTTCAAACTCATTTTAAACACCTACAAAGACTCGTTTAGTGGCCTAAGCAGAGAAACCTGGCTATTAAGCATTGTAATGATGTTTAACAGATGTGGCAGCATGGCTGTACCGTTTATGGGTTTATATGTTACCCAAAGTTTACATCATTCGGAAATGGATGCGGGTTTAATTATTACCCTTTTTGGGGTAGGCTCTATTTTAGGCTCTGCCATGGGTGGTAAGTTAACCGATATGATTGGATTCAGACCGGTTCAGATTTTATCTTCCATTATCGGAGGGCTGTTATTTATCTTGTTTTCTACCATTACGCATTTCACTACCCTTTGTGTATTGTCTGTGGTAATCAGTTTTTTTTCTGAAGCTTTCAGGCCGGCAAACTTCACTGCGGTGGCCCATTATGCCAAAGAAGGAACAATAACCCGATCTTACTCATTGAACAGGTTAGCAACCAATATTGGCTGGTCTGTTGGCATCAGTTTGGCCGGAATTATTGCATCGATTAATTATAAACTTTTGTTTATTGTAGAAGGTGGGGTAAGTATTTTGGTTGGGTTTTCTATTCTGGCCTTGTTACCCAAAGTGAAGGGCTTTATTAAACAGGCCCGGGAAAACAAAAATAAAACAGTAATTATGAAACCCTGGCAGGATGCATTTTACGTAAAATTTATCCTGTTAACCACACTTTTTATCACTTGTGCCTTCTTAATGTTCAGGGTGGTACCTGTATTTTTTAAAGAGCAATGGCACATTGATGAATTTGCAATCGGAATCATCATCGGATTAAATGGTGCCATTATAGCCCTTTTCGAAATGGTTATGATTAATAAGATAGAGCAAAAAAGACCGCCTATGTTTTTCATCATCATTGGTGCAGTCTTTTTTGCGGTATCTTACCTGATATTAAGTGCGCCGGTTATTTTTCACGTGGCGATGGCGGTGTTAACCATCGTGATATTTACCATCGGTGAAATGTTCGTGCTTCCTTTTATTAACACCGTAGTGATTAGCAGAAGCAACGAACACAACAGGGGCTTATATGCCGCCGGATATACCTTGAGCTGGTCATGCGCACAGGTAATAGGTCCGTTTACGGGCTTTTTAATCGCCAAACAATTTGGTTTTAACTGGCTGTGGTTTGGATTGGCCTGTATTCTTTTATTATGTGCCTATGGGTTTAGTTTACTTGGAAAATCGGGAGACAGGTAGTATTGGTCATTAGTCATTGGTCAATAGTCATTAGTCATTAGTCATTAGTCATTAGTCATTAGTACCAATTGCCTATATCAAATGGCCCATATCTTTGCTCCGGTCTTGATACTTGATACTAGCATCTCGATACTCAGCGCTGTTTGCTCCCATCCTGATACTTGATACTAGCATCTTGATACTAAACAGTTAAGCAATTAACCAACTTACCTCAGCTTATCCGCCTTTACCCCTTCATTGGTAATCTTTACAGGAAGAATGTTTCCATCAGCATCGAAATTCATCTCATCGATACACGTAACCCGATGATTACCATCAGTTTCGGTTAACGGGCGACGGTGGTAAACAATGTAATATTTTCCTTTTTTCTCGTTGATAATCACTGAATGATGCCCTGCCCCTGTTGCGATAGCAGCGTCTTGTTTTAAAATCTTCCCTACTCTTTTGAACGGACCAAAGGGCGAATCGCTTACTGCATAGGCCACAGAATAATCAGGGCCAGTCCAGCCACCTTCGCTCCACATAAAATAATATTTACCATTTCTAATAAACATGTAAGGTCCTTCTACGTAATTATCCGGTGTAATTTCTTTGAAAATTGTTCCGTCTTCAAAAGGTACAAATCCATTAAAATCTGCATTGAGCTTGGCAATATTGCAGTGTTTCCAGCCACCGTATATCAGATAGTACTGTCCGTCTTTATCTTTAAACACAAACTGATCTATAGGTTGTGCCCCATTGTGAAACTTATCTACCAGTGGCTTACCCAGGTGATCTTTGTAAGGTCCTTCGGGTTTATCTGCTACAGCCACACCGATACCACCAATTTCCTTATCATTCTGAATATCATTAGCACCAAAGAAAAGATAGTATTTTTTATCTTTTTGTACTATTGCAGGCGCCCACATGGCTTTATTAGCCCATTTTATAGCAGCAGTATCTACAATGTGGGGATGTTTTTTCCAGGTTACCAGATCACCGGACGAAAAAGCATCTAAAAATACCTGCTCTTTGTACCTGGCAGAGTAAGTTGGATATACCCAATACTTATTGTTAAAAATGGCCGCATCTGGGTCTGCATACCAACCCTGAAAAATGGGATTTCCCGATTGCTTAATCGTTTTAGTACTTTGAGCAAAAGAAAAGCCACCTGCCAGAATTAAAAGAGAAGAGAATAAATATTTCATGGGTCCAATTTAAAAAAAATAACGGGCTAAAAAAATAACGCTTTGGTTACAAGCAAAGGATTGGATGCATGGCATTATAAAGAGTTTATACTGGCAGGAAACAAAACCAATAAATAAGAACGGACCATAAGCGGCTATGTTTTTGCTGGAAAATAGCATGATTTTTAATGTTTTAGATACTAATCATGCTTGGAAATAAGAGTAGAAATGCTTATACTATATGAAGGATAGATAAGTATTTGGCTTCGTAATTTTCGACTTACGGAAAGGGTTAGTCCACATCAAGTCCACCATATCTCCACATTTTTCCACTAAAAGGCGGAGTAGGCCCGCATTGGATATGTATTTGTATGGCCTCGTTATTGGATAACATACGGATATACCACGCATCAACTGCGAATGAACCCTAGCGCGCTTAGCAAGCAACCATTATTTTATTATGGGAAGCGCATTGCGGTTAGTACAGCATGAGGTGGCAGGGCAAAGCAGCCGATGAAAAACTAACCGGACTGGAATAAACCCGACAGCGCCACATAGCCCGGAGTGGAGCTCCGCGTAACAAGGACTATAGGCAATGGCGGGGCTGCAGCAGCTATGGAATACGTACTTTCATTTTCAAAAAAAAATGCCTCACTTAAATAAGCGAGGCATTATGTTAAAGCTAAATAAACCTTATTTACTTAACTCAGCAAAATATTTGTGGAATAATGGCAAGGTTTCAATGCCTTTGTAATAGTTAAAGATATCATACTTCTCATTAGGAGAGTGCAAAGCATCACTATCTAAACCGAAGCCAAAAAGTACCGATTTAATACCCAATACCTCTTCGAACAAAGCCACGATTGGAATACTACCGCCGCCACGAGTTGGAATTGCTTTTTTACCGAAACTATCTTCAATTGCTTTTTCTGCTGCTTTATAGGCCGCACTATCAGTAGGAGTTACTACCGGCTCGCCACCATGGTGAGGGGTTACCTTAACTTTAACGTTTTTAGGAGCAATGCTTTCAAAATGCTTAGCGAATATTTCAGAAATCTCTTCCGAACTTTGATTTGGAACCAGGCGCATAGATATTTTAGCATTTGCTTTGCTTGGAAGCACGGTTTTAGCGCCCTCTCCTATGTATCCGCTCCAGATTCCGTTTACTTCTAAAGTTGGGCGTGTACCTGTTCTTTCTAAGGTGCTGTAACCTTTTTCGCCCCATACTTCTTCAATATCAAGGTCCTTTTTATACTCTTCCTCATCATAAGGCGCAGCGTTTAAGGCTTTCTTTTCGTCGTTAGTAAGTTCTACTACCTTATCGTAAAAGGCAGGGATGGTAATGTGATTGTTTTCATCGTGCAATGAGGCAATCATTTTGCAAAGGATAGTTGCCGGATTAGCAACCGCACCACCATAAACACCTGAGTGTAAATCGCGGTTAGGCCCTACCACTTCAACTTCCATATAAGCTAAACCACGTAATCCGGTTTCGATAGACGGGTTTTCCATACTGATCATAGAAGTATCAGAAATTAAAACCACATCTGCTTTTAAACGCTCCTGGTTATCCCTTACAAAAATACCCAGGTTAGCTGAGCCCACTTCTTCCTCCCCTTCTATCATGAATTTAACGTTACAAGCCAAAGTGTTGGTTTGCATCATCAGTTCGAATGCTTTAACGTGCATATAAAACTGCCCCTTATCATCGCAGGCACCGCGGGCATAAATTTTACCATCGCGTACGGTCGGTTCAAAAGGAGGTGTTTTCCAAAGTTCTAAAGGATCTGCAGGCTGAACGTCGTAGTGGCCATAAATTAATACCGTAGGAAGTGCCGCATCTACAATCTTCTCGCCATAAACAATAGGATAACCTGCTGTTGGGCATATTTCTACGTTATCTGCACCTGCATCTTTTAATTTTTGGGCAACATAGTCGGCCGTTTTAAGCACATCATCTTTGTATTTAGGATCGGCACTAACCGATGGAAAGCGCAACAATTCAAACAACTCATCTAAAAAGCGTTGTTTGTTCGCTTCTACGTAATTTTTTATTTCTTGCATAACAAAAGAATTTGGGCAAATATAGGTTTTTGTTCAGGAGATCGAAGAAACTGTCTTCAGTTGTAAGTCATAAGTTTCGCATTTTCGACCCTCAGCTTTGGGGCTTCAAAACTCAAATCTGCTTTAAATCACAGAAAAATAAAAAAGCATAATTCGTCTTATAAAATATACCTTATTTTCGTAACTTGCGGTTTTATAAAATTATCCTTAAACCCTGTTAGAAAGAACATTATTAAATGAAATTAAGCGCGCTCGGCCTTAAATTGCTGCTGCTGTTTTTTTGTTTTAGTTTTTCAGGGTTGGCCCAAAATCAACCACCTGGAAGAGTAAGTTGTCCGGAAGCAGCGCAATACTATGCCAAAGACAGTATTAATATAGTAACCTTTGGTGCAAGTACTGTCGAGGGGGTTAATGGAGTAGGTTTTCAAACCATGCTTGGCAACAACTTTCTCAATTGCTATACCGGCAAAATTGTAGACATTACCAACCATGGTATTGGCGGACAAACCACCAAACAGGGCTTATTACGAATCGACAATGCCATTGCGAACCGAACAGGCTTTATTGTGATTGATATGGGCATAAACGATGCGCTGGCCATGGTACTGAATAAAGTAGGAAGCGTTAAAGAAACAGAAGCCAATATGCGCCTGTTAATTACCACCAGCCTAAACCAAAAGCTAGTACCTATTCTTTGTACTTTACAGTTTATAGATGACCGCAATACCACCAGTTATGTTGCTGTAAATAACACCATCAGAAGCATTAACACCATGTACAGGAAGCTGGCCGCAGAATATAAAATCTACCTGGCTGATGTAAATGCCATTATGCGCAGGGATTTTTCTTTGTATCAGGATCCTTTTCATCCTAATGCACGAGGGTACCGATTAATCAGTTACATCATTTTTGATGCCATTAACAAAGCGATTTTTGATAATTTCTTAATGTTTGTGGTAACTCAGAATTACCCGAATCCGGCATCCAGTCAAACCTATATTGATATTGTACTTCCTGAGGCAGACAAAATCAATTTACAGATTTATGATATTATGGGCAGACTGGTTAAAACTGTTGTTAATGAATATTTGAATACCGGTAAACACACATTGGAGATTAATACGACTACCCTGGTTTCAGGCATCTACTTCTTTAAAATATCTTCTGATTCAGGCCAATACAATAGTGTAAAAAAGTTCATTGTTGCGCGGTAGTGGGAGTTGAAAGCTGGGAGTTGAAAGTTGAAAGTTTAAAGTTGAAAGTTTAGTGGCCTGTTTGTATGCCATGCGGGTGAATAATGAAAAACATTTTATTTGTCCCAAACATTCCAATTGCTATTTCTCCACAAATTCCATAAAAAGCTTTTGATTTATTATTTTTGAGCCTCAAAAAAAATAGGAGCCGATTTGGATTACTTAGAAGGATTAAACCCACAACAGAGAGCAGCAGTAGAGAACACAAAAGGACCCGTAATGATTGTTGCTGGTGCCGGATCGGGCAAAACCCGTGTAATTACTTTTCGTGTAGCCCACCTGATTCAAACCGGGACTGACCCATTCAACATTCTGGTTTTGACCTTTACCAATAAAGCCAGTAAGGATATGCGTGAAAGGATTAGCAAGGTTGTTGGAGCCGAGGCTAAGAATATCTGGATGGGCACTTTCCACTCTGTTTTTGCGAAGATTCTTCGGGTAGAAGCCGAGAAAATTGGTTACCCAAGCAATTTTACCATTTACGATACTGACGACAGTAAAAGTGTAATCCGCGCAATACTGAAAGAGATGCAGCTGGATGATAAATTATATGCCGCTAACTTTGTATATAACAGGATATCATCGGCCAAAAACAACCTGATTTCCTGGGGAGAATACCAGGCCAATGATCAGATCCAGGCAGAAGATATACAGAATAAACGCCCCCTACTTGGGCAGATTTATGAAACCTATGCTAAACGCTGCTTCAGGGCAGGTGCCATGGATTTCGATGATTTACTCTTCAAAACGAATATATTATTAAAAGAACATCCGGATGTTTTGAATAAGTACCAGCAAAAATTCAGGTACTTAATGGTGGATGAGTACCAGGATACCAACTTTTCGCAGTATACCATTGTGAAAAAACTGGCTGCAGCTTACCAGAACATTTGTGTAGTGGGTGATGATGCACAGAGTATTTATGCCTTCCGTGGGGCGAATATTCAGAATATCTTAAACTTTGAACGCGATTACCCGGATTTAAAAGTATACAAACTAGAGCAAAACTACCGCTCTACCCAGAATATTGTTGATGCAGCCAGTAGCATTATTGCCAACAACAAAAACCAACTGGAGAAAAATGTTTTCTCGGATAATGAGCCTGGTGAAAGAATTAAAGTATCAAGGGCTTTTACAGATAACGAAGAAGGAAAGTTAGTTGCCGAATCTATTATTCAGGAACGCAGCACCAAAGGTTATCAGTATCATGATTTTGCCATCCTGTACCGTACCAATGCACAAAGCAGGGCCATGGAGGAAGGTTTACGGAAGCTGAATATACCGTACAGAATTTATGGTGGTCAATCTTTCTATCAAAGAAAAGAGATTAAGGATTTAATTGCCTATTTCCGTTTAACCTTTAATCCGAAAGATGAAGAGGCCATTAAACGGGTAATTAATTACCCTAAGCGTGGTATTGGAGACACTTCGATAGATAAAATTATTGTTGCCGCAGATCAGCATGGTAAAACCATGTGGGATGTAATTTCAAATGCTCATATGTTTGTAGATGGCCGGTTAGCCAATCAGCTGAATGAGTTTGCGCTCATGGTTCAGAGTTTTCAGGCAGAAGCCAAAAAACTTGATGCTTATGACACCGCCTTGTTTATTGCGCAACATGCAGGAATTTTAAAAGAACTTTATTCCGATGACAGTGTTGAAGGACGCAGTAGATATGAAAATATCCAGGAATTATTAAATGGTATTAAAGAGTTTGCAGAGCGCGAAGATATTGAGGAAAAAGGCCTGGATATTTTTATGCAGGATGTAGCACTTTTAACCAACGATGATAAAGACGGAGACAAGAATAAGGATACTGTTTCTTTGATGACCATCCACTCAGCTAAAGGTTTAGAGTTTAAAAATGTATTTATTGTTGGCCTGGAGGAAAACCTTTTCCCTTCACAGCTATCGGTAAATTCGAGGTCAGAATTAGAAGAAGAACGACGTCTATTTTATGTAGCCATTACCCGGGCCGAAGTAAAGCTAACACTCACCTATGCCACTTCAAGATACCGCTGGGGAACACTAACCAACTGTGAGCCAAGCCGTTTCATTAATGAGATTAGTCCGAGATTTTTAGAACTGGATGTTAAACCAGCTAAAAGCAACTCATTGGAGGGCAATTTTGATGATGAGCGCAAAACCTGGTCTTCGCAACCAAGAGATTTCTTTAGCAAACCAAAACCTGCCGGAGGTACCACTTCTGCCCCACCTGCACGGCCGAAAACAACGTCTTTACTGGCGAAAGCGCATGTTCCAACACCTGGATTTACGCCTTCTCAACCCCACGAATTTCAAAATGGAATGGAAGTGGAGCATGAAAAATTCGGATTTGGTAAGATTGTAAGCCTTGAAGGAACCATGCCAGATGTGAAAGCCACTGTGTTTTTCCAGGGATTAGGCAATAAGCAATTGTTATTAAAGTTCGCTAAACTAATGATAGTTAAGTAACCAGTCCTAAGTTCTGAGTCTATAATTAGTAGGGAGTCATTGGTTATTGGTCATTGGTCATTAGTCATTGGTCACTAGTTGTGGGTATTAAGCGACAAACTTTAATGTCAATGTTACATGAAAATAAAAAACCTAAATACTAGTCTAAACAGCTAAATTATCATGTTCTATGCTCCTAAAACTTGAAAAACACCTAAATATTCCTTAATATTGGCGTCCGGTTTAGGCCGATAATAAACCATGCAACTTACACGATTAGAAATTAAAGGTTTTAAAAGCTTTGGAGATAAGGTTACGATTAACTTTAATGAAGGTGTAACTGCAATTGTAGGCCCGAATGGTTGTGGCAAATCGAACGTTATTGATGCCATGCGTTGGGTTCTGGGAGAGCAAAGTACTAAAGCGCTACGCTCAGAAAAGATGGAAAACATCATCTTTAACGGAACGAAAAACCGTAAACAGGCACAGCTTGCAGAAGTTTCTTTAAGCTTTGACAATACTAAAAACATCCTGCCTACGGCCTATTCTCAGGTAACCGTTACCCGTAAACTTTACCGCAATGGCGATAGTGAATACCGTTTAAACGATGTACAATGCCGCCTAAAAGACATAACTGACTTATTCTTAGATACCGGAATCGGCTCAGACAGTTACTCGATTATTGAGCTTAAAATGGTTGATGAAATCATCAACAATAAAGAGCATAGCCGGAGATCTTTATTTGAAGAAGCATCGGGGATATCTAAATATAAACTCCGCAAAAAGCAAACTTTTGGGAAGCTAAAAGATACTGAAGGTGATTTGGAACGGGTTGAAGATTTGCTTTTCGAAATTGAGAAAAACCTTAAAACGCTCGAAAACCAGGCAAAGAAAGCAGAACGTTATTATAAATTAAAAGAGCAATATAGGGAGCTGAGTGTACAACTGGCTACCCACAGAATCGCTTTTTTCCGTACCGACCTGAATGCACTTGAAGTTCAGGAGCAAAGTCAGCTCGTGGCGCGTACCACGCTTAGCAGCAAAATAGATCACCAGGAATCTGAGCTTCAGAAACTCAAACTGGGTAGCATAAGCGAAGAGAAAAACCTCTCTGTGCAGCAAAAAGCAACAAACGAACTGGTTTCAAAAATCCGTGCTTACGAAAGCGAAAAGAAAGTAAAAAATGAGCAAATGCGTTTTTTACAGGAGAAAGAAACACGTTTAACCGGAGAGCTGGAAAAGGATAAAAATCAGGTAAACCACATTAAATATAATATCAAGCGTTTAAATGAGGAAGTTTTAACAGAAACGGAAGTATTTAACCGCCTGGAAGCCGATTTAAAATTGCTTAAAACTGCGTTGGATGCACTTCGTGAACAACAGCAGACTGAAAAAAACCGGACTGATAATTTAATCAAATCCGTAAATGAGCTTCAAAGTCAGGTTTATCAAGCTCAAAAAGATATTGATATTTTAAATATCCAAAAAGATGCTTTGATACAAGAATCTAACAGAAATGTTGATGATACTGAAACCAAAACATTAGAATTAAAAGCCTTTGATCATGCCCTGGCCGAATTGGATATCCAGATTCGTGAAAAGCAAGCCCATATTAAGCAACTGAGCGAAGAAGAAGAGGTTCTAAAAAATAAACTGGCAGAATCTGAAGCCAATTTAAGTGCCAACAAGGAAAAATTGATGGCCGAAAACCGAAAAAAGGACGCTAAACAAAACGAATATAACCTTACTAAATCACTTGTAGATAGTTTAGAAGGCTTTCCAGAATCTATTCGTTTCTTAAAAAAGAACAGCGCCTTTGCAAAAACCGCCCTCCTCCTATCAGATATTTTATTCTGTAACGAAGACTTCCGCATTGCCATAGAGAACTATTTAGAACCTGTAATGAACCATTATGTGGTAGATAAATACGCTGATGCTGTACAGGCGATTAACTTATTAACCGATGCAAGCAGAGGCAGGGCTAACTTCTTTATCCTGGAGAATGTGCCCGATAAACAACCTGCCATACGCGAGCATGAAGGATTGGTTTCGGCTTTATCAGTGATTGAGGTGGATAAAAAATATCAGCACCTTTGCAATCTGTTGCTTCAAAATGTATACATCTCGGTTACCGAGCAGGAAAATGTTTTTAAAGTAGCGCCTACCGAAAGCTTAACTATACTGGCTAAAAACGGTAAATATGCACAAACGAAATTCACACTTGCGGGTGGCTCAGTGGGATTATTTGAGGGGAAAAGAATTGGCCGTGCCAAGAACCTGGAAAACTTAGCTAAAGAGGTTAAGAAGTCTGATGCCTTAATCAATCAGTATAATATAGCCATCTCTGCAGAAACAGAGAATATCCTGAGCCTGAAAGAAGCATCTAAAACCAATTTAATCAGCGCATTACAGCAGGAGCTTAACAAGTTCATTAATGAGCACATTTCTGTTCAAACCAGAAGGGATCAATATCAGGAATTTATTACAACCAGTGAAAACCGTAAAACGGATATTGCGCAGAAAATTGTTTCCATAGAAAAAAGTTTATCCGAGAAACTTCCGGCATTGGTTCAGCTACAACGAAATCAGCAGGAAGCCCACGTTAGCCTGCAAGAGCAGCAATTAAACTACCAGGAAATTGCAGAGCAGGTAACAGAAAGTGCGGGTAAGTACAACCAAGATAACATTAAGTTTCACCAGCAACAAAATAAGTTATCCAGTTTAGAAAAGGATTTAGATTACCGTTTTGTACAGGAAGAAGCCTTAAATAAACGCATTGCCCAAAACGAAAAGGAACTTCAGGAGGCATTAACCGAGATTACAGCGACGCTTCAACATACCGATTTAAGCGATGACACGCTTCTGGAGATGTACAAGCAACGTGAAGACATGGAAAAAGGCCTTGCAGAGATAGAGCAGGGATATTTTTCGATGAAAGGAAAAATCAATGAAGTGGAAGGAGATCTGACCAATATCCGTAAAAACAGAGAAGAAACAGATTTTCTTTTAACCGAAATTAAGGATAAAAAGAACGCTTTAAAAATCGACCTCAATGCCCTGAAAGAGCGTTTAGCTGTCGAGTTCAACATTGATATCAACGATCTCTTAGAAACAGAGGAAGAAACCGAAGCTTTAGAGAGCGAATTTGAACTCCGTCAAAAAGTAGACCGGATGAAGCGTCAATTGGATGAGTTTGGCGCAATCAATTCTATGGCAATGGAAGCTTATAAAGAAATGGATGAACGCTATATCTTTATCCAGAATCAGAAAAAAGACCTTCAGGCCGCTAAAGCAGATTTGCTACAAACCATCAAAGAAATTGATGATACAGCGAAGGATAAGTTTATGCAGGCTTTTACCCAGGCCCGCGAACATTTCATTGTCGTTTTCCGTTCTCTGTTTAACGACGAAGATAGCTGCGACCTTATACTTACCGATATCCACAACCCATTAGAGGCAGATATAGACATTATTGCAAGACCTAAAGGTAAGCGACCGTTATCTATCAACCAATTATCAGGTGGTGAAAAAACATTAACCGCTACTGCCCTATTATTTTCACTTTACCTGTTAAAACCAGCACCGTTCTGTATTTTCGACGAGGTAGATGCCCCGCTTGATGATACCAACATCGATAAGTTCAACAACATCATCCGTAAATTCTCAGATCAGTCGCAGTTCATTATCGTTTCGCACAATAAGCGTACAATTGCCAGTACCGATATTATTTACGGTGTAACCATGGTAGAACAAGGCGTTTCGAGAGTTGTGGCTGTAGATTTAAGAGAGGTGGCAACTTAGTTTTGTCCAGAGTCTGAAGTCTGAAGTCACAAGTTGGGAGTTTTCTTTGCCAATAATTAATATCTTTAGGCAGAAATACATTTACCATGAAAATCCTATATATTATTCCCCTGGCGTTAATGCTCAGTTGCTGTTCTTCTGTTAAAAATCAAGGTTCAGATACCACAAAACCAGATGCTCAATTACTAAAAGACGTTGAGATCCTATCTTCAGATGCTTACCAGGGAAGGAAAACAGGTACAATAGGTGCTGAAATGGCCCGTGCATACATCAGAGAAAGATTTCAAAAGCTGGGATTAAAATCCTATCCTCAACATGTTAACTATGCACAGGATTTTGATTTTACCTCCAGAAACGGCCAAAAAGTAAATGGCACGAACTTAATCGGCTATATCCCCGGAAAAGGAACGAACGTAATTGTAGTTTCTGCACATTATGACCACTTAGGTGTAGTTAAAGATGAGGTTTTTAATGGAGCGGATGATAACGCCTCAGGAACAGCCGGTTTATTAAAAATTGCCGCTTATTTTGCCAAAAACAAACCCAATAACACCATCATATTTGCTTCTTTCGATGCAGAGGAAATGGGTTTACAGGGTGCCAAAGCATTTGTAGCCAATCCTCCTGTACCCGTAAATACAATAGCAATCAATTTAAATATGGATATGATCAGCCATAGCGATAAAAATGAACTCTATGTTTGCGGCACCTTCAAATATCCTGACTTAAAAAAATACGTCGTTAATAACAATCCGAATATCAAGGTACTTCTGGGGCATGACGACCCTAAATTAGGTCATGATGACTGGACCAACCAAAGCGACCAGGGGGCATTTAATGCTAAAAACATACCCTTCTTATACTTTGGTGTGGAAGATCATAAAGATTACCACAAAGCCACTGATGAATACTCGAGCATCACAAAAGTATTCTTCAGCCATGCCGCAAACGCCGTTTTAGAGGTTGTTAAAAACGTAGATAAGCAAACTGGTTTACAGCAGTCGTTAAAAGATAAGATGATTATGAAAAACTAAAGATTACTGCGGAACGTAAACCACATACTTTGTTTCGAAGAAATCTTCCTCAAAATACGCTGAAAGCGGATAAAGTTCTGCTTTCAGTTTTGACTCTTTAATCTCTTCTGCCAGGTCTCCCCCCTTTAGATAAAGAATCCCATTGGGGATAGCATTTATTGATTCCTTTTTGAATTTCCCCTGAATCCATGGATAAAATTCTCCCAAACGGGTTACAGCCCTGGATACAATGAAATTAAACTTACCTTTAATCTGTTCAGCCCTCAGGTGATCTGCCTGAAGATTTTGCAATCCCAATGCGGAGGCCACTTCCTTTACTACTTTAATCTTTTTACCGATAGAATCTACGAGATGGAACTGAGTATCAGGAAATAAAATGGCTAAAGGAATGCCCGGGAAACCACCACCAGTACCTACATCCAATACGGATTCGCCTGCTTTAAACTTACAAACCATTGCAATACCCAATGAATGTAATACATGACGTTCGTAAAGCTCTTCGATATCTTTTCTGGAAATCACATTGATTTGTGCATTCCAATAGCTGTAAAGCTCAAATAATTGAGAGAACTGTTCAAGCTGTTTTGCTGTTAAATCAGGAAAATATTTCGTGATGATATCCGGTTTTATATCTGACATAATGTAATAACTTATTTCCAGTTGACTTTTTTCTTGCCAAATTGGGCAAGAATGGCATTCAGGGTTAAAAACAAAAACAAAAGTATATCTAAAATCGGGAACCACCAACGTAATTCACCGTAGTTTAATCTTTTCAATAATTTAGGGTATACCAGGCACCTGATAAAAAGACTCAGAAACAATATCCCGAAGGCAACATATCGTGCTTCCCAGCTCAAAAACATCGCTCCTGCAAATGCAGCATAAAACAGGAACTGAAAGGTAATTTGCCAGCTTAAAATAAATTTATGTTTGGGTTTATAAAACTTACCCGCTCCAAAATGACGCTTCTTTTGCCTCAAATAACCTGACCAGGTAGTATTTGGGTTACTCCACACATGGCTATCCGGATGAAGTCTGATTGCTGTATTGTATTTATTGGCATGAGCATTCACGAATAAATCATCATCACCAGATGGAATGTGCATGTGTGCAGCAAAGCCTTTATTTTTAAAGAAAAGAGATTTCTTATAAGCCATATTTCTACCAACCCCCATATAAGGCATGCCTTTTAAGGCAAAGGAAAGGTAATTGACGGCTGTAAAGAAGGTTTCAAACCGAATCAATGCATTTAACAGGTTACGCTTTTTAAGATAAGGAGAGTAACCTAAAACGATTTCTACATTTTCATCCTCGGGCTGCTGCATATTCAGGAGCCAATTTTCGCTTGCAGGCAAACAATCAGCATCTGTAAATACGAGCCAATCGTGTTTTGCTGCTTTAATCCCCATGGTTACAGCGAACTTTTTCCCGGCTATAAACTTATCATTATCTAAAACCTTAACGATCTTCAGCTGGGTATACTCTTTAGCCATTTGCTCTAAAAGCTCCTCTGTACCATCCCATGAACGATCGTTAACTACAACCACCTCGAAATTCTGATACTTCTGGTTTAATATGGAAGGTAAATATACTGTCAGATTAGCCACTTCATTGCGTGCACAAATAATTACGCTCAATGGTTTTCGTTCTTCTAACGGTAGATCTTCAATGTAGACATTGGCCAGCCTAAGGTGCACAAACAGCACATAATAGAGTTGAACCAGGAGGCAAAAAGCAAAAAACGAGAGTATGCAAATCTCGAGCAGGGTTAATATCACGATGTTATAATAAATAGCCGCAAATTTCTCATTTTAAATCAATAATAAGCTTTTATGTTGATAAAAAATTAAACAAAAATATGCCCTCTATTTTTGCTATTTTTGGCAAATTTTTGACTAATAAAAACACACATATGAAATTCAACTTGCAGGCCAATGATCCGCTTTCAAAAGCTAGAGCAGGCACTATAACCACTGCTCATGGTGAAATACAAACACCTATTTTCATGCCTGTAGGTACAGCCGGAACAGTTAAGGCTGTACACCAAAGAGAATTAAAGCAAGATATTGATGCTCAAATCATTCTGGGAAATACCTATCATCTATACCTCAGGCCGGGATTAGACATACTGGAAAGTGCAGGTGGTTTACATAAATTTATAGGCTGGGATCGTCCTATTTTAACGGATAGCGGCGGGTACCAGGTGTATTCTCTAAGTAAAGTTCGAAAAATCAAGGAAGAAGGCGTAACCTTTCACTCTCATATTGATGGCTCCAAGCACCTTTTCACACCAGAATATGCGATGGACATCCAGCGTACTATCGGAGCAGATATCATTATGGCCTTTGATGAATGTACCCCTTATCCTTGTGATTACACTTATGCAGCAGAATCAGTAAAAATGACCCACCGATGGTTAAAACGTTGCTGCACACATTTCGACAATACGCAGCCTAAATATGGCTTCGACCAAACCCTCTTCCCCATCGTTCAGGGTTCTGTTTATAAAGACCTGAGGATTAAATCTGCTGAATTTATTGCAAGCATGGGGCGTGAAGGCAATGCTATAGGCGGTTTATCGGTAGGCGAGCCCGCGGAAGAAATGTACGCGATGACAGAGGTAGTTTGCGATATCTTACCATCCGATAAACCCCGGTATTTAATGGGCGTTGGGACGCCTGTAAATATTCTTGAAAACATTGCATTGGGCGTTGATATGTTCGACTGCGTAATGCCTACAAGAAACGCCAGAAATGGAATGCTCTTTACCCGAAACGGGATCATTAACATCAGAAACAAAAAATGGGAAAATGATTTTTCCCCTCTGGATGCTGAGAGCGATCTACATGCCGATCAGGTAACGAGCAAAGCATATTTACGTCATTTAGTACACAGTAAAGAAATGCTTGGCGCACAAATTGCTACCTTACACAATCTCCATTTCTATTTATGGCTGGTGAAACAGGCAAGAGAAAAAATCCTGAGCGGTGAGTTTTATGAGTGGAAAAATAAAATGGTAAAAATACTAGGCAATAAGCTCTAAAATGGATTTATTAAAGGGAAGAATTAAAATCATCGACCGGTATATTATCGGCAAATACCTGGGTACATTTGTTTATACCCTGGCCATCTTCGTCATCATTATTGTGGTTTTCGATTTATCGGAAAAGATGGATGATTTTATGAAAAGCGGGTTAAGTTTCTGGGGAATTTTAAGCAAGTATTATGCAGGATCGATTCCTTTTTATGTTAATATGCTCTCTCCTTTGATCAATTTTATTGCGGTAATTTTCTTTACTGCGAAGATGGCAGATCAAACAGAAATTGTTCCGATTTTAAGTGGAGGAGTAAGTTTTAACCGCTTTCTTTTTCCTTATTTTATTTCTGCCTCTATTATTTTCTCCGCTAATCTAGTCAGTAATCTTTACATCTTACCCTATACCAACACACTTAAGAATAAGTTTGAGAATACTTATGTAAAGCGTAATGAAGCCTCCACGAAGTCTTACATCCACATGAAACTGGATAATAAAACGTATATCTACATTGAGAATTTCGACAACAAAACTAACTCCGGATATCGTTTCACCTTAGATAACTTTGACGGCGATGTACTGAAGAAAAAGATTGTAGCAGACAATATAAAATGGGACTCTTTGAAGCGCAAGTGGCAGCTGAGCAACTATTCTGTACGCACCATCAACGGCTTGAAAGAAACCATGGTTTACGGTACAGGAAAAGTGAAAGATACCATTTTAGATATGCGTCCTGATGATTTTTCTGCCTACGATAATGTGGTTCAAAACCTGACTACGAAAGAGCTTGGGGAGAAAATCAGAAAGGAAAAAATCAGGGGAACAGGCATCATGAACGATCTCCAGTTTGAACGTTATAAAAGGTTTTTACACCCACTCTCTGCATTCGTTTTAACCCTCATTGGGGTAGCCCTATCATCGAGAAAAGTGCGCGGTGGTGTGGGTGTTTCCTTGGGTATCGGGATCATACTCAGCTTCGCTTATATTGTGTTTAACCAATTCACCCAGATGTTTTCCACTAAAGGCGGATTACCTCCTTTTATAGCTGTTTTAACACCTACCTTAGCCTTCGGAATACTGGGGTTATACCTCTTGAAAAGAGCACCAAAATAAGATGGATGCCGATAAAAAAAACCTCTTTATTTTACACCTCACTGTATTCGTTTGGGGATTTACAGGAGTACTTGGAAAAGTAATTTCTATAGACGCGGTACCAATGGTTTGGTACCGCGTTTTAATTGCCAGCATAACTTTGTTAGCCTGGTTTTGGTTTACCAAAACCTCTATCCGGATTACCAAAAAGCAATTCTTACAATTCTTTTTTACTGGCGCCATTGTAGCCATCCACTGGATATTTTTCTTTCATGCAATCAAGGTTTCTACCGTATCTGTTACATTGGTTTGCTTATCCTCTTTTACGCTCTTCACAGCGATTTTAGAACCTCTGATTAAGCGACAACCGCTCCAGATTGGAGACATCTTTGTAGGCCTTCTAATTATACTTGGAATCTATATGATCTTCAAGTTTGAAGGACAGTATACACTCGGTATTATCCTCGGCATTCTAGCAGCAGTAGCCTCTAGTTTATTTGGTACAATCAACTCCACATTGGTGCAAAAAGCATCGCCATCTATCATCAGTTTTTATGAATTAGTTGGAGCCCTTTTTTGGGTAAGCCTATATAGAATCTATGATGGATCATTAATCAATATGCATTTTAACCTTAGTGCAAGCGACTGGTTTTACCTGACCTTATTGGGTACCCTGTGCACTTCCGTTGCCTATGTTGCAGGTGTTTCTGTAATGAAAACATTATCTGCTTTTAGGGTTGCATTAGTAACAAATTTAGAGCCTGTTTATGGAATCATTTTAGCCTTTGTTTTCTTTCAAAATAAGGAGCAAATGACCGGTGGTTTTTATGCGGGTGCGGTCATTGTTTTGGCAGCAGTTTTTCTTTATCCTGTTTATAAAAAATGGCGTAACAGAATCTAGTTTTTCACACATATAAAGCTCGGATTCAAACTCACCAAATAAAGCTAAAATCAATTGATCCTGAAGAAAAATCCCAACACAAAAAACACCTGATTTTTCTATCATTTTAGCACGTCTATTCAGGACTATAAAATGAGCGTAAACTCAGTTATTTTAACCTGGGTTAGCTTGAGCTGATGTGGCACTTCGACAGAAATGGTTCTTTTATATCGCAAGGATTTTAGCTGGATCACCCAAAATTATCCCCAGATATATGCTAAAAAACAGTCTGAATATTCGCATTATAAGTAGGTTATTCCCGGCTAATTCGCAATTAAAAAGGTTTCACCATGCTTGATAAACTACTTATCCTTGTTTGAAAACAAAAACTGAAAAAGGTGTAAAAAAGTGCCTTATAGTACCTAAAAACAGCGTTTTTAGGACCTTTTTCATTTTTAACAAAATCGAAAGCAAAACCGGGTCCAGTTCGCAAATATTCAATTCTAATGCCGTTACATACCGAATTTGGAGGTATTTCAGGCGTTAAAATCAACCAAAAAGCATACATTTTACGAAATGAGGATCGAGAATTTCGATTAAAAACAGCGTATAACCTTACCGTCAAACCTCAGTTTTATAGGACAGCAACCGGAAAAAAACGCACTCGAAATGGAGACTTTATTTCACATCCGAGTCGGATTATCAAGTCATCGGTAATACAACATAGCCCTAAAAAAAGCGCCAAAATGACACACACCTAATTTTAACTGATGAATAAAATGCATCATGAACAACCGATATCTGCCGGGAAGGGATTGAAAACACTCATGATTTAGCGGAGAATCCGGGAGGTAAAAACATCTGATTTTCTTTATTTCTGTATAATTCATATTTTGATTTTCTGCACTAAAAATTGTGCTTCCCCTGGAATATCAACCAATGAAATTTATACTAAATAATGGGTTAAAAAAATGAAAAAGCCCCTAAAAATCCAACCTCATCCATTAGGCTTTTCGCATACCTTTTTTACAATTATGAAAAAAATCGAGCAAGAAAATCGATTAATAAGTGTATATTAAAAGCATTATTCAAAATTTCAAACAAACCACAATACGAGTGCTTATAACAACATTAAAAACCTGAAAACACGCTATTAAAACAGCTATTAATCCGAATATCTACAAAACCACAAACAACTACACATCAAGTTATTAACATGCAAATATTAAATTAAAAGTTAAAACATAACAATGCAATAGAAAATTAAAAAACTAAAAATATTAGCATACATTTTTAATGAAATCACATAAAGCTATTAAAATATTAAAAATCAGCATTTTAACATTATCTATTTCAAGTTTTATTTCACCATCGGTTTTTGGTCAGATTTTCAGCACCGAACAAAACCCACTTAGTGTAAAATGGAGGTATATTTCATCTGGCGGCTTCAAAATCATTTATCCGGCAGAACTGGAGAAAGAAGGGCAAAGAATGGCCAATACCCTACCCTTCATATACCCTAAAATTGGACTGGGCTTGAGACAGCAAAACACCTCCATCCCACTCCTTTTACAGAACCGCGGAACGGTTGCAAACGGCTTCGTTCAGCTGGGACCAAAGAAGTCAGAATTCTATGCTACACCCCCACAATATTTCGATAGCCAGGACTGGCTGAACAACCTGGCCGTACACGAATTGAGACACATCGCCCAGTTTGACAAATTGACAGGAAATCAAAAACATCCATTTCCTGAACTGGTTTACTTTGCTTACTTCGGTGCCGCGGTACCCACCTGGTTTTTTGAGGGAGATGCTGTAGTAAATGAAACGGCACTTACCTTTTCAGGTAGAGGCCGGCAACCCAACTGGATCATGCCTTTCCGAGCTTCGGTCTTGGAAGGTAAAAAATTCAGCTACAGCAAAGCCTATTTTGGATCGAACAGATCGGTAACTCCGGGCTACTACCAAACCGGATTTTTAATGATGGCCAATCTGAAAGAACAGCTCGGGCAATTTGTTTCAGACAGCCTGCTGAGCGACCTTAGAAAAAGACCGGTGAGACCTTACCCCTTTTCTCAAACCTTAAAAAAGATCTCGGGTTATAACACCAGGAAATTCTTTTTAAGTACCCAAAATAAAATCACCAAAAACTGGCAAGAACAGGCTTCAAAAACTGCTGTAGAAAATGTTGATATTTTGAATAAAAAACCGAGCTATGCAACGAATTATTTTCTCCCGGTTAGATTGAACAAAAAACAGATTTTAGCGCTTAAAGAAAGTAAGGCAGAAGCCAGGCATTTTGCAATTATAAACGAAGACAAAACTGAACAAAAACTATTTGGAATTGGTTATCAGGAACAGCCCTGGTTTAGCTTTAAAAATAACGTGATTGTTTGGGACGAAATACGATACGATCCAAGATATAAACAACGCAGCTATAGCGTAATATGCAGTTACAATATTGAAACTAAAAAATTCAAAAAACTTAGCAGTAAAAGCAGACTCTTTTCTCCATCACTTTCTACGGACGGAAAAAAAATTATTGCTGTACAGGTTGACCTCAGCAATCAATTTAACCTGATAGAAATTAGCGCATCGGATGGAACGATAATCAAGAAATACTCAAATCCAGAAAATGAGATTCTGCAAACTCCATCTTTCGATTTATCAGGAAATAAAATTGCTTTTATCAGCGTAAGTGAAAACGGTAAAAACTTAAAAGTGCTAAGCAAGGGGATTATTGAAACGCTCATAGCAAATAGCAGGCAACAACTGAATCGTCCAATTTTCATTTCAGATAATATCGCCTTTAATGCACACTTCAATGGCATCGATAATATTTACCAGATTGATATTCTATCGAAGCAAATCAGCGCATTGACCGCAGCAAAATATGGGGCATTTAACCCAACTGTTTCTGAGTCTGGAAAAATTACTTTTAACAACTATCAGGTTAATGGATATGAAATTTCAGAGAAGGAAATTATAACCGCTCCTGTTGGAGAAAACCATTTTGTAGATTTCACAGCGGCGGCTGAAAAACAAGAAAATATTGGCAATGTTTTTCAGGGAGTTCCAGACAGTAGTTATCAATCGAAACCTTACCATGCCGGGTTAAATTTATTCAACTTCCACAGTATTGTTCCATCAATCGATAACGAGTACATCTTCGGGCTGGAGCTGCAATCCAACAATTTGCTCAATACAATGAACTTTTACACGGGTGCAAAATATCACCGCGACCTCAAGCGTTTTGAATACACAGCAGATATCAACTATAAGGCACTTTATCCTGTTTTGAGTGTAATCTACCGCGACAGACCAAAAAGAACGTTCTACAGGGCTAATAACACCCTTAAACAGGGAGATTGGCGAGAGCATTATATCAAACTCAATGCATCACTCCCATTATCGTTTAATTCGAGAAATGAAAACTTTGCTTTCAGTTTAAATGCGGCAACGAGTTACACGCAAAGATACCTACCTGAGAATATGCCAAACAACTTCATCAGAGAACTTAAATTCCCGATGGAATACAGCTTTGCATTTAACCACAGTGTGCGTACAACAGAACGGGATATCGCCCCAAAGTGGGCACAGGTTTTTAGGGCAAGCTACAACCACCAGCCTTTCGACCCTAATCTTAAAGGCGAGATTTTAGCACTTGGGAGCTTCTTTTATTTTCCTGGTTTTTTTCACAACCATTCTTTTCTGGCTAGCTTCAATTATCAAAAAGCAACCGGTGTGAATCAATATGCGACAGACATTTCGACCGTGTATGGCTACAACAATATTTTAGCAAAAAGCAAACTTGAAAATACCTTACTTTTCAATTACCGTTTTCCTTTCGCTTTTCCGGATTGGGAGATTGGTCCGCTCGCCTATGTGAGAAATTTCAGGGCAGGTTTATTTTGCCATTACGAAAACATCGGAAAGGAAACCAACTTTGGAGAACCCAAAACTTATGGGGTAGAACTGAACAGTAGTTTAAACATTTTACGGTACCAGCCTGTTGTTGATGTGGGAGCAAGATTAGTTTTCGTTAATAAAGTTTACAATCAAAATCCGATATTAGAGTTTTCTTTTAATTATAGCTTTTAAACCATGAGTGGAAAAACCATCTTCATTATTGTATTGACGGCATTGCTAACCATTTTCCTGATGGTAAACACCGAGCCTGTTGATTTCGACTTTCTTGTAACAACCGTTCCTGTTTCTAAGCTTCTGGTAATTGGAATTTGTATTGTAATTGGTTTTATTATCGGATTTATAGTTGGCCGCCCGAGAAAAACGCTGAGCAGCTATGATGATGAGATTGCCAGAAATCAAGCCAACGGGAACAAAAAGGAACTAAGCGATGAAGACAGGGATTATATTAGCTAGTAACACGATACGGGGATTTTAGAGGTTCAAGGTCAAGTTGCAAAACATGAAGCTTGTGATACCCCTGCACAGCCCCTTTCCTTGTCAACACTAGTAGGGATTGAAATAGAAACTGATTGCAATTGGACCAGTATATTTGATCCTGAAAATCAGTTAGCCCTCCTCCCGCAAGGCTGACATTATTTCGCCGTACAGCAAGCCACTACCACCTCCATAATGCTGCACAATTTTTAAGCCTGGCCTTAGGGCGGATAATATTGTCCGCAACTTTTGTTCATCTCCATGGTTAATTCCATTTCCGAGCAACACCAAATCCAGGTGCTGTTCCTTACAAACAGATATCGCTTCCTCATCTGAACATACGCAAATGCCAGTCCACTCCTCTCTTGCATTTAACAAACGGTTCATTACAACAGTAATATCAGCATCTCTTCCGACGTAAAGTATGGTTAAAGGCATCATATTTTTTAGGTTAAAATCATATGGGCTTACCGGAAAATCCAAGCAAGCCCATTATGAACACTATAATTATCCAATTTAATTTAGTTCCATTGGCACATCCATCAGCAACACTTCCGCTCCTTCAGAATCAGCTCTAAAATTAAGTGTATCCGTATCCCAAACACCTATTGCATCTCTTTTACCTAATTTTTGCCCATTAATGATTACTTCTCCGCTAATTACAAATGCATAAACACCATTTCCAGCTTTTTTGATTTTATAATCAGTTTCAAAGCCCTGATCAAATTTTCCGAGCGCAAACCAGGCATCCTGATGAATCCAAACACCCTCATCAGCTGCATCAGGAGATAAAATCTGCTGAAAATTATTGTGACGGGCTTCTACATTCAAAGCCTGCTGATCGTACCTTGGTGTAACATTTTTCTTGTTTGGAAACAGCCAAATTTGCAATAAATTTAATTGTTCATCTGCATTGGCATTAAATTCACTGTGACTAACGCCTGTACCTGCACTCATCACCTGGATCTCGCCGCTTTTTATTACTGCTGAATTACCCATGCTGTCTTTGTGTGCAATTGCTCCTGCTAGTGGAATCGTAATGATTTCCATATTATCATGAGGATGCGCACCAAAACCCATTCCACCGTCAATTGAATCGTCATTTAAAACCCTTAGTACGCCAAAATGCATGCGCTCCGGATTATAATAATTCGCGAAACTAAACGAGTGATGTGCATTTAACCAACCATGATTAGCATGACCTCTGGTGTTTGCTGGGTGCAAAATAAACTGTGACATAAATTTCCTTTCTTGTTTATGATACAAATTTACCGCAGGCAAGGTTTTAAAACATTGATGTAGGATAAGTAATTGTTAAAGCTTAAGTTTTTCGGATACTTTCTGTCCTTCAAGTTCTCTCAAAGCATCTAATGCTATCCAATTTGCCTTCTTATTGTTTTGGGAGAGAATATTATGTGCAGTTTGTATTGCGTATGGATGCAAAAACGCATTGCGCTTTCCAATTTGTCTTAAGGCCCAGTTAATGGCTTTTTTAACGAAGTTTCGGTTATCATAAGCTTCCCGTTCGATAATTGAAAGAAAAGACAAAAAGGTTTCGTTAGGCTCTTTTTTGAGGTGTACAGCAGCAACTGCCATGAGCACAAATCCTGTTCGCTTTACAAATACCGCTTCTGCCTGACTAAACTCCAATACCTTGGGCATAAAATAAGGCGTTTTAACAAACAGATTAGCACAAGCCTGATCACAGATATCCCATGAATTGAAATCTTTCGTCCAGGCGTTTATTTGAGCCTCATCTACTTGTTTGTAATCACCAATGAAAGTTGCTAATAATCTGGCTTCGTGAATTTCAGTTTTCCAGAGCTCGAGAGAAAGTGCCTGATTTTTTCCTACTTGTTTGGCCAATGACCTGATATCCGGAACACGGATTCCAAAGGCTTTAGCAGTGTCGATCCCAAAGTGAGCCATTTTTTCCAGATAAGCAGGTTCGCTTATGGATTTCAGCTCAGTTAAAATAAATTCCACATCGTTCATGAAGCTAATTTAGTGGTTTAATTGTTTAGTTGTGGAGGTGGTGAGTTGTTTAAAAGTAGCAAGAATCAAGTATCAAGAATAAAGTAGCAAGAATCAGGTAGCAAGAATCAAGAAATGAGTTTAAAGTATCAATACTGATTGCATTATAAGCGTTCTTGTTTGGCCTTTAACTGCTGATACAAACGCAAAGCGGGGCTACCGTACCGATGCCCCGCTTAATTTTCTATGCTTAAATAAGCAGATTTATGCTAATGCCTGCTCAATATCAGCAAGTATATCATTGATGTGCTCAAGTCCTATTGATAAACGAATAGATCCTTGCTCAATCCCCACCTCATTGCGTTGCTCTTCTGTTAATTTGCTATGCGTACTGGTAGCCGGATGTGTTGCAATAGAACGCGTATCCGCTAAATTTGCAGAAATAGAGAACATTTTTAGGCTGTCCATAAATTTACGCGCACCTTCTACCCCTCCATCTACTACAATGGTTACAATACCACCACCTTGCTTCATTTGCTTCTTAGCAATTTCATACTGCGGATGTGATGGCAGGAAAGGATATTTTACCAATTTTATTTTCGGGTGTTTCTCTAAGTATTCAGCTACTTTTAAAGCGTTGTCGCAATGACGATCCATTCGAATAGCCAATGTTTCTAAACTCTTGGATAAAATCCATGCACTAAACGGCGATAAAGCTGGTCCACTGTGACGGGCGAAACCTACCACTTCAGCAATCAGTTCTTTGGTGCCTAAAATAATCCCACCCAAAACACGTCCTTGTCCATCAATATATTTAGTAGCCGAATGAATAGAAATATGTGCGCCAAATTTGATAGGCTGTTGTAAATATGGGGTAGCAAAACAATTATCAACCACCAAAAGAAGATTATGCTTCCTGGCCAGATCACCTAAAAATTCCAGATCAATAATATCTATACCAGGATTAGAAGGCGTTTCTACAAAGATCATTTTGGTATTAGACTTAATTAAGCCCTCCCAGTCCTGCGGCTTATCCAAATCGGCGTAATCAAAAGTGATTCCCCATTTAGAAAAAACATTGGTCAGCAATTGGTGAGTTGAACCAAAAACAGATCGGCTGGAGACGATATGATCGCCGTTTTTCAGAAAGGCACCAAAAGTAGTAAAAATAGCAGCCATACCTGTTGCTGTAGCAAATCCATCTTCTGCACCTTCTAAAAGGCACATTTTTTCTATAAACTCAGAGGTATTTGGGTTTGAATAACGGCTATACACATTCCCTTCCTTCTCATTGGCAAATAAGGCGCGCATTTCTTCTGCATCATCAAATTTATAGCTCGAAGTGAGGTAAATTGGCGATGAATGCTCTTTGTGTAAGCTGCGTTCGGTTTGAGTGCGTATAGCTATGGTTTCAAAATTTTCGGATTTCATTATAAATTGTTAGTATCGGTATTTTTTTTTATTGGGGTGTTAGTATTGAGTATCAAGATATTAGTATCAAGTATCAAGACGTTAGTATCAAGCATCAAGACGTTAGCATCAAGTATTAAACACAGTATCAAGTATTGAGATGCCAGTATCAAGAGTATAATGTCGAGTAGAAGAACTCCTTCATTAGAAGCAAGATCATTATCCAAGTACCATTCCTCTTTCTACTTTCTACTTTCTACTTTTTTATTATTTATTAATTTTATAAGTAAAGTTAATGGTTGCTGATCGTCCTAAGATGTTTGAAACGGAGCAATATTTATCAAAAGTCATGGCCAGGGCGCGTTCTACTTTTGGAGTGCTTAAATCGCCATACAAATCGAAGTGAATATCAATAACATCAAATATAGGGGGCATTTCTTCATCCTTTCTACTCGCATTTATTGCTATTTTAATGTCATCAAGTGGCTCTTTTTGTTTTGTTAATACGTTTACCATATCTATCCCGCTACATCCTCCTAAACCTACCAATAGCATTTCCATTGGTCTAAAACCCTTACCCTCGCCACCAATGGCAGCTTTTGCATCTAATTCTACGGTGAAACCGCTTTCATTTTCGGCTTCGAAATTAAACTTACCGCTTTTGCGGATGAGATTTATATTCATGTTTGTTAGTATAAAGTAGCCAGCCTCGAGTATCAAACTATTGAGCCCAGCCTAAATTAAATATCGTAATAAACTAAGTTAGGTTGTTCCAGTTCGGGTAATTTCACCGCTTTGTTAAAAAGGGCAAAAACAGATGAGCCGCTTCCACTCATAAGAGCAAATACTGCGCCTGCATCGTATAAACTGGTTTTTATTTGACGAATTTGGGGATATTTAACGAATACCGAATCTTCGAAATCGTTGATTACCTTATTTTTCCATGTTGTTGGAGACAAATGTATGATTTCTTTTAGGGAATGCAAAGGCTTTCGTGGTTTTATATGCGCGTAGGCATCCCCGGTGCTCACATGTATGGGAGGTTTTACCAAAACCTTAAAATAAGCTGACAAATCAATTTCGCAACTTTCAAACTCATCACCCTTATTAAAGGCGTACACAGGTTTATTTTCGATAAAAAAGGCACAGTCGGCCCCCAATTTACGCGCATAGTTTTGCATGGCTTCAACTGAAAGCCCTAAGTTAAACTTTTGATTAAGCAATTTGATCACAAAGGCGCAATCAGCAGATCCTCCACCTAAACCGGCTCCCACAGGAATATTTTTTAGCAGGTTGATTTGCTGTGGTGGTAATCCAAAATCGGCATTTAACATGTGGTAGGCCTTTACACAAAGATTGTCATGTGCATCTCCAGGGATATGAATACCGTGGATTTTGCAGGAAGTCAATTCGGCATCTGAAATTTCTACAGCATCTTTAAGTCCGATCGGATAAAAAACAGTCTCCAGGTTATGATAGCCATCGGCACGTTTTTCTGTTATGTTTAAACCCAGGTTTATTTTTGCGTTTGGAAAGGATAGCATTTTAGTTGCGCGTCTGAAGTCATAAGTTTTGAGTCCGTATTGCCAAAACAAACGGATGGCTCATTTTGCAAACATACAAAAGTCAGGCTTGTTTAAAAATTGCATTTTGTCGAAAACTAAAAAGTTCAACCCATGATAAATTTTAGATATTTGCAATTGATCAATTATTTACAATTTGAAAACCCTTTTTGGGGTGATGGGTTATGAAACAATATTTAGATTTAATGCAGCATGTGCTGGATAATGGCACACAAAAACATGATCGTACGGGCACTGGAACTATCAGCGTTTTCGGTCATCAGATGCGTTTTAACCTTCAGGAAGGCTTTCCAATGGTTACAACCAAAAAGCTCCATCTTAAATCCATTATTCATGAACTCATATGGTTTTTATCGGGAGATACCAATATTAAATATTTAAAAGACAATGGCGTTCGGATTTGGGATGAATGGGCAGATGAAAACGGAAATTTAGGACCTGTTTATGGTTCTCAATGGAGAAGCTGGCCTACACCTGACGGGAAACACATCGATCAGATTACTAATATCATCAATACCATAAAAAACAATCCTGATTCAAGAAGAATTATTGTTTCAGCATGGAATGTTGCCGATATTGAAAACATGGCCCTTCCGCCATGCCATGCCTTTTTCCAATTCTATGTAGCTGATGGTAAATTAAGCTGCCAATTGTATCAACGCAGTGCAGATATATTTTTAGGCGTTCCCTTTAATATTGCATCTTACGCACTACTTACCATGATGGTTGCCCAGGTTTGCGATCTGGAAGCGGGTGATTTCGTCCATACCCTCGGAGATGCTCATTTATACAACAACCACATTGAGCAGGCGCAGCTTCAATTGAGCAGAGATCCGAAGCCACTACCTCAAATGAAGATTAACCCTGAAGTGAAAAGCATATTTGATTTCAAATTTGAAGATTTTACATTAGAAAATTATGAGGCACACCCGCACATTAAAGGCATTGTAGCTGTATAGTTTATTAGGCATTGGCTCATTGGTCATTAGTCAATAGTCATTAATATTAACAAAAAAAGATATAGAGTCCCTGTTTAAATTCCCATCCCTTAACCCATTAAATCAAAAATTATGAGTTATAGATTAGAGGATTTAGATGTTTATAATCTTTCAGAGAAACTATCTGATAGAATTTGGAATCTTGTAATGAATTGGGATTCGTTTTCAAAAGATACTATTGGCAAGCAGATCTGTAGAGCGGCAGATTCAATAAGTGCTAACATAGCAGAAGGGTATGGTCGATTCCATTATAGGGAAAACAAGAATTTTTGCTATTACAGCAGAGGTTCCATTCTGGAAGTAAAAGCATTCTTGCTAAAATCAAAAAACAGGAACTTGATATCTGACCAAATTTATTCAGAGCTCTATCTCGATTTACAAACTATCCATCTAAAACTCAATGCTTATATTAAACATATAGGGAAAGGATCATCAGCCTTAAAACAATGAACCTTATTTATAAAAAAAACAACAAGTACCTTAAACAAATGACCAATGCCTATTGATCTAATGAACAAAATATCCATTGCAGTCGCCGTAGGCGAAAACTTTGCCATTGGCAAAAACAATCAGCTCTTGTGGCATATGCCTGCTGACCTAAAATTCTTTAAACAAACCACAACCGGTCATACGGTGATTATGGGGCGCAAGACTTTCGATTCTGTCGGCAGACCCCTACCCAACAGAAGAAATATTGTGATTACCAGAGACACTCAATTAAAAATTAATGGAGTAGAAGTTGTTAATAGCTTGCCTGAAGCGCTAGAAATCACAAAAGAAGAAGAAAAACCCGTATTTATTGTTGGCGGAGCAGAAATTTATAAACAAGCGCTTCCCCTTACACATACTTTATATCTAACTACTATTCATCACCAATTTGAGGCAGATACCTTTTTTCCCACCATCAACAGGTCAGAATGGAAAGTTGTAAAATCGGAAAGCCATGCGGCAGATGAAAAAAATCCCTACGATTATACCTTCGAAGTATTGGAAAGAATTAAATAAGGTTTGAAGGCTTTGCCTGTAATATTCAAGCGAATTTAATTCCATCTTAGGGGGCAAACGCGACATTTGTTAACGATTAAAAATTAATCTTAATAAATTATCAATTAGGAGGTTCTATAATTTAAAAATTTAATTAGATTTGCCGACTTGTTAAAAAACAGCGAAAGACAAATTATTTTAAACAAAAAATGCAAGGAAAAGGTTTTATTAAGTTTATAGCGATAGTTTTAGCTATCGTTTGTGCGTACGGCCTCTCTTTTACCTTAGTTTCCTCTAAGGTAGAAAAAGACGCAAAAAACTATGCGAAAGGTGATTTAGCAAAAGAAAAGGCTTACTTAGACTCGATGAGTGGTGAGAAAGTTTACCCGTTATTGGGTTTTACTTATCAGAATGTAAAATCGAAAGAGATTAATTTAGGTCTAGACTTAAAAGGCGGGATGAACGTAACGATGGAGATATCGTTAGCAGAATTGGTAAAATCATTAGCAGGCAATCCTACTGATGCTAATTTCAACCAGGCTGTACAAAATGCTCAAACCCAATTAAATGCTGGTGGCAAAGATTACATCAAATTATTTGTTAATGAATTTGAGAAATTAAGCCCTGGTGTAAAACTTGCAGATTTCTTTTCTAACCAAGACAATGCCTCTCAATTAAAAGCTAACGCTAGTAACTCAGAAGTTCAATCTTTCTTATCTAAAGAAGCTTCAAGTGCAATTGATCGCTCATTCATCATCTTACGTTCACGTATTGATGGTTTTGGTGTGGTAAGTCCTAACATGCAAAAGCAAGAAGGCAGTAACCGTATCTTAATCGAGATGCCGGGTGTTCAAGACAAAGAGCGTATTTCGAAACTTTTACAAGGTTCTGCAGAACTTCAATTCTGGCAAGTATACCAGGTACAAGAAGTTTATCCTTTGTTAGAAAACATTAACAAAACTTTAGCTGCTACTTTAAAAACAACTGCTCCCGCTGCAGATACTACAGCTAAAAAAGCTGAAGGCGGTAAATTAGCGGGTTTAGAAAAAGCTGCTACAAAAGACAGCGCTGATGCTAAAGGTGGTAAACTTGCTGGCTTAGGTAAAAAAGACTCTACAGCTTTAAAAGCTGAGTTCACAAAAACTAATCCTTTGTATACTGTTTTAAGCTTGCCTATCTATCAAGGTGAAAATGGTCAACAACAATTAATGCCAGGTGCAGTTGTTGGTTTAGCTTTACAAAAAGATACGGCTAAAGTTAATGCATACTTTAAAGTTCCTGAGGTTGCTGCTGCTATTCCTTCTACAATGAAGTTTATGTGGAGCGTTAAACCTAGAGAAAATTCTAAAGTATTCGAGCTTTATGCCATTAAAGCTACAAATGCAGATGGAAAACCAGATCTAGGTGGCGAAGCAATCAGCGATTCCCGTAACGACTTTGATCAAAAAGGAAAACCAGAGGTTACCATGTACATGACCAGCGAAGGCGCTGCTAAATGGAAAAAAATTACTGCTGAAGCTTCTGCTGATCCTCAGAATAAAAAAGCAATTGCAATTGTATTAGATAATCAGGTGTATTCTGCTCCTACTGTACAAAACGAAATTCCTAATGGTATTTCGTCAATCACAGGAAGCTTTACACAAGATGATACAAAAGATTTAGCCAACATCTTAAAAGCTGGTAAACTACCTGCTCCTGCTCGTATTGCAGGAAGTTTCGTTGTAGGACCTACTTTAGGTGCTCAGGCAATCCACGATGGTTTAATTTCATTTGTTATCGCGTTTATTGTAATCTTAGTCTTCATGGCATTGTATTATCACCGTGCCGGCTGGATTGCTAACCTTGCTTTATTAATCAACTTATTCTTCATCATTGGTATCCTGGTATCATTTGGTGCAGTGTTAACTTTACCTGGTATTGCCGGTATTGTTTTAACCATTGGTTTATCCGTAGATGCAAACATTCTGATCTTCGAGCGCGTGCGTGAAGAATTAGCACATGGAAAGAGTACGCCTGTTGCAATTAAAGAGGGTTTCAAACATGCAATGCCTTCAATTATTGACTCAAACGTTACAGTATTCATCTTAGGAGCTATCCTTTATGCATTCGGTAGTGGTCCGGTTAGAGGTTTTGCAACTACTTTATGTATTGGTATTCTTTCTTCTCTATTTGCTGCTGTTGCAATCTCTAGAGTAGTATTTGAATCTTTACTTAACCGTAAAATCGATATCAGTTTTGATAATAGTGTAACCAGAAACGCATTTAAAAATATTTCATTCAACTTCGTTGGACGTCGTAAAATTTATTATGCAATATCTTCAATCATCATTGTTTTAGGTATCGTTTTCTACTTCAAAAATGGAGGTTTAAACTTAGGTGTAGATTTCAAAGGTGGTAGAACTTACCTGGTGCATTTCGATCAGGCTGTTAGCACGGAAGATATAAAATCAAAATTAACTCCTGCGTTTGGTAATGAAACGCCTGAGGTTAAAACTGCTGGTGAAGATAGTCAGGTAAAAATTACCACAACTTTCCATATCGAAGATCAGGATGTTAAAACTGATAAGTTAGTAGAAGATGCATTGAACAAAGGTTTAGCTGGTTCTAAATACGAGGTCGTAAGTTCACAAAAAGTAACGCCAATTATTGCAAGTGATATTGTGAACGGTGCTTTATATGCAGTATTGATCTCATGCTTATTCATGTTTATCTACATTGTAATCCAGTTTAAAAAATGGCAATATGGTTTAGGTGCGGTAATCGCATTGTTCCATGACGTGTTAATGGTACTTTCATTCTATACTATTTTAGATGGTGTATTGCCATTCTCACTGGAAATTGGCCAGGATTTCATCGCAGCCATCTTAACGGTAATGGGTTATACTATGACAGAGACAGTTGTTGTATTTGACCGTATCCGTGAACGCTTGAAAGATGCCGGAAAAGCTGATTTACACGGTGAGGAACGCAATAACTTAATCAATTTTGCCTTAAACAGCACATTGAGCCGTACAATCTTAACCTCATTAACCGTATTCTTCGTGTTATTGGTTATCTTCATCTTTGGTGGAGACAGTATCCGCGGATTTATCTTCGCCTTATTGATTGGTCGTATCATCGGTACTTACTCATCTTTATGTATCTCTACTCCTATCGTAATCGATTTGGGTAGCTCAGAAGAAAAGAAAAAATAGATTTTTAAAATCTTAAATATAAAAAGCGTCTTGATCTAGTATCAAGACGCTTTTTTTGTATCAGATGTTTATTACCAATGTATTAGAAGCTAGTTACACAAACCTGAAGCAGTTAAGTTTTCGTCTGTACGCAACTTTAGACTTTCAACTTTAGACTTTCAACTTCTACCCTTTAAACCTAACCTTAACAGTCATCCCAAAGTTATATCTCATTTTCGGATCGGATTTATTGTTCAAAACGGCATTCAATAAACCTTTTGGCCATCTTTTTGTTACATTCGTATAGATTAAAACCGGTAAAACATGGATTTACAACTTCCTAAAAGTGAATATCCCAGAGTAGTAATTGTTGGTGGCGGATTTGGTGGTATTGAACTTGCTAAAAGATTAAAGAATAAGCCTTTTCAGGTAGTAATGCTCGATAAGCACAACTATCATACTTTCCAGCCCCTGCTTTATCAGGTGGCAACAGGTGGCTTAGAGCCTGATTCTATAGCATTCCCCCTCAGAAAAATTTTTAAAGGACAGAAAAACTTTATATTCAGGGTAACGAAAGTAACAGAAGTTGTTTCATCAGAAAACTATGTCCTCACCGATATCGGTAAAGTAAATTATGATTATCTGGTAATAGCGACCGGATCGACCAGTAATTTCTTTGGCAACACAGAGATAGAGACCAATGCAATGCCAATGAAATCCATCCCAGAAGCACTGGATTTAAGAAGTCTTATTTTACAGAATTTCGAAAAATCACTTATTGAAAAAGATCTCAATAAAAAAGTTGCCCTACTTAATTTTGTAGTCGTTGGAGGCGGTCCAACTGGTGTAGAAACAGCTGGAGCCATTGCAGAGCTTAAAAAGCACGTAATACCCAATGATTATCCAGAAATGGATATCAGTAAGGTTAATATCTATCTCATCGAAAATTCTCCCGAGTTATTGGGTGCCATGTCACCACAGGCGCAACAGAAGGCTAAAGACTTCCTTACCAAAATGGGAGTTGAAGTGATGAATACTACCCGTGTATTGGGATATGATGGCCATACCCTAACCTTACAAGATAAAGCACCTATCCTCAGTTCTTCAGTGATCTGGAGTGCAGGTGTAAAGGGTGAAGTGATTCCTGGTTTGGATAAAGCAGAAGTAGTACGAGGTGGCAGAATAAAAACTGATACTCAAAATCTTGTTGTCGGCTATCCGAATATTTATGCCATAGGCGATGTTGCGGCAATTATTGATGAAGAAACGCCAAATGGTCATCCAGGCGTAGCACCTGCTGCCATTCAGCAAGGCCACCAGCTTGCCAAAAACCTGACAAATATTAAGGAGAATAAACCTTTAGAAAAATTCAAATACTTCGACAAGGGATCTATGGCTACAGTAGGCAGGAACAAAGCTGTGGTAGATATCGGCAAGATACGTTTTCAAGGTGTTTTTGCCTGGTTTACCTGGATGTTTGTACATTTGATGACACTGGTAGGATTTAGGAATAAAATCATTGTTTTTGTAAACTGGGTTTGGAGCTACTTTAGCTATGATAGAGGCACCAGGCTGATCATTAGAACCTTTGCAAAAGACAGAAGCATAGATTATCGGTCTGAAGTTCCCAGTGTAAAAGAAGTAAAAACACCTTAACCACAAACTTTAAATGACTGTTAAAACATTAGCGTCCAAAAAAAAGATAGCATTAGTAGCACATGACCACAGAAAAGATGATTTGGTAAACTGGGCACTTAGAAACAGAGATGCATTTGTAGGGCATGAACTGCTGGCAACCGGCACTACAGGAAGATTAATTGAAGAAAATTTAAACCTACCCGTGCGCAGACTTTTAAGCGGACCTTTGGGTGGGGATCAACAAATTGGGGCATTAATTGCCCAGGGTGAAATTGACGTGCTGATTTTCTTTTGGGATCCGATGGAAGCACAACCTCATGATCCCGATGTAAAAGCCCTGTTAAGAATTGGCATTGTTTGGAATATTCCAATGGCCTGCGATGTGGCAACCGCAGACTTCTTAATATCATCACCATTTATGCAAGGTACATACGAAGCTGCACTAACTGACTATGATGCTTACAAGAATAGGGTACTTTAACATTAGTCATTAGTCATTAGTCATTAGTCATTAGTCATTAGTGGAAATTTGAATAGCAGCTTGTTGTTTTAAATTCTTTACAATAAAATAAAAATGAGCAAAAACCCATTCAGATTAGTAGAATGCCCTCGAGATGCCATGCAGGGACTGCATGATTTTGTGCCTACACAACTTAAGTCGGCCTATCTCAACCTGTTACTTCAAGTGGGCTTCGACACATTAGATTTTGGAAGCTTTGTATCACCAAAAGCTATTCCTCAAATGGCTGATACGGCAGCAGTATTAGCTCAATTAGATTTGAGTAATACCTCTACTAAGCTTTTGGCCATTGTAGCCAATTTAAGAGGCGTAGAAGAAGCTGTTAAGCATAAAGAGATCAAATACCTTGGTTTCCCTTTTTCTGTCTCAGAAACGTTCCAACAGCGCAATACGAATTCGAGTATTGCGCAATCTCTCACAACGGTAGAGGAAATGCTTTCACTTTGTGATAAAAATGATAAAACTGCAGTGCTTTACCTTTCTATGGGTTTTGGAAACCCTTATGGAGACGAATGGAATTATGAAATTGTAGAACATTGGGCTGATATTCTCATCAGCAAAGGCGTTAAAATACTTTCATTGGCTGATACTGTAGGGGTATCTACACCTGAAAAAATAACTTCTATACTCCCTAAGTTGATTTCGAGGTTTAATCACACAGAAATTGGAATTCACCTTCATTCTATCCCTACAGAGCGAGTGGAAAAGATAGCTGCAGCTTATGATGCAGGGGTAAAACGCATAGATTCGGCATTAAAAGGTTTCGGGGGCTGTCCGATGGCTGCAGATGACCTTACCGGAAATATTGCTACTGAGGATGTGATTACCTTTCTTAATTCAAAAGGTGTAAATTTGAATCTAAATATGGATAAGTGGAATGAGGCAATGATCCTTTCGTCCAGGATATTTGGATAATTGCCCCGTTTGCGCTATGCCTTTTTAACCATTTTAAAATGCTGAATACCAGCCTCTTCAAACTGATCACCCTCGGCAACAAAACCGAATTTGGCATACAGACTCATTGCATCCAACTGAGAGTTGAGGTAAATGTAATGTGCATCTTCGGGTAAATCAGATAAAGCCTCAGCGATTAAAGCACGGCCAACCCCCTGCCCTCTAAAATCTTTTAGCACCGCAAAGCGTTCTAATTTATATCCTGCATCCGTTTTACGCCACCTGCATGCACCGCAGGGCTGGCCATTGTGTGTAGCTAAAAAATGAATAGACTCATCTTCATGTTCCCACTCTAGTTCTGGCGGACAATTCTGCTCATCAACAAAAACAATTTTGCGAATGGCAAATACTTTATCTAAATCTTCCGGATGTATTACTTTTTGGACTTGAAGGCTCATTATTGATTAGATTTAAAATGTTTATTCGTTTGTAATTTTATTTCATTTAATTGCTTAGCTACATCTATAGAATGTGAACAATGAATATCGGCCTCTTTTTTGGCAAGTGCAGCAATAGTAACGTAAAATTTATGCAGTTGATCCAATTCCCTTTCACTCAGGTCTTCGATATCAACCATACGATTACTGGCACCATTCTGCGCAGCAATGAGTTCGTTTAATTTCAACTGAATTGCCTTACCGTCTTTATTTTGTGCTTTTTGAATAAGGAAAACCATCAAAAAGGTAATAATCGTAGTACCTGTATTAATCACCAGTTGCCAGGTCTCAGAATAGTTGAATAAAGGACCTGTGAGTGCCCATCCTAAAACTATAGCTGTTGCAGCAATAAATGCAACTGAACTTCCGGTAAACTTAGTTGCAGCATTAGCAAATTGCTCAAAAAAATTACTTTTTTTGAATTCTTTAGATTTTCTCATCACATTTTGTTTGATTAAATATAGCCATAAAACAAACAAAAACGCCATAGGTTTTATACCCATGGCGTTTTCTTATCATCGTAATGTTAAATAAAAACCTTATAGTTTATCATTTACATTCACACAGTTTAAATCTTCGAAAGCTACTGTTAAACGTTTAACAAAAGCCTCTTCAGCCTTACGTAACCAAACGCGGGGATCATAGTATTTTTTGTTTGGTTTATCATCACCATCAGGGTTACCGATCTGGCCTTGTAAATAAGCTTCGTTCTTTTTATAGTATTCTAAAATACCTTCCCAGAAAGCCCATTGCATATCTGTATCGATATTCATTTTGATTGCTCCATAAGAAATTGCCTCTCTGATTTCTTCCTGTGAAGAACCAGAACCACCGTGGAATACAAAGTTGATTGGTTTCTCGGCAGTTAAGCTAAATTTCTCTTTGATGAAATCCTGAGAATTTTTTAAGATTACAGGTTGTAATTTTACGTTTCCTGGCTTATAAACACCATGAACATTACCAAAAGCAGCAGCAACAGTGAAACGAGGAGAAACTTTACTCAACTCTTCATATGCATATGCCACCTCACTAGGTTGGGTATATAGTTTTGAACTGTCTACATCGCTATTATCTACGCCATCTTCTTCACCACCGGTAACACCCAGCTCGATTTCGATAGTCATATTCATCTTAGCCATACGTGCTAAATATTTAGCAGAAATCTCCATATTCTCTTCGATAGATTCTTCAGATAAATCTAACATATGTGAAGAAAACAATGGTTTTCCGGTTTCAGCAAAGAATTTTTCACCATGGTCTAAAAGGCCATCAATCCAGGGCAATAATTTTTTAGCAGCATGGTCAGTGTGTAAAACCACTGCAACGCCATAATGCTCTGCCAATAAGTGTACATGCTTAGCTGCAGATACAGCACCTAAAATACATGCTTGTAATTTCTCGTTATCTAAAGATTTACCCGCATAAAACTGCGCACCACCATTAGATAATTGAATCATAACTGGCGAATTTACTGCCTTTGCCGTTTCCATTACTGCATTAACCGTATTGGTTCCGGTTACGTTTACTGCAGGTAATGCAAACTGATGTTTTTTTGCCTGTTCAAATAATTCTTGAACGGCATCTCCATAAATTACGCCTTTGTAGCCTTTTAAACTCATCTCTTGTTAATTTTATTAAGTCCGAAGTTATAAAAAAAAATAACATTTCAAGCTTTTCTCCATATAGAATTATTTGCCTACAAGCAAAATAAGGCCAATTTAGTGTAAAAACTACATTATCCATAGTGTAACATTTACACTAAATAGAAATACTTGAGTTAAAATAATTTTTCGTTTCTTTGCAATCCAATTCTTTAAAAAATTATATGGCTTGGTTTAAGAGAGAAAAAAAAGGTATCATTACCACAACCGAAGAGAAAAAAGAAGCACCTGATGGTCTGTGGAATAAATGTCCAAACTGCAAAAAACCCCTACATCAGGCAGAACTGCAAGAAAACAAATATGTTTGTCATTATTGCGATTATCACCTCCGCGTAGGTTCAAAAGAATACTTCGAGGTTTTATTCGATAATAACGATTTCAAAGAGCTTTTTGCCAACTTAACTTCTGGCGACCCATTAAACTTTAATGACAACAAACCTTATACAGACAGGATTGTTGAAAGCCAGGCTAAAACAGGCTTAAAAGATGCAATCCGCGCCGCTACAGGTAAAATTGAAGGTCAGGACCTCGTTATTGCCTGTATGGACTTCTCCTTTATTGGAGGCTCAATGGGCTCAGTTGTAGGAGAAAAAATTGCCCGTTCTATCGATTATAGCATTAAACACAAAATTCCATTTTTAATGATCTCCAAATCTGGAGGTGCGAGAATGATGGAAGCTGCATTTTCTTTAATGCAAATGGCTAAAACTTCGGCTAAACTGGCCTTATTAAGCCAGGCAAAAATTCCTTATATTTCTTTATTAACCGACCCTACAACAGGTGGAGTTACTGCCTCTTATGCCATGTTAGGTGATATCAATATTGCTGAACCAGGTGCTTTAATCGGCTTTGCGGGCCCACGGGTTATTAAAGAAACCATCAAAAAAGATTTACCAAAAGGTTTCCAAACTTCAGAATTCGTTCTGGAACATGGTTTCCTTGATTTTATTGTTGATAGAAGAGCCATGAAAGCAAAACTTGGAGCGTTTATCAAAATGATGAATAACTAATAAGATTCGGGCGAGATTGTTTAATTGTTGAAGCGTTTAATTGCTTAATTGAACTGACAACCGTTAATGTTAAACTTCTAACTGAAAATTGTTACCTGAAAACTGAAAAGCAGGGCTTGTAGTACTTCGGTATGGCAGTCCTGCTTTTTGCTTTACTCCGTTGCTCTTCGTGTTCGCGTCAATCAGGTTTATTTTATGCAGGTTTGGTATTTCTTTTGAACTTTCAACCGGCAAGTATGCTAAACCTCAGCTTAAATTGCGGTTTAGCGACTTGAGCCAACTAAACCTAATCTATTAACGAACATTTCGTGTTTCCCATTCCCCACAAATTCAGTATTTTTAATGCAACCAAACTAAAACGTTATGAAAAAGATATCACTGCTTGCCTGTCTGCTTTGCACAATTCTCTATGTTAATGGTCAGGAGAAAAAACCAAAAGCTGCCTTTGATGAGGCATTAGCTAAAAAATTAGGGGCCGATAATTACGGAATGAAGATGTATGTTTTAGTGATTTTAAAAACCGGCACTAACACTACAGAAACAAAGGCCAAAACCGATAGCCTTTTTGCAGGCCACATGGCCAATATGGGGAAATTAGTAGAGATGAACAAGCTCATCGTTGCTGGTCCAATGGGGAAAAATGACAAAAACTACCGCGGAATCTTCATCCTCAATACCAAATCTATAGAAGAGGCCAGACAGCTCCTGGAAACCGATCCGGCAGTTAAAAGTAAAGTACTTGATGCCGAACTATACAATTGGTATGGCTCTGCAGCGCTCTCAGAGTATCTTCCATTCCATGAAAAAATCCAGAGGGCTGGCTTTTAAAGATGCGGAGTTGGTTAAGGCAATAAAGTGCAACATTTCCATTAATAAAGCATAATGCGCTTAGTTATTTGGTAAATTAGCTTTTCAGATAATTAACTAAACTTACTATGAATAAAAAACTCCTGCTATCAGCGCTATTCTTAACTGCCTCCTCGCTATCTTTTGCGCAAGACAAGAAAATAATTGAAAGTATTGTTAAAGAAGTTAATGAAAACTCACAATTAGAGAAATTAGCACACGAACTTTTGGATGTAGTTGGACCGCGCCTGGTTGGTAGTCCGCAAATGAAACAGGCCAATGACTGGGCAGTTAAAAAATATAGCGATTGGGGAATTTCTGCAAAGAATGAGAAATGGGGCGAATGGCGTGGTTGGGAAAGAGGAATTACCCATATTGATTTGATTAGCCCAAGGCTAAGAACACTTGAGGGCACTCAACTGGCCTGGAGCCCATCAACAAACGGCAAAGCCATTAATGCCGAGGCTATTGTTTTACCTGCAATTACAGATTCTGTTGCTTTCCAAAAGTGGCTTCCCAGCGTTAGCGGTAAACTGGTTTTGATCTCTATGAACCAGATTTCTGGTCGGCCAGAGAAAAACTGGGAGGAATTTGCTACTAAAGACTTATTTGAAAAATACAAAAAAGAAAAAGAAGCCGCGGCAAAAGCCTGGGCAGCAGGCATTACTAAAACGGGGTTGACCGCCAAGAACCTGGCTTTAGCAATAGAAAATGCTGGCGCTGCAGGCATCATTATCAACAATTGGTCGCAGGGTTTCGGTGTAGATAAAGTTTTTGGTGCCAACACTACAAAAATTCCTACCGTAGATTTATCTGTGGAAGATTATGGTTTAGTTTATCGTTTAGCTGTAAACGGCAACAAGCCCATGCTAAAAATATCGGCCGAATCGAAAGAATTAGGGCTTGTACCTACCTTTAATACGATTGCTGAAATAAAGGGTAAGCAGAAGCCAAAAGAATATGTAATGCTTTCCGCCCATTTTGACTCCTGGGATGCAGCGAGTGGCGCCACAGACAATGGCTCAGGTACAATTTTAATGATGGAAGCGTTGCGTGTGCTTAAAAAGTTTTATCCCAATCCTAAACGTACCATTTTGGTAGGGCATTGGGGCAGTGAAGAGCAGGGATTAAATGGTTCAAGAGCCTTTGTAGAAGACCATCCTGAAATAATCAATAATCTGCAAGCCTTGTTTAATCAAGATAATGGTACAGGCCGCGTGGTGAATCTATCTGGTCAGGGCTTTGCCAAGGCGAAAGATTATTTAACCCGCTGGTTGGCTGCAGTACCAGATACCATTAAAAATCAAATCAAAACCAGTTTCCCTGGCACACCGGGTGGTGGCGGATCAGACTTTGCCTCTTTTGTAGCGGTGGGTGCTCCAGGCTTCTCTTTAAGCTCTACCAGTTGGGATTATGGCACCTATACCTGGCATACCAATCGCGATAGTTATGATAAATTGGTTTTTGATGAGATCAGAAGCAATGTAATCCTGGCTGCAATCATGGTGTATATGGCTTGCGAAGATCCTGAAAAAACATCGAGGGAAAAAGCGACAGATTTACCTGTAAATGAGCGCACCGGAAAACCTGCTGCCTGGCCAGAGCAGAAAAAAGCGACCAGAAAGGGAGGATTATAAAAAATACCCCATAACTATGAGGAGCATTTCAACAGATGCTCCTTTTTAATTTAATTTCTCCAGGGTTGAACAAGAAGCCTTTAAATAAGAGAACAACTATATTTGTAGCAAAATAAACATTTGATGAAAAGAATAACTGTTTTTTGTGGTTCGAGTTTTGGTACTGAAAAAATTTTTGAAGAACAAGCCTATTTATTGGGTAAAACTTTAGCAAATAAAAATATTGGTCTCGTTTATGGTGGTGCAAAAGTTGGTTTGATGGGCAGTGTAGCCAACGGAGCTATGGAAAACGGAGGGGAAGTAATTGGTGTATTACCCCACTTCTTAAGAAGTAAAGAGATTGCTCACAATCATTTAACTGAACTCATACTGGTAGACAGTATGCACGAACGCAAAACCAAAATGAATGATCTCTGCGATGGCGTAATTGCACTACCAGGGGGATTCGGAACACTTGAAGAGGTATTTGAAATGCTTACCTGGGCACAATTGGGCTTGCACCAGAAACCAATAGCTTTCCTCAATATTAATGGCTTTTACAATGAGTTATTTGCGCTGCTTAAAACAATGGTTACCAAAGGTTTCTTAAAAGAAATCAATGAAAGCATGGTATTATCAAGCAGTAATATTGATGATTTATTGCTGAAAATGGAAAATTACCAGGCCCCTACCGTTGGTAAATGGATTAAAAAAGAGGAAGTTTAACACCCCTGGCTAATTACACAAACCAAAAGGCTACTCTTCTTTCTTCTGAAACTTATAAAACAGATAGCCTAAAAATGGCAAAATCAAAATGCTACCTAACAATAGCGCCAGACCTAAACTATATATCGTTTTTTCTGGCCCTACAGTTTCAAAAAGTGAAATGGCATTTCCACCTTTGAGTCGAATAAAGTTAGGAAAATGGGCATAACTTATCGCTAGCAGAATCATTGTGACCTGAAACCCTGCCAAAAGCCTTAAAACTTTCGTTTTGCCTTTAATGAGGAGATACCAAAGAAGGATTAATGATAAACTTGCCAGAACTATAGCAGAAAGACCAATGGTATTTTTAAAAACCCAATCTACTAATGGGATATCATCTCGCTGTGCAGCTATAAATACCATGGCGCCAAAAACAACGGCGGCCACATTCATGAATTCAGCCTTTTTAATAAATCTTTTTTTATCATGCTCATCATTGGTTTCACCAATCAGATAAATTGCAGCCAGAAACCCGCAAAGGGCAACCGTAAACAAACCTACCGCTACAGAGAACCAGTTTAACCAGCTATAGATATAAGCTGAAACAAAATCAGTTGCCTGCGTATCAATATGACCTGAAATGACACTTCCGGCAATAATGCCCAGAAATAGTGGGGTAATAAAGCTCGAATAACGAAATATACGGTTGTATAGCCATTGCATATCATCTTTGATGGCATCGTAATGGCGAAATACAAATGCTGTTCCCCGGGCAATAATACCAATAAGCATAATGAGTAATGGAATATGCAAATACACAGACATGGTGGTATAAATGCGTGGAAAACCAACAAAAAGGATTACAATAGCGATAATTAGCCACATGTGGTTGGCTTCCCAAACCGGACCAATAGCCTGGTACATCGTTTTGCGTGTTTTGCTTCGGTTTTTAGATGAGGTGAACATTTCAATTATCCCCGCACCAAAGTCAGCCCCACCGAGCAGGAAATAGAGTAAGATCCCCAAACATAAATAAGTGATAACAACGTATTGCATGGCTAAGATTTAGAGGTTTCAGATTGATTATAGAGGACAGGAACCATTTTAATCTGACGATACAGCAAAAAGATTACTATGATACTTAAAGAGACATAAATGGCAGAAAAGATGTAAAAAGAATATACCACACCCGGCATTGGTGTTACCGCATCTTTTGTACGCATGATACCATAAATAATCCAGGGTTGTCTTCCCACTTCTGTTACTACCCAACCCGCTTCCAATGCAATATAGCCTAGCGGAATAGCATAAACGAACAGCTTGAGTAGCCATGGCTTATCCTCAAAAGGCTTCTTCCTGATGAGCAATACAAAATAAACAATGGAAATTAACATCAGCAAGGTACCGATACCTACCATAATTTGAAACGCATAATGTGTTATGGCTACAGGAGGTTGATCAGCAACCGGAATCCGATCCAAGCCCTTCACCTCTGCTTTAAAATCGCCATGCGCCAGAAAACTCAATGCTCCAGGAATTTTAATGGCTCCATGAACTGTTTTATCCTTTTCATTAACAATACCACCAATAAGTAGTGGGGCTGGTTTTTCTGTATGGTATAAAGCCTCCATTGCGGCTAATTTTGCCGGTTGTCTTTTGGCTACATCTTTAGCTGAAATATCGCCGCTTAAAGGTTGAAGCAAAGCACCTATACAGGCAAATGTAGCGGCTATTTTAAAGGCTTTCAGGTGAAACGCTCTATTCCTGTTTCGCAAGATCATCAAGGCATGAACCCCGGCAACTGCAAAACCTGTTGCAGTAAATGCAGCCAAACACATGTGTAGCGCTTGTGTAAACCATGCACGATTAAACATCGCCTGAATAGGATCTATATTGAGGTATTGACCGTTTACAAAATCAAATCCTGCCGGACTATTCATCCAGGCATTTGCTGCAACCACCAAAATACCAGAGGCTAAACCACTTACACCAACAACCATTCCTGTAAACCAATGAAACCATTTATTAAGCTTGTTCCATCCGTAAAGGAAAAAACCTAATGCAATTGCTTCGATAAAAAAGGCAGTGCCTTCTAACGAAAAGGGCATTCCAAATATCGGCCCGGCATGTTCCATAAATTTCGGCCACAGTAAGCCCAACTCGAAAGAAAGCATCGTTCCGGAAACTGCACCGGTAGCAAAGAAAATCGCTACCCCTTTACTCCAGGCTTTAGTAAGATCTTTATAAATTTCATTATTTGTTTTTAACCATTTGTAGTGTGATACCGCCATAAAAAAGGGCATCACCATACCTATACAAGAAAAAATAATGTGGAAGCCTAATGATAAGGCCATTTGGGAACGTGCGGCAAGAAAATCATCCATATCTGAGGGGATTAGCTATTGTCACAAATATAATAGATAAGGATGTAGTTGTAAGGTGTTTAAAGCGGTAATTTAGAATTATTTTAAATATAGAATGTTTATAAATAACGAAAAAATTTGGCTGTACTTCCCAGCCCATTAAACCAGTAAGCCTCGCTTTTTTTAGCGAGGCCGGTAATCAATTTCCAAATCTTTACACTCCTTTTAGTTCATCGTAAGCGGCGCTTAAACTCCTTTGAATGCCTTCACCTTTCCATTCAGGAGCATTTGGAATAGCAGTTAGCTTTAAGATATCTTCCTTCGTTTTTCCTGCTTTTATTTCAGCGCCTACAAAAGTGAGGAGATTTTGCAGATAACTCTGAAATGCTTTAATATCCCCTTTATTACCCGTTACTTTTTCAGGATCCAGACTATGCCCCCAGATAAACAGTGTATCATTATCGAACTGATTGACAATTTTATCTAAAGCTACAATCCAATTCCCGATATGGGCACCATTTTCTCGATCAATGTAAGGGAACTTTCGGTTGAACACCAGATCTCCTACATGGGCAATATTGGCATTTTCAAAATGATAAACCGCATCACCATTGGTGTGTCCGGAGCCATAGTAATAGGCGCTGATGCGTTCATCTCCTATTTTAGCTTTCCAGCCAGTGCCAAAAGTAGTATCGGGCAACAATTGCTTTTCTAAGTTATTTGCTTTTTCGGCACCTCTTTTTTGATTCACTAAAGAATTTTGGTGGGCAACCACTTTTTGGGCTAAATCTTTAAAAGCAATATTACCAGCGGTATGATCTCCGTGATGATGGGTATTGAGCAAGTATTTGAATGGTTTCTCACCCAGTTTTTTCAACTCTTCAATTACATGTGGTGCTGTTGTGGGAAACTGGGCATCAACTACCACAAATCCATTCGCAGAATTTAACCAGGCAATAGTACCACCCTGTTCAGTAAAAATGCCGACGTTATTTCTAAGCACCTTAAAATTATAGGCCCTGAACATTTCCTGTTGCGCAAATACGTCTGATTTGTATATGGACAGCATGGCCATTGCCAAAGCTGAATTTTTAATAAAAGATCTTCTTTCCATTTTAGGGATTAATTTAAAAAACCACAGCAAATGCCGTGGTTTAAATTTAATGATTTTGTGTGAAAAGCAAGATGCTTTTTATATGGCCGAACCCGGCGTTGCGCCCGGCTCATGACCTGGACCCAATGGATTGTTTTTACGTTTATCTTCTTTGCTGAATAAATTCGTTGTTATTTTCGAAGATTTGTTCTCATCTAAAGAATCGTGATCCCTAACATCCTCAGGCTTTTTATCAAGTAAATCATTCTCTATTACTTTTCCTTTTTCTTTATTGGTTTCCATAGTATTTCTAAATTGATGTACTTATGGAACATTGAGATCAGGGTTTTGTTTAGAAAAAATAAAATCAGCCGGAGGCATAGCCTATCCCCTCCTCTTGATATAAGGATTAGAAAAATTAGTTTTTCTTTTATCTAAAATCCGGCGCCTGGTATATTACCAATTTCATGAATACATCCAAAAGAATGGAATCTTCTCTTATGTATCTTATTAAAATGATTAGAGGTTTCTATCGAGAAAGTACTCAAATCGAAAATGCGTGCATGTTTCTTGTCCTGATTTGACGTCTTGTTTTTCAACGGAGCACTTCCAGTGCCCGAGTTGAGGTTTCTATTTGTTTCCATAACGATATGAATATACCCCCTGATATCAGCATCAAGGTTTTCGGGTTAAAATAAATTGTAAAGCGGTAATTTGATAAAATCTATGCTTTAAAATAAATACTTTGGGTGGATGGCTTAACCTTATGCTTGGAGGATGGGTGATAAGGTTTCGTTAGCGGATTACAGATAAATAGCTATAAATGACCTAATTGTTATATAAATATAATATAATTTTTAGACTTCAGCCAAATATTTCAGATAAAAAAAAGCCCTGACTTTTCAGCCGGGCTTTCCTCTCTGGTTAATGATTGTTTATGCCAGTGCATTTTGTTTCACTACCATTTTTACTTTTTCTATTACGTAATCCAATTCTTCTTTTGTAGTATATTTGCTGAAAGAAAACCTTACCGAAGGGCGATTAGGGTCTGCCTTAATGCCATTTAACACATGAGAGCCGATATTAGAGCCTGATGAGCAGGCACTTCCACCTGAAGCACAAATTCCGTTTATATCCAAATTAAACAGCAACATATCGGCCATGTCCATCTCCGGAAACGATACATTCAGAACGGTATAAAGACTCTTGTCTGCATCTGTTTCACCATTAAAAGCTATTCCTGGTATTTCGGCAACCAATTGAGCTTTCAGGTAATCTTTTAAACCCTGAATATGATTTTGGTGTTGATCCATTTCTGCATAAGCAATTTCTAACGCTTTTGCCAAACCAACAATGCCATAAACATTTTCTGTTCCGCCACGCATGTTGCGTTCTTGTGCTCCACCATAAATCATTGGTGGAATTTTAATGTTACTATTTACATATAAAAAACCAACGCCTTTAGGCCCGTGTAATTTATGTGCAGCACAAACAATAAAATGAGCTTTTAATTCTCTCACATTATGAGGATAGTGGCCCATGGTTTGTACCGTATCGGCGTGATAAATGGCGTTATACTGCTCACAGATGTCACCTACCCGCTTCATATCACTTAGCGTTCCCAACTCATTATTGGCATGCATAATAGATACAAAAGAACGCTCGTTATTTTGAAGGAGCTCTTCTAAATGCACATAATCAATATTTCCTTTCTCATCAATATTTACGAAACTCAGCTTATCGATTTCACCATTTTTGAGCATCATATTTAAGGTATGTTCAACTGCATGATGCTCTATTTTTGAAGTTATGGCATGCTTTATTCCATACGCTGAGATTCCACAACGAATAGCCGTATTATCGGCCTCGGTGCCACCAGAAGTAAAAAATATCTCAGATGGGGATGCATTTAACAGATTAGCCACTGTTTTACGTGCCTTCTCAACCAAAGTCCTAACCTCCCGGCCAAGCGCATGGATAGCCGAAGGATTACCAAAATAGTTCTCCATTACGTTAGTCATTTCTGCAATAACATTTGGATCTAATGGCGTTGTTGCGGCATTATCTAAATAAACCCTTTTCATTTTTAAGAATAATTGTAGTTAGTGTATTATGCGCTCCGGTAAATACCTGAGCTCGAGACTGAGCACTATTGCCCCAGTCTCATTACTATATTTAAATACTGATTATAAGTGAAGGATTTCCTTAATATCAGAAATAATCTTATTTGCTAAACTTTCAGCAATGGTTTCGTTTTCAGCCTCACTGTAAATACGAATGATTGGTTCGGTATTAGAGCGACGCAAATGTACCCAAGTTTTATCAAATTCTATCTTTAAACCATCAATAGTGCTGTAAGGCTGATTTTTATATTTCTCTTCCACTTTTTTCAGCAAATTATCGATATCCATTTCTGGGGTAAGCGTAATTTTATTTTTAGAGATGTGATAAGCAGGATAGCTGCTTCTCAATACAGAAATTGATTTACCAAACTTAGCCAAATGAGTTAAAAACAAAGCAATTCCAACCAGCGCATCCCTACCATAGTGAGATTCAGGATAGATAATACCTCCGTTACCCTCTCCACCAATAATGGCATTTGTAGCTTTCATTTTATTTACTACGTTTACCTCGCCCACTGCAGAAGCATTATATTCAGCCCCTGCTTTCTCCGTAACATCTCTTAGCGCACGTGTTGAAGAAAGGTTCGACACTGTATTTCCAGGTGTATTTTTCAACACATAATCTGCAACGGCAACTAAGGTATATTCTTCTCCGAACATGCTGCCATCTTCATTTACAAAGCAGAGCCTGTCTACGTCAGGATCAACAACGATACCTAAATCAGCATTTTGTTTTTGTACTTCCTTAGAAATTTCGGTCAGATTTTCAGGAAGTGGTTCCGGATTATGCGGGAAGTGACCATTAGGTTCGCAATATAATTCTACTACTTTTGTTACACCTAAAGCTTTTAACAAAGCGGGAATAAAAATACCACCTGTTGAATTCACACAATCAATAACAACTTTAAAATCAGCTTTTTTAATGGCTTCAACATCTACTAAAGGCAGCGCTAAAACCTTATCAATGTGTTTTTGCAGGTAAGTATCATTTTTAATCACCTTACCTAGCTTATCTACTTCAGCAAAATCAAAATCAGCCGATTCAGCTAAATCCAATACTTCTTTACCATCCGCGTCACTAATGAACTCACCTTTACCATTCAATAGTTTAAGGGCATTCCATTGTTTTGGATTATGACTTGCTGTTAAAATAATTCCTCCACCTGCTTGTTCATCGGGAACTGCTACTTCAACAGTTGGCGTAGTTGAAAGACCCAGATCTATTACTTCTATTCCTAATCCCTGCAGTGTACCAATTACCAGGTTATTTACCATTTCACCAGAGATACGGGCATCTCTACCTAAAACAATTCTTTTATTCCCTGTTTTCTGTACTACCCAGCTCCCAAAAGCTGCTGTAAATTTTACGATATCTATAGGTGTTAGACCGTCTCCAGCTCTTCCACCAATGGTTCCTCTGATTCCTGAAATTGATTTAATTAAACTCACTGCGTGTATTTTATATGATGCTCAAAAATAATAAAAAAAACAAGATAGCCGGTACTTGTTAATGGTTTAGTACTTTAATTTACATTCTATTTATATGGCTAAATTTACAGAACACATTCTGCGCAATAAATCAAACGTATGTTCGATTTATCACTTTTTTGCAAAATAATGTTTGAATTCATCCACTTATTCAAAGCGCATACGCTGAAATATTCTGATATTTAAAAAAAAATTAACCAACACCTCTCCTTAAACCATATTCTTGCAACAATATTGCATAATTGATCATCCAGACTTTTGATCATGCTTGAAAAGCCTATATTTGCAAATCAAATAAAACGGCTAAGTATGCAGCGCAAATGGTTTCAATATTGGTTTAATTCGCCATATTATCACATCCTCTATCAACAAAGAAACGATGCAGAAGCCGAATTTTTCATTGATAATTTATCAGCTTATCTTAAACCGGCAGCCGATGCAAAGATGCTCGATATTGCCTGTGGTAAAGGAAGACATTCCATTTATCTTAATAAAAAAGGTTTTGACGTTACCGGAATAGACTTATCTGAGCAAAGCATTAAATACGCCAAACAATTCGAGAACGAAAAGTTGCATTTTCTGGTACACGATATGCGCAGACTTTTTTACATCAACTATTTCGATATTGCCCTGAATTTGTTTACCAGTTTTGGTTACTTCGAAACAGAAAAAGATCATGTAAACGCACTCAAAACATTCAGAAAATGCCTTACAATAAATGGCATTTTAGTTATTGATTATTTCAATACAGAAAAAATCATTAGAAATTTGAATTCATGTGAAACTAAATCACTCGATGGCATTACCTTCAATATCACCAAAAATGTTGTTGATGGCAAGATTATTAAGAAGATCAATTTTGAAGATAAACAAAAGGTCTACAATTTTGAAGAGCGGGTTCAGGCTTTTAGTTTTGAGGATTTTGAACGGATGCTGGCTAAAGCAGGAATGGTTATCGACCAGTCATTTGGTAGTTATGCATTGGAAGGTTTTGATCAAAATAATTCTGACCGGTTAATTTTAATTTGCAGAAAAGCATGATAGAGCAAGTATTACAATTTGATACTGAACTATTTCTTAAAATCCACTTAGGACTCTCCAATGGCTTTTTCGATTGGCTAATGCCGCTCATGAGAAACCGTTTTTTCTGGTCGCCATTATACCTTTTCATCGTTATATTTTGCATTAAACAATACAAAAAACAGGGTTTTTACATTATTGGTATGATCCTTTTTACTTTTGCAATGGGCGATTTAATAGCTTCCAGGCTTATCAAACCCTTTATTGCGCGGGTAAGGCCCTGTAATAACATTGATCTGCAAAACTATATTATCCACAGGGTACCATGTGGCAGCGGTTTAAGTTTTCCCTCTGCACATGCTACCAATCACTTTGCTATTGCCGTTTTTTTGATTTGTGTATTTTACGCGAGATGGAAACCCATTTTGCCCATAGGTTTAGTCTGGGCAGCAATTATCAGCTTTGCACAGGTCTATGTGGGCGTTCATTACCCTGTAGATGTTACCGTAGGTGCGTTATTAGGTACAACAATTGGCCTGCTGTGTGCTAAATTATTTAAAACCTTACAACCCGATTTTTAAATGGAAGCTTGGAAATTTTGTGTTCTTTTTTTCTGTGCTTTTTTAGGCGGTGCTACCATCTTTCTGGTAAAAAGCGACAAGTCCAAATTACTGAAGCTAATTTTATCTTTTAGTGGGGCTTATCTTTTTGCCATAACGGTTTTACACCTTATTCCCGATGCATACAGTGGCCCCGACAGCAAAGAAATAGGGATTTTTATCCTGATAGGTTTCTTGCTTCAAGTATTTCTGGAGCAGTTTTCTGAAGGAGTTGAACACGGACATATTCATAAACACCATGATGGCCATGTTTTCCCCTTTGGGATTATGATTAGTTTATGTCTGCACGCTTTTTTAGAAGGAATGCCACTGGCAAAAGATCAGCATAACGAACTTATTTTCGGAATCTCCCTACATCACATCCCAGCAGCCTTTGCCCTGGCGAGTATTTTAATGCAAAATCATTTCAATAAAGGAAGCATTGTTTTATACCTGGTGATTTTTGCATTGATGGCACCCTTTGGTTATTATGTTAGTTTGGGTTTAAGTAATGGTTCCATAGGAGGCGTTGAGGCTTACTTCAATAAAATTATGGGGATTGTTATTGGCATTTTCCTCCACATTTCCACCACCATTTTATTTGAATCAAGTGCCGATCATAAGATTAATACCCGCAAAATGATTGCAGTATTGCTGGGGATTAGTGTTGCCTTAATAGGCTTCTTCTTGGGCCATAACCATTAATTTCATTTCAAGCCACCCAATATTTTTCGTATATTAGATGTATGGAAGATATTGTAAATGAGCCTGCTGTTGCTTATAACAAACGTTATTTTAGCGCTGAGGAATATTTAGAGCAAGAACGTACAGCCAGTGAAAAACATGAATATTTTGATGGGGAAATCTTTGCTATGTCTGGGGCGAGCAATAATCACAATGAAATCTTCAGTAATTTATTTACAGAGATTGCAATCAAACTAAAAGGGAATTCTTGTCGGCCATATGGCAGTGATAAACGTTTGCAAATTCCGCAAAACACATTGTTCACCTATCCAGATATCTCTATTTATTGCAATGGATTAACACTAAGCGAAGTAGATGAAAATACTTCCATTCTACCTTCTTGTATAATAGAAATTCTTTCCCCATCTACAAAAGCGTATGACCGAGGTACGAAGTTTAAACTTTATAGAGATATCCCTAGCCTGAAAGAATATGTGATGATTGATTCTGAATCTATTCTGATTGAAGCCTTTCACATTAATGAAAATCAGAATTGGGAGCTGAAAGAATATAAAACAGTTAATGATCAGCTTAAATTTGTTTCACTGGGTTTTGATGTTCCTGTTGTAGAAATTTACAAGAATGTTTCTTTTATCAAAGAGAAATAACCTGGCTGTAGCCTATTTTTTATCCTTCTTCTTACCATAACCCCAAGGACAATGCCTGCATTTATTTTTGCAGCAATAGCCTCTTTTCAAATGATAAGCTTCAGTAAAAACCATCAGCCCCTGCTCGTTAAAATAAAAATCTTCGCCTTCTTTCATTAATTTTCAAATTATTGATGAGTTAGTGGTTGAATGACTGAATTAGTGAATGAGGGGTAGATAGTCTTAACTTTTAATACTCAATTCTCGATACTTCATACTTTGTACTTGATACTTTGTACTTGATACTCAATACTGCTACCCGGCAACTAATTTAAAATCTTAACCACTAATTTACCCTCAAAATACGCCTTCAATTGTTTTCCATCCCCATGTAATGTCCAAACCTGCTGGGGTTTCACCATTTCAATGGTTTCTAAAATAGCATTCCAATCTGCATGATCAGAAATATACAAGGAAATTCCGTTCTGTTGTTGTAAATTTTTCCAACCTGATGCAAATACCCTCACCACATTAATGGCTTTATGGTAACTGTGAAAAACCATGGGTGGTACAATGTAAACCTGTCCTTCATGATTGTTCTTCATTACTTTTCTGTCATACATCTTATAATTACCCAATTTCACACCGTAATCTTCATAAATTTTTACGAATGGCATAATGCTGTGGTGAACCATAACATTCCTTCCCGGGCAATGCTGACTCATTAACTGTATTAATCGTTGGCTTTTACCCAAAGCATAAGCACCCAGCATAATATTACTTGAGGTAGCATTCAGTTTTTCTATCTCCTGAACTGGTGATGGATGTATAACTTCAGGATTGGCAAAGGTACTTTCCGTAATTAACACATCTGCCCGAACAAATTCAAAAGGTTCGCAGCTATTATCGGGTTCTATCTTATAATCACCGGTGTACAGATATTTTGCACCATCATACTCCATTAAAACCTGTGCAGAGCCTAAAATATGCCCGGCCGAGTAAAAGGTGATCAGCACCTCTCCAATTTTAAATTGCTGGTGGTAAGCTTTGGTATGAAAATCGACCGCTGCAAATTTGCGATAACGGTGCTTCATGAAACTCATGGTCGGGCTTGTACAGTAAACGTTCTGGCTTCCACCTATCGCATGATCACCGTGTGCATGAGAAACCACGGCTTCTTTTACAGGTTGTTGCGGATCGAGGTAAAAGTCGCCATATCTGCAATATAATCCTGTAGGGGTAATGACAATAAAATCTTCTTTAATCATCTAATGATGTATTACGATAAAGTTTAGGGGTTATTGAGCCCTGACTTTTTCTAAAAATTGTTTATGGAGTGTATACACCTGCTCTATTATGGAGCTTTTTTCATCATTAATGATGGAATAATCTGCGAGTTTAACTTTCTCCTCATCACTCAGTTGTTTATCCATTCGGGCTTTAACTTGTTCAGCAGAAATACCATCACGCTGCATCACCCTATTTATTTTAACCTCCAGAGGGGCTGTTACCAGAATGTTTATGTCGCACATTTTATACGAACCACTCTCAAAGAGCAAAGCCGCTTCTTTTAACGTATAAGGTGTGCTGGCCGGGATTTGCTTTTCCCAGGCATCAAAACCCCTAAAAACTGCCGGATGAACTAAAGCATTCAATTTTTTCAGTTCGGCTTCATCATTAAATACTATCCCGGCAATGTGTTTATTGTTGAGTGTACCATCGCTAAAATAGCTTTCTTCTCCAAAAGTTTCCTTAATGCCAGCGATAAGGAGTTCATCCTTAACCATGATATTTTTTGCTTCCGGGTCTGCATAGAAAACGGGGATCCCCAAAACTTCAAATATCTTGCAAACAGTGGTCTTACCACTCCCTATCCCACCCGTTATACCAATTTTCAACATTATTTTTCTATTACAAAATCCACCTTTGATGGGCTCACACTAATTAATTTACAATAATCAGGAAACTCAGTAATTTTCACTTTAAACTGACTGTGCTGCAAATTTAACCATTCATCGGCATTTACTGTGGCTTGGATAAAATTATCATCTACCTGATTGTAATTACTCAGGGCTACTAAAAAGGTTACTTTAATTTTTTTAGGATAAAGTTTAATGCTGTTGTAATTGCGGTTATTGATAATCTTCAGGGGCACCTCAACAGTCTTTTCTGTAAATTCATCTACCGGTAACTTAACTTCTACTGAGGAAGGAAATATACTCACATTCTTATGTGTACTGTGTTGCATGGCAATCCTTGCGGTACTGCTACTCTGTACATGATCAAGTTTTAAGGTATCAGTAGCCCATGCACTAATTTTATCGAGCTCCTCAATAGGTCCTGTAACCGTTACATATTTAGGATTGAGTTTCACCTCATTGGAAATATCGTATTGCTTTACAAAGTTGATTTCTTTAACCAATTTTATAGGAACTTTTTTAACTGTTCTTTGGGTAAAGTCAAAATATAATGTATCGGGCTTTACGGATATTACTTTTTGGGAACTTTCCAATTGTTTATTCACATTATATAACTGATCAGAAAAAACCACAAAATCCTTTGTATTCAAGGTATTTAAACTCACAGCAATAGATTGCGGGTTAATCCTTAATCTGGCAAACAATAACTGCCATCCTGTGCCTTCAACTTGTAAATCTACTGTATCTGACTGCAGGGGATGAAAGGCTCTTTTTTGAGGGAAATTTTTATAAATAAGAACTGTTTTTGCCGTATAAACATATTTATTATTTAACGCCATAAAAAGCCATGCGGCAATAGCCAGCAGCAAGCAAGCTACCAGGCTGAGCACACGTCTTTGTTCTATTTTGGTTAACTTGATAAAAGGCATAAATAGCGAGTATTTTACAGCAGATTAATCTTAGTTTAAACAACAATTTAGCCAAATGTACCAAAACTTAGCTAGTAGCTCAAATAAGTATAAGAATCATCCCAAAACAAGTTCATTATCAAACAAGAAAGGCCAATCAATTGATTGGCCTCTACTAATTAGTATTACTAAAATTTATGCTTTTGGCGCAGTTGCCTTAGTTGCATCTAAAGAGATAGCAGATTTTTCGAAACGAATTTTAGTACCACCCTCTACTTCAATTAAGAAAGTAGTATCGTTCATATCAACAATACGGCCATGAATACCAGCAGTAGTAATCACTTTGTCTCCTTTTTTCAACTCTTCTACCAATTTTTTATGGTCTTTGGCTTTTTTAAGTTGCGGCCTAACCATGAAGAAGTAGAATACCAATCCGATAGCTGCCATTACAAACAATTGCTTGTAATCGAATCCACCTGCTGCTTGTAAAATTACTGTTAATGTCATTTCTTATGTATTTGTGTTTTGTTATTATTTCTTTTCTAAAACTTCACCTACCAGGTGCACAGTAGTTACTTTCTCACTGGCGTTTGAAGTAACGGTAATCACCTTATCCTGCATACCCATTTTGCCTTCACTATTAAATATCACTTTAATTACACCTTCTTTGCCTGGTAAAATGGGCTCACCCGGAACCTGAGGAACAGTACAGCCACACGTTGCTGTAGCATTAGATACAATTAACGGGCTTTTACCTGTATTTTTAAGCTTAAACTCGTGTTGAACACTCTCGCCCTGAACAATTTTTCCGAAATCGAAAATATCTCTTTCAAAAACGATAACAGGCGCATCTGCAGATGGCACCGTTGCATTTTTTGAAGTATCACTTGTACTACTGGCTGCTGAGGTATTGGCATTACGACATGCTGTAAATGAACAAATGGCTAAGGCAAGTATGAATATTTTTTTCATAGGGTAATCAATTAATGGTGCAGATTGCTCTTGCAACCAATTATTCTTCAATTAATCCGCGACCTATTTTTTTAATGGTGTTTGATTTTTTCAGGTCACCTAAAATTTTGTCTAAAATACCGTTAATAAATGAATTACTTTTCGGAGTACTGTAATCTTTTGATAACTCTAAGTACTCATTAATGGTAACTTTAACGGGAATCGATGGAAAATTTAATAGCTCACAGATAGCCATTTTCATTAAAATAGTATCCATTAAAGCAATACGCTCTGATTCCCAGTTTTTTGTTCTATCGGCAATCATATCCTGATACTTTGCATTATTTTGCAGGGTATGAACAAATAAATCCTGTACGAATTTGCTGTCTTCTACCCAATCAGCACTGATTTCAGTTAATTTGTTTTTAAATGGATCATCGTGAACGAAGTTTTTGAGTGTTTTGGCAACCATCCCCTTCATTACTTCATGATCTACCTGCCAATTAATAAATTTTTCTTCAAAAACCTGAATGATGGCCTGGTTTTTAAGAATAATCTTTCTGAAAATGTATTTGATGATGTCTTTGGATGACTCCAGGGTTTCATTTGGATCTGCAAGGTATTCTGCATACTCATTCGAAGCTTTTAACGAATTGAACACAGTTTTACGAATTTCCGGATCAAATCCCCAATCTACCTTATATTTTTTAATGGCAGCGATATATTCGGGATTTTGTTGAAGAAGCACACTGAATTTATTGTGTAAAAGCTTCATGTTCGGATTGATATCATCCGCTGTTTTGATGTATTTGTTGGCCCGTTCAGCAGCATCATTTGCTGTAAACTCGGTTACTTCCACCATAAGAGAAAGCATCCAGATATACATTTCGTAAACGCTATCGATGCTTTGCATTAAAGTTTTAAGATCTCCTTTAATGTCTTTTTTGTCTGCCATGTGCCAAGCAAAAATATTTTGCAAAGCTTTAATTCTTAAGTGCCTTCTATTTAACATGAATGTAAGAACGATGTGGTTATTTAAACCGATTGATAATTAATAATTAATACGATGATTTTATTTTCTTTACATCTGCAATCCGCTTTTCAGCTATGCGGTTTGCAGCTATATTGGTAGATATACTTTCTGATTTACTTAATTTAATAACATTGCGCGTGGCATCATAAATATTTTCGGTAAGCTGAACAGTCCGCTTTTTTCCGAAGCCTGTAAGCTCTGAATAGCAAGATATTAATCCGCCTGCATTAATTAAATAATCAGGGGCAAACAAAATGCCTTTTTTTAACAAGAGCTCACTATCAGCTACTTCGTCTTTTAACTGGTTATTTGCAGAACCTGCGATAATAGCGAATTTCATGCGTTCGATGGTTTTGCTATTTACGGTTGCTCCCATTGCACAAGGGGCATAAACATCGGCATCTATACCAAAAATTTTATCCGCTTCAATCGGTTTCGCTTTATACTTACGTGCTACATAAGTTAACTGCTCCTGATTGATGTCGCTAATCAGTACTTCTGCATTTTCCTTTCTCAATAAAGCAACCAGATGCTCGCCAACATTGCCAATACCTTGAACTACAATAGTCCTCCCTGCAAGCATATCCGTACCAAAAACTTCTTTAACACTTGCTTTTATCCCGAGATAAACACCTTGTGCAGTAAATGGTGCAGGATTTCCAGCCCCGCCTATAGATTCTGGCACACCTGTAACATAACTGGTTTCCATCCGGATAAACTCCATATCGCGGGTATTGGTTCCCATCTCTTCGGCAGTGATAAACTCTCCGTTTAAGTTTTTAATAAACCTACCGTAACTACGCATCAGCGTTTCGGTTTTATCTTTTCTGGAATCTCCAATGATAACACCTTTGCCACCACCAAGATTTAAACCTGTTATGGCTGATTTATAGGTCATTCCTCTTGATAAACGGAGCGCATCTTCCAAAGCTTCCCCCTCTGTGGCATAACTCCACATGCGGGTTCCACCCAAAGCGGGTCCCAAAGTTGTATCATGAATGGCGATGATTGCTTTTAAACCTGTGTCAGCATCATTACAGAAAACTAGTTTTTTGTGCCCATAAGCACTCAGTTGCTCTAAAATGGATGTATCTAAAGAAGAATTTGCTGGCATAATGTACGTACGGCTAAACCTGCTGCAAAATTAAAATAAAAAACCATTATTACACGTTTTTAACGAAACTATCACAAATTTACTTCAGCTTTAATTAAAATTCCTATCATAAATATCTAAGTTTGCCCAACATGAAACATCTAAGGCATTTAAACAAATACTTCTATAAATATAAGTGGTGGATTATTCCTGGAATCTTTTTCGTTGTGATATCGAATATTTTTGGCGTTGTTCCGGCGCAGGTTATTGGCTATGCTTTTGATTTGATTACCGAAAACATCCAGATTTATCGCACATTTGATGGTTTTGATCGCCAACAAATCATTTACGAAATATTTAGCCAGTGCCTTTTATATTTTGGTCTTTTAGTTATTGGACTGTACATATTACGCGGCTTGTTTTTATTCTTTATGCGTCAAACCATTATTCTGATGTCGAGGCATATTGAATTTGATATGAAAAACGACATTTATCAGCACTACCAGGATTTAAGTTTAGGGTTTTACCGCAGAAACAACACAGGCGATTTAATGAACAGGGCAACCGAAGATGTTAATCGGGTGCGCATGTATGTAGGCCCCGCCATTATGTATACTGCAAACACCTTTGTGCTTTCTGTTTTGATTATCTGGTCGATGTTTGATGTAAATACCAAGCTGGCACTTTATTCACTCCTCCCACTGCCCTTCCTTGTTATTATTATTTATTATGTAAATACGCTGATTTTCAAAAAAAGCGGCAAAATTCAGGAGCGGCTTTCAGAATTATCGAGTTTTGTTCAAGAGAGATTCTCCGGAATAAGGATTATTAAATCGTATGTTAGGGAAGATTACACGCGGGATAGATTCGCGGTACAGAGTAATGCCTACAAAAAAGATTCGATGAGTTTAGTGAAAGTATCGGCGCTTTTTTACCCCACTATGCTGCTTTTAATAGGATTAAGCACTATACTTACAATCTATATAGGTGGTATACAGGTAATCAACGGGAGTATTACTGCCGGTAATATTGCCGAATTTATTATTTACATTAACCAATTAACCTTTCCGGTAACCATGCTGGGATGGGTAACCTCGCTTATACAAAGAGCGGCTGCTTCACAAAAAAGAATCAACGAATTTTTAAATATCCCTTCAGATATTCAGTCCAACGTTTCAAAGGAGCATACCCTCGAAGGCAACCTCAGTTTTAAAAACGTAAGCTTTACTTATCCGGATACCGGGATCAAGGCATTAGAAAACATAAGCTTTGAGATTAACAGCGGCGAATTTGTAGCCATAATAGGCAAAACAGGCTCAGGGAAGTCTACATTAGCCAATTTAATTATGCGCATGTATGATGTAGCCCAGGGTGAAATTCATATTGATGCACAACCTTTGAAATCGCTCAATCTAAAAAACTACAGGAGCCAGATCGGTTTTGTTCCTCAGGAAGTTTTTCTTTTTTCTGACACGATTAAGAACAATATTGCCTTTGGTTTAGACAAAACAACAGATGAGGAAGTACATGAGGCTGCAAAAAATGCTTCTGTTTACCATAACATTATTGAGTTTGATGAGCAGTTTGAAACCATGCTAGGGGAACGTGGTATAACCCTTTCGGGAGGACAAAAACAACGTGTATCTATTGCAAGGGCTTTAATCAAATCTCCGAAGATTTTAATATTTGACGACTGCCTTTCGGCTGTTGATACCAAAACTGAGGAGGAGATTTTACAAAATCTGGGCAAAATCATGAATGGAAAGACGAGTATTTTAATTGCACACCGGATTTCTACGATCAAAAATGCAGATAAGATTTTAGTGCTTGATGAGGGCAAAATCATTGAACAGGGCACACACGGTGAGCTACTTAGCCTAAATGGAGCCTATACTGCACTTTATAACAATCAACTTTTGGAAGAAGAAAGCCGAACTATTTAAATTGTGTTAAAATTGTATTTTGAACTTTAAATATTTGCTTTATATTTACCGAAACCAAAAACCACAATCAATACCAACCATGGGAGAATTCGACAACAAGGAAAGAGAAGAAGTTTTTTCAAAGAAAGTAAGAGCAGGAAAGAGAACTTACTTCTTCGACGTGAAGGCTACTCGCTCGGGTGATTATTATTTAACAGTAACCGAGAGCAAGAAAAGATTAGAAGACGGCGTATTTGTAAAACATAAAATCTTTTTATACAAAGAAGATTTCGAAAAATTTGCAGAAGGTCTTAACGAAACTGTTGATTACATCAAATCTCACCAGGATGTTGTCGAAAAACGCTACGAATATTCAGAAAATGGTGAACATGTAGCCAAATCAACTGACGATTTTTCTTTTTAAGTTATATAATTCAAATAAAAAGCCTTTGCAAAACAAAGGCTTTTTTATGCGTTGACGGGAAAGGTCTTTTGATGGTTATTTTACCATACTGGCAGCAACAATCATGATGAAAGATAAATAACCAATAATCATCACAATGGTAGCAATGCCCCAAAATTTGAATAATGATTTAAGATTTAGCATCGCATCATTTAAGCTGGCTTGCTCGCCATATAAGATACCATGACTTCCTTTATTTGAAAAACGGAATAAGAGTAAGCTTGGGTAGAAATATAAAAGCGCCAAAATAAGATAAAATACCGTTATTCCAATTGCTCCGATCCCGGCAAGTGGTCCTAATTGAGCCAGCATTGCTGGATTTGCAGTTATTGCAGCGCCTATTCCAAAAGATCCAATGATTAAAAAAGCAGATACAATGAAACCAATGATGGCCAGTAGTCTGGTCCATTTGGTTGTTTCATAAATGTAGCTCCGCATTTCTTCTGTAACAATCAATTTGACTTCCTGTACCTGTTGCTCTTCGAATTCTTCCATGTTTAATACGCTAAATTTTGGATAAACTTAGATAAAATATAGCTCTGCTGCAAGAGCATGGGTTTAAATAAAGATTTTAAAACCTTATCTTTGCACGATTTTTAGTGGGAAAACGGAAAGGCCGGAGCGAAAAGTACGATGGATAAATTTGCTATTGCTGAAAAAACAAGCTAAAAAACACACCTAATTAGAAAATAGACAAAGAATTATATATAAATGGCATTACAATGTGGTATTGTTGGCTTACCAAACGTAGGTAAATCAACACTTTTTAACTGTTTATCAAACGCGAAGGCACAGGCTGCCAATTTCCCTTTTTGTACAATTGAACCTAATGTGGGTGTAATTACTGTACCTGATGATAGGTTAACCAAACTTGCTGAGCTGGTTAAACCCCATAAAGTACAACCCAATACAATTGAGATTGTAGATATTGCCGGTTTAGTAAAAGGTGCTTCCAAGGGTGAAGGTTTAGGTAACCAGTTTTTAGGAAATATCCGGGCTACTAATGCGATTATCCACGTTTTGCGTTGTTTTGATGATGGAAATGTAATCCATGTTGACGGTTCTGTTGATCCGATCCGCGACAGGGAGATTATCGACACCGAGTTACAGTTAAAAGATCTTGATACCGTTGATAAGCGCATCCAGAAAGTGGAAAAAATGGCTAAAACCGGTGGCGATAAAGATGCTAAACGTACTTTTGAAATCCTTTCGGTTGTAAAACCACATTTAGAAAGTGGTAAATCTGTAAGAACTGCCCCCCTATCTGATGAAGATTTCGATTTTATCGTTGATCTGGGCCTACTTACTCAAAAACCAGTAATGTACGTTTGTAATGTAGATGAAGCTTCAGTGGTAACCGGTAATAAATATGTAGATTTAGTTAAAGCCAGCGTAGCTGATGAAAAAGCGGAAGTTTTGGTCATTTCTGCTAAAATCGAATCAGAAATTGCTGAATTAGAAAGTTATGAGGAACGCCAGGAATTTTTGGCTGATCTGGGCCTCGATGAATCAGGTGTTAACAAGTTGATTCGTGCAGCATACAAATTATTAAACCTATATACTTATTTCACTGCAGGTGTACAAGAAGTTAGGGCCTGGACCATTACCAAAGGCTTTACTGCCCCTCAGGCTGCAGGTGTGATTCACACTGACTTCGAAAAAGGTTTCATTCGTGCGGAAGTAATCAAATATAACGACTTCGTAACCCTTGGTTCTGAAAATGCATGTAAAGAAGCCGGAAAACTTGGTGTAGAAGGAAAAACATATGTGGTAGAAGATGGTGACATCATGCACTTCAGATTTAATGTTTAATTAAATCTAACAATAAAGAAAGCCGCTTCTAATCAAAGCGGCTTCCTTGTTTTAGGAGCCTTTCCAATAACGGCAAATAAACTGATCGAAGTGCATAACTGGTTATCCAACTAGCTGTAAGTTCCAATAAAAATCATTATTCATTTGTATTTATGTAGTTAACTACGTAGTTTTACACTATGAATTTACAAGTTATTCCTATAAGCAATGAGCGCGCAATGGCGGTTATTGACATCATTTTACCCATACAACAAAAGGAATTTAATGTACCCGTAACTTTAAGCGATCAGCCCGATTTACTGAACATAGAGGCCAATTATCATCAAAATGGTGGTTGCTTTTGGGGTGCTGAGATAGACGGAGAACTGGTTGGTACCATTGCGCTCATCAAATTTGATGCTCATGCAGGTGCTATCAGAAAGATGTTTGTAAAACAGGCTTTTCGCGGTAAGGAATTGGGAATTGCCCAAAAGCTTCTGAATACTTTAACGAGTTATTGCAGGGACAATGAAATCTGGAACCTTTATCTGGGTACAGTTCCTGTTTTACAGGCGGCAATCAGGTTTTATCAGAAAAATGGCTTTGTTAACATTGAAAAGCAAAACCTTCCGGCAGCGTTCCCCCTGATGAGCGTAGACACCGAATTTTTCACTAAAAACATTCAAACTTTATGATGAATTTAATTGAAGAGTCGGGTATACTAGCGCTATCCACACGCCTGCAGCGATTGAGTGAACAGCTTAGAAAGGATGGGGCTTTATTATATCAGGCTTTTGGAATCGACTTCGAGCCCAAGTGGTTTCCGGTAATTTATACTTTGCATCACAAACCCCATTTAAGTGTAGTAGAAATTGCAACAGAAATTGGCTATACCCACCCTTCCACCATTAGCTTACTGAAGGAGTTGGAGCAGCGGAAACTGATCCAATCGCAACGGGATAAGGCAGACGAACGAAAGCGTCTTTTATGTCTTACTGATCAGGGAACAGCCTTGATAACCCAGATGAAACCTGTTTGGGAGGTGATGACTGATATTTTAACTCAGATTGTGCATAATGAGCATAACCTATTCCTTGCCATTAACCAGGCAGAGGAAAAGCTCAAACATCAAAGCTTTTTACAACGAGCTTTACAATTAAAAAGCGAACAAGGCACTAAATAACCAGTCCAAAGCCCGCTAGTTGTTCCTTTGTATCTTCGTAATCGATATGATGAATCCCTGTTAGACCTAAAGTTTCGGCGATTTGTACAAAAAGCATCCGATCATCAATATACAAGCTTGTAGCTACGTCGCTTTGTGAAATATCAATGGCAACTTTAAAAATATCAGCATCAGGTTTGCGAAAATGTACAAAACTTGAAGAGATGAATAAATCAATGAATTCATTTAACCTAAAAGTATTGATCCGGTATTGATTTAATTCCCTGCCTTCATTGCTAATCACGGCAACTTTAAGGTTATATTTTTTCTTTAGCTCACAAATGAGCTGTATCATTTCAGGATATGCCTGCGACTTACTGAACATGAATGTTTTGAAGTCATCGTATGTAAAAGAACGTTCTTCAAAGAAAACGATTCTCTCTAAATACTCATCCAATGTTAATTTACCTACTTCGTAAGTATCGAAAGTCAGGTGATGACGTTCTTCTAAATCTACCGAGTCTAGATTAAATAAAACCGCAGCCTCGCCTCTTGCCTTTCTGTCCCATCCATTCGTTAATAATACTCCACCAATGTCGGTAAAGAGTGTGGTAATTTTCTTTTCCATTTATTAAAGTTTAAAGTAGAACACCTTTTAAAAACATCATGGCAACAGAGAAATAAATAACCAGGCCGGTAACGTCTACAAGTGTTGCCACAAACGGCGCTGATGATGATGCTGGATCGGCGCCGAGGCGTTTAAGTAAAATAGGCAGCATTGAACCTGCGAGGGAACCCCAAAGCACAATACCAACCAGTGCTACACCAACAGTACAACCGATTAAAAACCAATGGGGTCCGTACATGGTAGAAAAAAGTGTCCAGGCATAAATCCTAAAGAAGCCAATAGTTCCTAATGCAAGGCCTAATAATAATCCGGAGATCAGTTCGCGGCGCATCACCCTCCACCAATCTGCCAATGTAATTTCACCTAAGGCCATAGCCTGTATGATCAAAGTAGAAGCCTGGGAGCCACTATTACCACCACTGGAAATGATTAATGGAACAAAAAGCGCAAGGATGACGGCTTTTTCTATCTCCCCTTCAAAGTAACCCATGGCAGTTGCGGTGAACATCTCTCCAAAGAATAAAATGATGAGCCAGCCTACGCGTTTTTTCACCAATTTTAAGATCGGCATATCCAGGTAAGGCTCATCTAAAGCTTCCGTACCTCCAATTTTATGCATATCCTCAGTATACTCTTCATTTGCAATCCATAGGATATCATCAACCGTTACTATTCCCAAGAGCACATTATTTTCATCCACCACAGGTAAGGCCACCCGGTTATTCATCCTAAAAATATTGATGGCATCTTCTTGTGGATCATTGGCTTTCAAGGCGATAAAGCGTTTATCCGTGAGTTCACCTATTTTTGATTCGGGATCAGCCAATAAAATTTCACGGATTCGGATATCATCTAATAAAATCCCTTCTCTGTCGATCACGTAAACCACATCAATCGTTTCGGAGTTTTTACCATACCGCCTGATGTGTGCTAATACCCTCGACACTGTCCACTCTGGTTTTACGGCCACATAATCAGGGGTCATTAGACGGCCTACACTATCTTCTTTATACCCCAACAAAGCCAGGGATTCTTTTCTTTCCTCTGCGGGCAGAAGGGTAATCATTTTCTTAACCACATCTCCTTTTAGCTCACTAAACAAGGCTGTCCGGTCATCAGGGGGTAAGTCCTTTATAATCTGGTTGAGTTTATTGCCAGAAAGTTTTTTAATAATTCTTTCCTGAGTAGGAAAATCAAGAATACGAAACACATTTACTGCCCGATTGAGCGAAATCGTTTCTATAAATTTGGCGGCATATTGCGGTAATTCATCAATAAGTTCTTCTACATCTGAAATATTCAGTTGATCGAGATACTGTTTCAATGCTTTATCATTCTCTTTTTCAAGCAGTTCCTGAATCTCTTCTACAACCAATTCTTCCATAACAAAAAACTAAAATGATTACATGCTTAAACCTTTATTTCCCGGTTCGCAAAGGTGCGGTTTTATTTTCAAAAATGCCAATCATTGGGCATTTGAAAGGACATTTGTTCGTTAGACATTGGTTTGTTGATTATTGATCACCGGTAGCCTGATACTTAACTAATGTGAAAGCAATTGCCGTTTGAATTTGAACCTTTGTAGCGTAATCCTGCTGTTCTGCGTTTAGGGTCAAAACATGATCCCTATATTTATAATGAGAAAAATCACTTCTTTTCCTAAAAGCATCACTGCCATGCTTTTGGTGTTCATTACATTCAGCTCTTGCAAGAAATCGCAAGAAGAAAATCAACCGGCACCCGTTAGAACCACAGCAAGTATATCCTTTAACAATGGCATTCCAGAACTAAACAAGCTAGATTTTTATGTAAACGGCACAAAAAAAGCCAGCTTGAGCGATGCCCTGAACAGCACGTACAATGAAATTGCAACCGGAAAAATTGAGGTTAAGGTTATTAATCCAATATCCGGAGCCATGGTTGCCACAACAACTTTAGAAATTTTAGCCAGAGATTATTCCATATTCCTTTGTGGCAACCCCATTGATCCAATTTTAGTTTTTTCGGAGGATAATTTAAATGCTCCTGCTACAGACAATGGAAAAATCCGATTTGTAAATCTAAGCCCTGCTGTCAAAAACCTGAGCATAAATGAAGTTGGTAAACAAGCTTTATTTAGCAACCGTCCTTATAAAACTTCTACCAGTTTTGAAAATATACCTGCCGCTAACGAAATCAGTTTTAACCTCAAGGAAACTGGCAGTGATGCTGTGATAACTACTTTAGAAAAAACCAAAATTGAGAAGGGCAAAATTTACACCCTAATTGCTACGGGCGAGCGTATAGAAAACGGCTCTAACGCGAACGTTAAACTCTTGTTATTGGTAAACAAATAAACCGCTCCTATTGAAGGAGTTGTACAGAAAGAGATCCGCTGTGATTGGATATTTGTTCCTTTTTGTCATGCAGGGCATAAATGGAATCTTTCTGTACAACTTTTTATTTTATTTGCTTCATAAAGCCATATTACCTGATCATTTATGCTTCATTGGGGTAAATGTGGTTAATGTTGCTTTAAAATCAACCTATTCGTTAAGGGTGCTGGGCTCTATAGTGGGCTGAGGTAATCCTAAGGCAGCTATTTCAGTATAAACACTCTCATTTACCATGAATCCCCACTTTCTAAAGAAATTAGTTAGATTTTTACCAGATACTGTGCAGGCTTTCAGCATGAAATAACGCATTTTTTCAGCATCTGTGCTTACCACCGGAAGTTCTACACGCGTTTCTTTGTGTAATTGTTTATAAAAGTTATCACCATATGCCAGCCAAAGTTGATGGAACATGTATAGTCTTATCCATTCTCCATTGGTAATACTTCCATTGAAATCTTTAGTTGGGCTAGTATTAGCCAGATAGGTAGAAACAGCAGGCCATCTGTTATCACGTTTTAACCTGGACGGCGTTACACCCATTGCCCGTTCAACTGCAAGGGAATAGATATTAACGGTTACTTCGCCCAAGGTACTCCATTTCCATGCCTGTTGCTGGTGCATGTGACCAAGTTCATGCCAGGGTCCCCAGCCATCTACTCCTCCAAGTGTTGAGGTGAATGCGGCAGAAGCGGCAGCAGTTACATATCGGGTTCGGTAATGAGTAGCTGCCATCCAACCTGTACCATCGCTTTCTGTCATTAATATGCGTTGATGGATATTGGCCTGATGTTGTGGAGCAGAACCATCAATTCCACTAAAACTATCTTCCACATCCATAGTTTGATCGGCTTTGCTTAAAACATAATTGTTATCCTGACTTTGCGTATCCAATGCTCTTGTTCTGGAATAAACCTGGTATACCCTTGTTCCGATCAACACCACATCGGGTGATGTAGTGTAAGTGGCTAACTGATTAGCCCAATCTGTTGAGGTAGTTTGATTTTTTATGTATACAGGTGTTCTTACGTGTCCACTAACAAAGGTAATTCGTACCGTGCTTGAAGGTGTACCTGAAGTTACGAAACGTACCCATACCAGCCCGCCGTATTGGTCAGCAGTGATGTTATTCGTTCCGGTAGTGAGGCTGAACTCCTGGGGATTATTTTTGGCCGCATACCTGGAGTAAGTACCTATCAGGATTTTAGGGCGAGTAGTTCCCGACAGCTGTTGTACACTGATTTGCATGGTTGTATTGGGTGAGAGATAAAAACCAGTAGGATCAAAGTCTGACCAGGGAGCACCCATATTTAGTCTTGTGGCTTCTGTAGGTCCGGATTTTAGTTCTGTAAAATCTTGAACATTACTCCCGATGGTAGTGTAGAGATTTGGATTAGATGATGCCATAAGTGCGTCCGGCTTCTTCAAAGTATTGGAGTCCGGTTGAAGTTGCTCATCTTTACAACCCGAGAGGATTAATGCACAAATCACAATGATGTGAAAAAAACTAAAAATTTTCTGTTTCATAATTTAATTTGATTAGTAGTGGTTAAGGTTAACGGATATACATTTTTCCCCTGCAGTTATCAGAGAGTGGTACTTTTATTAAACTTTATCATCTGATATTACCTGAACCAATCATCAAAAAACCTGGCAAAGAAACAACACTGCGCAACCGTTTGACAAACAGGTAAATAAATGTTTTCAGGAAGTAATTTGGCCGGTTTATCAGTATAAACTATTGCACAACATTAGCGTCGAGCAGACAATAAAATAAAAAGAGGGGCTTATATCCCCTCTTTTTATCATCTTACTAATTATATAATCCAAGTTCTGCTAATGAAGCAAATTGTAGCCCGTCTTGAGCGGAGTTGGCTATTACTTTCAGGTACCTCAATGTTTTGGTACTGCCAAATGCGAAGTGTTGTACACCGGCAGCATTCTGAGCTACATAATTGTTTACCGCGGTGAAATTAACATTATCGGTACTTGTTAAAACCTGGAAATTTTTAATCGCTCTGCTTAATCCGCTTCTTTGAACCAGGCTTAATCCTTTGGCTGATTTTGACGAACCAAGGTCGACAACAATCTGATGCGGATAACTGGTTGCAGAGGTGGTCCATCTCGAATGCCAGTATGTACTTTCGCTTCCATCTATTAAGGTAACCGCTCTACCATTTGTAGCGCCCTCACCACTGGTTTCTTCAGAACTAAATGAATTGATATTCCACCCTGTTTTACTTAATTCTGCAATTGGGGCAACGTTATCCTGTAAAGTTGAAGGATCTGTAGTAGGCGCAGGTAAACCTAAAGCAGCCATATCCGAATATATTTGAGTAGTTGCAGCAGCAGTTGATAAATTCAATCCCCATTTTTGAAAGAAGTTACTCAAATTTTTACCTGATATATTACAGGCTTTTAGCATAAACCAGCGCATTTTGGCATCATCGTTTGCCAGTGTCGGATTTTCAACACGCATATCTTTGGCTAATGTGCGGTAAAAATTGTCTCCATAGGCCAGGGTCAGTTGTTGAAACATACATAGCCTTACAAAAAGATCGGTTAAGGGGTTAGCGTAGCTTGCTGATCCATTATAATCTTTGGTACCAGCCGTTTTCCCTAAGTAGGTAAAGGCTTTGGTCCAAACGCCATCATTTACCAGTCTATTGATTGATGGAGTAAGCGTGCGTTGCACATATAAACTGTAAAGATTTACGGTAACTTCGCCTAATGTACCCCACCTCCACATCATTTGGTGCTGGTGTCCCAGTTCGTGCCACAATCCCCAACCATTGGTACCTACTCCACTTAAAGTTAAAATGGCATTTACATCGGATGTGATATAAGCCGTACGGTAATCATAAGCGAAAAAGTAATAAGCAGGGTCTTCATGCTGTGTTAAGAGATAGGTGTGCACATTTTTGGCATGTACTGGCAATGAGTTATCTAAACCATTCAGATCATCCTCCAGTGCAATCACCTGCGTAATTTTGTTTAAAATAGCCGCCTGATCTTCTGTCTGGTACTGTATTGCCTTTGCCCTTGATACTACGATAAAACAATTTGAGCCTTCTAAAACCACATCAGGCGTAGTGTAAGTTTGCAATTGATTGATCCAATCTGAATTAGTGGTTACACCGAGCTTGAAATACGGAGCATACTGGTGGCCTGAATTAAAAGTTACTTTAGCGGTAGACCCTGAAGTAGAATTGGTATATCTGATCCAGAGTAAACCACCAACTGCATTAGTGATGGTATTGGTGCCAGCGGTTAATTGTACCACTGTAGGTTGAGTATTCCAGGTACCATACCGGGAATATGTACCGATGAGTAATTTAGGCAAGCGGGTACCGGCTGTTTGCTGCACAGTAAGGTTTAAGGTATCACCAGGAGCCATGTACAAGCCAGTAGCGGTAAAATCAGTCAAATAGTATCCATTTTTTAAACGGTCCCTTTCATTAGATGCATTAATTTTCTCTACAACATTAAAGATGTTGGTTTGTGTTGCAGACAGCGCAACTGCCGTACTCATTGTTTTTTCAATACTGAGCGTTTTATCTGGTAAAACAGCAGATTTTTTACAGGCAGAAAAGCCTACAATTGCTAAAGTGCTAAGGAGTACTAGTTTTTTTTTCATGTTTGAGTTAGTAAATTATTTGGTTAAGGGATCCAAAATTCTACTTTTAGAAATTTGGGATAATTTGCTGGGTAGTCTGGGTAACCAACACTTAGCGCAACACGAATCGAAGTGTTAAAACACAATATTGTTTATAGTTCCGACACAATAGGTCTTCCTTTTATGTAAAAAGATTATTTAAAATACAATCATGTAGTTTTAAATATCATTCGAATGTATTTGCATTTCAGTCAAAATAAAAATAAAAACTACGCGCAAACGTTTGACTTATTTTTAAAAAGCCACACAAAAGTTATTTTAGCATGGCATACATACATCTTTGTGATTTTAATGAAGCTTTATAAAGGTTATTGGGGAGAAAATATAGGACATAAAAAAACGAGACAAGCAGTGATTTCACTAAATGTCTCGTTATGCGTGCTCCCGACGAGATTCGAACTCATATCGATGGTACCGGAAACCATAATTCTATCCATTGAACTACGGGAGCAATGAGCGGCAAATATAGTTATCCTATTTTTAATTTTTAGGCTTTTTGATAAATCTTGTTAACAGATTAAAATCAATGAGGATATTTGCGATATCTCAGACATTCGAAATTTCATTATACCAATTAATTAGCAGGCAAAAATGTCTTTCCCCGTTTATTTTCAAGACAAGTATCTTTTCCTGATACTGAACTTAACAGTCCTATACAGGAAATAACATGAGGAGAATTTTGACGGTATATTCTAAAAGAATTATTAGTTTTAACTATTCCTATTTTAAAACATTACAGAGATCAGAATCAAATGTTCCAAAAGCTTTGTCCCCCAACATTAACAACAAATCATTATTCTAAATTTGTTTTAAGGCTAATGAAATACAATCAAGTATTATTTGCCCAGGTAAGCTACTTAACAATTTTGATCTTAATCAATTTATTGGGATTAAATAAAGCTAATGCGCAGACCAGTTCTCCACTTTCGAAACCCAACATCGTAATCATCATCTCAGACGATCATGCTTTCCAGGCGATCAGTGCTTATGGCAATAAATTGATACAAACACCTAATATTGACCGCATTGCGAATGAAGGTGTCAGATTTGACCGTGCTTATGTTACTAACTCTATTTGCGGTCCGAGCAGAGCTGTAATTCTGACGGGTAAGTACAGCCATAAAAATGGATTTAAAGATAACGTAACCTCGACTTTCGATCATAATCAGGATAATTTTGCCAAGCACTTGCAATCTGCCGGCTATCAAACGGCCTGGATAGGAAAACTGCACCTGAGTGGAAATCTGCAGGGCTTTTCATTCTATAATGTGCTTCCCAATCAAGGTCAGTATTATAACCCGGAATTTATTGGAATGGATGGTAATATGATTAAAAAAGAGGGATATGTAACGAATGTGATTGAAGACATTTCTGAGCAGTGGTTAGATTCAAGGGATCCTTCAAAACCCTTCTGCCTCGTTATCGGGCATAAAGCGACCCACCGAACCTGGCTTCCGGATACCGTCGATATGGGCAGATATGATCACATCAATTTCCCCTTACCTGCAAACTTTTATGATGATTACCACAACCGCAAAGCAGCTGGCCTACAAGATATGAGTATTGACAAGACCATGCTGATGAGTTACGACCTTAAGATGCTTTCATACAATAAAGGAGAAGGATCGATAGATCGAATGAATGCGGCACAACGGACTAAATTTAATGCTTATTACGGTCCAATAGAGGCAGATTTAAAAGCTAAAAATCTTTCTGGAAAAGCATTGGTAGAATGGAAATATCAGCGATACATGAAAGATTATTACAATACAGCAGCCTCATTAGATAGGAATATAGGTAGAACGCTGGATTATTTAGACAAACATAATCTGAGTAAGAATACCATTGTAATCTACATGTCAGACCAAGGGTTTTACTTAGGCGAACATGGCTGGTTTGATAAACGATTTATGTACGAAGAGTCTTTTAGAACCCCTATGCTGATGCGGTATCCTGGGCTATTACCTGCGGGCACACAATCTAAAGCATTGGTTATGAATTTAGATATTGCTCCTACCCTTTTAGATGCGGCAAATTTAGAATTACCATCAGCTATGCAAGGCAAATCTATGCTGCCCTTATTCAAAGATAAAAATTCAAAGGGCCGGGATGCCATGTTTTACCATTATTATGAAAATGGAGAGCATTCTGTATCTCCTCATTTCGGGCTGAGCACAAAAAGGTATAAGCTGATCCGTTTTTATACAAGAGTATCCTCATGGGAGCTTTATGACCTTCAAAAAGACCCTTCTGAAGAGAATAACATTTTCGGAAAGAAAGGTTATGAAAAAATCACAGCGGAACTGAAAAACAAACTTAATCAGCTCATTGCACAATATGAGGATGAAGATGCGAGAAAAATATTGGCGGAGGATAAATTGTAAGGTTTCTTACGAGATGTTTAAGCAACTAAGGCTTACATCCGCCTCATCTTTTACTTCATCTATTTCCTTTTTCCCTGGCTGTTTTTTACCACAAAGATAAATGCACAGCCATTCGAAGTTTGGCTAAGAGATAAGATTGGGCAACGCAACTAACCATACTCTTTCTAAATATGAGATTCATTACCAGCGAGTCTCATATTTATTTATTTTTGGCGACATGTTATCTGACTTCAAGATTCTTCGTTTTTTCGACAGTTCGAGCCTGGCTATTGTTGAGCTTAAGCGCATCGGATTACCTGATAGTACGCCAGGTTCAGCAATTCAATATTGGTTAATGCTTGATAAACATCAGGATAAGCTTTCCTTAATCGATCTCCGTTCTATTGACTCATCTGGAGAAGTGGAAGAACGTTTTTTTGATCGGGGTTTTCTTAAGTATAATACAACAGAAGCTACTTTTATCGAAAAATTCAATTCAGCCCAACACCGCCTTGATATCAGGAATACAGGCGATTTTCCAACTGAAATGCTCAGTAAGATAAGGGAACTCATTTAGTTAAGTTAAAGGATACAAAGTCAATTCTACCCAACAATTTTGGGCAACATTTGATAGGTGTATTATTTTTATTACATTTATATCCTAATCATTAACCTAACTTCTGGCACTATGGCCATTGCAATCGATGAGCGCAAATGGGGAGACTTTAACGGATCCTCTCCTTTAATTGCAGTATATAATAGTTTTCATCCGCTTACCCCGGAGATGGAAGCACTAATTGACATCCATACCTTTCCGATTAGCTTCAGAAAGAACAGATATGTCATTTCTCCAATTGACCGAAACAGATATTTATACCTCATTCTTAAAGGTGTGGTAAGGGGTTTTTATAAAGATGATGGATCTGAGATCACTACCTGGATTTCGAGAGAAAATGAAATTGTGGGAACTATTCGCAATCTCTGGACAAATGAAGAATCTGAAGAATACTTGCAGGCCATTGAAGATGTAGATTTGATTGCCATCCCCCATGACCTGACAACTATGCTCTATCAAAATTATTATGAAGCCAACATTATCGGACGTAAAATTATGGAATTGCATTACCAGGCAGCCTGCGACAGGGCGCTAATATGCCAATTGCCAACCGTAAAAAGCCGATATCATCATTTACTTAAAGCTTTTCCAGGGATGATAGAACGTGTTCCTCTTAAACATGTTGCTTCTTTTTTGGGCGTACGTATTGAAACACTGAGTAGAGTTCGTACCAGTGAAAAAACTGTTTAATAGCAGCAAGGGCTTTTAGAGTTTTAATCCACAACCAATCAAAACCTCCCAAGGCGGCTAAGTAGATTCCAATCAATAAGAAAAAGGGATAAAGGGAATTAGACCTGCAACTCACAACGTAACCCACAACACATTATAACACATTGGCTACTTCCCACTAAGCACCTATTTCCCCAATTCGAGCACAGCTAAAACAGGCAAATGATCTGACGCATAACGTTCAGGAATAACCTCATGAGTGATTACCTTAAATGGATTTCCAATTTTAAAAGCAATATGATCGATGGTTTTGCGTGGGTTAATTACCGGAATCGTAAAGGCACATTCGCTGCAGGTCCTGGTAAAGGCGGTATCAAAAATGGATATGCTTTCGGTACCGGGCGCTGCGTTAAGGTCGCCGGCTACGATAAGTGGCAGGGTTTCATTTGCAGTTAATTTTACGATTTCTTTGGCTTGCATAATGCGGTTTTCTTCAGGGCGCTGTGCATCTAAATGGGTAGAGGCAAAACGAATGAATTGGTTTTTGGCAATTTCTGCCGTGGCAATGGCCAATACCCTTTGCTCTGCCTTAGCATCGGCATTTTTCGGCAATTTATAAGTTTGCTGATTGGTAAGGGGAAAGCGTGAAAGAATGGCTACGCCATAATCTCCCCCATCATGATCGATTGCCTTTCCGAAATAAAAGTTCATTTTTAGTTTTTTAGCTAATACCACAGCCTGGTTTATGTTACCAGACCGTTTGGTGTTTACATCAACTTCCTGCAGGGCCACTAAATCAGGTTTTTGTTTAGCTATGGCTTGCACTATAGCATCAACATCAATTAAACCTTCTTTTTCTTTTGAAGGCGGATTACAATGATGAAGGTTATAAGATAATATGCGCAGTGTTGTACCACCAGCAGATGTGCTTTGCTGGTTGATTTTCGGAGAACAACCACCAATCAGAACTAAACATAAAAGCAACAAATAGTATAATTTCATAGGTTTTAAATTTAAGAAAAGATAGCGTTTCCCGAATATGGGAAACGCTTAAAATATTACCAACCTGGATTTTGTCCCAAAGCCGGATTTCGTTGTAACTGGGTAATGGGAACTGGCCAAAGGTAATTCTTCGGATCAACAAATCTTCTTCCTGTGTTAATTACAAAATATCCCTGATTATCAGTAGCGATTGTGGATACATATTGTTGATTAAAACTTTCTACCAGGCTCTTTTTCATCCCTTTTACATCCTGAGCCAATAAATCGCCTTGTTTCCAACGGAGAATATCGTAATAACGTTGTCCTTCTAATGCCAGCTCCACTCTCCGTTCGCGCCTGATTTCAGTTCTTAAATCCAATCCGGCGGCGGTTAATTCGGTAATTACCATTCGCTTCATACCCACCCGGTCGCGCAGTTTATTAATGGTATTGTCTATATCTGTTTGCGTAATCGTTCCCTTTTCCAGTTTCGCCTCAGCATAAATTAAGAGTACCTCAGCGTAGCGAATATGGTGAATATCATTGGAATCCTGACTTACCGTACCCACTGCTGCCACTTCAACATACTTACTAAAATAGTACCCAGTTCCGGTGATACAGCCTTTTTTATCGGCATTCCATTTTGGGGTATTAAAAACAGGGTTGGTATTGGCGTCTGCATCACCGTCATCCTGGCCACCCCATGCCGATCCGGGTGTTAGAATGGTTTGAGTCATTCGTGGATCCCTGTTTTTGAAAATATTCGCATAAGTTTGCTCATTGTACAACGGCGATTTATCGATTGGTAAACCATCTGAGCAGAGATAACAATCTACCAGCGATTTAGTAGGCGAATACCGACTTGTTTGGTCTGGCACCTGTATTTCCCGACTGGTGTTGTGTACGCTTACACCAGCAACATATGGCCGGGCCAAAATTGTTTCTTTATTTGCTCCGGCAGCAAGTTTACCTTTGTAAGTAAACAAATCATTATAACATTTTCCTGGCCCACCGGCGGTATATAACTGATAAACATTCAGATCCATTACTGCTTTAGCAGCCAGCTCAGCAATATCCCACTTCTCGAAGAACAGGGCTACCCGTGCTTTCCAGGCCAGTGCAGCACCTTTTGTAATTCGACCAAGATCTGCTGATGCGGCATAGTTTGGTGGTAAACCGGTTGCGGCTGTATCTAAATCTGCAAACACAAATTCCAGTACTTCGGCCCTTTTGTTCCGTGGTCCAAATACCTCTTCATCGCCAATATCTAATGTATTTTTAATCAATGGAACATCGCCAAACAGGAAGATTAAATAGCTATACATGAAAGCGCGCAGAAACCTAACTTCCCCCGAATATTGCGCCAATGCGGTTGCACTAATATTGGTTGCTTTGGTATAATTCTCCAGGAAATGATTGCATCGCCTAATGGCCGAATAAAGGTTAACCCATTCACTGTTTAATGTTCCTGAGGTGAAGTCGTAATTACCGGCAGAAATGGCCTGATATTCGGAATTTGGCGGATAAATGGTATTATCGCCCATATTTTCCATAGCGATGGTATTATTGCCACGTAAATTGCTGTAACAGGCATTTGCCGCTAATTTTAGCTGTTCTTCATTTTTCCAGAAACTGATATCGGTTACCGAGTCTAGTGGATCACGGTCTAGAAAACCCTTTTTACAGCCAGTAAGGAAGAAAGAAGGAATTAGCGCCGTTGCTCCTAATAATCCTGTTGCTTTCAAAAAAGATCTGCGGGTATTGATATATGAATTTTGATTTTTCATGGATGATTATTTTAACTGGATAGATAGACCAAAAATGAAGGTTTTAACCTGCGGATAAAGTCCACCGCTTGTTGCCTGCGATTCTGGGTCGTAAGCATAAAAGAAATTGGTATCGGTGAACAGGTTATCTGCTGATGCATAAACCCTAAACCGCTGCACATGTATTTTTTGCAGGAAATTTCCAGGTATCGTATACCCTAACTGCAGATTTTTTACGCGGAGATAAGCCGCATCCTGCAACCAGTAATCGGCTAACCGACCTGTATTTCTACTGTCTTTATAAACAAAACGTGGATATGATCCTCCTGTGTTTTGTGGTGTCCACCTGTCTAAATGCACCTCTTGAGGAAAGGCCGCATCGGCATTGTAGGCGTGTAAGCCCGGCCCTGTAATGTAACCATTGGCCTGTCCAACTCCCTGTAAAAATACGCTCAGATCAAAGTTATGGTATGCGGCATCCAGCCTGAACGAATAATTATACCGGGGATATGCATCGCCAATAACTTCCCGATCAAGGTCTGCACTGATTACGCCATCGCCATTTAAATCCCTATATTTCAGATCGCCCGGGGCTACTTTTCCTGCATCTGCAGAGAAGATTGGAAACTTAGGTACATACTTTCCGGCGGCATCTTTAGTAAAATCTGATTCTTGTGCCAGGCCATCCGTACGATAGCCATAGAAGGCGTCCAGCGGTTGTCCTACCTGGCGAATCCGATCTCCAATGGTTGGCGGAACGCCACCTAAATCTGTAACGGTATTCCTGATGTCGAAAAATTGTCCGGTAATGCCATACTTAAAGTTACCTATCTTATCGTTCCAGCCGAGGCTTAACTCATAGCCTTTATTGGATATTGCACCGGCATTTTGGTCAGGCACTGTAAGTCCGATTACATCTGGCTGGGGCACTTTAAGCTGAATATCAACCGTTTTCTTATTAAAGACATCGCCGGTAAAGGTTAAGCGATTATTAAAAAAGGCCAAATCAACCCCAACATTCAGCATGGTTGCCTTCTCCCACCGCAATAAAGGATTAGACAAAATCGTTTGTGCAAAGCCTGTTGTTAAAATATTACCAATTGGCATGGTGCTTACACTCGTTAATACCTTCACATACGGATACCATTCTGAATAGGCAGGTCCATCTGCTCCGTATTGGTTACCCAAAGACCCATAGGAAGCCCTGATTTTTCCATCACTAAACCAGGATTGTTTACTTTCTTTAATAAAGCTTTCTTCACTAAACCGCCATCCTGCTGAAACTGAGGGAAAAAGCCCCCATTTTCTGCCTGGTGCATATCTTGAAGAACCATCGTACCGTAAATTAAACTCCAACAGGTATTTACCTGCAAAATCATAATTTACCCTTGAGAAGAGCGATTGAAGTGCATACTGATAGGCATCACCTGTAGCTGTAGGGTTTAATGAACCAATGTTCAATACCGGCACATCATCACTCACCAGGTTTGTTTTGGCCGCAGTAAAGGCATCAAAACGGTATGTTTCCTGCTGATAGCCTCCCAATAATTTAATATGATGTTTAGCTAAATTAAGTGTATAATCCGCCTGCATAGAGAAATTTTGCAAGGTAGTAGTGGTGGCCACCTCCCGAAGTGAATTATTGGGACTGGTAGTATAAATAATGGCGTTTGTAGCCGGATTAAAATAATCTATTCGCCGGGTAAAAGTCCTTCTTTTTTGTGAGTTCGCAATTAATCCATATTGCGATTTAATATCAAGCCCTTTCAACAGGTGAATGGTACCCGTAATGTTGGAGGTAAATTCTTTGGAGAAGAAGTTATTAAAGCCACCATCAGTTGCAATGGCAAGCGGATTACTTGAGCCGCCGCCATAGCCCCAGGTACCTGTGGTGAAACGCACTGGCGTTAAAGGTGAACTGGTAAATGCGGTGTATATGGCTCCCCCACCTCCTTCTGTATCGGCAGCCGGTTGGTTCTGGTTACGGTCTAAATAACCAAGGTTTACGTCTACATCCAGTAATGAAAGTAATTTCACTGCCGAAAGCTTCATCCTTGCATTATTCTTGGCAAATTTATACTGATCTCCGGCGATTAAACCATCCTGATTTTCCCTCCCGTAAGAGAAATAATAGTTAAAATCGTTGCTTCCGCCATTTACGTTAACGCTGTGATTTTGTTGAGGGGCATAGTCTTTAATCAAAGCCTCTGTCCAATTGGTATTGGCAAAATAATTTGGATCTGAGCCATTTCTGGCCACTTCAATCTGTTCATCGGTATATGATTTGGGTAATCCGGCATTTACCTGTGCTTCACCTAGCAACAGCATATAATCTACCGATCCCAGCATTTTAGGCAACCTGGTAGGTTTTTGAAAGCCATAATAACCATTATAGGATATGGTAGCCTTTTGGTTAAATTTTCCTTTTTTAGTGGTGACCAGAACCACCCCATTCGCTGCTCTTGAGCCATATATTGAAGATGAGGCCGCATCTTTAAGTACGGTTACGCTTTCAATATCATCCGGATTAATCCAGTTCATATCCCCTGGCACCCCATCAATAAGGATAAAGGGATTGGGATTATTGGTTGTTCCTGTTCCGCGGATGCGCAAAGCAGAATTGGTTGCTCCGGGTTGACCGCTTCCACCTATGGTAGTCAGTCCGGTAATCGTCCCCTGCAAACCTGTGGATACCGCTGTAATCGGTCTATCTGCCAACACTTTGGCATCTACCTGCGAAATTGCACCCGTTACATTGGCTTTCTTTTGTGTACCATAACCTACCACTACTACATCATTTAACCCTGTACTGGTGGGTTTCATCCTAATGTTGTATGAATTCTTGTTATCTGCCGTGAAAAGATAATCTTCATATCCCAGCATACGGATTCTGATTTTATCCCCCGGGTTTGCAGTAATTTTAAAGTTCCCCTTTTCATCTGTAGAAACAGTTTTTCTTGCGCTTTCGTTCACTACAGTCACCCCTGGAATACCTATCCCATTTTCATCAGATATTGTACCGGTAATATCAGCACGTTGTATTGGTGGTCTCCTTTTAATTACAATGGTTTGCTGTTCAATGGCATAGCTTAGCGGGAGATTCTCCAGGGCCTTATCTAAAGCCTGCTCAATAGAAGCATCTTTAAGCGTAAAGGTTAAAGGGCTTGCCTGGCTCAACATCTCATTATTATAGAGAAAATCGTAGCCTGTTTGTTTTTTAATTTCCATGAAAACTTCTTTGAGGGAAGCATCTTTGAAGGCCAGATTTATTTTCTGTGCATAGAGCGAAGCCCTTACCTGAACACAGAATAGCAATAGTACAACAGCCGTTAATTTCATAATTTTAAGTTGAAAAGAACGATGAGGCTTGTTTTTTTTGAAGTAAAAAAAATTCATTTTGTTTTTGGTTTAGCGGGTGGTTAATCCTTTTTGGTTGAGATTGCGGTTAGTTGATTACAGTAACCCTCCTTTCCTGTACATTAAATTTTACTGTTCCGGTAAGGCTCAGAACTTTGAGTACCTCGTTTATATTCTTAAATCTGGATACTGAGCCGGTATACGTTAAGTTGTTATTATGGGTGCTATAGCTTACTTCTACATCGTACCAGCGTGAAACTTTGCGCATAACAGCCGATAGACTTTCACCGTTGAAAATGAAATAACCGTTTTTCCAGGCCATTTCCTGATCAATATCTGCTTTACTTACACCAAATTTATTGGCCGTAAATACGCCTTGTTCTCCTGGTTTTAAATAAGCATTTGCTCCAGCCGAGCTGAGCATCACACGGCCTTCCAACAAAGTGGTTTTGACAAAAGGCTCATCACTATAAGCCATTACATTAAAGTGAGTGCCCAGCACTTTTACCTTCATTCCGCCCGCGGCGACATAAAAAGGCATTTTTTTATTGGCTGCCACTTCAAAATAAGCTTCCCCATCGAGCTCCACTTCTCGGCTATTGCCTACAAATCGGGTTGGAAACCGCAATTTGCTGTCGGCATTGAGCCAAACCTTCGATCCATCTGGCAAGGTTAAATTGTATTGCCCGCCACGTGGGATAGATATGGTATTGAAAATAATTTCATCAGGTGTGGTGGCCAGCACATTGTAAGCCAGTTCACCACCTTCTTTTTTAATAACTGCTGTACCGTTTTCTGAAGCAATTTGCCCGTTTGACGCATCATTTAAGTTAACTGTACTTCCATCACCTAAGATCAATGTTGCTTTAGTAGTGCCAGGCTGTATGGGAAGCGCCTGCTTTGCCGTCTTCAAATCGGATTTTAAACTTGTTTTCTGACGCAGGCCAATAAAAATACTTAGCGTTACAAAAACCAATATGGCCGCAGCCGCGGAGAGTTTTTTCCAATTGAAAACAAAGCCCGGCTGTTGTTGCTTCTGCATTTCCTCCAAGAGGTTCGCATAAATTCGATCCGCCTGCTCCTTGTTGGCAGTATCTGCTTCTATCCATTCAAAATCATCTTCATATTGATTTAGCTGTTCAATCTCTTCTGGTGTACATTTCCCCTGAAGCGATTTCTGATATAACAGGATATATTCGTCTTTTGTCATGCCTGGCGTTTTCATTACAAGTCGAAAAAAGTAAGGACCACACACATACTTTTGAAAAAAAATAGCTAATTTGGAAAAAGACTAAAGCCGATACGTTCCCCATAATATGTTCACAATTGCTTAACAAATTCTTTATTTAGATCAATGAACTTTGAATAAATGAAATCGGTCAATTTTAACGCAGCAGAAGCTGAGCTATTGGAGCGCATCAGGCAAGGCGATAGCCGGGCCTTTAAAGTGATATTCGATCGGTATTTCCCCTCTTTGCTGGCAACTGCCAGATATCACCTCCATGATGAGAACACTTGCGAAAATATTGTACAAGACATTTTTCTGAACCTTTGGCTCCGGAGAGAAAGTCTGGACATTAAAGATTTTAAAAGTTATTTAAAATCGGCAGCCCGTTATCAGGTTTACTCTGTAATCAGGAGCCGAAAACTAACTAAAAACCTCATTTTTACAGATGAGCAACTCGAAAATCACGCGGTACACGAATTAAATAATGGAGAGGAATGGTTTCATGTAGCGGCGCTAAAACTACAAATCAATTCCTGTTTGCAAATGCTGCCTAAACGTTGCAGGGAAATTTTTATGCTGAGCCGCGAAGAGCACCTCAGCAACCTTGAAATTGCTGAACGACTTAATATTTCGAAGCGCACCGTAGAAAACCAAATTACCGTTGCCCTACATCACCTCAGGGTAAGCGTTAAAAATGACTTGCCGGGAAGTGCATCAGGAATTATTTCGGTATTGCTGCTGATTTCATCGGGGCTTAGGTGATTTTAAGTTTGTTTCCTGTATAAACAGCATTATTCTAAAAAAGAAAGGGGCCAGCATGCTGACCCCTAAACTTATATACCATTATATTTTAAATTAGTACCCTGTGTTCTGCTTCAGGTTTTTATTTAATACTAATTCAGTAGCGGGAATAGGAAAAATATCGCGTGAAGCGCCTTCCCCGCCATTTTTAAAACCCCATTTGCCCTGATATTTACCAAAACGGATCAAGTCATTGCGCCTCCATCCTTCCCAGGCTAACTCTCTGCCACGTTCGTCTAAAATCTGATCCAATGTTAAGGTGGTTACTTCTGGTGCTTTCGCCCTAACCCTAACTTTATTAAACCACTTCAGGGCTTCTGTTAGTGATCCTCCTGTTCTTAAAAGGGCTTCTGCCTTCAACAGGTAGACATCTGCCAGCCTAAAAATAGGCATGTCATTGTTTTGGAACCGGGTACTGCTATTGGTATTTGGATCAGGATAGAATTTAATAGAACGAATACCTCTGGATACACCATTCACCTCCGGCCCTACGTCCATGGTTTCCTGATTGGTTAGTATAATATCTGCTGTAAAATCTAACTGACCCGAACCATTCATAATAGGAGTTGTTCCATCATTTAAGAATTGCTTTCCAACTAACCAACTGGCATTACGCACATCATTTGTGAGGTTAAAAAGCGCATAGAATTCTTTTAATGTACATTGTGCATTACTCGGGCTAAAAGGCAAATTATATTTGGCTCTGAGCGCGCTATGCAACGTAAACCGGGTCATGGCATTTCCACCTGAATAGTTGGCGTCATAAATTGCAGCAAAAATGGTTTCCGTATTCGCGCCATTATTCACGGCGAAAAGCGAATTATAATCGCCTACCAAAGCCATTGAAGATCCATTGATGATTTTATCAGCATATACATTTGCTTCGGTATACATGGCCTTCCCAATATACTGTTCGGCATTCATATACAATTTTTGAAGCATTGCATAAGCCATCCATTTGGTTGGCCTTCCATAAAACTCTGCTGTAACCGTTGCTGGGGCAGATAGGCCTTCTGATATGGCTAAAAGTTCTTTTTCAATGTAACTGAACACTTCAGCACGGGTAGATTGCTTAGGGCTTTCTGCAGTACCAAAGCTGGTAATCGGTACATTACCAAACATATCCATTACATACAGATAATACAGTGCGCGCATGGCCCGGATTTCATTCAAAAACTGTGTTTTAGTCGGGCTATCCACAGATTTCTCTAAAATATTAAGTACCCGGTTACAATCGCTGATTCCGGCATACCCCCATTGCCAGGCACTCAAAATAATGGGGTGATCTGGCGCCCAGTTGTGCTTGTGCAAGGTTTGGTACCTGCCCTGGTCGTAGTATCCGCCATTTCTTGCTGTAATGATTACTTCTTCGCTGGTTAGCTCATACATTCTCCAGATATCAACACCAAAGCCGGCATTGAACTTCTGATACACGGTTCCTGTTGCCGCAACAAAGGCATCGGGTGTAACTGGAAAATTTCCGTTGGTTAATTGTGATTCAACATCGACATCTAATTTGGTGCAGGCGCCTAATGATAAGGTAGCTAAAAAAGCTGCTGCTATATATTTTTTCATTGCGTTTTTTGTTTGAGGTTAAAGATTGAAGTTCAGCCCGAAAATTGCCGATCGGGTTTTTGGATAAAAGTTTCGGTAATCAATACCCGGTGTTTGTCCGCCCATATTAATCTCCGGATCTACACCTTTATACTTGGTAATGATAAACAAGTTATTTCCTGATGCATATACCCGAAGTGTTTTATTCCCTTTAATTTTAAAAGTATAACCCAATGTGGCATTATCTAAACGGAGATAAGAACCACTTTCTAAATATCTATCCGATACAAATTGTGCTTTATCATCATTAATTGATTCGGTAAGCGTTTGCTCGGCAATGTTGGTTTGAAACGCATAAATTGGTGCATTCATATCGGCAAGCGTAGCGTTTAAAATTTTATTTCCATATACGCCACGGATAAAAAAGTTAAAATCGAATTGCTTATACCTGAAGGTATTATTCCAGCCATACAATAATTTCGGTTGTGCCGATCCGGTTACGGTAAAATGCTCAAATCCGGTGTTGGCTGTAGAAGCTACCCCGTCTTTATCATAAAAAGTTGACTTTCCAGCCGCATCCTTTCCGGCATACCGCAATGTATAGAAAGTGCCCAAAGGCAATCCTTCTTTAATTACCTGATAACCCAATGCGCCCGATTGCCCTCTACCTCCAACATTAGCCGTGTAGAATTCGTTGGCCTGGAATAAATCATTAGAAATAGAAGTAATTTCGTTCTTGTTATGCGATAAGTTAATGGCAGTATTCCAGCTAAAATTACCGGTTCTGACTGGCGTAGTGTTTAAGCTCAACTCAATACCTTTATTTGTCATTTCGCCCACATTGGCTGTGAGCACATTGAATGGATATTGAGTGGTAGACACCTGATAAGGAGCAATCAGATCGGTAGTTTTCTTGTTGTAAACATCCAAAGTACCCGAGAGCTTATTCTTAAACAAACTGAAATCCAAACCAATATTTAGTGTGGCCGTACGCTCCCATTTTAAGTTGGGGTTATCATTTTGAATCGGACCAATTGCCGTTAACCATTTGCCATTAGAATAGAAGTAAGAGCCACTTTGCGCGCCGTAAACCAATCTGGCAGTATAAGCATCGAAACCAACAGAGTTTCCTGAAACACCGTAACCCGCACGTAATTTCAGGTTATCTACAAAACTTACATTGCTCATAAAACTTTCACGGTCTATATTCCAGCCTGCAGAAACCGAAGGAAACATTCCCCACCTGTTATTTATGCCAAATGCCGATGAGCCATCTCTACGGATAGTGGCCTGTAAAAGGTATTTTCCTTTATAATCGTAAATGGCTCTGCCATAGAAAGATATTAATCTCAGGGTAGAAATATAAATGCTCCCATAGTTTACCACAGTAGATCCGTTACCATTACTTAAACCGATATTGTTCCACAGTAAATCATCTGACACAAAATTCTGACCAGAGGTTTGAAAGCCATCACCATTTCGATTTTCTTGCCAGGAATAACCCGCAAGGAGTTTTAAGCCATGACTACCAAATGTTTTATCATAATTAAAATAGCCTTCAAAAACTTTTTGGGTATTTTTTATAGATGATCGCTCTGCATAACCGTTAAATCCTTGTCGTAACATTGAATACCTGTTATTGTACAGATTTTCGTTAATCTGCTCGTTCTGCATCGACACCATTGCGTTGAAATCAAGACCGTTTAGGATATTAACTTTTGCCGAACCATTAATCAGATAAAGGTTGGTTTTACCCTGATAAGTATTGTTTTCTAACAAGGCAACAGGGTTGTAATATCCTCCTGTACCTGTAGTTCTGGTTGGATCTTCATAAAACGTACCATCCGCATTGTACACACTTACAGTTGGCAAATAGGTAAACATATTATTATATACCTGTGTGGCAATTCTATCATTTGTGGTATTGCTATTCGTAAGGTTGATGTTCAGCTTTAAACGATTATTGAATAAACGTTGTTCCATGTTGGCACGGGCAATAAAACGTTCCAATCCTGAATTTTTGATAATCCCTTCGTTATCGAAATAATTTAAACTCGCACCATAAGAAGAATTCTCTCCTCCACCGTTAAAGTTAAGGTTATGGTTGTGCGAAAACCCCGTTCTGGTTACTTCGTCTAACCAATTGGTATTGCTACCATTATCACTGATTTTATCCAGAACTTTTCCATTGTCTTTCAGGTAAGTTCTCAACTGATCACCTGTAGCCATTTGTATTGTATTGGATATCGTTTCTGATGCAGCATAAGCGCTATAAGACAGTTTACCCTGCCCTTTTCCGGCATTGCGCGTAACTACCATAATTACACCATTTGCCGCCCTTGAACCATAAATAGCTGTGGATGAAGCATCTTTTAGCACTTCCATACTCACAATATCATCAGGAGCAACCAGATCTATTGAAGCTCCGGGTACACCATCAATAACATAGAATGGCTCCTGAGCACCTTCCCTGAAACTTGAAGGCCCTCTTAATATAACTGCAGGTCTATCATTTGGGTTCCCACTGCGGGTAATGTTTAAGCCGGCAACTTTACCTTGCAATAACTGACCGGGTGAACTCACTACTCCGCGGTTAAACTCCTCCTGTTTAATAGAAGTTACTGATCCGGTAATCTCGTTTCGTTTACTTTTACCGTAACCGATAGTAACTTCCTGAAGCGCATTAGACTGTTCCTTTAACTTAACATTTAGAGCCACCTGTTGCCCTGCCGTTAAGGTGTAGCCAGACAGGGTATCAGTCTCATAACCGATAGAACTGAAAATAAAGCGGTAAGGCCCGCCAGCTGCAAGACTCGTAAAGCTAAACAACCCCTGGGATGAAGAAGTTGTTACTGCCGTTTTACGTGTATTGAGGTGCTCAGCTTTAATTGTAACACCAGGGAGCGGTTGCCCTGACATGTCTTTTACGAGCCCTTTAACGGGTGCTTCCTGGGCAATAACCCGGCTTGCAAGGCACAAAAAGGCTATGCACAGCATGATTTTAGTTAGTTTTTGTTTTGTTGGGTACATGGATGATCGTTTATATGTTTGGTATTTATTTATTGGTTTTCTGTATGCTATATTCCTCATCTGAAATTTTGATCAGGATCATGTTGTTTATCAGACAGATGTCTGATAAAACTTGTTGCGCGTCTTCTTTTCCTACATCCACCTGCCCGGTATAAGTAATCTGTCTGATTTCCTTCTCGTCTGCATTAATTTGAAGTCCATAAGCTTCATTGAGCAAGGAAATTACCTGTTTAAGCGGGATATTCTTCATCGTAATCAGATTTCCTTTACGTTCTAAAAATGCTGCAGGTTTAGGTGTCGTTTTATTCAACTTTATAATTGCAGTCATTTGTTTGGCTGCATCGTACATTAGGGTGGTACCAATAGCAGAAATGTAAACTGGCGCTTGTCTGGTATTCACCTGCGTTACCTTTATCTTACCAGTATGGAGTTTAACAGAAACATGGTGCTTGCCCTCCTGCGTATTGATGGTGAATGAGGTACCTAAAGCAGTGGTTTTCAATCCGCCGGCATATACACTAAATGGTCGGCGTGGATTTTTTCTTACTTGGAATTTAGCTTTTCCAATAAGATAAACCGTTCTTAATTGTCCTTTGAAAACCCTTTCGAATTTGATTTCAGATTTTGGAAAAACGGTAGCGATGGAAGAGTCGGGCAAGGTTACACGCTTGCTGTAATCCGCATCATTCCTGACAATTTGCCAAGGCTGTGTATCAGCAGACGGGTTTGGAACAACATTTTGAGTTGATTGAGTATTCTGCTTGTTTAACATCTGGTTATCCGAGCGATAAACGAGCCACGTGCCCAAGCCCACCAGGAGCAGGATTGAAGCTGCAGCCAAATACTTGCTTATACGAACAACTTTCATTTTTCGTTCGGTACGATACGCTTCGATTTCGGCAATTTTATTCAGGATATGCTGGTGCATATGCTCCGTCTTATTTTCCGTAATCGCATGATCAGCATGAAAAGCTTTCCATTCCTCATCACTGAAGTAATGGCGTATTATTTGTTTCAGATATCCCAAAGGGGGAATAGCTTTTTTTCCTGGCTTCATATTAGTATTACGCACACTAAATGAGTTGCCATTACGACTTAACAATTATTTAATATTGGAAAAAAAATTGAAGTAGCTATAAGAAAACAGAGAACATATATTGCTTGAGGCGAGAAAGGACTTTGCCTATATGACTTTCGACAGTTTTGGTTGAGATACCCATTATATCGGCAATTTCCGCATAAGTCAATCCATTATCTCTGCTTAAATTAAATACAGTTTTTCTGATTACCGGCATGGCAGCAATCTCTTGTTCAAACTGCTTCAGCATGTCTTTACTTTCGATCATCTTCATCAGGTTATCGGTAAAAGGATGTTGATCGGATTGTTGATGATAACGCGATCTGACTGACTCTTTTCGAAGCTGATCTATCATTACCTGACGGGCCATTCCAAAAAGCTGAATATTCAACTCCAGGGTATCTACCAAAGAAGCTCTCCGCTCCCAAAGCCGGATAAATGTAAGCTGAACAACCTCTGAAGCAATGAAATCGGATTGGGTTTTGTAGAATACAAAATCATAAATTTGTTTGTGATAATTGAGATAGGCGCTATTGAAAACGGCCATATCTCCAGTTTTGATGCCATATATCATATCCGTACCCATTGCGTGGGCAAAATTATCTGCTTTAACATCCTGCTCGTTTAATTTAACATTATCAATATATGAATTTTTGTTATGAAATTAATTACCAATATGCGGGCATAAATTTGGCCTTAGTATTAGCTAAGGCCAGGTAATCTAAACAGGTTATCTAGCTCGCAATAAATGGTGAAGCTTTGATATAGATTTCAGTTAATAACTGTTCAACAAGAAAGTCTGCTAAATCTGTCGCACTGATTTTATCTCCCGGACAATCAGTTAGGCTAACCTTTAGTGTTCTTCTCTCATCAGTTTGTTCTATAATAGGGAGCCTAACCAAGGTCCAGTGAATTGAACTGGCCACAAGCAGATTATATTCTAACTGTTTATCAGCAGTAGAAACCGGATATGTACTTTTCATCCAATTGGTTGCAGCTAAACTCACAGGTCCTTTCAGATCAAAAGGAGTGTCAACATTAAGTCCTGTAGTTAAAATGTATCGATCAATACCCAGCTCATTCATGGCTTTAATCACATGGGTAGTTGATTTACTAAAAATATTCGCTGCACTTGGCGGTATACCTAAACCAAGCGTACTGATTATTGCATTGCAGCCTTCAAGTAACGAGTGCACAGCAGTATAATCTGCAACATTTCCAGTTATTATTTCAATTTGCGGACTTGAGATTGGAAATTGAACCGGGTTTCTCAATAACAATTTAACTTTATAGTCTTTTTTTAATAATTCTTTAACAAGATATATACCTGATTTACCACTGCCACCTATGACAGCGATTTGAAATTGATTTTTCATGATGCTTTATAAAAGGATAATACAATACTTTTCGGAAACCTGAGAGGTCCGGTTATGGCTTAACAGCAGCCTTATTCATGCAATATTTATAAAGCGATTTTAATGTTTCAAAAATAAGAAAAAGAAAGAAAATATTTAACTAATGGTAATCTCCTGTAACCAACAGTTTTCTAATGAGCGAAATTTGTCCTAAATGGTAATGCGTATGCTCAATTATACCATTGAGATTGCGATAATAACTTCCATATTTAGGATCTGTAAAATCGGTGTCTAAGGCTGTGCCTGGCAATTGTTCAATAAGCAATGCGAATTGTGATCCATCCTGTAATACCTGATCTACCAATTGCTTCCAATCCTCAGCGCAAGCAATGGGCAAAACATCGAAACTCAGCTTATCGCTAGCTTGTAGTTGTTCTCCTTGCAAAACTTTCGAAACTTCCTTTACATAATAATTGATGTGATAAGTAAGCCTTGCAATGGTATTAAGATCTGCAATTTTTGTTGTGGCTTGCAACCAGGTTACCTGTGATAAGGTATCTTTAAGATTTACAGTGGTCCAATTCCCACCAAAATAAACCTCTTTAAAGTGTTTTGCAATATTTTTTATCTGTGCATCCATTCAATCTAAATTAATTAAAAAAGTACGCTTTTCCCTTAATCTAAAACTACTCATTGCTGAGCACATGAAAAACTATAGCAGGTTATTAATCCCATTGCAAACCATTTCTGCTCCATAACGGTTTATTTTAAAATTGGAAAAATATGAATATCATAACAGGTGCGACCGGAAATATAGGAAATGCTTTGGTTAAAAATTTAATTAAAAATGGAGAATCTGTGATAGCGATTACCCGTAACCCTGGTAAGGCCATTCAAATGTTTGGGAACACAGTAGAAATCGTTAAAGTTGACGTGATGGATACGGTAGCCTTACACGAAGTTTTTAAAAAAGGATCCTCAATTTTTATTTTGAATCCTCCGGCAGATCCGGCAGGCAATACCGACGTGGAAGAACGAAAAACTGCAAAATCGATTATTACGGCGTTAAAACAATTAGAAGAACATAAACGAGTTGTGGTCGAATCAACCTTAGGCAATCAGCAGGGTGATCATATCGGAGATTTAGGTGTGTTGTACGAACTGGAAGAGGGAATTAAAAAACTTCCTCATGATTACCGCATTATCAGGCCTGCATATTACATGAGCAATTGGAGAATGGCCTTAGCAGAAGCCAAAAAAAGCAATACAATCACCTCATTTTATCCCGCCGACTTTAAGTTTCCGATGGTTGCGCCTGATGATATTGCCATTCTCGCTGCAAAATTGATGACTGCCGAAAAAGCTGATCAGATTAACCCGATAGAGGGGCCTGAAGAATATTCGCCAAATGATGTTGCCAATGCAATTGCCCAAATCATTTCGAAACCCGTTGAGCTGAAAGTAATCCCTGAAGATGCCTGGGAACAAACCTATCAGGATATGGGATTTTCGGCTTCAGCTGCTAAGTCTTATTCAAACATGACCAAAATTAGTTTATCAGGCGGCTTTGAGAGACCTAAAAACCCAGTGCTTGGTAAAATTTCGCTTTTTGAATACCTGCAAACTGTTAATAATTTAAACACATAACCGGTTTAACACATTATTAATTAAGATTTTGCTCATTCTATCCAAAAACATTAAATTGGATAAAAATGGAGACCTATTCGCACATTAAGACGGTTCTGGGCATTATTCTCGGGTTGAGCATCACACATTCACTAAAAGGAGCGGTGAAGCTTATTGATCATCCCAACCGAATAAAAGCTTATTCAGTCCATTTATTGTGGGCTTTCTATATGTTTCTCAATACAGTTTATTTCTGGTGGTTTGAAGTTCACCTTACTGAAATAAAACATTGGGATTTCATAAAGTACCTGTTCCTGGTTACCTATGTCATTACCTATTATGTACTGGCCGCACTCCTTTTCCCCGATGACCTTAGGGATTACAAGGATTACCGGGATTATTTTTATTCCAGGAAAAAATGGTTTTTTTCTATTCTGGCACTTTTATTTGCATTGGATATGATTGATACCTACATCAAAGGGCCTCATTATCAAATGCAAATGTTAGAGATTTATCCGGTTAGGGCTATTTTACACATTTGCCTCTGTTTTTGGGCTGCAAGAACACAAAAAAATACGCAACAGCTAATGATCGTATTGCTGTTTATTCTCTTTCAATTTTACTGGATTTTACGGTATTATCTGAACGGATAATGAATTTTATTTAGTGTACTACATCCGTCAGGTTAAGGTGCGAACCTTCGAGGTTTTTAACAGCTTTTACATCAACAGCCATTAATCCTGCATCCGTTAGTTCAATCTCATACTCTACCACATCAAATCTGTTCAAAGCATTAAAAAGCTGTGGCTGTCGAAATCTTATCTTTTGATTATTGGGGTCCTTAATTATTCCAGAGCCGATAAATCCGTTATACGAAATAACTATTCCAGTTCTCATTTCGAAATGATTTTGAGGTGAAAAATTTAATTTTAGTTGTGATAGTATGAAGTTAAGAAGAAGTTGTATCTTAAACGAATCAGGAATAAAACTGTAACTCTGGTTTACATAATTGCTCAATTTTATACAACTCTGCATCCTTAGTTCAAATCACCTAAATATTAAACGTATTTTTTTTACAAACCATATACTGTATTAACTTTAACAATTTTGTTTCCCGGATCAGGCTTATTATGATGTAACATAATAGAGGTTGTATGGACTTAGAACCTTTTCCCATTTGTGAAAATTTCAGCTATTACAGCCCATACTGCTAGCGTAGCATTTATTTAAAAAGAGCAATCAGATTAAAATTAAAATGGTTACATACATTGGAAATGCTGTATTACCAAAGGTAGGCTGTTAAACCAAGTCCAAAGCTGAGGTTATCAAACCTAACCTTCTCCATTCCTACATTTTTAAAAACGTAAGTTCCATTGGGGTTGATATCATCTATAATATCCAGAGTAAAGTCATTATCAGAATTGAAGTAACTAATGAAAGCCTTTATTCCTATATTTCTTTTTATCTGCTTCTGGATACCCACCCCAACAGACCAACTAAAAGCATTTTCAGGCTTGTAGCGATAATAGGGTAATTCTTCTGTTTGAAAAACATCCCTGTAATCTTCATTGATCTTTAAAATGACTTCACCCTGTGCTCCCGTAGAAGTTCCTGCCCCTAACTTAGCCGTAATAAACCAGTTCTTGGGCAATGGGATACTGAAGTAAGGTCCGGCATGGATATAGCGAATACCCATAGGCTGCGTATAATGCCCTTCACTAACCATTGGGATATCCGGATCATTAAAATTAAGTTGATCATCATTTATCGGGAAGCTTGAAAAGGCAAATTCTCCTCCTAATCCAATATTTTTGCTAAAAAACCAGGCCCCTTCCAAGCCGAAATTAAAGCCACTTTTGGCAAACATTCCATTTTCTTTTTTAGTTAAGTCTTGAGTAAGTGCCTCGGCATACCCCATCCTCAACTCTATGAAGCTGGGTTTTAACTGCACCGGAACAGGATTATTATGAATGCGAATATGTTCTCCGTGGTCTTTAAAAATTTTATCAGCGATAACATAACCTAACTCCGTGGATAGAATTCCCACTCCAGCTCCTGCCAAAACATCAGAAATCCAGTGCCTGTTATTTAATTCGCGGCCAACTGCCGTTGCAGTGGCAGCGGTATAAGCGCCAATACTATATAACGGTGAACGGAACTGCCCGTACTCTTTATGCAAAAAGGTTGCATTCATAAATGAATTGGCAGTATGACCCGAAGGGAAAGAATTTCGTGTGCTTCCGTCCGGACGTTCAACTTTTGCTGTATACTTGACCGTATTAACTACCGAAGCCATAATTATTGCAGAAAAACCATATGAAACTAAAGCTCTCCCCATCTTGTGTTTCCCTTTTACCCCCGCAGCGTTTAAGCCCAGAACAGTTGCTACCGGGGCATATTGGAGATAATCATCATAATGATATCTAAAAGTAGGAAGGTACCTGTTTCTGAATTCCCTAACATTCTTTCTAATGCCCCAGGTGGCTGCGCTCCCAGCAAATAAGAGTACTGGTACTGCAGAAATTTTTACAGACTTGGAGTTCCAGAAATTGTTTTTCAGAACGATGCTGTCCATCACTTCAATTTGCTGAGCAGACAAACCAATAGCCCAGAAGATAAACACTAAGTTGAAAATGAAAACAGGGATGATTTTTTTCATGAGCGTAAAATGGAATTCAGGCGGTAATTCTTATCTACTATAAAGATATAACATAATTGAAAAACAGCAAATTAGAACAATTAAAACCATTGATATAATCGAACAGCGATGCTGTTTATTTTTGATATAAAGTCGAATTATTCAATTGGATGCAGTATTTGGTGATCCAGCTTCCTGCCGCATCAACATACAGGATATTGGGTTTGCTTTTCACATTGATGGTGCCATCAGCTATCCATTTATCCAGCCTTGCGGGCAAAACACTATTTGCTTTCTTAGCATGTGCCAGTATACTTTTAGCTCCCATTAGCAAATTGGCTACCAGTAAACTTCCGTCAAATACGGGGCTGTTTTTATCTGATTGAAAAGCATTACAAACCATTGCAGCCTCTTCGGCAGATTGTGTAATCTGCCAGTCGAGCCGGATTAAATCATTTAGGGCTGAGCCTGCTGCCAGCGATCTAAAAAAGGCTGCCTGTACGGCAATCATCTTATTCAGGTTATTGGTTGCTGCATAAGCCCTCCTAAAATTTAAAACATTTGCAGACAACGCATTGACCATCGCATTATTGGTGATTCCTTCATGGTTAAAATCTGTGGCCTCAAATACGATCAAGGCTTTTCCAGCCAGTTCTTTAATGGTAATGTCTTGTATTTTCCTGCTCCCAAGTACGTAAACCTGTTCTTTTCCAATCGTTTTGATAATGTCGGTTGCCAAGTTTTCCAGCGTCATTTCTTTCGGACAAAAATGACTGAAACCTAAAATTAAAAACTCTTTAGGATGTGTTATTAAAAACTGTTTGGCAGCAAGCAGTACGGGATCTAATCGTTCGCCATACCCTCCCCCCACAGCCAGATCAATACAATCGGAAGAGCTATGTTTAAGAAAAACTGTATCTCTCAGTAATCCAGTTCGTAAATCGAACATCCTAACCCCATCTTTAATCTGCTTTTCTATGCTTTGTGTTTGTGTGAGTGTATTACATTCGTTGATGGTACTTTTCTGACTTCCGGCAGTTTCATACAGCACAGACATACCCGCATCATGAGACCCGGGAATAACAATATCCTTTAAAGTATAATTACCCTTCTCTTTCTGAAGTGTTTCGGTTATCCACAGCGACATATCCTGCCCCTTAGTGCAAAATGGATAGCAATAAAATATCAGGCATATCAAAGCCCGCAAGAAAACCAGCTGGTATTTTATAAAGGGGTATGACTTCACAAGATAAACGTCTTAAAATGAAACTATTGACAACATTAACTATTCACAATTTACCTTTTTTTTGTAATTTGTTAAAAATACCGTTTCATAAAAAGCCCATCCCTACCGATTATGAAAAAACGTTACTCCCTAATTTTTTCCGTCTGCGTTTTATGCTTTAGTTTTTCTCTGAAGGCTCAGGATTCACATTATTGGTCTTCTAACTTTTCTGCTGCAGGTTTCCTTGCTCCTGGTGCCACAGTGGTAAATAATCTCGATAGTGGCGTGTATTATCTTAATCCTGCTTTAATGGCCTGGTCGAGCAAAACTGCTACTTCAATTTCTGCCAATGTATATGATTATAGTCGGGTAAAAATCACCAATGGTGTTGGACATGGTAAAGACTTAACCGCTACCAGTACCAGAATTATTCCACAATTGGTATCTAAAACATTCAAGTTAAACAAAGACCATCCCTTAACATTTGGATTCGCCTTGATTCAAAATCCCATGCAGGATTTTAGAGCTTCGCAAAGAATGGATAAAAGAATTAATGTGTTAAACGATAGTTACAGCCCGGGAAACGAAGCCTATGTTGGGCAATTCGACCAAAACAGTAAAGTTACTGAAACTTATGCCCAGCTTAGTGCCGGAATTAAGATTTCTAAAAAACTTGCTTTGGGTGCAACCGTAGAGGGTAATATAAGAAAGCAGGTTGTTGGCTCAAACTTCAGCTCAAAAGCCATATTCAATAATGATCCGGGTAATCCAAATGCCTTTTTTCCCAAAGTAGCTTCCAATGAAATTTATACTCAAAGTAATTATACCCATATGGGATTAAAGCTAAAATTAGGAGCTTCTTATGAATCTGCAGCACATCATTTTGGTTTAGTATTGAGCAGCCCACAGCTGAAATTACATGGCACAGGCGCTGTACTTAGCGATTTGAGCATTAATAACCTCACTTTCAACGGCACCAACATCGATTTAAACATACTGGCTAGTACACGTCAAACTAAACTTAAAACCACCTGGAAAACACCGTTGAGTATTGCTGCAGGTTATGCCTACGACTATGGGAAAGGGCAAATTAATCTAACAGCTGAGTTTTTTGCAGGCTTAAAAAGTTATACCATTTTAAAAGCTGATGATGCCCTTTTCATTAAGAATAGTGACGCTCAGGCGCCTGTAGATACAGACCAGGGTTCGCTGGATCTTAATGATGAGCGAAAACGTATTTTTAATATCGGTATGGGGTACAGCAGAAGCCTTAATCCTACAGTCGTACTGATGATGGCCCTGCGTACCGACTTCAATTATCTCAAAACCAGGGATGAATCACAACAACACTTAGATTTGTGGGACAACTACCATTTTCAGCTAGGAGCCAATTTTAAAAGGAGAAAATTTAACCTTCGTGCTGGTGTACAGCTTAGTTATGGCCATACCGATCGTTATGCGCAACCAGCGAATTTCGACACTCCTACCGAAGATAATTTACTTATTGGAGAAACATTGAATGTATCGGCAAAACGTTTTGGAGCGGGTTTATTGCTGAGCTATATTCACAATTTTTAAGTTTCCCATAAAACTGTAAAACGAAGTAATGAACGATCCTTATTACCATCAACAAAAAAGCGTCTGTTCATTTAAGACTCAGACGCTTTGAAAATCATATATGCATTAATTATTGAAGTACTACATCAACCAGAATAGGGAAATGATCTGAAACGAACTTACCATGATAAGTATCTGTTAAAATGCCCCAGCGGTTGGCTGTAAAACCTTTGGTTACAAAAACGTGATCGATTATTTCATATCCACCAACATCTTTGCCCCAGGCATTAAATGAAGAGTTGTTTACATAAGGATTTTTAACCTGGGTATAGGTATCGGTTAGTGTGCCAGAATTAGCCAGGGTTAAATACCACTCACTTTTATGCCCGCCGTTAAGATCTCCCGTAAAAATGGCCGGTGTATTTCCTGCAATTTCTTTAATTTTTTTCACCATCAATTTACCACTTTCAACCCTCGCAATCTTTCCCTGATGATCAAAATGTGCATTAAAGTAATAGAATTTTTTCCTGGTTTTTACATCTTCCAGATATACCCAACTGCAGATTCTGTTGCAGCATTTGGCATCCCAGCCTAAACCTGGTTTATCAGGTGTTTCTGATAACCAGAAATCTCCTTTTTTCAATAATTTAAATTTGTCTTTTTTATAGAAGATTGTTGAATGTTCACCAGCATCTTTACCATCATCCCTGCCAAGGCCATAGTGTTCAAATTCCGGCAGCAATTGCTGTAGGTCATCCACCTGATTTTTGAGTCCTTCCTGGATTCCGAATACATCAAATTGATGAAAGCGGATTAAATTTGCCGCTACAGAGCGTCTTTGTTCCCAGCGGTTTCCGGTGTCGCCAGCATTATCATAACGAACGTTAAATGACCCGATGGTGTAGTGCTGGGCAAAGCTGTTTAAACTCAATGAAATGAGTAATAATAAAAATAGGATTGATTTGTTTTTCATTTTATCTTATTGATTTGGTCGGTTTATTGATCATGCAGCTTTTAAATTTTATGGATAAAATGCTGGGGCATTTCTGCTGCTTCCAGCATAAAGTTATGCAATTCGTAATTCTTAACAAATGGTTTCAATTTCTCTGAGCCTGGTCCGAACATGGTAAGTTCTACATAATCTCCTGTATGGTTCATCCCAGCCCATTGTACATCGGTATATTTGCCCATCAACCTGCCGTATTCATAAAAAGGTAAATTCGACTCATTGTATAATCCACCTGGAACAATGTCTTTAAAATGAACCAGCAACGAATTAATGTCGGCGGGGTTCATGGTAATTCCCTGGTGCTCCAAAATCATTTCCTGAATTTTCTTTTCTGAAAAGGATTGATCAATTTGCGTAAGCAGCCAGTTATTGCTATGCCTGAACTGCTGTAAACGGTCAAATTTCTTATCGGCCTCATCGGCATAAAATAAACCCGGATTAGCATTGCCGTGGTCTGTAGTAATGATTACCAGGGTTTCTCCATCCTGCTCTGCAAATTCGATCACTTTCCCTACGGCTTCATCAAAAGCCAGCTGATCGAAAATAAGTCCGCTAACATCGTTTGAATGTGCCGCCCAATCTACTTTTCCACCCTCAATCTGGAGTGCAAAACCCTCCTTATGATCTTTCATCAAAGAAATTGCTTTAATGGCCATTTCTGCCAGAGAAGGAACAGTATCCATTAATTTCTGATCGTGCTTCCGATCCACTTCATATGGCAACCCGTCTTCAGCAAACAAGCCTAAAACCGGCTTTGATTGATCGAGCGACAACATTTGATTTTTATTTTCAACAACTTTAAAACCTTTGGACAAGTAATCTGGGATAATACTTCCATCTTTTCTTTTCGATCCAAAGTACTTGTTACCACCACCCATCATCACATCAAAGCGAAGCTCGAGATACATTTTTGCGATAGCAGCTTGCCCGTCGCGGTCATCAATATTTACACAAAATCCTGCCGGGGTAGCATGCGTGATGGGTACAGTAGTTACACAACCTACTTTTTTTCCCTGCTCCTTGAATTTTTGAAGGATGGGTTGTGGCTTTTCGCCTTTTGCGCCAACATTGAGAGAACCATTAGGAACCCGCATACCACCACCCCAGGAAGAGCTTGCGGCAGCAGAATCTGTAACCATCGAACTGGCAGAAGCCGTATCCATTAAGGCCCGAACAACCCTATTTTCGCGGTATAAACCTAACCAGTGACTACTTTTTCCCCATGCGCGGTTAGCATACAGGTCGGCCATGTTAAGCGTTCCGGTACTCATACCATCACTCACCATCATAATGATATTTTTCGCTTTTTTCCGTTTACCAATGGGATTTGCAACAACGTCTTTCAGGTCAAAAAAAGGCAGTCCGATTCCTGCCAGCAGACCTCCTTTTAGTAAGGATCTCCTATTCATTTGATTATTTATATTTTTTGTATGGTGCGCTAATCAGCGGCGAAAATAGGACTGCTATGTTAGGATAATGTTGAATACAGAATACCTTATTATAAAGTCTCTATTAAGATAACAGCTATTTTGCTAGCTGCCGTAACTTTTACGGATACTTTCCCTGAGCAGGATAAATTCCTGAGCGGTTTCGGGTACTGTTCTTCTCAGCACTTTCAGTTTTTCTGGTAGAAAACGAAGTTTTACTTTAAAATAAAGTTCCTGGTAAGTGGCCACCTGATCGCAAAGTTCCTGAATCAGTTTTTCGTACTTACCAAAAACCAGGTAGAGTTCTTCCCTGATTTCTTTTATTTGGCTGCAATCTTCCTGTTCTGCATCAATTGCAGTTTGTAACCGCTCCAAATAATTGAGCGCTTCGATTAAATGCTCAAAAGAATTCTTATTTATTCCCCTTATACTCATTAATAATTTCCGTATGTACGCTATACAACAAATACACCTATGACTTATTCAACATACATTACCCAGTCACGAAATTAAAAAATCCCGGCCCTTACAAAGTTAACCTAGCATTATCATTAAGTTAATAATGTAGATTAAACCATTACCAACAGATATAAATTTAAGATTCCTGTCAAGAAAGCAGTTTAATCCCTTAACTTTGCATCATGTCAATTTCAGAGTTAGAAGAATGGTTTGCAAATGCACCAAAACCACAAATGCCAGTTTATCTGAGCCCTGCAGAAAAAATAAACGACTATAAACAATTTTTAGAAAGCCATTTTGAACCCCTTCGTGCCAATCCGACAAGCAAGGTTAATGCGCCACTTTTAGATAGATTAATGAAAATGAAGCTGGTGATTGAGAGTAATGCTTAGGCAACGCTGATAACGCCTTGTCAGATTCCTGTTTTTTCTATTCTGTATTTTTCTTCCATTCCCTGCTTCCCATCTCTATTTTCCCAAAGCTCGTTTCTATATTCCTTGCTAAACCCGGCTTGCTATATCCCAAAGTTATCTGAATGTCACAACCCATCATTTTCATAAACATAATCTCTGGCTGCACGTTATTTTATTAGTATTTAAACAATATATTATGTCGTTATTAGAAAATAAAGTAGCCTTAGTTTCGGGAGCTGGTTCCGGTATTGGACGTTCGATTGCCCTTAACTATGCTAAAGAAGGCGCAAAAGTAGTAGTAGCAGATATCAATGAAGAACACGCTGATGCAACGGTTAAACTGATCAAGGAAAACGGTGGTGAAGCCATCGCGGTCAAAGCCGATTCTTCCAAAGCCGAAGAAAACAAAAGGTTGGTAGAAATAGTAGTAACTCAATATGGTAGATTAGATATTGCCTGTAATAATGCAGGTATTGGTGGCCCTGCTAAACCAACTGCCGAATATGCACCTGAAGAATGGGATCGCGTTATTGCGCTCAATTTAAATGGTGTTTTTTATGCTTGTAAGTATCAACTGCAGCAAATGGAAAAAAATGGTGGGGGAGCCATTATTAACATTGCTTCCATCCACGGACAGGTTGCTGCACCAAATTCTCCCGCATATACAGCATCTAAACATGCAGTAGTGGGCTTAACTAAAAATATTGCTGCAGAATATGCAACTAAAAATATCCGATGTAATGCAGTTGGTCCTGGATATATAGAAACCCCTCTCCTTTCTGACAACCTCTCCGAAGAAGCAAAAGATGCCATTGCAGCAAAAAGTCCGATCAACAGGCTGGGAAATGTACAGGAAATAGCTGACCTTGTTACTTTTTTAAGTTCTGATAAATCATCGTTTACAACGGGAAGCTATATTATAGCAGACGGAGGATATACGGCTGTTTAATGGTCTTCATAATAGTTGCGGTTCCAATCGCAGACCAGAAGGGGTAATTTGAGTTATCAGATTGCCCATTTTTTTATATATTTTTTTTCTTTTTTTCAAACCCTGTAGTTGTAAATTTCGTATATTAATGTAAACTCCTTATCGTCAATTATGAAAAAAGGCAAATTATATTATCTGTTTAGGTAGGATTACCGTTTATATCTCCGACATTTGGAGGCAGAAAACATCGGCCTATTCTTTATCCGCAGTATTTAACTTCATCCCATTAAATCATGCAAACTATTATTTCGCCCTTACAACCGCTTATATCGTTTTTTAAACAATACGGCAACATTTCCGATGGTTTTATAAAAAAACTCGAACAAGAGTGCAGCTTTGTTACCGTTAGGAAAAACAAACATATTTTATCGCCGATAGACAGCAATGCGGCACTTTACTTTGTAACGAGTGGCGTTGTTCGCGGCTTTATTAAAGATGAAGGTAAAGACATTACCACCTGGTTTAGTTTTGGCAATGAAATTATTGGAGCCATCCGTCATCCCCATGAAAATCCCGGTCATTCTGTTGAGTACCTTCATGCATTGGAAGAATGTGAACTCATTAGAATTCCCTATACCTTAATCGACTTTCTTTACACTACTTTTCCTGAAACCAATCTGATTGGCCGGAAACTTTTAGCCCTGCAATATCATGAGGCTTCAGAACGCTCAATTCTGGCCAGAATACCAACAGCTGGAGGACGGTATGAGCGATTACAAAAAAACATGAATCATAACCTGAACTCAATCCCCTTACGCTATCTGGCCAGTTTCCTCGGCATGCGTGTAGAAACACTGAGCAGAATCAGAACTAAAAGCCACATGAACGATAAACAAAAACTGAGTCATGCATAAGTTAAGCCTGATAGACTGATCTCTTTGTTCTTTAGTATCAAGACAAGGTGTTATGTAGGTTAACACACTTGCTCCTTGCTCTATGCTCGTTACTCCTTACTCCCAACTCATTGCTCTCTTCCTCCCGTCAAACCTTTTTAGCATCCATACTGTTTGAGGTATAGCAATAAGTAAGACAAATTGATTCAGTCATGGTAAACGAAATTTGTGAAGCAGTAGGAAAAACACTCATTGATCGAAAGTTAAGTATTGCATTTGCCGAAAGTGCAACTGCCGGAAGGTTAGCTTCCGAATTTGCTATGATTACTGATGCCGGTAAATTTTTACGCGGGGCCATTGTATGCTATGATGCGGCCCTGAAGATTGAACTCCTTCATGTAAATCCAGATCTTATTGAACAATATACACCTGAATCTATGGAAGTAACCCGGGCAATAACCATTGGTTTACAAAGTCAGATCAGCGCCGATATTTATATTGGTGTTACCGGATTAACCGCTCAAGGCGGAAGTGAAACCCCGGAAAAACCCGTTGGTACAATGTTTATTCAGGGTATTAAAAATGGAGAGATTATCTTTTCCACACGCTGTAATTTTGTTGGTTCACGTGAGGAAATCATTCTGGGCAGTATTAACCATTGCGCAGAGTTGCTATGGGAGTACCTTCAGGAATCAGGATAAACATGATGCTTGCGTAAAAAAACAAGCTCGGCAGTCGCAATCATAAATGCTGAATTTGAAACTACTCTAATTGTCAACTTCATAAATTTAGCCAGAGTAACATACCTGATATTAGGATTATTTTTATAGTTTTAGGCTTTTCTAGTATATATCTACATGCCATTTACCCCATTGTCCAGCGTGCAATTATCTGCCTTTCGAACTGAACTACAAGAACAGCAGAACAGTCCGACCGAAAATTTTGCCCTGCTCCGCCAATTTAACGAAAGCTTTTCCAGCAATGCCGAGCAACTCGCAATTATGGAGTATAGCACCTCATTATTGGGTACAGAAAGCCAATATAATGAAGTCAAAGCCGAATGTAAGGCGGCTTATCAAGCCTTAAAACAGCAACAAAAACATCTCGATGAGCGAATATTAATAATCGAACAAAAACTTTATCTCGGTTTACCCGAAGATCTGGAGGAAATGGAGAAGGTAATTACGGAGCAGGAATCTATTGTGGCAGATCAGGAAAAAATCAACCTATCCGAAGAACGCCTGCTGGAAAAAATGCGCAACATTGATATCGAGCATGGCAAACAACTTGCTTTGCTTGAACAATCTAAAGAAAACAGATCTTTACCATTAAAATCGAAACAGGCAGCATTTAGATTAACAATAGACCAGGCAGAAAAGCAACTGCTTTTAAAAACTAAAATATTCGGCGTAGCGCCTGTAATTGTCCTCCCTATTTTACTTGATGTAATTGCAACTAAAACCGGAATCCAAAAATCAGGTGAAAACCATTATATTTTTTCACATTATGTATTTTTCCTCAGCTTCCTGATACTGGAGCTGTTTTTCGTTGAGCGATTTAAAAGTTTTGCCTCACAACGTTTAAGTACGGCCAGTTGCCTGGCCTTATTATCCGAATTGGAAACTGCATTGATAGATAATAATCGGGAGATAAAAAAATTGGAAAATGAATGTGGCCTGAGTTTAAATGATGTATTAATGGCCTATGAAGACCATTAAATGTGGTAAACAGTGAGCTTAATAAGCATGAAGATTTCATGAAGAAATTAAAGAAATTACCCTCAATTTTTGGAGGTATAAGAAAGTAATGTTACCTTAGCCCTTGAGAGCGTTAATTTAGATACGGGCGGAAAGGCATTAGTCTTCTGCCCGTTTTTTGTTTACGACGACAACCCCCTAACTATCAGCCGGATACGTAAATAGTTTTAATAATTCAGGATAAAACCTGCAAAAATAGCAGGCACACTTCCATCATGTACCTGCTATTATTCATGCTGTTATACCTGGCATCTTTTAAGCCTTAGTATATTTATTTATTTTTAATTTCTTCTAATAAGGCTGCAAGGGCTTTTACACGTTCGGGATGAGCCTCTGCCAGATTATTTTTCTCTTCTTTATCCTTATTGAGGTCGTAAAGTTGAGCACTACCTAAATTCCCGGTTTCAATACCTACCAATTTCGAATAAGCCGGGCCATTTTGCGGAACAATATATTTCCAATTGTCTTTGATGATTGAAAGCGCTCCTCCTTGTTCAATATAGGTAGATCGGCCTACCTTATTTTTGCCCAAAAAAGCATCCAATTGATTTTCACTATCTGAAGCTGTTCCGGTGGTAATTTTTTGCTGAAGCAAGGTTGCAAAGGATTGTAAAAAATCAATCTGCGATACCAGGGCGTTAGATACGGCAGGCTTGATAGCTGCCGGCCACCTGATGATAAATGGTACCCTGGTACCACCTTCGAGTGCACTGTATTTACCTCCCCTTAGTGTACCTGCGGGGGTATGGCCGTTTAATCTGGTTACGGCTTCATCCTGATAACCATCATCTAATACAGGACCATTATCACTGGTAAAGATGATCATCGTATTTTTTGCTATACCCTGATTTTCCAGCTGTTTCATAATTTCTCCAACAGTCCAGTCCAATTGTAGAATGGCATCCCCCCTGGCGCCCAATCCGCTTTTGTCTTTAAACATGGTACCTGGCATACGCGGAACATGCGGTTCTGTTAAAGCAAAGTACAAGAAAAAAGGATTTTGTTTGTTGCTGGATATTACCTGCTTAGCCTGTTCTAAAAAGGTATAAGAGAGTTCTTCATCTACCCAACGCGCCATTTTACCGCCCGTCATGAAACCAATCCGGCCAATACCATTCACGATGGTATTATCATGACCCTGCCCTGCCGAGCTTTTCATTTTTAACAGCTCCGGGTTTTCCTTTCCGGTAGGTTCGGTTCCTATTTTCTGTTTGTAATCTACTGCAATGGGATCTGATGAATCTAAAGCCAGCACGCGATGATTTTGAAGAAAAACCGTGGGTACCCGATCTGCAGTGGCCGGAAAAATGAAGGAGTAATCAAAACCTACCTCATTAGGCCCTGGTTTGATTTCACCATTCCAATTCTTCTCTACCTGTTCTCCTAAACCTAAATGCCATTTACCCACTACAGCGGTTTGATAACCTGCATCTTTAAAAACCCTGGGCAACGTTTTACGATCGGTTGGAATAATCAATGCCGCATCACCAGGCAATACGCCTGTTCCTTTTTTTCGCCAGGGGTATTCTCCTGTCATTAGTGCATATCTGGATGGTGTGCAGGTTGCTGAAGTAGAATGCCCGTTTGTAAAACGGATTCCAGCTGCAGCCAGCTTATCCAGATTTGGGGTCTTCAGCTTGGTAGCACCATAGCAACTTAAATCGCCATAACCTAAATCATCAGCACAGATTAAAATTACGTTAGGTTTTTTTTGTGCAAAACCGTGAAAGCCTAAAAAAGAAATTAAAATCAGTAATGTAATTCTCATATATTAAAGTTTAGGATTAACATTTATATCCATCATCGGAGATCGGCCAGGTTTATCCAACATCATCAGCCCTTAAAATTCATCCTAACACAGCACGGTCTTCCAATCAATATTAAGAATTTATAAAGGAATAAGTTAAAAATAAACTGCTTTTGGCTGCGCAAACGTTTGATATTTAGCCGATTTGTTCATTATCAGAATTATTTGCAGAAAACTGAAACATTCTCTACCTTCTCATTATAAACCAAACATTATTTACACGCTTAATCTTTAATAATTTGCACCCTATATTAGCTAGAAACAATGTAAACGTCACCGGCTCAGGGAGCCAGGTGATAGTTTTTGCCCACGGTTTTGGTTGTGCTCAAAACTCCTGGAAATTTATTACAGATGCTTTTTTAAAGGATTACCGCGTTGTATTATTTGACTATGTGGGCTCTGGTAATTCAGATATCAGTCAGTACGATTATCATAAATACGCTACTTTAGAAGGCTATGCATGCGATGTAGTTGATATTATCGAAGCACTGGATCTCCGGGAAATTATTTTTGTTGGCCATTCGGTAAGCAGTATGATTGGCATGATTGCAGCATTACAAAAACCTGAAATATTTAAAAAACTGGTATTTATTGGCCCTTCGCCCCGTTATCTGAACGATCAGGAGTATATTGGCGGCTTTGAAATGAAAGATATTGAAGGGATTTTTATGCAAATTGCCGAAGATTATGTAGGCTGGACAAAAGTCATCTCCCCTGCTGTTATGCAAAATATGCATCGCCCGGAACTCAGCGAATTTTTACAAGAATGTTTTGAGGCTACCGATCCGAGTATTGCATTGGCTTTTGCCATGGCTACATTTAAATCAGATAACAGGGAAAATCTGAAAAAATTAAAGGTGCCCAGCTTAACCCTTCAAGGAGTAGATGATATTATGGTACCACTTTCTGCCGGGGATTATATCCAGCAACACACCCCCAGCAATTTCTTAAAAGTGATGCAGGCGACCGGACATTTCCCTCACATCAGCCATCCCGAAGAAACCATAAGAGAGATTAAAAATTTTATTGAAGAGAAATAATAAACTAGGAAGTAGAAGCCTTTAAATTCCAAAGAAAATCCAGTGCTTCCAGCTTCGCCAAATCACAAATGCGATGGATGTGGGCTAGTTTTAATTTAGCCTCATCCCAGTCCATTTCCGCTTGAAGCAGGTATTGAACATCAGCACCAAGCTTTGCCTCCAAACCCATCACATAAATGGTCGATAAAAAATGATGCGCTGTTTGTTTGAAAGATGGATGATTCCTTTCACTTAAATAACGATCCAATAAAACCAGATCAGCATTTAAATGGGTGATAAATTTTTCAGTCATATCTAGCTCGTACGCCTTATCCCCTAAGCTCAGATCATGTAACTTGCTGAGATCTAAAACAGCAAACTGATGATCGACCGCCGGCGTTACTTCACCCGGAGATCCGATTTGTAAAAACTGAGTTAAGATACCATCAAGGGCAATTTTATCTATTGGATACTGGATACAGGCATTCATCCCGGCAATGAAGCACTTATATTTTACTTCTTCCAAACTCCTGGTAATGGCTACAATAGAAGCAGATAATCCCTTTTCAAAACGTAAATGGCCAGCCAAAGCAAAACTATCTGTATCAGTTAACTCAGTACTGATCAATATAAGTGTAAATTCATTTTCATTTAGTGCTGCTAAAGCCGCAATTTTATCAGCCGCAATTATAAAACCCGCATCAAATTGCCTGAGGTATCTGGCAATGATTTCCTGATCATTAGGATTACTAACCAGTACCAATACACTTGTTTTTCTCTTTTTTTCGATTGTTGACATACAGTAAATGCCAGTTATAATATTTGAATTCGTTTATTTAAGGCTGGCTTGTAGGCCTCTGAGACCGGCACAAAGGTTTTGTTTACAATTACTGTACTTCCATCCATAGCTTCAATTTTATTTAAATTGATCATAAACGAACGGTGTATTCTAATAAATAGATCAGCAGGTAATTTATCCTCTACCGATTTAAGGCTCGAATAAATACTGTACGTTTTACTGCTGGTGTAAATTTTCACGTAATCACCCTTCGCTTCCAGGTAATCTACATCGTTTAATCTCAGTCTTCTAATGGTTCCAGCGTCCCTGATAAAAATAAAATCATCTTTGTTACTGCCTGAGAACAGGGCCTGATTTCTGAATATTTCCTTTGCTTTTAGAACGGATTGAAGAAAACGTTCTGCAGTTAGTGGTTTGGTCATAAAATCGACAACATTCAAATCAAAAGCATCTGCTGCATAATCTCTGTTGGCGGTTACAAAAATGATGAGCGGCCTTTGATGCCCTAAACTTCTAACCAGATCAATACCCGATAAGTCGGGCATTTCTATATCCAATAGCAAGAGGTCAATTTTATTCGCACCCATTACCGTTAATGCTTCTGATGCCTGTCCGCACTCAGCGACTAGCTTCAAACCATTATCCAGTTTGACCAACTGTCTTAAAGTACCTCTGGCAAGTTCGTTATCATCTACTATCACGCAGTTCATCCGCTCAAATTTTCTAAAAATAAAGCTAAGTATATGTGAGTAGTAATAGAGGGGTAAAGTGCAATGAACAAAATGAACATTTATCTATCTTTGCCAAATCCAAATAACGCTCTATCCCGTAAGTATGCCCGCTCATCGTGCTAAAACGGCTTTACAGAGCAAAAGACTTAAAATTCATTTTATTCATTATTAAATTCAATTAAAAAAACATTAACAAATCAAGTACAATGAACTTATTCAAAACAATTTTACTATCCTCAATAACTGTTTTGGGCAGCCTGAGCATAAAAGCGCAAGATTTTAAAGCGCCTGTGAGTTTTAAACTTAAAAATGGAATGAACGTGATCGTTTCTGAAAACAAACGTTCTCCTAAAGCTTACGCCAGTTTCACTTTAGATGCTGCGGCTTTTAAAAATGAAAAAGATGGGGTTGTAGAATTATTAAATGCAGTACTCAATGAGGGCACCGATAAAAATTCAGCAATTTCTTTTAAAGATAACAGTGGTAAACTTAATGCCCTTAGCAATAATTTTGACCATGAATTAAACACTTTTGCTTCATTAATCCAGAACGTAGTTATTGATGAACAAAATTTCAATACAGCAAAAGCTAAACTTTTAGTAAGCTTAAAAGCACAGGATTATGATTATGATCAAAGTGTGAATGAGCATAGCATTGCAGCATTAACAATAGATGATGTAAAAACTTTCTATCATTCGATCAGTCCTGATAAAACGTATTTAACTATTGCCGGAGATATTGAATTTGCTCAGGCCAAAACAGCAGCCAAAAAAGCTTTTGGAAATTGGTTTCAATCTTCTAACGCTACACCGGTTTTAGCAACGTCTAAATAACAACATCAAAATTATGAAAGGGCCTCCTGAAATTTCAGGAGGCTTTTTTTTGTGCCAGGGAATTCTTAATATGCGATGCATACCTCTAAAAACACTAGGGCAAACTTTTATTGCGTATTATTGTTTTTTTCCCAAAATCCCATTATGAAATTTAAACCCCTGGCATTTATCATTAACATAGCCATCACCTTAAGTATTGGGGCTATAGGAAGCCTGGCTACGTCATCATCTGTACGTACCTGGTACCCCACAATAAATAAGCCCTCATTTAACCCCCCAAATTGGGTATTTGCCCCGGTTTGGACTACTATTTTTATTTTAACAGGGATAGCTGCCTATCTGGTTTGGACCAGGCGAGACAGAATTTTACACTTTCCACGAACCGTTGCCATCTACCTCATTCAACTGATTTTAAATCTGGCCTGGTCGTTTATTTTCTTTTACCTCCATGAAATTGGATTTGCACTTGCAGAGATTTTAATACTTCTCCTCGTTGTTATTGTTAATGCCTTTATCTTTTATAAAATAGATAAATGGGCTGGTTTACTCTTTATTCCTTATATTCTTTGGGTAAGTTTTGCATCCATCTTAAATTATAACCTATTCATATTGAACTGATTTTAAAAGAAAAGCCTTATTTTTAGAAGGTGGTGACTTTTAATAGATTTTTGCTGATACTCTTCGTGCTGTGCTGTACCCGATTACATGCGCAAAAGGTTGGACTTGTATTTAGCGGCGGTGGCGCAAAGGGGCTCGCTCACATCGGAACATTAAAAGCATTAGAAGAAAACCACATTCCTATCGATTACATTACCGGAACTTCCATGGGTGGAATTGTTGGTGCCATGTATGCCGCAGGATATACACCTAAAGAAATTGAAAAAATTGCGACAAGTAATGATTTTCAAAATTGGGTAAATGGCCGCTACACCAGCGACTATACTTTTTACTTTCAAAAAAATGCCCCTAATGCCTCCATGTTAGCCGCCAAAGTAGCTATAGATACAGGCTTTCATTTTAGTTTCCGCTCTAATCTCATCAACGATATCCCCCTAAACTTCGCTTTTTTAGAACTCTTTTCTCAGGCTTCTGCAGTGGCAAAAGATAACTTCGATAACCTGTTTGTGCCCTATCGCTGTATGGTGGCCGATGTACTCTCGCAGAAAAGCATAACCGTAAATAAAGGCAGTTTAGCCGAAGCAGTAAGGGCAACAATGACCGTACCCATCATTTACCGGCCTATTAAACTGGATAACAAATATGTATTTGATGGAGGGCTTTACAATAATTTCCCTGCAGATGTAATGCAGCGGGACTTTAAACCAGATTTCATTATTGGCGCAAATGTATCTTCTAAAATTTACAACGAATACCCTAAAAATATTGATGACAGGTTGATGAATCGTTTTTTGGTATATATGTTCTTATCCAAATCAGACTCGACCATGATTGGCAAAAACGGCGTATATATTCAGCCGGATTTAGCGAACTATAGTGTAACCAATTTCTTCCCGGTTGAAGATTTAATTAAAAAGGGTTATGATGCTACCATGGCTGATATGCCCCGAATAAAGGCGCTAATTAAAAAAAGAGTAACGGACGAGGAACTTCAACAGCGAAGGGAAGATTTTAATGCCAGAAAGCCTGATTTGAAGTTTAGTAATGTAATCGTATCCGGAGTAAATGAACAGCAAAAAAAGTATGTAGAAAGACTTTTCAAAAACGATAGAAAAACTTTTAACCTTGCCGACATTAGAAGAGGTTATTACAAACTGGTTGCAGACCAGACTTTCGAGACAGTTTACCCCAAAATATTATACGAAGCTGCTACAGATAGCTATACTTTTGAGGTAGTGGCCCAGCCTAAAAAGAGTTTTAAACTCGAACTCGGCGGTAATATATCTACCCGTCCTATTAGTAATGTTTTTCTGGGCGCACAGTATAATTTCTTAAACCGAAAATCATATACATTTGGAACCAGTTTTTATTCAGGCAGGTTTTATGAGTCGGTACAAGTAAACGGAAGGGTAGATTACCCAACTAAACTTCCCATATTTTTAGGTGCTGAGCTCACCTATAACCACTGGAATTTTTACAATACCAGTCAGATTTTCATCGAAAACCCCAGGCCCATTTACATTGAACAGTCCGACCGGAAAATCGACCTCATGATGGGTTTTCCCCTAAATTATAATACTAAAATCGTTCTTCATTCTACGTTTATTAATAATAACGACCGCTACAGCCCGAACAATACTTTTGCGGTTGGAGACATCTTAGATCAAACCATTTTTAACGGATTTAGGGGCTCACTAAACCTGGAGAAAAACTCCCTGAACAGAAAGCAATATGCTTCTAACGGACAAAGTTTTTCTCTAAGTTTTAACTACACAACCGGAAGAGAAAATTACAATCCCGGTAATATTTTCCGTAATACACCTGGATTTGTTAAAATACCCGGAACAAGTCAACTTCACCATTGGGGAAGTATTAAATTAACCCAGGAGAATTATTTTTTGCATGTTAACCGATATACACTTGGCTATATTATTGAAGGGGTTATCTCTAACCAACCCTTATTTAGTAATTACTATTCTACCCTTTTGGTTGCACCTGCATTTTATCCGATACAGGACAGCCGTTCGCTCTTTTTAGATAAATTCAGGGCTGCCACTTACGCTGCCGGTGGGATAAAAAATATTTACAATCTGAAGAAAAATTTAGATTTTAGATTGGAAGGGTATTTATTTATCCCGCACAAGGAATTTGAACTCACTAATTTTCAAGATGTTAATTACGCAAAAGCCATTACTAAAATGCGATATGCAGGCACAGCAGGTCTGGTTTACCATTCTCCGCTTGGCCCTGTAAGCCTGAGTTATAATTTATATAATGATGCAGTTAAAAGAAATGGTGTATTATTGCATATTGGATATTTAATTTACAATAAACGTTCTATCGAATGAAACGATCTATTTTATTTTTATCACTGTGTTTAATTGGTTTTTTCGGATTTGCCCAGAATGCTGCCATTAATAATTTTTTGGTTAAAGAAAACCTGTTAAAAAATAACAAACTGGCTATTATTGCTGCCGATACCCTCAACAATCCCAATGAAAACATAAACGGCAGTTATACTTTTAGTGTAAGCGGTTTTACACAAATATTAAAATTTAATGATGGTATTGCAGTACTCCCCTTACCTATTGATAAGTCGACCTTTGTATACATTAAACACCAAAATGATAATGGTACCCATAGTAAACTGGTTTATGTATACAAAAAAGATAATGATTTAAGTCCTTATGCCATTAACAGCTTGTGGATGTTTATCATCCCCATAGCACTCATTATTGTCGCTATCGCATTCAGAAAACTTATTATTTTCGTTGTAATCGCATTCTTAATTTTTATTTACTTTAACCACAGTAATGGCCTTAATATCTCTACTTTCTTTGAGAGTATTTTTGATGGACTGAAGAATTTGATTTGAAAAGTTGAAAGTGAAAAGTTGAAAGAAGTCCGGGGTTAGGGGCCGGAGGTCAGAAGCTTAGGTGCAAAAATGAACTGCATTAACCAGATCCAGGTATTGAAATCTTGATACTTGGCGCTAAATACGTGATAATAAATAGCTTAGAATAATAAAAAAGATCTAGCGCATTAATTCTACTTAGCTCCTTGTCTTGATACTTGATACTAAATACTTGATACTAAAGAGCAAAGAACAAAGATCAAGCGCGTTAACCTACGTAACACCTTGTCTTGCTACTCGATACTAAGTACTTGATACTAAATACTTGCTACCATTAACTCAACACTAAAAAGGCATCCCAATACCAAAATTATACTGAATAAACCGGTAGGTATCAGGGCCATGCGTGGCATTGTAATCATTTTTAAAGTCTCTCGCTCCAGATAAGAATTTACTGATTACCCACTGGTCTGAACCGGTAAACTGAGGATCTTTTAATTTAAGTCCGACATCAAATCTGAATACAAAGTATTGCACATCGTATCTTAAACCTAAGCCGGTACCCAATGCCAGTTGTTGCCCCAGCTTCTTAAATTTAAACATCTTTTCTTCTCCATCAATGGCTGTTAAATTCCACACGTTTCCTGCGTCTACAAATGCAGCCCCTTTTAATGTTGCCCCAAAGAATTTGTCCAGCAACTTATATCGGTATTCAAAATTCGTTTCTATCCTCAAATCGCCCAGTTGATCCAAACCAAATATGGCTTTCCGAACCAGATCGCTAGATAGTGTTGCCCTGTTATAGTTACCGGGGCCAATTGTTCTGGCCTGCCAGGCCCTTATACCACTAGACCCTCCTGCAAAGAAACGTTTCTCAAAAGGCATATCAATGGTATTACCATAGGCATAGCCAACCCCAGCATTTAGTCTCGCTACAAATTGCCTTTCTCCACCCAGATGTTTATACCACCTGATATCTACTTCCGGACGGATGTATTGATTATAAGGTAAACCTAAAATTGTTCCATAGTCACGTCTGGAACTATCGCCATCGATAAAGTTGTTTGGATTGTGCTTAGATCCTGATAGTCTGGATATGGTTTGCAACAAGTTACCCGCAATATCAATTCCCCCTCTGAAATAAACAAAAGTCCTCAATTGATTGAGTTTATTGGCATTAAGGGTATAATTATACTTCATCCCCAGGGTAAAGTCTTTACGATTTAACAATTGCGAATAATAGAAGTTGTTTAACAAGGTAGAAGCATCGATTTTATCTTCCTCCAGGTTACCAAAGCGATATTCGAAATTTAAGGGTGTGAAAGAGTGCAGTTTTGATTTTGTTTCAAACCAGTCATAAGTTATAGAATTAATAAAAATTCTCCTTACCGATACATCTTTTTGCAAAGCATAAATATAACTGCTGGAGAAAGTAGTGTGCGGCATTCCGTTACCACCCAACACCGGGTTATAAAAAGGAATAATTAATCTGGGTACTGTAATACTGGCACTAATGGAAAAGTCGCGCTGATAAATGTCTTTAAACGGCGTTTGTCCGCCACCAATTCTAGACTGTAAGCCACCTTTAACCTGTAGTTCAAATCGCTCTGCGCCTCTAAAAAGGTTATTATTGGTATAGGTATTACTCAAGTTAAAGCCTACTGTACCACCGTTAAAAGGAACCTCTCCTTCCACACGATTGCTCATTACCTTTTGAGGAATTAACTGAATTGCTGCATTGATTTTGTTTGAAGTACTATCACGATTAAAATAATCTATTTTAACGTTCTTGAAAATATTAAGCTCATATAACCTATCGTAGGTTAAATTTTCATTCCTGATATCGAAAATGTCGCCTTGTTTAAGGAAATCGTAACGTACAATCGGATTTCTTCGGTACCGTTTAGAAAAATCGGTAAATATGATTCCATTTACGGTGTCTTTGCTTAATTTATAACGTGCAGAATCAGGGAAGCCATCCGGATTTGGCGCAATAACCATGTGGGTATAGCCTATTGTATATTGTTTATGTGGCCCGGTTGGAGGATTAGTTACGTTCAATTTAACATCCACTTTATGGGTCTTAGAGCTGGCATCAGCGCCGAAAACATCAAAGTTGATATATGGCCTCAGAAAATAGAAATATCCATTTTCCTTCATTAATCTATAAATCTGTTCCCGCTCGTAATTAAGCGAATCAGAATCGTATTGCATGCCGCTATGCAAATGGGTTACAGCGGGTTTATTGGCATTATAAACTGCTTTAATATTGGGACTGGCAATAGAATCGCTTAGTTTATCGATAAAATATGCAGGGCCTGGCTGGGCTTGAAACTTGATCTCAGCCTTTTTATCCTTTACCTGAATATCTGCACTCACCTTAGCCTGAAAATATCCTTTATTGTTTAAGAATTTCTGAATTTGTGTTCTGGAAATCTCCACCAAAGCGCTGTCTAAAATGGCTGGAGGAGTACCAAAAGGTTTAATGTTATTAGTTTTATAACGACCATCTTTAGTATTAAAAAGATTATACAAAGGTACATTGATACTGAAAGCTGATGCAGGGCGCAAATCTTTCTGGACATAATTGTAGGCTTGTTCTTCAAATTTGGCATCTACGCTATCAATGGTAACTTTTTTAACAATGGCTTGGTAATCGGCTATGTACTTTGTTGATGAACAGGCCTGTATTAAAACAATAATTAATAGTAATATTGCAGGGCTTTTCAGTTTAATATTTATCAAGTATTGGTATGCTTTCAAAATCTCAGATTAGTTTTGTTAAATCGTTACATCAAAAAAAATATCGCAGGGAAAATGGCTTGTTTTTGGTTGAGGGCATAAAATCGATTAAAGAATTTATCCAGTCAAGTTACCAAATTCATACCATTTTTTATACAACCGAGCAACGTGATGGTTTACCTCAATTACCCGCAAATATAAGTTTATTTGAAGTAAACAACGCTGAACTGGCCAAGATTAGTACTTTACAGGCACCGCAAGGTATTTTAGCTTTGGTTTATATTCCTGAAAATAAATCTATCAATCCGGAAGTGCTGGCCAATCAATTTACGCTTGTACTAGATGGAGTACAGGACCCCGGTAATATGGGTACTATTATTAGAACAGCAGACTGGTTTGGTTTTAAGCATATTGTTTGCTCGGAAGATACGGTAGAGGCTTACAATCCGAAAACGGTGCAAGCCACTATGGGTTCGCTTGCCAGAATAAATATTTCCTATGTTAAACTCACAGATTTCATTGCAAAAAGCAAACTTCCGGTTTTTGGCGCCCTCCTGGAAGGAAAATCTATTTATAAAACCAATTGGGGAAAAGAGGGACTGGTTATTCTGGGAAATGAGGGAAAGGGAATTACCGAGGAGGTGATTTCAAAAGTAAATCAACCAGTTACAATCCCTAACTTCGGTGAGGCAGAGTCGTTAAACGTGGCTGTAAGTGCTGCAATCTTCTGCTCAGAAATTAAACGACCAAAAAATTAACATAGAAAAATGCATTATTATTTGCTAGCTAATTATTAATTGCTATTTTTGCAGCCTGATTTCAGGGTCGAGTGGCCGAGTGGCTAGGCAGAGGTCTGCAAAACCTTCTACAGCGGTTCGAATCCGCTCTCGACCTCCATTTGTACAAATAAAATTATAAAAGGTTATTACCATGGCAGTTACCAGATTAAAAAGAAAAGACAGAAGAAATAAAAACTTTGCTAAACAAGAAGTTGATTTCTTGAAGAGAGCAACTAACATCGAATTAGGAAGTCGTTCTACTCAACCTAAAAACGATCAATTAGCTAAAAACAACGCTGTTTTAGCTGCATTGGCAAAATAATTTTTAGATTTTCTTCTAAAAGAATTAAAGCATCCTTCTGATCAAAGGATGCTTTTTTTATGCCCATTTATTGGGTTGTGGGTTATTAGGTGCGTGTATGGGGTTTGAATGCGAAATAAGGCTGACAGGCCTAAGCTATGAACATATTCACATGGCCATCAGAACAACCGATCACTAAAAGAAATTCCTTAATAGAAAAAAGTACTACTGCGCTACCAGGTCTTTACAGATTTGCTTAATTAATCCCGGTCCTTCATAAATAAATCCGGTATAAAGTTGTACCAGGCTGGCGCCTGCATTAAGTTTTTCTTGTGCATCCTTCGCCGAATGAATTCCGCCTACCCCAATAATCGGGAAGGCCTGGTTGGATTTTTGGGATAGATACCGGATCACCTCGGTAGAACGATCTTTAACCGGTTTTCCACTTAGCCCACCCATTTCTCCTGTTAAAACTTTATCGGTAGTCAAATTTTCACGGCTGATGGTGGTATTGGTAGCAATGATACCTGCAATTTTTGTTTCGGCAACAATTTCAATGATATCATCCAATTGTGCATCCGTCAAATCAGGAGCGATCTTTAGCAGGATTGGCCTGGCGATATTATTTTTAAGGTTACGTTGCTGCAGGGTATTTAAAATATTTTTTAACGGCTCTTTTTCCTGTAACTCGCGCAATCCGGGAGTATTAGGAGAACTCACATTCACTACGAAGTAATCTACTACATCAAAAAGGCGATCGAAACATTTAATGTAATCGCTTACTGCATCCTCATTGGGTGTTGCTTTATTCTTGCCAATATTTCCACCTACCACGATATCCGGATGACGATCTTTCAGCATTCTCAACCGCTCAGCCATTACATCCACCCCCTTATTATTAAAACCCATACGATTAATCAAGGCTTCATCATTTGGCAAGCGGAACATGCGGGGTTTATCGTTTCCAGGTTGTGGCATTGGGGTAACCGTACCCACTTCTATAAAACCAAAGCCCAAATTGCTCAGCGCTTCTACATATTCGCCGTTTTTATCAAATCCGGCGGCCAGGCCAACAGGATTTCTGAATCTGATGCCAAAAACCTCACGCTCCAAACCTTTGATGTGCACATCGAAGCTACTACGTATAATTGTTTTGCCCAATGGAAATTTATCATTAAACCATTTTAACCGCTTTACTACAAAGTAATGCACGTTTTCGGGGTCAAATTTGAAGAATATAGGTTTAATGAGACGATACATGCAACGAAGATAAATAAAATATGTAAAAAGATGGAAATGGAAAGTAGAAAATAGGACGGGGAGAAAAGCTAATGGCACACAGCCGATTGGCCTTAGGCAGGTACTGAACAAAGAAGTGGCTATTTAAACCAGTGGAACTGGCATTCCAGCTCCACTAAATTCAAGTGCTTTTAATATGCAGCTGTGAACTGCTCCTGGTGATGATTATTATTTTCCAGTTCATCTGCAATAACAACAGCTAAATCTTCAACAGATAAAATAGAGCGTTGCGCATCATTAAATACCGGAGAAGTTTTGCCTAAACGATATTGGCCAGTACGGCCGGTAGTAATACCCTGGTGCATTTCAATCGCAGGACTAAAAAACAACCAATCCAGTTCTTTTTCTGCTTTCAAAATATTGAAATAGTCTCTCACTGCTGTTGCACCCGGTTTGTATTCGGCCGGAAAGTTTGGCCCATCTACAATTTGATGCCCGTTAATTTGCAAAGTTCCCGCACCACCAATAAAAATATACCTTCTAACACCAGAGGCCGTTACCGCGGCTTGAATTGCTTTAGCGCCTGTAATGGTATCTTCATACAAATTAGGGTTTGTCCAGCCTGCGTTAAATGCACTTACAACAGCGTCTGCCCCGCTCAGGCTCGCGGCAAGTTTTTCAGTATCCAGCACATCTACTGCAACCTTAATAACTTTCTCATCATTATTATCAATTTTTGTGAGGTCGCGTGCAATGGCAATCACCTCATTTCCACGACTAACCAATTCATTTAAAATGGCCTTGCCAACAAATCCTGTGGCACCTATTAATGCTACTTTCATAACTTTATGTTTAATTGTTTAACTGTTTAATTGTTGAACTGCTTAATTGTTACCGGCAAAAGGTTAATCGGTAACGACCAAACAGCTGACCATACAAATTGTAATGTATTTCATTACAGTTATGGTCAAATTTTTTTTACTTAAACTTTCCTGCAAAATCTGCCAATGTCTGGTTCCCCAAGCTCTTAAGCAGTGTATCTTCTACCTCCCGATATAAATCCTTAAGATGAGTATTAATCTGCCTGCCTACCGCGCATTTAGGGTTGGGTTCGTTTTTCGTTTCTCCCAACAGGCTTTTATCCTTTACGGCTAAATAAACGTCTGACAAATGAATGTCTGCTGAACTTTTAGCCAGTATTGTCCCTCCACCCTTGCCTTCCCTGCTTTCTACAAAGCCGTGTTTGCGAAGGTTTATAATCTCTTTCCGCACCAAAACTGGATTAATATTGATGCTTCCCGCTATCAGATCTGAACTCACATGTTCTCCCTTCATCTGCTCAAGCAATGTTAAAATATGAAGGGAAACTGGAAAACGGCTGTTATTCATTCTGTAATTATTTTTATTACAGTACAAAGGTGCAGAAAAATAATTAATTTAAAAAATGTTAAATTTTTATTCCTAATTGTTCTAAAAGCTATCTTTGTAAAATTTTTCCCACCAAACAAATACATTGAAAAAGTTCTTCAAAATATTAGGTATCAGCCTAATTTCTATAATGGCATTGTTGTTTACTACTCCTTACTTAATTCCTCAAACAATAAATAAAGAGGTTACGCAAATTATCAATAGCAATATCAAAGGCGAAGTAAAATTTGAAAGCACCAACATTTCCTTCTTCAGTCACTTTCCTTCTTTAACTTTAAACCTCAACCAATTCTTACTCAAAGGATCAAAGCCCTTCCAACACGATACACTTGTTTATACCAGGCGATTAGCTTTAGGCATCAATTTATTATCATTATTCTCGAAACAGGTAAAAATTGATGAATTTTATTTGGATGATGCAAAGATCAATATATTAACTGATAAGCAAGGGCATGCCAACTATAACGTGTACGAGAGCAAGCCGACAGAAGAGCATTCCAAAAACGAAAGTGAAACTGCCATTAAAATCGAAGGTATTTTTATCAATAACAGTACTTTAACTTATAATGATCAGTCTATCCCGATGCTGATCAGAACAAAAGGCTTTAATTATGCCGGGAAGGGAGATTTAAGCCATGCCATTTTTGATTTGAAAAGTACGCTTTCTATAAAAGAGATGGATGTTTTTTATGCCAATACCCCTTACCTCCTGAAGAAAAAAATTAATGCAAAGCTGATTACAAAGGTTAACACCAACTCTTTAAATTTAATTTTTGATGAAAACAACCTGGTTATCAATTCGCTCCCCATTCGCTTTGTGGGCCACTTCTCCTTCTTAAAGGATGGCTATGATATTGATTTCAGAACAAATGCAAAAGAAACCGATTTGCATAACATTTTCACAGCACTGCCTCCTGAAATAGCCGATAGACTGGCACGCACCAACATTAAAGGTTATGCCGAGGTTGATGCTTCACTGATTGGAAAATATATTGCTGCAACCCATCAAATGCCAACACTTGCCTTTAACATGAAAGTTAGGGAGGGCTATATTTCCAATCCAAATGCACCGGAGCCCATTAGCAATTTGTTTTTAAACTTGAAAACGAAACTTCCGGGTTTAAATACAGATAGCCTGACCATTAATATGGATAGCTTATTTTTTAACATTGGGAAAGATTACGTTGCCTCCATTACAAAAGTTAAAGGTTTTAAAGAACCTGAGATTTACACAGACACCCGTTCTGATATCGACCTGGAAAAATGGGCAAAAGTGATTAACCTGGATAGCCTGGTTTTAAAAGGCCGCTTAAACCTCAATTTAAAAGCAGCCGGGAAATATGGTAAAAAAGTAATACGCTCAGGTATCAGACAAGTTGATACCCTTACAACTGTACCAGAATTTTCTTTAAAAGCTTCTCTAAACCATGGTTATTTCAAGTACCTTGCTATGCCAGCAGCCATTGATAGGATTAACTTCCAGGTGAATGGTTCAAACACCGACGGTGAATATAGACACTCGAAATTTTCTGTTGAAAACATAGATATCCAGGCCCTGAATAATTTTATTAAAGGTTATGCCAAACTGCAAACAGCAGAAAATATGCCCATGGATATCCAGTTAAAGTCGCTGATTAATTTTGCTGATCTGAAAACCATTTATCCCATTAAAGGCTATGAATTAAGTGGTTTGTTAAATATCGACCTACAAAGTAAAGGCCTCTTTAATAAAGCCAAAAAGCTTTTCCCGGTAACTAATGCAAGCATTAACCTTAAAAATGGCAGGATTAAAACTCCGGCTTTTGATCAACCTTTAGAGCATATTCAAATTGATGCTGATTTAGTGAATAAGGATGGAACTTTAAAAAACACCAGGCTCAATATAAAACCGATCTCTTTCCAGATGGCCGATCAGCCATTTGCTTTAAAAGCGAGCATCCGGAACTTTGAAAATATTGCTTATCAGGTAACTTCTAAAGGAACTGTAGATATTGGTAAAATGTATCGGCTTTTTGCCATTAAGGGCTACCAGGTTAAGGGCTTGATTTCTACAGACCTGGTTTTAAAAGGCTTACAAAGTGACGCCATGAATGGCAGATATGGTAAATTACAAAATAGTGGCCGAATGACCATAAAGGAACTAAACTTACAATCTGATTTATTCCCTAAGCACTTTCTGATTAAAAACGGCATTTTCTCTTTCCATCAGGACAAAATGAGGTTCGATGAATTTAATGCTTCTTACGGACAATCTGACTTTAAGTTAAATGGCCATTTAAACAACGTAATTAATTACGTACTGAATGATAAGGCTAAGCTTAAAGGCAGCTTCAAACTAATTAGCAACCAAATTCTGGCTGATGAATTTATGGTTTATGCAGATCCGACAACGACAGGTACTGCAGCAGGATCCAGCGGTGTAATCCTGATCCCGGAGAATCTGGATATCACTTTTACAGCCAATGCCAAAACGGTAATTTACAACGGATTAAGCATTAATGATGCCAAGGGCACTATGTTAATTAGCAATGGGGCTTTAGCTTTAAAACAAACAGGCTTTAATATCGCGGGGGCACAAGTTGGTATGGATGCCAACTACAAAAGCACAGGCACTAAATCAGGGCTTTTTGATTTCCACTTAACGGCCAAAGAATTTGACATTGCAAGAGCCTATAAAGAGATTAAGCTATTCAGGGAGATGGCCAGTTCGGCTTCGAAAGTAAAAGGCCTGGTTGGTTTAGATTACCAGCTTTCAGGCAAACTGAACGCCGAAATGTTTCCGGTTCTTCCATCGTTAAAAGGTGGCGGCATATTGAGTTTAAAAAAGATAAGTTTAATGGGATTCAAAATGATGAATGCTGTTAGTAAAGCTACCAAAAGGGACAGTTTAACCAATCCGGATTTGTCTGATGTACAGATCAAATCGACCATTAAGAACAACATCATTAAGATTGAGCAAACCAAAATGAAGGTAGCTGGTTTCAGACCACGTTTTGAAGGACAAGTGAGTTTAGACGGACGTTTAAATTTAAGCGGCCGCCTGGGGCTCCCTCCCTTTGGAATTTTCGGAATTCCATTGAGCATAACCGGAACTCAGGAGAAACCCATTGTTAAACTGAAAAGAAATAAAGAAGGTAAGCTGGTTGAAACCGAAGGGGGGTAGTTTTCAGTCAGTAGTCATCAGTCAATAGTCATTAGTCATTAGTCATTAGTCAGTGGGCAATGGTTAGTAATGGATAAGCAAGAAATCTCTTGTGCTGCTTTTATCTGCAAAGGGCCGGTCAAGTCCACAATAAGCCCACCTCAAGTCCACGTTTTAGCGCCAGAAGGTGGAGTTAGCCTATAGTTACCTTGAATTTACCCTGAGTGATGCCTGAATAGCGTAGGGATAAGGATCGACTGACAAGCGGATATAGCACGATTTACAATCTTAGTTACCCAGGAGCTGATTCAGCTGTGCGTACTGCAAGAGCATGATGGTTTTGCCGTCTTTGATCTCTCCTGTTGTAACCATATCAAGTGCTTTGCTGAAAGGCATTTCTAAAACTTCGATATTTTCCTGCTCATCGTGATGACCACCACCCTCGTTAACTTTCATTTCTTTTGAATATTCGGCTACAAAAAAGTAAAGTATTTCTGTTACCGATCCGGGCGACATGTAGGCTTCAAAAACCTTTTTAACTTCTTTAATCTGATAACCTGTTTCTTCCTCTGTTTCACGCTTAATGGCTGTTTCAGGATTGTCTTTATCTAATAAGCCTGCACAGGTTTCGATGAGCATACCACTTTCATTTCCGTTAATATAAGTAGGTAAGCGAAATTGTTGCGTTAAAATAACTGTCCCGTTTGCCGGGTTATAGAGCAAAATCGTAGCACCATTACCCCTATCGTAAGCCTCCCTGTTTTGAATTTCCCTGGTTCCATCTTTTTTAAGGTACTCAAATGTGATTTTATTGAGGGTGTACCAGTTATCTGACAAAATTTCTTTGCTGAGGATTTTGATGTTTTCGTTTTTCATGAAGAGGCCTGTTTAGTTCAAAAGTATGGTATTAATTTGATTTTAGGCAAGATAAAACTCCGTTTAAACCTGGAGGCGTATTGCAACCCGCGTTCCATGCAACCTGCTTTGTACTTAAACCTGATAGCAGCGGCAGCCTCCGATTTTTTAATCGGAGCTATAGCGGATAGCAGGAGCAAACTTTAAAAAATGCTGTGAATGGACTTTTTCAAATCGGCACCTGGCCCCTTAGCCAACTTGTTGCTGTTTGATTTAAGAAATAAAATGCCCTTTAAAATTCGTACTTTTGCAGCCGAAATGATTTCAATAAATAATTTAACATTTTTAATAGGCTCCAGGGCCTTATACGATGAGGCGAACTGGCACATCAAACCGGGCGACAGAGCCGGATTAATTGGTGCCAATGGGACAGGAAAGTCTACTCTTTTAAAGCTTATTGTGGGCGAATATGCACCGAGTTCGGGCACCATATCCATGTCGAAAGACCTGAGAATTGGTTATTTGAACCAGGATTTACTTTCTTATGAATCGCATCACAGCATTTTACATGTGGCCATGGAAGCATTTGACCGCCAAAATAAGTTACATGATGAGATTGAAGAATTACTCAAAAAAATTGAGACAGATTATAGTGAGGAGGTTTTATATAAGCTGAGCGATAAACAGCAGGAATTTGAGGCACTGGATGGCTACAACATCGAATACAGGGCAAATGAAATTTTAGCAGGTTTGGGTTTCAGCACAGCCGATCAGCAACGGCCGCTAAACACCTTTTCCGGGGGATGGCGGATGCGTGTTATGCTGGCAAAAATTCTTTTGCAGGATCCCGATATCCTGTTACTTGATGAGCCTACCAACCACATGGACTTACCCTCTATTAAGTGGTTAGAAAACTATCTGGCAGGTTTTGAAGGGGCTATTGTAATTGTTTCTCACGATAGGTATTTCCTGGATAAGATTGTAAACCGTACGGTAGAATCGCGTAAAGGAAAGCTGACTGTTTATGCAGGTAATTATAGTTTCTATGTTGAAGAAAAATCTTTAAGAGCTGAAATCCAAAAAGGAGAATTTAAAAACCAGCAAGCTAAAATTAAGCAGGAAGAGCGTTTAATTGAACGTTTTAAAGCTAAAGCAAGTAAGGCAAAAATGGCTCAATCGAGGATGAAAGCCTTAGATAAGCTGGAGCGTGTAGATGATGTAGATGATGATAACCCAACAGTTAACTTCAGCTTTAAATTCACCAAGCCATCTGGCCGCCATGTAGTTCGAATTGAACATGTTACCAAGCGTTACCCGAATGTTCACATTCTGGATGATGCGGAAGCGGTGATTGAAAAAGGGGATAAAATTGCCTTAATTGGTGCCAATGGTAAGGGTAAATCTACCCTGTTGCGGATTATTGCCGGAACGGAAAAAGCCGACGGAACCTGCGAAACCGGACACAATGTAACCACAACTTTTTTTGCACAGCACCAGCTTGAATCGCTTCATTTGGATAATGCCATTTTAGAAGAGCTGCAAGCTTTTGCCCCCAAACATACCGATACAGAACTGCGGAGCATTTTAGGTTGTTTCCTGTTTACGGGTGATGATGTTTTCAAGAAAATCAAAGTCCTTTCGGGAGGAGAAAAATCGCGTGTAGCGCTGGCGAAATCATTAACTACAGATTCGAATTTCCTGATTCTGGATGAGCCTACCAACCACCTTGATATACAATCGGTTAACATCTTAATACAAGCTTTACAGCAGTTTGAGGGTACTTTTATTGCAGTATCTCACGACAGGTACTTTTTAGATAATGTAGCCAACAAAATCTGGTTTATAGAAGAAGAAAAGATTAAACAATATCCGGGTACTTATGCAGAATACGAAGAGTGGAACAGTAAACGTGTGGTACCGATTTCGAAACCTATTCCGGTAAAAATGCCTGAAAAGGAAAAGCCTGCTGCAAAACCTGCTTCAACACCCAATACGGCAAATCAATTGAAGAAATTGAATGATGAGTTGAAGAAAGTAGAACAGAACATTACTGAACTGGAGCAAAAGGTGAAAGACATTGAGACTGAACTGGCTGATGAACAAGTTTATAGCAAAGCAGATAAACTGGCGGAAGCCAATCAGCGTTATTTGGCTGCGAAACAAGATCTGGATACTAACCAGGGCAAATGGGAAAGCTTAGCTGCTGATATTATGGAATTAGAGGGTTAAACAAACCCCAGATAATAAGTGGTTTTAGAAGCCGTTGATGAAAAATCAACGGCTTTTATTTTAAGGTACAAATTAACCAAAGTTTTGTGCCTTCAGCTGAAAACTTTACTTTTAAAAATGCAAAAAATAATATTCCTGGTTTTATTTTTCATCTCTACCCTATCTTTTGCCCAGAGCAACAATACTTTCAGCTACGAAAACAGAATCTACCTGCCCAACATTAAAACGGCACAGTGCTATAACAGCAAGAAGGAACAGAGTTTACCTGTGATTATGCTAAACTCATCAGAAACATTAATTTTTTCTTTTGACGATTTACTGGCTGGCACTAAAAACTATTGGTATACGGTTGAACACTGTACTTCGGATTGGAAACCATCTAAAATTTCGAGTATAGATTACCTGGAAAGTTTCAATGATGACCGGATTATCAATTACAGATACTCTTCTAACACCACCAGAAAATATACCCATTACGAACTGACACTTCCTAACCAACAGGTGCAACCCAAAATTGGCGGCAACTACTTGCTAAAGGTTTATGAGGATGGCGACATTAAAAAACCAGTGATTTCTCAGCGTTTTTACATTGTTGATAGTCAGGTTGCGGTGGCTGCCGAAATCGGCAATTCCATGCAGGTAGAATTTAGGAATTACAAGCAGAAAGTTAATTTCACACTCAATCATGCTATTCCGATTCCTAACCCCTACCAGGATTTAAAGGCCATAGTGATGCAGAACTTTGATTATAACACTGCACAGGTTAACCAACGTCCTTCTTTTGTTAAGCCCAATCAATTAATTTATAACGACCTTAACACGAACGATTTCTGGGCTGGAAATGAATTTAGAAAGTTTGATACACGCAGTTTACGTTTTAAAGGCGATAATGTACGTGATATTTATCGTGATAATGAATCGGTAAACGTGCTGCTGTTTCAAGACATTAGCAGAAATACCAGTGCATTTGCCAATCAATATGATGAGAATGGAAATTTCTTTATCCGCAATACAGATGGCAGGGATGACAAAACCGAATCGGAGTATATGGGTGTTTTATTTACCCTGAATGCAGTAGCACCAGGTGCCAATGGTGAAGCCTATGTAATTGGCCGTTTCAACAACTATACTTTAGGCGCTGAAAACAAATTGCTTTATGATGCCGGTAAGAAACAATTTTACGGCAATATCATGCTGAAGCAAGGACTTTATGATTATGAATATGCCTGGCTGGATAAGACTACAAATACAGTTGAGTCCAGGCCATTTGAGGGTTCATTCTTTCAAACAGAAAACAGCTACCAGATTTTTGTATACTATAAAAGGCCCGGAGCAAGATGGGAAACTTTAGTGGGCTACACTAACCTAACTAATAAGATTTCAGAAAGATAGACAATCGATTGCGTACAATTAATTGTCAATTCTACCTTTATTGTTACAAAATTTTTCTTCTTTTTAAGCAGGGTTAATTACTTTAGTATTTCAGATTTGAAATAATAAAAATGCTTATCCCCGAAATAAGCATGCTAACCAAAAAATATGTTTAAACAACTTCTTGCCTTAACGGCAATATCCTTTTCTTGCGTGCAGTTACATGCACAGACCAGTTTAAAACCTTATACTCAAAAAATTGACGGCACCAAACTAAGTTTTGATATGCAGGCTGTTCCGGCCGGAAGCTTTAAAATGGGCAGTAATAATGGAAAAGCAGATGAAAAACCTATTCATGAAGTACAGTTAGATGCTTTTTGGATTGGAAAATATGAGGTTACCTGGAATATCTTCGAGCCCTTCCTTTATCGCGATTACGAATTGAAAGCCAGTGAAGGTAAAATTCCTGCAGAAGTGGATGCGGTTACCCGACCAACCAAACCCTATCTTGACATGACCTTTGGTATGGGCAAGGAAAACCAACCAGCCCTGGCCATGACTCAATATAATGCAATTCAGTTTTGTAAATGGCTATACACACGTACAGGTGTTTTCTACCGTTTACCAACAGAGGCCGAGTGGGAATACGCCTGTAAGGCAGGAACGAACACCAAATATTCTTTTGGAGACAACGCTACAGATTTAAAGCAATACGCCTGGTATGGTGAAAATAGCGAAAACAAAACCCATCAGGTTGGCCTAAAAAAACCAAATGCTTGGGGAATATATGATATGCATGGCAATGTAAGTGAGTGGACTTACGATGAGTACCTTGCCGATTTTTATGCAAAGAGCAGCGGTAAAGCTGCTGTAAATCCGGTTGCTGTACCGAGCAAGTTGTATCCTAATGTTGTTCGTGGCGGCTCTTATGATGAAAGCCCGGAGAATTTATCTTCTACCGCCCGTTTGGCATCTGATCCGGCCTGGAAGCAGCTTGACCCACAAATTCCAAAAAGCAACTGGTGGTTTCCGGAAGCTCCATTTGTAGGTATGCGTTTGGTAAGACCGGCCAAAACACCTTCAAAAGCAGAAATTGATGCTTATTACGATAAAAAACCTATAAAAGACATATAAATCTACCCTAATCAAACTAATCCACAAATGAAAAAAGAACCTATTACCCAACAAAGAAGGGATTTTTTAAAAACTTCTGCCCTACTGGCTGGTGGAGCATTATTGAGCAGTATTCCATTGGCAGGTGCTTATGCATCGGGAAGCGATACCATTAAAATTGCTTTGGTTGGCTGTGGCGACCGCGGAACAGGTGCTGCTGTACAGGCTTTAAGCACTAAATTTAACCTCAAACTAGTTGCTATGGCTGATGCTTTCGAAGATCGTTTGCAAAGCAGCTATACCAATTTAAAAGAAAAATTTACAGATAAAGTAGATGTACCCAAAGACCGCCAGTTTGTAGGTTTTGAAGGCTACCTTAAAGCCATTGCCCTGGCAGATGTGGTATTATTGGCTACGCCCCCAGGCTTCAGGCCGATGCACTTTGAAGAAGCCATTAAGCAAGGTAAACATGTGTTTATGGAGAAACCTGTAGCGGTTGATGCGGCAGGGATCAGAAAAGTAATGGCTGCAGCCGAAGAAGCTAAAAAGAAAAAACTGAATGTGGTAGTAGGTCTTCAAAGAAGATATCAAACCAATTATCGCGAAGCTATTAAACGCATACAGGATGGCGCTATTGGCGACATCGTTTCTGGCCAGGTATTCTGGAACAGTGGTGGTGTTTGGGTGCGCCCACGTGTTGCTGGCCAAACCGAAATGGAATACCAAATGAGAAACTGGTATTACTTTAACTGGCTTTGTGGCGATCATATTGTTGAGCAACATGTTCACAACATAGATATTGCCAATTGGGTTAAAGGCGATCATCCGGTTTCCATTCAGGGAACGGGTAGCCGCGCATGGAGAACCGGAAAAGATTACGGGGAAATTTATGATAACCATGCCGTAGAGCTCACCTATAAAGATGGATCTGTAGTTTACAGCCAATGCCGTCACTTTGAAGGGATCAGCAACCGGGTGGATGAAACTTTCCAGGGCACTAAAGGTAAAGTATATTTATCTGGCGGAAACCAGGCTGTTTTGTGGGATGCTAAAGGAAATGAAATCTATAAACACAACACCAAAGGGAATGCAAACCCTTACCAAACAGAACATGATGAGTTATTTGAAGCCATTTCAAATGGTCAATATAAATTCGCCAATGCCGATTACGCTGCAACCAGCACATTAACCAGTATTATTGGCCGTTTAGCTACTTACTCGGGCAAGGTAATTAAGTGGGATGAGGCTTTGGCATCAGATGAAATATTAATGCCTGATCGTTTGGCCTGGGACGCTACGCCTAAGGTACTGCCTGATGCAAATGGCATATATCCTTATGCAATGCCAGGAAAAACGAAAGTAATCTAAATTTAAGATGTATATCCGTTACCTGATTCTGTGTATACCCTTTTTTACGGCTTTTTTTCTGAAAGGAGAACTGAAGCCTTATAAAATTTCAGGGTATGCACAGGGTACGGATTATGCCATCACCTATTATGCTACAGACAGCATCGTAACGCAGAAAGGAATTGATAGCCTGCTCCGTGTAATTGATGAATCGATGTCTCTTTATAAAAAAGAATCGTTGATTAGTAAATTTAACAAGTCAGACAGCGGCATTGAGGTAGACCCACTCATGCTGGCGGTGCTCAAAAGAAGTTTTGAGATCAACCGCGATACCAGAGGGATCTTCGACATAACCGTTGCTCCGCTGGTTCAGGCCTGGGGCTTTGGACCAAAACAACAAAAAGGAACGCCTGATAGTGCTGCCATTCGGCAGATCTTAGGATGCGTTGGGATGCAACGCCTGCGATTAAAACAAAACTTTCTGGCTAAAGAACAAGCTTGCATTCAGATTGATCTTAATGGTATAGCACAAGGGTACAGTGTAGACTTAATTGCTCAATATCTGGAACAAATGGGCGCCAAATGTTACCTTGCCGAACTTGGTGGTGAGATCCGGATTTCGGGTCGAAAACCCAATGGCAGCCTCATGAAAATCGGCATCGAGGGGCCAGATGAAAATGGCATTCCCGGTATCCGGCATATTGCCGGGCTGGAACATGGTGCCATTACCACTTCTGGTAACTACCGGAAATTTCATCAGAATGGAAGTAAAAAAATCACCCACCTCATTAACCCTAAAACAGGCTATCCTTTAGACAATGAAATGATCAGTGTAACCGTTTACGCTAAAGATGCCATAACCGCCGATGGTTACGACAATGCTTTAATGGCCATGCCTTTAAAAGAAGCTTTGGCCTTTGTAGCCAAAAGAAAAGATTTAGAAGCCTACTTTGTATATCATCAAAAAGATGGCTCCGTGGCCGACACTCTTACTTTGGGATTTAAAAAATTATTAACCGACAGTACTAAACCCACCAATACGCTGTAATGAAAAGAAGTGAATTTATTAGAAATAGCCTGCTTACCGCTGGCGCAATAACTGCCGGAACAGGCATTACAAGTGCTTTTGCAGCAGATAAAGCTACTCCTCTTGCTGCAGATAAAACTTTTAATATGGACTATGCCCCACACCAGGGCATGTTTGAAAGTCATTCAGGCAAAAGTTTCCTTGACCAGATCCAATTTATGTATGATAAAGGGTTTCGTTCTATTGAAGACAATGGTTACCTAAACCGTCCGGTTGAAGAGCAGGAGAAAATTGGTAAACTTTTGGCTAAGCTGGGCATGCGTATGGGGGTTTTTGTAGTAGATGGTGGGGATAACTGGAAAACTTCTTTAACCACTGGGAAAAAAGAGTTCAAAGATAAATTTGTAGAAACCTGCAAAAAATCTGTTGAGGCTGCCAAACGCTGTAATGCCAAGTGGCTCACCGTAGTACCTGGCTTTTACGAACGTAACTTACCTTATGGTAACCAGTTTGCCAATGTAATCGACGCCATGCGAGCGGGCGCAGAGATATTTGAACCCCATGGGCTGATTATGGTATTGGAAACCCTTAGCGATACCCCAGAATTGTTTTTGCAAAAAACAAATGAAACCTATGCGGTATGTAAGGCGGTACAAAGTCCTTCCTGTAAAATTCTGTATGACATTTACCACATGCAACGCACAGAGGGCGATTTGATCAAAACCATCGATCGTTGCTGGGATGAGATCGCTTATGTTCAAATTGGTGATAACCCGGGCAGAAAAGAACCTGGAACAGGCGAAATTAACTATAAAAACCTTTTTAAACACTTACACAAAAAAGGTTATAAAGGGGTGATGGGCATGGAACACGGCAATTCAAAACCCGGTAAAGAAGGTGAATTGGCCTTGATTTCTGCTTATCGAGAAGCCGATAGCTTTTTGTAGTACAAAAAACTACACAAACGAAGTTTACCGGGACCATTTCCGGTTAACTTCGTTTGTATATAACCATTGCCCGCGCTTTCGAAACTTCGCAATATTAGGTGGTTTGAACCCAAACCGAAACGCTTTTGGCGTGGCAGTGAAATTCAGCAAACCCCTCCTCATCTATTACAATTCCTTCTTCATGTTTTCCCAGCGCATCGATAAAGGTTTTACCGGCAAAATGCTTACCGATCTCCATTGTTTTCCAGCCTTCCTCTCCCGTGCTTAGCAATACAGCCAGCCCGCTATCAGGATGTTCCTCATCCCCTGCCCTTGTCCAGCCTACACAGTTTCCATGGTCGAAATAATCGTGCTGTTCTCCATAAGCCAGATGGGCCCTGATTTTGCTCATGGTTTCCAATTCGGGTAAAATGGCCAGCTGAATATGAAAGTCCTCTCCTTCTTTCTGATCATCGTAAATACCACCGTAGAGATCAGGAAAAAATAAACAGGGGATACCCTGCATCCGCAACAATATAATGGCATATGCCATAGGCCTGAACCAAAACTCAACATAAGATTCCAGTGCTTGTAAGGGCTGAGAATCGTGATTATCTACAAAGGTGACAGCAAGTTCGGGATTTATCTGCAACAAGGTATTGTCGAAGATTGTCCGCATATCAAAATTGTTTTCTTCTTTACTGGCCAGGAAAAAATTATGGTGAAGGAGTGAATCAAAAATTTGAGTTTTCCCTGCTGTTATCTGAATATATTCTTCCTGTTCAGTAGTATTTACCACGTCCCAATTCTCAGCTACAATAAAAAAATTGCGGTTGAACTTCTGGTTTAAATGATCTATCCATTCGACAATAAAATGTGGATTGATGTGTTTTACTGCATCTAATCTAAATCCATCTACTTTGGTCTGCTCTACCACCCATTCGCCCCAGTATTTAAGTTCATCTACAACGGCCTGATTACGAAAATCGATGTCGTTAAACATCAGGTAATCATAATTTCCAAACTCGGTAGAAGGTACATCCTCGAAGCCTTCACCTGCAGAATTCTGAATTGAATATATAGCTGTTTCTTTCAGGTCTTCGGCCCAATCTACACCACTAAAGCATTGTTGATCCCAAATAAATCCGGAATAAGCCCCATCTCTGCCCGGAAAAGTAAACCGCGTCCATGCATCTATTTCAAATACATCGCTGGTAAATTCATTTCGATTTTCCTCATTTACAGTTCTCACCGGAATTCTCTCCAGCTCATCTCCACCAGCTTTGTGGTTGAAAACCACGTCGGCTAAAACCGATATTCCTTGCTCATGGAGGGCATCAATTGCTGTAATGTATTCTGCTTTGCTACCATACCGGGTGTTTACGCTACCCTTTTGATCAAATTCGCCAAGGTCAAACAAATCGTATACATCATAGCCCACAGAATATCCTCCTGTGCTGGCTTTGTATGCAGGCGGAAGCCAAACAGCTGTTACGCCAATTTCCTTTAAATGAGCTGCATCAGCAGCTACCTTATTCCACAAATTTTGTTCCTCGTTATAATACCAATGGAAATATTGGATAATCGTTTGGTTTTGCATTCATTTATTTTTTATGCTAACATAACATCCTTTTTAGAGAATTGTTCAGGCCCTGGGCTAAAAATAAATCATGGAGTGTTGAGGATAGTGCATTTATAGCCCAAATTTGCTTACTTTTGCGCCTAGTTATGAGTTTGAAAAAGAAATTTGCGAAAGAGAGTTTTACAATTATGAATGAGTTGGTGCTTCCCAATGACACCAATACCTTGAATAATCTGATGGGTGGACGTTTGCTTCACTGGATGGATATTGCTGCCGCAATTTCTGCCCAAAAACATTGTAACCGTATCGTTGTAACAGCTTCAGTAGATAATGTTTCTTTCAAACAACCCATTAAGCTGGGCGATGTGATTACCATCGAAGCAAAGGTTACCAGGGCTTTTAACACCTCTGTAGAGGTCCGTTTAGATGTATGGTCGGAAAATATTCCCAGTGGCTCCCGCCAGAAAAGTAATGAGGCCTATTATACTTTTGTTGCAGTAGATCAGAGCGCCAGAACCATTCCTGTACCTGAGCTCATCCCTGAAACGCCGGAGGAAGTTGAACTGTTTGAAGGTGCTTTAAGAAGACGACAACTGAGATTGGTTTTAGGCGGAAAAATGCATCCTGATGAAGCCCTTGAACTCAAAGCCTTATTTTCTAAATCATAATTTTTACAGAAAAGTACCGCAAGCTTATCTTGTTTCTGCTATTTTAGCCATCAGACTAAAATAAAAAGCATGACAACCTACACCATTCTCATTATTTTAAGTGGATTAGTAATTTTTTCTTATCTGTTTGACTTAGTGGCGAGTAAAACCAAAATACCATCGGTTTTACTGCTATTGATGTTGGGTATTGGTTTGCGTTTTTTAGTCGATTACCTTAAGATACACACCTATAACTTCTTAACCATATTACCTACTTTGGGTACTGTAGGGTTAATTTTAATCGTTTTTGAAGGTTCTCTGGAACTTAAATACGATAAGAATAAAAACAAAATTATTAAAAGTGCTTTATTATCGGCGTTATCTATTCTGCTACTTAGCATCGCAGTGATTACGTTTATTATCTATCAGATTACGCAGGAAGATTTTTATACATGCATGGCCAATGCTGTACCTTTTAGCGTAATCAGTTCGGCCATTGCCATCCCATCTGCCGCCGCTTTAAATGGAAAAGATAAAGAGTTTGTTATTTATGAATCGTCTTTTTCTGACATTCTTGGCGTAATCGTTTTCAATTTTGTAGTCAGCAATGCTTCGGTTTCCGCTTATTCTTTTGTGAGCCTGGGGTTTAGTACTTTTCTGATTGTTCTGCTTTCTGCTGTAGCCTGTATTGTATTGCTATACATTATGGGGAGATTGGTGCATCACATCAAGTTCTTCCTGATCATTGCTATCCTGATCCTGGTTTACGCTATCGGACAGTCTTACCATCTTTCTTCCCTGGTATTAATATTAAGCACTGGTTTATTTCTGAATAATGCTGATACCATTCAAAACGCCTGGTTTAGAGGTTTATTTTTATATAAAAACCTAACGGCAGATCTCTCGCAACTTTATCAGTTATCAGCAGAAAGTGCTTTCATTTTAAGAACTTTCTTCTTTGTAATTTTCGGATTCACCATGAACCTTTCTGAGCTCAACGACCAACCTGTTCTGGCCAACGGATTCTTCATTTTAGCCTCAATCTATGTAATCAGGTTAATCTGTTTAAAAATCTTTAAGAAAGATAATGCTACTCCTTTCCTTTACATCGCTCCAAGGGGATTAATCAGCATACTATTGTATCTCAACTTACCCGATTCGCTAAAGCTGCCGCAAGTGGGTACATCGTTTCTGTTTTTAGTGGTACTGGGTTCGAGCATCGTTATGACACTTGGTATCACATTGAGCAAGCGCAAAGGGGAAGAAATCAGTGTTTAAAAGAAGCTGATATCGCCTTCATCTTTTTAAGCTCGTTTAAAACATCGGGATGAGTTTGGTAATATATAGAATAATAAGCGAGTTCGCTGAGCTTAGATTTATCCTTGAGCAAATTAAAATTTGCCTGGTTGGGATTAATTTTATGGATAGGCCATAAAAGTGCATTGGCAATCCCGGTACCAATAATAGAAAAAAATGTGGTAGCCAGCTCATCTTCAACCGCAGGTATTTCATGTCCATTTTTATCGACCATTTTCCCATTCGAATTCATTTTATATTCCTGGGGATCTGATCCAATTTTCACTAAATCAACAGTCTTGTAGCCTTTTTTCGGAATACGAATCTGGATACGCTTTATTTCTGCAATGGCAATCTTATTAAAAGTACCATCATTATTTAAAATAATATGGGTAGAATCTACCTTATATAAAATCCCTTTTTGCTTATCAGATTGTGTTTTAACAATTGCCAGAAATGGCTTTACGTGTTGCGCTATAGCAAAATTTAGAGAGATAGCGAGCAGTAATGTTAGATAAAAGATTTTCATTTTAAGAAGCTATTAATTATAAGCTTGAGTAACACAAGATAATAAAAAATGCTTGTTGGTTGTAATAACAAAAAAGGCAGTTGATTAACTGCCCATTTCTAAAATTTTATCAAACTCTTCTGCTTTTAAAGGCATTACCGATAAACGCCCCTGGCGAACAAGTGAAATATCTTTTAAGGTTTCTTCGGCTTTAATTTGTTCTAATGAAACCGGATTTTTAAGCGAATGAACCGGAGATAAATCTACTACAACCCAATTGGTATCGTCCGTTGTTGGATCTTGATAGGATTCTTTAACTACTTTAGCTACCCCAACTACATTTTTCCCTTCGTTACTGTGGTAGAAAAGCACTAAATCACCTACTTTCATATCCCTCAGGTTATTCCGTGCCTGGTAGTTGCGAACACCATCCCAAAAGGTACGGCCATCTTCGTTAAACTTCTCCCAGCTATATTTAAATGGTTCGCTTTTCACTAACCAATATTGTGTGTTTTTCATTGTTAAATCTTCAGTTTTCTGCAAAAATAAGAAACTCTGTCAAACCTCGCGGTTCTGTATTAATTTATTCCGTTAACTTAAACGCAGGGTTTTCAATAAAGCCAATTACATTGCCAAAGGGATCAAAAATACTTCCAACCCAAATCGGTCCACCAACATTTTTAGGCTCCTGGTGTATTTCGACCCCAAGCGTCTTGAATTTTGTAAAAGCTGTTTCAATATTTTCAACACCCCAGTAAGTAATGGAATGGTTGCCATTGCTATATCCTGAATCATCCGGATCTAAACCAAGTTCATAGCCGCCTACATTGTATCCTACGTAAAAGGGTTCATCAAAGTAGGGTTCAATTCCAAAAACTTCTTTATACCACGCTTTAGCCGCAGCTAAATCATTTACATAATAAACGATTGTTCTTAAGCCTTGTAACATTGTTTAATTGTTTAACTGACTAATTGTTTAATTGATGAATTGCTGAACTGTTGAATTGTTTAATTGACGAGTTGCTTAATTGACTAATTGCTTAACTGTTTAATTGTTGAATTGACTAATTGTTGAATTGTAAACAGTTAATAACATACAAACTAATGCACCATTTTAAACACCAGTTCTTTCAAAAGTTCACCATCGTCTACATTACCGCTACTATCCAGTCCCTTACTCTTTAAATCATATTCTCTAAGCAGGCTGATTACCTGAAAAACTTTACCTGTATTATAATTTCTTGCAGCCACTTCATAATCTTTTACGAAAAACGGGGGGATTCCAAGCGCCGAGGCGGCTTCTGCCTTATTTGGCAGGTAATGGTAGCGCAGCAATTTAGTGAAATAACCGCCCAGATTGGCTAAAACCATCACTGTTGGGTTGGCTTTTGGATTGCTTGCAAAGTAGTTGATGATTCGGTTGCATTTCAAAACATCGCGAATGGCCAAAGCTTTTTGCAGCTCAAAAACATTATATTCTTTGCTGATACCGATATTCTTTTGAATATGATCAGTATTGATGGTTACTTCTTTGGGCACATTCAGCATGAGCTTTTCAGTCTCATTAGAGATTTTGGAAAGATCGGTGCCTAAATATTCAGCCATGAGTGCTGAAGCCTGTGGGTCTATTTTATATCCTTTATCTTTAACGAAATCATCAATCCAGGCCGCAATTTTATAATCGCGAATGGGATCAGACTGAAAAATTAAACCACTTTTACTAATGGCTTTGTAGATTTTCTTGCGTTTATCGAAATTGGCATATTTAAAAGCTAAAACCAGAATGGTACTTGGCAGAGGCTTCTCAAAATAATTGAGCACAAATTCTGCTTCCTTACTGCCCGCATCTTCTTTACCCCATTTTAGGTCTTGTGCCTCTTTTACAATCACCACCTGATAGTCTGACATCATCGGATAACGCTTTGCCGCGCCCAATACAGTTGACATATCGGTATCTTTACCATAGAGCACCGTTTGGTTGAATCCTTTCTCGGCATCACTCAACAGCTTATCTTCTATATAATCGGTTATTTCATCAATGTAATAAGATTCCTCCCCATGTAAAAGGTACACAGGCTTAAATTTTCGGGCTTTAATGTCTTTGATGATTTCGGCAGCAGTCATTGCCTGTAAAATTACAATTTAGCTTTTAGGATTTAAGAAATTAGATGAATTGTTTATTCACAAATATTAACTTTGGGCCTGGAGTATTTTTATTTAAGGATACCCAACTGAAAAGATTGAATAATAAAATGTTTACCCCCACCCCGTTAAATCTTCCGCCTTATCCTTTTAAACTTACCCAAAAAGATAATGTTTATTATATTTTCGATGAACTGAGGAAGAAACACCTGGTTTTAACACCGGAGGAATGGGTTCGTCAACATTTTATTCAAGACTTAATTGCCAGCAAGAAATTCCCCAAAACATTAATCCAGATAGAAGGTGGCCTGGTTCTAAATCAGCTTCAAAAGCGTAGCGACATACTGGTTTACAACACTATAGGTGAAAAACTGGTATTGGTGGAATGCAAGGCGCCCAAAGTAAAAATTACCCAGGCGGTATTTGAACAGGCAGCACGATACAACTCGATTCATCAGGCGAAATGGATTGTGTTAACCAACGGTTTACAGCATGTTTACGCCAGGATGGATTTAGATAAGGGAAGCTTTACCTTCAGTCCGGAAATTCCCGAATACCTGTCTTTATAGCAAGAGTTAGGCTACATGAGGGGAAATGGTTAATAGAAGCAAAACTGTTGCCCCTTAAACCTGATTGCAGCGAACACGCAGTAAAGCGAAAAGCAGGACTACCTTTAAATGGGGCTCCTGCTTTTGCTTTTCTAATGGGTTTAATCATCGGCACACTACTACCGATTATAATTTGATATTTTACACCTCGTACGCCTTTTTCCAATATTGGTTATTCCCCGAGTAAATGGCTTCGTTGCACATGGCCACACAAATTGCGGCCTGTGTACCGGTATTGATATTAGAAGCCGGGGTTTTGCCTGTTGTAATAGAGAGATAAAACTCTTCTAAAGCATAGTTAGTGCCGTCTTTGGTGGGTTTATCCAGAATCGGAATCCCCCCGTCTTTATTGACCACTATTTTGGTTGCACCGGTTACCCCATCTACAATACCCAAATCTTTTTTAGTGCTTTCTTCAGGATAGAATAATCCGGTATTGGTAAGCAGCGAAACCGAGCCTTTGGTACCTTTAATTTTGAAAAGATAGCCATCGTGTGCATTTCCGCAGGTTGCCCCGAAATTACCGATCATTCCTTTCTCTTTATAGCGAAGAATGGCCTGAATGTTATCGTAGGTTTCGCGTCCGTCTTTAAAAATATCAATCCCGCCACTTCCCATAATTTCATCGGGTTGTGTTTCAAATGCCCAGTTGATAAAATCTATCTGATGCGACAGCAGTTCTGCGGCTAAACCTCCTGAATACTCCTTGTACATCCGCCAGTTGATTTTTCTCTCGAGATCAGGCGCCGGAACGGCCCTTCTCCAGGTTCCATTTCTATCCCAGCGACAATCGATTTGAGACACCTTACCTAAGTAGCCACTCTGAATCATATCTTTTACCTTAAAATAGAGCGGAGAGTAACGGTACTGGTAGCCCACCTGAAAAACCTGATTAGGATATTGTTTGACCAGTTTTCTTAATTCCAGTGCCTGAGGAATGTCATAAGTCATGGTTTTTTCTACATACACATGCTTTCCTGCCAGCACGGCCTCTTTGGCAATCTTAAAGTGTTCGCTCAATGGCGTGGCGATAAAAACCGCTGCTATGCTTTTATCATCTAAAACTTTGCGATAATCGTTTACCGCTTTGGCATTTGCCGGAACGTATTTTTCAGTTTCTTTTAATCGAAATTCGAGCACATCACAATACGCAGCTATCCTGTATTTAGCTGGCATGGATTTGAGCACAGAGAGCACTCCCTTTCCCCGATCTCCACAACCGATCATGGCTACGGGAATAATTTGATCGCGGTAAACATCGGCTAAAACAGCATCTCCGAATAATAGCCCCGATCCCAACAATGCTGAACTTTTAACAAATGAACGACGGTGCATTATAAAGTTTTCAATTTAATGGTTCTAAAACTAACTGCGTTACCATGGTCCTGAATCAAGATATGGCCTTTGGGCGCTTCGCCAAAGTTTTTCCAGTCTTTATATTTACTGATGGCAACAATCTTTTTAAATTCTTCTGATCCCCTTACATATTCTACCACTTTAACTCCGTTTAAATAATGTTCTACTTTGTTGTTAGGGTAAACCACCACACGACCGTTGTTCCACGAGCCAATTGGGCGAAGGAATCTTGCTTCTTTTTTTGCCGTGATGAGGTCGTAAAGGGAGGCTAAGGTACGGTTTCCATCTCTTCCCAGTTTCGCATCCGGGTGGAGTACATCATCCAATACCTGGTATTCTAAACCAATTGCAGAGCCTGCGTTATTTTCGCTCAGGGTTACAAAATATTTTACGCCACTGTTTGCACCTGGGGTAAGCTTAAATTCGAATGAGAGATCGAAAGCAGCATATTGTTCTTTAGTTACAATGTCGCCACCATTAGTAGACTCGGCACCGTTAGAAGGTTGTACGCTTAATACGCCATCGGCAATTTGCCAGCCCTTTGAAGGAAAAGCATTTTTATAAGCGCCTACCCAACCACTATTGCTCTTCCCATCGAACAGCAATTTGTAGCCATTAGATTTCTCATAATCTGAAAGGGTATTGGGGGTAAGATTAACGGCATATATTCCTTTAGGGAATGCTTTAGATTTTAAACCCTCTGTTTGGATGGTAATATTTTTAAAGTAAACTTTTTTCCCATCATTTTCGAGGTTCGAACCAATTCCATGAACTTGTAAACCGATAAATCCTGATTGATCCAAAGTATCTATTACATAGGCTACAGGGCTTCCATTAACCCAGGTTTTGGTTTCATTGCCAATACACTCTATACGATAATGGTTAAATTCTTCTTTTTTGTATAATGGTTTAGCTGCTGTATTTAACTCCAAAGGATAAAGCCATAGTCTTCTCGCTTCGTCGTAAATTCCGCCAGTCCAGGCTCTTGGCGTAGGGTCAATTTCCATCTGGCGACCATACACCAAACCTCTTCCATTGTTGGCTTCAGGTTTAATGTGACTACGGGTTTGAACGCCGCTATTCGTAGTTGAACCTTCCAGTTTTACATCCAGTTCCAATATAAAATCGCCATATTCTTTTTCGGTGATTAAGAAAGAGTTGGGTGTACCTTTTACCATGGTGCCCACAATCATTCCATCCTCTACTTTGTAAGAGGCGGCACCGGCAACAGATTTCCAGCCGGTTAGCGTTTTACCATCAAAAAGTGGTTTTGCCTTTTGAGCAACGGCAGATAAACTAATTAAGCAGAGGGATAGCAGGGTGTATTTTTTGATATTGATTGACATTTGAATTTTGTTAACTGGTTCTAATTAATATTTAAAGATTTTGCCATTGGCCATTACTTCCTGCTTTCCTTCATCAAATACAGCTTTTGCGCCTGTGCGTACGGCTGCGTTGGTCATGATATTGGCTATAGAGTGTGAGTAACCGGCTTCTACTGGTGCGTTTGGTGTCTTTCTGCTGCGCACACATTCCATCCAGTTACGCATGTGACCGGATGTTAATGAGTCGCCGCCCATACTGGCTCCGGTAGCGGTTTTAATTTCCGTTTTCGATAAATCAAAAGTTGGAAGCAGGTTAGCTTTCATGCCCATTGCCGCAGCCTCTTTTTCTTTCAATCCGCCTTTTGGCGAAACTTTATTGGTGATGAGGTTTAGTTCTCCTCCGTTTGAGTAGTATACTTCTCCTACATCTCCTACACTATTTTGCATGCGTGAGGTAAAAGTTACCTGAAATCCATCTTGCGAATCGGGTTGGCCGTAATCAAAAACGGCGACCATCGAATCCCAGTTTTTACGTCCATCTTTCCAGGTGTAGATGCCACCATTGGCGACCACACTGCGCGGGTGTTTTAAATGGGTAAACCAATGAACAGTATCAATCTGGTGCGACATCCACTGACCTGGCATTCCTGATGAGTAAGGCCAGAATAAGCGGTATTCTAAATATTTACGGGGGTCGAAACTATCATTAGGGCGATTAAGTAAAAAACGTTTCCAATCAATATCTTCTTCTTTAAGTTTGGCAACCAGATCGGGTCTGCGCCACCTGCCGGGTTGGTTTACATTCCAAACCAGATCTACCGCGGTGATGGGGCCAAATTTACCGCTTTGAATAAATTCAGCAGCATTGGCATAATTCTCTCCGCTCCGTCTCTGAGAGCCAATTTGTACGATCTTATTGCTTGCTTTTACAGCTTTTAAGGCTGCTTTAGCGTCGTCCATGGTTTCGGCAAAAGGTTTTTCTACATAGGCATCGCAATTGGCCTTAACGGCCTCTATGGTGTGTAATGCATGCTGAAAATCGGCTGTACTGATAATTACGGCATCCAGATCTTTCATGGCATACAGCTCATCATTATTTCTACAAGCTTTGATATCATGTCCAAATTTCTCTTTCAAATGGGCAATCCCTAAATCTCTTCTGTATGTCCAAAGATCAGACAGCCCTACCATATCAAAATTGAGTTCCTTGTTGTGGTTCAGGAAACAAGGGAGTAAGGTTTCTCTGAAACGATCTGAAAAGCCGACTACGCCAACTCTTACCCTATCGTTTGCGCCCAAAATCCGGCCATAGCTTTTTGCGCTCATACCCATGGTACCCGCATAGGTAGCTGCAGCAAAAATGGCAGATTGCTTAATAAATTTTCTTCTGGAATTATCCATAGAATGATTGGTTTAAATGAGGTTAGATAATGTTTCGATTAATTATCATGATGACAGTTAATCGATTCCAAAATAGGATTTTAGTTTGAAGATTAAGAGGGGGTTGAGTAACAATTTCGTGCTTAGAAAGCATAGGCCTGCGAAGAGCACATCAGTTTTGCACCCCTGAAAGCATAACCAAAAAAAAGCCCTTTAGAAAATTTTTCTAAAGGGCTTAATATTTTAATCGAACTGCTGATTAACCTAACATGGCTAAGCTTTCTTCAATAATTTTGATTTTTGCTTCAGCATCTGCCTTTTTATTGCGTTCATTATCTACAATTTCAGGTTTGGCATTCTGCACAAAACGCTCATTATTCAACTTAGCATCAACAGATTTCAGGAAACCTTGCAAATAGACCAAATCGGCATTTAAACGTTCACGCTCTGCATCAACATCTATGTTATCTGCTAAAGGAATGAAAAATTCATCCTTACCCGCCATAAACGCGGCTGCGCCAGCAATTTTATCATTAACCAATTCTGCTTCGCTGATATTAGCCAGTTTGAAAACAATGTTTAACCATTTTTCATAGTCTAAATCAGAGTTTACTTTAATACTTAGCGGCAAAGCCTCTTTTGGAGAAATTTGCTTCTGATTACGGACATTTCTAATTTCGGCAACCACCGCCTTGATAATCTCTGCATCTTTAAGCAGGTTGGCATCAAAACTTTCGATTTTTGGATATTCTGCAACAATACAACAGTCCATCTCAGTACGCTCACCAAACAATTCATCGTGCCACAACTCTTCTGTTAAGAAAGGCATATATGGATGCAGTAAGGTTAATATTTTCTGGAAATAGTTAACTGTTGCCTGGTAGCTTTCAGCATCAATTGGCTGTAGATAAACAGGCTTAACCATTTCTAAATACCATGCACAGAAATCATCCCAAACCAGCTTATAAGTAGCCATTAAGGCTTCTGACAAGCGGTATTGTTTAAAGTTATCTTCAATTTCAACTAAGGCCTCGTTAAAACGATTTTCAAACCAGGCAATCGCCTGTGTATTCGGGTTTTCGAGATTAGGATCTACTTCCCAGCCTTTTACCAAACGGAAGGCATTCCAAACCTTGTTGGCAAAGTTTCGCCCTTGTTCGCAATAGCTTTCATCAAACATTAAGTCGTTACCGGCAGGTGAGCAAAGCAGCATCCCTACCCTAACACCATCTGCACCGTATTTCTCAATTAAACCAATCGGATCGGGTGAGTTACCTAATGATTTAGACATTTTTCTACCCAATTTATCGCGCACAATACCGGTAAGGTAAACATTGGTGAATGGCTTTTTACCCATAAATTCATGTCCGGCCATAATCATACGGGCTACCCAGAAAAATAAAATTTCAGGAGCTGTTACCAGATCGTTGGTAGGATAATAGTAGTTGATGTCTTTATTATCAGGATTTTTGAAACCGTCGAAAACAGAAATCGGCCACAACCATGAAGAGAACCAGGTATCCATTACATCTTCATCTTGTCTTAAAAATGGTTCGAGTTGATGCTTAAACCCTGCCTTTTCAGTATCTGAACAGGTTTCATCCAAATGTTTTTTCTTCCAGAATTCTTCTAGTGCTTCTTCCTTAGTTTTCGCTACTACCCAATTTCCTTTATCATCGTACCAGGCCGGAATTCTCTGTCCCCACCATAACTGACGGCTGATGTTCCAATCGCGAACGTTCTCCATCCAATGGCGGTAAGTATTTTCAAATTTATTCGGAATCAGGTTTACATCGCCATTTAAAACATCTGCTAATGCTGGCGCTGCCATTTCCTTCATCTTCACAAACCACTGCATAGAGAGCTTAGGCTCAATCGCAGCATCTGTCCGTTCAGAAAAGCCCACCTGAGATTTGTAATCTTCTACTTTCTCTAAATGACCTGCTTCTTCAAGCATTTTGGCGATTTTTTTACGGGCAACGAAACGATCTTCTCCTACAAGAATAACGGCCAGCTCATTCAAAGTTCCATCGTCATTTAAGATGTCTGTTACTGGCAAATGGTGTTTTACGCCTAACTCATAGTCGTTCAGGTCATGCGCGGGTGTTACCTTTAAACAACCTGTACCAAATTCCATATCCACATATTCATCCTGAATAACCGGAATTTCGTGATTTACCAAAGGCACAAAAACCTTTTTACCTTTCAGGTGTGTAAAACGCTCATCGTTAGGATTGATACAGATGGCTGCATCGGCCATAATCGTTTCCGGACGCGTGGTTGCAATGGTTATAAACTGATCTTCAGTGCCTGAGATCAGGTATTTGATGTAATAAAGTTTCTGGTTTACTTCTTTACGGATTACTTCTTCATCCGAAACAGCAGTTTTTCCAGCCGGATCCCAGTTTACCATACGGATACCACGATAAATCCATCCCTTTTTATACAAATGGATAAAAGAATCGATAACGGCCTCAGAAAGATCTTCTTCCATGGTGAAACGGGTACGGTCCCAATCGCAGCTTGCGCCCAATTTCTTCAATTGCTCAAGGATGATCCCGCCATACTTTTCTTTCCATTCCCAGGCATATTTCAAAAACTCTTCTCTTGAAAGATCTTTTTTGTTAATGCCTTGCTCTTTCAGCATCGCTACCACCTTAGCTTCTGTAGCAATAGAAGCATGATCGGTACCCGGTACCCAGCAAGCATTTTTGCCCTGCATCCGCGCTTTACGAATCAATACATCCTGAATGGTATTATTAAGCATATGCCCCATGTGCAGCACTCCTGTAACATTTGGTGGAGGAATGACGATAGTATAAGGCTCGCGCTCATCAGGTTCTGAATGAAAAAACTTTTTTGATAGCCAGTAGCTATACCATTTATCTTCTGTTTCTGCAGGATTGTACTTGGTGGATATACTCATGAAAAATTATTCAATATCAATTTGAGTGGCAAAAATACGTTTTTAAGGGCAAAATTTAAAGTGAAACTGTGTAGAGGAATTATTCAATAATTATTGATTGAATGACAAAATGAGAGAATGAGTGAATGAGAGAAGGAGTGGATGAGTGAATGAAAGAATGATACTATCGCCATTTACATTCAATCATTCAAAAATCAATCATTCAATAATTAATGAGTGAATGACGGAATGAATGAATGAAAGAATGATACTATCGCCATTTACATTCAAAAATCAATCATTCAATAATTAATGATAGACACCTAAAACTTCATCTTCTGAATCCTGACCGCATTTAATATGGCTAAAAGGGCAACACCAACATCTGCAAAAACGGCTTCCCACATGGTGGCAAGCCCTCCGGCACCTAAAATTAAAACCAATGCTTTAACGGCAAAAGCCAATACAATATTCTGAATCACTACCTGCTTTGTGGCTTTACCAATTTTGATGGCTGTCGCAATTTTTGAAGGCTGGTCCGTTTGAATAACCACATCGGCAGTTTCGATGGCCGCATCACTTCCCATTGCCCCCATTGCAATACCGATATCGCTAATGGCCAATACTGGTGTGTCATTTATACCATCGCCAACAAAGGCTACAACTTTTGTATGATCTTTCTTTATCTCTTCAAGTTTGGCCACTTTATCTTCCGGAAGCAAATCGCCATAATAAGTATCAATTCCCAGTTGCTGAGCTACTTTTTTAACAATAGAGCTCTTATCTCCACTGAGCATAACCACTTGTGTTACACCATTTTCATGGAGCGCTTTAATGGCCTGTGAGGAATCTTCTTTAACTTCATCTGCTATCAGCACATAACCTGCATATTGCTGATTTACAGCAACAACCACAATGCTTTCCGCTATGTCTTTCAAGCTTAGGTCGAACCCGATGTTAAATTTCTCCAAAAGCCTGATATTCCCGGCCAATACTTCCTTGTGGTTTACTGTGCCTTTCAAGCCCATGCCAGCAACTTCGCTTATATTTTCGGCGGGCTGAATGGTTGTTTGATTTGCATATTCCACAATTGCTCTGGCAATAGGATGGGTTGATTTATGCTCAAGGGCGACTAAATAATTTAAAAAATCCTTTTCATCAATACTACTGACTATCTTTTGAACTTTAAAAACACCTTTGGTTAAGGTTCCTGTTTTATCCATTACAACTGTATTCAGTTTCGTTATCAGATCTAAAAAATTAGAGCCTTTAAATAAAATACCATTGGCAGATGCAGCTCCGATTCCGCCAAAATATCCCAACGGGATAGAAATAACCAATGCACAAGGACAAGAAATAACCAAAAAAACCAGCGCCCGGTATAACCAGGTTTGAAAATCATAGCTCTCTCTTAAAATGAGGAATGGAATAATGATCAACGCCAGGGCCAAAAAGAATACAACAGGCGTATATACTTTAGCAAATTTCCGGATAAAGAGCTCTGTTTTAGCCTTTCGGGCAGTTGCATTTTGAACCATTTCCAAAATCCTGGAAAGGGCGCTATCTGCGAACAATTTATTCACCTTTATTTCAATTACCTGATCGAGATTAAGCATCCCTGCCAATACAGCTGCTCCCTTTTTAATTGTTTTAGGCCTACTTTCACCAGTTAAAGCAGCGGTATTAAAACTTCCCTTTTCAGACAACATTTCGCCGTCTAAAGGCACCTTCTCACCTACTTTCACCTGAATCATTTCTCCGATCTCCACTAGTTCAGGATTTAAAGGTTCGTATTTTCCATTCCGAAATACATGCGCGATATCTGTTCTAACATCCAGCAGGGCCTTAATATTTCGTTTTGCTCTATTTACTGCGGCCATTTGGAATAATTCTCCGATGGTGTAAAACAGCATCACCGTTACCCCTTCGGGATACTCCCCTATGCAGAATGCCCCAATTGTAGCGATGGACATTAAAGAAAATTCAGTAAAAAAATCTCGTGTTTTAAATGTTTCCCAAACTTCCCGCAACACCGGAATACCCACAGGAAGGTAGGCTACTATGTACCAATAAGGTCTAATTACCTGGAAAGCGGGTACTTTGAACCAATTATCGAAACCGATTCCCAATAACAGCATTAATAATGTAACCAATGCTGGTATATAGGCACTGAAAACCCCGGGATCTCCTCCATGATCATGGTCATGATCGCCATCATCATCATGACTGTGCACATGGGATTTGTGATCGGCTTGTACTTTACTGCTGCAGCAACTATCTTCGGAATGGTGGGAATGACTCATATTGTTTCTATTCAAAATATCGCCTCTTAACCTGAATATTAGGCATTTTATCAAAAATAAAGAAAATAAAATGCTTTATCCCCAATCATTCTTAATACTAAAAATTTTTACAGCAACACAATAAATAATGTTAAAAAATGTTAATAGTGTATAAGATTTGAAAAATCATGAAATCGATCAAGACCCTATTTTCACCCGCTGAGTTCATCCGAAGGATCGGCCTCGCTAAAATCTATTATTGGTTCTACAAGTAATATTTCTAATATATTACCCAACTATTAACGAGTATTTCATAAATTTCGCTAAAACTAACTTATTAAGCGAATGAAATACCCAAATTTGAAAAGATATTTTGCTGCACTTGGCATTGTTGCAGCTGGCTTTTCTGCTAATGCGCAAGCACCAAAAAAATTTATCGATCCTGCTAACATGGATTTATCTGTTAAGCCCGGAGATGATTTTTATCAATATGCCAGTGGAAACTGGATCAAGAACAATCCTGTTCCGGCTAAAGAAACCCGTTGGGGAAGTTTCAACGAACTTCGTGATTTTAATATTAACGCGGTAAAAACACTCGTAGAAGATGCAGCAGCAGATAAATCGGCCCCTGCCGGATCAGTAAAGCGAAGAGTAGGTGATTTTTACACCGCCGCTATGGATAGCGCAACCATCGAAAAGTTAGGCTACACCCCTATTAAAGCTGATTTAGAGAAGATTAAACAAATTAAAGATCTTCAAGGTGTTTTAGATCAGGTGGCCCATTTGAGAACCAATGGTATTGCGAGTGCTATGTTTGGTGTCAGCGTAGGCCAGGATCGTAAAAATGTAACCAAATATATGGTTAACCTGAGCCAGGGTGGAACAACATTACCCGACCGTGATTATTATTTAAAAGATGACGACCGCAGCAAGAAGATCAGAGAAGCCTATAACACCTATATGGTAACGCTCTTTACGCTTACCGGGAATACAGCAGAAGTAGCAAAGCAAAAGGCTGCAGCCATCTTAAAGATCGAAACTGCCTTAGCCGAAGCACAAATGTCGCGCGTTGAAATGCGTAACCCACAGGCTACCTACAATAAATTTACGGTTGCAGACTTTAACAAATCTACTCCTAACATCAACTGGAGCGGATATTTACCTAAATTCAAAATTAACGGTCAAGATACCGTATTGGTTTCTTCACCTAAGTTTTTCACAAGCTTAGATGGTTTACTTAAATCAGTTTCTGTAAACGATTGGAAAACCTATCTGGAATGGAATGTTTTAAAAGGCTCTGCTTCTAGTTTAAGTTCTCCATTTGTAAAAGCGAGTTTCGCTTTTACGCAAGCACAAACAGGTCAAAAAGTACAAACACCACGTTGGCAACGCATGTCGCAATTAACTGATGGAACTATTGGCGAATTACTTGGGCAGTTATATGTAGCTAAATATTTCAAACCTGAAGCTATGGCACGTATGAATGAGCTTATTGCCAACCTTCGTAAAGCATTCGAAATCAGAATTAATGGCCTGGAGTGGATGAGTGCAGAAACCAAGCAAAAAGCGTTGGCCAAACTTCATGCCTTTACACCAAAAGTAGGCTATCCGGCAAAATGGAAAACTTACGATGGTTTAGTAATTAATAAAGGAACTTATTTCCAAAATCTTCGCAATGCTGGCGTTTGGGGATACAATGAAATGATAGATCAGCTTGGTAAACCATTGGATCGTACGCGTTTTGGCATGACTCCGCCTACAGTAAATGCTTACTACAGTCCAACACTTAACGAGATCGTTTTCCCTGCAGGTATATTACAATTCCCGTTCTTTGATCCGAATGCTGATGATGCTGTAAATTATGGCGGTATTGGTGCAGTAATTGGCCACGAAATGAGCCATGGTTTCGACGACAGTGGAAGCCAGTATGATGCTGCCGGAAACTTAAAAAACTGGTGGACCGCAGAAGACCGCAAAAAGTTTGAAGAAAAAACAAAAGCACTAGGTGAGCAGTTCGATGCTTACACGGTTGTAGATACCATTCATGTTATTGGTAAATTAACCATGGGTGAAAACATTGGTGATTTAGGCGGCTTAAATGCAGCATATACAGCTTTTAAAATGACTAAACAAGGACAGGGTAATGAGAAAATTGATGGTTTTACACCTGATCAAAGGTTCTTCTTAGCCTGGGCGCAGGTATGGAGAGGCAACATCCTTCCAGAAACTGCCGCACAGTTAATTAAAACAGATCCACACTCACCTGGGCCATACCGTACCATTGGTGCACCAGTGAACATGGATGCATGGTACCAGGCTTTTGATGTTAAACCTGGCGATAAACTGTACAAAAAACCAGAAGACAGAATCAGAATGTGGTAACACAAATTTTAAGATAATCATCCGAAGAGGAAAATCACTCCAGTACCTAAACGCCCCGAAAATTTCGGGGCGTTTTGTATTTAACAACCGTCATTGGTTTGAAATTAATTGGATTCCACTCCACAATTATTAATTATCATTCTATATTTGAAAAAATAAGCAGTTCTTCCATGAGAATCATCACTAAAACACTCGCCATTATCGGCCTTGGCCTATTATCTGCAACTGGTTATGCACAGAACCAGATGCAGTCTTTAGAAGAGCTCATTAACAAAACAGATCCGGCCTGGCCACTGATTAAGAAATGGATCGATTCTGCTAAAAATAAAGTTGAAGTTTTAGAATTAGATTCTGCTAAGGCGAAAGAGGCTTTATATAACGCACAGGTATCTACTTATTCTACATTGGGTTCTATCATTTACAATACAGGTGGAATTATGGTAGATAACGGATGGATCAGGATATTAGGATCAGGAAGCACTAAGCTTAATCGTTCTGTACCTGAATGGAACAAAGGAAAAACAATAAAAGAATATGGTGATAAGCCAGATTACCTTTTAATAGCAGACGATGCCGCTGGTGGCTTTTTTGCTATAAACTATGGGGCTTTTGGCGCTGATCTGAAGAATGTTTACTACCTCGCACCCAATAGTTTAAACTGGGAGCCGCTCGGTGCAGGATACAGTGAGTTCATTTTGTTTTGCTTTGACAGCGATTTATCTAAATTCTACAAAGGTTTAAGATGGAGCTCCTGGGATCAGTTTATAGCCAATCTAGACGGCAACAAATCTTACAGCTTCAGGCCATACCTATGGGCCAAAGAAGGAACAGATATTGACAAATGTACCCGAAAACTGGTTACTACAGAAGAATTATTCAAATTCAATATCAGCAAACAAAAAGAATTGCAAGCAGCAGCATCAGATAAAAAAAGTGAAAAACAATAAAGCCTTGCAACATAAAAAAACATGCAAAATATATCGTCTACCATAGAACAAATCAAAACCACCAGAACCTATCTGTTAGAACTAATTAAAGACCTGAATATAGATCAACTTAACAAAGTTCCAACGGGTTTTAACAATAATATTATCTGGAATATTGCCCACCTAACTGCTGCGCAACAAGGTTTATGTTATTTCAGATCAGGTTTGGATTTTCCTGTTGACATTCAATACATTAAACCCTATAGCGTGGGCACCAAACCGGAAACATTTGTAACTGCCGCAACATTTGCCACGATTAAAGAATTGATGTTTAGCAGTTTGGACCAACTTTTAGCTGATTACAATAAGCGAATTTTTAAAACTTATACGCCGGTAACCACACGGTATAATGTGGAAATTTCTAACATAGATGAAGCCATAAACTTCTTACCCTTTCATGAAGGTTTGCATCAGGGATACATTTTAGCGCTTAAACGCCTGGTATAGCATCTAAATCAGGTCAACTATGCGTATTTGGCCTGTACTTTCTTAGATAATTTGCTTAAAACCATTGCCCTCGAATCTGCTACACGCTGCCTGAGCTCTGTGTCATTAAAAACCTCCAAGTTATCCACCAATATCCACTGACGTTTAGCCATGTGCCTGGCTTGCTGAATGCCATCACGGGCAGCCAGTTGATCGAATTCTTCAGGATTACACTTGATAGAAAAACTATTCCCTTCCTCTATCGCAATGATCACGTATATTTTTTCTTCAATCATAAAACACAAATGTTCCCACTTCATTCCTTCGGTTGTTCCTGGTAAACTGAGGCAGTATTCTCTAAATGATTCTATATCCATGATGAAATTATGATTAGACGAAGGTAAGGAAAAATAGTTTGGAGTTCATAGTTTCGAGTCTGGAGTCTGTTTTTGAAAAGTCGGAGGTCGGAAAATCGGAGGTCCGAGGATATTGAGTCTAAACCTAGCCTATTCAATCATTTGGAAAGGGTTTACAAAAATAATCAGCGAAAAAGTCAGGGGTCGGAAAGTCAGGTGTCCGAGGATATTGAGTCTAAACCTAGCCTATTCAATCATTTGGAAAGGGTTTACAAAAAATAATCAGCGGACAAATCAGGGATCGGAAAGTCGGGGGTCCGAAGATATTGAGTCTAAACCGAACATATTCAGTTGTCTTGAAAGAGTTGTTAAAAAACGATCAGCGAAAAACGTGGGAGGTCAGAAGATATCCGACCTAAATCCTCAAATGCTAAGCGCCAACCTATGAATATCTTTAAAGTCTCAGTAAAAAATGATCAAGCTCTAAAATTAATAGTAATTTCGCAAGCATATGAATATCATTACCCAAACTGCAGACGGCTCTAATACACTTTATAATGAAAGCATTGGAGAGCACTATCACAGTAAACACGGTGCTTTACAAGAAAGTAAACATGTTTTTATCGAGGCGGGTTTAAAGTTTGCGAGTGCAGATTGTTCAGAAATATCAATTCTTGAAGTGGGGTTTGGTACAGGTCTGAACTTTATATTAAGTTTAGAATATTGCGAAAATAACAACATACAACTCAATTACACCAGTATAGAAGCTTTCCCTTTAGCTATTGACATCATTGAGCAAACCGGATACTCAGCCTATGTTCCGGCTAACATTTGGAGCAACTTCATCAATCATTATGAACAGGCCTTAACAATGCCTCAAAACATTGGCAACCATTGCAAATTGGAAATCCCACATACTACATTAGCCGCTTTTTCAAGCGATCAAAAATTTGATGTGCTGTATTATGATGCCTTTTCCGTTCAACACCAGCCTGAAATGTGGAGCGATGAAATCATTGGTCATGCTTGTAGCTTTATAAAACCCGGTGGCACCTTTGTAACTTATGCCATTACCGGAAAGCTAAAGCGAGCAGTTAAGGCAAACGGATTTACCATAGAAAAACTCCCTGGCGCACCCGGTAAAAGAGAAATGCTTCGTGCAATAAAAGGTTAACTCTATTGTGCCTTCTAAGTCATACAACTTATATGTTCTTGAAATTCTTGGGTGGATTAATATTTGAATAAGACTTCAACTCTCGTAATCCAGCTTTCGCACTAAGAAGTTTTAAAGAATCTAAGCTTCGGTTTTAATAAAAACTAATAACAAACTGACAAAAATTCGACAGCTCTGGCAAACTGCTTTCTCCAAGTTTTGTTTGGTTAGTATTAATCATTCATATCATGGAAAAAAGAATTTTAGGCAAGTCAGACCTTAATATAGTACCAATTGTTTTCGGAGGCAATGTTTTTGGCTGGACGATAGATGAGCAAAAATCATTTGAAATATTAGATCATTTTGTGGCTAGTGGTTTTAATTGTATAGATACTGCAGATGTTTATTCGAGATGGAAACCAGGTAACCAGGGTGGTGAATCTGAAACCATTATTGGGAGCTGGTTGAAAAAACAGAGCAAAAGACATGATGTGATTATTGCAACCAAGGTGGGTTCAGATATGGGAAAAGGCAAATCACTCAGAAAAGATTACATCATTAATGAAGTAGAACACTCCTTATCCCGATTACAAACTGATTATATCGACCTGTATTTTTCCCATTATGATGATGAAAGTACACCTGTTGAAGAAACCTTAAGTGCATACGATGAATTAATTAAAGCCGGGAAAGTACGCTGGATTGGGGCTTCCAATTTCTCTCCTGAACGTTTGAAAGAATCTTTAATCTCCTCCAATGAGAATAATCTGCCGCGTTACCAGGTTTATCAACCGGGTTATAATTTATACGACAGGGCAGGTTTTGAAACCGATCATGAAAAAATTTGCCTCGAACATGATTTAGGCGTGGTTTCATATTATTCTTTGGCCAGTGGTTTTTTAACAGGAAAGTACAGAACTGAAGATGATTTGAATAAGAGCCAACGTGGTGCTGGTGTAAAAAAATACCTTAACGCAAGAGGTTTTAGAATTTTAGATGCACTGGACCAAATTGCAGATCAGCATCATACCAAACCTGCTGCAGTTGCCTTGGCCTGGTTAATCTATCATCCATCAATTACAGCACCTATTGCCAGTGTAACTGATTTAGCACAACTGAAGTCTTTTACTGATGCCCTTAACTTGCAGCTAAGCGCTCATGATATCTCGCTATTGGATAAAGCCAGTATCTATTAAAAATATGTAAATACCTCAAATCCTGTTGTCTGTATAGCGATAACAGGATTTGCTAAAAAAATAATAAACAGGCTTCACTGATCATGAGCAATACGACTCAACTACGGTATTACTATGACGTATGTACGACTACCACATGCCTCATCTATGGCTGATCCATGATTCAGCAACGAGATTACTGGAAATAAGGCTGATCTTTAAAGTCCTAAGCTCTCAGTACAAGTTTTTCGAAATCCTGTTTATCCTCGTGTTTTAAGAAAAGTGTCATGGGTTCATTGAGGTTCTGAAATTTGCGTTCAAACTCCCTTGATAATTGTTGAATGTCAACATCCTTATTCAGGATAACTGTTAACGCTTCTGCATTGCCCCTAACCTCGATGATTTTATCAGGATAAAGTTCTTTAAGTTCATGTGGGAATTCCATATTTATCAAACGTTTAAAACAGTAGAAAGTTTGCAGACTTAAGATAATAAAAAAAGGTTACAACACTCGCTGTCGTAACCTTTTTATCTAAATTAACGCTCTCAATCTTATAGATTGTTGCAAGGCTCTCACCCCTTGCTTGGATCAAATATAGAATTAATATTTATTTAAAAAATATTTAAAATATAATAATTGATATAAATCATGCTTTTTTGTTAATCCATAAATAAAGGATACATTTTTACTGAGCCAATATCTATTTAAAATATTCTGCTATATTTAGGTGCCGGTGAAACATTTAGTCAGGCATTTTGTATTTAACAGGATTAAAAATATATGAAAGAAAAACTCTCATTTCTCCCAAAATTGGCGCTTGTATTATTCTGTTTAATCAGCCTTACCTACATTGCTATTTTAGGTCAGTCGTTACTGGCTCCTTTACTTTTCTCTTTCCTAATGGCCTTGTTGCTATTGCCGGTGGCCAATTTTTTAGAACAGCGGCTTAAATTTAAGCGAAGCCTCTCAACCCTGGTATCTGTAATTTTAATGATTTTAGTAGTTGGTGGTATTATTTACTTTTTCGGCAACCAACTTAGCGACTTATGGGCCGATTGGCCTTTATTAAAAGAGAAAGCGAATGTTTCCTATCATGAGCTCCAGCATTGGATTTCAAATACCTTCGGTGTGAACTCTCAAAAACAATTAGACTACCTGAATGACAGTACCGAGAAAGCCCTTGCAACAAGTGCAGCTATTGTAGCAACTACATTGGCTACTTTATCTTCTACATTGTTGTTTTTGGGTTTTACGCTTTTATTCACCTTCTTCCTCATCAATTACCGCCGCATTCTGTTTACTTTTTTAACCTCGGTATTTAGAGAAGAACATAAAGAGAAAGTGGCCGAGATTGTGAGCCAGATTCAGGTAATAATTAAAAAATATATCATTGGTCTTTTTCTGCAGATGTTGATTGTAACCATTCTCATGATTACCGTGTTGAGCATTGCTGGTGTGAAATATGCCGTGTTGCTAGGCCTGGTGGCCGGAATTTTCAATGTTGTACCTTACTTAGGCATCTTCTTCGCCTTGTTGGTAAGCTGCTTAATTACATTTGCAACAGCAGGTGCAGCTAAAGTATTATTGGTACTGGTAATCTTTGTAGGCGTACATGCTGTTGACGGTAATGTACTCATGCCGCTTGTAGTGGGTTCTAAAGTTAAAATCAATGCTTTGGTTGCCTTTATTGGAATAGTTGTGGGTGAAATGATCTGGGGCATATCGGGCATGTTTTTATGTATCCCCTATCTGGCCATGCTTAAAATTATTTTCGACAGGATTGAAAACCTTAAGCCCTGGGGCATACTAATGGGAGAAGAACATAAGCCCGAAAAGAAAAAAAGGGTTTATCGGATTACCAAGAAAATCAAACTCGAAGAAAAGGATTAGCATGTCTGAAAAAAGAGCCCCTCATATTTTAAGTACTTCTGCCAATTTATTGGGGATATGTTTTATCGTACTCACCTCTTTAAAAAAATTTAACCTTGCTGATGGTTCATTGATTGATGAATTTGCAGTACTGGCAGTGATTATTTTTATGACAAGTTGTATTTTATCCTTTATTTCGATGAGACAGACTACGAAAACCAGCCAGCGACTGGAACAGGCAGCAGATTTTATTTTCCTATCGGGGTTAATTGTGCTTTTCCTTGCAACCCTGTTAATCGCCTTTAATTTGATAAAATAATTTATTGCATTTGATCCTATGAAACCGCTGTTTGTATTACTGATTACATTTGTATTGCTTGTTGGCTTTAACCGATATCTCGAGGCAGAAGAAAATCACATCTTCGCCGGAAATATTGCAATGGGTGTTATGCTATTGTTTACCGCAATGGGGCATTTTAAGTTTAAAACTTCTATGGCGGCAATGGTTCCATTGTTTATCCCCAAAAAGGTAGAAATTATAGTATTTACTGGTATTTTAGAAATCCTTTTAGCCATTGGCCTGGGTATTCCGGCTATCCGTTTTCCGGTTGGAATTGTATTAATTCTATTTCTGCTGGCCATTTTACCTGCTAATATTTATGCGGCAAAACACCGCATCAATTATGAAGATTTATATAAACCGGGACCGGGATTAAAATATTTGTGGTTCAGGGTTCCCTTTCAATTTTTTTTAATAGCATGGGTTTGGTATTTTAGCCTCCGATAATTATTCACAAAAGAAGATTAAGCGATGCCTAACAATCCAATCCCTGCTACTGCCCACAATCCTGCCGATGCCTTTTTACGTCTGCTTAATGTTTTAGATACGCTTAGAACACAGTGCCCATGGGATAAAAAACAGACGATGGAAACCCTTCGTCACCTAACCATAGAAGAAACATATGAACTTTCTGACGCCATTTTAGACGGAGACATCCAGGAAGTAAAAAAGGAATTGGGTGATTTAATGATGCACCTGGTTTTTTATACAAAAATTGCCTCAGAGACCAATCAATTCAACATTGTAGATGTTTTAAACGGTGTATGTGATAAACTCGTTAATCGCCATCCACATATTTACGGTGATGTTGAAGTTCAGAATGAAGAGGATGTAAAGCGCAATTGGGAGCAGATTAAACTTAAAGAAGGCAACAAATCTGTATTAGCAGGCGTTCCTTCATCCCTTCCTGCACTGGTTAAGGCGTCCAGGATACAGGAAAAAGCACGTGGTGTAGGTTTCGATTGGGAAGATAAAAAACAAGTATGGGAAAAAGTTGAAGAAGAACTACAGGAATTCAAAACCGAATTTAATGTTTCAGATAATACTCCAATCGATGTAGAAAAAGCAGAATCTGAATTTGGCGATGTACTGTTCTCACTCATTAACTACGCCCGCTTCATCAATATCAACCCGGAAAACGCTTTAGAAAAAACGAATAAAAAATTCATTAAACGCTTTCAGTACCTGGAAAGTAAAGCGCAAGAGAATGGAAAGGCCCTAGCCGATATGACTTTAGCCGAAATGGACATATATTGGAACGAAGCGAAAAAACTTTAAACAGACACCATCACCCTGGTCCCTGGCCCAGGGATCAAAAAATAATTAGCTCACAGATCAATATTTAGTGCTCCGCAGACCAACCAGTTACAATGTACTGTTTAATAAAACTTACCATCCACATAAAACCATTTCCCTTCTTCCTTTTTAAAATTCGATCTTTCATGCAATACTTCTGTATCTAACGATCTACCCAGGTAATACGCTTTAAATTCAACCACATCTACGGCGGCAAAAATGATTTCTAATTTAAGCCAGGTTGTGTTTTGGGCACTGCTGAGGTATCCTTCTTTGGTTACATTTTTTCGGGTACTCTTATGGGTTGTTTCATACAGGTAATCGGCATCCTGAACCACAAAAGCTGCGTATCTAGAACGCATTAAAGCTTCTGCTGTTGGTGCTGGTTGCGCATTTTGATGATAAGGCTGGCAGCAGTTTAGGTAAACCAATCCGCTACCGCAAGGACAAATAGTTCTATTCATATTATTCACAGGAGAGCAAAAATAGTATTTAATATTTCCTATGCTAAAATTTCCGTAAAATTGCAGTCCAAAATAATGAGATATTTCTTCCACATTGCCTATCAGGGCCAGCATTACAACGGCTGGCAAAAACAACCCGGAGCCATAAGCGTTCAAGCAGCCATTGAAAATGCCCTTTTCAAAATTTTTAAGTTTCCTGTTCCGATCATTGGTTGTGGAAGAACAGACGCGCATGTACATGCCAGCCAGTTTTTTTTTCACGCTGATTTAGAAACAGACTTTGATTTTGATCTGCTTTACAGACTGAACAAAGCCCTCCCACAAAACATTGCCATATTCGACATTATCAAAATGGAAGGTCTACCACATGCACGTTTTGATGCTGTCCAAAGAAAATACGATTACTTTATCCATACGTACAAAGATCCTTTTCTCAATCATCAAAGTTCCTTTTACCTGGAGCCTAAGCTCGATTTTGATAAAATGAAGGCTGCAGTTAGCCTTTTACCTCAGTACAAAGATTACAGGGCTTTCTGTACACAACCCAATAAATATGAGCATACCATTTGCAATGTAATGGAGGCCGATTTATTTGTTAATGCCGCGGGCGATCGCATAAGATTCCACATTGCCAGTAATCGTTTTTTAAGCAAAATGATTAGGATCTTAATGGGGAAAATTTTGAAAGTCGGAAAATCTGAGCTGAGTCTGGATGAATTTGAAAGTTATTTCATGAGTTTGGAAACTCCCGTAAGCTTAGATCCTGCCTATCCAACAGGCTTGTATTTATCCAAAGTAACCTACCCTTACCTTAACCTTCAGCCCCGAACAGAATTTTTATCTGCCATGCAGGGTACAGCATGGCAATCCATCTAAATTAAAATTAATAATCTTAATCGGTTAATTATACTTAATTTTGTAGCGTTTCTAAATTATCTCACGTTTTATTAGTATGAAAACAACTATTTTAACACTCTTAATCGCCATTACTCTATTTTCTGGCTGCGAAAAATCAAGTACGATTACGATTATTGAGGATGGCTCCTACTCAGGTACATTAACCATCAAGAATGACATCAACACTTATTCTGAAACCATTCCGGTAACACTTTCTTTAGAACAGGGTAAATTTCTGATTAGCCTCAGTTCAAATGCCAAGCCAACCGGAGGAAATGGGACATTCGCCATTAAAGATGGTGTTGCCACGTTCGACGATCGAAATGTGTGGACAGCAGATTTTGACTGGAGCAGGATATTAAACGGAGATTATGATTTGGAGTTTGGTACTGGCAAATTGGTTTTAACCAAACGCCTTACACCTACTCATGATGCTGGTCCGGCTACACACTACACGCAAATTTCTTATCAGTACGTACTGACAAGGGATAAATAGGTTTTGGTACTTATTTAAACCTGATTGCCCTTAATGGGGAAACCTTACTGATTAGTAAAGAAGGAATAATGAGTACCAATAAACAAACCACCGCTGTAATTACGTTAAGCAACAACACATCTATAAAGTGAAACTCAATTGGCGCGTATGCTAAAAAATACGATGACTGGTTAAGCTTGAAGATGTGTGTTGCCTGCTGAAAGAAGCCCAGTCCCAAACCCAGAATATTGCCTAAAAGGAGCCCAATGCCTATTAAGTAAGCAGCATTAAAGAGAAATACCTTCATTATACTCCAGTTGCTCGCACCGAAAGCTTTGAGCATTCCAATCATATTGGTTCTTTCCAAAATCATGATGAGGAGGGCCGTTACCATATTGATTACGCCAACAATTAGCATTAAAATCAGGATCACCTTAGTATTTACATCTAAGAGCCCCAGCCAGGTAAAAATATTGGGAAAGTTTTCTCTAATAGAAAAAGACCTTAAATTTCGGGGTAGCTGATCATAAATTTCATCTGCAACAGGTTTTAGCTGATTAAAATTCTTTATTCTGATCTCTATTCCACCAATTTCGTTCGGCTTCCAGTTATTTAAACGCTTAATGATATTCAGGTTTCCTAATACGAAGCCTTTGTCGATATCTTCAACCCCAATATCGTAAATCCCTACAATTTTAAACTTACGCGGGCGCAATTGATTCTGAACAAAATACATGATAAAATCATCGCCGGTTTTAAGCTTTAAACGCTTTGCAGTATAATTAGAAATCAATAGCTCTTGCATGGCCGCAGCACTATCTGCAAAATTGATAATCGTTCCGCTAATGATGTGTTTTTCAATATAATCCCATCGGTAGGTTTTATCGATCCCCTTAAAGTTAATGCCCTCAATCTCATTGTTTGCTGATATGATGGCCGGTTTTGTTGCAAAAGGATAGAAAAAATCGATATGCTGATTTTTCTTCAGCTGATTAATGGTTTCAGTATCCAGTGAAAATGGCGAATGTTCGAACGAGTTATTCAGGTCAAAACGAGTGATCTGAACATCGCCCAGGTAGCCGCGTACCTTATCCTGAATTTCGGTTTTAAATCCCTTAATGATAGCAATAGAGAGAATCATCACTGCCAGGCTTAACATTACACCTGCTATAGCAATGCGTACGATCAACTTGGAAAAGGTTCGTTCAGATTTAATGGCTATACGCCCGGCTATGAAATATTCGAAATTCAATTTGATAATTTTACTAACTTAGCAAAAATGCTTATTTCCTTTTATATTAAGGCATTTTTTGAAAATAATCCCAGCTGTTTACCAAATATAAAATATGGCGAAATTGTTTTCATCATAAATTGCAAAACATCAGTTAACTACAACAAAACTATGAAAAAGTACATCAGCCTTGCTTTAACCTGCTTAATTGCTGTATCGGCTTGCGGACAGGGGCCAAAATCTTCAACAGACGAAACTGGAATAGTAAAAGCTACTGAAAGCAAAACAATTGATCAGGGAGAAAAACCATATGTTTATCAAAATGCTATTAAAACAGGTGCAGAACAAACCGAAAAGTACCTTCCACTTTTAAAAGGCAAACGCGTTGGCATGGTGGTTAACCCCACTTCAATTATTGGAAAAGAAACTACTGTAGATAGCCTGTTAAAGGTTGGTGTTAAAATTCAGAAAGTATTTGGCCCGGAACATGGATTTAGAGGAAATGCAAGTGCAGGCGTACATGTTAACGATGATGTGGATGCCAAAACGGGAATAAAAGCAGTGTCGTTGTATGGCAAACACAGTACACCCACAGCAGAAGATCTGGCAGACATTGATATCATGATTTTTGATATTCAAGATGTAGGTGTTCGTTTCTACACCTATATCAATACGCTTCAACATGTTATGGAGGCTTGTGCTGTAAATAATAAAGAAGTATTAATATTAGACCGTCCTAATCCGAACGGCTATTTAATTGACGGGCCTATTCTTGATCCACAATTTAAGTCGGGTATCGGCATTCAGCCCATTCCCATTGCACATGGCTTAACCGTAGGTGAATATGCACAAATGTTAAATGGTGAAGGTTGGTTAAAGGATAAAGTGAAATGCAAAATCAATATCATCAAAGTGGCTAATTACAACCACGATATGGAGTATACGCTTCCTGTAAAGCCCTCTCCAAATCTGAATACACAACAATCCATCATGCTGTATCCGGCAACCTGTTTGTTTGAAGGAACCTACTTAAATCATGGTAGGGGTACCATGTTTCCTTTTACGGTTGTGGGTGCGCCTTACTTAAAGGGAAAGTTTGATTTTAGCTTCACCCCTAAAAGCATCAAAGGGATGTCGGAAACTCCCCTCTTCCAGGATCAGGTATGCTATGGTTTAGATTTAAGAAATTACGACATTGCAAAGCTCAGAAAAGCAAAGGCTATTAATCTAAGCTGGATCATAGAGCTGTATAGAGCCTCACCCAAAAAAGCCGACTTTTTCAACAGTAAACTGAGCAAAGAAATGGGTACTATCGAAAGACTGGTTGGTGTTGCAGATTTCAGACAACAAATTATTGAAGGGAAATCAGAAGCTGAAATCAGAGCAAGCTGGCAACCCGGTTTGAATGCATACAAAACGATGCGCAAGAAGTACTTACTTTATAAATAATGATTGAATGAGTGAATGAGTGAATGAGAGAAGGGTTGAATGATTGAATAATCAGGCGTTTTAAACATTCTCTCATTCAAAACCCACTCATTCAATAATTAATGATAATCGCGCTCAGAAAACAAAACCCTGATTTCTGGTGTTCTAATTGCGAATGGGCTTCAAATCAGTCATTCAAAATTCATTCATTTAATCATTCAGATATGAGCGGACCAAAAGTTAAGAGCGATAAACCAGGGAGTAATTACGAGAAGGAAATACCCGAAGGCAGAGAACCTGTTGATCATAAAACAGTAAGAAAGCCTAACGACAGCCTTCCGAATAAACCACCTAAAGCCAAAAATCCTGCCCAGCAAAGGGAGCAGGAAGAACAACCGGTGCATCCCATTAAAAAAGCGCCGAAAGAATAGCATTAGAGCTTAAGTGCGAAGAAGAAAGTAGCGCCCTCTCCTTCTTCGCTTTCTACCCATATTCTACCGCCTTCATTTTTAATAATTTCTGAAGAAATATAAAGACCTAAACCCAGGCCGGGATAAGTGTGTTGCAATTTCCCGCTTACACGATAAAACTGATCAAACACCAGGTGCTGCAGGTGTTTGGAAATCCCTATCCCATAGTCTTTCACACTTAGGATCACTTCATTATCCGCTAAAGCAGACTTGACTTCTATGTGCTCAGAGTCGGTAGAATACTTGATGGCATTGGTAAGAAAATTAACTATTACCTGCCCAATCCGCTCGCGATCAGCAAATACTTTGGTATTTGTATTCAAATCCATCAAAATCTGATGTTTGGAGGTTGTATGCTGTATCTCTTCAACCATCTCTAACACCAGGGCATCAAATTCAAATTCGGAAGGATTAAAGGTCATTTTACCAGATTGGATTTTGGTTACATCCAATAAATCTCCTATTAACCCTGTAAGGCGGTTAATTTGAATATCCATACGTTTTACCATTTCGGCTTTGCGTTGGTCGCCTTCATTTCTGATCATCTTTTCGAGCACCTGCGCATAGGCCTTGATGCTGGTAACAGGTGTTTTAAGTTCATGACTGGCAATCCCCAGGAACTCATCCTTTTGCTGCTGCAGCTGCACTTGTTTAGTTACATCTATAGCGGCATGCAGCACCCCGTATGTTTCCCCATGTACATTACGCAGCGGCTTATAGGTAAAACTGAACCAGCTTTTTTTCCATTCACCATCAACCATTAATACGGCTTCCTCCTGATCGGCATGATAGGCTGTTCCGGTTTTGATAACGCCCTGTAATAAAGGAATAAAGGGCTGCCCTAGCAACTCTGGGATGGCTTCAGCAATGGGCTTTCCAATCACCGACTCGTCTTTCCCCCACAGCTTAAGCATTTCCTGGTTGGCGAGTTTAATCACAATATCTTCTGTCTCGTAAAGTGCAGTTGGCATCGGATTATCTAAAACCAATCTTCTAAACCGTTCCTCGCTTTGAGTCACTTCATTCCGGTACCTTACCTGGTTCGTAACTTCATTGGCAACAACCATTATACCGCTTACCTGATGATTGTTGTCTCTTATAGGATCATAAACATAGTTAAAATAGCAATCTTCCAAAATTCCTTTACGCTCCAGCCTGGCTAATGTTTCGTATCCATAATGGGCCACTCCAGTTTCATAAACTCCCTTTAATAAATCTGGAAAAGGTTGGTCTTTGATTTCAGGCAAGCCTTCCAGCAGTTCTAGCCCGATAACGTCTTCTGTCTTTCCCCAAATCTTCAATATGGCAGCATTGGCCTGTTCAATGATAAAATTCGGGCCTCTTAAAACTCCAATGGCCACTGGTGCCTCTTTAATCATCTTCCTGAAAAGCGCCTCACTTTCTTTCACCTTCAGCCTTGCGTTAACCAGTTCAGTTACATCTGTTGCATTATTCAGGATAGCCCAAACTTTCCCATTGCTATCTTTTAGGGGTTTATAAATAAAATCAAAATAGTAAGTCTGCAAAACCCCCTTATTGGTTAAATGAACCTTATCTTCTTTAGCGATGTACGGAACACCTGTTTGGTAAACTTCATTTAGTAGCTGGAGAAAAGGTTGCTCCTTTAGTTCAGGGAGCGCATCTGCCAGGTTCTTTCCGATTACAGATTCATCTCTACCCCAGGCATTAAGTATGGCTTTATTAGCCACCCGGATTAACATTTCCGCTCCAACATATAATGCTATTGGCATTGGAGACTCTTCAATTAGTGTAGCAAATATGGTAGAATTCTCTTCTATGATTTGTGACATAAGGGATTAAAGGACAAATATAATTTAGCTTTGCGTTGATTTCAGAAAGGATAATAAAATTTTTTCTTCGTCCTGAAGACCAGCACCCGCACGGGAATTGGTTTTATTCATTTTCTTCAAGAATTTATCCAACTTATTTTCCTCATATGCATTCAACAACAAAGGATATACGTAAGAACTCTTACATACAGCTCTCGTATTGCCTAATTTTTTTGCTACACAATCTAAAACGTTTACAATCATCTTCTTTGTGTTTAATTCCTGGCCATCATCTGCCTGGCAAAGGGCAAATTGGCGGAGTGCTTCCAGCGTCCCACCCCAGGTTCTAAAATCTTTGGCCGTAAAGTCATCTCCGGTAATCTCTTTGATATAATTATTGATTTTCCCAGAATCAATGCTTCGGTGATCGTTATCTTTGGTGTAGAATTGAAAGAGGTCCTGACCCGGAATATCACGGCATTTCTTTACCAATTTTGCAAGGCTACGATCATTTAGCTCTACTTTTTGTTTTACGCCTTTCTTACCTACAAAATCCATTTCGATTTTGCTGCCGTTTATTTTAACATGTTTATCCCGCAAAGTAGTAAGGCCAAAAGAGCCATACAGCTGTTTATAGTTTTCATTTCCAACACGAATCAGGGTTTTCTGTAATACATCTACACAAATGGCCAAAACCTTTCGTTCATCAAAATCTTTTCGTCTGAGATCTTTTGCCAGTTGCTTTCTGGCTTCCGGGAGTGCTTTTCCAAACTCCAGCAATCTAAAATATTTATGATCTGACCGTCTGCTGGTCCATTTAGCATGGTATTTATATTGTTTCCTGCCAGCGGCATCATTTCCGGTTACCTGCAGGTAAGCATTGGGCTTATTTGCAATCCACACGTTCTGCCAGGCTGGGGGGATAACCAGGGCTTTTATTCGCTCAAGGTGTTTTTCATCCGTAACACGGTTACCGTTGCCATCTTCATAATAGAATTTCCCCGGTTTACCTTTACGATAAATTCCAGGCATGGAATCGGTTACATAAACCAATCCACTTGCTTTAACCACATCTTTACCTTGTACCATTTTTATCTATAAAGGATGACTTTATTTTTAGTTATTTTGCAAAACTATAGGGCTGCTATAACGTTAATTTACAGGCGTTGTCTCGAACAGAAATTAATTGTAGCCTATAATAACGATTAAAACAAAAACACACTTTTATGAAAATAGTTTTCATGGGTACGCCCGATTTTGCCGTTGCCAGTTTAGATGCCATTGTTAAAGCCAATTACGATGTTGTTGCAGTGGTAACTGCGCCTGATAAACCCGCAGGACGCGGTCAGAAATTAGCCGAAAGTGCCGTTAAAAAATATGCCCTTGCAAATCAGATCCCCGTACTTCAGCCCGAAAAACTAAAAAGTCCTGAATTTATTGAAGCCCTAAAATCTTATCAAGCCGACTTACAGGTAGTTGTAGCCTTCAGGATGCTACCGGAAGTGGTATGGAACATGCCACCAAAAGGCACCATTAATTTACATGGCTCTTTACTACCGCATTACAGAGGCGCTGCTCCTATCAATCATGCCATCATTAACGGCGAAAAAGAAAGCGGTGTTACTACCTTTTTTTTAAAGCACGAAATTGACACAGGAGATGTAATCATGGCAGAAAAAGCAGCCATTGAGCACGATGATACTGCAGGAGATCTTCACGACAAGTTGATGAATATCGGCGCGGGGCTTATTGTTAAAACCTTAGATGCAATTGCCAGCGGAAGCGTAACCGAACAGCCACAACCCATGAGTGATGATTTAAAACACGCACCAAAGATTTTTAAAGAAGATTGCAAAATAGATTGGAATAAACCGGCAGAACAGATTTACAATTTAATCAGGGGTTTAAGCCCCTATCCTACCGCATTTACTTTTTTAAATGATAAAACACTAAAACTTTTTAAAGCAGAGGTTGAAGAGAAAGAACCGGGCATAGCAGCAGGAGGCTTTTTAACAGATGGAAAAACTTATTTGAAGTTTGCAGCTAAAGATGGCTTCATAAAACTGCTGGATATCCAGTACGAAGGTAAAAAGAGAATGCTGATTGAAGATTTTTTAAGGGGAATGCGCTTATAAATTAAAGTGAGTTGAATAGTCGCTACAGACTATTCAACTTATCTGATAAATACTTAGAAACCTCATTAAAATATCGTTTACGACCATATCCCATTACCCACTGAATACCTTGCGTGGCGTTTGTGATAAATACTTCTTCTGCTTCTTTTAATATCTCGGGACTAATTTGTGCTTCAATTAACGGAATATCATTCATCTTCGCCAGTTGCATTACCGCTGTGCGCATCACTCCACTAACACAACCTTCAGTTAAAGCGGGTGTATATACCTGTTTGTTATAAACTACAAAAACGTTGGCACTGATGCTTTCACACAAAAAACCGTTTTGATTTAAAATCATGGCTTCATCCAGGCGATTATGACTTTTAAATAAACCGGCCATTACATACAGTAAGGCATTGGAAGTTTTATAATTAGATAACTTGTTAACAGACTTGGTCATCTCATCAAAAACATCGATGATTAAGCCCTTGCTGTTCAGTTCGTACTGGGTACTTTTTAATGGAATTCCTTCTAAAACATAGCCAGCCTTATTAATTTCGGGTGTGTAAACACCAGCGCCCTGGCGGTAAACAGATAGGCGGAAACGGACATGACCATTCCAGCGGTTACGCTTAACCAAATCAGCGGTTTTTTGGCGGATGAAATAATCATCCATCAAAGCATGGCCATCAATCTTAAGCGCCTTCATTCCGGCAACAAGCCTGTCTGCATGTAAATCGGCAAACTGAAGCTTGTGGTTAATCATCCGCATACTTTCAAAAAGACCATCGCCAAATTTGAAGCTACGGTTCGAAGCAGATAGTATCGGTGTATCTACCGCATGAAATTCATCATTAAATAAGAGGTAATGTTGAGACATATTTTATGATGTAGCAGTATAATTTTCCCATTTAGTTAATGCTGCTTTAAAATCTTCGGGCAAGGCAGCTTCGAAATGCATATATTTTTTAGTTGTGGGATGTATAAAACCTAATGTTTGCGCATGCAATGCTTGTCTTGGCAACAGGTCAAAGCAATTATCAACAAACTGTTTGTATTTGTTAAACGTTGTTCCTTTCAAAATCTTATCTCCACCATACATGGCATCATTAAAAAGCGGGTGACCAATGTGTTGCATATGCGCCCTGATTTGATGTGTACGGCCGGTTTCCAATTGACAGCTAATCAAAGTTACGTAGCCCAACCTTTTCAAAACAGTATAATGTGTTACTGACCATTTGCCTTTTTCTTCATCATCATAAATATCCATTACCCTTCGGTCTTTAACACTTCTACCGATATAACCAGTAACCGTGCCATCATTTTCCAGATCTCCCCAAACCAGGGCAATATATTTACGGGTAATGCTGTGATCGAAAAACTGCTTGGCTAAATGCGTAATGGATCTTTCATTTTTACTGATTAATAGTAACCCCGAAGTATCTTTATCTATCCGGTGTACCAATCCTGGTCTGCCATCATTACCTGGAAGTTGCGGCAGTTGTTCAAAGTGAAAAGCTAAGGCATTTACCAAAGTTCCGGTGTAATTGTTAAAGCCCGGATGCACGACCATTCCAGCAGCTTTATTTACCACTAAAAGATCATCGTCTTCATAGATAATATCAATAGGGATGTCTTCAGGATAAACTTCAGTATCTCTCGGTGGATGAGGCAAAACGATAGAAATCTCGTCATAAGGTTTTACTTTATAACTCGATTTAACTGTTTTCCGATTAACCAGTACATTGCCGGCGTCAATGGCATTTTGAATGCGGTTACGGGAGGCATTCTCTACACGGTGCATCAAGAATTTATCAATGCGAAGCAACGATTGCCCCTTATCAACAATGATCTTTAAATGTTCATATAAATCCTGCTCTTCTGATTCCTGTAATTCGACCGCATTTTCCATGCTGCAAAAATAAACTTTTACCAATAAGATTTGTTTAATTGATAAGCGAATTAAAAAAACAGCATTATCTTTATTTAATTTAATATCCCCTAAAATTAAAATATGAAGAAATTTTACGCTGCAAGGCCTTTATTAGGCTTATTATTTGTCTTTTCGGTTGGAACTGTAAAGGCACAACAAGATGTTGGTGACCTCTTTGTGTCGGGCCCTGCCGATGCCACCAAATTGGTAAATGCTTACTTCGATCCACTTTACAAAGGTTTAGGCGTTGGTTTATCTGACGGCTGGAATAATACGGCCAGATCCAAAGGCTTATTTAAATTTGATTTACGTGTTTCAGCTTCTGCTGCTTTTGTACCCCAATCGGCCAGGAGCTATGATGTAAATGCACTAGGGCTTAGCAATATCAAACCTGCAGCTGGTTCATCTTCTATTGGCCCTACCGCTTTCGGAGCCGACGAAGAAGGAGGAAGAATGCAGGTATATACCAGTTCAGGTGTGCCTACAGGTAAGTTTTTTAATCTGCCTCAGGGAGTTGGGTTCCATGTGGTGCCATCTGCACAAATACAGGCCACTTTGGGCCTGCCCAAAAATATTGACGTTTCCTTAAGGGCCATGCCTAAAATTAAACTGGGCAGCGATTTAGGAAGCTTATCCATGATTGGTTTCGGTGCCAAAGTAGAATTACTACCGCTTTTTATGGGCAATTCAGAGCGCCTGGTTCCGGTAGATATTGCTATTGCAGGTGGTTATACGCAATACAAATATAACCTTCCTTTAAATATCGATAATACTGCAAACTCTGATCAGCGCATTGATGCCAAATTTAGCGGTGTAAACTTCGATGCAATTGTTTCCAAGAAGATTATGTTTTTCACACCATTTGCAAGTGTTGGTTACCAAACCAGCAAAACCGATTTAAAGGCTTTAGGAACCTACAGCTTTGCTACCAGCGCCACCACTTCTGCAACCTATACGGATCCGATTGCGGTAAAACAAACTGATGTTGATGGATTAAGGGGAAGTATTGGCTTTCAACTTAAATTTGGATTCTTTAAATTTTATGGGTCGTATACCGCGGCCAAATACAGCATGGTTAATGCAGGTATTGGTTTAGGTATTGGCCAATAATAAAATCATTGATAAAAAACACCTGTATATTCCGGGTGTTTTTTATTTTTACAGGTGTTCGAAACCTTAAACAGCCCTGTTCAAAAAGTAAACTTCGCCCCGTTTTCCAATCTTTGGGTAAAACGCGATGACCTGATAGACCCTTATATTTCTGGTAATAAATGGCGGAAACTTAAATATATATTGGCAGATGCCTCTTCTAAAGGTAAAACACATTTAGTAACCTTTGGCGGGGCCTTTTCTAACCACCTGGTTGCAACCGCAGCAGCAGCGGCGAGGATTAACCTTCAGTCAACTGCCTTTGTTCGAGGTGAAGAGGTAAAAAATGAAATGCTTATGCTCTGCCGTTTATTTGGCATGCGGCTCATTTTCGCCGATAGGGAAAGCTATCGAAATAAGCCTGCATTGTTTCGCCAATATTTTGCCCATGATTTAAGTGCTTTCTTTATTGATGAAGGTGGAGCCTCTGAAGAAGCTACACTTGGCTGTGCCGAAATAATAACCGAATTAACAAGTCAATACGATCACATATTCTGCGCCGCTGGTACAGGAACCACCGCAGCAGGCTTATTAAAGGGAATTCAACAAAATGACCTGAACACCCAACTACACGTAATTCCAGTATTAAAGGCTGGTGATTTTATTTATGATGAAATAACCAAATACGTTCCCAACTCCTCCCATTTAACATTACATACCGACTATCACTTTGGCGGTTATGCCAAAACAACACCAGAGTTGATTCAGTTTATCCAAACTTTTACAGCGGGTACAGGGTTGTTAATCGATCCGGTTTATACCGCTAAGATGTTCTACGCAATAGCTGATCTTCAAAAGCAAAACTTAATCGATAAAACAGCTAAAGTACTGGCCATACATACTGGTGGTTTATTGGGTATTTTAGGGATGAAGGAAAAATTCTCTTAATTCAACCATTAATGGTTTCTTGAATAAAACATATCGCAATTATGTTAATTTTGGTCCCATTATCATTCTCCAGTTATGCAACGCGATTACAGTTCTATTAGCCCATCGGCAAAAATGCTGCTCTTAACAAAGGGCCTGACCACCATTCCTTTTGTTGCTGATGCCGCCAAATTGATATGGGGTAACGATGCCTTGCTCAAAGCTGCCGAGAATTTAACCGATGAACTCTTCTTAAAAAGATTAATCCACTTTGAAAGCAGGTATTTATCCGTAGACAGCTTGCTTTCTGCTTCTGGCTGTTTAAACATCCTCGAAATCTCTTCGGGTTTTTCGTTCAGGGGATTAAATATGTCCACCCATCATGCTAATATCTGCTATAAAGACACGGATTTATCAGAAATAATATCCATCAAAAAAGATTTAACCAATCAACTGATCCGCCAGGAACACTTAAACCTCAGGGGAAGGTTGCATACCGAAAGCCTGAATGCTTTAGATAAGCATGCTTTTGCGGCCATGATTGATAGTATGCCCGCAGGTAGACTGAGTATTGTTAATGAAGGCTTGCTCATGTATCTTAACCAGGATGAAAAAGCCCGGCTTTGCCAATCCATTAGAAAAGCATTACTACTCAGAGGAGGCTATTGGATTACGGCCGATGTGTATATCAAGAAAGACCTCGAAGAAACCGCTGTTCCTGATGCCTTTAACCAATTTTTAAGTGCCCACCATGTTGAAGAGAATAAATTCGATAGCTTCGAACAGGCAGAAGCATTCTTTAAAACACAAGGTTTAGCGCTTTCTACAAAGGCCACTTCTGTATGGCATCAGCTATCGGCTGTTAAATATGCGGAGCCTGCCCTATTGAGCAAATGGGTAAAACAATCTGCCACGGTAGGCAAAATCAGAGAAACCTGGGCATTGAAGGCAATTTAGAATCAGTTTTGCGGTTTAAGCGGAAGCGTTAAGGGAATACTGACATTAAAAGTATTATATCCCCTTTCAACACGGTTACCGCCCATTTTGGCGGGATCTAACTCCGCCGCTGCTGCAAATAACGCTGTTGGTACACCCTTTTCATCTGTAACGATAAACGGACGCTCTAAATTGTGGAGTAAAAGTTCTCGCCCCTTAGAAAATTTCAGGTTTCTCAATGAGATTAACGGGTTTCTGGCTGGTTTCCAATCCAAACCATTTTCAGAGGTAATCAAGGCCAGTGCACCAAACTGGGGTACTAATTTCTTACTGTTAGAATAGTATTTCACGGCTGCATAAAATCTTTTACGATCGTGGTCATACCAGATGCAAGGATCTTCGCATGCCATCTCAGCAGCAGTAAAAACCTGCGACCTCATTATAAATGGCCCCTCCGGCTTTTGGGCTGTAGCCATCCAATGGGTCATGTTGCCAACATTCGGCTTTCTCGATTTAAAAATCATATAATAATTTCCATCGGGGCCTTCGGTAACTGAGGGGTTCACGGCTACTTCAAAGGTTTGCCGGTGATCAGGCTCCATAATCGGTTTATCCGACCGGATATATCTTCCATTTAAAAGATCATCAATTGAATTGGCTACCAGCACTCCTATCCTTTGACCGCTGTTATATTTCATCCATTGCAGCCATTGTGGACTTGCCCCCTGCAACTGATAATCTTTATTGAAGGAATTGCTGATATAATAAAGATAGTATTTAGATCCAAACTTTCTAATCTGCGGGTTATGCATGGTAAATTGATCCCAGCGGACGGAGCTCGAATCTCCTTTTAAAACATCTTTAAAATGTTTATAAGGACCATTCAGCTGATCGGATACCGCACATGCAATCTCCGAGTATTTAAGCCAGCCCTTAAAGCCATCAAAAATATATTCCATAGAATCCTTTTGCAAGGAGCGTTTACCGTGCGGCCATTTGGAGTAAAACAAATAATATTTACCATCCTCTCCTTTTATGGCGCTTCCACACCACACATAAGCATCTTCAAGCTGAAAAATATTCGTTGAATCTACTGTACCCAACATTTTATTAATGTTCAGGTTATCTGAGTTGTTTTGTGCCTTTACGTTCAATTGCGATATCATCATCACGCAAAAGGCGGGAATAATCAATTTATAGTTCATGCTTTAAAAAAAAATAAACAATACCCAGCCTACCATAAGGCAACAGGGCAATAGCTAGGAATGAAATATAAAAGGAATGATTTTCAGGGAAACAATTAAAAACTCACACTACTATTCGTGAGCAATTGCTTTACATAAATAGCAATAATTCAGCGATAATACAAGTTTTGTTATCCATTTTGTAATATACACAGCTGCCCTTGAATTTTCTACTAGCCCTTGCCTGATGTTCTTTCAAAATTTTGTATATCGGTTACATTAAACAATGTCTTTACAAGCAGAACTCATTTTCTCGTGTCTGTCTATCAAACATATGCTTTTTATCTCCGGTAAGTCAAGGTCAAGTCAAGGGTTTATTGTTTTACACTCCATCACTAATGGCTACCTAATCCCATCAGGCACAACCCTGTTAAGCAGTATAAGTTGTGCAACACGGCTTCTCAACATTGTAGTTGTATTTAATGGATGAATCGCTAAATTTGCCGTCCAAATCAATTCCCATACGCATATGCCAAGCCAAGCAGACAAGATAATAGCAGACAACGATTTTGTATCCATCTGGTTAGAAGAAAGTGGAAATCCTGCAATTGAGGAATTAACCCAATTAAACTTCGAATTGGCCAGAAAAACGACAACTGACTTAGCTGAGAAAGGTATTACTGAGCATGACCTGGCTCTAATATTGGATATTAACCCGGAAGAAATTAAACGCTGGTTAATAGGCAAGCACCCTTTTAGCATTAAAACCCTTAAGCAAATTTCGACTGCCCTGGCTGATTATAAGGTTTAACAAAATTAAACTGACAGGAATAATTGTATGATAAAATAGCTTTCCCGTCTCCAAATTCACTTTGCACTTCAATGGTGAACTCGTTTCGCCCGTTCAGGGGCGAGATGGTATCCTTGAAATTGTTTTCAGCAATATACCTGTGATCGAATATGATAATAAATGTGTCTGTTAAATCAATACTAAATTCATAATCAAAAGAAGACTGATAAAAGGCTTCCTCTCTCTCCATCAGAAAGATATTCCTGATTAAATACATATTCATTTACTTTGATCGGTTTTATATTAAATATTTTCATCGTCTTTTGTCCTACCTGAAAACCAAGTTATTGTATTTTAGCTTGCGAATAAAGCATTTTCCTGATATACATTAATTAATCACCACCAAACCTAAACTCTACCTCAAATTAGCGTCCTATACAAAAAAGTTTTCCACATCATCAAAGTCTAAACTGATATTCTGTCTAAAAACATACTTTAAACAGTTTAAACCTATTTTTTCACAATTCGGTACAAAAAGTGCTTAAATTTTAAAATTAGGCACATTTCAGTAAATTTGGTTTATACCAAATCCTAGCTTATGTATCAATTAACAGTACCAGCCGACCGCGTTAACGAATCCTTAAGTAAACATATTTTAGCAGATGGTTTCGACCTTACCTACGACATTGAAAGAAGTCAGGGCGCTTACATTTACGATGCTAAATACAATCGGAATCTGCTCGATTTCTTTACCTGCTTTGCTTCTGTCCCCTTGGGTTACAATCATCCAAAAATGATTAATGATGAGGCCTTCAAAAAAAATCTGCTTGCTGCAGCAATGGCCAACCCATCAAATTCTGATGTTTATACCCAGCAATATGCCCAGTTCGTTGAAACCTTTGGTAAAATTGGTATCCCTGATTACCTACCTCATGCATTTTTCATCGCAGGTGGTGCCCTGGCAGTTGAAAATGCGATTAAAGTAGCCATGGACTGGAAGGTACAAAAGAACTTTAAAAAAGGTTACACGGAAGAAAAGGGTTTTAAAGTATTGCATTTTGAAAAAGCCTTTCATGGTAGGACGGGTTACACCTTGAGCCTTACCAATACGCTACCCGATAAAACTAAATGGTATGCAAAGTTCGACTGGCCGAGAGTGAGTGTTCCCGAAGTTAAATTTCCGTTACAGGGTGATAACCTTGAGCGAGCTGAAACTACAGAAGCAGTTTCTATTGCACAAATTAAGCGTGCTTTCACAGATAATAAAGATGATATTTGTGCCATTATTATCGAACCAGTTCAATCTGAAGGTGGAGACAATCACTTGCGTGAAGAATTTTTAATTCAGTTGAAAACACTTGCCGATGAAAATGAGGCATTCTTAATTTACGATGAGGTTCAAACCGGAGTGGGCTTAACAGGCAAATTCTGGTGCCATCAGCATTTTTCCGAGCGTGCCCGCCCCGATATTATCGCTTTTGGCAAAAAAATGCAGGTTTGCGGTATTCTGGCAGGTAAAAAAGTAGAGGAAATTGAAACCAATGTATTTACAGTACCCAGTCGGATTAATTCTACCTGGGGTGGAAACCTGGTTGATATGGTTCGCTCCACACAGATTCTGCAAATTATAGAAGAAGATCAACTCTGCAAACAGGCAGCAAAAACCGGTGAATATTTAAAACAAAATCTGGCTGCCCTGGCACAAAAATTTAACCTGATGAGCAATGTACGTGGAAGAGGTTTACTATGTGCGTTCGACTTCCCAAATAAGGATTTGAGAAATAAATTTATTGCTAAGGGACTAGAGCACAATGTGATGTTCCTGGGCTGTGGCAGCCAGACTATCCGTTTCCGCCCGGCACTCTGCATTGAAGAAAAACATATTGACGAGGGCTTGACTGTTATGGAAAAAATATTGCCTTTATTGTAGGCATGAATAAAAAGCCATTATTTTATGTAATTACAGCGGGTATTTTAGTATTGATATTCCTGATGTTGAAGAGCAGTTTCAACCAGCCCGGAATTGAAGACATGAAAGCAGGTTTTAAAGAAATATTAAAGTACCGGAATGCCAATAATACTGGCCCCGTTCAGCGTATATATATAGTTACCATTAAAGATTCGGTATGGAAGGAGCTGGAAGATTACGGAAACCTGATGCCGCATACCAAATATGGGAATACCAAGGTTTATTTCTTTATGGAAAACACGGCTCTGCCCAATGCTTTGCAACCGGGTGAGGTAAATTTCGATCCCCAATTCAATAAATCCTGCATTGCACTATATGAAAAAAGTGCCATGAGCCAGGTTACGTTTAATAAACATCCTTTTTAGTGGAGGAGGGAGTTGAAAGTTAAAAGTTAAAAGTTGAAGGTGAAAAGTTAAAAGTTGAAAGTACAAAGTTGAAAGCATTACACGAAAGCCGAAAAACCTGTAATTGCCCGGCCTACGATCAAAGTATTAATCTCCTTTGTTCCTTCATACGAGTAAATGGCTTCAGCATCTGCCACAAATCTGGCTACGTTGTATTCTAACAAAATGCCATTGCCGCCCATTACCTCACGCGCTTTGCTTACTACATCGCGGGTGCGTAAAGAACAGAAAACCTTGGCCAAAGAAGCATGCTCATCCTTTAGCAAGCCCTGATCCTGCAGTTGCGAAAGGCGGTAGCATAGGGTTTGCATGGCTGTTAAATTAGAGAGCATTTCTACCAGATGATTTTGAATGAGCTGAAAAGAAGCAATGGGCTTACCAAACTGCTTGCGGGTACGTGTATAATCTAAAGCATTTTCATAAGCTCCCCTGGCACAACCCACAGCCTGCCAGGCTACCCCTGCCCTGGTCATCTGTAAAACTTTAGCCGTATCTTTAAAAGAATTGGCGTTTTGCAAGCGGTCACTTTCTGCTATCTCGCAATTGGTTAGGGTAATCAGACCATTCTGCACAATTCTGAGCGCCATTTTGTTCTGCATTTTTTCTACTGCAAACCCTGGATTATCTTTTTTCACGATAAATCCTTTAACCTCATTGCTCACTTCATCCCTGGCCCAAATGATTAAAATATCGGCAAAAGTGGCATTACCTATCCATTTTTTCTGCCCATTTAAAACCCACTTATCTCCTACTTTTTTACAGGTAGTGGTTAAGCCTCCCGCGGCAGCTGAGCCTACCTCAGGTTCTGTTAGTCCAAATGCCCCAATAATTTTAAACTGCTGCATAAGGGGTAACCATTGTTGTTTTTGTTCTTCCGAACCACATAAATAGATAGCGCCCATGGCCAGTCCGCTCTGTACACCAAAAAATGTAGATATGGAGGTATCTATTCGTGCCATTTCCATCGCCAAAATACCCTCCATTAAATTGGATTTACCGGGGCAGCCATAACCTTGGTAGGTTAATCCGCAAATATTAAGCTCTGCCAGTTTCGGAATAATTTCAAAAGGGAACTCGGCCTTATTCCAGTATTGATTTACAATCGGCTTTACTTCTTTCTCTAAAAAAGCACGTACTTTTAGCTGTAATTCTCGGTCTTCATCTCGCAATGCTTCATCTCCTAAATGATAAAAATCGCCTTCAATGGGGGGTAATTCTTTCTTTTTACCTGATCCACCCATCATTTTCATCATGCCCTGAATCTGTTTATCATCTAAATTGGAGATGGTTTCTACCATTTTTGGTAAATCTACCTTTTTCGATAAAGCCTCTAATTTACCAAAATCAACATGCTTAAAAAGTTGGTATGCATTTTTGAGTGAAGAGAATATATTCGCCATTATTATTCGTTTTTAGGGTAACAAATAACTGGCAATTTTGTTGGAAATGATCGCTACTTAACCACAGCACAAGTGTCCAGCCAAGCCCAATGAACCAATGACTAATGACCGATGACTAATGACCAATGACTAATGACTAATGCCCAACGGCTAATGACCAATGAACCAACCCTCCCCAACTTACCTAAGATCAAACAAACTATCCACCCCTAAAAGCTTCCTTGAGGTAAAGCCCTCACCAAAGGTGGCACCAATGCTTTTGCCAAACTCTCTGGCTCTTCCAATTACACTTTCAAAAAATTCGGGTGATGAAATGTAGGTTTGTTGTCCGTCTACATCGGGATTGAAGAATTGTGTTTTATAGGCCTGGATAGATTTAATTTTGGTATCGATATGATCCGTAATATCGACAATAATATCGGGTTGAATATAGCTATCCTGGATAAACTGCAGCAACAATCTGGGTCTGTGTGCTTGCTGATCTACACCTTCCAGCAGGGTTTTTATTTTCGGCAAGCCAGATAAAAATACAGCATCATTCACCAAATCTCCCGCCCTGCCATGATCAGGGTGGCGGTCATGAAGTGCATTACTTAAAATAATCTCAGGCTGGTATTTACGAATGGCTTTGATTACAGCTAAACGGCTTTCTTCATCATTTTGAAAAAATCCATCCCTCAGGCGAAGGTTTTCCCTTACATGCAAACCCAATATTTTTGCCGCATCGTCGGCTTCTTCATCACGGGTTTCAGCCGTTCCCCTGGTACCCAACTCACCACGGGTCAGATCTACAATACCAACTTTTTTACCCAGGGCAATGTGCTTTAAAATAGTTCCCGAACAGCAAAGTTCCGCATCATCGGGATGTACGGCTAAAACTAAAATATCTAATTTCATTCTTAATTATTATGCTTTTTCTTCCAGCAAGCGCTGAATTTTCTTTCTGATTTTTCCGCTGAGTGGTTTCGTAAACGGAAAGAAAAAATCCTGTATTTCACCTTTTCTATTCAACAGATATTTATGGAAGTTCCACCTTGGCTTAGAACTGAGCTTGCCATTAAGCTTTTTATCGCTCAGAAATTGATATAGCGGATGAATATGATTTCCCCTAACCATAATTTTATCAAATACGGGAAATTTCACCCCATGATTGATTTCACAAAACTGTTGGATATCTTCACCATTAAGTGGCTCCTGCCGACCGAAATCATCGCTTGGAAATCCCAGTATTTCAAAATCAGGGTCTCCAATTTCATCTTTCAACTGTTGTAGTTCTTTGAGCTGTGGAGTAAAGCCGCATGCTGAGGCGGTGTTTACAATCAGGATAACTTTATTTCTGTAAGCAGATAATGGTTGCTCTTCACCATTGATCTTTCTTACCTTAAAGGAATAAACGTTAGGAATACTTCCCTGCATGATTTATTGATAAAACCCCGAACTGCGTATAATTGATTCAATATCTCTATCTTCAGTTGGGCTGTATGTACTTTTTAAGTTATGTCCTACTACACGGGCTACAATCTGGTAGGAGAATGCTGCAAAACCACCTTTGGTCTGCTTAACAATATCATAAGTTGTTCTGCCAACTTCCCTGTCAATCAGCTTAGTTAAAATTTGCCCTTGTGTAATGGTTAATTCTTTAATCTCTCTGTTAAACATGTCTTTAATTTCTTTATCACATGCTTTAACTAAAGCTTTTTGTTCTTTTTTCTCTGTGGTTACGGCTAAATCACGCTCCAGCTGCTCATATCTTCTTTTAGCAAACAAGGCATACGGCATTACCTTCAACACGTTATATCTTAACCGATTATATGCCGCCCGCTCTGCCGGAGACTTAAAAAGCCGGGCCGCATTGATGGTAACATCCTGCAATTGCATCCATGGAATCATTACACCGTTATCATTTGTAGAAGCCACCCTAATGGTATCATTTTGCCCTTTTGGTGGGAAAACAGGTGCTGTAGCCTCCTGCGCTTTTAACACAATGCTAAAAATCATTACAAAACACAGAAGAAAGAGCCCTTTAAATTTCATAAATTTATTCTTTTACAAAGTTAGGTGTTATTTCATATATTAGTTGTTCAACAGAACTAATATAAGTTTTATTCATAAATAAGACACAAATTTTTACGCAAAAAATACAAATGAAAACAGAGTTAGTGATTGATTTAGAGGCGGAAAAACAAGAAATATTAAAGCGATATCGTGCATTATTACGGGCCAGTAAATCTACTTTGCAAAAGGGAGATAAGAAAGAAATCCGCAAGGCATTTGATATGGCACTCGAAAGCCATAAGGATATGCGCCGCAAATCAGGCGAACCTTATATCTATCATCCCATTGCTGTAGCCCAAATTGCAGCAGAAGAAATTGGACTGGGAACTACCTCCATTGTTTGTGCGCTATTGCATGATGTAGTTGAGGATACGACTATCACATTAGAAGATATTGAACGTGAGTTTGGCAAGAAAACCGCCAAAATTATCGATGGTTTAACAAAAATTTCAGGTGTTTTTGATACCAACAGTTCTTTACAGGCAGAGAATTTTCGTAAAATGCTGCTTACCCTGGCCGATGATGTAAGGGTAATCTTAATCAAGCTGGCCGATCGCTTACACAATATGCGAACAATGGATTTCATGCCGCGACACAAACAGCTGAAAATTGCATCTGAAACCATTTATCTCTATGCCCCCCTGGCCCACCGTTTGGGTTTATATGCCATAAAATCAGAGCTCGAAGATCTTTCCATGAAATATCTGGAGCCCGATACTTATAAATTCATTGCTAAAAAGCTTAATGAAAAAAAGGCTGAAAGGGCATTATTTATTAAGAAGTTCGTAGAACCTATTGATGAAATTGTGCATGAACAGGGTTTGGTTGCAGATGTATACGGCCGGCCAAAATCCATCCATTCCATTTGGAACAAGATGAAAAAGAAAAATATCCCTTTTGAAGAGGTGTACGATCTTTTCGCCATTCGGATTATTCTGGATAGTCCGCCGGAAAATGAAAAAGCAGATTGCTGGAAGGCTTATTCTATTGTAACCGATCTTTACAGGCCAAACCCCGACCGTTTGCGCGACTGGGTATCTTCTCCCAAAGGTAATGGATATGAAAGTTTGCATACTACGGTAATGGGGCCGCGTGGGCAATGGGTAGAAGTACAAATTCGAACCCAAAGAATGAATGAGATTGCCGAAAAAGGTTTCGCAGCACATTGGAAGTATAAAGAATCGAGCAATGATAATGGTTTGGATCAATGGATTCAGAAGGTACGCGAGATGCTAAATAATCCTGAAGCCAATGCCCTCGATTTCCTTGACGATTTTAAAATGAACCTTTTCTCTGATGAAATCTTCATTTTCACCCCAAAAGGAGCCCTGATTCAACTGCCCTTAGGCGCCACAGCACTCGATTTCGCATTCGAAATTCACACCGATGTGGGTGCAACCTGTATAGGAGCCAAAGTGAACCACAAACTGGTCCCTATTTCATATAAATTACAGAATGGTGATCAGGTAGAAATCATAACTTCGAGTAAGCAAACGCCAAAAGAAGATTGGTTAAATGTGGTGGTTACCGCTAAAGCCAAATCCAAAATCAAATCTTCATTAAAAGAAGAAAAACGCAAAATTGCTGAAGAGGGCAAGGAGATTCTGGAGCGCAAGTTAAAATCGTTAAAAATCACCTACAATACAGATAATCTAAATAAAATCAGCTATTTCTTTAAGCTTCCTTCTACTCAGGAGCTTTTTGTAAATGTTGCCCTGGGTAAAATTGAGCTTAAGGACATCAAAGAATACCTTTCCAGTGAGAAAGAGATTGAACACCGCAGTCCGGAACGCCCTGAAAACCTCAGTGTTGATGGTATAAAGAGCAAGATGAAGGGTTCTGAATCTGATATTCTACTTATCGGAGAGGATATGCAACGCATTGATTATACTCTTGCTGCCTGTTGTAACCCGATACCGGGTGATGATGTTTTCGGCTTTATCACCGTAAGCGATGGTATTAAAATACACCGTACAAACTGTCCGAATGCGGCTCAGTTAATGGCTAATTATGGCTACCGTGTGGTAAAAGCTAAGTGGAATAAACAAAAAGAACTTACTTTCCTTACTGGATTAAAAATAGTGGGAATTGATGATGTGGGGTTGATTAATAACATCACCAAAGTAATTTCGGGCGATTTTAAAGTAAACATGCGCTCTATTACAGTTGATACCAATGAAGGGATTTTTGAAGGTTCAATTATGATCTTCGTAAATGACACCGAACACCTGGAAAACCTGATTAAAAATTTATTAAAAGTTAGAGGGGTAACCGGAGTAACCCGTTTCGACGCCTAAACAGCAGAAAGTCTTGAAGGCCAAATCTTAAATCACATACGCTTAGGAGCATTACTGCTGAGCGTATGTTGTTTAGGAAAGCAACTTTCTTACAACATTTCAACAAACTAACGCTACAACAATCAAACAATTTACCTACCTTTGATGGGAGTTTAAATACTATGTCTGAACAAAAAACAAATGAGCTCGTTCGTAAGATTTTTGAAGCTTATTTAGAAAACAAAAATCTGAGAAAAACGCCTGAGCGTTTCGCCATTTTAGAGGAAATCTATTCAAGAAACGATCACTTTGATGTGGAAACCCTCTATATTCACATGAAAAACCAAAAATATCGTGTTAGCCGTGCAACGGTTTACAACACTTTAGAGCTATTGGTTTCATGTGATCTGGTTACCAAACACCAGTTTGGTAAAAACATGGCGCAATTCGAAAAATCTTATGGTTATCGCCAGCATGACCATGTAATCTGCATAGAATGTGGTAAAGTGGTAGAATTCTGTGATCCACGTATTCACCAAATCCAATCTATGGTTGGAGATTTACTTAAGTTCGACATTAAACACCATTCTTTAAATCTTTATGGCTTCTGCTCTGATTGCAGTGTAGCCAGAAAAGTAAATCAAAATGCCGCTGAAAAGCTAGAAGCAAATTAAATCAATAAAAAAATAAAACCAGCTTAATTTTTTAATAATGACGCAAGTAGATGTACTTCTCGGCCTGCAATGGGGCGATGAAGGAAAGGGAAAAATCGTTGATGTTCTAAGTCCAAAATATGATCTGATCGCCCGTTTTCAAGGTGGACCAAACGCAGGCCATACCTTAGAATTTGATGGAAAAAAATTCGTTCTCAACACTATCCCATCAGGAATTTTTAACGAAAAAACCATGAACCTTATCGGTAATGGTGTAGTTATAGATCCTATCATTTTAAAAAGAGAGCTTGACAATCTAAAAAAAGCAGGCCATGATCCTGTTGCCGATGGCAAATTAGTTATTGCCCGTAAAGCACACTTAATCCTACCTACCCACCAGTTATTAGATGCCGCAAATGAGGCCAGAATGGGTAAAAATAAAATTGGCTCAACCTTAAAAGGTATTGGTCCAACGTATATGGATAAAACCGGCCGTAATGGTCTTCGTGTGGGTGATACTACACTTCCGGACTTTAAAGAGCGTTATGCTAAATTAGTAGAAAAACATACTGAAATTCTTTCTCACTATGAGTTTGAATATGAATTAGCAGAAAAAGAAGCAGCCTTCTTTGAAGCGATTGAATTCTTGAAAAGCATACCTCATGTAGACAGTGAGCACTTCGTTAACGGATATTTGAAAGAAGGAAAAGCTGTATTAGCAGAAGGTGCACAAGGCACATTATTAGATGTAGACTTCGGTTCTTATCCATTTGTAACCTCTAGCAACACTACAACTGCGGGTGCTTGTACTGGCTTAGGTATTGCACCTAACAAAGTTGGTGCAGTGTACGGGATCTTTAAAGCCTACTGTACACGTGTTGGCGGTGGCCCCTTCCCAACTGAATTAGAAAACGAAGTTGGTGAAAACCTGCGTGCTTTAGGTCACGAATTTGGTGCAACAACAGGTCGTGCACGTCGTTGCGGTTGGATTGATCTACCTGCATTAAAATATGCCATCATGCTCAACGGTGTTACTGAATTAATCATGATGAAAGCGGATGTGTTGGATACTTTCGAAACGATTTATGCCTGCACACACTATGAGTATAACGGAGAAACAATCGACTACATGCCTTACGATATCATTTCTATCGAACCAAAACCGGTATTAAAAGCCATCGAAGGCTGGGCAACGGATGTAACTAAAATCACTTCAGTTGATCAGATTCCTTCAAAATTAACTGATTATATTGCCTTTTTAGAAAAAGAACTGGAAGTTCCAATCAAATTCCTTTCGGTAGGACCAGACAGGGCACAAACTTTACAGTTACACTAGAAGTTAGTTCAAATCATCATAGGAAAGCAATCCAGAAATGGGTTGCTTTTTTCATGAAATAGCGGTCTGCCGAATTCATTTCAGCATCTTTAATAAAATTTACCTCGCGTTTAGCTACCTTTGCCGCAGCTTGAAAAACCCAAAGAACATATTAGAATTTAAACAAAAAGCTTTGCATTGGGCAAATCAATTTGAGGTTTGTTGTTTTCTGGATTCCAATCAATATAAAGATGTTTATTCAGGATATGATTTTTTGCTTGCCGCAGGATGTAAACAAGAATTAAAGGTAACAAATGGAAATGCGTTTAATCAACTGAAAACCTTTTATGAGCAGCACAAACAGTGGGTGTTTGGTTTTTTCAGCTACGACCTTAAGAACGATATAGAAAACCTGAAATCTGCTAACCCGGACTATCTCAATTTCCCGGAGCTTTATTTCTTCATTCCGCAGTCGCTCATCGTTTCTAAAAATGGAATTGTTGAGGTCATTATCGGTGAAGATGATCTACTTGATCAGATAATGGATTTTAAGCCATTAAATGAGATGATCAAGGAAGAATTGCACATTAACTCCAGAATTACCAGATCAGATTATATCAATAGTGTAAATGCGTTAAAATCGCATATCCTGCGTGGCAATATATATGAAGTAAATTTTTGCCAGGAGTTTTTTGCTGAAAACGCGCAGATTGATCCCGTTCAGACCTTTGAACTACTCAACCAACTATCTCCTACCCCATTTGCAGGCTATTTTAAACTTTACAATCAATACATCCTCTCTGCAACACCCGAAAGGTTTATGTGTAAAAGGGGAAATAAATTAATCTCCCAACCCATTAAAGGCACAGCTAAAAGAAGTGCTGATCTGGAAGAAGACAATGCAATTAAAGCCGCTCTGCGTAATGACAGTAAAGAGCAGGCTGAAAATGTAATGATTGTTGACCTGGTTCGGCATGATTTAACCAAATCTGCTGTAAAAGGGTCTGTAAAAGTAGAGGAGCTTTTTGGAATTTATAGCTTCCCGCAGGTGCATCAAATGATTTCCACTATCAGTTGTGAGCTAAACCCGGCAATACATTTTGTCGATGCGATTAAAAATGCCTTCCCCATGGGGTCTATGACTGGAGCTCCAAAAGTTAAAGCCATGCAACTGATAGAGCGGTATGAAACCACAAAAAGAGGTCTCTATTCCGGATCTTTCGGCTGCATCAGTCCCAATGGTGAATTTGATTTTAATGTGGTGATCAGGAGTATCCTCTACAACGCCAAAAATCAATACTTATCATTTCAGGTAGGCGGAGCCATTACTTATCAATGCGAAGCAGAAAAAGAATATGAAGAGTGTTTGCTAAAGGCAAGCGCTATTTTGAAGGTGCTGGGTAATTAACCTGTGTTTGTAACACATGATTCGTGACTCAGGAATCATCAGCAAGAAAAAGTTGATATTGGAAGTTTTATGTTGATTCGTGTGTCACGAACCAGGGAATACCATATTAATTAATGGTTCGGGTGTTTAACGAACCATTACAAATGGTTTTAGAACTGGTCCGTGCGTAACGGACCAGTGGGGGGTTATTTTTTATAATATTGTTGTGCTTCAGGTAAATACTTCTGAATTTGTGAAATACGGGTAGCATCGCTCGGGTGGGTACTTAAAAATTCTGCAGGCTTTTGAGCATTGGCAGAAGCTGAAGACATTCTGTTCCAGAAATTAACAGAAGACTGCGGATTATATCCGGCCATAGCCATAAAAATTAAACCCAGCCTATCGGCTTCCAACTCCTGGTTTCTTGAGTATTTCAACATTGCGATAGGTGCACCTACTCCATAAAGGGTATTAAATGCAGATTGCGCCTTTGGATTTTTAGATAGTGCTACTCCCCCTGCGGCTCCAATACCTTGTGCAACCATCTCCTGCGACATTCTTTCTGCAGAGTGCCCTGCGATGGCATGGGCAATTTCATGCCCCATTACTGTAGCTAAACCTGCATCATCCTGCGTAACAGGTAAAATACCGGTATACACAACAATTTTTCCACCAGGCATACACCAGGCATTTTTTTCATTGTTTTGAACCACATTTACTTCCCACTTATAATCTTTAATCAGGTTGCCGTAATTGTTGTTATTCATATACGTTTGCACAGCAGAAATCAATCTGCTTCCAATCGTTTTAACTTTTAAGGCCTGAGCGTTTGAAGCAGGCAAAACCGTTGTCTTATTCTCGGTTAAGAATTCGCTATAGGCTTGAAAAGCCATTGGCAAAACTTGATCGTTGCTCACTAAATCCAATCTGCTACGTCCTGTTAAAGGGACAGTAGAGCAAGAATTCATCAATAGTGCTGCAGCAACACAAGCTGTTAATAGTACCCTTTTCATATAGTTTTTTGTTAGTGATTCAGTTTACCTATCCTAAACAGCAGGATTTACAATAAGTTTCAGCAGGATAGTGATTTGTTAAATTAATTCGTTTTCTTCTTAAACAAATACACTTTAGATTCTTTGCCTTTCAGCAATCTTTCGAGATTTTTTTGATGGGTAACTAAGATTAAAATGCAAACGCACATCCCATATAACACTTCCGACTTAATAGATACCTGGAATAAAAATACCACACTTAGTGGAAAAGTAAACCCGGCACAAATTGAGCTTAAGGAAACATATTTGGTTATCAATAGTACCACAACAAAAACCAGAACACAAAGCATAGATGCCGGGAAGTTAACTGCTAAAACCATTCCAAAAAGTGTAGCCACACCTTTACCACCCCTGAAACCTGCAAAAATGGGAAATAAATGTCCCATTACCGCTGTAACACCAAGTGCTAACTGATAATTAACAAAAACAACTGAATTTTGAGGGCCTGTAACCGAAAGGCCAATGAAATAGGCCAGATTAGTAGCTGTATAGCCTTTAGCAATGTCGATAAGCATAACAGCAATACCAGCTTTTTTACCCAGCACCCTGAAGGTATTAGTAGCTCCTGCATTACCGCTGCCGTACTCTCTAACGTCAACACCATAAAAGGCCTGACCCAGCCATACTGCTGTTGGTATAGAACCAAAAAGGTAGGCCGCTAATAGAGCAGTAAGAGAATAAACCGTAACCATACCCTACAATGATACAAAAAATAAGCTTCTAATTTTATAGCAAATCACCATTAGTAAGCTTTTAAACTCATATCCAAACTTTTAACTGAATGGGTTAATGCACCCATAGAAATATAATCTACACCACAGGCGGCATATTCTGCAACATTTTCGGCTGTTATACCTCCAGAGGCTTCGGTGATAAACTTTTTGTCGACCATTTTAACAGCTTCCCGTAACTGATCAAAGCCAAAATTATCAAGCATAATCCGATCTACACCACCAATTTCCAATACTTGTGCAAGCTCTTTCAGGTTACGTACTTCAATTTCAATCTGAAGTGATTTGTTTTGGTCTTTAAGATATTGTTGTGCCGCTTTAATTGCATTTGCTATACCGCCGGCATAATCTACATGATTATCCTTGATCAGAATCATATCATACAAGCCAATCCTGTGGTTTACACCACCGCCAATCCTAACCGCCCACTTTTCTAAATAACGAAGTCCAGGAGTAGTTTTACGGGTATCTAAAATCTGAGTATTTGAACCTTTAAGTTTATTAACAATAAGCTGGGTTTGTGTAGCGATTCCGCTCATGCGCTGCATGCAATTCAAAACCAAACGTTCTGCTATTAAAATAGCATGGGTGCTACCTGATACCGTTAAAACAATATCTCCTACTTTAACTGTAGCGCCATCCTGAATCAATATCTCAACATGGAGTGCCGGGTCTACAACTTTAAAAATCTCTAATGCAAGTTCAACCCCTGCCAAAACACCATTTTCTTTGATAATGAGTTTAGCTTTCCCCTGGGTTGCTGCCGGAATTGTAGAAAGTGAAGTATGATCGCCATCACCCACATCTTCGGCAAGGGCATTTTTTATGAATTGATGTATCAGTTGAGTATCCAAAATATCGGTTTTATGCCGCAAAAATAACAATTATTTGCGAGCGGGCAATCACTTACAAAATTGATGTATGGGTAAGTTGATTATTCTTTGGCAGGTTCTATCCTCAATTCGGTAACCAAAAAGCTGGCATTAAACTTTTTCATCGTAATGGATACCCTAAAAGTTTCTTTGGCTGTATTATAAACAAGTACACCAAATCTATAATTTGGATTGGTATTGATTTTATGGAAAATACTGGTTTTAACGGGAGGATGTTTGGCAAAAAAATCTTTCAGTATTTGTTCACCTTGTGCTTTAGAGTATACATCTTCTTCATCTATTATAATCAATTCTATAGTTGAAGAAAAACTTTTAGCAATTTCTTTGGAATTACTCGATCGGAAATACGAGGACAAATCGTCAATAATATCGGCCTGGTAGCCTATAGAACGATATATTGGGACCAAACTAATAAACAATAAAAATATGCTCCGGATCATTTCTGTATTTTATACAGAATGATTCAGCTAAAATTATGCCATTAGCTTATCAAAAAAAGGAAATCTTAATTTATATAAGTTTCAAGAAAGCTATATTTGCCTAGCAATAACTAAAACACCTGAATTCATAAAATGTTTTAGTGAATTAATACTTGAACATTCATGGCAAGAAATCATTGGAGATTGTGAAGTACTGAGCATTTTCTTGCCCAAAAATAAAAAATAATGAAAAATAAAAAACTTGCACTTATCATTTTAGACGGCTGGGGTTACGGAAAACAAGATAATTCTGATGCGGCTTATGCTGCCAATACTCCTTTTTTTGACGCTTTATTAAAAAATTACCCAAACTCAAAACTGGAAGCATCTGGAGAAGCCGTTGGCTTACCTGCCGGACAAATGGGAAATTCTGAAGTGGGCCATATGAATTTAGGTGCTGGTAGAACAGTTTATCAGGAGTTAGGACGCATTAATAAATCCATTACTGATCACGAGCTTCATCAAAATCCTGTTTTACTTGCTGCATTTGATTATGCCAAGCAAAACAATAAGGCGGTTCATTTCATTGGCTTGGTTTCTAACGGAGGTGTTCATGCACATATCGAACACCTAAAAGCACTTTGCGATGCTGCTGATGAAGCGAATGTAGCGCGTACTTTTATCCACGCATTCTTAGACGGCCGTGATACGGATCCAAATTCTGGCTTAGGCTTTATTAGCGATTTGCAAAGCCATTTACAACATTCATCTGCACAGCTGGCTTCTATGGTGGGCCGTTATTATGCAATGGACAGAGATAACCGTTGGGAAAGGGTAAAACAGGCTTACGATGTAATGGTAAATGCTGTTGGGGAGAGAACCCAGGATGCAATTGCTGCCATCCAGAGTTCTTACAATGAGGGAATTACAGACGAGTTCTTAAAGCCAATTGTTTTAACCCATGAGAATGGAACCCCGGTGGCTACTATTCAAAATGATGATGTTGTGATCTGTTTCAATTTCCGTACGGATAGAGGCCGGGAAATTACCACAGCTTTAACGCAAAAAGATTTCCCTGAACAGCAAATGCACAAGCTTCCTTTGTATTATGTAACCATGACTACCTATGATGAGAGCTTTGAAGGCGTAAATGTGATTTTTACCAAAGATGATCTTACCCAAACTTTAGGCGAGGTGCTTGCGGCTAACCATAAAAACCAGATCAGAATTGCTGAAACTGAAAAATATCCACATGTAACCTTCTTTTTCTCTGGTGGAAGAGAGACTGAATTTCAAAACGAAAAAAGAATTTTAATCCCTTCACCTAAAGTAGCTACTTACGACCTGCAACCAGAAATGAGCGCCCAGGGCATTACAGATGCAATTACTAAAGAAATGGAAAGTGGTTGGGCAGATTTTATCTGTTTAAACTTTGCTAATCCGGATATGGTGGGTCATACCGGCGTTTTTTCTGCTGTAATTAAGGCGGTAGAAACTGCTGACAGGTGTGCACAGGAAGTAGTAAACAAGGGATTGGAAAATGGATATTCGTTCATCATTCTGGCAGATCATGGCAATTCAGAGTTTATGGTTAATCAGGATGGTTCACCCAATACCGCCCATACCACTAACCTGGTTCCCTGCATTTTAATTGATAACGATTATCACCAGATTGCTGATGGAAAATTAGGTGATATTGCACCAACAGTGCTTAAAATCCTGGGTGTTGATATCCCTGCAGAAATGACTGGCAACGTATTGGTATAATGATAAAAAAACATTGGTTACTTCTACTTATACCGGCCTTTGCAGCCTGCAACTTAGATAATCCATCTGACCATAAAGATCATAAGGCTTATTTTGACCTGGAGGGCTATTTCAAAAAAGAAATAGCCCGTTTACAAAAAGCAAATTTAGTGGTTAATAAAACAGTTATTACCAATGGGCAGGCTGAACGTAAAAGTTTAAAAATTAAAAACTGGAAACAGGAACTGGGAATCTTTGTTGATGCCGACATTAATAAAACATCCTGGAACGGGAGTTTTAATGTAACCAAAACAGATTCTGTTCAGCGTTTTATTTCGGATAATAAAAAAATCAAGGTAAAACAGGTAGAGATTGCCAGTTCAGGACCGAAAATTAAACGCATAGAGATTTGGATTGCGGTTAAAAATATTCTTTACACTTCTACCGATACCCTGGTTTATTTCCCCGATAGCCTTTATGAAATCAGAAAACAGCAAAAAATCAGATTATTATCGCAAAAAAACTATACCGTACTTGGAAAGTTAAAATGAAAAAGGGTCCTGAAAATTTCAGGACCCTTTTTTATATTGTTTCTTAAATCTTATTTCAAAGTAGCAATTTGTGCCTTATCGTAAGTAATCCAGTCAATAATATCTTTCCTCAGCGGTTGCAAGGTTAATACCTTTTGAAAATCGGCAATTGAATTATTGAATAAGGCAACACAAGCCGTTTTCTCGGCAGCTTTTTTTGCTTTATATGATTTGAATATGGCATAATCTTTATAAGCCAAAGCCCTGTTTTGAAGCATTTGAGTATCCTCTTCGCTGCTCAACTCGATAGCTTTGGTAAAATCTCTGATTGAAGAAGTATAAAAATTATCGCGCATCTGATTTAAAGATTCCTTCGGATCGTTTGCAATGTTCAATCTCGCCTTACCGCGGTAGTAATAGGCAGAAACTTCATTCGGCGTAACTAAAATAAGTCGGCTATAAGTGGCAATACATTTTTCAAACTCTCCATTTTGGTAATAAGAATAGCCAAGCATTTTCAATACCTTTGCATTATCAGGATCTTTTGCATCGGCTTTCTCCAATTGGGTAACTGCGGCTTTAAAATCACCTTTCATCATCGCCTGCATGCTTTTATCGTAGTTATTTTGGGCAAAACTGCTACTCGACGAAAAGATAATTAGTCCTAAAATGGCTTTTTTAAAATAGTTCATGTATGATTAATAAGTTAACAAATCTAAACACATCAGTGGGATTTGCAAGAATATTTATGTGCAATATAATCCTATTCTGATAATATAAAAGTTTTTTTAATTTTGTATTGTCGCACCTTGCCTTTAAACATTAGCTTTAACGCTAAAATTAGACTTATATGATAATGGCTTAAAGATTTAGTTTTACCTGCCTTTTTAACATAACATTAATATTATTTTCACTTTGGCACAAGAGTTGAATTTAATACCATAATAACAAAATTAAACAAAGCGACTACGATCAACCTGTCAGTTTGTCGTAAGTGAAGTGATACATGTGATAATGAGTAAACAAGATATATTTGATTTCCATTCAGCAATGCCAATAATAAACGAGGATACCGAATTTTTCCCATTAATGTCTCAACAAGATGAGGATGAGATGAATAATGAGGAAACGCCCGAAACTCTGGCAATTTTACCGCTGCGAAATACCGTTTTATTCCCTGGAGTAGTGATTCCAATAACTGTTGGCAGGGATAAATCGATAAAACTGATTAAAGAGGCCTACAAAGGGAATAAAATCATTGGTGTTGTTTCTCAAAAAGATGTTTCGATAGAAGATCCTACTTTTGAACAACTTAACACTGTTGGTACGGTTGCCAACATCATTAAGTTGCTACAGATGCCCGATGGTAATACTACTGTAATTATCCAGGGTAAGCAGCGTTTTTCTTTAATTGAAGAGGTTCAGAATGAACCTTACATCAAAGCAGTGGTTAAGAAATTTGAGGAGCAAAAACACAAGGCAGATAAAGAGTTTAAAACTTTGATTGCCAGTATCCGTGAAATGTCAGCTCAGATTATTCAACTTTCTCCGAATATACCTACTGAAGCAGGAATAGCCTTAAAAAACATAGAAAGCAATTCATTTTTGATTAATTTCATTTCTTCAAATATGAATGCCGAAATGGCCGATAAGCAGAAAATCTTAGAGATGAATAAACTGCAGGATCGCGCACAAAAGGTAATGGAATTGCTAATGGTAGAACTTCAGATGCTGGAGTTGAGAAATCAAATCCAATCTAAGGTTCGTACAGATTTAGACAAACAACAGCGTGACTATTTCTTAAATCAGCAACTCAAAACCATTCAGGAAGAGCTTGGTGGCAGCTCTGCAGATTTAGAATTTGATGCACTGCAGGAAAAGGCAAAGCAAAAAAAATGGTCAAAAGCGGTAGCTTCTCACTTCGATAAAGAACTGGATAAGCTTGGCAGAATGAACCCTGCTGCGCCTGATTATTCTGTTCAGCTTAATTATTTGGAACTCTTGTTAGATTTACCCTGGAGTGAATTTACCAAAGATAACTTTGACCTTAAACGTGCTCAACGTATTTTAGATAAAGATCACTTCGGACTTGAGAAGGTAAAGCAACGCATTATAGAGTATTTGGCTGTTCTTAAGCTAAAAAGGGATATGAAAGCCCCAATTTTATGCCTGGTAGGTCCTCCGGGGGTTGGTAAAACCTCTCTGGGTAAATCTATAGCAAAAGCTTTAGGCCGTAAGTACGTTAGAATGGCATTGGGCGGCATCCGTGATGAAGCCGAAATCCGCGGCCACCGTAAAACTTATATCGGTGCTATGCCTGGCCGTATCATATCTTCGATTAAAAAAGCAGGTGCAGATAATCCGGTATTTGTTTTGGACGAAATTGATAAAGTGGGAACAGATCATCGTGGTGATCCTTCATCTGCACTTCTCGAAGTTTTAGACCCTGAACAAAACAGTGCGTTCTATGATCATTATGTGGAGATGGATTATGACCTGTCGAACATTTTGTTCATTGCTACCGCCAACTCCTTAAGCACCATACAACCCGCTTTATTGGATCGTATGGAAATTATTGAGGTGAATGGATACACCATTGAAGAGAAAATTGAGATCGCTAAAAAATACCTGCTACCAAAGCAAAAAGAAAACCACGGTCTGCAGAACAAAGACATTAATTTAAAACCGGCTTTAATTGAGAAGGTGATAGAAGATTACACCAGAGAATCTGGCGTGCGTGGACTGGAGAAAAAAATCGGTTCTATTGTACGTGGTGTAGCTACTAAAATTGCAATGGAGGAAACCTATCAACCTACATTGACTCCTGAAGATATCGAACGCATTTTAGGTGCCCCTATTTATGATAAAGATTTATACGAAGGCAATGAAGTTGCGGGTGTGGTAACAGGTTTAGCCTGGACAAGTGTTGGAGGAGATATTTTATTTATAGAAGCAAGTTTAAGCCCTGGAAAAGGAAAGCTAACCTTAACCGGTAACCTGGGTGATGTAATGAAAGAATCGGCTGTGATTGCATTAGCATACCTAAGGGCACATGCAGCTGAATTTGGAATTGACTATTCGTTGTTTGATAGTTGGGATGTACACGTACACGTGCCAGCGGGTGCAACGCCTAAAGACGGACCTTCAGCGGGGGTTACCATGTTAACCGCACTTACTTCTGCTTTTACCCAACGCAAGGTAAAACAACATTTAGCCATGACTGGTGAAATTACTTTAAGGGGTAAAGTACTCCCTGTTGGTGGCATTAAAGAAAAAATCTTAGCAGCCAAAAGGGCAAATATCAAAGAGATCATTTTATGCAAAAGCAACAGAAAAGATATCTTAGAGATTAAAGAAAGTTATATTAAGGACCTGAAGTTCCATTACGTAACCGAAATGAGCGAAGTAATTGACATGGCTTTAACTAAAAACAAGGTAAAAAAGCCGCTCGATTTAACCGTTAAAATTCCAACAATCGTTAACTAAATTGTAAACTTTCGATTTCTATACTGAAATCTCAAATAGTATAAATACTTTTATAGCCCAGGCACAATGTCTGGGCTTTTTTATGAGATCAATTTTATCTACAATACTCTTTTGTTTAATTGCTCTTGCTGGTTTCGGGCAATCCTTTAAAAATGAATTTGGTTTTAAAACCGAAAATGATGCTTACCTGGCTACCTTAAACGATCGTTATTATACCAACGGTTTAATGATTTATTTTAGAAGGGCTTTAAATCCTGATAAATTTTCAGACCAGGTAGAAAAGAAAACCTACGAAATATCGGCAGGGCAAAAAATGTATACACCATTTTGGGGAAATGTACCGAAAAAAGAGGATCAGGACAGACCTTTTGCCGGTTATTTATACGCCGGTGGTGCATATTCAGTTTTTTATAAGAAAGAAAAAGTACTAAAGCTCAGTACAGAAATAGGTATAGTTGGACCAGGGTCGCTGGCAGAAGGTGCACAGGAGTTTTTACATAAAACAGTAGGGTTCTATACCCCATCGGGCTGGGAATATCAGATTAAAAATGATTTTGCAGTTAACCTCGCAGCCAACTACAGCCAGCTCCTGCTGCGAACCAATGATAATATTGTCGATTTAAGCGGCCAGGGTTATGCCAATCTGGGCACCACATTTTCTGGCCTGGGTGCTTCTGTGCTGTTCAGGGCGGGCAGATTAAACCAATTATTTAATTCTGCCTATCACAATGCAGTAATTGGAAACGCCAAAACAGCAAAACTAAACAAGTCCGAATTTTACTTCTATTTAAAACCTCAGCTTAATGTGGTAGCATATGATGCAACTATACAGGGCAGTTTGTTCAATAACAATAGTCCTTTAACGTTTGGTGTCAAACCGGTAGTTTTTGAACAACAGTTTGGAATAAACTACAGCACTAATCGCTTTACTGCAGATTTTAATATTATTTTCAAAACCAAAGAGGTTAAAAGCACTGCAGATGCCCAAAATTACGGGGCTTTGAGTTTGTATTACAGGTTTGGTAAATAAAACTTATCCGCTCCTTAATTCCAATCATTAAAAATCAGGCAGTTTCCTGTTCCTTTTGCGTTCTGCATTGGAAGATTTATCTTTTAATCTTTTTTCAATAACTGACCTGGGAACCTTAGTTGCCTTTCTTTTTTTCTGAACAATTAAGCTCTTTTTGATCAAATCTATCAGTTTAACAATTGCTTTTTCTTTATTTAAAAGCTGGCTCCTATCCTCTTGCGAAACTATATGCAGAAGGCCGTCAGTATCGAGCCGGTTTTCCAGTCTGGATCTTAAAAGCTGTTTTTGTTCTTCATTAAAATATGCTGCAGTTTCCAGATTGAAGATCAATTCGACTTTGCTGGACACCTTATTAACATTTTGTCCACCCTTGCCTCCACTTCGGGAAGTTTTGAATATAACTGACCTTAAAATTTCTACTCTTGCAGGTAACATCTTACAAAAGTAACATAATGTTAAAATAAAAATTTAGCAAGTATACCCTGTTTTTTTACCTTTGTGGCAGCATGAAAAAGAATCTGGTTATAGCCATTGATGGCTATTCGTCTTGTGGAAAGAGTACTTTAGCAAAAGCTTTGGCTAAGAAGTTGGGTTTTATTTATATCGACAGCGGAGCAATGTACAGGGCTGTTACCTTATTTTTCATCAGAAACCACGTGGATATGAGCAGTGATGCAGCTGTTGAGGATGCGCTTAAACACATCGAACTGAATTTTCATTCGCGTGATTACGAATCTCACATCACCCTGAATGGAGAAGAGGTTTCTGATGAGATTCGTTTAATGCCTGTTTCTGAAAATGTGAGTGAGGTTTCTGCACACAAGCTGGTTCGCCACGAAATGGTGAAACAACAGCAACGGATGGGCAGATCGAAAAATATTGTAATGGATGGACGCGATATCGGCACTACAGTTTTCCCTCATGCACCAGTGAAATTCTTTATGACAGCCGATCCCAAAATCAGGGCTGAACGCCGGTTTAAGGAATTGGAAAGTAAAGGCAATAATACCACTACTTTAGAAGAGGTATTTGAAAACCTGGCTCATCGGGATTATGCCGATACAACCCGGAAGGAAAGTCCACTGATAAGAGCTGAAGATGCGATTATTTTAGACAATACCGATTTGACACAAGCAGAACAGCTGGATTTTGCACTTGAACACGCAGCACCCTTTTTACCGCATTCATAAAATTTAATGATTTGGGGTTTAATTTAATTTCATATTTTTAGCTACTATGAAATTAAAACAGATCGCTACCTTACTCTTCTTTATCGCAATTTCTTTTGCTAAAGCGCATGCCCAAAAAGGCTGGATCAATCTTTTCAACGGAAAAGATCTTAAAGATTGGAATATCAAGATTGCCAAGCACGATTATAAAGAAAACTACGCCAACACCTTTCGGGTAGAAAATGGGCTGATGAAAGTGGGTTATGAAGGTTATACCGATTTTAACCAGCAATACGGACATATTTTCTTCAAAAAACCATTCTCTGCCTACCTGTTAAAAGTAACTTATCGCTTTGTTGGCGAGCAGGCAAAAGGTGGTGAAGGCTGGGCCCATAGAAATAGCGGCGCAATGCTCCACTGCCAGGCTCCTGAAACCATGCTAAAAGACCAGGATTTCCCCATTTCTATTGAAGGCCAGATTTTGGGTGGCGATGGAGAACACGAGCGTCATACCAGCAACGTTTGTACCCCGGGAACCGAGATTGTTTATCAGGGTAAATTATTTACACCGCACTGCCTGGATTCAAGATCAAAAACCTATCATGGCGATCAATGGGTTACAGCCGAGTTTTTAGTACTTCAGGATTCCATTGTTAAACATATAATTGATGGAGAAGTGGTATTGGAATATACTAAACCACGCATTGGCGGAGGAAATGTTTCTAATTTCGATCCTAAAGTTAAAACTGACGGTAAAGCACTGACTTCCGGATATATCGCCCTTCAAAGTGAGAGCCATCCAATTGAATTCAAGAGCGTACAATTGTTTGACCTGGCACCTTATTTTAAAAATAAAGCAAAATTAGCACAAGTGTTATCTAAAATATTGAAGCAATAAACATATTGCTTCAATATTTGTTAATGATGGATGTTAAAACACAACAATCCTTAAATAAATCAGATGCTTAAAAAACGCTCCTTATTTTTTCTTTTCGCTTTATTTTTTTCCGCACTCCCCTACCTTGGCCTCGCCCAAAAGGGTTACAAAGTTCAAGACATTCCCGATCCTAAGAAAACCGATGGTGGCTATGTAAGTAATCCAGATGGAATTTTAAACGCTGCTGATGTTGCCAGCCTGAACGATACCATCGCCAGTTTTGAACGAAAAACCAATGTTCAGGTTGCAGTTGTAATTGTAAATGATTTCGATTCAGAACAAGAGGATTTTGATTTCGCTTATAACCTCTTCAACACCTGGGGAATCGGTCAAAAAACCAGCAACAATGGCTTATTGCTCTTTATTGCAAAAGATCGAAGAAAATACCGTTTCATTACCGGTACGGGTGTAGAAGGTGTATTGCCAGATACAAAACTCAAACACATTGCCCAAAATCTGCTTGTACCAGCTTTTAGAGAAAATGATTTTGGTACCGGAATCATCAACACCCTCAATGCTATCGGTATTATTATACTCAATCCCGACAACAAATCAGAACTTAATCAGTTTTTCACTCAAAAAAGCGAGCCCAGCTGGTGGGATAAAATTGGCATACAATCAGCAACCATTATTGGTATTTATATTTTGTGCCTGCTCATCATTAAGCGAAAAAAGCCAAAATTATCGTCAACGGTTAACCAGCAGATTTCTGCTTACGACAAGGGGATTGCCTCTGGCTGTATAACCGTATTTTTTTTGTTGTTTATTGTCGTATTCTTTATCGGCTTTTTCGGCTCATTCGAAGGGTTATTAACAGTAGAAGATATTCCTACATACCTCATTATTATCTGTTCAATTTTATTGCTGATACATTATGTCAGTGCAATCAGTGCCATAAGAAAAAAATACTTCGACCCCGAAAATTTTTCTAATGCGGTTGCAGATTTCAATAAATCGATGTGGTGGTTGGTTTTACTATCCCCACTGGTCTTTATCGTTTTAATTTTGGAATGGAATAAACGAGCTGCAATTAAAAAAAGGTTTACGCCAGCATTAGATGCGAATAATTTGCCAATGGTAAGAATAGACAGGGATGAAAATCGTACAGGTAGTCCTTACCTTAATGAAGCACAACAAAAAGAAGAGCAGCTAAAATCTATATTGTACGACATCTGGATCGGAACAGATGGCGAAAAAAAACTAATCCCTAATGATGGGGATGAACATCGCAAATATGAAACCTGCCCGAGTTGCGGCGCTAAAACCTATACCGTTCCTTTTGTTAAAACATTGCTCAGTGCAACCTACTCCAGACAAGGATCGGGCAAGGAAATGCAGGAATGTAAAAATTGTTCTTTCGAAACCTTTATCAGAAATGTAACCATCCCAATGCTGGTAAAAGAACGTTCAAGTTCCTCCTCCTCATCATCGGGCAGCAGCAGTTCATCTTCATCCAGCTGGGGAGGAGGACGAAGTAGTGGTGGAGGTACCGGAGGAAGCTGGTAGCGATAAATTACGAGTATTAGCCACTATCGGAGTCTTTTTTGATCAATTTTGCAGCTTTGTTTAATTTTTAAGGATGTGTTTCCTATTTTTGTCACACAATGTTTCATCTGGCACCGTTCATCAAAATGCCTTTGATGCAATTAAATCTTTCTTATCGCATCAACAAAACAAAACCTATGATTAGAATCTTCTTATTGTCGTTTGCGCTCTTCCTGTTTTCTATCAGTTTACATGCCCAGGATATTTATCGTGTAAAAGCCGATAAACTTAATGTCAGGGCTTCTGCCGAAGCGAAAAGTAAAATTATAGGCTTTATCCCTCAGGGTGAAAATGTAGTTGTTTTAGACTCAACCAATGCCAAGTTTTTTAAAGTTAAGGTAACAAATGCCGAAGGTTGGGTAGCCAGTGAATTCTTAACTAAAATTTCTTCGGCACCGAAGCCGGCACAAACGAAATCGCCCACCGTTATCGCCGCCCCTAAAGTGGTAAAAGATTATTCAGGATATATCTTTTTGGGTATCGTGGTAATCATTTTTGCCATTATTCTTTTCTTCATCTTTAAATATGCCAAAGAAAACAAAGTACTGATTGGATTCGCTACAGTAATTATTTTGATTACGGGTTATTTCTGCTACGTTACTTTTTTTGAAGAAAAAATTGTTTCAGGCACATTTGCCAGTGATAGCGATACACAATATCAGTCTTTCGATTTCAAAAACAATGATTCTGTAGTAGTAAAGGATATTTATGCCGATTCTACTTTTACAGCTAAATACATTATTGAAGGGGATATGATTAAATTGTACGATCAGCAAAATATGATTTTGTTATTGATCAGAGATGATCAGACTTTGATAGGCGAAGGTTTTACAAGGGGTACTTTTAAAAAGAAGTAATACGCAAAGATAAGGGCAAGGTAGGTTTTTAGCTGCTGATGCGTGGGGCAAGAACCTGGAAATAAAACCCTAACCCAACACTAATTGGTAACTGCTGTTCCCTGCGCCACGGAACAGGGAGTAAGTTACGCGCCCAACCTGTTTCTCATTCCCTCCCCTACATTCCTGATCAGGGTACACTAGTATATCCCTAATGCTGGTCTCCGTTGCCTCAATGGTTAAAATAGGGTAATCTGATGGTTAAAACCTGATGTGGTGTGCGGAAAACTTGCTTCCATTGCGGTTATTGCATGCATAATCTATCCCGTTTCAGCTAAAACCGGCACGAAGCAAATCTTAATCAGCTAAAAATCAGCAACATTTATTAAAAAAATCTTTTCTATAAATAAAAAAAGTTTTACCTTTGCAGTCCCTAAATAGGGAAAAAAGGAGATAATTTATTAATGGCTAAAAAACAAGTAGCAGAAAAAGAACTAGCGGCTAAAAAAGCTGAACTTCAAGATGCAGACGGACGTCTGACTGAAAAAGAAACCATTGAATCAGAAGCTGATTCAGTGTCGATCGAAGCGATCAAATCATCATTAGCAACCCCAACAGAAGATTTCGATTGGGATGCTGACGAAAAAGTTTTCGGTAATTACAATGATGCAGACCGTAAAAAGTTTGAAGATATGTATGCCGGTACATTCAACCAGATCACTAAAGGTGAAATTATTAGCGGTACTGTTGTTTCTATCAACAACAAAGACGTAGTATTAAACGTTGGTTTTAAATCAGACGGTTTAGTTTCTACTTCAGAATTCCGTGATACACCAGATCTTAAAGTTGGCGATTCAGTTGATGTATTCGTTGAAGCACCAGAAGATGCAAACGGTCAGTTGATTCTTTCTCGCAAAAGAGCTAAAACTCAAAGATCTTGGGAAGCGATTAACGAAGCTCTTGAAAATGATCAAATCATCAACGGTTTTGTTAAGAGCCGTACTAAAGGTGGTTTAATCGTTGATATCATGGGTGTTGAGGCTTTCTTGCCAGGTTCACAAATCGATATCAAACCTATCCGCGATTACGATGTTTACGTGGGTAAAACAATGGAATTCAAAGTTGTTAAAATTAACCACGAGTTTAAAAACGTAGTTGTTTCTCATAAAGTGTTAATTGAAGACGATTTAGAATCACAAAAAGTTGAAATCGTTTCTAAATTAGAAAAAGGACAAGTATTAGAAGGTACTGTTAAAAATATCACTGATTTCGGTGTGTTCATCGATTTAGGTGGTGTTGATGGTTTACTTCACATTACTGATATCTCATGGGGCCGCATAGAGCATCCGAAAGAAGTATTAGCATTGGATCAAAAAATCAACGTGGTTGTTTTAGATTTCGATGATGAGAAAAAACGTATTGCTTTAGGTTTAAAACAATTAACTCCACACCCTTGGGAGAACTTAAGCACTGACATCCAGGTTGGTTCTAAAGTAAAAGGAAAAATCGTAACTGTTGCAGATTACGGTGCTTTCTTAGAAATCATCCCTGGTGTTGAAGGTTTAATCCACGTTTCTGAAATGAGCTGGTCACAAAACTTAAGAAATCCTCAAGAATTCTTAAAAGTTGGTGATGAGATCGAAGCTGAAGTTTTAACTTTAGACAGAGACGAACGCAAAATGAGCTTAGGTATTAAACAATTATCTAACGATCCTTGGCAAGAAGTTGCTGCGAAATTCCCAGTGGGAAGCAAACACAAAGCTGCTGTTAAAAACATGACTAACTTTGGTGTTTTCGTAGAAATTGAAGAAGGTATCGATGGTTTAATCCACATCTCTGACCTTTCTTGGTCTAAAAAAATCAACCACCCTAACGAATTCACTAAAGTTGGTGATGTATTAGACGTAGTTGTTTTAGAACTTGATGTTGACAACCGTAAATTAAGCTTAGGTCACAAACAATTAGAAGAAAACCCTTGGGATACTTTTGAAACTATCTTCACTTTAGATTCAATCCACCAGGGAACTGTTGTTAAAGTAACTGATAAAGGTGCTGTTATTGCTTTACCTTATGGTGTTGAAGGTTTCGTACCTACAAAACATATGGTTAAAGAAGATGGTACTTCTGTTAAAGCTGAAGAAACCAATGATTTCAAAATCATTGAGTTCAACAAAGAAGCAAAACGCATTGTAGTATCTCACGCCCGTATCTGGGAAGAGGCTAAAGCTGAAGTAGCTGCTGAAGAAAGAGCATCTAAGAAAAAAGAAGCTAAAGCTGCTGTAACTGCGGTTAAGAAAGTTAAAGATTCTGTAGAGAAATCTACTTTAGGAGATTTAGACGTATTGGCTCAATTGAAATCGCAATTAGAAGGCGAAGAGAGCAAAGCTAAAAAAGGCTAATCTTTTTAACTTATAAAGTTTTGGAAACGCCCCTGAGCAATCGGGGGCGTTTTTTTTTGCACCTTGCGATTAGGGTACAATCCATAACCCCTTATCTCCTATCCGTATTGGATATTTTCTATGCTTAAATGCAACCCATATAATACTGAGGTGTGGTAAAAAACCCATCACCTACCATCAGCAGGCGCTCTTTTTTAGTACTTTTGGGTAAATCCAAATCTACCCACATGAAGAAGCTTGTTTTATTACTGCTGTGTTTTCTTACCGCTAACCTAACAGCCCAGGAAATTAACATTATTCCACAACCGGTTTCCGTTAAGTCAAATCTTAAAGAAGCACCTTTTAAAATAGACATTACTACAAGTTTTTATACCGATTTTGGTGGCAATAGCTCTATCAGCTTTTTAGACGAATACCTGAGCCAATATTACAACTTAAAACTAAAGTGGTTTAAAAATCCGGATATAAAAAGGAAGAACATGATCAATGTGATCATTGATAAGGGCTTAAAAAATGTCAATCAATACCAGCTAAAAGCAGATCAAAATGCAATAACCATCACTGCAAGTTCAGATACTTCAGCATTTTACGGTATACAAACGCTTATTCAATTATTACCCACGGCTAAATCCGCACAGCTAATCATCCCAGCGGTAGAAGTTACCGATTATCCTCGTTTCGATTACCGTGGAATGCACCTGGATGTGAGCCGTCATTTTTTCGATGTAGCGTTTATCAAGCAATACATCGATTATCTGGCCCTTCATAAAATGAACTATTTTCATTGGCATTTAACTGATGATCATGGCTGGAGAATAGAAATTAAGAAATATCCGAAATTAACGGAAATTGGCGCATGGCGTAAGGGCAGTATTGTTGGTTTATGGCCAGGCAAAGGGAATGAAAATATAAAATACCAGGTATTGCCTAATGATGTGAAAATTAGCCCAAAAGATGCTGTAATTAAAACCGATGGGATCAGACATGGCGGGTATTACACACAGGAACAAATTAAGGAGGTAATTGACTATGCTGCCAAACGTTACATTACCATTATCCCCGAAATAGAAATGCCGGCCCATAGCATGGCCTTGCTGGCTGCCTACCCCGAATTAGGAACTGAACCAGCTTCCAAATATGAAGTTGCACAAACCTGGGGTATGATGAATAAATATAATAATGTCCTTCAGGCATCCGATACCACATTTAAGTTTCTTGAAAATGTTTTAACAGAAGTTATGGATTTATTTCCGGCGCCATACATCCACATTGGTGGCGATGAGGCTTCCAAGATCTGGTGGAGAAAATCTCCGCTTTCCCAACAAATAATGAAGGCAAACGGACTAAAAACGGAAAGTGAGTTGCAAAGCTATTTTATCCGCAGGGTAGAAAAATTTGTAAACAGCAAAGGCAAAACCATTATTGGCTGGAATGAAATCTTACAGGGTGGTTTAGCTCCTAATGCTATAGTGATGAGCTGGCAGGGTGAAAAAGGTGGAATTGAGGCGGCAAAACAACAACACAAAGCGATATTGACGCCAGAAGACAAAATGTATTTTAACCACGCACAATTTGTAAAGGAAGACAGTTTAACAGCCAATAAATTATCTGCTTTGATTGATGTGTATAACTATGAACCTATACCTGCAGAACTCAATGCCGAACAAGCTAAATACATTTGGGGTGGCCAGGGCTGCTTATGGAGCGAATACATTACTAACCCTGCTAAAGTGCAATATCTGCTTTTTCCCAGGTTAGATGCCTTAAGTGAAATACTCTGGAGCCCGAAAGAGAAACGAAACTTTACTGATTTCCAAAAAAGGTTAAAAACGCAATTCATGCGGTACGATTTAATGGGAATTACCTATAGTAAGAGATATCTAAACAATAATAATTAAAAACTTTGTAACGTTTTGTTGTGCTTCCATACTTATTGGTAAAATCCAATACGCATGAGTGACTTAAAAAACAACAAAAAATTGAGCGGAGCGGTATTACTGATTACCGTTGTAATGGTAAATGATGCACCCGGTTTTATCCGGTATCCCTTATTATTTATTAGTATAATTTTAATGCTTTTGAGCTTGTACAATTATTACAAAATTGCAGAAAAACAAATCAGGCAAAAGGCTGGTCTATAAAAAACCGGCCTTTTGCCTAATGTATTAAACTCATTTGGGCTTGTTGCTGAAAAACTCCCGGGGTAATGCCAACCAGCTTTTTAAATGTTCTGATAAAATAATTTGCATCACTAAAGCCTAATTCATAGCTAATGGATGCCACCTTTGATCCAGGCTGTGAAAGTAACATCTTCGCCTTGTTTATTTTTTCGGTAAGGATGAAATCATTCGGACTAATCCCCAATTCTCTCTTAAACAGCCGATAAAATGTGGCCTTGCTCATACATGCTTTATCACTTAGACTGTTAATACTTATTTTTTCATTCAGATTAGTTTTAATGTAGTTTAACACGTAGGCCAGTGGGTTCTGATTAAGATTGTATGCATCATCAGAAATCGTTTTAAGGTTTTGAGTCTGCATAATCCTTACCAGCAACTCTTTCAAAGTTAAATCGGCCAACACATCTTTTTCTTTAGATCGTTCTGAGCAAATCCTGATAACTTTGTTAATCAGGTAGGCAATCTCTTCGTTATTATAGAAATGGTACTGATCGTAGTTCAGCAACCACCTTTCATTACTCCCCTCCTTGGGGAAAAATTCATTGAGATAAGTAATGGTTTTCTTAATCTGCTCCTGGTCAATAGCCAATGCAATGCACTGTGTCGGATTTGAATCTGAGGCTTCAGGAAAATCGATTTTCATCGTCACCGCAGGAGGTACAATTACCGTTTGACCAGGAAAATAATCAAACCCTTTTTTATCCAGTAAATGCATCACCTTTTTTCCCCTCAACATACTGGTGATCACAAAATCGTTAAAAGTAAGCGGGACTTTATAAGACTCAGTGTAAGTTTCAAAAACATTCAGCTCACATCTTTCAAGCGTGTAGGAAGTTCTGTTCTCTACCAGAGTTTGAAGCGTTTCAGATGCACTTAGGTTTACCTGATCTAGTATATGTGGCATAATCTGAAAGATTTGGTTAGACATATTTACTGGTAATCAAATATAAAGTTTATTTCAGTAAGGTTACAAAGCCTGAAACAATAATGCTATCATTTGAGCCGATTATACTATCTGTTGGTTTGTTTTTGCCATTAGGTTTGTATTAACCAAATCTGAGATCGTTACATCATGATGAGCCAATTTTTCCACTTTGAAGGAGTTGTTCCTGATGATGCATCAATAAAAAATAATCATAATTATGGAAAACTTAATTGAGAGGCCAAGCTTTAAATCCCATTACGACAATTACATTGGCGGAGCATTTGTTGCTCCCGTTAAAGGCAATTATTTCGATAACGTATCACCAATTGACGGCAAAGTATTTACCAAAGCCGCACACTCTACCAAAGAGGATTTGGAGCTTGCGGTTAATGCCGCTCATGAAGCTTTTAAAACCTGGAGTAAAACTTCCGCAACCGAGCGAAGCATTATCTTAAATAAGATTGCACAGCGGATGGAAGATAACCTGGAGTACCTCGCTACAGTTGAAACCATCGACAACGGAAAAGCTGTTAGGGAAACGCTGGCTGCTGATTTGCCCCTTGGCATTGACCACTTCAGGTATTTTGCAGGGGTAATTCGTGCTGAAGAAGGTTCTCTTTCAGAATTAGATCAGCACACAGTTTCACTGATTGTTCATGAACCCATTGGTGTGGTAGCGTAGATTATCCCCTGGAACTTCCCCTTGCTAATGGGCATATGGAAACTGGCACCGGCACTGGCTGCAGGCAACTGTGTGGTACTAAAACCAGCAGAAAGCACGCCAATATCCATCATGGTATTGATGGAATTAATCGGAGACCTTCTCCCTCCAGGTGTAGTAAACGTTGTTAATGGATTCGGATCAGAGTTGGGCAGAGCCCTGGTTACCAATCCGAAAGTTTCTAAAGCCGCCTTTACAGGTTCAACACCTACTGGCAGACTGGTTATGCAATACGCAACAGAAAACATCATTCCGGTAACCTTAGAATTGGGTGGAAAATCTCCGAACATATTTTTCAGCTCGGTAATGGATGAAGATGATGCTTTCCTGGATAAAGCTGTAGAAGGCGCCGTGATGTTTGCGCTTAACCAGGGCGAAATTTGTACCTGTCCTTCCCGCCTGTTAATTCAGGAAGATATATATGATCGGTTTATTTCCAAAGTAATTGAGCGGACAAAGGCCATTAAAATTGGAAGCCCTTTAGACAAAACGGTTATGATGGGTGCCCAGGCTTCCAAAATCCAATTTGAAAAAATAGCAGCTTATATAAAACTCGGGCAAGAAGAAGGTGCTGAGGTATTAACTGGTGGCGAAATCAATCAGCTGCCCGGTGATCTGGGAGGTGGTTATTATATTAAGCCTACCATTTTCAAAGGACATAATAAAATGAGGATTTTCCAGGAGGAGATTTTTGGCCCGGTGCTCGCTGTTACTACTTTCAAAAATGTTGAAGAAGCCATTGAAATTGCAAATGATACCCTGTATGGATTAGGCGCAGGTGTATGGACGAGAGATGCTCATGAACTCTATCAGGTTCCAAGGGCAATACAGGCTGGGCGCGTATGGGTAAATCAGTATCATGCCTATCCCGCAGGAGCACCGTTTGGTGGTTACAAGCAGTCGGGTGTAGGAAGGGAGAATCATAAAATGATGCTTGGACATTACCGCCAAACTAAAAACATGTTAATTTCTTATGATAAGAACAAACTGGGGTTCTTTTAATAAAAAAATAATCGCCCGTTAACTAATGAGTACCGCAGGTGATCTGATATCGATCTGCGGTATTTATTTTAGAAGAATAGACATGATCAACAGAATTGACAGTACAGATGCAGCGAAAGCCTTAATTGCCACGTTAAAAGAAAAATATGGAGAATTGATGTTCTATCAGGCAGGTGGCTGTTGTGAAGGCACGCAACCCCAGTGTTTTGAAAAGGGAGGTTATTATTTAAGAATGAGAGATGTATGCCTTGGCGAAGTAGAAGGCTGTGAATTTTGGGTAGACAGAGATCTTTACGAATACTGGAAGTTTTCTCATTTTACCCTTGATGTATTGGATGGATTTGGCGTGGGTGGATTCTCATTGGAAACACCCCTTCAAAAAACCTTTAAGATTCATTATCGCCTTTTTACATCAGATGAACTGGAAAATTTAGTACCTGTTAAAACAGCTGAGTAAACTTGTTTCGGTTAGGTTTAAGTCAGTCAGGGAAAATCCTGGCTGGCTTTTTTAATTTAAGCCCACGTCTGTAGACTAAAGTTTAAAAAAATATCCAATCTTTGAAAGAAATTCAGAACAATGCGAAGATTCCTTGCTGTTATTTGCAGCCTACTTACCTTATTTGCGATCAGAGAAACCGTTTATATCTTCACTACAATGGATAAGGATGTGGTGAGCCAAAGAAGTATGCTTATTTTAACTTCGCTCAGCATCACCATTCCCCTGTTTATCCTCTCTTTTTGGTTGTGGATTCCGAGACCTAAGCAGGCAGAAAAAGCTGATTAAGGAATAAACTTATTTTTTAATGCTGCCGTAGGCAGCCAACAGCTTTCTTGTTTACCCCACCATTTGTAACGGTTTTTAGCAATAATATCATAAAACCAATCGCGGATAACTTTAGGAATAACAATAAGACCATAAGATAATGGCCATAATCCTGAAAGTTTTTTGGTAATGCGCAAAGCTGCCGATGATTTAGTATACAACCTGCCTTCATCCAACAAAAGGATTGAATTTAACTTATAGGGTATAATATCAAATTCTGGTAAAATGACTGAGGCAAATTCACCTTGCAGCGGACTGAAGCTAAAGTGATCTTTTTGGTCATGTATAATCACAAATTGTACGGCTGAATTACACAGATTACAAACACCATCGAAGAAAATTACTGCATTTTGCGACATCTCCAAAACTAACCATTATACACTTAAAAACATGTTTGTGTATTAATCCTGTTCAAAATTAGGAAATAATAGCATTAAAATAATTTATGCTGTAAATTAGCTAAGCTAATCTATCAAAAGATGTACGTTTCAATTAACAACCAACTTTTCAATCAGGAAGAGGCTAGTCTCTCTGTTTCTGATTTATCCATTCAAAGAGGATATGGTATTTTTGATTTTTTAAAGACAATCAATAATAAACCGATCTTTTTAGCTGATTATTTGAACAGATTCTTTAATTCTGCCAAAGAAATGCATTTGCCGGTTCCTTTTTCGAGAACAGAACTGCAGGAATCAATTGAAAAACTGATTGAAAAGAATGCCATAGCCAATTCGGGGATTAAAATTATCCTTACAGGAGGTTATTCCGAAGATGGTTATACCATGTCTAAACCAAATTTAGTCATTGTGCAATCGCCTCTGGAAATTAATGAGCACTATGCAGGCAATGGGGTATCCCTGGTTACCTATAATCACCAACGGCAGATCCCGCATGTTAAAACGATAGATTACCTTCAGGCCATCAGGCTTCAAAATTTTGTAAAAGAACGTGGAGCTGAAGACCTGCTTTATCATCAAAATGGCTTCATTAGAGAATGTCCAAGAGCGAACTTCTTTATCGTTACCGAAAATGAAATTATCACCCCTAAAAGTGAAATTTTAAAGGGAATTACGCGGAGTAAGATCCTGGGGTTAAACCTTGAAAATTACACGTTTGTTGAGCGAGATTTTAAACTGGAAGATGTTTACAAGGCAAAGGAAGCCTTTATCAGCAGCTCAACCAAAAATGCATTCCCGGTTTACCGGGTAGATGGGAAGCAGATCGGTGATGGCCAAAACAGGATTGTAAAGTTAATTAATACACAATTACTGCAACTGATTAAGCAGGACCAGGTGGAAGTTGCAGAGTTAAAAGTTTAGTTTTTTAATAATTGTTACTGAATCGTTTAGCCCATTTATGCATGCATAACGAACATTCAACTTTCCAAGCTTAAAACATTTTTATATATTTGCCCAATCCTTCTTCCATGCAAAAGAAAACACTTCTTGACGGACAAAAAATTCAGATTACAATTAAGAGGCTTTGCCATCAATTAATTGAAAACCACGACGATTTCTCGAATACTGTTTTAGTTGGCATACAACCAAGGGGTATTTTTTTTGCCGATCGCATCCATCAGGAGCTTCAATCTATTTTAAAGAATAAGAAAATCCTTAAAGGAAACCTTGACATTACTTTTTTCAGAGATGATTTCCGAAGAAAAGATGGCATTGTTACAGCAAGCAGTAATTCTATCGATTTCATTATCGAAGGCAAGAAAGTAATCTTAATTGATGATGTACTTTGGACAGGCAGAACAATCAGGGCAGCACTTGATGCACTTTTGGCTTATGGTCGACCAGAAAAAGTAGAACTCATGGTTTTAATCGACCGTAGATTCAGCAGGCATCTTCCTATTGAGCCCGATTATATTGGCCATCAGGTAGATAGCTTAAATTCGCAACAGGTAAAAGTAACCTGGACGAGTGAAGGAGGAGAAGATAAAGTAACCTTATTATCAGAAAAGCAATAATATAAAATGGCAGCAGAAAAACTATCAACCCGACATCTTTTAGGCATTAAAGACATTAATCGGAATGATATTGAATTAATTTTCGAAACTGCAGATAATTTCAAAGAAGTGATTAACAGGCCGATTAAAAAAGTGCCTTCACTACGCGATATTACTATTGCCAATATATTCTTTGAAAATTCTACGAGAACCAAACTCTCATTCGAACTTGCAGAAAAAAGACTTTCGGCAGATGTGGTAAACTTTGCAGCATCCTCTTCTTCGGTAAGCAAGGGAGAAACCCTGATTGATACGGTTAACAATATTTTATCAATGAAGGTGGATATGGTGGTTATGCGCCATCCATATGCAGGAGCGGGCCAGTTTCTAAGCAAACACGTTAAAGCTCAGATTGTAAATGCAGGTGATGGTGCACATGAGCATCCTACACAGGCCTTACTGGATGCTTTTTCTATCCGCCAAAAACTAGGTGATGTAGCCGGTAAAAAAGTGGTCATTGTGGGCGATATCCTGCATTCACGTGTGGCTATTTCCAATATCCTTTGCCTGCAACGCTTAGGTGCAGAAGTAATGGTTTGCGGGCCTACAACTTTGATTCCTAAACACATTCACCAATTGGGTGTAAAAGTAGAACATAATCTCATTAAAGCACTTAACTGGTGTGATGTAGCCAACATGCTGCGCATTCAGTTAGAACGCCAGGACATTAAATATTTCCCATCATTAAGGGAATACGCCTTAATGTATGGCTTAAATAAACAGATTCTGGATAACCTCGACAAAGAAATTATCGTGATGCACCCGGGTCCGATAAACCGTGGCGTAGAGATTACCAGCGATGTTGCAGATAGCAAACAATCTATCATTTTAGACCAGGTAGAAAATGGTGTCGCAGTAAGAATGGCGGTGCTGTATTTATTAGCAAGTCAGGGGTAATGAGTGGTTTGGGGCTGAGTTGGTTAACTGCGTAATTGCTTTATTGGTGACTTGCTGAGTTGTTGAGTTGGTTAATCGGCTAACTGTTTAATCGACTAACTGTGTAAGCAGTTTAACAATACCCCACCCCAATCAATTCAACAATATATACTTTTTGCCAGGCAACAATTAAACACCCTTCCCTTTTTTCCACATTCGCAAAAGCCCGATACCAATTCTAAAATCCTTTCGTTAAAACTGTGTTATTAACAGATGTTAATTATTTCTGTTGATAAGCATTGATACTATTTCTAATTTAGTACCAACCATATTTGAAACCGATGCAAAGAAAATACTTACTAGTTCCGCTATTAGTAGCAGGAAGCATAAGCACGCATGCGCAGGTTAGCGCTGTTCAAACCCTGAATAAAAACTACCAAACGGGCTTAGAGTTACTAGATAAAGAAAAATATACGGCGGCATCTCAGCAATTTAAACTTGTTGAGCAACAACGATATAAGCCTTCTACCCAGACAGAAAGCAATGCCGAATTATCTACCTTAAAAGAAAATGCAAAGTTCTACGCCGCAGTTTGTGCGCTGGAGCTGAATAACAGTGATGCTGAAAGTTTATTTCAATCTTTCATTCGCGACTATCCTTTGAATCCCAATACCAAGCTGGCTTATTTCCATGTTGGTAAATCGTATTTCAATCAGAAAAACTACAAAAAAGCATTAGAGTGGTTTGAAAAAACAGATCCTTCCATGCTATCTGGCAAACAACGTACGGAGTACCAGTTTAAGCAGGCATATGCTTATTTCATGCAGCAGGATTATGAGAAAGCAGAGCCTTTATTTGAAGCGGTTAAAAAGGAAAAAGGCGATTTTCAGGAAAGTGCCACCTATTACTTTGCTTACATCAACTACTTAAACAAGGAGTATAAAACAGCCCTGGCTAATTTCGAAAAGCTGAAAGGCTCCCCTACTTATGAAGCAAGCTACCCATATTACATTACTTCAATGTATTATCTGGATGAACGCTATGACGATGTGATCGAGTATGCTTTGCCTGTTATGCAAAAAACTAAACAACAGTATGAACCGGAGATGTTAAGTTTAGTTGCAGCCTCTTATTTCGCTAAATCTGAGTTCAAAAACGCGGAAAAGTATTTTGCCGAGTATTACGCTAAAGATAAAAGTGAGACGAAAAACAATCTTTTTATTTACCAATACGGATACTCTTTATTCCAGAATAAAAAGTATAAAGAATCGGTAGCTGTATTAGAAAAACTTAATACAGACGATGTGTACCTTCAGAATGGTATGCATACTTTAGGTAAAGCCTTCATCCAGCTTGGAGAAAAACCAAAAGCTCAGAGTGCATTTTTCAGGGCTTCCCGTTTAGAATTTGATAAAGGGATTCAGGAAGAAGCCTGGTTAAACTATGCTAAATTAAGTTATGAACTGGAGTTTCACCAACAGGCTTTAGAGGCTACACAAGGTTTCTTAAAGCAATTTCCACGTTCAAGAAAAATTAATGAAGCTAAAACCCTTTTAGGAGAAGTTTTATTAACAACGAAAAATTATCAGGCCGCTGTTGATATCCTTGAACCCATTCCGGATAAAAACCTGGAGGCAAAAGAAGCGTACCAAAAAGTAACTTATTTCCGTGGGTTAGAATTTTATAACGAGCGGGCCTTCCCAAATGCTTTATCGATGTTCTTACGTTCGGAGAAATTCACTGAAGATAACGAGATCCATGCATTGAGTACTTACTGGAAAGCGGAATCGATGTACGAACTACGCAAGTTTGGTGAAGCCGTTAGTACCTTTGAAAAATTCTTAAAAATGCCTGATGCCGATAAAACCGGTGTCTATAATTTCGCAAACTATGCTTTAGCCTATGCGGCTTTTGAAGACGAAAAATACAGTAAGGCAGCAAACTACTTTGAGAAGTTTTTAGCAGGGAACGATAAAGACCAGAAGACCATTGATGATGCGACCATCCGTTTAGCCGATTCTTACTTTGTAAATAAGAGTTATGGAGATGCAATGGCCAATTACAATAAAATCATAAGCCGAAAAAATAGTGCCGAAGATTATGCCTTATTCCAAAAAGGAATGATCCAGGGATTAGAGAATCAATACGATACTAAAATTTCGACGATGCAAGCGTTATTAAAGCAATTTCCAAACTCCAATTACGCAGATGATGCAGGTTTTGAAACGGCTTATACCTATTTTACCAAAGGCGACTTCGATAAATCAAAATCTGATTTGGTTGAATTAGTAGCCAAATATCCACACAGTAGTTACGTACCGAAAGCATTGGTAACCATCGGTTTAGTACAATACAATCAGGATCAGGACGAAGCTGCTTTAGAATCGTTTAAAAAAGTAATCCGCGATTATCCTAGCGCCGACGAGGCTAAGCAGGCACTGGAATCCATCAAAAACATCTATGTTGATAAAGGAGATGCCAATGGATTTATCGCTTATGCAGGAACAACCCCATTGGGTAATTACTCCAATGCAGAACAAGATAATATTGTTTTTGCCGCTGCCAATAACCTGTATTTAAAAGGTGATGCCAATGGCGCTTTTTCTGCTATTAATGCCTACTTCGATAAATTCCCGAAAGCAATACACGAGAAGGAAGCCAAATTTATCAGAGCTGAATCATTGGTTAAATTGGGAAGAGCAGATGAGGCCATTGCCGACTACGAATTCATCCTTAATGACTGGACAAGTGATTATACCGAACGTTCATTGTTAAGCATATCTAAAGTATTCTTAGATCAGAAAAAATACAATGAGGCCATCGTTTATTTAAAACGTTTAGAAACTACAACAGATTACAAGGCACATTATGGCTATGCCATTAACAACCTGTTAAAAGCTTATACGGCTTTAAATATGCCTGATGACATGATCAAATATGCCCAGTTAACTAAAGAGTCTGAAAAAGCATCTGAAGAAGAAAAAAACAGTTCTGGTTTATATTCTGGTAAGGCTTATTTATTAAAAGGAGATACCACTACTGCAGTTAAAGAATTCAAAAATGTGGTTGCCAAAACTAAAACTGTTGCGGCTGCCGAAGCTAAGTATAACCTGGCCTTCTTAGAATATATGAAAGGTGATTATAAAACCTCTTCTAAAACCTGCTTTGATCTCATTAACAATATGGCATCTTATGATTATTGGGTAGCTAAAGCATTTATTCTTTTATCTGATAATTATGTTGCATTAAAAGATAATTTACAGGCAAAAAGTACGCTTCTGAGTATCATTGATAATTATGAGGGCAAGGATGATATCATCCCTACAGCCAAAGAAAAACTTGAAAAACTAAACAAGAAGAAGTAGAAATTATGAAGTCGATTAAATATATATATAGTTCACTGTTTTTTTTAGCTGTTGGATTAATGTCTGCACAGGCGCAGGATAAAAAAACTGAGGAAAAGGAAAAAGAAAAATCAACCGTAAGTGAAGAAATTGAAGTAGTTCGTCCGTACAAACCTATTCTTGCAGAAGCGGTAAAACTGAGAAGAAGTCCGAATTTGGATGATGTTAAAACCTATAAAGCCCGTTTAAATTATAGTGTTACGGACCGGAAATTAGAATTGAACAGCGATATCCAGAAATTACAGGCGCAGGCCCTTGTTGATGAAAAGCAATATGAGCTGATTAATAACTATGTAAAAGGAGGTTTTGGTTCTTTAGCCACCTTATTAGGAGAGGTTTACATCAATAATGGAAGAGACGAGGGACTTCAGTTTGGCGGCTACTTTAAGCACTTTTCTCAGGAAGGAAAATTAAACAAACAGAATAGCAGCACCCAACAGTTTAGCTTATTTGGCAGGAGTATTTTAGAGGAAAACACCGTAAGTGGCAGAATTAACTTCGAACGCAATGGGACGTATTTCTATGGAATAGATAATGACAAACCAGCTTTAAATCCTAATCCGGAAAAGCAGGCTTTAACTTTTTTTGAAGCTGAGGGAGAATTGGTTAAAAATTATGTAGAAGACCCTGATGCTTTCAGCTATGCGCTTAAGGCGAATGCATACATTTGGAATGATAAATTTGATGCAAAGGAAAATTATTTAACCCTGAATGGATATTTGAATAAAAGAATCAGTTCATTCAACTTAGGCTTGGCTGCTTCTACCGAATTTGGAAGCACAAAAGACGCCTTAACAAGTGTTGGCAATAACCTGCTCCGTTTAAATCCTTATATCCGTTTGCAGGTTAAAGGTGCTAAAGTTACTGCCGGAATCAATTTCGTTCAGGAATTTGGTGCCTTCAGCAGTACAAAACTATTCCCTGCGGTTACAGCAGACTTCACTTTAATTCCTGATTACTTACAAATTTTCGGAGAAGTTAAAGGTGATGTAAACAGAAACTCATTGAAAAGTTTTACCGATGAAAATCCTTGGTTAAACAACAACATCCTTGTTAAAAATACTGTAGAGAAGTTAAGTATCAGCGCGGGTATTAAAGGTACAGGCGGACCAGGTTTTGGTTACAAAGCACGCCTTTATATCAAACAGTTTGATGATATGCCTTTGTTCGTTAACAACTTCGACAACTTTAATAAGTTTGATGTGATTTACGATTTTGGTAAAACCAAACTTACCGGCTTAGAGGGTGAGATTTCTGTTCAGGTAAGTGATGCCTTAAAATGGACAGGAAAACTTAATATCGACGATTGGAAACCTGCTTCTGAAACTTATAGCTGGTTTAAACCCGGTTTAAAAGTGAGTTCAAATCTTAGCTATACCTACAACAAAAAGTTAAGTTTTACTGCTGGTGTAGTAATTCAGGACGATGTAAAAGCGAAAGTAAATGTAGCACAACCTGTAAATCCTTTACTTTACGTAGTACCAAATCCATCGATCGAATCCATTGTAACTGTTAAGGGTTTTGTTGATTTAGGCTTGGGTGCAGATTATAGAATCAATAATAAATTCTCGGTGTTTGCAAAAGCGAACAATATCTTAAATACCAATTACAGCAAATACTTGTATTACCAAGTAAACGGGTTTAATATCTTCGGCGGATTAACTTATTCATTCTAAAAGATAAGTTTACACGATCTGAATTTTCGACATTTCCTAAAGCGTCTTTAAGCAATTAAAGACGCTTTTTCTTTTTGCTGCAATATCTACCCATAAATTGCATTAACTACTATTCATTTTGTTTACCCTAAACAGAAAAAGCAAATACCTGTCTAACTATTCACGTTAAATTCTTGATTAAATTTTAGCTCTTCAGGAAATTATTTGACTTAAAACATCTATCGATTACATAAGATTGAGTAATACAACCTGCAGATTATTCTAATTTATCACGTGGATATACTCAAAATATTGAATTTGATCTGAATATTGATTTCCCTTTAAGACGCTCCAACACAACCAGCAACAAACTGAAAATCAAATCATTTAATTTAAAATTAAGTTAAAAAACACTTTAATCTTAATTGAGGAGGATTCCATTTCAATTAAGATTAATACTTTTTCTAATCCTGATGATGAAGTTTATACTATTCTGCTGCATCCCCTAGCAAGAATAATGTTCATCTCTAATCTAAATTTTATGAAGAAACAGCATTTACTCTTAATGCCGTTTTTAACCTTAGTTATGCTATTTGGTATAACTTTAAAAACGGATGCGCAGGTACCACAGCAGTTCAACTATCAGGGAGCTGCCAGAAATGCAAGTGGAACACCGCTTGTCAACAAAAACCTTTCTTTAAGGTTAAGTATTGTTGACGGTTCTCCAAATGGTGAAGTTCAATACACGGAGACACGAACGGTCACGACAAATACACTGGGGCTTTACAGTGTGGTTATCGGATCGCCAGGCGCCAGCAGTAAAACCGGAACCATAGCGGGAGTAAGCTGGGCAAGTGGTTTAAAATATATACGGGTAGAGGTAGATCCAAATAATGGATCAAACTTTAGTATAGCTGGTACTGCACAACTACTAAGTGTACCTTATGCACTTTACGCTGCAAACGGACCAACTTCTGTACCCGAAACCATTACTACCCTAATAGATAACAAGAATGGTACATACAGCTATAAAAGTGAAAACAATACCGTAACATTAATCAATGTTCCAGCAGCCGTAAAAGCCAATTTTCAGGATATCCTTAACGATAACGCTGTTAAAACAGCAATTACGCAGCTGGTAAATCAAAATGCTGGCAATGTAAGTTACGATGTGACCAACCAGCGTTTTACATATAAGGATAATAACGGTGCCGTCCAAACCGTAAACCTCACACAACTGATTAAAAGTAATGAAACCATTACCACATTAACAGATAACCAGGATGGCACATATAGCTATAAAAGTGAGAACAATACAATTACATTAATCAATGTTCCCGCAGCGGTTAAAGCCAATTTTCAGAATATCCTCAATGACAATAACGTAAAAATGGCGATTACACAACTTGTTAATCAGAATGCCGGTAATTTAAGCTACGATGTAACGAATCAAAGTTTTACTTACAAGGATGCAAATGGAAATATACAAGCTGTAAACCTAAGTCAGTTGGTAAAAGCAGCCGAAACTACAACTACGTTAATAGATAATGGCAACGGAACATATACTTATAACAATGAAAAAGGAGCCGCAACAATAATAAATGTTGGAGCAAGCGTAAAAAATAATTTTCAAGACATCTTAAATGATCAAACAGTTCGAAACTTACTCACGCAATTGATTAACCAAAATGCAGGAAATGTAACTTATGATCTGGCTTCAAAATCGTTCACGTTTAAAGATATTAATGGAAACCCGCAGGTAATTGACCTTACTGCTTTGGTAAAATCTAGCGAAACACTCACTACCCTCACCAAAGATGCCACCACTTCGGTTTATACCTATAAAAACGAAGCCGGGACAGATGTGAACATCGATGTGATTGGCGATGTAAAGAACAATTTCTCCGATATCATCAATAACCCTGCGGTGAAAACATTATTGGAAACCATGGTAACCAACACCAAGGGAACAGTAACTTTCAATGCAACCAATAACCAGTTCAGCTATACCGACGCCGCCGGAAACCCACAGGTAATTGACCTTACAACTTTGGTAAAATCTAGCGAAACCCTCACTACCCTCACCAAAGATGCCACCACTTCGGTTTACACCTATAAAAACGAAGCCGGGACAGATGTGAACATCGATGTAATTGGTGATGTGAAGAACAATTTCTCCGATATCATCAATAACCCTGCGGTGAAAACATTATTGGAAACCATGGTAACCAACACCAAGGGAACAGTAACTTTCAATGCAACCAATAACCAGTTCAGCTATACCGACGCCACCGGAAACCCGCAGGTAATTGACCTTGCTGCATTGGTAAAATCAACCGAAACACTCACTACCCTCACCAAAGATGCCACAACTTCCATCTATACCTATAAAAACGAGGCCGGGACAGATGTGAACATCGATGTAATTGGTGATGTGAAGAACAATTTCTCCGATATCATCAATAACCCTGCGGTGAAAACATTATTGGAAACCATGGTAACCAACACCAAAGGAACAGTAACTTTCAATGCAACCAATAACCAGTTCAGCTATACCGATGCCGCCGGAAACCCGCAGGTAATTGACCTTGCAGCTTTGGTAAAATCAAGTGAAACACTTACCACACTCACCAAAGATGCCACAACTTCGGTTTATACCTATAAAAACGAGGCGGGGACAGATGTGAACATCGATGTAATTGGCGATGTGAAAAACAATTTCTCCGATATCATCAATAACCCTGCGGTGAAAACATTATTGGAAACCATGGTAACCAACACCAAAGGAACAGTAACTTTCAATGCAACCAATAACCAGTTCAGCTATACCGATGCCGCCGGAAACCCGCAGGTAATTGACCTTGCAGCTTTGGTAAAATCAAGTGAAACACTTACCACACTCACCAAAGATGCCACAACTTCGGTTTATACCTATAAAAACGAGGCGGGGACAGATGTGAACATCGATGTAATTGGCGATGTGAAAAACAATTTCTCCGATATCATCAATAACCCTGCGGTGAAAACATTATTGGAAACCATGGTAACCAACACCAAAGGAACAGTAACTTTCAATGCAACCAATAACCAGTTTAGCTATACCGACGCCACCGGAAACCCACAGGTAATTGACCTTACTGCTTTGGTAAAATCAAGCGAAACACTCACTACCCTCACCAAAGATGCCACAACTTCCATCTATACCTATAAAAACGAGGCCGGGACAGATGTGAACATCGATGTAATTGGTGATGTGAAGAACAATTTCTCCGATATCATCAATAACCCTGCGGTGAAAACATTATTGGAAACCATGGTAACCAACACCAAAGGAACAGTAACTTTCAATGCAACCAATAACCAGTTTAGCTATACCGACGCCACCGGAAACCCACAGGTAATTGACCTTACTGCTTTGGTAAAATCAAGCGAAACACTCACTACCCTCACCAAAGATGCCACAACTTCGGTTTATACTTATAAAAACGAAGCCGGGACAGATGTGAACATCGATGTAATTGGTGATGTGAAGAACAATTTCTCTGATATCATCAATAACCCTGCGGTGAAAACATTATTGGAAACCATGGTAACCAACACCAAAGGAACAGTAACTTTCAATGCAACCAATAACCAGTTCAGTTATACCGACGCCACCGGAAACCCGCAGGTAATTGACCTTGCAGCAATGGTAAAATCAAGTGAAACCCTCACTACCATTTCTTATGATAACTTAACCAATAATCTGTCATTTACAGGTGAGAATGGTACGCCGACCTTAATTAATTTGAACGAGGGAAGTATGTCTTATGACAGCGGAACAAACACCCTCACCTATAAAGATGCAAGTGGTTCTACAACCCCAATCGCGCTGAACAACACTGATTTAAGCTACGATGCAACTGCAAAAGTTCTTACTTACAAAAACACTTTTGGAGCAGATCAGACTATAAATTTTGCAACATTGATTAAAGACAATGAAACCCAAACCAGCCTTACCGATGTGGTAACACAAGGTACGGACGGAATCGGCCAAACCTTTGATATCCACACATTAACCTATACGGACGAAAAAGGAATAGCCCACCCCATCAATCTTGCAACCCTGATTAAAGGCGTAGAAACTTTAACCACCTTAAATTATGACGGCGCCACGCATTCGTTGAACTATAAGGATGAAAAAGGTGCCATCACAACGTTTAACATGATCGATTTGATAGGAGAAACACAGACCTTAACCAAACTGGCCGTAAATACATCAACAGGAACTTTAGATTACACGGATGAAAATAAAGTGCTCAACAGCCTGGATATTTCTCAGGCTGTAAGAGAGCCCTGGTACAATAATTCGACCAATACAGGCGCAACGGCCAACACAGATGACATTTATACCAAAGGCTGGGTTGGAATAGGCTATACGTTGCCTTCAACAGATAATCCTAATGAAAAACTGAGGGTTAATGGGTCGATATCTTCGGTAAACGGTTCTTATGCAGATTATGTTTTTGAAGACTATTTCAAAGGTAAATCAACCATAAAAAATGATTACAAGTTTAAGAGTCTCGCTGAGGTAGACAATTTTATCAGGACTTATAAACACCTTCCGGGCATAACTCCGATAACCAAACTGGAGAAAACAGATAAGGGTTACGCATTTAACCTTTCAGCTTTATCAATCCAATTATTAGAGAAAACTGAAGAGTTATATCTCCATGTAATTGAGCAGCAAAAACAGCTCGATAAAAAGAATAAGGAAATCGATGATTTAAAATTACGGTTAGAAAAACTGGAATCCCTATTAATTAAAAAATAAAGGGCATAAACCAGTGCTTTAAGCCTGACTCCTCATCAACTATTCAATTTAAAAATTCTTTATACCCAGGATATGAAATTACATCATAAATTATTACTGATTATGGCCGTAGTGCTATTTGGATCGGTAAGTCAGTTCTCTGCCCTAGCCCAATTGAATATGACCAAAATCAAGGATGCCTCAATCACAGGTACGCAAAGGGTCCCCATTCCGGGAGCAATTTTAGAGCTGGAAAGTAATAACAAGGGTTTTTTAGTACCCCGAATGACCATTACCGAAAGAAATGCTATCCCTCTAGCCAATAGGGTTGATGGATTAATGATTTTCAATACCACAACTGGTTGTTTCAACTACTGGAATTCGATTTACAATAACTGGCTAAGTATCTGTGGCTCACTCCCACCTGCCGTAATGAAAATAGCGGATTGTGCAGCATTTACCATATCCGGCACATATAAAGGAGGCGTAGAAGTAGGTGCAAACAATTATATACGCATCCCCATTACGGTAACACAACCGGGTACATACACCATCATGGCCAGTGCCTACAATGCCGGGGTAAGTAACGGGTATTATTTTGGTGAAACGGGTACTTTTCCAAATGTGGGAACTTATACGGTTACCATGACGGCTAAGGGTAGACCACTTAAAGGTTATGAAGCCACTGAAGCAGGAGATGTATTGGCATTCTCCATCAATGGCTTACCTGTAAGCGGTTGTAGTCCAAATGTTTTTGTAGAGAAGGCCGATATTGCCTATGCGGTAGATTGTGGAAGCATCAATGCTGTTGGTAGCTATCAGGTAGGTAATGCACTATCAGCAAATGAAAAATTAAATGTAACCGTAAATGTAACCAGTCCGGGTTTTTGGAGTATGCAAACCAATACTGTTAATGGCTATTCCTTCAACGGCGTAGGAACTTTTAGTTCAGCTGGTCTTCAAACGGTACAACTTACCGGAGCAGGCACCCCTATATCTTCAGGTACAAACAACTTTACCCTGTCTTCGAACTCGGGAGCACCCTGTGCCAATATCCCGATAGTGGTACAATCAACAGCCTATAGTGTAGATTGTGCAAGTGCGACAGTAGCAGGCACCTACTTACAGGATGTAGCCTTAAACTCTACACACACCATTACCATTCCTGTTAATGTAACTGCTACCGGTCCTTATACCATAACCACAAATGCTGTAAATGGGTATTCATACGCTGCTTCAGGAACGTTTAATACACTGGGGGCACAAACTGTAGTACTCCAGGGTTCGGGCATACCGGCAGCAGGCGGGAACAACACTTTTGTGATCAGTTCAAATGGTGGAGCACCCAATTGCAATGTTAATGTAAGCGTTACCCCTCAGCCAGTAAGTTACACCATGAACTGTGCAAGCGTAACAGCTAATGGAAACTATATAGCTTATTCAGCACTGAATAGCACGAATACCATCACCTTAAGTATCAATGCTACATATGGAGGTAATTATGATATCATTACCAACGCTGTAGATGGTATTTCCTTTTCTGGTTCGGGTACCCTCACTGTGGGCAACAATTCAGTTACCCTTTATGGAGCAGGAACCCCAACTTCAACCGGTATCAAGAATTTTATCATTAGCTCTAACAGTTCTACCAATGGAGCAAATTGTACAGCCTCGCTAAAAGTTTCCTACAGAAGTATGAAAGTATTGGCTATGGGATTAACCGTGTATGCTGCAACTGCAGGTTCAATGGCTAACAAAATGTTAACAACTGCTTCAAATTTCGGGAATACTGCAACAAGTAAAGTACCCATGCTTGCCAATCTTACCGTGGTGGATGGCGGAACCTATGCGCTACCGGCAGATTATGCAAGTTATGATATCATTATACTGGGATATAATTACGACGGCGCTTTGCCCTATTACCCTGGAGATATTACTAAGTTGAACGATTTTGTAAAGACCACAAAGGGTGTGGTGATCAATTTTGCACAGAATGCAGAGGGCACAAAAATTCTGGGTGATGCCATATTTGGCACTTCCCTAACCAGGACAGCTAATGTACTCACTACCGCTACTTCACATTTTACTAATGTAGACGATCCGGTTCTGAATGGTGTTTTTGGAGATATCAGAAATAAAGATTGGGGCGAAGAACTTGGGTCTACTGACGGATTATCAGGATATCCGGGAAGTACGATTGTCTATTCTAACGGACAAGGGGCCAACGCCGCTACAGCTACCGCCTTAAGGCATGCTACATTAGGATATATGTGGGTAGGCGACAATGGTTTTATGTGGGGCGATGCAGCTTATGCAGTTTATTATAATCGTGCGCCTTTTAACATTTCAGGAACGTCTGCACCCGCTACCAAACAACATGGCGCGCCGCTCATTCCAACCTACAACAGCCATTTCCTGGCAAATGCTGTAGCCTGGGCCATAGATTATGTTCAAAAAAACAAGCCTTAATATTAAACTAACGGATTATGAAAGCAAATGCGCCTATCTTACTGGTATTCCTGGCCTTCTTCTTCCCTGCTCTTGCAAAAGGACAAGTTACCCCAGGTTTACCCTTCACTTTCAATTCTGCAGGTGGGTATGGAACAGTAAATGGTTTCCTCATCGATTTTAACCTTGGCGAGCAGGTTCTTGTAGAAACATTTGATCAATCGCCTGGCTTACTATTCAGCCAGGGCTTTCTTCAGCCCTACCTTCTGGCACCTGCTCCGGTAAACGATGTTTTTGTTACCAACAATATTCTTACCCCAAATAACGATGGAAAAAATGACCTGCTGGAAATTAAAGGACTCGAAAACTACCCCAATAATATACTAAGTATTTATGACCGGGCTGGAAGAAAGGTTTTTAGTACTACTGATTATAAAAGTAATTGGAATGGTATGGTCGATGGAAAAGCACTTCATGAAGACACTTATTATTATATCCTTGATTTAGGAAAATCAAGAGCAAAGATTACCGGTTTCGTGTCAATAGTTAGGGATGGCTATTGATAACGGACATATTCCAGTAAAACCAGGTAGGCCACTACCAAAATGATGAGGCAGGTTGGTCAATTCAGGGATAAATTGATCCAGCTACAACCGGGTACCTATCGAGGGGGTGCCCGGGCCCATCTAAATTAAGTCGTTAGTAAACCCTCCAAACAATCTAATTCAAGCCCCATGAAAACACTAAGCCATTTCATATTAATAATCGGCATGATGATGCCGTCTATATGTACATATGCTCAATTAAATCCAATGGGAAGCATGTATTTCCAAAACCCTTATTTAATGAACCCGGCAAACGCCGGATTAGATGGTGGATGGAATATGGCCGCAGCATATAAAGCACAATGGACATCTATTGAGGGCGCTCCTTCTATACAAGCTATAACGGGCGATTATGGTGATATGGATAAACATATCGGAGTGGGAATAAATTTCTATAATGAGCGTGCTGGAGTAATTAATCGTACCAATCTCAAAGCTACTTTTGCTTATCATCTCTTTCTAAATAAGGATCAAACCAGTGCTTTAGACTTCGGTCTTTCCGGAGGAATACTCAATGAATGGATAGATCTGAACCGTATAAAAGGGAATTTGGAAGATCAGTCTCTGCTTAATTTTAACAACCGGAAATTATATTTAGATACCGATTTTGGTATTGCATTGCGAAGTTCAGCATTTACGATTCAAGGTACGCTTCCAAACCTCAAACATCTGTTTAACCGAGATCTGAACAGAACCATTATAGACCGCATTTTATTTATATCTGCAATAGGTTATAAGCTGAAATTCAACACGGCAATTCTGGATGAAATAGAACCTAAAGTAGTATACAGGGGAGTTACCAACTTCAAAGATATACTGGACCTGGGCGCCAGGGCATCCTTCTATGAAAACAAACTCGATTTCAATGTGATGTACCATAGTACAGGAAGTTTAACCTTTGGAGTAGGTACATTATTTAAGGAAAGATTATCGCTCTTGGCGCTCTATACCAGTAATACGAATGACCTTCAAAGTTACAGCAATGGAGAGTTCGAAATTGCATTACGATACCATTTCAAATAATTAAATCCCGTAAATCTAATCATATGAATTTTAAGAAAAACACCAAAACTATCGTACTGATGACAGGATTATGCCTGCTTGTTAGTTCCAGCTGTAAGAAAGCAATCAAAGAAGAGGACAATTTACAAAGCTTTCAAAAACCGAGTTCGCTGATGATTAACTCCAATGCCGATATAGCCAATACAATCGGCGCCAACATTCAAGAGTTTAACGAGCTTAAAAGTTCGGAACAAGAAAGAAAAAGGTTGCTGTTAAATCACAATGGAACTGATTTTGATCCAACAGGTTTTCATATTCCCGCCAATACGGAACTTTCTGTAACCGTTGAAAAACTGGCTGGAAGCAGGCTGCCTAAGCTATTGATTGGTACCTACTACCGGTATTTTGACGCTCAGGGTTATGAACCACTTATTGTACAATTAAATGAAGGTATAAATACCATATCATCCGGACAGTATGGTGGAGCAATGTGGATCAGGTATACCACTACAGAAACCCCTAACAGCAAAGTTAAAATCACCTTTAACAGTGGTCACCAAAAGATGCCGGTATTCGTTAAAAATAAAACTACCGCTGCTGATTGGAGCTACCAACTTGAAAATTACACCTCCTCCCCCGATGTTTTGCTAATGGGCAACAGGGTTTACCAGTTTTTTAGCAGAGAAAGGGCGCTTAGATATCAAACAGAGGGTAAAGATAATAATGTAAATCTGGACGTAGCCGATCGGATATGGGACTACATGAATGAGTTTAGCGGACTAGACGGGTCGGCGCCCGAGCATCAGCTACCGGTACACAACAAAATTTTAGCAACAGAAACCGATCATGTAGGTACAGGAATTGGTTGGGCCTGGACCTATGGTATATATCACATACCATCTTACTGTGATAAAGCCTTTACGCTGATGAATACAAGCTCTGGATCAAATTTCTGGCATGAAACCGGGCACCACCATCAACAAAAAACCTGGACCTGGAGCACGCTAACTGAGGTTACAAATCAAATTTATGCCATTCTTGTACAAAGAAAGCTAGGCATAACTCCTGCCCGGCTAAAAAAAGACAATAGATGGCCGGCAATAAAAAGTTACTTAGCAGATGCATCAGCTACAAAGGATTATAACCTTAATACAGGCAGTGAATGGGTAAGGGTTGGATTATTCCAGCAACTATGGCTTGCTTATGGAGATAACTTTTTCATTTCATTGCATAAAAAAGCGAGAACAGAAAAACCTGCTTTAAGCACAGATGCAGATGAAATGCGTTGGTTTATGCTTTCTGCATGTAGCATCTCCGGACGGAATCTCACAGATTTCTTTAAGAAATGGGGTTTTAAGGTAAATGAAAGTGTTTATACCGAAATTAATAATTTAGGTTTGCCCAACCCTGCGCAGGATCTCTGTGCCTTAGATGATGATGCCAACGGAATACCCACCGGAATAAATTACGAGATTGCTTCTGCTTTGCCATCCACCTATTCTATGTTATTCAATGTTTACCAAGGTGTACAATACAATGGTACCCTGGTTAATGTTTATCCAGACCAAAATCAAATCAGTAGCCGCTGGAAGCTTACTTACGCCGGGGATGGTTACTACCAAATTGAATCTCTTGTGGCAAATAAAGGTAGAGTTCTTAGCGTAGTAGAAGGATCCAGCGCAGACGGAACAAAACTGGAAATTCGTGACAATATCCAAAGCCCGGCTCAACGGTTTAAAATTGTAAGTACAGGTAACGGCTGCTATACAATATCACCAGCATGTGCGCCAACAAAAATGGTACAGGTTTCCGGAGGAACGACCAAGAATAATACTCCACTGGTACTTGGAACAGCAAATGGTGGTGCGAGTCAACAATTCAAATTTGGCACTTACTAAACCTAACCAGAGGTTTAGTAAGTAATAGATTGCCCTTAAGATATATTTAAAGGGCAATCTATTCATAGCGTAGCCTATTTATTCAATAAGAACTACTTCCGCTCCTCTTCTGTATCTCGCTTCACCAGTTTCATGTAGGCTGATGGCTGCATACTCATCACTTCCTTAAAATAGCGGTTAAAAGAAACACGGTTATTGAATCCCGATTCATTCATTACCTGCTCCAGGTTTAACTTACTATCTCGCTGAATCAGATCGACAGCATATTTTATTCTAAGTTTATTGATATAACTGTAAAAAGTATCCCCTACTGCTATGCTCAACACCTGACTCAAATGATACTCGGATATTTTCAACATACTGGCCAACAATGAAAGCGTTAAATCGCTATTTAAGAAAACTTTTTTCTTTTGCATCAGGTTATGAAGATCTTCGCTATATTTTTGAAGCATTGCTTCTGATAATTTCCCCATTTTATATCGCTCGGTATTAACCAAATCATCCGTTTTAAAATAAGGATTATCCAAATGAATTTCTGATTCCCGATCCTGAGGAGTTTTCCTTAATATACTTGCGGGTAGTAAATATTTGAATCTTGTTAAAATCAGAATACAAGACACCGCATAACTAATTCCCATCAGCATCCAGATCACAAAATAGGGTAAGTTCAAATAAGCTACATTTCCATTAACAAATGGATTTTTAATTAATGCCGAATGCACATTTAAAAGTGTAAAAATACCACAAACCATAAAGGTGATGCCACAAGCAGTAAAAGCCTTGTTAAATACATTAAACTGCAAATCGAGCCTGGTAAAAAAACCGTATAACCCATAGGCGAGTATCGATACCCCTTCTAAAGCAAGTATGTAATAAAAAATCAATACATCTGCATTCAACCAGATGCACACAAGTTTAGCGAGCGTTATTAAGACAACAGGCGCAAATTGCAAAAACAACATATTTCGCGACACTGAATGTTCGCATATCTGTTTAACATGTAAGTAGAATAGCGGTCCGTAAATTGAAAAAATTGGCGTGAAGCAATAAATATAATGTCCGTTGCTATAATAAATCAAACCATTGCACGCCAGGTGAATTATAATAAAAATATGAGTTATGTTCAGCAACCTAATCCTTAAAGTAACCGCATTTATTAACATGGTTACAAGCATAAAAACGGTTGAAATGACAAGCGTTATTAAAGCGATGGTTTCATCCTCTAATAGAGATAACTTAAAATTCATACTATCCGATTAAAGTTCCTACATCGATACATTATTACTTTCTTCCTGTTGATGAGCGTCTTCAATCTTCATGATATATTCTGCGGGTGTTGTTCCGGATACTTCCTTAAAATACTTATAGAAAGAACTTACAGAATTAAATCCACAGCTATAAGCCAGGGATTCAATCTTGATATTTTTATTGTTTTTAAAGATCTCTTTGGCATGTTTAATCCGGCATTCAGCTAATAATCTATAGAAACTCTTTCCTATATAAATATTTAATACTTGCGAAATATGGTGTTTAGGAATACCACTTTTGACCGATATTTTCTTCAGATCCAGGTCGGCATCCAGATAGATCTGATTTTCCTCAATTAATATTAAAAGTCTTTCAGCAATCTGCTCCATTTGATCATGGCATAAGCCCGATGAACGGTAAGGGCTTAGAAAACCGTCGTTATGACTTTCCTTAGATACCAGACTATCGTCATGATACCAGAACCAATACAGCCGAAAAACGGCAAAGAGCATAATCAGGTTATTTGAACAAAAGAAAAAGCTTTGTTCAAAACCAAAGTGGATTGGATAGCCAGCCCGTACCAACAATAAGAAAAATAGCGTTACTATGTTCAGCCCTGAGATAAACATCAGTTCCTCAGCCCTGTGCAACGAACTATCTGTATTCAATTTACGCATATGTTTATAAGTTGCGATAAAACAACACACCTGCAGAAATACACCGATTGTACAAACTACCGCTATAAGCCCACTCCCGGCTTTTACAATAAGAATTAATAAATTAATGATCAACCCTGCAAAATAGGGTGCTAAAAATAAAATAGTTGGATACCAGGCCTGATGCTTATCAGAACAATGCAAACAAATATTTCTGAAGATGACTGATAGTAACAGTCCGGCTAAGAAGCTCAGATAAATTAAATGGTTAACGGATTCCTGAAAAACAAAAAGATTAACACCAATACTTATCAATAAAACCAATACCAGAAACAGTAATGGAAGTTCTTTCCCCCTATATAAAATAATCATAACGATAAATTTTAATCGTTAAATAAAATAATAAATTATCAAACCCAGACAGAAGACAAAACCTGAATTCAAAACAAAACGACTCATAAGGCATAAGAAGTTACACTTCACCTTAAATCTAAATGCCGAATGAATTTGCCTTCTTTTTTACTATTAATGACTGGGAACCGCCTGTGATTTTCTTCTTTTCCGCATATTAATTCTGGCGAAGTTAGTTTGGACAATAAATGTTAAAGAGTTGCGCTTTTGAAGAATTTCTAAATGGCGGCAGGGCATGTGTTTATTCACATCAGGGCCTGACTTTAGCGTGCCGGTTGTTAAGGTTAATAATGTACTATTCATATTTTGGACGGTATGATTCCAAATGATCCTCTCGGATCAATTGGTTGGTTAGTTTGATTATGGGTAAAACTTATCATGAATCAGGAAACAGCAGTGGACAAAAGTTATTTTTTAAAATAAAAATCTGTCAACATTACTTTTTACTGCTTTTCAAGCCTTACCTTTTGCTAATATAAATTTTTATATTAATTAATTATAGCTTTTAGGTGTAAATAAATTGGTTTACAGCTTAAGTAAGATGCGCTGTTTAATAAAAAACACCATCCCTGTATCTGGTATAGTACTAAAATCCAATATAAAGAATAGGCTCCAAAATGCGGAGCCTATCTGTTTGATCCAATCGTCCCGTAGATTTAATCTAACACCAATATAACAACCTAATTATTGAGATTGTGCCGAATCTTTTTAAAATACCGAGGAGCGGGTAAGGGAATATTGTCTTTCTTGTACACCTCAAAATACAGCTGTTATAGGGTTTTAAATGAATAACCTGCCTGATAAAAACTATTAATGAATTAAATCATGTCTTTCAAAACACCATTACAAACTTATAATCAATCGCTTGTGCTCAATAAATGATCAGAACTGGTTACTCATTTCCTTCCCAACATACCAATTCTATCTTTGTAACCGTTATCTTTGGAAGGATAAAGAAATGGCTCCTTTTAAACAATGAACTTTGCAGTGATAAATATATACCGGGTGTTTCTTCTTTCAAACTTAACGCATGGCATTAGTCATTTCCATTATTTAGAGGTAGAATTTAATTTTTAATTTTAAAACGCTTAATTTTACCCGAATGGACATATTATTATACCTTTCAGAACTTCTGCAACAACATAAAGAAGTTGGTATTACTGGCTTAGGTACCTTTTACAAAAAGAAATTCCCGGGCAGGTACGATAAGGAAAAACAATCGTTTTTACCTCCGGGGTATACTTTGCAATTTTCTCCTGAAGTAAAGCAAGAAAATATTCTGCCAGAATTTATTACGGAGAAAAGAAACATTTCTGCTGAAAGCGCCAACTACTACGTTGCCCAGTTTGTAGAAGATACCAATAAAAAACTAGAATTAGAACATGAAGCCATTCTTGAAAACATTGGCCGATTGTTTTTTACAGAGCATGAAGGCTTAAGCTTTGAGCCTGCTAAAGATATTAATTACGGGTCTGAATTTTACGGCCTGCCTACACTCTCAGAAAGTGAAACCATTGCACCAGAACCTACTCAAACCACTAATGAGGAGGAAGAAGTTTATGAAGAAATTGCTGAGGCTCCCGCTGCTACGCCTCCGTTAGAAAAGCAAGAACAAGTGCTTCCTGTAATAGAAAACATTGAACTGGACGAGGTTCGGGATGATTTAAAACACACTTTGAAACATACCGAATACCCTGTTGAGGTACCAGAATCTGTTAAAGAACAGCATCAGGAACATCCTAACCAATTTGGTCATCAATCAGAGCAGGCAAAGCACGAAAAAGAAGTTCCTGAGTTCATCAAAGAGCAACATGAAGAACATCTTAATCGTTTCGGCCATCAGCCTGAATCTGAAGTACCAAAAACATATATAAATCTTCATGATGAGGTAAAAGAGGAACCTGTTATTGAGGCTCCAGAATTTATAAAGGAACAGCATGCCGAACACCCTAATCGTTTCGGCCATGATCCTATTGCAGACTATCCGCAAAGCGAAGAAAGTAACGGCATGTCTTTATGGCTCAAAATTGCTATTGCGGTATTGGCTGTAATTATCCTCGTAGCCATTGCCTACCTGGTTAAACCTGAACTTTTCCAGGGAAATCAACCGGTTGAAGCACCGCAAACAGCTATGGCAGACAGCAGTATTGTACCTGTTGACAGTGCCAAAATTAAACAAGATTCTATAGCTAAAACTGACAGTATCTTAAAAGCTAATCAGGTTCAGAAACAAGCAGCCGTTGATACCGTAAAGAAACCTGTTGTAACTAAACCTGCTCCTGTTCAGCAAAAAGAAGAAAAAGCAATTGAAAATACGAAGAATTCAACATTTGATGTGATTGCGGCCTCGTTCCAATCGGAGAAAAAAGCAAACGAATTCATCAGGCAAATGAAGAAATATGGTATAGAGGCAAAAATTGCCAAATTACCCGGCAGGATGAAAAAAATAAGCATTGCATCATTTCCTACTGAGCAAGAAGCACGTAAACAACGCCCGGAATTGGCTAAAAAAATCAATATTAAAGAACTAGACATCATTCAGATAAACAACAACACACCATAATGATCAATTTATTATTAACTATTCAGGATACTGCACAAGCACTACAAGATACGACAGCGGCAAATCCAAACTTAACTCAACCTACTCCAGAACTACATTTTATCGACTTGCTTTTTAAAGGTGGATGGGTAATGATTCCTTTAGCTTTTTTAGCATTTCTAGCTTTAATCATTTTCGTTGAGCGTTACTTAACCATTAAAAAAGCGACTAAAGATGAGTCAAATTTAATGGTTCAAATCAGATCTTATATCCAAACCGGAAACCTCGATGGTGCGATGTCATTATTGAGAAATAACAACTCTCCTTTATCGCGCATGCTCCAAAAAGGCTTAAAACGCATTGGCCGTCCGATTAAAGACATTGAAGGTGCCATAGAAAACGTAGGAAAGTTAGAAGTTTCTAAATTAGAAAAGAACATCAGTATTTTAGGTATAGTTGCTGGTATTGCACCCATGTTGGGTTTCGTAGGTACAATTGTTGGGGTTATTACCATCTTCCATCAGGTATCTATTAAAGGCGCTATTGAAATTGGTACCATTTCTGGTGGTTTATATACAAAAATGATTACCTCAGCAACAGGATTAATTATCGGTATTATCGCCTATGTTCTATACCATATCTTAAACATTATGGTAGAAAAAATCATTTTGAAGATGGAAACTGATGCAATAGATTTTATTGACTTACTAGAAGAACCAGGCAAATAATGAATTTACGCAAAAGAACAAAAGGTGGCGTAGAAGTACATACATCGGCATTGAACGATATTATGTTCTTTCTGATGCTGTTTTTCTTATTGGCATCTGCTGTGGTAAATCCTCAGGTAGTAAAGCTATTGTTACCTCAATCCTCCAGCGGACAGCAATCTACCGCTAAGAAAGCTGTAACGGTAAGTATAGACGAAAACTTAAAATATTTCGTTGATAAAAAACTAACAGCACCAGAGGCTTTGCAGCCTGCCATAGAAGCTTATCAAAAGCTGGCACCAGATATGACTATCATTTTATATGTAGCCAAAAATGTACCGGCAGAAAACATTATGGTAGCATATGATGTAGCAAACAAATTAAAATTGAAACTTGTTTTAGCTGTAGAGCCTAAAAAATAATGACACATAAAGAAGAAAATAACTACCCAAAAGCAATTGCCATTTCCTCCGGAATCATGGCCTTCCTGCTTGCGATTAGCTTTTTTATAGTGATTGGTTCTTTTCAACCCCCTGAAGATTTAGGAATGGGTGGAATGGTGGTAAATTATGGTACAGCCGAAACCGGCATGGGCGATGATTATACCAGCATAGAAGAACCTTCGGCCGATCCAAATGCCAACAATAAGGCGCCTGAAAAAGTTACTCCAGAGCAAGAAGTTACACAAAAAACCAATGCAGAGTCGAGTGAAAAGGAAATACAAACACAAAATACAGAAGAAGCACTAAGTGTTAATACCAAACCACAAAAAGCTACAACAACTACCCCTACAACTTCTACTGAAGAAAAGCCGGCTAAACCGGTGATTAACCAAAATGCCTTATACAAAGGTAAGAAAAGTACTGGTCAGGGTGGTGGCGATGGCACAGGAAACACACCAGGAAATCAAGGTTCTGTTAATGGAGACCCTTTGGCAAACAACTATGGTCCGGGCGGCTCTGGATTTGGCAACAAACCGATTGAATTGCGCCGTTTTTCTAACCTGGTCATCCCGAAAGATGATGGGCAAAAAACCGGAAAGATTGCCATTCGGATTTACTTTAATAAAGCAGGAGATATTACCAGAGCCAATCAGGAATTGAAGGGTTCAACCATTACAGATACAGAATTGGTTAACAAATGTATTCAGGCTGTTTTGAATTCTTCTTTGAGTAAATCCGATGTTGGAGGCGACAATCAAACCGGCGTTGTGGTATTCAATTTTAAAGTGAAGTAAAAGCAAAATAAATAAAGCATTTATCAAGGCATAGGTATCAAACTTATGCCTTTTTCATTTTATCCTCCAGCTGTTTAGCTATCCTGTTGAATCGAAACGCTATCTAATCAAAGTTACGGAACCCTTCTTAAGAATGACTTTATTTTCTTGAGTAGTGAAAGAAGCAACCCAGAAATAACTTCCCACAGGAGCTGCCGCTCCCTTATAATCTCCATTCCAACTGTCATATAATCGATTTGAACTAAACATCAGTGCACCTCTCCGGTCAAAAATCTGTAGTTTAAAATTCGTTGCTCTGCTCCCCTCTTTAGCCTTAAAAAAATCATTAACATTATCCGAGTTCGGGCTAAAGGCATTTGGAAAAGAAATATCATTGCACGCTTCTTCTTCCAGTGTTACGTCAACCTCATCTGCTATGCATCCATTAGCTTTAAGAATATCGAAGTGATAATTCCCTGCATACAACCCGATAAAATTATGGTTTGCCTGATAAACAATCCCATTGTATCTAATCATGAAATCGGTATTGTGTTCTCCTATCGAAAAAGAAATCTGACCGCTCAAATCACAAACCGGGTTTTTAGCATTTGTCCTTACCAATGGCTTTGTTAAATTATAATCTGGCACCGTAAAGGTGCTGTATTGTGGCTGGGCACCTCCTGATGCTTTTACTTCAATTTCATAAGAACCTGGTGCCAGCATCTCAAAAACCCCGGTATGATTTGAAATGGAATTATTTAACGTGAATGTGTAAACCTCCGGAATAGTTGGGCTGGTAATCTTCGCAATGCCCTTTCCCAGTATATTACATTCCTGTTGTATTTGAATTTCATCTATAACCATAGCGCAGGGCTCATAAACGAGCTCCGCTACTTTTTCTTCAATCAAACATCCTTGCTGATTAACCACTGTACAACTATAACTACCTGCATCTAAATTATTAAATTCATGCTCGAAAGGAAAAGTTACACCTTTATATAAAATCCTGTACGATTCACCGTTAGCGACCGGATTAAATTTTATTCTCCCTTTAACAGCACATGCAGGATTAGCACTAATGATGTTAAACACTGGCTGCAAAGACTTGTAATCTGGTACAACTGCGGTAGTTTCTATTTCATCTTCATCGGATACAATTTTAATGTTATAGCTACCAGGGAGTAAATTTTTAAATATCCCGGAGTTATTAGTTTCAATTCCGTTTAAAAAATACTTATAACTGGCTGTATGTGCTTGTGTTAAAACGGTAACGACACCTTTATTAAATGCATCACACTGACGCTCTATTGTTACTTTTTCCAGAATAATTCTGCATTTATCCTTTTGTATGGGAATATCGACCGTTTCTACCAAACAACCGTTTTTATTAACAATTTCGAAATGGTAGATACTTCCTGCAGTCAATCCTGAAAGGGTGCTATTTATTGGATAAAGCTTATTGAGGTATCTTACCTGATAAGTACTGTTGTCCTCAGGTGTTGAAAAGGCTACAGCACCTGGATTTCCACAAGATTCATCACGGGCTTTCCAGGTGTAATCAGGTTTTATTAAATCATATTCAGGCACTTCCAATGTACCCGAATAAGCGTCTGATTCTGAAGTTATTGTAAATGAGTAATTCCCTGCTTTCAATCCTGCAAACTTTCCAGTGGTATTGCTTATCCCATTTAAGGTAAAAGTATACGTTTCAAAATGAGACCTGGTTATAATATCCACAATGGCCAGTTTATCACTTGAACAATCTTGCGTAATATCTACTTTATCCAATTCTATTCCTAGGGTGCTCCCATCCTCAACAGGGCTGGCAGCATCCAGTACTGAATAGGGTAATATTCCTACATCTCTGATAATCTTCTGGTTTTCCATATCCAGTTCAATCACATTGGTTTGCAAGTCGTTTTTATACACCAATCCATAAACAGTATTTTTCCGCAAACCAGTAGCAACACTTACAATACCAAAAAGTTGCTGGCTCATTGGAATATGCAAGGTGCTTTGACTTGGATTCTTTAGATTTACCTTAACGATTCCATTAACACTGGCCATATATAAATCTTTATTGTAAAAGCACATATCGCCACTTGGTGCATAATTTAGCGCACCCAATGCTTCCGATTTACCCGTATTGATATCTGTTGTAAGCAAATATCCTGCAGCGTAGTATAACTTATTATCAGCACCAAGTGTTAAGGCATTTGAATTACCCATGTTGGGAAATAATTTAGCACATCCCTCCATCAAAATATCTTTCACATTTGCAGCGTGGATATTGCTTAGATTTAACCAATACATCTTATCCTTATTCATTGCAATAGAAAAATATTGATCGCCAGTTGTACATTCGGCCACTTTAACAGACTGCAAACCTGAAGGGGTAACAGTTACTTTATGAATACCACTCCGTACTGCACTTACATAGAAAACCTGAGCTTCAGACCTAAAATAAAATGCAAGAAGAATAAAAAGAATGACTTTAACTTTGTTAATCACTTTGGAGATACGTTATAGGGGCGGCTAAAGATAATAACAAAAACAATAATTAAAACATGCATTTTTTCTTGTAAAGCCCTACCGTATATTTGCATCATGAATTACCAGCAAACACTTGATTTTTTATACAGTAAGCTACCCATGTTTACCCGGGTGGGCGCATCTGCGTTTAAAAAAGATTTAACCAATACCCTCATCCTTTGTGAGGCATTAGGAAATCCTCAGGAGAAGTTCAAAACCATACATGTTGCTGGTACCAATGGCAAAGGTTCAACTTCTCATATGCTTGCTGCTGTTTTACAGGCTCAAGGATATAAAACAGGATTATATACCTCTCCACACTTAAAAGATTTTAGAGAGCGTATCCGAATTAACGGCAAAATGATGCACAAAAAAGAGGTTGTAGCATTTGTAAAAGATCAGCAGAAAACAATAGAAGAAATCGAACCCTCTTTCTTTGAAGTAACAGTAGCCATGGCCTTTGATTACTTTGCCAAACATCAGGTGGATATAGCAGTAATTGAAGTTGGCCTGGGCGGGAGACTGGATTCTACCAATATTATCCAGCCTGAACTTTCTGTAATTACCAATATCAGTATGGATCATACCAATATGCTGGGTAATACTCTCGAAGAAATTGCAGGTGAAAAAGCGGGAATTATCAAATTGAATACACCTGTGGTGATTGGAGAAAGCCAGGAAAAATCAAAAGCAGTTTTTATCCGCAAAGCGGAAGAAATGCAGGCTCCAATTATTTTTGCCGATTCGGTTTTGTCTGGTACCGACTTCAAAATCAAAAACAACAAGCTACAACTTTCCATATTGGAGGGAGAAAAGATCAAATACAAAAACCTGAATAGTGACCTGGCAGGGGTTTATCAATACAAAAATATACTTACCGTTATAGAAGCTTTGACTGTATTAGATCAAAAAACTGCCTTTAAAATTGATGAGAGCAGTATCTTTGGGGCCTTAAAGCAGGTAAAAAAACTTACTGGTTTGCAGGGAAGGTGGCAAACACTTCAAAAAAATCCGCTAATCATCTGCGATACGGGACACAATGAAGCCGGAATTGCTGAAGTATTAAAAAATATTGAGCAAACAAAGTTTGATAAACTCCACTTTGTTTTTGGAATGGTTAAGGATAAGGATATTACTAAAGTTCTATCCATGATGCCTCAGAATGCAATTTATTATTTTGCTAAACCAGATTTAGAGCGAGGATTACCGGCCGATGAATTAAAGGCACAAGCAGCCGAATTTGGCCTGCTTGGAGATGCCTACCCTACTGTAGCAATGGCAAAAGCTTCAGCAAGAGAAGCGGCAACAGTAAAAGATTTAATTTTTATCGGCGGCAGTACATTTGTAGTAGCAGAAGCGCTATAAAATCTTTACAGAAACTTCAAAAGTTCTTCATCTTAAAATCCTACTTTAGCGCTTTAACAAAAAAATAATGAAGAAAATTTCATACCTGATTGTCTCCTTATCTCTTTTATCTGCAACATTATCAAACGCACAAACAAAAAAAACAACCCCAGTAAAAACGTTCCCTGCGGAAGTTGCACGACCAAAACTTGTGGTGGGTTTAGTAGTCGACCAAATGCGCTGGGACTATCTGTACCGATATTATAACCGTTATACCAATGGTGGGTTTAAAAGGCTGATTAATGAAGGCTTTTCAGTAGAAAATACATTCATTCCTTATACACCAACTTATACAGCCTGTGGTCACACCTGTATTTATACAGGATCCGTTCCAGCTATCCATGGTATTATTGGCAACGATTGGTATAATGAAGAAACCAAGAAAAATGTTTATTGTACCGAAGACAGTACCGTAACAACAGTGGGTAGTACCCCATCTGCAGAAGGAAATATGTCTCCAAAAAATATGCTCACCAATACCATTACTGATGAGCTCCGTTTAGCTACAAACTTTAAAGGAAAAGTTATAGGTATCTCCTTAAAAGACAGAGGTTCTATCCTACCAGCGGGTCATGCTGCAAATGGCGCATATTGGTACCAGGGAAGTACAGGAAACTGGATTACCAGTACTTTTTACATGAAAGAAGTTCCAACCTGGATTGCTGATTACAACAAACTAAAACTCGCGAATAAGTTTTATGCCAAGAACTGGGAAACTCTCTACCCTATCAATACCTATGTAAACAGTACGAAGGATGAAAACGCTTACGAAGGAAAAAACAGTACATTTCCACACCAGTTAGCGCAAAATATAGATAAAAATTTTGACGCCATCAGAGGCACGCCATACGGCAACACCATTACTTTAGATTTAGCTAAACTGGCTATCCTTTCTGAGGATTTAGGAGCAGATAACATAACCGATTTTCTTGCAGTTAGCTGCTCTTCTACAGATTATGTTGGCCATGCTTATGGCCCTAACTCTGTTGAAGCAGAAGACACCTATTTACGTTTAGATAAAGATTTTGAAGAGTTTTTTAACTATCTGGATAAAAAAGTTGGCAAAGGAAATTATACCGTATTCTTAACAGCAGACCATGGCGCAGCGCATGTACCAGGATTTATGAAAGAAAACCGACTGCCCGCAGGTGTGGTAAGTGACAGAGATATAACCTTTAAGTTAAACGCTTTTCTAAATGATAAGTTCAAATTGAAAAACGTGGTATTGAAATCAATGAACAACCAAATTATTTTCGACCATGCTAAAACCAATGAGGCAGACGTAAGTTTTGACGTAATCAAAGCAGCATCTATAGAGTTTATTAAAAGAATGGATGGAATTGCAAATGCTGTTGATATCGCGAAAGTATCTCAAAGTACACTTCCAGAAATTCAAAAGAAAATGATAACCAACGGGTACAATGCTCGCAGAAGTGGCGACATCTACTACATTTTAAATCCAAACTGGTTTAACGGTAGCAGCACAGGAACCACCCACGGCAACTGGAATCCTTATGATGCACATATTCCGTTGGTATTTATGGGTTGGGGAATTAAACCTGGCGCCTCTAATAAAACTCACTACATGACCGATATTTCGGCAACCTTAGCCGCTCTACTTCATATCCAGATGCCTAACGGCTGTGTAGGAGAACCAATCACAGAAATCACCAATAAATAATTTATCAGAGCCACGTTCCAAACGTGGCTTTTTTCATGCTTATATTTTTACATCAGAGCTGTAAACCAAAGGCCATAACGGTTTAAGGTCTACGGCTTCCAACAAGGTTATTTTGCTACATTTGCATACTAACTATTATTGCTATGCAACAAGCAGAAATTTATAAACCTAAGCATAAAATCCGTTTTGTAACTGCCGCTTCTCTTTTTGATGGACATGATGCCACAATTAATATTATGCGCCGTATTTTACAGTCATCAGGTGCAGAGGTAATTCATCTGGGACATAACCGCTCAGTTGAGGAAGTGGTAAACTGTGCTATTCAGGAAGATGTTCAGGGTATTGCAATGACCTCCTATCAGGGCGGACATATAGAATACTTTAAATACATGTATGATTTGCTTCAGGAACGCGGATCAGGTCATATTAAGATTTTTGCAGGAGGTGGCGGTGTAATTCTACCCAATGAAATTCAAGAGCTTGAAGACTATGGCATTTCAAAAATTTACTCCCCTGATGATGGACGGAAGATGGGTTTGCAGGGAATGATTAACGACATGTTGCAAAAAACTGATTTTGTGACACAATCGGCCATTCGAAATGAACTGAATGACATCCCCCGGAAAGAAGTGAAAGCAATTGCCACAGCCATTACCATTGCAGAGAATGATCCAGAAGCCACTCAATCCTTTGTAGATGAATTAAAACGCTTATCTGCACACAATACTGTACCCATTTTGGGTATAACCGGAACCGGTGGAGCTGGTAAATCATCTTTAGTAGATGAGCTGGTGAGGAGGTTTTTAATTGAAGTACCAGATAAGACCCTGGCTATTATTTCCGTCGACCCTTCCAAACGCAAAACTGGTGGTGCTTTGCTTGGCGATCGTATTAGGATGAACGCTATTAATAGTCCCAGAGTTTACATGCGCTCACTGGCCACACGTCAAGCCAATTTGGCTTTATCCAAAAACGTTCAGGAAAGTATTGATATTTGCAAAGCTGCCGGTTACGATCTTATTATTGTGGAAACCTCTGGCATAGGGCAATCGGACACTGAAATTACCGAACATTGCGATGTTTCTTTGTATGTTATGACACCAGAGTTTGGAGCAGCAACACAATTGGAAAAAATTGACATGCTTGATTTCGCCGACCTGGTTGCAATCAATAAGTTTGATAAACGAGGTGCTTTAGATGCATTAAGAGATGTAAGAAAGCAGTACAAGCGCAATCACAATATATTTGATGCCAAAGATGAAGAAATTCCTGTATATGGCACAATGGCTTCTCAGTTTAACGATCCTGGAATGAACAACCTTTTTGTAGCCCTGATGGACTGCATTAAAACCAAAACCGAAACGGATTTTCAAGCCAAAATGGAACTGACCGCTGACCAATCAGAAAAAATATACATTATTCCGCCAGATCGTATCCGCTATCTCGCAGAAATTGCAGAAGCCAGTCAAAATTACCAGGAATGGGTTGATAAACAAGTAGGAATAGCGCGTAAGATGTATCAAATTAAGGGGGTGGTTGATTTATTATCTGACACAAGTCAATCTCCCGAGATAATCACGAGTTTAAATGAGGTCTATTTATCACATGAGGAGCTTTTAGACGGTGAGTGTAAAAGGTTACTTCGCCAATGGCCAGAAACAAAGAAAGCATATAAAGAAGCTTTTTTCATCTATAAAGTAAGGGATAAAGAAATAAAGCAGCCACTGTTTTACGAATCGCTTTCCAAGCTTAATATCCCAAAAGTATCCTTACCTAAGTACCAAGACTGGGGCGACATTTTATGCTGGTTACTAACCGAAAATCTCCCTGGCGAATTCCCTTATGCAGCAGGTGTATTCCCACTCAAAAGAGATGGGGAAGATCCAACCAGAATGTTTGCAGGAGAGGGTGGCCCGGAGAGAACCAATAAACGTTTCCATTATGTATCCTTAGGCCAACCGGCACATCGCCTATCAACAGCATTCGATTCAGTTACTTTATATGGAGAGGATCCCCATATTCGCCCTGATATTTACGGAAAAATAGGTAATTCTGGTGTAAGTATAGCTACACTGGATGATGCGAAAAAACTATACTCTGGATTCGATCTCTGCGCAGCATCAACATCAGTTTCGATGACAATTAATGGCCCCGCACCTATGCTTTTGGGCTTTTTCATGAATGCAGCCATTGATCAGCAGTGCGAGAAATACATCATTGAAAATGGTTTAGAAGCCGAAATTAAAGCCAAAATTGCTAAAATTTATAAGGCTAAAAATATTGTCCAACCCAGCTATAATGGTTCATTACCCGAGGGGAACAATGGCCTGGGTTTAATGTTGCTAGGCCTTACCGGCGATCAGGTATTACCAGCAGATATTTATGCCAGCATCAAGGCAAAAGCGATCAGCACAGTTAGAGGAACCGTTCAGGCTGATATTTTAAAAGAAGACCAGGCACAAAACACCTGCATATTTTCTACAGAATTTGCCCTAAGGATGATGGGCGATATTCAAAAATATTTTATTGATCAGAAAGTTCGAAACTTTTATTCGGTTTCTATATCGGGATACCATATTGCAGAAGCAGGCGCAAACCCTATTTCCCAGCTTGCTTTTACCTTAAGTAATGGATTTACTTTTGTAGAATACTACCTGAGTAGAGGAATGCATATTGACGATTTTGCACCTAACCTGTCGTTCTTTTTTTCTAATGGTATAGATCCGGAATATGCAGTAATCGGGCGGGTTGCCAGAAGAATCTGGGCCAAGGCAATTAAAAATAAATATAAAGGAAATGATCGCTCACAAAAACTGAAATATCATATCCAAACCTCTGGCCGTTCCTTACATGCACAGGAAATTGACTTTAACGACATCAGGACTACATTACAGGCATTATATGCTATTTATGACAATTGTAATTCCCTACATACCAATGCTTATGATGAAGCCATTACAACGCCTACAGAAGAATCTGTTCGAAGGGCGATGGCTATCCAGTTAATTATCAACAGAGAATTAGGATTGGCTAAGAATGAAAATCCATTGCAGGGAGCGTTTATCATTGAAGAGCTGACTGATCTGGTAGAAGAAGCCGTACTAACGGAGTTCAAGAGAATTAATGACCGTGGAGGGGTACTCGGGGCGATGGAAACCATGTATCAAAGAGGAAAAATCCAGGAGGAAAGCCTGTATTACGAAACATTGAAACATACCGGGGAGTATCCAATTGTAGGCGTTAATACATTCCTGAACAAAAATGGATCACCAACTATCATTCCGGGAGAAGTTATCCGCGCTACAGAGGAGGAGAAACAGTATCAAATTGCTGCGCTTGAGAAGTTTCAACACAGAAATCATGGTCAAGCTGAAGAAATGCTAAAACGACTTCAGAAAGCAGCAATTTCTGGCGATAATATATTTGAACAGTTGATGGAGGTTTGTAAATATTGCTCTTTGGGGCAGATCAGTAAAGCCCTCTACGAAGTTGGTGGTCAATACCGCCGGAACATGTAAAAGCTTAAAACAGAAAAGCCTGGAACTTCAAAATTCCAGGCTTTTAAATGCTTTATTTTTAATTTCTTAACCGGCAATCCAGCTAAATTTATAATCCATTGTTGGGTTTTTCATGCGTTCTGCAACACGTAGCAAACGGGCAGGTAGATTCATGATATAATCACGGGCTTTTTCTCCTGCCTCATTCAAATCACGCATACCTTCAATTTTCCAGTCTTCGATAAGTTGCTGCATAATCTCTACATAATCCACTGCCGTATATACGCCTAAACGTTGCGCAGCGTCAGTAAAATGGCCAAAGGTCTGACCTATTTTCAAACCCACCTCACGTAAAAAGTGAGCAGGCATCACAATTTTCTTACGCATCATATCTTCAAAGGCAAGCATTGCCTCATTAGGATCAACTTCAAAAATGCGGTTCATAAAATCTTTATAGGCCTTGGCATGTCTGGCTTCATCAGAAGCAATTACACCACACATTCTGGATAATAAGGTATCGCCATCCTTTTTAGCCAAAGATGCTACCCTTCTATGAGAAATGTTAGTTGCCATTTCCTGGAAACTGGTATAGATGAAGTTACGATAAGGATCGTGCCCTGTACCGATTTCAAATCCATCAGCAATTAAATACTGTGTAGAGATTTCCATCTGGCGCATATCAACACGTCCTGATAAATAAAGGTATTTATTTAACAAATCACCATGACGGTTCTCCTCTGCAGTCCAATGACGATTCCATTTCATCCAACCACCATCTTCAGCCATACTAGGGCCTTCAACCATAGCTAACCATGATTCATAAGTTGGCAAAGCCTCCTCGGTAATGGTGTCTCCAATTAAAACAGCTACCAAATCATAAGATAGTTCTTTCGCATTTTCTCTTAAAGCACGGATATCCTGATAAAATGTTTCACTGGTAGAATCTGGTAAGAAGTCTGATGGTTGCCAATTGGTATCGATTGGTTTCAAATAGGTATCCATCATTTCGAGCATATACTTCTCGATATGTACCATTACTTCACCTCTTTTCTGTGCAAAAAAGCTCATTCGTTATTCTTATAAAATTGTTATCCTACAAAGATAACCAAATAATATGCAATCTATGCTATATTAGCATATTAAGTACACAATCAGTTTTAAAAGTGACTGACATTACTTTATAATCCTTTCTAAATTGAAATCGTATTGGGAGTTCTGAGTAGGGAGTCGTTAATAGGGAGTCCTCAGTCATGAGTTCTGAGTCTTGAGTCAAGAGCTGAAAGGTCAAAGTTCTTCAACATTGTGCCTTTGGTCCTTGTAAACCTTATAAAACACGAAAACCCCTCAGTGTTAGCTGAAGGGTTCCGTTTAAGATCTGGCACCGACCTACTCTCCCACGTGTTACCGCAGTACCATCGGCTCTGGCGGGCTTAACTTCTCTGTTCGGAATGGGAAGAGGTGGACACCGCCGATATAGGCACCTGAATATTTTTA